>Ga0111539_10000001_pt1 | contig 1035431 bp, 894 predicted proteins | sample RhiMethybrSRZTD1_FD_79667 | JGI IMG/M metagenome (GOLD analysis project Ga0111539, IMG submission 79667) | Populus rhizosphere microbial communities from Tennessee, USA - Rhizosphere MetaG P. TD hybrid SRZTD1 (version 2) (version 2) | ecosystem: Host-associated > Plants > Roots > Rhizosphere...
ACGAAAACCCACCGCTCGTACTGGTGGGCCGTTGTCCTTCCGCCTTCGTAGTGATTCGTGATCAGTGTCGCATCGATGCCTCAGGGTGATGTTGAAACACTTCCGCCCTGCTCATGGATGCTGCCGTTTTTCGTGCGGTACTGCACGACGAGATCTGCCGTCTTCGGGCCGATGCCGGGCAGCGTGGCAATCTGCGCGGCGGTCGCGGTGTTCAGGTTGATGATCTCGGTGGAGACCATCGTCGCGGTGACCGCGGGCTTTGTGGCGCGCTGTGCGGCGAGCGGCGATGCGATGCAGGTGAGAGCGGCGACGAGCACGAGTGCTGAGCGATTCATATCTGTCCTCCTTCTTAATGTGTCGTGGGGCCCCACCCCCACGACCTGTGCCTCGCGGTCCTTTGACCGCTCAGCGAATACGAGGTGGCTCCGACGGCTGTTTGTCGCGTCGCACCGATGGGGGTCAGGCACCGGTCTCGCGCGCGTGAGGAATGTCGGAGCCGGATAGTCGTGTGGCAATGCTCGCGCCGTCGCGTTCGCGCGAGACGCGTCGTGGAAAGTGCTTGAGCCCGCACGGCTTGGCCGCGCATCGCGTTGACGCGCCAATGCAGTCCGTCTTGAGGGCACCGGGAGTGACAACCACCGTTGCCCGGATAGTTCGCGGACTATGTCGCTCTGCTGGTGGCGCTGGGCGTGACGGTATGGGCGCAGGGAAACTTCAAATGACGAGCTGCGACGCGCTAGTCCAGGGCAAACTCTTTACGCCAGTCGGTCGCGTCCTGGAGTGGCGGCTGTGCCGTTTTCTCGAGCACGAAGTCTTCGAGAACGAGCGCATCCATCTCGGTGCGCATGAAGCAGCGGTACGCATCCTGCGGCGTGCACACGATCGGTTCGCCCCGGACGTTGAAGGACGTGTTCACAACGACCGGGCATCCCGTTCGGCGATGAAAGGCGTCGAGAATGTCCCAGTAAAGGGGCGCCACGTCACGGCGCACCGTCTGAATGCGGGCTGAGTAGTCAACGTGCGTGACTGCGGGAATCTCGGATCTCGGCACATTCAACTTATCGATACCCCACAGCCGTTGTTCGTCGTCGCTCATTGCCCGCTGGCGATCCTTCCTGACGTCAGCCACAAGGAGCATGTACGGCGAGTCGGAATCCAGATCGAACCAGTCCGTGACGTGCTCGCGAAGGATGCTCGGAGCGAACGGGCGGAAGCTCTCGCGATATTTGATCTTCAGATTCATGAGCGCCTGCATCTTGGTCGACCGTGCGTCGCCAAGAATGCTCCGCCCACCCAGGGCTCGAGGACCGAACTCCATACGCCCCTGCAGCAGTCCGACGACTTTTTCGGCCGCCAGCAGCTCGGCGACCACGCCGGGAAGCGCGGTTCTGTCGTGTTTCACGAAAGGCGCCTTCGCATTCGCTAGAAACGTCTCGATGTCGGCGTTGTTGAAACGCGGACCGAGGTACGATCCCTTCATCGCGTCGGCATATGGATGAACGGCGCCTGGTTGGGTCCCCGTGCCGCCCTGATGATTGCGCCCCCAGGCTTTCGGCGATACCCACGTTCCCGCCGCTTCGGGCGACACGCGGGGACGGCCCAGGTATCGATGCCAGACGGCGAGCGCAACGCCAAGGGCACCTCCCGCGTCTCCGGCAGCGGGCTGAATCCAGATGTCGTCGAAGCCGGTTTCCCTCAGGATCCGCCCGTTGGCAACGCAGTTCAGGGCAACGCCGCCGGCCATCACCAACTTCTTCAGACCTGTCTCACGCCGGGCATACGCGGCCGTCTTGAGCATCACCTCTTCGGTGACCTCCTGAACCGACCGCGCGAGATCCATTTCGCGCTGGGTCAGCGGCGTCTCCGGCTGTCGCGCGCGTCCGTCGAACAACCGATCGAATGCAGGGGCTGTCATTCGCAGCCCCTCGCAGTATGAGAAGTATTTCTGGTTCATCGTGAGCGACCCATCGTCGCGCACGTCGACGAGCTCGCGCTTGATGAGATCGACGTACTTCGGCTCGCCGTAGGGCGCAAGCCCCATGACTTTGTATTCGCCGCTGTTCACCCTGAATCCCGTGAAATACGTGAACGCGCTGTATAGAAGGCCAAGCGAGCTCGGGAACCGGAGTTCTTTCGTCAGGGTAAGCTCAGCTCCACGTCCAACGCCGATCGAAGCCGTGGCCCACTCACCGACACCGTCAATCGTGAGAATAGCCGCTTCCTGAAAAGGCGAAGGGTAAAACGCAGATGCGGCGTGGGATTCGTGATGATCGCCAAAGAGCACTTTGAATCGATAGCTCCTGGCTCGTTTCTTAATCGCCTTCCGGCCCTCCACCCCTTCGGCCTCGGCCAGATGCTCGCGAATGACATCGCGGAGCCAGAGTTTCTCGCGCATCCACAACGGCATCGCCTGCACGAACGAGGGAAATCCCCTGGGAGCGTAGTCGAGGTACGTCTCCAACAGCCGCTCGTACTTGACGAACGGCTTGTCGTAGAACGCGACGAAGTCGATTTGATCTGGTGCGAGGCTCGCTTCCGCAAGACAGTAGCGGCACGCGTGCGCCGGGAATCGATGGTCGTGCTTCTTCCGCGAGAAGCGCTCTTCCTGGGCGGCCGCGACGATCTCTCCGTCGACGATCAGGCACGCCGCCGAGTCATGGTAGTACGCGGAGATGCCGAGAATCACCGCCACGAGAGCGCCATCCCTTTCTTCGCCCGCCCGCTGTCAGAACAGCGTGTATCAGAACAGCGTGTAGATGAAGGGCGCTGCTGCTGAACCCTGGCTCAACACGAGGAGCAAGCCGACGAGCACAAGGACCGCCAGTATCGGAGTCAACCAGTACTTCTTGTTGTAGCGCAGAAACTCCCAAAACTCCGTAAGCACTTCTAGTTTTGCCATATGCTCGGCCAATCCGATTATCAGTACATTTTCTCGTAGTGTTTCGGATCTCGCTGCCTGATGGAGTACGGAGCCCAGTAGGATCCCTGGCGCGCTTTGCGGCGCTGAAGCGGATCCCAGCCGCGTGCCCGCATGATAATGCCCAACGGTGTGACAACCAGCAGAAATACCACACCGAGAATGACACGGGTCGACACGAATGCCATCGCTTCGGCGAGGCGCATCCACGCGCGGTTAAGGCCGACCAGACCTCTTGGCCAGGCCACCGCGAGAACCACGAGCGTGGCTCCGATGCCGAATAGAAAGGGAACCGCGGCGGCGTGTCTTCCGCGATAGGCGTACCAGCTGCCGGTCGCGAGCAGAATCAGCCCGACGGTCCTTCCGAACTGGCGTTCTTCCGTGAACCGCCGCGGGTTCAATTTCGTCACATTGGCCTGAGTGTGCCGGCCAGTATACGCTTAATCAGATCCACGCGCGGTATCCCCCTGTTCGGCACGTTGGGCAGACACGTCTCGCGCACCCTCAGTTTGACAACAAGAGATCGAGGCGCTGGGCAAGTCGCTCAGCAATGATGCGATGTCCATCGGCATTTGGATGCGCATCACGGCTGGAGACCGCGTAGGCCTTCATATACGATGCGACGTCGGTCGTCTTCCACAGCTCGACGTAAGGAATCCCGTGCTCAGCGCAATATGTGGACAGTGTCTCCATGCCGTGCAAGCGCTGGACGAGGCCGAGCCCACCCACGATAAAGGGAACGTTGTGCTCGCGTGCCAGGTTCGACATCATGAGAAGGGCACGCCGACTTTCGATCCACCCAGGGTCGTCGAAGGAGAATCGATTCGGATTCCCCGTTTCAACCGGGGACTCCGCAGTGCCAGCAATGCGGGCAAAGTGATAGCGCAGGAAGTTGTACGTTCTACTGTGACGGTTCAGCGCGAGGCTGACAGGCGCAGGAAGAAAGCGACTAGCGGCAGGATGCGCGAGCCTGCCCGTCTGCGGATCTACACCGATGCCCGGCTCGAGATCGGAATCGTTGTCGACGAGATATTGCAAAACGATCAGGTCAGGTTCCAAATGCCAGAAATGCTTCAGAGACTCGAGCTCCGATCGCGTGTTGTAGCTGGCGACCCCCGAGTTCATGACCCGGATCGCTCTCTGGGGATGATGGAGCCGGAGGATGCGATCGAGCTGAGACGGGAAAATGGCGTCCTCCTCGACGCCTAGTCCGAACGCCACGGAATCGCCTACGACGAGGACTCGGAACTCTCCGGGCTTCTTTCGTGCCTCGATGTTCGACCCGCGGAATCCATCGTTATTCGTGCGGACGCGGACTCCAGAATCCATCCCGGACCAGTTATGCGAATGGCCATAGCCCCGAGCGTCTCCAGTGGCGGCATAGAGCGTACCATCGTGATAGCTCGGAACATATCCCACGATCCGGAGCATGCACTCCACGATGCCGAGGCCAACGAGAAGAGAAAAGAGAGACAGGACAAACCGATAGCGCGCGCTTTGACCAGCAGGAATTTGCGTCATCGGTCCGCAGAGGATAGTGCCGGCTTAGTTGGAATATCAAGGAGAACCTTTGGTCATCCAAAGACGCACTTCGTGGTGGCTCGTCAGCTCGCCCCACGCGAATGACAACCACCGTTGCCCCGGATATAATTCCGGGCAACTTCACACCTTACGATGATCGACTCGCGCCTGCGGCGCCTTCTGACCGTTCTGTTTCCCTCCCTGCTTCTACCCCTGCAACTTCTGCTGTTCGGCCCCCACACGATCTACTCCAGCAATGTGGCGGAATTCAGCGCGCCGTTCTGGAGCCTCGTGGTCCACGTGGCTCCATGGATCGTGGCCATCGCCACAACGCTCGCGCTGATTGGCGTCCTGCTGCCGGCCAGGTTCTTCGCGCACTACGTCGTTCTGCTGGTGGCGCTGGGCGTGACGGTATGGGCGCAGGGAAACTTGATGGTCGGCGACTACGGCGTGCTCAACGGGCAGGACATCGACTGGAGCGGCCATGACTGGCGAAACCCCTACGAGCTGGCGCTCTGGCTCGGGGTGCCTCTGCTGTCGCTGGTGTTCGCTCGGCAGCTGTTTCCAACGGCGGTGTTTGCCAGCCGCATCCTGATCGCGTTGCAAGTCGTGCTGCTCGCGTATGTGTCGGCGCAAGCCGACCCGGATGCCCTCGCAAAATGGGAAGGCGCGCCTGAATCAATCTTCGAGCTGTCATCGAAGCAGAACGTCTTTCATTTCGTCCTCGACGGGTTTCAATCCGACGCCTTCAACGACATTCTCGAATCCGACCGCGGCGAGATGGACCGGCAGTACTCGGGCTTCACGTTCTTTGCGAATCACATGGGGGCGTTTCCGACGACGATCGTGAGCATCCCGGCGATGCTCACGGGGTCGACGTATCGCAACCAGGAGCCGATGCGGCGGTTCATCGCGAAGGAGCTCAAGCGTGCGTCGATCTTCAGAGCGATGCGCGACCAGGGGTATCAGGTCGACGCCGTGTCTGGGTTGATGTACGACAAGGCCTCGACGACCAACTACTATCGGTTGCCGACGCCGTACGTCACCTACGATGCATACGTGCGGTTTGCGGGATGGCAGCTGGCAGACCTGGCGCTGTTTCGTCACGCGCCACACGTGCTGAAGCCCTGGATCTACAACGACCAGTCCTGGCGGTTGCAGACCAGGTTCGGCCAGTCTGCCGATACCCCGGGCAGGCGGTTCATGCCCGTGAACGGACAGGCGTTTCTCGCGGACTACACCGCAAAAATGCGCGTGGGACACGACCGCCCCAACTACAAGTACCTGCACATCGGCATTCCGCACTGGCCTGTATCGGTGAACGCCGGCTGTGAATACATCGGCGCGCAGTCGCTCCGGCGGCCCAACTACACCGATCAGGCGCGGTGCGGCATCAGGCGGGTCGGCGCGTTTCTCGACAAGCTCCGCGAGCTGGGGCTCTACGACAGCAGCCTCATCGTCGTCTCGTCGGATCATGGCGTCGCACTGCCGCCGGAGCGATTCGCTGCCGATCGCGACGTATTCGGCGGGCCGCTGTCGGAGATGGCGGGCAGTGCGCTCGCGCTTCTCGTCGTCAAGCCGCCTCGGGCCGCCGGACCGGTGCGCGTCTCGCAGGCGCCGACCGCCATCAGCGACATCCCCGCCACGATCGTCGACACGATGGGATTGAAGAACCCATTCAGCGGGACGTCGGCACTGAAACTCGACGAGCACGCGCCGCGCCCGCGCCAGTTTGCGGCATACGTCTGGAGCTCGGCCGAATGGCAGGCCGATTTCTTTCCCTATATGGATGTGTTCACCGTCGATGGTCGTGTCACCGAAGGCAGCGCGTGGAAGACCGAGGAGCCGATTTACGCGCCCAATACGACTGCGGAAGGGCGCTCGCGCGGATTTTACAAGCCCGAGCGTGGCGCACCAGGCCTGATTTTCCGCTGGAGCATGCCGCTGGCGTTTCTGCACCAGCCCGCTGCTGCGAAGGGCGTCGAATTGAAAGTGCGATCGGCCGCCGACGGCCCGCAAACGCTGACGGTCGAGATGCGCGGTCAGGTAATCGACAAGCGGGTGCTCAGCGATCATGAGTGGCACGACTTGACGTATTCGATCCCTCCATCGAACACGACGCCGGCCGGAGGTGAGTGGTTGGTGCTGCGGGTCGATCCGCCGTGGAAGGTGCGCGGCGACCGCCGGATCTTCGGCGTGATGACGCGCGACCTGAAGTGGACTAATTAGCGCCGCGGTACCACTCGATCGTTTTCTTCAACCCTTCTTCCAGCGACACCGAGGGCTCGTAGCCGAGCAGCGTGCGTGCGCGGGTGATGTCGGCAAGCGAATCCTTCACGTCACCGTCCCGCACGGGCCCGTACGACGGTTCCAGCCGGCTCCCGATGGCATCACGCATCGACGCAAACAACTGATTCAGTGAAATGCGCGAGCCGGTGGCGACGTTTACCACCAGCCCCGAGGCTCGTGGCGCAGTCACCGCGCGCAGCACTCCGTCCACGACGTTCGCCACGTAGGTGAAGTCGCGCGTCTGCTCGCCGTCGCCGTGGATCGTCGGCGCCTTGTTTTCCAGTAGCGCTTTCGCGAAGACCGAGATGACGCCGGAATACGGTGAAGAGGGGTCCTGACGAGGTCCGAACACGTTGAAGTAACGGATCGTGACCGTTTCGAGTCCGTAGAGCGAGGTAAACATCTGCATGTATTGCTCGCCGACCAGCTTCTGCAGTGCGTACGGAGACAGCGGATTGGTCGGCATGTCCTCGTGCTTCGGCAACGTCGGCGTGTTGCCGTAGGCCGACGAAGAGCCCGCATACACGACACGCTTGACGCCGGCATCGCGCGCCGCGACCAGAATGCTGAGCGTGGCGTCGATGTTGGCGCGGTTCGATGTAATCGGGTCCTCCACCGATCGCGGCACCGACGGAATCGCCGCCTGATGCAGGACGTAGTCGATGCCTTGCACGGCGCGCGCCGCGACAGCGAGGTCGGCGACATCGCCTTCGAAGAACTCGACACCAGACAGATGGGCGAGGTTCTTGCGGTGGCCGGTGATCAGGCTGTCGGCGACACGGACCCGCTCGCCGCGGCGTAAGAGCTCTTCTGTTAGGTGGGATCCGATGAAGCCCGCGCCGCCGGTGACCAGGTATGAAGGCATGTGTCGAAAGTGGAAAGTGAAAAGTAGAAAGTGAAAAGTGCCGCAGCCGGCCGTAAGCCGAATTCTGTCCGCCGTCGCTCGCTTGCGCGGACTTCGGCGGGACGATCATTCCTCTAGGCCCGGCATTGCTGACGGGCTCAAGCGACCTACCCGGAAGCTTCGAACGGGCCGTTCTCTCATCCGCCTTCGCTCGCTTTCGCGAGCTACGACGGACATCGCCTCCCTATTTGGTCTTGCTCCGTGCGGGGTTTTGCCTGCCATCTGCCTTACAGCAGACGCGGTGCGCTCTTACCGCACCTTTTCACCCTTACCTACGTCATCCCGGTTGACCATACCCGGTGCATTTGGTGGGAGTGGCGCGGCCCGCTCGTGAGCCGCGCCACTCCGCATGGTCAACCGGAATGACGCAGGCGGTATATTTTCTGTGCCACTAGTCCTTCAGGTTACCCTGACCGGGCGTTACCCGGCGCACTGCCCTGCGGAGTTCGGACTTTCCTCTCGCCTTGCGGCAAGCGATCGTCTGGCCCACTGCGACAGCCAATTGTACTTCACTAGCCGTCGGTCTCCTGACGAATCGCGTACTGCTCGAGCTTCTTGTAGAGGTTGCTCCTGGGTGTGCCGATCACTTCGGCGGTCTTCGAAATGTTCCACCCGTTTTCGCGCAGCTTTTCCACGAGCCAGGCGCGCTCGGCCGACTCCTTGAACTCGCGCAGCGTGCCGGCGTCCGAGCCTGCGCCGGAGCCGACAGCAGGGCCGGATGCAGCGGCCGGCCGCGGAGAGCCCTTGTCCGATCGCAGCGATTCCGGGAGGTCCGGCGCGTCGATCGTGTCCCCCTCCGTCATGATGATGAGGCGCTCGATCGTGTTCCGCAGTTCGCGGATGTTGCCGCGCCATCGATGCCGCTTCAGCACGTCCATGGCGGCGGGCGTGATCTGCTTGGGCCGCCGGTTGTTCTCGCGTCCCAGTTGATTGACGAAATGCTTCACCAGCAGCGGAACGTCTTCCGGACGCTCGCGGAGCGGCGGCACGTAGATCGGAATGACCGCGAGGCGGAAGTACAGATCCTCGCGGAAGGTACCTTTCTCGATTTCGGCTTCGAGGTTCTTGTTGGTCGCCGCGATGACACGCACGTCCACGTTGACCGTCTTCGCCGAGCCCAGGCGCTCGACCTCGCCCTCCTGAAGCACGCGCAGCGCTTTGGCCTGCGTCTTCAGGCTCATATCGCCTACTTCGTCGAGGAAGATCGTGCCGCGGTCTGCCTGCTCGAATTTCCCGACCTGCCGCTCCGTGGCGCCGGTAAACGAGCCCTTCTCGTGGCCGAACAGCTCCGACTCGATGAGCTCCTCGGGAATCGCCGCGCAGTTGACCTGCACGAAGCGCTCGCGGCTGCGAGGGCTGAGGCGATGAATCGTCCGGGCGACCAGCTCCTTGCCCACGCCGCTCTCCCCTTGCAGCAGGACGGTCGCATGTGCAGGAGCGGCCTTGCGGATCGCTTCTTCCACTTTCCTGAGCGCGGCGCTGTTGCCGACCATCTGGTACTTCGAGTCGATTTCCTGCCGCAACGCGCGATACGCCGTCTCCGTGCGATGTCCTGAAAGCTCTTTCTCGATGCGCTCGAGCAGGACCGGCTCGGAGAACGGCTTCTCGATGAAGCCCGACGCGCCCTTGTCGCGCGCCTCGAACGCGTTCTGCGCCGTGCCGTGTCCAGACACCATCACGACAGGAACGGCGGGGTTGGAGGTCTTGATACGCTCGAGCACTTCGAGCCCGTCCATGCCTGGCATCTTGATGTCGAGGAACACCAGATCCGGCGGATCGCGCTCGATCAGCGCAAGCCCCTCCTGGCCGGTTGCCGCGCCGATGAACTGATAGCCCTGATACTCGAGCGTCCGCCGCATCGAGTCGCGGATGCCCGCCTCATCGTCGATGACCAGGATTCGTGATTTCACGTCAGCGGGCGTCGACACGGACCGCGCGAATCGATCGCTGTTCCGTTGCGGGAATGTATACGTAGACGGCCAGCACGTCGCCGGGACTCGCGGCGCGCGCAAGGCGGTTGTAGGCGTCGGCCGAACTGATGGGTCGCCGGTTGATCTCCAGCACGATGTAGTCGCGCTGAATACCGGCGTCGTAGGCAGAGCTCAACGGATCCACCCGGGTCACGACCACTCCGCTGACGCCGCCAGGCAACCTCAGCCGGCGCGCCGTGTCGCTGTCGAGATCGCGCACGTTCAGACCCAGTGGGACGACGGCATTGCTCGAAGGCCGCACGGGATTCGTCTCGTCGAGCGCGCGCTCCGCTTGACGTGTTGGACGCTCGCCGAGCCGTACGGTGATGGTCTGGCTGCGGCCGTCGCGCATGACCTGCAGCCTGGCCAACGTTCCCGGGCCTCGCCGCGCGACCTCGCGGATGATCTCGTTGTTGTTCGCCACGCGCTTGTCGTCGATGCCGGTGATGAGGTCGTAGGCACGAAGCCCCGCGCGATATCCGGGCGACCCGGCAGTGACATCCTGCACCAGCGCTCCGTGCGTCGAGGTCAGCCGCAGCGAGCGCTGAAGGTCCGGGTCGACGTCCGACAGCCTCACCCCCATGTAGCCGCGGGACACCCGCCCTTCGGTACGAAGCTGCGACAGAATCGATCGTGCTTCGTTGATGGGCACCGCGAAGCCGATGTTGCTCGCACGCTGGCTGATGGCCGAGTTGATGCCGACGACTTCGCCTTGGCCGTTGATGAGCGGTCCGCCGCTGTTCCCGAAGTTAATCGCGGCGTCGGTCTGAATGTAGTTGTCGAGGCTGCTGTCGAACAGCTTGCGCCCGAGATAGCTGACGACCCCCACCGTGACGGTGTGCTCGTACGCGAGTGGATTGCCGATCGCGCAGACCCACTCACCCACTCGCAGCGTTTCCGAGTCGCCCATCGGGGCGATGGGAAGGTTCTTCGCGTCGACTTTTATCAACGCGATGTCGGTGTCCGGGTCGATGCCGAGGACGCGCGCGTGCAGGCTGCGGCCGTCCGAAAACTTCACCATGATCCGCTCGGCGCTCTGGATCACGTGATAGTTGGTCAGAATCTGTCCGTCCCCTTCGATGACGAACCCGCTCCCCGATTGCGGGCGGACCGCGTTGGGACTTTGCGGAACGGGGTTGGTATCGTCGAACGGGCCGGGCTCGGAACCGCGCCGCCGACGGTTACCCGCACGGGTGGTGGCCTCGATGTTGACGACTGCGGGATTGAGGCTTTCAGCGACGTCCGCGAAGTTCACGAGCCCCGCCGTGCGTGCGACCGGACGGGTGAGCGCGGGTGCTGCCGCGGCGGGTTCCGTTTGAGAAATAGGGGTGTTCGCCGAGGGCGCGGTGGCGAACTCCGCCTGCGCCGGAGGCGTGTCGGGAATCACTGGCGCGCGGAGGCTGCCGGAAGTGACCCCGAGCAGAAACGCCATTACCGCCGTCAGCGCCAGAGTGACGAGGACAAAGGGCCGGAACACTCCGAGAATTATAAGCCGACTAGCTTGCGGAGCGCCGCCTCGTCGAGCACGGAAATTCCGAGTGCCTCGGCTTTGGCAAGCTTGCTCCCGGGATCTGCGCCGGCCACGACGTAATCGGTCTTCTTGCTGACGGAACCGGTGACCTTTCCGCCGAGCGACTGTATCGCCTCGGTCGCGGCCTCACGGGACAGCGTCGGGAGCGTACCGGTCAGCACGAACGTCTTCCCACTCAACGGACCTGGCGCTGACGAGGCGGTCATCGGCGCGTCCATCTTGAGCCCCGCTGCGGCAAGCTCGCGGATCAGCGCCTGGTTCTGCGGCTGATCGAGATACTCCCGCACGGCGGCGGCGACGACAGGCCCGATATCGGATACGGCTTGAAGCTGCTCTTTCGACGCGGTCATCAGCGCATCCATCGTGCCGAACGCGCCGGCCAGTGCCTGCGCCCCTCGCTCACCCACATGGCGGATGCCAAGGCCGTAGACCACCCGCCAGAAATCACGTGTCTTGCTGCGCTCTATCTGGGCGATGAGATTGGCGGCAGACTTCTCGGCCATCCGATCGACGCGTTCGAGCTGCTCCTGCGTCAGCTTGTACACATCGGCATAGCTCGCCACGAGCCCTTCGGCGATGAGCAGGGCGATTCGCGATTCGCCGAGCCCTTCGATGTTCATCGCGTGCCGCGCCGCAAAATGCTCGAGCCCGCGCTGCAGTTTGGCCGGACACGACGTGTTCTCGCATCGCCAGACGGCTTCTTCGTCTCCGCGTACCAGCGCGCTCTGGCATCGCGGACATACTGTGGGCATCTGCCATCGCGGGGCGCGGTCCTTGCGCTCGAGATCGACGACGCGAACAACCTGCGGGATGATGTCTCCTGCCTTCTCCACAATCACGCGATCGCCGTCGCGAATATCCTTGCGCGCGACCTCGTTCGCATTGTGGAGCGTCGCCATCGACACGGTCGTGCCTGCGATGAACACCGGTTCGAGCACCGCGAACGGCGTCACCGCGCCGGTACGCCCGACGTTGATGTCAATCTTCGTCAACGTCGTCTCGGCCTGTTCCGGAGGAAACTTGTAGGCGATCGCCCATCGCGGAAATTTCGACGTCGTCCCCAGCTGGCCGCGGAGAACGATGTCATCCAATTTGATGACGACCCCGTCGGTATCGAACGCAAGCGCGCGGGCGCCGGACGACCGCTTCTCACCCCATTCGGCGCAGTAGGCGGCCACCTTGTCGACGCCCTTCAGCGCCTTCCAGTGCGGCTCGACCGGCAGTCCCCATCGCTCCAGGGTCTCGAGCAGCTCCCGGTGCGTGCCAGGCATGCCGTGTTTGCTGACGAGCTGATAAAAAAACGCGCGCAGTCCCCGCTTGCGGACCTGCTCGGGATCGATCTGGCGAATCGCGCCCGACGCGGCGTTACGCGGATTGGCGAACCTCGGCTCGCCGGCGTCTTCGCGTTCCGTGTTGGTCCGCTCGAACTCCTTGCGCGGCAGGTAAATCTCGCCGCGAATTTCGATGGTCCCCTTCGGTCCGCCGGCGAGCGTGTGTGGAACGTCCTTGATCGTTTTGACGTTCAGCGTGACGTCTTCGCCCGTCGTGCCGTCCCCGCGCGTGGCTGCCCGCACGAGTTTGCCGTCCCGGTACTGCAGCGCGATGCTGAGCCCGTCGATCTTCAGCTCCGCGACATACGGCACAGCTTCTTCGATGTTGTCGAGGCCGCGCCGAAGCCGCTCGTCGAACGCTCTCAGCTCGTCTTCGTTGTACGCGTTGTCCAGGCTGAGCATCGGCTCCGCATGCCGGACCGACGCGAATCCTTCGGCGGTGCGTCCGCCCACGCGCTGCGTCGGCGAATCGAGCGTGACGAGGTCGGGATGTTCGCGCTCGAGACGCTGAAGCTCGTGCATGAGCTCGTCGAACTCGGCGTCGCTGATCTCTGGAGTGGAGTCGATGTAGTAGCGGTCTTCGTGATGACGGATTTGTCGTCGAAGCTCGTCGATGCGTGTGGCGGGATCCACGGCGGTGGGATGAATCGGAAATCTGAAAACTAGAATCTAAAATCTAGAACCTGGAACAGGAACCGGAACGTGGAACCCGCCTAGCGATCGCGCGCGAGGATGTAGTCAGGCAACGCCATCAGCGCGTCGCGCGCGTCGGAAGGGGGAAAGAGATACAACTGCTTCTTGGCGAGCGCCGCCTGTTCCTGCGCTCTGTCCATCGCGTATTCGACCGAGCGTGTCTCGTGCAGAAGACGACAGATGTCGCGCCACCGCTCGGGTGTCACGCTGCGCTCGCGCACGACGTCGTGAATCATCTCTGCGGCCGCCGCGTCGCCGCGCTGCAACAGGCGGATCACCGGCAGCGTCACCTTGCCCTCGCGGAGGTCGCCCCCAACGGGCTTCCCGAGCGCGACTTCATCGCCCGCGAAATCCAGCAGGTCGTCGATCAGCTGAAATGACATCCCCAGGCTGATCCCGTACTGCTCGAGCGCGCGTTCCTGATCGGGCGTCGCGTTGCCGAGAATGCCGCCGATTCGGGCGCACCCGCCGAACAGATACGCGGTCTTCCGCCGGATGATGTCGAGGTGCTCCTGCTCGCTGATCATCACCTCGCCTTTTTTCGAAAGCTGGTAGAGCTCGCCTTCGATCATCCGCAGGGTGACGTCGCAGAGCTGCCGCACGATATCAAGCCGGTCCGGCGTCAGTGCCAGGCCCATCGACTTGATGTACAGGTAATCGCCGAGAAGGACGGTGACATCGCTGCCCCACCGGGAATGCACCGATGGCTGCCCGCGCCGCCATTGCGAATCGTCGATGATGTCGTCGTGGACGAGGGTCGCGGTGTGGATGAACTCGACCACGGCGGCGTAGAGGACCGCGAGGTCGCCTGTGTAGCCGGTCAGGCGCGCCGCCATCAGCAGGACGGCTGGCCGTATCCGCTTGCCCCCGCCGTTCTGGATGTACCGCCCAATCTTCGGGATGAGGTCTACCTGGGATTCGACGTGCCGGTAGAACTCTGTCTCGACCTTTTCCAGGTCTTCCCGGATCGGTTCGAACATCTGGACGAGAGTGGCATACGACGGGTGCTGCTCGACGGCGTCAGCGTTCTTCAAAACCCGATGATCTCACCATATTCAATGAGGGGGTGTCAACGAATAGACACCTGTGGTGCATGAGTTTACGGTCGAAAGAGCGTCTGGAAATTGGCGCTCGTCTGCTGCTGCAGCTCCTGCAGGGGCACCCGTCGCAGGGTCGCGAGCGACTCGACGACCTGGGCAACCCACGCCGGTTCGTTGCGTTTCCCACGGTGCGGTATTGGAGCCAGGTAGGGGCTGTCGGTCTCGCAGAGCAGGCGATCGGCCGGGACCATCTGGGCGACCTCCCGCACGTTGGCGCCCTTGGGAAAGGTCACGATACCTGCGAACGAGATGTACATGCCAAGGGCAAGCGCTTCGGCGGCGAGCCTCGGCGTGCCCGTGAAACAGTGCATCACGCCACGCACGGAGCCGCCGGTTTCCTCGCGGAGGATGGCCAGCGTGTCGTCCTCGGCTTCGCGCGTGTGGATGATGATGGGCACATCGAGCTCGCGCGCCAGACGGATTTGCAGGCGGAAGACCTCGTGCTGAATCGGCCTCGGGGCGAAGTCGTAGTGGTAATCGAGGCCAATTTCGCCGACCGCCCGAGCCTCGCGAATCGACGTGATGCCAGCCCGGACGAGCATTACGGCATCGGCCTCCCTGCCGGTGAACTGGCCGGCCTGGTGCGGGTGCACGCCAATCCCGAAGCGCAGCGCGGGCCAGAGCTTCACCAGCTCCCTCGCCCGCTCGGCCTCGGCCGTGTTCTCCGCCGCGAGAATACAGAGTGCGTGCGTCAGGCCCGCCTCTCGCGCTCGCTGCACGACCTCTGGGACGTCCTTCGCGAACGCGTCGTCTGCTAAATGACAGTGGGAATCAATCACGTGGCGATCTTTGAGGGATCACTTGGAACGTGCGGCCACGACGTCGATTTCTACGAGCGCACCCGCTGCCACAAGACTGGCCACCTGCACCGTGCTGCGCGAAGGCTTGTTCGGCTGCGCCGCGGTCCCGAAGAACTGCGTGTAGGCGGCCATCATGCCGGCAAAATCCATCTTGTTGCCGGCCGCCGGGTCGCCCACCAGGTAGACGTGCATCATCACGACGTCCTGGAGGCCCAGCCCCTGGGCTTTCAGGATCGCTTCGATCTTGCGAAACACGCTCTCCGCCTGGCCGCGCGTGTCTTTCGCGTATACCGCCGGCGTTCCTTTGGCCGCGTCCGCGGGCGTCACCGGATCGGGCACCTGTCCGCTGACGTAGAGGGTGTCGCCGTGCCACACGGCTGTAGCGATTGCGGCAGTCGGGGGTTGAATCCGGCGCACGGATTGCGCTTCGGCATCGGACACCGCTAGGGCACCAATGACCAACAGCGCCGACGCAATGGGAATGGAAGTATTTTTCATGCGCCAATAATCGCATGACGTGGCGCCGGCCGACACCAATCCCTAATCCCTAATCCCTAAGCCCTAAGCCCCAGTCCGTAATCCCGTCCCGGTCAAATCCGTCATACTACGTTCATGGTGCGCACTCGGACCGTCGGTGTCGTGGGCGGTTGCGTGCTGATCGTCCTGGCCGCGCAGGCTGGGCGGACTCAGCAAGCCGCGTCACAGCTTGTCGCGGACTGGCCGATGTATCGCCACGATTACGCCGGAACCGGCTACTCCCCTCTTGCGCAAATCAACACCAGGAACGTCTCGAGCCTCCGCGAAGTGTGGTCCTATCGGGTCGCAGGAGACACACCGAATTCTCAGGTCACACCGATCGTCGTCAACGCCACCATGTACTTGCCGGCGGCGAACCGGGTCGTGGCGCTCGATCCGGACAGCGGGTCTGAACGCTGGAGCCATACGGTTGCGGACGCCGCGCCGTCTCGCCGCGGCGTCGCGTACTGGTCCGGAGAGAATGGGGCGGCTCGCGTCATCTTCACGGCCGGTCGCCGGCTGATCGCGTTGGATGCTGCCTCAGGCAATCCTGCGGCGGAATTCGGAACGAACGGCGAGGTCGACATCGTCGTGCCATACAACTCGGTGCCGCTTGTTTACCGGAACGTCGTGGTGGTTGGCGCGAACAACCCGCCGGGCTCCGGCGGCGCGATAGGCAATGCGCGCGCATTCGATGCACGGAGCGGGGCGAAGCTGTGGGAGTTCAGTTCTGTGGCGCAGCCTGGCAGCCCGGGCCACGACACATGGGCAGGGGAAAGTTGGAAGGGGCGCTTCGGCGCCAACGCCTGGCCGTTCTACTTTACGCTCGACGAGCAACGCGGAATTGTGTATTTGCCTCTCGCCTCGCCGATCCCTGGCGGCTACGGCGGAGATCGAGAAGGCGCCAATCTTTATGGAAACTCTGTTGTCGCCGTCGACGTGTTGACAGGCGCGTACAAGTGGCACTTTCAAACCATTCATCACGATCTCTGGGACCACGATCCGCCCGCCCCACCGGGTCTCATCGACATCGTCCGAGACGGACGCCGAGTGCCGGCGATGGCTGTGACGACCAAGTCGGGTTACATGTACATCCTGAATCGCGAGACCGGCCAGCCGATCTTCGGAGTGGAGGAACGTCCGGTTCCGTCGAGCGACGTGCCCGGTGAGCGCACGTATCCGACTCAGCCCATTCCCGTGAAGCCGCCGGCACTCGCGCGTGTCACATATCGGCCGGAGGATCTCGTGAGCGCTGCCGATACGACACCAGAACACGCAGCCGCGTGCCGGGAGCTCGTCGAAAAGGTTGGGGGCGTCTACAACGCCGGGCCCTTTACGCCGTGGAAGTATCGAGAGGCTGGAGCCACGTCGCCGCTATCTCTTCTTTTCCCTGGTGGGCTTGGCGGTCCGAACTGGGGAGGAACGGCGTCAGATCCCACGTCTGGATACGTGTTCGTCGCGACGCAGGATGTCGGCGCGCTGGGCTTCATTCGGAAGGCTCGAGAGGGCGCCACCGTCGCGTACGAGAAGGCCACGCCAGGGCGCGGCGGCTTCGATGTTCCGTCAGGCGACGAGAGCTGGCCGTGTCAGAAACCACCTTGGGGAAGCCTCATCGCGGTGAATGCGGCTACAGGAGAGTTCGCGTGGCGGGTACCGTTAGGCATCACCGAACAGCTTCCTGCAGGCAAACAAAACACCGGGCGACCGGTGCTCGCCGGTCCCATTGCGACTCGAGGCGGCGTGCTGTTCGTGGCCTCGACGGACGACAATCGCTTTCGCGCGTTCGACTCGCGAACAGGCGGGCAGCTGTGGGTGACGAAGATGGAACGGAGAGGCAACGCCGATCCCATCACCTACCAGGGGCGGAACGGCAAGCAGTACGTGGCGGTCGTCGCATCCGACACGCTCAGGGTTTTTGCGTTGCCTTGAAGTACTCAGGAAGTCCGGCTTTGGTGTCGCGCAGGATCTCGATGATGGCGCGGCGGTCATCGAGCGAGAGCTTCGAGTACTCCGGGTCTTTGACCGCACCGGACAAGATTCCCCACATGCGCTCGTAGACGAGCCCAATTGCCGCGGATGGCAGCGCGTCGAACGCTTCGTTGTAGATCATGTAGCTGCAGGGATAGCGAAGCAGACGCCGCGTGAGATCCAGATCGCGCAGCGAACGTCCCTTCTTGTCGCGCGGGCCTTTTGACGGGAAATCTCTCGTAAAGGTAGACGCGCCTTTCACGGCTGACGACAGAGGCGCTTCGTCCACGAACAACATGTAGTCGACGAGCTCGAACGCGGTGTCGCGCACTTCCTGTGGCAGCGTACCGGATTTCGCGGCCCCGTGCAGGGCAATGCGCGCCTGCCATCCCAGACGCGTGAGCAGGTTGGTCATGCGCGTCTGATGGTTCAGCACCATCAGGGCCACGACGTCGCTGTGCGGGGTCAGATATGCGGAGGCATCGAAGGCGCCGCTTGCCGTTGTCAGGACAGGCGCGGTGTTGGCGCGCACGTAGGACGTCGGGACGTGCAGCACAGGTACGTTGCCGAGATGCTTCGCCGGGACCTGCGTTCCCGTCACGTACCATCCGCCCCATCGATCCTCCATAGGCGTCCGATGGTCCATCTCCCACCCCTGGGCGTATTCGTTCTGGTTGTCCGACAACGGCAACACGCTCATCGTCAACAAGCCCGGAACGCCGTGCGTCTGCGGCAGGAGATGGCACTGCAGGCAGTCGGCGCGACGAGCAAACCGCGGCGCCGGCTGATTCACTTGCCGAATGGTGTAGAACTGGACGCCCTGTGTCGCGTCGAAGACGGTCGCCTCGATGGTGTCAGCGCCCTTCGCCCAGCCGACCGACACGGTGTCGTTGAAATACACCGCTCGCGGCGTCTCCTTGGAGATGTGTTCACGCTGCAGGCTGTTCTCTGAAAAAACGAGCGTCTGCGATGACGCCGGAATGTCGAATGCTTTCAGCACGGACGCAAGGTAGCCGCGCGGCAGCGATTCGAAGTCGAGCTTCACCTGCCCGTTCTCGAGGGACCCGTTCAGCGTGACGATGGCGTCGTGCGTGGGGCGCGTCGAGTATTGAATCGCCGGATGATCGCGCGATACCCAGATGCTCGTGGTCTGTGCTGACACGACCGAGACGCCAAAAGCCGCCGCCAGCGCAACGATTGTCCAGGACGCCCTGCAAGGCATTTCCTTCAGGGTATCACCGCCACCTGCCACGAACCACCAACCACGAACCACTAACTACGAACCACCAACCACTAACCGTGCGCCTCCGTATACGCCCACGCGCCGGCGACGCCGGCGACGATCGATTCGACCAGGCCCCAGACCGTCGCCATGACCATGATGTCTGTCGGAAAGAGACCAATGATGACCATGAAGAGATTCGGGTAGAGGTAGGAAAGGCCCCACACGAGCGTCGATGCGCAGACAGCGGTCTTGACGCCCGCGCCGAATCGCGGGCGGATCGCCGCGTACGCCCATACCAGCATGCACCCCAGACCGAACCCGAACAGCACGAACCACACGATCATGTTCGGGCTGATCGGCGGCTTGTTCAAAGCCGCCAGCGCGGCATTCATCTTCGCCTCGAGGAGCACCCCGTTGAGGATGAATTCGCCGACGTTGATGATGAGTCCCGCGAGCAGTCCTCCGATGACGACACGACCGAGGTTGATCCGGTTCATAAAGCACCTCCTGGCAAAGGTTACCGATGGAGTTGTCTATTCAACCCGCACGTACTTGGCCGTCGTCGGGTTCGCCAACTTCCCTGTGACGTTTTCTATCAGCGTGAACCAGAGGTTGTCTTTCTCTACCTTGACGGTTGCCCGGTTGGTTGCCTTACCTTGGCCGTCGGGGTTTTTTGCCACCATCGGCCGCATCGTCAGCGTTGAGCCGGAGATCTCATACGTGCCGGAGTTCGCAGTGTACGGACCCCAAGCCGCACTCATTTCTTCAGCTGTTGGCTTTGCGGCGACCTTGAAGGATGGACGTGGTTTCGCTGCCCCGTCAATCTGCACGCTGTAATGTTTCCCGGTGAAGATGAGAAGCCCGGGTTGAATGTTGGTGTGGGTGCCCTTAGCGAGCGCACCCGGAGCGGGATTCGGATTGGTCACCGTGACTTCCACCCGACGCCAAACACCCTGAATCGAAGGTGCCGTTTGCCCCCAAGCGGTGATGGTCACTACGACAAGGACTCCCACGACGACGAAAAGTTGCTTCGCCACGGAGGTACCTCCTGATGAAATGTCGATCGCGAATCGAAGGGGTGCCGCGGACTATAGCATCAAAGAATAGGTTCCGGTTCCTGTTCCGGTTCCAGGTTCCTGTTCCACGTTCCGCGTTCGAGGTGGACGACGAAATTCAGTACGCCAATTAATCTTTAGAAAAAGACGCGCATCCCGATCCTCGCGCTACTGCGAACGGGGAACGGGAACTGGAACCTGGAACTTGGAACTTGGAACCTGAACGTGGAACCCGCCCGACTCGACTTCACCGGACCCGCCACCCGGGTTCGGCATCGACCGTCACGAGTATTGGCTTGCCCCCTTCGGGACTTGCGGCGAGCACCATCCCGTTCGATTCAATCCCCATCAGCTTGGCCGGCTTGAGGTTCGCGACGATGACGATGGTTCGGCCGACCAAAGACTCAGGCTGATATGCCTCGGCGATGCCCGCGAGGATGGTTCGCTGCTCTGTGCCCAGATCGACCTGCAGCTTGATCAGCTTTTTCGATTTCGGGACCGCTTCTGCGGCGATCACCTTCGCCGTGCGCAACTCGACGTTCATAAAGGCGTCGATGCTTATTTTCCCGTCAGCGGTTCCAGGTTCCGGGTTCTGGGTGCTGGGGTTCTGGTTCTCGGTTCTTGGTTCTGGGTTCGCGGGTACAGATTCGGACACGGGTTTCTCCTTGGTCGTTTTCTTGTCGAAACGCGGCCACAGCGATGCCCCTTGAGTGAGAACGCGCTCACCTTCCGGGCGCCATCGGCCGTCTCGGTCGAGGTGCAGCGAATCGGAGGCGGCGCCTACTCGGCGCAGAATTTCGGCGCTCGACGCCGGCACGATCGGTGTAAGCAGCACGGCGGCAAGGCGGATCGCCTCGGCGGCATCGAACAGCACCTGCGTCAGGCGGTCGGCCTGCGACGGATCCTTCGCAAGCGCCCACGGAGCGTTCTCGGCGATGTGGAGATTCGCCGCATCGATCAGTCGAAAGACCGCTGCAGCGGCATTCGTGATGTCGAGCTCGTCCATTCCTCGCCGGTAGTTCGTGGCGACGTCGTTTGCCACGTCTTGCAACCGTCCAGAGCTGGCGCCGGTGGGCACGAGGCGGCCCTGCCGGTATTGGTGAGCCATCGCCACCACACGGCTGACGAGGTTGCCGAGATTGTTCGCGAGATCGGCGTTGTACCTCTCGTCAAACCGCTCGAACGCAAAGTCCCCGTCGTCGCCGAACACGACTTCCTTGACGAGGTACAGCCGCAGAGCGTCGACGCCGTGGCGTTCAGCGGCATCGAGCGGATCGATGATCGTGCCCGGATTGGACTTGCTCATGCGCTGGCCGTTCACCGTCATGAACCCGTGCGCGAAGACCGATTTTGGCAGCGGCAGGCCGGCGCTCATCAGCATGGCGGGCCATATGACCGTGTGAAAGCGCGTGATGTCCTTGCCGATGAGGTGAAGGTCGGCTGGCCACCATTGCTGGAATCGATCAGAATCGGTCCCGAGGCCCACCGCGGCGGCGTAATTGATCAGAGCGTCGAACCAGACATAGACGACGCTATTGGGATCCCATGGAAGGGGGATCCCCCACGCCTGGCCGGCGCGGCTGATGGAGATGTCGTCGAGGCCGCTCTCGAGCAGCCGGAGCTGCTCGTTGCGGCGGACGTCAGGTTCGAAGAAGCCAGGATCCTTGTGGAAGTGTTCGAGAAGCGGCGTCTGGTATTTTGAGAGACGGAAGAAGTAGTTCTTCTCCTTAATCCACTGTGGCTCGATTTGCGGGTGCAGCGGGCATCGTCCGTTGACGAGCTCTTTTTCGGGCTTGAACGCTTCGCACCCGATGCAGTACCAGCCCTCGTACACGCCTTCGTAAATATCGCCGGCGTCGTAAATCCGCTGCACGAGCGCGGTGACCGCCGCTTTGTGTCGTGGCTGAGTCGTCCGGATGAAATCGTCGTATGAGAGATTGAGGCTGCGCCAGGTTCTCTGGAACACCTCTTCCATTCGATCGCAATACGTCAGCGGATCGAGACCCTGGTCCGTCGCGCTCTTGTAGACGTTCTGCGAGTGCTCGTCGTTTCCCATCACGAAGTACGTATCGACACCGCTCAACCGCTTGTAGCGCGCGATGACATCGGCGCAGACCTTTTCGTACGCCGTCCCGAGATGCGGGCGGCTGTTGACGTAATCGATGGCGGTCGTGATGTAGTAGCGTGGCACGGTTATCGTCTCTCAGTTCTCAGCTCTTCGTCTCCAGATACGCCCTGTTCGCCGTCGCCTGCACGTCCTTCACCGGCACGCCGCGCTCCGATGCGATGCGGAGGCAGTCCTCGAACTCCGGCGCGGCGTTGACGATCGTGTCGCCGAGGCGCGCCACCTTGAAGCGGACCTCCCCGAGGGGCGTGTTGACGGTCACGATTTCACGCTCGAGCCGCTCGCGCATCACCTCGTGGTAGCGCACGCCGATGGTCGTCGTCTCGCGGAACACGATCGCCGACAGCTCCTCGCGCTGTTCCGGACGCGCCAGGATGGTCAGTAAGGTCCCCGGCCGGTTTTTCTTCATCTGCACGGACGCAAAGTACACCTCCAGCGCGCCGGCTGCATATAACCGCTCCATCAACGGGCCGAACAGCTGCGGGCTCATGTCGTCGATCTCGCTTTGCAGCACGACGATGCGCTCGGTGTGAGGCTGATCTGCGCTCTCGCCGACAAGGACGCGGAGCACATTGGGCGTGCCCGGGAGGTCGCGGTCGCCTGCGCCGTAGCCTACGCTGTCGATCGTCATCGACGGCACTGGACCGTACTCGGCCGCGTAGCTCGTCACAAGCAATGCGCCGGTCGGCGTCACCAGCTCGCTCTGGACGCCGGACGAGTAGACGGGCGCCCCCCCGAGCAGCTTCACGGTTGCCGGCGCGGGCACCGGAAAATGCCCGTGAGCTGAATGCACCATCCCGCCGCCGACATTCATCGGCGAGCTGATGATGCGATCGGCGTGAAACCATTCGATCGCGAAGACCGCGCCGACGATGTCGATGATCGAGTCGAGCGCGCCGACTTCGTGCAGGTGAATCTTCTCGAGCGGAATCTGATGGATAGCCGCCTCGGCTTCGCCGAGCCGATGAAAGAGCGCCTTGGCGCGCTCCTTCGCGAGTGCCGAGAGGGCCGAACGATCGATGAGCGAGTTGATCTCCGCCAGGCTGCGGTGCGTATGATGCGCCACCGCCACGGGTGCGTGGACGTGCTGATGTTCGTGATCGTGTGAATGCGCGTCGTCGTCGCTATGCCCATGCCCATGCTCGTGCCGAGCATGTTCGTGCGCGTGCTCGCCGTGCTCTTCGACGACGAACTTGGTGGCGGAAACGCCGGCGCGCAGTACGCGCGTCGACGAGATCTCGGCGCCGCCGATGGCAAGGCTGCCGAGCGCGCGCCGCAGCTCCTCGATCGGCAGACCGGCGTCGAGCAGCGCGCCCAGCACCATGTCGCCCGATGCGCCGTTGAAGCAGTCAAAGTACAGAATTCGGGACATGCGTACCTGTGTGCCTTTTGCTCTCTGCGCTCAACCCTGGCAGGGAGCGAGCACTATAGTTTACCTGCTTCCCGGAAGCTGAAGTAGCGCGTGTCTGCGAGAATGACGTGATCGATGACGTCGATGCCCATGATCTCCCCTGCCTGAACGAGCCGCCGAGTCAACTCGACGTCGTCGCGGCTTGGTATCGGGTCGCCCGAGGGATGGTTGTGGAACAGCACGATCGCGGCGGCGCATGCGGAGGCGGCCTCCCGGAATATTTCTCGCGGGTGCGCGGGGCTCGAATCGAGCGTGCCCACCGAGACGACCGACGTGCGGATGAGACGGTGCTTCGTGTCGAGCATCATCAACCCGAACTGTTCGACGGGGCGGGCCCCGAACTGCGGCAGCAAGTACGCCGCCGCGTCGCGCGGATTCACGAATTGAAGGCGTGCCGGCGGGCAGCGTAGCAGCGTTCTTCGCCCCAGCTCGACGGCTGCGAGCACCTGAGCGGCTTTCGCACTCCCCATGCCGTCGAGCTTGCGCAGCTCATCGACCGAGGTCCGCGGCATCCCATGCAGCCCGCCGGTTGTTTCGAGGATGTCATTGGCAAGCGCGAGGGAACTGGCCCGACGCGAGCCGCTTCCGACCACGATCGCCACCAGTTCGTTGTCGCCAAGCCCCGCGGCGCCGAGACGGAGCAGTTTTTCGCGCGGGCGGTCGTGTACCGAGAGCGCCTTCATTTCAACGGCAGGCGCTATTCGTCCCGCGCTCCACGATATACTTCAGGTTGAATGTTCCGTCGCTCATCGCTGGTGCCGGTTGCGGCACTTCTCTGTTCCCTTTTTCTTTCCATCGCGTGCGCCACGCCTCCCACCCGCGAAATGGATCAGGCCCAAGGGGCGATCGACGCCGCACGGGCCGCTGGCGCCGACCGCTTTGCCGTCGAGCAGTACGAGGCTGCGGTCAAAGCGCTGAAAAGCGCACAGGACGCTGTCGGGCAGCGCGACTACCGGCTGGCCCTGAACTACGCACTCGACAGCCGCGATCGCGCGCAGAAGGCCGCAAAGGAAGCGGCCATCCAGCAGGCCGTGCTGCGCAGTGCGTCCGAGCGGAAGCTCAGCGAAGTCACCGCGCTGCTCGATCGAGCCGAACGCCAGCTGAAAGCCGCCGACGCCGCTCGCATCCCGAGGCGTGCGACCGCTGCCCCGCGTACGGCCATCGCCGCCGCGGAAGCGTCTTTGCAAAAAGCGGGCACGAGCATTCAGGACGGCAATTACACGATCAGCCAGGAAGAGCTTGCGGAATCTGCGAAGAATCTTCAGTCAGCCATGGCAGAAATCGATACCGCGATGAAGGGGCGCGGCAAGACACGCAAGTAACAGAAGACCAGAAGATCAGAAGGCCACAAGAGTGTCAAAAGGAATTTTCTGATCTTCTGAACTCCTGATCTTCTGTTTAAGTAGGCCAGCGCCCTTCGAACACCAGCTTCGCCCAACCCGTCAGGTACAACCCGTCTTCACGCCACTCGACGCGCTGGCTTCCGCCCGGCGAGATCACTTCGACATCGCGTGATGCGCCGCCGTACGAGGCCGCCGCGACCGCGGCGCCGCATGCGCCCGTCCCCGAGGCTTGCGTCGGCCCCACTCCACGCTCCCAGATCAGGATGCGGACGCGATTAGGCGCTTCCACTCTTGCGAACGAAACATTCGTCCGGTTGGGAAACTTCGGATGGTGTTCGATGGCGGGCCCCAGCGTGCGCAGTCGCGCCTCGGTAAGCGGATCGTCGAGCAGCACGCATTGTGGATTCCCAACCGACAGGGCCACGGCCTGAATCTTCTCGCCGGCCGCCTGGAATTCGATCGGGCGGATGTCTTGCGGTATCCCCATCGACGCGCGAAACGTCAGCGCATCGTCTTTTTGGCTCTGCAGGTCGAGCACCTTTTCGCCGGCTGGTGTATCGATGACAACGCGCGACAGGCCAGGGCTCTGACGTACGGCGAGGGCGGCAAGGCAGCGGATGCCGTTGCCCGATACTTCCGACGCGCTTCCGTCGGCGTTGAACAGACGCATGCGTATGGCCGACGGTCCGAACGTGTAGAGCATCAGCCCGTCGGCGCCGATTCCGTCGTGCCGCTGGCACATCGCCCGTGCGAGCTCTGGAAGATCGCGGCCTTCCGCATCGGCGTCGGGCACGAGCAGGAAGTCATTCCCATATGCCTGCCCTTTCACGAACGGTATCAATGTCGGCATCGACTAGACCTCACAGAACGCCAGCAGATGCCAGCCGAAGCGTCTCGTCAGCGATCGCGGCAACGCGTTGAACAGGCCGACGAAGCAGGTGTTGTATAACGCGCCCTTGAGTCCGCCGTGCAGGCGCGTTTTCACGGGAAAGCGTTCGGGCACGATGCGGACCGCCGGAAATTCTTTCAGCAGATCCCGAAACTCGCCGATGGAATATTTCTTCAGCATCGGCGCATCGACGTGCTCGAGTTCCACCTTGGTGACCCGCGACAGGGCATTGAGCCACGACAGCCGGTTGTAGACCTGAAACACGGCCACGCCGCCGGGCCGCAAGACGCGGCGGCATTCCCGGACGAGAGCGCGATCGTCGGTCGTGTACTGCACGACGCCGTGCGCATACACGAGATCGAAGGAGCGCTCGGAAAATGGCAACGCCTCCCCGTCGGCGACGACGAGGCGTGCCGGCAGCCGCTCGAGCTGGAAATTCCGCGCTGCAAGCGCGATCGATGACGGGGCGAGGTCGACGCCTGTGACCTTCGCGCCGTGCCTCGCGAATCGAATCAAGTCGGTACCGGCTCCGCAGCCGACTTCGAGCACGCGGCGGCCGCGATACTGGTCGAAGGGCACGAGCCGCGGCAGATGATGCAGCTTTTCGAAATGATATTGCTCGAGATCGGCGAAAAAGCCGGCGGACCCCGGCGGGTGCATCGTGATGTCGAGGTCGTGAATGTGTGTGTCCCAATACGCGCGAACGGCGCGCTGGGTCGCATGATCCGGGCGTGTGGCCACCGGTGCCTACTATAAGATATCCACGCGTGATTCGAGATCTCGCGCGGCTGGCCGAACGCGAATTCGACGTGCTCGTGGTGGGCGGCGGGATCTACGGCCTGACGATCGCCTACGACGCCGCGCAGCGCGGCTTGTCGGTCGCGCTCATCGACCGCGGCGATTTCGGCGCCGCCACGTCATTCAACCATCTCAAGACCATCCATGGCGGGCTGCGCTATCTGCAGTCGGCCGATTTGCGGCGCATGCGCGAGTCGATCTTCGAACGGCGCGCGTTTGCGCGCATCGCTCCGCGCTGGATCGCGCCGCAGGCGTTCGCGATGCCGACCGGTGCGTCGCTCACGCGCAATCCGATTGCGATGCGCGCCGCGCTGGCGCTCGATGCGCTGGTGGGCCGCGATCGCAATGAAGGCGTCGATCCAGCACGCCGGCTTCCTGCGGGGCGCATCATCGCCGGCGCCGAGTGTCGCGAGTTATTCGACGGCGCGATCCGGAGCGTGCCGTCGGCCGCTGTCTGGCACGACTATCAGACGGTCAGCGGCGATCGCCTCACATTCGCCTTCGCTCTTGGCGCGGCAGCGCACGGCGCCGAGCTTGCGAACTACGCCGAAGCCACTTCCCCACTTCGAGCCGGCGGCACACTCGCCGGGGTTCACGTGCGTGATGTGTTGACAGGCCAGACCTTCGACGTTCGTGCCCGGACGTTGGTGAACGCCGCGGGGCCATGGGGCTCAACGGTCTTCGCTGCCGAGGGCGCGCGCCCCCGATGGCCGTTGCTCAAGGCGATGAACCTGGTGACGTCGCGGCCTGCCCGCAAGGCCGCCGTGGTGGGCGCCACGCGCGCCGGACGGGCGCTGGTCATGCTTCCGTGGCAGGGGCGAACCCTTGTCGGCACCAGCGAGTCAACAGACGAGAGGCAGCCAGACGATCAGAGTGCCAGACGCGAAGAGGTGCACGCGTTTCTCGACGACATCAATGAGACCTTCCCCGCTCTTGGGCTCAGGCCGGAGGAAGTCACGCTCGTGCATCGCGGCATAGTCCCCGCGGCTGCGGCGAATGGCCGGTTGTCGCTGCTTGCCCACGCGCGCATCATCGATCATGCGGAGGACGGCGGCACGCCCGGGCTCATTTCGATTGTCGGTGTGAAATACACGACGGCGCGTGCGGTCGCCGAGCGAGCAGTGAATTTGATCCTGCACAAGCTCGGGCGATCGCCAGTGGCGTGTCGAACGGCGGAGACGGTGCTGCCGGAATCAGGGCTGGACGATCGCTCGCCCGCCGATCCGATCGCGCACGCCGTTCGCGATGAAATGGCTCACACGCTTTCCGATGTTGTCATTCGGCGCACCGGCCTGGGCGCCACAGGCGAGCCGGCAGCTTCCCTTGTCAACGATATCGCCGGCCGGATGCAAAATGCGCTGGGTTGGTCGGAGCAGCGTAAATCTCGGGAGCTCGAGGCGTTGAAGCGGTTCTACGACATCAGCTGACGCGATGACCCTGAGACGTGACCGTGGAATCGTCGACTATCTCCTGATCGGAGTGATGGCGCTGGGGCTGGCCCTCGCCTTGGCGTCCGTGTTTGGCGCCGGCATATCGACGTCTGTCGCCGGACTGCGAGTCTCGGCCCGTACGCTCTTCCGGCCTGTCGTCCTTGCTCTGGCAGCCTGTCTCATTGCTTTGTCGCGCTCCGAGCGTCGACGGCGACAATTTACGGATCTGTGGACCCTGGCCCAACGTCACGCCACAAGAATTGCTGTTGGCATGGCGATTGTCGTATTTGTCGTCGCGATGCGGATGTCGTTGTTCGAGGCCAGTGCTTCCGATCAATGGGGCTATGTCAGTCAGGCGGCGCTGTGGGCACGGGGCGATCTCGTCATCCAGCAGCCGCTCGCGGCAGAAGCTCCGTGGCCTGAAGCGGACTTGACACTTGCGCCGCTCGGCTATCGTCCCGGGCAGCGTCCGGCGACTATCGTGCCTACCTATCCTCCTGGTCTTCCGCTGATCATGGCCGGCCTGGTCAAGATCTTCGGACCGTTCGGCGCCTTCATGGCCGTACCGCTGCTTGGCAGCCTCGCGGTCGTGATGACCTTTTTTCTCGGCAGCCGGATTGGCGGCCCGACATGCGGACTGCTGGCGGCGATGCTCCTGTCCACGAGCCCGATATTCCTGTTTCAAGTGCGGGAGCCGATGAGCGATGTGGCGGTTACGGCCTGGTGGTTGATAGCGACCCTCTGTGTCGCTCGGTCAACCACCGCATCCGTTCTCGGCGGCGGCCTGGCGGCATCAGCGGCGATTGTGACGCGGCCGAACCTCGTTCCACTAGCCGCCCTGCTCGGCGTCTTCGTCCTCTGTTATTCCGCACCGCGTCTCCGTACGCGACTCGGCAATGCGTTGTGTTTTGCGGGCGCGGTCTTGCCGGGGTGCATCGGCCTGGCGCTGGTGAATCGAGCCCTCTATGGCTCTCCATTGGAATTCGGGTACGGCTCGACGGCAGAACTGTTCAAGGCCGAGTACCTCACTGCCAACCTATCCAGGTATTCTCGATGGCTCGTCGAGACGGAAACGCCGTTGATTGTGCTCGCGTTGTTTGCACCGTGGTTCATCCGCACATCCCTGTCATGGTTGTTCGTTGCAATATCGGCGACGGTGTTCGTGTCTTATATGTTTTACGTCCCTTTTGACAACTGGACGTATCTCCGCTTTCTGCTGCCCGCGATAGCCTTACTGCTCATCTTCACGGCCTTCGTCATTCTGACTCTATCGCGGCGGCTGCGATCACCCTTCTCGCGGTGGCTGGTGGCCGCCTCGTGCATCGCCGTGATGGCGTGGAGGTGGGATAGCGCGGGGATGCAGCCGCCTCGGCCCAACGATCGCCGGTTTGCGGTCGTCGGCGAGTTCGTCCGGGATGAGCTGCCGCAGAATGTGATTCTGCTCTCGATGCAGCACTCCGGCAGCGTCCGGTATTACTCCGGGCGTTTGTCGCTGCGCTGGGATGTCTTGCGCCCCGATTGGCTGGAGCCTTCCTTGACGTTCCTTCGCGCGAAGGGATATCGCCCGATGCTGCTGCTTGAAGAATGGGAACAGCCTCTGTTTACCAAGAGGTTTGCTGCCCACGCAAAGGTCGCCGCTCTCGATTGGCAGCCTGTCGCGACGTATTTCGGAGACATTCGAACCGACATTTTTGACCCGGCGGATCGCGATCAATCCGGCGCGTCCCCTGCGACAAAGACCATTGGAAACGGTCCGCCGATGTCAAAGGCGCGACAGTGAAGGGAGTCCGCATGCATCGCGCGATCTCGAGCGCCTGCCTTTTCGCCTTGTTGTCTGGTGCGGCCGGCTGCGCCAGGGCTCCGCGTTACGACGTCGTCATTCGCGATGGGACGGTGTATGACGGCTCGGGCGGACCTGCCGCACGGGCCGACGTCGGTATTCGCCGCGATCAGATCGCAGCCATCGGAGATCTCAGCGGTTCAACCGCGGACATCGACATCGATGCGAGCGGTCTTGCGGTGGCGCCTGGCTTCATCAACATGTTGAGCTGGGCCACCGAGTCATTAATAAAGGACGCCCGGTCGCAGAGTGATATCCGGCAGGGGGTGACGCTCGAAGTGATGGGCGAAGGCGACTCGATGGGGCCTCTAAATCCGTCGATGAAGAAGCTGAACACAGAGCTTCAAGGCGACATCAAGTACGACATTTCCTGGACGACGCTCGGCGAGTACCTGACGTTCCTCGAAAAGAAGGGCATCTCGACGAACGTCGCGTCGTTCGTCGGTGCGACGACGGTCCGCATACACGAGCTCGGGTACGCCGATCGTGCGCCGACTCCGGAAGAGCTTGACCGCATGCGCGCGCTCGTACGTGCCGCGATGGAGGAAGGCGCGCTTGGGGTCGGTTCTTCGCTGATTTACGCGCCGGCGTTTTACGCGAAGACCGACGAGCTGATTGCGCTCGCGCAGGAGGCAGGAAGATATGGAGGGATGTACATCTCGCACATCCGCAGCGAAGGCAACGCATTGCTCGAGGCCGTTGAGGAGCTGATTCGAATCGCGCGGGAAGCGAAAGTCCCTGCGGAGATTTATCACTTGAAGGCGGCAGGCGAACAGAACTGGCCGAAGCTGGACCAGGTCATTGCCCGCGTGGAGGCAGCGCGTGCCGAAGGACTTCAGATTACCGCCGACATGTACAACTACACTGCCGGCGCGACGGGGCTCGATGCAGCAATGCCGCCGTGGGTGCAGGAGGGCGGTCCTCGCGAATGGATTCGCCGCCTCAAAGATCCGGCGATCCGCGCGCGCGTCCGCCGTGAGATGACCACGCCGACGACCGCATGGGAGAGTCTCTACCTTGCGGCTGGCTCGCCCGAGCGCGTACTGCTCGTGGCGTTCAAACAGGACGCGTTGAAGCCGCTCACAGGGAAGACGTTGGCGGAAGTCGCAAAATTGCGCGGCAAAACACCGGAAGAGACCGCGATGGATCTCGTCATCGAAGACGACAGTCGCGTGGGCACGGTGTACTTCCTCATGTCGGAAGACAACGTTCGGAAGCAGTTGAAGCTGCCCTGGGTCAGCTTCGATTCCGATGCGGAGTCGCTGGCTCCAGAGGGTGTGTTCCTGAAGTCAAACCCACATCCGCGTGCTTATGGCAATGTCGCGCGGTTGCTGGGGCGCTACGTCCGCGACGAGAAGGTGATGTCGATCGCTGAGGCGATCCGTCGTCTCAGCTCGCTACCGGCTGCCAACCTGAAACTCGACAGGCGCGGCGCGTTGAAAACCGGCCACTATGCGGATGTGGTCGTGTTCGATCCCAAAACCATTCAGGACCACGCGACGTTCGACAAGCCGCACCAATACAGCACGGGCATGGTGCACGTGTTCGTCAATGGCGTGCAGGTGCTCAAGGCGGGGGAACATACGGGGGCGACGCCAGGCCGGTTCGTTCGTGGACCTGGCTATCGCCGCGCGTCGTGAGCGATCGACGTCCGGACGCCCGAATGCGAAGGCGCGAACCTATCGCGAGATGACGTACGTCGCACCGGCTGATATGCCGAAGTTCGGGTCGCTGTTGGTGATGCCCGCGAGAACGCCGAAATCGAGCCTCAGCATCGCGTAGGTGTACCGGCCGGCGAAACGCAGTACGGCGCGGCTGTCGGGACCGCCCGGCACGATTTCCTCGAACGACGTCAGCCGTCCGTTCACCTCGCCCACGATTTCGAATGCGTTCGTCACCGCGCGCGCGATTGAGACGCCATATCCCATCGCGGTTACCGAATCGCCGGGCGTGACAGGGTTGCTGAGAACGAGCAGGCCGGCGTTGCCGACCGTGCGCACCGAGCGCACCGTTTTTGCGACCAGAAACGATGCGAAGAAGTCGGTCGTGCCAAGGCCCATCCCCTTTTCCGGGGCCGCCGTCGGCAGCTTGGTGCCGAAGCGGATGCCAATGGCCGGGCGCGACGCGGTCTCTGATACGAGCCGAACTTTCGTCGCGACGATCAGGTCCTCCATGCTCGATGAGCGGTCACCCGGGAGAAGAAGCGTGATCGTTTCGAGCGGAGCGTGTGGAAGCCGCTCGGTCACGGTGACACGCTGATAAATTCCGCCGTCGATCTGCACTTCGGCGGTTGCGCCGATGCCGATGCTGGCGCCGAACGAGCCGAAGCGCGCGATGTCGCCTCTAAGACCGTTGACGAAATTGGACTGCTCCGAGTCCATCGAGAACCCTCCCTCGAGGAGGACACGCCCCGCCCCGATCGTTTCAGGGTCCTCTGTCACGAGCGGCCGCTGCTGCGCGTGCGCCGTGCCAGTCACGGTCACACAGATCACAAAGATTATGGATTTCAGATTCCAGATCTTGGGTTTCCGTTCTGCGTTCATCATGTTGTCATCCTATGACTACCAGCGGCGCCGGCTATCCAGAAGCATGGTCACGGGGCCATCGTTGATCAGCTCGACGGCCATGTCGGCCTGGAACTCCCCTGTTTCCACCGGCACGTTGCATGCGCGCAACGCGTCGACGAGTCCTTCGTACATCACCTTCGCCACCGCTGGAGACTCCGCAGCGTCGAACGACGGCCTTCTGCCTCGGCGGCAGTCACCGCACAACGTGAATTGCGACACGACCAGCACGGCGCCCCCGGCCTCTCTGATCGAGAGGTTCATTTTGCCGGCCGCATCCTCGAAGATACGGAGGTCGCCGATCTTGCCCGCCACGTAGGCGATGTCTTCGGCACCGTCGCCCTTTTCGACGCCGGCAAATACAAGGAGTCCTCGGCCAATCTCGCCGACCATGCGCCCGTCAACACGGACGGATGCGGAAGTGACTCGTTGAACGACAGCGCGCATGTTGAGTGATGCGGCGCGCGATCAGGTGCCGATGCGAATCTGCAGCAGCTGGGGGGTGTCCTGATCTTCGACGATCTCGGCCGGTGGATTCAACCGGGTATCGAGCAGGTGGCGCGGCGACACGTTCGACAACGCCTTGAGCATCGAATGTTTCACGCCGATGTTGTCGCGCTCGAGGTCCATGAGCAGTTGCTTGATGCGCTGGCGCTGCAGGCTCAGATCGCCGCACGCCGGGCAGCAGCAGCCGATGACGGGCAGCTTTGCGGACGACGTGTAGTCGCGGCAGTCGGCCTCGCTCACATACACGAGCGGGCGAATGACGATGTGCGCGCGATCGTCAGACACCAGCCTCGCCGGCATTGCCTTGAGGCTGCCCTCGAAGAACAGGTTCAGGAGCAGTGTTTCGATGAAGTCGTCGGCGTGATGGCCAAGGGCGATTTTCGTCGCGCCGACCTTGTCGGCGAGGCGATAGAGCGCGCCGCGGCGCAGACGCGCGCACAACGAGCACGGCGTGCTGTTGGCCGCCAGCAGATCGTCCATCACGTCGCCGATGTTGGTGTGCTCGACGTGGCACTCCCAACCATGCGCGTCACACGTGCCCTTGATGGTGCCGTGCTGAAAGTCTTCGTAGCCCGAGTCGATATTGACGCCAATGATCGAAAAGTTGATCGGCGCGCGTTTGCGCAGGACGTCCAGAATCTGGATCAGCGCCCAGCTATCCTTGCCGCCGGAGAGGCCGACCATGACGCGGTCGCCGTCCTCGATCAGGTTGAAGTCGTGTATCGCCTTGGTGACTTTTCTCGCCACCTTGGATTCAAGGTGTGTCGAGTACCCCACTCGCGTCTCCCTCTTTCGGAACCCGGACGCCGCCAGGCGGCACCCAGCCTCGGGTGATGTCTGCGTCAGTGTACTCCGGGACGACGTGAATCATCGCGCCGAGGAATCGCGGATCGCTGCTCGGGCACTTGCCGGGCGCCGCGCACGGCACTTCAAGAAACGGGACGAATCCGGCCGTTGTGGTGACCGACATGTTGTACAGGTAGCTCGTCGGCTGAATATCGCGCCGGAACGGCACGCCTGCTGGAACCGCAAGCGTCACGACCCTCAATTCGCCTGGCGCCATGGCGAATGTCTGTGACTCGCTGCCGGTGGCGACGGTCACCCGGTTGTCTGCGCCGCCATTGCGTACTTCGAGCGTCACACGGCTCAGCGCTTTTGTCACCCAGTCGTTGTTGCCGAGGCTTGCAATCGGCGCGCGCAGCACCACCTCTGACCTGGCGTTGCCCTTGACCCAGAACCACCAGTCATCCGACCTGGGAGCGGTCTCTTCAGGCGGATAGGCATTGTCGTCGACGAAGTACGCCAACACGTGAGGCGCCGGTGCCGGCGGACCCACCGGCCTGCGCATCCGATCGCGATCCTGCGCCACAGGAAGGTCGTGAAGCAGCGTCAGCTCGATCGGCAGCATCCGCAGAGCCCCCGATTTGGTGTGCTCTCCCGGCTGCAGCGACACGTAGAAAGGGTTCAGCACGAGCTGCGCGGTAAAGAACGCGCCGCCGATGGCTGCCGTCGTCGCCGCGCCCAATCCTGCCGTCGCTGGAATCAGCACCAGAAACAGCGCATAAAACGGAAGGAAGTAGCGGCTGCCGACTGGCCCGCCGCCGCCGTTCCACGTGAACGGCCATACGAATACGTGCATGACGACGATGACAGCCAGCGTGCCCAGCGCCAGCCACTGCCAGAGGTGCTTCTGCTTCGAGAACAGGAAGAGCGCGACGGCGAGCATCCCCGGGAAGAAGTACGGAATGAGCCCCGCGTTCCGGCCCGCAACAAAGTACCAGAGGTTGCGGCGAAACACGTCGGAAGAATGGGTGTTCACCAGCACGTCGCCCACCATCAGATCCTCGCGTCCGCGCACCGGACCGATGTTGTCGAACGTCTCCCACGTGTTTGCGAACGGATAGCCGGTGAACGAGTAGAACGTTTTTCGATCGCCGCCCTGATAGTTGAACTCGCCCGTGATGGCCACGTTCAGGGCGAACAGCCCGGCGGTGACGAGACCGCAGATCGCCAGCATGCCGGCGGCGCGTGACCATTGACGCCGGCGCGCCGCGAGCAGAATCGCCGGCACGAGCACGACGACGTGCGGCGGCTTCGAGAACGTGGCGAGGCCGAGGAGGATGGCGGCGATGTAGTCGGACGCCGGGCCGTTGAGGGCACGCGACAGGGGTGCGATGGGTGCTAGGGGTGCAACGGGTGCGACGGGTGCGGTGTGCGCGACTTCTTTGTAAGCCCAGAAGAACACGGCGTAGAGCACCAGTGAGAAGTTCAGCAGCTCCGGCATGAGCCACACGAAATACACCGGCACGACCGATGCCGCGAGAAATGCCACCGACATCGGCACAGCGGTCCAATTCGATTTGGTGGCCGCCAGCACGAAGAGGTAGATCACCAGCAAATCGAATGCGAGGAGGAGCGCATGCAGTACGAGAAAGCCGTTCGTCCCGAAGAAGACGATGAACGGCGCGGCAATCAGCGGATAAATATACGACTTCGAAAAGTACAGCCGTTTGTCGCGCTCTGGATCTTCCCGCTTGAGCCATCGCAAGAACGGGAACGTACTCGATCCCCGTATCTCGACATCCTTGCCGGTTTTGAGGAATACGCCTTCGGGCCCGGAGAACTCTTCCCAGACGCGTATCAGGTCCTTACGCTCGTACTGGAAATCAAAATCCCGCGCAAGGCTGTGCCCAAGCATGTAGTAGGTCGACTCGTCGCCTTTGAAGCGATTGCTGTTGGCATTCGGGAAATCGACGGACACGGCAAACGCAAGAAGCATGATGCCAAGCAGTGCCGAGGCGATGAAGCCGGGCTTTGTCGTCATGTCGTCAGCAGTTGCGCGACCGCCCTGGGCCATGTCATCTCGGACACTCTGGTCAAGCCCGCGGCTCCCAGCCGCTCGGCCGCGGAACGATCGTCCATCAGCTCGCGGAGCGCCGTCGCGAGCGAGTCGGCTCGCGGCGCGCACACTTTCCCGTTCACGTCGTGCACGACGAGCTCCGCCGGTCCACCGCTGTCGCTGCAGGTGACCACCGCCTTGCGTGAGGCGAAGGCTTCGGCCGTGACGAATCCGTAGTCCTCGTCATAAGGAGGAAAGCACACCGCGCGGCAGCGCGCGAGGTGGTCCAGCATCTGGCTGTCGTCGATCCGGCCGAGCAGCGTGACGCGAGACGAAAGCCCCTTCGCGGTGATCGCCTGTGCGAGCACGTTGTGATCTTCGCCTTCGCCGGCAATGACGGCGCGAATGTCCCCGGCTTCTGGCCTCGCCAGTGCCTCGACGAGGAGCGACAGACGTTTCAGCGGCGCGAGCCGCGACACGGCGAAAATATAATCGCCGTAGCCCTCGCAGCGATACGGCCTCGGCGGAGGTGGCGGATACAGGACCTCCGATTCGATCGAGCCCCACCGCTGAAGCCTCGCCGCAATCGTGCGCGACTGCGCGTACACCTTCCGCACGTTTCTGGTGAGCAAGTAGCGGTCGGCGGCGTGAATCAGCTTCCGGCGTACGCCTTCCTTGAGGCGGCCCTTCCAACTCAGGCCTCCACTGAACGACTCCCACTGATCGTAGTACTCGCGCATCGTATGATTCAGCCACACGACGTGGTTGGGATGCCGGACGGCGTAACTCGGGTAGCGGAGCGAGATGACCCGGTCAACCGCCTTGTTGTCACCCATGCCTACGTCCGTGAACCAGGTGGCCGCGTAGGCCGCGCCCTGCCGCCCGAAACGGTTCTGCGGCGTCAAGAGCATCGAGGCGTCGTGGCCTTCGTCGCGCAATGCCTGCACGAGCGCCCGTGCGATGACGAGGTGCCCGCCTTCGACGAAGAGCGGCGCCGATGTGACGACCACCACCCTCATTGATGAGTCGCGGAGGCCTCCCGCCCCGCTTCATGGCGCTCGCTTGCTGGGCCCTCTCGCCTCGCGCCGCTCGCGCCTTCGTCCAGAAACGACAGATCCGCGGCCAATGGCTGCCGCCGCCTGCCTGGCTTCGCTGCACGCGATCGATCGCACAAAATCACGTACAACTGTTCCATCTTCCGCACGAACGCGGTGATGTCGTAGCGCTGCGCCGTGACACGCGCCGCGGCGGCCAGACGCTGCCGCTCCTCCGGCCGCTCCATGAGATCGACGATCGCATCGGCTAGCGCGCGCGCGTCGCGTTTCGGCACGATCCGCGCGTCACGTCCATCGGCGAGGATGTCCAGCAATCCGTCCGCATCGGTCGCGACGATCGGCTTTGCCGATGCGAGCGCTTCGAAGGCGGTCAGCGGAGTGCCCTCCCACAGCGACGGAAACACGCTGAGATCGAACGCGCTGAGGACGCCCGCCACGTCCCGTGCGAACCCGACGAACACGAACCGATCCTGGAGTCCGAGCTGGCGGGATTGTTGTTCCAGTGCATCCCGCAGCGGACCCTCGCCCACGAGAAAAAACTTCGCGTGAGGCTTGCGGTCCACGACGAGCCGCGCGGCGTCGATGAGATACGAGTTCCCTTTCGACTCGTGAAGCCGCGTCACGGTGCCAATCGCGAAGTCGTCGGGGTGGATGCCCAGCTCACGGCGTGAGGCGAGGACGTCGGCAGACGATCGCGGACGGCTGAACTCGTCGTGCGGCGCTCCGAGATAGACCACCTTGACCTTCTCGGGCTGGACCAGTCGCGCGTTCACCACGAACTCAGCCGTGCTCTTCGAGACGGCGATCGCGATGTCGGTATAGCGCTCGAGCACACGGTCCGCGACCTTCTGAAACCACGGCGTGTCGGTCAGGTTCGCGTGCTCGTGCAGAATCGCCGGTATCCCCCGCATTGCTGCCGCCATCCGGCCGAACGTGGTCGCGCCGTACCCGTGGAGGTGCAGCACATCGATCTTCTTCCGATCGATGATCTTGAGGAGCGCTGGCAGGGTCGCGGGGTCGAATTTCGACTTGTGCAGGTACGTGATGTCGATGCCCAGCGCGTCGAGCGTCTCTTCTGAGAGGTCTTTTTTGCGCAGGCTGACGAGCGAGACTTCGAATCGTTCGCGATCGAAGCGCGGAATCATCCAGGCAAACAGCCGCTTCACGCCGTGCATCCGCGATCCTTCCCATCCGAGGTGATCGCAGACCTGCAGAACCCGAATCATGCCCGCGTGCCCACGATCCTGGCGGGCACGCCGACCGCAGTCGCGCGTTCGGGCACCGATTCGCGCACCACGGCGCCGGCGCCGATGACGGCGTGCGCGCCTATTTCAACGCCGTCGAGCACCTTGGCTCCCGCTCCGAGCCAGGCGCCGTCGCCGACCGTGATGCCGGCAGACGTCCGCTCCTGCGCGAGCACGGGCCGCGAGGCGTCGCCGAAGTCGTGGTCACCGCCGATCAGATAGCAGTACGCGGCAATCAGCGTGTGTTGGCCGACACGCACGCGGCTCGCGGAAAAGATTTCGCAGTTGAATCCGATGTTGGCGCCTTCACCCAGCTCGATGTCGCCGTTCTTGCACGACAGAATCGTGTTTCTCCCGACGAAGACGCCGCTGTCGAGTCGAATCCCGGCGTTCGACTCGCCCTTCGCATCGATGAGGCAGTTGTCGTCGATGACGACGTTGTCGCCGATGCGGATTTTGTGAGGATGCCGAAGCACGACGTTCTGGCCGAAGACGACGTTCCGCCCGCATGCGCCGAGCAACAGCGGATACAGCGCCTTTCTCAACGCCAACCCCAGCGCACCCGGCACGGATTGCGATAGCAGCACCACGGCTTCGTACTTGATGAGGGCGCCCCAGCCGGGCTTGCCGACGATCAACGCCGTGTATTTGTGTCGAGCCGAGACGCCGGGCTGGGAAAGCTCATCCTGGACACGCGGAATGGGATTCACAGCCACCCGCGTTCTTTGTACCACGCCAGCGTTCGACGGATGCCGTCTCTGAGTCCAATCTGCGGGGCGTAGCCGATCTCGGCGCGCGCGCGGCTGATGTCGAATGCGCGGCTCTTGGTGAAGAAGTCCACCCGTCTTCGATAAATCGGCGGCTCGATTCGGAGCGGCACGCACACGGCCTCGCACGCCGCGCCGGCGATCCAGAAGGGCCACACGGGCAGCTTCAACGCCGGCGGGGCCACGCCCGCTTCAGACGCAATCAATGCCATCAACTCGTTGAGGGTCGTGACCTCTCCGCCCGCCAGAATGTACGTCCGGTTTGCCGCTGCCGCCACTTCGCCGCACAGCCGGAGGCCTTCGACGAGGTCATCGATGTACGTCAGATGATAAAAGATGTTCCCCGAGCCGAGCACCACAAATCGCCGCCGCGCGACGCCCCGGAACAACTTCAGCAGCCGGCGATCGCCCGGGCCGTAGATGCCCGACGGACGCGCGATCGCGACCGGCATCCCCGTACGCGCCGACGCATCGCGAGCGACGCGCTCGCCTTCGACTTTCGTGACCTGATAGATATCCCCGGGCCGCAGCGGCGCGTCTTCGTTGGCGGGCGGATGCTCGATGTCGCCATGCACGCCAACCGTGCTGCAGTGGACAACGCGCCGAACGCCGGCCGCAGCGGCGGCCTCGATTAAATCGCCCACGGCCGTGGCGTTGACCGCGCGGTAGGTGGCCGTCGGCAGGCCGGCCTGCCGATACACGGCAGCGATGTGATAGACCACCTCGACGTCGCGCGCCGCGCGTGCAAGCGCCGCACGATCCTCGAGAGTGCCCAACGCAGGTTCGATGCCCGAGGCTTCCAGATCGCGGGCCTGCATGGCGTGGCGCACGAGCGCCCGGACGGCATACCCTCGGCGCGCGAGAGCACGGGCCAGATGGCCGCCCGTGAACCCGGTCGCACCGGTGACTAGGACGCGCACCGCTTTGCTGCAATGGTGACGGGCGAGCCGGCCAGCCGCAGCATGCCCACCCCTGCAAGCATCCCTTCGAGGCTGCGCGTCACGGCCGTCGACCCCACAGCCTTGTGGAATGCAATGGGAAGGACGAACTGTTTATGGACAGCGGTGATGCGGAAGCCATGGCGTTCGAGCTCGCGCGCGATGTCGCCGTGGCGGAAGACCCGGTACGCCTCGACGCGACGTCCCATCGAAAGCGCCGCCCTGCGCCACACTGCCTGAACCGCGGCAGCGCTGCGTAGCGCCGGGTAGTCGAAAACGAGCAGGTGCCCGCTGACCCGGCACAACTCCGCGAGTGCTTTTCGCCAGTCGGGGACGTGCATCAGCATGCGAAGGCACACGACCGCTTCGAAGGCGCCATCCGCGTAGGCCAGCCCGTGCGCGTCGCCTTCCGCGAACTCTATGGAGAGCCCCGCGTCGGCGGCGCGCGTGCGCGCGACGCTCAACATTTCGGCAGACGCATCCACGCCGGTCACCTGTGCACCCCTGCGTGCCAACGCCAGCGCGGCTCTTCCCGTGCCCGTGGCCATATCCAGAACCCGCGTCCCGGACACGTCTCCGAGGAACGCTGCGAGCACGCGTTCCTGATCGGCGAGCAGGATCTGCCCGATGGGCCCGCCAAAGCGCTTGGCGTCAAAGCTCGCCGCCATCGCGGGGTCGGCGTACGCCGAGTAGCTATAGTGATTTTCGCTTTTCGTAAAAAGAGGGTCTGACCCCATTTACGCGACCAGCGCGGCGCAGGCTTCGCGAGTGCGCTGCAGATAAGCCTCGTAGGTATAGCGCGTGTCAGCCAGCTGCTTGGCGGCGGACCCGATTTTTGCGGCACCCGCGGGATCGTTGATCGCCTGCAGGATTCCGCGCGCGAAACTCTCGGCCGTCGGCTCCGTGAGCATTGCGACCTCGTCCGACAACACCTGCGTGTGCGTCAGCAGCCGTGTGGCGACGATGACCCGGCCCGAACGGAGATATTGATAAATCTTCAACGGCGTGTTCGTGCCGGAGCTGCGCGGAGAGACCAGCACATCGGCCGCATCGAGGTACGCCGGGATGCTCTCTGACGGCTGCTCGCCCGTGAAGATCACGCCGCCGGCGCCGGCAGCGGCCGCCTGCGCTTTCGCGCGCGCCACCTGATCGGGTTTGCCGCCCGCGAGCACGAATCGGGCGTCGGGACGCGTCTCGCGAACGATCCTGGCCGACGCGAAGAGAAGGTCGAGCCCCTGGTATGCCTCGAAGGTACCGGTATATAGCACCACGGGAGCGGACGGGTCGATGCCGAGCGACTCGCGAATCGCCTTACCGCTGCCGGCGACCGGCATATCACCCGAACCGGGCGCGTTTTCGATGAGCACGACGCGCGCGTCGGGCACCACGCTTCGTGCCGTCACTTCGAGGTGCGGACAGATGACCACCGTTACGCGAGATCGTTTTATCGCCGTGCGCTCGAGGATCTGAAACATCCAGCGCAGCAGCGACGAGCGGCTGAATGCGAAGTTCTCGAGCTGCTGCGGCAGGCTCGAGTGCATGTCGTAGAGATGAGGAATACGGAGCGCAGCGGAGATGAGGACGCCGATCGCCGCTCCTTCCTCGTGCGAATGTACGGCGTCGTACTGACCTTGCCGTGCGCGGTTCAGCGCCGTCAAGGTCAGTGTCATGTCCAGAAAGAGCTTGGCCGTCGAAGGGCCGATCTTGACGCGCGTGACGAACGGCGGCCGCGCCGCGCGAAAAATCCGCAGTCCAGGGAGCGTGACATCCCTCCCGAACGGATAGGTGACGAGGTCGACCGTGTGACCGAGATCGAGAAGCGCCCGGATGCGGTGATACTCGCTGAATGGAGTGCCCCGAGGCTCGAAAAACGGCTCCGGGGCGATCATCAGTATCCGCATCAACTCATCTAGAACCTGAGCCGCAGGCCCAGGCCGCCCTGCGGCCCGCCTGCCTTGAGGTCTGTGTTGTCGCGCGTCATGCCTGCCGTCGTCGGCAAATCGAGCGAGGCGCCAGAAAAGCGTATGAATCCACCGACGCCGATGCCCACGCCTTTGATGCTCGTGATCCGGTAGGTGCCGTCGATGCCGACGTTGACGCCAACCGGGCTGTCCTTCACGTCGGTCAGGCTGACGCTGGTGATCGTAACGGTGGTGTAGGGCGGCACGTCGCTGATGTCCTGCGGGGCGTTCACGGTGGCAAGCGTCTGGCGCACGGTAAAGAACGACGGACCCGCCACCACCGAGACGTCGATCTTGCTGGTCAACGGGATGGTCCACATGAACTGCAGGTGAACGACGTTCTCAGAGTGCTCGAGATCCTCGGTCGTCACGGTCGCGGTTCGCGACTGTCCGAAGATCACCGGGTGCGGCACTCTCACGCTGACTGTCGCGGGGTTCTTGTTCGTCAGCGTCGAGTACGCGAGTCCCACGGACACGTTCTTCCACACGCGTGCGCCCAGACCGACATCGAACAGTGTTCCGCCGCCAATCGAGTGTGCAGCGGCGACCGCCCCTTTTTCCCCGTAAATATCAAACGTGGACGAGTCGGTGAACGTCTGTTCCCTCCACTGGCCGCCCATGCTGACGTTGAAAAAGAAACGGCCGCTGTCGTTGGCGGGCGCCTGGGCGTCGGCCGCGTACGGCACGCCCGCGATGAAGAGTACCCCCAGGGCCACGAGCTTGAGAGTGCGCATCAATGTGTCCATCCTTGACCTTGAGCAATCAATTTAAAAAAAGGAATCGCCGGCGCTGCAGCGTGGAGCCCGGCGCTCCGATAAGTACCCTTATCGGGCGCACCATCCTAGCATGCGTTTGATGGCTCGCTCCGCCGGATTCGAGACAAAAAGGTCTTGTACACGAGGAGAAACTGGGTTATCATGCTTCGCGCCTCAAGGCATCTCCCCTGATGCCCGATCACTGTAGGAAAAAAATTTTGCCTGGGAGTTCTTCAATGAATCTAAGGAAGTTGGCCGCGTGTACTCTTGGCCTGGCGACGATGGTTGCTGCCGCTGGTTGTGCTGAAGGAACCGGACAGGCGTTGACGCCAACGCTTCCCACCGTCGACGCGAATGTGTCGAATGCGGACGGCACGAAACTCAAGGCGACGGCGCCGCAGCCCTTGTCGCCGCGATCGGCGATCCGTATCTCGAATCTCACGCCGCAGCTCGTTCTCCAAAACGGCTCAGGCAGCTTTGCTCCGTCCGCAGGACTCTCGTATGTGTTCGAGGTGTTGGACGCGAGCTCTTCTCAGGTCCTGGCGAAGTCCGATCCCATCCCTGCAGGAAGCCCGCAAACCACGTGGGACGTGCCGGCCGATGTGTTGAAGATGAACGCGACATACGCGTGGCGTGCGTATGCGGTGTTCTCGAACGTATCGGGTTCGACCTCTGACGTCGTTTCGTTCCGAACACCGCTGCCTCCGCCGCCGCCAGTCAGCGCCGAAGGTGGGCCTGTTCCATGCGGCGGCAACAGTGGACCCGCGATTATCGGCTGCGTGGGGGCTGCGTATCCGGCGAAGCTCGTTGCAAAAATCAGCGTCGATGCGCGGAAGGCCAACATGGAGTTCATCCGCGACCGCATCATCGAGACCGGCATTTGCAAAGGCCTGGACTTCGGACGTAACTTCAAGCGCGGCACTCCGGTGCTGAGCCACGACTACCTCGTCTGGCGTCAGCCTGGCCAGCACGATCGCGGCGTAGACCTGGCCTCCGGATACGATGACCCGTCGACCACGCTGAAACTGACGTGGCAGGTGAAGAGCGCTCCCGACTACGGGTTCCCGTATTACGCCAAGTATCCGCCCGTGGATTGCTCTGCGTACCCGCAGTAGGACAAGAAAATAGGGGTAAGGGGGTGAGGGCAAATGTCTTCACCCCCCTTGTACTTCGCCCCTTGGGTGTGTTACGATTTTTCCCTCCTTCGCACGTTCGCCGTTGGCCCCCAGTCCTTCGGCACTGACTAAACTCGACGACAACTCGTTTCGATAAGAAGGCTGTGCCACGCAATTCCGTGCAGCCTGCTATCTACGATCCTGGAGACCTGGTCATGCTGAACTTGGGTACCAAACTGCTTGTCGGGGCCGCCGCCGCCGTGTTTTTGTCGGCGTGCCAAGTGCAGAAGAGCGCCAACCCGCTGAGCCCTGGCGTCGCGGGCCCCGTAGAGGGTGTCGTCATTTCCACGCCCAACTTGCTCGAGCCCGGCCAGGGTTGGGAAATGAAGGGAAGGGACCAGCCGCTGAAGCTGTTGTTTGCGAATGCCGCGACCAACGGCGCGCGTCCGTTGAAGTACTCGTTCGATATTGCGACGGATAGCGAATTCAAGACGATCGTGTTTGCGCGTACGGGGATCGAGCCGAATGCGGCTGGAGAAACCCTGTTCCAATTGCCCGACAAGCTCGCCGCGGGAACCTACTGGTTGCGCTCACGCGCCACCGATGGGGCGAACACAGGGCCGTACGCGCCCGTCAAGAGCTTCATCGTCGTTGCCGACGTCGTCTTGTCGCCGCCGACGGCGCTCTCGCCGATTTCCGGCGCCACGGTTTCCGATCTCACGCCTGAATTCAAGGTCAAAGCCGGCGATCGAAGCGGCGTCAAAACGACGCTCGAGTACATGCTCCAGGTGTCGAACAACTCGTCGTTCACCTCGATTGCCGCGACCTTCCTGCAATCAGAAACGTGGCCGGAGACGCGCGTCGACCAGGGCTACTCATTTCTCCACAGCCGGACGTACTACTGGCGCGTGCGTGCGATCCACACGGCTGACGGGACCGACATGAGCAACTGGTCTGCTACGCAGACGTTCAAGACGCCGGCGCCGCCGGCAGCTCCAGCGCCTGCTCCTGGCCCTGCGCCCTCGCCTGGTGGCGGCGGCGGTCCTGTCCCTGGCGGTGGCGACCTTGGCAAGTGCAGCAGCAGCTCGGGCTCCGACATCGCGGAGTGCATCGAGGCGAAGTATCCTCAGTACCGCAAGGCTGGCGTCAGCCTTGCCACACGCAAATCCAACATGCAGTTCCTTCGCGACCGCCTGATCGAACACGCGCAGTGCAGAGGACTGCAGGTCGGGCAGAACCTGAAACGCGGCGGTCCGGAGTTCAGCAACGACTTCATCACGTACTTCACCGGCGGCCGGTGGGTCGGCGTGGATATCGCGTCTGGGTACGACGACACGAGCCAGGTGCTCAACATGACGTGGTACCAGCACGGCGCGTCGACGAATTACGGATATCCGTACCACAAAGCCTACGGGCCGGCGTCATGTCCGTAACTCCGTTGAATGCGAATCAGAAAGGGGCCGGCGAAAGCCGGCCCTCTTTATGTACGCCGGTATACTTGGCCGACGTGTCGGATCGGCTTCTCGAGAGTGTTCCATGCAACATCTGCGGCAGCATCGAGGCCCACATTCTGCAGCCCGCGCAGTACGACATCGGTGCGCGTCACCAGACTGACTTCGCCCGGACGTTCAGTTCTTCGAGCGACGAGCGTCTGAATCATCAGCTTGTGGCGTGCGCGCACTGTGGGCTCCAGTATGTGAGCCCGCGCTTGCGCGCCGAGGCCGTCCTCAAGGCCTATGCAACCGGCTCGGACGAGCAGTTCATCTCGCAGGCCAAGGGGCGCGAGCTGACGTTCACGCGCTGCCTGGATGTGATCGAACGTATCTGGGATCGCCCGCCCGGGAGGCTGCTCGACATCGGCACCGGCGGCGGATCGTTTCCCTTCATGGCTTCCCAGCGAGGATGGAAGGCCGAGGGCTGCGAGCCGAATCACTGGCTGTGCGAGTGGGCCCGCGAGAACTACGGCCTGCCCATTCGTCAGGGCACCGTGTTCGATCAGCATTATCCGGCGAAATCTTTTGAGGTCGTCACCCTCTGGGACGTGCTCGAACATACGCCCGATCCCAAGACCGAGGTGCGCGAGGCGCATCGGTTGCTGAAGGAAGACGGGCTGCTCGTCATCAACTACCCCGACATCGGCAGTTGGATGGCGCGTCTGATGGGACGCTCGTGGGTGTTTCTCCTCGACGTGCACCTCTACTATTTCACCCGCGCGACCATCCGAAAGCTCCTCGAAGATGCCGGTTTCGAGGTCGTCCGCATCCGGCCGCATTTCCAGCGCCTTGCGCTCGGATACGTGCTGCAGCGTGCCACGCCGTACGTGGGCGCTCCGGCCCGCTTCGCCGAGCGCGTGTGCCGGCGCTTCCGGATCGCGGAACGCCGCGTGCCCTATTGGATGGGACAAACGCTCGTCATCGCGCGTAAGCGCGCGACGATCAATTAGTGCGCCGCCTTCCCTTCCAGGCGAGAACGATGATGGTGCGGGCTTCGGACGTGAAGTCTCGTGGCCCTCTGCTCCGCCGAAGAATGTCGGCGAGCGATTGGAGACCTTCGCGTTCGCGGTTCTGTGGGGGCATCTTCTCGATTGCGTCGCGGACTTGGAGCTCGAGGCTGGAGATCGAGGTTGACGAACCGAGCGAGAGCAGGGCGCGGCCGTTGCCGACGGGCACGAGCTCGACGCCGCGCAGCCGGCGAAGCGTGGGACTCGGCGTGACGATGATCACCGCCCGGTTTCCGTACCGCGTGACTTCCGCTGGGCTGGGCGGGACTGCACGTACGGGCGCGCGTTTCTCGACCAGACTGACGATCGCGGAGCCCACGTCGGCGTGTACGGCCGACAGGCGCGCGAGCACGTCTTCGGGGAGCGTGACTGTCACGGCGCGTGCGGGCCTGCCGTACTTGGTCGGGCGTCCGCGTCCCTGTCGCTGCACTTCAGTATGTTAGCGCACGCACTAAATTTTTATAAATAAATTGACCGTCGGCTCATTGTTATTAAAATAACGAGGCCTATACATGACGACACTTCGACTGATTCGGCTGTTACCTGTCCTCCTTGTTTTCACTTTTACAATTGCCTGCGGCAGCGGATCGAGCCCCACGAGGCAAGTGCCTATCGGGCCGACGACGCCATCGCCCACGACGTCCGGCGGGCCCGTCACGCTGACGGCGCCCGTGCCGGTCTCGCCCGCGAACGGCGATCAGTTGACGACGCTTCGCCCGACGCTCACGGTGCAGAACGGCACCTCGTCGAACCAGAGCGGCACCCGCACCTATGAGTTCCAGGTGTCGGATCGCACCGACTTCTCGCTCGGCCAGTCGTTGACCGCGTCGTTCCTCGTCGCCGTCAACCAGACCGGCGTGCCCGAAGGCGACGGCCGCACGTCGTTTACTGTGCCGTCGGATCTGCAGCCGACGACGCGGATGTACTGGCGCGCGCGGGTCGTTCAGGGAACGACGAGCTCCGATTGGACGTCACCTGCGATGTTCAAGACCAAAATGGTTGGCTACAACCGGCCCAATGAGTTGTGGGATCCGCTGGTTCACAGCGAGACGATCGGGCTACGGTCTGGGTCGCTCACGTTCATCAACGGCAAAGGCGTCCAGTTGAACACCCAAACGTCGTACGTCCGCTATCAACTGGCAAACACGCTCACCAGCGGTGAGTTCTCGGTGCTGGTCGAGGGCCTCGCTCCGGACGCGCCTGGATCCAAGTTCAAGATCTTCTCGATGCAGTCCGGCACCGGTAATCTCATCGACAACCAGTACATGTCTAACGTCCAGTATCGAGGTGGCATCGACGGTAACCCGGACAACAGCATTTCGTTTAAGGCGCTCTACGGCAGTTTTGCCGATAACCGAAAATTCGAGCCTAGTTCGGCATTCAGGCTTGTGCGGCGTCTCGACCCTTCGAAGGCATATTTTTGGAAGTGGACATGGGGTTCACAAGTCAGGCTCGTAGTGCAGGAAGGCATCGGCGGACCCACTGTCTATGACTACAGCGTCCCCACGGCCGGCACCTATGCTCCGTCGCCGCATTACGCTTACCTAGGCGCAAACACGCAGGGATCGGTAGAGGAAGGTTCGCGTCCGGGCGCAATAATCCGACAGGTGTGGATTAGCGACAAGCCGCGACCAGACACGCTCGGCAACGCGCTGGAGGACTGACGCGCGGGGCACGTCGGCCCACAGGAGACAACATGCTCGGATGGCTCTTACGCCTGGCGCTGGTGTTGGTCACTGTGGCTGCCGGCGCCTGCGCCAGCGGAGTCGTGCTGGGCGCAGCATCTGCCGAGACGCAGGTGACCGAGCTGCTCGTCACCTGTCTCTCGTGCGGCGAGCATTGGCTGTTCACGCCGTCGGCAACGCTCGGCGCGGGCTTACTCTCGCTCCTCAGGCGCCGCAAGCTTGTGGATAAATGCCCGAAATGCGGATCGCGCGAGGTTGCCTTCGGCCACGCACCCAGGCTCGGAGGGGACTCGTCTCAGGGCCGGATTTCGTAGACGCGGTTCGTGCCGTTGTCGAACACCAGCTGGAAGAGATCGTCGCGTTTCGCGAATTTCGCCAGCGCCCCTGCCGAATTGCGCTGCTGCTCCGCCGGCCCAATGTAGATGTAATCGATGCCGAGCCCGCGCGCGAGTTGCGCCGCGGTCTCAGCATTGCGCTCTGCGTAAATCATGTGGGCTTTTCGCGAGCGCTCGGCATAGTCGGGAATATCCATCAACGAAATCGGTCGGGCCGCGGCCATCCGGCGTTCCGCAAACGTCGGAAGCTGGCTCCAGGTTTCGCGGCCGTGCGCGACCGGATCCATCTGCACGATTGCGTCGCGCGGCGTCTGGGTTCGTATCCATCGGTACGCTTCCTGGTCGCCCGGCGTCAGCGTGATCGTCCAGCGGAAGCCTGGGCCCATGCTTCGATTTCCGATGTCCTGTGCGTTATACGAATCGATGATCGTCGTCGGCAGGCCGATCGCGATCAGCACCAGCGCGACGGCGCCGGCCGTTGCCCGCCCGCGCGCCTGCGACACCCACAATCTCGCGAAAAACAGCGCGGCGAGGCCCGGAAGCATGAGCTGAAGCAACTGTCCTGCGCGAAATCCGATGTAGGACGCTTCGACCGACAGGCGCACGAAATAAAAGACCAGCAAGCCAAGCACAATGCCGGCGACCGCCGGCCATGCGCGTCGCGGCAGCTGCCACGGCGGCCATATCCCAAGCAGTGCGGGCACGAGCAGCGGCCCGAGCGACAGGATCAGCGTGATGACAGGGTTGTTCACGGCATAGCCGCCGAGGCCATACAGCACGACGGCCGCCGCGCCCTCGACCATGTCGTTGCCGATGCACCAGCCGACGGCAAGGCCCACCAGCGCCGCCGCCGTCGCGTGATGGAGCAACCGCATGATCTGACGAGTGCGAATCGCATCGGCGATGACACCGGCGCCGTAAATAAGCGAAAACAGCCCACCGATGAGCGGGTTGAACGTCGTCGACAGCCCAAGGGCGGCACCGGCAAGCGCGATGGCCCCGATCGGCGCGTTGACGCCTGCGACGCCCGCGATCGGCATCGCCAGCAGCCCGAATGCCGCCGACATGGAGTGCTGCGGGTTGTACCACATGGATCTGATGAGGCTGTCGACGCGCAGCCCTTTGAACCGCCAATTGCTCATAGCGTCGATATTCAGGCCCGTCAGCTCATTGAGCGGGCGGCCTTGCGACACCAGCTCCCACCACGCGTACAGTCCTTCGGCGCTGGCCGCGAGGACGGCAATCACGACAGCGAGGGCCGTGCCGACAGCCGACAGCGAAGCGGCCCACGTCGCGATGACGAGCGCCGCAACGAAGAGCAGCCCCGAACAGAGCGCATTCACCTTGAGCGAATTTTCGATCTCCCGCAGTCCGCCGACGCCTTCCTCGCTGATGACCGCGGGCACGAGAAAGTACGTCCAGTAGTACTGAATCGTCCGATCGCCGAGGTATGGATTGATTGGCGGCATGGCGTACTTCGTCAACTCCGCGGTGAGCGCCATGTGCCAGATGAAATCGGCGGTGAAGTACGCGCGGTAGTAACGATTGCCGTCGGCATCGCGCGCGCCCAGATTCTTGTATGGATAAACGAACACCGCCGGCACCAGCAGCAACAGCAGAACAAGCGTGCGCGCGTCGAGCGTGCTCCACGCAGGCAGATCGACCAGCGGCGGGCGTTGGCGCCGCCCGAGGAACATCCAGAGCACGCTGGTGAGTACGAGCCATGCGATGACGAATGCCGCGGCCGACGGCACGCCCAGCGCGATCACCGCCCACAATGCGAGGCACGTGAGCCCATACCCCATCAACGCGCCGAAGACACAGCCGGCAGGATGCCGGCCGAACAGCACGCGCCCGAGCGGCCATCCCGGAAGCGTTGCGAGCAGGTAAAGCAGTATGTAGGCGAGCGCCCACGGTCCGGCGATCACTACGGCGACGATTCCAGTGCAGACGGCGACGATCGATGCGGGAACAAGCACGCGAGAGAAAAGTATCACGGGCGCTGAACGATTTCGTAGATCCTCGTGCGGGAGTTCGAGAACACCAGCCTGAACAGATCGGGCCGTCGATCCAGTTTCGCCAGTGCCTCGTGGGGATGGGCTCGTTCTTCATCCGGACCGACGAACACGTACGAAACGCCTAGTTGACGCGCCGTGCTCGCGGCGCCGTCGGCGCTGCCGTTTGCGTAGATCGCTTGCGCCAGTCGCGATCGGATTTCGTAGTCAGGCACGGCCATCAGCGAGATGGGCTTTCCGCCTGCCATGCGCCGCCAGGCGAATGTCGGAAGCTGGCTCCAGGTCTCCCTTCCGTGCGCGAATGGATCCATGGCCACGATCGCCTTCGGCGGCGTCTGCGTGCGCATCCACCGGTAGGCCTGCTGCTCTTCCGGACTCAGCACGATCGTCCATCTGAATCCTGGACCCATCTCACGATTGCCGATGTCCTGAGCGTTGAAGATGTCGATGAGCGACGTCGGCAGGCCGATCGCGATGAGGAGCGCGGCCGTCGCGGCTGCCAATGCGGTGCTGATCGACGCGATGCGCGAGAAGAAGACGGCAGCGAGACCAGGCAGCGTTATCTGCAGGATCTGACCGGCGCGAAACCCGATATACGGCGCGTCCCTCGATATCCTGACGAGAAAGAACACGAGAAGGCCGACGATCAGGCCCGCGACGCTCGGCCAGGTATAGCGCGCAAGCTTTCCAGGCGGCCAGAGCGCCAGCACTGCCGGAACCATCAGGAGCCCGAGCGAAAGGGCCGTTGCGGCGATCGGGGCATTCCGCGCGAGCCCGCCAAAGCCGTAAATCATGACGCCCGCCGCGCCTTCGACCATGTCGTTGGTGATGCACCACGCCACTGCGGCGCCCACGGCTGTCGCCGCGACTGCGTGACGCAGGAGAAGCTGCGGCTGACGCGCCCGGAGCGAGTCCGCGAGGATGACCGCTCCATATATCAGCGAGAACAGGCCGCCAATCAGCGGGTTGAAGGTCGTGGAGAGGGCAAGCACGAGCCCGGCCAGAGCGATTGCCCCAATCGGTGCGGCCGCTCCCGCGGCACCGGCCACCGGCATGGCGACCAGCGCCAGCGCCGCGGACATCGAGTGCTGAGGGTTGTACCACATCGACCGCACGAGGCTGTCGACTCGCAGTCCGTTGAATTTCCAGGCGGTGATGGCGTCGATGTTGAAGTACTTCACGAAGGCAATCGGCCGCCCGCGCTCGACAAGATCCCAGATTAAGTACAGCCCCTCCCCGCTGGCGGCCAACACGCTCAGGACAACGGCGATGGCCGTCCCGATGGTGGAACGCGACGCGCTCCAGGTCGCGACAATCAACGCGGCCAGGAACAGCAGCCCGGATAGCAGTGCGTTGATCTTGAGAGCCAGCTCGACGTCGTTGAGGCCTGCAGGTCCTTCCTGCGCGACAACGGCCGGAAACACGAAGTACGTCCAGTAGTACTGAATCGTGCGGTCTCCGAGGTACGGATTGATCGGCGGCATGTCGTACTTCATCAGCTCTGCCGTCAACGCCGTGTGCCAGATGAAGTCGGCTGTGAAATAGGCGCGATAGAAGCGATTGCCGTCGGCGTCCTGCGCGCCGAGGTTCTTGTACGGAAACACGAAGACGGCGGGAACCAGCAGGAGGAGGAAAACGAGGGTGCGGGCATCGGGCGCCGTCCACGGCGGCAGCTCTACCAGCGGCGGGCGTTCGCGCCGCGAGAGCAGCATCCAGAGCGCACCACCGAGCAACGCCCAGGCGACCGCAAACGCGATCGCTGAAGGAAGGCGCGCGGCGATTACCGCCCAGAAGGCGAGACACGTGAGCCCGTACCCTGCCAATGCCCCGAACACCCAACTCGCTGGATGCCTGCCGAACAGCATGCGGCCAAGTGGCCAACCGGGGAGCGTCGCGAGAACGTAAAGGGGAACGTAGGCGAGCGCCCAGGGGCCGGCGATGATCACGGCTACAATTCCGGTGCAGATGCCGACGACCGAAACGGGCAGTAGCACGCGACAGCAAAATATCACGAGCACCGCCCGCTCGGGTGGCTTTGCGCGCGCCGCTCGCGTGGTGATTGCCGCCGGTCTCACTGCTCTACTGCTGTGGCACAGCGATCCCAAAGCGGTCTGGCAGGCCGCCCGCGACGCCGATTGGCGCTTCATTGCGCTCGCGTGCGTGCTCGTCGCGATCGATCGGGTGCTGATGGCGTATCGATGGTGGACGCTGCTTGCGCCGATCGACGGCAGAGGCCGACCTGAAGGTCGGCACTACGAGGGAGACGGTCCGAGCCGACCTAAAGGTCGGCACTACGAAGATGGTTCGAGCGCATCCGACGGCTCGGTACGTAGTGCCGACCTTCAGGTCGGCCGTGAAAACGATCTGGGACGTTATACAGACCTTCAGGTCGGCCGTGATCCCGTGCTCGGCGGCCGTCCGCCCGTCGCAACGGTGATGCGGATCTTCTTCGTCAGCACGTTCGTCGGCACGTTTCTGCCTGCGAGCGTTGGCGGAGATGCCGTGCGCGCGTACGGATTGTCGAAGGAAGGGGTCGGCGGCGTGGACGCGGTTGCCTCGGTCCTGATGGACCGGCTGCTCGGCGTCGTGTCGATCTTGATTGTGGCGATCGCCGGCGCGATGCTCGCGCGCGATCTCATCGACATTCGCGCGCTGTTTCCGGCGCTGGCGTTATTGACGGTGCTCTGCGCTGTGGCCCTCACTGTCGTCTTCAGCCCGCGGGCCGCAGTCGCGATTGCCGGGCTGCTCGCGCTGCTCCCGCGCGGACGCGAAACCGGCGCCCGGCTCGTCACCGCCATTCAGCGGTACGCAACGTTGCATCTGCCGATGGCGAATGTGCTGCTCTGCTCCATCGCCGTCCAGGTGCTGAGGGTGTTACAAACCTACTGTTTAGGGTTGAGCCTGGGGCTTGCGGTGCCGCTCGGCGTGTACTTCGCGCTCGTGCCGATCATTCTGTTGATCGTGCTCATGCCCATCACCATCAACGGCATTGGCACCACGCAGGCGGCATTCGTCTGGCTATTCGGCCGCGCAGGCGTGCTGAACGCGCCGGCGTTCGCGTTGTCGGTGCTCTTTCTCGCCATCGCTGTTGTCGGAAATCTGCCCGGAGGGTTTTTGTATATCTCACGCAGGCAGCGGTAACGTGCCACTTGTAAGCCGCGCGTCGCGCGTAATTTATATAAATAAATTGACCACACCAGGATTGTTCCGCGAATAATGGGTGCGGCATGAGAATGCCGCTGCCGTGTTAGGCCCGCTTCTTCGCGGATCTCTCGTCTCGCGCCGGCGCGACCGGATCATCTGCGCGGTGTTCTTGACGGTGTTCGTCGTCCACGCGCTGAACTACACATACTTCTTCGTAGACGACGAAGCCATACCGTTCGTTTACGCACAGAACATCGTCGATGGCCAGGGCGTCGTGTATAACCCCGACGACGGTCCTGTCGAGGGATACTCCAACTTCCTGACCATCTGGATCGACGCCCTCATCCTGGGAATCGTCAGGATCGCTGGGACAGGCAAGCTCTGGGCCCTCGCCCTGGCCGAATTGTTCGCGTTCACGTGCGCCGTCGTCCTCGTCGGCATCACCTTCGTCATCCTGCGGAAGTTTTCAAGCGCGGACCCCGTGCCCCTCTTTGCGGGGAGCGCGTTTCTGGCATTGGCCGGGCCTTTGGCGGTTTGGAGCTCGTCCGGGCTCGAGACGACGCTGTTTGCGCTCCTCACGGCAATGCTGATGCTGGGACTTCTGGAGAGTCACCGATCGAACGTCCATGTTGACGGTCTGATGTTGTTGAGTGCGGTCGGTATGCTGCTATGCCGCATCGACGGGTTCGTCTGGGCGGGTGCGCTCGTTCTGCCGTTCCTCATTGCGGCACCGAGTGCTCGCCGACGGGAGATCCTGTGTCGCATCGTGCTACCGGCACTGACCGTCCTCGTTTCGTACCATGGATGGCGAGTGCTGTATTTCGGCGAGATCCTGCCGATGCCGGTCTACGCGAAGGTGCTGTACAAGATGTGGGACCGTACCGTGCTGGTTTCAAACGATCCCGCCGAGCCGTACGTCATTGCGTTTCTCCGGGCGTACCGCGGCATTCCTCTGGTGGTTCTCTGTCTCGGGTTTTGCGGCGCTTACCGGCATCAGCCGATGATTAGGGCGCTTGCCATTGCGATCGTCGTCGTGACCGCTTATCTCTGGGTGGTCGGCGACTGGATGTTCGGCTTCCGTTTTTTCGTACCCCTTCTAGCGCCTCTTGCTGTTGTCGCCACGGCTGGCTTCTACGAGCTGCGACAATGGCGCCCACGCGTGGGGTTAGCCGCTGCGGTCATTTGGACTGTGGCACTCGGCGGCGTCGCGTACGAGTTCAGCCGCACGTACGCGCGAATCGAGAAGAGAGAGAGCTGGATCACCCATCCGAGCCTGGAACCTGCCCGTTTTTTCGCACCGTTCTATGAGGACTATCTCGCCGCTCTGTCGTACGCTGGACCCGGTGACACCATCGCATACAACCAGGCCGGGTTCGTCCCGTTCATGCTCGGCGCGCACAATATCGACGACCTGGGGATTTGCACGAAGTTCTACGCGAAGCTGCCGACCACCGACGTGGTGTTCACCGAAGTTGGCCGGTACTCGCCGTTGACGGCGCGGCCGGTGCTGAGGGCGGGCGAAACCTACACGCTTTCGCGTAACCCAAGGCTGTTGATGGCACCTACCAGAGACCTTCGTCAGGCGAATCGTGGAATCCTTCCGACGACAGTGCTCGCCGGCGCGTACAAGGTTCGTTTCAGTAACCGCTCAGCTACAGGATATTCGCCTGTTGCCAACGCGGCGCGACGGCAGCCGGTCTCCCGCTACCTGGAAAATCTCGCACACATCTCTCATCTCGAACGCGCGTCGGTGAACGGTCGGCGGCTCGATGTCGCCGAGTATCGCGGCGAGCTCAGTTATGTCTATGGCCGGCCGACACGCCTTCGATTCGATGACCGCTACACGGCCGATCTGACATTCAGCGATACGGGGAACGAAGTCTATGAGCTGTACGTCGGTGGCGTGAGAAGTGCCGAAGGTGCCACTCTTGTAGTGAGCCTGCAGAGCCGAGAGGGCGGTCCGGCGTATCGAGAGAGCTTCGAACTGGTCCCGGAGAAACGGAGCGAGATCGACCTGAGATTCAATGACGGCCTGAAAGTGACCGGCGTATCGATGGCGATCGTGGCTCACGGACCGGGCGACCACACGTTCTATCTCGACGATCTTCGCGTGCAAGGACAAACGCCGGCACTGAAGCGCTTTCTAAAGAACTACCGTTTGAGAAACGCTCGATGACCCTCAAGAGCCGCTGGAAGGCGTTTGCCCGGCGCGCGGCCGCACCGAAGGCGCAAACGGCTGGTAGGGTTCGCGACACTCCTCCCGGATCGCATCAGGTGACGGCTCGGTTGTCGCGCCATTCACCTACACGCGCTTCTGACATGCCGGCCACACCACAGGCGAGACCGGACGCCTGGGCCGTGATCGTGCTGATGCTGTTCGGCGTGGCGCTCGGGGTTGCCGCCGGCGAGATCTCATTACGCGCCTACGGATTCGAGTACCGCACTTTTCCGGTCGTGCAGTTTGGATGGCCGCAGCCGGTCGAAATCAAGGACGTCTTCGTGCCCGATCGCGAGTTGTTCTGGGTGACGAAGGACTATGGCGCGAGACTGGCGGAGATGAGACGGACGGCCCCTGGGATTATTTTTCTTGGAGACTCGTGCACCCAATTCGCGGATTGGTCGGAACGTACGCTCCAAGCTCTCGCTCGTCGCGCTCCTGCGCTGGCGCACGGAGGCAAGCTGGCGGTGGCCGGGTGGTCGTCCGAACAGGGGCTACGACAGCTTCGCCGCGACGTGCTGCCGTTGCATCCGCGCATCGCAACCATCTACTACGGTTGGAACGATCATTGGATTGCGTTTGGCAAGCCCGATGCGGAGGTCCAGACGACTGCGGTGTCGTTCTGGCTGGCTGAGCATCTGCGTTTGATGCAGCTCTTCGTGAAACTGCGGCTGCAGCCCAGCCAGGCCGTGCAGGATGAGCCGTCGAACCGTGTTCCGCTCGAGCGGTACCGCGCAAATCTCGAAGAGATGATCCGACTCCTTCGCCGCTCGGGTACGCGAGCCATCATCATTACTGCTGCTTCAGCACACGAGCGAGGACACGAGCCCCCCTATCTTGCTCGGCGGCACCTGCGCCACCTCGAAGATCTGGTTCCACTTCACGCTTCATACGTCCAAGCCACCCGCGAGGCAGCCACCGCTGCCGGCGGCGAGCTCTGCGATGCTGCGGCGAAGTTCGCCGGACTGCCGCCGCCAATCCAGCGCTATTTCTCCGGGGATGGTATTCACGTGAACGGTCGCGGATCGCGCGCGCTGGCTGAAATCGTGACGAGCTGCGTGGTATCCGGCGACGCGGCCGAGCACCGGTCGAAGGAACCTTGATGGAACGATCTGTTTGAAGTTAAAGGGCCGCGGCTGGTCTAAAGGCCAGCGCTGCTCTGTGCTGCGGCAGCCGCCGCAACCTTGCTGCGGTGCTTACGCTTCTCGGCTGATGCTCGAACGAGGAACTTCACGTACGGCGCCACCTGCTTCACCGCCGCGACGTTCATCTGGCACGGGCTCAGGCACGAGGGGCACTTCTTCTCTTTCACCCAGTCGCGGTGCTCCTGGCTGCTGGCCTTGAAGTACAGCTTCTCCGCGTCTTCCGTCAGCGCGTTGCCGACCACATCGCTGTTCTCGCAGAAGAACATGCCGCCGTCGGGGTTGAGCATGATGCCCTGCGTCTGGAAGGGGCACGGGCTCAGGCGGTGATAGCCGTTGGCGATCATGTCCGCGTAGTGCAGGTAGATGTAGTTCTGTCCGTCGAGCAGCGGATCCATCCGCACGCGGTCGAGGAAGAACTGCCGCATCTGCTCTTCCTTCGGTCCCAGCGGCTTGCACGTGTCGGAGAGGTCGCCGTTGCCGAGCATCGCATCGGTGAAGCGCACCATGTTGAAGACGATGTCGAGCTTCTCGCCGCGCGCCCACGCCAGGATGTTTTCCGCATCGTCCAGGTTCTGCGAAAAAATCGTCGTCGAGATGCCGAAGTTGAAGTTGATCGTCTTCTGCAGCTCCAGCATCGCGCGGATGGTCTCGTTCGCCTTGTTGAAGCCGTTCTTCACGTGGCGCACGTCGTTGTGCATGTCGCCGACGCCGTCTATCGACACGCGCGTGCTGAAGATGACGCCCTTCTTCTCGCACATCTCGGCGACCTTTGTGAGCATCGGAATCGCGCGGTGCGGGGTCATGCCGGTCGTGTTGATGCCGAACTTGCGGAGGCGCGGCAGGCGCTTCAGCATCACCTCGCACAGTTCAACGAGATCGTTGCGGGTGGTCGGCTCCCCGCCTGAGACGTTGGCGGTCTCGATGTTCTTCCAGAGCCCCGAGGAGAACACCTTGTCGATGTCGGCCAACGACATCTCGTGCTTCCGATCGGCGCGCTTCCAGTTGTGGCACATCTCGCACTGCGCGTCGCATACCCAGGTGCAATGGAAAATCAGCACCGTGGGATGGATCGGCCGCAACGTCGCGACGTACGCGTTAACGAAGTCCCGGGGAGCGCTAAGGGCGGCTTTCGCGAGGTACTTGGCTGCGTAGACCTGAGCCATTAAGTCCTTGAATTATAACCCGTTTCAGTCTGTCTTGTGCGCCACGAATGCCAGCGTCTCGAACAGGTTCTTCCTGACGCGGAAAAGCACGTCTTCGGTGCCCGTATAGCGCGAGAGCGCGTCGAGGCCCGGCAGGTTCGCCAGAATGGCGCCGGCGGCCAACGCGTCCCGGGCAGGGCCAGTCGCGGCCCCGATGCTGCGCACCACGCGCGTGATGTCGAAGCCGCCGTCGTAGAGCAACTGCCGCACGCGGCGCTCGGTTGTGATGAAGTTGTGCGTGTAGTCGATGTCCCAGAAGAACTGCCGCTCTTTGAGGTAATCGGGGACGACGACAAACAGCACACCTTTCGAGCGAAGGATGCGGCGCGCCTCGGCGACAAACTCGCGCGCGGCGTCGATGCCCGACATGTGCTCGAGCACCTGATCGGCGTACACCACATCCGCGCTGCTGTCGCTTGCGGGGATGGGCGGCGTCCACGCGTGAACGATGTCGAGGCCTTCGCGCGTGAGCTCGTCGGCGAGCACGCGGCTGGCTTCGACGCCGTGATATCGCCATCCTGCGGCAACAGCCGCTCTTGCGAGGCTGCCGTGACCGGGACCGATCTCGAGCATGTCGCCGGGCGGCCGCGTGTACTTCATGACGAGCCCGAGTCGGGACTCTTCGATGCGCTTACGCCGGGACGCACCCGCACCGGTTAGTTTTCGTTCAGAAAACCATCGATAGAACGTGTCTGCCATCTAGTGTCAGTGCATGAAGGTGAGACTGGTGCCCGTCGCGGGTTGGTATTCGCTACGGCACAGCCACCATCGCGAGTTCTGATAGATTCCAGTTATACGGCTTACGCCCTTAGCGATTTCTGTTGAATGATCTTCAAGCTTCGTGGAATTCCATTCCACGGGCGTGGCGATACAGGCATCGGAGGGGCGCGATCGAAATGCGCACACTCCGCCGAAGTTGATGGTAGTGGTTGGGGCGCCGTAATTGTGCGAATTGATGACGTATTTCTTGCGATTGTCTTGCACGTCTTTTAACTCGGCAGCCTTGCCTTCTCGGCACTCATTTGGAGAGTCTGAGAAATTACGGAGCATGCGCTCATCTGCCGGCAGATTCGAGTCGGCGAACTCGTTCAGAAACTCCAACGTCATTCCAGAGACTTCCGCGGCAGAATTATGCAGCTGCACTGGGGCCGTTCCGCTGACGATACGCGGGCCGTCACTGACGAGCAAGTCGATGACGCACGCGGTCGCGTTCGTCCCCGTTGCCGGTGTCTTCCACTCGACTTGTGCGCCCGTCCCGGTAAACGTGCCGCCGCAGGCCGCATGCCACTGGTAAGTCAACGCCGCGGGGTTCGTTTGCGCATCCTCGACTACGGCGGTGACGGTGAGCGTCTCGCCGTAATCGCCGAAATTTGCCGGTTGCTTGGCGCGCTTGCCCTGCGCGACGATCGACTTGATCGTCGGTGTTGTGTTCGTGGCGACCTCGTATCTGAATCCGCCGGCAAGTGTGCCCGTCCGGCCATTCAAGACGACGGCGATGTCGACAGCGCCGGCGATGGTGCTGGCAGGGGTCTTCGCCGTGATCATGTCGGCTCCGCGGACCGCCACATCCGTTGCTGGTCGTCCGCCGATCGTGACGGCCGCGCCGGCCGCAAAGCCGGCCCCGCGGATCGTCAGTTCTGTTCCGCCCGCCGTGGGACCGGTGCCCGGGCTGACGGACTGAACGGCAAATTCAGCAACAGGTCCAGGTTTGGTCGGTGAGCATGTGGAGCACACGAGTGCCAGGGCGGCCGACGTCACTGCGCGGAGCAGGTCGCGAGGTCTTATGTGTGGCACAAATGGCAGCGCTGGGGGCGCATCGTTCCCGCCAATTATACCGCAAACCTTGCAGCAGCAACGAGATCGGGGCTGCAAGTTGCCCTGGAGCAATGTTAGAATGTGCCCGCATGTTTACGGAGAAGAGATGAAAAAGACACCTGTTCTTCTTATTGCGTATTTCGTCTGGGTATCCGAGACGCGCGTGGACGCCTATCTCGATCCGGGAAGCGGCAGCATGCTCGTGCAGTTGCTGCTCGGGGGCGTCGCCGGGGCTGCCGTCATCATGAAGCTCGGGTGGCAGCGCTTTAGAGACATCTTCCGCTCCTCGAAAGCGAAGCAGACAGACCCTAATGAGTGAAATCGCGCTCGAACCCGGATCGTTCCGGGATCGAACAGCCAGGGTTTTCTATCACGACGGAAAAATCTTTCGAGGGCTCAACGAGACGGCGCTCAAGGAATGGCACGCGCTGTCGGCCACGAACTTCTATCGCCGATTGTCGGCCGCCGGGGCGATCGTGCCGACCGAGCAACGCGATCTCGCTTCACTCCCGCTTTCCACATCAGATCAGTGGGCCGGCGTGCTCGAGCACGAACGACTTCCCTTCGTCTCCTATCCATACGAATGGTCGTTCGAGATGCTCAGAGACGCGGCGCTGCTGCAGCTCGATCTGGTACTAGCCGGGCTCGACGAAGGCATCGGCCTGAAAGACGCTTCGGCGTACAACCTGCAGTGGAAAGGCGCCTCGCCGGTGTTCGTGGACGTCGCCTCGTTCTACAAGCGCGCCGAAGGTGAGCCCTGGGTCGGCTACCGGCAGTTCTGCCAGATGTTCCTCTACCCTCTTCTGGTGCAGGCCTACCGCGACGTGCCCTTCCAACCGTGGATGCGCGGCAACATCGATGGCATGGATGCCGAAGTATGTCTGAATCTTCTCAGCGCGCGCGACTACGCGCGTGCCGGCGTCCTCGCGCACGTCTACCTCCAGGCGAAGGCGCAGAAAGCGTACAACGCGACGACGCGCGACGTGCGAAAGGATCTGAGCAAGGCGGGTTTCGACAAGCGCATCATCAAGGCCAACGCCGAGCGCCTTCGTGCGCTCGTGGCCGGTCTCCAGTGGAAGCCGAAGCAGACGACCTGGTCGGACTACTTGAAGTGCGGACACTATGAGGCGTCAGACGCCGAGCAGAAGCGCGCCTTCGTGCGCGAGGTCGCCCACACGCGCGACTGGACGCTCGCGTGGGACATCGGGTGCAACGTCGGCGTGTTTTCGCGCATCGCCGCTGAGCGCGCGAAATACGTCGTCGCCATGGACGCCGACTACCTGGCCATCGACAAGCTGTACCAGGCGTTGAAATCCGAGCGCGTCGCGAACATCCTTCCGTTGATCGTCAACGTCACCGATCCGTCGCCGAACCTCGGGTGGCGCAACATGGAACGGAAGCGTATCGACGAGCGCGGCCGGCCCGACCTTGTGCTTACGCTCGCGCTGATCCATCACGTCGTCATCGGCGGGAACATCCCGATGGCCGAGTTTGTCGAGTGGTTGAAGGGCCTCGGCGGCGACCTCGTCATCGAATTCGTGACGCGGAAAGATCCGATGGTCGTGACGCTGCTCCGCAACAAAGAAGATCACTACGCGGACTACAACGAAGACGTGTTCGAGCGCGAGCTGGCTGCGCGCTTCCGGATTGCGAAGCGCCAACCGCTCGGATCAGGGACGCGGATCATGTACTACGCGCAGCTTACGCACTGAGTCCCCCGACGTGTAGAACCAGGCGCCGCCTTCCTGCAGCAACCCAATCCAGGCTTCATATTCGCCCGGCGGCAGGGGTTGGTTCGATGGGGGTGGCGCGAGCTCGAAGGCGACCTCGACGCTGTCGCCAGGAACCAGCGCGTGCGGCAATTCGATCCGTTGAACTGCGGCCGGTGTGTCCGTCTGACCCTTCCGAAACCAGAGCACGCCAAGCCGGATCGCGCCGTTCTCATGACCGAGCTCGGCAGGCACGGCCCAAACTGATGCGCCCTGGTTGACCACGGCGACGGTAAGGCGTGATCCATCTGGCACGGTATCGCCGTCAGCGATCCGATCGGCGAATCGAATCTGCGACCGGCGGTCTGCTTCGGGCAGCGATGGACCGGGCGGCCACGGGTGCTTCAGGAGATCGATGCGCTCCACCGCGACGCCGAGCGCTCGTTCGGAGCCGGCGACATGATGCGTCCGGCTCCTGATGTGAATGGCTGTCGAGCCGTCTCCATCGCAATCCGGCATCGCGAAAATCCTCGTCCAGCGTGACGGCGGCACCCTGCCCTCGAACACTTCGCAGCCATTGACGTTGATCACAAGGCCCTTCTCTTCCGGACCGGCTGTGGCCAGAGTGATCCGCATGGACTGCGGTGCATCGGTTCCGTTGCGTGGCACCAGAATCGTCGCCGCGCCGTTCGTCCACCGCCAGGAGCTGTCTCGAGTGCCGTCGCGATCGTACAAACCGTCGTACGTCACGCCCATTCCGTACGACGCTGCGTTCGACAGAAGATCGACCGGACGCGCGGACGAGAAATGCGTGCGGTACAGCACAGGTCCGTCGGCGTCGCGGACCATGAAAATCTCGACCTGGTTTTCGCCGGAGTGGAACGCATCGGGCGGCAGGACGAGCGACCACGTGTGGTCCTCGCCTCGGTCATCGAACCGGTACGTCCACGTCGTCGATCGGACGATTCCATCTATTGCGACGGCGACAACCGCCGGAGCCGCCCTCCCGCGCCAGCGCGCACGGCCGGACAGTTGTGCAGGCAGAAAGCGGCCGTCCGCAGAGATGTTTGAGAAGTCACCGTGCACATCGAGTGCAAATTCGATGTCCTCGGATGCGTTCGATACGCGGAACTCGTCAACGGCGCGGCCGATGAGCTCGCGGTGCGGGCTGTCGCGCGGAATCAGATAGGGGTTGCCGCCGCTGCCGAACAGCCGGATTTTGCGATCAACTACAGCGTCTATGGCATCGCTGAGTTCGGCGGGCAGCTTCATCACTCGTTTGGCGTTGTCGTGGTAAATCGTCTTCGCGACTCTGGGAACGGAATTCGCAAGCGCAGAGACGCCATCGAGCTGCCAGGGCAGATCGATGTCCAACATGTCTGCGACGGTCGGCAGAATGTCGATGGTTTCCACGTTTCGATCGCTGATCGAAGGTGTGCGCTGGTGTGGCGCTTTGATGAACAAGGGGACCGGAGCGATCTCGGCGGCAGTCTCCTTTGTGAAGCGCCGGAACGCGCGCCCGGGTACGAAGCTGCCGCCGTGGTCGGACGTCACAACGACAAGCGCGCGGTCGTACAGGCCAACCTTCTTCAACCGGTCGACGAGCTGGCCAAGCAGCGTATCGACGAAGCCGACTTGCAGAAGGAATCGACGATACCCCTGCGTCACTGCCCATTCGTCGTCTACCCAGCGATCGCGCGTGTCCAGGAGACCAGGAAGCGAACGTTCCGTGCCGTAGCGCTGTCCCTCTGGGAGATACACAAGCGGGATATGCGGCAGCAGCACGTGCACGAAATGGAGCGACGGTTGCGGGCCATCGGCACCGATCGAATTGATGAATGTCAGCGCTTCGCCGCGCCGGCTTTTGTCCCCGGTGCGCAGCCATACATCACCAGGCTTCTCTGAGGGTGGAATGCCCTCGGCCCAACCCTGATTGACGGCCGGCAACTGTTCACGGAAGGGCTCGGGCAGAATTGCATGCAGGTACGCGATAGACAACGTCGGCCCGAAGTTCATCAACTCGGGAGTGATGCCCTCTCCACCGTGGTCGCACACATTCTGCGGACACAACCGGCTGATGGGTTCCTGCGCTTCGACCGCGTACGAGGATCCGAGCAGCGTAAAGAGGGTTTCAGGGTGATCTGAAGCAATCGGCAACGAGCGCGGCGTGGGATACCGACCCGATACGATTGCGGGCACGGCCCACTGCGTGTAGTCGGACACCGTGGTTGCGTTGCGGTACCACGTCGATTGATCGGCGAGCGCCGCAAACGCTGGATACCGGCTCCGATCGATGGCGTCGTGATCGTCGAGCAATGCTGTCAGCGGCATGCCATCGAAGACGACGAACACGACAGGCGTGTCCGATTTCGATGAGTGGAGAACCACGTGTTCCTGAGGCCACAGCAAGCTCTGCACGCCAGGGCGCAACAGAAACAATGCCGGGATGAGGATGATCCCGGGCGCGAGCCATGAGGCGAACGAGCGAGCCGCAACCGAGCGGTGATAGCAGATGGCGGCGCTTGCGCCCGCCGCGGCACTGGCACCGATGAGGAGCCACGCTCCCACCGCGACGTTTCTCACCGCATAGAGCACGATGAGCGTGACGAAGAACGCTACCAGCACCGTCGCCGCGACGCGCGCTGTCCGCGCGTGCACTCGCGCCAACATCATGATCGCGAGCGCGCATGCGAGCGGCAGTCCGGCGCCGAGTACGACGACGACCGCCAGAATTTCCGATGGGCCGAGATCGTGCGCGAGAAGAAACTCGGGCGCTTGACCGAGCAGATCGAAAAGCGGCTGAGCTATTGCGATGCTTGCAAGCGCCGCGAGGTGAAGGGCTCGTGATTCAGAAAGCACCTGTGAAGTGATACGAAGCCCGTCGAGGTGTTGTTTACGCCAATCCGTCACCTCGTCGTGAAGTGTCCGATCAGGGCAAGCGACTCGCCGCCACTCAACGTCACGGTTTCACCGGACAAAACGTTCAGGCGTTTCATGAGTTGCCCTGTCGAGGTTTGTCTGACATCGATTGACGCGCTTCGCCGCGCGTGCAGGACGATCGGTTGTGTGATGCCGGCTGCGAGCGCCACGAAATCCGATTCATTGGATGCCGAGTACAGTCTCTCGAAGCCGTGCAGCGGAGCTGTCGCCGCGTCGGGTGCGTGCCGTGTCCAGTTTGCGAGGCCGGGTGGTAAAAATTTCCTGGCCGCTGCGAGCGCGGCCGCGATCGTATTGAATGACGGCAGCTCATCGAAATGCGCGTGGCGCTTCAGCTTTGGTGAATTGTCTGCCGCGCCTCCTCCGCGGATGCCCGGACCTGCGTGCAGAACGTAGCTGGCGTTGCCGGCAAGGAACGTCATCACGTACGCCGCGGCAATTCTCGATGGCGAGTCGTCCTGCCTGACCGAGCTCTCGGGTCCGATCGGCTCGTTGTTGAAGACGACGGAAGGCAATGCGCCGGGACATGCACGGTCGTACGCGCGCGGAAAGCTCCAAGGGCGCAACAGCGGCGCGATCGGGCCCTCGCTTCCGAATCCGCGGTCGTAGTGCAGCGTCATCGCATCACCGCCTGCGCCGGCATAGGTCGCGCATGCGGCGTCACGCTGCGGCGAGCTGAGGGCCACAAGCACGCCCGTCTTGTCGTTCAGGCGCGTAGCGAGGCTTCGCAGCTGGGAAAGACCCTGGGTGCCCCGAAACCCGTTCTGCCAGGCTTCGTTGGCGATCTCGAACGCAAAAATCTTGTGTTCGCGCCCGCGCGCGAGCGCCGCGAAGCGATCCACGAGTGCGGTCCGCGACGTGGCGCTGGCGGTAAAGGGCGCGCCCCCGAACAGCGTCCACTGGACGCGCATCCCGTAACGGTCGTAGGCCAAATCCGTCATTCCTGCGATAATCTGGTCATAGTCTGGCCACCGCGGATCGGTTTCCCTGTCTTCCCAACTGGCGCCCCCAACAGAGCCAAGCACGCGGACGTAGTCGATGCCCGCGGCGCTCAGGGTGTGCAGATTTCGCTCGAGCCGGGGCCGGTCGAACTTGTAGCCCCACGCTCCCCAGAACAACGTGGCACCAAGCGCGTTGAAAGGGCCCGCGGCGTCTGCGACGGCGCGACCGTCGGCGCGGACCTGGCCGCTTCTCGCACGTGTGGGTTGTTGCGCTGAGACAACGAAGCCACAGGGGTCGACGAGTACGATCGTCGTCACGCCGATAAGCAGGACGGCTGCGTAATTCATGCGTCTTCTGTCGAATATCACGTTTCTTGCCGCGCTGCTAGCGACGGCAGTCTCTTGCGGCGGGGACAACCCGAACCCGAACCCTATTCAACCACCGCCACCAGGGCCGAAACTGGAGCTCGCCTGCCCAACGACGATCATTCGCGAAGCCACGACACCGCAAGGGACCGACGTCCACTTCGATGCGCCGACGCCGACGGGAGGCAAGGAGCCGTACTCCGTCGAATGCGACCCGGGCTCGGGCAGTGTCTTTCCGATCGGCGAGTCCGAGGTCCGCTGCACCGCAAAAGATGCCGACATGGCGCAGGCGTCCTGCACGTTTCAGGTCAGCGTTCGCGTGACGCAGATGCTTGCGAAAACGAAATTCACGGCGTTCGGCGACAGCATCACCGAGGGCGTAGTGTCGCTGGCGCCGCTTGTCATGCTCGGCCCGCCGGATACCTACCCATTCAAACTCGAGCAGATGCTGCTCCAGCGGTATCTGGCGCAGCCAATCGTTGTGGTGAACGAAGGCAAGGCGGGCGACGATACGCGGGAGATGGCGCTCCGCCTTCCCTCGGTTCTCAACACCCACAATCCTGAAGTGCTGCTGTTGCAGGGAGGCATCAACAACATCAACGGCCTGCCGACCAATACCCAGGTCTCGGCGCTGCGAACGATGATCACCGACGCCCAGGCGCACGGCGCTCAAGTGATCATTGCAACCCTATTGCCGATGTTGCCCACATCCCGCTTGTACCGATCGACGACTTCAGACAAGATCCAGGCGCTGAACACGCAGATCGTGAACCTCGCTGCGCAGTACAACCTGGGGCTCGTTGATCTCTTCGCTTTCTTCGACGCGAATCACCAGCTCATGGGCAGCGATGGCCTCCATCCAAGCGCCGAGGGCCAGACGCGCATCGCCGAGTTGTTCAGAGACGAAATCGTGCGCCGCTACGACATGAGTTCGACAACGTCGCTCCGTTTTTCTAGTATCAGACGCGAGCGATGATTGAGGGAACCTGGCGAAGCCGACTGAAGGATGTCGTCGCCCCTGCCCTGCTCGTCGTTCTTCCGCTCTGCCTGTTCGGCCCCTACACAATTTTTTCCGGTAACGAAGCGGAGTTCAGCGCGCCATTCTGGGTGGTGATTCAGCCTGTCCTCCTGGCTGGCGCGGGCATCGCCGTGGCGCTGATCGCCATTGGCGCTGCGCTGCCGCCGCGCCTGTTTCGCGCCTTTGTCGCCCTGCTTTTTGGTGTGGGCCTTGTGCTGTGGATTCAGGGAAACTTCCTCGTCGCCGATTACGGCGCGTTCACCGGAGCCGCGATCGACTGGTCGCTTCAGTCCTGGCGCAATCCCTACGAGATCGCACTGTGGATAGCTGTTCCCACGCTCGCCGTCGCCGGCGCCACATACGTGGCTCGAATCGCGCCATTCGCTAGCGGACTCCTCGTTGCATTGCAGGTGGTCGCGCTGCTGGCGTCGATCGTGCGGGCGGAGACGCCCGATCTGGCCCGATGGCAGGGGCCCGCCGATTCGATGTTCGAGATCTCCCGTACGCGAAACGTCATCCACATCGTGCTCGACGCGTTCCAGGCCGATATCTTCGGCGAAATTCTGGCTGAGGAGCGGCCGGCGCTCGACCGTAGCCTTTCGGGCGCCGTGTTCTTTGCGGACCACGTCGGTGCGTTTCCGACGACCATTGCGAGCATACCGGCCATGTTGACCGGCAAGGTCTACCGCAACGACCGGCCGCTGCAACGATACGTGGTCGACATCCTGAAGGAAGGATCGATTTTCACGGCACTCCGCGCGAACGGCTATCGCGTCGACTCGGTGACGGGCATGCACCATGGCAGGGAGTCGGCGACGAACTATGTGCGCATCCGACGACCCTATGTCAGTTACGACGACTACATTCAGTTCACGGCGTGGCAGCTTGCCGATCTGTCGTTGTTCAGGCACGCACCGCACATCCTCCGTCCGTGGATCTTCAACGATGAATCATGGCGTCTGCAGACAGTGTTCGGACCCGGCGACACGAGCAGCCGCCGCCACCACGCGGTCAACGGCGCCGTCGTGCTCGGCGAGTTTGCCAGGCGATTGACGGCATCGACGGACGAACCGGTGTACAAATACATCCACGTCGGCATTCCGCACCGGCCGGTGACGGTGAACGGACAATGCGAGTTCATCGGGGTCGTGCGTGCGAGCCGGGCGAACTACAAGGAACAGGCGCGTTGCGCGGTGAAGCGGGTCAGGGAGATTCTCGATCGCGTGAGGGAACTCGGCGTCTACGACAACACGTTCGTGGTTATCTCGTCCGATCACGGCATCGGCATGCCTTCCCCACAGTTCGCCAACAACAGAGAGACACCGATGGGCGCGGTCGCCAGGATCGCCGGCAATGCGATGGCGCTGCTCGTCGTCAAGCCGCTGAACAGCAGCGGTCCCGTTCGGATTTCCCAGGCGCCGACCTCGATCACCGATATACCCGCGACCATTCTCGATGGCGTTGGTCTGGCGCAGAGCGTGCCGGGCGAGCCCGCACTCAAGCTTCCGGAGGATGCACGCCGCGTACGCCCCTGGGCGTATTACGACTGGGAGCGCGACGACTGGGGGCAGAACTACTTCCCGACCCTGGACATCGTCGACATCAACGGCCGGGTGCTCGACGGCAACAACTGGACGCTCCTCAACACCATCTACGAGCCGACGGCCAGTGACTCGGCGCGCACACGTGGACTGTACGAGGCGCACAAAAGCCGCGCGGGTGTTGAATATCAATGGAGCATGCCGAACATCTTCTTTCACGTGCCGGCATCGACGCGGACGTTCGAAATGAAGGTCAGATCCATCGCTCCGAAGCCCCAGACCGTCACGGTCTCTGCCGGCGATCACGTGCTCGGGAAAGTCGCGCTCAAAGATCAGTCGTGGGCCACGTTGAAGTACGCGCTGCCGGCTCCATCGGCTCCTGGGGCGAACTGGGTTCAGGTCAACGCGGATCCTTCCTGGAAGATGCCCGGCACAACGCGCGTGCTCGGCGTGCAGACCAGAGATATCGTGTTCAGCGATGGGCGGTAACTTTCGCAACCGACTGAGCGCCCTCGTCGCGCCTGCCTTGCTCGTTGTCCTGCCGCTCTGCCTTTTCGGTCCGTATACGATTTTCTCTGGCAACGAAGCAGAATTCAGCGCCCCTTTCTGGACGCTCGTTCGGCCGATTCTGCTCGCAGGCGCGGGCCTCGCGCTCATCCTGATCGTCGTCGGACTGATTCTGCCGTCCAAACTGCTGCGCACGTTCGTCGCGCTGCTCTTCGGTATCGGTGTCGTGATCTGGATCCAAGGCAGTTTTCTCGTGCCCGACTATGGCCCGCTCGACGGGACGGCCATCGACTGGACGCTGCAGGCATGGCGCAATCCCTATGAGATCGCGCTGTGGCTCCTCATTCCCGGCCTCTGTGTCGTCGCGGCGCGCTACGCCGGCCGGATCGCGCCTTTTGCAAGCGGCGTTTTCGTGACGATGCAGTGTGTCGTGCTTCTGGCGTCGATGCTGCAGGCCGATTCGACGGCGACAGCACGGTGGCGCGGGCCTGCGGATTCGATGTTCGAGCTGTCGCGGAAGCAGAGCGCCATCCACATCGTCCTGGATGCGTTTCAGTCCGACTTTTTCAACGAGATTCTCGAGGAGAACAGGCCGGAGCTCGATCGCAGTCTCTCGGGCTTCGTATTTTTTGCCGATCACAGCGGAGCGTTTCCGACGACGATGGTGAGTATCCCGGCGATGCTCACGGGCACGGCCTACCGCCAGGAGCAGACGCTGCCGCGTTACGTGCGCGAGCATTTCGACGAAGGCTCGCTGTTCAAGTCGCTGCGCGGGCGAGGGTGGCGCGTCGACAGCATCAGCGAGATTCCGTACGACGGCAAATCCGTGTCGAACGGTTACAGAATTCGCCGGCCGCATGTCAGCTACGCCGAATACACCCAGTTCGCCGCGTGGCAGCTTGCCGATTTGTCACTCTTCCGCCACGCGCCGCACATCCTGCGGCCACGCATCTACAACGATCAGCAATGGCGCCTGCAAACGCTGCTCGGTCCCGGCGATACAAGCGGGCGCCGTCATTTTCCTGTCAACGGCGCCGCGGTGCTGCAGGAATTCGCCGAGCGGCTGACGCTCAGCGTGGACGAGCCTGTCTACAAGTTCATTCACGTCGGCATCCCCCACCGGCCCGTCACTATCGAGGCGGACTGCGATTACGTCGAAGGCCTTCGGCCGACGCGCGAGAACTACAAGGGACAGACACAGTGTGCCGTGCGCCGGCTGGTCGCGATACTCGATCGGCTCAGGGACCTCGGCGTCTACGACGATTCGCTGATCATCGTGTCGTCGGATCACGGCATCGGCTACGCTCCACAGAAATTTGTCAACGATCGGCAGACGCCGGCTGGGCCGCTCTCGACCCTTTCAGGGAAATCGATGGCGCTGCTCATAGTGAAGGCGCCGGGCAGCCGAGGTGCCGTTCGTGTATCCCATGCGCCGACATCCATCAGCGACGTCGCCGCGACCGTGCTCGACGTGGTGGGCGTGCCGCATTCGCTGCCGGGCGAGCCGGCGCTCAAGCTCGCCGAGAATGCCCAGCGCGTGCGCTCGTTCGGGATGTATGACTGGGAAGACGACGGCTGGAAGCACGATTACTTCGATTCGCTCGATATCTTGGAAATCCGCGGTCCCCTGCTCGATGGGCATAGCTGGACGCTCGTCGACAGCCTCTACCCGCCGAACACCGCGCAGGGAAAGCGCGTGCGTGGTGTGTACGACGAGCAGCGAAGCCGAACCGGTGTGGTGTATCGATGGAGCAGCCCGAACGGGTTCTTCCATGCTCCGCCCGAGGCCCGGCAGTTCGCGGCCACCGTCCGCTCGATTGCGCCGACGCCCCAAACGGTGACATTCGTCGTCTCCGGCCAGGTTGTCGATACCGTGACGCTGAGCGACCAGTCGTGGGTGACCGTGAAGCATGCGATGCCCGCACCGGTGCGTCCGGCCACGCATTGGCTCGAACTGCGCGTCGATCCACCATGGCGCCAGCGCGGAGACGCGCGCATCCTCGGCGTCCAGACACGCGACGTCATTTTCAACCCGTGAACTTGCTATACTGCCGACGTTGTCCGGCCGAATCCACGGTCCGGCTAAAGCCGGACACTACGTACCGAACTGATGTTCAGTCCTGACGCGACACCAGATGTCGCCGCTCGGCCGGCACCCATCGGGGGTGAGCGCGAGCTTAAGTTCACGATGCCGGCGGCCCGTGCGCAGCTTGCGCGCCGCCGCCTCGAAGCCCTCTGCCGCCGCGATCCGGAATTTCCTGCCGCGATCGTCTGGACGATCTATTACGACACTCCGGCACTCGTCTCACTCGGCGAAAAGGTCAACAGCGATTATTTGAAGCGGAAGATCAGGGTCCGATGGTATTCGGATATCGAGGGCCGCGTCACGGGGCCCGCGTTTGTCGAAGCGAAGCTGCGCGTCGGAAACCTTCGCTCGAAAGCGCGGGCGCGGTTGCCGTATCCCGCCGACCAGGTCTCGGGGTGGGATCTGCAGGACGCGCGTCTTCAGCCCCTGCCGCTGCTGCTGCGGGACCAGGGCGTGCTCGGGCAGGATGCGTGGCAGCCGTTGATGCTTCTACGCTATCGCCGCGATCGCTTCATCGAGCCGCTCACGCAGTCGCGCGTCAGCCTGGATGCGGAGATTGCCGCGGTGCGGGTGAACCCGAGGTTTGTGTCGGTCACCGACCGGTCGCCGTTGGCAACCGCCGTGCTCGAAGTGAAAGGCGGCGCCGATGAGCTTCCTGCCGTGCTGCGCCCGATTCTGGCGCTCGGCAGCCGTAAAAGCTCGTTCTCGAAGTTACTCGTGGTTTACGCGCACCTGACGCGCACAACGTTATAGGGGTCTGACCCCCGTACAGTACGGGGGTCAGACCCCGAAGCCCCGTATTTGGGTTTTACCGCGAGATTCCGTACACGGGGGTCAGACCCCCGGGACAACATATGCAGCAACAGCTCGACAACCTATTCGGCGCGTTGACGCAGGGATCCGGCCCGCAGGTGACGCCGTTGGCGTTTCTCCTGCTGATGGCGGTCTCGCTGCTGTCGTCCCTGTTCATCTCGTACCTGTACGTGCACTTCTATGCGAACCGCGCGACCGGCAGCCAGGTGCATCGGGCCTTCCCGTTGCTCGGCATCTCGATCACGGCCATCTTCGTGACGATCCAGTTCTCGCTGCCGCTCTCACTCGGTCTGCTTGGCGCGTTGTCGATTGTCCGCTTCCGCACGCCAATCAAGGAGCCCGAGGAAATCGGGTTCATCATGCTGGTCATCGCGACATCGATCGCGGTGGCGACGTTCAAGCTTTCGTTCGTCGGTGTCATCTTCGTCATCACGCTGGCCGCGCTCTTCGGTCAGTCGCTGACGCGGCGGTTGATGGGCGCCGAGGCCGACGGCACCATCGTGATCTCGCTGCCGACGAACGGCATGCCCGCCGATCCTGCCGCGATTACGGCGGTACTGCGCAAGCGCCTTCCGAAGGCGACCCTCGAGAGCATCGCGCAAACCGGCAGCGAGACGGTCGTGTCGTACAATTTTCAGAGTATTTCGGATAGCGCGCTCGCGGGTCTGCAGGCCGATCTCACCGCGGCCGCCGGTCCGTCGACATATAACGTCTTCTTCAATCGACCAGGCGCATTGTAGATGCCGTCTCCACGGCGCATCCCCTCGTGGCTGCTCATCGTCGCGACCGCGGCGATTTGCGTCGGGACGCTGAAGTTGGAATCTGCCGACCTGTTTCCGCTGTGGCGATTCGCCGTACAGTGGAGCCCGCAGGCGCTGCCGAGCTCACGGTCGGTGCCGGTCAGCGAAGTAGCGAGCGGATTGCCGGTTCTGTCGCTGACGCTGGATGACGCCGATCTGAACGACCCTGCGAAAGGTCTCCTCCCCAACAAGCGCGAGCACGGCGAAGAGTGGGAACGCGAAGGCAGCGTGTCGTACTTCGATGCCGGCAAGCTGGTCTTTGCATCAGGCGTCGGCGTCCGCATTCACGGTGGGGGCAGCCGCATCACGGCGCCGCGCCCCGGATTCCGCCTCTATTTTCGACGGAAATACGGGCCGCGCGAGCTGCCTCGCGGCGTCTTGTTCAGCCCCGCCGCTCAGCCGGTACGCCGGATCGTCGTGCACGACGACGTGCGGCGCGAAGGAAAGGTGGACTGGTATTTTGCGAACCCGCTCGCCTACGACATCGCGCGCGCCATCGGAGCGATCGCTCCCGAAACCAAGCCCGTTCGCTTCTTCCTGAACGGCGAGTACTACGGCCCATTCGTCGTCACTGAACGATTCGACGAGCGGTTTTTTGCGGCGCATTGGGGATACGACGACATCCTGCTGAGCCAGGAGGAGATGAACAAGCTGTGGGAATGGGTCCGAACCACGCGGCCGCTCACCATGGCGAACGTCTCGCAGTATGTGAACGTCGACAACGTCACGCGGTGGTTCCTGGCAGTCGCATTTACCGCCACGCGCGACGCGTATCAAGGTCCCGGACAGTTTCTCGACCGGACCAAGACGTCGGGCGGCTGGTTCTGGGTCAATTGGGACATGGATCAGAGTTTCCGCGATTGGAATCTCGACAGTTACCAGTACTTGCTCGAACGTGTCGCCGAAGGCCGGCGAGGCCGAAACCCGGCGGAGCCGCGGTCGGTGATTCTTTCGGAGCTCATCGCGGGAGATCCGCAGTATCGTGACTATCTGAAGCGCGTCGTGCAGAAGGCGCTGAACCATCAGCTCACGCAGGCATTTCTGATGGAGCGATACGAGCACTATTTGACGACGGCGACGCAGTTGCAAGTTCAGAGCTTTGACTACCTTCCACGCCTGAGGCAGTTTCTCGAGCGGCGGCGCGATTTCTTCAGGCTGACGAGCGAGCAGTGGCTCAATTCTGCGCCAAGCCAGCGGGTGGTCGTTACGGCGCCTGCTGACGTCGACGTCGTGATTGAAGGCGAACGGGTTCGAACCGGTTATGAAGGGTTGTATTTCCCCGATATCGAGTTGACGGCGGATGTCGCAGAGGAACATCGGCAGGGCTTTACCGGATGGCTCGTCAACGGGCGCTTGATGCCTACGACGGCACCTCTGAAATTCAAGGCGGACCACGAGACGCGTATCGAAGCGGTCTTCAACAATAAGGTGATCTCACCCACCGATGCGCCCGCGGTTTCTCCTTCGGTGAGTCCGGCGCCCAACGCGCCTGGTGTATGGCGCACGATTCCCGCAGGCGAGTCGTGGATGGGATGCGTGCCGGCGGACGATCGCTGTGACGAAGCCGAAAAACCCAGGGTGCGTCAGACATTCTCACGGTCGTTCGAGATGCTCGAGAGCGAAGTGTCGGGCGACGATTTCCGCGCGTTTGCTTCGGCGGCGTCCCGCCAAATGCCACGGCAGCCCGAATGGTATGCGGATGGCAGCCATCCGGTCGTCAACGTCACCTGGGACGAGGCGGCGGCGTACTGTGAGTGGGTGAAAGGCCGCCTGCCGACCGAAGCTGAATGGGAGCACGCCGCTCGAGGCGGGCTCGATGGAAAACTGTTCCCGTGGGGCGACGAATTCACCGGTCAGGCGAATGGCCGGCACAACATCAAGACCGAGCAGTTCAATTTCACCTCGGCTGTCGCGTCTTTTCCGCCAAACGCTTTCGGCCTGTACGACATGGCCGGGAATGTGTGGGAATGGACGTCGAGCGCATTCACGATGACGCACGCCGCCGCTCCCGCCGGCGGCTATGACTTGCGCACGATTAAGGGCGGCGGATGGGACAACCTGATTTCGCGCCTGCGGGTGTCGGAACGCGCGGCGCTATCGCGACAGGGCCGCCATAATCTGTACGTCGGTTTCCGATGCGTTCGATGAAGCGAATCCCCCTCCCACTGATTGCGGCCGTCATCGCGGGTGTCGCACTCTGGTTGAGCCGCGGGTCCTTCGATGTGGCCGGCACGACGGCGGCGCCCGTGCGTGTCGCGATGCTCCCGTCGCTTCCAGAGCTCGCAGGCCTGCTCACGCTCACGCTGATCGTCGCGGCAGGCATGGCGTCGGTGCTCCGCAGCCGTCACACATTCTGGGAAGCAGCGACGGATGCCTTGCTGCCGCTCTTCGCGCTCGCGCTACTCATTCTTCCCTACCTGCCGTGGGTCGCCGATTGGCTGCCGGCACTCCGGTTGCTCGGCGGGCCAGGTCGAAGCCTCATCTGGATTGTCGTCATGGGTCAGGTGGCGTGGATATTTCTTCCGCGCATCGCGCCGCGCTTCGGTGTTCGAACGCCTGTCATCAGCGGCTCGACCGGTGCGGTGCTCTTCGCCGTGGTGTCGGTCGCCCTGAGCGCGCCGTTCGTGCTGAACGTGAGGGCGGTACTGACTACCTTCGCAGACTTGTTCCATACCGTCCAGCGGTTGCCGCAAGCGACGTTGTCCACCGTGCCGGCGGGTGCTCTCGGCGTGGTGTTCGATCAGGAATACGGCATCGCGGCGTACGCGCCGGTGCTCTTGCTCGGATTCATCGGGCTCGCGGGAATGCTTCGAGATCCGTCGCGTCGATGGTTCGGCGCCGGGCTCACCGCAGCCGCTCTCGCTCTCATCGTGCTGCCCGCGACCGTCGATCCGTGGTGGAGCAGGTCGATGATGCCGGGCCGGCCGGTATTTCTTCTGTTGCCAGTTCTTGGCGTCCCTATCGCATGGCTGTACGAACGCCTCGCGCCGGGTTCGCCTGCACGCGCCGGTGCGCAGGTGCTGCTGCTTATCAGCGCCGCCATCACGCTGACAATCGTGATGCTGTCGCCGGGCGTCCCGGCTGTGCAGGATGGCGATGGTTCGTCTGCACTGCTGGTCTGGATGTCGCCGGCGTGGCAATTGTGGCGGGAAGCACCGAGCTTTGTCGCGGGCGTCACACGCGCGTCATCCATTCGCGTTCTGCTATGGCTGCTTGCGTTCGCAGTCGTCGCATGGCTGCTCGCGCGCAGGCCGGCGGCGTCTGAGGGGCGCGCGGCCCTTGCGGCGGCGGCAGGCACAATCGTGGCATTCATCGCGGTCGTCACCGCGAGTGCCGCACTTGCGCCGGACGTCTCGAAGCGATTTGACGTCGAAGGCCGCGCGCTGTTTCCCATGCTGGAGACACTCGACCCGATCGCGCGCCCCATCGCGATTCGCTACGACCCGTTTTCGCCCGTCAGCCCGGCAGCGCTCCCGCCGTTGTTCAGGCTGTCGGCGGTTCCGGATCAGCGGACCGATCGCCAGCCCGTCCGGGTTGTCTTGAACGCGCGGTTTCGATTGCCGGCCGGCAGGTATGTGCTCGATCTCAAGGGATCTGATTCAGCGGGGTCCGTTCCAAATTCGTCGATAGCTCTCCAGATCGGCCGGGAAGGCCGGCCGCTGGAAACATGGCCGATGACGTTGGGCCGCGGCGAGCACGTCGAGCGCGAGTTCGACATACCTCTTGATGCCGAGTTCGTCGGCTTTCGTGCGGCGAGGGCCGTCGAGGGGACGATCGCGGAGTTGAGCATCAGTCCACGGGACGTGGTGGAATCGCGCAAGCGATTTCCTGCCGGGACTGTCCTCTCCGCTGCCGCGTTTTCGCCCGTTCGGATATTTTTTCACGATAGCTCCGCGTACCCAGAGGCAGAGGGCTTCTGGGTGAAGGGGCGAACAACCGTGCGTATGACGCTGCTGAAGGTGAGGGAGGAAGATCCCGGCGTGCTCCTCGCCGTTCACAGTGGCGCGCGGCCGAACGTCGTCACGCTCGCGACGCCAGGCTGGTCGAAGGCATTCGAGTTGACACCGGGCGTGACCGAACGGGTCATCGTCCCATCGAGGCCGGGTGAGCGGTTCATTCCGCTTACGATCACGAGCGCCGACGGTTTCGTTCCTGCAGAGATCGAACAGAGCCGCGACCGCAGGCTGCTGGGCGCGTGGATCGCCTTTATCCCCGACGATATCGCCAGAACGTCCGCAGTCCCCTGACCCAGTCCTTCGCGCCGATCTTCTTTCCCTCCTCGCGGCTCCGCGGAAAGTATTGGATCGGTACTTCGACGATGCGGCATCCGCGCGCAAGCACTTTCGACGTGATCTCGTGATCGAGCTCGAACCCGGTCGTCTGCAGATCGAGCTCATTCAGCAGCGTGCGGGGAAACAGCTTGAGCGCGGTGACGGTGTCGGTGAGATACCGGCCGGTGCACGCGAGCGCGGCGATGCTCAAGCTCCGCCCGCCGAGGTACGCCGGCCAGGATTGCTGGGGATATTTACTGCCGAAGAGCCCCTTTGTATAGCGGCTTCCGTACACCACATCGGCCTGTTTCGACAGCAGAGCTGTGGCCATCGGCACGTAGTCCTGCGGCTCGTATTCGAGATCGGCGTCCTGAATCATCAGATACTCGCCGCTGGCGCGCGCGATGCCGGTTCGTACGGCTCTCCCCTTTCCCGCGTTTGTCTCGTGGCGGCATAACGCCACATCCGGGAACCGGCCCACAATCGCCGGCGTCGCATCTTTCGAGCAGTCATCGACGACGATGATTTCCTTTTCGAGGCCAAGCGGCGTCAGGTCGACCGCGCGAATCCGTTCGAGGAGCGTGCCGATGAAGCGCTCTTCGTTGTAGGCCGGAATGACAATAGAGAGCCGCTTCACTGCTGCTCCAGCGTCCGCAGATAGGCTTCGAGCCGGCGTCGATCGTCTGGCGTGTTGATGCCGATGGCCTCGAGCTCGTTGGCCGATGGAAATGTGACAACCGCGTGCCCGCGCCGGATGAGCCACGGTAGGAACGGCAGGAAATTTCGCTCGCGCGTTGCAGACGCGTGTCCCGCTTCGAGACCAAACTTCGGAAGCCAATCGAAGTAGGCCTCAGGCGACAGCGAGAACAACCCCATGTCGCTTTCGCCAACCGGGGGCATCTCATCCCCCTCGCGGCGCTGACGTATGGCCGTGATCCGGCCGTTCGCGTCACGGTCGAGATGGATGTAGGGCGATGACTGTGTCGATGTCGGAAGAATGGCTGCCGCGCTCGACTCGGCGCGAGACAGTCGGCCGAGGGTCGCCACCGTGTCGGGATGCACGCCGATCTGGTCGCACCAGGTAATCCAGATGCGGTCGGCGGGGCGCTGCGCGGCCGCGTCGGACGCGAGAAGAATCGCGTCGAGCATGCCGGTCGGCTCCTGTTGATTCGCGAACTGCACGTCCAACGACGGCGCGATCTGTTCGACATGCCGTCTCACCGCGGCTTCGAATGACGGATGCACGACCAGGACGAACCGCCGGATCGTCTTGCGATAGCGATCGAACAGATAGTCGATCATCGCGCGCCCGCTGACGGGCGCCAGAACCTTCGGCGTGGCGGATTGAAGACGGGTGCCGGCCCCTGCGGCCGGGATGATGAGGACTGTCTCAGGCGTGCGCACGCAGTGTCACTTCCTTAATCGCGAGGGCCTCCAGCCCCGCTCCGCGCCGCCCGCGGCTTCAAGTCGGCCGCGGTGGCTGGCGTCGTGACGCCGCGCTTCGAGCGCGTCATCCGCTGCCACCCGATCACCGCCAGCGATCGGAGGCCTTCGGCCAACGTCGTTCGGCGAACTCGACCGGGTGAGAGCGGAAGGAACTGCACCGGCGTTTCGAGCACATCGGCCTTTTCGCTGAGAAGCGCGCACAACAGGTACTGGTTGGCGAGCTTGTCGTCGGGAGCCACCGGAAGGCTCGTAAGAAATCCGGCCCTCACGGCTCGCACGCCGGACAGCGTGTCGGAGATATAACGGCCGTAGAGCGTGAGGTACGCCACGCTCAGCAGGTGGCTGCCGATGTAACTGAAGGACCCTAACAGCGCCTTATGGTTGTAGCGAAGGCGATAGGACGCCTCGATGTCTTTCAGCGACAGCCGGCGGCTTCCCCACACCGCGTCGAGCCGTCCGCTCATCAGCGGCGATATGACGCTGACGAGATCCTCTCCGCGGTACATGCCGGACGACTCGAACAGGGCGGCATAATCGAACTCGCGTTCGGCCAGCGCTTGGACGAATGCCTTGCCGGGTGTGCTCGAGCCGTTGCGAAGATTCTGGAGCGCGACCGGCAGCGGCTGCATGAACGCGTCGTCCAGATCGGCGTCGGCGGTGTAAAAGACGGTGACATCGACCGCGAGATCCTGAATGCGCGCGCGCAGCATCTCGAGGACGGACTGGCTGAGCTTGTTGAGCGAGGCCGCATCGTACAGCCACACGGCCAGCCGCTGGCGGCGGCGCTGCGTCACGAACGATTCAAGAAAGGGCGTCAGCACTTTCGACGCGTCGTGCCGGCCGCTGACGCCATCCTCGTAATGTCCGATTCGCACCAGCCGCGGATCTTCAAGCGTCTCGAGGTGTCCAAGCGGCACGTACCCTGCGTCCGCGTCCGTCTCGGTGATGTTCGGGTCGTTGATGATGTAGTGCGTGATGAGCGTCGGCACCGGGAGCGGCAGTTTCCCTTTTTCTTTCAGGTAGTAGACGGCGCGTTCGACGATATCGACGGCGCTGCTGCCCGAGATCTCGGCATCGGCCTGAATGTTGGTGACGAGCAGCTTCATCGCGGTCAGGTTCGACGCGATCGCCCTGCTCAGGTCCTTCGTCAGGTACGAAGGGAACAAGCTCGAATGCTGCGTTCCGGGCGCGTAGATGATGAGATCGGCCGATCCAATGCGCTCGCGAAGGCGCTTGTTCAGGGGAATCGCCCTGGACCTGTCTTCCAGCCATTTGGCGCACTCTTCTCTCGAGAGCCGCGCCAACGCCGCGCGGTCGTCTTCGGACAGGGCCCGATCGATCAGGAAGACGTCGGAGATCCGGTTTTGCTGCTTCCCGTCGACGATCTCCGCTTCGGAGACCAGCAGGCCGCGATCGCGCTCGAGCGCCACGAGGAAGGCGTTGGTGCCGTCGCTGACGTTCTCGACGAGCCCCGCCGGCAGTCCCAGCAGCGCGCAGTAATCGTCGACGGCGTCATTGAAGCGTCGGCCGCAGTGGAGATAGCAGCCGGCAAACACGAGGTTGCCAATCGCACAGTCGGAGAACTCGAAGTCGCGGCCCGATTCGAGCTCGCGGCGGACTGCGTCGATCCGCTGGCGCATCTGCGGGCCGCCCGCAAGGGCGACGCGCTCGAGTGCCTGCAGCGCGTCCTCACGCGAGCAGGGCGTTGGAAGCCGGGTGTCGAGCGACTCGATGATGCCGGCCTGGCACGAACGCGTTTCGCGCGCGACGCGAGAGGCGTTCTTGCGAAAGTCTGACGGGCCGAGGCTGTCGCCGAGAAATCGCCGTACCTCTCCCGTCGACGCGCCATCGTCGTATCCGTTAATCGCGATCGTCAGTGCGACATCAGGATGGCCGATGAGCTGCCGTGACAGGACGTCCGAACCGCGCCCACCCGAAAAGAGAACTACGCTGACCACTAGACGCTCAATGAATGCGGGATCTGTTCGGGCTGGAGGGACTCGCGCACTTCGCGAATCACGTAAATGGGCTTGTCCTGCGACTCGTGGTAGGTGCGCGCCATGATCTCGGCGAGCAGGCCCATCGTCACCAGTTGGATGCCCGTGAAAATCAACAGCACGCCGAGCAGGAGCAGCGGACGGTTCGCAATCGACTCGTGGCCGAACAGGCGCTCGTAGGACAAATACGCCGCGATCGCGAACCCGACGAATCCCATCGGCACGCCGATGAGGCCGAACATCTGGAGCGGACGTGTCGAGTAGCTGAGCAGGAATTTGACCGTCAGAAGGTCGAGGACGACGCGAAACGTCCGCGACAGGCCGTACTTCGAGAGCCCGTGCTTTCTCGCGCGATGGTTGACGACGACTTCGTCAATCGTGACGCCCATTTCGCTCGCGATGGCGGGCAGGAAACGGTGCATCTCGCCGTACAGCTTCAGCGGCTTGACCACCTCCGACCGGAACACCTTGAGCGAGCAGCCATAGTCATGCAGCTTCACGCCTGTAGACCACGAGATGAGCTTGTTGGCGAGCTCAGACGGCAGCCGGCGAGTCAGCCATGGGTCCTTGCGATCCTTCCGCCATCCGCACACGATGTCGCTGCCTTCTTCGACGCGGCGGATCATGTCGGACAGGTCGCGCGGGTCGTTCTGGAGGTCGCCGTCGGCAGTGGCAATCAGCCGCCCGCGCGCATGGCGAAAGCCCGCAGAAAACGCGGCGGTTTGTCCGAAGTTTCTACGGAAGCGGATGATGCGCCAGCGCGGATCGCGTTGCTGGCATCGTGCGAGCCGATCGAAGCTGTCGTCAGTGCTGCCGTCGTCGATCGCGAGCACCTCGTAGGTACGCCCCAGCCGTTCGAGCGCCTCCGTCATCTCGACATACAGCGCGTCGATATTGGGCGATTCGTTGCGAATCGGAATGACGACGGACAGCTCAACGGCCATTATTTGTTCCAGGGTCGCTAACCTCCCCGGATTAAGTCGCCATTATACAGGCCTTTAGGCCGACCTGAAGGTCACGACGTACGGTTGTGCCACGGCCGACCTGAAGGTCGGCACTACGTACGGCTATACCACGGCCGACCTAAAGGTCGGCACTACGCACGTCGGATGGCTGCCGTACTGCCGACCTTCAGGTCGGCCACGGACACGTATCGGATACGGCGTCGGGCACGACCGTCGTAGTGCCGACCTTCAGGTCGGCCACAGGCGCGTATCGGATACGGCTGTCGGGCACGACTGTCGTCGTGCCGACCTTCAGGTCGGCCACAGGCGCGTATCGGATACGGCTGTCGGGCACGACTGTCGTCGTGCCGACCTTCAGGTCGGCCACGGACGCGTATCGGATACGGCTCTCGGGCGCGGCTATCGTAGTGCCGACCTTCAGGTCGGCCACAGGCGCGACCCGGATACGGCTCTCGGGCGCGGCTATCGTCGTGCCGACCTTCAGGTCGGCTGCGTGCGCTTTTTCCAGAGGTAGTACGCGATACCGGCGACGAGCACGAGGAGGCCCAGGACCAGGCCGACCGTCCGGCTGTTTTCGTGGATGTAGTTGAGCGCCTGCTTGCCGTAGAGCACCGCCAGAATCCCTTCGCCGAAGTACCGGACGCCGCGTCCGAACGCGATCGACAGGACGAACGTCCTGAGGGGGACGTTCGCGACACCGCCCAGCAGGACGAAGATCTTGAACGGCGCGGGCGGCGGCAGCAGAGCGGGGACGATCAACGCCATCGCGCCGTACTTGCGCATCAGGTTCGAGGCGCGCTCGACCATCCCGCCCTTGAATCGCTTCTGGAGCAGCGCATTGCCGCCGCGCCGGCCCACGTAATAGAGCGCAAGGCAGCCGGCCACCGATCCCAGGGTGGCCATCGTCGCGTAGAACGGCATGCGCTGCGGATGGTTGATCACCATCAGCACGATGAGCAGATCGTTGACTTCGGGAAACGAGAGGAACGATGAATCCAGAAAGGCGATGATGAAGAGACCCGGCCCGCCGACGCTGAGCGCGAAGGCTTCAATCCATGCTGTGATTCGCGCCATCGAGAGATTACTATTCTATTCGCGAAGTGACCGATCGTTTTCCGAAACTGCTTGCCCTGTGCGGCCTGATGATTGGCACCGCGGCGGCGATCTTCTACTACCAGCGCGGACTCACGCTCAGCCACTATGACGCCAAGGCGCACCTGGTCGTCGCGCGCCGGGTGCTCGACAGCCTGACGCCGGAGTACTCGCAGATTGGCGCCGTATGGCTGCCGCTGCCGCACCTCTTGAACCTGCTTCCGGTGCAGATCGATGCCTTCTACCGCACCGGCGCCTCGGCTGTGGCGATATCCATCGCCTCGTTCGTGCTCGCCTGCTACGCCATCGCGCATCTCGTGCTTCGCGTCACCGCTTCTCGAGCCGCCGCGGCGATCTCGGTTGCGCTGTTTGCCCTCAATCCCGACGTGCTCTATCTGCAATCGACGCCGATGACCGAGCCGCTGTTGTTCGGGCTGGTCCTCCTGTCGATCAGCCTCGTTTACGACTGGGTCGAGGTGACCGCGAAGCCGGTCTCACCCGCCGTCGAGCGTCGCGCGGCGCGGGCGCGGACGAAAGCAGGCTGGTGTCTTATCCTCGCGTGCCTGACCCGCTACGAAGCATGGCTCGTTACCGCTGCCGTTCTTGTGCTCGGCGGCATTGCTCTGTGGCGGCGCGGCTTCACGCTGCGCGCCGCGGTCAGGACAACAGCCGACCTTGCCATCTATCCGGTTCTCGCTGTCGTCATGTTTTTCTTCCACAGCTGGTTTACGACAGGGGCATGGTTCGTCACCGGAGGGTTTTACGTGCCCGACAACGTGGCGACCGGCAATGTGTGGACCGCATTCATGGCAGTCATGTACGGAATGCGCCTGCTGATCGGCACGCCGCTGATTCTGCTGGCGGTCGGAGGCGTGCTTTTCGTGCTCTCGCGCGTCATACGGCGACCCGAGGATGCGGCGCAACTCGTCGTCGTCGCCCTCGTCGCGTTCATGGTGCTGCCGGCGTACGCGTTCTTCAACGGCCACCCGTTCCGTATGCGCTACCTCATCGCACCATCCGTCGGTGCGGTGGTGTTCGCCGGCATCGCGCTGGGTATGCTCAAAGGCCGGTGGCGCGACGCTGCGGCGGCGGCGATGGCCGTGTGGCTACTGGTGGCCAGCAGGCCGCTGAACGCCCACGCGCCGATGGTCGAGGAAGCGCAGTGGGATGTGCCCTTCAGCCGAGCACGGCAGAACGTCACGGCATGTCTCGCGCGCGATTACCGCGGCGAACGGATCCTCGCGAGCATGGGCTCGCTCGCGCACTACATGCAGGAGCTGTCACTCGCCGGCATCAACATCCGCGATTTCGTGCACGAAGGCACGCTCCCCTACTGGCAGGAGGCGATTGAAGCGCCGCAAGGGCGTGTGGGATGGATTCTGGTCGAGGAGCGCGCCGAAGGCGGCGACGTGCTGGCGGCGCGCGTTCGCGCCTCTTCGGAATTCACGACCGGGTTCACACGCGTATGCGCGGATGGCGGCGTGGCGCTTTACAGGGCTGATAACTAAAATCTGGATCTTAGATTCTAGACCTCAGGAACTGCCTCGTGATCACCATCATCTCGTCGTGAATCTTTCCATTCGTCGCGAGGAGCTGTGGCCGGCGCGACGCATGGGGCTCGCCGGCGAAGTCGGTCACCTTTCCCCCCGCTTCCTCGACGATGATCGTGCCGGCGGCAATGTCCCACGGCTTCAAATCCTGTTCCCAGAACCCGTCCATGCGTCCCGCCGCCACGTAGCAGAGGTCGAGTGCGGCCGACCCGAGGCGCCGTACCGCGCGCGCCTTGCCGACGAACTCGCCGAACAGCCCGACAATCTCGGGGATGCGCTCGTGGATGTCGTACGGAAATCCCGTCACCAGCATCGATTCCACCAGCGTCGGCGCGTTCGACACATGAATCGGCCGTCCGTTCAGGAAGGCCCCGCCGCCGCGCTCGGCGACAAAGAGTTCTTTCCTCGTCGGGTCGTAGATCGCGCCAATCTCGCCCTTGCCGTCGACTTCGAGCGCCAGCGACGAGCAGAAAATCGGCAACCCGTGCGCGTAGTTGTTGGTGCCGTCGATCGGATCGAACACCCAGCAGTGCGACGCGCCTTGCGTCGCCGCATCCTCGCCGAACTCCTCGGCCAGGATTGTGTGGTTGGGAAAGCGCTCCGCGATCATCTTGCGGAACATCGTTTCGACCGCGACGTCGGCTTCAGTGACCAGGTCGATCGTGCCTTTGTGCGACACCTCGAATCCGGTGTCGATGAAGCTCATCTGAATTTCGCCGGCTTTCATCACGGCTTCGATCGCCGTGGAGAGCAACAGGGGATCGCGCGTCATGCGCCCGGGCGGATGTGCTTGGTCATCCGCATCTCCATGCCGCCCTGAGGCATCCGGCGAATTGACACGTCGTCCATGAACTGGCGAATCAGAAACACCCCGCGCCCGCTCGTGCTCAACACGTTCTCGTGCGCGAGAGGGTCCTTCAGCGTGTCCGGATCGAAGCCTCGGCCCTGATCGCGCACGGCCACGATGAACTCGGCAGGTTTGTTGGCGGGGGTGGCACAGTAGTCGATGAACACGATTTTGGCAGGGTCGCTCTCGTTCCCGTGTTTGATGGCATTGACGACCGATTCGCGGACGGCCATCGCCGTCCAGTGGAGGGATTCGTCATCGAAACCCAGCCGTCGCGCTATGTGCTCGGTGATTGCCTGCACGAGATCCAGCGCTTCGATCGTACTGTGAATCTCAAGATGCACATCCCGGTACCCGCAGGTCATCGCGTCGACGTAGTATAGTCTCCCGATGGCTTCGATCGCCGCAACGACGGTGAGGCCTGCCCGCCGTATTACCGGCACGGTGGGGCTTGCCGGCGACAAATCCATTTCTCATCGCTACGCCCTGCTGGCCGCATTGGCGACGGGACCGTCGACGATCGCGCAGTACTCGCAAGGCGCCGATTGCGCCGCCACGCTGGACTGCCTGGCCGGCGCAGGTGTCGCCATTCGCCGAACCCGTTCCGCCGAACGGGGGCTGACGGTCGAAATCGAAGGCCGCGGCCTGCGCGGTCTTCGCGCCCCTGCTTCACCCCTCGACGCCCGGAACTCAGGCACCACGATGCGGCTGCTGTCGGGCGTCCTCGCGGCCCATTCCTTTACGTCGGTTCTGATCGGCGATGAGTCGCTGACGAGGCGGCCGATGGGGCGGGTCATGGTGCCCCTCGAGTTGATGGGAGCGCGGATCGATTCGCACGACAGAAAGCCCCCGCTTACGATTCACGGTGGCGCGCTGAATGGCATTCGGTACCGCACCGAAGTGCCGAGCGCCCAGGTGAAGAGCGCCGTCCTTCTGGCCGGCCTCCAATCCGACGGCAGGACCGTCGTCGAGGAGTCTGCGGCCACTCGAAATCATACGGAGCTCGCGCTGCGCGCCTTTGGCGCCGTCGTCCATTCGAGCGCCAACACGATCGAGCTCGATGGCGGTCAGGCACTTCGCGGCGGTGAGTTCGTCGTCCCTGGGGACATTTCGTCGGCAGCGTTCTGGGTGGCCGCTGCCGCGGGCATCCCGGGCTCTGACGTCGAGATCCATAACGTGGGGCTCAATCCCACGCGTATCGCGCTGCTCGACGTGCTGCGTCAGGGCGGTGCGCTGGTCGACCAGTACGTCGACCGCGAAGCCGGCGGCGAGCCGTCTGGACGCGTGCGTGTTAGGTACGGGACGCCTCGTGCGTTAACACTAGGAGCAGATCAGGTTCCCTATCTCATCGACGAGATTCCTGCCCTGGCGGCATGGGCCAGCCTCGGAGGAGAGCTGCACGTCACGGGCGCCGCGGAGCTGCGCGTAAAGGAAAGCGATCGGATCAGCGCGCTCGTGCGCGGATTTCAGGCGTTAGGGGCGGATGTCGAAGAGTTCAGCGACGGATTTCACTTGCGCGGCTCGCGCCGTCTGCGCGGCGGACGGGCCGATGCGGCTGGAGATCATCGGCTGGCGATGGCCTTTGCGATTGCCGCGCTTGGCGCGGACTCGCCTTCAATCATCGGCGGCGCCGACTCGGTCGCTATTTCGTATCCCGAGTTCTTCTCCACACTGGAATCGCTGTGCGACCCTTCGACCGCACCGGGGTCGACGCATCCGGCGCAGGGTGGCGAGTAATCCCCTCTTGAAGACGGACAAAATCTATCTGGTCGGGTTCATGGCTGCTGGAAAAACCACTTTGGCGCAGGCGTTGTCACGTCGCCTCGGATGGCGGGCGGACGATGTGGACGCACTCGTCGAGGCGCGAGAGCGGCGAACGGTGGCGGATATTTTTGCCCGCGAGGGCGAGCCGTACTTCCGCGCGGTCGAGCGGCAGGTGATCTGGTCGCTGCTGCCGCAGCGCCACGCCGTCGTGGCCACGGGCGGCGGCACGTTCGTCGACGCCGAGAATCGCGCGGCCATCAACGCCGACGGGGTGTCGGTGTGGATCGACGTGCCCCTCGATGTGCTCCTCACGCGGATTCCCGCCGACGGACGCCGGCCGCTCGCCAACGACCGCGTTCAGATGGCGATCCTGTACGAGAACCGCCGGCTCGCGTATCAGCAGGCCCAACTGCGCCTCGACGCCTCGCGTACGCGCACTGAAGAGCTCGTCGAACAGCTCATCGAGCAGCTCGAGTAGCGATGCGCTACCTGGCCCTCACCGACATTCACAGCAACCTCGAAGCGCTCAACGCCGTGCTCTACGCGTCGGCGGCACAGCGCTACGATGCCGTGCTGGTCCTTGGCGATCTGGTGGGCTACGGAGCCGATCCCAACGCCGTCGTCGATTGCGTGCGCAATCTCGGCGCGCGGGCGATCGTGCGGGGCAATCATGACAAGGTCGCCTCGGGACTCGACAACGCCGAGGATTTCAATCCAATGGCCAAGGCGGCGGCGCGCTGGACGCGCGAATCGCTGACGCCGCAGAACCTCGATTACCTCCGCGACCTGCCCGCCGGACCCGTGCTCGTTGACGACGCCATCGAGATTTGCCATGGCTCGCCGCTCGACGAGGATCTGTACGTGGTCGCCGACATCGATGCCGCGCGCTCGATTGCCGTGGCCCGCGCCGCGATCTGTCTGTTCGGGCACACGCACGTCGCGCTCACCGCGAGGATGGACAGCCAGCGGCGGCTCGAGATCGAGGCGCCGCAAGGTCACCCGGAATTCGCCGTCGCGATCGACGCCGGTTCGAAATACATGATTAATCCTGGGTCGGTTGGCCAGCCCCGTGACGGCGATTCACGCGCCGCCTATGCGATTGCGGACCTCGATCGCATGGTGGTGACGCTGTATCGCGTGGCGTATCCCATCGAGGCCGCTCAGAAGAAGATCCTGGACGCAGGATTGCCGCCAATGCTCGCGTACAGACTCGGAATGGGCAGGTAGTGTCTTAACAGGAAGACTAGGCGTCGTCGAACGTCATCGTTCGCCAGATCGCGAGCCACACGCCGTTCGTGTTCCTCAGCACGAACACATCGTGTCCAGTTTCGTGGTTCGGCACGCCATCAGCGAGCCACGCCATATCCCAACGGTAGCTGGCCACGGCTGCGTCCCCCCACGCGTCCACGACGAGCCCGTCCTCGCGATATGCCGTAAGCGTGACGCGTTCCATGAACTCGCGATAGCTCGCGACAATCGCGTCGCGTCCATCGAGGCGGCCGCTGAAACCAGGTAGCGTGAACACCATATCCTCTGCGAACATCTGGCAGAGGTCGTCGTAGCGGCGTTCCCGCCAGGCGGCGTTGATCGCGACAATCACGTCTCGAACGGCGTCGCTTCCATTACTCGGCATGGCCGGGATGGTAGCACTGGATGCAGAACAGTCTTTCGTCAGGAATTCGCACTCCGTCGCTCGCGTTTTTTCATTTCCATCGCCATCGCGTCCTGAGCGGCGCGCGAGCCGAGGATCCAGCCGATCACCACCCCGACGAACAAGACGACGGGGATGAAGATGAAGTGCGCCGACGTCATGTTCGCGAAGTTCATGGCCGTTTGGTCACAATCTGCGCGGACAACGTCTGGAGCTCCTGCTCCACTTTGCCGAGCTTGCGCCACATCGTCCACGCGTAGAACATGAACGCGAGCCAGACGAATGCATAGGCGGCGATCACGAGCGGCGCAGACGGCAACTGCTCGCTGGCGGGAATTTCGGTCACCGGCTTGAACTCGGACTGACCGGGTTGCGCGAACGCGACCGTGTTCATCAGCAGCAGCGCGGCGAGGTAGATTCGTTTCATTCTTCGCTCTCGAGATAGAGATGATCGAGCATCGCGCGCTGCTGCTCGATGGTCATCCGCAGCATCATCAGCGCGATGTACAACAACAGGAAGCCGGCGAACGAATACCACAGTGCAAACGCGAAGTCGACCGGCAGCGTCGGTACGACAGATGTCAGCGGATGAATCGTGCGCCAGATGTTCACCGACAAATAGACGAACGGCGCCGTCGCCATGCCGAAGAGCGCGAGCCCGGCCGCCAGTGTCTCCGATCCAGGTCCGCCATAACGGCGTAGCAGCAGATAGGAGACAAAGACCATCCACATCAGCAGCGACATGGTGAGCCGCGCGTCCCACACCCACCAGACGCCCCACGCTTTGCGCGCCCACAGCGGTCCGGTGACCATCGCCATCGCGCCGTACAGCACCGTCAACTCGGCGGCGGCGAATGCCATCCAGTCGTAGAAAGGCCGCCGCCTGACGAGGAAAATGGCGCTGACGATGCCGCAGAAGATCGCCGAGAGCAGCATCAACATCGCCGGCGGCATGTGGAAGTAGAAGATCTTCTGCACCAGGCCCATCGTCGATTCATACCGCGCGCGCGCGATGACGATGGGCGCGGTCATGAAGATGAGCCCGGCTGCGGCGAGAAGCGGGACGACGGCTTTGCGCATGGTTATCGGGCCATCACTTTCATCATTCGGTCATCAGGGCTTCGAACGTCCAAAGCGACAACGTCACAAACACCACATCGAAGGCCAGCAGCATCATCACCCAGAGCCTCGCCATGTCGAGCTGCGGCTCCGCGGCAAGGAGGGCGGCGGTCCCGCGCACCCCCGCGATCATCACCGGGATTGTGACCGGATACAACAGGATCGGCAAGAGCACGTCCCGGCTCCGGGCGCGTGCCAGCATCGCGGCGAAGAGCGTGCCCACGGTCGCAAATCCGACCGTGCCGAAGAGAAGGAGCGCCGAGATCAACAGCAGGTGATCGCCGAGCCGCGCCTGAAAGAGCAGCGCGACGAGCGGCACGATGACAGCCTCGGTCGCAACGAGCAGCGCGATGATGCCGACCAGCTTGCCGACATATACCGCCGCGCGCGCACCAGGCGCGAGGAGCAGCGCGCGAAGCGTGTCGCCGTATCGCTCGCGCTCGAACGTGCGGCCCAGGGCGAGCGTGCCCGAGAATGCGATCGCAACCCACAGAATGCCCGCCGCGGCATCACCAAGCGCCTTGCCGTCTCCTCCCTCTCCGACGAACGAGACGGAAAACACGATGACGCAGGACAGCGCAAAGAAGATCGTCGTGTTGAGCAGCTCGCGGCTTCGCGCCTCGATGGCGAGGTCCTTCCGCGCGACGATCCAGACGACGCGCCAGAATGTGCTCATGAGGCCGCACCCGCCTGCAGGCGATCCTGATAACGCTTCCGGAGATTCCGTACGTCGCCCTCGCTCGCGACCAGGCGCCCGTCGTGAAGGATGACGGCTCGATCGAAGACGGCCTCTCCGACGTCGAGGTCGTGGGTGGCCACAAGCATGATGCAGCCGGCCGATCGCAGCTCGCGCAGTCGTCCGATTAACGCCAGCGTCGACGCGTCGTCGAGCCCCGTGAATGGCTCGTCGAGCAGCAGCAGCCGCGGGTTATGCAGCAGCGCGCGCTCGAGCGCCAGCCGCTGACGCATGCCTCGTGAGAAACCCGACACGACGTCTCCCCCACGCTCGTCGAGCCGTGCCCGGCGGAGTGCATCGGCGGCCACTGTCCGGGCGTTGGCGACGCCGTAGAGCTTGCCGAAAAACACCAGGTTCTCGAGCGCGGTGAGCTCGGAGTAGAGATGGAGGTCGTGCGACAACACCCCGATGCGCGATCGCAGAGGCGCGCCGATTTCTCTCGCCGTGCGGCCGCCATACAGGACGGATCCCGACGAGGCGGCGGCGAGCGTCGACAGGATGGCCAGAAGTGTCGATTTGCCCGCGCCGTTCGGCCCGAGCAGGCCGACGATCTCGCCGGCACGGCAGTCGAGCGATACGCGCGATAACGCCCGGCGGCGCCCGAAGTTCCGGCTGAGCTCGCGGATGGAGAGTTCGAGAAAGTCGGCGCTCACGCGACGGCGCTGTGGCCCCCCTCGGCGTCGAGGTCGCGATACACACGCTCGAGCTGCGCCATCAGCGAGGGCCGGCGCTCGGCATATTTCGCCGCGTCGATACCGCCCGCGCGTCGCTGCTGCTCGAGCCGGACGAGCTCGGCGTAGATTTTTTCGCGTTTGCCGCTCAGCTGCCTGATCTTCGCCGCGTTCGCCACCGGCGTCTGGCGGCGCCCTGCGGCCCAGAACCCACCGCCGAGCATCAGGATGGCCAGCGCCAGGGCAATGCGGCGCGGCCACGCGCTGTGGTGCGGAAGCCCCGTGACGGTCACGGCAAGGGCTGTCCCCGCCGGCAGCGCCGGTCCCTGGCCAAGGATGTATCGATCGCCCTGAACCTCACGCTCCTGCACGTTGGGCAGCTGCGGCGAGGTGAGCGAGATCTCTCCGGTCTTCCTCATCAGAAGCGCAAGTCCGGGAACAGTCAGTGGGAGCTTCTGCTCGAACGTCACGTCGCCGCTCGAAATGGGCATTTGAAAGGCTATCTGCACCTCTGTCTGCCCAGAAGCGAACGGCCCTGTGATCGACACGTGATCGCCAAGCGACACCGCCTGCGGTGCGCCGGCCAGGACCGTGGGGCTGACCGCTCCGGAGGGCATGTTGATGATGACCGCGGACGGCGGATTCACCGGCGCTCGCGCGTTGTTCCGGATATCGAGAAGGTAGTACACCTGCAGCGCCGCATCGGCAGGTTCGATGATGACCCGCGTCTGGTCGCCAAACACGACGTTCCCTGGTTGGGGCTGAAACACGGGCGGCGGCGCGTCGCCACCCTTCGGCGTCGCGACGAGCATCAGGCGGATGCCGTCGTTCGCGGGCCACGGAAACTCCTGCGATTCGAGCCGTTCGCCGTCGACGTTCGCGATGGCTCTGACGGTTGTGCCAGGCGCGATGCCGCTGAACTCGGCGCGGCCGTTCTCGTCGGTCTTCACGACCATCGGCTTGGTGCCGCCGACAATCTCGACGGGATGTCCCTGGATGTTGTTCGAAAGCTGGCCGCGAATGAGACGCACGGACACGTGTCCGGCCGGCAGATCTGTCACCGGCCTGGGAATGCCGGACATCTGTTTCGGATCCGGCATTTGGAGCTGGGCTGATGCGGGCGTTACGAAAGGAAAAACGAAAAACGAAAAAGGAATCAAGATGGCCAGCAACAACGCAAGCAATTTGCTGCCACACGACTTGCAGAATTTCGCGTCGTCGTCGTTCACCGTGGCGCAGGATGGGCAGACACCCGCGACAACCGACTCCTTCGACTCGGCAGACTCCCTCGACTCTCTTGACTCTTCCGACTCCCTCGACTCTCCCGACTCTCTCGACTCCGCAGACTCTCTCGACTCCGTTGACTCTTTGCTCCCTGCCTTGACCAGGCGACTCGCCAGTTCTCGCTCGATGAGCTCCCGATATCCGCTGCTCGTGTTGTCGAGCTGCTGAAGCAGGCGCACCGCGCGCGATCGCAGCCGCCCCACCATCTCTTCGTAGTCCCCTTCGGCGACCTTGCCCATCGCGCGATCGAACTCGAGCTCCTTGATCGATCGCAGCAGCAGGTTTTTCTCGCGCTCGAGCGCCGCACGGGTGCGGCTGCCGACCATCTCGGGCTCTCGCGTTTCACCGGTCGCCAGCGGGCGCAGCGCGTTCAGCGCCGCGAGGCCAATGAGCGCCGCCGCAAAAATCGACAGGCACACGAGGATGAGATTCTCGGCAGTCGTGCCGCGGATGATGAACACCGCCGCCGTCGCGCAGACGAGCGCACCAAGCGTGAAGAATTGCCACGGCCGCAGAGAATCGGACGTCGGTTGCGTGGGAGGCAAGGGACTAATCGAGGTTTTCGAGCTCGCGATCGAGGCGCGCCTGCAGTTCGGCGTTTTCGGCTGAGCCTGCCGCCTGCGCTGGAGCCGGCCGCTCTTCGTGCGAGCGCCGCGACCACTTTCTCACGACAAAGGCGCCCCCGACAGCAGCGAATCCGCCGACGGCGTACGGGAAGAACCACGCGAGACGGTTAAAACCCTTGTCGATGGGCGACGCGAGCGGCTCCTGGCTGCCGTACTTGGCGACGTAATACTGAATGATCTCTTCCCGCGTCTTGCCGCTCTTGACAAGACCCGAGAGCTCGGTGCGCATGTCGGCGGCCGGACTGCAGGTGCACTCCGCCAGATTCTTGCGCCCGCAGGTCCCGCACATGCAGATAATCTCGCGCTGCATCTCGCGCTCGAAGGGCGAGTAGATCGCGACGGGCACGGGGGCGCCGCTCTCGGTATGTTGCGCCCGCGCAGGCGCGGCAAGACACAACATCAGCAGTAGCATGCCTGCGGTCGTCGCCACCTCGGGCGCCGGGAACTTCGCCATCGCGAACGCGAACGTACGCTCGGGCAGCAGAACGATTCCAGTGCCGAGCGCCATCACCGCGAAGCCAAGCCAGATCCAGTTGACGAGCGGGTTGATCGTGATCTCGAGGCTCGCCGTCTGGTCCGCGACCTGGAAGTTGTGCATGTTCAGGTACAGGTCTCCCTCGAACTTCCGTCGGATGGCCACCTCTGTCGTGGGCTCCTCATGCTTGTTGAAAAACCATCGCGCGGGGTACATCTTCGCGATTTCGCGCCCGCCTTCGAACACCGTGAAATGCCCGGTGATCATCTGCTTCTGGTTGTCGTTCGTCACTTTCAGCGCGTCCATCCGCACGACATAGCTGCCGAGCGTCGTCTGCTGTCCCGGTTTCATCAGCACCTGGCTCGACTGCTTGAACCCCTGACCCGCAAATCCCAGGCACATCAGCACGATGCCGACGTGCACGATGTAGCCGCCGTAGCGCCGGCGCGACCGGCCCACGAGACCGATCGTGGCCGTGAACAGATCGGTGCCCGTGCTCTTACGCCGGATGACCGCTCCGCGATAGAACTCCTGAAAGATCGTGCCGAAAACAAAGCCCGAGAAGACGAACGCGATATACGACGCCCACACGCGAACGCCGAGCGCGAACACCACGCCGGCGGTGACTACCGCCCATGACACGGGCCCGACGAATTGATATTTCAGATTCGAGAGCGAGGTCTTCCGCCACGCGAGCAGCGGGCCGATGCCGGTCAGCAGCAACAGCGTCAGGCCGATCGGCACCATCCAGCGGTTGAAGAACGGCGGGCCAATCGTGATGCGCTGGCCGGTGACAGCCTCGCTCAATGTCGGGAACATCGTTGCAAACAGCACGAAAAACGCACAGAACAGCAGAATCCAGTTGTTGACGAGGAAGACCGCCTCTCGCGACGCCCACGAGTCGAGCTCGTTGCTGGCACGCAGGAGCGGCAGGCGGTAAATCACCAGCCCGAAGCTGAAGACGAGAATGACGACCATGAAGATGCTGAACATCATGGCCAGCTCGGGGTTGTCGCCGAACGAGTGCACCGACTGGACCACGCCCGAGCGGGTCATGAAGGTGCCGAAGATCGTGAGGAAGAACGTGAGGATCACCAGCGTGATGTTCCACACGCGCAGCATGCTGCGGCGTTCCTGCACCATCACCGAGTGAAAGAAGGCTGTGGCGGTAAACCACGGCAGCGCACCCGCGTTCTCGACCGGGTCCCATCCCCAGAATCCGCCCCATCCGAGCTCTTCGTACGCCCAGATCATGCCGAGCGTGAGACCGAACGACAGGAAGATCCACGCGAACATCGTCCAGCGCCGCACCGCGCGCAGCCACGCATCGTCGAGGTGGCCGGTGATGAGCGCGGCCATGCCGAAGGCGAACGGAATCGTCATCCCGACAAAGCCGATGTAGAGCGATGGCGGGTGGATGACCATGTAGAAGTTCTGCAGCAGCGGGTTCAGCCCGTTGCCGTCCGGGGGCACCTGTGTGAGGTAGGTGTTGAACGGATTGTTATGGACGATCATCAGGAACAGAAAGAACATCTGCACGCCCGCGATCACTGCCACCACATACGGGATCAGCTCGCGATGGCGGTCGCGGTTCACGTGCACCGCGAGGCTGCCGAAGCACGCCAGCAGGAAGACCCAGAACATGATCGAGCCGTCGAGGCCGCCCCAATACGAGGTGATCTTGAAAAACAGCGGCTGGAACGAATCGGAATAGCGCGAGACGTACCGAATGGAAAAATCGTCGGTGACGAACGCGCGGATCATGAGCACCGATGCCATGACCATCAGCGCGGTCACCATGTGGAAGGCGCCGATGCCGCTCTCGACAAGGCGGCGCGAACCGCGGCGCGCTCCGGCCACCGACACGGCGGCGGCATAACTGCAGACGACGAAGGTGGTCAGCAGCGTGTAGTAGCCCAGTGAAGCCATATGGTGAACTCTGAATCTTTAGATCTAGAGATCTAGATCTTTAGATCTCTAGTTACTGGTGATCTCTAGTTACTGGTGCCGGTTTTCAGGTCGTAGTTCGCCTTCTCCTCGTACTTCGACGGGCACTTGGCCATGACGCCGTTCGGATCGACCGCGAAATGCGCGTCGCTCGTCAGCCGGCCTTTCAGCACGACTTCCGCCTCGTCTTTGAACGTGTCCGGCAGAACGCCGGTGTACGAGACGCTGACGACCTTGCCCTTGTTCTCGACATCGAAGATGTACTCGAGGGTGTCGCCCTTCCGCTTCCAGGTGTCCTTGACGACAAAACCGTGGAGCTGCAGCGACTTCCCTTGCCACTGTGCGGGACTCGCCATGACTTCGTCCACGTGCTTGTAGTAGGCCGTGTCCTGCTGCAGCGAATACCACATCAAACCGCCGAGAGCGGACACGAGAACGACCGCGGTGAGCGCGATCTTTGCGAATTTGTTCTGCATAAGATGTCTCGAATTGTCGCGACTTTACGGGGATTTCCTGCTTCCCAGAATATCACAGCCCAGCTCCTTCAAGAGGTCGCAGACACTGGAGATTGGCAGGCCCACTACGTTCGAGTACGACCCATCTATCGCCTCGACGAATCGGGACGCCAGCCCCTGAACAGCGTACGCGCCGGCCTTGTCGAATGGCTCCCCTGTCGAGACATACCAGGCGATCTCGGCTTCGCTCATCCGCACCATGCGCACGCGGGTCGGTTCGACATGGATCAGCCGGCGCGAGCCGCTGCAGATACAGAGCCCGGTCAATACATCATGGGTCCGTCCCGACAGGAGGCGCAGCATCCGCGTGGCGTCCTCCGCGTCAGCCGGTTTCGCCAGAGCCTCCCCACGGACGATGACGGTGGTGTCGGCTCCGAGCACCGCGGCGTCGGGATGAGACGCGGCGGCGGCCCTGGCTTTGGTTTCGGCGAGCCGGGCGACCGCGAGCTCGGGCTTTTCACCGTGGCCGAAACGCTCGTCGACGTCTACGGGAACGACGTCGAATGAAAAGCCGGCAGCCCGCAGCAGATCCGCGCGCCGCGGGGAACGGGAAGCAAGGACGAGCCGCATGGTCGCGAATGTTACACTGGCGATGAGGTCATGGATTCCCTGCATTCACTCGTGCCGCGTGCGCTGGCGGAGCTGTTCCGGCAAGGCCCGCTGTCACAGGGCAAGCTCGAGGTTGCGTGGCGCGTGGCGGTCGGCGATGCGCTTGCCCGCGTCACCACCGTGCAGTTGCAGGCCGATGGCGGCGTCGAAGTGCGGACGGCCGACCAGCGCTGGAACAAAGAGCTGAAGCGCTCGTCCACGATGATCCTCACGCGCCTGATAGGACTCCTGGGTGACGGCAGCGTGTCGCGCGTGGTCGTGAAGTGACATGCGCACGCCAGTCATCATCAGCGCCGTCCGCACGCCCTCAGGAAAATTCCTCGGTGCGCTGAAAACGCTGCAGGCGCCGCAGCTGGGCGCGGCGGTCGTGCGCGAGGCGGTCTCACGCGCGGGTGTGGATCCTGCGGCCGTCGACGAGTGCATCATGGGCAACGTGCTGTCCGCCGGCGTCGGCCAGGCGCCGGCGCGGCAAGCCGCGCTGAACGGCGGTCTGAGCCACTCGGTCGCGGCGCTCACGATCAACAAAGTATGCGGATCGGGATTGAAGGCGGTGATGCTTGCCGCCCAAGGCATCGCGCTCGGCGATATCGACGTGGCGGTCGCGGGCGGCATGGAGTCGATGAGCAACGCGCCCTATCTCCTCTCACGCGCGCGCGAAGGCCTGCGCATGGGCGATGCAAGCCTCGTCGACTCGATGATTCACGACGGCCTGTGGTGCGCGTTCGAGCACTGCCATATGGGGGTGTCGGGCGAGCACGTGGCAGACATCTACGGTGTGCCCCGCGAGGAGCAGGATCGTTACGCCGCCGGGAGCCACCAGAAGGCCGCGCGCGCGGCGGCCGCTGGACGGTTCGCGTCTGAAATCGTGCCGGTCGAAGTGCCTCAGTTGAAAGGCTCCCCTCTCGTGTTCGATCGCGATGAGACGATCAGGCCGGATACGACGGTCGACGTGCTCAAAGGGTTGAAGCCGGCTTTCAAGAAGGACGGTTCGGTCACGGCGGGAAATGCGCCAGGCGTCAACGACGGCGCCGCGGCGCTCGTTGTGATGTCCGAGGAGCGAGCCACGTCGCTCGGCGCCACGCCGATGGCGCGCATTGCCGGCTACGCAACCAGCGGTCTCGCGCCGAAGCTGCTGCTGATGACGCCGGTCGAGTCCATTCGGAAGGTGCTGGCGCGCACCGGATGGCGGCTCGAAGACGTCGACCTCTTCGAAATCAACGAAGCGTTTGCTGCGCAGATGGTCGCGATCATCAAGGAGCTGGGCCTCGACGGGGCGCGCGTCAATGTCAACGGCGGCGCGATCGCGCTTGGCCACCCCATCGGCGCCAGCGGCGCGCGGGTGCTCACGACGCTGCTGTATGCCATGAAGGAAAAGGGCGCGCGGAGAGGCATCGCCTCTTTGTGTCTGGGCGGCGGAAATGGGGTTGCGCTCGCTGTAGAAATGTAACGAACAACGAAGAACGAAGAACGAAAAACGAATAGAGATCAGCGCGACACGCCTGCGCTATTCGTTCTTCCTTCTTCGTTTTGTTTTCTAGCTCTTCGGTTTTCGTTCTTCGCTTTTCGTTTCCAGCGTCCTCTTACTCCAGAAAACCCAGGCAAGAAACAGGCAAGGCGCCACGAGCGTGAACTCCCACATCGCCGCTTTCGCATTTCCGATGATGAATTCGCCAGGCAGCCAGTAGCGTCTCGAAATTTCGCCGAAGAGATCGAGTCCAGACTTGTAGTAGCGGGATGTGAGCGGCCAGAGCACCATCAGCCCTGAAGGCAGTGATGTGTCCTTGCTGCTCCAGTCGAGCGCCAGATGCGACGCGTACGCAGCGGCCAGCGCCGCGGCGCCGGCAGCGCCCCCAGGGCGCCTGCGCAGAACCAGCCACGTTGCCAGCGCCACAACTGCGACAGCGCCGACGCTGTGCGTGTACGTACGATGCGACCCCAGGGGGATATCGAGGTCTGGCGCGACCGCTATCGCGGCCGACGTCACCAGCAGCCCGACGGTGAGGGCGGGTCGGCGGGCAAAAGCGTTGATGAGGAACGCGGCGGTGAGTCCGCCGAGCGCATGGCCAACCGGCGACGGCATTCAGTTGGGCGATCGTGTCAGAACATCGCAACTTTCTTCAAGAAAAGCGTTGCCGAAACCTCAACCCGCATGGAGGGCGAGGGATGGGGCGAAAGTCTGAGTCTTTGTAAGTTATTGAAAACAAGCATAATGACTGCCATGACGATTCTATTTTCGCTTGACATTCGCCCGGCACGTCCCTAGAATGCGCTCATCGTATAAGGAGTGACGCATGCCCCCATCTACTGACAAGCAGGAACGAGACGAGCGGAACGAACGCGGCAAGGCCGTGGAGCTGGCCGTAGGCCAAATCGAAAAGCAGTTCGGCAAGGGCTCCATCATGCGCCTGGGCCAGAAAGGCCCGATTCAGATGATCGAGTCGATTCCCACCGGCTCCATCAGCATCGATTACGCACTGGGTGTCGGGGGAATGCCGCGGGGGCGCGTCATCGAGATCTTCGGGCCCGAGTCGTCCGGCAAAACGACGCTGGCGCTGCAGGTGATTGCGCAGGCGCAGAAGATCGGCGGCATCTCCGCGTTCGTCGACGCCGAGCACGCCCTCGACGCCGCGTATGCGAAAAAGCTTGGGGTCGATCTCGACAACCTTCTCGTCTCGCAGCCCGACAACGGCGAGCAGGCGCTCGAGATCGTCGAAGTGCTCATCCGCTCGAATGGCGTCGACGTCGTGGTCGTCGACTCGGTCGCCGCGCTGGTGCCGCGCGCCGAAATCGAGGGCGAGATGGGCGACGCGCAAATGGGGTTGCAGGCGCGCCTCATGTCGCAAGCGCTGCGCAAGCTCACCGGCGCGGTGTCGAAGTCGAAGACGTGCCTCATCTTCATCAACCAGCTCCGCGAGAAAATCGGCGTCATGTTCGGCAACCCCGAAACGACGACCGGTGGCCGCGCGCTCAAGTTCTACGCGTCCGTGCGCGTCGATATCCGGCGCATCGCCAGCATCAAGGATGGCGACGCGGTGGTTGGGGGGCGCACGCGCGTCAAGGTCGTGAAGAACAAAGTGGCGCCGCCGTTTCGCGAAGCAGAGTTCGACGTGATGTACGGCGAGGGCATCTCCCGCGAAGGCGACCTCCTCGACCTCGCGGTCGACAAACGCATCGTCGAGAAGAGCGGGACATGGTTCGCCTACTCGGGCGAACGGCTTGGACAGGGGCGTGAAAACGCGAAGGCGTTCCTGCGCGAGAACCCTGAGACGTTCAAGCAGATCGAAGAGAAAGTACGCAAGGAGCTCGGGCTCGTGCGCGACGTCGAGGCCGCCCCGGTCTAGCGACCCCGCGGGTTCATGTCAGGCATCATCGAGGCGGTTGGAAGGCTCGATTTCGCGACCTTCCAACTGCTTCGTCTCTATCACTCGCCTGCCCTCGATATCGTCATGGCGAGCCTCAGCGACATCGCCGCGGGCGCCGGCATCTGGGTCGCGCTCACGCTGCTGATTGGCTTGATACATCGGCGGCGGTGGCCTGCGGCCATTCAGGCCCTTCTCGCCATCGCGCTCACCATCATCGTCACCGAGTCGGCTGTCAAGCCGCTCGTCAATCGCGGGCGCCCGTTCGAGAGCTATGCCGAGACTCGCGTCTACGGTTACCGGCCGACCACGCGTTCGTTCCCGTCAGGGCACGCCGCCAACGCCGCCGCCGCGGCCTATGCGCTGACGCGCCTGGCGCCGGAGGGCCGAGCCATCTTCTGGCTCATCGCGGTGCTCATCGCATCCTCGCGCATTTATCTCGGTGTGCACTACCCCACCGACGTCATCGGCGGTGCGCTGATCGGGCTGGCGGTGGGATGGTTTGTCGTGGGAGGAACGAGGTGGAGCTTTACAGAATTGGAAGATGGGAAGATTGGCAGATTGAAGGATTAGGAAGCCGAACGCAGAATGGTGGCCAGGGACAGAATTGAACTGTCGACACTACGATTTTCAGTCATTCCTAGATGAAATCTCCTGAAATGCGTTGAAACGGAATCGACCTACAACGTCAACAAATCCTAGGAATACACCCTATTCATGTACTATCATCGCATTTCACTACTTTTCGTCGCGGTGTTACCCCAGTGTTACCCCGACAAATTGAAGCGATGACGAAGAAACTCAACGCCCGGTCGGTTAAAGGTCTCAAACCTGTTCGTGGCAAACGGCTCGAAGTCTTTGATGCTGCTGTGCCAGGACTTGCCTTGCGTGTCACTGAACGCGGCGCAAAATCGTGGACCGTGCTTTATCGCCATCGCGGTCGGCTGCGACGGATGACGCTTGGTAGCCTCGGCGTCATCTCGTTGGCGAAGGCGCGGGAGCAGGCGCGCGAGCTGTTACACAACGCGAGCAAAGGCTCCGATCCGGCCACTGAGAAACAGGCCGGGCGCAAAGCGGAAACGATCGCCGACCTGTCAGACCTCTACATTGAGAAATGGGCCAAGCCGCGTAAGCGGAGCTGGAAGGCCGATCAAAACCTGCTTAATCACAAAGTGCTTCCGAAGTGGCGGCATCGGGCGATCGTGGATATCACGCGTCAAGACGTACGGAAGCTGGTCGAGGACGTCGCGGAAGCTGGCGCGCCGATCGTGGCGAACCGCGTTGCGGCTCTCGTGTCGAAGGTGTTTGCGTTCGCGCTTGATCGAGACCTCGTGAGTATGAGTCCTGCGATTCGCATCCCGCGGCCAGGACAGGAGCAGGCACGCGACCGTGTGCTGACCGATGATGAATTACGGACGCTGTGGAAGACATTGGGCACGCTCGACGGGCCGATGTCCGCCTTTTATAAGTTGCGTCTGCTGACCGCACAACGTGGCGGCGAGGTGGCGGATATGCGTTGGGCTGACGTGGATCTCGTGTCTGGGTGGTGGACCGTGCCGGCAACGTCGAGCAAGAACAAGTTGGCACACAGGGTGCCATTGAATGGATCGGCGATGGCGATCCTCGCGGCACTCTTGGCAACGGCGAACAAGGATGCTGTATACGTACTCGGCGCGCACCATCGCGCGCAGGGCGCAGGCGCTCGGGGTAAGCGCCAGCAGGCGGAAGCGGCTGCCCACTTCCCTGTCTCGAACTTCCGCGGCCACGACTTGCGGCGGACGGCGGCGTCGATGATGGCATCGGGCGGCATTCCTCGCTTAACGATTTCGAAAATCTTGAATCACGTCGAGCGGAGCGTTACGGCCGTCTACGATCGGCATTCGTACGATCCTGAGAAGGCCGCGGCGCTGACGTGGTGGGATGCGAAGCTGGCAGACGTGCTTAAAGACGATGCCTCCGGCGCAGTATTGCCGTTTATGAGGAAAGGAGTTGAAGCCCGTGGCGCATAGCAAGCCATCGACACTTCTGAATAAGGGTGACGCGGAGCGGGCCACGATCGCGGTCGGCTGCTTCATCATCGAGCTATGCACGGACTACAGAGTGAACAAGTACTACGAGGGCTGGTACCATGCTCGACAAAGAGCCACAGATCTTCTTAAGCAAGCTGCTCGCTCGGTGGACGCGCAGACGCATAAGGGGATGCTTGACGCGTTCCATGTGGCCGAATTGGCTGGGACCAAAGAATTTGTGGTCAAGTACCTACAACTCGACGCGTGGGCGGACTGGGTTGCCCTGTGCCTTATCGAGGCATTTGAGGTTCGGGTTCACAACGACGCCCATCCCGACGACGAACGGAAATTCGGTGTGCCCGTTCAGATGCGAACAGGGGCACCGCTCGGCAGACAACCCCGCAACGACGGGCAGGACATTATGCGGAATGTGCGCTGGTTCTACCGCCACAAGGTCAAGGTCCCAATCGATACCATCCACGACATCGCCAGGGATTACGCGTCCTATGACAACCGCGATAACGACTGCCGTAGCGTTGTTCAAAATGGCGTCGCTCAAGCACAGGGGCTGCTAGATCTCGCGCGGACCAGTGGCACCCTCATCCCGAAGGTTTAAGCAGGCCCCCCTCCAAGCCTAAGTAGGCTGCGACAGCCACGTTGCGGAGTGCCATTCTTCCAACGTGGCACACACAACGGCACCTCATTTCACTCCCACCAGAATCATTCGTAAGCCGATCGTCGTGGAGCGTATCGGCCTCAGCGCCACCACGATCTGGCGAATGGAACGCGCGGGGCAATTTCCGAAGCACATTCAACTCGGCGCGAATAGCGTGGGTTGGCGCGAAGCTGACATCGAGCAATGGATCACGGAGCGCGCGGACTCGAAATGAACCTCGCGGTCGCACTCCGCTATCGGGCGCTCGGACTCAGCGTGTTCGCCGTCCCACGTCCGCGTCCTGGTGTGCCGAATGGCTTTCCTGGCGACGGCAAGGTGCCTGCGAAACCGTGGCGCGCATTTCAGGAGCAGTACGCCACGCAAGGCGAGCTGGCGGCGATGTTTAAAGAGCCGTCGAACGTCGCGATTGTGACCGGCAAACTCTCCGACGTCGTCGTGATCGACGCTGATTCCGCTGATGCCGTGGGTTGGTGTACGTCCCACCTGCCGTATACGCCGTGGCAGACGCAAACCTCGAAGGGCTATCACCTCTTCTATCGCCATCCTGGGCTGCGCGTGCCGAACCGCGCCCGGATCGAAACGCGTGATGGTCGACTCGCGATCGATGTCCGCGGCGACGGAGGGTATGTCATCGCGCCTGGCTCGTTACATGCGAGCGGCGCGGTGTATCGCGAGGCCGGCGACTGGAGCGTCCCACGTAGCTCGCTGCCTCGATTCTGGCCTGGCTGGCTACAACGACCGACGATGTCATCGGCTCCGCGCCCCTACATTGCTCGTCCTACCGGCGACGTCATTGAACGCGCTCGGCGGTACCTGGCGGCGATTCCCCTGCCAGAGATTGGTTACGGCTCAGACACCGCCACGTTGTACGCGGCCTGCAAGCTCGTACGGGGCTTCGGCTTGGAGGAGGCCGACGCCGTATCGCTCCTGTGGCAGTGGGCTGGCGGTCGACCCGGATGGACCCGGGCGTGGGTTGAAGACAAGGTCGAGCACGCGCGTCGCTACGGCACTGAACCGATCGGCGCAATGCGATGAGCACCGATGCCTGGGCGAACGCGGCGGTGGTGTACGACTCGAGCGTGTGTCCGATTTGTCTTTCGGAAATGTGCGAGGGCCATGACGACGACGCACGAGAAGCCTGTCGAGCTGTCACGACGATCGACACACCCGGGAAAATGAGCGACGCCTACAAGCGGACGGACGTCGGCAACGCTGAGTTGTTCGCGGCCATGTACAGCGAGATCGTCAGACGCGATCATGCCGCCAGGGTCTGGCGTATCTGGTCGGGCCATCACTGGGCCGCCGATCGGGATGGCGCTGTGCAGCGTCTGGCAAAAGACGCGATGCGCGCCCGGCTGCAGGCTGCAGCGTCGATCGCGAGCGACGACGAGCGTAAGGCGGAAATCAAGTGGGCTATTCAGTCTGAGTCTCGCCGGGGCCTTGATGCTCTGCTGGCCCTAGCCGAATCCGAACGGCCACTCGCCGTGAGCGGCGATGACTGGGATAAGCACCCGATGCTGTTCCCGGTGCAGAACGGCGTGGTTGACCTGGAAACTGGAAAGTTGCGGAATGGTCGTCCGGAAGACGCCATTACCCGTGTGGCTCCCGTCGTCTACGACCCGGACGCGCGGTGTCCGCGATGGGACCAGTTCGTCCGAGAGATATTCGCCACGCACCCAGAAATCGTCGACTACATGCAGCGCGTGATGGGCTACGTGATGACGGGGATCACCGCCGAGCAGGCAATCTGGATCCTGTTCGGCATCGGGGCCAACGGCAAGTCCACGTTGATCGAGACGCTGATGAGCACCATCTTCGGGCCGGATTTGGCGTGGACTATGCCCTTCCCGTCCTCGAGCTGGTCTGACTCGATGAGCGAGTACCAGAAGGCGATGTTGGCCGGCCGGAGGTTTGTCACGTCTAGTGAAGTGGCGAAGCAGGGTCGGCTGAATGAGGAGATGGTTAAGTCGCTGACCGGCTCCGACACGGTCAATGCCCGGCATCCGTACGGGCGGCCGTTTCAGTTCGTCCCGCAGGCAAAGTTTTTCTTGAGGGTCAACGACAAGCCGCAAATTCGCGACGAGAGCCACGGCATGTGGCGCCGGATCAAGCTCGTGCCCTTCGTGGAGACATTCCCCATCGACACGACGCTTAGTACCACGTTGGCAGCCGAGGCGCCTGGGATCTTGCGATGGGCGATTCAGGGATGTTTGGAATGGCAACGGAACGGGCTACAAGAACCTGAGATCGTGCGGTCGGCAACGGCGGCATACCGCAATGACCAAGATCAGCTCGCGTCGTTTATCGAGGCCCGTTGTGTGGTTGTGGAGGGTGTCACGGCGAGAGCGAGTGTGCTGTTTGAAGCCTACAGAGCATGGGCAGCGGATAACGTGCGGGCCGAGGACCGACTGAATCAGAAGACGTTCGGGCAACGCCTACAGTCGCGATTCAGCTTCCGCGAGGGTCGCCACACCATCTACCACGGCGTCGCGATCGCCGTCGGAGACGACCGGGAGGTGGCCTGATGCAGCCATTGCACCCCAGTCTGGGAAGTTTTTCTATACACCCTTCTACGCGGGACTTTGCTCAAAACGGGTGCAACCCCTGCAACGGGTGCAGTCGGGGGTGGTTCTGATGCCTATGGTTCCCCCTCGCCGTTGCCCGACATGCCATCAGCTCATTACCGATCGACGCTGCCCGACGTGTGTCCAACGCGCCGATAGCCGTCGCGGCAGCTCAAGCACGCGCCTCTATACCTGGGATTGGCACAAGCAACGGACGGTGTTTCTGCAAGAGCACCCACTGTGCGTCGACTGCGAACGCGATGGTGTGCTGACCGTGGCGAACGTCGTCGACCATGACCCCCCACATAAGGGGAACCTCGAGCGGTTTTGGGATCAGAGCACATGGTTTCCCCGCTGCAAGCATCACCACGACGTCAAGACGGCGACCAAGGACGGAGGGTTTGGCCGATGAACGCCAACCGGTGCCGGTCGACGACTTTAGGTGACACCGCTCCCGACCGTCCCAGTCGCTTTATTGTGCGCATCCACGTTGTGGGAGGCGGTCGCCTGCATGGGTAGCCGTGGCCCACAGCCCTACGCCGTGGACCTTAAACGCAAACGGGGCACGTTGCGGCCTTCCCGAGAAGTCGCGCGCGGTGGAGCGCCTCGTGACGTGGTCGAAGACGTGAAGAACGTGCAGTTGGTAGTCGAGACGAAGAACTACGTCGCGATCGCCGATGGCTACGTGGACGACGCGACGAATGGGCGCATCACGGCGGCTGGCTGGATCCGGAAAGCCGGCCGGCGGTTCGTGCGCATGCGAGCGCGCGCGGCGGCGGCTATGCCGCCATTCATCTTCAGCGTGGAGGACGGGAACGCCGTATGTGCGTTTGCCGAGAGGTGCCCCCATGTTGAGGGTCGCTGGGGCAGCGAGACGATCAGCCTGCAACCATGGCAGGTGTTTGTGCTCGTTGCCTGCTACGGCTTTAGGCAAGTCGCGGACGGAGCGCGCCTCGTCACGTCGGTGTTCTTCCAGGTCGCGCGCAAGTCAGCGAAGTCGACACTCGTCGCGATCATGGGGTTGTATCACCTGGCCTATGAAAACGAACCGGGCGCGCAAGTCGTCTGTGGCGCCACGACGGGATCTCAGGCGCGCATTGTCTTCGGCATCATGCGGCGCATGGTGCAGCGTAGCGCATGGCTGCGATCCCTCGGCTTCACCGCGTGGGCGCATTCGGTGACGTTCAACGATGACGGGACCGCGAAGCCCATCAACGCGAAAAGCTCGAGCCAAGACGGACTGAATCCGAGTTTTATATCGCTCGATGAATCGCATTCGCAGGATTTCGGCCTGCATGACGTGCTGAAAAGCGCGCAGGGCGCTCGCGCGAATCCGATGATGGTCGCGCCGACAACCGCCGGCCACGACCTGACCAGCGTCGGGTATGCGCTCCGCACAACGGCGATGAAGATTCTTGACGACGTCATCGAGAGCGATCACACCTTCGTCGCGCTATATGAGTTGGATCCGGAAGACGACTGGCGCGATGAGCACGCCTGGATCAAGGCCTGTCCGATGTTGGGGATCACGCCGAGTCTGGAGTACGTCCGGAAGTATCGCGATGACGCCATCGCAACCCCTGGTCTCGCTGGCGAATTTGAAGTCAAGATCTGCAACCGGTGGCTGCATTCGGCCTCCACATGGTTGTCGATGCCCGCCTGGGACGCGTGCGCCGATCGCGCGCTGATGCTCGACGACTTCAAGCGCGAACCGTGCTGGATCGGCGCCGACCTCGCAGAGCGCGATGACATCGCCGCGGTCGCGCTCGTGTTCCAGCGAGACGGGGTGCTGTACCTCTTCGTCAAAGGCTACCTACCGGAGCAGGTCGTCACCGAGCGATCCCGCGTGGTGCCGGAGTATCGCGCTTGGGTCCAGTCTGGCGAGCTCGTCACGACGCCGGGCAACATGACAGATCACCGCGTGATCGAAGCGGACATCCGCGGCTGGTGCGAGCAGTTCGATGTGCGGTCGATTGTCATCGAGCGGTACGGCGCGCTGCAGCTCGCCGCGAATTTGTGCGAGACAGGCCTGCCGGCGCGCATCGAATCGAAGAATGCGAAGACGTTCACCACGCCAGCGAAAGAACTCGAGGCGCGCATCAAAGCGAAGCAGATTCGCCACAGCGGCAGCACGTTCTTGAAGTGGCAAATCAGCAATGCGTGTGTCGAACGACGCAGAGACGGCAGTTTGTTGCCAACTAAGGATCGCGCAGAGAGTCCGAACAAAATCGACGCCGTCGATGCGCTAGTGCTCGCGCTCGTCGATCTCTTACAGGCACCGACACCCACACAATCAATCTACGACAGACCCGATTTCGATCCGCAGTCCGCCTGGATATAGGAGTGTCAATTACATGAATCAAACCAGCTTGGTCGGTCGTCCACTCGCTGCCCTGACGGCGGCGATTGTCGGGTTTGCGGAACGCCGCGGTGTGTGGTCGGGTCCACTCACGTCTAGCTCACCGGAACTCGCGCGCTTGTGGGCTTCCCCGCCCGTGAGTGCCGGCGTCCACGTGGATCAATCGTCAGCCTTGGGCGTCTCGGCGTTCTTCGCGGCCGTCTCGACGATCTCCTGGGATGTAGCGTCGCTGCCACTCATGCTTTACAAGCGTCTCCCCCAAGGCGGTAAGGTGCGCTTTGACACGCATCCGCTCTACCGCGTGCTTCATGAGACGCCCAATCCCGAGCAGACCAGTTTTCAGCTCCGAGCGGCGCTGATGACCAATGTGCTCTGCACGGGCAGGGCGTACGCAGAAATCGTCCGCGACGGCGGGGGCCGACCGCGGTCGCTGTGGCACATAGATCCCGCACGTGTGCAGATCGTGCGCGAGAACGGCCAATTGCGGTACCGCGTCACGCAGCCGTCTGGCGGCACGGTGACGGTCGACGCCGGCAACATGATCGACCTGAAGGGACCGAGCCCGGATGGCGTCGTCGGGTACGACATGACGACGGTTGCCAAAGAGGCGCTGGGCTTAGCGATCGCGTCGGAGCGATTCGGGGGCAAGTACTTCAGCAATGGCGCGCAACTCGGCGGCATCCTGGCCACGAACGCCACCGAGCTGGCGCGAAAGAATCTCACCGACGCGGTGAACACGCAACATCAGGGCGTCGATCGCGCGCATCGATGGCTGTTGGCGCCGGAGAACACCACCTTTACGCCGGTCGGCATCAACCCGCGCGACAGTCAGATGACGGAGCTGCGCGAGCACGAGGTGCGGGAGATCGCGCGCTTCTTCAAGATTCCAGTCGCGATGATCGGCGACCTGTCGCGTGCAACGTGGAGCAATTTCGAACAGCAGCAATTGCAGTACTACACGCAATGTATCCGGCCGTGGTTGGTCAACTGCGAACAGGAATTTTCCACGAAGCTCATCAGCGCGCTCGAGCGGACGCAACAGAGCATCGAGCATGTCACGGAAGGCTTCCTGCGTGCGGACGTGGAGAAGCGCGGCGCGTTCTACGGCCAGATGATCAACATCGGGGTGTACTCGATTAACGAAGTACGAGAGCTCGAGAATCGCCCGCCGATCGCGGGTGGCGACACGCACCGCGTGCCCATGAACACCGAAGCGCTCCCAGCTCCGGATCCGGAACCCCCGCAGGAGACACCTGCACGCGCGGCGATCACACTCAGTGCGCACCGAGATCTCATGCTCGACGCGTTGGGCCACTGGCAGGCGCGCGAGTGTGATCGCGCATCGCGGATGCTCACGCCTGGCAAGCTTCGCGCGTGGGCGACTGCGTGGCATGACGATGACCTGCAGCGATCCAATTGTGCCGATCGATTGCGGCCGGCGGTCCGCGCATGGCTGGCGACGCAGCAGCGCGAGTGTGAAACCGATTCGGTGTGCAAAGAGGTGGCGCGCCACCATATCGAGACGACGACGCGCACCATGATCGCGATCGCCGATCAGTACCCCGACTACGGTAGTGAGGACGAATTCCGGAAGACGTTGCAGCAGCGCCTCAACGCATGGAGCAATAACGGCCGGCTGCATCGGACGGTCGATTGGCTCATCGCACACGGCACGCCTCCACCCGTGGAGTCACCAGCGCAGTTGCTCGATTCGACGCGGCCTGCATCGCTTCAGATGTTGAGCCTTCGACACAAGCTGAACTGCGCGGCCAACGACGTGGTGTTGCCCAAAACCGACTTGGAGCAGAAAGAGGCGCTGGTCGCCCAATGGACACGGGACGTGAAGTCATGACTGCGATGACTCAGCGACTCTGTGCGGTGTGCCACGAGGTGTTCGAAACAGACGTCGTTAACGAAACGCTGTGCGCAACGTGTTCTCAGCGTCAGTGGTGGCAGGAACAGCGCGACCGTGAAGACGTGTTGGCCGAGCGTCGGCGCCTGGCGCAAGAACGCTGCGACACCACCAACGACGTTGACGGCCAGACGAGGACGGCGTGTCAGACGTGCGGGTACGTGTACTTCAGCGGCTCGCATGGAGCGCGCATGTGTCCGGAGTGTGTGAGTCGCGATAGTCGCGCCCTTCTGGACGCGCTGTTGTCGCGGCCGACAAACGAAATAGCGCCAAAGACACCGAACTAATCACTTCATTGAACAAGGGTGCAAATGAATCGTAACGATCCAAACGACGACGACAATCGCGGCAACGACATTCAAGACGTATGGCTTCGCTGCCGCACGTGTTCTATGGAATTTCTCCACTCTGCGCAGGACCAGGAATTCTTCGCGAGGATGGGCTTTTTGATGCCCCAACACTGCAAGCCCTGCCGGCGGGCGAGAAAAGCTCACGGTGCCATTCGCTCGATGCTGATCGCGCTCGCGGTGCTTGGCTGCACGGTCCCGGCCCACGCGGCCGTCACGATTGCACACGTCGCGACCGTCACGGACGCGAGCGATTCCACGACATACACGTCAACCAACCAGAACATCGGCACGGCCGCGGCAGATCGGTGTGTCGTCGTGACCACGGAAGGGCGCAAAGCGGTCGCGGCCTCGACGACGATTACGAGCATCACGATTGGCGGGAACGCGGCGACCATCCTGCGGCAAGCGCAAGCGGGCAGCGCGTCCACGAACGTCGTAGCGGTCGCGGCGCTGATCGTGCCTTCTGGCACACAGGCTACCGTCGTCACGACATACGATCAGACGATGGCCCGTCATCAGACCACGACCTTTGAGATGACTGGTTCTACCTGCACGACCGCAAGTGATACGGACATCTCGACCGCTATTCTGAGTCCCACCGTGAACTTAGATATTCCCGCAAATGGCGGCGCGATTGGCGCGAGTGCCAATGCGTCCGCCAGCATCGACCGTGATGCAACGTGGACGAACTTGACGGAAGCATACGAAACCGCAGGGCTTGGAATTGAATCGCTGCTGATCGGGTCCGGTGCGAGTGCGGTCTTTGCGACCACGCAAACCGGCTTAGCGCTGACCTGTACATGGTCAGGCTCAGGACAGTCGCTTGAAACCGTGGGCGTGTTTGTGTCGTGGGGACCGGCCAGCGCCGCGCCGCGCCGATTGCTGCTGATGGGCGTTGGTAACTGATGAACGTGGCTGCGCAGATTGAGCGGTTAGGGACGACGTCGCCGACGTTTCCACGCCGCACCGAGCAGTCCGCCGCTGAGCAGCAGAAGCGTAGTGGGTTCAGGGATCGCCGCTGCGGGGGTGTAGACGTAGGTAGCCGTCGCCATACCCGTGATGTTCACGTCGATCGTGCCCGCGGTGCCGATGTCCGCGAAGGCATGCGAGTCGGCATGAAGCACGATGTGCCACGACGACGGAAACACGCTCGGCGGAAGAAAGTGAATGGTGCCCCCCTCATGCGCGGAGTAGCGACCTTGCGTGATGTCGTCATCGAAGAAGAGCGGCACCATAAGGACGCCTTCGGGTGGCGTGGCGGCGATGACGACGTCAGCGGTGGTGGTGAGTTGCAGGATGAGCGCGGTGGCGGCGCCGAGCGTGGGATCAAAGGCGGGGATGTCCCAGTGAATGACGGCCCCGCCGAGGCCAAATTGTTGTCGGATCCCGGTCAACTCGCCGGCGCCGGGAAAATCCGCATGGCCGGTGAACAACACTGGCTGTTCGAACGTGATTGTCGCAGCGGCCAGGGACGACGGCACAAGCAGAGCAACGAGGAGCAGCACGGCGCGCATGGCGGTCCTTTCGTGAGCAGGGGAGCGCGATACTAGGTGAGTTACCTGCGAAACACAATGGAGAAGACGAGGAAAGCGCGGAAGATGACTAGAAAGAAGAGGCGCTAATGCTGCGGAAGGTGGCGCGGGTGGCTGTGGTGTTGATTGGGCTGTTTCTTGCCGGGTTCACGTATGTCGGCTATGCGATCGGGCAGGCCTACGCGAGCGGCCCCAGCAACAACCTGCAGGAGGGAATCCTACTCGCGGTGTTGGTCCTGATAGCGACTGGGGTAGCCGTCTGGCTGCTGCGTCCACGCCGAGCGGTCTAGGAGTGGCGCTTGGGTTTGTCAACCTGTCCGTAAAATTACGGCCAGTTTACGAAAAGCGTAATGGCGTCAGCAGACGAAGCCGAGGTAGGCGTCCACAAGGTAGACGAGGACGGTCAGGACGCCAACCCGGACAAGGTGTCGGCTCATGGGGGGAGGGTAGCCCGGTGGTATGGGTTTGTCAAAAGACATGATTGCCGCCTTTGTCCTACGCCTGCTGCCATCCGCGGTCGATCAGTGCTGTGCGCCATGCTTCAGCCAATGCCTCGACAGCCGGCGCGTCGCGACACAGTTGGGTCCGTTTGAAGTCGATGCCTTCGAGTAGACGAACGTCGATGCCTGTTGGGAGATACCGCGTGACGCAACAGAGCTCGCGATCGCCTTTCTTAACCTGCCAGAGCACGACGCTTGCGGGAGGCGCGCCCTGGCGGACGGTATTTGCGAGATGCAGTAACAGCCCGTCTTTCATGGCTGGCGACCATTCGTTCATCGCGGCGGCTTTTGCGGGATGCTCGAGCGCCACTGCATCGCGCAGCAATTAAAATTGGTGTGAGGGTGAGAGAAGGCCGAACCGTCGATCGCTGCGCAAGCGAGCGAAGATGGCGTACAGCCACGCGTGCGGATCAGACGACAGCATGATTACGCGCGACGGCGGCGACGTGGGCGCAACGCGGCTCGAGGTGGCTTCGCACGCGGCGTGTCCACGGGCCGCCTGGACCGGATCCATAACTCAGGAGCAAGTTGGCTCAATTCACCTGGCCCGAAACATCAGATTCCACGTCAATGTGATTAGCCACGCTGTGAGCGCCAGCAACGTTCCGTTGTTCATTACGTCTCTTGCTCGGAACGGACACGCGGCGCGGATCCGCTCGTGTCCTCCTGTGTTACGCCACGTCGGCGAGAACTCGCCCGGTATCTCGAGTTTTAATTCAAGTGCATCAATTATCTCTTCGTGCAATCGAAGATGTGCGAGTGCGCGTCGCTGCAACGCAGCCCAGATTGCGGATACTCCCACACCAGCAAGCGCAACCCATCTCGCACCTATAACCGTCTGGACCTGCACTAACGCGTCAATAAGAACGACGTTGGCCGCCGCGAAGACGCTAAAGACGGTCCAGCAGGTCGAATCGACATTTGATCTGGTATTCACCGCACGGTCGAGCTGCTTTTCCAAGGGATCGTCCACGACCATTGTCCACGATGACCTTTCTGCGTCAGCGCATCTTGCGCCGCGGACGAGCGGATTTCGACGCCGAGCGCACCCTCAACTGCGGCGCTGGTTGTTCTTCGGTCCAAGTGTGATGACACAACGAACAACCCCAGCGAGTGAGGACCATGCCTCGCTGGCGCGTGATCTCGCGCAGACCAGTCCAGACGTTACTCGCGCCGCATGCCGGGCAAGGGGATTTCATGGCTGCGTCGAGATTTTAGTGCAGAGACCCTTTTTGTGGGAGGCCGTGACTCTGCCGCGGTTTGCGTCCGTGTCTCTTGATGAAAACGAGGGTGTGGTAACCCGTGTGGCAACCGAACAACTCGCGCGGACATTTTCGACGTGAAAAGACGCTTGACACCTGCGGCACAAGGGCGCATAAAGTCGGAGACCGCTCGACGTTGGAAGCGTCAAAGCGGCCCCCTAAACCGTCAGCGAGTATCAGTCGCCGACGATCTGTCGCAGATTCTATCAAGTTCACATCTGCCAGACCGCCGGCCTTACAGGTGCCATCGGCACCCATTGGAGGCCAGAATGTCCGCAGAACTTGTATCGATCAGTGAGGCGCCCGACCCTCCCGCTCATATGAAACGCCTGAACGACGCTCAGCTCGAAGCTGAGGAAGCGATGTGCGCGGCACTGTCCCAAGTGGGCTTACTCGATCGCGCCCACATTAGTCCCGGTGCGGACCCAAACCTCTTATCTCCGATACACCGAGTCTTGGTACGCGTGTGGCATGCGCGAGTCGATGTCCAGTCAAGTCTGGAACGACGCATACGCCAACTTGAGCGTACGCTGCGAGGGACATTTGCGAGTGATGCGCTTAACGACGAGCAGCGCGCAATGATTCTCTCAACCTTGCACGGCTGCCGCCGGCCGCGCCGGAACTCTAAAATCCTGTCAGAGACTGAAGCATCCATGATTGCTGAGTATCGCGCGATGGATGGAGCAGGAAAGCAGATGTTGCGAACATTATTCAATCGGTTGGCGCAAGCGAACAGAGCGGCCGAAGAACAAGGCGGTGCGCGATGACTGCCCGCGACTCTGCGTCTACGATCGCCGAGCGAGAAGTAGGACGCGTGACCAGCTTCTCGGATCTGCTGTGCGACATCGAGGAATTCCGCAACGACTACAAGAACCTTTTTGAGCAGATTTGCCGTCAGCGGCAGAGCCAACTCGACGAAGCTCCCGAGTCGGTCCACCCGGAAATCCTGCAGGAATTTGCCGCGGAGGCCGGGTTCCTGATCGGGTTGGAAATCGGCCGACGATTGGACGGTGCGCGATGAGCGCGATCTATCCCGGCGAAGCAATGACCTTTGAGGAACGTCTGCGAGCGGTACGGCATCGGCTGATGTTGATTCAGGCGGCAGTCGTGGCTGATGAGTCCGAGATGAGCGTCGAACCTGACGCCGTGAGCGAAGCCGTGTTTACCGCCACGATCGAGGCGTTGGAGCTGCTCGAGCCGCTGCGCGAGCACCTTGGCGAATTGCCGGGCGGTATGTCCGAATGGGTGGCGCCAGTGGCCGCGAAGAAAAGGGGCGCGTGATGGGAGACGACAAAAAGCCAAAGCTCAAGGAGTACAACACAACGCTAGGCGATTTCGGTGGCCAATGGCCGGAAGTCGCCGACTTTGTGTGGCGACAAGCGGCTGACGCCGGTCGCGAGCTGTTCGAAATATACGGACGCGTTCTGATTGTGATCCAAGCCGAGGTTGACACAAAAACCAGAATGCTTTCATTTCGGACGAGCTGGGTGACGCAGCAGCAATTGAGCCAATCTGTTGGGCTTCGATTCGGTGCCGCTACAGACCTAGTGAGCAGCTATGACCCCATGTCCGAATCGGTGATCGCGATGATTACGGAAGACGGCATTGTGTTGCCGGCGGTTGTGCGGCCGATCGCGGCGCGGCACTGAGGGTGCATCATGGGCAGATTCGCAAGCGCGGCGGCGTGTACTGGATTCGCTACTGCAGCGACGGTAGGCGATTCAAGAAAAGCGCGAAAGGCGGGGTGTGATGGCACATGACATGGCAGAGTTACTCGACGCATTTGCCGAAATGCGGCGCACCTGGGATGAGCTTGTCGGCCTCCAACCCGACATTGTCGCAGCCAGCGGGCCCCTCTCGGATGCAGATCTCGGCTTACTGAGCGAACGTATCAGCGCACACCTTGTGGCGGCGGTGGCGCTCGAGGACCAGATCGAAATCATGCGTGCGGAGAAAGGCGGCGCGTGATGACAACGGACCGGGGTCGACCCGTTGTTGAAGAGGATGCCTTTCGCTTCTTGGTCAAGTACCTGCGGAACCCGCCTTCGGGAAGCAACCAAAACTACGGGTACGACATTTATCTTCCGAGGGTGCTGTTTGCTTTCGTCCTCGAAACTCAGGGGCAGGCTGAATGGAGTCGAGACAGGCCACAGATGGAGGAATTATCGCCAGTGTTCTACGCCGCAGCGTGGGAACTCTGTCGCCGCGGCATTCTGCGTCCTGGCGTTCGCGTGTGGGGGATGCAGGTCACCGAGGAAGGCAGCGGTGGCAGCGGCTTCTCTATTACGCCATTCGGCCACACGTGGCTTCAAGAAGCGCGACAAGACGACTACGTTCCAACAGAGCCTGGCCGATTCGCACAAATGCTCGGGCCATTTCGCGAGCACTTTGGTGACGCGTTCCAAGCCCGTGGGCAAGAAGCCGTCCGCTGCTATGGTGCGCACTGCTATCTCGCTTGTTGCGTCATGTGTGGGGCTGCGGCGGAAACGATCCTATTGGCCCTCGCGAAAACTCGGAAATCGGAATCCGAAGTTCTTCAAGCGTATCGTGCAGCGGGCGGGCGCAGCCGACTGCAAAGATCGATCATTGGAGACGCTCCGGACAAGATCAAGGAACAATTTGCAGCGTTCACGGGCTTACTCGACCATTGGCGAGACGATGCTGCGCATGGACTGTTATCGAGGATTGACGACCAGGAAGCGTTCACGTCGTTGGCACTGTTGCTCCGATTCGCACAATGGGCCGACGAACGAATCCGCACGGCGAAAGGCGGTGCGTGATGGACGTCGCGGAAGTGCTGAATCAGCTCGGGTTGGTCGCCGGGTTCCTTGGCAGTCTAATTCTGTTCAAATGGGGACCGCCGCAACCGGAGTTGAGTGAAGGGGTTGGTCTTGGCCTAGAGGACGGGACGCCCTTATCAGACGGGCGGACGGTCGCAGAGCACAATCAAGAAATCCGGAAACTAAGGCGGCGACACGATTGGTGGTCGCGGGCTGGCCTTGCGCTAGTGGCTTTGGCGTTTCTCTTCCAGCTAGTTGCAACGCGGATCGATTCACGTTGATCTAACTGGTGCCGTGGTGACGCTGAAAGGCGGTGCGTGATGGCTGACGATGGCCGCGGTCGCGCGGAGTTAGCATTCCTGACAGCCAGACTGGCTGAGTTACGTGAGGAACTCCAACGTAACGAAGCCGAATTGGGGATGCCTGTTGATGGCGCGGCGGCTTCACAGATCATAGCGGAGGTGGCGAACGTTCTTCGTCACGCGGGAAAAGCTGCCTTGGCGACTCAATACGAATCCGCCGTCGGGCAGGCTATGTGGTGTATTACGCATCTGCAGAGACTGACAGAACAAGGCGCGGATGAGAGAGCGATCGTCGCGGCACGCGAGGGGCAGGATGACGCGATCGAGGCACTCGAACGCATCGATAGCGAGGTTGAGGCGTTCTTTGATGATCAGATGAAAAAAGGCGAGGCGTGATGGATCAACAACAGCGAACGGCGCTAGCAGCATGGCTCATGGAGGCGGAGAAGGCTTTCGGGAATTTCGGTGTGGTTTTCAGTCAGATTGCAACAGGCGAACATATGCCCGAGCGTGACCAGGCTGTGCGCCTCATTGGTGTTGCCGCAGAGTTCGAGTCACAAGCCAGACAGCTTCGAACGCTCATCACAACGGCGTCCCCAGACAGCCTGATGTAAAGGAGGAAACATGGCTCATGTTGACTACACCTTCGCCTTTCACGATAGTGACGAAATCGGGGGGTGGCGCTACGACGAATCAGCAAGCACACCGGACTGAAAGTCGCTGTTACCCTGGCGTTACCCCGATGATTTAGTTGGGCTTGATTGGGTTGTCGTAACTGGCCACTGCTCAAGACTTTAAGGTGGTGGCCAGGGACAGAATTGAACTGTCGACACTACGATTTTCAGTCGTATGCTCTACCAACTGAGCTACCTGGCCGGTCGGTCGCGTGAAAACCGCGCTCGGGAGTTCATAACTATATCAAACATCACTCATGGACGCGACTTCGAGGGACGTCTTGTGGGGCCAGTTCGGTGGCGCGATTGACATGCTCGAGAACGCGATTCGCGCGTGTCCAGAGGCGCTGTGGGGCGATCGCGACCGCACGCCCGAGTTCTGGTATCTCGCGTATCACACGCTGTTCTTCCTCGACCTGGGTCTTCACGACGCCGTTGAGGGTTTCGCGCCGCCGGCGCCGTTCACGCTCGACGAGCTCGATCCGTCCGGCGTGATGCCTCCTCGCGTCTACGCGAAGAGCGAATTGCTCTCCTATCTCGAACACTGCAGACAGCTCGCGCGCACGCGCGTCTCGGCCCTCACGGCAGAGACCGCCGTTCGGCAATGTCATTACGGCTACAAGGACGTCAGTCACCTGGAGTCGCTGCTGTCGAATATGCGCCACGTGCAGCACCATACCGCGCAGCTGAACCTCTTGCTTCGGCAGGCGACTGATTCCGCTCCTCGGTGGGTGGCGACGAGCCGCTCGACGCTGCTCGGCGAGTAGTCACGAACGGCCACGAGGCGACTCAGAGAATCAACGGCCTCGAAGGTGTCGGGGTTGGCTTCGTTACTCCGCGAAAAAAGAGCATGGACTCGTTCGGTAGCGGACCGATCGCAATGCGCAAAGGCGCTACGCTCTTACAGCAATCACCCCTACAGCACTGACCCTCCTCAAGGCAGGGTGGCCATGAACGTGCCAGTGGCGGCTCACATTCTTCAACGGATCAAGTCTGAATACATCGAGATGCCAGGTCTGACGCTGCGGCCGGAACAGGTCCAGCGGCTATGCGGAGTCGAGGGCGCCGCATGCCAGACCGTCCTCGAAGCGCTCGTCGAGATCGGGTTTCTGTCGAAGCGCTCCGACGGCGCGTACGGCCGGTATCGCAATCCGGATATCTCGCGTGCACGCCAGGCGAAAGCCGGCCTCGAGCCCACCGCCGCCGTTGTGTCACGCCGGCGCCCGAACCCGATCTAACGCGCTGTTGCCGGAGTGACGCTCCCGAGGACGACACGTACCGTGTGCCGTCCACTGTTGGGTTGGAGACGGATCGCTCCTCCGTCAACAGGATTGCCGTCGAGGGCGAGTGAACGGACTCCGCCGCCAGCCCCCTCGGTATTTTCCACGTGAATCACATATTCGGCGCCGGGAATGCGATAGGTGACGCGATACCTGTCCCAACTCGCGGGCACACATGGGTTGAATGTCAGCAGATTGCCTTCGCGCCTGAGGCCGAGTACGTGCTCGATCGTGACGCGATACATCCAACCCGCGGCACCGGTATACCAGGTCCAGCCGCCTCGTCCGGCGTGGCCGGATGCCGAATAGATGTCGGCTGCGACGACGTACGGCTCCGCGCGGTACCGCTTGACGCTGTCGCGATCGGGCGACCGGTGAATTGGATTGATGAAGCTGAGCAGCTCATGCGCGGCGTCTCCGCGCTGCAGCATCGCTTGTGCGAGGACGACCCAAAGCGCGGCATGCGTGTATTGCCCGCCGTTCTCACGCACGCCCGGCACGTATCCCTTGATGTAGCCGGGATTCGGCTCGGCTTTGTCGAACGGCGGCGCCAGCAACAGGATGAGCCGCTGCTCGCGGTCGATCAACTGGGACTCGACCGACGCCATCGCCTCCTGCGATCGCGCCGGATCGCCGAGGCCGGAGATGACCGACCAGCTTTGCGCGATCGAGTCGATGCGGCACTCGACGTTCTGCGCCGAACCAAGCGGCGTCCCGTCATCGAAGTACGCGCGGCGGTACCAGGCTCCGTCCCACGCCGCTTCCGCGGCGTCCTTGAGTCGCGTCGCGTGCGCCGCGTATGTACGCGCAAGCTGAACGTCGCCGCGCGAGTCGGCATACGCCGCGAACGGTCCGAGAAGCGAGCCGAGAAACCAGGCAAGCCACACGCTCTCACCGCGGCCCTGCTCGCCCACCTCGTCCATGCCGTCGTTCCAATCTCCGGTACCCATCAGCGGCAACCCATGAGTGCCCGTCGGCATCGTCCGTGCGATGGCCCGCGTGCAATGCTCGTAGATCGAGATCTGGTCATCGAGGCGCACGGGCGTCTCGTACGCGCTCGCTTCTTCCGGTCCGGGCGCGCGCTGCGAGATCAGCGGTGCGGTGTCGTCGAAGATGGTCCAGTCGCCCGTCACACGGGAGTATTCCAGCGCCGCGTACACGAGCCAGAGGCGATCGTCCTGGATGCGCGTGCGCACGCCCTCCCCACCCGGCTCGTGCCACCAGTGTTGGACGTCGCCCTCCGGGAATTGCCGGCCGGCGGCGCGAATGATGTGATTGCGCGTCATGGCGGGGTCGAAGTGCACGAACGCCAGCACGTCCTGCAACTGGTCCCTGAATCCGAACGCCCCTCCTGACTGGTAAAACGCCGAGCGCGCGTGGAATCGACAGCCGAGCGTCTGGTACACCAGCCAGCGGTTCGTGAGGAAGTTCAGCCCCTCGTCGGGCGTGTCGACCTCGATCATGGCCAGCCGCTCGTTCCAGAGGCCGATGACCGACGTCAGGGCGGCCTCGACTGCTCCGGGTGCACGGTAGGCGGCCACCAGTGAGCGGGCTGACTCCTCGTTCGTCCCTTCGCCGAGCAGGAACGTCATCTCGATCGACTCGCCGGGCGCGACGGTTGCCGTGACCTGCACCGCGCCACAGGGATCGAGCGCTGCCCCGACACGCCCCGGAAGATGCACGAACTCCATCGCGAGCGGATCCGACAGCGTGCCGTTGCGGCCGATGAAGGACGATCGGTCGCCCGTCATCGATCGGCTCTGGGTCACCGTGTCGATGAAGGCGATGCGGCCGCCAAAGCTGGCGCGAAACGCATTGCGCGCGAACAACGCGCCGCAGACCGTGTCGATCGTCGTGACAATCTGCGAGGCCGAGCGCGATCTCGTGTCCGACAAAGACCAGTCCACGTAGTAGAACGCGCTGAGGTCGCGTGGCGCCGGGCCGTCATTCCGGATTCTCAGCCGCAGAATCTTGACGGGGTCGCGCTCGGGCACGAACGCCATGAGCTCGACGTCGAGGCTGCGATGCCGGTGTGTGTACGCGGCGTATCCCTGCCCGAATTTCGTGATGTGCTTGATCGTCCCGGCCGCGGGTGACGGCGTGGCCGTCCAGAAATCGCCGCTCTTGTCGTCGCGCAAGTACACAACCTCTGACGGTGGATCGACGATGGGGTCGTTGCTCCAGGGCGTCAGCCGATTGTGATAGCTGTTCTCCGACCACGAGCTCCCAAACCCCGAGTCCGTCGCCACGAACCCAAAGCGCTCATTCGCAATCACGTTCGACCACGGCGCTGGTGGGCGCCCGGTGACGTGATACTCGCGTCCACTGTCGGCGAACCCGCCAAATCCGTTGAAGAACGCCAGCGCCTCGGTTTCCACATCCGGTCCGCTCTGTTCGGGAAGCGCCGGCTTCATTCGGATTTTCGGCGGAGGCACAGACGGCAGCAGTGGTCTCCGCAATTGCACATCGAGGCCGCCGCGGGCGCCTTCGAGAACCGCTCGCGAGACGGCGCGCAGGAGCACGCGATCGCTTTCAGACATGAGATCCGCCCGGCGCAGGAACAGGCCTCCGGGCCGATCGAGCCATGCATGCGACGGGCTCGCTTCCGCCATGCGCTGCAGGTCTTCCTGCACGTCCTGGCGATAGCTGGTTGGAATTTCGTTGAGGATGACGAGATCGAACTTGAAGCCGCGGGCCCTCAAGTACTCCTGCGCCCGAACGAGCTCCTGAGCTACGGGGAGATGAGACGTCTCGCCAATAGTGACCAGCACGATGGGAAGGTCGCCGGAGATGCCGTACTTCCACAAGTCAGGCGGTGTGCCCGTGTTGCGGGAGATGGCCTCGGGCGACCGAAGGCGCGGGTCCGCATAAATCACGCGGCCGGCCAATCGCTGAAAGCGTGATCCGTCTTCGCGGCTGACGCCGAGATGGCGAAGCTCGATCTCGCTGTGCGTGCTGGCCAGCGCGAATGCCCGCGCGCAGACCTGCGGATCGTGATACTTCTCGATAAGCGCCCGCACGCCATCTTCGTTTTCTGCCACGACCGTCGTAAAGGACACGCGCGCGGTGACGCCCGGCGGTACCCGGAGGCGCGTGCGGATGCTGACGATCGGATCGAGCACCGCGCCGGTTGCGCCAGACAACGGTTCGGCGCTGAAGAGAGCGGCCGGCCTGCGCACACTGCCACCACGGCCGATGAAGTGTTCGCGGTCTGTTTCGAATTCGATGGGATCGCCCAGGCGCGGTCTGCCCGCCAGTACGTGACCCATGTACAAACGGCCCTCGTGGGCACGCGGGCGCCGCGCGCAGATGACGGCGTCATATTCCGGAACTGAAGACGATTCGATGAACAGGTTGCTGAATGCCGGATGCGCGAGGTCGGCGGCGTGCGGCGCGAGCACGACCTCGGCATAGCTGGTCAGCTCGACGTCGCGAATCGAACGCGAGTGGTTTGTGATGGCGATGCGACGAATCTCTGCATCGTCCTCTGGCGACACCGAGACTTCGATCAGGGTCTCGAGCACCCCGTCGCGCCGGCGAATGACCGCACGATCGGGCGCGAACGTCGCTTCGTAGCTGTCAGCGTCGCGGCCGCTGGGTTGAAAGCCGGCCGACCAGAAGGCCTCTGTGCCGGGATCGTCCTCTGTGTCCGTGAGATCGCGCACATAGCAGTAGGTGCCCCAGGCGTCGCACGTGGAGTCCTCGCGCCAGCGCGTGACGGCGACATCGCGCCAGCGCGTGTACCCTCCGCCCGCATTCGTCAGCATCACACTCAACGAGCCGTTGGAGAGCATATGGGCGCGTGGCGTGATGGTGTGCGGCGTCACGTATCGCCGCAGAGGTGACTGCACGGCGCGGCCGGGCGTTTCCTCGACCTTGTGTTCTTCCGGCGGACGATCGAGCGGCACGAGATGCGGACTGCGCTCCTGGAGCAACAACTCGGCGGCCTGCACGCGCGGATCGGCGTGGAAGCGCCCCTGCATGATGTTGTCGTTCAGGCAGTTGTTGAGCGCCACCAGGCTCATCCCCTGATGGTGCGCCATGTAGGTGCGGATCACGGCCCGTCGCTGTCCGGGCTCGAGCCGTTCCTTCGTGTAATCGATCGCCTCGTAGTAGCCCAACGGACCAAGCGCGCCTTCATGGGCGAGGTGTTCGAGATTCGCGATGACCTCGTGCGGACGCAACGGCGCCGCGAGCAGACACGCGTAGGGCGCGACAACCAGATCGTCCGCAAGGCCGCGCTTCAGCCCGAGCCCGGGGACGCCAAAGGCGCGATATTGATAGTTGGCGCCGGCATCCTGCACGTTGTACGCCGACTCCGAGATCCCCCAGGGTATCCCTGCGGCCTTCGCATATTCGATGTGGCGGCCCACGACCGCGTGGTAGGTCTCGTGAAGAAGCGTGCGGTGATAGCTCCGCATCACGAGAAGCGGCATCAGGTACTCGAACATCGATCCGCTCCACGACACGAGCGCGCGATGTGGTCCCACCGGCGTCATCAGTCGGCCGAGCTTGAACCAGTGTTCCTGCGACACGTGGCGCATGGCGATCGCGGCGAAGCTCGCGAGACGCGCTTCTGAGGCCAATGCGTCGTAGTAGGTCGCATCCCGCCGGCCTTCGGTGACGTTGTAGCCGATTGCGAAGAGGTGGCGTTCGCGATCGAAGAGGAAGTCGAGCTCGGTGTTGTCGATGAACTGCTCGATGGCATCGTGGAGACGCGCCGCCGTGTGTTGCAGGGCGAGCCGCGCCTCGTCTGGCGACCGCTGGAATTCGGCAAGGTCCCGGCGCCGTTGCCTGATCATCGCCGCCGCGCTGTCGAGCCACCAGTTGGCGCTGGCGACCTTCGCGTCTCCGAGCGGCAGCCGGTGCTGCGCATCGTGCAGGCGCGCGGTCAGTACGCTGATTTCTGACGAAACAGACCGAAGCCACTCACTCGTGCCGGTGCTGCCGAGCGGCGACGCGTCGAGCCCGGCGCGAATGCGGCGCAGGTCGGCACGGAAATCCCGCGCGCTCTCCCGGCCCAGTCCGGCGATGACGGGCAGCGCATCTCGCTCGAAGAGCTTGAGCGTGTCGGACATTCCGTCCTGAAAACGGCGATCGATCGACACATCGGCGTCCGCAATCGACGGCAGCGTGCCGGAGACCGTCATCAGATAGCCCAGGAGATTGCCGCTGTCGACCGTCGATACGTAAAGCGGCGCGAGCGGGACGAGCGACCGGGTGTCGTACCAGTTGAACAGATGGCCGCGATAGCGAGGCAGCCTCTCCAGCGTGTCGACGACACGATCGAGGTGCGTCAGGCACTCTCCCGCGGACAAGTAGCCGAGATCCCACGCCGAGACCGCCGCCATCATCTGAAGGCCGATGTTGGTGGGTGACGTGCGATGCGCGATCGGATCGGGCCTGTCCTCCTGGTAGTTGTCGGGCACCAGCCAGTTGTCGCCCTGACTCACCACTTCCTCGAAGAAGCGCCATGTGAGCCGGGCCGTCTGGCGCAGCTCCCGCCGCTCGCGCACCTCCAGCACGTGGCGGTCTCTTTGTTTCGAAAGGCCCGTGCCATAGGCGAAGTACGGCGAGATCGCCCACAACGTAACGACCGGCAGTGCCCACAGGACATTCGCTGGCCGCACGGCGATCACGACGAGCGCGAGAGCCAACGCGGCAACGGGCGCCACCCACATTCGGCGCAGTACCAGCGGCCACTCCCCTTGCAGCCGCTCCGCTGCATCGGCGGCCGTCTCCCATTCGAGCAGGTGCCGCTTGGCGTACAGGCGTACGACCGTACGTCCGATGGCGTCGGCCATCACGAACGACTGATGCGCGAGAAACGCGCTGTGAAGGAGCACCTGGTGGAGGCTCGATGCAAGGTTGTTGCGCTCCGCCCGAAGATGATCGCGGAACCTCACACCGCGCACGCGGTTGGCGAAGGTCTGTCCCCATTGCACGTAGGTCGGAAAGAACAGGACCAGAAACGCCGTGCCGGTCCACAAAGACGGCCCGCCAGGCAGCACCAGCCAACCCGCCGCAAGAAGGATGAGCAGCGCGATCGGCAGCAGGCTTCGCCGGAGGTTGTCCGCCATTTTCCAGCGTGCGACTGCGGGCAGGACGTTCCGCACGCGCGCGCCGCTCTGTGTCGGGACCGTTCGCCACAGCCACGGCAGCAGCTGCCAGTCGCCGCGCACCCATCGGTGCTGGCGGGCAATCCACGTCAGGTAGTGGCTCGGGAAGTCGTCGATGACTTCGACGTCGGTGCACAGCGCCACGCGCGCAAACAGGCCTTCGAACAGGTCGTGGCTCAGCAGCGCGTTGTCGGGCACGCGGCCGTCGAGCGCGCGCTCGAACGCGTCGACGTCGTAAATGCCCTTCCCGACGTAGCTGCCTTCACCAAAGAGGTCCTGATACACATCCGACACCGCCGTCGTGTACGGATCGAGGCCGACGTGCCCCGAGAACACCTCCGAAAACGTCGACGCCGCTGCGCTGACCGCGTCGATCGCGACGCGCGGCTGAAGAACGCCGTACCCTTCAGTGACGCGGCCCGTTTGCGCATTGAACCGGGCGCGATTCAGCGGGTGGGCCAGCGTGCCCACCAGCTTCCGTCCCGCGTCCAGCGGCAGATCGGTGTCCGAGTCGAGCGTGATCACGTACCGCACGGTCTGCAACTGATGCGCATCGCCGACGACGATGTCGAACGTCGTGTCGGTGGCCCCTCGCAGTACCCGGTTGAATTCGTGCAGCTTCCCGCGTTTCCTTTCCCATCCCATCCAACGCCGCTCCGACGTATTCCAGACGCGGCGGCGGTTCAACAGGTAGAAGCGGTCTGCGCCGTACCGCGTGTTCAGGCCCGCAATCAGTTCGGCGGCGAGATCCAGCACATCCTGATCAGCGGGCGTGACTTCAACTGGAGCGTCAGGAAGATCGGCCAGCAGCGCGAACCGCAGATTCTCGTCGTGATTGGCCAGCGCGCGGACCTCAAGCGCCTCGACAAGCTCCTTCACGCGAGCGGCAGACGACAGGATGGTCGGCACGGCGACGACCGTTCGCAGGTCGTCGGGAACGCCATGGCGCAAGGCGAGCTTCGGCAGCGCCCGCGGAGGGATGAGCGTGGTGAGAATCGTGTTGAGAAAGCTCAAGGCGAGCTCGGACACCGGCAGCACGGTGACGAGCGCGACAAACGCGATCATCCACGGCGAGGCGCCCTGATTGCGCGCGTACGCGAGCAAGCTTGTCTCGAACACGATGGTCGTCAGCACGAGCGTGCCGAGGTATCCGATGGCTGGATGCTTGAACACCAGCCGCGCGAGCCGTTCGCTGGCCGTGGGCGCGTAGTGGACCTCGCGCTCGAGCTCGAAACGGCCGCGCGAGATCAGGTAGTAGCCGACGTGATGTGCGCGGTCCGCGTCGGGCCGCTCGTGCCGGGCGCGCTCTGCCGCCGCAATGGCACGCTCGGCGACCGCGAGCTCGTCGGTACCGGAACGGCGCGACAGTTGTTCCACCGACTTCCGGTAGCGGTCGCGCGTCGCGCGATCCATGTCGACGTAGGCCCCGGCCGGATCGCGCCGGAGGATGCGCTCGACGCGGCTGACCCCTTCGACGAACGTGGGCCAGTCGAGCGCCGAGAGCGCCCGCATCGTATTGATGATGTTGGCGATGGAGAGCTGTTCGATGGCCTCCCGCTGCTGCTCGATGCGCAGCACCTCGTCCGACGACTGGCCGCGCGCGGTCAATCTGGTTTGCAGCCAGCGCCACGCCGCGGTCGACGCCACGGACTGATCGCGAAGGCTGTGGAGAATCTCGACGAGAAATGTGGAAGACGCCTTGTCGGTGAACTGTCGCAGGCGCCGCTCAGTTTCGGGGACTCCCAGCAGATCCGTGGCAAAACTGCGGGCGGCATCGCGATCCTGTCGCGCGCGCAACGTCTGCACTGCCAGCCCGGAGAGGTTCTCGACCAGGGCCAGCCGAAGCATGATCGGAATGGCCCACAGCTCGCCGATGGTCAGCGGCGTGACGTCCTGGTAGGCGTCAGCGAAGCGGTGCAGCAGCTCCTGACCGAAACGGCCGGCGGTATGCGCGACGAAATCGCGCGCGAACACGTACACGCGCGGATAGCGGCGCCATCGGCCGCCGCTGACGAGCGTCGGAAGCTCCTCGTAGTATCTTCTCGGAAGGTTTCGGCGAATCTCGAGGAGCTGAGCGCGAACGACATAGTGGTTGTCGCGCAGCCATTCTTCAGAGGGCGTCTCGGCAGGTTCGGCGAAGCCCTGCTCAGCGAGCTTTCGGTAGATCTGCTCGAGCTTCGCCGCATTCCGCTCGAGGCGAGCCAGTAACTCGCGCCGCGGCCCGCCGCGGGCCGTCGCCACATGCTCTGCAGCGAGCTGACGCGCGTGCGCTTCGAGCTGATCGAGCGGCAGCGGTGCGCGCCCACCTTCGAAGTCGTCGTCTGTATCCGGCACCGGGCCGCCGGCTGATGGTGGAAGTTGTGACAGAGTTGGCACTAGGACAAGTAACCGCTGTTTGCATAGGAAGTGCCAAATCTCGAACGGCTTTCTTCCGGGGGCCGAAAAGATTCTGTTCGGCTGCCTACGAAATAGCAGAGAAAGTGAAGTGGTTTACGACACTTCACTGCTGCCGTTCGAGAATCCATGCGAAGGGCTCGACAATTTTTTCGAAGAGCGGCCGCCGTCGCCATGTGTCCAATGTTACTTCCTCGCAGCATTTGAGGTCCTGCTCGAAATCCTTCGTGAGGCATGCGGACACGTGTTGGTCGCGAATCGCCACGTTCACTTCGTCGTTGTGCTCGAACGATCGATTGTCGAAGTTGGTCGTGCCAAGCAGGACCCACAGGTCGTCGACATTGAGCACCTTCGCGTGCGTCATGCTTACACGGTACTCGTAGATCCTGATGCCCTCGCGCAGCAGCTCGTTGTACTTGCGGCGGCTGACCAGCCGCACCCACCGCTGGTCTGTGTGCGAGCCGGGCACGATGATGTCGATTCGCACGCCACGCTTCGCGGCGGCGATGAACGCCTGCCGCAGCGACTTGTCGGGGAGAAAATACGGCGTGTTGATGCGGATATGTTTGCCTGCGCTTTCAATGAGCGTCTGAAAGACGACGCGGCATGCCGTTGCCCGATCGGCCGGCGAGCTCTTGACGACAATCGTCGACGTATCGCCGGTCTTTCCGAGGGGCGGAAAGTATTCGGGCCCGCAGAGAATCTCGCCGACGCACTCGACCCAGTTCTCGGCGAACACGCCCTGAATCGACGACACGACGGGTCCCGTGACCCGCGCCATCGTGTCGCGCCACGGGGCTTTGCCGCGAAGTCCCTTCGCCCACTGTCGCCGACGCCGGCGCCGCCGATGAACGCGATTGCGCCATCGACGATCAACAGCTCGCGGTGCGTGCGATTGTTCAGGCGCGAGAGGCGGTACCATTTGAATCGTTGATACAGCTCGACCTGGCAGCCGGCCTCGCGCATCTCGCGAATCGCCGCGCCTCCAAAGCCAAAGCTTCCGACCGCATCGACGACCAGCTTCACCATGACGCCGGCTCGCGCGCGCTCCATCATGACGGCCATGAACGCGTGTCCCGTCTCGTCCGGCCGGAAGATGTAGCATTCCATGTTGATTGAGCGCTTCGCGTCCCTGACAGCGGCGAGCATCGCCGGATAGAACTGCGCGCCGTTGGTGAGGACGTCGAAGCGGCTGTCGTGATGGATGGAGCTGAGCGTGACGTGATTGAGACTGTCGATGAAATCCTTGGCTGTGCAATCGAGACGGGTATGCAGTGTGTAGGGGATGTGCGGCGCGAACAGCGTGACGACCAGAAGCCACACGACGAAGACGCACCCGATGAGCGCGAGCAGCTCGCTATACGTGTCGATGCCAGTCATGAGCGTCAGCTTGCAGGAAGGTGCAGGCCCATCATAAGCGGTGTCAAGCGATGACGGATCCCACCACTCCTGTTCGCCTTGACGTGTGGCTCGACGTGGCGTGCCTGTATCGGACCCGCTCAGAGGCGCAGAAGGCGTGCCTTGGCGGAAAGGTCGAGGTCAATGGCCAGAGTTGCAAACCGCATCGCCATCTGCGCGTCGGCGACGAACTGCGGCTGAGCCGCCCGTTCGGGCGAAAACAGACCGTCACCGTCGTCGGCCTGGCCGACCGCCACATGCCGAAATCCGAAGCGCGGCTCCTCTATCAGGACACCAGTCCTCCGTTGTCCGAGGAAGAGAAGGAAATGCGGCGGATAGAACGGGTGTATCGGGCGAGCATGCAGCGCACGCACGCCCCCGACAAGCGCGAGCGGCGGGCGCTGCGCAAGCTCAAGGGGCGCTAGTTGAACGGCAGATCCTTGTCCATCTGATCGATGTCGTGCGCCGCGGCTTCCTCTTCGCTTTCGACGTGCGGGTGTTGCCGCGCGTAAAAAACCGCAATGCCGAAGATGACGAGGATGAGGCCGAGGGCAAGCCACTTCGGAATCTCGAAATGCACGTACCCCTGCTGGTGCGCGAACTCGAGCAGGAGTTTTATGCCGACCCACGCGATGATGACGAAGGCGCCGTCGACAAGCGCGGGGTATCTCTGAATGAGCGCGAGCAGCTTGCCGATGACCAGCCGCATGGCGACGATGCCCAGAATGCCGCCGGCGAGGATGACCCACGTCTTGTTCGACATCGCCACCGCGACCAGAATCGAGTCGATCGCGAACACGATATCGGTCAGCTCGACCTTGACGACCGTCGTCCAGAACGCGGTCAGCCCGAGCATCGCCTGGGCCTGCCTGGGGGCACGCCGATCGTGCCCTTCTTCCCCGCCGAAGAAATGCGCGTACGGGAGATAGAGCAGGTACGCCGCGCCGGCGAGCTTTACCCAGCTGAGCTCGATCAGGTACACCGCGAGGAGGGTTGCGACAGCGCGGAAAAAGAACGCCCCGAGGATGCCGTAGCGAAGCGCTTTCTTCTGTTGATCCTTTGGAAGCCCGAGCACGAGAACGGCCAGCACCAGCGCGTTGTCGGCGCTGAGCAAACCTTCGAGCAGAACCAGCAGACCAATTGTCAGGACATCAGACCACTCAACCATCGGTATCGGAAAAAACGTCAGCGGCGTCCTTCGCCGAAATGCCTTCCATGTGTCGAACGTGGTGCCGAGCGGCTTCTCGTCGCGCGTAGACCAGCGAAACGACGAAGATGCCGACGATCACTGTCAGCGAAAACCACTGCGAGATTTCCACCGGAATGTAACCTTCGGCGTGGAGATACTCGATCAAAAGTTTACTCCCAACCCACGCGATAATGATGAAGGCGCCGTCGACGATCGCGGGATATTTTTGAATCAGCGTGAGCAGTTGACCGACGACGAGTCGCATCGCCACGATCCCCAGTATTCCCCCGGCCATAACTACAGTCATTTTGGGAGACATCGCGACAGCGGCGAGGATCGAGTCGACCGAGAACACGAGGTTCATCAGCTCGACCTTGACGACGGTCGCCCAGAATGCAGACAGCCCGAGCCATGGCTTGGCCTTCGGCGGCTCGCGGCGCTCTTCAGTCGATTCTCTCGAACCCCAGAAGTGCTGGTACGGCAGATACAGCAGGTACGCACCGCCGATCACTTTCGCAAACGCGACCCGGATCAACCAGAACGCCGCGAGAGTCGTCAGAATGCGGAAGACGAACGCGCCGATCAAACCGTATTTCAGGGCCTTGTGGTGCTGGCGCGCGGGAAGTCCGAGCACCATCACCGCCATCACCATGGCGTTGTCTGCGCTCAGCAGCCCTTCGAGAACGATCAGCACTCCGACTGTGAAGAGGTCTCCCCACTCGAACATCCGGGAGATCATACCCGGCATTGACTAGATTTTTGGCAGACCCTACAGTTGCTTCGAGGGGTGATGGAGTTCAAGGACTACTACGCAACGCTTGGCGTACCCAAAAGCGCGAGCGCCAAAGAGATCAAGCAGGCCTTCCGGAAGATGGCTCGGAAGTACCACCCTGATGTCAACCCGGGCGACAAGTCGGCCGAGTCACGGTTCAAGGAGATCAACGAGGCGTACGAGGTGGTCGGCGATGCCGACAAGCGCAAGAAATACGACGAGCTGGGCTCGAACTGGAAGATGTACGAGCAGGCGCAGCGGGCGGGCGGTAGTGCCGGAGCGGGCGGATTCGATCCATCCCAGTGGAACCCGAATTTCGGTAGCGGCGGCGCGCGTAGCCAGGGCCAGTATCGTACGGTGACTCCGGAGGAGATGCAGGATCTGTTCGGCAACGAGGATCCGTTTTCGGACTTCTTTCACGCGTTTTTCTCGGGAGGGGGCGAGCCGCAGATGCGAGGCCGGCGCGCCGGCGGTGGCGCCCGCGCTCCTCGTGCTCGTCAGGGGCGCGACGTCGAGCATCCGCTCGATCTGTCCATCGAGGACGCGTATCACGGCACGACCCGGCGTTTGTCGCTCGAGCACGATGGCGCCGCACGCACAGTCGACGTGAGAATTCCCGCGGGGGTGGGCGAAGGTTCGCGCGTGCGCGTCTCTGGCGAAGGCGAACAGGGCGCCGGCGGCGCCACCTCAGGCGATCTCTACCTTCGTGTCCACATGACGCCCGACGCGCGGTTCGAGCGGAAGGGGCAGGACCTGCACGCGAAGGTTCGCGTGCCCGTCACGACCGCGGTGCTCGGCGGCGAAGCCGACGTGGCCAGTCCGACAGGGAAACCTATTCGTCTCCGAATTCCTCCAGGCACCCAGAACGGGCAGGTTTTTCGTCTTCGGGGCAAAGGGATGCCGCTCGTGGGCAAGCCGAACGAGTTTGGCGACCTCTATGCAACAGTCGACGCAGAGCTCCCGCGCCAACTGACGCCGGAGGAGCGCAGCCACTACGAGGCTCTGGCAAAGCTGGCTGGCGGCAAGACGTCGGCTGCGTAAATGTCCGCGGACGGGGCGACCTATATGAACCTGAATAAGTACACCGAGAAGGCGCAGGAAGCGATCCTCGCGGCGCAGCGAGTCGCCGAGCAGAGCAACCACGCCCAGATCGAGCCCGAGCACCTGCTCGTGGCGCTCGTGGAGCAGGCCGACGGCATCGTCCCTGCCCTGCTTCGCAAGATGAACGTCGAGCCCAAAACGGTCGTGGACCAGCTCCGGGCAGAGCTCGCGAAACAGCCCGCCGCATACGGCGGCTCGCAGCCGGCGTTGTCTCCCCGCCTGAGAAAGGTCACCGACGCCGCCGAGAGTGAGGCCGAGCGCCTCAAGGACGAGTTCGTCAGCACCGAGCATCTCCTTCTCGGTATCGTCAGCGAAGGCGGGCGCGGCCTCTCGTCGCGCATCCTGCAGCAGTTCGGCATCACGAAGGATCGCATCTTCGAAGTCCTCACACAGGTGCGAGGCGCGCAGCGCGTCACCGATCAGAATCCCGAAGCGAAATACGAAGCGCTCGAGAAGTACGGGCGCGACCTCACAGAGCTGGCGCGCCGCGGCAAGCTCGATCCCGTCATCGGACGGGACGAGGAGATTCGCCGGGTCATTCAGGTGCTGTCGCGACGCACCAAGAACAATCCCGTGCTCATCGGCGAGCCTGGCGTCGGCAAGACCGCTATCGTGGAGGGCCTCGCCCGCCGCATCGTCGATCAGGACGTGCCTGAGGGCCTGAAGAACAAGAAGATCATCGCGCTCGACATGGGCGCGCTCATCGCCGGCGCGAAATACCGCGGCGAGTTCGAAGATCGGCTCAAGGCCGTCCTCAACGAAGTCGTGCAGTCAGACGGACAGATCATCCTCTTTATCGACGAGCTCCACACGGTCGTGGGCGCCGGTGCGTCCGAGGGATCGATGGACGCGTCGAACATGCTGAAGCCGATGCTCGCGCGCGGCGAGCTTCACACCGTCGGCGCCACGACGCTCGATGAGTACCGCAAGTACATCGAAAAAGACGCAGCGCTCGAGCGGCGGTTCCAGCCTGTGATGGTCGACGAGCCGTCCGTCGAAGACACCATCAGCATCCTGCGCGGGCTTCGCGAGCGGTACGAGATTCATCATGGCGTCCGCATCAAGGACGCGGCGCTCGTGGCCGCGGCGGTACTCTCTCACCGCTACATCACCGATCGTTTCCTGCCCGACAAAGCCATCGATCTCGTCGATGAGGCTGCGTCGAAGCTGCGAATGGAGATCGACTCGATGCCGGCCGAGCTCGACGAGATCAACCGCCGCGTCATGCAGCTCGAGATCGAGCGCGAAGCGCTGCGGAAAGAGAAGGACAAGGCCTCGAAGGAACGACTTGGGAAGCTCGAGAAGGAGCTGGCCGATCTCAAGGAGCAGCACAACGCGCTGATGGCGCGCTGGCAGCAGGAGAAGGATGCCATCCAGCGGCAGCGCAAGCTCAAGGAAGAGTTCGAGCAGCTGCGGACGGAGATCGAGCGCGCCCAGCGCGCTGGTGATTACGGGAAAGCGTCAGAGCTGCAGTATGGCCGGCTGCCCGAGATCGAGCGGCAGATCCGCGCCGAGGAAGAACGGATGGCGGCTTCGGCAAAGCAGGGCCAGGGCATGCTCAAGGAAGAGGTCGACGAAGAAGACATCGCCGAGGTCGTCAGCAAGTGGACGCACATTCCTGTGAGCCGCCTCATGGAAGGCGAAGTTCAGAAGCTCATCCATATGGAGGAGCGCCTGCATCAGCGAGTCGTGGGACAGGATGAGGCGATTCGCGCCGTGGCAAACGCCATTCGTCGCGCACGGGCCGGCCTGCAGGATCCGAATCGTCCGCTGGGCAGCTTCATCTTCCTGGGGCCCACTGGCGTCGGCAAGACCGAGCTCGCGCGCGCGCTCGCCGAATTTCTGTTCGACGACGAGCACGCGATGATTCGCATCGACATGTCCGAGTATCAGGAGAAGCACACGGTGTCGCGCCTCCTCGGCGCGCCTCCTGGATACGTGGGGTACGAAGAGGCGGGGCAGCTGACCGAAGCGGTGCGGCGCCGTCCGTATTCAGTGGTGCTCTTCGACGAGATCGAGAAAGCGCATTCTGAAGTGTTGAACGTCATGTTGCAGCTGCTCGACGACGGGCGTCTGACCGACGGCAAGGGCCGCACCGTCGATTTCAAGAACACTGTCGTCATCATGACGTCGAATCTTGGAAGTGCGTACCTCGCAGATCTTGGTGATAGTGGAGTGGACGAGGGCGTCCGGCGCCAGGTGATGGACGCGCTGCGCGCGCATTTTCGCCCGGAGTTCATCAATCGCGTCGACGAGATCATCATCTTCCATCCGCTGAGCCGCGAGCAGATGAAGACAATCGTCGACATCCAGGTGAAAGGGCTCCTGCGCCGGCTCGAGGAGCGAAAGATCTTCGTCGTGCTGACCGACGCCGTCAAGGAATGGCTCGTGCGGGAAGGTTACGACCCGGCGTACGGCGCGCGGCCGCTCAAGCGCGCGATTCAACGCCACATCCTCGATCCGCTCGCCATGCGCGTGCTCGAGGCGGAGTTCCGCGAGGGCGATGTCGTGCGGGTAGACGCCGGCCCCGGCGGCCTGCGGTTCGAGAAACAACCGGCTGGCGCGGCCGTGGGAGGCTGATTGGTGCCCCCCTCGACCGGACTCCCCAACCCGCGAGGAGAACGCCGTTCGGTCCCGCGCAGGCCCTCCGGCACGATGTGGTACGGCATGGCTTTTATCGTGCTGCTCCTGCTGGCGCAAACGTATTTCCTGATGCCCGCCGGACGTCAGATCCCCTACAGCGAGTTCAAATCGCTCGTTGCGGAGGGCAAGGTTGCAGAAGCGACCGTCGGCGAGCAGATGATTCGCGGCACGTTGAAGCCCGCAGTGGCGAACGGGAAACCAGAGCCGTTCGTGACCACCCGCATCGACGACCCCGCGCTCGTGGCCGAGCTCGAGAAAGCCCGCGTCAAATATACCGGCGAGCTGATGAACCGATGGCTGCCCGAGCTGTTGAGCTGGATCATTCCGCTGCTGCTCCTGGTCGGACTCTGGAGCTTCTTCATCAGAAGGATGGGAGGAGCGGAGGGGGGCGTGATGGCGTTCGCGCGGAGCCGCGCGAAGATCTACGCCGAAGACGACGTGAAAGTGCGCTTTGGCGACGTCGCCGGTGTCGACGAGGCCAAAGAGGAGCTGATGGAGATCGTCGAGTTTCTGCAGCATCCGAAGAAATACACGAACATCGGCGGCCGGATTCCGAAGGGGGTGTTGCTCGTCGGACCGCCCGGCACTGGCAAGACGCTGCTTGCGAAAGCCGTTGCCGGCGAGGCGAAGGTGCCGTTCTTCAGCTTGAGCGGATCAGAGTTTGTGGAGATGTTCGTCGGCGTCGGCGCCGCGCGCGTCCGTGATTTGTTTGCGCAAGCCGAGGCGAAGGCGCCCTGCATCGTGTTCATCGACGAGCTCGACGCACTCGGAAAAGTGCGAGTGCAGAGCCCGATGGGCAGCCACGAGGAGCGCGAGCAGACGCTCAACCAGCTGCTGGCCGAGATGGACGGCTTCGACTCGCGCAAGGGCGTCATCATCATGGGCGCCACCAACCGGCCGGAAGTGCTCGACCCTGCCCTGCTCCGCCCAGGCCGCTTCGATCGCCAGGTGCTGGTGGACAAGCCCGACGTCCGTGGGCGCGAAGAGATTCTGCGCATCCACGCGAGGCAGGTGAAGATGACGACGAATGTCGATCTCCGCGTCGTCGCGCAGCGCACTGCCGGCTTTGCGGGCGCCGACCTCGCGAATCTCGTGAACGAGGCCGCGCTGCTGGCGGCTCGCCGCAGCAAGGACGCCGTCGAGATGAGCGACTTCAACGACGCGATCGATCGGCTGATCGCCGGGCTCGAAAAGAAACGCGTGATGAGCGTGCGCGAGCGTGAGATGGTCGCCTACCATGAGTCTGGCCATGCCATTGTCGCGAGCGTGCTCCCGAATCTCGACCCGGTCCACAAGATTTCCATCGTGCAGCGCGGCTTCGGCGCTCTCGGCTACACGATGCAGCTGCCGCTCGAAGATCGCTACCTGTTGACGCGGAAGGATCTCGAGAACCAGATGGCTGTCCTGCTCGGCGGAAGGACGGCCGAGGAAATCGCGATCGGGGAGATTTCGACCGGCGCGCAGAACGATCTGCAGCGCGCCACCGACATCGCGCGCGCCATGGTCACGCAGTTCGGCATGAGCGAGGACCTCGGCGCCGTCAACTACGAAGGATCACGGCGCCACGCGTTTCTCGACATCCCGTTGGGACCCGAGCGCGGGCCTTACGGTGAGGAGACGGCGCAGCGGATCGACGCGGAGGTGAAGCGGCTGCTGGACGACGCGCACGATCGCGCGAGAGGCGTTTTGAACGAGCGCCGTCAGCTCCAGGAGATGGTCACGCGCCGGTTGCTCGAAAAGGAAGTGATTGAAGGGGAGGAATTGAAGGAACTGATTGCGCAGTCTGTTGCGCAACCAGTTCCTTGACTACTACCAGCTACCGGCTACCAGCCAGCATTACCATTTCATCTGGAAGGCCAGCCGCATGAGACGGCCCTGCAGAATCGTCTGAATCTGTCCCAACGACGCACCGACCTGGCTGTTCTGCGTGAAGATCGCGTTGCCGTTCAGAATGTTGAACCAGTCGACCTGTCCCGAGTAGGTCTTACGGCCCGCCCTGAACGTCTTCTTGATGTTGAAGTCCACCTGGTTATAGCGCGGGTAGTAGAGCGAGCCCGGCTCGTTCACCGATACGGTTTCCGAGCGAGTACGTCCTGGGGCAGGGAACACGTTCGCCGCCGGCACCCACGTAATCACGCGTTCGCTGCCGGCATAGCTCTGCAGCACGACGCCCAGGTCGACGCCCCACCGCACCGGGACGCTTCCGGCCGCCTTGAACTCGTGCCGGAGCGGGACGTCGAATCCGCCCTGATCGCAGAAGGCACCTCCCGCCGCGACGTTCGCGCCCGTATAGCGGTCGGCCGTGAGGACGCCATTCGGGTTGTCGTCGAGCGCGCAGTAGTTCGAAAGATTCTTTTCGACCGTCCAGCTGCCGAAGACCGTGCTACCACCCGGCATTCTCGCTGTCATTGCGAAATCGAACCCGTTGTAGGTCGATGACCAGTCCGGAGTGGTCTTGTCACGCTGCTGCGAGGTGTAGACCGGCAATTTCGCCGGACGCAGGTTGTAGATCGTAACGAGGTCCCCTGGACTGACAATCGCCGCAACCTCAGGATCGCGGGCAATGTCGGCCGGGAGCGGCGCCTGGAACGACGTGTAGTCGGTTGTGGTAATGAGCTCGCGGTCGAGCAATTCCATGTCCTGGAACGTGCGGCGGTAGTACTGCGCGATGACCGACACGCGCGAGAACAGCTGATGCTGCACGCCGGCCGTGATCTCGGTATTCCGCTCGCGCTGAATCCCGGGATCGAAGTCGCGATCTTCGCGGATGCCGAACGTCGCGCCGCCAGGGCCGATCTCATGTGCCTGCGCGATGTCGTCGTTGTCGGTCGCCACAGCCGGGCCGGCGGCGCACGCGTTGCCCGCCGCGTTGATCGTGCAGTCGAACCAGTTACGGGTCTCGTTGCCCGCGCCCGGCGCGTACCGATCGGCGAAGCCGCCCGTAAGCGGATCGACATAGCGGCTGAAGCTCGCCTTCAGCGCCGTGCGGCCGTCGCCGAACAGGTCATAGGCCATGCTCAATCGCGGGGAGACGTCCCACAGCCACTGCGGCACGTGTTCGCGCTCGGGGAAATAGCGCTCGCCGGCGAATCGGCCAGCCTGCATGGACGTGGCCTCGATCTTCGAGTCGAAGTTATCGATGCGCGCGCCGAAATTCACCGTCAGTCGCTTGATCGTCCACGAATCCTGCGCAAACATCCCCAGGTCGTAGTTGACGTAGCTGAAACGATTGTAGGGAGTCGTGTAGACCGTCACCGACGAGGGCCGGCCGTTGTTATAGGTCTGCACAAGGTCGGCCTGGCGATCGGTGAACACGTGGATTGGGCCGAACGAGTCCGCGAATCCGACCTTGAGGTTGTGGCTGCCAGTGACATACGACATTGAACTGACAACGCGGTAGCCTGCATCGGCCGTCCGCTGATCCTGGCCGTTCGAGACCCACGCGGTGCAACCGAACGAATATGCGCAGCGCGGCGTGGTCATCAGCGCGTTCGACTCGCGGCGGGCGTTGTTCAGCCACGCCGGGTTGATCTGGCCGTTCGCGAGATATCGTTCCTGCTTGATTTCCGGCTGGTTGAAGCCGGTCCAGTGCTGATACGAGCTCGAGTACCCGGCCTCGAAGAGAATCTTGCTCGACAGGGTGCTGGTGAACTTGCCCTGCCCGACGCCGTAATGAGCTTGATGCGGATCGCGCTGCGTGCCTGACCGCGGATCCTGTCCGAACCCGAAGTCCTTGCCCTTCCGTTTCCAGGTGCGCTCGAAGAACACCGCGAACTTGTTCTTCGGGCTGATCTGGTAAGTGACCCGTCCGAGCACGTCCCGGATGTACTGATCGAGCGTGCTGCGAACGAGCTCGCCGGTTGGCGCGGTGACGTACTCATCGACGTTGGCCACGAGTTCGTCGGTGGAAATGTGGCGCGCCGACACGAAAAACCAGAACTTGTCCCTCAAGATCGGCCCGCCCATCGAGCCGTTGAAATTCTGGATGTGCGCGATGCCGTTCGCACGCGTGAAGTTCTGCGCGCGCATGGCGTCGTCGACGTTGTTGCTCTGCCAGGCGCCGTCGGATCCGCCGAAGAAGATGCTGCCGCTGACGCTGTTGCCGCCGTCCTTGGGAATCGTGTTGGTGCGGAGCCCGCCCGACTGTATTTCCGCGGGATGCGCGCTCGTGCTGACAGTCACTTCCGCGCTCAACGCGTCGTTGAGGTAGCTCTGCTGGTTCGAGGTTTCCTGGCTGTTCACGCTCATGCCGTCGATGTGCTGGACGGTGTGCTTCGCCGCGATGCCGTGGCCGCGCGGGTTGGTCTGCTCCATCTGTCTCGATCCGCCGACGTCGGGCGTGCCAAGGCGAATGCCGGGCACCATCATCCCGACCGACATGATGTTGCGCGTCGACGGCAGCGCGTCGATCAGGTCGCGCGTCAGCACGGTGGTGCGTGTCGCCTGCGTCACGTCAACCAGCGGTGTCTGTCCGGACACGGTGATCGTCTCTTCGAGCGCGCCGACCTTGAGATCCGCGTTGGCGGTCACCGCGACGCCGCCAGGCACTTCCAGGCCCTCGCGTACGACGGTGTTGAAACCGGCCAATGTGAATGTGAGGCGGTAGACGCCTGGGCGAAGATCGACGATGTTGAATCGACCTTGGTCGTCGGTGACAGCCGATCGCACTTTCTCGATCAGCACCGGGCTCGATGCTTCGACGGTGACACCGGGAAGGACGCCGCCGGATTCGTCGCGCGCGACACCGTTAATCTGACTCTGCGCCGCCGCACCCTCTGGAAACAGGAGCACGCATGCGAGCAGTACCAGCAGAAAACCGCCAAGGTTCCGCACCATAGAGATGACCTCCATCAATCGAACGTTGCCGTAGACACGGACGACGAATTGCCGAACCGTCGACGATTGCAGCGTGAAGTGTTTTTCGAGCGTTATATCATGGATTCACTCGATTTCCGTGTCCGATCGGCATGTGGCACCGGGATCCATTTGGATGAATAAGCCGATTCACATTCTCGTAGCGCTTGTTGCAATTTGTGCGTCCGCGACGCGCGCCTCAGGGCAGGAACGGCGCACGTTTTCTCGTGACGTCGCACCGGTTCTCTTCAAGCATTGTGTCAGCTGCCATCGCCCGGGACAGACCGCCCCCTTCAGCCTCCAGACCTTCGAAGACGTGCGACCGCGTGCCGCACGAATCGCTGCCGTCACTCGTGCCCGCGTGATGCCGCCATGGAAACCCGACCCGGGCCACGGCCGCTTCCAGGACCAGCGGCAGTTGACCGATGCCGAAATAGGTGCGATTCAGGAATGGGTGGAGCAAGGCATGACACGGGGCAACGCCGCAGATCTGCCCCCGGCTCCGGAGTTTTCCGACGCCTGGCAGCTCGGGACGCCCGACATGATCGTCGAGATGCCCGAAGCGTACATGCTGCCGGCCCAGAGGAATGACGTTTTTCGTAGCTTCGTGATTCCGATTCCTTTGAGTGCGCCGGCCTACGTGCGCGCAGTGGAATTCCGGCCGGGAAACGCGAAAGTCGTGCATCACGCCAACATCAAAGTCGATCGCACGCGGCTGTCGAAGAGGCGTGACGACGACGAGGTGGGACCGGGATACGAAGGCGGAGGAAGCCGCGAGGCGAGGTTCCCCGACGGGATGTTCCTCGGATGGACACCCGGGCAGTCGCCGCGCACCTCGCCCAAGGGCATGAGCTGGCATCTCGAGCCGCACAGCGATCTCGTCGTCGAGCTCCATCTGATGCCCGCTGCGGTGCCCGAGCCTGTTCGCGTGAGCGTTGGCCTCTACCTTACCGACGAACGCCCGTCGAGAACGGGCTACATGCTGCGGCTCGGGCGGCAGGACATCGACATCCCTGCCGGCCGCCGCGATTACGTAAATGCCGATTCGTACACGCTGCCTGTCGATGTCGATGCGATCGCCGTGCAGCCGCACGCGCATTTTCTGGCGAGGGACATTCGGGCATGGGCCACGCTGCCCGGTGGCGCGATCGTGCCGCTCATCCGCATCAGTAATTGGGACTTCCACTGGCAGGATATCTACACGTACGCGGAGCCCGTGTTGTTGCCCAAAGGTACCGTCGTCGAGATGCGCTATACGTACGACAACTCCGAGGCGAATCGCGCCAACCCGAATCGCCCTCCCAGGCGTGTGACGTTCGGCCAGACCAGCGCATCCGAGATGGGTTCGTTGTGGCTGCAGGTTGTGCCCCGCCGTCAGGCCGATCTCGCGCGGCTGGAACAGGACTTCGGCCCGAAGATCCTCCGCGATGACATCGCAGGGAATCAGAAGTGGCTGGAGGTAGAGCCCCGGAACGCGCAGCTGCGTGCCGAGCTCGCGGCCTGCTACCTTGAAGCGAACCGTCCATTGGATGCGCTGCGAGAGCTCAACGAGGCCGTGCGGCTCGATCCCACTGCGGGACGCTACTACGACGTCGGGCGCGTACAGCTGATCCAGCAGGATTACAGCGCCGCCGAGGCGTCGTTTCGACAGGCGCTCAGCCTGAAGCCCGCCTTTGCCGAGGCCCTCTACGGATTCGCCGTCGTCCGGCACGGGCAGCACAACCTGGACGATGCGATTGAGTTGTACGGGCGAGCATTGGCTGCCGATCCGTTGAACACCGCCGGCCACTACAACCTCGGGCGCGCGTTGGCCGAGCGCGGACAAATGGATCGCGCCATCCAGAGCTTCCAGAAGGCGATCGAGCTCTCGCCCGAAGACGCCGATGCGCATCAGAGCCTCGCGCGCGCGCTCGTGCAGCAGAACCACCTCACCGAAGCGATTTACCGCTATCGCCGTACGCTCGAAATCGAGCCCGATCGACTGGGCGCCCTGCTCGATCTGGCGTGGATCATCGCGACGGCGCCGAATCTGGAGTTGCGTGTGCCGGCAGAAGGGGTGAGGCTGGCTGAGCGCGCGGTCCGCCTGACCGATGGGAGAAACGCCACGGCGCTCGACACGCTGGCAGCGGCATATGCGGCAGCCGGACAATCTCCTTTGGCAGTCGAGACTGCTGAACGCGCGTTAACGCTGGCGTTGGAAACCGGCGAACGGGAGCTCGCCGTACAGATTCGCGCGCGGCTCGATCGCTACCGCGCCAGGTGACGGCCGACCTGAAGGACGCGTACTTTACGCGTCCTTCGCAATGGCCGACCTAAAGGTCGGCACTACGTACGGCTTCCTTCGTAGTGCCGACCTTTAGGTCGGCTCTTTGGTCTGTCGTAGTGCCGACCTTATAGGTCGGCTTTTTTGGTCTGTCGTAGTGCCGACCTTCAGGTCGGCGTTTTGCGCGGCTACGTCGCGGGTTTGTCTTCCGACCCTGGCACCGCCGCTTCGGCGGCCTGGAAGCCAATCTTCGAGTGTGTGCCGTCGCAGAACGGCTTGTTGGTCGACCCGCCGCATCTGCAGAGCGCGATCGGCCGCTTCGCAATCGGATACGGGTTCCCGTTCCAATCGACGACCGTCACATCCTCGCCCTCGATGCGATACGGCCCGTTCTGTCGCAGTTGAATAACAGTTGCCATGACAACTCCCCGACTCTCTCGACTCCCGGACTCTTCCGACTCCCCTATCCCATTTTCTGCATCGCCGAAAGGAACTCTGTGTTCCCCTTGGTCTTGCCCATCTTGTCGAGCAGCAATTCCATCGCTTCGACCGGCGACAGCGGGTTCAACACTTTGCGGAGAACCCAGATGCGATTGAGGTCGTCCTTCGGGATGAGCAGCTCTTCTTTTCGGGTGCCGCTCTTCTGGAGATCGATCGCCGGAAACACGCGCTTGTCGGCGAGCTTCCGATCGAGGTGGATTTCCATGTTGCCCGTGCCCTTGAACTCTTCGAAGATGACATCGTCCATGCGCGAGCCGGTGTCGATCAGGGCCGTAGCGATGATCGTGAGGGATCCGCCCTCCTCGATGTTCCGTGCGGCGCCGAAGAACCGCTTCGGCTTCTGCAGGGCGTTCGAGTCGAGACCGCCCGACAGCACCTTGCCCGATGGCGGGATGACCGTGTTGTAAGCGCGAGCCAGCCGCGTCACCGAGTCCAGCAGAATCAGCACGTCCTTCTTGTGCTCGACAAGGCGCTTCGCCTTTTCGATGACCATCTCGGCCACCTGCACGTGGCGCTGCGCCGGCTCGTCGAACGTCGACGAGATGACTTCGCCGTCGACCGACCGCTGCATGTCGGTGACTTCTTCCGGCCGCTCGTCGATGAGCAGCACGATCAGAAAGACTTCGGGATGGTTCTGCACGACCGACTGCGCGATGTTCTGCAGCAGCATGGTTTTGCCGGTGCGCGGCGGTGCGACGATGAGGCCGCGCTGCCCTTTGCCGATCGGCGTCCACAGGTCCATGACGCGTGCGGACAGGTTTTCGCCCGACGTCTCGAGCTTCAGCCGCTCCTGCGGGTACAGCGGCGTCAGGTTTTCGAAGAACAGCTTGTCGCGCGCCTGTTCGGGCTGCTCGAAGTTGACGGCCTCGACCTTGATGAGGGCGAAGTAGCGCTCCCCTTCTTTCGGCGGACGAATCTGTCCTGAGACCGTGTCGCCGGTCTGCAAATCGAACTTGCGTATCTGGGACGGCGAGACGTAAATGTCGTCGGGGCCGGGCAGATAGTTGTAGTCGGGCGCCCTGAGGAACCCGAACCCGTCCGGCAGCACCTCGAGCACGCCCTCCGAGAAGATGAAGCCGCTCTGCTCGGTTTGTGCCTTCAGGATCTGGAAGATCAGCTCCTGCTTGCGCATGCCGGTGGCGCCAGCGACGTTCAGCTCTTTGGCGATCTGCGTGAGCTTCTGAATGCTCATGTCTTTCAGCTCGCCGATGTTGAGCCCTTCTCCACGACGCTGTCCCTGGCCCTGCTGCTGCGGCCGCTGCTGTTGCGGCGGCGGCGGCGCGGTGGCGGCCGCTGCTGTGGGTTGCGCCGCGGGCGGCGCTTCTGCAGGTGCGGCTGCCGGCGCGGCGGGCGCTTCCACCTTCGCGCTGCGCGCTTCGGCGGACAGGTCGGCGGTGGCGGTGGGTTGCTCTGGTGACGTCGCTAGTTCGTTCGCAGAACCGCGCGACGCCGGATTTTGGCGCTTGTGATTTGTGGGCATAGACTCGTGCTGGTTGTTTTGGGGTGTGATGTGCGCACGCTTATAAGCAGAAAGCGTGGGCGTTACAGTACCGGAACAAAGTTGAACGTGTGATCAAATTGCGGGGAAATCCGTGCTTATCAACACCGCGGGTCCGAGAGAAAAAGCCCGCGTCCCATTCAGATAGGAAATTATACTGGTTTCGAGTATAGGACCCGCGTCGCAGCCTGTCAAGTAATGTCGGCTAAAGGCCGGCACTTGCGCACACCACATCGGACCTTGCTGTCGTGATGCCGACCCTCGGGTCGGCTATCCGTATGGGTTTTCCCCAATCCCGATGATGCTGCACGCGATGATCGGTTCGACGTCCAGCGAACGCGCCAGCCGAATCAGCGCGTCGCTCTCCGACCCGGGGTTCAACCACACTTCGGGAATCTTCTTTCGCGCCACCTCCGGCATGACCTTCTCTCCGACATCCGGCGGCACGTAGAAGGTCGCCATGTCGATCGCCTCGGGTACGTCCAGCACCGATGCGTACGTTTTCAAACCCTCAACCACCGTTTCGTTCGGGTTGATCGGAAGGACGGTGTAACCCTGGCGGCGAAATGCCCGCAGCGCGCGATTGCCGAATTTCCGCCGATCGCTGGAGGCGCCAATCACCGCGACGATTTTAGCCATCTGGAAAGATCTTACCTGGATTCAAGATGCCGTTCGGATCGAACGCGGCCTTCACGCGCTTCATGAGGGCGATCTCCTCGGCCGACAACTCGATCCCGAGGTACGGCGCCTTCGTAAAGCCAATTCCATGTTCCCCGCTGATGGAACCCTCGAGGGCCACGACGCCTTCGAACAGACGCCTGACCGCACGTTCGCCGCGCGCCATCGCGTCTTCCTGCCCACTGCCCTGCCCGGTTCGTGAGTCCGGGCTTTCGGGAATCATGATGTTGACGTGAATGTTCCCGTCGCCGGCGTGACCAAACGACGCGATCGGGAGCCCGCTCTCCTGCTGAAGGTCTTTGACGAGCGCGAAGAGCGCCGGGATCCGGCCGCGCGGGACGACCACGTCGTTGTTCAGCTTGATATTCGAGATTTTCTTCAGCGCGGGCGAGAGCTCGCGGCGCACCGCCCACAGCATCTCGCGCTCTTCTTCTGACTTTGCGCGCCGCACATCGTTGGCTGTTGCGGTGCGGCACGCCTGTTCCACCAGCGCGATTTCTTCGTCAACGGCCGCCGACATGCCGTCCACTTCGATGAGCACCGCGGCGCGCGTGCCCGGTCTGGTCATCGACCAACCCACGTGTGCCGCCACCGCGTCAAGCGAGGCGCCGTCAATCAATTCGATTGCCGCCGGCACGACGCGGAGCTGAATCAGGTTCGTCACGGCGTCCACCGCGTTCTCGATCGTCGAAAATTCGGCGAGCAGCGTTGCCTGTGCGGGCGGCTTTGGAATGAGCCGCAGCGTGATTTCCGTAATGATGGCGAGCGTGCCCTCGGAGCCGACGAGCAACTGGGTGAGGTCGTATCCCACGACATTCTTCACGGCCTTCGACCCGGTGTGGATGATCTCTCCGTTTGCAAGGACCGCCTCGAGCGCCAGCACGTAGCGTTTCGTCGTGCCGTACTTGAACGCGCGCGGACCGCCCGCGCATTCCGCGACGTTGCCGCCGAGCGCCGATAGCCTGAGGCTTGCCGGATCCGGCGGATAGAACAACCCGACCTTCTCGACGGCATCCTGCAAGTCGCCGGTAATGACGTTGGGCTGCACGCGGGCGAGCAGGTTCAGCCGATCGATCTCGAGGATGCGGTTCATCCGCTCGAGCGACAAGACGACTCCGCCGCGCGTTGGAACGGCCCCGCCGGTATATCCCGTCCCGGCGCCGCGGGCCACGATCGGAATGCGCTCGTCGTTGCAAAGCTTCGCGAGCTGGGAGATCTCCCGTGTGGAGCCTGGAAGGACGACGAGATCGGCTGGCGATCCGTGTTTCGTGCCGTCCGTGCCGTACGTCTCGCGCGCGGACGCGTCCTGAAACACGAACGGGCTGCCGACAATGCCGGCAGCCCGTGAGATGAATCCCGAAGAAAGATTGCCCACTACCTGACGGCTGCGGCCTTCTGCTCGTGCTTCTTCACGAAGTCGAGAATTCGCGTCGTGCCTTCGCGCAGCCGATCCAGCGATGTCGCGTACGAGATGCGGAGGAACCCGGGTGCGTCGAATCCCTCTCCCGCGGTCAGCGCCACGCGCGCTTCGTCGAGCAGCATCTGCGAGAAATCGCCGCTGCTGGCGATGCCCGTCGCCTCGAGTACCTTCGTGATGCGCGGGAACAGGTAGAACGCTCCGCCAGGCTTCACGCACTCGAACCGCGGATCCTCCGAGAACCAGCCCATCAGCTTGTCGCGCCGCGTCTTGTACTCGCTCAGCATCTCGCCGACGGGATCCTGCGATCCGGTGAGCGCCTGCAGGGCGGCCTTCTGCGAGATCGACGCGACGTTCGACGTCGAGTGCCCCTGCAGCGTGTCGGCAGCAGTGACGACTTCCTTCGGGCCGAGAATCCAGCCACAGCGCCAGCCGGTCATCGAGTACGCCTTCGACGCCGAGCCGCAGATGATCGTGCGATCGCGCATGCGATCGGTGAGCACCTTCACGAGATTGTGCGGCACGTTGTCGTAAATCAGCTTCTCGTAGCACAGGTCCACAATCACCCAGATGCCGCGCTTGGCCGCCGCATCCGCGATCGCGGCAAGATGCTCTTCGGAGATCACCGCGCCCGTCGGGTTCGCCGGCGAGTTGATGATGATCGCCTTCGTCCGCGGCGTAATGGCCGCGATGATCGTCTCGGGATGAATCGCGAAGCCATCTTCGGCTTTGGTCGGGACGATCACCGGCGTGGCGTCGGCGAGCTTCACCTGCTCCGGGATCGTCGGCCAGTACGGCGCGTGCGTAATCACCTCGTCCCCGGCGTTGTAGAGGACCATCGCCGTGTTGTAAAGCGCCTGCTTGCCGCCCGCGGTGACGATGCATTCCGCTTCCGAGTACGAGATGCCGTAGTCGGTTTTGTAGCGAGCGCAGATCGCCTGCTTCAGGTCGGGCGTGCCGGCCGGCGGCGTGTATTTCGTGAAGTTCTGGTCGATCGCGGTCTTCGCCGCGTCCTTCGCCGGCTGCGGCGTCGGAAAATCGGGCTCGCCTGCCCCGAAATCGACGACGTCGACGCCCTGGCGCTTTAATTTCGCCGCCTCGCCGGCGACCTTCATCGTCGGCGATGTGGACACTCTGCTCATCCGCTCAGCTAACATGGGCTTTCCCTCTCTGCTTGTCGCGCAGACGGCTTTCCACGACCTCGGGCACGAGGCCGCGCACCTGTCCGCCCAGCGAGAACACTTCCTTGATCAGGCGCGAGCTTATATATGTGTACTGCTCGGCCGGCATCATGAAGACCGTCTCGATGTGCGGGCTCAGCCGCCGGTTCATCAGCGCCATCTGAAATTCCGCTTCGAAATCCGACAACGCGCGCAGCCCCCGAACGATCACGTCGGCCTTGCGCGCCGCCACATAATCCACGAGCAGCCCCTCGAACGTGTCGACCTCGACGTTGGGGTGTCCCTGGAACACCTCGCGCACGATCTCGACGCGCTCCTGCATGCTGAACAGGGGCGATTTCTCGACGTTGACCAGGATCGCGACGATGATCTTGTCGAACAGGTGCGTGCCCCGCTCGATGATGTCGACGTGCCCGTTGGTCAGCGGATCAAACGATCCTGGGTAAACGGCGAGTTTCATGATATTCGCTGCGCGGCCTCACGAATAGAAAGCCAGCGCGCTGTCTCCGGACACCAAATCCCGCGACATCCGCAATCGCCCTGCCTGCTCCGGCACCGGACGGCGGCGCGCGTGTTCGAGCACAAGCAACCCACCGGGCGCAATCAGGGGCTCGGCTGCGACAATCGCGGCCGTCAGATCGGGTTCGTCGTAAGGCGGATCCAGCACGGCGAGATCGATCGATCCGGCCGGCAATGATTGCGGCGTTCGGATAATAACATAGCGGTCCGTGACGCCGCAGTGACGCAGGTTTTCAGCGATCAGCGCCACCGCGCGTGGATCGGTATCGACGAACGTCACATGCGTCGCACCGCGGCTGATCGCCTCGATGCCGATCGCGCCGGTGCCCGCATAGTGATCGAGCACGCGCGCGCCTTCGACGCGCGGCGCGACAACGTTGAACAGCGTCTCGCGCAGCTTGTCTGACGTCGGACGAAGTCCCGTCCACTTCGGGGTCTTCAGGCGGCGCCCTTTCAGTTCACCCGCGATTATTCGCATGCAGCTGTGGCTGTCTCAACACGGGGGCACGGATACACGGAGACGACGGGACATACGAAACAACAAAAATAGAAATACGAACAAAAGATCAGAAGATCAGGAGGAGAGACTGTCGGGTCGAGTTCGACGGCCGCTACGCGGCCGTCGCGTGGGAAGACGCAACCTATAGAGACAAGACGAGCTGGGATGGAGCGTCTTGTATCTAAAGGTTGCGTCTTCCCGCGCGCGCCGTTGGCGCGAACTCGACGCGCCAACGCCGATCTAACGATCGCCGATCTCCTGGTCTTCTGGTCTTCTGCTAGATTCTCGTCTTGTTCCTCAGTGCCTCCGCGTCCCCGTGTTGAGACACGCAACAAACAATCAACCAATATCCATCAACCCAAACCTGCTCGGCCAGGCGGCTTTCATGCGTTCGACGAGCGGTGCGGTGAGCGTCTGCTTGTCGAGGAAGCGCGTGGCCTCGTCGCGCGCCTGCTCCATCAGCGCGTGATCACGCAGCAGATCGCCCGTTCGCAGCGTCGGCAGCCCTGATTGCCGCGTGCCGAAGAAATCTCCAGGACCGCGCAGCTCGAGATCGCGCTCGGAGATCTCGAATCCGTTGGTCGTCGAGGCCAGCGCCCGCAGGCGCGACTTCCCTTGTTCGGAAATCGGGTACTGGTACAACAGGACACAGTGCGACTGGTGCGCGCCACGCCCGACGCGCCCGCGCAACTGGTGCAGCTGCGACAGCCCGAAACGCTCGGCGTGTTCGATGACCATGACCGTGGCGTTGGGCACGTCAATGCCGACCTCGATGACAGTCGTGGACACGAGCACGTGGATCTCGCCGGCGGCGAACGCGCGCATGACGCGCTCTTTGGCGTCCTGCTTCATCTTGCCGTGGAGAAGCGCGACGCGATACTCGGGAAAGACGTCCTGCGCGAGCGTATCGGCCATTTCCGTCGCCGCTTTGAGATCCACTTTCTCCGACTCCTCGATCAGCGGATAGACGATGTAGACCTGGCGCCCCTCGTCGAGCGCCTTCCTTACCAGCGAGTACACCTCCTCACGGCGCGACTCGGGCTTCACGATCGTCTGGATGGCGCGGCGGCCGGGTGGCATGTCGCGAATGACAGACACGTCGAGATCGCCATACACCGTCAGCGCGAGCGTTCGCGGAATGGGTGTTGCGGTCATCACCAGGACGTCCGGCATCAGCCCCTTTCCTCGCAGCGTCGCGCGCTGAACGACGCCGAATCGGTGTTGCTCGTCGATGATGGCCAGGCCCAGCGAGCGGAAGTTGACGGTCCCCTGCACGAGCGCGTGCGTACCCACGACGAGATTGATGTCGCCCGCAGCGAGGCGGGCGACGAGGTCGCGCCGCTTCAAACCGGTCGTCGCGCCCGTGATGAGCTCGACACGAAAGCGCGACTTTTCCAGCAGCGTTCGCAGGCTGAGGAAATGCTGCTCGGCGAGAATTTCCGTCGGCGCCATGAATGCGACCTGCAGGCCGTTCTCCATCGCGACCAGCGCCGCCAGCAGCGCCACGATCGTCTTGCCCGCGCCGACATCTCCCTGCAGCAACCGGTTCATCGGCGTCGGGCGCTGCATGTCTTCGACGATTTCTTTCAGCGTCGTCCGCTGTCCCTCGGTGAGCTTGAACGGCAGGATGCGCCGCGCCGACTCGCGGATGCGATCGTCCACCTGGATCGTCCGCGGCTTCGACTCCCGGACCGCCGCGCGCTTGCGCAGCAGCAATCCGAGCTGGAACAGGAAGAACTCTTCGAAGATCAGCCGGACCTGCGCCGGTGTTCTGAACCCGTTCAGCAAATCGGACGGCGTGTTCGCGGCGGGAAAATGCGTGTCGATCAGCGCGGCGCGTCGGTCCGGCAGATTCAGGCGTTGGCGGACGTCTTCTGGAAAAGGATCGGCCAGGGTGTCCGGCAGGTTCGACAGCACATCGAACACAAGCCGCCGCTGCATCTTCGGCGTCATCGCACCGGCTTTTTCGTACACCGGCACGATGCGCCCAGTGTGGATCGTCTGCGCGGCCTCTTCGGATTCGGCGCCATCCCCGTCGCCGCCGATGACTTCGTAGTCGGGATTCATGATCTGCAGCGCCGGCCGCGCCTCGATCGTTCCAAAGAGGACCACATGTACGTCCCGCCGGAGGATGTCTTTGAGGAACGATTGATTCATCCACAGCGCGGCGATCGATCCGGTGGCGTCGCCGATGAGCGCCTCGAAGATTTTGAATCCAGGACGGCGGGTCGTGCGGAGGCGGCTGCTTTGGATGCGCCCGGCAATCGCCACCTGCTGTCCTGGCTTCAGCGAGGCAATCGGCTGCAGTTGTCCGCGATCCTCATAGCGGAGAGGGAATCGGTAGAGGAAATCTTCGACGGTGACGAGGCCGACGCGCTGCAGGTCGGCGGCCCGCTTGGGCCCGACGCCTTTCAAGAACTGGAGTGGAGTCTGAAGGTAGTCAGTGGACACAGGAAATTCGCGGTTCTTGGTTCAGGGTGCTGGGTTCTGGGTGCGTGGTGGGCGATGGACTCAGTACGCCAACGTTTTAACGGTTCGAACCAGAACCCAAGAACCCAGAACGGGAATCCAGCACCTAGCACTCAGAACCAAGAACCGCGGATTTCTCTATTGCACTACTGTTGCCTGCCCACGTGCGGTCTGGATTTCGCGAATGCCGTTGGGGAGGACGAACGGTTTGTCGAGGGCGACCCCGTTGGGCGACGATTCCGACTTGGAGTAATAGCTCACGATTTCCTGGAGCATCCACACCGGCACAGGCACGCTCGAAATCGACGCGGACTCGACGGCAAACGTCCCCACGCCGTTCTTGGTCCGTAGAACACCGTTCACTGTCAGCGGCAACGAGCCGGTCAGAAGATTGAAGGGGTCGAGCATGCCGCCCGACTTGCGGCTCTCCCCCACGCGAGCGAGGTCGACGGTGGCCCGGCCTGACAACCGTCCCTCTTCGAGAATCGACACCCACGGGTCGGTGACACCCGCTGGAATGCGATCGCCCAACTCATACCGTAAATAGGAATTGATCTCGGTTTCCGTGATGGGCGTCGTCGCGAGGGTCTTGCCTCCCGTCAGGCTGCCCTTGGCAATTCGATCCAGTTTGGCCTGGAGCCGCGCCGCGTCCCGCCGCGACACGGGGTCGGCGGCAAACACGGTGACGGCGAACAAACCAGCGACGAGCAAGTACAGGGCTGTGCGTTTCATGCGTGCTCAGCTATTTCATTTTGAAAGGCGCTGACTGGCAGTTTACCGCAAATGCAGGACGCGATCGACGATCGCAATGTTCGCGAGGGTCCGGTATGGCGTTTGCTCTATTTGTTGGCAGACGCTATCACTTATTCGCGAACCGACACACGATGGCCTTGAAGATCACGCTGAATCAGAACCTCACCGACCAGCAGCGGCTCGAGCGCTTGACACAACTATGCGACGAGCTCCAGGCCGCGCTCGACCAAGCGGGCGATCACCGGCGGTTGCTCGAGCACGTGAAGGAGACGGCGCAGGAGCTCTTGAACGATCAGGAAGCGCGGCCCGAGCGTTCGAAAACGAGTCGCAAGCGAATCGGCAGGTGACCAGGAATACATCGCCACGCCGATTGACCTTCGCCTTTCTTTTGCGTATAGTGAGCGCGACTGGAGGGCGATGACGTGCTCCCGCTAACCAAGCGCCAACGCGAGATTCTCGACTACCTGCAGGACTTCATTCAGCAGCACGGATACGCGCCCAGCCTCGAGGAAATCGGCCGGCGTTTCGGCCTCTCGTCGCTGGCGACGGTCCACAAGCACCTGACCAACCTTCAGGAAAAGGGCTTCATCAAGCGGGCGTGGAACCGCAGCCGGTCGGTCGAGATGATTCCGACCAGTTCGGGCGGGCGCTCCGTCGATCTGCCGCTGCTTGGCTATGTTGCGGCGGGCGTGCCGATCGAGGCGGTCGCCACCAACGAGACGATTGCCGTTCCCGAGGATCTCGTGGGCCGGCGTGATACCTACGTGCTGCGGGTGCGCGGCAATTCGATGATCGACGAGCAAATCTGCGACGGCGACTTCGTCATCGTCGAGGATCGCAAGACCGCGCAAAACGGCGAGACGGTCGTCGCGCTGCTGAGCGGGGCGGATGTCACCCTGAAAAAGCTGTATCGCGAGAACGGCCGCGTCCGGCTGCAGCCCGCGAACCCGACCATGCAGCCCCTCTTCGTCGAAGCCGACCAGGTGCAGGTGCAGGGTGTGGTCATCGGGGTCATGCGAAAGTATTGAGATGAGCGAATCCAAGCAGATCAACTTCACGATCATCCCGGACGAGGCGTCCGACGCCGCGCGCACGTACGCAAATTTCTGCGCCGTCAATCACACTCCCTTCGACTTCACGCTCACGTTCTGCGAAATGGCGCCCTTGTCCGAGAAGGACATCAGGGCCGCCGAATCCGATCACGTCGTCCGCGCGCCAATCAAGACGCGCGTGGTGCTGCCGGTGCAGGTGGTGCCGACGCTCATCGCGGCGCTGCAGGAGCAGATGCGCATCTACACGGAGTCGGCGGGAAACGTGGATCGTGGTGGTCCGATCCACTAAGAAGAAACCTGCAGGGCGCGGCGTCGGCCGTGCCTTGCCCTTGCTTCGCAAGCTGTTCACGCAGCATCCCGGCGCCGACACCGAGCTCGACTACAAGAATCCCTATCAGCTCTTGGTGGCCACCATTCTCTCGGCGCAATCGACCGACGCCGGCGTCAATCGCGTCACGCCTGCGCTCTTCGTCCGCTATCCGAATGCGGCGGCGTTGGCGAAGGCGTCGGCCGCAGAGCTGGAACCTCTTATTCACTCGACCGGGTTCTATCGTTCCAAGGCCAGGTCCCTGATGGGAATGGCGGCTGCGCTGGTCGCGCATCACCAAGGCGAGGTGCCGAACACGATGGAGGCGCTGGTGGAGCTCCCGGGCGTCGGACGCAAGACGGCGAACGTCGTGCTCGGCCACGCGCTGGGCGTTCCCGGATTGCCCGTCGATCGCCACGTCCTGCGTGTCTCGAATCGCATCGGCATCGCTCGATCCGACGATCCCGTCGAGGTCGAACAGCAGCTCTGCAGGGCGTTGCCTCCTGCCGATTGGACCAGGGTCTCCGACACACTCATCCTCCACGGCCGGCGTATCTGCAAGCCGAAGCCGTTGTGCGAGCAGTGTGTGGTTCGCGACGAGTGCGAGTTCTATCGATCGCTCGCCGCAAGGCCGAAGGCCAGGAAACCGCGGCGCCCGGCCTGAAGCCGGACGCGATCGACGCACCGTGGCACCACGCACACGCAAGCGGTTCGGCCAACACTTTCTCGAGCCAGTCTGGGGCGACAAGGTGGTCGCCGCCATTGCCCCGTCACCAGACGACGTGTTCCTCGAGATCGGCCCCGGGCCGGGCATTCTGACGTTGAAACTGGCCCCGAAAGTGGCGCGGCTGATCGCCATCGAGATCGACCGCGACCTCATCGCGTCGCTGACGCCCAAGCTTCCGTCGAACGCGACGATCGTCGCCGGCGATGTGCTCGACCTCGACATCGGCGCCGCGCTGCCGCCGGCCGACATGCCGATCCGTGTCGCCGGCAATCTCCCCTACAACATCTCGTCGCCGATTCTGTTTCGGCTGCTCGAGCTCGAATCGGGGCGGCGTATCAAAGACGCGACGCTGATGATCCAGCGAGAAGTCGCCGACCGAATCGTCGCGAGGCCTGGCACAGCGGAGTACGGAGTGCTGAGCGTGCTGACGCAGTGGCGGGCCGAGGTGGTCCGCCTGCTCGCGATTCCGCCGGGAGCGTTTCGACCTCCACCCGAGGTGCGTTCGGCGCTGATCCGCCTCACGTTTCGGCCGCCCGCATTCGAGCTGAGGGACGCCGCCCTGTTCGAGCGGATGGTACGGAGCATGTTCACCCAGCGGCGGAAAACCCTCGCAAACGCGCTCGGGGCCTTTGCCGAGGAATGTCGCGTCGATGTGGCCAAAGCGCTCGGCGACGCCGGCGTCGATCCGCGGCGACGACCAGAGACGCTGGAGGTTATTGAAACGGCGAGACTTGCCGACATTTTTGCGGCGTCGAAACGCTGACTCTGTGCTATTCTTTTCGCCTCTCCTCAGGCAGCGCCCAGCAGCCTGGTCGCGTGGTCGCGCGTAACGGCGTGCCACGGTAAATCGACCCGCGAAGAAGGACTCAGTTTCCTTTTTCGCCTTTGTTATGGCTCCAACTCTACAAGTGGTCCCGCTCGGCGGGCTCGGCGAATTCGGTATGAACTCGATGGCGGTGTCGACCGATGAGGTGACGCTCGTCATCGATGCGGGCGTCATGTTCGCGGGTCCGGAATTGCCGGGCGTCGATCTGCTGATACCGGATCTGACGTACCTCCAGCAGTGCCAGCCGCGGCCGTCGGCGCTGCTGCTGACGCACGGACACGAAGACCACATCGGCGGCGTTCCGTACGTGTGGCCGCTGATTGACGGCAACGTGTACGGCACACCGCTGACGCTCGCGCTGCTGCGGCCGAAGCTCGAAGAGCATGGGATCGATCCTGGCGATCGTTTGGTGGCGGTGCAGCCGCGCCAGCGCGTGCGCATCGGCGACTGCGAGGTCGAGTTCCTGCGCGTCACGCACAGCATGCCCGATTGCGTCGCGCTGGCGGTGCACACGCCCGCCGGGACCATCGTGCATACGGGCGATTTCAAGATCGATCAGACGCCGATCGACGGACAGCATTTCGACGTGCACCGGTTTGCCGAGCTCGGCAGCGCAGGCGTGCTGGCGTTGTTCTGCGACAGCACGAACATCGACCGCCGCGGTTTCACTGGGTCGGAGCTGGAAGTCAAGGACGCGTTCGAGGAAGTGTTCACGACGGCCACAGGCAAGCTGATCGTGACGGCGTTCGCGTCGAGCGTGTACAGGATGCAGATTCTCGTCGACCTGGCGGACCAGTTTCAGCGCAAGGTCGCGTTCGTGGGCCGCGGGATGCTGCAGACCTCCGACGCCGCACAACGGCTCGGCTATCTGAAGCTCCCGGCCGGCCGGATGATTCGCGACACGGAGGTGGAATCGCTGCCGCCGTCGCACGTGCTCTGCCTCGCGACAGGATCGCAGGGAGAGCCGTTTGCCGCGATGTCGCGCATCGCGATCGACGATCACCGTTATGTGAAGGTGGCGCACAACGACACCGTCGTATTTTCCGCCCGCGCGATTCCGGGCAACGAGAAAGCCATCGGCCACGTCATGAATCACCTGGCGCGCCGCGGTGCCGATGTGATCTACGAGGGCATCAAGCACGTGCACGTCTCCGGACACGGCAGCGAGGAGGAGCTGAAGCTGGTGCTTTCGCTCGTGCGTCCAAGGCACTTCGTGCCGATTCACGGCGAATACCGCCAGCTCTCGCAGCACGCCCGCGTGGCCGAGCGCGTGACCGCTGGCCTCACCCCGAAGGTGAAGGTGATGCTGATTGAGAACGGCGACATCCTGCGGTTCGACGAGAAGGGTGGCGGGGTCGTGGGAAAAGCGCCGACCGGCCGCGTCCTGATTGACGCGTCAGGCTCGGGCGAAGTGATCGACGAAGTCTTGCGCGACCGCCGGCACCTCGCCGAGGACGGCGTCGTGGTGCCTGTCGTCGCGATCAACAGCCAGACAGGCGCCATCGAAGGCGATCCGGACGTCGTCAGCCGGGGGCTCGTGCAGGACGCCGGCAGCGCCGAATTGCTGCGCGAAGCGGCGAAGCTCGTCGGCGACGTCATTCAGGGAGCGAGTATTGAAGAACGGACCGATCAGGGCCTCATCAAGGAAAAAATCCGCGTCGAGCTACGGCGCTTCTTCCGAAAGCGGTCGGGGCGGCGGCCGCTCATCGTCCCGGTCATCATGGAGGTCTAGCGTGGCAGGATCCACCGTTTCACGCCGGGTCAGCGAATTCTTCGGCGTCGCGCTGTTCGCTGCCGCGCTCATCTGGCTGATCTCACTGGCCACCTACGAGCCGACCGACCCGGTGTGGTTCTTCAGCGCCGGCTCCGGTGCGCAGCCCGTGAATTTCGCCGGCCGCGTCGGCGCATTTCTCGCCGAGCTGTCATTTCAGCTGCTCGGCTACGCGTCGCATCTCATCCCCGCGGCGATGGTCGTCCTCGGATGGCACTACTTCTGGTGCCGCAGGCTCGACGCGCAGTACACGAAGCTCGTCGGCGCCGGCCTCCTGTTCGGTTGCGTCAGCTCTCTGCTGAGTCTGGCGTTCGGCAGCGTCGACGTCGACGGCAAACCGTTCAGGGCTGGCGGCTATCTCGGCGAATGGCTCGCGTCGTGGATGGCGGAGTACCTGAACCGGACGGGATCGATCATCGTCATCCTGACGCTGCTGTTTCTCGCGATCGTGCTCTCGACGCAGTTTTCGCTCGGCAGGATGTTCTCGTCGGCTACTCGAGTAAGCCGGTCCGGCGGGTCGCGGATGTTCGGCGCGCTCCGGGGCTGGCTCGACGAACGCAGACGCATGCGGCAGCGCAAGGCGTTGCTCGCAAAACAAGCCAAGAAGGTCGAGAAGCCCGCACCTGTCGTCGCCGCACCCAGGGAGCCCGCTGAGATTCCGCCCGTCCGAGCCGCCGCCGTTGAGCCCGAAAGACTACCGGCCGACGAACGCCGTCCGCCCGTGATGGCCAAACGGCCGAAGACGATGGAGAATCCGCCGCTTCCGCTGCCCGACCCGGAGCCCCGACAGCCACGCCGCAACGGGGCGTTCACGATTCCGCCGTTGTCGCTGCTCGACGCGCCGAAAACCGAGCGCAAGATCGACGAGCGCGAGCTCATGGAAGGCGCGCGTCTGCTCGAGGAAAAATGCCGCGAGTTCGCTGTCGAGGGCTCCGTCGCGCAGATTCATCCAGGGCCGGTGGTCACCACGTTCGAGTTCAAGCCTGACGCCGGAGTGAAATACGGAAAGATCACCAGCCTCGCCGACGATCTCTGTCTTGCGATGCAGGCCGAGTCAGTGCTCATCGATCGGATTCCGGGAAAATCGACCGTCGGCATCCAGATTCCCAATCACACACGCGAGCAAATCTCGCTTCGCGAGCTGCTGCAGTCGGAGATGTACCAGCGCTCGGCATCGAAGCTGACGCTCGCGCTCGGCAAGACGATTCACGGCGAGCCCTACTTGACAGACCTCGCGACGATGCCCCACTTGCTGATCGCCGGGTCGACCGGAACGGGCAAATCCGTGGCGATCAACTCGATGCTGTCGAGCATCCTGTTCCGCGCGACGCCGGACGAGGTGCGGCTGATCATGATCGACCCGAAGCGCGTCGAGCTGGGGATGTACGAAGACATCCCCCATCTGATGACGCCGGTCGTCGTCGATCCCAAGCAGGCCGTGAACGCGCTGCGATGGGCAGTGAAGGAGATGGAGGAACGCTACAAGAAGCTGGCGAAGGCCGGTGTGCGAAACATCGAGCAGTACAACCGTAATGCGGCGCATCAGGCCAAGGACAAGACGGCTGCGGAGTCGGAAGAACTTCTGATGCCGCTCCCCTACATCGTGGTGGTCATCGACGAGCTCGCCGACCTCATGATGGTGGCGCGCGGCGACGTCGAAGAGTCGATTGCGCGGCTGGCACAGATGGCGCGCGCGGTCGGCGTGCACTTGCTGCTCGCGACACAGCGGCCGTCGGTCGACGTGATCACCGGGCTGATTAAAGCGAACCTTCCGTCGCGCATCTCGTTTCGCGTGCAGTCGAAGGTCGACTCGCGGACCATTCTCGACGGCAACGGCGCGGAACAGCTGCTCGGCCGCGGCGACATGCTGTTCATGCCGCCAGGATCTTCTCGTGCGGTGCGGCTGCACGGGCCGTATATCTCCGAGCAGGAAAGCGCGAGGCTCGCGAGCTTTCTGCGGAAGCAGGGCAAGCCGATCTACAACACGTCGATCACCGCAGAAGAGAAGAAACTCGACGGCATCGAAATGGAGAAGGACGACCTCTACGACGAAGCTTCCCGCATCGTCGTTTCGAGCGGGCAGGCGTCCATCTCGTACTTGCAGCGCAGGCTTCGTATCGGTTTCAGCCGCGCCGCGCGTCTGGTCGACATGATGGAAATGGACGGTCTGGTGTCGCCTGGCGTTGGAGGCAAGCCCCGTGAAGTGCTGGTAGACAAAGCGTATTTCGACGAAGTCGATGCACAACTTCGGTAGATATTGCACGGCGATTATCGTGGCGCTCGCGTCGCTGCACGTGTGCGCGCAGGCACCCCCTGCGGTGCCCTCAACTGCAGCCACGGTTCCGCCGACCGCGGGAGCACCGACCCCCAAGTCGGCCGCCGCGGCACGCTACGAGGAACTGCTTGCCCAGGATCAGAGCGTCTCGCAGTCAGACGGTGCCACCGTCGAGGATCTCCGCGTGGTCGTCAACCGCTATTGGAGCTTCGTCCAACGGTACCCATCGAGCGGATTCGCGGACAACGCGCTCTGGCAGGCCGCTACCCTCTCGGCGCAGGCGTTCGAGCGTTTTAGTCAGGAGCGCGACAAATACCGCGCCGTCCAGCTTCTTCAATGGCTGCGCGATCAGTATCCGCACAGCCCGCTGCAGCCCAAGGCGGCACCGCAGATCGAAAAGCTCGAAACCATCGCTGCAGCAGCAGCCCCGAGCACGACTCCTGCTGTAGCGGACACGACAGTTCGCGCCGTGCATCGTACGGTGCTGGCCGAAGTCGTCCGCGTCACGCTCGAGCTCGATCGCGAGGTGCCCTTCTATCAGGAACGTCTGGAAGGACCCGCGCGCGTGTTCTTCGATCTGAAAGGCACGAAAACGGTCCCGGCGCTCGTCGACGCCACGTTCCGCTACGACTCGGACATCATCCGGCACATCCGGCTCGGCCGCCATCCGAACAACACGACACGTGTCGTGCTCGATCTGGAGAACGTCAGCCGCTTCAGCGTGTTCACGCTCTACAACCCGTACCGGATCGTCATTGATGCGGAACGTTCCGCGGGGGTTTTGCCCAAACCCAGCGGTCCTACCGTTCTCGTCGCGCGAATCCTCGCACCGAAGACGCCCGTGCCGTTAGCGCGACTCGCACCGGTCGCACGCATTGCACCCCCTGCACCCATCGCACCTATCGCACTCACGTCCCGGACGCTGCCCGTTCGTGCCGCCGTGCCGGTGGCCGCAATTGCACGCGCCGCGATTGTTCTGCCGGCCGCTCCTCCTGCAAGTGCCGCGGCCAAACGCGTGGTGCCGACAGTACCAACACCGCCAGTCGCACCGCCGCCTCCGGCCACCGCCGCGGCGTCGAACCCTCCCGCACCGAGCGCACCCATTGCACCTGCCGCACCCGGTACACCCATTGCGACGGCCGGTGCGGTCATCGCCGGTAAACCCATTACGCCGTCTGCCAATTCGAGCGGAAAGTTTTCGGTCGCGCGCCAGTTGGGGCTCGGCGTCTCGCGGATCGTCATTGACGCGGGGCATGGCGGCCACGACCCGGGCGCGTCGGCGTTCGGTATCTCAGAGGCAGAGCTCGTGCTCGACGTGACGCTCCGCCTCGAAGCTTTGCTCTTGCAGCAGCCAGGCACGGAGGTTGTGCTCACTCGCCGCACGAACGACTTCCTGCCGCTGGAAGAGCGGACGGAGATCGCCAACCGGGAGTCGGCGGACCTGTTTCTCTCCGTGCACGCGAACGCCAGCGCGAATGCCCTGGCGAGCGGCGTCGAGACCTACTTCCTGAACTTCGCGCTCAATCCTCAGGCCGAAGCTGTGGCGGCGCGCGAAAACGCCGCGTCCGGCAAGACGATGAGCAGCCTGCCGAGCATCATCAAGGCCATCACGTTGAACAGCAAGTTGAACGAGTCGCGTGATTTCGCCGCGAGCGTTCAACGCTCGATGGTGCGCGGCATGCGGCCCGCCAACAAGACACTGCGCGATCTCGGCGTGAAGCAGGCGCCCTTCATGGTGCTGATCGGGGCGTCGATGCCGAGCGTGCTCGCCGAGATTTCCTTCGTGACCAATCAACAGGAAGCCCGCCTGCTCAAGGATCCCGCGTACCGCCAGCGTATTGCGGAGTCGCTGCTGGCGGGAGTCCTGCGCTATCAGCAGTCGCTCAAGAAAGTGCAGACGGCCACGGTCAACTGAGACCTGAAATCTAGAAACGACAATCTGAAAACTGGAATCTAGGCTGCGAAGCGCGGAAGTAGCCGGACTGCGTTTCCACGATCGATGCCGCGGAGATCGCTCTCGCTGAACAGGCCGACGTCCGCCAGAGCTTTCGCAACAGCCGCGCTCGTCCCTCCGGGTGGGAAATCCGTGCCGAAGACAATCTGCGACGGTGCCACGACTTGCAGCAGTGACGCCAGGGCGCCGCGATTCGTTGCGCCGGCGACGTCGTAGTAGAACTTCTTCAACTCTGCGGCAAACCCGTTGGGCAGCGCTTCTTTTGCGGCGCTCGCGGCGCCCTCGATGCGGCCGGCCAGGAACGGAACTGTCCCTCCCGCGTGCGACCAGATAAAGCGAATATCCGGACATCGCACGGCGTCCCCACTGAAAGCTACGCCCAGAATGGCGCGGGTCGTATCCGTTCCGTATTCGATGCTTCCGGGGCCCACACCTGGAGCGTAGGCAAGGTTCCTGCAGCACTCGGCGGCCGTGGGATGCACCGTGACGACAGCCTTGCGCCGATTCAGTTCCTCCATGACGGGCCTGAACGCGGGGTTGCCCAGCCACTTATCGCCGTAGCTCGTAAAGAGCGCCATGCCGTCGGTCTTGAGCGTGTCGTACGCGTATGCAATCTCGGCCAGCGCTGCGTCGACGTCGGGCAATGGGATGGCGGCAAACAAACCGAACCGCGTGGGATGATCCGACACCAACCTGGCGCCGTACTCATTGCACGCCCGCGCGAGCCGGCGCGACTGGGCTGGATCGCCAAACCAAAGTCCGGGATTCGTAATCGACACAACTGCGGCGGCCACGCCTCCCTTATCCATGTCGTCGAGCGATTGCTCGGGTGTCCACCGCGTGTTCGCTGGCTGTAACAGGGGACGGCCCTTGACGTCAGCAATCCATGCTGGCGGCGCGAAATGATGGTGCATATCGATGCGCCGGGGAGTCCCTGCAGCCGTCTGCTGTTGTGCGGCATGGGCGCGTTGGCCGACGCACGCGGCACCGGCGACGCCCAGCGCCGCCGTGAGAAAGGCGCGACGATCAAGGAGAGGCATGGGGCAGATTCTAGTTCCCCAGCAACTTCTCTATTTCATCCATAACGCGATTCATCTTCTTGACGGTCAGATCCAGCGGCTGGTCGGTCGTCATGTCGACGCCGGCGTCCTTGAGTAAATCAATCGGATATTTGGAGCCGCCGGCGGAGAGAAACTGAATGTAGCGCTTCGTGGCGTCACTGCCGTGAGCGCCAGGGGCCAGCACGCCTTCAGACAAGGCGGTCGCCGCCGTGAACGACGTGGCGTACTGAAAGACGTAGTAGCTGCTATAGAAATGCGGCACGCCGCTCCATTCGTGCGCGATGTAGTCGTCGACGATGCAGATGCCCTGATCGTGGCCGTAGTACTTCCGTGTGATATCGAGATACACCTTCGCGATCGATGGACCCGTCAGCGGCTTGCCTTGCTGCGCCAGCTGATGAATCTGCAGCTCGAAATCCGCAAACTGTGTCTGCCTGAAGACCGTCGCCTTGAGGGTTTCGAGGTAGTTGCCAAGCACGGCGATCCGCGCATCCCTGTCGGCGACCTGCTTCAGGATGTGCTCCATGAGCAGATCCTCGTTGAACTGGGACGCGACCTCGGCGACGAATGTCTCATACCCAGCCAGGTGGAACGGCTGCGCCCGGTTCGAGTGGAAGCTGTGCATGGCGTGCCCGAGCTCGTGCGCCACGGTAGACATGTCGTAGTACTTGCCGCCGTAGTTGATCAATGTGTAAGGGTGCACGTCGTACGCCGCGCCGGTGGCGTAGGCGCCAGACCGCTTGCCCTCGTTGGGCATCAGATCGATCCACCGCTCGTTGAATGCGCGATGAATCGTCGAGACATAATCTGCGCCGAGCGGCGCCACCGCCGCCGCGATGTGCCGGTGCGCTTCTTCCGGCGTGTATTCGAGGTTCACCGAGCCGACGAGCGGTGCGTAGAGGTCGTAATAGTGCAGCTCGTTGACTCCCAGCATCCGCTTGCGAAGTTTCAGGTAACGGTGAAATGCCGGGAGATGGCGATTGACCCCTTCGATCAGGCGCGTGTACACCGGGACGGGAATATTGGACGAATCCAGGCGAGCGGCGAGGTCTGAGTCGTACTTCCGCACCGTCGCATAGAACTGGCTGGCCCGCACCGATCCACTCAAGGTCGAGCCCAACGTCTGACTGAAGTTGCCGAGCGCGCCGAAGTACGCGGCCATCGTTTTTTCACGGTCGGAGCGGTTGTTCGACTGCCTGAGCTGCGCGAACGTCTGCTGGTCGACCTTCACCGCGCGACCATCGGCCAGCGTAATGGTCGGAAATGGGAACTCCGCATTAATGAGCAGCCCCGACGTCGTCGACGGCACCGCGGTGACTGGGGCAGCGGTGGCGAGGATTTTCTCCTCCGCCTCGCTGAGCGTGTGGGCGGCGGTACGAAGAATCTCTTCCAGGTAGAAGCGGTGCGACGCCAGGCGCGGCTCTGAGGAGACGAACTGCCGCAGCTTGTCTCGTCCAATCTGAAGGATCTCGGGCTCGATGAACGCGACCTCCGTCCCGAACGACGAAGCGAGCAGCGTCACCTCCTGGCGCATGCCCTGGTGCTCGGCGTGGCGTGTATCTTCATCTGCCTGCAGGCTTGCGTACGTCGAAATGCGGTAGAGCGTCTTTCGAAGGCTGGATACACGTTCGAGCGCATCGGCCAGCGCTACAGGCGAGCGGCCGAGCGTGCCTTTGAAGCTGCGCACGCTGGCGATCTCGCCTTGGAGCGTGTCCTTCGCCGCGCGCCAGGCGGCGTCCGATGGGTAGATGTGCGTGAGATCCCACTTGTATTTGTCCGGAATACTGGCGCGATCGCGCTGCTGGGCAGCGGCCGGCAGGACAAGCGCAATGACAGCGATGACGACGGCCACACGTGGCGACATCAGAGCTCCTTTTCGGGCCTGCAGTACAATCCACCTATGCAGGCGCCAGGCACGCCGATCGTAGTGAAAATCGTCGAGGGCAATGAAATCTCCGGCCTCGGGGATGTCATGCTCGAGGCGATCGGCCTCACGGGGGTCATTGCCGTGGGCGCCGTTCTCTTCGGCATCGTACTGGCCATCGTCATCGTTGGCTACCGGAAGATTCAGGCGCGCCTGCATCCGGAAGACGACGCCCAGACCCAGCCGCTCGGCCTCACTCCGACAGAACATCAATAGCGGCGATTCCATTCGCCCGGTTCCTCATCGATGCGCGGCGCGGACGGCCCAGCGCAATTTTGCGGCCGAGGAACGCCGGTTGGCGAACGTCTCGTCCTTCGCGGAACGGATGACCTCGTCCGCGATGGCTTGATACACGCCGGCTCGATGGCCCGCCTGGAATGCCTTCTTCACACGTCGATCCTCGCCAGAGTGGAAGGTCAGCATCGCCACCCGACCGCCGGGTGCGAGGCACTGCGGCAGCACCCGCAGCAACGCGTCGAGCGCGGCGAACTCGTCGTTGACCGCGATGCGCAGAGCCTGAAACGTCCGTCGCACAGACATCTTTACGTCGGCTTTTGTCGCTCGCGGCGCCGACGAGTGAAGGCCCGACCGTAGAAGCCGTTCGGCGGCGTGCGTCGTTTCGAGTGGTTGCTCCTTCAACATGCGGGCAATGAGATGCGCGTGCGGTTCGTCGGCGTTCTCGTCGAGCAGACGCGCAAGCTCCTCCTGCGTCGAGCGCGCGATGAGTTGTGCCGCGGTCTCGCCCTTCTGCGGGTTCATCCGCATGTCGAGCGGGCCGGCGCCCTTATAGCTGAACCCGCGATCGGGGTTGTCGAACTGCATCGACGACACGCCAAGGTCGGCGAGAACGACGTCGACCTGTGTGAGACCTTCCGAGGCGAGCACGGCTGGCAGCGCAGCGAAGTTGCCGTGACGCACGACGAACACGTCCGGACCATAGCCCGATGCACGCAGTCGAGCTTCGGCGCGAGGGAGTTCGATCGGATCGACGTCGATGCCGATAAGGCGGCCTCCGGGCTGCACTCGCTCGAGGATCGCTCGCGCATGACCGCCCCATCCAAGCGTGCAATCGACTGCGATGTTGCCCGCAGCCGGACGCAGGCAGTCCAGTACCTCTCGCGCCATTATCGGGACATGCATGCCGGCCGGTGTCCGGCCGGAGGCGAGGACCTTCTGCACGTCCTCGGCGTACTGCCCGGGATTCAGCTCTTTGTACTTGTCGTGGAAACCTCGCGGATGCCGGCCGGCGTATCGCCGGCGTCGCACGTGCACCGGCGGATCATCAGGGGGCGCCAAGGTCTCTCCACACGTGAGATGTAAACGCCAGCTCGATCAGCGTTCGCACACCCACGCCCGTGGGCCCCTTTGGCATGAAGGGCTTGCTCTCATCGGCCCAGGCGGTAGCGGCGATATCGAGATGAATCCACGGAAGCCCGCCCGTGAACTCCTTGAGGAACAGCGCGGCCGTGATCGCCCCGCCGAGTCTCCCGCCCGTGTTGAGCATGTCGGCGATCTCGCTGCGAAGCTGATCCTTGTATTCCTCGAAGAGAGGCAGCGGCCAGCACCGATCGCCTGCGCGCTCCGCGACATCCCGGACGTGTTCGACGAACGCCGTGGGTGTTCCGAACAGGCCGCTGGCAACCCGTCCGAGCGCGACGCTGATGGCGCCCGTCAGCGTCGCGATATCGACGAGATGCGTGGCGCCAAGCTGCCGGGCGTACCAGAGCGCATCACCAAGAATGAGCCGGCCTTCGGCGTCGGTGTTGATGACTTCGACGGTTTTTCCCGAGGCGCTCTTCAGCACATCGCCGGGCCTGATGGCTCGGCCGCCTGGCATGTTCTCGGCGATGGGGATGAGCCCGATCACGCGGATCGGTGCCTTCAGCTCGGCCAGCGCGCGAATCGCACATGCGACAGCCGCTCCGCCGGCCATGTCGTCTTTCATCCGATCCATATCCGCAGCCGGCTTGATGGAGATGCCGCCCGTGTCGAATGTGATTCCCTTTCCCACCAAGCCGAGGACGGGCGAATCGGGGGCACCCGCAGGTTCGTATCGGATTGTTACCAGCCGCGGCGGCTCGGCGCTGCCCCGCCCCACACCGAGAAGCATGCCCATGCCGAGTCGCTCGAGCTCCTGATGCTCGAGCACACTCGCAGAAAGCCCACCGCCTCGCGCGATTTGCACCAGCCGCTCGGCAAATGTCGAGGGCGTGAGTGTATTTCCAGGCTCGTTGTCGAGCTGGCGCGCCATGTTGCAGTGCTCGCCGATCACTTGACCACGGCGCGCGGCGTCGCGTGCGTTTCGTTCGCTCCGCTCGCCAACGACAATGCCGAGCCCCGTCAGCTCGAAGGGATCGTACCCGGCCGTCTTGTATCTCCCCGCGTCGAACTCCGCCAGCGTCATTCCCTCGGCGACGGCCTGGATCATTTCAGGCGAGTCCAGCTCCCCATCCACGCGAAACGCGATGCGGGCAATTCTCTTCTGGCGCGCGTTGATGGCGATCGCGGCAGCCGACCGCCGGGCGCGGTCGACGGTGAAGTCGCTTCGCTTTCCGAGACCGATAGCGGCGATGCGCCTGGGCCGATACGCCCGATCGACGATGGGCGTGAGAAACGTTTCGAAGAGCTTGCCGGTGAACTCATTCGAGACGATTGCGCGATCAACCTCGCCGGCGGTTGGCGCCGACCACTCCGCGACCAGAGCCCTGGCTTCTCCTTCGAACGCCGTGACGATCACAAGATCGGTATCTGTTACGCGTAAATCTCCAACGAAAACATCCATAGGTTTGGATTCTTGCCCTTCTGGCATCGCCCACATTATGCCCGCTTGCCGTTCGCTTTCGCGGGCGGTAGGATTGGAACTGACATGTCTCGTTTGACGGCAACCACGCTCTGCGCGGCCGCCCTTCTGTTCGCGACCGATGTATCGGTCCCAGCACAGTCGGGCGACAAGGACGAAAAGAAGGACCCCAAGCGTCCGTCCCTGTCACTCAAGGCGACCCCTGGGACAGGGATGGTGCCCGTGCGCGTGTCGGCAACGGCCGAGTCCAAAGGCGGAGACGACGACTTCCAGGAGTATTACTGCGCCGCAGTCGAGTGGAATTGGGGCGACGGCACGGTCTCCGAGGCAGCAATCGACTGCGACCCATACGAGGCCGGTGTCTCGCAAATCAAGCGCCGTTTCTCCGGGTCGCATACCTACAAACGCCCCGGTGCGTTTCGCATCGTCTTCCGGCTGAAGCATCGCGATAGAGTCCTGACATCGCAGACTACGATCGTCAGGCTGCTCGGCGGCGGATTCTAGGCCGCCGCCTTCAGCGCTGAACGCTCAGTTCCACGAGCGTGTAAACACCCGCTTCGATGCGATACGCTCGGACGTCCTCCCCAATCGGCGAGACAATCACGTAAAGAAAGTCAGTCCCGCTATCCGCTTCTGAGATGTCCGTTGCAGACGGTACTGGCGCGCTTGATGGATGGGAGTGGTAGGCGCCAACGACTTCAAAGCCTTCGCTGCGGGCGAATCGAATAGCGGCGAAGTGATCCTCGGGATCTATAAGGTAGCGCGTCGCCTTGGTATCGAGATTCCGCGCGCGCACGCTGCGGACGATTGACGTGCCGGTGCCCACGAGCAAACCGCAGCACTCACGGGGTGCCTCCGCGCGCGCGTGCTGCAGCATATCGCCTACCACGGCCGCCGGAACTAGGATGCTCGTCACAATCAACACGAAGACACGAAGAGCTCGAAGACACGCGTCTCAGGATTTCCGCGACAACAGCGTGTCTCTCCAGAGGTTCGCCGACTCGAACACCTGATCGATCGATTTCCCCGTCTGCAGATCGGCACGCAGTTGGCGTAGAACCGAGATCAACGCATCGAGCGCCGAGCCGATCTCGTCTGCGTTGGTGGCGCACGTTTCCTTCCAGATGTCGGCAGGGCTCGACGCCAGGCGCGTCGTGTCCTGCAGGCCGCGTCCGCTGAGGCTGAGTCCTTCGTCGCGTGCGGCTTCGCCGACGACGTGCATCAACGCGCTGACCGTGAGCTGCGGGAGGTGGCTGATAAACGCGAGCAGGCGATCGTGTTCTTCGGGTGAAAGCGTCTGAGGCACTGCGCCGAGGCCGGCGGCAAATGCGTTCAGCTTGTCGAGGGCTGCAGGGTCGTGACCCTTGGAAGGAGTAAACAGCCACGGCCGGCCGGCGAACATGTCGGGTCTCGCGTGCTCGATTCCGCCTCGTGCCGCGCCGCCGAGTGGATGACCGCCGATGAACGTCAAGCGATCTGGCAGCGCGGCCGCGGCCTCGACGACCGCCCGCTTGGTGCTGCCGGTGTCGGTCACGACGGCTGCGCCGGTCACGTTCTCGCTCAACTCCCGCAGTATCTCGAGGTTCTGCTGAATGGGTGCCGCGAGGATCACGAGGTCAGCCTCGGCCAGCACCACCGCATCGTCTGCGGCGACGTCGATGGCGTGCATTACCATCGCGCGCTCGAGCACGTCTTTCCGATCGACCCCAATCACGAGACCGGCCGGCCAGATCTGCCGCGCTGCAAGCGCAATCGATCCCCCGATGAGCCCTAATCCGACGATGCCAACGCGTTGGAAGATCGGCGTTTGTCCCGGGGTCTTCTCCGGGCGCAGCATCGGCAGCTGCTTTCCCTCAGACACTCACGCTCCCCAATCTCCCAATCTTCCAATCTTCAATCTACCAATTCTTCCTAGCGTCCCCAGCCGCGCTTCACGACAGGCTCGACGCAGATGCTGCGTCCGATAGCCGGCGCGATAATGCGGAGCTCGGCCATGACGCGATCGAATTGCGCCGGGAACATCGACTGCGCGCCATCGCTCAGCGCCTTGTCAGGGTTGCAGTGCACCTCGACGATGATGCCGTCGGCGCCGGCTGCCACCGAGGCTCTCGCCATCGGCGCGACTTTGTTGCGCATGCCTGTGGCATGGCTCGGATCCGTGATGATCGGCAGATGGCTGAGCTTCTTGATAACGGGAATCGCCGAGATGTCGAGCGTGTTGCGCGTGTAGCTCTCGAACGTGCGGATGCCGCGCTCGCACAGGATGACGTCGTTGTTCCCGCCGGCGAGGATGTACTCGGCCGACAAGAGCCACTCTTCGATGGTCGCCGCGATGCCTCGCTTCAACAGCACGGGTTTCCGCGTGCGTCCCAGCTCGCGCAGCAGGGTGAAGTTCTGCATGTTGCGGGCGCCGACCTGGTAGATGTCGGCGTAACGTCCAACCACCTCGATCTGGCTGATGTCCATCACTTCCGACACCAGCTTCATATTGTGCTGGTCCGATGCTTCGCGCAGCATGCGCAGGCCCTCTTCGCCGAGCCCCTGAAAGCTGTAAGGTGAGCTGCGCGGCTTGAAGGCGCCGCCGCGGAAGACCTTGGCGCCGGCCTTCTTCACCGCTGCCGCGGTTGTGAAGACCTGCTCTTCTGTTTCCGCCGAGCACGGGCCGGCCATCACGATGACCTCGTCGCCGCCGATTCGCACGTCGTCGATGACGACGACGGTGCCTTCGGGCTTGAACGTGCGGCTGGCCAGTTTGTACGGCTCGGTGATGCGAAGCACCTCGTGGACGCCGTCCATCACCGAAATGAGCGCCGAATCCACTTTGTGCGCGCCGACGACCCCGAGCACGGTGCGATTGACGCCCGTGGACCGGTGCACGTCCATCCCCGCCTCGACCAGCGACGCGACCACTTTTTCGATCTGCGCCTCAGTTGCCCGCTCTTCCATTACCACCACCATGGCTATCAATCCTCCCCGTTACCGGCTTGCCCCGCCGTCGCGTCTCCGCGCAGGCGGGTCGAATTATGAGCCGTTGCGCGCTCGATGCGCCTCGCCTCGTCGATGATCCGTTCGAACACCCGCACGATGGCGTCTCCCTCGAGCGGACTGCCTGTGTGCTTGCCGTGGGTGCGCACATGGTGCAGCACCTCTTGCTCACGATCGGGCTGGTACACGTCGAGCCCGAGCGTCTGTTTCAATTTGCCGATCTCGAGCGCGCAATGGGCCCGCTCGCTGAGCAGCTCGACCAGCCGCTCGTCAAGCTGATCGATCCGCTGTCTGAGCTCGTCGATTGTCATGAGTATTGGCGTCGCCTTTTAGCCAGCGAACATATGATTCTACCCTTTCGACCAGATCAGGGCTCTTTCCCGCTTCGGCAATGACGCCGACCAGCCCGCTCCCGACGACGGCGGCATCCGCGAACCTGCCAATCTGTTGGACGTGTGCGGGCGAGGAGATCCCGAAGCCCAGCGCGATCGGCAGAGAGGTCGCTGCCCGCATTCGGCCGGCCAGTGCCTCCGCGCCGTCAGCCACCGTGTCCCTGGTCCCCGTCACACCGAGCCGAGAGATGCCATACAGGAACCCCCTTCCGAGCCTCGCGGCATCCTTCAGCCGCACGTCGGTCGTCGTCGGGCTCAGCAGAAAGATCATGTCGATGTCGCGCGCGGCCATCGCGTCGCGAAACCCGCCAGCCTCTTCAATCGGCAAGTCCAGCACGAGCACGCCGTCCACGCCAGCGTCTCGCGCTCGATCGCCGAATGTGTCGACGCCCATCCTGAGCACTGGGTTCGCGTAGGTGAACAGCACAATCGGCGCCTTCACGCTTTGGCGGACGCGCTTGACGAGATCGAGCACGCCAGACGCCGTTGTGCCAGCCGCGAGAGCCCGCTCCGTTGCGCGCTGAATGACCGGACCGTCGGCAAGCGGCTCAGAGAACGGAATTCCTACCTCGAGTACGTCGGCGCCGGCGCGGTCCAGCCCACACAGAATATCGGCCGAACGCGACAGGTCCGGATCGCCGGCCGTCACATACGTGACGAGGCCGGTCCGCTTTTCCGCGCGTATGCGGTCGAATGCCGCCGAAAGTCTAGACGCCAACTTCGGCACCCGCCTTCGCTTCCAGATATTGCGAGACGCTCTGCACATCCTTGTCGCCGCGACCCGACAAATTGATGAGGATGTGCGCCTCTGCGCCGAGGGTCTGTGCGAGCGTCGCCGCGTACGCGACGGCATGCGACGACTCGAGCGCCGGGATGATGCCTTCGGTTCGCGCGAGTTGCTGAAAGGCGGCGAGCGCATCTTCGTCGCCGATCCACGAATACTCGGCGCGGCCGAGATCCTTGAGCCACGCGTGTTCCGGCCCGACGGCCGCGTAGTCGAGGCCCGCGGAGATTGAATGTGTGAGCTCGATGTTGCCGTTCACATCCTGCAGCACATACGTGCGCGTGCCCTGCAACACACCCGCGAGCCCCGTCGCAAAGCGCGCGGCGTGCCGTCCGGCGGTCAGCGCTTCTCCGCCGGCCTCGACACCGATCAGCCGCACCGACTGATCCGTGATGAACGCGTCGAAGATGCCGAGTGCATTGCTGCCGCCGCCGACGCACGCGACGACGGCATCGGGCAGGCGGCCGGTCAGCGCCTGAATCTGCTCGCGTGCCTCACGCCCAATGACTGATTGGAACTCGCGGACCATCAGCGGGTAGGGATGCGGACCGAGCACCGAGCCAAGCAGGTAATAGCTGTCGGTGACGTTCGTCACCCAGTCCCGCATCGCTTCGTTGATGGCATCCTTCAGCGTCCGGCTGCCCGCCGAGACGCCTCGAACCGTCGCGCCGAGCAGACGCATCCGCACCACATTCAGTGCCTGGCGCGCCATGTCGTCGGTGCCCATGTACACGTGACACTCGAGGCCGAGCAGCGCGCAGACCGTCGCCGTGGCGACGCCGTGCTGGCCGGCACCGGTCTCCGCAATCACACGGCTCTTCCCCATACGCTTGGCCAGGAGCGCCTGCCCGAGGGCGTTGTTGATCTTGTGAGCCCCCGTGTGCGCCAGGTCCTCGCGCTTGAGAAAGATGCGCGCCGCGGGTTTCGGCAGCGATGCGCGCAGCCGCCTGGCCTCGTACACCGGCGTGGGACGGCCCACGTAGTGCGCAAGAAGGCGATCGAACTCCGCGAGGAACGCGGCATCCTGCCGCGCCTCGAGATACGCATTCTGCAGCTCTTCGACCGGCGCAACGAGGGTTTCAGGGACGAACTTGCCGCCGTAATCGCCGTAGTACCCGCGCGCGTTCGGATCGCGGCGGCCAAATCGTGTGTCAGTCATGCAGCGCCTCAAAAAACGATCGCAACCGGTTGGGATCTTTGATTCCTGGGGCCGACTCGACGCCCGACGAGACGTCGACGCCGTACGGACGAACGGATCGAACGGCCAGCTTGATATTGGCCGCGTTCAATCCGCCGGCAAGAATCGTCCGTCGCGTCGCGGCGATCTCGCGCGCCGCGTCCCAGTTGACGGTCTTGCCGGTTCCACCGAAACGCTCTGGATCGTGCGCGTCGACGAGCAGCACGACGTCAGGACCGAAGTCGTCGATGTTCAACGAGCCGTTATCGAGCATGCCCACCGCCTTGAAGATGGTCCGCCTAAAGGCGGACGGAACTGCCAGGTCTGGGGTCCTTCCCCCAGTAGTGTCCGCCTCTAGGCGGACCCCCTTTAGCCGGACCGTCAATTGGTCGCAATACTCTGAACTCTCATGCCCGTGCAGCTGCGCGACATCGAGTCCAACTTCGTCGATGGTATGCGCGACCTCGTCGATTGGCTGATCCACGAACACACCCACCTTCAAGACATTCACCGCCACGTTGGCGGCGATCGCTTTCGCCGTGGCGACGCTGACGCCACGCGGGCTGCCCGGCCAGAACACGAACCCCAGCGCCTGGGCGCCGAGGCCTGCCGCTAACTCTGCGTCTTGCGGGCGCGTGATCCCGCAGATTTTCACGAAGAGCCGGCTCATTGGGCGGCGCTCCTGAGCAGACCGGCAAGCGCATCGCCGGGATCGCCGGCAGTCATAAACCGCTCGCCCATCAGGAACGCGTCGTACCCGGCGCGCTTCAAATCCTGAAGGTCACCCGCGCCGGTCAAGCCGCTTTCGGCCACCGCGACAACCTCGTCGGGAATGCGATCGACAGCTGCGCGGCTGACGTCGGTGTTCACCGCCAGCGTGCGCAGATTCCGGTTGTTCACGCCGACGATCGACGCGCCGGCATCGAGTGCGATCGGCAACTCGCAAAGGTCGTGAATCTCTACCAGGACATCCAGCCCCGCTTCGGTGGCCTCCCGGTGGAGCTGCGTGAGCGCCGGCGGCGTCAGCGCCGCCACAATCAGCAGAATGGCATTCGCGCCGGCGGCGCGCGCCTCGAGAATCTGATACCGATCGACGATGAAGTCCTTACGTAGTATCGGCACGGATGTCACCCGCCGCGCGGCAACGAGATGATCGAGGTGACCATCGAAGAAGGACGGTTCGGTCAGCACGGAGATCGCGGCGGCGCCAGCACGCTCGTACCCGCTCGCGATGGACGCGGGATCGTAATTCGCCTTCAAGACGCCGCGCGACGGCGAGCGCCGTTTGCACTCGGCGATGACGTTGAGGCGATCGGTACGTGACAACGCCCCTTTGAAGAAGCCTGGTCGAGGGTCCACGCCGGCGGCTCGGCGGTCGAGCTCGTCGAGCGGAGACTGGGCGGCGCGCACGTCGACCATGCGACGCGTGGCCGCCACGATGGCCGCGAGCAGGTCGGGCGTCTCGGCGGTCGACGTCATGCGCCGCCTCCACGCGGTTGGGCGCCGGCAGGCGCGCGATCGGCGCCCTGATGGGGCGTGTCGGCCGGAACCGCGTGGGACGCCGCGACCATCGCCTCGAGGGTCGCCACCGCGGCGCCGGAATCGATCGCGTGCGCGGCACGCTCGATGCCTTCCCGCACCGACGCCGCTTTCCCACCGACGAACAGCGATGCGCCGGCGTTCAGCAGCACGACATCGCGCCGCGGACTCTTTCGTCCGGCGATCACGTCCCGAATGATTGCTGCGTTGGCGGCTGCGTTCCCGCCGAGAAGCTCCCGGCGTTCGGCTCTCGGAATCCCGAAGTCCGACGGGTGTACGTAAAACGTCGAGACCGCGCCGTTCCGGCACTCGGATACTTTTGTGTGTCCGGTCGTCGACAACTCGTCGATCCCGTCCGCGCCGTGCACGACCCACGCGCGTTCCGATCCGAGGAGCAGCAGGGCCCGCGCGAGCAGCTCCGTGAGCTCCGACTGCGGAACGCCGACAAGCTGCCGCCGTGCGGCCGCAGGGTTCGTCAGCGGCCCGAGCAGGTTGAATGCGGTGCGAACCCCGAGCTCCCGCCTGACCGGCCCGGCTTGTCGCATCGAGGGATGGAAGGTCGGCGCAAAGAAGAACGCGATGCCGACGGTGCCCAGCGATCGTTCGACACTTGCGGGTGCGGCGGTGATATTGACGCCGAGCGCTTCGTACACGTCGGCGCTGCCGCATTGGCTCGAGACGGACCGGTTGCCGTGCTTCGCCAGACGCATGCCGGCAGCCGCGGCCACGAGCGCCGCGGCGGACGAGATATTGAAGGTGCCGGAGCGATCGCCCCCGGTTCCGCACGTGTCGAACACATCGTCGAACGTCTGCGACAGCTGCACTGCGTTGGCGCGCATCGTCTTTGCCAGCCCGACGATCTCAGAAGGACGTTCGCCCTTCATCGTGAGGCCGACGAGCAGCGCACCGACCTGCGCCGGCGTCGCATCGCCGCTCATGATCGCGCCCATCGCCTCGGCGGCCTCATCGACCGTCAGGTTCTCGCGCCGCATCAGTTTTTCCAGCAACCCGGAAATATTCATGTTCAGTCACGGCCGACCTGAAGGTCGCCACTACGTCCCGTCGCCCTGTCTCTTACCGCTGCTCTGCTGCTCGGCCGACCTGAAGGTCGGCACTACGTACTGTCGCCTGTCGCCATTCGGTCGTAATGCCGACCCTCAGGTCGGCCTTCTCGCACTGTCGTAGTGCCGACCTTCAGGTCGGCCCTCACACCTTCAGGAAATTCCTCAACAGGTGCTGCCCTTCGCGCGTCATGATCGATTCCGGATGAAACTGCACGCCGTGAATCGGGTACCTCCGATGACGCAGTGCCATCACGGTGCCGTCATCTTCCGTCTGCGCCGTGATCTCCAGTTCCTCCGGCCACTCATTGCGATCCACGACGAGCGAGTGATAGCGCGCGACGATCAGCGGCGTCGCGACGCCGGCAAAGACGCCTCGACCGTCGTGCGTAATCGTCGACGTCTTGCCGTGCATCGGCGCCTTGGCCCGTATCACGGCTCCTCCGAACGCCATGCCGATCGCCTGGTGACCCAGGCAGACGCCCAGCAGCGGCGTCGCCGGTCCGAAGCGTTTGATCACGTCGAGCGTGATGCCTGCCTGCTCAGGCCGCCCGGGACCCGGGGAAATGACGATCCGCTCCGGTGCGAGCGACGCGATTTCGTCGAGCGTCACCTCGTTGTTCCGCCGGACGAGCGGCTGCGTGCCCAGCTCGCCGAGGTACTGCACGAGGTTGTAGGTAAACGAGTCGTAGTTGTCGATGACGAGAATCATTTGTTTATGGTCTCGGCTCGCTTCCGCTCGCCGAGCAACCTCGAGCTCGTATGTTCCATGATCGCTCTCGACCGTCACAGACCTTCCTGTGCTAATTCCAGCGCACGAATCAGCGCCTTTGCCTTGTCCTGCGTTTCCTGATACTCGGCAGAAGGGTTCGAATCCGCCACGATGCCGGCGCCCGCCTGCACCATCGCACGAGTCCCGGTGATCACCAGCGTACGGATGGTGATGCAGAAATCGAGATTGCCTGCGAAGTCGAGGTAGCCGACGGCGCCCGCATAGATGCCCCGTCGATCGGGTTCGAGCTCTGCGATGATCTCCATCGCCCGCACCTTGGGCGCGCCGGAGACGGTGCCGGCCGGGAAACAGGCGACCAGCGCGTCGAGCCGATCCTGATCGTCGGCAAGCTTCCCTTCGACGATCGACACCAGGTGCATCACGTGCGAGTACTTCTCCAGGCCCATGAACTGCGGCACGCGCACCGTGCCGAATTGCGAGACGCGCCCGAGGTCGTTGCGGCCGAGATCGACGAGCATCACGTGCTCCGAGCGCTCTTTCTCGTTGCGTTTCAGCTCTTCCGCGAGCCTGGTGTCTTCCTCGTCGCTCTTGCCCCGCGGCCGAGTGCCCGCAATCGGATGGGTCTGGGCCATGCCACCTTCGACGCGCACGAGCATCTCGGGCGATGAACCGACGATCGAGACCTTCCCCATCCGGAGGAAATACATGTACGGCGACGGGTTCACATGGCGAAGCGCGCGATACACGGTAAACGGATCCGCGCTGATCTCCGCTTCGAACCGCTGCGAAAGCACGACCTGATAGATATCGCCGGCCGCGATGTATTCCTTCGCGGCCTTCACCATCTCCAGAAACCGCTCGCGCGGCACGTTCGATGTCACCGAGATACTGGTGCCGGGCCGGGGCTGCGGATGCGAGAGATCCCGCCGCAGCTCGCGCTCGAGGAAGTCGATCTTGGTGCACGCGAACTGGTAGAGAGCTTCGAGATCGTCATCGGGCGTGATCCGCGCGTTCGCGATGATAAGGATTCGATGCTGCACGTGATCAAACGCGAGCACGGTGTCGAAGATCATGAATCCGGCTTCGTCTTGCAGCGCGGGATCCGGCTGGCCATCTTTCTGCAGCGTCACCGGCTCGAACCACGCAGCCGTGTCGTAGCTGAAATAGCCGACGGCGCCGCCAGTGAATCGCGGGAGCTCGGGAACGAACGGCGAGCTGAAGTCGGCCATCATCCGGCGCAGCACGTCGACGAACTCCCCGGGGGTCTCGGCGGTCACGCCCGCTTTGTCGATGATGGTCTTCCCATCGCGGGACCGGAGCATGACGAAAGGGTCCTTTCCGAGAAAGGAGTAGCGGCCGACATGCTCTCCGCCTTCGACGCTTTCGAGCAGAAAAGCGTAGTCAGAGTGCTCGGCGATGCGCAGGAAGGCGGACACGGGCGTCAGCAGGTCGGCGACGAGCTCCTTCACGACGGGCACGAAGGTGCTCCGTTGCGCGAGCTCGGTAAACGTCTCGAACGATGTTTGCTTCATAGCGCCCCTAACGCTGCCTGTCGCATGAGACCTGAGTGTGGCCGACGGCCGAGCCACCATTCGGATTGGTCTTCGGCCTGGGCCACCAGCATGTCGAGGCCGCCAATCGTCTCGCACCCGGCCGCCGCCGCTTCCTTGAGCAGGCGCGTGTCCATCGGGTTGTAGACCAGGTCGTACACGATGCGGCCGTCGAACGCGCCTTCGAACGGCGTCTCCTCCACGTTCGGAAACATGCCGACCGGCGTCGTGTTGACGAGAAGGTCCCAACTCTTCGGCGCGACGGGAAACGTGCCCACTGTTCCCTCCGCCAGTTTCGCGACGTCTCTTGCTTTGCCGCGATTCCTGCCGTACACCGTCACTGCGCTGCCGGCAGACGCGAGCGCCACGGCAACCGCACGTGCCGCGCCGCCGGCGCCGAGGATCGTCGCGCGCGCGCCGCGCAGGTCGAGGCGCCCGCGCAACGGCGCGAGAAACCCGCTGACATCAGTATTTCGCGCTTCCCAGCGAAGGGCGTCGCGGCGGTAGGTGTTGACGGCGCCCACCCGGCGGCTGAGATCGTCCATGTCGTCTGCGCGCTCGAACAACCCAACCTTGAAGGGAATCGTGATGCTGACGCCCTGCACGCCGAGCGCCGTCGCGAAGATCGTGAAGTCTTCCGCGCTCGATGCCACCATGGGCACGTAGACCGCGTCGACGCCGGCTGCGCGGAATGCGGCGTTGTGCATCGCCGGCGAGACCGAGTGCGTGAGCGGCGAACCCACGACGCCGTAGATGGCGGTCTGCTCGGTGACCTCGCGGAACCGGAACTCGTTCAGCGTCCGCGCCGCCGAAATCTGCCCGGGAGCGTAGCCGTCGCCAGCGTAGGACCACAGAGAGTGAAAGTGCGCGGCCAGGAGGCGCGTGGGTGCACCCGACGGCCCCATGCCGATCAACACCGTATTCGCCGCCCGCTCGAGCTGCAGGAGGCGCAGGTTGTCGGACAACGAGTGGGCCATCGCAGCCACCTTGACGATCTCCGCGCGCGCCGCGCGCATGGCGCGAACACGCTCGATGAGATCCGGCGGTACGCCCTCGAAATTGTGGGTCGACAGAACGATGCGCTTGCCGCCGGTCGCGGCGATCAGATCTGAACAAAACGCGGCTTTGAACTCGACATCGACGTACTCGGCGCCCTGTTGAAGCGCACACTCGAGAATCCGCCGGCGCTCGGCTTCGGAGTCCTTGAACGCACCGCCTTCCCACTCAGGGCGGCACGTCACGATGACCGGGGTGGTTCGTCCCGCCAGCGCAGCCGCGACGTCGGGGTCGGCCACCGAATCGATCCGCAGCTCGACCAGATCGGCTCCAGCCAGGGCGGCGGCATCGCGGCGCCGGCGCAGCTCCGCCGTCGTGGGTGCGGACGCGACGATGACGAGGAGTGGTTTGGACATAAAAAAAAGCCTCTGCAACCTTGCGGCTGAAGAGGCTTTGTTGGCTCCGGATTACGTCGGTCTCAGGCCAAGGCAGTTGCCCCTTCAGTCTGGGCGTAATACCACCATCCAAAACCAAACGAGAGATCTCCCAACGCGACGACGATTGGGCGCGGTGGACGTTTGGTCGAGGCCATGAAGCGCCGACGATAGCAGGAAGTCTTTGAAATTGTCAAGACATGTGCCACTATAAGTAAACGGATTTCCCAATAGATTCAACGACATGAAGAGACTTTTTTTCGCCCTCTTTGCGAGTCTGGCGCTGCTGGTTGTGTCCCTGCCAGCCGCTCCGCCCTACTACCCGATTGATCAGGTCAAAGCCGGAATGGTGGCCACGGGCTACACCGTCTGGCAGGGCGACAAGATCGAGGAATTCCAGGTTCACATCATCGGCGTGCTTCGCAACGTTATCGGACCGCGCCGCGATCTCATCCTCGCCAGGCTCGAAGGCGGTCCACTCGCCCAGACGGGCGTCATAGCCGGCATGAGCGGCAGCCCGGTCTACCTCGACGGCAAGCTGGTCGGCGCCGTGTCGTACTCGCTGGGAGCGTTCGCCAAGGAACCGATCGCCGGGATCACGCCGATTGCAGAGATGATCGACGCGGCGACGCTCGATACGCCGCGACCTCCAATGGGCACGCGGGCGCGGCTGGAGCTGCCTGTGACGCGCGACAGCGTGGCAGCCGCCATGCGCGCCTCGATGTCGTGGGCGCGGCCGTTCGCCGACCGCCCCGGCGACGTGCAGATTTTCGGCGACGGCGTCAGCGGCCAGGTCGCCACGATGCTCCGCCCGATCGCGACGCCGCTCAACCTCGGTGGATTCTCGCCGGATATCGCCGAGATGCTTGGTGCGTCGTTCCGCGATTACGGCTTTTTGCCGATCGCCGGCGCGGCAGCCGGACAGCCGCCCTCGATGAGCAGCTCGCCGCTTCGCCCAGGCTCGGCTGTGGGTGTCAACATCGTGAGCGGCGACTTCAACATGGGCGCAACCGGCACCGTGACCGAGGTCGTCGGCAACAAGATCTACGCCTTCGGCCATCCGTTCTTCAATCTCGGGCCCATCGCGTTTCCGATGACGCAGGCCTACATTCACGCGCTGCTCCCGAGCATGACCTCCTCGATGAAGATCTCGACGCTTGGCGACGTCGTCGGCACGATTCGCCAGGATCGCGCCACGACGATTGCCGGTCTGAGCGGCGATGGGCCCGCGACCATTCCTGTAAAGATCGCGCTCGAGTCCGATCGCGGATACAAGAAGCAATTCGAGTTCAGGGTCGTCAACGATCAGCTGTTCACGCCGCTCTTCACCTACGCGTCCATTTTGAGCACGCTGACGTCGTACGAGCGTGAGACAGGCGCCGCCACGTTCAGCATCAAAGGCACGATGAACGTGAAGTCGCACGGCGAAGTCAAGATTGAGGACCTGTTCTCCGGCAACAGCGCTTCGATGAACACGGCAGGGTCGATCATGGCGCCGCTGACGTTCCTGCTCGACAACGATTTCGAGCCGATTCAAATCGAAGCCGTCGATCTGACGATTCAATCGACCGAGCAGCCGCGGACCGCGACGATCGAGCGCGTGTGGCTCGACGGCGTGCGCGCGCGCGCCGGCCGCACGGTACCGCTGAAGGTGCTGATGCGCACCTATCGCGGGGAGGAAGTCGTTCATACGGTCCCGCTGGAGATTCCAGCCAATGCAACGGGCTCGCTGTCGGTGATGGTCTCTGACGGCACGAGGCTGGCGCAGTGGGAGCGCCGCGAAGTGCGGCAGCCGTCCGAACCGCGCAGCGTGCCGCAGCTGATGCGCGCGCTCAACACACTTCGGAAGAACAATCGCCTCTATGTGCGCCTGCTGGCGTCCGACGCGGGCGCGGTGGTCCGCGGCGAGCCGCTGTCGTCGCTGCCGCCGTCGGTGCTCGGCGTGCTCGAGGCCGACCGCAGCACGGGCGACTTCATTCCGCTTCGGAACTCCACGCTCGGCGAATGGAACCTGCCGACCGAGTATGCGGTGGTCGGGTCGCGCGTGCTGATCGTCAACATCGAGTAAGCATCGAATGCGTTCATTCCTGCGAAGCCTCTTCGTACTCACTGTAGCTGCGGCTTCGGCCGTCACCCTCACCGCCTCAAAGCCGGTCTTCTGGCAGACGGCCACGCTGAATGACTTCCTCCGCGGCGAGGTCGAGAACCTGTCGGTCGACGGCCATGGCCGTCTCGTGCTCGGACCAGCGACCGAGCTCGTCGCCGAGACCACCTCGCCGTTTCTCTGGGCAATGGCGGTGGCGCCGGATGGCTCCATCTACGTGGGCAGCGGCAACGAAGGCAAGGTATTCAAGATCGACACCGCAGGCAAGATTGCGACGTTCTTCGACACCACGGAGCTCGAAGTGCACGCGCTCGCGCTGGCCCCCGATGGCTCGCTCTACGCTGCGACGTCGCCAGACGGGCGGATTTACAAGATCGACCGCAGCGGCAAGGGCGCGCCGTTCTTCGACCCCGAAGACAAATACATCTGGAGTCTCGCGCTCGACGGGCAGGGCAACGTCTACGCCGGCACCGGCGAGAAGGGGCTGATCTACAAAATCACCCAGGACGGCAAAGGCAGCCCCTTCTACGCGACGAAGGCCACCCACGTCATCGCGCTCACGTTCGAGCGTAATGGGCAGCTGCTGGCCGGCACCGAGGCGCCGGGACGATTGTTCCGCGTCGACCAGGCGGGCAAGGCGTTCCTCCTGCTCGATTCAACCCATCAGGAGATTCGCGCGATCCGTCTCGATCCGCAGGGCAACATCTATCTCGCGGCGCTGAGCGGACGCACGAGCTCGACCAGCCAGGCGCCGGCGTCGACGCCGTCGGAGCCCGCGCCCCCATCGACGCGCGAGCCCGTCCCGACAGTCACGACAGAAGTGACGGCGATTGCCGTTGTCGACTCGGGCGGTGCCTCGGTCGGATCGGCCGAAGCGCCGGCGCGCGAGGATCGACGAGGCGGGCGCGGCGCGATTTATCGCATCAAACCGGACGGCCTCTGGGACATCCTCTGGGAATCCGCGGAAGACTCACCCTACGACCTCGCGCTCGACAGCGCGGGCGCCCTCATCGTCGGCACTGGGCGGAATGGCAAGCTCTACAGCCTCAGCGGCGAGCCGACGACCGCCACGCTGCTGATGCAGGCGTCGGCGCAGCAGGTCACCGGCTTCGCGCGTGACGCGAAGGGCAACATCATCTACGCGACGTCGAATCCAGGAAAGGTATTCAGGCTCTCGCCGCAGCGCGCGGCGGAGGGCACCTACACGTCGCTTGTGCGCGATGCGCAGACCGTCGCCGATTGGGGCACGCTCAGCTGGCGCGCGTCGGTCCCCGCGGGCACTCGCGTCGATGTTTTTACGCGGTCCGGCAACACGGGCACGCCGGACGATACGTGGAGCCCGTGGAGTGGGCCCTATGCGGTGTCCAATGGCGAGGAAATCAAGAGTCCAAACGCGCGGTACCTGCAGTGGAAAGCGGTGCTGAACGGCAAGGCGAGCACGCCTGTGCTGACATCGGTGTCCGCCGCGTACGTGCAGCGCAATCTGCGGCCCAAGGTGACGAGCCTCACGGTACATCCTGCGGGGACAGTGTTCCAGAAGCCCTACCCCACCGGCGATCCTGACATCGCCGGGTTCGACGATCAGGCGCCCGACCGGCGCATCCTGAACGCGACGCCGAATCCAAGCGGCGCAAGCTCGGGCCTTGGCCGCCGCGCCTACCAGCGCGGGCTGCAGACGTTCGTGTGGCGCGCGGAAGACGCGAACGACGACGAGCTGCGGTACGAGATCCTGTATCGCCGCGAGGGAGATACCGGCTGGAAATCCCTGAAGAGCGGCCTGGAGGAAGCGATCTTCGTCTGGGACACGACGTCCGTGCCGAACGGCACCTACGTCGTGAAAGTGATGGCGTCGGATGGCGCCTCGAACACGCCTGACGCGACGCTCGAGGGCGAGCTCGAGAGCTCGGCGTTCGACATCGACAACGGGCCTCCGACTGTCGTCGTGACGAGCGCGCGGCCTGTGAAGGGGCGCACCACGATCGAGTTCGAGGTGCGCGACGACTGGTCGTCGATTTCAAAGGTGGAGTATTCGCTCGACGCGCAGCGCTGGCAGGTGATCTATCCGCGCGACGGGATCTTCGACGGCCGAACCGAGCAATTCGAGCTGACGCTCGACAGCGCGGATGCCGCCAAGGGGCTCATCAGCCGCGCGTACGACGCGAAGAACAACTCCGCGACGACGCGGGGGGATGTTGCGGCTAAGTAAACGAAAAGCGAGGAACGTTAAACGAATAGAGCGACGGTACGCACGGCCAGCGCGCACGCGGCACGCATGACAGAATTCGTTTTTCGATTGTTCGTTTTTCCTTACAGCGTACGTTAGAGCATCTTCCAGCCGTCAACGCGCACGTGGATGTAGGCGCGCAGGGGCGCGCGCACGGTCGTGTGCGAGACCAGCCAGACGACATTCTGCGAGACGGGAGCGCCGGCGGCGCGTGCGGGTTCGAAGCGCGCCGTGGCGACGGCGTTGAGCAGTTCCGATAGCTCTGCGTGGGTGGGCAGATTGCGCCGGCCCTCGACACGGTCTCCAATCAACTTCACATCCTCGAGATAGCCGTCTGCCGTCACCAGGGCGGCGAACGCCACCTCCTCGTCGTCGCGGTTCATCACCGTCGCCGGCATGATCGCTTCGGCATACGCCCGCGGTAGCAGTTCGACCGGCGGAAGGTAGATGTCAGCCGTGCGGGCGCGCGAGCTCAGCGTCATCGCGGCTTTCAGCGACTCTGGGTGGCGGATCGGGCTCTGTGCGAGGACAAACGCGGCGGTCGCGAGAAACAGCGACGCGACCAGCGACACGCCGACGCTCGCGGAAGCGCGGCGGGGATCGTCGAAGAGGTTTCGAATCGAGCGCCCGAAGGACGCGCGCTCTTCGGCACTCCAGCGCTCGAGAAAGTCGGTCTGGAGTCGGCTGAGGCCGGGCATCACAGCGACGTCCTCGACCCGTGCCGTCGCCTGCAGCGCATCGCCAATCAGCTCGAGATCGTCGGCCTCGAGGCGGCATGACGGGCATCGATCGAGATGATCGGAGATGGCAATGCGAGCGCCTACCGGCAGCTCTTCATCGTAGAAGGCCGACAGCTCCGCGCGCACCTGCTCGCAGCTCCAGGTCAGCATCGCAGGTCTCCCAGCTGGGCCCGCAGCGTCTGGCGCGCGCGAGTGAGCCTCGACTTGACGGTGCCCACAGGCAACCCGAGCGAGAATGCGATTTCTTCGTACTTCAATCCTTCGATCTCCCGCAGCACGAGCGCTGTCCGCTGCTCGAACGGCAGATTCTGAATCGCCGTTTTCAACCGAGTGCCGATCTCTTTACGCGTGAGCTCGCGATCGGGCGTTGACGCATCGGCGCCCAGCACCATCTCGCCGTGATCGCGAATGTGCTCGTCGAGCGATACCTGGTTGGCCCGCTGGCGGCGCTTCCACCAGCGCTGCCGGTTCCGCACCTGGTTGACGACAATCCGAAAAATCCACGTGCGCAACGACGACTGCGCCCGGAAGCGGTGCAGGGTGCGGAACACCCGCAAGAACACCTCCTGCGACAAGTCGAGCGCCTCTTCGCGGTCGCCCAGTAGATGGGTGGCGAGCCCGAGCACCAGACGGTGATGCTCGAACACGAGCGCCGCGTGTGCGAGGTCGTCTCCGGCAATGCACCGCTCGATGAGTGCAGCTTCGCCACTGGCGACCTCAGACGACCATCCAATGGCTTCTGCCGGTTTGGCTGAAAAATTTCCTGCCACGTGGGTACCCCCGAATATAGCAGGTTCTGGCAGATTCGACCCCGAAATGGCGCAATTGTTCCCCTGCCCTGCCGAGCAAATGGCACAGATCCTGTTACGATCGGGGCCCAGTGAAGAAGCTCGTCGCGGGCATCATCGTCCTGGGCGGCCTGGCTGCAGCCGGGCTGCTGGCCGAACAGGCCGTCGAGCGCGATCGCGAATACCGGCGGTTGATCGTGCAGGGCGACGAGGCGCTCGGGCGCGGGCAGACGTTCGTGGCTATCGAGAAATACAGCGGTGCGATCGCGCTGAAGAACGATTCGATGCTCGCGTACCTGAAGCGAGGCGAGGCGCACCGGCGGCGCGGCGATACCCCCGAGACGCTCACTGCAGCCCTGAGGGATTTGCGAACGGCGGCGGAGCTCGATCCGGGCGCGACCCGGACCCTCGAAAAGCTGGGCGACGTCAACATGGCGCTTCATCGCTACGCGAACGCGGTGGAGAACTATGAGGCCTACATCCGCCTCGACGACCACTCTGCCACGCTCTTCTACAAGCTCGCGCTCGCGTCGCGCGGCGATGGACAACTCACTCGGGCCATCGGCGCCCTCCAGCAAGCCGTCACCCTGAATCCGAGCTTCTACGAGGCCTATTACGTGCTGGGCTTGTGCCGGAAAGACCGCTCGGAGCTGATCGAGGCGCGCGCCGCGTTCGAGCGCGCCATCGCCCTTTCCCCTGCGTTCATTTCCGCTCGCGAAGAGCTCGCCGATCTGTACCGACTCCAGCAGCGTACCCGCGACGAAATCGAGCAGCTCGACGCGCTGTATGCCCTCGATCCCATCAAGCCCGAGCGCCTGATCGCCGTCGGTCGCGCATACCTGCGGGCCGGCAATCGCGAGCGCGCCGTCATCGCGCTGGTACGGGCGGCAGAGAGCTTCAAGGACTACCCAGGTGTCTATGCCGCCCTTGGTCATGTCTGGCTCGATGCTGCGGAGGAGCGGCAGGATCCGAGCGATCTGCGGAAAGCACTCGAAGCGCTCGAGGTGGCCGTCGCACAATCGAGCCCCACCAGCGAGGCGCTGGGATTCTATGGCCGCGCGCTGATGCTTGCGGGACGATATGGCGAGGCGGAAGCGATGTTCAGGCAGGCGTCGCAGCGTTTTCCGACCGATCCTGATGTGCTTCCCCACTTCGCCACCGTGGCCCAGCGCCTCGGCCACCTGGACGACGCCCGCCAGGCGCTGGTGAAGTATTCGATTCTGGTCGACGACGATCGAGAAGAGGCATCCCACGCGGCGCGCATCGCCGATCTGTCGATGCAGCTGGACGACGCAGCGGCCGCGGTCGCGTGGTATCGCCGATCGGATGCGCTCCGCACGAGCGATGCATCGCTGCTGGCCCGGATGGCGGACGCGCAATGGCGGGCTGGTGAGACGGAAGACGCGCTGGCGACGCTCCAGCGCGCAGTCGAGAAGGACGCAAACCATCCTCTCGTACGCTCGGTCGCGCGCCGCCTTCAGGCTCGATAACGCTTCGGATCGAGCGCGTCGCGCAAACCATCTCCGAGAAAATTGAACCCGAGCACGAGCGCTGCGATGGCTGCGCCCGGAAAAACCGTCAAGTGGGGCGCGTCAAGCAGGTGCAGCCGCCCGCCGTTCAGCATCGTCCCCCAGCTTGGCGTCGGCGGCTGCACGCCGAGGCCAAGAAAACTCAGCGAGGCTTCCGCAAGAATGGCCCCTGCCATGCCCAGCGTGGCCTGCACCATCACCGCCGGCATGGTCGTCGGCACCACATGACGAAGCAGGATGCGGGAGGTCGAGGCGCCAAGCGCGCGCGCGGCCTGCACGAACTCCAGTTCGCGCGCCTTGAGCACCTGCCCTCGGACGAGACGGGCGTAGCCAACCCAGCCGATCACAGACAACGCCATTACGACGTTCAAGAGGCTTGGGCCGAGCACCGCCACCAGCGCGATCGCCAGAAGAATTCCGGGGAACGCCAGCAGCACGTCGATCGTCCGGCTGATCACATCGTCGAGCCAGCCGCCGAAGTATCCAGCGATCGAGCCCAGCAGGACGCCGACAACCGACGAGATGCCCACGACCGTCAGACCGACGAACAACGAGATACGCGCGCCGGCGAGCACGCGCGAAAAAATATCGCGGCCCAGCTCGTCGAGGCCGAACGGATGCTGCAGACTCGGCCGTTCGAGACGCAGCGCGAGCTCCTGCCCTGCTGGATCGTACGGAACGGCCCACGGGGCGATGATCGCGGCGATCACGGTCAGCAGCACGATCGCCGCGCCGACTTTGATCACGGCCGATCCACCCGGATGCGCGGATCGAGGAAGCCGTAGGTCAAATCGGTGATCAGGTTCACGCCCACGTAGGTGACGGCGATCAAAAGCACGCACCCTTGCACCGTCGGGTAGTCGCGAAAGCTGATCGACTGGATCAACAAGCGGCCGATACCCGGCCACGCAAAGATGGTTTCGGTGATGACGGCCCCGGTGAGCACAACGCCGAATTGCAAGCCGAGAATTGTGACGATTGGAATGAGGCTGTTGCGAAACGCGTGATGCAGGATGGCGCGCGTGCGGGATACGCCCTTCGCGCGTGCGGCGAGCACGTAAGGCTCCCCCAGCTCTTCCAGGAGGCTCGCGCGCGTCATCCGCGCGAGGATCGCCGCGAGAGCCGCGCCGAGGGTGACCGACGGGAGTACCAGGTGCGCGAGCGTCCCCCGTCCGCCAACCGGCAGCCAGCCAAGCTCGACGGCGAACACGATCGCAAGGAGCGGCCCCAACCAGAAGTTCGGTATCGAGATGCCGACAAGTGAGAGCGTCATCGCGCCGTAGTCAACGGCCGTGCCCCTCCAGACGGCCGCGATAATGCCGAGCGGCAGCGCGATGAGCACGGCTACGGCCATCGACGCAAACGCCAGCTCTGCGGTCGCCGGCATGCGTTCGACAATCTGCTGCAGCACCGGCTGATCGTTCCGCAGCGAGACGCCGAGATCGCCGCGCGCCAACCCTTGGAGGAATGACCCGTACTGCACGAGGATCGGCCGGTCGAGGCCAAGCCGCTCGCGGAGCTGCGCGACATCCTCCGGCGCGGCGCCTTCGCCCAGCATGGCCTGGGCGGGATCGCCGGGAATGAAGTGAATGAGGGAGAACACCAGCGTCGCGACGCCGAGGAGCACAGGAATGGTCAGCAGCAGCCGGCGGACGAGGTATCTATGCATCGAGGTGAAGGCGCTGCATCAGCTTCGCAAGACCCTGGCGGCTCAATCCCAGCGCCGCGGCCGTCTGGCCACGATGCCCCCCAGCCCGGGCGAGCGCCGCGCGGACGAATCGCTCTTCGAACTTGAAACGCGCGTGCTCCAGTGATTCGTGCGGCGACACGTGCGCCGCTCGCGCGATGGCTGCTGGCAACTCCGATGCGCTGACGACACCGCGCTGCGGAACCGCGACGACGAGCGCGGCGAGGACGTTTTGAAGCTCTCGAACGTTTCCTGGCCAATCATACCGCGCGAGCGCGCAAACGGCGCCGTGTGCCAGGACGGCTTTGCTGCCGATGCGGTCGGCCGACTGCCGCCAGAATCGCGCCGCGAGCAGCGGGATGTCTTCCACGCGCTCGCGCAGCGGCGGCACGTTGATGCGTATTACGTCGAGACGGTACAGCAGGTCCTGCCGGAATCGTCCCGCGTCCACCAGGCCACGCAGCGGGCAATTCGTCGCGGCCACGAGGCGCGCGTCGAACGGTCTCGTGAAGTTCTCTCCGATGCGTCGAATCTCCCCTTCCTGCAGGACGCGCAGAACTTTGGCCTGGGCCCGCGCCGACAGCTCACCCACTTCGTCGAGAAACACCGTGCCTCCTTCGGCGCTCTCGAACAGCCCGAGGCGCTCGGTAGCCGCACCGGTAAATGCGCCCTTCGCATGGCCGAACAACTCGGCGTCGACGAGGTCTTCGGGCATCGCTGCGCAATTGAACGCGGAGTACCGCCGCTCGCGCCGGCTGCCGGCGCGATGAATCGCCCGTGCCACAAGCTCTTTTCCCGATCCGCTCTCCCCTTCGATGAGCACAGTGAACGGCGCACTCGCCGCGCGGACGATGGCTTTGCGCACTTGCTCGATGGCGGGGCTCGTGCCCACCAGATCGAATTCCGCTTCGGCAACTGCGGGCGTCTCCTCCCGCTCGATCAGCACGTACACCAGCGGAGCGCAGACGGCGGCAGCCGCCCGGCAGAATGCGAGCGCGCGTTCGGCATGCCCGGGCCCTTCGATGCTCCAACGCATGGCGACAGCCCCCAGGGTGCGTCCGAGGTATTGGATTGGGACTGCTGCCTCGACGCCGGTGGCGGACCGTTCCGGCCGGATGGGTTGGGCGACGTCGATCGTGCGCCGCGCAGCGACGCTGCTCGCCGTTCCAGAGGACGCAAGCATCCTGGGTGAGGTGTCGCTCCGGCCGAAGATGGCAACGCCGAGCGCATGTGTATGGCGCCGAATCGCCTGTGCTGCGTGCGCGAGCACGGCGGTCTCGTCCCCGTTGTGATGAGCACTTGCCAGCAATTCGCGCAGCCCGTCGAGATCGTCCGCGTCGCCAGTAGCGCGCGACGCCTGAAACGGAACCGTCGTTTCGCGTGCGGCCGGCGGCTTGCTGAGTGCACCCAGCACAGACTCGATGCGCGATTTCAGCAGCGGCGGCACGGCGCGGCCACGAATGTCGGCGAGATGACGCGCGGCGGTTCGTGCCTGGCCAAAGCGTTCCGCCCGGTGAAGCCCTTCGATATAGGTGAGGCGGAGCTTGATCGCCTGGAGCGGCAGCCGGGCGCGTCGGGCGGCGGCCAGTCCATTGGCGACGTGGATCCGAAGCGCCTCTGCGTCGCCAAGCCTGCCTTGTACGGCCGCTTCGCACTCGCACACCACGGATTCGATGACCGGAGATAGACCCGGCGAAGCTGGCCGGGCGCGTTCGACCGAGCGCCATGCGTCGGCCAACGCATCGGCCGCGATTCGCAGCCGTGCCATCAGGCACCAGTACCTCGCGCAGTGTTCGGCATCTCCCCCGGGCGTAACGGCGTCCAGGATCGACCGCGCCTCTGCATCCCGTCCCTGCCAGATCAACGAACGCACGAGCGCGAGCGCTGGAAACAGCACGGCTTCAGAACCGAGCGCGGATGCGGCCGAGTACGCGACGCGGCACGTTCGCTCGGCATCGGTCAGGTGCGCGAGATCGGTTTGGGCAAGGCCGAGATACACAAGGGCCTCGAGCGATTCTCGAACGGCCCGCTCGCCCTGAAATCGCGCGTGCGCCTCGGCGAACACCGATTGCGCTTCGGCAGCGCGCCCGCGAACCAGCAGAAGACGTCCGAGCGTAACCTCGGCCGCGCCGGCGCCGCGCGCATCGCTGCGGCGGTCGAACGCGGCAATGGCTTCGCGCAGTGTCCGCTCCGCGGCCGCATGCCGGCCCCGCAGCGTCAATCGCTCCACTTCGGCGATCAACCTGCCTGCTCGCGCGTCCAGTAATCGTGGCGTTCCCCCGTACGTCGCGCGTCCCTCTGCGGCCGCGGCGACGTGGGCGCACGGGGATTCGCGGTGCAGCGCCACAAGGCGGAAATCTCGAACGTGACACGCCGCGAGGCTGAGCACTGCGAGTGCGGCACGCGCCGGGGAGCCTCGCGCATCCAGCAGCGCCACAGAGCGTCCGGAAAGTACAGTGCGGGCATCGCCGTAACGGGCGGGATCGTCCAGAAGCCGAGCGTCGCACGGCACAAACCCGCGTTGCCGCACGGCTCGGATGTCTGGGAGCTCCGCGACATGCAGCACCCTTGATGACGAGGGCCGCGCGTCGTCCAGCCACTCGACAATCCCTGTCGTTTCCTTTCCGCGTCGACACGACGACGGTTCGCCGCGGTGCGGTCGCGCTTCGAAACGATCTCGACTGCCGATGAAACCGAAGTCAACGAGCGTGCCTTCGGCATACGCGCGCGTGCACGCGTCGGTCCACGCTTGTTGCGCCGAGCGTGTACCGGCAGGCTCGATACGCAGACGTACGCGCGCGCCTGTTGCGAGGTCGAATGCAGCACCCGCCGATCGGACAACGAACCGATCGCCGATCAGGGTTGTCGTCATACGCGCATGCACCACTGCAATCGGCTCGCCCGCGAGAACGGGCGAGATCGCGCCGGTTCGCGGCGGGAGAGCGCAGAAACTTCGTATAGAATGACGAGGCAATGCTGCGTTTTCTCACTGCCGGCGAGTCCCACGGCAAAGGCCTGGTCGTGATACTCGAGGGCATGCCGGCCGGACTGCATATCGATTTCGCCGCCATCACCGAACAGCTCAAGAGGCGCCAGGGTGGGTACGGGCGCGGCCGCCGTATGGCGATCGAATCCGATAAGGCCGAGGTGCTGTCCGGCGTGCGAGCGGGTGAAACGCTGGGCTCGCCGATCTCGCTGCTGATCCGCAACAAGGATTGGGAGAACTGGCAGCAGACGATGCATGCAGAGGATGAGGCGCCGGAAGGCGCTTCTGGAGCGCTCCGGCCCGTCGTGACACGGCCTCGTCCCGGGCACGCCGATCTTGCGGGCGCCATCAAGTACGATCGCACCGACATCCGCGATGTGCTCGAGCGCGCGAGCGCGCGCGAGACCGCCGCTCGCGTGGCCGCGGGCGCCATCGCGCGCCAGTTGCTCAGGGCGTTCGACGTCGAGATCGTGAGCCATGTGTATCGCGTCAACGGCATCGGCCTCGATTCCCCGCTGCGCGTCACGTTCGAAGCCGCCCGCGACATCGGGCCCGACTCGGCGCTGCGGTGCGCCGACCTCGACGCCGAGGTCAACATGATTGCGGAGATCGATCGCTGCCGCGACGCCGGCGACACGGCCGGAGGCGCCTTCGAGGTGATCGCGCGCGGCCTGCCGGTCGGTCTGGGCAGCTACGTGCACTGGGATCGCAAGCTCGACGGCCGCCTTGCGCAGGCGATGATGTCGATTCCGGCAATCAAGGGCGTGGGCATCGGCATCGGACCGAACGCCGCATCGGTGCCCGGATCGCAAATGCACGACGAAATCATCCCCGCGCCCAGCCGCACGAAGCCGCCGATCGGCGTCGCGCGGCCCACGAACAACGCCGGCGGGCTCGAGGGTGGTGTGACCAACGGCGAGGACCTGCGGGTCTCCGGCTTCATGAAGCCCATCGCCACGCTGATGAAGCCTCTGCGCTCGGTCGATCTCGTCGGCATGGACGCCGCGCCGGCCGTTATCGAGCGAAGCGACGTCTGCGCGATCTCCGCCGCGGCCGTCGTGGGCGAGGCGGTCGTGAGCCTCGTGCTCGCTGATGCGTTTCTCGAGAAATTCAGCGGCGATTCGCTGGGCGAGATCCAGCGCAACTACGCCGCCGCCACAGATCGGCTGCAGGCGAGGTTTACCACCCGACGATCGTGATTCGCCCCATTCTGAGGTTCGGCGAGCCGCCGCTGCAGGCTCGAGCGGCAGATGTGGGCGAGCTGACGCCCGACATCCAGAAGCTCATCGACGACATGATCGAGACCATGTATGCGGCGCCAGGTATCGGCCTGGCAGCGCCGCAGATTGGCGTATCACTCCGCATCTTCGTGGTCGATCTGTCGGTCGGGCGCAAGCCCGACGACCTGATGGTGTTCATCAATCCTGAGTTCGTCGAGCTCGAGGGGATGCAGCTCGAGGAAGAAGGGTGCCTCAGCGTTCCCGGCTTCAATGCGACGGTGGCGCGGCCGATGCGCGCGGTCATTCGCGGCCTGGATCGGCAGGGAGCGCCGCGTACGGTCGAAGCCACGGAGCTGCTCGCGCGCGCCTTTCAGCACGAAATGGATCACCTCGACGGCAAGCTCTTTCTCGATCGCGTTCGCGGCATCAAGCGCGATCTCATCGTCAAGAAGATCCGCAAGATGGCTCGCGCGGGAAAATGGTGACGCCGGCCGCGCCCCTTCGACTTGTGTTCTTCGGCACTCCGGATTTCGCTGTTCCAACGCTCGAGACGCTGCATCGATCGCGGCATCAGGTAGTTGGCGTCGTCACGCAGCCCGATCGCGCCCGCGGGCGCGGCCATCATTCGCAGGCCTCTCCCGTCAAGCAGCTCTCGGAACGTCTTGGATTGACCGTCCTGCAGCCACTGCGGCTGGGTGAGGAAGCGTTTCTCGATACGCTCCGCTCACTTCACGCCGATCTCGGCGTCGTCGCGGCGTACGGAAAAATCCTGACCGACGCCGTCCTCGCGGTTCCGAAGCTCGGCCTCATCAACGTGCACGCATCGCTCCTGCCCAAATTCCGCGGCGCGGCGCCGATTCATCGAGCGGTGATGGCCGGCGAGACGGCAACCGGCGTGACCATCATGCGCGTCGTCAAAGCGCTCGACGCCGGGCCGATGATCGCGAAAGCGACGCGTCCAATCGGCGATAACGAAACGAGCGCGGACGTCGAGCACGACATCGCGCAACTTGGCGCGGCCCTGCTCGGCGAGGCCGTCGACGCCCTCGCCGAGGGACGCACTTCAGAGACGCCGCAGGACGAGTCCGAGGCGTCGTACGCCCACAAGATCGAGAAGTCAGACGGGATCGTTGACTGGTCGCGGCCGGCGCGAGACATTCACAACCAGATTCGCGGTCTCCATCCATGGCCGCACGCCTACTCGGATCTTCAGGGCGAGCGCACGATTCTTCTTCGATCGGAAGTGGAAGGAGAACAGCAAGGACCGCACACCGACCCGGGCACGGTGGTAGACGCCCGTCCGGATCGTTTTGCGGTCCAGGCAGGCCGCGGCGTCGTTCGGCTGTTGATGCTCCAGCGCGAAGGCCGGCGCCCGGTGACAGCCCGGGAGTTCCTGGCCGGACGACGCGTCGAGCCCGGTGCCAGGTTCGTGTCTTCCCGTATTGCCTCATGATCGCGCCCGCGCGCGCGGCGGCGTTCACGGCGCTTCGCGATGTGAATGCCGGACGCGCCGATCTGCCCGCGGCGCTCGCGGCCGTCCGCCCCACACTTCAGGATGAGCGCGATCGCGCGCTCGCGACCGATCTGGTGACCGGCACTCTGCGCTGGCAGCGCCAGCTCGACCATCTCATCGAGCATTTTTCCAAACGTCCGCTGTCAAAACTCGATTTCGAGGTCCTGCAGATTCTGCGCCTTGGGGCGTATCAGCTGCTTCATCTCGATCGTGTGCCGGCAGCGGCTGCCGTCAATGACGCGGTGGCCATGACGCGTCGAGCGCGCAAAACGAGCGCCGCGGGACTCGTGAATGCCGTGCTGCGGGGGATTTCGCGAAATGCGCACAGGCTGCCGCTCCCATTGCGGCCCCCTGCAGGCGATCCGCTTCCCTACCTTGAAGTCTCGCTGTCGCATCCAGCGTGGCTTGCCAACCGGTGGCTGGGGCGGTACGGATTCGATGGGGCCGAAGCGTGGGAGCAATTCAACAACATTCCGCCGCCGCTCACGCTTCGCGTGAACCGTCTGAAGACCGACAGCGACTCGCTCGTGGGCGCGTTGGCGGAGCAGGGTGTCAGCGTACAGCCCGCGCGCTTTGCGCCCGACGGCCTGATCGTGACGAGCGGCAATCCGCTGCGCACGCCGCTTGCCGGCACGGGACAATTTGTCCTTCAGGATGAAGCATCGCAGCTCGTGGCGTTGCTCGCCGCTCCCGAGGCAGGCATGCGGGTGCTCGATACGTGCGCTTCTCCCGGCGGCAAGACGACGGCGATCGCGGCAATGTCAGGAGATCGCGCTGACATTGTCGCTGTTGACGTGCGCGGCGCGCGAGTACAACTGCTACGCGAGACTGTCAGCGCCAGCGGCGCGCAGCATGTGCGTGTGGTGCAGGCTGACCTCGAGGCCGGGCTGCCGTTCGGGGCGGCATTCGACGTGGTCTTCGTCGATGTGCCGTGCTCGGGCCTCGGCACGGTGCGGCGCGACCCGGACATTCGATGGCGGCGCACAGAGGATGATCTGGCGCCGCTGGCGGGCGCTCAGTTGACGATGCTGCGGCACGCCGCCGATGCGGTGCGCAGCGGTGGCCGTCTCGTCTATGCCACCTGCTCCAGCGAGCCCGAGGAAAACGATCGAGTCGTTGCCGGTTTTCTCGCGGGCAATTCGGATTTTGCGAGAGTCGACTTGCGGGCCGACAAACCGGCGTACTTCGACGCGCTCGACCCCGTGATCGACGAAGACGGTGTCCTGCGCACGTCGCCCCGGGAACACGGCCTCGAGGCGTTCTACGGCGCCGTCCTGCGCCGTGTAAAATAGGACTCTCCGAGATGCCGTTCAGGAACCGAATGTGGAGTGCCGGGCGGCTGTTTGCGATCGCCGCCTGCCTTGTCGCAACGTATGTGCTTTTTGCCGTCACAGCGATGCGCGTCGCGCTGCGGGTCCGCGAGGTGCCCGTTCCTGAACTTCGCAACCATACAGTCGCCGAAGCCACGGCACAGCTGCAGGATGCCGGCCTCGCCCTGACCGTCGACCAGAGCGGGCGGCTGGATCCAAAAATTCCCGCCGGCCGCATCGCACTGCAGGACCCGGCAGCAGGCGCCGTCACACGCCGCCAACGCAGCGTGCGTGTGTGGATGAGCCAGGGGCCGAGAATTACGATCATTCCAGCATTGACGGGCGAGTCCGAGCGCGCCGCGCAGTTGCGTCTGCAGCAGGACGGACTGGCCGTCACGTCACTGGCAGAGGTGCGATCGTCCGATTTTCCCAGCGGGACGATCATCGCGCAGGACCCGCCTGCCAGCGCGCGCGGCACGGAGGTCGCGCTGCTCGTCAATCGCGGCGAGCGCAGCCACAATTACGTGATGCCCGATCTGATCGGCGTGGCCGGGTCGCGTGCGGTCGATCTGCTCCGCGCGCGCGGATTCCGCGTCACTATCGTCGGCGAGCTGCCCTATCCGGGAGCGCCCGCGGGTATCGTGCTTCGCCAGTTCCCGGCCGCGGGTTTTCAAATCGCGGCAGGCGATCCGATTTCGCTGGAGGTCAGCCGTTGAGCGGTAAACCCGTCCGCATTGCGCCGTCGATCCTGTCCGCGGATTTTGCCGCCCTGGGCGCGGCCATCGCGGCCGCCGAAAGAGGCGGCGCCGACTTAATCCACGTCGATGTGATGGACGGGCACTTCGTCCCGAACATCACCATCGGCCCGCCGGTGGTCAAGTCGATCAAGCGCGTGGCTCGCGTGCCACTCGACGTGCATCTGATGATCACCGATCCAGATAAGTACGCCGAGGCGTTCGTCGAGGCCGGCGCCGACATGTTGTCGGTCCACGTCGAGGTGTCGCCGCATCTGCACCGGACCATCGCGCTGATCAAAAGCCTGGGCATAAAAGCCGGCGCGGTGCTCAACCCTTCGACGCCAGCGTCGGCCTTGGAGGAGATCGCCGGAGACGTCGACTTCATTCTCGTCATGTCGGTGAACCCGGGATTCGGGGGACAGAAATTCATCCCGGGGAGCCTGCGCAAGGTAACGGCGATCCGCGACCTCCTCGACCGGGCCGGAAACACCGCCGCGCCTATCGAGATCGACGGCGGCATCGACCTCTCGAACATCGCTCGCGCCGTCGACGCCGGCGTGGAGATCGTCGTCGCCGGCTCAGCGATCTTCAACGCGCCCGATCCGACCGCAGCGACGAAGGCTCTCAAAGACGCCGCGGCGGCAGTCGCGTCCTGATGACCGCACAGACCCCTCAGATCATCAATATTCGCGTGCGTTACGCCGAGACCGACAAGATGGGCGTCGTCTACCACGCCAACTACTTCACGTGGTTTGAAATCGGCCGCTGCGAGCTGCTTCGCTCGATTGGCCGCAGCTATCGAGAGATGGAAGCATCGGGGATTGGCCTGCCAGTCATCGAAGCGCACTGCGAATACAAATCGCCGGCGCGGTATGACGATGAGCTGGTGGTCACGACGCGAGGCCGGTTGCTGTCCCCGGCGCGCGTCGAGTTTGCGTATGAGATCAGCCGGCCCATCGATGCGACCGTCAACGCCATCGGGCGCACCGTGCATGCGGCCGTCGACACGACCGGGCGGCCCTGCCGGCTGCCCGATTACATTCGAGGTCTGTTGGAATGAAGGCGCTCGTCACCGGCGCGGCCGGGTTCATCGGATCGCATCTATCCGCCGCGCTGCTCGATTCGGGTGCGAGCGTCACGGGCATCGACTCTTTCACCGATTACTACCCGCGCGGCATCAAGGACGCGAACCTCGAGACGGTGAAAGGGCGGCCTGGATTCAGTTTCGTGGAAGCGGCGCTTCAGGATGCCGATCTCACCGCGCTCCTGACGGGCGTGACCCATGTATTCCATCTGGCGGGTCAGGCCGGTGTTCGGAAAAGCTGGGGAGGCGACTTCGACGTCTATATCAGGGACAACATCCAGGCGACGCAGCGCCTGCTCGAAGCGCTCGCGCGGATGCCGATCCAAAAATACGTGTACTCCTCGAGCTCGTCGGTTTACGGCAACCACGTGCCGCTGCCGATGCGCGAGGACGCGTATTTACAGCCGCTGTCCCCTTACGGCGTGACGAAACTGGCGGGAGAGCATCTCGGCAACTTGTACTACGCCAATCATGGGGTGCCCGCAGTGTCGCTGCGTTATTTCACGGTGTATGGGCCGCGCCAGAGACCTGATATGGCGTTTCAGCGCTTTCTGAGCGCCGCGAGAGACGGCAGACCCATCACGATGTACGGGGATGGCGAGCAGACCCGTGACTTCACGTTCGTGGGCGACATCGTGGCGGCGAACATGGCGGCGGCGGCCCAAGGGCGCCCTGGCAGCGTGTACAATATTGGTGGTGGTTCGCGAGTGACATTGAACCACATCCTCGATTTGATACGGAAGGTGACCGGGAAGACGATTGAGGTTCGGCGCGAACCGGAACAGAAAGGCGACATGCGCCACACCTACGCCGACACCTCGGCCGCGCGCCGCGACCTCGACTTCAGCCCGCGAGTGACACTCGAGAACGGCCTCGACCAGCAGTATCGGTGGCTTACGAAATGAAACGATCGCATTCTCTGCCCTTCGCCCTTTGTCCCCTGCTCGTGCTGGCGGTCCTGACCGCCGGGTGTGGCGCCAATGCTCCCGTCACCGCCGGGCCCGGTGAAGCCGACCAGATTCTGCTCGATCGCGGGAATGCCGCGCTCAAAGACAAATCGTGGACCAAGGCGCGCACCTACTTCTCCGAATTGCTCGAGTCGTATCCCCAGAGCCCTCTGCGTGCCGACGCGAAGCTTGGCGTCGGAGACACGTTTCTCGGCGAAAACAACAGCGCGTCGTACGTCTACGCCCAGAACGAATATCGTGAGTTCATCGCGTTTTATCCGACCAATCCCAGGGCGGACTACGCGCAGATGCAGCTCGGCATGGTCCACTTCAACCAGATGCTGAGCCCGCAGCGCGACCAGACCGAGACGAGAGAAGCGATCAAGGAATTCCAGGCGTTCGTCGATCGATATCCCAACAGCCCCCTGATCAACCAGGTGAGGCAGCGGTTCCGCGAGGCCAGGGATCGCCTGTCGGACTCGGACATGATCGTGGCGAACTTCTATCTGAGCATTCGTCTGTATTCCGGAGCCGAGCCGCGCTACCGGCACGTGCTGGAAACAGACCCCGAATACACCCGCAAGGACTCCCTTTATTTCCATCTGGGCGAGACACTCGAGAAGACCAACAAGAAGGTCGAAGCGCTCCCCTATTACGAGCGCTTGCTGAAGGAATTCGAGAAAAGCGAGTATTTGGAAGAAACGACCCGACGCGTGGACCGGCTCAGGCAGGAGCTGAAACTTGGCGCCGTTGTCGAAGGATAGCCGCGGCTAGCGGAACCCCCCAAAAAGTCCGATAAGACAGCCGAAGCTCTGCCGTATCCCGAGCCACGCGAACGACGCTCCGGCATGGCTGTAACCTGCGCTCCCTTAAGGACTTCTGTATGCGTTACCGTGCGTCTGCATGTGCGCTGTTTTTCACTCTGGTAGCCGTGCCTGCTTTCGCTCAGGATCCGCCGGCCCCCTCCGCCGACACTGAGCTTGTGCCACCGCCGGCCTGGGCCTTCAACGACGTGGCCTGCGCGCCTGCGCTGCTGACAAAAAAACGAAGCAAAAGCGACGAGCCTCCCCTTCGGGTGGTGGGCGTCCAGGACCCTGCGATACGGGACCTCTTCGGCCCCGGCGATATCCTGGTCGTCAGCGGAGGCTCGAATGCCGGATTGCAGCCTGGGCAGCGATTCTTCGTGCGGCGCGTGATACCGCAGGTGACCGTGACAGGTCCCACGCCGCAGCCAACGATCCACACATCGGGGTGGGTCCAGATTCTTGGCGTCGACACCATGGTGTCGACCGCCCTCGTGATCCATTCATGTGAGGCGATTTTGTTCGACGATTATCTGGAACCCTTCGTCGCGCCGACCATCGCCGCGCGTCCGCTGCCCGGCACGACGCCGCATTATGAAAATATGGGGCACATCGTCAGCGGCATCGAAGGAATCCACAGCGCCGCTCCCGGCAACGTGATGACGATCGATCGTGGGGCGAACACCGGCGTCGTTCTGGGCCAGCGGTACCTTGTCTTCCGGGACAAGCGCGACCAGCACGTCGACGTGACAGGACGATCGCCGGCGTTTCTCGCCAATGCGCGCAACACGCCGCTCGTGGAAGTTGGAGAAGTGCTGGTGGTGGCCGTGCGGGCAGATGATGCGACCGTGCAGGTCGTCGTCTCGAGAGACGCCGTGCTGCACGGCGACCTGATCGCGCCTATTCGCTAGCTGGCCTTACGCGGGCGTTCCACCTGCGGGAACGACGCGACCTTCGCGGGAATCTGGCTGAAGCGGCGGTAGTAGTCCGCCGCCGAAATCAGCGCGGTTGCCACCACGACCCAGAGCGCCGCGTAGCCGAGCGTGCCGAGCGGCTGCAGGCGCTCTTCCTCACCCAGAATCAACGCCAGAATCGCAACAACCTGCGCCACCATTTTCACCTTGCCAAGAGGCGACGCCGGAATGACGACCCCGCGCGCGTAGGCGATGCCGCGCAGCGTGGTGACGGCGAGCTCGCGCCCGATGATGACGGCAATCATCCAGGCCGGAGCGAGCCCCATCTGAATCAGCGAGATGAACGCCGCGGACGTCAACAGCTTATCGGCGATCGGGTCGATCATCTGCCCGAGCGTCGTCACCTGCTTGCGGCGCCTGGCGAGGTAGCCGTCTAGCCAGTCCGTGAGCGACGCGAGTCCAAATATCGCCGCGCCGATCAGTTCCTTGCGCACGCCGAAGACGAGACGGCCCTCGAAGTTCGTCAACAGCACGACAACGAGCAGCGGCACCAGAAAGATGCGCGTGGCGGTCAGCGCGTTGGGCAGATTGATGGTCGGGCGCACGGGCCTGGCCCAATTGTAATGCAGTATCATCACGGGTCGATATGAAGGCGCTTCTTCTCGTCGGCGGCCAGGGCACCAGGCTCCGCCCGCTGACGATTCACGGACCCAAATCGATCGTCCCGATATTCAACCGGCCTTTTCTCCACTATCAGCTCGATCTCATCAAGCAGGTGCCGGAAATTGACGAAGTCATCCTCAGCCTGAACTATCAGCCCCATCGCATCGAAGAGGTCTTTGGCGATGGGCGCGACGCCGGCATCAAGATTCGCTATGTCGTGGAGCCGACGCCGCTCGGCACTGCCGGTGCCGTACGGTACGCCGCGCAGGGCGTGCCCGACACGATCGTCGTCTTCAACGGCGACGTGCTGACCCAGGTCGATTTACGCGGCCTGATCGATTTCCATCGCGGCCGCCGTGCCCGGGCCACCATCGTGCTGACGCCGGTCGACAACCCGAGCGCTTACGGCCTGGTGGAGACCGACCCCGCCAGCAACATCCTGCGGTTTCTCGAAAAGCCGAAGGCCGAGGAAATCACCTGCAACACCATCAATGCCGGCATCTACGTGCTCGAGCCCGAGACGTTCGATCGCATTCCGGCGGACGTCGCGTGGTCGATCGAGCGCAGCTTCTTTCCGTCGTTCATCGAACGCGGCGAGACGTTTCTCGCGTCGATCTACCGCGACTACTGGATCGACATCGGCACGCCGGAGAAATACATGCAGGTGCACCGCGACATCATGGACGGACGCTATACGATGCCTCCGTTCAACGGCCGGCCCGGCGTGGCGTGGGTCGCGCCGACGGCGCGCGTCGACCCCGAGGCGCGCCTTGAAGGGCCGCTCTTCATCGATGACGGCTGCGTGGTGAAGGCCGGGGCCCGGCTCGGACCCTACACGGTGCTCGGACGGGACTGCGAAGTGGATACTGGCGCCAACGTGTCAGGCGCCATCGTGTGGGCGGGCTCTCGCATCGGGCCCGGTGCTACAGTGACAGATGCCATCATCGGCCGATCGGGACTGGTCGGCCGCCACGCCACACTGCGCGGTAGCGTACTCGGGGACACGACCTCTATCGCGGAATACAGCCGTTTATGAACCCACAAATTTTCAAGGCCTACGACGTTCGCGGTCTCTATCCGGCGGAGCTCGACGAGCAGATATTTCATCAGATCGGCCGCGCGTTCGTGGCGTATCTCAAGGCCAAGCGGATCGGGGTCGGACGCGATATGCGGATGTCCTCGCCGAGCCTGGCCGCGGCGTTCATTGCCGGAGCGCGGGAGCAAGGCGCGGACGTCATCGACTACGGGATGATCGCGACCGACATGATTTATTACGCCGTCGCGACCGACGACCTCGACGGCGGCGCGCAGATCACGGCGTCACATAATCCCAAGCAGTACAACGGCTGCAAGATGGTCGGCCGCGGGAATCACCCTCTCAGCGGCGATGAGGGCATCTCCGATATTCGCGACATGATCGCAGGCAACCGTATACCGTCCGCTGCGGCGACGCCCGGAGGTCTATCCCACCGGACGATTCTCGAAGGGTACGCCAGGCACGTGCTCAGCTTCATCGACTCTTCGATCATCAAGCCATTCAAGGTTGTCCTCGATGCGGGCTGCGGGATGGCGGGGCTGGCGGCGCCCGAGCTCTTCAAGACACTGCCGTGCAAGGTCGACAGCTTGTGCTTCACGATCGACGGCACCTTCCCCACTCACGAGGCGAATCCGCTGATCGAGGAAAACCGCCTCGACATCATCGCCCGGGTGAAGGCGACGCGCGCGGAAGTCGGCATCGCCTGGGACGGCGACGCCGATCGCTGCTTCTTCATCGACGAAGACGGCGAGTTCATTCCCGGGGACTTCGTCACGGCGCTGCTGGCCGAGGCGTTTCTGCTGAAAGACCCGGGCGCAACGATCGTCTACGACCTCCGCGCCAGTTATGCCGTCAAGGACGTAGCGGCGAGATACGGCGGCACGGCCGTGATGAATCGCGTCGGGCACGCGTTCTTCAAGGGGCGCATGCGCGAGCTGAATGCGGTGTTCGGGGGCGAGGTCACCGGGCACTACTACTTCCGCGACAACTTCTACTGCGACAACGGCTTCATCCCTGCGTTGCTGATCCTGGAGCTGATGTCGAAGAAGCAGAAGTCATTGAAGCAGCTGCTCGAGCCGCTCCGCGCGAAATACTTTATCTCTGGAGAAATCAACACGAAGATGCCGAGCATGGAGGCGATGTCGAAGCGAATCGCCGCGATCGAAGCACGCTATCCAGACGCCAAGATCTATAAGCTCGATGGCATCTCGATCGAATACCCGGAGTGGCATTTCAACGTGCGGGCGTCGAATACGGAGCCGTTGCTCCGATTGAATCTCGAAGGGACGACGCAGGAGCTGATGGAGCGCAAGCGTGACGAGGTACTGTCGATTATCCGTGGTTAAGAGCTGAAGGAGAGGCAATCATGATCGTCATCCGCAACGTGTTTCGACTCAAGTTTGGGAAAGCGCGCGAAGCCGTCGCACTCATGAAGGAAGGGCTGACTATTCAGAAGCGCGTGATGGCCGGCCAGGAGTTCTCCACCCGCATTCTCACAGATGTCACCGGGCCGTTCTACACCCTGGTTCTGGAGATCACCGCACCAAATCTGGCGACCTTTGAAAGCAGCGCGCCCCGCATCTTCGGCGACAAGGAATGGCAGGCGAACTATCAGAAGGTGGGCGCACTCGTGGAATCGGGCTATCGTGAGGTGTTCACGATCGTCGAATAGCGCGCCTTTTGTTCGGAACACCTCGGCGGTGTAACATTTCCATCGCCCTCTCGCGGGGTTAGCATAGTGGTAATGCTCTGGCTTCCCAAGCCAGCTAGGCGGGTTCGATTCCCGTACCCCGCTCCAACCTTCGCTCGCTTGCCACTACACAGGCGCGAGCTTCGGTTGGCAAGCCACCGACCTCATTATTAGATGGACTCTTCCCGACTTCCCGACTCTTCCCGACTTCCCGACTCTTCCCGACTCCCCGACTCTTCCCGACTCCCCGACTCCCCGACTCTTCCTGACTCCCCGACTCTTCCTGACTCCCTGACTCTCCGACTCTTTCTGATCACCGTTTGGCTCTCGCCTTGCTCTCTAGATAGGCAGGAGGCACCAACCATGGACCGTCATGATCGTCCGGATGACTCACACAAGAACCGCCATGCACCAGGATCGGTGAGCGAAGAGGTTTCAGGAGCTGGTCAGCGCTTCAAAGGCGCTGTGAAGAGAGAAGTCGGCGACGCGATCGACGACGAACAGATGGAAGACAAGGGCGCGCGCGAGAACCAGGCCGGCAAGGATCGACAGCGGCGGAACAACGCGGTGTAGCTGTGTAGTGTCCGGCTTCAGCCGGACCCAATATCAATACAACGACTTCGAAGGCGCGGCGCCTGGCGTAGACGCAGAGGGCTGGGCGTCGCCCTTCGACTGCTGAACAATCTTGACGCCGGCGCTTGCGCCCACACGGCTCGCACCCGCGGTCACGAGGTTCTTCAGCGCCTCGTAGTCCCGGACTCCACCGGCGGCCTTGACGCCGATATCCGGGCCCACCACCCTTCTCATCAGCTCCACGTCCGCAACCGTCGCGCCGCCGGGACCAAATCCCGTCGAGGTCTTCACGTAGTCGGCGCCCGCGGCTTTCGACAACACGCATGCGGACACTTTTTCCTCGTCCGTCAGCAGTGCGGCCTCGATGATCACCTTGCTCAGGACACCACAGTCCTTGCACGCCGATACGACCGCGGCGATGTCGCGTTCGACCCGCGCGAGGTCGCCCGACTTCAGGGCGCCGACATTGATGACCATGTCAACTTCCGTGGCCCCGTCGTAGATCACCCGACGTGTTTCGTATTGCTTGACGTCTGGGGTCGTAGCACCCAGCGGAAACCCGACCACCGTGCACACACCTGTGCTGCTGCCTCGGAGCAGCTGCGCGCACAGCGACACCCAGGTGGGGTTCACGCAGACAGTGGCAAAACCGAATTCGCGCGCCTCCTTGCAGAGCTTGTCAATCTCCTGGCGAGTGGCGTCGGCCTTGAGCAGCGTGTGATCGATCAGTGCCGCGACATCCGAGGGCACTTTCCCACCCGCGTACAGGCCGAGACGCGACGCCCCTGCGCCGATGACGCCGCGCACGCGATCAGGGCAGCAATCGTAGAGCACCGAATGACAATCGCACGTGCGGGTCCGCCCGCGCGCCAGTGCGGCCGCCACTTCTTCAGCGATGATTCGTTGCAGGTCAGCCCATTGCATGCCGTCTACCGTTCGCGTCTGCTGCCAACTTCGAGCGCCTGAATCTTCGCGAGCCGCCTGATGTAACGCGCCTCGGTCATCGCGGTATTCAGCCACACGTTGACGACATCCAGCGCATCCTTGGGTTGAATGAGCGTGGCCCCAAGACTTAGCACATTAACCCCGTTGTGCTGCCGCGCATAACGCGCCATCGTCTGGTCGTGGCATACGGCGGCCCGTACGCCAGGGATCTTGTTTGCAGCAATGGCTGACCCTATACCGGCGCCGTCGATCACGATGCCCGCGTCCGCCTCGCCTCTCGCGACGGAATGGGCGACCCGCGCCGCCGTATCCGGATAATCAACCGGATCGGCTGTGAGGGTCCCGAGATCCTCCACGGCAATCCCCTTGCCGCGGAGAGCGGCGACAATCGCGGATTTCAGTGCAAGGCCGCTGTGGTCGCTGCCAATGGCGACGCGACGCACATCGCCGGCAGGGGCAAGACCTTCGTGCGACCGATCGATGACGTCTTCGGCGACCACCGTCACACGGCGAGACTTCAGCGTATCGGCTGCCAGCGGCGTGACATGCCCACCCTTGCGCAGGGCGACCGTTTCGCCGATCTCGAGCGACCGCGCGTCGGCTTCGGTGATGATCTCAAACCGTTTCATGTTATCGTTCGCGCCACGTGACGACGCTCCTCACAGCAGACCAGATCCAGCGCCGCATCATCGAGCTGGCCTCACAAATCAACGCCGACTACCCCGATGGCGAAGCGCTCCACTTCGTCGCCGTGCTGAAGGGCGCCTTCGTGTTCCTGTCCGACCTCGCGCGCGCCATGTCGCCGCGTCCGGTTACGCTCGACTTCATCGCGGTCTCGAGCTACGGCGCCGCGACGAAGACCTCGGGTGAAGTGCGGTTGCTCAAGGACCTCGACACGCCACTGCAGGGGCGCGACGTCATTATCGTCGAAGACATCGTCGATACCGGTCTTACGCTGCATTATCTGCAGGACGTCATGCGCGCCCGCGAGCCGAAATCGCTTCGGACGGCGTGCCTCTTGAGCAAGCCCAGCCGCCGCAAGGTGAACGTCGAGGTCGAATACATCGGATTCGAGATCGAGGACAAGTTCGTCGTCGGATACGGCCTCGACAACGCCGGCCAGTTTCGCCATCTGCCTTTCATCGGCGTACAAGAATAGATTCCAGGTTCCGGTTCCCGTTCCACGTTCGGGGCGCCCAGGTTCATTTGCCGACGGCGGCTCGCACGGCGGCGGCGAACTTGCGCGCCTCGGCGAGCACCGCGGGCTCGTCGAGAGTGAGCATCTTGCGGTCGCGCATCAACACACGCCCGTTCACCATCACGGTACGCACGTCGTCGCCGTGCGCTGCATACACAAGGTGTGACACCGGATCGTACATCGGCGTCAGCCGCGCACTCGAGGCCGACACGACGACAAGATCGGCACGCTTTCCCGTTTCGATCGACCCGATCTGCCGTTCGAGCCCCAGGGCTTTCGCCCCCTGAATCGTGGCCATTTCGAGCGCTGTGGCCGCCGGGATCGCCCGCGGATCGCCCGTCTTCACCTTGTGAAGCAGCGCGGCGAATCGCATCGCCTCGAACATGTCCAGGTCGTTGTTGCTGGCGGCTCCGTCTGTGCCAAGTCCCACGGTTACGCCGGCGGCGAGGTATGCCGGAACGGGCGCGATGCCGCTGGCGAGCTTCATGTTGCTTTCGGGGTTATGCGACACAGCCACCTCGTGGCTGCGGAGCAACTTAATGTCTGCCGCGTCCACCCACACGCCGTGGTTGACGACCGTACGCGGTCCCCAGAAGCCGATCGCCTGAAGATACGATACGGGGCTCATGCCCGAGTGCGCCTTCTGCGATGCGCCCAGCTCTGTTTCAGTCTCGGCGACGTGGATCAGCACGGGCACGCCGTACTTCGTCGCCAGCGCACGCGACGCGAGCAAGTCTTTGGCGTCGACGGTATATGGCGAATGCGGTGCGATCGCTGGGACGATGAGGTCGTCCTTCGCGAACTCCTTGATGAACGCCTCGGTCCGCGCCAGAGCCTCCTGCGGCGTCTTCGCGTCGGCGACAGGAAACTGGATGATGGTCTGCCCGAGGACGCCGCGCATGCCGGCGGCCTTTGTCACGCGCGCGATCTCTTCCTCGAAGTAATACATGTCGGCATAGGCCGTTGTGCCCGACTGGATCATTTCGAGCGTGGCGAGCCGCGTGCCGGCGCGCACCATCTCACGCGACACTGTTTTCGCTTCGGCCGGGAAGATGTATTTCTCGAGCCAGTCCTGCAGACGCAGATCGTCGGCAAGGCCGCGGTACAGCACCATCGGCGCGTGCCCGTGCGTGTTAATGAGACCGGGGATGACGATGGAACCGGCAGCGTTGATCTGATCCGCGGCCTTGAAGCGCGCCGCGATATCGGCGGCTGCTCCGACCGCGATGATTGTAGTCCCATCGATGGCCACGGCCCCAGGGTTGTAGATGTGTCTCTCGCCGTCGACAGTCACCACCGTACCGCCCGAGACGATCGTCGTCACCTGGCGCGGTGCCGTCTGCGCCGCAACGCCGACGAAACACGCCGCACTCAGCAGCAAGGCGAGCCGAAGCGATTTCATCCGGCGATTCTACTATCGTGGGGCGTGTTATATAGTGCCCGCATGTCAGTGCACCTCGTGCCACATCCGCTGATACAGGACGCGCTCAGCCAGCTGCGCGACGTGAACACCGAGACGGAACATTTCAGGCAGATCGCCAATCGCATCAGCGTGCTGCTCGTCGCAGAGGCACTGCGCGATCTGCCGACCGAGCGCGCCGTGGTGCAGACGCCTCTTGAAAGGGCCGAAGGGCGCCGCGTGGCGCGCGACGTCGTCGTCGTGCCCGTCCTGAGAGCCGGCCTTGGCATGCTCGACGCGGTGCTGGAGCTGCTGCCGTCCGCGCGCGTGGGTCACATCGGGCTGCAGCGTGATGAGTCGACGGCTGTCGCCTCGCAGTACTACGCGAAGCTGCCAAACAACCTGCCGTCGAGTTATGTCGTGCTGGTCGATCCGATGCTGGCGACCGGCGGCAGCGCCATCGCCGCCCTCGACGTGCTCAAGGGCGCGGGCGCCACCAACATCAAGATCGTGTGCATCGTCGCCGCGCCCGAAGGGATTGCGCTCGTCGAACGATCGCACCCGGACGTCGAAATCTACACGCCGGTGATCGACCGCGAGCTCAACGCGCAGAAATACATCCTGCCCGGCCTCGGAGATTTCGGCGACCGGTTGTACGGCACGTGTTGAATTAGGATAAAATTGGCCGTTCCGGAAGTTGGGCGCTTGGCTCAGCGGTAGAGCACCGCCTTCACACGGCGGGGGTCAGTGGTTCGAATCCACTAGCGCCCACCACCCTTCGCTTGGATGCGGAGACACGGGTGGCGAGCCAGCTTTCGGTGATGGGATCTCCTATTTTTTCGCCTCGGCCAGCAGCGCGCCCAGAATGCGCGCGTATTCTTCATCGGCCGCGGCAAACGCCTTCGCGTAATCCGCATCCGACATCTTCTGCTTCCCGTTGTCGCCGTCGAACATCACGATCTTGCCGCCCTGCGTCCAGGTGTCGTACATGTTTTCCTGCTTCTTCGACGACAGGCCGGGCTCGCCCATGTCCTGCACGAAAATCTTCGTGTCGGGCGTCACGGTTCCGCTGAGCTCCATGTAGGTATCGCGATACTGCTTGCCGGCGAGCCGCGGCTCCATCAGCTGCGGCGCCGAGTACCGTCCGGAGATGACCAGCAGCTGGACGTTCGGGAAGTACAGCGCCGCCGCGTACTGACCTTCGCCCGGCGCTTTGGCGGCAATCGAGTCGAGCTTCTTTGATTCCATGACCTGAACGAGCTCTTTGGCGATGGCGGCCGACTTCGATACCTGCGCTGCAGCCGTCAACGGCAGACCCACGAGCAAGACGCCGATGACGGCGAACTGAAAACACGCGCGGTTCATCATGGGAACCCCCTCTATACCGGTTGCGGCCCGAAAGCCGGCCTCAGTACTGCGCAAGTTGAACGGATTGATGGCCGATTTCTATCACCGTTGGCCAATGGCGTCAATCAGGCGAAGGCAGGATAGCAGAGTCGAAACGCTGTGCTACCCGATAAATAGCGTGTCTTCGTCTTCCTTGCGGGGCGCCGTCTGACTCGAACGGCCGGTCAGCTCGCGAAACACCTCGATGACGGCCTTGACCCCCGTCATGATGGCGGCGCCCTCGCGCAGGGGCTTCAGGATGGCGTCCTGCACGGTCGTGGCGGTCTGCTCGATGCGGAAGGTCACCTCGTTGACCAGGCGGTCGACGCGTTCCACCTGACCCGCCGCCAGCGAGCTGATGCGCGCCGCATCGCGGGCGATGGTGTTCACGCTGTCGGCCAGCGGCTTCATTTCGCGCTCCACCTGCGAAAGCAGTTGATTCAGCCGGCGAGCGACCACGACCCCGTAGACGATCACCCCTACTTGTATAGCGGCCATCGTGAAGGTGGCGAGCGCAATCACCCCGAGAAACACTTCGGCCCAGAAGCTCACACGTTCTCCTTACTGCGTAGTGTCGGTCGTTCGTCCCTGCCTCGTTAACCCGGGGCCTTTCAGGTTACAGCTCTCGACGCTAGAAAATGCTCATTCTCACGTTCAGGAACTTCTTCGGGTCCTTCCGGATGTCTGCGAGGAGCTGCTGCATCTCCGTCAGCGTCTTGTTCAGGTTGTCGTGGAGCTGCGTATCGGTCAGCAACTTCCCTGCGGTCCCGGTGCCCTGGTTTAGTTTAGCCGTCAACTGCTCGAGATTGCCGGTTACCGCATCGAGGCGTTTGTACAAGGCGTCGTTCTTCATCAGCTGGCCCATCGTGCCATCGCCCTTATTGAGGGACGCCGATAAACTGCTGAAGTTGGCGGTGACGTCGTTCAGGTTCTTCGCCAGCGTGGGGTCGTTCATCAGTTGGCCGATGCTCCCCTGGCCCGCGTTGATCTTGTCGGTGATGGCCGTGAGGTTTTTCAACGAGGCTTCGAGCTGCCGAGCGCTCTCGGGGTTGTTCAGCAACTGTCCCAACGTCCCCTTGCCTCTCGTCAAGCCTTCCGTCACTTCGCGCGCAGCCGCAGAGAACTGCTGCAGGTCCGCGTAGAGCTGCTCGTCGGTCATCAGCTTGCCCACGGTGCCCTTGCCGGCGCGGATGTCCTGCATCAACAAGGTGATCTCGGCGATGCCTTTGTTCGCCTGCGCCGTCACGTCGGCGAGCTGCGGCGGCGGCGGATCCGATGGGACATACCCGCCTTCCGGTATCGGCTGCCCTGTGGTGCTGGCGCTGATGTCGACGGCGCCCTCGCCAAGCAGCGACACCGCCCCGATCGTGGCGCGTGAGGTAGTTCTGACGCGCTCCTGCATGTCGTTGCGCAGCTCGATCAACATCTCGACGTCGGAGTCCACGAACTGCATGTCCTTGACCGCGCCGACCGTGACTCCCGCGACACGGACGGGCGATCCTCGCTGGACGCCGCCGGCATTCGAAAACTTCACCTTCAGGCTATAGCGCTGCCAGAAGAAGCCGCCCTCGCCGCCGAGCGCCAGAATCAACGCGGCCGCGATCAGCAGGGCAACCACGGCCATGATGCCGATTTTCAATTCCGACCATTTCAGCGAGCGTGTACGGGGCATGGATCAATTCCTCATGGCCGACCTAAAGGCCGGCACTACGACAGAAACCCTACGACAAAACCCTTACGACAGAAACCTTACGACAAAAACGCCTGGATGTACGGGTCCTTTGACGCGCGAAGCTCGGCGGCGGTCCCTTCGAAAATGATGAGGCCGTCCTTCAGCATCATGAACTCGGCCTCTTCCATCTTGGCCGGCCCTGCGCCGGCGAAATCCACTTTGTCGCCGTTCCGTATCGCCTCCTGCGTGGCGACAAAAAACGCGTCGCGCAGCTGGTGCGTCACGAGAATGGAGGTGACCTCCTCGAGGTCGCGAAGCTTGACGATTTCTTCGTCGATGGTCGTGCTCGTGATCGGGTCGAGGCCAGTCGTCGGCTCGTCGTACAGGAGGATGCCGGGCTTCACTGCCATCGCGCGGGCGATCGCGACGCGGCGCCGCTGTCCGCCCGACAACTCGGAGGGCTTCCGGTCGATGAACTGCGACAATCGAACGAAGCCGAGCACCTCCTCGACCCGTTTGCGGACGACGTCGAGCGGCTGATCGGTTTCCTCGTACAGCTTGAACCCTACGTTCTCCGCGACGGTGAGCGAGTCGAATAGCGCGCCTTCCTGAAAGACCATGCCGATATCGGCGCGCACTTTCATCATCTGCTCTTCGGTGTAGTCGTTGACGAGCTGCCCGTTCACCCAGATCTTGCCGGCATCCGCCTTTAGGAGGCCGAGGATCAGCTTCAACGAGATCGATTTGCCCGCCCCGCTTGCGCCGAGGATGATCTTCGTGTGACCGCGGCGAAGCTCGAAGCTGACGTCGCGCAGCACCACCGTGTCATCGAACGCCAGCGACACGTGGTCGAAGACGATAATGGGATCGTCTGACCCTGACGTGGGCCGGTCCGCGACCGCCGTTCGCGTCTGGAAGGTCTCCATATCAATACAACAGCGTAATCATCAGCCGGGTGATGAAAAAGTCCAGCACGAGCACGGTCACGGATGCCGCCACGACCGCGTTCGTCGTCGAGCGGCCGACGCCCTGCGTGCCGCCCTTGGTGCGCAGTCCGACGTGGCACCCGATGCTGACGATCGCGAACCCTAGGAAAAACGGCTTCGCGAGCCCCATCCACACGTCCTGCATGTACAGGCCGTCGGTGATCGATTTCCAGTAGACGCTCGAAGGCACCTGGAGCTGCTGAATCGCGATGATCCCGCCGCCCAGGATGCCCATGAAATCGGAGATGACGGTGAGGACCGGTGCCATCAGCACGCCGGCAATCACGCGCGGCACCACCAGCTTGCGAATGGGATCTGTACCGAGCGCGCGCAGCGCGTTGATCTGATCGGTCACGACCATCGACCCGAGCTCGGCGGCGATACCCGAGCCGACGCGACCGGCCAGCATCAATGCGGTGAGCACGGGACCGAGCTCTTTTACCATCGACGCGCTGACAAGACGGCCGACGACGGGCCGTGCGCCGAATTGATCGAGTGTGAGACCGCTCTGAAGCGCAAGGACTGCGCCCGTGAAAATCCCCGTCAGCAGGACGACCGTCAGCGACCCGACGCCAATGGCCTCGAGCTGCTCGACGACGTCGTGAAAATAGAACGGGCGGGTGAACGAATTCCGGGCGGCCGCCCAACTGAGCTTGACGTATTCCTGGACTTCGAGAAGGGCCCCTTTCAGCCAGTTGGCGGCGAGACTCAGCACATCAGCTCCGGTCCGACCTCGCGCCGGCGAGGCCAAGCTCGCGGCTCTTCATCGTCTTGATCTTGTCACGCAGGGTCGCAGCCCGCTCGAAGTCGAGATTGGCGGCGGCCTGGCGCATCTGAGCCTGCAGTTGTTCGATACGCGAATCCAGCTCGTCCGGGCTCAGATAGGCCTCGCGATCCTCCATGACGGCAGGCGTACCGTAATCGAGGTTGTAGACGCTCAGCGAGATGTCGTCGATCGCCTTGATGATCGTGGCGGGAGTGATGCCGTGCTCGGTGTTGTACGCCTCCTGCATCACGCGCCGCCGCGACGTTTCCTCCAGCGCGACGCGCATCGATTCGGTCACTGTGTCAGCATACATGATGACGCGCCCGGCCACGTTTCGCGCGGCGCGGCCCGACGTCTGAATCAAGGACCCGGCGGAGCGCAGAAACCCTTCCTTGTCGGCGTCGAGAATCGCGACCAGTGACACTTCCGGAAGATCGAGCCCTTCGCGAAGCAGGTTGATGCCCACCAGCACGTCGAACTCGCCGAGGCGCAGGTCGCGCAGAATCTGGATCCGCTCGAGCGTTTCGACTTCCGAGTGAAGATAGCGAACCCGCACGCCGAGCTCCTGATAGTAGGTCGTGAGATCTTCGGCCATGCGCTTCGTGAGCGTCGTCACCAGCGTCCGCGTGCCTTGCGCCGCTCGTGTCCGGATCTCGCCGAGCAGATCGTCGATCTGTCCCTTGACGGGACGCACTTCGATCGGCGGATCCATGAGGCCTGTGGGTCGAATGATCTGCTCGACGACCACACCTCCCGATTTCGCCAGCTCGTAGGGGCCAGGCGTCGCAGAGACGTAGACCGTCTGCGTCGCGCGCGCCTCCCATTCGGCGAACGTCAGCGGCCGGTTGTCGAGCGCCGATGGAAGCCGGAATCCGAACTCGACGAGCGTCATCTTGCGCGATCGGTCGCCCGCGTACATGCCGCGAATCTGCGGCACCGTCTGATGGCTCTCGTCCACAACCAGCAGCGCATCGTCCGGCAGATAGTCGAGCAGCGTCGGGGGCGGCTCGCCCGGAGCCCGGCCGCTGAGATGGCGCGAGTAGTTCTCCACCCCGTGGCAGTAGCCGATCTCTTTCATCATCTCGAGATCGAACATCGTCCGCTGATGGAGACGCTGTGCCTCGAGCACCTTGCCCAGGGACTCGAGCTCGGTCCTGCGTTCGATCAGTTCCGCCTTGATCGAGTCGACCGCCGACCGCGTCTGCTCGCGCGGCGCGACGAAATGCGTCTTCGGAAAAATTGCGACCTTGTCGTGCTTGCGTCCGCTCTTTCCGGTAAGGGGATCGAATGTCGTCAGGGCGTCCACGTCGTCGCCGAACAGCTCGATGCGCAGCGCCTGTTCTTCGTACGACGGATACACCTCGACGACGTCGCCGCGTACGCGGAACGTGCCGCGCGCAAAGTCGGTGTCGTTTCGCTCGTATTGGATTTCGACGAGCTTGCGAAGGATCTGATCGCGGGGGATCCGCTGCCCCAGCTGCAGCGGCAGCAGCATGCCGTAGTACGCCTCGGGCGATCCCAGCCCGTAGATGCAGGACACGCTCGAGACGATGATGACGTCGCGGCGCTCGAACAGCGACCGCGTCGCCGACAGACGCATCCGGTCGATCTCGTCGTTGATGATCGCTTCCTTCTCGATGTACGAGTCGGTGGACGGGACGTACGCCTCGGGCTGGTAGTAGTCGTAATAGCTGACGAAATATTCAACCGCGTTCTCCGGGAAGAACCGGCGGAACTCTTGATACAGCTGCGCGGCGAGGGTCTTGTTGTGGACCATCACCAGAGTCGGCCGGTTGACCGCTTCGATGACCTTGGCCATCGTGAAGGTCTTGCCGGATCCCGTCACGCCGAGCAGCACCTGGCTCTGATCGCCGCGATTCAGCCCATCGACCAGCTCGGGGATCGCCCGCGCCTGGTCGCCTTTGAGCTCGAAATCGGAAACGAGTGTGAATTTGTCGTAGAGCGAGGGCATAAGCTCGATCGCACGGCCACGAATTTTTTGCCGTGCTGAACTCTTAATCGTACTACAGAGTGACGAACGGTTCTAGGTTCTGGGTGCTGGGTTCTGGGGTGCCGGTTCTGGGGTTCTAGGTTCCGGTGCTGGGTTCGGGTTCTTGGGGTTCAGAGGTTCGCTAGGTTCGCTGGCCACAGGTGGCAAACAGTGTGCACTGCGAGCCGCATGGCGGGATTACGAAAGCCTGAAGATTTCGATGTCTGGAAGCTCGGCTGGGAATTGAAGCGGCGGGTGTTTGCCTTTACGGCGACATCGCCCGCGACGGGTGATCGCAGATTCTGCGACGACATCAGATGCGCGGCGCGTTCTGGGCCAGACCTGGTCGCTGAGGGATTCTACCGCTTCAACCCGCGGGAGTTTCATCGGTTCCTGAATGACGCAAAGGCTTCCCTGGGAAAAGTCAGAAACCAGTTGCTTCATGCGAAAGACGAGGGCTTCGTTGAGGATGAAGACTTCCAGGAGATGTCCAGCCTGGCGAATCGAGCCATCGGCGCGGCCAATTCGCTTCAGAGGTATCTGAGGAGCTGTCCGTCAAAGTTCAGTAGCTCCGCGCAACCGCGGGGCAAGCGCGCGAACCCAGAACCCGAACCCAGAACCTGAACCTTGAACTCAGAACCGGCACCCCAGAACCCAGCACCTAGAACCAAGAACCGCAGGTTCACTTCACCGGCGCAAAATACCCTTCGCGCGTGCGAAGCTGCGTGCGCTCGGATGGGGCACGCTTCAACTTGATCTCGACTTTTCGCCATTTGCCGTCACGCTTCGTATTCGTCGGCACGTAGCCCAGCAGATATTGCCCATGGATTTCCGAGGCAATTGATTCATACATCGGATCGAGCTCTTTCATCGTGCCCGGAAACGCCGCGCGGCCGCCGGTAAGCCGCGCTATCTCGTTGAGCTTCGACTGCAGCGCCAGACGCGCCGAGCCGCGGTTCGAGAGAAACCCCATCGGATAGACAGTCACGTCGGACGCACGCAACAGACGCACCGTTTCATCCCAGCGGCGCGAGCTCGACGTGTCGTCGCCGTCGGTGAAAATCACGAGAACCTTCCGGCCTGTCTGGTCGTACGCGCTGCCGAGAAAGACCGTCACGGCATCGTAAAGGGACGTGCGCCCCTTGGCCTTGCTGCTCCGAATGCGCTCGACCAGGCGCGGGAACTCGGCCTGTGAAAACCGCGCCGCCCGCACATCGTCGGCGAACTCGACCACGGTGAAGTCGAGGGCCTTGGCAAACGTCTTGAGGAACTTGATGGCGGCGTTCCGGGAGAAGGCTAGATCCCTGTCCATGCTCTCGCTGGTGTCAAAAAGCAGCCCGATATGGAGGGGCACGTTGTCGTCCCCGCTACCGTTCGAAAAATATGTCACCGCCTGAGGCACCCCGTCCTCGCGCACATCGAAATCGTCGGCTTTGAGGTCTGCGACGGTATCTCCTTCCCTGTTGACCACCGTCACGGCGAATCCCGCCACGTCGACATTTGTCTTGTACGAGAACTGCGCCCGTGCCGATAAGGTACTCAGCGCCGCGAGCGCGACGGCGGCCAGGGCAGTTCGGGCTGGCAGGGTCATAAGAGGCGTATAATGGATAGTTTACAGCGATAGCCTGGCGAGCCTGCGAGCGAAACGGAGCGGGGCGATGGGGCCCCGCGAGTGGAGCGAGGACGCCGGGGGGCAGGGGCCCCCGAAACAAACATGCGGTGTCTAGCGGTTTGCCAAGATGAGCTGGTTATCAGGATGCTCGACCAGATCCTGGCTCCCAGCGTCGAGGTTGAGTTCCTGGTCGAGAGCCGTGCGCTCGCGCGCAAGCTGCAGGCTGCCGATCTACCGATTCTGGCCGGCGACCCCAAGCGCACCGACACCTACCTGAAAGCGGACGTCTCACCCCAGACCTGCATCATCATCGAGGACAGCGGCCGGAAACATCTGCCCAAAATGATCGAGGCGGTACGCGACGCTGGAGGCTCGCTCATTTACATCCTTGGCGTCGGCACGGCCGACCGCGAGAAGCGGGCCGAGGGGATTCGCAACCACTTTCCCGATGTGTCGTATCTGTCGCTGTCCGAGTTGTTCGAAGCGCCGTTGCTTACCGAGTTCAGCCGCGCGCTTACCAGGGCCCGCGTGCAGCAGTACCAGCGCTACCTCGCCGACGCGGACCGCATCCTGATTCTGCTCCATAACGAGCCCGATCCCGACGCCATGGCGAGCGGACTCGCGCTGCGCACGGTGCTGCACCGGACACGAGCCACGGCCGTGATTGCCGCGCTCGAAGGGGTCACACGCCCCGAGAACGTCCGCATGGCGAACCTGCTCGACATCCACGTCGAGACCATCACGCACGACGCCATACAGGAATTCGACCGCGTCTGCATGGTCGACGTGCAGCCGCACTACTTTCCCGGGCTCGACCGCGTCGACCTGGTGATCGACCATCATCCAGAGCAGCATGGCTACAACGCCGTCTTCAAGGACATTCGCGAAGACTACGGGTCGACCTGCACGATCCTCACCGAGCACCTGCGCGCGATCGACGCCAGCATCTCCGAGCGCACCGCCACGGCAATGCTCTACGCCATCAAGTCCGACACGCTGTTTTTCAACCGGCAGGCCAATCGCTGCGATATCGAAGCCTTCTCCTACCTGTATCCACTGGCGGATGCCAACCTGATCCGCAAGATGGAAGGGGCCGAAATCACGATGGAGCGGCTGCAGCTGATTACCAAATCGACGCAGCGCGGCCAGATGGTCGATCAGATCTTCTCCGTGTTTCTAGGCGAAGTGCCGCGCGACGATGCGATCCCGTACGTGGCGGATTTCTTTCTGCAGCTGGAAAATGTCCGCTGGACGCTGGTCTCGGGCATCGTCCATGGCTCGTTCGTGATGTCGGTGCGCAATTTGGGATACACGAAGAACGCAGGCGATTTCGTGCGGCGCTTTTTTGCCGAGATCGGATCGGCCGGCGGCCACCGGGCGATGGCCAAAGCGGTCGTGCCGCTCGAAGCGTTCCAATCGCGGTTCGGTCCGATCGACGACAATCTCGGGCGGAAGATGTCAGAACTGCTGCAGGATTTCATGCACGAAGCGACCGACGACAAGAAGCGGAAAGAACCTGCGGGAGCTATTCATAGCTAGTCCGATCCCCCCACTATCGGTTCCACGAATTGTCGGTACGCATCCTCATAGCCCCTATCTACCAACTCGCCAAGACTCTGATATCTGTCCGACCGTTCGTCGTACGTGCCCTCGAAGTCCAGCGGGCCGATCGGGTTGTGCAGCGGCTGGATGAGAAAGATTCCCTTGAATCGCTTCTTCTGGAGGGAGACGGCATCCTTGACGGCGCTCGTCTCGGCCGCGGACAGATGCTCGGACACGCGCGACCGAAGCGAGCCCGTCGGTTTTCCCAGCCGGTGAGGGGCCGAGCGCTCCGAGTCCGGGCACACCGCGATCACCTGCTCGACACCCGCGGCCGCCAGCTCCTCGAGTAGTCGCGCCACCGCACCGATCCGATCGCATGTGCGATGCGCCTCCCCTTTCCAATAGCTTTCGGGTGAGAACGCGACCAAATGCGGCTCTGTGAGCGCGGGCACGCACAGGGCGCCCGTGAGCGCGTCGAACACCTGATTGCGGCCGACGCCGCTCAGATCGACGAGATCGCCGCGTCCGCGCTGAAAGTAGGTTGCCCGGCGCGACTCGCCAATGGCCGCAAACACGAGGTCACCGCGCGTTTCGATGTCGAGCGTGGCGACGATCAACTCCCGGAATCCGGGTTGGCCAAGGTTCTCCAGCAGGAGCTCGGTGTAGCGGCGGCTGAGATCGGGCGCAGCCGGTTCTTTCGCAGACGTGGGACCGCGGAACAGATGCCAGAGCGACGTGCGGAAATGGCGGAGCCCAGGCTCAGGATTCCATGGCGCCCCGACGATGCGAGCCCACCATCGGCCGCGATCGCGATTCGCCTTTCCTTGCGAGATGTCGGGCCGTTGCGCCGCCGCGGAGACGGCCAATACGAGGAACGCGGCCGCAAACAACAGCGTCACAAGGCGCGGAACGACCGTCGGCAGCGCCGGCGCCGCGAAGGCATACCTCACCATCTCGGCGTAGGCCGTCGCCATGCGAAAACCCGCGTCCACGCTCACCATTTGGATGAGAAAGCTGAGGGGATATGCAATGAGCGCTGTCGACAGCACCAGCAAGGGAAACGCCAGTACCGCCACAGCTGCGAGCGCGAAAGCGCCCGCCCAGAGCAGTGGCGGACGCCATTGATAAATTCTCGGTGGCGGTTTACGGCGCCACACTCCCCCGTCCTCCCACGTCTTGGCGCCGGCATCAATCGCCGCGAACAGCGCGCAGACGACGCCAATGCCACGGCCGCTCATCACGTCGATCTTGATGCCCGCTTCGTGAAGCGCCCGCAGCACGCCCGCATGGTACGCCCCGCCGGTGCCGTTACCGGTGAGGAGAACCGCAGTTCTCAGGTGCGGTGAATAGCTCACGCCTCGTCGTGGATAGTGAGGAGCTTGACGATCTCGAAGTTGCGGGTGCCGCTCGGAGTGGTGACCCTGATCTCGTCGCCTTCGTTCCTGCCGACGATGGCGCGGCCAATCGGCGAGCTGGTCGAGATGAGTCCTTTCGCTGCGTCGGCCTCCTCGGGCATGACGAGCTGATAGGTGACGGAGCCGCCGTTGTCTTCACGAAGCAAAACGGTTGAGCCGAATGCGGCGCGATCGTGCGGGATCTTGTCGAGGTTCATGATCGAGATCTCGGCAATCCGCTTCTTCAGCATGGCAATCCGCGCGTTGACGATGCCCTGTCGATCTTTCGCCGCCTGATATTCCGCGTTCTCGCGCAGGTCCCCGAGCTCTCGCGCGCGCTGGATTTCCTTCGGCAGTTCGTGGTGCAGCTCGCGCTCGAGCTCCATCACTTCGTCCTCGAATTTCTTGAGTATTTTCGCTTTCATCCCCAGGAAGATCCTAGCACATCTGTTATGCTCTCCAGATGACTGGAGCCTCGCACTCCAGCGTCAAACGCTATCGCGAGCTCGCTCGCAATCCCCACACAAACGGACACGAACGCGAGCTGCTGCTCGATGGCCCGCACCTCTTGTTCGAGGCGCGCAAGTCGGGGTTGCAAATCGAAAGCGCGGCCTTCGAACAGGACGCGTTCGCAGATGCGTCGGTCCGTACGCTGGCAGAACAGCTCGCAGCCGATGGCGCCGACGTGTTCATCGTGTCGCGAAAGACGCTGCAGACGATGAGTCCCGTGCGGACGCCTGCGGGCGCGGTCGGGATCGCGCGTCGCTTCGTGCCGACGCTCGCCGATGCGCTCGCTCCCCCACGCGCGCTCGTCGTGATCGCGCACGATGTTCAAGACCCGGGGAATGTGGGCGGCATCATGCGCACAGCCGAAGCTGCAGGTGCCACCGCGTTCGTCGCGACCGCCGCGACCGCGGACCCGTTTGGCTGGAAGGCAGTGCGCGGATCCATGGGCAGCGCGCTGCGATTACCGATCGCGCGGGCCGACATCGAAGAGGTCTTCGCAGCGCTGCGGAAAAGCGGCATCGCTACCAACGCGCTCGTGCCACAGGGAGGAGAGCCCCTGTTCGCCGCAGATTTCACCAAGCCTTCCGCTCTCGTGCTCGGCAGCGAAGGCCTCGGCCTGTCCGATGGACTATTGCGGCGAGTCGATAGACGTATCACTGTTCCGATGCGCCAGCCCGTGGAGTCTCTGAACGTCGGCGTCGCCGCCGCGCTGGTGCTCTACGAGGCCTTCAGGCAACGAGGCTGATGTCCTTATTCGACGACCCTTCCGCCGACACACCCGCTACCTCCGCGGCCGGAACTCCCCTCGCCGAACGCATGCGTCCGGCGAGCTTCGACGAGTTCGTCGGCCAGCAGGACATCCTGGCACCCGGGAAGCCGCTGCGCGAAGCCATCGAACACGATCGGCTGCGATCGATCATCTTGTGGGGGCCGCCGGGCACCGGCAAGACGACGCTCGCCAGGCTGATTGCCAAGGCGACGCGCGCACGCTTTATCTCCTTCAGTGCCGTGATGGCGGGCATCAAGGAAATAAAAGAAGTGATGGCGGCGGCCGAGCAATCGCGGCGTCAGATGAACCGGCGCACGATCGTGTTCGTCGACGAAATCCACCGCTTCAACAAGTCGCAGCAGGACGCCTTTCTGCCGCGCGTCGAAGCCGGCGACATCGTGCTGATCGGCGCAACCACGGAGAACCCGTCGTTCGAGGTCAACGCGGCGCTTCTGTCGCGCTCGAAGGTCTACACACTGCGTGGGCTCAAGGAGGATGAGATCGTGGCGATTCTCGAGCGCGCGCTCGAAGACCGCGATCGCGGGCTTGGCGCGGAGCCGATTCGCGTCGAAGACGGGGCCTTGCAGGCGATCGCCCGCTTTTCGAACGGCGATGCGAGGGCCGCCTTGAACCTGCTCGAGCTGACGAGCGCGGCCGCGCCCCGCGAAGCGGACGGCACAACGCGCACGATCAGTCTCGACACTGTGCAGCAGTCTGCCCAGCGCCGGGCGCTGCTCTACGACAAGAGCGGCGAAGAGCACTACAACATCATGTCGGCGCTGCATAAGTCGATGCGCAACAGCGACCCCGATGCTTCGGTGTACTGGCTCGCGCGCATGCTCGAGGCGGGTGAAGATCCGCTGTACGTTGCGCGGAGGCTCATCCGATTTGCGTCCGAGGACGTCGGCAATGCCGATCCCCAGGCGCTGACCGTCGCTGTGGCGGCAAAGGACGCCGTGCATTTCATCGGGATGCCCGAGGGGAACACCGCGCTGGCGCAGGCGGCGATCTATCTCGCCACCGCCCCGAAGAGCAACGCCGTCTACGTCGCATATAACGAGGCCGCGGAGGACGCGCTGAGACAAATCGCCGAGCCCGTGCCGCTGCACATTCGCAACGCGCCGACGAAATTAATGAAGGAGCTGGACTACGGAAAGGGTTATAAATACGCGCACAACGAGGCGTCGGGTGTGGCGGACATGGACTGCCTTCCGCCGTCACTGAGCGGCAAGACGTACTATCAACCGACGTCGCGCGGGTTCGAAGAAACGATCCGGAAACGGATAGACGAATGGAGGCGGCTGAAAGCGCGTCACGAACCCCATGAATGAGACCGAGATTGTCGAAGCTGTAACAACTGCCGACTACGCGGTCGGACGCGCGATGTTCGAGGAATATGCGCGCGCCATCGACCTCGACTTGTGCTTTCAGGACTTCGCCGCCGAGCTCGATCGGTTATCGGTGATGTATGCGCCTCCCGCTGGTGCTCTCCTGCTGGCCAAGGCCGGTTCAGAGGTCGCGGGATGCGCCGGATTGCGCAAGCTGCGCGACGACATATGCGAGATGAAGCGGCTTTACGTGCGGCCCGAGTTTCGGCGCCACCGTCTGGGCCGGCAGATGGCAGACGAAATCGCGCGGCGGGCACGCGAGCTCGGCTATCGGACCCTGGTGCTCGACACATTGGGCACCATGGACGCTGCCCAGCGGCTCTACGAGTCGATGGGATTCAAACCCGCCACGTCGTATTACGTCAACCCGCTGCCCAACGTGAAGTACTACTCGCTCGATTTGCGAAGGCCGCTGCGCTCGACCGGCTGACACGTGGAATCTCCGCACTCCGTTTCGCCCGCATGTGGTGCCGATCGCCTACACCGGCAACGACATCGAAGGAAATCTCGCGCAGCTCTACGTCCGGGACCGTGGCATCAAGGGCGCATTCTGGGCGAATTTCCTGTCTGCCGCGCACGTCGATATGGTCGGCGGCGAAGCGTCGCTCAGATCGAAGCTGAACGGAATGCGCGTCGAACGCCTTCAGCATGGCGGCCTGCTCGTCGTATCGACTGACAGCCCTCTCCCGGAAGACACAGACGCCACACGCGACCTGTTCTGGCGGCTCGACGCCGCACTTCAGCCGGCGTTTCTTTCGCGGGATCAGACGACGGAAACGATGCGCGGCATGCTCGGGTACTTCTACCGGGAGCGGCCGCCCCTGCGCTAAACTCCGCCATATGAATCGTCGAGACCTGCTGAAAGCCGCACTGCTCGCCTTGGTACCGCGGACGGCGTTTGCGGCGTCCGTGTCCACGCTCATCGGCAACGGCTCGCCCGGGTTGAGCGACTCCCAGGTGAACAACCCGTACGGCGTGACCATCGCCCGCGACGGCGGGCTCTATTTCTGTGACGTCGACAACCAGCGTGTCCGGCGCTTCGACTTCGCATCACGAACGACGCGAATCGTCGCCGGTGACGGACAGCGTGCCTACAAAGGCGACGGCGGCCCGGCGACCGCCGGCTCGCTGAACATGCCGCACGAAGCGGTGTTCGACATGCGCGGGCACATGTATATCGCCGAGCGCGACAGTCATGTGGTGCGAAAGGTCGATGGGAAGACAGGGGTCATGTCGACACTCGCGGGCACCGGCGTCGCGGGGTTCTCCGGAGATGCAGGGCCCGCCGCGCAGGCTCAACTGCGGCAGCCGCACAGCATTTACGTGACGCCAGACGATCGGCTCTTGATCTGCGACATCGGCAACCACCGGATTCGGGCCGTCGATTTCCGCACCGGCGTCATCGATACAGTCGGCGGCACGGGCGAACGTCTGCCTACTCCGGATGGCGCTCCGCTGAAAGGCACGCCGCTCAATGGCCCGCGCACGATGGTGATCGATCGGGACGGCACGATCTACCTCGCCCTGCGCGAGGGTAACACCCTCTATCGCATCGATCCGAAAACCCGCACGCTGCATCATCTTGCGGGCACCGGCGAGCAGGGCTGGACGGGCGACGGCGGGCCCGCTCGCGTGGCGAAGCTTTCCGGACCCAAGGGGCTCGCGCTCTCCGGACGAAGCCTCTATGTCGCCGACACCGAGAGCCACACGATTCGCCGTGTGAATCTCGACACGGGCATCATCACAACGGTCCTCGGCGCAGGTGTACGCGGCGATGGTCCTGAAGCCGATCCTCTGCAATGTAAGTTGTCCCGTCCGCACGGGCTCTTCGCGGCGCCGGATGGAACGCTCTATGTCACCGATAGCGAAGCCCATCGCATCCGGGTGCTCAAGCCGTAATGACACCTGCAGCGTTGCTGCTCGTCGTGGCGTTTGCGTTCCCGAACCAGCAAGGCACGCAGCTTCTTGCGACAGGCGAGATCGCGACGCCGCAAGCGCTGCACGTGGCGATCTGCTCAGATGGCCGCCAGGTTCCGGTTCAATTCGACCGGCGGCAATCGGAAGGCCGAAACAGCACAGGACGGCAGACGCCGCAGAATTTTGCGAATACGGCAGGATACGTATTTAAAATCGTGAGCGGCACGATTGGCGCTGACGCCAGTTGCCTCGTCGCTGACGAGGCGTTTCTGGCCGGCGCCACGCCGGTCGCGATAGTCCGTCCTCCCGAGACGGCACGCTGCTCGAAAGCCATGTATCCGGACTTTCAGGCCGACAAAGGCCGGCCGGTCGTTGGTTGCTGGCCGATCGGAGGCGCGCCGGGAGGCGTTCAGATCGCGATCCTCGAATTCACGCGCAGGCTGAATCAAGCCCTGGCGGCGCTGGTCGTCGTGGACGGCGATCGACGGAGCTATATCGACTACCCCGCTGACTTCCGCGGACCTGGCTCGGATCTCTGGCGCGCCGACGACGGCGGTGAAATCCATGCAGAGGGTTTTGGCGTGATGTTTCTCCTGAAGCGCGGGTCGACCTATCTGCTGGCGCTCGACTGGAAGGCCGCCGAGGGCAGCGCCTTGTCGCTCTACACATCGGACGGCGCCGGTCAATTCAAGGAACTCCTCAACCAGTCGTGGTACAGGGCTCCGATGTAATGTGCCGAGGCCGCAGCCTTCTGAATGCGGTCCTGGCATGCGCAGCCGCGACCGCGCTTCCCGTCCTGACGGCTGCCGGCGCGCAGGCGCCGCCGGCGGTCGACGATCTGCTGGCTCGCGTTGGCGAACGAATCTCGGAGTTCTACACCCGCGCGAAGAACGTCGTCTGCATCGAGACGTCTCGCGTACAGCCCATTGACCTCGATAGTGCGCCGCTTGGGTTCGCGCGGATCGTCGAGTCCGAGCTGCGGATCGAAATCGAGAACCCTGACGTCCCGAGTGTCGCGGCGCTCGTGCGGAGAATCAGAAGAGTCAATGGCCGGGTTCCACGAGAAAGCGACAGGAAGGATCGGGCAGGCTGCACGGATCCCAACCCGCTGTCCTCTGAACCGATCGCGTTTCTGCTGCCGGGTCGCCATGCCGAGTACACATTTCAGGCCGCCGGCGTCGCGAAAGATCGCGACCGCAATGCGCTCCTGATGGACTTCGAGTCGATCGATCGGAGGAGCAACCCCGAACTGATCCGGGATCCAGAAGGGCGTGATGATTGCTTCGACTGGTCGGGGCGTATCGCGTCGAGGGGAAGGGTTTGGGTCGACGCCAGTACCTACGATGTCCTTCGCGTCGAACGACGGCTCAGAGGGCCGGTCGACGTAAGGGTGCCGTTGTTGATCCAGCGCCGTCATCACCTCGACCCGTTCGTGGTCATCGTCCGCGACGAGGTCACGATTCGGTATCGGACCATCACCTTCACCGATCCTGACGAGGTGTTGCTTCTTCCGGAGTCGATCGACACGTTCACGATGGTTCGGGGTGGCCTTCAGTCGACCCGGCGAAACCAGACGTTCTCCGACTACAGGCGCTTCGTCACAGGAGGACGGGTCATTTCCGGGACGCCTGACGCACCATGAGCCACCCGACGATGAACATGGCGACGCCGACGTAAAACGGATTCGGCGCCGGTCCCATCGGTCCGGCCATGAAGACATCGAGAAGCAGAATCCACATCGCGAAGGCCTGCAGAAGACGGCCAACCCACCAGACAGCGCTACCGACGCCTGGATTCATATGCGTTGAAAGTTCTTTTCGAGCTCGCGCCGCGTGAGGCGCAGCATCACAGGCCGCCCGTGGGGACACACGGTGGAATAGGCCGTGCGGCGAAGCTCCTCAAGGATGTGGAGCATTTTTTCGTGCGTGAGCGGGTAATTGGCCTTCACGGCTGCGTGGCAGGCCGTCGTCGCCGCAATGCGCCGCAGCGCATCGCCCACGTCCGTGCCGCGATCCAGCCCTTCCAGATCCTCTGCCAACGCGCGTATGGCGGTGAGCGCAGCCTCACCACCCAGGACCGCCGGCACGGCCGTGACACGCAGCGTATCGCCTCCGAAATCGTCCACCCCAAAGCCGAGCCGGTCGAGATCGCCCGCATGACTCAGAAGCGCCTGGCGCCCTTCGGGCGAGAGCTCGACCAGGATAGGCTCGAGCAAACGCTGGCTCTCGAGTCGTCCCGAGCTGAGTTTCTCCATCACGCGTTCAAAGAGGACGCGTTCGTGCGCCACATGCTGGTCGATAATCGCGATGCCGTCAGCATCCACCGCGATGATGAACGTGTCGCGGAATTGGCCCAGCGGCATCATCGGCTTCAGCAGATCTGCGGGTTCCGGGTTCGGCTGATCGGCCGACCTGACGGTCGGCACTACTCCTGAGGACGGAAGCCCCGTCGCGACGTCTGACAGCGACGGAATGTCTGTCGCAGTGCTGGCCTTCAGGCCAGCTGGATCCGTCCATCGGCTCGGGTAGATCCCTCCACCGAGCACGTTTGGAATCGACTGCGGCATCGGCATCGGATCGCGATAGCTGCTCGGGACGAGCTGCAGCTCGGGCACCGCCCCCTTCCCTATGGCATCAGCGACGGCGTGCTTGACCGCCTCGTGGACGAACGACTGGTCGCGAAACCGTACTTCCGCCTTCGTCGGATGCACGTTCACGTCGATACGATCCGGCGGTATGTCGAGGAACAGATGGACTTCGGGGCTCCGCTCCTTGATGGATGCGTTGCTGTAGGCCTCGATAATCGCGTGCGCGATCGTCTTGTCTTTGACGATGCGCCGATTGACGAAGACGTTCTGGGCGCCGCGCGTCGGCCCCTGCTCGGCAAGTGCGGCGACGACGCCCCTGATCTTGAAGCCTGAGAGCGCCTTGCCAACCGGCACAAGATCGGGACGATCGCCGAAGACCTGGTATAGCCGGTCTTCGAACTTCCCCACCGCCGGCCAGTTGAACATCGTGCGGGGCCCGCTCGTCAGCGCGAAGCCGAGCTCCGGGTAGCCGAGCGCGAACTGCGTGACGACCCGCGATACCTGCGTCGCTTCGCCGGTGTCCGTCTTGAGAAACTTGCGCCGCGCCGGCAGGTTGTAGAACAGGTCCCCGACTTCGATCGACGTGCCCTCCGGCGTGCCGATTTCCTGAACGGCAGCGACCGCGCCTCCGTTGACGCGAATCTCGGTGCCCGCGATCTCGCCGCGGCGCCGCGTCTTCATGATGAAATGCGAGACGGATGCGATGCTGGGCAGCGCTTCGCCGCGAAAACCGAGGGTCAGAATCGCGCCGAGGTCGTCGGCGCGCTGAATCTTGCTCGTGGCGTGACGCTCGAGCGAAAGGCGTGCATCGTCGGGGCTCATCCCTTCGCCGTCGTCCTCGACGCGTACGAGGCGCTTGCCGCCCAGCTCGATGTAGACCTGGATGCGCCGGCTGCCGGCGTCGATGGCGTTTTCGATCAGCTCTTTGACGACCGACGCGGGCCGCTCGACGACCTCGCCGGCGGCTATCTGATTGGCTAAATCTGACGGTAGAAGCTTGATCCTGCCCATGCTAGTGATTAGGGATTGGGGATTGGGGATTAGATCTGCGGCGCGTATCGCTAGTGTTCAGCGCGTTCAGACCTAATCCCAAATCCCTGTTCCCCCATCCCTAGGTGTTAGTCGCCGACTTTCACCGACAACGCGGCTTGTGCGGCAGCTAGCCGCGCCACCGGTACTCGGTAAGGCGACATGCTTACGTAATTCAGGCCAACCTTCTCGAAGAAGTGAATCGACGAGGGATCGCCTCCGTGCTCGCCGCAAATGCCCAACTTGATGCCGGGGCGCGTCGAGCGTCCTTTCTCGACCGCCATCCGGACGAGCGATCCGACGCCGACCGTGTCGATGGTGCTGAACGGGTCTTTGTCCAGGATCTTCTTGTCCTGGTACGCGCCGAGGAACTTACCGATGTCGTCGCGCGAGAACCCGAACGTCGTCTGTGTGAGGTCGTTGGTGCCGAACGAGAAAAACTGCGCTTCGACGGCAATCTCGTCGGCGGTCACGGCACCGCGCGGCACTTCGATCATCGTGCCCACGAGGTACTCGATCTTGACGCCGTGCTCCTTCATCGTCTCGGCCGCCACGCGATCGACGACCGCCTTCTGGTCTTTCAGCTCTTTCACATGGCCGACGAGCGGGATCATGATCTCGGGGATGACCTTCAGCCCTTCCTTCTTCAGCTGAATCGCCGCCTCGATGATGGCGCGCGTCTGCATCTCGGTGATCTCGGGATACGTGATGCCAAGACGCACGCCGCGGTGCCCGAGCATGGGATTGAACTCGTGGAGCTGTTCGACGCGCGCGAGAAGCTTCCGCTTGGCTTCGAGCTCGCGCTTGTCGCCGTTGGTCACTTCGAGTTTGGCGACCTCCACCATCAGATCCTCGCGCTTCGGGAGGAACTCGTGCAGCGGCGGATCGATCGTGCGGATGGTGACGGGCTGCCCCTTCATCGCCTTGAAGACGCCGTAGAAATCCGCCCGCTGCAGCGGCAGAAGCTCGAGAACCGCTTTCTTGCGGTCCGTGACGTTATCCGCGAGGATCATGCGCTGCACGATCGGCAGCCGGTCTTCGCCGAAGAACATGTGCTCTGTACGACACAGGCCTATGCCGCGGGCGCCGAATGCGTACGCGAGCTCTGCCTGATCCGGCAGATCGGCGTTGGCACGGATGCCCAGGCGCCGCACCTTGTCGGCCCACTCGAGGATCTTGCTGAAGCGCTGATAAATATCCGATTTCTTCGCGTCGAGCTGTCCGTTGACGACCTGAAGAATCTCGCTCGGCTTCGACGCCATTTTCCCAAGCTTGATTTCGCCCTTGAGACCGTCGAACGACACGAATTCGCCTTCCTTGACCACCTTGCCGGCGACGGTGAACTGCTTGTCCTTCTCGGAGATCGTCAGTGAGCCCGCGCCGACGATCGACGGCTTGCCCATCTGGCGTCCGACGACCGCAGCGTGCGACGTCATGCCGCCCGTCGCCGTCAGGATGCCCTGCGCCACGTGCATGCCGTGGATGTCATCGGGAACCGTTTCTTTCCGGACCAGGATCACCTGCTTGCCCTGCCGGGTCCATTCCACCGCATCGTCCGCAGTGAACACCACCTGGCCGGAGGCCGCGCCGGGTGAGGCGGGAAGACCCTTGGCGAGGATCGGGACCTTCGCCCACTCTGCCGGATCGAATCCCGGCGAGAGCAGCTGCGACAGCGCTTCAGGATCGACCAGAAGCAGCGCTTCTTTCGGCGACACGATTTTCTCGTTCGCGAGGTCTGTGGCAATCACGACCGCCGCATAGCCGGTGCGCTTGCCGCTGCGGGTCTGCAGCATGAACAGCTTCTCGTCCTGAATCGTGAACTCGAAGTCCTGGACGTCCTTGTAGTGCCTCTCGAGGCGCGTCGTGATCTCGCGGAGCTGCTTGTACGCCTTCGGCAGCACCTTTTCGAGCTCTTTGATCTGCTGCGGCGTCCGTACGCCGGACACCACGTCCTCGCCCTGGGCGTTGACGAGGAACTCCCCGTAGAATTCTTTCCCGCCCGTTGCGGGGCTCCGGGTAAAGCCCACGCCGGTCGCCGAGCGATCGCCGGTGTTGCCGAAGACCATCTGCTGCACGTTGACGGCTGTCCCGATGTAATCGGGAATGTCGTAGATGCGGCGATATTCCTTGGCGCGCGGGTTCTGCCACGAGCGGAACACGGCGTTGCGCGAACCCTTGAGCTGCTCGATCGGATCCTGCGGAAAATCCTTGCCCGTCTTGTTCTTCACGACCTTCTTGTAGCGCTCGATCACTTCGCGCAGCGCCTTCTCGTCGAGGTCGGTATCGGCTTTCACGCCGCGCGATTTCTTCACGGCGTCGAGCTCGTGCTCGAACACGTCCTTTGGAATCTCGAGGACGACGTTGCCGAACATCTGAATGAAGCGGCGGTAGCTGTCCGCGGCGAACCGGCCGTTGCCGGTCTCCTGTTTCAGCGACTCGACGGTCTGATCGTTGAGGCCGAGGTTCAGGATCGTGTCCATCATGCCGGGCATCGAGAACTTCGCGCCCGAGCGCACCGACACGAGGAGCGGTTTTTTCGTATCGCCCAGCTTGCGGCCGGCCGATTTCTCGAGCTTCCGCAGGTTGTCGATCATTTCCTTGTCGATAGCTGCCGGAATCTTTCCGCCCTCTTTGTAGTAGATGGTGCAGACGGGAGTGGAAATCGTGAAGCCTGCCGGCACGGGCAGCTTCGCGTTCGTCATCTCCGCGAGGCCGGAGCCCTTGCCGCCGAGCAGGTCTTTCATCGTGCGATCGCCGTCGGCCTTGCCGTCGCCGAAGTAATAGACGTATTTCCCGGGCCTGGCCAGCTTCGCCACTTTCTCGGTGTCGGTTTTCACAACTTTCTTCGCCATTCGACTGTTTACTCCGTCTCCGAAACGACTTCGGAAATGTCTGCGATTCGTAAGATTTGCTGTTCGAGACGCTTCATGAGGCGCAGGCGCGCCTCTCGCAAGGGGCGGTCATCTACCATCACGAAGATTTCGGTGAAAAATCGATCGACTGCAGGACCGAACTGGGCTGCCTCGACAAGTGCGCGGCGCAAATTTTCCCCCGATTCGAGCACGCTGTCAATGACGGGGCCGCGACGTTCAAGTTCTTGCAATAGTGCGAGTTCGGCAGGTTCCTTGAGCAAGTTCGCAAGCGGCGGCTCGATCATGTCCGCCACGGTGTCGTTGTCAAGGGGCAGCTCGCGCGCGATGTTCTTGACGCGCTTGAATGCGACCGCCAGCTTCCGGAAATCTGGAGACACGGTGAACTCGGGCAGTACTTCGAGCCGCTTCAGCGCATCGGCGGGGCTCAGACCTGCAAATCCGGTTTCCTGCAGCACCGCGCGCACGTTGCGGAGATCGAAGCCGCGTTGCTCGAGAACGTAGCGATACCGATCGAGCAGAAACTCGTTCATGGCCTGACGGCTCTCTCGCGGCCACTCATTGAGCGGAGCGAACGACGCGGACGCTTCGGCGAGCAGCCGATCCAGCGACGGCCGCGCAGACAACCCGGTCAGCACCGGCAGATCGACGAGCACCTTGAAGATGCCGTGCGCCTGGCGCCGCAATCCAAATGGATCGCGCGAGCCGGTTGGTTTCTCGCCGGCGTAGAACATCCCTACCACGGTGTCGAGCTTGTCCGCCAGCGACACCGCCGCCCATGTCACAGCCGCGTCGCCCAGCTGCTGGCGTGTTGGAGGCGCATCAGCGCCAACCGAATCCGGCAGGTAGTGGTGATAAATCGCCTTCCACACGCGCTCGGGCTGTCCTTCTTCGCGCGCGTAGATCCCCCCCATCACCCCCTGCAATTCGGTCAGCTCGGCGACCATCTCGGTTGCGAGGTCGGCCTTCGCGAGGCGGCCTGCTGCGGCAGCAGCGTCCGCGAGGGCGGGCGACTGAAGCGGCTCTGCCGCAATCCAGCGGGCCAACCTTTCCACCCGCTGGGACTTCTCGAAATAGCTGCCCAGCTTCTTGTGAAACCGGATCGTCCGCAGCCGCTCGATCCGTTCGTCGAGCGGCACCTGGCGATCTGCGTCCCAGAAGAAACGCGCATCTCTGAGCCGTGCGGTCAGCACCCGCTCGTAATTTCGCGCGACGACCTTCTCGTTTTCCGCGTCCGTGTTCGTGACGACCAGAAACGCCGGCTTCAACCGCCCTGTCTCGTCGACAACCGGAAAATTGTGCTGATGATGAATCATCGTCGTCGTCAGCACTTCTTCGGGCAGCGATAGAAACTCTTTGGAGAACGTGCCGGCCATCACCGTCGGGTATTCGATGAGATCCGGCACTTCTTCCAGAAGCGTCGAGTGCATCATCGCCGCGGCGCCAACCCGGCCGCCGAGACTGCGGGCCTTTGCCTCCAGGCCGCGCGCGATGCGATCCTGCCGTTCCTGCCGATCGAGAATCACGAAGTGTTCAGCAAGGCGCGCCGCGTAATCGTCGAAGGTACGCACTTTCACTGCACGTCCGGCTCTGCCGCTCGTCGTGAGAAAGCGGTGGCCATATGTGACGGCGGCCGACACGACTTCCTGGACCGTCGAAGACTCGGACAACTCGGTGCGCCGGATGCTGAACGGGACGACGCGTCCGCCGTAAAGGTAGAGAATCCAGCGGATTGGGCGTCCGAACAGGAGATCGCCCTTCCCATCCTCGAGGTATGCGTCCCAATGCATGGCCTTGGGGAAGCTGAAGGATCGAAGGGTTGTGGCCAGGACATCGGGCAGCACGTCGACCGCGGCCTTGCCGCGTTGATGCTTGCGGAGGCCGAGATAGGTGCCCTTGGGAGTGTCCACGTGCTCGAGTTGGGCAACGTCGACGTTGTTCTTGCGCGCAAACCCCGCCGCCGCCGGCGTCGGGGCACCGTCGGCGCCGAACGCCGCGGCGACCGGAGGGCCAGTGACCAGCTCTTCGAGGTCGGTCTGCCGTTCGGCGATCTTCGCGATGCGCGCGGTCAGCCGCCGGGGTGTGCTGTAGCCTTCAACCGGCGCATCCGCAACCAGCCGGTGCGCTCGCAGCGCACCGTCAAGGCCGTCACGAATCTGCCGGGTCAGGAGAGGCAGCCACGACGCGGGCAGCTCTTCAGTTCCGAGTTCCAGTAAAAGTTCGCGGTCCATAAGTGTTGGGGTCTGACCCCCGTACAGTACGGGGGTCAGACCCCATTTTCACGATTCCGTCTGTTGGCCTGTCTGTACGGGGGTCAGACCCCCGGGTTCCGGCTCGGCGATATACGCCTGCGAGATGGCGATGGCAATCTGGCGCACCTTAAGCACATACGCCGTGCGCTCGCTGACGCCGACGCTCCCGCTCGAGTCGAGGATGTTGAACACGTGCGAGCACTTCAAGGCGTACTCGAGCGCCGGCAGGATGAGCTGGCTCTTCAACAGCCGCTCGGCCATGCCGTAATACTTGTCGAACAAGTCACGATGGAACCCCGCGAACTCCTCGCGCGACATCCCGTCGACCTGACCGTACACGTACTTGGACTGCTCGATCTCCTCGCGGAGCCGCACGTCTGCGTACTTCACCCCTGCCCCCCACTCGAGGTCGAAGATGTTGTCGACTTTCTGCAGCATCATCGCGATGCGCTCGAGACCGTAGGTCAACTCGGCGCCGATCGGAGCGAGGTTCACCCCGCCGACCTGCTGAAAATAGGTGAACTGCGTAATCTCGAGGCCGTCCAACAGCACCTGCCACCCGATGCCCCACGCGCCGAGCGTCGGCGACTCCCAGTTGTCTTCCTCGAAGCGGATGTCGTGCGCGCGCGGCTCGATGCCGACCGACTCGAGGCTCTGCAGATAAATCTGCTGCACCTCGTCGGGAGCCGGCTTGAGGATGACTTGAAACTGGTGGTGCTTGAAGAGACGATTCGGATTCTGACCGAAGCGGCCGTCATCGGGGCGCCGCGACGGCTGCACGTACGCCACGTTCCACGGCTTCGGCCCGAGCACCCGCAACAGCGTCTCTGGATGCGATGTGCCTGCCCCGACTTCGAGATCGAGCGGCTGTTGAATGATGCATCCCTGCGAGGCCCAGAAGGCGCTCAATTTGAGGATGAGATCTTGGAGGGTCACAAACGCGTCATGTCCTTTAGCACTTTGATCGACCGCGGCTCGCGCTCGAGGTGCGTCGCGATGATGCTCCGATGCAGCGCCTCGAGCTCGCGCAGCGTCGCGCGATCGGCGGCCACGCCGCCAAGCTCCTGCGGTCCCGTCTTTCGCGCCGCCGCAAGAAACGCCTGCGCTTCAGGCGACAGGCTCGGGACCCGGCTCGCCGGATACACGCCCTGGAGGCTGAGCAGCCAGTACTCGAAGTACCGCGTCAGCGGCTCTGATGGCACGCCCGCAGCAATCGCTTCCACCATCGACACCCCGAGCCGGTAGAGGCGTTCGTCCTCGTGGCTCTCGGCGGCCCATTCGTCGATCAGCTCGGCGAAATACGTCGCGCAGCCAAGCCCTTCGATCGTTCCCGACGACAACGCCGAGCGCGACGCCTCGGAGTAGTTCAGGTTGACCAGCTCGCGCCGCTCTTTCTCGAAGTACGCCACACGCGCGTGGGTGAGCGGCTCGAGCGCACCGACAAAGTTCGATTTGGTCCGTCGTGCGCCTTTCGCGACGCCGCGCTTCTTGCCCCGATCACGCGTCAGGAATACCACGATCCGGTCTGCCTCGCCGAGCTTGTAGGTTCGGAGAATGAGGGCGTCGGCGCTGTAAAGGGGCATCGAAACCCCCATATTCTACCCCGCGCGTTGAAAGTAACGCGTGAACAGCGTGGCCAATCCGAGGAATGAGGCAAATCCGCAGACGTCGGTAAACGTGGTAATGAACACGGCCGACGCCAGCGCCGGGTCAATCTTCAGCGCCTTGAGCCCCAGCGGGATGAGCGTGCCCACCAGGCCCGCCACGAACAGGTTTATGACCATGGCCATCCCCAGGATGATGCCCAGCCGGAAGTCGCCATTCATGATCCACGCGACGAGGGCGGCAATGGCGCCCACGACCACGCCGTTGCCGACGCCGACCAGCACGTTCTTCAGCAGCGCCTTCCGGGAGTTGCTCCAGGTGAGCTCACCCAGGGCGATGCCACGGATGATGACCGTCAGCGTCTGGGTGGCGGCGTTGCCCCCCATGCCGGCCACGATGGGCATGAAAACCGCGAGCGCAACCCAGGAAGCGATCGTCTGCTGAAACACACCGACAACGGCCGCCGCGAGAAAGGCCGTCGCCAGGTTGACGATGAGCCATGGCATGCGCTTGCGCAGGGACTCGAGGGCGGGCGTAAAGACCCGCTCGTCGCTCGACACGCCGGCAAGGCGATACAGGTCCTCGGTCGCCTCGTCCTTGATGACGTCGATGACGTCGTCAACCGTGATGACACCGGTGAGCTTGTTGTGCTCGTCAACGACTGGAATCGCCAGCAGGTTGTAGGACGCGACCAGGCGCGCGACTTCTTCCTGGTCCATGTCGACCCGGGCACTGATGGGATCGGACGTCATGATGCGCTTGAGCGGTGTCTCGGGCGAGACGAGCAACAACCGGCGCAATGACGTCACCCCGACGAGATGCCCGCGCGCGTCGACGATGTAGAGATAGAAGACCATCTCGACGTCCCGGGAGCTTTGCAGGGCCGTGATTGCCTCACCGACCGTCATGTCCTCGGCAAGCGCGAAGACATGCGGGTTCATGATGCGGCCCGCTGTCTGTTCCGGGTATTCGAGAAGGTTCTCGACCTCGCCCGACTCCTTCCGCCCCATCAGCTCGAGGACGGCTCTGGACAGCTCTTCGGGCAGGTTATCGATCAGGGCCGCCGCATCGTCTGACGGCAGCTCCTGGACGAGCTTGGCGATTTCTTCGGCGGACCGTCCGGCGAGCAGGAGGGCGCCGGCTTCGGGGCCCAACTCACTGAGCGTCTCCATCGCCAGCCGGCTGTTGCGCTCGACCAATACGGAAAACGCGGCTATCCGATCGCGGTCGGGGAGCTCACCGAATATCTGCGCAAGATCCGCCGGATGTTGTTTTTGGAGGAGATTCGAGAGGTTTGCCGTGGCGCCGACCCTCAGGAGGCGCTTAACGGAATCAAGGACGAGATCGACCTTGCGCTGCGGCGGCATACGAACCCGTTACTGTAACATGCTGAACCAATAGCACATTGGAGAATGTGCGACTGGTGAATGGGTGATTGGAGAGAAATTGGTGGTGATCGGGGAACGGCCGCCGATCATTTCTCAGGAGGTTTCAGGCCCATCTCATCGAGCAGGCGTTCGTCCTCCCGCCACTGCTCTTTCACCGCAACGCGAAGGTCCAGGAACACCCTATTCTGCAGGAACGTCTCAATGGCGTGGCGCGCCGACGTGCCGACCTCCTTGATCATCTCGCCTCCGCGTCCGATGACGATGGGCTTCTGCGATTCACGCTCGACGAGAATCGTCGCCCAGATGCGGGTCATATGGTCGTCGGCCGTTGGTTCCTGAAACTTGTCTATCAGCACAGCCGTCGAGAACGGCAGCTCATCGCGTGTCAGGCGAAGCACCTGTTCGCGGATCATCTCGGCGACCATGTTCCGCTCTGGTTGATCGGTGAGGTAATCGGCAGGGTACAGCGCCTCGCCCTCGGGAAGCGCGCTCAGAATCACGTCCTCGAGGTGGGTGACGTTATCGCCAGACAGCGCGGAGACAGGAACAATGGCGTGCCAGTCGCGTTCCTTGTTCAACTCGTCGAGCACCGGGAGCAGCTTGTGCTTCTTGACGAGATCGATCTTGTTGACAATGAGAATCGCCTTCGCCCTGGTCTCCTTCACGAGGTCGAGTAGATATCGAAGCCCGGCTCCCGGCTTCTCGGACCCGTCGATGACGACCCCGACCACGTCCACCTCGCCGAGAGTGTCAACGGCGCTGTCCACCATCCGCACGTTCATCCGGTGCAAGGGACGGTGAATCCCGGGCGTGTCGACGAAGACGGCCTGCCCTTCTGGATAGTTTTTCACGCCCATGATGCGGTGGCGTGTCGTCTGCGGCTTATCGGAGACGATGGCGAGTTTCTCGCCGATGATGCGGTTCAGCAGCGACGACTTGCCGGCGTTCGGACGCCCGATCAGCGAAACAAAACCCGATTTCATGGTTGGTGGAGGGGCCTGTCAGCCCCGCTCATTCCCGCGCGTGGCCGATTTCTTCTTTTTCGCTGTCTTCCTGTAGCGACACGCGGGTGATGCGCACCTTGCGTACACGGCGCCGTTCCGCATCGATGACTTCGACATGGAGGCCATCGATATCGAACGTCTCGCCAATGGCCGGAACGTGGCCAAGGTGGCTCAGGAGGAAGCCGCCGACTGTCTCGAACCCCTCGCGCTCGATCGGCACGTGCAGGCGATCGGCAATTTCGTCGACGTCGGCCGCGCCGCTGAACACGAACGCGCCGTCGCGTTCCTCCACGACGGGCTCGGCTTCGACGTCGTACTCGTCGCGGATCTCGCCGAAGATCTCTTCGACGAGATCCTCGAGCGTCACGAGGCCGGCGGTGCCTCCGTACTCGTCGACTACGATGGCGCTCTGAATGCGCTGATGCTGGAATTCGCGCAGCAGCTCGCTGACGAGCTTCGTCTCGGGAACGAAATGGGCGGGCCGGAGATGATTCGTGATGGGCGCATCGCCCTGGAGCGAGTCGCCGAGCAGAATCAGATCTTTGACGTACACGAAGCCCAGGATGTTGTCGAGGTTGTCGCGGAAGACGGGAATCCGCGAGTACTCCTGCTCGCGAAACAGCGCGCGAAGCCCGTCGAGGGTCTGATCGGCCGGAATCGCGACGATGTCGGGGCGCGGGGTCATCACCTCGCGAACGAGCGTGTCGCCAAAGTCGACGATCGATTTCAGGAGCTTGCGTTCATCCTGGCCGCTCGACGCGCCGGTCTCGCTCGTCGACGTGCCGTTGATGATTTCCCCGTCGTCGTTCACCTCGTCGCGGTTGACTGATACCGGCGCCGCGCGCTCCTTGCGTGAGTGATTGAGCAGGTGCAGCAGTCCCCGCGTCAGCGGTGCGAGCGGGCGGGAGAGCATGCGGAAGCCTGGCAGCAGGAGCTCGAGAACGCGCTCGGGATCTCTCGAGACAATCAGAAACGGCACGAGAAATTCACAGATCGCGCCGAATGCCACCATCGCGCCCGCCAGCAGCAGGAACGAGCCCGGAGTCGACACCCCGATCATGAGCGCGAGCAGCAATACGACAAACCCCTCGATTAGGCCCAGCAGCGTGCGAAGCGGGAGGAACAGGAGCAGCGGCTCCTGCAGATAATTTTCGAGATCCGGCGCCCGGCCACTGCCTTCGGCGAGCAGCCGCAGCGAGACGCGCATCAAGGCGTTGAACGCCGCCTGGATGGTGCCGAGATACATCGCACCGCACGCGAGAAGAAAGAGGGTTAACGGAATCATGAAGAGCGCGCGATCAGACCGAGCGGCAGCCCGGCCTTGCGGCGCAATCGTGCCTCCGCGCGAGCCATTTGGCCGTTGTCACTTTCGTGATCGTAACCGAGAAGGTGCAAAAGACCATGTAGGGCAAGAACCCTAAACTCGGTCCCCAGCGAATGTCCGAGCATTTTGGCCTGTTTTTGGGCAATTCCGAGCGAAATGGCAATATCGCCCAAGTAATTCCCGGCTCCCGAGAAAGACAGCACATCCGTTCCGGCGTTCTTGCGACGGTATTTGCGGTTCAGCGCTTTGACGTGACGGTCTGGAAGAATGGCGATGGTGACCGAGCCGCGGGCTGACCGCGGAGCGTGTTTGGCGAGCCAGTTGCCCAGGCCTCTCGCGCTCGGGTGCGTGGTTCCGACGTGAACCACGGTCACCTGGAGGCTCAGACCTGCCCGCCCTTGCCGGTGAACGCCTCGTAGGCCTTGACGATTTGCTGCACCAGTTTGTGGCGCACGACGTCGCGGTCGTCGAAGTGGATGAATGAGATCCCTTCGATTTTAGATACGACCTTCATCGCTTCGACCAGTCCAGAAATGCGCGCTGTCGGCAGGTCGATCTGCGTGATGTCCCCGGTCACGACCGCCTTGGAGCCGAATCCCAGGCGCGTGAGAAACATCTTCATCTGCTCGGACGTCGTGTTCTGCGCCTCGTCGAGGATGACGAACGCGTCGTTCAACGTGCGGCCGCGCATGAACGCGATCGGCGCGATCTCGATCGTCCCACGCTCGATCAGCCGCTCTGCGCGTTCGACTTCAACCATGTCGTACAGCGCATCGTAGAGCGGCCGCAAATACGGATTGACCTTTTCCTGAAGGTCGCCCGGCAGGAACCCGAGCTTCTCCCCTGCTTCGACCGCCGGCCGCGCGAGGATGATGCGATTGACGCGCTTCGAGAGGAGAAACGATACGGCCTGGGCCATCGCCAGGTATGTCTTGCCCGTACCGGCGGGCCCAATACCGAACACGATGTCGTTCTGCTCTATCGCATCGAGATAGCGCCGCTGGTTGACGGTCTTCGGGACGATGCGGCGCTTGCCGGATTGCGTCTGCGTGCTCTTCAGGAAGTATTCGCGGAGATCGATGTTGGGATCGCTGGCGATCAGCTGCGCCGCGGTTTTCACGTCGCCATTCGAGACGCGGTAGCCTTCCTGCAGGAGCGCACCGAGTTGTGAGAAAAGGCGCTCCACCTTGCCGACCTCGGGGGGCGGGCCGTCAACGATCACGTCGTGTCCCTGCGTGCGAAGGCGGACGCCAAACTGCGACTCGAGGTGCTTGAGGTTCTCGTCGTAGGAGCCGAAGAGCGTTTCGATCCCGGATTCGGGAAGCGTGATTCTTGCCACGTGTGTTTAGTCTAGCCGCGTTTCTTGGGATCCCTCATCTGAATATGCAGCTCGCGAAGCTGCTTCTCCGTCACGGGTGAGGGCGCCCCCATCAGAAGATCCTCTGCGTTCTGCGTCATCGGAAACGCGATGACCTCCCGAATGTTCGGCTCCTTCGCCAGCAGCATGACGATGCGATCGATGCCTGGCGCCAGGCCGCCGTGCGGTGGCGCGCCGTACCTGAATGCATTCAGCATGCCGCCGAAGCGCTTTTCAACTTCCTCCGGACCGTAGCCGGCAATCTCGAAGGCGCGAAGCATGATGTCGGGCCGGTGATTTCGAATCGCGCCGCTCGACAATTCGACGCCGTTGCACACGATGTCGTACTGGTACGCCTTGATTGCCAGCGGATCCATCGTGTTGAGCGCGTCGAGCCCTCCCTGCGGCATCGAAAACGGGTTGTGGCTGAACGCCACCTGGCCCGTCTCAGCATCCCGCTCATAGAACGGAAAATCCGTGATCCAGCAAAACTTATAGGTGTTCGACTCGATGATGTCGAGCTCGCGCCCGAGGTGAGCCCGCAGGCCATCTACAGGGCGGCCGATCTTGCCGGCCACATCAGAGACGAAGAAGATGGCGTCGCCGGGCCTGGCGCCGGTGGCCGCGATCAGCTCGCCGCGCTTGTCGTCCGAGAGAAACTTCGCAATCGGCCCCTTAGCCTGCTCCGCCAGGACCAGGTACGCGACGCCGGCGAGGCCGAGCGCTTGTCCGGCCTCGACCGTCTTGTCGAAAAAGCTGCGCGATTTCTCAGCCGCGCCAGGGGCGACAATCGCCCGCACGACGTTCCCGGCCGCCACCGCCTTGGCGAAGACCGCGAACCCTGAATCCCGGAAGATCTCGCTGACGTCGATCGCTCGGATGGGGTTGCGCAAGTCGGGCTTGTCGCTGCCGTACGCGGTCATCGCCTCTTCATACGGAATGCGCGGAAACGGCGGGCTCGTCACCTTCCAGTCGGAAAACTCCGAGAACAGTCCCGAGAGCACCGGCTCGATCGCTCCGAACACGTCGTCCTGCTCGACGAACGACATCTCGAGGTCGAGCTGATAGAACTCGCCGGGCGACCGATCCGCGCGCGCGTCCTCGTCGCGGAAGCAGGGAGCGATTTGAAAGTAACGATCGAAGCCCGAGACCATCAACAACTGCTTGAACTGCTGCGGCGCCTGGGGCAGCGCGTAGAACTTCCCCGCATGAATGCGGCTCGGCACCAGATAGTCCCGCGCCCCTTCCGGGGAGCTCGACGTCAGAATCGGCGTCTGATACTCGAGAAATCCCTGCTCCACCATGCGGCGCCTGATGCTCGAGATGACCTTCGAGCGCAGCACGACGTTGCCATGGATCTTGTCGCGGCGAAGATCCAGAAAACGGTACCGGAGCCGTTGCTCTTCGGGAATCTCCTGCGTGCCCGCCACCTGGAACGGAAGCACTTCCGCGGCCGACAGCACGTCCAGCCTGTCCGCCACGACCTCGATGCGCCCGGTCGGCAAGCCCGGATTGATGTTCTCGTCGGTGCGAGCGGTCACTTTCCCGGATACCGTGATGACGCTTTCCAGCTTCACGGTCTCGGCGGCCTTGAACGCCTCCGAGTCGGGCGTAAACACCACCTGCGTCACGCCGTAGTGATCGCGCAAATCGATAAACAGCAGGTTGCCGTGGTCGCGCTTGCGATGCACCCAGCCGGATACACGAACGTCTTGGCCGACATGCTGTGGGCGAAGGGCGTCGTTTGTATGAGTACGGTACTTGTTTTCAGTCATCAGTCGGTCGTCAATTCAATCTCGTCTGTCCCGCCATGGCGCGAAGCGCGAAGGCGCGGACGTTACACGCTCGCTCGGGCTAGTTGCTTAAAACTCTCTTGATGAACGATGCCGCTTCCGTCCTGGGCATGGTTTCCTTTGTTTTGGTGGCCACGTTTCTCACGGTGACCGTGCCTGCCACCATTTCGTCGGCTCCAAGAATCGCAATGAATTTCGCCTTACGCTGGTCCACGTATTTGAAAATCCTGTCTATTTTCTTCGCGACGTCGGGATACAGATCCACCCGCAGCGTCCCGCTGCGCCGCAGCTCGGCGGCGGTCTCCATCGCCGCGTTCTGCGCGCTCTCGTCGAGCGCCGCGACGACGACGTCCATTGACGGCTGCGCCACGTCGGGTGGAAACATGCCGCGCTCCTGCATGATCACAAGAATCCGCTCGAGCCCTACCGAGAAGCCGCAGGCCGGCACCTCGCTTCCGAGGAACATGCCGATTAAGTTGTCGTAGCGCCCGCCGCCGGCGATGCTTCCCGGCATGTCCTTGACGTTGATCTCCATGATCGCGCCCGTGTAATACCCGAGCCCGCGCGCGAGCGACGGATCGATCCGAAGCTTGTTGGCGGCGGCAGTGTTCGACGTCAGGCGCAGGATCTGCCGGAGATTGTCGAGGCCGCTGTCCGCATTCCCGGAGAACTGCGCGGCAATCGAGTCGAGCCATTCGGGCGGATGATGCTCGCCGATCCAGCCGGTGATGCCGGCGATCTGCGCATCGCTGTACCCCTTCTCCGACAGCTCTTTCGCGACGCCTTCCTTGCCAATCTTGTCGACCTTGTCGATGGTGACCAGCACATCCCCGAAGCGATCATCTGCGACGGGAATCTGGCTCAACCACGCGGCAATGAATCTGCGGTGATTGATCCGAATCACAAAATCGTGGAACCCGAGCGCCGTCAGAATTTCTGACACCGCCGCGATCTGTTCCGCCTCGACGACTGGTGACGTCGACCCGACGCTGTCGATGTCGCACTGGTAGAACTCGCGGAAGCGACCCCTGGCCGGCCGATCGGCGCGCCAGACGGGTTGAATCTGGTACCGCTTGAAGACCCGCGGCAGCCTGGACTGATACTCGGCCACGACCCGCGCCAGCGGCACGGTGAGGTCGTAACGCAGCGCGAGGTCGGCCTGGCCGCTGGCCTCGTGTTCGCCGCGCATCAGAATCTTGAAGATGAGCTTGTTGCCCTCGTCTCCGTATTTACCGAGGAGCGTCTCGATGTTCTCGGCCGCCGGCGTCTCCAGCGGCTCGAACCCATATCGATCGTAGATGCCTTTGACGATCCCGACCACGTAGTCGCGACGCCGCACATCCTCCGGCAAGAAGTCGCGCATGCCGCGCGCGGGTTGAGTGCTCATTTCTCCGGTGGCATGTAATCTTTGCGGTAGCCGACGTAGCGCTCGGCGTAATCGCGGATGCTCGCGACTTCCTTGTCGGTCAGCTCGCGCTTGAGCGCTGCAGGCCGGCCCATCAGCAGCGAACGCTTGGGAAATTTCTTTTCCTCGGGCACGAGGGTCCCGGCCGCGACGATGGAGTCCTCTCCGATCTCCGCGCCGTTCAGCAGCAGCGCGCCCATGCCGATCAGCACGCGGTCGTGAATCGTGCAGCCGTGCAGAATCGCGGCGTGCCCCACCGTCACCTCGTGGCCGATGTGCGTCGCATGCGTCCCGCGCATGACGTGAATGACGGTGCCGTCCTGAATATTGGTGCGGTCGCCGATCCGTATCGTGTTTACGTCCCCTCGGATGACGACGTTCATCCAGACACTGCTGTCCTGGCCGATGACGACATCCCCGATAACCTGGGCGCTCTGGTCGATATAGGCGGTCGGATGGACGGTCGGGAGGACGGACCGGAAAGGACGCAACATGCGCCTGAATTATATCTGCGCTCGTCTGTCATGAGGGATCGGGGACCGGGGATTGGGGATTTGCGCCTGGCGCCGGCCTGAAGGCCGGCACTACGACTGCCTGGGCCGACCTAAAGGTCGGCACTACGTACGGCGGTTCTCGTGGTGCCGACCTTTAGGTCGGCTAATTCGTGCTTTGCGCCGGCGTCGGCCGTTTCGGACTTGGGCCGCCCCGCAGCGTCATCAGATGGTCCCGGATCGCGCGAATCTGCGCTTCGGCATCCTCGCCGAGCTGCGGAAACGACGACTTCGGATATGGCGGCGTCGGCCAGAATTGCGGCATGCGTGTACCGGGCTGGACCTTCCCCGGGTTTCGCAGCCAGTCGAGAATCCATTCCGGCTTCAACCGCTCGTACGTCATGCGCAAATCGGGCGCGAGATTCGAGACCGGCTGATCCGCGGGGATCGCGCCGAGCACGTGGCACTGCTGGCACTTCAGCAGCGTGAACAGCTCCTTCCCCGGGCCCGCCATGCTGGTCAGCTCTGCGTGGATATACGTTCGGAACGACCCAATCGAATTTCCGGTCGCTTCGAAGTAGTCGATGATCGTGTTCCAGCGTGTGTCATCCAGACCAAACGTCGGCATCCGGACGTTCAGCCACGGACGTATCGTGATGGGTCCCTGGAGGAACGAGTACAGCCAGTCGGGCTGAACCTTCGCGCCTTCAGGCGTCAGCATCGGCGGCGCCAGGGTCGCGTCGGCGACGGTCGTGCGGAAATCTCCGCCGTCGCCCTCGATCTCGTGGCAGCCGACGCAGTTCTGACGTCGCACCAGCGCACGACCGCGCACGGTGTAGTCGCGCTTCGCCGTGCGTGGCGGCAGCGCCGACGCCGGCTGGACGTCGCGCTGGAAGCTCATGATCGCCGTGCGCAGCCGCTCGTTCTCGACTTCGTTGAAATGGAAGTCGGGCATGCGCAGTTTTTCGAGCGGTTCCAGGACACGGCCCTGATCGAACGAGCGCGGGTCCCTCAGCTTCTGGTGGAACCAGTCGAGCTTCGAATGCTCGATATCGACGAACGCAAAGTCGAGCCTCGTGACGAGCTTGCTGCCCTCCTCGGAGAGGTCGACGCCGATCGGCTGGGTCGTCTCGAAACCCTTGATGTCGTGGCAGCTGAAACAGCCATAACGGGAAATGACGCGCTGGCCAAGGTCGAGCTGTTTCGCCGTCGTGTCCATCTTCGCCAGACGCCCCTGCGCCTCGGCGAGCGGCATCAGGTTTCGCAGATAGTCGAGCAGCACCGCATCGGTCTGCGCCTGCGTCGGCTGGACTGGCGCCAGCGTTCCCGCCGAACCGGTCAACGTCGTCAGATACGTCGCCACGTCGGCAACCTGCGGGTCGGTGAGCCGAAGGTCGGGCATGTACGTGCCCGGGTTGTAGTGCTTCGGATCGCGGACCCAGTTATAGAGCCAGACGTACGTGGTCTTGCTGCCGACGCTTTTCAGCGGCTGCCCGAATGTGCGGCGCGGGCCGGCAGCGCCGCGATCGTTTTCGTCGATGATGTGGCAGCCGAGACATCCGATCGAGCGCACGATCTGCTCGCCCGCCTTCGGGTCGCCGCGCGGCGGCGACGCCACCGCAGGCGTATAAGTGTCGCTGTTCGCGAAGAGGTATGCGACGGCGGCGTTGATCTCAGCTTCGTTGCGCGGGTGGTCCGCCGGCGCGTTGCTGTTCGAGTTGTACCAGATCTTCGGCATCCAGGTGACGTTCTTGATGGCGGCTGGATCGCGCACCCAGTTCTTCACCCAGTCCTGCGTCAGCTTGCCGGTGATCTTCGTGAGGATCGGTCCTGGTTTCCGAAGATTTTCGAAGCCCTTCGTCTTGTGGCACGCGTAGCAGCCCGCGCGCTCGAACGTCGCGTACGCCACAGCCAGCTTCGGCGCGTTCGGAACGTAAATCTCCTGCCGATGACACTGCACGCACGACGACTCGGTCATGTTCGTCGGCAGCATCGGGTAGTCCCACATGTGGGGCTCGTGCCAGTGGTACTTCTCTTCCCACTCTTCGCGCTGCTTCACGTTGCTCGGATAGTGCGACGCGTCGTTGAAGCTCGTCGACCCGCCGAGACCCTGGTGGCACACCGTGCAGCCGGTCGTCGAGAGCGGATGCGGTGAGTCGCTGCCGACGTAGGCCGAAAGATTCGGATGCGTTCGGAACGGCTGCGGGTACTTCTCGTATCCGCGGCGATCGATCGCCAGATGGCAGGTCGTGCACCGATCCATCTTCATCACGCGCGCGAAGTTCACGTCGTCCACGACGTTCGGCGTCACGACCTGGCGCACGGTCAGCGTCGGCGCCATGAAGTCGAGCAGCGGCGCGTTGCGGAAGTAGTCTTTGAGGAGGCTGGGCTCGATATTCGCCACGACGCGCTGCAGGCGGTTCTGCTCGAAGTTGATCTGATCGACCTCTTTCTGCAGCCGGCCGACTTCGGACGTGTATTTGCCCAATTCGGCCTGCAACGCGGCGCGCTCGGCCTCGATTTTCTGCACTTCGAGGTTGAGCGCGTTCAACTGCTGGGCTTCGGCTTCGATGTCCTTCTGGCGCTCGCCGATGCCTTCGGGGTCCTTGGTGCGTGCCTCTTCGAACGCATACCGATGGACGTCGTAATTCGCTTTGGCAAACTGGGCCGCCTTGTTCGCGCGGAAGAGGCGCCGCTCCACATCGGCCAGCCGGCCGTTCACGTCGTCGATGCGCGCGCGATTGGCTTCCATCCCCTTCTGCGCCGCCGAGAGTTGGTTGGTCAGCCCTGTCAACTTGGCCTTGTCGATGCCGCGCGCGTTCTGAGCGATCTGCTGGCGCGTTACCTCGAGCTCGAGCTGGGTGAACTGCCGCTGCGTGTTCTTCCACTCGCGATCGAAGTCGTCCCACACCATCCACAGCGTCGTAACGAACAGAAAGATGCTCGACGCGGCAAAGACGACGTTCAGGAAATCGATGTTATAGGCGTGCCCGACAGCCTTTTTTTCAGCCATAGCGTCTCAGATGTTGAAGAAGATCTCAGGAATCGCCACGATGTACTTCAGGTTGAAAATCCACCGAAGCAGCATCTTGATGGGCAGCGACATCATCATCAGGAACAGGAACACCGTCACGTAGAACCGCGGCGGGCCCAGCTTCGCGTAGAAGCTCTTGAACGCGCCCTTGGCAAGCACGACGGGCAAGACGAGCACGTAGACGAGCACGAGCAGAATGCCCGGAAGCTCCCTGATGAAATAGTTCGTCGGCATGCCCTGCCCGAGCGTTCGCACCCAGAAATACTCGGAGAGGTCGACGTTGGTCAGCGCCTCGAGCTTGTGCGTGTCCCAGTACTCGAACGGCCCGAAGAAGTTCCAGTTCGGTCCTCGCAGGAAGGTGCCCAGCACGATGAGCGACGACCACAAGATCACGAAGCCGAACAGGAACATCGTGATCTCGACCTTGCGCTCGGCGAAGGTGTAATAGCCGTTCCCCTTCGGGTTCTTGTCGATGTAGGGAATCGCGATAAGGCCGACGATGATCAGGCTTGGCAGCACGACACCCGCGAGCCACGGGTCGAAGTAGACGAGCATTTCCTGCAGGCCCAGAAAGTACCAGGGCGCCTTCGACGGATTCGGCGTCACCGCGCGGTTTGCCGGCTGCTCGAGCGGCGCCTTCAGCAGGATCGACCAGACGATCAGCAGCACCGTGCACAGGATCAGCGAGATGAGCTCGGTGTAGACGAGGTCGGGCCACACCCACACACGGTCGGATTCCTGCTTCTCGATCGGGCCCTCACCTTTGGCGATGCGCCGGTCGTTCAACACCGCTTCGCGCATCGAATACCAGGTGAAGAAGACGAGGAGGAAGATCAGGCCGACGATCGGCACGTTGTCTGGCTTGGTGATGATGAGCTGGAAGTTCGGGTCCAGTCCGCCCAACGCAAAAAACAACGTCAGGAAGCCAAGCACGCCGTATCCGACGGTCTTGGACGCGAAGGCCTCGCGCTTCCACACCATCAGGACGAGCGCCCCGACCATAAGGAAGAAGTACAGCCGCGGATTGGCGAGGACGTTGAAGAAACCTTTGATGAGTTCCATAGTTTTGCTACCAGCTACCCGCCTTCGCGCGTCGCGCTTCGGCGAGGCAGGCCTATAGTGGACCGCTGATTCCACCGTCCTTACGCACGCGCCAGAAGTGCACCGCCATCAGCACCGCGATGCCGAGCGGCAGGCCCACGCAGTGCAACACGTAGAACCGCAGCAGCGCGCCTTCGCCGACGAACGTGCCGCCGAGCAGCGCAAACCGCGCGTCGTCTGCCGCGTGAATCAGCTTGACGTCGCCGAGCGCCAGCAGCGCCGCGCCGGGGCCTTCGTGGCCAAGGAACGGTGTCGCGCGCGCCATATTCGAGCCGACCGTGATGGCCCAGATGGCCAGCTGATCCCACGGCAACAGGTAACCCGTAAACGACAGGAGCAGCGTGAGCACCAGCATGATGACGCCGATGCTCCAGTTGAACTCGCGCGGCGGCTTGTACGAGCCGGTCATGAATACGCGAAACATGTGCAGCCACACCGTGATGACCATGGCGTGGGCGCCCCAGCGGTGAATCTCGCGCATGATGCCGAGCGGCACGTGCTCGCGCAGCCCGACGATGTCGCTGTAGGCGTACTCGAGTGTCGGCCGGTAATAGAACATCAGCAGCAGACCGGTGAAGGTCAGTACTAGAAAGAGGAAGAAGCTGAGGCCGCCCATGCACCAGGTGTAGCGCAGCTTGACGCCGGACTTGCGAATGCGGACCGGGTGCAGATGCAGAAAGACGTTCGACAGCATCACGAGCACGCGGTTGCGATCGGTATCCGGCCGCTCGTGACGGAACACCGACGTCCAGACCTGGGTTTCAGTCAGCCAGTTCCAGAACCGCGTTGGCGCGCTTTCCTGCGGTTTTACCGTTTTGGTCTCTGTGGCCATAGTTTTCGATTCTAGATTTCAGTTGCCAGTTTCTCGATCTCAGCTTCTAGATGCGCGACCTCAGATCTGCAGGAACGCGTCCGGGTCGATCCACTGTCCGAGCTCGTACTGGAACTTCCGGCTCTTGTCGATCAGGATCTGGCCGTCTTCCGCCAGGACGATGCGATTGCGCTCGAGCGGCCGGGGAGCCGGCCCTTCGAAGTTGATGCCGGTCGGGCGGAAGCCGCTGCCGTGGCACGGGCACTTGAACTTGGATTCAGCCGCCAGGAAGTTCGGCGTGCAGCCGAGATGCGTGCACGTCGTGTTCAGCACGTAGAACCCGCTCGCGCGATGCACGATGTCGTCGGCCGTGCGAACGATCCACACGCCGTTGGACTCCTTGAAACGCTCGTCCACGCCCATGCCGAAGTCAGCCGGAAAGCCCACCTTGAACTGCTGGGGCGGCTCATTGAGCACGTTCGGGAACATGAAGCGGCCGGTCGCGGCCAGTGCCGCAGCGGACGCCGCAGAAAACGCGCCCCACGCCATTCCCAGCCACACGCGCCGCGTGACCAGCGGCGAGCTGTCGTCCGGATCGCGCGAGCTGACCTTGGCCGCGGTGGCCGCGGCTGTGGTCGTCTTGCCTGCGAGATCGACCGCCGGCGCTGCCGGCTTTGCGGCGACTGGCGGAGCCGGTGGCTTGGCGACGGGTGCAACGGGTGCAACGGGTGCGACAGGCGCACTGGGTGCAACGGGTGCGTTGGGTGCGTCGGGCTTGCCCGCCGTAGCGCCGCTTGGCGGCGGGGAGGCGGGAGGTTTGGTCTCGTCAGCCATTATTCGTTTACCGTTTACCGACTACCGTTTACGGTCTGCCGTTAGAGATTCTTCAGCGCTTCGATTGCGGCTTGCCGGACTTTCAGGTTCTGGTCGCCCGTGCTGAGCGTTTTGACCTCGTCCGACGCCGCCCCTGCCTTGAGGGCCGCAATCGCGCGCAGGCCGCTGATCATCACTTCGCCGACCGGATCCACCTCGTCGCGAGCCTGCGGCTGCCGCGTCACATTACGTTCGACGTACGCGCGATCGAGCATGCGCCGTAGGACCGGCACTCCTTCGTGCCGCCCGTGCCTGGCAAGCGCGATCGCCGCGTTCCACTGGACGTCAGGCTCGGCGTCCTCGAGTGCCTTGATCAGCGTGTCATTGCCGATCTCCACCGGCATCGAGCCCAACGCGTAGACCGCCATCTTGCGGACGCCGGCGTCTTCCGATTGGTACTGCCGTTCGATATCGGCCGAAACCAAGGCCTCCCCTGTCGATCCTAGCGCCCAAATCGCGCTGATGCGTGTCTGGCTGTCGGCGTCGCTCAGCGCCTCGACCAGCAACTGCCGTGTCTCGGGCGGCAGCGGCGGCGTCAGGCGTCCCAGCGTCAACGCGAGATACTGCCGGACGCGAGGGTCATCGTTCTTCGACTCGGCGAATGCCTTCGTGAGCTCGGGCGCGAGTACCGCTTCTTCCCGTTTGGCGAACTCGGGGTCGGCCATCAATCGCGACAGCTCGTACGCAGCCGGCCAGCGCCGGTTGCTGCCACCGGACCGGATGTCGGTAAGGTACTCTTCGGCCGATCGATCGTCGCTGAGCAACCCGCGAAAACCGATGTACACCAGCACCGTAGCGCCGACGACAAGCAACGGGATGAGGAAGAACTGAACGGCGATCGCGGGCGCAGTGCTCAGCGGGCCGCGAGGGCCCACCTCTCGCTCGACTAGTTTGTCCATTTAACGCGAAACAGAGAATCCTTCGGATGAAACCGCGCCAAATTTATATAAATGTAGGGAGTACGTCAAATTTTGGGAAGCGTCACGCCTGTCTGCGCCTGATACTTGCCTTTCTTGTCCTTGTACGACATCTCGCACGGCTCATCGCTTTGGAAGAACAAGACTTGCGCGATCCCCTCGTTGGCGTAGATTTTCGCCGGCAAAGGGGTGGTATTGGAGATTTCGAGCGTCACGGTCCCCTCCCATTCGGGCTCGAACGGCGTGACGTTGACGATGATCCCGCAGCGCGCGTAGGTGGACTTGCCAAGGCAAATCGTCAGCACATCGCGCGGGATGCGGAAATACTCGATGGTGCGGGCGAGCGCAAACGAGTTCGGCGGGACGATACAGACGTCGGTCTTCACGTCGACGAACGACCGTGGATCGAAGTTCTTCGGATCGATGACGGTGTTGTTGATGTTGGTGAAGATCTTGAACTCGTCCGCTACCCGGATGTCGTAGCCGTACGACGACACGCCATAGGAAATGGCGCTGCCGCGCACCTGGCTTTCGACGAACGGCTCGATCATCTGGTGCTCGCGAGCCATCCGCTTGATCCATCGATCGGGTTTGATAGTCATCAGTCGTCAGTATCGTGAATACGTAGGGTCCGGCTTCAGCCGGACCTATCGGCGAAACAGCAACATCAGGAGCGTGAACAATATGCTCAAGAGGATCGACGAGGCCAGCGGAAAGTAGAACGTGACCGGACCGCGCCTCACCGTGAAGTCACCGGGAAGCCGGAACAGCGGGAACCCCGCGAGCACGAGCAGGCCGAGGAGCACGAGCACGGCTCCGCCGACGACCAGCACTCTTCCCATTTTTACTGTGTCGCGAGGCCCATCAATCCACCAGCTCCATGCCGGCGAAGAAATAGCCGATCTCGAACGCCGCGGTCTCGGGCGCGTCCGATCCGTGCGTCGCGTTCTCTCCGATCGAGCTCGCGAACTCCTTCCGGATCGTGCCGGCCTCGGCTTTGGCCGGGTCGGTCGCCCCCATCAGCGTGCGCCACTTCTTGATGGCGTCGGGCGCCTCGAGCACGAGCGCGACGATGGGCCCCGAAGACATGAACTCGGTGAGCCCCTTGAAAAACGGCCGCTCCCGATGAACCGCATAAAAGCCCTCGGCCTCGCGCTGGGTCAATCGCATGGTCTTCATGGCACGGATTCTGAATCCAGCCTGTTCAACACGCTGGAGAATCTTGCCGGTGTAGCCCTTCGCCGTCGCGTCGGGCTTGATGATCGCAAAGGTTTGTTCCATGGAAGCGGCTAATTATATAGGAGTCGAGGATGACCGTTCCGCCAGTTCTGCCCAAACCGACTGACCCGGATCAAGACAAGGGCGCTGTCGAAGGTGACCGCCCCACGGACAAACAGCAAGGGAACGCGAACGCCGACCAGGCGCTCGACGCCGATGGCCTGCCCGAGAACCGGGTGGCGATTGCCGAGGATGTGATAGGAGCGAACGTCGACCAGACACAAGGGTAGGGAACTTACGCAGAATTGGAAGATTGACAGATCGGAAGATTGGTAGATTGATCTACCAACCTTCCTCACTCCTCTAGCGCAGAGATTCCATTATTTCGTCGAGCGCGGCTTTGGACGGTCGCGTGCGTTCGAGCGGCAGGGTGGCGAGGGGCTCGTCCACCACGTTGAGCTGGCGCAGGAAATCGTCGCGATCGGGCTCGATGTAGATGATGCCCGTGGCGAACTCGCCCCGGCGCGCCGTCTCGTGCAGCACCCGCATCGCCGAAATCTTGTCGGTCGCATCGTAGGACTCTTCAAGCTTCTTCAGCAGCAGGCGGGACCCGTCGTGCATCTTCACTTCCTGTGTGGTGCCCGGGTCATAGTCGACCGCGATGTCCTCGAAGAACGGCACGAAGCTGACTTCCTCGAGCGGGTCGTCATGCTCCTTCACATAGGCGTAGCTCTTGGTCGAGCCCTCGTGATCGTTGAACGTCACGCAAGGTGAAATGACGTCGAGCATCACGGTGCCGCGATGGCTGAGCGCCGCCTTCAACAACGAGAGCAACTGCTTCTTGTCGCCCGAGAACGACCGCGCCACGAAGGTCGCACCGAGCTGGATCGCCAGCGCGCACGTGTCGATAGGCTGGAGGTCGTTGACGACCCCGTTCTTGAGCTTCGAGCCGACGTCGGCGGTCGGCGAGAACTGCCCTTTGGTCAGCCCGTAGCACCCGTTGTCCTCGATGATGTAGATGATCGGCAGATTGCGCCGCATCAAGTGCACGAACTGGCCGATGCCGATGGCCCCCGTGTCGCCGTCTCCGCTCACGCCGATGGCGATGAGCTTCTGATTCGCGAGCATGGCGCCGGTTCCGACCGACGGCATGCGGCCGTGGACCGCGTTGAAGCCATGGGAGCCGCCCAGGAAATACGCCGGGCTCTTGCTCGAGCAGCCGATCCCGGACAGCTTGACGACCTGCTTGGGGTCGATCCCCATCTCGTAGAACGCGTCGATGATGCGCTCCGAGATGGCGTTGTGGCCGCATCCCGCGCACAGCGTCGTCTTTCCGCCCTTATAGACCTGCGGTTCCAGACCGATTCGATTCACCTTGATTGGGGTCGCCATCGCTACTCTCCGCCTTCCATTGAGGAATTCGACGCCGGCACGTTGCGCTTCGCAACCTCGAAGCCTTCCTGGGCGAGGATGTCGTCGCTCACGCTCCGGGCGTCGATCGGCAATCCGTTGTAATGCAGCACGCTGCGCAGCTTCGCGCAGCGCTCCGGTGACAACTCGAGCTTCATCAACATGGCGAGCTGCGCGTCGCGGTTCTGCTCGACCACGTAGACCCGCTCGTGCGTGTCGATGAACGTCACGAGCTCTTCGGTAAACGGATACGCGCGCACACGGAGGTACGACGTGCTCACGCTCGTTTCTTCGCGCAGCTGGTCGCGGCTCTCGGTGATGGCCCAGTGTGACGTGCCGTAGCCGATGATGCCGATCTTCGCGCCCTTCACGTTCTCGACGATCGACACGGGAACGTGCTTGCGGGCGGTTTCGAACTTGCGGCTCAGCCGATCGACGTTGACCACATAGTCGTCCGGCCGCTCGCTGTACTGCGCCTTCGGGTTGTGCCCGGATCCGCGTGTGAAAAACGGCGGCATGCCGTCGCCCGGAATGGTGCGGTAGGCGATGCCATCACCGTCCACGTCCTTGTAGCGGCCCCAGTCGCCCAGTTTCTTGAGCAACTCGGGCGTCAGCAGCTTGCCGCGGTCGATCGGCTTCGACGGGTACTCGAACCCATTCGACATCCAGTTGTTCATCCCGAGATCCAGATCCATCATCACGAAAATCGGCGTCTGGAATCGCTCGGACAGGTCGAACGCCTGCATCGCCAGCTCGTAGCACTCTTCCACTGAGCTAGGGATAAGAAGGATGTGCTTCGTGTCGCCGTGCGAGAGAAACGCCGTGCTCAGCAGGTCCCCTTGCGCCGTCCTGGTCGGCAAACCGGTCGACGGCCCGACGCGCTGCACGTCGAAGATGACCGCCGGCGTCTCGGCGTAATACGCCAGCCCGGTGAATTCGGACATCAGCGAGATGCCCGGGCCCGCCGTGGCGGTCATCGCGCGCGCGCCCGCCCAGCCGGCGCCGATGACCATCCCCAACGAGGCAATTTCGTCCTCAGCCTGGACGATGGCGAACGTCGCTTTGCCGGTGTCCTTGTCCATGCGGTATTTCCGCATGTAGCCGATGAGCGACTCGCACAGCGAAGACGACGGGGTAATCGGATACCACGCGACGACCGTGACGCCAGCCATCATGCAGCCGATCGCCGCCGCCGCGTTCCCTTCGATGAGGATCTTGCCGGCGGTCTCGTTCATCCGCTCGATGTGAAACGGATCCTGCTTGGTGAAATTCGCTTCCGCGTAGTCCCAGCCGGCTTTCAGCGCCCCCTGGTTCAGCGTCACCGCCTTGGCCTTCTTGCCGAGCTGCTTGCCAAGCGCCTGCTCCATCAACGACATGTCGATGCCGAGCAGCTTCGCGAGCACGCCGTCGTAAATCATGTTGCGGACGAGCCTGCGGAGCTTGGCGTCCGGGCACACCGCGGTGACCAGCTTGTCGAACGGGACGGGATAGAAGGTGAGGTCCGAGCGCAGCGCGTTCAGCTTCAGCGTCTCGTCGTAGACGACCGCGGCGCCTGCGTCCAGCGTCAGCACATCCTCTTTCGCCGTTTCCGGGTTCATGGCGACGAGGAAATCGACTTCCTTTTTTCGCCCGATGTAGCCGCGCTTGCTTGCGCGAATGGTGTACCAAGTCGGCAGCCCCGCAATGTTCGACGGGAACATGTTCTTACCCGACACCGGTATGCCCATCAGCAGGATGGAGCGAAGAAGAACGAGGTTGGCGGTCTGGCTTCCCGATCCGTTGACGGTCGCAACCTGAATGCTGAAATCGTTGACGACTTTGGTTCGTGCCGGGGTGGTCTGCTCCTGTGAAACGACGTCAGTCGGTGACATGCCTGGTCCTTGGAATGGCGTTAGGGCGATTTGGTATAAGGGCGGAAAACTTCCGTACCCAACCAGAGATTATACCGCCAAACCGCTCAGATTAGGCTCTTTACAGCAGTTCCGATGTCTGCCGGGCTCTTTACAACCTTGACACCGGCCGCTGACAGCGCCGCCATCTTCTCCGCCGCGGTTCCCTTGCCCCCCGCGATGATCGCGCCCGCGTGTCCCATCCGGCGTCCAGGCGGAGCCGTTTGCCCTGCAATGAATCCGACGACTGGCTTCGTGAAGCTCTTCTTGATGAACTGGGCGGCGTCCTCCTCGGCAGTTCCGCCGATCTCGCCGATCATCACGACCGCATCGGTTTCCGGGTCGTCCTGAAACAGCTTCAGCACATCGACGAACGACGTGCCAATCAGCGGATCGCCGCCGATGCCGATGCACGAGGACTGCCCCATGCCAAGCTGCGTCAACTGATGAATCGCTTCGTAGGTAAGCGTGCCGCTCTTCGACACGATGCCGATGCGGCCCTCGCGGCAGATGTGGCCGGGGATGATGCCTGCCTTCGCTTTGCCTGGCGAAATCGCGCCCGGACAATTGGGCCCGATGACTCGCGTCGGCCTGTCTTTGAGGTACGTGAACGCGCGCATCATGTCGAGCGTCGGAATGCCTTCCGTGATGCAGACGACCAGGCGCAGGCCGGCATCGGCGGATTCCATCACCGCGTCGGCCGCGAACGCCGCGGGCACGAAGATCACTGACGTGTTCGCACCCGTCTGATTCACGGCCTCGGCGACCGTGTTGAATACCGGCCACCCCTCGTGCGTCGTTCCACCCTTGCCGGGAGTGACGCCTCCGACGACCTGCGTCCCGTAGGCCGCCGCCTGCTTCGCGTGAAATGTGCCTTCTTTGCCGGTCAGACCCTGGACGATCAAGCGCGTCGATTTATCTAAAAGTATCGCCATGTGCTCCCGACTCTTCCGACTCCCGACTCTTTGCGACTCCCCGACTCTTCCGACTCCCCGACTCTTTGCTGCGACTCTACGCGCGCGCCAGTGCAACGACTCGTTCGGCCGCCTCTCCCATCGAGTTCGCCGTCGTGAAGTTCAGTCCGCTTTCCTTCAGCATCTTCTTGCCTTCCTCGACATTGGTGCCTTCCATGCGGATGACGATCGGCACGCGTACGCCGAGTTCCTGCACGGCGGCGATCACGCCGGCGGCGAGCACGTCGCACCGCAGGATGCCGCCAAAGATATTGATGAGCACCGCGCGCACGTTCTTGTCGGCCATCAGAATCTTGAACGCGTTGCGAATCTGCTCCTTGTTCGCGCCGCCGCCGACGTCGAGGAAATTCGCCGGCTCGCCGCCCGCCAGCTTGATGATGTCCATCGTCGCCATGGCCAGGCCCGCGCCGTTTACCATGCAGCCGATCGTGCCGTCGAGCCGGATGTAATTGAGACTGAACTTCGACGCTTCAATCTCGAGCGGATCCTCTTCTTCGAGGTCGCGCAGTTCCTTGAGATCGGGATGACGTCCGAGCGCGCTGTCGTCGATGTTCATCTTCGCGTCGAGCGCCAGCAAGTCGCCGGTCTTCGTGACGATCAGCGGGTTGATTTCGAGCAGCGAGGCGTCGGTGCCCACGAACGCGTTGTAGAGCGACGTGAGCAGCTTCGCGAACTTGCCGACCTGATCCCCTTCGAGCCCGAGCGCGAACGCGAGTTTCCGCGCCTGAAACGGCACGAGACCCGTCGCCGGGTTCACATACTCCTTGTGAATCCGCTCCGGGGTCTTCTCCGCGACCGCTTCGATCTCCATCCCGCCGTCCTGGCTCGCCATGATCACCGGCCAGCCGGCCGCGCGATCGATGACGATGCCGAGATACAGTTCGCGCGCGATCGGCAGCCCCTGCTCGACGAGCAGCCGCGACACCCGCCGTCCTTCGGGACCGGTCTGATGCGTGACGAGGGTCATGCCGTGTATCTGATGCGCGCGCGCGTCGGCCTCGGCTGGATTCGCGGCGAGCTTGACGCCGCCACCTTTGCCTCTGCCGCCGGCGTGGATTTGCGCCTTCACGACGACAGTGCCGCCGCCGAGCCGCTCGGCCACGCCTTTCGCCTCGGACGGGTTCATCACGGCCTCGCCCGCCGGGACCGGGACACCGAACTTCGCAAGAATTTGTTTGGCTTGATACTCGTGAATTTTCATACGTGAGAAACGGACAATCGTAGCGTCCGCCGTTTGTCTGCGTCAAGCAGTTGCGAATAGAATTCAGCACATGACGACCCGACGGAGCTCTCTCCGTTCGCTGATCACCACCAAATTGATTATCGGCGTGACGGGCATCCTGCTCTTCGCGTACCTGATTCTTCACATCGCCGGCAACTTGATGGTCTTTCTCGGACGGGACGCCTTCAACCACTACTCGCACGCACTCATAAGCAACCCGCTTGTCGTCCCTGTCGAAATCGGACTGGTCGTGGTGTTTCTGATTCATCTCTTCAAAGCAGTCAGGATGACCTTTCAGAATCAGTCGGCGAGGCCGGCGAAGTACGCGACGAAGACATGGGCCGGCGGCGCCAGTCAGAAGAGCCTCGCGTCTTCGTCCATGATCCTCACGGGGCTCGCCATTCTGATCTTCGTGCCGATTCACGTGAAGACGTTCAAGTACGGCGCGTTTTACGACATCGGCGACGGCGTGCGCGACCTCTACCGGATGGAAGTCGAAAACTTCAGCTCTCCCGTCGCCGTGGCGTTTTACCTCGTCATGATGGTCGTGGTCGGACTCCATCTATGGCACGGCGTGGCGAGCTCGTTTCAGTCCGTCGGCTTGAACGGGCCGCGCTTCACGCCGCTCATCCGGAAAATCGGCAAGGTGTCCGCTGTCGTGATTGCCGGCGGCTTCATCGTCATCACCCTCTGGGTGTTCCTGGTGGGAGGACGGTCATGACGCTGGATCCGAAGATTCCAGGCGGCTCTATCGACAGCAAGTGGGAACGGCGGAAGTTCGAAAACAAGCTGGTCAACCCTGCGAACCGACGCAAGTACGAAATCATCATCGTCGGCACCGGCCTGGCGGGGTCGTCCGCCGCCGCGGCCCTCGGCGAACAGGGTTATCGCGTCAAGCTGTTCTGCATCCTCGACAGCCCGCGCCGCGCGCACAGCATCGCCGCGCAGGGCGGCATCAACGCCGCCAAGAATTATCGCAATGACGGCGACAGCGTCTACCGTCTGTTCTACGACACGGTGAAGGGCGGCGACTATCGCTCGCGCGAAGCGAACGTGTACCGGCTCGCGCAACTCAGCGTCGACATCATCGACCAGTGCGTGGCGACGGGCGTGCCGTTTGCGCGCGAATATGGCGGGCTGCTCGACAATCGATCCTTCGGCGGCGCGCAGGTCTCGCGTACGTTCTACGCCCGCGGACAGACAGGCCAGCAGCTCTTGCTCGGCGCCTACCAGTCGATGCTGCGGCAGGTCGACGCTGGCACGGTTACGCTGTTCCCGCGTCGCGAGATGCTCGACCTGGTCGTCGCCGACGGACAGGCCCGCGGCATCGTGACGCGCAATCTCATCACTGGAGAGCTCGAGCGCCACGAAGCACAGGCGGTTCTGCTTTGCACCGGCGGCTACGGCACGGTCTACTACCTGTCGACCAATGCAGTGAACTCGAACGTGACGGCAGCATGGCGCGCGCACAAGCGTGGAGCGCTGTTTGCCAATCCGTGTTTCACGCAGATCCATCCAACCTGTATCCCGGTGAGCGGCGACCACCAGTCGAAGCTGACGCTCATGTCGGAGAGCCTGAGAAACGACGGCCGCGTCTGGGTTCCGAAAAAGAAAGGCGACAAGCGTCCGCCGGACCAGATCCCGGAGTCGGAGCGCGACTACTACCTTGAACGGCGGTACCCGAGCTTCGGCAACCTGGTGCCGCGAGACGTAGCCTCGCGCGCGGCAAAGCAACAGTCGGACGAAGGCTTCGGCGTCGGCGACACGGGCCTTTCCGTGTATCTCGATTTCAAGGAGGCCATCGAACGTCTCGGTGTCGAGACGATCAAGGCGCGCTACGGCAACCTGTTCGAGATGTACGAACGGATTACAGCCGAGGATCCTTACAAGGTCCCGATGCGCATCTATCCCGCCATCCATTACACGATGGGCGGTCTGTGGGTCGACTACAACCTGGAAAGTACGATTCCGGGCTTGTTCGTGATGGGGGAAGCGAACTTCTCCGATCACGGCGCGAATCGCCTCGGGGCAAGCGCGCTCATGCAGGGGCTCGCTGACGGTTACTTCATCGCGCCTTACACTGTCGCCAACTACCTCGCCAGCGCGAAGCTGCCGCTGCTGTCCCTCAATCATGACGCTTTCAAAGAGGCGGAGAGTGCGGCCCAGCGGCGCATCGATGCCGTGCTGCAAGTCAAGGGCGAGCGCACCGTGAGGCAGTTCCACCGGCAGCTGGGTCACATCATGTGGGATCACGTCGGGATGGCGCGCAACGAAGCGGGCCTGAAAGAGGCCCTGCAGAAGATTCGCACCCTTCGCAGCGAGTTCTGGCAGGACGTCGTCGTGCCCGGAGAGAAAAACAACCTCAACCCGATGCTCGACTATGCCGGCCGTGTCGCGGACTACATGGAGTTCGGCGAGCTCCTGACGCTCGATGCGCTTCGGAGGAACGAGTCGTGCGGCGGACACTTCCGCGAGGAATTCCAGACACCAGACGGCGAGGCGCTGCGCGACGACGAGCAATACAGCCATGTCGCGGCGTGGGAGTTCACCGGCGTCGATTCGGAGCCGGCGCTGCACAAGGAACCGTTGATCTTCGACGAAGTGCATCCATCGCAGCGGAGCTACAAGTGAGCAGGAAAACGATTACGGTCAACCTGAAGGTGTGGCGGCAACCGTCCAAGGATCAGCCCGGCCGCCTGGTGGACTACGTGGCGAAGAACATCTCGACTGATATGTCCTTTCTGGAAATGCTGGACGTCGTCAACGAAGACCTCATCCGCAAGGGCGAGGACGCGATCGCGTTCGACTCGGACTGCCGCGAAGGTATCTGCGGCGCGTGCGGTTGCATGATCAACGGCGTCGCCCACGGGCCCGACGCCGGCACGACGACCTGCCAGCTTCACATGCGGCGCTTCAAGGACGGCCAGACCATCGTCGTCGAGCCGTGGCGCGCCAGGGCATTTCCCGTGCTGAAGGATCTCACCGTCGACCGCTCGTCTTTCGATCGCATCATCGCCGCCGGTGGCTATATCTCGGCGGGCGTGGGCGGAGCGCAGGACGCGAACAGCATCCTCGTTTCCAAAGAGCGGTCCGACGGCGCGATGGACTCCGCGGCGTGCATCGGCTGCGGCGCATGCGTCGCGGCCTGCAAGAACGCCGCTGCGCACCTCTTTACCAGCGCCAAGATCACCCACCTCGCGCTTCTGCCACAGGGAGAGCCCGAGCGCGAGCTCCGCGCCGTACGCATGGTCGAGCAGATGGAAGCCGAAGGATTCGGAAACTGCTCGAACGAAGGCGAATGTGAAGCCGTCTGCCCCAAGCTGATCCCGATTTCGAATATTGCGAAGATGGTGCGCGAGTACACGCGAGCCGTGTGGAAGGGCGCCCGCGCCTAACGCGCGCGCCGCTTTCTCGATCGCGTCCGGTTTCGAACTGTCTTTCGCTTCGCCGCGCTCTTCGTTTTTGGCTTTTTCTTTCCCGCCTTCTTCTTCTTTGTTGGTGTTGCACCGCGCCGCCGCGCGTGTCTGCGGATGGCCTCGGCGCCGCGATCGAACGACGGCTCATCGCCAGCCTCTGGCGGTGTGCGCGTCATCCCGCGCGTGCTCGCCTCTTCGACCACTCCCAGCACGGTGCGCGCAACGGCATAGAACTTCCGGCGGTCGTCCAGCCCGTTGAAACCACCGTTGATGCGCCTGGTGATCTCGCGGAACGCCTCGTCTGTCGCCTGATCCGCCAACTCGCTCAAGCCTTTCCTGGACCAGAACAGGCCGGCGATTCGAAACGCCAGCTCCGGTTGGGCGGCACGCGCGGGATCGGCCACCAGATCAATCCCGAGAAGATTGCCGAAGCGGCCATAATTCGCGCGTCCCGTAATCTGAATCGGTCCTCGTCCTTTGAACCGCCTGCCATCGCCCGTCTCCGTATTCCCCAGCGTTGCCGCCAACGTGCTTACGGGCTCGTAACGCCGCTGTGCCGGGGTCGGACACCATAGTTCTTCCATGAAGCGGAACTGTCCGGATTCGTGCGCCAGCTGCGCGACAAAAGCCGCTGCCCTCGCCGGCGTCTCGATCGCGAACTCGGTCATGGCGGCTTGCAGGAACGGCAGAAGCGCCTCTCTCTTCGCGGCGGGTATGGCCGGCATGATGGATTGCAGCTGATTTGCGGTGAGCACGTGTTCCTCCTATGGCGCCGTGGCAACTGGAGCCGGCGACGCCGCGGCGGCCAGCGCCCGCATCAGGTCCCGGATCTGACGTCCGTTCAGCGAGTGCAGCCTATACACCCCGGCTCGGCGTTCACCGAGCGTTTCTGCCAGCAACTTCTCGTCGGTCCGTCGATCCACGACGAACACCACCTGCTCGAGCGGCACGATGCGCGCGAGCTCTCCCAACTCGAACACGCAGCCGGCGTTTTCCCGCGAAAAGCCGCGCAGATCCATCAGCACGGCGTCGCTGTCGCGCGCGAGCCTCGAGAGCACCATCTTCCACGTATCGTCGTAGCAGAAGAAGTCGTTCACGCGAAACCGCAAATCGCAATCGGGCCGCGTATCGCGTTCCTGCATCCGCTGTTCCAGTTCCGCGGAGCCATCGATGAACCGCCGTGCGAGCTTGCCGGAGATGAAGTCGAGAAACTCGTGCGGCTCCACCGTCCGCCGCGCCAGGTCAACTCCTGCGATCATCTGGATGCTGCCGACACGTCGCCAGAAGCGATCGACGACATCGAACAGCCGCTCTCCGTCCTTCCCGATCGAAAACGACCGCAGCACAAGAAGGACCGGACTCCTCTGTCCCGCGTCGCCGCCGCGCCCCGCCCATTTCAGCCCCAGGCGCACGCAAGACTTGTAGGCAGCAAACGCAACCACGCCGGTCAATGCCCAGAGAGGATGCGCGAACACCAGATCGATCGAGTCAGTGATGGCAAACAGCACCCAAATGGCATCGATCGTGACCGACTCATCGCTGATGTGCTTCGCTTGATACTTTCGGCGGATCCAACCGAGTGCCAGCCATCCCATGACGCCAAACGTGAGGAATCCAAGCACCCGCATCGCCCAGAACGTCCCAATGCCCCCGAGCCCGAACAGGCCGGTCACGCCGACAATCGCGAGCAGCAACCGGTCGTCACTGGCCGCAACGTAGAGTGGGATATAGCTTCCCGCCAGTGCCATCACCATGAAGATCAACACCAGCGGGCCGAGAGCGCGTACCCTACGCGACAAATAGGTCAACATCAGGAGGGTCGCAGGCAGGTTGTTCATGACCCATGCCTGCAGCACCTGCCCCCAGGTGGCATCGGGGCTAGCTGGCATTGCCATAGCGGCAATCGCCAGCAGGACTATGAAATAGGCGACGACGAGCAGCAGGCGGTGCAGCCGCGTAGCCGCGGCGACGATGCCGGTTGTGAGAACGACCGGCCACGCATGCAGCCAAAACAGAAATGAAAATCTGATCGGCAGGAATTCCATTCCGCCCGAGAGCAGCTCTGCCGTTGCCATGATGAGCGCGTACGCGCCACCGCCGAGGGCATATGCAATAGCCGCGCGTCGAGGGCCAGCGATCAGAAGGCCAAGCAGCCTGCCATTGTCTGCAGTACTGGCGATTGCCGGAAGATCGTAGAGAGCCGCTCGCCCCACAGGCTCGACATGTGCGGCGAGCGGCGCGGTCTCGACCACGGGAGCGGAGGTTGCGGATGCTTTATGCGCACCCGAACTGCGCATCGATCGTCGGACGGCACGTGTGTAGAGGCTCAACAGCCCGATCGCGATCGGCCAGGTGAAGAACGCCGCAAGGAGGAGGATGTACGGGAGCGCTCCCGTCAGCGTTCTCGTGACCGGATCGTAAGCGTTCGTCGAAACGTCCATCCAGCTATCGAGTTTGCGCAACCGCGGATGCAAACGCGTACGTCACGGCCTCGTTGGTCACGTCGCCGTGGTTCTTGATGAACCCGCCAGAGCCGTCGAGGTTGTTGATGACCCCCGGTTTGTACTCGTAGACCGTTGACGGCTTTCTGAACGGCGTGTTGGCCACTTCCTTGGTCTTGAGCGGCCCGTTGCGGCCGATACCGCCGAATTCATCCGAGGCGTCGCCAATGCCTCTGGTGTTGTCCCGCGCGAGCCGCGACATGACGGCATACGCATAGCCGACGACCGTATCCTCGGTGGAAAAGGTCGATACGAACGGCCCTTTCACGACCTTATTGACGATCACATCCCTGAAGAAGCCCGGCACGCCGTGCCCGTTGTCCGCGCTGAAGCCGAAGTGCGAGAACGCCGCCTCCAGAAGCGTCAACGAATCGACTTGAAGCCGCGGCGCCTCACCAAGCGCCTTCGCGCAGCCCGCCATCAGGCGGCCGCCGAGGCTGTGGCCCACGAGATGGATGCGCACATCCGGACAACTCTTGTGAAACTCCCGGACCGCGCCCGCCACCCCGGTGCTTCCGACGGCGCCCGATCGGTTCTTCATCACGTACCATTTCGTCAGGTTCAGGAACCGGCCGATCCCTCCCGCGATACCGCCAACCACGTCGCCAATGCCCCGGGTTCCCGCGGCCGGACCGGAAAGGTTCGCGAGCACTTCCGAGCCGGAAAGTGCGCGCAGCTGCGGCAGGCCTTCGGTGGCGTCCAGCGTCGAGTCGTCGAGCAACGACCAGACGAGTTTTACGAAGTCGTCCTGGGTTTTGGGATGTCCATCGAGCTTCGGCAGCAGCTTGATCGCCTTGTCGAGTTTGCGCCGCTGCGCCGGAGTCGCGTCGTCCTTCTTGAGCTCCTCGAGCTCGGCTTTGGCATCGGTCATGGCACTTGTCGGGTTCTGAAGCCCGCGTGTGCCGCCGTTCTCGTCGCCGTATGTCTCTCTGAAGGGTTTGGAGGGCCAGTACACGCCCGCGGCAAGGAATTGGCGGCTCTTGATGTCTTTGAACTCGGGCCGGGACAGATTCCCTCTGAAGGTCCGGAGAAACGTGCTGTACAGCCTGCTCGCGTCGTCGACGTCGTTGCGAAACCCATGGGCGAGGAAAATGGCGTCGGTGGCGCGCGGCGCCGTCTTCGCCCGCTCGACCATCGCGCTGAACTCATCGCGAGACTCCAGCGCGCCGTCCTGGTCGAACGACAGCGAAAAAAACGGGAATCCTTCAATCGTCTGCATATACACCTCGTTTGCCATCGATGGGCGGCGCCGTCGGCACCAACAAGCCGCGTCCGGCGAAGCCCGTCAGACTGTCGAGTCGCGAGAAAAACGCCGCCTGGAGGGTTGGTGTCGGCCTGAGCGCCCACAATACTTCGGCATTCGTCCACGCGGCGGCACGAGCCGCGCGCACCTTCCACATCGCAATCGCGTCATCGATGTCACCGCATGCGGCATCCACCACCATCACGAGACCCGTGGAGAACTCAACCTTGATCTGCGCCTCGACGGCCTCGAGAAGATCGTTGACCCTGTCGAAGTCGTGGTACCGCGGGCTTCCTTCGGCGGGTGCGCCTTCCGTGGCTCGATAACTGGCCACGATCGCGTCTGGAAGATCGCGGTTTATGTGGGCGTTCATCCCGGCCAGGGCGAACTGAAGCGGGCGAATGCCACGACGGCGGCGGCATTCGAACAACGGACGCCATGCGGATGGCGCTCGTGCGGGATCGACATCGCCGGCGGCTACCGCGTCGAAATAGAGATTCGCAAAGACGACATCGAGCGTCGCGAGAAAGACCGGGTCGAGGTACGTCGTCGTGGTGACCGCGTCCCCTACCGCAAGCGTCACCTGCAGATAGAGCCGATTGAACCACTTCAATCCGTCGGCGTCAGGCAGAGTGCGGTCCAGCGCCGTCATGATGTCGACAACCTCTTGAATGCTTGCGGCACGACGGCCCTCTACGAGATCACTTAGCACGAATGGGCTCCTCTTCCGGGTGGGCGAACGCGCGCAGTTGCTCGAGCAGCGACTTTGCGACCGCCTTGTCACGTCCGGCGGCACGTCCGGCGTAACCCGGCAGGACCAGACAGGCGGTGTCATACACAGACGACCACATCCGTGTGGCCGCGACACGCTTGTGCAGGTCCTGATACGCCTTGAGGAGCTGCGGATACGCCGCCGTCAGCTTTTTCCGCGCGATGGCGTCGTACTGACGCAGCTCGATTTCGCCGACGACGCTCCAGAAATCGGCGTCGTTCGCGCGCTTGGCCTCGAGGCTGGCGGCTACGACCGCAGTGATCGCGCGATCGAGACCGCGCCATCCCCGTCTGCCGGCGTTGAGCGCGACGTCGGCAGCGAGGCGGTTCGACGCGGGATAGTAAACGTCCTTCACGCCGTTGGCGGAACCGATCGCCTGCGCGCGCTCGTAGTGCCGCTGCATCTGGCGAAGACTGGCGGCAATCCTCGCGCGCCGGCCGACCGTCTCATCGATCAACGCCCTGCGCTTGTAGATCGAACCGATCAAACTGGCGCGCTCGAGCGTTTCCTCGAGGTCCTGCAATTCGCCGAGTAATCGCAGCGCCTGGTTGATCAGGCGATCCGCCCGCCTGACGGCTTTTGTCAGCGTTCGATCGGCATCGACCCGTGCGCGGCGTGCGGCGGCGCGCCCCTTGCCCGATCGCGCGCGTGTCTTCTCGCGCCGTATGGCCGCATCGCGATGACGGCGAGCCTGATCGACGAGTTCCCAGGCGAGCCGGCCACGGATGTTTGCGAGTTGCTCCGAGGCCTTCATCGACGCCCGGCCGTCCTGGGCGCTCACCGCACGCTCGTACCACCGAAGCCCTCTCTCAACGGCTCCGGTCTCCACGAACGCCTCGGCAAACAACTCGGCAACAGCGCCGCCGGCACCCCACTTGTCGGTGAAGAGCTCCTCGAGTTTGGTCAGGTTCGCGAGTTGTGTGACGGGGTCGGCGCCCTGGAATTTCGTCTGCACGATGATGCGCTCGAGTGCCACGCGGAGCGATGTGGCCGACCCGATCCCCGAGAAATCGTCGAGCGCCGCGGCGCCTGCCTGATTCGGATCCTCGACCTTCTGCCTGAACACCCAGTCCGGATCGCCGTAGCACTGATACGCGGCCCATGTGTTGACGTGCGAGCCCTGTTCGTATGCAGCCTTGCGCGCTTCATCAACGGCATCGATGAACCGGTTCCCTCTAAGGAGCGACGCGTAGAAGGTCTCGGCGAACACGCCCGCCGCATCATCGTCGACGGCCCAGCCGGCGGCGACCACACAGCGCACTCCGATCTCGATCAACGCCCCGGCAACGCCGGATGCGAAGCTCGCCCTGTCGTAATTGAGGAGCTGCTTGTCGTCGCCGCTGGCGAGATGGCAGCAGTTCACGAACACCAGCTCGGGAACCGTGCGCATGTTGCGGATCTCATCCGGCCCGAGGAACGAACCCGTCGACAGCACCACACCGCCCCCGCTGCCATCGGCCGTGGGCATGCCGTGACCGGCAATGTGCACGATGCGCCAGCGCTGTTCGAATATCGCGTTCACGACCGTTCGAGCGTCCGGACCTGGCTGATCCGCGTCCTCGCTGATGAGCGCGCGTACGAGCGTGGCGTCCAGCCCGCCGGAACCTGTCAGGCAGTTCCGGACAACCTCGGCTTCGCGGCGCGCGCCATACAGTCGCGGGTATTGCTCCGGACATTCGGGCTCGCCAATGACGAGCACGCGATCGCTGGGATCGGCGTCGATCACCTGCTCGCGATAGCGTGCCGTTCTCAACTTCCGAAGCAGCTTGACGCGAATCGCCCAGGGCGGCGGCTCGCTCGCGTCTCGATCGAGCAGTTCCCATGGAATCCGCGCGGTGCCCGAATCAAGCTCGATGACGATTTCGCCGCTGCCCGCCAGGTAGGCTTCGATCTCGATGGGGACAAGCAGATTGAACAACGTGCGTCCGAGGTTTTCATCGTGATTCTGATCGCTCGACGCTGTCGCGACGAGGTCTCGAATCAGCGCGCTCTGCGCCCGCTGCCCCCGCACCTCGCTGCGCGCCCTCTTCGTATCGAGCGTGAACGCGATCGTCGGCTCGGTGCCCTTGTCGTTCTTGGTTTCTATGGTGATGAAATCGTAGTTCGTGCCCCGATACCCCGTGTCAGGCGGCCGCAGCAACGGTCCGGTCCCCACCATGACCCTATCGACGATGTCGTACTGACCGGGCTTCGAGGCGTCCTGCATCCGCAGAGATCGCCATGCGTCTGCGGCGCGGTCCAGGTACAACTCGATGAAGTGGAGATGGCTCGCGTACGGCCACTTCTCTTCTGCCCTGAGAATCGCGTTGGCTTCGCTCACGCCCTGTGCAATCAAACGGGCCGACTCGCCGGCTGTAATCCCTGTTCCCCCGCTCCCGATGAGCGTCGTCGCCATCGCAAAGTCCTTGACGGGGTGCTGCTTGTCCTCCGCCAACCGCTGTGCCCACGCGATGACAGCCTGGCGCACGGTCGTCGCGAGGTTTAGCGCCTGGAGTTTCCCCTCCTCGCCCAAACCCACGACGACCACGGCCTTTGGGCGCGGCATGAACGTGCCGCGCTCGAGATCGGGCCGGTTGTTGATGAAGATCTGATGGGTGCCAATCGACGTTGGGTACACGCCGGACCGCAAGGCTTGCGCCATGGCGCCGCCGATGAGCCGGTCCATCACGCCCTCGGTCCCTGTCAGGCGCGTCGAGCGATAGTGACCGAGAAACAGGACTTCTCGCTCGAACGTCAGGTCGCCGTTCGTCACGGTGATACGGAGAGGCGCCTGCGCCGGCACTTTTCGTCGAGAGCGCGCCGGCTGCGCGCCCTTTGCTGCAGCCGCCGGCGCGCCGATGTCACGTGACGCTTCGCGAGCTCGCGGCACCAGACGTCGGTCGGGCAGGTGTTTCCTCAAGTCGATGCGGCTGAGTGGCTGCGGTTGACCCAGAAGCCCATTCACCAGAAAGTCCACGGCCGCAGGCTGCGAAAAGAACCCGACATGCGTGACCGTATCCCCGGGCAGGTTGCCGCCGGGTCCGAAGCACCCAATGCGGGCCGCCGCGATGCCTGTGTTGGATCCGTCGACGCGCCATCCGCCTTCCGACGGCACAACAAGATCGTTCGCCGTGCCGAAGAATTGATCGATACCCGCGTCCATGAGGCGGCGCAGCGTGTCGCTCGTCGGTTGATAATTGGCCACCAGCGCCGAGTAGGCATTTTCCGGCGGTCCAGGCGGCATCCGGATGTCGGTGATCAGCTCGCCGTCGGCGTCCATCGAATGGAGGCCGGGCAGATCGCCCGACGCGTGATTGGCGAGCCACACGAGCCCGTTCGCGACAAACGACGCGCCGGTCGTGAACGGGTTGTCCGGAAACATCTCGAGAAGGTTGGCGAACCAGCCGATCGTGTCGTCCCACCGCCCTGGCGTCGCGAGCGGAGTGCCTTCGTTCGGCGACGCGACCAGCACGGCGCGACCGAGCGTGAACCGGCTGCCGCCCGCACCGAGGCGCTTCGAGCGCTCGACAAGGTTGCGAAGGACGAGACCGCCACGCGAATGTGTGATGACGTCGAACGTCGTGGCCTGCTGCGGCAGGCTGTCGACGATCATTCGCGCGTTTTGTTCAGGCGTCCGGCTGATGGTGAAGTGATCGAACGCGAAAACGCGGTCGCCGTACGTGCGGGCGACACGCTCGAAAAACCCGGAAGAGGCCAGCGGCCTGAATGCCGCGGCCGCGTTGGAGAATGTTCCGTGGATGAGCAGTAGCGAGCGTTCGGGCGAGACCGGCGCGGACGCAGCCAGCGCGCCGGCGGCGAGCGTGTCTTTGGTGACCTTCAGCCATCCCTCTTTGAGCCCGTGCTTTTTCCAGGACGCTTTCTCGTACGTTTCCGCGAGTTTCGGCAGCGCCAGGCTCACAGCTTTGTCGGCGCCGAGCTTGACGACCTCGACCACGATTGCTTTGATCGCCTGATCGAGAAGACCACGAGTCCGCGTGCTCCGAACGGCCACTTGGAAACGGACGGCTGATGGGCCGGACACACCGCGGCTGGTCGTTTGAAGCGGCCGATGAAAGGTCAACGCGCCAGACGGCAGGCGCGTCGCGAGTATCGCGGTATGACCAGGCGGGACGTCGCACGTCATGTCGATGACGTTCGATCCGGCGCCAAGGCCGCGGGTGCCGGCAACCGGCTCGAGCACCACTTCATCCTGTATGCGCGACGCAGGCGTCAGAAAGTCCGCTGGAAGTCCCGGCTGCCCGCCGGCGTCGGCGCGCAACCCTCCCCGGGACGCACCGGCTCGCCTCAGCTTCCAACCTGGCGAATTGATCTGAACGGCCATCTCTTACGACACGGATTTCTTTCGTTTCGCAGGCCTGCGGACGGAACGGCGCCGGGGCCGCGGGGCCACGGCGCGGCGCGTAGATGCGCCTCGCGTTTTCGATGACACGCGCTTCAGCGTGAGGGTCGGCGCCGCGCGCCGTGTGGTCGAAGGCGCGGGGTCGAGCGTGTACCGCGGCAGAATGCCCTGCGCGTAGAGCTGCGCGTAGACCAGCGCCTGATTCGTCTTATGTCCCGGGCGGAAGACGTTATTCTCGAGCCACTCTTTTGCGTGCGCTAATCCGCGCCCAAGGTCGATGTCGACATCGGCCGAGTGCGCAAGGGTCGAAGCCCCCGCCATGGCCGCCGCGTCCTTCGAGAACGAGAGCTGGATATTGCCCTCCGCGTAGCGAACATGTTTCCAGCTGTCCGGATGATCGGGGAGGTCGGGCAAACGCTTGGGTGCCGCGTGACCAGGGGCGCTCGCAAATTCAGTCGCGCGCGCCATGCGCGCCTTCAGGCTCGGATCGAATCGAAGGAACACGCGGTCCACCGCGACGTGGCTGACGCCCCGAACGAACGACATCAGGGGCGAACCGTCAATGGACGTCTCCCTCAGCTTCGCTTCGATGTTGAGAAACGCCATCTTCGCCGGCTCAGCCAGTGCGTCGAACGTTTCTGCCGTGATTCCGCCTGCCGCCGCCGCGAAGGGGGACCCGATCTGCCGAATTCGCTCGAACGCGTTTGGAAGATCACTAGCCCCCGGTGCGTCCGGCATGAGCATCAATCTCAGAATCACATCGTCGAGTTCGACGCGTTCGGCGGGCCGGATGAAGTCGGCGCGCCGGACGAGATGCCACGCGGGACGATGGTCCGGAGCCGAGAATGTGAAGCCGTAGACCTGGCCGGCATCGAACGGCAATTGCAGCCGGAGATCGATCGTCGACTCCTCACTGCGTCCTTCGTACAACGGGCGCGGCCCGCCCGCGGCGAAGAGGTCGGCAATACGCAAGTCGATGGGACCGCCCCGCCAGATGGCGCGGTCGCATCCGTAAAGAATGACGGTCAGGCGCTTCTCAGTCATGAAAACAAGGGGGTGCCGAAGCGCGACGTGTGGCCCTCCAACTGGGGAACCTGATCGAACTTCCGGGTCTTCAGCACGGCCGACGCGCGATCGTGAAGCTCCTTGTATGTCAGGCGCCCTTTGCTCTTTCGAATCGCCTCGACGAGCGCGAACGTGAGCGCGCCGTTATACCTGCCGTTGATGAACGCATCAGCCGACGTTTGTGTATCGCGGCACCCCGTGATGAGCACTTCGGGCAGGTCCGCGTTGACGATGTCTTTGCCTTTACGAGCCGACCGCGGCGAGCGGCGGAGCTCGCTCGTGACCTTCTTCGGCAGGCTTCGTCCCGACTCTGCAGCGCCGATACCCCACGGGCTCGGGAGATACCGCTGCTTCACCTTCACATCCGGCGGCTCGATGGCACGCGTGTTCGTCCCCGAATGACAGCAATCCATGATGACGGTGAAACTAACGCCGGCGGGCAGCGTATCGAACGTCTCGCGCAGCCAGTCGTCTCTCATCGTGTCGTCCCAGTTGAGGTCGGTGGGACACAGAATCTCGTCCCGCCCGTCGGCCTCGTCCCCATTGTCATCCGGCACATTCGAACCGTGGCCGGAGTAGTGCAGCAGGAGGACGTCGCCCTTCTTCGCGCCGCGCAGTAGCGACTTGATCCCCGCCTTCATCGCTTTCTGCGTGGCAGCGCCGTCGAGCTGCATGGTGATGTCGCGTTTCTTGAAGCCACCGAACTCGACGAGCGCGGCGCTCAAGTCTTTGACGTCGTTGACGCAGCCTCTGAGGTCGGCGCCTGGAATCTGATACTTGTTGATGCCGATCAGCAACGCTCGCTTCGCCATGACTCATCCTCTCGTTCCCGCACCACAACTGAACGTCCGGGCGCGAACCCCGAATTATAGTCGACTGCCCGTGCATCAATCCCGCTGGATCACTGCGCTTTCACACAATTACGCAGGGCGGCCACGCTAGAATATTCGCGACGATGGCCAACCGCGCGATCTGCGTCGGCATCAACGACTACCCTGGTACGAACATGGACCTGGGCGGATGTGTCAACGACGCGAAGGACTGGCAGGCGCTGCTCGAACGTCGAGGCTACCGCGTCGACGCGCTCCACGATCGTGATGCCACCCGCGCCCGCATCGTCGAGGTGCTTAGAGCCGTGATTGGACAAACCGTCGAGGATGATGCCGTTGTTTTTACGTTTTCGGGGCACGGGTCCTGGCTGCCAGATGACGACCGCGACGAACCCGATGCCCGCGACGAGATGATGTGCCCGCATGACGTCATGAAGGAGCAATATCTCCTCGATGACGAACTGCACGAGATCTTCTGCACGAAACACGCCGGCGCCCGCATCTATGTGGTGGCCGACTCGTGTCATTCGGGCTCGGTGGCGAGATACGCCCCTGCACCGGCGCAGCCCGACAGCGCGCCGCTGAAGGCACGGTTTCTCCCACCGTACGTCTTCGCTCGCGGCAATCGTCTCTTCGAGCGTGCCATCGACCGCGCGATCAATACGCCGGCCCCAACGAAGCTGCGCTATCCCGCCGTGCTCTTCTCGGGTTGCCAGGACACCGAGTTCAGCTACGACACAGCTTTCAATGGGCGGCCGAATGGCGCCTTCACGCGTGTCGCGATCGACGCGCTGCAGGATGCGACGATTGAAACCCCGCGGGCGTTGTACGACGCCGTCCGGCAGAAGCTTCCCGCCCCGTCACTTCCGCAGACCCCGCAACTGTTCGGGAGCCGCGACGCCAAACTGGGTCGCTTGTTCTGATGTCTGAGGCCAACGCCCCCGAGGACGCAAACACACACGGGTTTCAGGAATGGGCCGCGCTGTTCTACCTCTGCGGCCATTTCAACAGGCCCAACGAACATGACCCATTCGTAGCCGCGCTCAACGAGATTCATGCGGTCGGTGGAAGCACGGCCATGTCCGCGGCCGTGTATCTCGACCTCGAGTCCGGCGCGCAACGCATCGCGCTGCGCGCTGGAGAGCAGGCGGAATCAGAGTCACTCGGCGCGGTCAACAGCGGCGACCCGGAGACCCTCGAGCAGTTCCTGTTGTGGGCGTTCGATGCCTGCCCCGCACGCCGCTACGTGCTCGTGATGGCCGGCCTGGGCATCATGGACTCAGACTCGGTCGTAGGCCGTCCGCCTTTCGACGCCGCCCGCCTGTTCGCGATTTGCGACGACAGGGCGACGAACGACGCGATCGAGCTGCACGAGCTGAGCGCCGCGCTCAAGGGGGCGTTCCCCGCCGACGGAACGCGCCGCCTTGTGATGCTCGCGTGCGACATGTACGCGATGCAGTTCATGGAAGTGTCCTACGAGCTCCGAGGCGTGCTCGATCTGATCGTCGGCATTCAGCCGGATGAGCGTCAGGATGACGCGCCGCTTCCCCACTGGCCCTACGCGCGGTGCTTGAAGCGCTGGCAGGAGATCGTGGCCACCTCCACAGAAGCCCAGGTTCCGAAGTGGCGTTCTGCGGTCGATCCACAGGGGCTGCAGCTGGCGAAGGAGACCGTCGGGCTGCTCGCCGAGCACTACACCAACGTTCCTGCGAAGGGAGTCCCTGTCACGGTTTCTGCGATCGATCTCGAGGCCCTCGTGCCTGTCGCGCAGGCGCTCGACACGTTCAGCGTCGTGTGTCTCCAGTGGCTGAGCAACGACGTCATCTGGCGCGCCCGCGATATGGTCTTCAAAAGCCATGCGAAGACGCTCGAGCAGTCGTGGAGTTACGACCTTAAAGAGGTATCAACGGCCATCGGCGCCGCGCTGAAGCTCGCATCGACGGAGGCCGTGGTCCGATGGGCTATGGAAGCGGTTCCGGCCCTGCCGTACCCGTCACTGTCGCGCACGCTGCGCGTGATGGGCTCGACCGCGCGCAAGCTGGCGGCAAGCGGCCCAAGCGCCGACGCGTATCGCCGAATCGCCAACGACGTCGCCGCGTGCCGGGCTGGTGTCGAACGTCTGCTTGCCGTCGTGGCCGACGAGCCCCAGGACGGCAAGTTGCCCGAGCACGGCGGAGTGGACGCGAGCGTTCGAGCGCTGTTTTCCGATCCGGCCAATCCGGAGAGCGTCCGGGACGCGGCGGAGTGGTCGGAGATTATCGAGCGCGCCGGAGACAGGTTCACGGGCGCGGCGGCGCGCGAGCTCGCCGACGCGCTCGACGGCATCGAGGCGGCCAAACAGCTCGGGCGGCTGTCGAAGCGAGTGTCGGAGCTTCTGCAAGGCAAGGCAGATCATCAAGCGGTCGTGGCTGTCTGGCCGGCCGACCACCGGTGCGGTCTGGCCTTGTACCGGCCGATCGACCTCGACAAGCTCGCCGAGTCGAACTACCTGGAGCTGCGGTTCAGTCGCGAGCTCCATTGGACGGCGCTGCTGACCGCCGTCGATCTCATCCAGAACCATGCACGCATGTTGTGGCGGCTCCTCGAATCACAGTTGACCGCAGCACCGCTTGAAGCCCGGTATCAGCTGATGCGCCGTCTCGCCGGTGATCGTGCGCTGACAGGACGACATGCCGACCAGCTGCGGGCACTGTCGGCGCCGGATGCGCTCTTTCTCTCTATCTATCCGGCCGATGAGGATCCCGCTTCGGTACCTGCCGACGGCCATGGACAGCGGGTGCCAGATCGCGGGCCCGACGATCCGATTGCGACCTACTGCGTCAGGCTATCGTCGCTGGATCGATCGACAACCGTGGTGGAGCGCTACAACCAGATCACACGCGCGCGCCTGCAGCGCGTTCTCCAGGAGATTGGCGAAATTGGCGGCGATATCGATGCACAGCCCTCCCGGACGCTGCAGCGGCTGGCTCAATGCGGCAGTCTCCTCGGCGACGATGTGCTGTTCGGCATCAGCGAGCATCTCGGTGACATGAAACCGACCGAAGACCGGGCGGTGCATCTCGTCCTGCAGATGCCGAGGTCGCTGATGCGCTACCCCTGGGAGCTGATTCGCGACCGCAATGGCTGGCTCGTCGATAGATTTGCCATCGGCCGCCAGGTCATCACCGAAGCCGGACGTTCGCCGAGGTGGTCGTCGAACTCCCGGCAGGGCCCACTCCGCCTGCTGGTCGTCGCGCCGTCGGTCGCGGGCAATGCGGGGGAACTGGCAGGCGCCGGCAGTCTCGAGGGTCTCCACGTCGCAGAGTGTTTTGGGCGATTGCTCGAGCGTCTGCCCGGTGTCATCGATCCGTCGAACTACAAGAAGCGCGTCAATCAGCCGGTTACCGTAGACGACTTCCGGGCGCTGCTTCGATCCCGCAAGTACGACATCGTGCACTTCGCCGGTCACGGACGGTACGATCCCGTCAATCCCGACCGCAGTTGCTGGATGTTCAGCGACGGTCCGTTCTATGCCTTCGAGCTGCAGCAAACCCTCGCGAACGCTGAAGTGCGGCCGTGGCTCATCTACGGCAGCGCGTGCGAGGGCGCGCAGGACGGCGCTGCGCCGCAGAGCTATCACGATGGCGTTTACGGAATGGCAACAGCCGCGCTGTCGGAGGGTGTGGCCGCCTATGTGGGTCCGCTGTGGAAAATCAGCGACACCGACGCCAAGAACATGGCGGCGGCGTTCTACGAGGCGCTCCTCATCAGACGCACGAGTCTCGGCGAAGCGCTGGCCCTGGCCCGTCGGAGCGTGCGCGAAGGAGAACCCGACCTCGATGAGCTCATCACGAGAACGACGGGCATCGTCTCGAGCCAGCAGACCGGGACGCCCCGAAGCGCGGGCTGGGCGGGTATGGTCCTGTATGGCGACCCCACCCCAACCGTTTTGCAGCGTCTCAGTCCATCCGACACGAGCGATTCCGGCCGGAAGGCGTCTACATCTTAATCACGTCGACGAGCTCTTTCACCGCGGCCGCCGACTTGTTCAGCGCCGCCTGCTCTTCGGCCTCCAGGCGAATCTCGATAATCTGCTCGATGCCTTTCGCGCCGAGCTTGACCGGGACACCGAGAAACTGCCCCCTCACGCCGTACTCACCTTCGAGATAGGCCGAACAGGGAAGGATCTTTTTCTTGTCCTTCAGAATGGCCTCGACCATCTCGGCGGCGGATTCGCCTGGCGCGTACCAGGCGCTGGTGCCCACAAGCTTGGTAATCTCTGCCCCGCCCTCAGCCGTGCGCTTACAGATGGCATCGATCCGCTCTTTCGAGAGCAGCTGCGTAATCGGGATGCCTGCGACAGTTGACAGGCGTGGCAGCGGCACCATGGTGTCGCCGTGCCCCCCGAGCACGAACGCGTGGACGTTTTCCACAGACACGTTCAATTCACGGGCGATAAACGTGCGCATGCGCGCTGAATCGAGCACGCCGGCCATCCCGATGACGCGCTCGCGTGGAAACCCGCTCAGCTTATAGACCGCCTGGCACATCGCGTCGAGCGGGTTCGCCACCGGCACGATGATGCAGTTGGGCGAGTACTTCACGACCTGCTCGGTCACGGCTTTCATAATGTTGAAGTTCACGTTCAATAAGTCGTCACGACTCATGCCAGGTTTTCTCGGCACGCCCGAGGTGACCACCACGACATCCGAGTTCGCGCTCTGCGAATAATCCGATCCGCCGATGACCAGGCTGTCGGACCCGATGATCGGGCAGGTTTCGAGAATGTCGAGCGCGACACCGGCGGCTTTCTGATCGGCGATGTCGACGATCACCACATCGGCCAGTTCTTTCTCGGCGATGCTCCGCGCCACAGTCGCGCCAACGTTTCCCGCGCCGCCGACCACCGTCACTTTACGATTCATCTTCACTCCTCTTTTTTCGTAGCGTGGCGCATCGCCCCGCTTTCTTCGGAGCTTGCGATATGAAAAATTTCCCTCGTCTACTCGCAGTGATCAGTTTGAGACACGCGTTGGCATGCGAACAACCGATCGAGTTGCGGACGACTCTCAGTGCCTGTTAGGTCAATCTACTTCGACGGAAAAAAAGTTCTTCACAGAAAGTGTGGAAAACCCTGTTGAAAAGACCGACGAAAACGGCAGCGCGCGTAGACAATCCGAAGAAATTAGCAGATTGCACTATCGTGGTGCGATTCACGCCTGTATGAACCCTCTCGTTAAAAAGCCGACGGATTATACTGTAAACGTCACATGAAAATTGTCATCGCCGACGGCCTTCCCGCCAGCGCCATCGATCTTCTCAGCCAGCCAGATTGGAACATCGACAATCGCCAGGGCCGTCAGCCCGCGGAGTTGATGGAGGATCTCGCCGACGCCGGAGCGCTCGTCGTAAGAAGCGCCACGAAGGTGACGCGCGAGATGATCGATGCCGCACCAAAGTTACGCGCGATCGCTCGCGCGGGCACGGGAGTTGACAACGTCGACGTCGCGGCCGCGACCGCGCGGGGCATCGTGGTCATGAACGCGCCGGGCGCGAACAGTCTGAGCGTTGCGGAGCTCGCCATGGGCCTGATTCTTTCGATGGCACGAAATATTCCCGCCGCCGATGCGTCGATGAAGACCTCGAAATGGGAGAAGGCGAAGTTCGCGGGCGCCGAGATTCGGTCAAAGACCCTCGGGCTGGTCGGACTTGGGCGGATCGGGCAGGAGGTGGCGGCCCGGGCCCACGCCTTCGAGATGAAGGTCGTCGCCCATGACCCTTTCATCTCGGCAGAAATGGCCGCCACGCTCGGGGTGGATCTCGTGTCGCTCGACGAGCTCTGCGCGCGCGCTGATTACATCTCCCTCCACGTGCCCGCGCTGCCGTCGACCCGGCATCTGTTCAACGCGGAGCGGTTTGCCAAATGCAAGAAAGGCGTCCGCATCATCAATACGGCGCGCGGCGAACTGATTGACGAAGCGGCGCTGGCTGACGCGATCGAACGCGGGCACGTCGCGGGCGCCGGGCTCGACGTGTTCGATCCCGAGCCGCCCACGAACTGGCGCCTTCCCCTGCTGCCCCAGGTCGTGGCCACTCCGCACATCGCTGCGTCGACGAAAGAGGCGCAGGAGCAGGTGGGCAGCGAGACGGCCGCTGCGCTGCGCGACTTCCTGAAGGAAGGCATCATCCGCAACGCCGTCAACTTCCCTTCGCTGTCTCCCGAGGCATACAAGCGACTGGGCCCGTACTTGTCGTTGGCGCGATCGCTGGGGCTCGTCGTCGCGCAGATGGGCGAGGCGCGCATCAGCGCGATCGGCGTGCGGTATTACGGCGAGCTCGCAGCCGAAGACAATCAGCTTCTCGGCAGCGCGGTCCTCGAAGGCGTGCTCTCGGCAATTTTGTCGTCTGGCGGCGTCACACCCGTCAACGCGAGAACGGTTGCGGGCGAGCGGGGCATCGAGCTCATCGAATCGCGCAGCACGCGCGCCCGGAATTACACGAGTCTCATCTCGGTGAAGCTGCATACCGACGCCGGAGAGCGATGGGTCGAGGGCACCGTCTTCGCCAACGGCAGCTCGCGCCTGGTGTTGATAGATGGAGTGGCGGTTGAATCACCCCTCGAAGGCACGCTGCTGATTATCAAGAACAACGATCAGCCGGGCGTCATCGGCGACGTGGGCACCTTGCTCGGCCGGCACAAGGTGAACATCGCGAACTTCGCGCTCGGCCGCGATCCGGAGTGCTTGCTCGACTGCGCCATCGGCGTGGTCAAAGTCGACGAACATCCGGAAACGGCGGCCGGTATGGTCTCCGATCAGGTCCTCGCCGAGATTCGCGCGATTCCCAACGTCCGCTCGGTGTGGCGCGTCCGGCTCGACGGCTGACGCGTTCGCTGATTTCTGAGGTTAGCGAGGCAGGAGCAGCCGCTGTTCGCTGCCCGCAGCGTCGCGCAGCAGCACCGCCTCAGGATCGACCTGGACCACCGTATAAAGACCGGCGACTGTGTCCCCTTGAGCAACGAGATACAGCTGGCCTGCTCCGGTGATGATGGCGGTGCGCTTCCCGCTCTTCTGCGCGATACCGGACAACGTCAGGAGCGGTGGCGGCGGAGTGACCGGCATCGGCGCGTCCATCCGAGGTGCGGCTTCGAGATCTCTCTCGACCGACGGCCGCGTCACAGGTTTCGGCGTGTTGAAGCGGAACGGGTTGCGCGTCGTCTCATGCGGGGTCGTGGCGGCTCGGCGATCCCGCAGCCGAGTCGCCTGAGCGCTGAGCTCTTCGAACGCTTTCGGAGCCGGCGCTTGAACAGCGTGCGGCGAAGAGGCCGGGCCGACGGCGGTATTCGGCGAGACGGCAAACCACGTCGCGATGATGCCGCCCCCACCGAACCACAGCGCCTTCAGCGTGGTTCGTGTCATCACGATGGGCTCATCCTAGCATGCGCGCAAATCCACAGCGAAACGCCGCGTCGGCGCACGTCGCCTCGATGGTGTGGGACCTCGCGAATAATCATGTTACTATTCTTCGTGCGTCCCGCAGGTTGCTCCGAAAGCATCCGCGATCCCCTTCAAAACCATACACATACTGTCGCTGTCATCCCTGCGCGCTACGCGTCCACCCGGTTTCCGGGCAAGGCGCTTGCGGAGATCGCCGGGCGGCCGATGATCGAGCACGTGTATCGCCGAGCGGCCGCCGCTCGAACGATCGACGCTGTCATCGTCGCGACCGACGATGAACGCATTGCCGAGGCGGTGCGGCGTTTCGGCGGCACCGCGCGATTGACGCGTGCGACTCACGCAACCGGCACCGACCGCATCGCCGAAGTCGCCGCGACGCTCGACTGCGATCTCATCGTGAATCTTCAGGGGGACGAACCGCTCATCGAACCCGATGCCATCGACGAGGCGGTTGAGCCCTTCCGAAACGACGCGGCGCTGCTGATGACGTCGCTCTGTCAGCGGTTTCGGCCGTCCGAGGACGTCCTGGATCCACATGTGGTCAAAGTGGTGATGGACCAGAACGGCCGGGCGCTGTTGTTTTCGCGCTCGCCGATCCCCTTTTTTCGAGGCGCCGCGACCGACCATCAACCGGCCGGGCCCTACAGACATATCGGCTTGTACGTGCAGCGGCGTGAATTCCTTCTGAAAATCGCCGCGCTCGAGCCGACGCCGCTGGAGCGGGCCGAGGCTCTGGAGCAGTTGCGCGTCCTCGAACATGGATATTCGATCAAGATGGTGGAAACGCAGCACGATTCGATCGGCGTCGACACACCGGAGGATTTGGCACGCGTCCGCCGCCTGCTGACAGCGAACGCTCGCGCCTAGCCGGCCTTCGCCGGCCTGCACTGACGGTTGGCGAGAAGCCCAAGGAGCCCTGAACCAGGTATGACGAACACACACACGCGTCCTGTGAAATACATCTTCGTGACTGGCGGCGTCGTATCGTCGCTCGGCAAGGGGCTCGCGGCGGCGTCAATCGGCGCTCTGCTCGAAGGGCACGGCTACAAGGTCACACTGCAGAAATTCGATCCGTATATCAACGTCGATCCGGGCACGATGAGTCCCTATCAGCACGGCGAGGTGTACGTCACGGATGACGGCGCCGAAACCGACCTCGACCTCGGACACTACGAACGCTTCACCAACACGCAGACGTCGCGCAATCACAACTGGACCACCGGCAAGATTTACCAGTCGGTGATTCAGAAAGAGCGTCGCGGGGATTACCTTGGCCGCACAGTGCAGGTGATTCCGCACATCACCAACGAGATTAAGGACAGCATCCGAGCCGTGTCGTCGGGCGTCGACATCGTGCTCGTCGAAATCGGCGGCACGGTCGGCGACATCGAGAGCTTGCCGTTTCTCGAAGCGATCCGCCAGTTTCGCCAGGACGTCGGCCGCGAACACACGCTCTATATCCACCTGACGCTGGTGCCGTTCATCGGCGCCGCGGGCGAGTTGAAAACCAAGCCGACGCAGCACAGCGTGCGCGACCTGCGGTCAATCGGCATTCAGCCCGACATCCTGCTCTGCCGCACCGACCGGTTCCTCGACGCCGACCTCAAAAAGAAGATCGCGCTCTTCTGCGACGTCGACCCGGAAGCGGTCATCACGGCGAAGGATGTCTCGACGATTTACGAAGTGCCTCTCGTGCTCGGCGTCGAGGGCCTCGATCGTATCGTGCTGAAGAACCTCGGCCTTCCGATGACCGAGAAGCGCATGGAACCGTGGGAAGCGCTCGTGGAGCGCATCAAGAACCCGAAGGATCGCGTCACGATCCACGTCGTGGGCAAGTACGTCGGCTACGAAGACTCGTACAAGAGCCTCAACGAAGCGCTCTATCACGGTGGTTTTGCGCATCAATTGAAGGTCGACATCAAGTGGGTCGAAGCAGAGGCCCTCGAGCAGCCCGACGGGGAGCAGCTCCTCGAAGGCGCCGACGGCATCCTCGTTCCCGGTGGATTCGGGACGCGCGGCACGCGCGGCATGATGCGGGCGGCGCAGATCGCGCGAGAAAAGGGCATCCCCTACTTCGGCATCTGTTACGGATTCCAATGGGCGGCCGTCGAATACGCGCGCGGCGTGTGCGGTCTGACCGAGGCCGACTCCACCGAATGCTCGCCAGACACCGAGCACAAGCTCATCTACAAGCTGCGCGACCTGCTCGGGGTCGACGACCTGGGCGGGACGATGCGGCTGGGGCAATACGAATGCGTGCTCACGCCGGGATCGCTCGGGCACAAGATTTACGGCGCGACCCATATCATGGAGCGCCATCGGCATCGGTACGAGTTCAACTGCCTCTACGAACCGACGCTCACAGACAAAGGACTGCGTGTGTCAGGGAAATCACCCGATGGAAAGTTCGTCGAGATGATTGAGCTGCCCGGCCATCCGTGGTACGTCGCCGTACAGTTCCATCCCGAGTTCAAGTCGAAGCCGCTCCACCCGCATCCGCTGTTTGCGAGCTTCATCGAGGCCAGCCACCAGCACAAGACGCGGCCGGGAGCCATACGACCGGCGGAGGCCGGCATCGCCTGATGCCCGGTACAACCCGTGTCATGGCCGGAGCGGTCGCCATTGGCGGCGGCGCTCCGCTCGCGCTCATTGCCGGTCCGTGCGTCATCGAAAGCGAGGCGCACGCGTCGATGATCGCCGAGTCGCTGGTGACGATCGCCGCGCGCTGCGGCGTGCCCCTCATTTTCAAGGCGTCGTATGACAAAGCCAATCGCACGTCGCTGAAATCGTTCAGGGGACCGGGCATCGAAGAAGGGCTGAAGGTGCTGTCCGGCATCAAGCGACGCCTGGGCGTGCCGATCCTGACCGACATACACGACGCCAATCAGGCCGCTCCTGTCTCCGAGGTCGCGGATGTGCTGCAGATTCCCGCGTTTTTGTCGCGGCAGACGGACCTGATCGTCGCCGCCGCGAAAACCGGCCGCACCATCAACCTGAAGAAGGGACAATTTCTCGCCCCTTCGGACATGAAGCATGCGATTGCCAAGGTGGTGGAATCGGGGAACCCTCAGGTGTTCGTGACCGAGCGCGGGTTCAGCTTCGGGTATAACAACCTGGTTGTCGACATGCGGGCGTTCCCGATGCTGCGAGCTCTCGGCTATCCGGTCGTCTATGATGCGACACACAGCCTCCAGCTGCCCGGCGGTGGAGATGGCGTGACGGCCGGGCAGGCGGAATACATCGAGCCGCTCGCGTCTGCCGCGGTCGCTGCCGGCATCGACGGTCTGTTCGTCGAAGTACACGACAACCCGTCGCGCGCGAAGAGCGATGCGCAAAACGCGTTGCCGCTCGAGCGTGTGGAACCGCTGTTGCGCCATCTGATGCGCATCAGCGACGCAGCGGCTGATCGGGGCCTGACCCCCGCCTCCGTGCGGGGGGCGGACCCCAAGTGAAACGATTCTGATGACGCAAACCAAGACGCCCGCCGGCCGTTCACTCGCGCGCAAGGTGCTGCAGATCGAGGCTGCGGCGATCCTCGCGCTCGTCGACCGCCTCGACGAGAGCTTCGATCGCGCGGTGCAGATGATTCACGCCTGCCAGGGGCGAGTCATCGTCACGGGCATGGGGAAATCCGGGATCATCTGCCGCAAGATCGCCGCGACGCTGGCGAGCACCGGCACGTCCGCGTTCTTCCTGCATCCAGCGGAAGCGACGCACGGCGATCTGGGCGTCATCCAGCCCAGCGATCTGCTGGTGGCGATCTCTCACAGCGGTGAAACGCAGGAGGTCCTGCGGCTGCTCGAGGCGATCCGCCGGATCGGGGCGAAAATCGTCGCCATCACGGGGAACCCGGCCTCGACACTCGCGCAGGCGGCGGACGTCGCGCTCGACTGTCAAGTCTCTGAGGAAGCCTGTCCGCTCAATCTCGTCCCCACCGCGAGCACGACCGCGGCGCTCGCACTGGGCGACGCCCTCTGCATGACGCTGCTCGTGGAAAAGGGATTTCGCGAGGAGGATTTCGCGATGATCCATCCAGGCGGCAAACTGGGAAAGAAACTGATGCGCGTCGATCAGCTGATGCATGGCGGAGCCGACGCGCCTGTCGTCACCACCGATACTCCGATGCGCGATGTGATCTACCAGATGTCGAGCAAGGGACTCGGGATGACCTGTGTGGTGAACGCCAAACAGGAGCTCGTCGGCATCATCACCGACGGCGACCTTCGGCGCTCCATGGTGGACAACACCCGCCTTCTCGAGACGACCGCCCGCGATGTCATGACGAAGCGGCCCATCGTCATCGATCCCTCGACGCTCGCGGCGCAGGCTCTGCTGATCATGGAACAGCGAAAGATCACCTCGCTGGTCGTCGGAGGCAATGCGCAGACCGTCGCCGGTGTCATTCACCTGCACGATCTGTGGCGGACAGAGTTGTTTTGAGCGCCTACTACCCTTTCCTCGCCGCGCTGGTCGCGCTGCTCGTCGGATTGACGGTCGGAAAAGCGTGGGAACGCTACAAGCTCCGCGCGGGCCGGCTGATCGATCGGCGTCGCGTGCCGGAGTCGCTGCATTACATCGTCGGCCTGAATTTTCTCGTCACGAATCAGATCGATCTCGCGATCGAGGAGCTGAGCAAGGCGGCCGAAAGCCTGGGCGACGCGCTCGAGATTCACCTGCTCCTCGGCAGTCTGTACCGCGAAAAGGGCCAGGTTGCGCGGGCCATCAACATCCATCAGAGTCTGCTGCAGCGTCCGCGCCTGACGCGCCTCGAGCAGGCGCACGTGCTGCTCTGTCTCGGGCTCGATTTCAAGCGTGGCGGATTCGTCGATCGCGCGCTCGAAGCGTTCAACGAGGTCATCCGGATCGATCCCAACAATCAATACGCGCTGCTCAACATCGAGAAGCTTCACGAAGACCAGCATCAATGGCAGGAGGCCTACGATGTGCGCCGCTCTCTGGGCAGCCAGGGAGGGGCCGAGGACGGCCGAAGCCAGGCGATACTCGCCTTCCTCGAAAACGAGCTTGGATTGCAGGCCGTCGCCCGCGGCGATTACCCCGGCGCCATCGCGCGATTCGAGTCGGCCATCGATCTCGACGCCGGCGTGGTGCCCGCGTACTTGAATCTGGGCGACATCCACGCACGCGACGACCGCATGGCGCAGGCCGCCAGTATCTGGGAACAGGTCGTCGACAAAGCCCCTGAGCGCGGATATCTTGCGTTCGACCGCTTGTCTCTGGCGTACGCGACGCTGGGCGCGCCGGAACGCTTCTCTCAGCTCTGCCGAAAGCTCATTGCGAACAATCCACAGGACTGGCGCGCACGGCTCGCCCTTGCCAGACATCTCGAGACCCGGGATGACGCAAGAGGATCGCTCGAGCTGCTGTTCGAGGCGCTCGTGCACAACCCTCATGCGCTGACGCTGCATCAGGCGATCTGGCAGGTCCTGTCGCGCCTCGACTTCGAAAGCACCCTCGTGCAGCGCTACGTCGAGTTGACGAAACACGCCGTCTTTTACATGGATCCGCACATCTGCATGCGGTGCCGCTATCGCAGCACCGAGCTGCTCTGGCAGTGTCCGCATTGCCACGAGTGGAATACGTTCGTGGAAGACCGGATCGCGCCAGCCAAAGAACCTGAAGAACTTGGCGTCTAGACTCTGAATGCCAGACGCGCTGCATCGGCTCACCTACGACGCAACAGTCGAAGATGCCGTTGAGGCCTCGTGGCGCCTCGCCAATCGAACGCGTGCGTTTCGCAGGCAGTTCAAGATCAATGTCGTAGGAGCGGGAATCGGTGCCGGCGTCGTCCTCTTCGTCGCCTGGATGTATCTCGTTGGCACGTCGCCGCTCAACATCGTGCTTGGGGGCGTCGTGTCGATGCTCTTTGGAATGGTGTTCTCGGCGATCTTCGTGCGCTTCCTCGAAAAAGAGATCCGCAAGCAGCACAAGAAAGTGATCGCCGAGCAGTTCGGCGGCAAGCCGGTCCTTCAAAGCGAGCTCGAGCTGAGGCCGGACGCCGTGTGGGTACGGCAGGCAGGGATGGAGCTGCTGTTTCCATGGACGACGTGCACCGCCATTCAGAACAATCCCGGCGACATCGAAATAAATTTTACGCCTGGGATCTGCATCGTTCGCAACAGGCACTTTGCATCGCCGGCCGAGCGTCAGACCTTCTTGGACACCGCGCGCCGGCTCTCAGAACAGGCGCGGCCTACCGCCTCTCGGTAATCCTCCGAAGGGCCTCGATCAAATTCTCGACCTGACCGTCGGTTTCAAGCTTCGTCCCGCTCGTGTCGACGACAAAGTGTCCCCGAGACGCCTTTGCCTCTGCGGGCAGCTGCGCAGCGATCCGCTGGCGCGCCGCCGCCTCTGATACGCCATCGCGATCGCGCAACCGTTGCAGCTGCATGTCGGCTGGGGCGACCGTCACCGCAACGAAATCAAAATCGCCTTCATGCCCGGTTTCGTAGAGCAACGGTATTGATGCCACCCCGAATGGACGATCGAGAGAGCCGAACCACTCGTGAATCGCGTGATACACGATTGGATGAAGAATGGCCTCGACATGCCGGCGGACCTCGGCGTCTCTGAATACGTCTACCCCGAGCAGCTTTCGGTTCACGCTGCCGTCCGGCTTCAATAAGCCGCTCCCGAATCTCGATGCAATGGCGTTGGTTGCCGGCGTGCCGGCGCCGAGTGCCTCGTGGACGAGGTCGTCCGCGTCGATGACCGGAATGCCGCGCTCCTTCAGCCGCGCGAGCACATACGATTTGCCCGTCGCTATGCCGCCTGTCAGCGCGACCTTCGTCATCGGCCGGCGGCAAAGCGGCGCTCGGCCGCCACGACCGTATTCGCCATCAGCATGGCGATGGTGAGCGGGCCGACGCCCCCCGGCACGGGAGTAAGAGCGCCTGCGATATCGGCGACTTCGGGATGCACGTCGCCCACCAGGATCGATCCCTTGCGGTCGAACAGACCGCGGCGAGGGTGGCCGTCGTGGAATATCTCGTGCGCCACGTTCGGATCGCTCACGAGATTGATGCCAACGTCGATCACTGTGGCGCCGGGCCGGACGAACGATCGCCGCACGAAACCGGGCCGGCCGAGCGCGGCGACCAGAATATCGGCGGTGGCGGCAACCTTCGGGAGATCCTGCGTGCGGGAGTGACAGATCGTCACGGTGGCATGGCGATGAAGGAGGAGCATCGACACCGGCTTGCCGACGATATCGCTCCGGCCAATGACGACGGCGTGTTTTCCCGCGACCTCGATGCCGCTTCGCCGCAGCAACTCGACGATGCCCGCCGGCGTGCACGCGACTAGGTCAGCGCGATTTTGGACGAGGCGCCCGACATTCGCCGGCGTCACCCCGTCGACGTCCTTCGACGGATCGATGGCATCGAAGACCGACTGCAGCCCCGCCGCGCCTAACGAATCGGGTAACGGGGCCTGCACCAGGATGCCGTCGGTCGCAGCGTCCGCGTTCAGTCGATGGACCAGCGACAGGACTTCGTCGAGCGACGTTGACGCCGGCAAATGCGACAGTGTGGCCGTTATCCCCTCGTCGCCCGCGGACTTCAGCTTGCTGTTCACGTAGATCTGAGAGTCTGGCTTGTCACCGACCAGTACGATGGCCAATCCTGGCTGGCGGCCGGCGCTGCGCGTAAATGCGGCCGCGCGCGAGGACAGCTCGTTCCTGATCTCTGCGGCGACTGCCGCCCCGTCGAGTATTCGCGCTGACATCTATCTAGTTTATTTGGCCGCGCGCTCCAGCTCCTTCAGTACCTGGGAGCTGCCAAGCGCAATGAGGTGATCGCCGCCATTCAGCACAGTGCTGGCGACGGGGTTGAATTCCATGGCGCCGTGAGCGTGTTGAATACCGACGACCACGACATTCATCTTATCTCGGTGGATCACGTCAGAGAGCCGCCGCCCAGCGAGCGCCGACCCGTTTTCTATGTGAATCTCCTCAATCGACAGCTCCAGATTGTCCGAGCTCGTCGCGATCTCCACGAAATCGACGACCGCTGGTCGCAGCGCCGTCTGCGCGATCTGCACGGCGCCGATGCGGTAGGGCGAGATAACACGGTCGGCACCTGCCTTCTTGAGCTTGGATATCGATTCCTCGCCCTCGGCTCGGGCGATGATGAAGAGCTCCGGCCTCAGAACGCGGGCGGTAAGGACCGCGTACACGTTTTCCGCGTCCGTGCCAACGGCAGCGACCAGCCCGCGCGCGCGATCGATCAAGAGCTGCTTCAGCGTGTCCTCGCGGCTGGCATCACCCTCGACGGCAAGATGGCCGCGGCGATTCGCCTCGGCCACTTTGTCGGCGCTCCGGTCGACAATGACGAACGGCGTCTTCTGACGCGTGAACTCGCTCGCCACAATCGATCCGATCCGGCCGTATCCACAAACGATGTAGTGGTCAGAAAGATGATTGATCATTCGTACATACCGCCATCGTTCAACGTATCTGGGCCAGCCCCCTTCGACAACGACCGTGGCAAACGCCGAGAAGGCATAGAGTGCCGTGCTCACACCAACAACGATGAGCACGAGCGTAAACGCCTGACCCGGCGGCGTCAGCGGATGGACTTCGCGGAACCCCACAGTGGCCACCGTCGTGATGGTCATGTAGAGCGCGTCCCAGACGCTCCATCCCTCGATGAGGACGTAACCCGCCGTACCAAACGCCACGACAAGAACCAGCAGCACGAGCGTAGGAAGGAGCCTGGCCTTCATGAGAGCGCGCGCAGGTACTCCTTCACTCGAGCCTCCGGATTCCCGGTCGACAGCAGATCGGAGATGACGGCGACCGATGCCGCGCCCGCCTCGATCACCTCGCGTGCACGCTCGAGGGTGATGCCGCCGATGGCCACGATCGGGGTCATCGAGTCCGCGGCTCGAATCATCGCCGCAGCCTCACCCACGAGGGCAGTGCCCACCGCCGGGTACCCCGTGTCCTTGGTCGATGTGCCGAAGAGGGGTCCCACAGCAATATAGTCCACAGGCAATCTTGAAGACGCACGGACCTGCGCTTGCGTGTGGGTCGAGATGCCGATGATCGCGGAGCCACCGAGAATTTTTCGGACCGACGCGGGATCTAGATCCTCCTGCCCCACATGGACGCCATCGGCCGAGGACAAGGCGGCGATGTCTGCGCGATCGTTCACGATGACGATCGCACCGGCCTTGTGCGCGCGTTCGACGAGGTCCGCGCACGACGCGAGAAACGCCCCGCTCGACGCGTGTTTGCTTCGCAGCTGTATGAAACGGGCGCCCCCCGCGAGGTACGCATCCGCGAGGTCGGCCAGCGTCCATCCCGACCGGCGAGTCACCTCGTCGTCGATGATGGCGTTGAGAGAAGGGAGGTTCAGACGGCCTCGGCGCGATTCTTGTCTTTGCTTTGTTCAGGAGCGTAGCGCTCCATGAACTTCGTGCTCAATCGGCCGGCGACGAAATCAGGATCGTTCAGGATCCGCAGGTGCATCGGGATCGTCGTCTTGACCCCCTCGACGACGGACATCTCGAGGGCGCGCTTCATGCGGACGATCGCTTCGTGGCGGTCGCGGCCGTACGAAATGACTTTGGCGATCATCGAATCGTAGTAGGGCGGAATCGTGCAGTCGGAGTGCGCCGCCGTGTCGACACGGATGCCGGGCCCACCTCCGAGGCTGAAGACGCTGATGTGCCCGGGCGACGGCACGAACGTCTCGGGGTCTTCCGCGTTCACGCGACACTCGATGGAGTGGCCGTTGAAGGTGATTTCTCCCTGCCTGAAGGACAGGCGTTCGCCGGCCGCGATGCGAATCTGCTCCTTGACGATGTCGATCCCCGTGACGAACTCGGTGACGGGATGTTCGACCTGGAGCCGCGTGTTGGCTTCCATGAAATAGAACCTCGCCTGATCGTCCATCAGGAACTCGAACGTGCCGGCATTCGTGTACTGAACGGCCCTTGCTGCATCCACGACCAGATTGCCGAGCTTGCGACGCTGCTTCTCCGTCAACGCCGGAGACGGGGACTCTTCCAGGAGCTTCTGGTGCCGGCGCTGAATCGAACACTCGCGCTCGCCGAGATGCACCACGGCGCCATGGTGATCGCCCAGCACCTGGACCTCGATGTGGCGAGGGTTCTCGAGATACTTCTCGATGTACACGTCGGGCACGCCGAATGCCGCCTCGGCTTCGCGTTGCGCCGTCTTGATAGCGTGCCCGAGCTCCTGCGGCGTCCGCACGACGCGCATGCCGCGGCCCCCGCCGCCGGCCGTCGCTTTGACGATGACGGGAAAGCCGCAGGTGTTGGCGAACTTCAGGGCCGCTTCTTCGCTTTCGACGGGACCATCGGTTCCCGGCAGCAGCGGCAGGCCGGCTTTCTTCATCGCTCGGCGCGCGCGCGCCTTGTCGCCCATCAGGCGAATGACTTTTGGGTCGGGGCCGATGAAGCGGATGTGACAGGCTTCGCAGACTTCAGCGAGATAGGCCGATTCAGAGAGAAACCCGTAGCCGGGGTGAATCGCATCAGCTCCAGTGATTTCTGCGGCGCTGATGATCGCCGGCACATTCAAGTAGCTCTCGGCGCTGCGCGGCGGTCCGATGCGGACGTCTTCGTCCGCAAACCGGACGTGCAGCGCGTGCTCGTCCGCCTCCGAGTACACCGCGACGGTCTTGATGCCCAGCTCGCGGCACGCGACGATGATGCGCATCGCGATTTCGCCGCGGTTCGCGATCAGGATTTTTTTAAACATTGGGTTTTAAGGCGAACAGGCGCTCGCCGTACTGCACCGGCTGCCCATTCTCAACGTAGACCTTCACCACTTCCCCGTCGTACTCCGAGTCGATCTCGTTCATCAGCTTCATCGCTTCGATGATGCAAAGCACCTGTCCCTTTTTCACGGTGGTGCCCACCTCGACAAACGGCGCGGCTCCCGGTTCGGTAGCGCGGAAGAACGTACCGACAATCGGCGATTTCACGATAGCGAAATCGACTTCGTCCGATGGCGGACCCGCGGGGCTCGGCACCGCCTCCAGCGGCGGCGGCGGCGAAGTGGCAGAAGGCTGCTGTGGCAGAGGGCCGCCGTTCTGAACGGCTGGACCCGCAAACGGTGCGGGCGCGTTCAAAGGCGCACCCTTCTTGATCCGGATCTTGAAGCCCTCGCGCTCGAGCTCGAACTCGCTGAGCTCGTGTTCGCGCATCATGTCCAGAACACGATTGATCTCGTCAAATTCCATGCGTATGTGTGAGGCTCGTTGGGACGTTTGTGAGCACTTCGACCCCGTCTGACGTCACCAGCACGTCGTCTTCGATTCGCACGCCTCCCCATCCTGAGAGATAGGCGCCCGGCTCGATGGTGAAGACCATTCCTGGTTCGATCGCTTCATCCGGGGCCGCCGGCGTATCGCCCGAGGCCTCCCGGCGCGGTCCAATCCGCGGCGTTTCGTGAATCTCCACGCCCAGTCCGTGGCCCGTGCTATGTCCAAACGCTTCAGCCAAACCGTAACGCGCGAGGGTCGTACGCGCCGCTGCGTCGATGTCCCCGGCCCGAACGCCAGGCTTCACAGCGGCGATCGCGGCACCGTGGGCGTCGAGGACAGCGTGGTAGACCCGAGCCATCTCGGCATCCGGCTGCCCTACGGCAACCGTGCGGGTCAGGTCGACGCAGTATCCGCCGTAGACCCCGCCAAAGTCCAGCACCACGAGGTCCCCCTCCCTGAGCACTCGGTCCCCGGCGTGGGCGTGCGGCAACGCCGAATTCGGGCCGCTGGCGACAATCGTCTCAAACGAGCAGCGTTCGAACCCTCCTGATTTGATCCGCCAATCAATCTTCGCCGCGAGCTCCTGTTCCCGCAACCCCGGCTTGACGTCGCCGAGAATATCGACGGCCACGGGCGCCAGCAGCTGTGCCCCGCGGCGCAGCATGGCAATCTCATGGGCGTCTTTGACCACGCGCAGCCGCTCGATGACGTTGTCGGTGGCGACGAGGGAGACTGAATCGCCCGCGTTGTCTGGACGTGCGGTGATGGAAACGGACGCTGGCTGAATCCTGGCGCCGATCGTCGCCGCCAAGTAGTTCGCACGGTTCAAGGAGAGATGGTTCCCCTCGAAGCCGAGCCGCTGGGGCTGCAACGTCTTGATGAGCGTGACCAGCGTCTCGTCGTAGGTTCGATCGACCGGCACGATCTCCGCATCGGGACAACCGAACTCCGTGTTCCAGATGTCCCTGGCTGCCGACGCGTAACGGAAATCCAGTATCAGGTACAACCGGTCGCGCGTGGCGACGGCGATCCCTGCCGTTCCCAGGAAGTTGGTCAGGTAAAAGATATTCGGCAGGTGCGTGACAACCAGGCCGTCGAGATCTGCCGTGGTGACAGCATTCCGAAGCTTGGCATGGCGAACCGCCAGGGTGTCGCGAGGGGCAAGAGGCACAGGGAGATTTTAGACCGCCTTTTTCTGGCGATACGTATGAATAGCGTCGAGGAAGCGCTCCAGCTGCGGGAGCCCCGTCGGCTCGGAGGGTGCCAGAGCAGCGTCGAGGCCGCCAGGCAGGTTCTCGAGTGCCGCCAGGAACTCGGCACTTGCCTGCTCGAATGAGAGGCCGTCGTCGATCACCGTTCGTGCCGGGGAAATCGCGCGGGAAATCTCGTCGACTGTTTGTTCCAGATCGGGATCGTGCTTCGCCAGGCCAAGCGCGGTCTTGTAAAAACCGAGCGCCTCGCTGAGCTCTCCGCGGCGATGGTGGATCTCCGCGACACCGCGAATCGCCGCCAGATTCTCCGTCGCGCTCTTCAGCACGAACTCGAGCTCAGCCTGCGCCGCGTCGAGATCGTTGACCTCGATCAGCGCGCGCCCAAGCGTCACGCGCGCAGACAGATAACCTGGATGGATCGCCAGCCCGGCGCGGCAGGTGGCGATGGCGTCTTCGTGGCTCCCGGCTCGCCGGTACTCCTCGGCCAGCTGGGCAAACGCAATCGACGCCGGGTCCTTCTGGACCCGGCGCCGAAGCTCGTCGATGCGGGGGTTGTCCGCCACTGCGTTTACAGTCAATCGCTACGGCGCGATTGTCAGATCCTGTGTAATCGTCGCCGTCTTCCCCTTGCTGTCTGTGACGGTCAGCCGCACCGTGTAGGTGAACGCCGCCGTGAACGTCACTGACGCCGTTGGACTTGTGGACGTTTTCGTCGCGGCCGGCGTGCAGGTAGTTCCCGTTGTGCATCCGAAGTCCCACACATAGCGCACGATCGAGTTCGTGCCCTCGCCCTTGGAATCGCTGCCGTTGAAGTTGATCACGGTCCCGACCCGCGGGTTCGTCGGCGATAACGTGAACGCTGCGGTCGCAGCTGACGCACCGACCGTCACGGAGTTTATGGCCTGGGCCGTCTGGCCGACCTCGTCGGTCACCGTAAGAACCACAGTGTAGTTTCCGGCGGCGGAGTACGACTTCGACACGCTCGAGCCTGATCTCGTCGTGCCATCACCGAAATTCCAGTCATACGAGGCGATGCTATGCCCGGTTCCCGCAGACGAAGTGGTGGCGTTGAAAAAGATGGTCTGCCCCACCAACGGGCTCGCAGGGTTGACGATGAAGTCGGCAGTCGGCGCGACGCCTCCGCCTACGACGATGGTTTGGCCGGCGCTCTGATTCGTGCCGCCGTTGTTGTCGGTGACAGTCAGCTTCGCCACGTAGGTGCCCGCAGCCGAGTACCGATGCGTGGCGGTGATACCTGTGCCGCTCGTGTTGTCGCCGAAGTCCCACACGTAACTTGTCACGAGGGCGCCCAGCCCTCCTGTCGATGCTGAGCCGTCGAAGCGGACATCCGAGAAGGCCGTTGGATTCGCCGGAAGATACGAGAAGCTGGCGATGGGCGACCCGGTGATGACTCCTGGCGGCACCAGCCTCACCTCGACCACGCGGCGGACGTGACTCGACGCGTCCGAACCGGTGGGTGTGACGGCGATCTGGACGTCAGGGATCGTGCCTGTAACAAACGATGGCGCGGTGTAGGTAAGCGACGCTCGCCCGTTGCTGCCTGTCACCAGCGTGCGCGCCGAAATCGACCCGAAGTCGATGCTCTGGCCATTTGCGATGATTTCGACCCGCAGCGGCACGTTTGCGGCCGGCTGGCCGTTGGTGTCACGCGCGTCGACGGTCACCAGCGTCTGAGACGACCCGTCCAGCGAGAGCACGTCCGGGTTGGCGGTGATCGCCAGCGACAGGCTCATCTCGGACGGACCCGCAAGGGGCGGCGGCTGGCTATCAGACAGCGTGCAGCCGCCCGCGAGCGCGGTGGTCAGCAGCACGAGCACGTGTGTGATGTATTTGGTCATGACCTGTGTTCCATCTCGATGATTTCGCATTCGCACGGCTACTCGGGATCCGCGTAATCGCTGAAGCTGACGCTAATCGCGCCTTTGACCTGCACAGAATTGCCCACCTGGTCGGCGCCGTAGAACGTGATCTCGGCAATCGTCGAGATGAAGAGGCGACCGCCAAAATTCGCGAGTGCGCGCAGCGGCTGTTCGAGCTTCTGCTGATGGCGCACCATCTCGAACGGCACGACTGTCGGCGTCGACCCCAGCGTCGCCGTCACCGCGCCGTCCACGGGATACGGCACATCGACGCCTGGTGTGTTCCGTCCATCCGCCCGCACGAAAGAGATGCGGTACCGGTTGATGGTGACGTTGTTCCACGGGCTCGGCGCAAGACTCACGGCGCCGTTGCCGGCGTCCTTCGGGATGATTCGCATGGTCGCCTGGCCGACGTCGTTGAAGATCGTGGGAACGCGAACCGTCTCGCCGTCCACCTGCTGCTCCACGAGCGTCTGCACATCCGACAGCAGGAAACCGGTCATGGTGCCCGGATCGGCGCCAGAAGCGGCCTCCATGGAATCGATGACGACCAGCACAGGCGCCCTGTCCTGTCGCACGACGTCGCCGCAGGAGACCGACCCGGCCATGAGCGCGACGGCCGCGACTCGCCGGATGATCGAACGATGTATTGCGCGCATAACCACTCTGCTCCCTTTCAACGGGGCCTAGCTCTTGATGATTCGCGGCGTGATGAAGATGAGCAGCTCGCGGCTCTCTTCGGTAAATTCACGCCTCTGGAACAACCAGCCCAGGATCGGGATCTTGTAGAGTCCCGGCGTTCTGTCGTTCGATGAATCGCGCTGGTTGATATAGATGCCGCCGATGACCGATGTCTGTCCGTCCGACACGAGCAGCGACGTCACCGCGCGCTGCGTGTTGATGGGCGGAATGCCCGAGATCGCGCGGCTGAAATCAGGTGACGAATTCTCGAGAACAATCTGCATGATGACCGTGTTGGCGGCCGTAATCTGCGGCGTCACGTTCAGCTTCAGCGCGGCGTCGCGGAACGACACCGTGACCGTATTGTTGGCAACGGTCTGAATAGGCACCTGCACGCCCTGCGTGATTTCGGCCGGCACGTTGTTCTGCGTCGACACGCGTGGTGTCGAGAGAATCCGCCCGTTGCCCGATTCCTCGAGCGCCGTCAGCACGACGTCGAGATTGAGCGCGCCGTTCACCGATCCGAGGGCCAGGCCGATGGCGCTGCTGGCCGTGCCGACGCCAAGGTTGACCGCTGTCGACGCATGGTCGGCCGCTGAACCGAGGGACGATCCTTGAGTGCCGCCCGTCCGCCCGCTAAGACCAAGCTGATTGGGAAACGCGAGGTTGGTCGTGTTGCCGATGTCCTGCGCCATGCGGCCGTTCATGCCCCACTGGACGCCGATTTTGCGCGCGAAGTCGCGCGTCGTCGTCACGATGCGGGCTTCGATCTCGACCTGCGGCTGCGGACGGTCGAGCGAGTCGATCAGCTGGGCCGCTCCCTGAAGCCGGCTTGCCAGATCGCGAATGATGATCGTGTTGGTCCGCGCGTCGATCTGAATGTCGCCCCGCAGCGATAACGCGGTGCGGGTCAGCAGCGGCGTCAGCTCGGCCGCTTTCGCATAGCTCAGCGGACGGGTCAGAACTTCGAGATCGCCCGACAGCGCCCGCTCTTCGGAGAGCTTGCGGCGCTGCCCTTCTTCGTCGGACAGCACGGAGAGCGGCGCAATCCGGACGATGGTCCCTTCCACCGAATAGCCGAGCTTGTGGTCGCGCAGAATGATGTCGAGCGCCTGATCCCACGGCACTTCATGCAGCGAGACGTCGACGGCGCCCTGCACCGACTGATCGATGACGATGTTGAGCCCGCTGATGTCGGCAAACGTGCGGAGCACTGTGCGCAGGTCCGCGCCCTGGAAATCGAGCGTCACCGGATGCCCGGTAAATCGCGCCTGCGTTCCGGCAGCCGACGTTTGCGACGGCAATTGAGGAACGGCGTTCTGCGGTGCCTGCGCAAACGGTCCCGCGCCGCGCGCGCCGGTCGCCGTCGAAGCGCTGAATGCGCCAACCGCGCCCTTTGTCGCTGCCGCGGTCGTCGCGGCCAACGCACTGGCCGCGCCGATGCCTCCGCGGGTCAACAGCGCATCGATCGGGTCGAGTGACGCCACGAAGCCAGCCGGATTCGGCGGTGCGGTGGTGACGAGCGGCTGCGCGTCTTCCTCGAAGAGAACGGTAAAGTCCTTTTCGCCTTCCTCTGGGGGTATGACGCGATAGGTCGCCGGCCGCAACAAATCGACGGTCACGCGCGTCGTCGGCACGGCGCCGGTCGTCGCCACATGCACGGCTGCCACAGGACCGCGGCCCACGAACACGTCGGCGGGCGCCTGGGAGCGAACGTTCGGGAACGACAGCACGACGCGCGGCGTGCCGTCGCCCAGCGGGGTGACCGACTCGACGACGAGCTCCCCGTTGCCGGTGAGGGTGATCGCGGCGCCGTTCGGCTTCGGCTCAGCCTTGACGTTCTCGAGCACGGTCGCAAACCGCGACGATCCGGGCGTGCCGGAAGCGGTCGGAGACGCGTTGCCGACAGAGCCGAGCGGAAATGCGCTGTCGAAGTCGATGTGAATGATGTTGCGCTTGCTGCGAACCTGATGCGCCGCGGGTGACGTCAGGCGGATGCGCACGCGCGCAATCCGCGCCCCGTCGGCGCCAGTGGCCTGCTCGATGGCTGCGCCCGAGACGAGGCCTTTTGCGCCGAGCAGCGCGCTTTTCGCGCCGCTCGTATCGACGTCACGCAGGTCGACAAAGAGGGTCAGGGGATCTGGACGGCTCGTGACATACGAAGCGGGATCGGACGTCTCGATGCTGATCGTCGTGATGCGGCGGCCCGCACTCGCCGTCATGCCTTTGAGGCGAGTCGGAGGCACGGCGGCTTTGTCGGCCGAGCCGGGTTCAGCGCCAGGCGGCGGTCCAAAGGCGTCGAGCGGTGTCAGACCCGCAGCCCACAGTCCCGCCAGGAGCAGTAGTAACGCGCCGCCCGTTCGGACGTACGCAAATCGGTGTGTGTTATTTGCCATCTTCCGCGGTCCTGAGTCCCTTTCGCACTTCGCGCTGCTTCACCAGCGAGAGCGGATCGTTGACTTCCTGCATGATGACGATTTCTTGCGGCGTCACACTTCGGATGACGCCGTCGACAAGACGATCGTTCACATGCGCTGAGTACGTCTTGCCATCTGGTCCGGAAATCAACGCAACGTAGGCGTTGCGGCTTTGCAACACTCCCCGCAGCATGATCTCGCCGGTCGTGAGGCCGCCGAGCCCGGTGAGCTTCCTTCCGCTTGCCGGTTCGACGCCGCGCGACAACAGGCTGACGAACGGGTCGCGGCGCCCCGCCGGGTCGTATGTGTACGCTTCGGCCGCGGGCGCCGTCGTGGCTGGAGCGGCTGGAGCAGCCTGCTGAGGCGTAGCCGGAGTGGCCGGCTGCACACCGGCCGCGCCCTGCGCGGGCACCACGGCGACGCTGGCACCGACCAGCGCCGCAGCGAGCACGAATTGTTTGATCACGGTTGTTTTCAACTTTTCACTTTCAACTTTTCACTTTCCACTTGTTCAGGCCCACCTAGTTCGCCTTCGCCGCCGCAGGCGCCGCCGGCTTCGCGGTCTCGAGCAGCACGAACGTCGTCGCAATGCAGTCGACGGAGATTGTCGAATTCGCCTCCGGTTTGTCCTTCGCGTGAATCGTGATGCCGCTGACGTTGATGATTCGCGAGAACTTGCTCACGCGGTCGAAGAACATCGCGAGGTTGTGATACGTGCCGTCGAGCTGCAGCGCGATCGGCCATTCGGCATGCAGCTGTTTGGTGACCGACGGCGCCGGCTTGAAGCCCTTGATCGCCAGGTTCGACTGCGTCGCCAGCGTCTGAATGCGGCGAAGCAGATCCGCCACGTCCTTCTGCTCCGGCAGCACAGCCTTCAGGCTCTCGAGCCGTGCTTCGAGCTCGGCGACCTGCTGTCGAAACTGGTTCAACTGATTCGCTGTGGCCGAGCCTTTCGCAATGGTGACGCGCAGCCCCGCGAGCTTTTCCTCGCGGGTGACCATTTCTGCACGCGCCGGCACGGCGTAGAACCAGTAGAAGCCGCCGATGAGGGCGATCCCCAGCACGACGAACAGGGCCACCTGGCCGTACCACGGTAATTTGTCGAGTTTCAGGTCCATGCGCCTGTCAATAAATATCGGGGTCTGTCGCGGGTGCCATTAATCGGCCGCCTTCGCGCGTTGCCGCGCCCGCACCGAAAAGCGAATCAACTCGGGTGTCGAGGTCGTCGCCGCCTCAACGCGGCTGTCGACAATCTCGACCGGCCGCTCGAACAGCTCCGACGCCTCGAGCGCGCTCACGAAATCCGACAATGAATTCAGCGAGGTGCAGCGCCCCTCGAGCGTGATGTCATTCGCGGCCTGACGCAGATCCGTCAGCCACATCGCCTCAGGCAACGCTTTGCTGATCTGATCGAGCAGATGCACGGGACCGGTCTGCCCTTTCCTCAGCTCTTCGATCAGGGTGACGCGCTGCTGGAGCTGCGCGCGGCGGCCTTCGAACTGCGTCACCTGTTGAATCACGCTCTGCAGCCGCTGTGTCTCGCGCTCGGCGTCCGCGATCTGCTGGTCGAGGTCCGCCGACGCCCGCTGCAGCGACCAGAACCACCAGCCCACGACGAGCGCCGCGGCGACGAGAATGAGGCTGCAGCCGACGGTGACCTTCTGCCCGACCTGAAACTTCGCTTTGCGCTTCGCGCGCTCGCGATCGACGGTGAGAAGATTGATTTTGATCAACGGTCACCTGCCCGTCTGACCGCAAGGCCGATCGCCACCGCGGCCGTCGGCGCGATGGACTGGCGCTGATCCGCGGAGAACTTCTTGGCATCCAGCGTCACCTTGCGGAAGGGATCGAACATCTCGACCGGCGTGTTGAAGCGCTCCTGCAGCGCCTCGGCAAACCCTTCGACGCGCGAGGCACCGCCACTCAGCATGATTCGGCTGATTTGTTCGGTGGTCGCGGTGGCTTTGTAGAAGTCGAACGTCTTCTGTACCTCGAGCAGCACGTTCTCGGTCATCGCGCGAAGCACGGGCACGACGTCTTCGAACGTTGCGCCGTCAACCGGCGCGCCCTTCTTGAGGAGCTCGGCGCTGTCGAACGGGAGGTTCAGCTCCCGCTGCACGGCTTCCGTATACGCGTTGCCGCCGAGCGAGATATCGCGTGTGAAGACGGACTGGCCGTTCGCGATGATGTTGATGTTGATCGCGCTGGCGCCGGCGTTGAGCAGCACCACCACGGTATTGGGCTCGAAGCCGTAGTTCAGCTCGTAGGCGTTCTGCAGGGCAAAGGCGTCGACGTCGACCACCACGGGCGTCCGGCCCGCCTGGGCAATGACGCCGGTGTAATCCGCGATCTTCTCTTTCTTGGCGGCGACCAGCAGGACTTCCATCGTGCCCTTCGCATCGGGGCCGCTCCCGGCATCCAGAATCTGGTAGTCGAGGTTCACGTCCTGGATGTCGAACGGGATGTACTGCTCCGCTTCCCAGTAAATGGATTCATCGAGCTCGGTGGGGGTCATCACCGGCAGCGAGATCTTCTTGACGATGACGGCGTTGCCCGAGAGCGACGCGGCCACTTCCTTGGTCTTGAACGCTTTCGACTCGAACACGCGCCGGATCGACTCGGCGACCGCGGCGCTGTCGATGATCGCGCCGTCGACGATGCTGTCGGGCGGAATCGGCTCGGTGCCAAAAGCCGCCACGCGGTAACCTTTGCCCGCGGCTTTCAGCTCGACGGCTTTCACCGCGCTCGATCCGATGTCGAGCCCGACGACGGAGCGGCTCTTTTTGAACAAGGAAAAATTCCTCACAGTTCGCGCGCCTCGCTGGGGCAAGGCCGGTGCCACCGGTGCCCACGGAATCAACTACGAAAATTGGCAGCGTGCTTGGTCACGAGTGACATTTCTGTCACGCGATCACAGACTTGTGATCGCAGATCCTTCGCTGGTACCTGTGCCGCCGCCCTAAGCTATCGGCTGCGCGGTGTGCATTCTTGATGGGTGAAAATCCGTGCCGGTGTGCAAACCTCGAGGCCCGCAAGCTTGACACTCACGACAACACCACGTAAGATTTGGGTTTACAGTCGTGCCCGTTTTCCTCAGAGAAGATCAGGTCACCGAAAGAAGGATCCAGGGTTCATGCGGACGTATGTAGCAACTCCGAAAACGATTGATAGCCGTTGGCACGTCATCGACGCCGACGGGCAGGTCCTCGGCCGCGTGGCGACGCTGGCGGCCCGTCTGCTTCAGGGCAAGCACAAGGCGACCTATACCCCGTTCATCGACACAGGCGACCATGTCGTCGTCGTCAACGCGGCCAAGGTGAAGCTGACCGGGCGCAAGGAAGAACAGAAGCTCTATCGCCGCCACAGCGGGTACGAGGGTGGGTTACGCGAGGAGCGGGCCAAGATCGTTCGCCAGGCGCGGCCGAACCGCATCGTCGAAGAAGCCGTCCACGGCATGCTCCCCAAAACGACGCTCGGGGCCGCGATGTACCGCAAGTTGAAAGTCTACTCAGGCCCGGATCATCCACACATGGCGCAGAAGCCATCGTCACGCGAGGTCGCATAAGTTGCCAGTCACAGAATTTTACGCAACCGGCCGCAGGAAGACATCGTCAGCTCGAGTCTTTCTGAGGCCCGGCAAAGGTGCGGTCACCGTCAACCACCGCGAGTTCGAAGCGTTCTTCCCTACCGAAGCACTGCGAACCCAGATTAAAACCCCGTTAGTACTCACGCAGACGGCCGAGCAGTTCGACGTCGTCGCCACGGTGGCGGGCGGCGGCATCAACGGCCAGGCCGGCGCTGTGCGGCTCGGTATCGCCCGCGCGCTCGTGGAGTACAACGCCGAGCTACGAAAGGCCCTGAAGAAGGGCGGATTGCTCACGAGAGACGCGCGCGCCAAGGAACGCAAGAAGTACGGCATGGCCGGGGCGCGCAAACGGTTCCAGTTCAGCAAGCGATAAAGGGAGGCTACTGTTTGGCGGTTGCAATGAAAGATCTTTTGGAAGCTGGAGTGCACTTCGGGCACCAGACGAAGCGCTGGAACCCGAAGATGAAGGAGTACATCTTCGGCGAACGCAACGGCATCTACATTCTTGACCTCGGGAAGACGGTCAAGCTGTTCAAGGAAGCTGAAGATTTCGTCACGCGTCTCGCCGCAGAGGGCAAGACATTGCTCTTCGTCGGGACGAAGCGCCAGGCGCAGGACGTGATTGCCGAAGAGGCCGCCCGCTGCGGGATGTATCACGTGAACCAGCGATGGCTCGGTGGCCTCCTGACCAACTTCAACACCATCCAGCGCAGCCTCGCACGCCTCCGCGACCTGGAATCGATGATCACCGACGGCCGCTACGACACCTTGTCGAAGAAAGAGGTCGCGCGGCTCGAGAAGGAACGCCGCAAGCTCGAGAAGAACCTCGAAGGCATCCGCGGCATGTCGCGCCTGCCCGACGCGGTCTTCATCGTCGACACCCGCAAGGAAAAGATTGCGGTCGACGAAGCGCGCAAGCTGAAGATTCCGATCATCGGGATTGTCGACACCAACTGCGACCCTGACGAAGTGGATTTCCGCATTCCCGGCAACGACGACGCGCTTCGCGCGATCCGGCTGTTTGCCTCGAAGATCGCCGATGCGGTGAACTCGGGCCGTGGCGCGCGCGAATCGGCACAGGCCGACAAGGACGCCGACAAAGACGACGGCGGTGGAGCCGACGACAAGCGCGGCGCGCGTGCCCCTCGCAGGGCGGCCGCCGAGCCCGCGACCTCGCCCGCCGGCGTTTAACGGGTTCAGAGTTCCAGCTTCTGGGTTCACACGCCGGCCACCACGGCCGGCGTTTTTTTGTACGCGTTCAACGATTAATATCCGGCTTCCGCCTTCGCTGAGGCCAGGGCGGGCCTCGCAAGAGCTCGCAGTGGTATGCAAGCGGCGCGGACAGCCGGACCTGGAGTGTTCAAGATGGCAATTTCTGCAGAGCTCGTGAAGAAGCTTCGTGACATGACTGGCGCCGGCTTCATGGAGTGCAAAGCCGCGCTGACCGAAGCGAATGGCGACCTGGATACGGCAGTCACCCTGCTCCGCAAGCGAGGCCTCGCGTCGGCGGCGAAGAAAGCCGGCCGCACCACCAGCCAGGGCTCGATCGGCAGCTACATCCATATGGGCGGCAAGATCGGCGTCCTGGTGGAAGTGAACTGCGAATCCGATTTCGTCGCCCGCACCGATCAGTTCGGGGCGCTCGTGAAAGAAATCGCGATGCATATAGCCGCGGCCGACCCCAAGTACGTCCGCCGCGAAGAAGTGCCGGTCGCCGTGCTCGACAAGGAGAAAGAGATCTATCGCGCCCAGCTCGCGCAGTCAGGCAAGAAGCCGGAGATCCTCGAGAAGATCATCGAGGGCAAGCTCGACTCCTACTACGAGCAGGTCGTGCTCGTCGATCAGAAGTCGATCCGCGACCCGTCGGTCAAGATCTCCCAGCTCATCGCCGAGGCAACCGCGAAGATGGGCGAGAACATCGCCGTCGCACGATTCGCCCGATTCAAGATCGGCGAGGCAGCAGAGGCATAAGCTAAGAGTCGGAAGAGTCGAGAGAGTCGGAAGAGTCGGAAGAGTCGACAGAGTCATTCACGTCGGTGGAGTCATTGAGTAAACACTCCACGACTCTGACCGACTCGCGTCCGACTCCCAGACTCTTCGTCCGACTCCCAGACTCTTCGTCCGACTCCCCGACTCTTCGTCCGACTCCAAGACTCTTCGTCTGACTCCCCGACTCTTCGTCTGTCTCCCGACTCTTCGTCCGACTCTGGACTATAATTCTCTCCCGACATGCCTCCTCCGCCCATGTACAAGCGCATCCTCCTGAAACTGTCCGGGGAGGCGCTCATGGGCGAGCAGCAGTTCGGCATCGATCCCAGCGTCACCTCGAGCATCGCCGCCGATATCGCCGAGATCCGCAGCCTCGGCGTCGAGGTCGGCGTGGTCATCGGCGGAGGCAATATCTTCCGGGGGGTTGCCGCAAGCGCGAAGGGCATGGATCGCGCGACCGGCGACTACATGGGCATGCTGGCGACCGTGATCAACGGGCTCGCCATGCAGGACGCGCTCGAGCAACACGGTGTGCTCACGCGGGTCGTGACGGCGATCGAAATGCGGGCGGTTGCGGAGCCTTTCATCCGCCGCCGGGCGATCCGCCACCTCGAGAAAGGCCGCGTCGTGATCTTCGCCGCGGGCACAGGCAACCCCTACTTCACGACCGACACCGCCGCCGCGCTGCGCGCGATGGAGATGAAGGCCGACGTCATCATGAAGGGGACGAAGGTCGACGGCATCTACACCGCCGATCCGATGATCGACAAGACCGCCACGAAGTTCGACCGGATTTCATACCTGCAGGTGATCGACAAGGGGCTCCGCGTCATGGACTCGACAGCCATCACGCTCTGCATGGACAACCGCCTCCCGATCATCATTTTCAATCTCAGAACGCCGGGCAACCTGCGGCGCACCGTTATGGGCGAGCCGATCGGCTCCATCGTCACGGCATAGCCACCGGCGGGCGGGCACAGCACCCGCGACACACAGAGGAGCGACACATGGACGTAAACGATCTGAAGGGATTGTTTGCCGAGGTCAACAAGCGGATGGACGTTGCGCTCGAGCACGTCAAGCACGAGCTGGCGGGCGTGCGCACCGGCCGGGCGTCGACTGCCCTGCTCGACCACGTGCAGGTCGAGGCGTACGGCACGAGGATGCCGCTCAATCAGGTCGCTGGTCTCTCCATCCCCGAGCCCAGCCTGATCGTCGTACAGCCCTTCGACCCGACGCTGCTCGCCCCGGTCGAGCGCGCGATTCGCATCTCCGATCTCGGCTTGAATCCGTCGAACGACGGCAAGGTCATCCGCGTTCCCATTCCATCGCTCACCGATGAGCGCCGGAAGGAGTTGTCGCGCCATGTCCACAAGCTGGCCGAAGAGGGCCGCAATACGGTGCGCATCGTCAGGCGCGAAGCGAACGATCGATTGAAGAAGCTGCTCAAGGACTCGAAGATCTCAGAAGACGACGAGCGGAAGGGCCTCGAAGAGGTTCAGAAGATTACCGATCACCACGTGAAATTCATCGACGACGCGCAAAAAAAGAAGGACGCCGACCTTCTCGGGCACTAGTCTTGCAGCTTTTCGCTCTGGAGGAATAGTGCATGAAGAAGTTGTACATGAATTTGTCGCTGTGCCTTGTAATGGGCATGGTTACGACCGGATTTGCACAGTCGGCTGTCAAGGACACGCACGACGAAATCCAGCAAACCACAAAGGCGGCAACAATCTTCCGCGAGATCATGAGCGCGCCCGATAAAGCCATTCCGCGCGGCATTCTCGACGACGCAGACTGCATCGCCGTCTTCCCCCAAGTGATCAAGGCGGCGTTTGGCATTGGCGGCCGCGGTGGACGCGGCGTGGTCGTGTGTCGTAAGGCTGACAGATGGAGCGCGCCCGCTTTTCTGAACATGGGGGGAGCCAGCTTCGGTCTTCAGATCGGCGCTGAGGCGACAGACTACGTCATGGTCTTCATGACGCCCGAGAGCGCCCGCAGCCTGCTCAGCAGCAAGATCAAGCTTGGAGGGGACGTATCAGCTGCTGCAGGCCCGATCGGGCGCGAAGCCGGAGCCGCAACCGACCTCAAGTTGAACGCGCAGATTCTGACCTATTCGCGCAGCAAAGGTCTGTTCGCCGGAGCCGCGCTCGAAGGCGCTGTCATCGAGACTGCTGACGGCGATATGCGCGATTCCTACGGTGAGGGCTCCAGCGCCCGAGCGGTACTCTTTGGCGCCACACCAGCGCCTCAGGAATTGACGGCGTTCTCGAAGACGATCGAGAGCTTCACACCAGCGAAGAAGCAGTAGCCGCCGTCAAGCGGATCGTCAGCATGTCGTGGCGACTTCGTCGCCGAACGTGATACCTGATGCGCGTGCCGTGCGGATGAGATCGAAATCCGGCGGCACGCGTTTCTGTTTCCCACCCACGACTTCGAGCGGCACGGTGACGATGTCAGGGGGCTGAGATGCGACCATGACGTCGAACTCGCCGTTCAACACGCATTCGACGGCCTTACCGCCGAATCGTGTGGCGAGCACGCGATCGTGGCTGGTCGGCGTGCCGCCCCGCTGGAGATGGCCGAGCACGACGTAGCGTGCCTCCTTGCCGGTCAGCGTCTCGAGCTGGCGCGCGCAGGACGCGCTGAGGCCTCCGAGCCGTTCTGCAGTTGCGTCATCGCCTTTCGCAATAAGGGTTACTTTCCCGCCAATCGGCACGGCCCCCTCTGCGACCACGACGATGCTGAATCGCGCTCCGAACTTCTCGCGCTCACGCAACCGCCCAGCGACGATGTTCAAATCGTACGGAATCTCGGGAATCAGGATGACGTCGGCGCCACCCGCGACGCCCGCGTACAGCGCAATCCACCCTGCGTAACGTCCCATCACTTCGACCACCATGACGCGATGGTGTGCCTCGGCCGTACTATGCAGCCGATCGATGGCGTCTGTGGCGAAGTTCACAGCGGTGTCGAACCCGAAGCAGCTGACAGTGCCGACGATGTCGTTGTCGATCGTTTTCGGCACGCCGACAATCGGAATGCCCTTCCTGGACAGCTCATGCGCGATCGCCAGAGTGCCGTCCCCGCCGATCACGACGAGCGCATCGAGGCCGAATTTATGAAAGTTCTCCGTGACGCGATCCGAGTAGTCCATGTTTCCATCAGTGGTCGTCACCGGATACGCGAAGGGATTGCCCCGGTTCGTCGTACCCAGAATCGTGCCGCCCAGGCGCAGAATTCCGGTCACGTCTTTCGGGGTGAGGACCCTGGTCCGGCCAGCCTCGATGAGCCCGTCGAAGCTGTCTTCGATGCCCAACACCTCGATCCCGGTGTTGCACGCGGTCTTCACGACCGCACGAATGACGGCGTTCAGGCCGGGAGCGTCTCCGCCGCCGGTAAGCACGCCCAGACGTCTGATTTGTGGCATGGAAAACGTTGAAGGAATTTGGTGGACGGCAGGAGGATCGAACTCCTGACCTCCGCATTGCGAACGCGGCGCTCTCCCAGCTGAGCTAGCCGCCCACCCTGTTGCACCAGTTGCGGCCGGTGCAAACCCGGATTTTACCACATAGAAACGGTGTTGTCCGGCGGCAGGCGCGGGTGTATAGTTCGCTACCTTCTGCCGGCGTCCCTTCGATCCGATACGAAGATTCTATGCACGATGCGCTCGGCGAAGCGCTCGCATACAGGCGTCTGAAAGCCGTGTTGCCACACGTCAGCGGACGTCTGCTCGACATCGGCTGCGGGTCGAACATGCTCGTCCGCCACTATGCGAATGGCGTCGGCATCGACGTGCACCCGTGGCCGGGAGCGGACCTCATCGTCCCTGATACCGCGACGCTCCAGTGGGAGTCCGGATCGTTCGACACGATCACGATCATCGCCGCGCTCAACCACATTCCCAATCGCGCCGCAGTGTTGGACGAATGCCGCCGTCTCTTGCGTCCCGACGGCCGTATCGTCATCACCATGCTGACGCCTCGCACGTCGAGAATCTGGCATTGGCTCCGGGCGCCCTGGGACTCGGACCAGCGCGATCGCGGGATGCAGCCCGGCGAGGTCTTCGGATTCACGACGCCGCAGCTTCTCGACCTCTTCAAGCGTGCAGGATTCAGGCTGCTCTCCTCGCAGCGTTTCATGCTCGGCTTCAACGGCGTTTATGTCTTTGGTGTCGACGCCGCCCCGTTGCCGGAGGTACGCCAGATCCAGACGAACGCGTCCGCGGGCCTCGCCCGCGTATCCTAGCGCCCAGGCGGCGTGCCTTCGCCCTCCGCCCTCTGCTCTCCAATGCACCTCCTGCAGGCCCTTTTGACGTATTAGATACAGATGCCAATGGCCGTTCCCTCGCCGCCTGCCCTGGTCTCCGAGGACCAGCTTCTGGCGGACGCACAGACGGGCAGCCAGGCCGCCTTCGCGGCGATCGTACGAGAGCATCAGGCAATGGTGTTCGGACTGGCCTTCCACTTTCTCCGAAGCCAGGCCGAGGCCGAGGAGCTGGCGCAGGATGTCTTTCTGGCGCTTCACCAGAACATCGCGCGGGTCCAGTCGGCGAGGCATCTGACCTTCTGGCTGCGGCGTGTGACCAGCAATCGTTGCATCGACAAGGTCAGGAGCTCGAATCGTCGCCGTGAGTTGCCGATGGAGGACCTGCATGAACCCCACGTATCCCCGCGTTTCGGCGATCCGCTGCTCCAGGAACTCCTGCAGGCACTCGTCGGCGAACTCGCGCCTGATGCCCGCATGGTTGTGACGCTCCGTTTTCAAGAGGATCTCGACTTGTCAGAAATCGCCGCGATCGTCGACATGCCGGTCAATACGGTCAAGAGCCATTTGCGGCGCTCGATGGACGCGCTGCGCCGCAAGCTGGCAGACAGAGGCCACGTCTATGAATCTTGAGCAGGAACTCCGGCGCGCTCTGCAACGGAAAGACCCGCCGAGCGGCTTTCACGACAAAGTGCTGTCCCGGATTGCGGCAGGCGAAACTGCGCGGACACCAGCGGCGACCTGGTACTGGCCACGCGTCGCGCTCCCCGTCGCGGCGACATTGATGCTCGCCTTTGGTGGAACCTACTACCTGCACACGCAACAGGAACGGCAGGCGCTCGAACAGCGGGCGCAAACCGAGCAGGCGGCGCGCGAGGTCGTGCTGGCTCTGCAGATCGCCAGCGAGAAGATTACGTCGGCCCAGGCAAAGATAGAGGAGATCACCCGACATGACCCCACGAATGCTCAGTAGCTACTGCCTCATTATTGCGGCGCTGCTCATCCCGCGGACGGCACTGGCCCAGGCTCCGCGGCTGCAGCTCGATCATCTCAACAAGCTCGCCGACAAGGCGACCGAGACGGTTGACGTGAGCGCAGACACGGCCATGCTCAAGCAGGCCGCCGGCTTTCTGGCAGGCAAAGGCTCGGACAACGAGAAGATGCGGGCGTTGATCGGAGGCATCACGGGCATCTACGTGAAGAGCTTCGAATTCGACGGGCCCAACATGTACGCCGAATCCGACGTCGAAATCATCCGAAAGCAGGTATCCGGATCCGGATGGTCGCGCGTCGTCAGTGTTCGCGAAAAACACGAGCTGACAGAGATTTACTTCTGGAGGGAGAAGGACACGACCGGAGGTCTCGTCGTGATATCCGCAGAAGCCAACGAGCTGACGGTGGTCAACATTGTCGGTCGCGTCGATCTTGCCTCGCTCGGAGCGCTGGGGCCGATGATCCCGAAATTGCCGGCCGCTCTGGGCAAGGCGACTCCGAAGTAGCTACTTCACCGCAATTTCGAACAATCGCGGCCATAGCTTCCCGGTCACAAAGATCCGATTTTTCTGGGCGTCGAACGCGATTCCGTTGAGCACCGCGTCCGGGCTGAGCTTCGCCATCGGCGCACCAAGCAGGCCTTTGAGATTGATCCAGCCGAGCACGCGCCCCTCTTTCGGCGAGATGCGGACGATGTAATCGGTTTGCCAGACGTTTGCCCAGATCTCGCCGCGGATCATCTCGAGCTCGTTGAGCCGCTCGATGGGGACCCCGGCATCCATCACCTTCACCTTGCGCCGCTCCTGAAATCGCGTCACTTCGAGAAACCGGAGCGTGCTCGTCCCGTCGCTCATGACGAGCCCGGCGGGATCGTGCGTCAGACCCCATCCCTCGCCGAAGTAACTGAAATTCCTGATGAACTTCAGCGTCTTCGCGTCATAGACAAATCCGGTACGGTCCTGCCACGTCAACTGGAAGGCCTTTCCCTGCGCGATGGTAATGCCTTCACCGAAATACTGCGGATGGAGCTTCGTTTCCTGAACGACCTTGCCGCTCTCAAGCTCGACCTTGCGGACGGCGGAGTTGCCCTTCAACCCCGTTCCTTCGTACAGGAAGCCGTCGAAGTACTCGAGGCCCTGCGTGTACGCCTTGGGATCGTGGGGATAGCTGCGCACGACCGTATATCCGTATTGCGGCGCCTTCGAGACGGACGGCGGAATGGATTTCGGCGCTTGCGCTCGCACTCCGAGGGAAGCGAGCGAGGTCAACGCGGCGGCAAAGGCAAGGTGGCGCATGGCCGCCATGCTACTACAATGACGTAGTGGCTCAGACAGCAGTGGCGGCCGCCGGCAGCGTCATCGCGAACGTCGCGTACTCGAACGGTCGCAAGATCGGCGAAGTCGCCATCGACGACATCAGCGACGTCCTCGAGCGGTCCGACACCTTCGTCTGGATCGGGCTCTACGAGCCGAAGGAGCCGCTCCTTCGAAAAATTCAGGAAGAATTCAGCCTTCATGACCTGGCCATTGAAGACGCGCTGACCGCGCACCAGCGGCCGAAGGTTGAGCGCTACGACAACTCGCTCTTTGTCGTCCTGCGCACCGCCCAGATCGAGGACCCCAAGCCGCAGAAGCCGTGCGACGTGCGATACGGCGAGGTGCACATGTTTCTCGGCCGTAATTTCATCGTCACGGTGCGGCACGGATACGCCACCTCCTTCTCGCAGGTGCGTACACGAGCGGAGTCGACGCCCGAGCTGCTCAAGCAAGGCCCCGCGTTCGTGCTGTACTCCATCATGGACTTCATCGTGGACCAATACTTCCCCATCGTCGACGCGCTGGGGGAAGAGCTCGAGTCGCTCGAGCAGCGCGTATTCACGCAGCCGTTCAGCCGCAGCACGACCACGCAGATTTACAAGCTGAAGCGCGATTTGATTGCGTTGAAGCGCGTCGTTGCGCCGATCATCGAGCTGGCGGCGCGGTTAATCCGGCTCGACGATGAGGATTTGATCCCGACGCAGGTACGTCCGTATTTTCGCGATGTGTACGATCACACACTGCGCATCAACGACATGATCGACGGCGTCCGCGATCTGCTTGGGACGGCGCTCGAGGCCCACCTCTCACTCGTGGCAGTGTCCCAGAACGAAGACACGCGGAGATTGGCCGCATGGGCCGCCATTTTCGCCGTGCCGACGGCCATCGCGGGAATCTATGGGATGAACTTCGACTTCATGCCGGAATTGGAGTGGCGCCTCGGATATCCGTTCGTGCTTGCGGTGATCGTCGGCCTCTGTCTGGCGCTCTACGTCAGATTCAAACAAGCCAAGTGGCTGTAGCCCTCGACGGCGCCGGCTGCGCCCACGGGTTTCCAAGGCACGCTTTCGAACACAACCGACGCGGTCTTGGACTCAGTCTGCAAGCGATCCACTACGTCGGTGAAGCGATCCGGCAACAGGCATCTGTTTTCCGCCGGATGATGATGCAAAACGCGAATCATTCCGATATCGTTGAAGAAACCGGATTGTGAATGCGGCCGTTCAGTGACCAACCGATAGCCAGAAAAACTCTCACGCTCGGCCTCGTGCCGGCAATCTTCGCGCTCCTCGTCGCGATTCTCGCCTCGCTGCTCTCGACGTACATGACCGCCCGCCGGATCCAGCACGCCGACGTCGAGTCGCAGGCGATGGTCGTCGCCGACAACGCGGGCGCCGGGCTGACGTTCGGAGACAAGACGGTCGTCGACGAGATCGTGCAGGCGTTGCGGGTGAGGCCGAACATCGACTCGGTATGCGTCTACGACAAAGCGGGCGCGCTGTTCAGCCGCTTCGAGCGAGACGACTTCAAATGCCCGCCGGCGTGGCCAGCCGCGACGCCTCTGACGGTACCAGTGGCGGTCACACAGGCGACGGCGGGCAACGATCCCGTCGGAACCGTGTATATTCGCGGCAACTACTTGAACCTGTTCAACTGGATGCGGCAGCAATCGATGGTGGCGTTCCTGGCGCTGATCTGCGGGTTTCTCGTCGCGATAGGACTGACGCATTACGTGCAGCGCTATCTTTCGACCCCGATTGTCGAATTGGCGTCGACCCTCGACCGCGTTGCGGCCAGCGCCGATTATTCGACGCGCGCCGAAGTGAAGACCGGCGACGAGGTGGGACGCCTCGTCCATTCGTTCAACACGATGCTGGGCGTCATACAGAGGAAAGACGTCGAGCGAAGCGAGCTGCTGCTGAAGTCACAGGAAAGCAATCGTATCAAGGACGAGTTCCTCGCAACGGTTTCGCACGAGCTGCGGACGCCGCTCAACGCCATGCTCGGCTGGCTGCAGATCATCCGCACGACCGATATGGATCCCGCGACCGTCCAGCGCGCCCTGGCGAGCATCGAGCGCAACGCCCAATCGCAGGCGCGCGTGGTTGAAGATCTCATTGAGCTCTCGCGCGTCGTCACCGGCAAGCTCCAGCTCCGAAGCAAACCGGTGGACCTGCGCGCCGTCGTTGAAGCGGCGCTCGATGTCGTTCGAACCGCGGCGGCCGCAAAGGCAGTGACGCTCCAGTCGAAGTTGCCGCCATCGCCGGCGATCATCTCGGGCGACAGAGATCGCCTGCAGCAGGTCATATGGAACCTGCTCTCCAATGCGGTGAAGTTCACCGAGTCCGGCGGCACGGTAACCGTCGAACTCGCCGGCGACGAGCGCAACTGCTCGATTGTGATCGCGGACACGGGGATCGGTATCTCGGCGGAGTTTCTGCCCTACATCTTCGATCGCTTCCGACAGGCCGACCAATCGACGACGCGCGAGCATGGGGGGCTCGGCCTCGGGCTCGCCATCGCCAAAGAGATCACCGAATTACATGGCGGCGTCCTGAAAGCGGCGAGCGCCGGCCGTGGACATGGCAGCCGATTTACGCTGACGCTTCCACGGGTGCCGATGGCGGACGCCGCCGCGGTATCGAGCGACTCTGCCGAGCGGCCGAACCTGTCGGGTGTTCGGATTCTCGTCGTCGACGACGACACGGACAGCCGGGACATCGCGGCGAAGGCCCTGGCCGTGACAGGCGCAAGCGTGACCAAGGCCGCGTCAGGTGTGGAGGCCGTGGACCACTGGCGGCGGCAGCCGTTCGACATTCTCATCTGCGATCTCGCGATGCCGGGAATGGACGGCTACGACGTGCTGCGAAGCATCCGGGGCACGCCTTCCGCGAACGGTCACCGGAGTGTCGCGATCGCGCTCACCGCGCTCGCGTCCGATTCCGATCGTCAGGCCGTGCTTGCCGCCGGGTTCGACGATCATCTCGTGAAGCCCTTCAACTTTTCCGACCTGCTCCGGGCGGTCTCACGCCCTGCTTGAGAGCTCCGCGGGCAAAACTGACTGGATTTGATAGCGGGCGCGACAGACCCGCGGCTGCGGCAGGCGTTAGAAGGATTGATCCCTGAGGCGGTGCTGGAGTTTTCCCACGGCTCGGTCGTCGGCCATGCTTCGTGTATCGCCGATCGACTCGATGCCGAGTTGGTTCGTCACGCCCCTCGCGTCGATGACCTCGAGCACCTGTGCTCTCCAGCCTCGACCTGCGGGCTCTGAAACCACCCAGAACTTGCGGTCGCCGATGTTGACTTCGCGGGCCATAGGTTCAGATATTCTTTCGGTCGAACGACCGTGCTCCCACAGAGCTACCAATTCTTCCCAACGGACGGTACGAAAGCCGTAATCTCAGGTCCCAAATTTGGTCACCCGACAGAACGGCCCGCCGGCCGCTACGCGACCGTCGCCGAGAATTCCGACGCATTTCCTTCGTAAAAATGCAACTGGCCGTACTGGCCGCGTCGACGACACATGCGGCACCCGCTTTGCGATAAAAGAGGTCGCGAACTTCAGAATAGAGGCTTACATGTGGAACTGGTTGAACTGCTACCTCTCGGGCCGACATGATTTCGGCATCACCTGCTCGTCTGGCTCCATCTTCCTGCGCTGCATCCACTGCGGGAAGCGGTCGAATGGGTGGGCCGTTCACGACGAGCACGCAGCCTTGATACCAGTGCCGGCGCGAATGCCGCGTCAGCAAGCGGCGAGAGCGGCGCGGCCGTTGCCGTTCCACCCCCGCGAGACCTCGCAGCGACGCTCAGCCTAGCTCGTCTCCCCCACCTTGACGATTCGTTGAGGCGCAGCGAGAATAGCGCCGTGCCCGTCGAACGCATCAGCAAAGAACAACTCAAGGAACGTTTGGATCGGGGCGACAAGCCCACGATTCTGGATGTTCGCCTGAAATACGCGTACGAACACAGCACCGTCAAGCTTCCTGGAGCCATACGGGTGCCGCCCTACGCCATCGATTCGGTGGCCATTCCGAGTGGCGCCGACATCGTGGCCTACGATTCCGATCCCAACGAGCTGGTCAGCACGCATGTAGCCGCGGAGCTGCTGCGGAAGGGCATCAAGGTGCACGTGCTCAAAGGCGGGGTTCCAGAATGGCTCGCCGCCAACTTTCCAATCGAAACGAAGGAAGCGCCACGCTCGGCCCCACCCGAACCCGGATCCCTCAGCAAGGGCTAGTCGCCGCGTGCGTCGCGGCCGTTGCGTTCTTTTGCTACTACGCCACGCTCGTCCCTGGGCTCGATCTCGGCGATAGCGCGTCCTTTCAGACCGGTGTTGGGTCGCTCACGCTGATCCCCCGACAGGCGTATCCCCTCTATTACGGCCTCGGAAACCTCTTTGTGTGGCTGCACCCTGGCGAGCCGGCTCGGGCGCTCAACCTGGCTTCGGCGGTCTACGGCGCACTTGCAGTAGGTCTGGCCGTCTCCTTTGCCGCCCGACTATGTGAATCGCTCATCGCTGGGCTTGGAGCGGGGCTGTTTCTCGGGTTTTCGTACACCTTCTGGACTCAGGCGGTCACGGCGGAGGTCTACACGCTCCACCTGTTGATTGTCGGCGCTGCCGGACTGGCACTCACCGCCTGGGCCGATCGGCCCACTGTGGGCCGGCTGGCTGTGTTCTACGCGGTGTTCGCGCTCGGGTTCGGCAACCACTTGAGCATGGTGCTACTACTGCCGGCCTTCACACTTTTTCTCTTGATGCACCGCCCCCGCGGCCAGGGAGATCCACTGCGGCCTCGGATGCTGTTCATGGCCGCCGGCATCGCCGCGCTTGGAGCCCTCCAATACGCGTGGAACTTCCGCGGCTTGTGGGCAGACGTCGAGCCTCCCGCTTCGTTCGGCGAGGCGATGGCGAAATTCTGGTTCGACGTGACGAAGGCAGACTGGCGTGAAACGCTCGTCATGACTGTCTCCGAAACGGGGTTGCAGCATCGGCCTGCGATGTACTGGTTCGATGTGCGCCAACAGTTCGGAGCGCCCGGCGCGCTCCTCGCGGCGATCGGATTCTGCTACGTGCTGTGGCGCTGGCCGGGGCGCGGGGCGCTGCTCCTGCTGCTCTACGCCGCGAACATGGCGTTCGCGTGGACCTACAACGTCGGCGATGCTTATATCTTTTTTCTGCCGTCGCACTATGTGGTTGCGCTGTGCGCAGGCGCCGGAATCGCGGCAGTCGCGGCGATGCTTTCTCGCGTGTCGAATCGCTCTCTCGCCTCCGCCGCGGCTGCGGCGCTTCTGCTCTATCCGGCATGGCGCGGGTATGACACGTTTCCAGCCGTCGATCGGAGCTGGGATCGCCGCGCCGAGCAGCTCCTCGACGCATTCACGTCGCCCCCGGCACCGAATCCAGCGGTTACGCCAGGCCCGGCGAATGCCGCCGTATACGGCGTGGACACGAACTGGCAAGTCCAGAACGCATTCGAGTACTTCATGCGCGAGCGCCGGCCGGCAACTCCGTGGTTCACGACGGATGAGCTCGAGTGGCTGGAGCATGGAAACGTCGGCGAGCGTTTCCAGAAACTGCTCGACGCCAATCGGCAGATCGGCCGCGAAGTGATTGCGGCTCCAGGCGTGTACCGGCGGCTCCGAGAACTCGGGTACGACGGAGGAGTCGGCGACGTACGTTTTCTCGAGTCGCCTCAAGGTGCGCGCGACCTGTTTTCGAGTCGCATCGGATCAACTCCGTCGGGAACACCTTATGTGCTTGGCCTGCTGCGCCCCGATCGTGAGTACGCCATCGACGAGATCGCGCTGAGCACGGCCTGGTCGTGGCTGACTGGAGGTTCAACGCCGCTGCCAGAACGCCGCCAGTTCGTCGTCGTGGCCGGCTACGTCGGGCGTCCGCCGTTGCTCGTGCGGTCGAGCGACGAGCCGTATCGCGTCCACCTGGCGCTTGCGCCCTTCGACCTCGACATCAGGATGGAATCCTGGCTGCCAACCGACACCATTCGACGGTCCGGGTTCGGGCACGTCATCGCGAACCGGAAACATGCCCTCACGCTGGAGCGGGGCCTCAGTTTCGTCGCGTTGGTTCCCGGCGGCGACACCGCGTACGCCGGCGGGCTGTTTGCCCCTATCCCACGGTATATTCTCGGGATACACGGACGACAGTAGCCGTCACCGTGCTATCGTTGATTTACTGTGAAGGTACGGGTTCTCGCTGTAATGACCGGCTGTCTGGCTGTCGGCGCAGCGTTCGTTGCGCCGGCCGGGGAACCGATTGCCTTCGCTCAGGGGGCTACGGCCAACACAGTCGCGCGCGATCTCCAGCGCAAGTACGACCGCGTCACCGACTTCTCTGCTGATTTCGTCCATAGTTACCGTGGCGGCGTGTTGAAACAGCAGGCCACCGAGCGCGGCACGCTCCTCGTGAAGAAGCCCGGCAAGATGCGCTGGGAATACACGAGCCCCGAGAAGAAGTTGTTCGTGTCCGACGGCCACAAGATTTATTCGTACATTCCGCAGGACAGGCAGGTGGTCGTCGGGACCATGCCGCGTGACGAGCAGGCCCCGACGCCGGCCCTCTTTCTGACCGGCAAGGGGGACATCACGCGCGACTTCACTGCCGTCTTCGATAAGGTCGCCGAGGCCCAGCCCGGCTCGGTCGCATTGAAGCTGACGCCGAAGCGGCGCGAGCCCGAATACGAGTCGCTGACGCTGGTCGTGGATGCGAAGACATTGAACCTTCAGATGTTGATCACGGTCGACTCGCAAGGCGGCCGCTCGGCGTTTACGTTCTCGAATCTCAAGGAAAACATCGGGGTTGCCGATAGTCTGTTCGTGTTCAGGATGCCGAGCAACGTCGACGTCCAGACCGACGGAGGCCGATAGCGTGCTCTGCCGGCTGCCTTCCAAACGCTCGGTCGCCGCACTGGCCATCGTCGCGTCGCTGGCAGGGTGCGTGACCAGTGCCGCGCTTCGTGAAGCGCGCCGGGCCGAAGAACGGCAGGACTACGACGTCGCGGTCGTCGAGTTCACCCGCGCGCTCCAGGCCGACCCGAATAATGTCGACGCGCGCTCCGGCCTCCAACGCGCCAAGCTGCGCGCCTCACTGGATCACTTCACACGCGCGCGCCGGCTCGCGGGGACTGGACGCCTCGAGGAGGCCGCGACCGAGTACAAGATCGCCGCCGAGCTGAATCCCAGCGACCCCGCCATCGCCCAGGAGCTCGAGCTGACGCAGAATCAGCTGCGCGCGAAGATTGCCGTCAAGCGTGACGGCAAGACCGAGCTCGAAGCGCTCGTCGACCGGATGAAAGGTCAACGGCTGCCGGGCCTCGACGTGGCCGCCGACCCTCTGCCTGACGAGCTGATCTTCCGCGACGCGAGCAACCAGGTCATCATTCGAGCGCTCGCGCAGATGGCCAAGGTGAATGTCGTGTTCGATCCGGCGTTTCGACCGTTGCCCATTTCGATCGAGATTCGCAACCAGACGTTCGGCGAGGCGCTCCAGTCGATTACCGCAAGCACACAGGCGTTCTACCGCGTTACGGCGCCGCGCACGATCACCGTCATCCCTGATACGCCCGCCAAACGTCGCGAATACGAAGAAGACATCGTGCGCACGTTCTACCTCAGCAACGCCGATCTGAAAGAGACGATGGATTTGCTGCGCATCGTCATCGATGCCCGGAGAATCGGCGCGATTCAGGGGACGAACGCCATCACGATCACGGACACAGCAGAGCGGATCGAGGCGGCGGGGCGCCTCATCAGCATCATCGACAAGGCGCGCCCGGAGGTGATGACCGATGTCGAGCTGCTCGAAGTGAATCGCCAGCGGTTCACCGAGTATGGGCTGCAATTTGCGTCGCCGGGATCCGCGGGGATCGATGGCGCCGCGGACGTAAACAAGCCTGGGCTCACGTTCGACGATCTGAGGAATCTCACCGGCTCACAAATCTTCATGACGCAGGTGCCGGGGGTGTATTACCGCCTGGTCAAACAGGATCGGACGACGCGCGTGCTGGCAAACCCACAGCTGCGGTCGCAGGTCGGCTACTCCGCGCAGGCGCAGTTCGGTGATCGTGTTCCTGTGCCGGTGACGACGTTCTCCCCCATCGCGACCGGAGGAGTTAACCAGCAGCCCATCACGTCGTTCAACTACGAGAACATCGGCGTCAACATCGACATCACGCCGCGCACGCACATGAACAACGAAGTGACGCTGGCGCTGACGATCCAGGTGACGAGCATCTCGGGCACAGGGTTCGGCGGGCTTCCGACGTTCGGCAACCGTCTCATCAAGACGACCATCCGGCTGAAGGACGGCGAAACGAACATGCTGGCGGGGCTGATCCGCGACGACGAGCGGAAGGTGCGCGACGGGATTCCCGGATTGAGTGACATTCCCGGCATCGGCCATCTGCTCGGCCGTTCGAGCAACGACCGGCAACAGACCGACGTCATCGTCATGCTGACGCCGCGCATCGTCCGCGTGCTCGAGCTGACCGAAGAGGACTTGCGAGGGTTCCAGATGGGCCGGGACGTCGGAACCGCCGGCATCACAGGCGGCCGCGTTGGCGGACCCGCCGGCGGTGTGATGCTCCCGCTGCCGGATCAGGCGCCTCCGCCAAATCCAGCGAACGAACCCAGCGCCCCGCCACAACCTGGCGTGACGCAGCAGCCGGCGCAGCCCGTGCTACCGCCGGCGCCGCAGCCTCAAGCGCCGCCGAACCCCGGGCAAGCCAACCCACCAAAGTAGACATGCTGCCGGTACTCCCACAGATCGTGGCGCGTGGCTGCGCTCATGGTACACGTGTCGCCGTTGACGACCGGACCGGACGCCATACATACGACCAGCTCGATCGCGCGTCAGCCTCGGTCGCGCAGCGGCTTCTCGACGGCCGCGAAGATCTGCGCGAGGACCGTGTCGCGTTTCTTGTCGCACCCGGTTTCGACTGGATCGCGATTCAGTGGGGAATCTGGCGCGCGGGCGGCATCGCTGTCCCGCTCCCGCTGTCGCACCCGCCTGCAGAGCTCGACTATCTGATTCGAGATTCCGACTCATCGATTGTGATTGCCGACGCCGACAACGCAGGCGTCGTCGAGCCGGTGTCGATGTCGTGCGATGCACGGCTCTATCTGTCCGGCACGTTGACCAGTGCAACGGCACCCACGAACCCAACGATCTCCACAAGCCCCATGCCTCCTGCTCGCCGAGCACTCATTGTGTACACGAGCGGCACAACTGGCCGGCCAAAGGGGGTGGTGACCACGCATGGCGCCCTCAACGCGCAAATCCAATCGCTCATCACGGCGTGGGAATGGACGTCGAGTGACCGTACGTTGCTCGTCCTGCCACTTCATCACGTGCACGGCATCCTCAACGTCGTCTGCTCTGCGCTGTGGAGCGGCGCGGCGCTCGAGATGTGCGCGAAATTCGACGCAGAGACGACGTGGAGTCGCCTGGCGTCGGGCGAGATCACTGTGTTCAGCGCGGTGCCCACGATCTATCACCGCCTGATCGCCTCGTGGGACGCAGCCGGACGGGACGTGCAGACTGCGCGCTCGCAGGGAAGCCAGGGCATGCGGCTGATGATGAGTGGCTCCGCTGCGCTGCCTCGCACCGTGCTCGATCGATGGCGGCAGATTACCGGCCACACGCTGCTCGAGCGCTATGGCATGACGGAGGTGGGCATGGCGCTTTCGAATCCCCTCCACGGTGAACGCCGGCCGGGATTCGTGGGCCAGCCGCTCCCGGGCGTGTCCGCGCGGCTCGTCGATGGAGAACTGCAATTGAAAGGCTCCACCGTGTTCGCCGAGTACTGGAGGCACCCTGAAGCGACGCGCGAGGCATTCGTCGAAGGATGGTTCCGGACGGGCGACGCCGCCGTCGTCGAAGATGGCGCGTTTCGCCTGCTGGGCCGATCGAGCGTCGACATCCTGAAAAGCGGCGGGCACAAGATCTCGGCGCTCGAGATCGAAGAAGTGCTTCGCGCGCATCCAGCCATTGCGGAATGCGTTGTCGTCGGTGTGGAAGACGTCGAATGGGGACAGCGCGTCTGCTGCGCCGCAGAGTTGCGGCCGGGCATCACCCTGGGGCTTGACGAACTGCGAGAATGGGCGCGACCCCGCCTCGCCCCTTACAAGATTCCGAAGGACTTCGCGTGCGTCGCCCAGTTGCCCAGAAACGCGATGGGCAAGGTCATCAAACCTGAGGTTGCGGCATTCTTTGCTCCACCTGCTCCACCTGAGCCCCGAGCATCTTGAGACGCTCGACGAGCCGCCCGTAACCGCGCTCGACGGTCTCGAGCGGACTCAAACGGCTCTGGCCCTCGGCTGCAAGCCCTGCGGCGATCAACGCCATTCCCGAACGCAGATCGCGGCTGTCGAGCTTCTTGCCCTTCAGTTTGCTCGGGCCGGTCACGATGATCCGGTGCGGGTCGCAGAGGAAGAGATCGGCGCGCATGCCGCTGAGCTGCTCGAGGGCGAAGAGACGCAACTCGTACATCCAGTCGTGAATCAAGGTGCGTCCGTCGGCCTGCGTCGCAAGTACAGTCACGAGACTGACGAAATCGCTCGGGAAGCTCGGCCACAACCCGGTCGTAATGCGCCCCGCCGCAACCGGCCGTGATTTCTGGATGGTCATCAGCCCGTCCTCGAACGTGCAGGCCACGTTCATGCGCTTGAGGACGAACGCGATGCCCTCGACATCTTCCGCGCGCGCGCCGCGCACTTCGATTTCACCACCGGTCACGGCCGCCACAACCGCCCAACTGCCCGCTTCGATGTAGTCACCGTTGAGCTTGTGCGTGACCCCTCGTGGCCGTCTCGTGCCTTCCACGCGGATCGTCGACGATCCGGCGCCGGTGATGCCGATGCCCATACTCTGCAGGAACTTGCAGACCTCGACCACGTGCGGTTCGGTTGCGGCGTGGCGGATTTCGGTGACACCGTCGATCGTGGCTGCGGCGAGCAGCGCGGTCTCCGTGCCCGTCACCGACGCTTCGTCGAGGTACATCGACGCCGCATGCAGACCGTTGGGCGCCTCGAGCGCGTGGCCCGTCGACGGAAGCACGGTCGCGCCAAGATTGACGAGCGCGTCGATGTGCGTCCCGATGGTGCGGCGCGCCGGAAAATCGCCTCCCGGCATGCCGAGCACAGCGCGGCCGCTCCTCGCAAGGAGCGGGCCGAGCAGCAGGACCGAGCCGCGCAGCTTGCCGACGAGCTCGCTGCTCGGCTCTGATGTCTTGATGTTCTGACACCGCACGCGCACAGTGGTCGTGCCGATTCCGTGGACTTCCGCGCCGATCTCTTTGAGCAGTCTGGCCATCACCTCGACGTCGCCGATGCGAGGCATGTTCGTGAGCACGCATTCTTCGGTTGTCAGCAGACACGCCGCGAGCAGCGGCAACGCAGCGTTCTTGTTGCCTTCAACTTCAATGGCGCCAGAGATTGCGCGCCCTCCCTCAATCATCAGACTCGACATCAGAAGTCTCCCAGGTAGACGATCTCTTCCCGAAGCACGACGCCGAACTGCTCGCGCACGCGGGCGCGGCACAGATCGACGAGCGCGCGAATCTCGGCAGCCGAGGCGTGCCCCTCGTTCACGATGAAATTGCCATGCGTGGTCGACACCCGGGCATCCCCGCGCGACGTCCCCTTCAACCCCGCCCGATCGACCAGCGCGCCCGCAGACGCCGGAATATCGGCAGGCACATCCGACCGATCAGGATTCTGGAAGATGCAACCCGCGCTTGGCGTATCGAGCGGCTGGGTCTTCTTACGATACGCGAGCGACTCGCGCGCCACGGAGCGAAGCGCCGCCGGATCTCCGGTAGAGACGCGGAACACAGCGGACAACAGCACTTCGCCGGTTTTCTGCAAGCGGCTTCGATCGTAGCCGAATTCCATTTCGTCGCGCGAAAGATCGCGCGTCTCGCCGTCGAGCGACGCGAGCTGCACGGATTCGACGAGATCGCCAATGAGCCGCCCGGCGAAGTGCGCGTTGCCGAAGATCGCGCCGCCGACGGTACCCGGCGTCCCGGCCCACGCCTCGACGCCGGCGATCCCTCTCTGGACGGTCCATCGCACCAGTCCGTTGATCGTGACGGCCGCATCAGCGCGGACGCGTTCCCGGTCAATCTGTTCGATGAGCCCGCCGCGCGGGCGGATCACGAGCCCGCGCACACCGCGATCGCCGATGAGCACATTGGATCCGCCTCCGAGCAGCGTCACGTTGACCCGGCTCGCCCTGGACAGCCGAAGTGCATCCACGATCTCGCTGGCAGCCCTCGCCTCGAAGAACCATTCAGCGGGTCCGCCGACCTTGAATGTCGTGTAGGGCGCCAGAGGCACCTCGATGCCGATGCGCTCGGACCCGAACCGAGCGGCCATCTCTTTGTGGAAACCGGCACTACCCTGCATCAAGCGCCGCCTCCCGTTGATGCAGCGCTGCGCGCGCGGTGTCGATGGAACACGCTTCGAATTCGATCGAGTCCCCCGGCGCGAGTTGCCCGGCGAGTGGCAGATCGGCGGTGATGACAGTGCCAGCGATCGCATATCCACCCGTTGTGGCGTGATCGTTCATCAGCAGTATTGGCTGGCCTGTCGGCGGCACCTGAATGGCGCCGGTTGGAATCGCCACCGAGACCATCTCTCCAGGCGCGGCATCGACAGTCGCGCCTTCGAGCCGGTAACCCATGCGATCGGAGCGCGTCGACACGCGAAAACGGTGCTCGGTGAGACGCGCCGCGAGTTGCTGATCTGCCGGGATCATGCGCAGCCGGGCATGGGAGCCTGTCAGCGGCAGTGGGCGTGAGGTCATTGCGCTTGTTGGCCCGGGGGCGTCACTCCTGTTCCCCACTCGGATGGTGTCCCCTGCCCTCAGCGAGCGCCCTTCATGGCCGCCCATTGCCGTCAACGCATGTGTCGAGCGGCTGCCAAGAACTTTTGGAACATCTACGCCGCCGGTGACGGCGATATACGCGCGCGCGCCATATCGGCGTGGACCGAACCTCAGAACCGCGCCCGGCCGCGCCTCGATGGCCGTGTTCATTTCGACCGGCGCATCATCCAGCGTGAGATCGAACTCCGCGCCAGCCACGGCGAACGCACTTCCAGCGTCGAATTGGACATAGGGTCCCATCAACGTGACTTCGAGCGTCGCCAGGGTCGAATCGTTCTTCAACAAGCCGTTCGCAAGACGGTGAGAGTACCAGTCCATCGCGCCGCTGACGGGTACACCCCGTGACTGCAAGCCCCAGCGGCCAAGGTCCTGGATGGTCGTAAACAAGCCCGGGCGGAGAATCGAGAGCGCAGCCATCGGTCACGCGGGCACAAACGTGACGGAGTCGCCTGCTCTCAGCAGAAACGGTTCGCTCCTCGCGGCATCGAAGACCTTCGTCGACGTCCGGCCGATGATGCGCCAGCCCCCAGGCGAATCGCAGGGATAGATTCCGGTCTGCGCCGCGGCGATGCCAACCGAGCCCGCGGCCACCCGCAGACGGGGAGCATCGAGACGCGGCATCGCAATCCGCGGATCCACCGAGCCCATGTAGGCGAATCCGGGAAGAAATCCGAGCATGTAGACGCGATATGAGCGCGCCGCGTGAAGCCGCACGACATCGTTTTCAGAGCAACCGGCGAACTCCGCAACAGCTCCCAAATCCGGACCTGAGGCACCACCGTACACAACGGGAATCTCGATCGTGCGGGTCGCCGATACGGTTGAGGGCAAATCCGACGCGGCGAGCCGCTCGAGCTCGTGCGTGAGCTGCGCGCTATCGGTCACCAGCGGATCGAAGTGGACGGTCACCGCGTTGTAGGTCGGCACGACGTCGCGAACACCGGGAACGCGAAGCCTCTCCACGCCCTCCGCCAACGCAATGCAGCGCGAATTGACAACGGGATCGATGTCAGTGCCCAGGTGCACTGAGATGCATGAATCGCCGAGCGTCCAGGTTTGTTGCGGGGACGCCTCCCCCCGCTCCGTCAGGCTCATCGGCCGAGCGCCTGCAATGTCTTTTGATGGATGCCGCCAAATCCGCCATTGGACATGAAGACGACAAGGTCGCCGTCTTTCCGCTCTTTGGCGATCGCCGCGACGATGTCGTCGATGGATGACGCGGCTCTGGCGCGCTGCCCTGCTCTTTTCAGGTCCGCGACGAGCTGCGGCGCCGACAGCCGCTCGTCTTCGGGCAGGCTGGTTCGGAACACCGGTGCGATGATGACTTCGTCCGCGGGCCCGAACGCGCGTGCAAAGTCATGCTGAAAGACGCGGCGGCTCGACGAGGCAGACCGCGGCTCGAAGATTGCCCAGATGCGCCGGTGCGGGTTTGCCGCGCGCAACCCCGCAAGCGTCTCGGCGATCGCGGTCGGATGGTGGGCGAAGTCGTCGTACACGGTCACGCCGCCGGCCTCTCCGTAGATCTCCAGCCGCCGCTTCACGCCGGCGAATTGCAGCAGACCCGCCGCCATGGTGGCCGCCGGTATCGACAGCGCATGCCCCACGGCGATCGACGCCATCGCGTTGCGAACATTGTGCAGGCCGAACAACGGGATTTGCATCGCGCCGTATGCCGACCCTCGGTAGAGCACGTTGAAGGACTGGCCGGCGGCCGACACAGCGACGTCGGTGGCGCGCCAATCGGCCGACTCTGAAAGGCCGAACGTCTCGACCGGGCTTACCGCGGCCTTCTTCAGCGCGAGCGCGTCCGCGGAGTCCGCGCCAAGCAGCAGCAAACCCGATCGCGGCACGAGGTTCACCAGGCGGCGGAACGCGAGCCGAACGGCATCGATGTCGGCGTAGATGTCCGCGTGATCGAACTCCACGTTGTTGATCACGGCGATGTCCGGCAGGTACTTCAGGAACTTCGCCGTCTTGTCGAAGTACGCGCTGTCGTACTCGTCCCCCTCGATGACAAATTCCTTCCCCTTCCCCAGTCGGTAGCTCGAGCCATCCTCGCCCAGATTGCGCGCGATGCCGCCGACAAGAATGCTGGGGTCGAGGCCGGCGTGCACGAGCAGCCATCCAGTCAACGACGTGGTGGTCGTCTTGCCGTGCGTGCCGGCGATCACAATCGAGCGCGCGCGCCACAGGAAATGCTCGCGGACGGCTTCGGGCAGCGAGCAGTACCGCATCTTGCGGTCGAGCACCGCTTCGAGCTCGACGTTGCCGCGCGAGATCGCGTTGCCGACGACGACCAGATCGATCGAGCCTGTGATGTGTTCGGCCTGGTATCCGCTGAGCGTGCGAATATGCTCGGACGCCAGAAACGTGCTCATGGGCGGGTACACGTTTTCATCCGACCCCTGCACGTCGTGCCCCTGCTGTTTCAAAAGGGCGGCCAATGTCGCCATCGCCGTTCCGCAAATCCCGATGAAATGTATCGTCACTCGACGCCAGCCTCTTCGATAATCACTCGCGGAGCGCCGTTCGCGGCGACGCGCGCACGTACGCCGAACGGAAGGGTCACGAACGGATCGCGCGTGTGTCCCGACGGAAATCCGCGGACAACGGGCCCGTTGAAGTCCTTCAAAAGCTCCGTCAGGACTGATGTCGCCGACACGGCTCCGCCGGGCTCATCGCAGTCCGCGAACGAACCGAGCACGATGGCAGCCGCGCGCTCCAGCACACCCGAAAGCCGCAGCTGGGTGAGCATTCGATCGATCCGGAACGGCCGCTCGGCCACGTCTTCGATAAATAAGACATATCCGGCCGGCGGATTGAAGGCATAGGGCGTCCCGAGCGACGCCACCAGTTGCGCAAGCGTCCCGCCCATCAACGGACCCGCCGCGTCTCCCCTTTTGACAATCTCGAGCTGCGACCCGCCAACCTCGCCGAGCGGCTCAGCGCTCGTCAGCGCGCGCACGAATGAGTCGCGATCGTAGGCGTCGATTCCCCGGCTGAGCCTGCGGTCGAGCATCGGCCCGTGGAACGAGACGATGCCACAGCTGCCGGTGAGGTACGAGAGGACCGTCGTCAGATCGCTGTATCCGATAAAGGGTTTCGGCGTGCGGCGTAAGTCCTCACGTTCAAGGAACGGCAGCAGGTGCACGCTGCCATACCCACCCCGCACCGCGATGAGCGCCCGCACCGACGGATCGCGCCAGGCCGTGAGAAATCCCCGGGCCCGCACTTGCGCCTCGCCGGACAAATAGCCGCCGTGCTGCGCAAACACGCTCTCCTCGAAGACCGGCTCGAAGCCGAGCCGCCGGATCTCCTCGACCCCTTTGTCGAACTCGTCGCGGGCAAATGAGCTGGCGGGCGCGACGATCGCGATCTTGTCGCCCTGACGCAGTCTGGGTGGCTTCAGCATCCGATCAGGCGAACTGCCCCATCTGTTCGGAAATCAGGCGGTGCTGCTCCGAGCCGATGACGGCTCGCAGCTGGCCCGCCGTCGGCGGGCGCCACTCGCGCAGGAAGCGTTCCTTCGCATGACGGTTCCGCTCGAGCGCGGCTTCGACGCGGCTCACCGACAAGCGCTCGCTCTCGACGGCGTGAACGAGCGCTTCCAGCGCCTCGACCTGCAGCTCGATATCAGCCGTTTTCCCTATCCCGCACAACAGCAGCGCATCGCAGCCCGCGGCGATCGCCCGCACAGCGGCTTCACCGGGCGGATACAAGTTCGCGATCGCCTTCATCTCGAGATCGTCCGACACGATCACACCCTGAAAGCCGAGCTCCTCGCGCAGCAGGCGCTGGACGACCTTCGGCGACAGCGTCGCCGGCCGCTCGGCGTCTATCGAGGTGACGAGCACGTGCGCCGTCATGATGAACGCCACATTGGCCTCGATGGCCGCCTTGAAGGGAGCGAATTCTATGGCGCGCAATCGATCCGGCGGGTGCTCGACGATCGGCAGCTCGAAATGGGAGTCGGTGGCGGTGTCGCCGTGGCCGGGAAAATGTTTTCCGCAGGCCGCCACACCCGCGCGCTGCAGCTCTTCGATGATCACGCGGCCGAGCTTTGCCACGACCTCAGGCGTCTCGCCGAGCGCGCGGTCTCCAATGACCGGATTTTTTGGGTTCGTGTGGATATCGAGCACCGGCGCATAGTCGAGCGAGATGCCGACGGCCGCCAACTCGACGGCAAGCGCCTGGGCAAACTTGCGCGCCAGAACGGGATCGTCGCTGCGGCCCAGCACGGCCATGGGCGGCCACTCCGTAAACGGCGAGCGAAGGCGCGCGACGCGCCCTCCTTCCTGATCGATGCCGACCCATGCGGGCAGTTCCCTGCCCAGACTGCGCACATCGAAGGACAGCCCCGCGACCTGCTCCGGCGATTCGATGTTCCCGAGCCTTCCGAAGAAGGTGATGCCGCCCAAATCGAACTCACGGGCAAGCGATCGCATCTCGGCCGGTACGTCGGTTCCTGCAAAGGCGCCAATGAGCAATTGTCCGATGCGTCGGCGAAGCGGTTGAGGCGACACGACTTGTCATTATAGAGTTGTTACGCGATCTATGGAGAAACCGGCCGGCGCAACCGAATCCGATCCCATCTGGGACAGACGCAGCCTGCCTGAAGTTCATGGCACGATCTCCATTCCTGTTGGCGGCCCGGCATGGAAGAAAATGCTCGCCTTCGCCGGGCCGGGATACCTCGTGGCCGTGGGCTACATGGATCCTGGAAACTGGGCCACCGACATTGCCGGCGGCGCGAAGTTCGGCTACACGCTGCTGAGCGTCATCGTGCTGTCGAACTTCATGGCGATCCTCCTGCAGTCGCTCGCCGCGCGGCTGGGCATCGCCAGCGGACGCGATCTCGCACAGGCCTGCCGCGATACGTACTCCCCGCGAACGACCTTCGCCCTCTGGATCCTCTGTGAAATTGCAATTGCCGCCTGCGACCTCGCCGAGGTGCTGGGCGCGGCCATCGCATTGCAGCTGCTCTTCGGCATCCCGCTGTTGTGGGGCGTGTGCCTGACGGCGACTGACGTGTTTCTGGTGCTCTACCTCCAGAACCGCGGGTTCCGCTACGTCGAAGCCATCGTGCTGACGCTGATTCTCGGCATCGCTGGATGTTTTGCGATCGAGCTCTGGATGGCGACCCCGGATCCCGTCGCCCTGGCGGCGGGCGTGATCCCCCGCACAGAGATTCTCCGGAATCCAGAGATGCTCTACATCTCGATCGGCATCCTGGGAGCGACCGTCATGCCCCATAACCTCTATCTGCACTCGTCGATCGTGCAGACGCGCATGTACGGAGATTCGTTCGAGGGGAAAAAGGAAGCCATCCGCTACGCGACGATCGATTCGACGGTCGCGTTGATGTCGGCGCTGTTCATCAACGCCGCGATACTGATCATGGCAGCGGCGGTGTTCAATCCCGACCCTTTATACCGGGAAGTCGCCGACATCGGGGATGCGTACCTGCTCCTGAATCCGCTTCTCGGTGCGACAGTGGCCAGCACGCTGTTCGCTGTGGCACTGCTGTTCGCGGGGCAGAACGCCACGCTGACGGGCACGCTCGCCGGCCAGATCGTCATGGAAGGCTTCCTGAACCTTCGCCTTCGCCCATGGCTGCGCCGCCTCATCACGCGGCTCATCGCGATCGTGCCGGCCGTCATCGTCATTGCGATCAAGGGAGAGGAAGGGTCGGGACCGCTGCTCGTGCTGAGCCAGGTCATTCTGAGCATGCAGCTCCCGTTCGCCATCTTTCCCCTCGTCCAGTTCACGAGCAGCGAGAAGCTGATGGGTCCGTTTGCGATCAAGTTCTGGATCAAGTCGCTCGCGTGGCCGGTCTGCCTTATCATTGCGGCTCTCAACGTCTACGTCGTGTATCAGATTCTTGTTCAGTTCTTCGGGGGCTGACGTGTATCACCACATCCTCGTCGCCGTCGAACATTCGAAAGCGGACGAAGCCATCCTCGAGCACATCGTGCGCCTCGCGCACTTGATGAAGTCGCGCCTGCTGCTCGTGCACGTGGCAGACGGTTTCGCCGCGCGCCATTTCAACGACCTGCAATTGCGCGAGTCCGAGGAGATGCGCGACGACCGAGCGTATCTCGCCAGGCGCACTGAAGAGCTGCGGAACGCGGGGCTTGAGGTGAGCTCGCGGCTGGCCATGGGCGATCCAGCGACGGAGCTCATCAAAATCGCCGCCCAGGAAGGCGTCGACCTGATTGCGATGTCGACGCACGGCCACCGTTTTCTGTCCGACGTCATCCACGGGACGACGGTCGACAAAGTGCGCCATACCGTTCGCGTGCCCGTTCTTCTGCTCCGTGCCCCCAGACATGAAGCAGATTAGAACCTCTGCTCCGACTCGCATCGATCTCGCCGGCGGCACGCTCGACATCTGGCCCCTGTATCTGTTCCACGAGCAGGCGCAGACCGTGAACGCCGCCATCAGCCTGCGGGCGCACGCCGAGGTCATCGAGCGCACCGACGGCAAAGTCCGGCTGGAATCCATCGACACATCGAAGACGGTCGAAGTGGGCCGCTGGCAGCAGTTGGAGGACAACCACGGACTTCCCCTTCTGAGCAGGCTGGCGCGGTTCTTCCGCGCCGAGAACCTGACGCTTCGCACGCGCGGCGAGTCCCCCACCGGTGCGGGGATCGCCGGCTCGTCGGCGCTGAATGTCGCCGTCTGTGCGGCGCTCGCTGAATGGGCCGGCATGACGGTCGACGGCGAGCAGTTGCTGACGATCGCGATGAACGTCGAGGCGCAGGTCATCAGCGTGCCGACCGGCCTGCAGGATTACCGGCCCGCGTACTACGGAGGCGTGAGCGCGATCGAACTGCGGGCAGACGGCGTCAGGCGTGTCGCGGTCGATGTCGACCCTGCAGCGCTGCAAAGCCGTGTCGTGCTCGCCTACACGGGCGCACCGCATTTCTCTGGGACGAACAATTGGGAGATCACGAAGCGCCACATCGACGGCGATCGGCACGTCTTCGACTGTTTCGAGCGCATCGCCGCCGCAGCCGGCGGCGTGCGCGACGCGCTGACTGCCGGTGACTGGAACGGCCTCAGCGCACAGATCAACCTGGAGTGGGACGCCCGAAAGAAACTTGCGCCCGGCGTGACGACGCCGTTGATCGAGTCGCTGATTGCGAGCGCATTTGCCGCGGGGGCGCGCGCGGCGAAGGTCTGCGGCGCCGGTGGAGGCGGGTGCCTCTTCTGTGTCGCCGACCCTGTCGATGCAGCGGCCGTCCGGCAGGCGCTGCAAGCCGGCGGCGCTCGAATCCTCGACTACCGGATCGAGACTGAAGGCCTTCTGGTGCGGACGGCGTAGGATCGTTCCGCGCCTCTGCGGTCCACGTTGAGACATGGAAAACCTGGCCATCGCGCGCATCTTCTCTGAGATCGCCGATCTCCTCGAAATCAAGAGCGAGAACCCGTTCAAGATTCGCGCGTACCGGAATGCGTCCGAGACCATCGCGCACGCAACCGACAAGCTTGCGTCTCTCGGCGAAGAGCAGCTGCGCGCCCTCCCGGGCATCGGCAAGGATCTGGCGTCGAAGATCCGTGAGATCGCGGAGACCGGAGAGGCGCGCTATCACCAGGATTTGCTCCAGCAGTTTCCGACGACGATCCTTGACCTGCTTCACCTGCAGGGCGTCGGCCCGAAAACGGTCGCCCTGCTGTACACGGAACTCGGCGTCAAGACGATCGAGGAGCTCGAGGCCGCCTGCAGCGACGGCCGCGTTCGGGGCTTGAAAGGGCTGGGGCAGAAGAAGGAACAACTGATTCTGCGGGCGTGCGCCGAGCGGAAGCAGCACACCGGCCGGCACCTTCTTCCGGAGGCCGCCGACGCCGCCCGCCTCCTGCTGGAATATCTGCGCGCGGAATGCCCGACCGTCGTGTTCGACAATGTCGGCAGCATCAGGCGTGGCGCCGACACGACAGACGACATCGACATTCTCGCAACTGGCCGCGACCCGCACGTCATGTCGACCTTCACGAAGTACACGCTGGTCGAGCGCGTGCTGGGTCACGGCGAGACCAAGTCGAGCGTGCTGCTCCTGGGAGGCATCCAGGCTGATCTCCGGCTCGTGTCCGAGGAGAGCCGCGGCGCCGCGATGCAGTACTTCACGGGATCGAAGTCGCACAACATCGCGCTGCGCGACAGGGCGATCGCGCGCGGGTTCAAGCTCAACGAGTACGGCCTCTTCCGCGTGGATGACGGGACGCTCGTCGCAGGACGGACCGAAGCCGGGATTTACGAAGCATTGGGCCTTGCCGAAATCCCCGCAGAGCTTCGCGAGGGCCGCGGCGAGCTCGAGGCCGCAGAACGCCGTGCGCTTCCGGAACTCATCCGGCTGGACGATGTCTGCGGCGACATTCACTGCCACACGACCGAGACCGACGGCCGCGACGACATCGAAGCGATGGCGCGCGCCGCGCAAGCCGCGGGACTTCAATATCTCGCGATTACCGACCACAGCAAGGCCCTCGCCATGGCGAACGGCCTCGACGAGCAGCGCGCTCTCGCGCACGCCAGGCGCATTCGACAAATCAGCGACCGGCTCGACGGCATCACGCTGCTTGCGGGCATAGAATGCGACATCCGGGCGGATGGCTCACTGGATCTCGCGGACGACTGCCTCGCCGAGCTCGACGTCGTCGTGGCGTCCGTCCATTCGGCCTTCACCCAGGACGAGGCGCAGATGACCGAACGCATGCTCCGCGCGATCTCACATCCATTCGTCGACATCGTCGGGCATCCGACTGGCCGTATCCTGCTGCGGCGCGATCCGTACAAGCTCGACCTGAGCCGGTTGATTGCCGCCGCGGCTGCAGCCGGGGTTGCGCTGGAGATCAACTGTCAGGCCCACCGGCTCGATCTGTCGGACGCCAACGCCAAAGCGGCGCGCGATGGCGGCGCGACCATCGTCATCAGCACGGACTCCCACAGCCAATCCGGATTCAGGGCGCTGAGATGGGGCGTGCAGGTCGCGCGACGGGCCTGGCTGACGAAGGCAGACGTGCTGAACACGCGAAGCGTCGACGAGTTCAGGAAAGGGCTGAGGAGAAATCGGGGGTAATTGGAAAGCAGGTTATCCGTCTCCTGCCCCTTTTCTCTTTACCTTCCACTTTTTACTTTCCACTTTTTACTTTTCACTTTCTTCTGCGGCATCGGGCTTCTCGCCTGTCTTGCCCAGTCCGATCGCATCTGCGACAGGCCATCCATATACACGGCGACGCGCTCCCGTTCATCCTCCGAAGACATCGACTTCAACAGGTCGATGGCCTTCGCAAAATCCTCTTTGATGGTGGCGCGTGATGTGCGGTAGTACAAGCGCTTGATTTCAGCCAGCTTGTCGTCGGCCGACAGCATCCGGATCATTTCTTGTCCTGGCCCTCGGAAATGCGCTTGCGCACGGCGAGCTTGAGCGGCTCCTGCAGGTTGCGATCGAGCGCGATCATCTTCATATCGCGATCGTTGAGCCGCTGCACGAATCGCAGCGCCACGGCCAGCGGCGTCTTCGGGTTCTTCGTGAGCGCCGCAACCACGGAGTAGTTCTTGGTCCATCCGCGATTCATGCCAATCGTGCGCAGAATCTCCTCGGAGACGTTCGCGAGCTTGGCGAAGTTCTCGACCTCTGAATCCGACAGCTTTGGGCTGCTGAGCACGGCCGCCGACACCAGCTTGTTCGGATCGCGGATCAGAATGGCGCGCTCCGACTTCGAGCCTTTCATCGCGGCCTTCATGCGTTCGGCAACGCCGAGGAGCGCGAGCTTCTGCGTGACGCTTTGCTGGTCGTCCTCCCCCTCTTCCGTTTCCGCTGGCGCAGCGGCGGCCTCGGGATCGACCAACGGTGCGTCGTCGGTGTCAGAGCCAGGCTGCGGCTCGATGCCGCGGCCCCGGAAAAACTCCCGAAGCCCTTCGGGAACATCGGACCGGCCGAGAAAGCGCGCAAGGGACTCGTTCGGGATGGCGGCGAGCGTCGCCTCCGCCGTTCGACGTACCTCGTCGTCACCGTCATCGGTGAGTAGGGCCAGCAGCCCGACTTGCTCGAGCGCTCGTGGCGCAAGCGTGCCCGCCGCGGCGAGGAGGCGAACGTCGCGGGCGACTTCTCCCCGCCTGAAGAAATCCAGAAGTGGGCTGCGGAGGCCGAGATCCATCAAGGTGTTTGAAACTCCGAAATGTTTGCCGGCGTTATGCGGGCGCGGACGCTCCTGCCTGCCCCACCGAGTGACTTTCCCTGTCGGCCGTTCAGCGTATAGGCGAACGCGCCGGCGTCGCCGACGCTGAGGGCAACGTCTTTCTCGGCCGCGACGATTTGTTTGTCGCCGGCGTTCATCAATCCCGCGAACAGCTGGCGCCCATCGGCCGTGACCGATACCCAACACGTACCCGTCGGCGCGAGCTCCATCGAAATCGCGGATGTCTGCGGACTGCCGGGCGGCACGACGGCTGGCTCAGGTGGCGTGGGAACCGTTTCTACCGGTGCGGCCTGTGGTTCCTCGGACGCTGCCTGAGAAGCGGAACCTGTGTCAGAGGAAAGTGGTGCCGGGAGCGGCCCTGTGTGCGAGCCGTAATACACGACGAGGACGATGATTGGAAGGCTGATCAGCACCAGCCGCAACCCCGTCGCAACGGCCCTGCGATCGCTCTCGAGTTTCTCGCCGTCTTCGACCGAGGCGGAGTGCGCCGTCGCGGTGGCGGCTTCAGGCGGCAGCTCCGCAATGAAATCCTGGATCGTGCGATCCGGATCGAGACCCACTTCCTGAGCGTAGGCGCGGATGAAGGCCCGCGTGAAAATGCCGCCAGGCAAGCGCGAAAGATCGCTGCGCTCGAGCGCTTCCAGCGACATCACCGAGATGCGGGTCCTGACTGCGATTTGCCGAAGAGAAACGCCCCGCTTTTCACGCGCTTCGCGAAGCCGTGCGCCAACCGTTCGGGCTGGGGAACCCTGGGGCATCAGATATTATGCCCGCCTTCGCGCGAAGCGCTTCGGCGGGTCTCGCCGTAGCCTCGGCGGAGGCGGAGCGTCAATGTACGGGAACGGCGTCGCACGTGTCAAACGAACGCCGCAGCTGCGCGACAACACTCTGGAGATGACGATCGACAGACACACCCGGCGGCGGCACGAAGATGCCGATGCCCGCGATGCCTGCCGCGCCTGCGCAAGCCACTTCGGACGCGCGCTGCGCCGTTATACCGCCGATCGCGAGGATGGGGACCCCGCTTGCGACGCGGCGCGCCGATCGCAAGTCATCCAGAGCCGCGGTCGGATGCCCGCCATCCTTCGACACCGTCGGATACAAGGTACCGAAGATCAGGTAATCAGCGCCGTTCGCTGCGGCGGCCGCCTCGTCGACGGTATGCACCGATCGGCCTACCACCGCGTGCTGCGGGAGCAGCAGTCGCGCGGCGGCGACGCTGACCGAGTCGCCACGCAGATGTACCCCGTGTGCGCCGGTGGCAGCGGCGATGTCGACGCGATCGTTGACGACCACCTTGGTGCTGCTGCCGTCGGCTGCGGCGAGGCAACGGCTCACGAGCGCGGCAAGTTCTCGTCCCTCGAGGTCGCGCTCACGGACCTGGATCAGGTCAATGCCTGCTCTGGCAGCCGCGCCGACAAGCTCCACCAGCCGGTCGGTCGCGTCAAGGCCCGTGGACAGGCGCCGGCGGTCGGTCACGAGACAGATCATGATTGCTCGATCGTCTCCATCGTCTCCATGCGGCGGCGGTCGAGCAACAGCGACGCGAGCTCGTTGAACCCCATCAGGAGATTCACCACACCGAGGCCGGAGACGGCTCCACGAACGTAGTTATTGCGAATGATCTCGTGCAGCGTGGGAAAGGCCGTCACGAAATAGTTGCGCTCCCAGAATGACGACCATGGAACAAGGACAAGCAGGAGCCCGACCTCGATGAAGTACGCAACCAGCAGCAGGCGTTTCAGCATCAACTGCCCATTTGAACTTTGAGTTGCTCGAGACGCTTCGAGATGTCCCGGTACTCGCCGGCATCCGCCTGCAGCTCGAGCAGCACGGCAAGCGCCCGGGCACTCTCGCCCTCCGCCTCGAGCACTGACGCGAGATCGTAGAGCAGCGCGTGGTGCGCCAAAGGGGTTGGCGCCGGCGCCTCGACAGCGCGCTCGTACCACTCGATGGCGTGCGCCCGGTCACCCGAGTCGAGGTGGGCTTTTGCGAGCATCGCGCTGGCGCGGAATCGGTGATGTGGCGACCGGGCTGCGACCTCGAGGGCTTTCATCGCCTCCACCTGCATGCCCATGTCGACGTAGGTGGCTGCCAGCTTGAAGTGCTGCTCCGCGGTATCAGCCGAATCGCCGTGCGCCGCCTCGGCTCGCAGGTTGTTCAGCACGTCTTCGATCGCTGGAGCCGCTTTCGAGACCGGGGCGCTGCCACGTTCGTCGACATCCTGGAACAAGCCGCTCAGATCGACTTCGTGCGCCCCTGGCGCCGGCGCCGTTGTCTGCGGCGGTTCATGCTCCTCGTCCGGGGCAACGCTGTCCACGCTGGTATCGGTGTCGCCAGGTGTTTGAGAGTCGTGTGAGTCGAGCGACACCGGTGCGGCCGTGTCGGCGTTCACGGGCATCGGGGTCATCTCAGAGCCCGCAGGATCCGCCGGCCACATGAAATCCGTGCTCGTGAACGGCGACGAGCCGCTCAGGCGCTCGGCGATCACAGCGTCGATGTCGGTTTCACCGAGCAGCGCGAGCGCGCGCCGGAACCGCTCGATATTCGCGCGATCCCATGGCTCGCGTGCGACGAGATCCTCGGCGATGACGCGCGCCTCGGTGCCGGCCCCGACGATGAGATACGCATCCGCGAGTTGCGCCTGCGCGCTGTACATCGTCGCTTCGAGCCCGCCGTCGACGCAGATTTCGACGAGTCTCATCAGCGCGGGAATGTGATTGGGGACGCGGTTGACGAACTCGTTGAGCGCCGCGGCGGCCGAGCCCCATTCGTCTGCGGTAATCGCGGCCCTCGCCGCCACCTCGATACATTCGTATCCCGCGTCCGGATTCACCTCGGCCACCGAGCAGCCGAGAATCACGAGCGCATCGCGGCGGCCTGGGTCGTCGGCCAGCATCTTCTGGAGCAGCTCCGCGCCTTGCTGGATGTGGCCTTCGCGGAGCTCCATTTCGGCGAGCAGCCACAGCAGCTCGGGATCGTTGCCCGCGACTTCCGGCGTCAGGAGCTTGCGTGCCTCCGTCATGTCGCCGCGCGTCACGAGCCGCTTCACCAGCTCGACTCGAATCGCCGTATCTGCTGGATCGGCGTCTGCGGCGCTCGCCAGCACGTTGATGCCTTCGTCGTCTCGTCCCAGACGGAACAGTTCGCCGGCAAGGAGACGCAGCTCCTGGGCGCTGGTCGCAAACTGGCAGGCGGCATCGAAATCGCCGCGAGAGATATACGCCTGCACCAGAAGCTGCCGGAGCGACATGTCGGCCGGATCGAGCTGCGCGGCCTCGGTGAGCAGTCGCAGCGCGTCGGCGTCCTTGCCTTTCTCCTGCAGGTCGGCGGCGAACTGCTTCAGCTTCTCGATGGCCGCTCCCGTATCGCCGAGCTCGACGCGGGCGCGCGCGCCGGAGAGCCGGGTCTCGAGATCGGCGCCGTCCAGATCGCCGAGCCTGATGCGCACCTCGGCCTCGCCTTTCGCGTCCCCTCGGGCGCGGCGTCGTGCGGCCAGCGCCACGAGATTCACGCGCGCCTCGACGAGAAGACCCTGGCGTGCCGAGATATTGCCGAGATGCCACATCGCCCGTTCGTCGTCGGGCTTGATCTTCAGAATCTTCTTGTAGAGCGCGACGGCCTTCGGAAAGAACCCTTCGTTGGCGAGATGGGCCGCAATATCGTTGTACTGGGTGATGGCCTTATCGACCTGGCCCGCGCGGACGTAGAGGTCTCCGAGGGTGTTGGCGGTATTCCAGTCGGCGGGCTGATCCTCAATCACCGCGCGGTACTCCGCGATGGCCAGGTCGAGCTTTCCCTGGCGGAGCAGCTTCTCCGCTTTGCGGAGCGTTCCCTCGCGGTCAAATGGCACAGGCAGCAATCCTGGAAACTAACAGGAGTTTAGGAGATCAGGAGAATCCTTTTCGCGAAGAAAGAGTGTCTCCTCATCTCCCAAACTCCCGTTCATGAAGGAGGCGAGCGTCAGTCAATCGTATCAAACTCGAGCGGGAGCGTCGGCGGACTGAACGATCGCCGGTGCACCGCGGAATACCCAAATTGCCTGACGGCGGCAAGATGATCGGCCGTCGCATAGCCCTTATGCCGATCAAAACCGTAACGCGGGTCGTGCGCATGCAGTTCCCGCATCTGCCGATCACGCGTCACTTTGGCAAGTATCGACGCCGCTGCAATCGCCGAACACCGCTGGTCGCCATGGACGACGCCGCGCTGGGCCATCAGCAGGTCCGGAATCCGAAAGGCGTCGACAAGCACGAGATCCGGCAGCGGCGCGAGCGACATGACTGCCCGGCGCATCGCCTGGAGCGACGCCTGATGGATGTTGATGGCGTCGATCTCGACAGGAGACGCCTCGGCCACCGCCCACGCGAGCGCTCGAGCGGTGATCTGCTCGAACAGGGCCTCGCGCTCGGCCGGCGGCACGGTCTTCGAATCGCTGAGCCCCGCAATATGTCTGTCCGGGTGCAGCACGACCGCGCCGGCCACGACCGGTCCTGCAAGACATCCGCGGCCGACTTCGTCCACGCCGCACACGCGGTTGAAACCGAACTTGCGCAGGACGTTCTCGAGCGTCCGCGTTGCGGCGACTCGCGTCATACAGCCCCACACGGTTCGAGGTTTATTTCGCCCCTTCGCGCATCCGCGCGGCCTTGCCCTTCAGGTCCCGGAGGAAGTAGAGCTTCGCTCGGCGGACTTTCGCCGACCGCACGACTTCGACCTTCTGAATAACGGGCGAGTGCAGCGGGAAGATCCGCTCGACGCCCTGCCCAAACGACACCTTCCGCACGGTGAATGACGCCCGGACGCCGCCCCGGTGCATGCCGATGATGATGCCTTCGAACACCTGGATGCGCTCTTTGTCACCCTCGCGCACCTTGACGTGCACTTTTACGGTGTCTCCGGCCTGCATCTGCGGCCGCTCGGTCATCTGCGTCTTCTCTACGACTTCAATCGCGCCCATGGGCGACTCCCTTCTTCGCTTCCATCAACTCTCGCAGGATTTCCTGCTCTTCCACATCCAGCTCGGCGTCGGCCAGCAGATCGGGCCGCCGCAGCAGCGTCAGCTCGAGCGCCTGACGCTTGCGCCATTTTCGAATCTCGCCGTGATGGCCCGAGACCAGCACGTCCGGAACCTTCCATTCTCGAAACTCCGACGGTCGCGTGTAGTGCGGGTAATCGAGCAAACCCCGCGAAAACGAATCGCCCGCGACCGAATCCTCGTCCCCGACGACCCCCGGAATCAGCCTGGCCACCGCGTCGACGACGACAAGGGCCGGCAGCTCGCCGCCGCTCAGCACGTAATCGCCGATCGACAGCTCCTCGGTGGCAAGATTCTCGCGCACGCGATCGTCGATGCCTTCGTATCGGCCGCAGAGCATCACGACGCGATCGAGACTGGCCAGGCGCGCCGCCTCGACCTGAGTGAAGCGCTTCCCTTGCGGCGATACCAATACGATCGCCTGCGGCTCCCCCGCATCCTGCCGTATCGCGTCGACCGCCTTGAACAGCGGCTCGGGCTTCAGGACCATGCCCGGCCCGCCGCCATACGGAACGTCGTCGACCGTGCGATGCCGGTCCTCGGTGAACTCGCGCAAGTCTCGCGCGCGAACCGTCAGCACATTGCGCTGAATCGCCCTCGCGAGAATGCCCTCGGTAAGCGCCGCCTCGATCATCCGAGGAAAAATCGTGACGATGTCGAAACGCATCGGCAACTGAAATCTACAAACGTAAAATCTAAAATCGTTGGCGCTTCGTCACGTTCACATCGAGCAGCCCATCGGGCGGCGAGACCACGATCCGCCTCGCGGCGATGTCGACGGCGGCGCAGATGCCTTCCACCATCGGGATCAGCACGTCGCCATCCGCGCGCTCGACAACGAGCCGGCTTCCAGCGCCGTCCCCTTCCACCGCCTTGACTCGACCGACCGGCTCTCCACCCAGTGTCTCTACCGAGCATCCGATGAGATCGTGGTGGTAATACGAGCCGGCGGGAAGCGACTGGAGCGCATCGACGCTCACGCGCAGTTCCATACCAGCCAACGCTTCCGCGGCGTTCATCGTGCCGACGCCAGCGAGGCCGATAATCGGCCGTCCGCGATGGAACCGGACACTCTCCACTTCTACACGCTCGATAGCGCCGTCGCGCCGCAGCAACAACACCGATCCGGGCTTGAACCGCTCGTCAGGAAAATCGGTCGCCGGATCCACGATGACCTGCCCGCGATTTCCGTGCGCGCGCGCGATGCGCCCGACCAGTACCATGTCATCCCACTGAGCCATCATCGACTCTGGACCCTGGACTGTCCGGTTCAACTCTAAGCCGTCAGTCGAGCACTTCGAGCGTGACCTTCTTGCCGGCCCGCTCACCGGCGATGGCCGCGATCGTACGCATCGCCTGAATCGTGCGGCCCTGCCGGCCGATCAGCTTGCCGACGTCCGGAGGCGCCACGGACACCTCGATGAGCGTCGTGCCCTGGTGCTCCGTCTCCGTCACCGACACGCGCTGCGGTGAATCAGAGAGCGCCTTCGCGACCGTTTCGATGGCGTCGCGGACCGACATTACGCGGTCTTGCCTGCCGGCGCGGCGCCGGCTGTAGCCGCGGGCGCGGTCAGATGCCGCTTCAACAGCGTGCGCACCGTGTCGGAGAGCTGCGCGCCCTTGCCGACCCAGTGGTCGATGCGTTCCCGGTTGATGTCGACCTTCGCGGGCTTCGTCCGCGGATTGTAATGCCCGACGATCTCCACAAAGCTGCTGTCGCGCGCAATGCGCGAGTCGGTCACGACGACGCGGAAGAACGGCCGCTTCTTCGAACCCATCTTTCTCATGCGAATCACTACCATTACTGCTCCTCTACCTCATTTTCCCGATCATCGAACCGAACTTCGCGCGAGCCTTCCAGTCAGGCTTCCCGCTCGACATCCCGCCCACCATCTTCAACATCTTGCGCATCTGCACGAACTGCTTCAGCAGGCGGTTCACTTCCTCGACCGTCGTCCCGCTGCCCCGCGCGATTCGTTTGCGCCGGCTCCCGTTGATGACATCGCTCCGGCGCCGCTCGTGCGGCGTCATCGAGCTGATCATCGCCTCGATGCGCCCTATCTGCTTGTCGTCGGGCTTCTGCTGCGCGAGCTGCTTGATGTTGCCCATGCCCGGAAGCATCCCGATGATCTGCTCGAGCGGCCCCATCTTCTTGATCGCCTGCAGCTGGTCCCGGAAATCCTCGAGCGTGAAGTCGTCCTTCCGGACTTTCTCTTCGAGCTTCTGCGCTTCCTCGATGTCGATGGCCTGTTCGGCACGCTCGATGAGCGACAGCACGTCGCCCATGCCCAACAGCCGGGACACGAGTCGATCGGGATAAAACTGCTCGAGATCTTCCAGACGCTCCCCGTTGCCGACGAACGCGATCGGCACGCCCACCACCGCGACCACCGACAATGCCGCGCCCCCGCGTGCATCGCCGTCGAGCTTGCTCAGGATGACGCCGCTGACGCCGAGCCGGCGGTTGAACTCGCCTGCGCTCTTGATGGCGTCCTGCCCCGTCATCGCGTCCGCGACATACAAAAGATCCGACGCGTGCGTCGTATCGCGGATCGCCTCGAGCTCGGTCATCAGCTCGTCGTCGATGTGCAAACGTCCCGCGGAGTCGACGATGACCACGTCGTAGCCCAGGTTCGTCGCTTCGGCGACGGCACTCTTTGCGCGCGCGACCGGGTCCATCTGGCCAGCCGGATCGTGCACGCGCACTCCCAGACCCGCCTTCTGCCCGACGACGGCCAACTGCTGAATCGCCGCGGGCCGCTTCACGTCGGTCGACACGAGCAGCGCGTGCTTGCCCTGCTTGGTCAACCACTTCGCCAGCTTGCCGGCGGTCGTCGTCTTGCCAGCGCCCTGCAGACCCAGCAGCAGAATGACACGCGGCCGCTTGTTGCTCGGCTTCAGCCCGCCCTCGGTGTCGCCGAAGAGCGCGACCATCTCGTCGCGCACGATCTTGACGACCTGCTGCGACGGCGAAAGGCTCCGAAGCACGTCCTGCCCCAGCGCCCGATCCCGTACTCGGTCGACAAAGGCCTTGACGACCTTGAAATTGACGTCGGCCTCGAGCAATGCCAAGCGGATCTCGCGGAGCGCCGCCTCCACGTTTTCCGGCGTGAGCCGTGTCTCGCCCCGAAGCGACTTGAAGACGTCTTGAAGGCGATTACTGAGCGAATCGAACATCTTGGGGTTCCGGTTCCAGTTCCTGTTCCCGGTTCGAAGTGAGAGGCTCGCAAACAGCGCAGCGAACCGCAGAACTTGGAACCGGAACTGGGAACCTATGAGCGCTAAGCTGCTCTAGCGCAAACGCTTATCGTACTAGAGGATAGGGGAATCTGTCAACGAAGATGAGCCGCGGGCCTCTGACCTGAGGCGTCAGGCCCCGGTCCGAAGTCCGCGGCAAACTGTCTCAGGGCGCCTCGTCCGCGTCGAACGAATGTGACAAGTCGACATACCCGTTCATCGCGAGCCGGCAGGACGGCCCGTCTCCGCCGAAACTCGCCAGGTGGAACCGCATCTTCGGCACATAGACGATATCGCCCTGCGATGCCTCGAAGACCGGCATCCCCTCGATGTTGTAGCGAATCTTGTTCAGGAGGATGAACCAGAACTCCGCGCTCTCGGGATGGAAATGCCCTTTCTTGTGCAGCGCGGGTGGCGGAATCCCGGGGCCGATGATGATGTTCGCAACGGCGCGATCGTCGTGGACGAAGCGGCGCGTCTTGTCGGTGCCGGCGGCCACGGCATTGAAATCCACCCATGGCTTGTTGCCTTCGGCGTAGGTGCCCTTCCCTGCCACCCTGGCGCGCACGAAGTCGAAGCCGGGCATCGGCGTGGGTTTCGCGTCGATGGGATACATCCTCCGGGCCTTGGCGATGTTGACCTCGAAACGGAGCGACGGCCGATCGCCGACCGTCTCCATCGTGTACATGTTGCGGTACGGCACCTGGACCAGGTAGCCCTTTGACGCCACGAATGGCTGCTGGCCGTCGATGGTGAAGCGAACCTGTCCGTCCTGAATCACCCACCACTCGCGCGTATCGGCGTTCATCCGGCGCGGCGTCGATTTACCCGGCCCCATCGAGATGTAGTCGGCATGGAGGTTGTCGTCGTCGACGATCGGCTCGACCCAGTCGGCCTGCCCTTTGTGCTTGGCCAGCACTTCGGCCAGCTTGGTCCATGGCTTGTGCGGAGCGACGTACTCGTTCAACTTCTTCACTTTCGGCGACAACACCAGTTGCTCTTCGGGTCCGGCGCCGCGGCCTGCGCGCGCGGGTGCCTGGCCACCCTCCTGCGCGGACACCACGGCAATCCCGGCGGCAACGACGAGAATGAGACCGAAGACACGTTTCATCATGGCGGCGGCTCCTACTTTTTACTTTCTACTTTTTACTTTCTACTTTCTACTTTTGACTTTCTCTCTACACCGACGACAACTTGTGCCCGAGCTTGTCCTTCTTCGTCTTGAGATAGCGACGCGTCGAGTCTGATGCCGGGATCTCCAGCGGGATCCATTCGGAGATGCTCAGACCGTATCCCTCGATGCCAACCAGTTTGCGCGGATTGTTGCTCAGCAGGCGCATGCTGCGCACACCGAGCTCGCGCAGAATCTGGACGCCGATGCCGTAATCGCGCTGGTCGGCCTTGAACCCGAGCTTCTCGTTTGCTTCCACCGTATCCAGCCCCTGATCCTGCAGCTCGTAGGCGCGGATCTTGTTGGCTAACCCGATACCGCGTCCTTCCTGGTTCAGATAGAGGAGCACGCCGCGCCCCTCCTCCGCGATTCGCCGCATCGCCCCATCCAGTTGGCCGCCGCAGTCGCACCGGAGCGAGTGCAAAACGTCGCCAGTCAGGCATTGAGAGTGCACGCGCACCACGATGTCGGCGCCGTCGCCCACATCCCCAAGCACGAGGGCAATGTGGGTCTGTTTGTCGAGCTGGTTTTCGAACGCGTGCACTTTGAACTCGCCGTAGTCGGTGGGAAGCTTGGCTTTCGCGACCTCCTTCACCATCGACTCGTTGTGCATGCGGTACTTGATCAGATCGGCGATCGTGATCATCAGCAGCTTGTGCCGCTTGGCGAATTTCGTCAGCTCGGGCACGCGGGCCATGGACCCATCGTCATTCATGATTTCGCAGATGACGCCGGCGGGATACATCCCGCCGATCCGCGCCAGATCGACCGCCGCTTCCGTCTGCCCGGCGCGAACGAGCACCCCTCCGGATTCCGCGCGGAGCGGGAACATGTGCCCGGGCCGTGCAAGGTCCGAGGGCTTCGTCCTCGGGTCGATGGCCGCAAGTACCGTGTTCGCGCGATCCCCCGCGGAGATGCCGGTGCTCGTCGAGTGTTTCGCTTCGATCGTCACGCAGAACGCCGTGCCCAGCCGTGCGGTGTTCTGATTGACCATCAACGGAATCTCGAGCTCGTCGAGGCGCTTGCCGGTCATGGGCATGCAGATGAGGCCGCGGCCGAACTTCGCCATGAAGTTGATCGCTTTCGGCGTCACCTTCTCGGCCGCGAGCGTCAGGTCGCCTTCGTTCTCGCGATCCTCGTCGTCGCACACGATGATGATCTCGCCGGCACGGAATGCCTCGATCGCGTCCTCGATGCGGGCGAACGGACCGGACTTCCTGCGTCCCTTGGCAATCTTCAGTGGTGGAGTCATACCTTCGTCCCCATCAGCTCCAATGCACGGAGCACGTACTTACCGACCATGTCGCATTCCAGGTTGACGCGGTCACCCATCCGCACACTGTGCAGGTTCGTGTGCGACCAGGTGAACGGAACAATCTGCACGTCGAAGGACGTCTTCTCGAGCCTGGCGATGGTGAGGCTGACGCCATCGACCGCAATCGAGCCGCGATGAATCAGATACGGCGCGAGCATGGAAGGATAGCCGACGCTGACCCACCAGAAATCGGCTTCCGCACGCACGGACTGGACAGTCCCCGTTCCGTCGACATGCCCCAGCACCATGTGGCCGCCAAACCGGCCGTCCGCAGCCATCGCGCGCTCGAGGTTGACGGGCGATCCGGATTTCAGTCCGCCGAGACTCGTAACCTTCGCGGTCTCGGGTCCGATTTCGGTTGAGAACGATCCCGCACTCTGTTCCACGACCGTCAGGCAGACGCCGTTCACGGCGACGCTCTCGCCGAGATGCAGTCCAGCAGCGATGTCGCTCGTGACGCGCAACCGAAAGCCGGCGTCGATCGGTGCGACCTCGGCAATTTCGCCGACGGATTCAATCAATCCCGTGAACATAACCTTCCATGAACACATCGGGGCCGAGCGGCATCACGCGGCGATCGAGGAGAGACGCGATCGAGATGGTGTCCGAATCGAGCCACGGCAACGCGGCGTCGCCCAGGGTGACGGGGGCGACATAGACGTGCACTGCATCGACGAGTCCGGCATCCCACGCCGCAGCCTGCAATGCCACTCCCCCTTCGAGGACGAGCGAGACCACCTGGCGATCGCCCAGCCGGCCGAACGCGTCAACCAGCCCTCCACTCTTTATCGGCTCCAGCTCTGCACCCGCACGTTCCAGATTGCGGGCGCGGAGGGAGTTTCTCTCTATGCTCTCGGGCGTGGTGACGATTATTACCGGTCCTGCGTCCAGCGTCGAGAACACCCGCGCGGATGGTTCGACCCGCAGGCGCCGGTCGAAAAGAACCCGCGTCAGGGGGCGCCGGCGGTGAACTTCGCGGACCGTCAGCAGCGGGTCGTCGGCGATCATCGTTCCGGACCCGACGGCGATCGCGTCCACCTCGGCGCGGACCGCATGCGCGTGCCGAAGCGAATCCGTCGAGGTGATTTGCGTGCGCTCGCCCGGCCGTGCCGCCACCCGGTTGTCGAGGCTCGTCGCCGCCTTCATGATGACGAACGGTCGCTGCTTGGTCTTGAACGTCAGGTAGGGCCGATTCAACCGGAGGGCACGCTCGCGACCGGCACCGACCAACACCTCGACACCTTTTTGACGCAGGATTTCGAACCCGCGGCCACTCACACGTGAATCGGGGTCGGTGATCGCCGCCACGACCCGGGTCACGCCTGCGGCCATGATGCGATCCACGCACGGGCCGGTCCGGCCGGCGTGCGAGCACGGCTCCAAGGTGCAGTACAGCGACGCGCCTCGCGCAAGATCGCCGGCCTCATCGAGCGCGCGCACCTCGGCGTGGGCCTCACCGGCGCGCTCGTGATAGCCCTGCCCCACAATTGCGCCATCTACACGCACGACAACCGCACCGACCATGGGGTTCGGGCTCGTCGTCCCCCTGCCCCGCTCCGCAAGGTCGAGCGCGCGGTTCATGAACTCGATGTCAGAGAGCATGAAGATTCGGCGTTCCAAGTTCCAGTTCCCGGTTCCAAGCTCCGCGTTCGAGTTTCACGTTCAGTTCCGCACTACGGTTCTCCGTTCAGGCTTCTCGAACCCAGAACCGGGAACCAGAACCTGGAACAGGAACTGGAACATGGAACCCTGTTCACCACTTCGTCTCAAACAACGCATCCACGTACTCGTTCACGTCAAACGGGATCAGATCGTCGATCGACTCGCCGATGCCGACGTAACAAATCGGCAGATTCAGCTCGCACGCGATCGCAATGGCGATACCACCCTTCGCCGTACCGTCGAGCTTCGTCAATACGACGCCGTTCACGCCCGCTACGTTCATGAACTCGCGCGCCTGACTCAATCCATTCTGGCCGACGGTCGCATCGAGCACCAGCAGCACTTCGTGCGGCGCGCCGACGACCTCGCGCGCGGCGATGCGCCGGATCTTGTCCAGCTCGTTCATCAGGTTCACCTTCGTATGAAGGCGGCCCGCCGTGTCGACAAGAATGGGATCGCGCCCCTTCGCTTTCCCTGACGCGATGCCGTCGAAGACCACGGCCGCCGGGTCGGCGCCGTCGCGCGCGCGGATCAAATCGACCCCTGCCCGCCGGGCCCATACCTCGAGTTGCTCCACTGCGGCCGCCCGGAACGTATCGGCTGCGACCACGAGCGGCTGCTTGCCCGATGACTTCAGCAGTTGAGCCAGCTTGCCGACGGTCGTCGTCTTACCGGTGCCATTGACGCCGACGATGAGCACCACGTGAGGGAGGTGACCGTTCGACCCGGCGCCGGGTAGCGGCGGCACAGAGGCGAAGATCGCGCGGATCTCGTCCTTTACCGCGTCGCGCAGGCTCCCGCCTGCCGCGGTCTTCTTTTTGACCGCCGCGATGATCCGTCCCGTGGCGGCTACGCCGACGTCGGCCATGATCAGCAGCTCTTCGAGCGCATCGAGCGTGTCGACGTCGATCGGGCGGCCCTTGCGCGCGGGCGCCTCGGCCTGGGACGCAATCTCGTCGAACCGTTGAACGATCTGCTGCTTGGTTTTGGAGAGACCTTCGCGAATACGATCGAAAAAACCCATTATGTGACTTCGGTTTTCTGCGGGCGAAGCATCAGCTCCTCGACGGCCGCAGCCGCGCTGCGATTACCGGCGAGCACTTCAGCCATCTGCGTCGCAATTGGCAGCTCGACGCCATGTTTTCGGCCGAGCGCCAGCGCGGCCGTGGTCGTCTTCACGCCTTCGGCCACCATCTTCATGCCGGCGACGACTTCGGAAATCGGCCGGCCGTGCGCCAGCTCGACGCCGACATGCCGGTTTCGGCTGAGCGAGCCGGTGCAGGTGAGCACGAGATCGCCGAGCCCGCTGAGGCCGGCAAGCGTCTCGCGGCGGCCGCCCACGGCGCATGCCAGCCGCGTGATTTCGGCGAGGCCACGCGTGATCAACGCCGCGAGCGCGTTCTGTCCGAGACCGAGCCCCTCGACCACGCCTGCGGCGATGGCGATGATGTTCTTGAGGGCGCCGCCGATTTCGACGCCGACGACGTCGGTGCTGCCATAGAGACGAAAATACGCCGCGCGAAATTCACGCTGCACATCCTCGGCGAGAACAGGATCCACGCACGCCACCGACACGGCTGTCGGCAGCCCCCGCGCGACCTCGATCGCGAAGCTCGGACCCGAGAGGACCGCGACCGGGCGCGCGCCCCGGACCTCCTGCGCGATGACTTCCGACACGCGCAGCAGCGTGTCCTGCTCGATGCCCTTTGTCGCGCTGACGATGAGCGCCTGGCGCTGGATGAACGGCGCAGCCGCCCGAATCACGTTCCGCGTGCCGTGCGATGGCAGGGCGGCGAGTACGATGTCCGCGCGCTGGAGCGCCTCTTCGAGCGACGCCGTCGGCGCCACGCCGCGCGGCAGGACGATATCGGGCAGGTACACCGCGTTGGCTCGCCGCGCTTTCATCTCTTCGATGAGATCCGCGTTTCTGCCCCACAACCGAACATCGTGTCCCGCGGTGGCGAGATGAAACGCCAGCGCTGTTCCCCAGCTGCCCGATCCGAGAACTGCCACGTTTTTCATGCGCTCTGCCCGAGCCTCCGTTCGATGCCCGCAAACACGCGCCGCAGATTCGATCGATGCCGATGAACGATGATCGCGGCCACGATCACCGCGGCGATCACGGTGACTTCGGGCGCGCCGTACATGTAGGCGAGCGGCGCGAGAATCACCGACCCCGCGACCGATCCCAGTGAGATGTAGCGCGTCCACCAGACGAGCGCCAGAAAGACGAGCGTCGCGATGGCCGTCGCCTGGGGAGCCAGAATGGAAAAGACTCCACAGGTGGTGGCAACCCCTTTTCCGCCACGAAACCCCAACCACACGGGATAAATGTGTCCGAGCACCGCGGCAATGCCGGCTACAGCGGGCCCCGTCGTCCCGGGATCGATCTGACGGGCAACCAGCACGCTCGCGATCCCCTTGCCGACGTCGAGCGCCATCGCGCTCACACCGATCTTCTTCGTCGTGTTTCGCAGCAGATTTGCCGCGCCGACGTTGCCGCTGCCGGCAAGGCGCAGATCGATACCGCGATGGCGGCGAGCCAGCAGGTACGCAAACGGGATCGACCCGAACAGATACCCGACGATGAGGGCGAAATACGTGTGAACAGTCACGTCATCAAGGGCGCGTGCGCCAGCGGGAGATAGGTCGGTCCGGCTGGCGAGAGGCGGCTTTCGTACAAGGTTACACGATCGATCCGCGAGGGGCCGGCGTGTGCCCGAATATCAGCGATTTGCGCCAGTTTCGCGCGCGGAACCCGCTCTCTGAGACGGGCGAGCGTCAGGTGGGGCGTGAAGGAATCTTCGTGGCCTGGAAACACGCCCAGCGCCCGCTCGAGGGCCTTCTGAATACGCCGCAGCTCCAGCACGCCACCGTTGACGCCAAGCCACAGCACGCGCGGAGAACCGCGATCCGGAAAGCATCCGAGCCCTTCTAACGTGAGGTCGAACGCCCCGTCTGGAGGCATATGCTCCAACGCCGCTCGCACGCGTTGTTCAAGGGTGTCATCCGCATCGGCGAAGAACTGCAGCGTCAGGTGCATGCGGTCCGGACGGACCCACGAGGCCCTGCCGGCTGATGCGATCTGTTCGCGCAAACGGCCGGCGATCCGCCCGACCTGCTCGCGCGTCGCGTCGTCGATGTCGACCGCGATGAATAATCGTTTCCCCACGCACCCGCGATCCCTGCTGATCGCTACTCCGTCATCCACCGCCTGACCATGTCGAGCGCGGCTTGCGATGCCTGGAATCTGATCATCTCGCGACCGCCCACGAAATTAAATGTACGAACGCGCGTCTCGATGCCGCCGTTGCGCGCCCACGCCGCCGCTATCGCGACCATCCCGACGGGCTTCTCCGGTGTGCCGCCGCCAGGACCTGCGACACCGGTAATGCCGACAGCCACATCACTGCGCGCGATGCGTGCCATCGCGCTCGCCATGGCTTCGGCCACGGGTTCGCTCACCGCGCCGTGCGCGGCGATGAGCGAAGGCGGCACGCCGAGCAGATCGGTCTTCGACTGATTGCTGTAGACGACAACACCGCGATCGACGTAGTCGGAGCTGCCCGGCACTTCGGTCAGCCTCGCCATCACGAGCCCCCCCGTGCACGACTCGGCTGCCGCAATACGGAATCCGCGGGCGCGGAGCAACTCCCCCACGACCTGCTGCATCGTCTCGCCCTTCGTGCTGAAGAGATCGCGGCCGAGTGTCCCGCCGACCGCTGCAACGGCTTCGTCAAGCGCGCGATGTCCCTCCTCGGCAGTCGACGCGAACGCCGTCAGGTGCAGCTCGATCTGGCCGAGCGATGCAAGGATCGTCGTCGTAATCCTCGTCGACGCGGCGAGCCACGTCGCATAGAGCGGCTGCATCTTTTCTTCGACGTACGACTCGGTCTGTCCGGTAATGCGCAACACGCGGCGGAACAGCCGGGAGGCCCCAACACGTCCGAGCAGGCGCTCCTCGATAACCGCCTCGAACATAGGCCTCAGCTCGCGTGGCGGACCTGGCAGCAGGACGATCAGCTTTGTCTCGTGTTCGATCCAGAGCCCTGGCGCGGTTCCATTCTTGTTCGGTAGCACGGTTGCGCCCGCTGGCACCATCGCCTTGCGGCGGTTGATCGCGGGCGTCACGAGCCCGCGGGACGCGAATCGCTTTTCGATCGCCTCGAAGATGTACGCGTGATACTCCAGCGGCCGGCCGATGAGATCCGCGACGACGTCGCGCGTGAGGTCGTCGTCGGTCGGGCCGAGACCGCCCGTCAGAATGAGCAGGTCGCTTCGGTCCAGCGCATCCGAGACGATCGCCCTCAGGACGCCGCGGTCGTCGCCCGCAACTGCTTTTCCCTGCAGGTCGATCCCGATTTCGTTGAGACGCTCGGTGATGAAGAGCGAATTCGTATCGACGTGGGTCGGCGTCAGCATCTCGCCGCCGACGGCAATGACTTCTGCTCTCATGCGGATTCGGGCGCTCCGCCCCGTTCCCGCATCATGATAACCATCCCGGCGCGAAATAGTACGCGCCACGCAGCAGAAGATTCGCGTAGATCGCCGCCATCGCGTCGTCCGCCATCACACCATAGCCGCCGTGTAACCGCTCGAGCCGTCTTGCCGGAAAGGGCTTCATCACGTCGAGCGCGCGAAACAGCAGGAAGCCGAGAAGGATGCCACCCCAGCCCACCGGGATCATGAACAGCGTCATGAGCATGCCCATGACTTCGTCGATCACGATCGGACCGGGATCGACGCAGCGCAGGTCCTCCTCGCACGGCCGCGTCAATGCGACTCCGGCCACGGCGAGCCCGACGATGATCACGAGATCGAGGTACGGAAGGGCGGCATAACGGGCCGCCAGATAGACCACCACTCCTGCGGCCGAACCGATGGTCCCTGGTGCGACGGGAAAAAAACCGATGTATCCAAAGCTGCAGACAAAGACCGCTAGACGACGCATCAGCTGAGGTTACGTGGACGAAGGGCGCACCACGCGGGTGTGGGCGAGGCGGTCGTGAAGCGCGAGACGGTCGGCGCCCAGCACGCCGGGCACAAAGCCGGCGCCGAGCGGCAGCGCGGAGACAACGTAGGCGAGCGTACGAATCGTGGCCCGGCCGATCGGGACGGTGCTCTCTTCCTGCGAGATCACCTTGATACCGACTGCCATCTTGCCGATCGACTGTCCTCCCACGGCGGTGAAGGCGATGAAATAGCCACCGTTCAACAGCAAGAGAAACGCGACGAGCGGGAGCAATGGCAGGTCCAACAATTGCGCCGTGCCAAGACCGAGCAGCCGGAGGGTGAAATACAACACCAATGCATCGAGCGCACAGAGGAGAGCGAGATCGACGAGTGCCGCGACGATACGCCTGAACGGCGCGGCGAGCGCTTCTCCGGAAGTATCAACAGACGACGGCGCGGGCGCGGACCGGCTGCTGTCGAAAAACATGTCCTCGTGCGGAGGCGTCTTTGTGGGCCGCGTGCGGGCGCGCGGCACTTCAGGGGTCGCACGCCTGACCCCGAGCGGTGCCCGCGGTCTCACGGGCCCAGTAATCAGCGGCGCGTCGTCGCGAGTATTGGCCACGCTGGAGAGCTCGGAGCGGTGTGGAACAGCGGCCCGATCCCCGATCTCGGTGGGTGACGGTGAAAACAGGGGCAGGTCCTCGACCTGTTTCTCGTCCAGCGCGCCGATCACCCGATCGAGGTCGAGCGGCGGCCTCGACTCGTCAGGTCCCAGATCCAGGGGCAGGTCCATCGGATCGGATGCGCCTGCGGACAAGGAGAACTCGTAGCCGCAATTCCGGCAGCGATCGCCGCTTTCAAACCCGAGATATCCACACTTGGGACATTTCATTGTTTGGCCGCGACGCCGCCAGGTGAGGTTTCGAATGCGAGAAGCTCGCGCTGAATGGCCGCTTTCAGCTTGTCGGCGTCGGCGCGCAGCGGATCGGTAGGCCGCACGAGATCGATGGCACGAAGCGCGTCGTACGGACGGCCTGACGCGAACAGGGCTCGAGCGCGATCGAGCGCCGTCTCCGCGCTCCGCGGTACCATGAGAGGCTCCTCAGCGAGGCGCACGGGCGCCAGTCCTTCGGAGGCGCCGGGCGTCAGTACCGGGATCAACTCGCGGATGCGATTCCAGGAGGCGATGGTCACGGCCCCGACGGCGAGCAGGAACATCGCGATCATGACGCTCGTCAACAGCGAGCGCGGACTGTTCGAGGCCACGGTGCGCGGCCGGAACGGCAGCCTCGACAGCGGCGCCGTCGGCGCCGGCTCCATCGGCGTGGCGGCGTGAATGCGATCGATGCGCGTGAGAAACGCGAGCGCCACGTCGTGGGCGCCACCACGCTGCACGGCGGCATTCAACATCTGCCGGGCCGCTTCGATCTCTCCCCGCTCGAATGCAGCGACGCCGTTGTGGAGCAGTTCTTCCGACTCGCGCTGCTGTTCGGCCATCGCGCTGCGGGCACGATCGATGTAGGCGCGTGCACGCGCGTGATTGCGATCGAGAAACAGCGCGCGCGTCCAGACGTCGATGGCCTGCGCGTAGTGCTGCGCAAAATACTGATCGAGTCCCGCAATCAGCAAGCTTTCGATTTTTGCGTCGCGCTCGGCGTCGCCGTCGGTTGACGCCGGGATCTGGCTGGTTGGATTCGTGCGGAGCGGATCAGACATGCTCGCGAGGAAATTATGCGGCAGAATCAGCTGTGATACAAGAGCCTAATGCCGTTGATTGAGTGCGTACCGAACGTGAGCGAAGGACGTCGGGCGGACGTCATCGCCGCACTTGGCGCCGCCGTCGCCATTCCCGGCGTGCACGTGCTCGATCAGTCATCCGACCCATCGCACAATCGCACGGTCTTCACCTTCGTCGGCGAGCCCGGGCCTCTGCGAGACGCCGTGCTCCGTCTGTTCAGCGTGGCGGTTGACGCGATCGATCTCAGGTCGCACGACGGCGTCCACCCGCGCATGGGCGCCGTGGACGTGGTGCCGTTCATACCGCTGAACGGCGCGACGATGCAGGAGTGCGTCGAGCTGGCCACAAGTACGGCTGCACTCGTCGCCGAGCGGTTTGCCGTTCCAGTGTTCCTGTACGAGGATGCGGCGGCGAATGACGAGCGTCGAAGCTTGTCCGAAATCCGGCGAGGCGGCGCGAACGGCGTCGCTCTTCGCATGAAGCAGGCAGCCTGGCGGCCGGACTTCGGGCCGGCTGCGCCCCATCCCACCGCAGGCGCCACCGCCATCGGCGCGCGTCCCATTCTGATCGCGTACAACGTCAACCTCGCGTCGAATCGCCTTGGCGTCGCGAGGCGCATCGCATCGGCGATCCGCGCGAGCAGTGGCGGGCTTCCTCACGTCAAGGCGCTCGGCATGCAGCTCGACAACGGCATCGTCCAGGTGTCGATGAACCTGACGAACTACAAGGAAACGTCGATGACCACGGTCTTCGACGCCGTGACGCGCGAGGCGGCGCAAGACGGCGTGCGCGTGCTGGAGAGCGAGATCGTTGGGCTGCTGCCGGCCGATGCGCTGCCGCCAAATCCGGCGCGCAGGCTGAAGTTGCGGGGAAAGGATCTCGATAAAGTGCTCGAGACGCGCTTGAACATCGACAAAACGAATAACGAAGAAGGAGGAACGAAAAATACCTAGGATGCGGCGGCGCCCCCCACTATTCGTTTTTCGTTCTTCGTTTTTCGTTCTTCGTTACTCGTTACTCGCCACACTATCCTCTGTTTCAGCGTCCGTTCTCCTCGGGACAATTCCGAACGCCCGCATCTTCCTGTACAGATTGCTGCGCTCGACGCCGAGCACTTCCGCCGTGCGGGAAATATTGCCCTGTTGATGGGCAAGCTCGCGCAGGATGTAATCGCGCTCGAATTGATCCCTCGCGGTGTACAGCGGCATCGCCGGTGCCGTGGGGTCGTCGACCGACTTCTCGCCGAGCGAATCACCAGACAGAAAGGCGAGGTCGCGGTCGGTGATCTCGTCGTCCGGCGCCATGATGACCACCCGCTCGATGACGTTGCGCAGCTCGCGCACGTTGCCGGGCCACCGATACATCTTCAGCCGGGCCATCCCGGCGGGCGTCACGGTCTTCGCCCGCCTGCCGTATTCCAACGCGAAGTCTGCGATGAAATGCTCCACGAGCAGCGGGATGTCTTCCGCGCGTTCGCGCAAGGGCGGCACGAAAATGGGAATGACGTTCAGGCGGAAGTACAGGTCCTCTCGAAAACGCCCGCCGCGGATCTCCGACAACAGATCCTTGTTCGTGGCGGCCAGCACCCGCACGTCCACCTGCACGCGGGACGTGCTGCCGACGGGCTCGGTGACTTGTTCCTGTAGGACGCGCAGCACTTTCGCCTGCGTCTTCATGCTCATGTCGCCGATCTCGTCGAGAAAAATCGTCCCCGTATGCGCCGCCTCGAAGCGCCCCTTACGATCGGCGACCGCGCCCGTGAACGCGCCCTTCACGTGGCCGAACAGCTCGCTTTCGATCAGCTCTTCTGGGATGGCTGCGCAATTGACTTCAACGAACGGCTGGTTGCGCCGGCGGCTCAACGCGTGCACGGTGCGCGCGACGAGCTCCTTGCCCGTGCCGTTCTCGCCGAAGATCAACACGCGCCCGTTGGTCGGCGCGGCCATCGCGACCTGCTCGCGCAGCTGACGCATGATGAGGCTTTCGCCGACCATCCTGCCGTCGCGATCGACGCGGGCCCGCAAGGCCCGGTTTTCTGCCTCGAGGTGACGCTGCCGAAGCGCGTTGCGGACGACGAGCACCGTCTTCTCCAGCGACAGCGGCTTCTCGACGAAGTCGAACGCGCCAGCCTTGATCGCCTTGACGGCCGACTCGATGTTGCCATGCCCGGAGATCATCACTACCTGCGAATCGACTTTCATCTGCCGCAGGCGGGCGAGCGTCGCGAGACCGTCGAGCCCCGGCAGCCACACGTCCAGCACGATGACGTCGAACACTTCGCGGATGACCCGATCCAGGCACTGCTCGCCGCTCTCGACGGCATCGACGATGTAGCCCTCGTCGCGGAGCACGCCGCTCAGCGCCGATCGCACGCCCGGTTCGTCATCGACGATGAGAATTGAGGCTCTAATCACTGACGCTCCTGGTTCAGGGTTCCGGTTCCAAGTTCCGCGTTCGTGGCGGCGCCTCGAGATGAGGAGCGCATCTTCTCAAAGACGGCGCGGCGTCTTCACACGCCCACCGCGAACCTGGAATCGGAACAGGAACATGGAACCTAACACGGCAGCTCGATTGTGAACTTGGTCCCGCGCGGCTCGTTGTCGCCGACCTCGATGGTGCCGCCGTGCTCGGCGACGATGCGACGGACGATGGCGAGGCCGAGACCGCTGCCGCGGCGTTTGGTCGAATAATACGGCATGAAGAGCTTCTCGCGCTCCGCCGGAGGGATACCCGGCCCGTCGTCGGTGACGATCAACCGGACGAGCGGCGCGCCCGGATCGTGCTGCGTCTCGAGGGTGATCACCCCCGAGCGGTTCATGGCCTCGATCGCGTTGTCCACGAGGTTGATGACGACACGGCGCACCTGCTCGCCGTCAACCCTGACCTTCGGCAGGCTCTCGGCGAACCGCCGCTCGAAACGCACTTCGCCCAGCAGTCCCTGATACAGCGCCAATGCTTCGTTCAACAACGCGTGCAAATCCGTTGGCACCGCACGCGGCGCCGGCATCCGCGCGAACTGCGAGAACTCGTCGACCAGCGCCTTCAGCGAGTCGACTTCGCCGACGATCGTCGACGTGCACTCCTCGACGAGCGCCAGCGTCGGCTCCGGGCTGTTGTTGAAGTGGCGCCGTATGCGCTCGGCGCACAGTTGAATCGGCGTCAGCGGATTCTTGATTTCGTGCGCGAGGCGGCGCGCGACTTCCCGCCACGCAGCCACCTTCTGCGCACGAATCAGCGGCGACACATCGTCCACAACCAGCACCAGGCCGTCCGAGCCTTCGGTGCCGCGAAGCGCAGTCGCCACGGCGGCCAGCTGGAGCTCCCGGTCGTCGCGCGTCAGCGGGATTTCCTGCGCCGACGGCTCGGTTCTGCCTGCGGCCACGGACCGGAGCAACGCACCGAACGGCTGGAGATCGTCGCGGCCAAACACCTCCGCCGCAGGCTGTCCAACCGCCGACGGGGCAAGTCCGAGCAGTCGCATGGCCGCGCTGTTGAGCGTGCTGATTTTTCCCACGGCGTCGATCGACACGACGCCGGTGGCGATCCGCTCGAGGATGGTCTCGATATACCGCCGGCGTCCTTCCACCTCGAGGTGTTTGCGCTCCAGGTCGACCGTGGAGCGCTCGAGGCGCCGTCGGCTCTTCCCCACTTCGGTCGCCATGCTGTTGAACGCCTCGACCAGCGATCCAAACTCGTCGTCGCTCACCGTTTCGCGATCGACTCGGTAGTCCAGATGCCCGGCCTCGATCTCCCTCGCGGCAGTCGCGAGACGCTGGACAGGCTCGGTGATGCGCTTCGCGAGATACAAGCCCATCCACGTGGCGCCCACCAGAATCATCAGCGTCATCATCAGGAAGAACGAGAGGTACACGCCGAAGAGCGGCTGCCGCAGCACGCGGAGCTGCGTGTAGTCCTCGTACGCGTCCTGAATGCGGCGTGCGCTCGACGCCAGCTCGCCTGTCAACGAGTCACTGGCAATGACGATGGCGACGGGGTCGGACGTCGCGGCCCTCCGCACGACCGCTGCCGCCCGAATGAGCTCGCCGGCGCTCGGCAGGTGCTCGGGCGTTGGCGGTTCCATCTGGCCCAGCGCCGCGTGAGCCGCCATGCGATCGGCAACGGCGCGCGCGTATCCGCGCGGCATGTCTGGCGCGGCAACGTCGACATATGGCATCACCTCGGGAGGCTGCGCGCCCGGCGTGAGGCGATACACCTCGACCATCTTCACGCGTCCATGCGTGACTTCCGGGAGGATGCGATCGCGGACCGCCGCAACGTCGGCGCCATTGAACGCCGCGCCGGAAAGGCCGGCGGCCATCCGCTGCACCTCTGACGTAAGCCGCGCCTGGCGATCGCGGTAGTAGTCGCTCGCAATCAAGTCGGCGGCCGTCAACACGTCTTCGACCGGCGCGTTGAACCAGCGATCGACGCTGTTGCGAATCAGTTCGCTGCCGACCAGCAGCACGAGCACCGCCGGCACCAGCGTCATGCCAAGCAGCACCGCCACGAGCTTTCCGCGGAATCGCGCGAACGGGAGCGCGCGCCGCCGCTCGACAATCAGCTTGATGACGTTGCGCGCGAGCACGAACGTCAGGCCGAGCAGAATCGTCAGGTCCGCGGCCCACAGGCCGTAGAGCACGAATTCAGTAAGGAAGTCTGGAGAAAGGCCCGCCGACCGGTTGGCGAGCGCGACGATGCCGACGAGCGCGGCGAGCAGGACGATCATGCCTGCCAGGATGAGCCGCGGGTTGTCGCGCAGCGGGCGGCGCGGCGGAACCATCATTCTTTCGCGTTCAGCAGATCCTTGAGCTCTGTCATGAACTCGCCGATGTCGCGGAAATGCCGGTACACCGACGCAAAGCGCACGTAGGCCACCTTGTCGAGCTTCTTGAGCTCCTGCATCACGAAGGCGCCGATCTCGTTCGTGCTGATTTCCTTTTCGGAGCGCTCCTGCAGCGTGCTCTCCACGCGATCGGCGACGGCTTCGAGCGACGCGACGCTGACCGGGCGCTTCTCGCAGGCTTTCAGCAGGCCCGCGACCAGCTTCTGCCGCTCGAATCGCTCGCGGCTGCCGTCCTTCTTCACCACCATATAGGGGATCTCGTCGATCCGCTCGTAGCTGGTGAAGCGCTTGCCGCAGCCGAGGCACTCGCGGCGGCGACGGATGACTTCCCCTTCGCGGCTTTCGCGCGAGTCGACAACCTTATCGCCGAGGTGCGCGCAATACGGACATTTCATTCGTCAGTACCGGAAACACATGACTGATCTTCTGATCTCCTGTTCAAGATTTTCCCTCCGCCGCGGCATGAGCGAGATTGCGGATGCCGCCGAATCCTAGGCCGTCCTGGATGACGAACAGAAAACCGAGCACGATCGTCGGCAGCAGCGAGACTGCATGCAGGACGATCGCCGCGCCCACTGCGCGGTCGTTGGGCACGGCATAAAACGAGGTGAGCCCAATCTGTACCGCCGCTTCGAAACCGCCGACGCCGCCGGGCGTCGGCACAGAGACGCCGACAATCAGCAGCGCGATCAGCAGAAACGAACCGGTGAACGGCATGGCGATGCCGAAGGCCCTCGTCACGGCCCATATGCCGAGGCCGATCGAGAGCCACAGTGGAAACGACAACGCCAGCGCCAGCGCCAGGCGTCTCGGCGTGCGCACCACCGCCAGCCCTTCGGAGAACCTCAACAGCACGCCTGCCAGCCGGTGTGTGAGTTTGCCTGGAAGCAGGTGCTCGAGCTTGTAGGCCCAACGGCCGGCTGCCGCGGGATCGCGCGCGGCCACGAACATCGCGAACAGCACGAGCAGCGCCAGCGCTCCGACCGTCACGCCTCCGACTTCGACCAGGCCGTACAGCCGGCGGTCAGCCCGGTCCATGCCTGGATCGAAAAACAACACGAACGAGGCGAGCAACATGACGCACGTGACCGCATCGAGCAGCCGCTCGATGATGATCGTGGCGAACGTCGCGGTCGCACTCAACCCCTCCTGCCGCGCCAGCAAGTACGGACGAATCACCTCGCCGGCACGCGCGGGCAGCACCGCGCTCGCCGCAAATCCGATGGTCGTCGTTCGAAACGCCGCCGCAAACCTCGCGTGGCCGATTGGCTCGAGCAAGTACTGCCACCGGAGCGCGCGCAGCACCATGGTCATCACGGTGACGCCCGCCGACAGCGTGATCATCCAGGGATCGGCCAGCTTGATTTCCGTCCACACCACGTCCAGGTGGGCGCCGCGCAGGAAGAGCGCGAGCAAGCCAACCGACAGGACGACGATGAAGGCGGTACGAACCGATTTCTTCATGGAATTTCGGCCAAAAACAGCGGGTCTACTATAAGGGGGGTTGCGGGGAATGCCAAGAACGCATTAGTAGTGGTCGCCGCCGGAACGGGGACGGACTTGCCAGTAAATCGAGTCCCCGATAAGATCGGCGCTTTTCGCCTTCAGTCGAGGTTCCTCCATTGGCATCGTCTGCACTCATTCTTGACACATCCCTTGACGGCCTCACACGGCATTCACAAGGTAAGGTTCGCGACATCTACTCGTTCCCTGACGACCCGAGCGTGCTGCTCATCGTCGCCACGGATCGCATTTCGGCATTTGATTACGTGCTGGGATCGGGCATCCCTGACAAGGGCAAGGTGCTTACCCAGCTGTCGGCGTTCTGGTTCGGCGAGACGAGCGACATCGTGGCCAACCACATGCGATCGACGCGCGTCGGGGACTATCCGGCCGCCGCACACCAGCACGCCGACATACTTCGGGGGCGGTCCATGCTGGTCCGCAAGACGGAACCGTTTCCGATCGAATGCGTTGCGAGGGGATATTTGTCAGGCTCCGGCTGGAAGGAATACCAACAGAGCGGCTCGGTGTGCGGCGTCAAGCTGCCGCCCGGACTCCGCGAGTCGGAGCGCCTGCCCGAGCCGATCTTCACACCCGCGACCAAAGCCGCAACCGGCCACGACATCAACATCAGCGAAGAGGAAGCAGGGCGCATCGTCGGCCGTGAGACCATCGAGACGCTGCGAAAGATGACGCTCCACCTCTATTCACGCGGGGCGGCGCACGCCGAGCACCGCAGCATCATCGTCGCGGACACGAAATTCGAGTTCGGCCGGGTGCTCGACGGACCTGGCAAGGGCGAGATCATCCTGATCGATGAAGTGCTGACGCCGGATTCCTCGCGCTTCTGGCCTCGCAACGCGTACGCGCCAGGCGGACCTCAACCGAGCTTCGACAAGCAGTTCGTGCGCGACTATCTGGAAACGATTCGCTGGAACAAGCAGCCCCCGGTGCCGACCCTTCCCGACGAGGTGATTCAGAAAACCCGCGAGAAATACGTCCAGGCGTTCCGTCTGCTCAGTAGCCTCGAGCTGGAATAGACCGCGCCGCGACACATGAACGAAAAGCTCGATCGACTGATAGAAGAAATGATTCAGCGCGGGGTCCGCTTTCCCGAGGCGACGCGAGAGTTCGAACGCCGGTTCATCTCGCGGGTCCTGGCCGGCTCGGACGGCAACCTGTCGAAGGCAGCCGACGAGTTGGGCATCCACCGGAACACTTTGAGCCGCAAAATGGCCGAACACCGGATAAAACGACGGCCGTAGCACGGTTTTTAGCACTCTCCCCTTGACAGCGCCAAAATCGATTCGCTAAATTAGCAGTCTTGTAGGGAGAGTGCTAAGACCCGCCTACGCGCTGGCGCGCGCCGGGTGGGGCAAGCTGCCTGAGCATGTCCGCGTACGTCGAAGAAAACACGTTATTCACTTACACAGCTGGAGCGACCTATGAATGCTAGACCGCTACACGACCGCATCCTCGTGCAACGCATCGAGGAAGGGGAACAGAAAGTCGGCGGAATCATCATCCCGGATTCCGCAAAGGAAAAACCGCAGCAGGGCAAAGTTGTCGCCGTCGGCAACGGCAAGGTCAAGGACGACGGCGGGCGCATCGCGCTCGACGTGAAGGCCGGCGATCTCATCCTCTTCGGGAAGTATTCGGGCCAGGAAATCAAGCTCGATGGCGAGGAGTATCTGATCATGCGCGAGGACGAAGTCCTGGCGGTGATCGATTCGGGCGGCGGCAAGAAGAAATAGTGGCCGACCGCGGTGCCGGCCTTCTGGTCGGCCTGAAGAATTAACTAGAAAACGGAGCACACGATGGCAAAACAGATTATCTATGGCGAAGAGTCGCGACAGGCGATTCTTCGTGGCGTCAACCAGCTCGCCGACGCCGTCAAAGTGACCCTCGGACCCAAGGGACGCAACGTCGTTCTCGACAAGAAGTTCGGCTCGCCCACGATCACCAAGGACGGCGTGACCGTCGCCAAGGAAATCGACCTCAAGGATCCTCTGGCGAACATGGGCGCGCAGATGGTGCGGGAAGTGGCGAGCAAGACCTCGGATATCGCCGGTGACGGCACCACGACGGCGACCGTTCTGGCGCAGGCGATCTACCGCGAAGGCGTCAAGAACGTCGTGTCGGGCGCCAACCCGATGGACATCAAGCGCGGCATCGACCGCGCCGTCGAGAAGGTCATCGAAGGCCTCAAGAGCCAGTCGAAGCCGGTGACCGGCAAGATGATCGCGCAGGTCGGCACGATTTCGGCCAACAGCGACGCGGAGATCGGCAAGTTCATCGCCGACGCGATGGAGAAGGTCGGCAAGGACGGCGTCATCACCGTTGAAGAAGCCAAGACGCTGGAGACCTCGCTCGACGTCGTCGAAGGCATGCAGTTCGACCGCGGCTATCTCTCGCCCTACTTCGTCACCGATCCCGAGCGCATGGAAGTGGTGCTCGAGAATCCGGTCATCCTGATCCACGAGAAGAAAATCAGCTCGATGAAGGATCTTCTGCCGGTCCTCGAGCAGGTCGCCCGCATGGGCCGTCCTCTCCTGATCATCGCGGAAGACGTCGAAGGCGAGGCGCTCGCGACGCTCGTCGTCAACAAGCTGCGCGGCACGCTGCAGGCGGCCGCCGTCAAGGCGCCGGGCTTCGGCGATCGCCGTAAGGCGATGCTCGAAGACATCGCGACCCTGACGGGCGGACGCGCGATCACCGAAGACCTCGGCATCAAGCTCGAGAACATCAAGGTCGAGGATCTCGGCAAGGCGAAGAAGGTCACCATCGACAAGGACAACACGACGATCGTCGAAGGCGCGGGCAACCCGAAGGACATCGAGGGACGCGTCAAGCAGATCCGCACACAGATCGAGGAAACGACCTCGGACTACGACCGCGAGAAACTGCAGGAGCGGCTCGCGAAGCTCGTCGGCGGCGTTGCGGTCATCAAGGTCGGTGCGGCCACCGAAACCGAGATGAAGGAAAAGAAGGCGCGCGTCGAAGACGCGATGCATGCGACCAAGGCGGCTGTCGAAGAGGGCATCGTGCCAGGCGGCGGCGTGGCGTTGATTCGCGCGGGCAAAGGGCTCGAGGGGATGAAGCTCGACGGCGATCAGCAGATCGGCGTCAACATCATCCGCCGCGCGATCGAGGAGCCGCTTCGGTGGATCGCCACCAACGCGGGCAAGGAAGGCTCGATCATCGTGTCGCAGGTCAAGGAGTCGACAGGCTCGACCGGCTACAACGCGCAGGACGACAAGCTGGAAGATCTGATTGCCGCAGGCGTCATCGACCCGACCAAGGTCGTGCGCTCCGCGCTTCAGAACGCGTCGTCTATCGCGTCGCTTCTCCTCACCACGGAAGCGCTCGTGTGCGAGCTTCCGGAAGAGAAGAAGGAAGCGGCGATGCCCGGCGGCCACGGCGGCGGCGGCATGGGCGGAATGTACTAACTTCGCTGTAAGTGGAAAGTCGAAAGTGGAAAGTGGAAAGTGAAAAGGCCCGGGGAGAAATCCTCGGGCCTTTCGTTTTCACACGCGACCTGCGCGCGCGTCCGACGGACCTGACGCGACCTACCTCAAAGTGAAAGCGATCGCGATCGTCACGAGCACCGGGACGGGTTGTCCCTGCCTGGTGCCGGCCTGGAAGCGCCACTGGCGTGCCGCCTTGATCGCTTCCTGATCGAGTCCGAACGAGGCATCGAGCGAGCGCACGACGCGGATGTTGCCGACGGAGCCGTCGGGCTGCACGATGCACTCCAGGAGTACTTCACCCTGAATCTTCGCGCGCATCGCTTGCGCCGTGTACTGCGGCTTGACCTCTTTCAGCAGTCGCGGAGTCTCGACGCCATTACCCGGCCGATACGCTCCGCCACCGGCGCCGCCACCAAATCCATCGCCGAGACCTGAGCCGCGGCCCGGGCCGATGCCAGTGCCCTGCCCTGTGCCCGCACCACCGCCGCGTCCAAGACCGAGCGAGTCCGACGTCGGAATGCCTTCCATGGCACCAGCCTGTGCGAGATCCGCAGAGGCAAGCGTCTGTGCCGGGATAGTCAGATTCTGGAGGGGATCTTCCGGTGGTTTGTCTTTGGGCTTTTCGAGCGCCGGCGGTTTCTCGACCGGGACGGTGATCTTTTCCTTGCCCTTGAGCTCGACCTTCTTCACGGGCTCGGGCGACTCGTTGCCTCCGCCGCCACCACCGCCGCCGGGGCCGGGCACGTCCAGCCAGACAATTTGATCGTTGAGCTTATCGAATGCGCGCGTCGCCATCGGTGCGACGGACGGGTTCATGGCAACCCAGACCGCAAGGGCGAACAGCGCGCAATGGATCCCGAGTGACACGGCGAGCGCACTCGCCGATCGCTTCGGGGTGTCCTCGAAAAGAAAGCGTACTTGAGGCGGCGCGTCTGCGCGAAGGTCGCTCATGTGTTAGAGATGCGGGCCGCAGGAGAGGCCTACGATCTATTTTGCGCCCTCATCCTGAAGGGTGCAAGTTGCAAAACCGAAGCCACTGGGGTTCCGGGTTCCGGTTCCAAGTTCCTCGTTCGAACTGGAACCGGCACCGGAACCCGGAACCTACACCCGTCCTGTCCAGGCTCCAATTGCAGCGTTGCCGCCCCCATATGAGTGCAATACAGCCAGCGCATCGGCCGCTCGTGGCTCGCTGTGGATCGCCACCAGCACGCCGCCACGGCCTGTAAGCACATGAAAGATGCGGCCATCGTGCGCCTGGAAGCCCACGCGGCGCATCGTGCCGGCAATGCCCGCCTTCATGAGTCCCTGGTCGCTCCCCTGCAGCGCGGCGACCAGAGGCCCCCGGGCCATCACCGTTCCCAGGTCGTGCACCTCGAGCGACTGCGGCGCACCGAGCTGTCGCTCGATGAGCGCACCCATTTCGGGCGACGCCTTCCCGATGATCGACAGTGACTCGACCAAGAGCCCCTGTTTGCGGAGCGCGTCAATCCCCTTTTCGGCCCAGGCGACGTCCTGGAACACGCCGACGGTAAATCGCCCGGTTTCTACCTCGACTGCCATCCTGATTCCTTCTCTCTTTTCGTTCTTCGTCTTTCGTTTTTCGTTCTTCGTTTTTCGTTCTTCGTTCTACCTTCTTCGTTTTTCGTATCTCAGTCTTCCCACTCCGTGTGCACAACGCGGCCGAGACTGCGTCTCGCCAGCAGCCCGTCGATCTCGGCGGCCCGGCCGTTGCGCGCGTGCACGCCGATGAGGATAGCGCGGCCCGCTTCAATCTGCGCGCACCACGCATCTGCGTCCGATTCCGCCATTCCAGCCTTCATCAACGTCGATTTGAGATCGCCTGCGACCTGTCCGGCCACATGACCCGCAACCTCGCCAAGCTCGGCTGCCAGCGGCCCCGCTGCGACGACGGCGCCCGTTCCCGGCACACCGATGGCGATGGCGGCCAGAATGTATCCGCTGAGCTCCCCCAAACGCGACGCGGCCGATGAATCCTCGAGCTCCGATCCCGGGCTTGCGTCAATCTGACTGCCGATTCGCTCTTCGTCCTGATGATCACGAGCCACGACCGAGAGGTCCGCGCGGTCGATGCCCAGGGCGTGCGCATCCCGCGCGGCGGCGGCCGCAGCCGCGACATCAGCAAAGAGCGCCATCAACAACGGATGAGACATCGTTAGGGCTAATCTATAACAGTCGTCAGGCGGCCGTCGACAATCGAGGGTCCAAGTCGGCCAGTCGGCAGGCTGCCGACGCGACCGCCGACTGAGACTGTTGACCGCCGACTGAGACTGCGGTCTCTATGAGAGTCTCCATTCTCGGCGCTGGCCCGGCCGGAGCGATGGCCGCGATACGGCTGGCGCGCGCCGGCGCGTCCGTCACTCTGTTCGATCCCAGTCACCCACGCGAGAAGCCCTGCGGCGGCGGGCTCACGGGACGCGCACTTGCGCTGGTCGCCGACGTCATCGACGTTCATGCACTGCCGGCCGTAGTGGTGAACGCCGCAACGGTAGAAGGGCCGAACCGCAGCACGCGAGTCGCATTGATCGATCGCGGCGCGACCCCCGGCAGTTCCCTCATCGTGGTCAGCCGCGCCGTATTCGACCGTGCGCTCACTGACGCGGCCGTGGCCGCCGGTGCCCGCCTCGTCGCAGAACGAGCGATCGACGTCGCGCCGCGCGGTACGCGGATGGTGGTTCGCACCGATCGCGGCGCATATGACACCGAGCACGTTCTCGGCGCCGACGGGGCCAACAGCCTCGTGCGCAAGAAGCTCGCTCGCCCGTTCGGCCGCGCCGAGCTATCGGTCGCCGCCGGCTTTTTCGTCCATGGTGCGACGGACTCGACGATTGCGATCAAAACGATGTACGAGCCTCAAGGGTACCTGTGGTCGTTCCCACGGCGCGATCATCTTGCGGTCGGCGTCTGCGCCGCGGCCGCGCACCACGCCTCGTCAGCCCAGCTGCGCGGGCAGTCTGCGGCGTGGATCCAGGAGCACGGCCTCCACCAGAACACGAGGATCACGCCGTACTCGTGGCCCATTCCGAGCATCGGTTATGAGACCACCCGGAAAGCGCCACTGGGCGGCTCTGGATGGATGTTGCTCGGTGACGCCGCGGGCCTGGTGGATCCCCTGACGCGCGAAGGTATCTATTACGCGTTGCTGTCAGGGCAATGGGCAGCCGAGGCCCTGCTGGCCACGCCAGGACCGTGCGCGGAGGCGCTGTACGCAGACAAGATACTCAGCGTGATTCAGCCCGAGCTCGCCCGCGCGGCACGGCTGAGCGCCGTCTTCTTCACGCCGGCGTTCTCCGCCCTGCTGGTGCGGGCCCTCGACGAAAGCGCCGGCATTCGAGACGCCTTCGTCGACCTGGTGGGGGGCGTCCAGCCCTATCGTGGACTGCGGCGGCGCCTGCTGGCGACGCGTCAATGGTCGCTCGCCGCGCATGCGATTCGCATGCTCATTCGGCCCGGATTTACTGGTACAATGCTCGACGTCGCCTTTCCCTGGAAATGGCAACAAGGAGTTAGACATGGGTCGGATTGGCTTGCCTGAACTTTTCATCATCCTCTTCATCGTCGTGCTGATCTTCGGAGCGAACCGTCTGCCGCAGCTCGCCACCGGCATCGGCAAGTCGATCCGCAGCTTCAAAGAGGGGATGAAAGAGGGCGACGACGACATCAAGAAAACCTAGCGGCGCCGCTTCCCTTTCTGGCGCTCGCGGCGGCCAGGCCGCTGCTTGCGCTGCTTTGTGGAACGTCGCTGTTCGTGCTTGGGCCGCGCCTTGCTATGCCTGGGCCCACGGCGACGCTCATCGGTCCGGACCGACTCGAGAATTTCCACCAGCCCGAGATCGATCTGACGGCGATCCATATCCACGCGAACAACCTGGACCTCGACACGATCGCCAAGCTGGTACACCTTCTGGGTGTTCTCCCCGCGCAGCGAGTGCGTCTTCTCGAGAAACCGATAGTAGTCGTCGGCCATGCTCGACACGTGCACGAGCCCTTCGACGTAATGCTCGGTGAGCTGAACGAACAACCCGAACGCGGCCACGCCGGTGATGTAGCCCTCGAACTCTTCGCCGACCTTGTCGGCCATGAACCGCACTTTCTTCCATTGCACCAGCTCGCGCTCGGCGTCGTCGGCGCGCCGCTCCATGTCGGAGCAGTGCCTCGCCATCTCGGGCAGATCGGCCTCGAGCTCTTCGACGCGATCCATGTCGATGCCCTTCTGACGCAGCTCGCGCAGCATGCGATGAACGATCAGGTCTGGATAACGGCGGATCGGAGACGTGAAGTGTGTGTATGAGTCGGCGGCGAGACCAAAATGCCCCAGGTTGCGCTCGGCGTACCGCGCTTTCTGCATCGTCCGCAGCATGAGAAACGCAATCGGCCGTTCTTCCGGTTTGCCCCGCAGCTTTTCGAGCAACCGCTGAAAATTCCGCGGCCGCACGGCGCCTGGCGGCGCCGCCAGCGAGTAGCCGAACCCGGAAATGAACTCCTCGAACTCTTCCACCTTCAGCACGTCCGGCTGCTCGTGGATGCGGTAGATGCAGGGCATGCCGCGGCCCTCCACGTAGGTCGCCACGGTCTCGTTGGCGAGCAGCATGAACTCTTCGATCAGCTTGTGCGCGATGTTGCGCTGAGCCTCGACAATCCGCTCCACCTTTCCAGCGTCGTCGATGATCACCTCGGCTTCGGGGAGATCGAAGTCGATCGAGCCGCGGCGCTTGCGGCGGCCGTTCAGCACGTGAAACAGCTGCTCCATCATCTCGAACTTCGGCACCAGGTCTCGATACGTCTGCATCAGTTCTGGCGGCTTCGTCGTGAGGATGGCGTTCACGTCCGTGTAGGTCATGCGCGCCGCGGTGTTGATGACGCCATCGTGGAATTCGTGCCGCACCACCGACCCGTTCGCGTCGACTTCCATCAGGCACGTTTGCACCAGCCTGTCCACGCGGGGATTGAGGCTGCAGATGCCCGTCGCCAGCTCGGAGGGAAACATGTGTACGGCGCGCTCGGGGAAGTACACCGACGTCGCCCGCTCGTATCCTTCCTGATCGAGCGCAGTGCCCTCGGACACGTAATGCGAGACGTCGGCGATGTGGACGCCGAGCCAGTAGTGCCCGTTTGGAAATCGCTCGATGCTGATCGCGTCGTCGAAGTCGCGCGCGTGCTCGCCGTCGATCGTCACGGTGACCGTCTGACGGAAATCGGTGCGGCCGTCGAGATCCTTCGCGCTCACGGGCCCGAATGCGAGGGCCTCTTCAATCGCGGCCTCGCCGTGCACGTCCGGGATCCCGTACTTGCGGATGATGATTTCGGTGTCGACGCCCTGCTCGTTGATGTCGCCGAGCACTTCGAGGACCTTGCCGACCGGACCGCGTGAAGCCGTCGGCCACGTCGTGATTTCCACCACCACCATCTCACCCGGCTCCGCCGCGCCCGACTGGCCGGAGGGCACGTGCACGTCCGTGACGACGCGGCGGTCGAACGGGTGAACGAAGCCGAGGCCCGACTCCGCGACATCGAAGCGGCCAACGATCGTGGAATTGCCGCGCTCGAGGATGCGGATGATCCGTCCCTCGAGCCGGTTCTCGACCGTCCTGCGCTCGATGCGCGCGAGCACACGATCGCCGTGCATCGCCTCTTTGATGTTGGCGGCCGACACGTACACATCGGGAGCATCGCCGCCGGCCTTGTCGGGAATCACGAAGCCGAAGCCGGCCGCGTGCATCTGGAGGCGGCCGACCACGAGGTCCATCTTGTCGGGCAACCCGACGCGCCCGCCCTTGGTCTCCACGAGCTCGCCCGTCGTGACGAGCGACTTCAGGAGGCGGCGGAAGGTGGCGCGTTCTTCCTGCGGAATTTTGAGCGCCTTCGTCAGCTCGCGCGGAGTGGCCGGATGCGTGACCTTGTCACGCATTAATTTCAAAATCTGTTCTCGAGAAAGCATTGGTTTGAATATATCTCCGAATCTGCGGTTCTAGGTTCTGGGTTCTGGGGTGCTGGGGTGCCGGTTCCGGGTTCTTGGTTCGGGTTCTTGGTTCCTATTCAGTGAACCCAGAACCGAGAACCCAGAACCGCAGCGTCAGGGAAAAAGGATGATTTGCAGATCGCCGACGTTGGTGGTGGAAGGCCCCGTGATGATCAGGTCGCCGATCTTCTGGAAGAACGCGTACGCGTTGTTGTCGGCGAGGAACGCGTCGGCGTCGAGCCCCTGCTGTTCCGCGCGCGTGATGGTTGTCGTATCCGAATAGGCGCCTGCGGCGTCCGTAGGGCCGTCGATGCCGTCAGTGCCGACGCTGCCGAGCGCGATGTCGCCTGACGCGGCGGCCAGGCTCCTGGCCACAGACAAGGCGATCTCCTGATTGCGGCCACCCTTGCCGGTGCCAACCACCTTGACCGTCGTCTCGCCGCTGAAGATGACCGCTACCGGCTTCTGTCTGTCCGCAGCAAGAGTCCGCGCGCGATCCAATACGACCGGTCCCATCGTCCTCGCGTCGCCCACGATCGGCTCTTCGGCGACGATGACGTCGTATCCAAGAGAGCGCGCGGTTTCTGCCGCCCCGCTCATCGCGTTGAAGCGGCCTCCGATCACTCGCGTGACTGACTGCGAAAACCGCGGATCGCCAGCCTTCGGCGTTTCCGCGATCGTTCCCTCGAGCCCGGCCCGCAGATACTCGCGGGCTGCCTCCGTCAGCAGCGGTTCGACGCCGAGCCGCTCGATGTAGTTCCAGGCATCGCGATACGTCGACGGATCGGGCACGGTCGGGCCAGACCCGATGACGCTGAGATCGTCTCCGACGACGTCAGAGATTGCGAGACACACGGTTGGACCAGAAGCCGCTGCGGCCAGCCTTCCGCCTTTGACAGCCGACAGATGCTTGCGAATCGTATTGAGCGCCGTGATATCCGCGCCGCCTTTCAACAGAGCGTTGACCGCTGTCCGCTTGTCCTCGAGCGTCAGTGCGCCTGCGGGAACCGCCATCAACGCTGATGCGCCACCCGACAGGAGCACGACCAGCGTCTCGTCGGCATCGGTTCGCTCCGCCACCTCGAGCGCTCGCCGGCCGGCTGCCACACTGCGAGCATCCGGCAGCGGATGGCTCGATGGAATCCACTCCAGGTGTGCCGGCAGCGTGATTGGAAGGTGGGTCCCGATGACGATGCCACCGCGAATGCGATCGCCGGCCACCGCCGCAAACGCATCCGCCATGAACGGCGCGGCCTTGCCGACGGCAATGACGCGCAGGTCCCTGCCGCGCAGGCGAGACGCAATTGCCGGATCCTGCACGGCGCGCTCGATGAGTTGATGCGGGGACGCGGCCTCGATGGCACCGCGTGCAATGTTCAGAAAATGCTGGCGAAAATGCGACAGAACCGAAATCTCAGTGAATGTTCTTCGGATCGGTCCAGCCCGACAGGCCCGTCACCACGTTGAACTTCCGCAGCAGGCCGCTGACGACCTGATCGGCGTTTTCTTTGGCTGAGAGACGTTCGAGTTGGGAAATGATGCGGGTGAGGGCGGCTTCGACCGATGTAATCGCGCTGTCTGAATAATACTCGCGCTGCTGTTCAAGACAACGCCGATGTTTGAGGAACTCTTCCCGATAAAAATCGGTAAAGTTGGACCCGGGCCTCGCCTTCGACTGCGTCATGTAGGGGTAAATTCAGTCTACGAATCAGGCGAGCGACTGTCAACGATAAATCGATTTCAATCGGCGATTTCTCGCGCACCTCGCGCCGCGATGAATCCGCCCAGCGCTCCCACGCCCATACCCGCGAGCAGCACGGCGGCCACATTGGCGATCGAGAGAAACACGAGCGAGCCCGGGTCGATCGCTCCGGCAAACCAGGCAGCCGCACGTCCGCGGACGACGAAAAACGTGATCCACAGGACGATGAGCGCCGCGACCGCGCCGATCCCTCCCTGCAGGAGCCCCTCCATGATGAACGGACCGCGTATGTAGGCAATCGGCGCGCCGACGAGCTGCATGATGTGAATCTCTTCACGCCTGGCAAACAGCGCCAACCTGACGACGCTCGCCACGGTCAGGGCGGCGGCGAACACCAGCAGCGACGCGAGCGCGAACCCGCCCGCCCTCACGAGCCCCACCGCATACATCAAACGCTGAATCCACTGGCGGTCGTAGCGCACGTCGGCGACGCCTCCGAGCGCCGCGGCCTTCTGGGCCAGCGCCTCGACGTCGGCAGGATCCGCATTCGGGCGCAGCCGCACCTCGATCGACGCCGGCAGCGGGTTCGCATTGAGGTCGCCCGCTGCCTCGGCGAGCGTGCTGAAATTCTGCTTGAAGCGCCGCAGCGCCTCATCCTTCGACACCGCTTCGACGGCGGCGACCGACGCGCTGGCCCGCAGCGTCTTCTCGATGGCGGCGCGCTGTTCCGATGTCGCGGCATCGGACAGATACACCGAGAACTCGGCCGCGTCCTGCCATCGCGTGAATACCCGCTCCATGTTGGAGGTGAGGATCAGGAAGCCGCCCAGGACGACGAACGCGACCGTTATCGTGGCGGTGGCGATGATCGACGTCTTGAGGCCGCGCCACAAGCTGGCGGATGCCTCGTCGAAGAAGTACTTAAGCGCCCGCATTCGATCCCGTCTCTGCGCGCTCGTCGGCGGAGATGAGCTTGCCGTGGTCGAGCGCGATGACGCGCCGCCCCACGCGGCGAATCAGATCGCGATCGTGCGTGGCGACGAGGACGGTCGTGCCGCGCGCGTTGACCTCGCGAAGCAGGTTCATGATGTCGAGCGACAAGTCCGGATCGAGGTTGCCGGTCGGCTCGTCAGCAAGTATCAACAACGGCTCGTTCACCAGGGCGCGCGCAATCGCGATGCGCTGCTGCTCGCCGCCGGACAGTTCCTGTGGATAAGCGTTCATGCGGTGCTGCAGCCCCACCCACTTGAGGACCTGAAACGTCTTGCGCTGCTGCGTCGATACCGGCGCCCCGAGCACGCGCGGCACGATCGCGACGTTTTCGAGCACGGTCTTCCTGGGAATGAGCTTGAAGTCCTGAAAAACGAACCCGACGCTGCGCCGATAGGCCTGGACCTGCCGCGGTGAAAGCTCTGCGAGATTCTTGCCCCCGACGGTGATCGCGCCGTCGCTCGGCACGATTTCCCGCAGCAGGAGCCGGAGAAACGTCGACTTGCCGGCGCCGCTCGGGCCAGTGAGGAACACGAACTCCCCTTTGTCGACGTGCATCGACAGGTCACGCAGCGCGTAGACACCGCGGCTGTAGAGCTTTGAGACGTGATGCGTCTCGATCACATGTCCAACTCTCTGCGCAACAGCTGGTTCACCAGCGTCGGGTTGGCTTTTCCGCCCATCGCCTTCATCACCTGACCGACAAGGAAACCGAACGTGCCGGTCTTGCCGTTGCGAATCTGCGCGACGGCGTCCTGGTTGGCCGCAATCACCGCGCGCACGCTCGATACGATCGCGCCTTCGTCGCCGATCTGCGCGAGCCCGTCGGCCGCGACGATGTCGTCGGCCGTGCGGCCGGTTTCGTACATCTTCTCGAGCACCCCTTTGCCGATTGACGCGCTGATCGTCGCTTTCTCGACGAGCGCAATCAAACCGGCCAGCGCAGCAGCGCTGACCCGCTGCCGATCGAACCGCTCGCCAAGCTCGTTCAGCTTACGCGCGACTTCGCCCGATACCCAGTTGAACGCCGCGCGGGGCTGACCCGACGCCCGCGCCGTCTCTTCGAACAGCGGCGTCAACTCGGTGTTCTCGAGCGCGGTCACTTCGGCCTCAGACAGCGCATAGGCCACCATCACGCGCCGGCGCCTCGCCTCGGGCAATTCGACGATGGTTTCGCGAATCTGCTGAATCCGATCCTTCGCGATCCGCACAGGCGGCAGATCGGGCTCCGGGAAATACCGGTAGTCGTGCGCGTCTTCCTTGCTGCGCATCGAGAATGTCTCGCGCGCGGCCGCGTCCCACAGCCGTGTCTCCTGCACGATCGCGCCGCCGCCGTCGAGCACCGCCACCTGCCGGGCGATTTCGTACTCGAGCGCTTTCTCGAGAAAACGGAACGAGTTGATGTTCTTAACCTCGGCCTTCGTCCCGAGCGTGGTCGACCCTTCCGGCCGCACCGAGACGTTCGCGTCGCACCGCAGGCTGCCCTCTTCCATATTGCCGTCGTTGACGCCGAGCGCGATGAGGATCTCACGAAGCTTCCTGAACGCCTCGGCGGCATCCCCCGCCGACCGCAGATCCGGCTCGGTGACGATCTCGATGAGCGGCGTGCCGCTGCGGTTGAAATCAAGGTAGGTCTTCTGGTCGGAGTCCGGAAACCCCTCGTGAAGCGACTTGCCCGCATCTTCCTCCATGTGCACGCGCGTGATGCGGACAACTCGGGCGGCCCCGCCGGAGCCAAATTCGAGCGTGCCGGCCGTCGCCAGGGGCAGCTCGTACTGCGAAATCTGATATCCCTTGGGCAGATCCGGGTAAAAGTAGTTTTTCCGGGCAAAAATCGACTGTTCGTGGACCGTACAGTTCAACGCAAGGGCCGCCTTTGCCGCGAAATCGACGGCCCTCCGGTTCAGTACCGGCAGAGCCCCGGGAAACCCGAGACAGACCGGGCAGACGCTCGTGTTCGGGGCGTGCCCGAATCGCGTGCTGCAGCCGCAAAAAATCTTCGTGTCCGTGAGGAGCCGGGCGTGTATTTCGAGCCCTATGACGGGTTCAAATCCCACGAGGTGTGATGCTATCATCTAATGCGTCCGTTTCCCGGCCTAATCCCTGTAACCGCCTGTAAATGAAAGGCCAGCATCGTCGTATCTATGAGTAGGCACGATCACATGGCAGCTGGCGGTTCCGCCCTTCACGCTCCCGTCGAGGGAGCCGGCGGCGAGACTTCACTCGCCGCACCGGGATCAGCGCGTCCACCTGACATCGAATCTGGCCTGGCCGGCCAGGTACAGGATCTGATCGCTTCCGGGCACGATCAGTCGGCTCGCGACGTCTTCGCGCAGATCGTCGGACGGCAACAGCGCCGCGCCTCGCGCATCGCGTGGCATTACCTGCGCGACGTGGCCGACGCGGACGAAGCGGTGCAGGATGCGTTCGTGAAGGCGTACACGCACATCAAGTCGTTTCAGCGGAACCTCCCCTTCGAGATATGGCTGACACGAATTCTGATTAACGGCTGTCTCGACCGGCAGAAGGCGCGGATGCGCCGATCGCGCTGGATGCTGCCGGTCGCGGACGCCGGCCGCCGCGATCAGGACACCATCGAGCGCGCGACCCGACCGAGCGATCGATCTCCCGAGGCGCAACTGATGGCGCGCGAGTGGCGCGAGCAGCTGGTCGCCGCCGTGCAGAAACTGCCCGAACGGCAGCGGCAGGTTTTCATGTTGTGTCACTACTCCGATCACTCGACGCGAGATGTTGCTGAGATGACCGGTCTGAACGAATCGACCGTGCGCGTGCACCTGTTCCGTGCAATCCGGAAGCTGCGCGCGGCGATGGAAGGACAGCGCCATGCGATTTGATCATCGGATCGTGACCTTCGGGAACACGAACGTGAACGCACATTTGACCGACGACGAGCTGATGGAGACTTGCGTCCTCGACGGCGACAACCGCCACCTGGCGGTCTGCCGGTCGTGCAAGGCGCGCTTCGACGAGCTCGTTCGTTCGCTCCAGCTGATGCAGGACGCAGCGCTGCGGGAGGCGGACACGGCCTTCACCGCCGACCGGCTGCACGATCAGCGCGATCGCATCATGCGGCGCATCGAGCGCCACGATCATCCGGCTGAAGTGGTCGCGTTCCCGCAGCAATACGTGCCGTCGCACTCGACGACGGTGCAGCGCATGCTGGGCCCGGCACGCCGCTGGGTTGCGGGCGCTGCGGCCGCCGGCCTTGCCGCGGGATTGTTCCTTGGGTTCGCCATGGACCGGAACAGCCATCTGCGCGCCGTCGATCGCGCGATGCAGCAGTCGAATCGGACGCTCGCCCTCCAGGCTGCCGCCGACGATCAGTTCTTCATCGAGATCGACGAGGCGCTGGTCGGCTCGCGGCGCGAGATGCGCCCCGATCTCAGCGCGATTGACGTGATGACCACGCCGCTCGAGATACGCGAAGTGAGTTACGTTCGCGAATGATTCGTAAGCGGCGCGCGGTTGACCAATGACCTCTTCGCTCGTGTTCAGGAAGGGCCTCGATCTGAAATCGGCGGTCGCGGCCGAGCTGAATCAGAACTACCACAGCGAACTCGTCCAGCAGATCAAGGCCGACGACTTTCAGTACCGTTCCGGCCGCCTCACGATCCATCTCGCGCGCGAGTTCGGGTTCTGTTACGGCGTGGACCGCGCGGTCGACTACGCCTATCAGACCCGCGAACGGTTTCCGGATCGCCGCGTGTTCCTGACCGGCGAAATCATCCACAACCCGCACGTCAACGACCGTCTGCGCAGTAAAGGCATCCAGTTCCTCAGCGATTCGGACCCCGGCCGTGCGCCGCTGGGTCCTGATGACGTCGTCGTGCTGCCGGCATTCGGCGTCACTACTGGGGAGATGCAGCGGTTCGCCGAGATCGGCTGCGTCATGGTGGATACGACCTGCGGCTCGGTGTTGAACGTCTGGAAGAACGTCAAACGGTACGCCCAGGACGGGTTCACGTCGATCATTCACGGCAAGGTGTGGCACGAAGAGACGCAGGCCACCGCCTCCCAGGCCCTGACCTTTGCGAACGGCCGGTTCCTTGTGGTGTTGAACCTTGACGAGACCAACGCGGTCTGCGACTACATCCGCCACGGCGGCGACCGCGCGGCCTTTCTCGAGCGCTTCCGCGACGCGATCTCCCCTGGGTTCGATCCCGATCGCGACCTTGGACTCATCGGCCTGGCGAACCAGACCACGATGCTGATGTCCGAGTCGCTCGAGGTCCAGGACCTGTTCAGGCAGGCGGTGACCGACCGCTACGGCGCCGAGGACCTTCCGACGCGGTTCCGCGCTTTCGACACCATTTGCAGCGCGACCCAGGATCGGCAGGACGCGGTGTTGGTGCTGCTCAACCAGCAGCCGGTCGACCTGATGATCGTCATCGGCGGCTATAACAGCAGTAATACGTGTAATTTAGCGCGGATGTGCGCCGAAAAGGTGCCCACCTACCACATCGCCGACCCGGAGTGCCTCGAGTCGGCTGACGTCATCCGCCACAGGCCCGCGGGGGGCAAACACGAGGTGGCGGCGAACGGGTGGTGGCCCGCAACCGGAAACGTCACGGTCGGCCTGACGGCCGGAGCGTCGACTCCGGACAATCTTGTCGGTACGACGGTCAGGAGGCTGACGGAGCTGGCAGGTGGGGAGTGACGGGATAGTTGCTCTAGCGCAATCTGTAAACAACCCGTATACCGCCGTCGTATTTGGAGTTAGTAGTCGGTTGAGGTCACTTCCATGCGAATGATTCTGATGGTGATGCTGATGGCGTGGGGCCTTGCCATGCCCAGCAGCCTGTCGGCGCGTCTCGAGGCCAGCACACAACAACAGGACTCGTCCGGCTCGCACTCGAGCCCGCCGCGTCCCCCTTCACGGTGGTGGGCCACCGATAAGTACAAGCAGGAGCTCAAGCTCACCGCGGAGCAATCCGCCGAGCTCGAACAGATCGTGCAGACGACGATGGCCCGCATGAAGGCCGACAAGGAAGACCTCGACCGCGCGCACAGCGATTTCCGTCAGCTGATGGAACGTCCCGCGGCGAGCGAACGCGAGCTGCTCAAGGCCGCCGAGCGCCTCGAGATGGCGCGCTACTCCATCGCCAAGGAACGAACGACGATGCTCGTGCGCATCCACAGCGTGCTGACGCCGGAACAGCGCCGCGGCCTCGACGCCATCGCCAAACGCCACGAGGCCGAACGGAATCGCCAAAAATAACCCCGAGACGCATTTTTATTTCAATGGAGTTCGAGATGTTGGGAAGATCGTTTATTGCGGCTGCGTTGGTCGTGTTGGGATCGGGCGCCGCCTTCGCGCAGAACACGGCGTCAGACTCGAAGCGTACGGAAGCCCTCGTGAAGCAGGCCATCGAGCGGTATGCGGCCGGACTGGAAAGCTCGCGCGCACAGAACCCGCTGGATGCGACTGCCGCGACGGTGCCGCTGACGCTCGAAGACGCGGTTCGCCATGCCGTCGACAACAACCTTGAAGTGGCGGTCGAGCGGCTGAACCCGCAGACATTCGATTTCACGCTCGCGTCGCTGCGCGCCAACTACAACCCGAACGCGACGTCGACCCTTGGACGTCGCGACAACGTGCGCCCGCCGACGAACCTGCTGAATCCCGGCAGCCCGAACGTGTCGACGATGACCTACAACGCGGGCATCACGCAGAATGTGAAATGGGGCGGCGGCAACTACATCCTGACGTTCAACAACAACAAAGTTGTGTCGCCGACGGATCAGCTCGCGCGATTCGACCCGCAGTTCAACAGCTCGTACCTCTTCAGCTACACGCAGCCGCTGCTGCGCGGCTTCAAGATCGATCAAACGCGCCAGCAGATAGCGACAGCCTTCATCAACCGCGACACCGCCGAGCTGAATCTCAAAGCGCGCACCACCAATACGCTGGCGGCCGTCCGCGCGGCCTATTGGGACTACGTCTACTCCATTCAGGCAGTCGAGGTCGCGCGCGAGTCGCTGTCGCTCGCGTCAAAGCTGCTCTCGGACAATAAGATTCGCGTGGAAGTCGGCACGATGGCCCCGATGGACGTCGTCCAGGCCGAAGCCGAAGAGGCGTCGAGGCAGCAGACGTTGACGATTGCCACCGCCAGCATGCGCACGGCCGAGCTGTCCCTCAAGCGTTTGATCGTGAGCGGCACGAACGATCCGCTCTGGTCGCAGCACATCGACCCGGTCGATCGGCCGGACTTCCAAACGGTGTCGATCGACGTCGAGGGGGCGGTCCGGTCCGCCCTTCAACAACGCACGGACCTCCACATCGCGCGCAACAACTTCGAGGCGAACAACGTGTTGTTGAAATCGCAGCGTGACCAGTCGCTCCCCGATGTGGATGCGCTCGTCACCTACGGCGCGTCGGGCCTCGGCGGCGTTCAGTGGAACCTGACCGGGTCTGGACTCGACCAGCAGCGGAACGGCGTCCTCGTCGACGGCGGATTCAACAATGCGCTCGGCACGCTGTTCAATCGCGATTATCCGAACTGGCAGTTTGCGATCAACGTCAGCTACCCGATCGGTGGCAACACGTCCGAAGCGCAGGCGGCGCGGACGCGTCTCCTGATTCAACAGAATCAGGCGCAGATCCGCGCGAGCGAGCTGACCGTGGCGACCGAGGTGACCAACGCCGCGTTGCAGGTGACCAACAACATGGAGGCCCTGGCCGCGGCGCGAGTGGCGCGCGAGCTGTCGCAGCGCCGCCTTGACGCGGAGATGAGCCGGTTCGATGTCGGCATGTCGAACAACTATCAGGTCGTCCAGATGCAGCGCGACCTGCGCGAGGCCCAGAATATCGAGCTTCGCGCACTGCTCAACTATCGGAAGGCTCTGGTCGAGTTCGACCGCGTGCAGCAGGCTGGCCAATCGGGAGGCCAGGGTGGTCAAGGTGGCCAAGGTGGCCAGGGAGCCCAGCAGACAGGCGCGCGCTAGCGTGGTACTCGGATTCACTTATGCGTAAATACGGAATCATTCTGCTGGTGCTCGTCGTGGTAGGCGCAGCGGCCGCGTACTACTTCATGGGCGATCGCCAGGCGAGCGCGGCTGGCCAGTCGACGGCGCAGGACCTCGCTCGCGAACGGCGCCAGCAGGGCGGCGGCGGTGGTATGGGTGGCGGTGGCTTTGGCGGCGGCGGCGGGTTTGCGCGCGGCCCCCGGCCGCCCATGACGGTCGAACTGGCGCCGGTTGCCCGCAAGGACATGATCGACACGATCGTGGTGGTCGGCAATCTCGTTGGCGCGGCAACCGTCGACGCCGTCCCACGAGGCCAGGGACGCCTTGACGCAGTCTACGTGAAGCTCGGCGACCCGGTCCGCCGTGGACAGGCGATCGCCAAGATCGAAGACCGCGAGATCGTCGAACAGATCAAGCAGGCGGAAGCGACGCTGGGCGTATCGCAAGCGACGATTCGCCAGCGCCAGGCCGACCTGAAGCTCGCACAGAACAACATGGAGCGCTCGAAGAGCCTGTACGAGCGCGATCTTCTCCCGCGGCAGACCTTTGACGACACCGACGCGCGCTACCAGGCGGCGCAGGCGCAGCTCGAGCTGTCGATGGCGCAGCTCGAACAAACCAGATCACGGCTCGACGAGCTCAAGATCAACCTGTCGAATACGGTCATCGCGGCGCCGGTCGACGGGTTCATCGGCAAGCGCACGCTCGATCCGGGCGCGAGCGTCGGCGTCAACACGTCCTTCATTTCGGTCGTCGACATCCGCACCGTGCGGCTCGTCATCAACGTCGTCGAGAAAGACCTGCGCCGGATTCATCAAGGCACCTCCGTCGAAGTGGAAGTCGACGCATATCCGGGCGAAAACTTCATCGGCCGCGTGGCGCGTCTCGCGCCAATCCTCGACCCGGCGACCCGCACGGCACAAGTGGAGATCGAAATTCCAAACTCGAGCTACCGGCTGAAGCCCGGCATGTACGCGCGCGCGCGGTTCACGGTCGAGAAACACGACGGTGCGCTTGTCGTGCCGACGCTCGCCGTCGTCGACCTGCAGGGCAAGATCGGGCTGTGGGTGCCCGCAGACGAAGGCGACACGCCGGTTTTCACGCCCGTCACGGTGGGCATCGAGCAGCAGGAATTTACGGAGATCACCAGCGGCGTGAAAGAGGCCCAGCGCATCATCACGACGGGCGCGGCCGCGCTGCGGCCGGGCGATCGCATTGTCTTGGCCGGCCAGCGGGGCGGCCGGGCGAACGGCGCCAATCGCGCGGGCGGCACCGGTCGCGGCCGCCGCAGCGGCGGCGCAGGGACGCCGGACGTGAACGCCAACCAGGCACAGACGCCGGGGCGGTAAGGCGAGAGCTGAAAGCTGACCACGTTTAACGGCAGACGGCAGACGGAGCAGAGATGAGCATTCCTCGAGTAGCCATTGCACGGCCCGTGACGATGTTCATGATCAGCGCGATCATCATCCTCCTGGGCGGAATTTCCGTGACCCGTCTCCCTGTCGACCTGCTGCCGGACGTGACCTACCCGACGGTCAGCGTGTTCGTTCGGTATCCTGGCGTCGGCCCGCAGGAAATCGAACAGCTGATTACTCGCCCGCTCGAGCAGACCGTCAGCGCTGTCGCCGGGCTCGACCAGTTGAACTCGCAATCGTCCGAAGGCATCAGCCGCGTGTCGCTCTCCTTCGCGTGGGGCACCGATCTCAACGAAGCGATGGATGACATGCGCATGCGGCTCGACCGCGTCCGCGGACGCCTGCCGCTCGAAGCCGAGCCGATGCAGATCTTCCGGCAGGATTCGAACGCGATGCCGATCATGAGCCTCGGCATCGAAGGCAACTACGATCGCGTCACGCTGCGCGAAATGGCCGAGAACCAGATCGGGCCGCGACTCGAGAGGGCCGAAGGTGTCGCCGCGGTGACGACCATGGGCGGCCTGCGCCGTCAGATTCACGTCCAGCTCTCCAAGGAAAAGATTGCGGCCCTGGATCTGCCCGTCGATCGTATTTCTGCACTGCTCCGCTCGGAAAACACCAATACACCGCTCGGCGAAGTGAACCAGGGAGAACGGACGTATCTGCTGCGCAGCCAGGCGCAGTTCCAGAGCCTCGACGAAATCCGCAATCTCGTGCTCATGACCCGCGGCGGCGTGCCGATTTACGTCCGCGACGTCGCCGAAGTCGTCGACACGACCGAAGACGTGCGGTCACTCCTTCGCATCAACGGGCTGCCCGGCGTGCGACTCTCCGTGCAGAAGCAATCCGGCACAAACACGGTGCAGGTCGCCCAGGGCATCAGGGACGAAATCGCGCGCATCAACGCGGAGATGCCCAATATCAAACTGAACGTCCTCGACGACAGCTCGGTGTACATCAGCCGGTCGATTCACTCCGTGCAGGAGCACGCGCTGATCGGCGCCGGCCTCGTCACGCTGATCATCTTCCTGTTCCTCCGCAGCTTCCGTTCGACGCTCATCGTCTGCACGTCCATCCCGATCTCCGTCGTCGGCACGTTCGCGCTCCTCTACTTCGCGGGCTACACGCTGAACATCATGACGTTTGGTGGGCTGGCGCTGGGTATAGGCATGGTCGTCGATGCCGCGATCGTCGTGCTGGAGAACGCGTACCGGCACATGGAGCACGGCAAGGATCGCGTGACCGCGGCCATCGAAGGCAGCGAAGAAGTCTGGGGCGCCATCGTCGCGTCGATCCTGACGCACATCGCCGTGTTCGTCCCGCTGCTCTTCCTGACGGGCATTTCCAGCATCCTGTTCAAGCAGCTCTCAGTCGTCGTCATCTTCTCGCTCCTGATGTCGCTGCTCGTGGCCGTCACGCTGGTGCCCGTGCTGTGTGCGAATCTTCTCAAGTTGCCTCCGCCGGTCGAGCAGCGCACGGGCCTCGGTGGGCGCTTGTTCACGGTGAGCGAGAACTTCCTCGAGGGCATGGACGACGCGTATCGGCGATTCCTTCACAAAGCGCTCGTCCATCGTCCCATCGTGCTGGGGATTGGCGCCGTGTCGGTCATCGCGGCAGTGCTGATGTTCCCGCTCTTGAATACCGAGCTCGCGCCGCAGACCGACGAGGGCGTGGTTCAGGTGTCAGCGGAGCTCGCGGCAGGGACGCGCATCGAACGCACCGACGCGATCATGAGCCGCCTCGAGCAGATGACGCAGCAGCTCGTACCCGAAGCGGAGACGCTTATCGCGAGTGCGGGGGCCGGTGGCGGTGGCGGCGGCGGCGGCGGTGGCTTTGGAGGCGGCGGCACGAGCCGTGGATTCATCCAGCTGTTCCTGGTGCCGAAGGATCAGCGCAAGCGTTCGAGCGATCAGATTGCGTTCGAGCTGCGGCGTCAGTTGTCGGGCATTCCCGGCGTCATCGTTCGCGCCAACGCGAGCGGCGGCAACAATCAGCTCAACCGGCTGATGTCCGGCGGACAGAACAACGACAGCCGCATGGGCATCGAAATCCGCGGCGAAGATCTCGAGGCGGGCCGCAAGCTCGCGCTCGAAGTGCAGGACCTGCTCCAGACGACACCGGGAATCGCCGATCCGCGGCTCGCTCGCGATGAAGCGCGCCCGGAGCTCGCCGTGCAGATCGATCGTCCGAAAGCGGCGCTGTTCGGCCTGAACACGACACAAGTCGCGAACACGATTCGCACGAACGTCGCCGGCACGGTCGCCGCGCAGTTCCGCCAGGGCGGTTACGAATATCCGATCATCGTCCGCCTGAGGCAGGAAGATCGCGAGCTGGTGTCGGACGTCAACGACGTCATGGTCAACACGGCCAGCGGCGTGGCCCTGCCGGTCAGAAACGTCATGGTCATTCAGTCGCAGCTCGGGCCGAGTCAGATCGAACGAAAGAATCAGGAGCGCCTGGTGATGGTCAGCGCCGAGCCTGAGATTCCGCTCAGCCAGGCCGTCAAGGCCGTCACGGCGCGCCTTCCCGAAATCAACCGTCCGCAGGGCTTCTCCATCGGCTTTGGCGCCGAGGTCGAGCAGCAGGAGAAAACGTTCAACGAGCTGCGCCTCGTGCTGATTCTGGCGCTCATCCTCGTGTACGCGGTCATGGCGTCGCAGTACGAGTCGCTGCGAGACCCGTTCATCATCATGTTCTCTGTTCCGACGGCGGCCATCGGCGTCGTGCTGGCGCTGTATCTGACGAACACGTCCTTCAACCTGCAGGCCTACCTCGGGGTCATCATGCTTGGCGGCATCGTCGTCAGCAATGCGATCCTGTTGGTGGATTACACGAACATCCTCCGGCGCCGCGACGGAATGGAGTTGCGTGAAGCCGTCGAAGTGGCCGGACGCACGCGGCTGCGGCCAATTCTCATGACCTCGCTCGCCACGATGCTCGGCCTGGTGCCGATGGCGCTCGGAATCGGCGAAGGCAGCGAGCTGCAGGTCCCCCTGGCGCGCGTCGTCATCGGCGGGCTGCTGACCTCGACCTTCATCACACTGGTCTTCGTTCCGACTGTCTACACGCTCTTCGAGGAGGGTTGGAAGGGACTCTGGAAGAAGCACCCGCACCAAGAGGCCGCCGCGCACTAGCTCCGGCCGTCACAGAAGTTTCACAGGGGCGCGCTAAACAACCGTAGCGCGCCCTACGTCTTATATATAGATGCGAAAAACACTATTGATCGTCGCCGCGGTCGCCGTCATCGCCGCCGGCGCCTACGGCTACTACCGCTACACGCAAGTACCGGTGGCGCCGACGATTACGTACGCGAGGATCACTCGTGGCGATATCGCCGAAACCGTAGGGGCGACCGGCACGCTTCAGGCCGTGACGACCGTGCAGGTCGGCACGCAGGTGTCAGGCACCATTCAGGAACTGAACGCCGACTTCAACTCGCTCGTCCGCAAGGGGCAAGTGCTCGCGCGGCTGGATCCCTCGCTGATTCAGTCGCAGATCGAACAGGCGCGAGCCAACCTGATTCGGACTGAAGCCGACCTCGAGCGGCTGCGCGTCGCGCTCGACGACGCGCGAACGAAGCTGACGCGGGCGCGCGAGCTCGCGGAGAAGAAGCTGATCGCGCAGACGGAGCTCGAAGCTGCCGAAGTGGCGGTGCGATCCGCGGAAGCGCAGCTGCGATCGCAGGAGGCCGGCGTCACGCAGTCGCAGGCATCGCTCAAGCAGAACGAGGTGAACCTCGCGCACACCGTCATCGAATCGCCGATCGACGGCCTTGTCATCTCTCGCAACGTGGACGTCGGACAGACCGTCGCGGCGAGCATGTCTGCGCCGACGCTCTTCGTGCTTGCGGCCGACCTGACGAAGATGCAGGTGCTCGCGAGCCTCGACGAATCGGACGTGGGCCGCATCCGTCCGGGACAACTCGTCCACTTCCGCGTCGACGCCTTTCCCACAGACGAGTTCACCGGAAACGTCACGCAGGTCCGCCTGCAGCCCACGACAGTGCAAAACGTCGTGACGTATCAGACCGTCATCGACGTGCCGAATCCGGGCCTGAAGCTCAAGCCGGGGATGACCGCGAACGTGAACATCGAGATCGCGCGGCGCGCCGATGTGCTTCGGGTGCCGAACACTGCCCTGCGTTTCCGCCCGACTCCTGAAATCTTTGCGGCGTTGGGACAGACTCCCCCATCGGGAGGATTCGGCGGCGGACGTGGACCTGGCGCCGGCCCGCGCCCCGAAACACGAAACGCTCAACCAAACACCTCACCCGGGACACCGCAGACCGCCGCGGCTCAGCAGACACCGGCGCCGGAGCGGCCTCGGCGGCAGACGGCACAGCCCGCACAGCCGCGCGAGGCACCTCAATCGCAGCCTGGCGCACAGACCGGAGAGGCGTCTTCGCAACAATCGGGAGGCGGCGACGGTGCCGGCGGCCGACGACGTGGCGGCGGTAATTTTGCCGAGCGTATGGCCAGCATGACGCCTGAAGAGCGCGAACGATTCATGGAGCGCATGAAAGCGCGCGGCTTCACACCTCCAGCGGAAGGACAGGCGGCCGCGAGTTCTTCGCGCGGTGGCCGGGGCCAGGGCCCGAGCGCGCAGGCGCGGACGGACGGAAGCGCACCCGCGCCAGCCAAGACTCGAGCCACGACCGCCACGACGTTCGACGCGTTGTTTGGTCCCCTCATTCAAACCGAAACGTTCGGCCAGGTATGGCTCAACGTCGACAGCAAGCTGCAGCGCGTCCGCACGCGCCTCGGCGTCACCGACGGACAGCAGACGGAGCTCATTCAGGCGCTGGATGGCGAGTTGAAGGAAGGCACGGAGGCAGTGACCAACGTGGTGACAGGCGCGGTGCGCCAGACGCCCACAGCTCCCGGTGGCGCGTTCCCTGGGCTAGGAGGCGGACGGCAGGGCTTCCCCGGCGGCGGCCGCAACCGGGGCGGCGGTTAAGGTCGGTAATGTCAGTCATCTCGGTCCGCGATCTCGTGAAGACCTACACCGTCGGTGAGGTGAAGGTTCACGCACTCCGCGGCGTCTCGCTCGACATCGAGCCCGGCGAGTTCGTCGCGGCGACGGGTCCCTCTGGGTCGGGGAAATCGACGCTGATGCACATACTCGGGTGCCTCGATCACCCGACGAGCGGACAGTATTTCCTTGACGGCCGTGATGTCGCCAAACTCAGCCGGAACGATCTCGCCGAGGTGCGCAATCACAAGATCGGGTTCGTCTTTCAGGGTTTCAATCTCTTGTCGCGGACGTCCGCGATCGACAACGTGGAGCTGCCGTTGCTCTACACGGACAAGACGATGAAGTCGTCCGAGCGCCATGCACGTGCGATGGCCGCGCTGAAGGCCGTCGGCCTCGGCGAGCGCGCGCATCATCATCCAAACCAGCTCTCGGGCGGCCAGCAGCAGCGCGTCGCGATTGCGCGGGCGCTCATCAATCAGCCGTCGTTGATTCTTGCCGACGAGCCGACCGGCAATCTCGACTCGCGAACGAGCGTCGAGGTCATGGGCATCTTTCAGCGGTTGAATGCCGAGCAGGGAATCACCGTTCTGCTGATCACGCACGAGCGCGACATCGCAGAGTACGGCACACGGATCGTCGCCTTCCGCGACGGCCGCATCGTCGGCAACCAACCGGTCGAAAACCGGCGCAACGCGGACACGGAGCTGGCCTCGATGCCGGCGGTGGTCTAGGCGGTAAGCGGCAGCAACAATTTCGGATTTCAGTTTCGAGGATCACCCCATGTCACCCGTCATGACCACGCGGATCGCTTTGAAGGCGCTGGCGCGCAACAAGATGCGCACGGCGTTGACCATGCTCGGCATGATCATCGGCGTCTCGGCGGTCATCACGCTCGTCGCGCTCGGCAGCGGCGCGCAGGCCCAGATAGAGCAGCAAATCAAGGCCGGCGGCACCAACATGGTCACCGTGATGGCGGGCAATTTCACGATGGGCGGCGTGCGCGGCGGCGTCGGGGCGGCATCGAGCCTCAAAATCGAAGACGTCGACGCGATCAAAAAAGAAGTGCCCGATGTGCAATACATCGCACCCGGCGTCAACCTGCGCGCGCAGGTCATCGCAGGCAACCAGAACTGGTCGACCCGCCTGGAGGGCACCGACGTCGATTTCCCGCTCATCAGGCAGTGGCCCGTGAAGCACGGCGTGTTTTTCAGCCCACAGGACGTCAGCAGCGCCTCGAAGGTCGCGGTGCTCGGCAAAACCGTCAGCGAGCAACTCTTCGGGCCCGACGTCGATCCGACCGGTCAGATGATCCGCGTCAGGAATCAGCCCTTCAAGGTGATCGGGATCATGGACACCAAGGGACAGGCGGCGATGGGCAACGACCAGGACGACACGATCTTCGCGCCGTATACAACCGTGCAGAAACGGCTGCAGGGACAGCAGAACATTCAGAACATCACGATCTCAGCCGCGAGCGCCGACTCGGTGAACGACGTGGCCGACGCGATCGCGGTCCTCATGAGAACACAGCACAAGATCGTGGCCGGCGATCCGGACGACTTCACGATCCGCACTCAGCAGGAGATCGCCGACATCAGGACCGCGACGGTCGACACGATGACGAACCTGCTCGCAGGCATTGCGGGCGTGTCGCTCATCGTCGGCGGCATCGGCATCATGAATATCATGCTGGTGTCGGTGACCGAGCGGACCCGCGAGATTGGCATTCGGATGGCGATCGGTGCCAAGGGACGCGACGTGCTGCTTCAATTTCTGGTGGAGGCCGTCGTCATCAGCCTGCTCGGTGGCGGCGTCGGCATCGCGATGGGGTTCGGTATGGCCGACCTGGCGACGCGTATCTGGCAGTTCCCCACATCGGTTCCCGCGGAAGCTGTCGCCATGGCATTCGGCTTCTCCGCCATTACGGGGATCTTCTTCGGGTTTTATCCCGCGCGTAAAGCGGCGGCGCTGGATCCGATCGTCGCGCTGCGCTACGAATAGATTCACCAGGGGATTGAGAGTCCAAACGAAAGTTTCCTAGCCTCCTGTGGATCTTCCCGTGTTGAACAACTCCAACATTGTTTGCCGCGTGACCGGATCGACCATGTCCGGCGCGATTTCCGCCAGCGGTCCCAGGACGAACGCGCGCTCGCGAAAGCGTGGATGGGGAACGGAGAGGCCGTCTTCTTTGATCACCTGCTCGCCGTAAACAATCAGATCGGCGTCAAGCGTACGGGGAGCCATGGGATATGGCCGGGTTCTTCCCCGCTCTTCCTCGATCTCCAGTAAGCGCTCGAGCAGCGTGCGCGCGGACAACCGCGTCTCTCCGACGATCGCCGCATTCAGAAACACGCCGTGCTCGGGCCCGACGCCGACGGGCGCAGTTTCGCGGAAGGACGACACGCTGATGTTGTCGAGGTCGAGCCTCAGAGCGTCGATCGCGTACTCGAGGTGAGCCCGGCGATCACCGAGATTGCTGCCCAGCGCGATAGCGACCCGCACGGGATGTTCGTCTTTCGTAAAAATGGGGTCTGACCCCTAGTTTTTGGGGCGTGCCGCCATGACCGATCCGCGCAGCACTTTCCCGGACGAATGACGGCCGAGGAGATCCGCGCGGCCTTCAGAAGCCTGCTCGAGGACCCGCAGATGCTCGTTCATCTCTCCAAGAATCAGTTGCAGCAGCTTGCGGTGGCGCGCGTTTGTGATGGCGTCGAGGCGCGGCGTCCAGCGATCGATGAATGCGCCCTGGTCCCGGGCATCGGCATCGATGATCGATTTGGCGCTTTCACGTGACGCTTTTCCGCTGACCTGGTCTGCCGAATCAGCCGGCGTAGCGCCCAGCGCCGCAATCGCATCGCCCAGCCATCGCAGGTGCACTTCCTGCCGGCCGAGCACCTGCTGATAGCCGTTGTTGGCGTCGTAGCCTGCGACCGACTGGGCGTTACTCAACCGCGCCTTGAACAGCGCAAGCGTGTCGCGATGGAAATCGTTGAGAAACGTCAGCAGCTCAGCGGGGCTCACGAATTCTGCTTTGCTTTGCAGGTGATGCAGACGCGCGTCCACGGGATGGCGTTCAGCCTCGCCTCGGCGATCGGCTCGCCGCAGTCGCGACAGACGCCGTAGGTGCCCTTCTGGATGCGCTCGAGCGCCTCCTCGATGGCCTGCAGGATTTTGGCGTCGGTCTGCTTGAGCTTCAGCTGGATGTGGACTTCGTTGTTGCCGGTCGCCTGATCGGCCAGGTCACCCTGGCGCGTGTTTGTGTCGAGGGTGACGGTAAGGGGATCGCGGCCGCCGCCGGAGAGGATGTCTCCCCGTTTCCGCAGCAGCATGTCTTTGAAGGGCGTTACGTCCATATCCAACCAGACATTTTAACTATTCGGCACGGAGCGCCGCAAGCGGCTTGCGTTTGAGGACATCCGCGCTCGCTGCGACCCCGATGATCATGATGAGCACTGAGGTCGCTACCGTACCGATGACGTTTTCATGCAGCGCCGGGCGCCACGGAATGTCGAGCGCAAAGCGGCTGACGCCCCAAGCCAGCGCGAGAGCCCCGAACGAACCGACGGCGCCTGCAATAGTCCCGAGCAGCCCGTACTCGACCATCAGCATGGCGGCGATGGCGCGCGAGCTGGCGCCGAGGGTCTTGAAAATGGCCGCCTCGTAGACACGCTGGAATTTCGTGACGGCGACCGCGCCCACGAGAATGAGGCCGCCCGTCAGCACTACCAGGCTGCCGACCACGTCGATGGCGACGATCACAACCTGGAAGACTTTACGAATGGACTCGAAAAGCTCGCGCAGGTCGATGACGGACACGTTTGGAAACCGCACCACGAGGTCGTGCGTGAGCTTGCCTCGCTGCGCCGCGTCCGCGAGGTTCGCGCGGACCGGCGCGAAGAACCAGTGCGGAGCGCCATCGAAGGTGCCGGCGCCGAACACGAACATGAAGCCGCCGCTGCGTCCCTCGCGCCACTCGACCCGGCGGATGCCGCTGACGCGCGCATAGATCGCGCGCCCGAGCACGTCGAAACGCATCACGTCTCCAACCCCGATACCGAAGCGCTCGACGACGCCTTCCTCAATCGACACTTCCGGAAGGTCCGTGCCTTGGGGCGTGTCTTGGGGTCTGACCCCAATATCAGCATTTTGGGGTTTTTCGGCCAGATCAGCGCCTTGGGGTCTGACCCCCGTACCGGTACGGGGGTCAGACCCCAAGGTCGGCTCAGACCCGACCGTCGGCTTCGGGAACGCTCCCTTGACGAGCGTTTCGTTCGACTCCAGGTGGCCGCGATACGTAATCGTGTACTCACGCGACAATTGGCCACGTCCCTTGAGGTCTTCCACCTCATCGAGATTCACGCCCTTGCCGGTGACGCGCGCGCGCAGCACGGGAATGAAAAGCGGCTGTGACTCCGGTGGCAGCCGCTCGGCGAGAAAGGCCTTCATCTCGGCGGCCTGGTCCTGCTGGATGTCGACGAGAAACATATCCGGTGTGTTTTCGCCTATCTGCAGCGCGAACTGATCGAGCAGGCTCACCTGCAAGCCACGCACACCCATGATGAAAAACGTGCCGAGCCCTACCGTCAGCAGAATGACCCGCGTCTGATTGCCTGGACCGCTCAAGTGCAGCACCGCCTGCCGCATCGGAAACCACGACGAGCGCGCCAGCGGCTTCGTGAGCCGCGTCAACAACCAGCCGATGCCCTGGAGCACCAGGGTGAGGGCGATGAACCCGGCGCACACGCTCAGGCCCACGTTAATCGACGCCGCCTGCCACGACGCCAGTGCCACGAGCGCGCCAGCAACAACCACCGTCGCCGCGATCTGGAACCAGTCACGCCGGCGTCCGGCCGTTTCCTGCCGCAGCAGAAGAGACGGCTTCACCTGACGCACTTCGAGCAACGGCACCATCGCGAACAGCAGCGACACGAGCACCCCGACGCCAATCCCCTGTGCTATCGCAGACCACGACAATCCGTATTCCACCGATAGCGTCCCTATCTGGTTCATGTCTTCCGGGATCACCGCAATTGCAATCCACGCGAGGACGACCCCGATCACGCTGCCGATGACGCCGAGCGCGACGGACTGGAGAAGATACACGCTGAGAATCTGCCGGCTGGTGCCGCCGACGCATTTCATGACGGCGATGCTCTTGATCTTCTGACGCACGAAGACACGCGTTACGCTCGATACGGCGATGCCGCCCAGCACGACAATGACGAGCCCGACGAGACTGAGGTAATTCTCCGCCCGCTCGAAGTCCTCGCCGATCTGCTCCTGCCGATCGCGATAACTCCGCACGCGCACGAACTCGGCTCGCAAATCGGCCTGAAGATCGCGCGCGAGCGTGTCGATCTCGGATTCGGGAACGCGAAGCAGCATCTGCCGCGACACCCGGCTGCCGAATGTGACCAGCCCCGTCTCGGCGAGATCCTCGTAGTCAATCAGCACACGCGGGCCGAGGCTGAACGCGCTGAGCGAGCGCCCCGGCTCGAGCGCGATGAGGCCGCGAACGACGAACTGCGCCTTGCCAATCGCAATAGCGTCGCCCACAGCCAGGCCGAACTGCGACAGCAACTCCGGCCGCACGAGGGCGCCGTTGTTTTCGAGCAACGAATGCGAGTACGGCCTGCCGTCCTGCAACGTGAGCTGGCCGTAAAAAGGAAACCCCGCCTGGACGGCACGAAGCTCGACCACTTTGGTGATGTCGACCCGCTCATCCGCCGGCCGTGCCATCGTCACCATCTCGATGGCGTCGATCCGGCTCGCGTTCGGGATGCGGCCGAGGCGCGACGCAATGCGTTCCGGCGTGCCGCTCTGCCATGGCCGGTCGGTGGAGATGAAAATATCGGCAGCCATCAACGAGCGCGCTTCGGACGAGAGCACATGGCGAACGCTCTGAATCACCGATCGCAGGGCGACAATGGCGCCAACGCCGATGGCAATGCACACGAAGAAGAAGACCAGCCGTTTCCAGGCCGATCGCGTTTCGCGCAGCGCCGTCATGAACACAAAGCGCATCAGACTCCCACCCGCTCCGCCACTTTGCCATCGCGCAGGTAGACGCGAGCATCGGCCATCGCGGCGATCTCCTGATCGTGGGTGACGACGACGAGCGTGACGCCGCGGTCGCGGTTGATGGCCAGCAGCAGCTCGATGACGTGGTGCCCTGTGGCGCTGTCGAGATTGCCTGTCGGCTCGTCCGCCAGCACGATCACCGGCTCGTTGGACAGCGCTCGTGCGATGGCGACCCGCTGCTGCTCGCCGCCTGACAGCTGCGACGGGTAGTGGTGTCCGCGATCCTCGAGCCCGACTTCCACAAGCAGGTTGCGGGCACGAGCGGCGGCGTCACGCCGGCCGGCAATCTCCATCGGCACGAGAATGTTCTCGAGCGCGGTCAGCGACGGGATGAGGTGAAAGGACTGAAACACGAACCCAATCTTCTCGCCGCGGAGCCGCGCGAGCTCATCTTCGCCAAGCCTGGTGATGTCGATGTCGTCGACGAGGATGGATCCGCTGGACGGCGCGTCGAGCCCGGCGACGAGGCCAAGCAGCGTTGACTTGCCGCTTCCAGACGGTCCGACGATGGCTAACCGCTGGCCCGATGGCACCGCAAGATCGATGGGATGAAGAATCGTGAGCTGATGGTCACCACTCCTGACCGTCTTCGACACGCCGCGCAGCTCGATCATTTCTGAATCATCGTTTTGACGGCAGGCCACAGGTGATCGGCGATGCGCGCGGCGCCGGAACTGGTGGGATGGATGCCATCCGCCTGGTTCAGATCGGGCACGCCCGCAACGCCTTCGAGAAGAAAGGGCACGAGCGTGATTTTGTTCTCTCGCGCGAGATCTCGAAATACCTGACGAAAAGCCGCAGCGTATTGTTCCCCGAAGTTCGGCGGCGCCTCCATGCCCACCAGGAGCACTGGAATCGCGCGCTGACGTGCCCGGTGGATGATGCTCTGCAGATTTTCCTTCATCTGCGCGGGCGGCAGGCCTCTCAACCCATCGTTGGCGCCGAGCGCAAGAATCAGCAGATGCACATCCCCTTCGAGCGCCCAGGTGGCTCGGCGCAGTCCGTCAGCGGAAGTGTCGCCAGAGACGCCCGCGTTGACGACCTCGAGGTCGATTCCAGCCTCGCGCAGTTTGCGCTGCAAAACGGCCGGGTACGCGTCCTCGCGCGGAAGACCGAGACCGGCCGTAATACTGTCGCCGAGCGCGACGATACGAGGAGAACTGGGTGCGACGGGTGCAAGAGGTGCAGCGGGTGCAATGGGCTTGTCCGCCGCAGCGGTTTGCGATGGGGGCGCGGAGGCGGCTGCCGGCTGCTCGGACGGCACCGCTGTCTCGGATCCGCCGCACGCAATCGCCGCAAGCACAACGAGGGAAAGGAGAACGCGCGTCAATCTTCTCTATCTTACCCCTCGGCTGCGCTCGGGACCGGCTGTCGTATACTCGCGTCCGTGGTCACCATCGCCTTTCAGCCGGCGCTGGCTCGGGCACGGGCAGCCCTTCAGCGCGGACGGCATGCTGACGCGATCGGCATCCTCACGCAGGCGCTGAAGTCGTCCGCGGTCAAGCACGAAGACGAGCTCGGGCTTCGCTACGCGCTCGCCGAAGCCTGGCTGATGGCTGACGACCTCGCGCAGGCGTCGGCGACGCTCGGGCGGCCGCCCGATCGCGACCGCGAGGATCTACCTCCCGCGCTGCTCTCGACACTCTGGCGCCTTCACGGCCGCATCGCGTTTGCGAAAGGCGACCAGTCGCGCGCGATCGCGCTGCTCGGCCGAGCCCTCAGGCACGCGGAACAGGCGCACGACTCTGAGGCAATCGGGCTCGCGCATTACGAGCTGGGCTTGTGTTACAGACAGGTCGGCGACCTGGCAATCGTGCGCGAGCACATCGCGAAGGCCGCGCCGGCATTGCACGCCGCGGGCAATCGGCGCTACCTCGCCATCCTGCACTCGATGTCTGGCGTGGTGCTGGCCCAGAGCGGCCGCGTCGAGGAAGCCATCGCCGCGCTGCGGCAAGCCGAGCGGATTGCCGCGTCGGTACAGGCGCAGGATGTGCTGGGCATCATCAGCAGCAACCAGGCGAACGTCGTGATGCTGCAGCACCGCCACAAGCAGGCGCTCGCATTGGCGGAGCGGAGTGTTGGGCTGCAGGAACAGCTCGGGCCTGGCCGCGGCCTGGCGCTTTCGCTCACAACGCTCGGACAGATTCTCGTAAGGCTGGGTAGGTTGCAGCGTGCGGAAAAGGTGCTCCTCCGCGCGCTCGAGTCGAGGGGCGAGACCCAGTTCAACGAAATCACCGGCGCCGTCTACGACTCGCTGGCGCAAATTGCGTTGACGCGCGGCGGATACGAGGCAGCAGGCGATTACCTGCGGCAGGCCGGCGAGGCCTATGGCAGCTACGGCGGGCAGACTGGCCTATGGTACGAATGGTCGATTCGCGTTCTCGAAGCCAAGCTGGCGGCGCGGCGCGGGGCAAGCGAAGACGCGCTGAGATTGGCGAACGAAATAGCAGCCAACGCGCCGCCGGCGGAAGCGATTCAGGCGGAGCTCATCGCGTGCGAGGCACTGCTCGCGGGCGGGCGCACTCTCGACGCGGAGAAGCGAATCAGCAGCGTCGCGAACCGTATCGACGCGCGCGCCATGCCCGGCTCATGGGGTGAATTCCTTCGCCTGCGCGGGACGCTGCACGGATCGGCCGATCGGCTGTCGGAGGCGTACCACGACATCGCGCAGAGTGCGAGCGTCTTCGAGCTTATCGGCGAAGGCTACCAGCTCGCGCTGAGCCATCTCGCCCTTGGCCGCCTGGCCAGCCGGGTCGGCGCCCGCTCGCAGGCCGAGCACCAGTTTGCGCTTGCCGGATCGATGTTCGAATCCCTCGGCGCCGCAATCGATCTCGTCGAGACGCAGAAAGCCATGTCGCGACTGCCAGACGTCGAGGCCAGCGATCCGCTCTCCTCCATCGATGCCGACGACGCTGTGGTTCGACGGCTGGTCGACGCGGCGGCGTTTCCGGAGCTGCTCGGGCACGAGACGGCGGCGGCCGTTCGCGATACCCTCGACGCCGATTGCGCGGTCGTGTTCGTCGCTCCGCCCGACGCCGAGCTCAGACTCGTGGCGTGGACGGGCGACGATGTCGAGCGCGCGCGAGCGATCGCCCTCCGCGCGATCGGCCGCTCCCACGGCACAGGATGGGTGATCTCGCAGCAGACGGGGCACGACCTCGACGGACCACGTTTCGTCGCGATTCTCTCGCCGCGACCGGTTGCCGATCCGCTGCGCAGGCGCCTGCGCATGATCGCCGCCATCGCTGCGCAGGGGTTCGATCTGTGCGCGGCACGCCAGCGCCCAGTCGCCCCCGCCGAGATCAAGCACGAGCAGCCGCTCGAGCCGTTGCTGCCTGGATTCCTGTGCGCCAGCCCCGCGATGATGCGCGTGGTCGAGCAGATTCAACGGCTGCAAGGGAATGAGCTCACCGTGCTCATCACCGGCGAAAGCGGCACCGGCAAGGAGCTTGTCGCGCGCGCGATTCATGTCGGCTCGCTGCGCAGCTCTGCGGTGTTTCTGCCCTACAACTGCACCACGACCACGCGCGAGCTGGCCGACAGCCAGCTGTTCGGCCATCGCCGCGGCAGCTTCACGGGCGCGGTCAACGATCAGCTGGGCATCGTGCGAACCGCCACTGGCGGCACCTTGTTCCTCGACGAAATCGGCGACCTGCCCCTCGACGTCCAGCCCAAGCTGCTCCGGTTTCTCGAGCAGGGCGAGATCATGCCCATCGGCGAGACGCGCCCTCAGCGCGTCGATGTGCGTGTCATCGCTGCGACGAATGCCGACCTCGAACAGCGAGTGGCAGAGGGCAAATTCCGCGAGGATCTGTACTACCGCCTCACGGTGATCCGTATTCTGATTCCGCCGCTGCGGAATCGCCGCGAGGAGATCCCCCACCTCACCAGCTTGTTCCTGCGTGAGATCTCAGAACGACTGGATAAGCCGGACGTCTTTCTTACACCCGACACGCTCGAACTGCTCGCCCAGTATTGGTGGCCCGGGAACGTGCGTCAGCTTCGAAACGAGATCCAGCGGCTGGTGGCGCTCAGCCGGGCCGGCCAAGGGATCGGCCCCGAGCACCTTTCCCCCGAAATCACCTCGGCGGCCATTCGGCAGCACGCCAGCGGCGACGCCCCAGGCGTCGCGTCACGCCTGCCAATTGTCTCTTTAGCCGCAGCAGTTGACGGCCTCGAGCGCGAGCTCATCGAGGCGACGCTGCACCAGAGCAGCGGAAATATCTCGGAGGCCGCGCGTAGTTTGGGTCTGACCCGTAGGGGTTTGTACCTGAAACTACGCCGCCTGGGCTTCGAAACCGCACCTTTTGCGGATACTAAGTAATCAGTTACGAGCGTGTATGGATACTTAGTATCCATCTTTTCCCACTCAGCCGCCTCATTGTCGGCTCACTCTAATCCATCTAAACATCACACTCACCATGGCTTACGAATGAAAGCCAACTGTTGCACGGGGAGGCCAATCGATTGGCCAATCGATTGATAGACAGTCTGCCGTCGATTGGTTTCCTGGAGGCCCCCAATGCCCGCACTGAGCAACGCGACGAGGACGACCATCATGCCACGCAGATCCGAGCGCCACCCGCTGGTCTTGCCCGCCCGCGTCATGTGGAAGGACACGCGCGGCGCGCTGCGATTTGCCAGTGTCGTGACGCGCGATGTCAGCGAACATGGGATTTTTATCGAGTGGAAGGAAGCGACGACAATTCCGCTCTACCGCCTGGTCACCTTCCAGCTCGAACGCGACGCGCGCAATATTGACGGCGTACCGCAGGCGCTGCGGGCGGGAAAAGTGCTCTCGGCTGTCTATCGTGCGGGTGACTTTCAGAAGTCGACGGGGACTCCGGAAGGCTATGGCCTGCGTCTCCTCGTCGAGCCCGGGATGCGGGCGCACGCGGCAGCCTCAGACCGCGTCGAGGCCACCGCGTAAGATTCGCTCATCCTCTCAAATGGCTGCCTGAATCGCGGCGGCCATTTCTTTTGTACTGGCCTTCCCGCCCATGTCCGGGGTTTTCGTATTCCCGCTCGACAGCACTTTGGTAATAGCCGCGACCACCGCATCGTGCGCCGCGGGCTCACCCAGATGATCGAGCATCAGGGCGCCCGCCCAGATGGCGCCGATCGGGTTGGCGATGCCTTTTCCTTTGATGTCGGGCGCGGAGCCGTGAATCGGCTCGAACATCGACGGGTATTTCCGTTCGGGGTTGATGTTGCCGCTCGCCGCCAGGCCCAGACTGCCCGAGATCGCCGCGCCCAGGTCCGTCAGGATGTCGCCGAACAGGTTCGACGCGACGATGACGTCCAATGTCTGCGGATGGGTGACCATCCGGGCGGCGAGTGCATCGACGTGGTACTTCTTGAACGCGACCCCCGGATAGTCCTTGCGGACTTCGTCGACCACCGTGTCCCACAGCACCATCGAGTGCTGCAGCGCGTTCGATTTCGTCGCACTGGCGAGCTCGCGCCGTGGACGCCGTGACGCCAGCTCGAAGGCGTAGCGCGCGATGCGGCTGATGCCGTGCCGCGTGAACAGCCCAGCCTGCTCGACGGCTTCGTACGGCGTGCCCGCATGAATCCTGCCGCCGATGCCGGCGTATTCGCCTTCGGAGTTCTCGCGCACGCAGATCATGTCGATGTCCGCGGGGCCGCGATTGGCGAGCGGCGATGTGACTCCCGGGAACAGACGCATCGGCCGGAGGTTTACATACTGGTCGAAGCGCTGCCGGAGCGGGAGGATCAACTCCCACACGGCCACATGGTCAGGCACCGAGGGGTCGCCGACAGCGCCGAAATAAATGGCTGGGAATTCCGCCAGGCGATCGAACGCATCGGCCGCCATCATCCGGCCGTGCTTCGAGTAGTACGCGCAGCCGTAGGGAAACTCCACGAGATCGAAGGCGAAGCCGCTGCGCGAGGCCACCGCCTCGAGCACCGTCAACGCCGCCGGAATGACTTCCTGACCGATACCGTCGCCTGGAATCACCGCAATGCGGTGACGCTTCGCACTCATCTACGCTCCTCCGGCGCCGACCTGAAGGCCGGCACTACGATTTTTTCGTTCTTCGTTTTTCCTTCTTCGTTTTTCCTTCTTCGTTATTCGTTTTTTGTTATTCGTTTCACTGATGCACAACATCCCTTGCCGCCGGATACCCGGGAATGCTCGTTGCCGCGCGAACGGCACGCAGAATCGCCTCGACCATCGCGTCGGCGGCCAGCGCGCCGATTCGCGACACATCGTCGTTCGCGATTCCTCCGGTCGCGAGCGCGAACACGACATCCCCGTCGCCCATTGTGTGCGCGGGATAGATCGCCCGAGCCAGTCCGTCCTGCGCCATCTGCGCGACCTTGGTCGCCTGCACTTTCGTCAACCGGGCGTTGGTGGCAATCACGCCGATCGTCGTGTTCTGGCCCACCTTGCTTGCTGGCTGCGCGCTTCCCCGCAGAAGCTTCCGCGCATCCGCCAGGGTCTTTCCATCGGGCGCGAGAGCTCCCGCGACCACAGCCCCAGTGCTCGGATCGACGACGTCGCCGACGGCATTGACAGCGACGATCGCCGCCACGACAAGCGTGACGTTGGGGCCGGCCGCGACGCTGATCGACGCCGTGCCCAGGCCGCCTTTCATGGCGCCGCTGCCCGTCTTGCCAACCGTCGCGCCAGCGCCCGCGCCCACGTTGCCCTCCGCCACGTCCCCGTCGGTCGCTGCGGCGGCCGCACGATAGCCGCAGTCCGCAGTGGGCCAGATATCGGGCCGGTTGCCGACGCCGAGATCGAAAATAATCGCGCCCGGAACGATTGGCACTTTTGCGACCCGAGTCTCGAAGCCAATCTTCCGTTCGTAAAGGTACTTGCGGACCCCGGTCGCCACATCGAGCCCGAATGCGCTGCCGCCTGAGAGGAACACGCCATGAACCTGCTGCACCAGGTTCACTGGATTCAGCAGGTCCGTTTCGATCGTGCCCGGCGCGGACCCGCGAACATCGACGCCGGCCACGACTCCCGCTTCTGCAAGGATCACGGTGCAGCCGGTCGGCCGTTCTGAGCGCGTGACGTGTCCCACCTTGATCCCGGGAACATCCGTCAGACCACTTCTGGAGCGTGTGGTGGTGCTGATACGTCCCTCCTGCTGGCCGGCCAACACACCCGTTGCCGCCGCCACAAACACGGCGACGATAGCGGCCGCAGGTGTTCGTCGCATCGCGACATTCTAGCGTGGTTGGTTGGTGGTGGGTGGGTGGTGGATGGTTCGTGGTTGGTGGTGGATGGTTCGTGGTCGGCGGTCACAATCTAGCTTCACCACCAACCACCCACCACCAACCCCAACCGGCACGACCCACCAACCCCCCGCCACTTGAAATAGTCCGCACTAGATGTCAGATTCGTAGCAGATGCCGGATCAGCTCGCGAGGCAGCGAAGCACCACGCTGCTGTTTTATGGGTGCGTAATCCTCCTGGGTTACCTGCTCTACCAGATGTTCGAGCCGTTCCTCAGCCCGCTGGCGTGGGCGGCCATTTTCGCGGCGTTCTTTCATTCCCGGCACAAGCAGCTCGAAGCCAGGTTCGGCAAGACGACGGGCGCGTCGATCAGCACGGCCGCCGTGGCGATCATCATCGTGGTGCCTTTCGTGCTCATCGTCATGGCGTTTGTCGATGAAGCGAGGCAAACCCTGGGCGCCATCGATCTCGCGGCCGGCGGATCGCGAGGGCTCGCTCGCGTGCAGCGCGCCTGGAGCTGGCTGCAGCGGCAGCGATTCGGGAGAGACATCCCGAACCTCGATGTCATCCTCAAGATGGGCGCCTCGCGTATCGCGGGGCTCGTCACGGAGGGCGTCGGACAGCTCGCGCGGAGCATCGTCGTCGTTGTCGTCAACGTCATCATCATGCTGTTCGCGCTGTTCTTTTTCTTTCGCGACGGCGACACGATCATGGCGCGCCTCCGGCGCGTGCTCCCTTTCGATCCGTCCTTCCGCGAGGGTCGCATCCGCGAGACCGCCGAGCTGATCAAAGCCAGCATCAGCTCCGGCATCATCGTCGCGCTCGTGCAGGGTGCGGTCGGTGGCCTGACCTTCGCGGTTCTCGGCATTGGCGCGCCCGTCTTCTGGGGCGTCATCATGGCGTTCTTTTCGCTGCTGCCGCTCGGGGCGTGGATCGTGTGGGTGCCGGTGGCGATTTGGCTGCTGCTGACTGGAGAAGTTGGACGCGGTATCGCGTTGTCCGCCATTGGCGCCGGCGGCATCAGCCTCATCGACAATGTCCTGCGGCCGATATTGCTGTCCGGCCGCACGCAGATGAACGGGCTGCTCGTGTTCATCAGCCTGCTCGGAGGGATTGCCACATTCGGCCTGCTTGGCCTCGTGCTCGGGCCGGTCATCATGGCTACGGCGATCAGCTTCGTCGACGCCTATGCGACAGAGCGAAGAGAGTTGGCGGTCATCGATGACGTTTCCCCAGAGAGCGATCGGCGCGGCAAGGCTTGAGGTTCCGGTTTTCGAAGAGATCGAAGCCGACCGCTCGGCCACGGGCCAGGCGCTGATTATCGTCGTGGCGTCGAGCCTCGCGGCCGGCATCGGCCTGACATCGAGCCTCTATAACGCGCCCGTCCTCCATCGCGTCATGCTCGCACTGCTGCTGTGGGTGTTCTGGGCGATCTCCACCTACATCGTCGGCGTATACGTGATGCCCGAGCCGCAGACCAGCACGAGCGTCGGCGAGCTGCTGCGGACCATCGGATTCGCCGCGTCCCCTGGCATCCTGCGCATTCTCGGCATTGTCCCCGGAATCGGCGGTCTCATCTACATCATCTCCACGGTATGGATGCTCGTCGCGATGGTGATCGCGATCCGCCAGGCCCTCGACTACAAAAGCACGGCGCGCGCGGTCGTGGTGTGCGTCATTACCGGCATGATTGGCGTCATCATGGCGGCGCTCTTCGGTGGGCTGCTCCTGTTCGCAGCCGAAGAGGTTGTATCCTGATGTGTGCAGCCTGAATGAGCGACACCGCCGCCGAACCCAAACAGACACCGCAGCCGGTCAAGACCTCTTCACAGCCTGAAGATCGCATCCTGCTCGAAGGGCCGCATTCGCGCCTGCGCGAAGCCCGGCTGATTCTGAAAGCGCTCCGCGATTTCATTGTCGGCTTTCGCACGTTCCATTTCTGTGGTCCGTGCGTGACGGTATTCGGCTCCGCACGAATTCGCGAAGGCCATCCGTACTATCAGCTGGGCGTCGACGTGGGCAAGGGACTGGCAGGACTTGGATTCACCGTGATGACGGGGGGCGGCCCCGGATTGATGGAAGCCGCTAACCGCGGCGCGCGCGAGGCCGGCGGCCGCTCCGTCGGAGTGAACATCGTTCTGCCGTTCGAGCAAGCGCCCAACCGGTACTGCGACCGCATCGTCACGTGCCGCTACTTCTTCGTGCGCAAGGTGCTGCTGTTCAAGTATTCGTACGCATTCGTGACGCTGCCCGGCGGCCTCGGCACGCTCGACGAACTGAACGAGGCGCTCACGCTGATTCAGACGAAGAAGATTCTCCACTTCCCCGTCGTGCTGATGGGAGCGACTTATTGGCGAGGGTATCTCGCGCTGCTCGAGGACATGGTCAAAGCGGGCACCGTAAGCGCAAGCGATCTAAAGCTGTTTCTGGTGACCGACAGCCTCGACGAGGCCATCGAGCACATCCGCAAGCATGCGATTGAAGAGTTCAAGCTGATGAAGAAGCCGCCGATGAAACCGTCGCGGCTGCTGCGTGAGGATGCGTATTCGGGCGTCAGCACCGATCGCGGCTGATCGCGGTGCGTGTCGACGCGCGGCTATTCCTCAGGTTCGTTCTTCTCTTCGAAAGGCTGAACGGCGCTGTTCAGCGCCGACAACGACACGCTGCGCTGGAACGCGGCCCACACGGCCTTTGACAGCAGCGTGCGGAATCCGCCCTTTTCGAGCTGATAGAGGGCGTGCGCGCTGGTGCCGCCGGGCGACGTGACGAGGTTGCGCATCTCAGCGGGATGCGACGGGCTGTTTTCCGCGTAGATGGCGGAGCCGCGCACGGTCTGCGTCACGAGCGTCCGCGCGTCTTCCCGCGAGAATCCCAGGTGAACCGCTGCATCGATCAAGGCTTCCATGAACAGGAACACGTAGCTCGGCCCCGATCCGCTGATAGCGGTGGCCATATCGAGGAATGCCTCGTCAGCGACGTAGAGCTCCTTGCCAAACGCACGCAGAATCGCCTGCGCCTCGTCGCGCTGGCCCGGTGTGACGGCGGTGCTCGCCGTCCACACAGTCATCCCTTCGGCGACCTGGGCCGGCGTATTGGGCATCGATCGGACGATGGACGCGTGCTTCAGCCCCTGCGACATCGACTCCACCCGGGCGCCCGCGATGATCGACAGCACGAGCGCGTCCTTGCGCAGTTTGCCGCAGAGATCGCGGAACACGAACCGCAGCATCTGCGGCTTCACCGAAAGAATCACGATGTCCGCGTTTTTGGCGGCCTTCAGATTCTCGCTCGTCGTCGCGACACCGAAACGCGTCGCGAGATCCTGCGTGCGATCGGCGTGCGGATCGCTCGCTGTCATCGCTTTTGCTTCGACCGCGTGCGAATTCAAGAGCCCGCCAATCATCGCCCCGGCCATCGCGCCGCCCCCGATGAAGGCGATCGACCTGCCGGCGAGCGCATTCGCGGCGCGCTTTTCAGCCATGTTCGCAATCTTTTCCATCATGCCCCTATGGGTCCGGCTGAAGCCGGACACTACCTGCTGCGTGACATCGTGACTCTATTCGCTTTTCGTTCTTCGTTCTTCGTTTTTCGTTTTTCGTTTTTCGTTACGCCCGTATCTGCCCAGTCCCCTCAATGACCCATTTGTACGTCGTCAACTCGCGCAGCCCCATAGGCCCGCGCGCATGGAGTTTCTGCGTCGAGATACCAACCTCGGCACCCAACCCGAATTCGCCGCCGTCGGTGAACTGTGTGCTCGCGTTGACGAAGACCGCCGCGGCATCGACTTCGTTGAGGAACCGCGCCGACGCCTGCGCGTCCTCGGTCACAATCGCCTCGGAGTGGCCGGAGCCGTAACGCCGGATGTGCTCGAGCGCATCGTCCAGGCTCGCCACCACTTTCACAGCGGCAACGAGCGACAGGAACTCTTTGCCGAAATCGTCGCTTGAGGCGGGCACGGAAGCGGCGCCTGCAGCCCGCAGCGCGCGAGTCGCCTCCTCGTCCGCGCGAATCTCCACGCGCGCCTTGCTCAACTCGGCAGCCATCCTGGGCAGCCACGACTGCGCGATGTCGCGATGCACCAGCACCGTGTCGAGCGCGTTGCAAATGGTCGGACGCCGAACCTTTGCGTTGTACACGATGTCGACCGCCATCGCCGGATCCGCGGCGCGATCGACATAGGTATGGCACACGCCCGCGCCGGTCTCGATAACGGGAATCGTTGCGTTCTCGATGGTCGCTTTGATCAGGCCCTCGCCGCCGCGCGGGATGATCACGTCGATGTACTCACGCAGCTTCAGCATCCGCTGCACGAGCGCACGATCTGTCGATGAGATCAGTTGCACCGACGTCTCGGGGAGCCCGACCTCTTTCAAACCTGCGTGAATGGCCGCCGCAATCGCACGATTGCTCGACAGCGCTTCACTCCCGCCGCGAAGGACCACCGCGTTGCCTGTTTTCAGGCAAATCGCGGCGACGTCGCTCGTCACGTTGGGCCGCGACTCGTACACGACGCCGACGACACCGAGAGGCACGCGCCGCTTCGATATGGCGAGTCCGTTGGGGCGCGTGATCCGGTCGAACTGCTCCCCAATCGGATCCGGGAGACCCGCGACGGCTTCGACGTCGCGCGCCATGCCGGCGACGCGCTGCGGCGTCAGACGCAGGCGATCGATCTCGACACGCGGGGATGCATTCGCACAGTCCTGCGCATTCGCGGCAAGGACCTCTGCCTCGCGCGCGCGGATGGCGCGCGCGATCGCGGCCAGCGCACGATTCTTGAGATCGGTCGACGCTTGCGCGAGCGCAACCGATGCGGCCTTCGCGCCCGACGCTTTGTCGATCAGTTCGTCTGTCGTCACCGGTGCTGTCAATTCTTGCTCCAAGGTCTGGTCTTCCCCTGCAACGTCACCATGCCCTACAACATCACCACGTTGTTGCGATGGATGACTTCATCCCCGAAGTTGTACCCCAGAATCGTCGTAATTTGCGCCGATCGGCACCCTTTGATGCGCTCGAGATCGGCCGCGCTGTAGTTGGCGACGCCGCATCCCACCGCTTTCCCGCCGGGTCCAATAATGTTGACGCTGTCGCCGCGATCGAAGGGGCCCTTCACGGTCACGACTCCGGCGGGCAAGAGTGAACGCCCGCGTCCCATCGCGGCCATCGCTCCCGCGTCGATGTGCGCCGCGGCCTTGCCCGCGAGCCCTGCGAGAATCCACCGCTTGCGGCTTTCCATGCGCGTGCGATTCGAGGGGAACCGCGTGCCTACCTGCTCCCCCGTGACGGACCTTACAAGGACATTGTCGGTCGTACCGCCTGCTACCAGTACCGTGACCCCCGATTCTGTTGCCAGACGGGCAGCTTGCAGCTTTGTCGCCATTCCCCCGGTACCGCGTGACGTGCCGGCGCCTGCCGCCAGGGCGATGATGTCATCCGAAATGACAGGCACCTCATCAATCAGTGTCGCCGTCGAGTGGCGTCGGGGATCCGCCGTATACAGGCCGTTCTGGTCGGTAAGGAGGATCAACAGATCGGCGTCAATCAGGTTGGCAACCAGGGCCGAGAGGTTGTCGTTGTCGCCAATCTTGATCTCCTCGGTCGCGACGACGTCGTTTTCGTTGATGATCGGGACGACCTGGCGCTCGAGCAGCGCGAGCAGCGTGTTTCGCGCGTTCAGGTAGCCCTGGCGATCGGCCAGATCGCCACGAGTCAGCAGCGTCTGCGCGACGATCAGATCTTCCTTCGAAAACAGATCGTCCCACATCTGCATCAGCCGGGTCTGACCAACCGCGGCCAGCACCTGCTTGAACGGAATGTCCTTGCCATTTCGCGCCACGGCCAGCGCCTGCCGCCCAGCGACGATGGCGCCAGAGGACACGAGGGCCACCTGATGTCCATCCCGGACGAGTCTAGCGATTTGCCGAGCCACACCCAGCATCGCGGGCCGCGAGAGACGGTCTTCGCCTCCGGTCAGCGTATTGGTCCCGACTTTGACGACGAGCCGCTTTTTCGTCCGTTCTCCCATGATTCCCGGGCTCATTTTATATCGAGCTATAATCGGGCCAATTTTCACTGACGCTACGGTTCGAGGTTCTTGGTTCTGGGGTTCTGAGGTGCCGGTTCTCGGTGCTGGGTTCCGCGTTCGGCGAACCGAGCACCCAGCACCCAGAACCGGCCCCCAGAACCCCAGAACCAAGAACCCAGAACCGCGGTTAAGGAGTCCCATGTTGCGTAAGCTCTGGATTGTTTGTGCGCTGCTGTCCGCCGCACTCCCCCTCGCCGCCCAGTCGGGCGCGAAGAACGGCGAGTGGCGTTCGTACGCGGCAGAGCCGGGAAGCACCAAATATTCCCCGCTCGATCAGATCAGCAAGGACAACGTCAAGAACCTGCGCATCGCGTGGCGCTTCAAGACCGATAACCTCGGTCCGCGCCCCGATTACAACATGCAGTCAACGCCGATCGTGGTGAACGGCGTCATGTACGTGCAGGCCGGCACACGCCGCACGGTCGTGGCGCTCGACCCGCTGAGCGGCGAGATACTGTGGATGTGGCGGATGGACGAGGGCAAGCGCGGCGCCTCCGCGCCGCGGCAGGGCTCTGGCCGCGGGCTTGCCTACTGGACCGACGGCAAAGGCGATGAGCGCATCGTCACGGTCACGCCGGGGTACCACCTCGCGCAGCTCAACGCGAAGACCGGCATTCCAATCGCCGCGTTCGGCAAGAACGGCATCGTCGATCTCAAGACCGAGATCGACCAGCCGGGCATCGACCTCGAGAATGCTGACATCGGACTCAACTCGCCGCCGGCGCTCGGCAACAACGTCATCGTCGTCGGCGCAGCGCACCTGCCGGGCGGGGCGCCGCGGACGAAGGAAAACGTCAAAGGGTACGTTCGCGGCTATGACGTAAGGACCGGCAAGCGTCTCTGGATCTTTCACACCATTCCCCAGCCCGGCGAGTTCGGGAACGACACGTGGGAGAAAGACTCCTGGTCGTACACGGGCAACGCGGGCAACTGGGGCCCGATCACGATCGACGAAGAGCTCAACCGCGTATATCTCGCGACCGAGGATGGCACCGGCGACTACTTCGGCGGCCATCGTCCAGGGAGCAACCTCTTCTCCGCGACCGTCGTCTGCCTCGATCTCACCACAGGGAAGCGGCTGTGGTATTTCCAGGCGATCCATCACGACATCTGGGATTGGGACTTCCCGACCGCGCCAATCCTGATGGATATCACGGTCAACGGCAAACCGATCAAAGCGGTTGCGGTTCCGTCGAAGCAGGCATTTCTCTACACGTTCGATCGCGTCTCCGGTCAGCCCGTGTGGCCAATCGAAGAGCGGCCCGTGCCGCGCGGCAAGGTGCCCACCGAGTGGTATTCGCCGACGCAGCCGTATCCGACCAAGCCCGCTGCGTATGACATGCAGGGTATCCGCGAGAGCGACGTCAACGACTGGACGCCCGAGATCAAGGCCGAAGCGCTGCGCGTGCTGAACCTCCACAAGTACAGCGACAACCTGTTCGAGCCGCCCATCGACCGCGGCCAGGACGGAAAATACGGCATGATCATGATGCCGGGCAACAACGGCGGCACCAACTGGGAAGGGGGCGCGTTCGACCCCGAAACCAAGATCGCCTACATCTTCTCGTCGACCGAGTTCAACCGTCGCTCGCTCATCAACGACCCCGCGCGATCGAACATGAACTACATCGACGGCGGAGGCGGCAGAGGAAGAGGCGGCAACTCAGAGGAAGGCGGCGGTGGCGGAGGCGGTGCCGCACCAGCCGCCGGACGCGGGCGCGCCGGCGGAGCTGCCGATGCCGCGCCGCCGCTGAATGCGTTTGGTCTTCCTCTTATCAAGCCGCCCTATGGCCGCGTGACGGCGATCAACATGAACACGGGCGATCACGTCTGGATGGCGCCCATTGGCAGCACGCCCGAGAACATCAAGAATCACAAGATGCTGCAGGGGGTCACCATTCCCAAGTACACAGGCCGCGCAGGACGCACGGGCATCATGGTGACCAAAACGCTCCTCTTCGCCGGCGAGCGAGGTCCGCTCGACACGGTCGACGGCCAGACGGTGTCGTGGTTCCGCTCCTACGACAAGGCCACGGGGGCCATCGTGTCGGAGATGCAGATTCCGGCGAACGTCACGAACGTGCCGATCACCTACATGGCCGGCGGCAAGCAATACATCGTCGTCGCTGTGGCGGCGGTGGGCAAGCCTGCGGAGTTGTTGGCGCTCGCGTTGCCCTAGAACCCAGAGCCCGGCGGTTCCAGGTTCTGGGTGCTGCGTGCTGGGGTTCTGGTTCCAGGTTCGAGGTTCTCGGTTCGCACGCCATGAACCCGAACCTGGCACCTGGAACCGGCACCACAGAACTTAGAACGAAGAACCTAGAACCTTCGTGGTCCCCACCATATAATTGCGACCACATTCACAACACGTGGAGGATTTCCATGGGCCGAAGGTTCCTTGTGCTTGCAGGTTTGCTCGTTGTCGCCGTCGTGTCGCTGACCGCACAGCACGGCACGACCAACGGCGAGTGGCGGGCTTATGCGGGCGAACCGGGCAGCACGAAATATTCCCCGCTCGACCAGATCAACAAAGACAACGTCAAGAACCTGCGTATCGCATGGCGGTTCAAAACCGACAACTACGGTGTGCGCCCTGACTACAACATGCAGGTAACGCCGCTGATGGTGAACGGCGTCATGTACTCACAGGTCGGGGTTCGCCGTGCGGTCGTGGCGATCGATCCCGAGACGGGCGAACAACTGTGGATGTGGCGCATAGACGAAGGCAAACGCGGCGAAGGGGCGCCGCGGCAGGGATCGGGCCGGGGCCTCGCGTACTGGAGCGACGGCAAGGGCGACGAACGCATTCTGACGGTCACGCCGGGCTACAATCTCGTCGCGCTCAACGCCAAGACCGGTATCCCTGTTCCAGCGTTCGGCCGCAACGGAATCGTCGATCTGAAGACCGAGCTCGATCAACCGGGCCTCGACCTTATCACAGCCGACATCGGCCTGAATGCTCCTCCCGCCGTCGGCAACAACGTCGTCGTCGTCGGCGCCGCGCATACGCCCGGCAGCGCGCCGCGGACCAAGGAAAACGTCAAAGGCTACATCCGCGGCTTCGACGTCCGCACGGGCAAGAGGCTCTGGATTTTTCACACCATCCCGCAGCCCGGCGAACAGGGCAATGAAACGTGGGAGAAAGACTCGTGGTCCTACACCGGCAATGCCGGCAACTGGGGCGCGATTACGATCGACGAAGCGGCGAACCGCGTGTACCTCGCGACGGAGATGGCCACAGGCGACTACTACGGCGGCCATCGTCCAGGGGCGAATCTTTTCACCGACTGCGTCGTCAGCCTCGACCTCAACACGGGCAAACGGTATTGGTACTTCCAGTCGATCCATCACGACATCTGGGACTGGGACTTCCCTTCTCCCGGGATTCTGATGGACATCACCGTCGACGGAAAACCGATCAAGGCCATCGGAGTACCGTCGAAGCAAGGCTGGATCTACACCTTCGATCGCATGACGGGACAGCCGGTGTGGCCCATCGTCGAGCGACCCGTGGAAAAGGGCAACGTGCCGGGTGAGTGGTACTCGCCGACGCAGCCGTTTCCGACCAAGCCGGCGCCGTTCGATCGGCAAGGTGTCTCAGAGGCGGATCTAATCGACTGGACACCAGAGCTGAAGGCGGAGGCGCTTCGCATCGCAGGCCTCCACAAGATCGGCCCGATCTTCACGCCGCCGATTACGCTCGGCGACGGCGGCAAGGCCGGCACGCTGATGCTGCCGAACGCCACGGGCGGCGCGAACTGGGAAGGCGGCGCATTCGACCCCGAGACGGGGATCGTCTACATCTTCTCGACGACCAATCCCACGCGGCTCAGCCTCGTCAATGATCCATCGCGGTCGAACATGAACTTCATTCAGGGCGGTGGTGGTGGCGGAGGCGATGGCGGAGACGGCGGCGGTCGCGGAGGACGGGGCGCGGAAGGCGCACCGGGTGCAAGAGGTGCGAGTGCGGCGGGGGCAACAGGTGCGGCGCCGGCGCGGGCGACTCTTCCGCCCACAACCGTCTTCGGCTTGCCACTTATCAAGCCGCCCTACGGGCGCGTGACCGCCATCAACATGAACACCGGCGAGCATGTGTGGATGCAGCCTATTGGCGATACGCCGGACAACATCAAGAACCACGAGCGGCTGAAGGGCGTGACGATTCCACGCACCGGACGCGGCGGCCGCCTGGGCATCATGCTGACGAAGACCCTGCTGTTCGCCGGCGAGCGCGGCCCGCTTGTGACGGTGAACGGAGAGCAGGGATCATGGTTCCGGTCGTACGACAAAGCGACCGGCGCTATCGTCTCGGAAACGCTGCTGCCGGCCAACACCACCGGCGTGCCGATGACCTACATGGTGAACAAGAAGCAGTTCATCGTCGTCTCCGTCGCTGCCGCCGGCCGCCCGGCCGAGCTGGTCGCATTGACGTTGCCATAAACAGAAGGGGCCGCGCAGATGAATCCGCGCGGCCCTTTTGTACCTTTAGATCCAAAGATCTTAGATCTATAGATCTCTAGTTATTACCGATTTCCATAGTCCCGAACGTCGTCGTCATTCAGGTTGAAGTCGACATTCTGCCCGCCCACGGTCACCTTGAACGGCTCGTAGAGATCCAGTTTCTTCGGCAGTTCGACAAGCCCCTGCAACTGATCGCCCTTGGCGACCTTACCGCCGGTGAAATTCTTCATCGGGGTCACTTTTCCAGGGAGCGTCTCGCCTTTCTGCGTCACGGTCACTTCCGGTTTGAGCTCGAATTCCTTGTTCGCGGTGCCCTGAATGAAAAACACGCTCGTCATGCGCGCCTTCGTGCGAAACGCCGCCTTTGCGGGTGACGCGCCGAACAGCGCCTCGACCGTGCGATCGTTCAGCAGAATGACCTGCAGGTTTCCCCAGTCGGGCCGCGCCTGAGCCGAGAACGCCTGCAACATTTTTGCGTTGTCGGCCTGCTGGGCTCCCACGAACACCGGAAGCGCACACGCCGCGACAACGAGGAGAGCCAGCACTTTCTTCATCACGTTTTCCCTTCGAGAAAGAGTTAGTCAGGCCTGACGGGCAAGTGTACTGGAACTGGCAGCGGTTGGAAAGCTGAGGGGCGCGCCGGGTTTGCCGGCGCGCCCTGGCCTCATGCAGCCTTTCTGCGTTGCTTCCGCCGCTGCGCCCGAAGCGTGCCTTCGTAGCAGTCGATCGCCCGAATGAAGATCTCCAGACGCGATAAGCCCGTCGTGCGCGTCAACGTCGCAAGCTGCGCATGCAACCTCGGCGGCACGCGGATGCTGACCTGCGGGTAATCCCGCACGCGCTGGCCATCGATGCCACCTGGCGGTCGTCCGGCTTTTCTGACGGCGTGCTGTCTTCTCCTCATACTTCTTCCTCGTCTCACGCGCAAAATCGTTTGCGCTATCACATATCATCGGGACGCGTCGTACCCATACGTGCGTGTAGCAAGGAATCTGCCACTCGCGTATGTGTCGCGTAATACGACCGGCGTGATCGTGCGGTATTAGGGCTAGCACCAAAGTCGCCGAGCACACAACGCCTGCAAGCGACGAGCGTCAGGTATGAATTCGAACACCCGGACACCTGAGCGCGCACGTACGCCGCGTTGTTGGAACTTTCTACGTTCCGATGACTGTTTTCTGGACAATCGTGCTAGTCGTCCAGGGGCAGACCGAGGCCGAAGCGTCCTGCGAGCACTGTCTGCGGCTTCTCCTGCAGCGGATGGTAGCGGACGCCCTGCACATCCCGGAATAGCCGTTCGAGCGCGTTCCTGCGAAGGAACGCGCCGCCGCCGGCGAGGTCCATCGCCTTGTCGACAGTGGCGCGCGCGCCGCGTCCAAGGATGGTGCGGCAACACATCATCTCGACCGTCGTCTCGACACCAGGCTTGAGGGTCATCGCGATGTCGATCATGCGCGCGAGGGCCAGCTGCGCCGACGTGAGCTCGTTCTCCATCTCGCCGGCGTGCGCCTGAATCAGGCGATCGTCCCTGCGTTTTTTTACCGCTTCCAGAGCCAAATCCCGGGCAGCCTCCGCAACGCCGACATACACCGCGTTGAACACGGGCAGCGCCACCATGGCGACGACATGGATCAGCGGATGCCACGTTCCGCTTGGACGGCGCAGCGCGATCGCCGCATCGGGCACGAACACGTCCTCGAGCGAGATGTCATGGCTTCCAGTCCCGCGCATACCCAGGGCCTTCCAATCGTTCTGGATCTTCACGCCGGCCGCGCTTGTCGGCACCGCAATCTGGAGGACCGTCGGGCCTTCCACTGGATCGTCGACGACGGCGGTGGTCATCATGAGGCCGCCCGCCGGGGCGCCGCTGCAGAACATCTTTCGTCCCGTGACGCGATAGCCGCCGTCGGTTTTGGTCGCCTTGCCTGTTCCCAGCAGCCAGTCTGCACCGCCCGTCGACACGAGCACGAGATCTTCCGCCACGACGCGCTTCAGCAGCCCTTCGACCGGCGCCTTCTGGTTCCTCCAGCGCCAGGCCGCGGTTGCGACCAGATGCGTGTGCATCGACAACGCGAGCGCCGTCGAGCTGCAGTGGTGCGCGAGCGTTCGCAGCATGCCGGCGAGATCGGCCACACTCGCGCCGCCGCCCCCGATCTCTTCCGGTACGCCGGCGGCGAACACCTTGCGTGCCTTCAACTCGGCGTAATTTTCTGCAACGAAGGCATCCGACTCGTCGTGCGACGGCACTCGAGCCGCGAAGCCGCTTCCAAGCTCATTCGCGAGGTCAGTCCATTTGGTTGTCGGGAACTGGTGCACGGCAATCTCCTTGTTTTCGTGGACGGCGTTTCAATCTACAAGTTACTGCGCGCGAAGGCAACGACCTGAATGTTCCTAGGACCTTTCGCGTCTATCGAATAGCGGCGGTTGCACTCGAGGCCAACTGCAGGCATGATCCGACTGACTTATGGACCGGAGCGAGGCATTTAAAACCCTCGGCTTGCCTTCGACGGCCACTCCACTCGAGCTCAAGCAACGGTACCGCGATCTCGCAAAGGTGTGGCATCCGGATCGTTTTGGGGCTGATCCGCGTCTGCGTCACAAGGCCGAAGAAACGCTCAAGGGCATCAACGAAGCCTACCAATTGCTCCGAAGTGGGGCGACGCCTCGTCCAACACGACCTGCGCCTTCGACCACGCCGCGTCGAACGTCGCCGTCCAGCCCGCCACCGCGACAAACGGCGCCGCGAAAAACGCGGGCGCACCAAACAACACGTCCAACAGCGCACTCGCCAATAACAACTGAAAGACCGCGGCTATTCTGGACCAGCAGGTCCCTCCTCCTTTCTGTCGCCCTCGGCTTTATTTGGATTGCAACGTCACTGAGTAGCCCGAAGGTCACTGCCCCGCCCGACACAAACGTGCTTGCCCTGCCTGAGCGTGCTGTCACTGTGGCAGCAGGAAGTACGGTGGACTCATCACCGACGAAACCACTTATCACGGTTTCCCAAAATGAAGACATTCCTGCGGAACAATCCGCAGCGTCATCATTGCCGGCAGCTGAAGGGCTGACGGAGGGGCAACCACCACCTGACGCTGCTATTCAGACCCCGACCGCCCGGCCAACATCGGCGCGTGCAACGCCCAAGCCCAGGGAAGAGCGTGAGTCTTCGGAAATAAGTGAACCCGAGCGACAGTCGATCGAGGCGGTCTGCTCGAGCACTAAGTACCTCGAGGGCCCAGCCGCATACACCCGATGCCTGCGGACCCAACTCGTGCAGTTACGTTCGACATCATCACGGCCGGACCTCTCCGCCCTCAGCGGACCTGAGCAGCAGTCGATCGAGGCAGTGTGCTCGACAGCCAAGTACCTCGAGGGGCCCGCGGCGTACAATCGTTGCCTGCGTACCCAACTTGCGCAGTTAGGTTCGACATCGTCACGGCCGTACCTTTCTGGCCTCAGCCAATCTGAGCAGCAGTCGATCGAGGCAGTGTGCTCGAAAGCCAAGTACATTGAGGGGCCCAGGGCATACAATCGTTGCCTGCGCACCCAACTCGCGCAGTTAGGTTCGGCATCATCGCGGCCGGACCTCTCTGCCCTCAGCCAACCTGAGCAACAGTCGATCGAGGCAGCGTGCTTCAAAGCCAAGTACCTTGACGGGCCAGCCGCCTACAATCGCTGCTTGATAGCTCAGCTTCGGCCCATGAGGGGCCGCGATTAGACACCGAATGAAACCCGTAGTAGCGGCGGCACGAAGATCGCTCGTCTTCGTTGACGCACGCAAATGTTTGCTTACGGAGTCGTGGCGGGCACATTTCCGGGCACAACAACGTGTTCGAGGGAATTTAGAAAACCGTGGTAACCACGTAAACTACACATTCCACTCACACGCCGGGGTGGCGGAACTGGCAGACGCACAGGACTTAAAATCCTGTGACGCGAAAGCGTCGTGCGGGTTCGATCCCCGCCCCCGGCACTATGATCTCGCGCGGGCTTCGAGCGTAATTTCAAGAGTCTGAGAGCGGCGCTATCAGACTCTTCGCGTGCGCAGGCTGGCGAGGAGACCGCTAAGCACGAGCAATAGGCTGGCCGGCTCAGGCACCTCAGTCGGCAGCTGTTGCACGGTATAGGTGCCGTTGGCCGCGGTCGAGAAGCCGTTACAAAAATCCCCGCTGATCGAGGTTACGGAGCTGGCACTTTCCCAGCTGCCGGATGACGCCGTAAACGAGCTCGTTGTCGCTTTCGGAAAGCCGAGGCACGTTTCCTCGATTGCTCCCTGGAAAACTGTGACCAGGTCGATGACGTGTCCGTCTGTCACTGCCGCAAACGCCGCCAGCGACATTGTGACCGTTCCGCCCGGGGGCGGCGTGACAGTGGGGGCCGGATCCAACGATGCAGCGACGTCGTATACGCCATCCACCAGCAGCTGCGCCGAGTCCAGCGTGAAGGTCCGCGTAAACGGATCGAGCGATCTTGGAACACAAATGCCCGAGTGGAAGAAACAATACTCATTGAAGAGCGTGGTGTACTCCACCTCGAACGTGATGGTCGCGGCGTGCGCCACCTGAGCGGAGCACATCAGCAGAAGACAGAACGCCGTCGCAACGATTTTCATACGGCCCCCTCGCGGATTACGCCTGTCGAATGCTCGCATCTCCAGCGGTGGGAATTTTGAAGTCGCGGTTCTCCTGTGTCAACCGCAATCTCCCACACGTCCAAGGGCCGTTGCATCGCGGATTCCGTCTCACCGCCTGGAAACTGTAGGCACTACCGGTGCTCAGTGGGTGTCGTGACGAATACCCCACCAGATGATCATCCCAGCAAACAGTATCGCTATCGATTGGATCAACACGTACCCGCTCGGAGTCCCGAGGAAGCCGCGCATAAGGCCCGGCCTACCCTTTTTTGCAACAGCACTTGCTGTCGGTGCAGCAACCGCTCTTGCAGCAGCACTCGTCACCGCACTCGTTGGGGCAGCAGCAGCCCTCTTTGCAGCACTCGCAGCAAGATTCCACCGCTGCCGGCGTCTGTGCGGGCTTACCCATGAAAGGGAAAATGGCACGGACGATTAATGAGAGTTTCATAATGACTCAAGCATAGAGTCTGAAGTCGCTTGAGAGTCAAGTGTCTAACTATGGAGTGGACTTCAAGGTTTCCGGGGTCAAAAGAAGGGCTCTTGCATTGCTGTTCAAAACGAAACAGACACCATTCGATCGTAGGCCCAAGATGGTTGTGTCCTGCTTCGCATTTCCGCGAGTCAGTCTCTTCTTACTTCGGACTCCGGAATCGAGCGGTAGATGAATCAGAACGCACCTTGCGAACGGTGCCAACGTGTCGGGTGGGTGCATTTGGAACGCGTGATCACCGGCACGATGATGACACTCTCATATTCGTGTAATGCGTGTGGTCACTCATGGCGCGTCGTTGCGCCCGATCATGGTCACTCCATGCGTGCAGCGCTCAGACCCCGGAAGGATCGACGGAGAACCGCATAGGCGGCTCTAGGCGGGATGATCGGTCGGCACGGCGCCTGGACGCTTTGGATCGGCCAAGAAACGGCGATTAGGACAACGGACGTTCTCAAGGCTTTCCTATCCGCCACTTCCCACGTCCTGGCGGCTCACCTTTGACGTAGACGATCAACCCTAGTAGCGCAAGCATGCCAACCAAGAATAGGATGCCCGATTGACCGGAAAGAAACCGCTTGCCAATCGTGAGGAGGAGGATCCAGCCAAGCAGGACGGACCAGCCCTGAAGATTCCGTGGCGGTCCCCAACCCCACCCGAACCGCTTCTTAGGAAACCAATAGTTATCGCTCATGGAAGCGAACGAAGAGCCTTTCGCCAAAAGTAAACCGCGAGTTGGGCGGACAGAAATGAGTGTGAAGCGTGCCCTTGACGCCGCCCCCGCCCCGGCTCAAGATGGCGGTGACTGCCTGCATTTCTGCGGTCAGTTCCCTCTTCAAATCGGTTCGGAATTGAGTGGCTGATATGTCTCAGCACACGCCCTGCGAACAGTGTCACCGCGCGGGCCTGGTTCGGCTCGAACGCATCATCACCGGCCGGAGGGTCACCCTTTCCTACTACTGCGGCGCCTGCGATCACTCGTGGCAGGTCGACACACCCGATCCCCGCAAGGCCGTGCGGTTCCCCTCGATCAAACCCGTCAAGGACAGACGACGATCCGCATAGGGACGCGCCTATCCGCGTCCGATGAACGGCATCTTGGTCGCCATCACCGTCATGAACTGAACGTTCGCCTCCAGAGGAAGGCTCGCCATATAGAGGACCGCCCGCACCACATGGGCGACGTCGAGCCTGGGTTCGGCAACCGTCGTCCCGTTGGCCTGCGGCACGCCAGACGCCATCTTCGCCGTCATCTCGGTCGCGGCATTGCCGATGTCGATCTGCCCGCAGGCGATGTTGTACCGGCGGCCGTCGAGCGCCGTCGACTTTGTCAGGCCCGTGATCGCGTGCTTGGTAGCGGTATAAGGAGCGGAATGAGGCCTCGGCGTGTGCGCCGAAATCGATCCGTTGTTGATGATGCGGCCGCCCTGCGGCTGCTGATCCTTCATCAACCGAAATGCCTGTTGCGTGCACAGGAACGCGCCGGTCACGTTCACGTCGACAATGGATTTCCACTCGTCGATGGTCACGTCTTCCAGCGGTACACCGCGTAGGGACACGCCTGCGTTGTTGAATAGCAGATCGAGCCGGCCGAAGCTGTCCCGGGTCGCGGCGAACAGCGCTTGCACGGCAACCGGGTCGCGGACGTCAGTCAGCACCCGCAGCGCACGTGCGCCGGATGCGCCGGCTTCCCGCGTAGTCTCATCGAGCTTGTCGACGCGCCGGCCAGCCAGGACGACCCCGTAGCCGTCTTCGAGCAGACCGATCGCGACCGCTCGACCGATGCCACTGCCGGCGCCGGTCACGATCGCGATCTTCTCTGGCGTACTCACGTGCGCAACCTAACACAGAACGCGATCAACGCGAGAATGCTCAGGCTGGCAGCTGCACGAACGCCGGCGTCTGCTTTCGAGCGTGCTGTCGCACGGGCACCTGCCGGTACTGTCTGCGGTGGAGTTCGACGAACGTCTGCGCCAGACTCACGGAGCACCAGCCTCCAGCCGCCTCTTTGAGCATGATGTCGTACGCCGCGGCGGCGGTCATGGCGCCGCGATACGGCCGCGTGGTAGTCAGCGCGTCAAATACATCGACGACGGCGACGATGTGCGCGAGCAATGGGATCTCGTCGCCGCGCAAACGATCCGGGTAACCGCGGCCGTCCTGCCGTTCGTGATGCGATCGAACAATCGGCCGCACGCGCTCGAGCGAACGCACCGTCCGGCACAGGTTATCCCCGACAACCGGGTGCTCCTGCATCAGCGCAAGCTCGTCGGGATCCAGGCGGCCGGGTTTCAGTAACACGGTGTCGGGCAACGCGATCTTGCCGACGTCATGCAGCACCGCGCCCCTGCTCAACGTATCCAGGTCGGTCGCATCCAGGCCGAGAGCGTGGCCGAGCGCGGTCGCATATTCGGCAAGACGCTGGCAATGTCCTTCGGTATAGGGATCCCGGGCTTCGACGATATGCCCGAGCATGGTCATGATCGATTCGGTCGATTCGAGCTCGTCGGTGAGGTGTTTCACGCGCAGCAGAGAACGCACTCGCGTGCGAAGCTCCTGCACGTCGACCGGCTTGCCGAGAAAATCATCGGCGCCGGCCTCCAGCCCTGCGAGCCGATGTCCCCTGTCCTGGCTGGCCGTGATGAGCACCACGGGCGTCAGCCGCGTGCCGCCGCGCGTCTTCAGTTCCCGGCACAATTCCACGCCGGACATGCCCGGCATGACGACGTCGATCAGCACAAGGTCGGGCGCGTCTTCGGCAACAAGGCTCAGCGCCTCTGTGCCGTTGTATGCAACCCGCACGGTGTAGCCGGCGGCAGAGAGTAGATCCCGCATTCCCGTGGCATTCGGAGCGTAATCATCGACGACAAGGATCTTTCCGCAAGATTCCATGCGTTATCTCCGTTATAGACGGCTGAAATCCAGGGGACGCAATGGGAGTGCAAACCGCGGTCCCGAATCCCCGGCAAGAATCGGGCGTTAAGTTATTGATTGGGGGATATTTACATCTGGCACGGGCTTCGTTTGATTGATAACAAACGAAATCTGTGCCGAATCAGGACCTGCGGTATCGATTTTGTCGTTGCCGCCGACCGGGGCTCAGTCGTACTTCAGGGCGGCCGCCGCGTCGATTCGCGCGGCGCGTCGAGCGGGAAGATAGCATGCCGCCGCGGCAACCGACGTCAGCAGCACCGACACCGCAACGAACGTCGGCGGATCGGACGGCGCGACGCCAAACACGAGTCCCGAGAGAAGCTGTCCGAGCCATGCGGCGCCGACGAGTCCCACGACCAGACCGATGAGGCTGAGGCTCAAGCCCTCGCGCAGAATCATCCGGACAATCGCACCACGATCTGCGCCGACCGCCATGCGAATGCCGATTTCGCGCCTGCGGGTCGCGACGGAATATCGCATCAGCCCGTAAATACCCACCGAGGCCAGTGCGAGCGCGATTCCCGCGAACGCCAGCAGCAAGGAGGTCTGAAAACGCCGCTGCGCGCTCAACACACCCATTCGGTCTTCCAGCGTCGCCACGCCGTAGATCGGCGCTTCCTTCGCGACTTGACGTACCGCGCCCTGGACCGTTGCCATCATCTGACGTGGGTCCGTGGATGTGCGCACGAGCAGCACGACCAGCCGCGACGGGTTCTGGGCGAGCGGCTCGAACATCTGCGGCAGTGCCTCCTGTTCCAGACTCTGCCGGCGCATGTCGCCGGCCACGCCTACGACGCTAAACCACGGGTTGTCGGGCCCACCCAATCTGAATCGCCGGCCCACGGGATCGTCCCCGGGCCACAACCGCCTCGCCATCGCCTCGTTGATGATGACCACCTTCGGTCCGCTCGTTCCATCGGCGGCCGTAAACGTGCGCCCCTTGATCAGCGGCGTGCCGACGGTCTCGAAGAATTCAGGCGTAATCTCGTCGCTGCGGAATCGCACTTGCTCCGGCGCCGCGCTGGCACTGCCTTCAACAGCGATCGTCCGCTCGGGATTTCCACCGATGAAGAACTCGCTCGCGATGGCGGCACTCTCGACGCCTGGGATGGCGCTCGCTCGAGCCCGCGCGCGCTCGAAGTAGTCGACTCGCTGGGTCGTGCTCGGAAAAACTGGGCTCGCAAGAGCCAGCATTAGCACCCGCTCAGGCCTGAACCCGGGATCGACGTGCTGCACGTTCAACAAGCTGCGGGTCAGCAGTCCGGCGCCCACGAGCAGGATGATCGCCAGTGCGAATTCCGCGGCGACCAGCGCGCGGCGAATATTGCGCACCGCTGTTCCTCCAGACGCCCCGCGCCCGCCCTCTTGAAATGCGGATATCAGATTCCTGCGCGTCGCGGTCACGGCCGGCGCGAGGCCTATCAGGATCCCCGACAACAGAGAGAGACCCAGCGCCCACCCCAGTGTCAGCGAATCAATCCCAACATCGCCAAGGCGGGCCAGACCGGCAGGCTTGAGCGAGAGGATCAGTCGAATGCCGGCGAACGCCACCGCGACGCCTGCCAGACCAGAGAGGACAGCAAGCGTCACACTCTCGATGAGGAGCTGTTGCGTGATGTGCCCCTGGGTCGCGCCTAACGCAGACCGAATCGCGATCTCGCGGTCGCGTCCGGCGCTCCGCGCGATCGAGAGCCCCGCGATGTTGGCAACAGCCATGAGCAGTACGAAGGACGCAGCCGCCGTTAGCATCCACAGTGCCAGCCGCGTCCGGGACCCGGTGATAAACAGGTTCAGCGGCATGACGCTGATACCTCGTGGCACAGAGCCCGGCGTCTCCTCGTCGAGCCTGCGCGCGATGGCGCTCATCTCTGTCTGTGCCTGCTCGACGGTCACGCCTGGCCGAAGCCTGCCCACGACTTCCCAACCGCCCACGCCTCGGGAACTGCGCAGCGCATCCCAGTTGGCAAACAGGGTGTGCGGCTCCCAGGCCGCTGAGTCGCCGAGGAATTCAGAGGGCATGATGCCGATGACGCGCGATGGCAGCTTGTCGAGCACGATCGTCGCGCCGATGGCATCGAGCGACCCGCCGAATCGTGTCTGCCAGAAGTTGTGACTGATGACCACGAGCCGCTGCCGCTCAGTGGCTTCGTCGGTTGTGAACGTGCGGCCGTGAGACGGCCCTACCCCAAGTAGGGAAAAGTAATTCGGCGACACCCTGTTGACGGTGATCTGTTCCATCCCGTCAGCGCCGGACAGCGTGAGCCTGACAGCATCCATCACCGCCATGTCTGCGAACGTCTTGCTCTGGGTCCGCCAGGATTCGACGTCGCCAAATGCGGTTCGCCCTTCTCGGAGGCCTTGTGTCGGCACCTCCGTCCACAGCCTCGCCAATTGTTCAGGAGCGCGAAATGGAAGCGGGCGCAGAAGCTCCGCGTTGAGGACGCTGAATACCGCGGTGTTGGCCCCGATTCCAAGCGCCAGCGTCAGCACGGCGACGGCTGTGAAGCCGGGATTCTTCCAGAGGCTGCGCAGTGCGTATCGAAGGTCCTGGCCAAGACCGGTCATGACACGGTGAGTATCAACCAGCATGCCGTCTATGGACAGCCGATTCAGCGCCTGGAGGGGTTCTGGCGGCCGGTCGTGGGATTCAGGTTCCCACCGGCGGACGCAAAAAAAAAGAGCCAGCCGATGTTCGGCTGGCTCCCCATGCGTTCGACGCTCGTTACCAGCGCGGTTCGCTACGGCTGCGGCGCGAATCGTTGTTCGTGAAGCCGCCGCCATGCTCGGTCTTTGGCCGGGCCTCGTTGACCGTCAGATTGCGTCCTTCGAACTGGATCGCATTGAGGTCGGAGATGGCCTTGGCCGCCTCTTCATCCGAGCTCATCTCGACGAACGCGAAGCCGCGCGAACGTCCGGTAGCCATGTCTTTCATGACCTTGACGTCCTGGACCGTCCCGGCCTGCTCGAACAATTGCTGAAGTTCCGGGGCTTCTGTTTGGTACGAAAGGTTGCCGACGTATAGTTTCCGACTCATCTTGACTCCTCTGCCCCTCGACTACGCTCGGGGCTGGCCGCGTATAGCAGCACACATTTGCCCGCAGCCCAACATGGACCCGGACCGGTATTCGTTTCGTAGCTAAGCAGGATGTGGGGAGAATCGAGTCAGGGGAAAGGCTCGTTACACCGGCAAGCAGCGCAGCACTAGCAAAAACCGACGTAAGTCTAACACGTGCATTGGCTTTCGCTGTCGAAAATATTTCACGACGCGGAAATTATTTCCCTGTGTTGAAGCCAATGACAAATCCGTGCGTCCGGTAGTCGTGCTGGCTCTATGACTTAGCGAGAACGTCAATTTCGGGCTCCGCGCTCGAATCTTGCTCTGTCGAACGGCGATGACGCGAGTAGAAGCGCGGCGGGCGTGCCGGCACGTCGTGACGTGGCCCGCGCGCGTGCGTTCCATCGCCGAGTCCAAGTGGCATCCAGGGCAAGTCATCAACCTGAGCGTCACCGGCGTTTTGTTGCAGACCGAACGGACCTACGAGATTGGCGAACGCGTGGAGGTGGAAATCGACTTCCTCACCAAGCCGGAGACGAAGACTGTCGTGACCGGCGTGGGATATGTGGTGCGCGAGCAGGCCGGTAATCCCTACCGCGCGGCCATTCACTTCGATCTCGGGTGCTCGCGGAAAACCGACGTCAGCTGACCTGGCGCGCGAGCCGGGCGCGCCGCGCCGCCTTGAACGACTTCACGCCCAGCGCTACGTAGATCCCCATCAACACCATCATCGCCAACTGCGCAAGCACAGCCGGGCGATTGAACTCGCCGCGTGCAAGCGCAGGGATGACGCGAAGCGTGCCGAGAAACCCCAGGAGCCCGAGCGCGACTGCGGCGTGCATCGCGTGCTTGCGCGCCGGCTCGCTTCGAGCCACCAACGCCAGAATCACGAAGACAGCACCGAAGAACGCCGGAATCAGCGCGGTGACGCTGACGCGGCTGGTCAGGAAATAGCTCGCGAGTCCGAGCACGATCAGAATGAGCCCAAACGTTCGTGTCGTTGCTGGCATGGCGACAGTGTAGCCGATCCCACGACCCGCACGAGCCGCGGCGGCGCGGCTTGCCCGCCGCCATCGGCGCATTGTAGCCTCCGAGAGTGCCGCCGCGTCCGAAGACACCCCATTCGCTTGTCTTCCCGGACACAGACAACGTCGAAGTGAGCGTCGGCGGCAATCTTGTGCGTCTCACGAACCTGCGAAAGCCGTTCTGGCCGGACCTCGGCATCACGAAAGGCGACCTCCTCAGGTATTACGCGGCCGTCTCACCTGCGCTGCTTCCGCACATCAGGGCGCGCGCGATGGTCATGAAGCGATATCCGCACGGCGCGCACGGCGAGTTCTTCTTCATGAAGCGAACGCCATCACCGCGACCGCCGTGGCTGAAGACCTGCCGGATCGAACACGACTCGGGCAACGTCATTGACTTCCCGATGATCGACGACACCGCAGCGCTGCTCTGGGTGGTGAATCTCGGGTGCATCGACTTGAACCAGTGGTACGCGCGCTGCGACGACGTCGACCGCCCGGATTATCTGCACTTCGATCTCGATCCGGGACCGGGCGCGCCGTTCGAGCAGGTGCTCGAGGCGTCGCTCCTTCTCAAACAGGCGCTCGACACGTTGAAGATGCCGTCGTGTCCCAAGACAAGCGGCTCGAAGGGCGTGCACGTCTACGTCCCCATCAGGCGCGGGCCGACGCAGAAGGACGTGTGGACGTTTGCCAAGGCGCTGGCAATGACGTTGGCCGAGCGCTATCCCGACATCATGACCGCGCAATACCGTGTGGCGAACCGGCCGAAGGGGCGCGTCCTCGTCGATTACAACCAGAACGCCTGGGGCCGCACCCTCGCGAGCGTTTATTCGGTGCGCCCGACCACGGTCGCCAGCGTGTCGACACCGGTGACGTGGGCTGAAATCGAGCGCGGGATTACTTCCGAACAGTTCACGATGGACGTAGTGCTGAGGCGCATCGCCCGCCACGGCGACCTGTTTGCGCCGGCGCTGACCGGAAAAGTGAAGCTGCCTCTGTGAAGGTCGTGGTTCGTGGTCGGTGGTTCGTGGTTGGTGCTGGAATCCTTAACACGAAGACACGAAGAGCGCGATGACACGAAGAAATACGGAATGGACTCCGCACGCTGCGTGACAAGCGTTCTTTGTGGGAAAGGCATCGACGTCGTGGACCGCGCCGATGCGCGGGCTTCGTGTCTTCGTGTTGAAGACCCGTGGTCTTTATATCAGTGGATCGACGTCGCCGATGACGCCGGGGCCTGCGCGATGGCGCGCGCGATCATGTCTTCGAGCTGCTTCTTGTCAATCCGGAACGGACCGGACACTGCCGCACCGGCCTGGATTTCGATCGCGACGACAACCCCGCTCTCTTCGAACGGGTTGACGATCCAGCTGAAGCCGCGCAGGAACACAGGCGTGTCGATCGAGCCCGGGTTCTTCGCGCGGTGGATCGCCAGCAGCATGGCTTTCAGCAATTTCGCGACGTCCTGATCGGTCCAGCCAGCCGGATCGGTGCCGATGCCGGCGATGTTCTGCGTCTTGGCGAAATCAGTACCGCGAAGCCACACGTCTACCTGTAGTTCCATCAGTTATCGACCGCGATTGTACGAGACAGCCGTTCGGCGAGTCCAGCCGCATCGGTGGCGGGCTCGTCGCAGGTGAAGTCATGGCAGACGTATGCTGTCGGCCGTCCATCGCGCATGCTCATCGCGCTGATGAACGGCAGCATCCGCGCAAGCGTCGCCTGCCGGTCTCCGGTTTCGACCGGCACGATCACCGCGAACGGATCGTATTTCGCTGAAGCCTCGCGCAGCAGCGCCTGGGTGGCTGCATCGTCGCGCGAACCGACGATGACCACCTGCGTCACTTTTGCGTGATAGGTCGAGAGCGCGGCCATCATCATCGGCACCGCGCGTGCCACCTTGCCGATCTGCGGCCCGAACATTTTCAGCGTCCGGTCGATGCGCTCGAAGAGCTCCGCTTCGTTCGTCAGATGCGCCATCATCAGCAGGTTCAGCACCGAGATAGAGCTCGGCGACGGCTCGGCGCCGTCGTAGTCTTCCTTCATCCGCAGGATCACGCTGGGATCCGCGCCGGTCGTGTTGAACCAGCCGCCATTCTCCCCGTCCCAGAACTGCTCGTCCTGGCGTTTCTGGAGCTGACGCGCCCACTCGAGCCAATGCGGATCGCCGCCCGCCTGAAACAACTCGATGAGGCCGAAGACGAGATACGCGTAGTCTTCCGCATATCCGTCGATCGCCGTGTCCCCTTCCCGGTACCGTCGCTTCACGATTTGACGGCCGGCGTCCCACATATGGCGCTCGAGAAATGCGGCCGACCGCGTGGCCGCCTCGAGATAACGTGCGCGCGCGCCGGCGTCCGGCAACACGCGCGCGGCCTTGGCGAACGCCGCCAGCATCAGGCCGTTCCACCCGGTCAGCACTTTATCGTCGAGATGGGGTCTCGGTCGCGAAAGGCGCGCCTGAAACAGCGCCATGCGCGACCGCTGCAGCGATGCCTCGACGTCTTCGCGCGACCTGCCGGTGCGATCGGCCACCTCCTCGATGCTGCTCGCGACATACAACAGGTTCTTGCCGGCGAACTCCCCCTGGGGATCCTCGGGCGCGTTTCCATCAGGCCGAATGCCGAACCGGTAGCGGAACACGTCGAAGTCGTCTGTGAGCAGCGCTTCGAGCTCCGCCTGCGTCCACAAATAGAACGCCCCTTCGGTTTTGTGCGCATGAGGGTTCGACGCATCTTCGGGAGGCACGCTGTCGGCATCCTCGGCCGAGTAGAAGCCTCCTTCCTGATCGGTCATCTCGCGCATCACGTACTCGAGAGTGTCCTGCGCCACCTCGGCGAAGAACCGATCGGCGGCCAGCTGATAGGTTTCGAGACCGGCCAGCGTGATCTGCGCCTGGTCGTACAACATCTTCTCGAAATGCGGCACGCGCCAGTTGGCATCCACCGAGTACCGGTGAAAGCCACCGCCGACATGGTCGCGCATGCCGCCGAGCGCCATCGGCTGCAGCGTTTTGGCGACCATGAACGCCGGTGTGTAGTCGCCGGTGCGGGCGGTCTCGCGCAGCAGAAACAGCAGCTCGCAGGGCCGCGGGAACTTGGGCGCGGTCCCGAAGCCTCCGCGTGTCTGGTCGAAGGTCTGCGCGAACTGCGCCACGCCCTCTTTCAGAGAGTCCGTGTCCGGCACTGCGCCGCCGGGCGGCACCGACCGCAGCCCTCGAATCTGCTCCGTGAGGTTCTCCGCGGACAGCTGCACCTTCGCGCGCTCCTGCTGCCACACCCGCACGATCTCTCGAAGGATCTCTGGAAACCCGGGCCGGCCCCACCGTGCGTCTGGCGGGAAATACGTGCCGCCATAGAACGGCTTGAGATCGGGCGTCAGCCACACGCTCATCGGCCAGCCGCCCGAACCCGTGGTTGCCTGCACGAACGTCATGTAGACGCGATCGACATCGGGCCGCTCTTCTCGATCCACTTTGATCGACACGAAATCGCGATTCAGGATGTCCGCGATCTCCTGGCTTTCGAACGACTCGTGCGCCATCACGTGGCACCAATGGCACGTCGAATAGCCGATCGACAGAAAGATCGGGCGGTCGAGCGCGCGCGCGCGTTCGAATGCCTCCTGACCCCACGGGTGCCAGTCAACGGGGTTGTCGGCGTGTTGCAACAGATACGGACTGCGCTCGGCAGCCAGATGGTTAGGCATTCGCTTGGGCTCCAGCTGCCCGGATGTCGCGCCGCATCTTGCTGTAGGACGCGGTGAACTCGACACCCCAGAGCAGGATGACAGCAGAGAAATAAATCCAGATCAGGAACACAATCACGGTCGCAATCGAACCGTGAATGCGCGTGAATTGAGACACGTCGCGGACGAACCACGAGAAACCCTTGAAGCCGGCGTCCCAGAGAAGGCCGGTAATCACGCCGCCGAGCCAGACGTCCTTGACGAGCACCTTGACGTTGGGCACGAAGTAATAAATCAATCCGAAGACGAGGGCAGGCAGCAACAGGAGGGCGTTGCGGATCAGGAAGCCCCGCATCACGTAGAGCGACGGATGGTTCTCCGACACGCCCGCGAACCATCGCGCGCCGATAATCTGCGCGGCGGTCGCGCCAAGCAGCCCGATCATGAGCATCAGGCCCGCTGTCAGCAGCATCAGGAACGAAAACATCCTGTGGCTCCAGAAGCTGCGCGCCTTTTCCACACCCCACGCATGGTTGACCGCCGTGCTGATCGCGCCGAACACGCCAAGCGCGCCCCAGACGAGAAGGACGGCGCCGCCGACGCCCAGCCGGAGCGGATTCTGGCGAAAGGCGTCGAGCTGCGTGATGATGAAGTCGAATTGCCCCGGGAAGTAGCGCAGCGCGAACAGCAGCACCTTCTGCCGTGTCACGTCGTCCGAGGTCACACTGCCGAGTATCGAGACGGTAATGAGCGCGAACGGAAACAACGACAGCAGCGCGTAGTAGGCAATCGACGCCGCGTATGTCAGGTTGTCGGCTTCGTAGAATTCCACGACCGCCCGCCACGCAGACAACCGCGTGATACGCCAGGTCTCCTTGAGTTCTTCTCCCAGGTCACGCCCTTCGAACATCAGTCTTCGGGGCTCCTCGTCCCGCTCCGCCGCGCGTCGCTCTCGTTATAATGCCTTCAATGGCGGAGACACCCAAGAAAGAGACCATCACGCCGGTCAGGTCGGCTCTGAACCCTCCCAAATGCGACACGAAGGACGACCAGATGGTGTGTGAGCGGTGCGGGGCGGAAATGTACAGGATGCACGCGGTATGGCGATGCGCCGGCTGCGGGTTTAAGACGGATTGCTGTGGATGGTAAGGTTCCGAAGTTCCGGTTCCGAGTTCTAGTTCCCGGTTCCAGTTCGGACGAGGTACTGGAACGGGAACCGGGAACCTACAGAATGGCCGCTGCGGACGTCGTGCTTTCCTCTTTGTCCGTAGCCTCGAGAACCTTCACCACCATGTCGAACGGCATCATGTTGATGGCGTCGTAGTCGGGCGGACAGCCAAACTCTCGAACCTGCGGTGCGGTCGGATTGCCGAGCGTGACGCACAGACCGCAGCCGATGCAGAGATCGGCCCGCACGGCGCAGACCATCCGGCCATCCCTGTCTTTTTCTTCAACGATGCAGCCGGCAACGGGACAGGCGGCCTGGCAAATCGAGCACGCGAACGCGCCGAAGCATCGGTCGGGGTCGATCACCGCTATGGTCTTGGGGGCCTTCTTGCGCGGCCCGCTCATCATTTTGGTCCACATGGTTGGCCAGATTATAGCGGTTCTGGGTTCTGGGTGCTAGGTTCTGGGGTTCCGGTTCTAGGTTCTAGGTTCTGGGTTCTGGTTCCAGGTTCGTGGAGCCCGGTTCGCTGGCATCTTCCGGGACACGGTCCAGATAGTGTTCCGCGTCGATGGCCGCCATGCAACCGGTTCCGGCCGCAGTAATCGCCTGGCGGTAGATATGATCCTGCACGTCGCCCGCGGCGAAGACGCCCGGAATGCTGGTGTGCGTGCCGTGGTGCGTGACGATATAACCGTTATCGTTCAGCTCGAGCTGTCCTTTGAACAGCGCCGTGTTCGGCGTGTGGCCAATCGCGACGAACACGCCTTCGACGGGCAGTTCGGTCCGCTCGCCGGTCACGCTGTCGCGAAGGACCATCGCGGTGACGGCCCCCTTTTTCACGTCGAGGATGTCTTCGATTTCGCTGTTCCACGCAAACTCGATCTTCGGGTTGGCGAACGCCTTCTGCTGCATGATTTTCGACGCGCGAAGCGTGTCGCGTCGATGGACGACGGTCACCTTCGACGCGAACTTCGTCAGGAAGATCGCCTCTTCCATCGCCGAGTCTCCCCCGCCGACCACCGCGATCGGTTTGCCTCGGAAGAAGAACCCGTCACACGTCGCGCACGTGGATACGCCGTGCCCGAGCAGCGTGCGCTCTGAGGGCAGACCGAGCAGACGTGCCGACGCCCCTGTCGCGATAATCAGCGACTCGGTGTAGACGACGTGATCGCTGACCTCGATTTTGATCGGGCAGCGGGTCACTTCGATTTTCGAGACGTTGCCTTGAATAATCTCGGTGCCGAAGCGCTCTGCCTGCGCACGCATGTCGGCCATCAGTTCAGGTCCCATGATGCCGTCCCGGAAACCCGGGAAGTTCTCGACCATGGTCGTGAGCATGAGCTGCCCGCCGGCTTCGAGCCCCTCGATGAGCAGCGGCTTCAGGTTGGCGCGCGCGGCATACAGCGCTGCAGTCAGCCCGGCAGGGCCGGAGCCGATGATGACGACGTTCCGATGTGGGCTCATGTTGTGTCGGGTGTCAGACGTGCTTGTCGATGAGCTGCTTCAGATGGTCCTTGTCGGCAAGGCCCACGATCGATTCCACGATCTCGCCGCCTTTGAAGATCAGGATCGTCGGAATGCCGCGAATGCTGAACTGCGCGGCGGTATTCGGGTTCTCGTCCACGTTCAGCTTGCCAACCGTGACCCTGCCGTCGTAATCGCTGGCCAGGGCATCGACGGTCGGCGCCAGACGCCGGCACGGCCCGCACCACTCCGCCCAGAAATCGACCAGCACAGGCTTGTCGGACTTGACCACGGTTTCTCCGAAGTTGCCGTCAGTAAAAATCTGAATCTTGTCAGAGGCCATCCACTACTCCTTCGCTAACCCAGGCATCCCTGGCCGTCCGTGTCGAACGGCGGTCTCATACAGTTTGACGTACTCGCGCGCCGATCGGTCCCAGGAAAAATCCTGCGCCATTCCCGCAACCTGCAATTTCTTCCACGCGTTGGGTTTAGCAAACGCCACCCGGGCCCGCTTCATGGCCTCCACCAACGCCGCCTTGGTGTACGGCACGAATTTGAAACCGGTGCCGGTTCCAGCGGCGTCATTGTAGTCCGCAACCGTGTCGTCGAGCCCTCCCGTCCCCCGTACGATCGGGACGGTACCGTAGCGCATGCTGTACATCTGATTCAGGCCGCAGGGCTCGAAGCGGGACGGCATGAGGAAGATGTCGGCCGCACCTTCGATGAGGTGCGCCAGGGACTCGTCGAACCCGATTTTGACGGCGAACCGCTCGGGGAATTTCGCTGCCAAATCGCGCAGCAACCCTTCATAGCGGGCGTCCCCGGTTCCGAGCACCGCAAAGCTGCCGTAGCTTGGCAGCAGCGGGGCGATCTCGGCGATCAAATCAAACCCCTTCTGGTCGACCAGCCGCGAGACGATGCCGACGAGCGGGCGGCGTACGCGCTCGAACGGCGTCCCCGGCCAGAGCAAGTCGATCAGCGCGCGCTTGGCAGAGTCCTTTTTGTCCAGCGTGTGCTCGTCGTAGGGCTCGGGGAGAAATGGGTCGCGGCGGGGATCCCATCGGTCGGTGTCGATGCCGTTCAGGATGCCGTGCAGATCCGCGGCCCGGCTTGCCAGCACACCTTCGAACCCAAAGCCATATTCCTTGGTCAGGATCTCGCGCGCGTACGTCGGGCTGACGGTGGTGATGCTGTCAGAAAATCGAATGCCGCCCTTCAGTAGGCTGATCTGCCCCCAGAACTCGAGCGCATCCATCGACATCATCTCGGGCCCGAGCTCGAGCGGCGCCAGCCAATCGGCTGGGTAATTTCCCTGGTACGCGAGGTTGTGGATCGTGAAGATCGCCCTCATCCCGCTGAGCCGCGGCTCGTTCGCGTAGCGGGTCCGGAGATAGACGGGCGCAAGACCAGCTTGCCAGTCGTGAGCATGCAGGATGTCGAACGGCTCGCCAGACTGAATGACGTATTCGAGCGCGGCCCTGCACAGAAAGGCGAACCGCCGGGGACTGTCGGGATAATCGCCGCCGGCGCCGTACAACGTGTCGCGATTGTAGAGCTCGGGTCGATCGACGAGGATCGCCTTGACGTTCTCCGCGAGCGCCACTTCGAACACCTTCGTGTCCGCAATCGCACCGCCGACCCCGGTCACGTGAATCGTGCGCGTCGTGCCCTGCGCCTGGACGCTGCGATATTTCGGCGTGACCAGGGTGACGCGATGGCCGAGCCTGCCCAGCGCCAGGGGAAGCGCGCCAAGCACATCGGCCAGCCCTCCCGTTTTGGAGAACGGAAGCGCTTCCGACCCGACCATGAGTATCGAGACGCTCATACGAAGACGCCGCGGATTGAACGGCGTCCGGATACTATTGCATCAGTTATGACCACTGAGTCACAATCCTAAAGTGACCTTTCCCAAGACAGATCCGCCGGCCGATCGGCCGGCAGATCGCGCCGGTGAGCGTCCGGCGCGCGCCGAGTCCCGTGAGATACGGGAGTTGCGTGAGCTCAAGAAGACCCAACCAGACCTGGCGTCGGCGGCCGACATGCAGATCGAGCTGCTGGGCGCCCAGCGGCGCGTGCAAGCCAGGGTTCCGCTGCCATCCGCCACTTTCGATCGGCGAAAGCCGGACCACGAGAAATGCCTGCCGGCGCTGCAGTTCAAGGACATCCCCATCGATTGGAGCGATTTCCGTCTGATGGTCCGGCAAACCGCAGACATTCTCCGCCGATTCGACACGCTGGAAACATCGGATTACGACCACATTCAAGGCCTGGCCCGCGACGGTCAGATAGAAGCGGTCGTGGCGACGTGGTACGAAGCGGCGATGGCCCCTGCGCTGCGCAGCAAGGACGTGAGGAGCCAGGAACGCGAGCTGCTCGATCAAGTCCTTCTGCTCGCGATGCGTCCGTTCCTGGCGCGTTGCGCCGAGGCCCTGCTTCCCCGCCTGGAGCTGAGCGACTGGCACCACCCGTGCTGCCCGCTGTGCGGCGGCGAGCCCGAATTCGCGTTCATCAACCAGGCCGCCGAACGTCTACTCATCTGCGGACGCTGCACCGGCCAGTGGCATTACGACGCCATCACCTGTCCTTACTGCGAGAACCACGATCGCAGTCGCATCACGTCCTTCACGAGCCGGGACGGGCGATATCGCATCTACGCCTGCGACGAGTGCCGCCGGTACCTGAAGGCTTTCGACGGCCGTGACGGCAGCCGCCCAGTGTTGCTGGCGGTCGATTCTATCGCGACGCTGCCCTTGGACGCCGCCGCCATCCAGCGCGGTTATCAAAGCTGATCTTTTCCCGTACTCCACCGCAGAGACGCAATGACGCGGAGCTCTTCCCTTTTAGAGGGATCTCTGCGCCCCTGCGTCTGGCGGTGAGACTTGGAGAAATTACTTGGCTGTGGAAACAGCCGGGGTGGCAAGGCTGAGCGAGCCTGTTCGCTCCGAGAGCCACGTCATCAAGTGACGCGTTTCCCAGAAGCGGCCCAGGTTGGAGGTTGCGCCGAGCACGACGACGGCGAGCGAGGGCCCGCCCGAGGGCATCTTCAACAGCGTGGCCAGGCAATAGCCTGCCTTGGTAATGAACCCCGTCTTGCCGCCGAGCACGTCCATGTCGCCATTACGGAGAATCTGGTTGGTGCTGCGGACAGTCACTACGCGCGCCGGCCGGCGGGCGGCCGGGACGGTGCGGAACGAGTACTCGGGCGTCCGCATGATCGGCCCGATGCGATCGTCTTCGGACGCGAATGAAATCAGCCGCGCCATGTCGTAAGCCGATGAGATGTTGTCGGCGTAGAGGCCCGACGGGTCGGTATAGGCGGTGTGATTCAAGCCGAGGTCGTCAGCCTTCTGGTTCATCCGGGCGATGAAGCCGTCGTAACCCAGGGGCGACAGGCGCGCCAGGGCCCTGGCCGCCGCGTTGTCGGATGGAATCAGCAGAAGGTGCAACAGATCCGAGAGGCGCACACGGTCGTTCGTGCGCAGGTAAGTCGTGGACGCGCGCAGCGTATCCGAGCGCACGATCTGCACTTCTTCGTTCAAGTCGGTGGCCGTCTCAAGGAAGACGATCGCGGTCATCACCTTGGTGATGCTGGCGATGGAGCGCTCGTCCTGGGCGTTCTCTTCGTAGAGCACCTTGCCGGTGGCCGGGTCGTAGATGATGGCCGCGGCGGCGCGGAGCTCGGGAACGACGTTTCCAGCCTCGTCGGTCCGGAATCGGGGCGTCTTGGCTTCTGCCAGCGCTCTCGCCGACCGTGACGACTTGGCGCGAGCTGCACGTATGCGCGCCGCACGGGCACGGGCTCGGGCGGTCGCGGTAATCTTCCTGGCCGGGGCAGACTCCGCGCCGGCCGCCGGAGCGGTCTGGCTGACGGGCGTCTTGACGACGCTTGCGCCCGCATCCGTGGCAAAGAGGCCTACGCCCAGCCACAGAACGGTCAGTCGGGTGATGCCGAAGAGGGTTCTGTATAAAGACAAACGTCAGTTCTCTATGTGTTTCATCGGTATTGTAGCAAGGCCCCTGTAGAGGCTCCAAGCAAAAAAATGCTTCAAGGCACTGAAAACGGACAGGATATCGTTCGATATCTAGCAGGTACCTCCATGATCGACGAATCTGCCGCCGAATATCACGGCCTTCGCGCCACTATCCGGGAACGTGGCACATTACGAATTTGTCTTGTCATCGTGGGCTTGATTGCGATGAGCGCACTCATTGTCGCGCTCCGCGCGGCGCGGCTTTCAGGAGTGATCGCGCTGCTGCCCTTCCTTGTCCTGGCTGCGACGTTCGAGATCAACTTCTTTGTTCATACCGGCGTCGAGCGCATCGGGCGCTACCTTCAGGTCTTTTACGAAGAACGCGCGGGCACAACTGGCTGGGAAACAACAGCCATGAACTACGGCGCGAAGTACCCGTCCGGACTCGATCCGTTGTTCTCTGCGTTGTTCGCGGCCGCCGCGACGCTCAACTTCCTCACCACGCTTGCGGTCGCGCGCGAACCCGGATGGATCGCGCTCTCGCTCGCGGCACATCTCACATTCGCTTACAGAATTGTCTCCGCCAGAGCGCTTGCTTCGTCGCAGCGAGCGCTTGATCTCGAACGCTTCCGCGCCCTGTTATCCAAGTGATTGGTTTCGTTCGCCAAATTTACGCACGTCGTGGCTGAACAACCACACGCCCGCGTCAGCCTCGCTTGCGCGCGTTTCGACGAAACCGTCCAGAATGTCCTAAAAAGTTCGAACCTCTTCACATCGTCGTTATGACTCTGTAGCAGCCACAGCGTACCGTCGTAGGTACGGGAATTGCTCAAGCGCTACACGGAGGCTTGCCATGGGTAGTTTTGTTCGGCTCCTTGGATTCACGACACTAGGCTGTGGCTGCATCGTCGGCCGCTACCGCGAGCTGGCCACCAATCGTGAAGTGAACTACATCGAGGAAAAGGGCGATGCGTGCAAGACGCACGGTCACCGGCGCAATCACACGATCGCCGACCGCGCCCCTGCCGCGACGCCGTTGATGACGGCCGTCAGGACAGTCTAGCTAGCCTTTTTTAGCTGGTGCGCCCACCGGCTTCAGCGAGTACTCGCGTCTGTAGACGACGTCGAGGTTGTTCCCTTCCGCATCCTTCTTCTTCAATTTGATCTCGATAATCCGGCGGCGCTGTGTCGGGTCCGGGTTTGTCGAGTAATAGCCCAGCACGTAGTAGTCGCTCGTTTCAGCGTCAATCCGCTTGAGCGCCTTGGTGTGATCGTTGGTGTTGACGACGGCGATACCGCCCGTGAGCTCCGCGAGCACACGAAGGCTGTCCTGGGATTTCCGCAGGTGCTGTTCCCACTCCACCGGATCGACCGGCTCGTCGATGTCGCCGCCCGCGACGAGGCCGCGCGGGTCGAACGTGTAGAACGTGGCGTTCGCGCGGTTGGCCTGCCGCGTCAGCTCCGCCAGCCGCATCGACAGCTCCGCGTCGTTGAACTGATTGCCCTGATTCATCAGCGCAAAGCTCGGATCGTTCGCATCGACGTTGCGGTTGTTCAGAAAGACGCTGTCGGCGGTGCCGGCGCGCGACGAGGCGAACGGATCAAAATCGTAACCGTTGCTGATCAGCACCACCGCCTTGCGGCGATGTTGTGTCTGCTGGAGGTTATTCAGCATGTCGTACACCGTCTCGAACGCCACGTTCGCGCGGTGCATCACTTCCTGCGGCGTCTCGCCCGTGGACGACTGCTGGATGATTTCCGACGGCTTCAACCCGCCGCCCGTGATCTTGTTCGCCGCTTCCTCCATACGGCTGCGGTCGTATGTGAGGTCGATCGCAATCGACGACGTGCCGGTCGACACGATGCCGAAGAGGTCGCCGTCGTGCACGAGCTCCTTTGCCATGTCGCGGAACAGGCGGCGTATGCGATGCGTGTCACGGAACTCGAGGTGAAGATCGTCGATGACAAAAATGATGATGCGTCCGGCGGCGTCGTTGACGGGCCGCGATGGGGGCAGGATGATGCCCTCGCGTACCGGGGCGGCGGCTGTTGCTGCCTGCGTTTGGTACACACGGCCGCCGTGCACGAGCGTAAACGAGTTGAGCTCCTGCTTGACGCCGTCTTCGTAGACTTCGAAATCGTCCTTCGTGAGATCGGCCTGGAACTGGCCGCGGCGGTTGCGCACGATCACGTCCGAGCTGACCAGGTTGACCGACGTCCGGAACGTCGGGTTCGGCACATCGGGCGTGGCGGGGGCGGGTGCCGGAGCGGGCGCGGGAGCAGCGGGCTGCTGCGCGTCGGGTGTACCGACAAACAACGGGACACCGGCCATGAGACCCGCGACAAGCCAGGGTGCAAGGCGTTTTCTAGTCATGTTGGAAGCCCTTGAAAGTCAGTATAGCGCCTTGCTCTTTACCCGTCTCCGCCATTTTCGGGGCCAGCCGCGGGCGGTACTCCACCTTCACCTCCGCCCCCGCGCCGCCGGCGCCCTCCTCTTCGGGACCGCCGCCGGCGCCGCAGTCCAAGCGCGGCGCGGAGATCGCGAATCTTCGGCTCGAAGGACTCGATGCCCTGCCGCACTTCCTCCTCTGTGACCCAGGTGTCGGGGTTCAGCGATTCGGCCTGCGCACGGAGCGCTTCAATCCGCTCGACGTCTCCGCCTCTCTCCGAAATTCGCGTCAGCAGCTCGGCGTAACGCGCGCGCAGCCGTGTGAGCTGTTCGCGACCGACTTGCTGCTCGACCGGCATTGCCGGCGGCTCGACGGCTTCTTCGGCCTCAGCATGCGTCAACTGCTCGAACGCCTGAGCGATCTCTGCTGGTTCAAGGTCGAAGGGGTCGGGTTCCGGTTCCTGTTCCGGTTCCAGTTCCTGTTCTGATTCCAGTTCTCGTTCGGACAGGTCCGCTTCCGACGGCTCCGGCTTAAGGGGCGCGAGTTCAGACGGCTGCGCGGGTGGACGCTCGGGCTGCTGTGCTGGAGCTGGCGGCGGTGCGGGACGCTGTCCCTGCGCGGGCCGCGCGGGGCGCGGTCGATCGCGGCGTCCGCGGCGGCTGCGCGCGTCTTCGGCAGGCGGCGCCGCAGGCGGCTGTGCCTCGAGGATTTTTGGCCAGTCGAACTCGATATCGGGGTTGTGCTCTTCGATCCAGCGGATCGCTGCCTCGTCCAGGGCTGGCCGCCCGACCTTCACGCCTGGCGGCGTGCGGAACCAGTACAGAATGCGCGGCCGCGATCGGCCGCCGCGGCGGCCGGTATGAACGAGAGAGGTTGTTTCATACCCGCGCTTGTCGCGGGTAAACCGCAAGGATGGCAAAGCTATTTGCGCTTCGGTGATTTTCCGGTTTTCCTGACCGGCTTCGCCGCCGGTTTCTTCCTCGCCGGTTTGGCTTTCGGCTTCGCTTTCGGGCTCGCGGGCCTGGCGGCCGCCGGCCGCGCGGCTGTCGCGCGTCCATCCGCCGGTGCCTTATACGCGGGCAGAAAGCGCATCTCGTCGCCGATCCAGTGATACGTGTGGATCTCGGCGACCGGAATATGACTGTCCGTGCACAGGCGCTTGGCGACATCGACCATCGCCGCCGGCACGTACAAATGGAAGGGGGATTTCAGGCGCCCGTAGGGCACCCACTCGGCCAATGCCTCGAGATTGTTGACCGATTCGACGGTCTCGACCTCGATGACGGCCATGACCTTGCGACCTCTGTCCTGCGAGGTCAGCACGACATCCGGATAAATGGCCGAAAGGCCCGAGCCAATGGGGCTGTTCTGCTCGGCGCCGGGGTTGATGCCGACATCGAAGCGACGGCGAAACTTGGTTTGTAAGAGCCGGATGACGCGGTCGTGCTCGAGTTGCTCCCGCACCGGCCTGACGAGGATGGGGCTCACGAAATCGCGACTATAACATGGATGCTCTGTAAACAAGACCCAACTTTGCGGGTTTCGCTATCGAATCGGCCCACAGGCTCCGATAAGTCTCATCAACGAGTTACAATGGCAGCCGAGACCCCTAAACAGACGTCAAGCGTGGCAGTATCCACACCGACCGCAACCCGCACGATTCTGATCGTCGACGACGATCCCAGTGTCACTGAGACGTTCGAACGGATGCTCCGCCTCGAGGGGTATCACGTCGTCACCGCTCTTTCCGCGGAAACCGGCTTGAATCAGGCCGAACGCTCGCGACCCGATGCGATCATCCTCGACCTGCGGATGCCGCTTGTCGACGGACTGCAATTCCTCCGGGCACTGCGGTCGAAAGACGCGCTCTCAAAGATGCCCGTCGCCATCGTCACCGGCGATTACTTCCTCGATGACGCGGTCTCGCGCGAGTTGCGCGGCCTCGGCGCGGAAGTGCGGTTCAAGCCGCTGTGGCTCGAAGACCTGCTCGCCCTCGCAAGAAATCTCTTAAAAGCATAACGGTTCGAGGTTCTGTGGTTCTGCGGTTCCAGGTGCGTGGTGGCGCCTGGATCGACGGGCGCAGCTTTCTTGTGTTGAACCCAGAACCAGAACCTAGAACCCAGAACCTGAACCCCAGAACCCAGCACCCAGAACCCAGAACCTCTTTGTAGTACGATCCCCGTCGCCAATGAATGACCGTTTTCTCAAAGCGTGCAGGCGCGAGCCTGTCGACCGCACGCCCGTCTGGTTCATGCGGCAGGCCGGGCGCTACATGCCCGAGTACCGGGAGATTCGCAGCCATCACTCGCTTCTGGACATCTGCCGATCGCCCGAGCTAGCCACGCGGGTCACGATGCAGCCCGTGCGCCGCATCGACGTCGACGCCGCCATTCTGTTTTCGGATCTCCTGCTGCCGCTCGAGCCGATGGGAATCCCGTTCGACTTCGTCCGTGGCGAAGGACCGGCGATTGAAAATCCGCTGCGGTCCGAAGCCGATATCGATCGACTCCGGCGCTTCGAACCGCGGGAGGCGCTCTCGCACGTGCTCGAGGCCATTCGAATGATCCGGCGTGAGCTCGACGGTCCTCAGGGCGTGCCGCTCATTGGTTTCGGTGGAGCGCCGTTCACGCTGGCCTCCTATGCCATCGAAGGCGGACATTCCCAGAACTTCGCCCTCACCAAAGCGCTGATGTATTCGAACCCACGTGCGTGGCACCGCCTGTGCGACCTGCTCGGATCGCTCATGGGCGAATACATGAAGGCGCAGATCGAAGCGGGCGCGCAGGTGATTCAGATTTTCGACTCGTGGGCGGGCGCGCTGAGCTCGGCCGACTATCGAGAATTCGTCCTTCCGCACACGCGGACCATCTTCGACGCCATTCGCAGCACCGGCGTGCCGACGATCCACTTCGGGACCGGTACGGCGAACATCCTCCAGGATCTGCGCGAGGCGGGGGGCGACGTCATCGGCGCCGACTGGCGCATTCCGCTCGACGAAGCATGGGATCGCATCGGCCCCGACCGCGCGATCCAGGGCAATCTCGATCCGACGCTGCTGCTCGCGCCGCTCGACCGTATGCTCGCCGGGGCAGACGACGTGCTCGACCGCGCCGGCGGACGTCCGGGACACATCTTCAATCTCGGCCATGGCATTCTGCCTTCGACGCCGGTCGATCACGTGCAGGCGCTCGCGCAACATGTGCACCGGTACCGACTTGCGCACGCGTGACTGACGACTCTCCCGCAACGTTCGACGTTGCCGTCGTCGGCGCTGGAGTCTCCGGTCTCTCGGCCGCTTACGAGCTGCGCAAGCAGAAACGGTCGGTGGTCGTGCTCGAGCGCGACACGCGGCCGGGCGGCATCATCCTCACGGAGCGCGTCGGCGAGTTCGTCATCGACGCCGGGCCCGATTCGCTCCTCGTGCAGAAGCCGGCGGCCGTCGCGCTCTGCAACGAGCTCGGCCTCGGCGACCGCCTCTTCCCCACCAAGCTTCCGCGCACCGCGTTTGTGCTCCGCGGCGGCGAGCTGCATCCGCTGCCGGCCGCTTCGATTCTCGGTTTTCCGACGCGGCTCGGGCCCCTGGCCAAAAGCACGCTGTTCGGCACATCGGCCAAGCTCAGGATGGCCGCGGAGGTCATGATTCCGCGGGCGCGGCTGGCGGGTGACGAATCGATCGCCGGGTTCGTGCGGCGCCGTTTCGGATCGGAAGCGGTCACCTATATTGCGGAACCGCTGCTCGCGGGCATCCACGCCGGCGACGTCGAGCGGTTGTCGATGCGCGCGCTGTTTCCGCGATTGATCGACGCCGAAGCCCGCGCGGGCAGCGTCATCAGAGCGTTCCGGAAGGAGCAAGGACCGCGCAACGCCGACGGTGTCTTCCGGTCGTTTCCCAATGGACTCGACGAGCTGATCGACGGGTTGATGAAGGCTGTTCCAAAAGAGTCCGTGCGGCTCGGCTCGAATGTGACCCGCATCGAAAAGGTGGACGGGTTCGTCGTTGAGACCGCGGGCCAGGCGCCGGTTCGCGCGCGCGCGGTCATCCTCGCGGTTCCAGCGTTTGCCGCCGCCGATCTGCTGCGGCCGATCGACGCGGCGCTTTCAGACGCCTGCGCGTCGATACGGTATCTCTCCACCGCCACAATTGTTTTTGCATTCCCGCGTTCTGCGGTTGGCCACGACCTGCAAGGCACCGGCTTCGTCGTCCCGAGCGCCGAAGGGCTGCGCATCACCGCGGGAGCGTGGATCTCGTCCAAATGGCCGCAGCGTGCCCCCGAAGGACACGCGCTGCTCCGAGCCTTTCTCGGTGGCGCGCGCGATCCGGACGTGCTCGCCCGAACCGATGCCGAGCTCGCGAGCGCCGCGCTCGCCGACTTGACGAAGATTCTCCACATCCGCGGCACGCCGATCATGACGCGCGTGTATCGGTGGAACCGTTCGAGCCCGCAGCAGGAGGTCGGCCACGGCGAGCTGATGCGACGCATCGACGCTGGATTGGCGGCTCATCACGGGCTGTTCATCTCGGCAGCCGGATTTCGCGGCGTCGGGATTCCAGACAGCATCGCAGACGCGCGCCACACAGCCACGATGGCTGCGGCATTCGTGCGCACGTGATTCGTTGTTCACCGCAACGACGCCACGGCGCAACGTTATCTCTTAGAATGAGGCCCATGAATCGATTCGTCCTGTTCCTCTTGTGCGTGTTTACGTCATGTTTGTTTACTTTTCCGCCCGTCGCATTCGCTCAGAACGTGCCACCGCACATCGAGGCGTTGCTAAAACAGATCAAAGCGGCCGACAAGGACCAGCTGGCCGTGTCCGAAGAGGACGGGCGCTTTCTTCGGCTGCTGGCGGTCACGCGCGGAGCGAAGCGGGCGCTCGAAATCGGCGCCGCGAGCGGCTACAGCGCCATCTGGATGGGATTGGGCATGCGCGAAACGGGCGGCAAGCTGGTCACCATCGAATACGACAAGGCGCGCGCGGCCGAAGCTGCCGCCAATGTGAAGAAGGCCGGCCTTTCGGATGTCGTGCAGGTGATTTCCGGCGATGCGTTCGCCGAAATTCCCAAGGTGCCCGGCACGTTCGATTTCGTCTTCTGCGATGCGTGGAAGCGCGACTACCAGAGGTTCTTTGCGATGGTCTTTCCGCGCATGGACAAGGGCGGACTGTTCCTGGGCCACAACGTCATCAACAAACGCGACGAGATGACGGATTTTCTCAAAACGATTCATACCAGCCCGGAAGTGCTCACTTCGGTCGTCGCTCCATCGGGCGAAGGGGTGTCGATCACTTTGAAGCGGTAGGCGAAACCGGCCGATAACATGAACTATGACACCCAACGGGACGCCGCTGGTTCTGCTCGTCGAAGACGATCAAGGCGTGCGCCGGCCGCTCGAGAAGTTCCTGCAAATGCACGACTTCAAGGTTGTGACGGCCGAGACGGCAGACGATGCGATCGACGCCATCCACCAGCATCGTCCGGTGGCCGCAATCGTCGACCTGCGGCTGGCCCGCGGGTCGGGCCGCGATGTCGTGGTCTCGATGCCAGCCGGCACGCCGGTCATCATCTTTTCGGGCGTGCCTTCTGAATCGGCCGAGCTCGAGCGCCTTCGGCCGCGGACGCGACTGGTCCAGAAGCCCTACTCGCTGACCATGCTCGTCGAATCGTTGAAAGAAATGATCGGCGCCCCGAAAGTCCCGCAGCTCTAACCCGCCTCGCGCACCGACCCTTCGGCGCGGCAAGTCTCTCTGATAGAATTCGGTGTTTGCTGGATCTACACAATGACCTGGTAGCTCAGTGGTAGAGCATCGCACTTTTAATGCGAGGGTCGCGGGTTCGAGCCCCGCCCGGGTCACCAGTTCTTTTTAGCCGCCCTGCTCCCCGCGCCCAACATGGATCTCTCCATCAACGAAGGCACGCTCGTGGTGACCGGCGGGCCGGGCGACACGCTCCAAACCGCTATCGTCATCAAGAAGACACCGCGTGGCCTCAGCGCGGCAGGCGCCGAGTTCATGCTGCTCGGCAAGTGGTATGGCGAGCGCCAGAAGGACTGGACGCTGAAGCGCCAAGACATGCTCCAACTCGACGGGCGAACCTACGACGCCTACGAGGTAGTGCTGACCGGCGGAGTCGAGAAGCGCCTGTTCTTCGACGTCACCGACTGGCTTTCCCGCACGTCCCGTACGTAGAATACCCGCCGTGTTCTCCAAAATCGTTCGACGCACGCACATGTACCTGGCGCTGTTTCTCGCGCCCTGGATGCTTGGCTACGCAATCAGCACCCTTGCGATGAATCATCGTATGCCGCGCCCGACGGCGTTCGTCACAGAGCGCGATCAGCAATACCCCAACGTCTTCGAGCCCGGCACACCGCCACGGGACGTCGCGCGGCAGATTCTTGCGGATCTCGAGCTTGCTGGCGCCTTCGGCGTGCAGGGACCGGCGCCCGATGGCCGCCTCACGATCAACCGTCAAGGCATGCTGTCGCCCCGGCGCATCACGTACACCCCTGGCGATCGCCGAGTAGTCGTCGAGCGCATGGAGCTCGAAACCAGCGGGTTCCTGAACCGGTTTCATCGCCGCCGCGGATATCAGCAGCCGTACGTCGCCGACATGGCGATGGCTGTCAGCGTCGACGCGGTGATCGTCGCGATGGTCTTCTGGGCGCTGTCGGGGTTGTGGATGTGGTGGGAGATGCGCGCGACCCGGTTATGGGGCCTCGCGTGCGCGGTCACGGGAATCGGCATCTTTATCCTGTTCGTGGTGACGATATGACATTCGCGCACTTCGTCCGCCGCGCGCACTTGTACACGGGGTTGTTTCTCCTGCCGTGGGTCATCATGTTCGGCGTCAGCACCATCCCCATCAACCATCAGTCGCCTGAACCCGCAGAGTGGACGCCTCTCGCCGAACATGCATTCGACGCGCCCGTGCCCGCGTCATCAGACAATCTGCGGCCTCTTGGACGCGAGATGATGAACACCGCAGGTCTCGAGGGCGGCTACTACGTCTTCCGCGTCAATCCACGTCAGGTGCAGGCAGGACACCCGCGCTTTCTCGCGCCCGTTCGCCTCAACTACTTTCCGGAGGAGCGGCGCCTCATCGTCGAGCAGCGGGCGTTTTCGCTGCGACCGTTCCTGTCGGGGATGCATACGCGCGGCGGGTATGACATGGGCGGCCTGTGGGACTCGGTGTGGGCCGTCTTCGTCGACGCCGCGTGCATCGGATTGATCCTGTGGATCGCGAGCGGAATTTACATGTGGTGGGGGTTGCCGTCGACACGCGGCTGGGGGTGGATCGCGCTCGGTGCCGGCGCGATCTGTTTCGCGGTGATTATCGCGACGCTCTGATGTTCGTGGGTTTCGCGCCCTGGACGGCATATAACTCCCTGCCGCCGCTTGACGCAATCAGGTCCATGTCGAGCGTCTGCCGGACGTAGTCGAGCAGCTCGACTGATGCCTTGTCCCTGTCGAGCACGAGGTATCGGAACGGCAGCGACGCCGGCGACTCCTCTTCGATCGCCTCTTCTCCACTCGACAGCCTCAGCAGGTTTCCGACGACCGGCATCGACTCATACGCCTGTGCGACATTCGGTGGCATGCGTCCGATGTAGCCGCCGACTACTGGATGACCATGAATCGTCGCGTGGTACAGCAGCCTGCGATCCTGGCTTCCCCGCCCTGTCGACAAGCCGTCGCCGATGCCGAACGGCACTTCGACGACGGCGCCGTTGTCGGAGATTGACGCAAGCTGCTCGTACACGGCTGGCCGGTCGAGCGCCGTGAGTGGAACCGGCGCATGCAGGTAATCGAGCGCGAGTAGCACCAGCAACGCCCATTGCACGGCCGGGCGCGCGAAGGCCGACGCAAGGCCGGTGGAAGCAGACCTGAAGATGAAAGCCGACCTAAAGGTCGGCACTACGACGGTCGTTGTGCTGGGCTCTTTCGTAGTGCTGGCCTTTAGGCCAGCCTCAGCGCCTGCTGTCGCCCCGCTGGCCTTCAGGGCGGCCAACGCCGCCAGGCGCTGCGCCATCAACACGGCGAGCGCCAGGTACACGCACACCATCGCGCGGCCGGGCATTCGCGCGTTCTCGACGAGCGGCACGAACCTCGCCAGTGCTTGCGGCAGCGGAAGCCCGGCGTCAATGCCGGCGACTGTGAGAAACGGCCCGAGCGCCCAGATGGTGAAGACAGCAAGCACCACCTTCCACCGGCGCGCCTCTTCGCCGTCGAACCACCTGCCTCGTCCGATCGACAGCACCACAACCGGGACGATGCCGAGCCAGCCGACGGCTTCGATGCGGTCGAGACCCAGATTCACGTAGAGCGCGCTCACGGCACCGCCGTAGATGGGATGAAACGGATTGCCGAGGAACGGCGCGAGCGCATCGACGCCGCGCGGAGCGCTGCGCCAGAAATATGTCTGGCTGACGTAACGGCCGGAAAATGCCAGCCTGAATGCCTGCGCGATGAGTGGCAGCGACACCAGCGCGAACGTCGCGACGGTGATCATTAACGTCTGTGCGCCTCGCCAGAACGCATCCGGCGAAGGACGTTCGACGCGCATCGCGATCCGCCACTTCGTCATCAGCCATGCGCACGCCAGCAGCCAGAAGACCAGCAATGGGTTCTGCACGCTGCGCGCGGAGATCTCCACGCCACTCAACCTGATAACCCCGCCGCCTGAAGTCGCAATGAAGATGATGAGAAACGCATCGGCCGCCATCAGCCCGATCAGGACGAGGCGCGCACTGAAGAGCGACGGCTTCTGCAGACGATCCTCGCGGGCCACGCGGAACATATGCCACGATGCCAATGTGTATGCCACAGCGAGGACAGCGAGATATACGACGTGATAGTACGCGGCGTACGCGCCCACGGCCACGCAGAGGCCGCACCCGATTGCCCCTGTGACACTGGCGTTCCGAAGCGAACGTCGAAGGCACAACGCGAACAACGGAAGGACCCACGCCGTCAGCAGATCGAAATGCCCGAGCAGATGCGCCGCGACATACGGCGAGCCTCCGAACGCGACGCCGGCGAAGATCGCCAGGCGCCGTACGCGAACCATGTCGAACACCAGTCCGTACGCGCACACCGCGTTCAGAAACACCGAGAGGATGATGTACAAGTTCTCGGCCTGGATGACCGACAGCCCCCGCAGCGCGGTGGCTGAGAGGAATCCCTGCAGCGCGGTATGCGGATGATTAATCAGGTCGACGCCGAAGGGGCTGAAGAGATAGGTCGAGCGAAAGAAATCGAGCTCGGGCACGCTCAACGCCTTCCGCATCCACCAGAGGTTCCAGAGAAAGCTGTAGTTGTCGCCGCCGAGCCCGGGAATGTGGTCGCCGAAGTGCAGCGCAAGCGGCCAGGTCCAGACGATGGACAGCCCGGCCAGGAGCAGCAACGACAGCAGATGCGCGGCTGCCCCCTGCCCCCTGTCCTCTGCGCTCATTTCGCCTGTACGCGCGTTTTGACGGCGTGGACGAAGCCGCGCAGGATCGGCGAGATGTCGCCGGGCTGCAGACCGACCTCTATGAGCGAGAAGCGCCTCTCCTCGAGGAATGCCGCGTCGAGCGCGTCTCTGAATTGCCGCGGCGTGTGCGCGCGGAATCCCCGCCCACCCCAGAGCTCAGCGAGCTTCGAGAATGGCCACCCGACCGTCTCGTTGTAGCGCGCATCTGGAAAGAACGCCTGCAGCATCTCCCATCGGCTGTTGTTGAGGAGCACGACGATCGGGTTGCAGCCGTATTTGCGCGCGTGCGAGATCTCGCTGCCGGTCATCTGAAACGCGCCGTCGCCGACCAGCACCAGCGGTCTTCTTCCGCTCGCAATCTGCGCCCCCAGCGCCGCCGGCACCGCAAAACCCATCGTGGCGTAGTACGCCGGCGCAATGCACTCGTTCGAGCGGATGTCGACGCTGGCAAACAGCGCGTCGCCGGTGTCGGCGACGAGCGGCATGTCCGGATGCTGCTCCACAAACTCGTTCACCAGTTTGATGAGGTGCTTCATCTTGATCTGCTCGTCCTGCTTGAACGGATCGAAGATTTCGGCCGACACGTCGGTCCCCATCGCTTCGACGATATGGCCGCGGACTGGCAGATCCGACATCAGCAGCCGATCGACCAGCATGTCGATAGGCGTGTGCTGAAACTGGTGGTACTTGATGAACACCTCGCGCGCCACGCAGACGATCAGGTTGTCTTCGTTGACGCGATCGGCCGACACGCCGAGGCTGGTATCGCTGACGAGCTCGCCGAGCAGGAGCAGGCAATCAGACGACTCGACGATTTCGCGCAGCGGCTGCGGGCTCACACCACCCAGATACGTGCCAATGAACTGCGGATGTCGCGTGGGAAACACGCCGCGACCGAGAAACGACGACGTCACGGGAATCTGCAGACGCTCCGCCAGCTCGAGCACCTTCGGAATCAGGTGGAATCGATGCACCTCGACGCCAACTATCAGGACCGGATTTTTCGCCGCGCTCAACCGGCTCACGATCTCCTGCGCGGCTTCGTCGACCGCGCCGGGGTCTACGCGCAGCTCCACCTGCTCGACGCTCGAGAGCGGGCTCACGTCAGCGAAGACCATGTCGCGGGGCACTTCGAGATAGACCGGGCGCTTGAACTTGAGCGCCACCTCGATCGCCTTTCGGATATCCGCGACCGCCGTCCGCGGGTCGTCGAGCACCGCGCCGAACTCGGTGACCTCCTGAAAAATCTTGAACTGCGAGTCGTACGACTTCACCTCGTGATGCACCTGCACGCCCTTGCGCTTCTCGGACTTGCCCGGCCCACCCGTGATGACGATCAGGGGCGATTCCTCGGCATAGGCGCACGCGATCGAGTTGAGCAGGTTGAGCCCGCCGGCCCCGTAGGTCACGACACACACGCCGAGACCGTTGGTGATGCGCGACGCACCGTCGGCCGCGAAGCCGACGGCTGGTTCGTGGCTGAACGTGACGAGCTGAAACCGGCCGTCCTGCGACAGCGCCTCGTACAGGTTGAGGACGAAGTCTCCCGGAATGCCGAAGATGTGCCGAACGCCCTGCGCGTAAATTTCGTCGAAGAGAACCTGGTGGAGCTTCACTCTCCGAAGATTATAGTTACTACCGCGCGGACGGTGAGGTAACGGACCGGCTGTGAGCGGCAGCCGGAATGCTGCTGCCGCTCCTCTCGGTCACGCGCCTGTAAACGTCAGCTCCGCAGCTCGCCCTTGAGCGTCTCGGTGAGGAATTTCTTGTGGCGGTTCATGTCTTCTTCGACGGTGCCTTCACCCGGCCGCGGCATGTCGAAATCCATCGTGACCCATCCGTCGTACTTGCGACGGCGCAGCTCCTCGAAGAACGCGACGAAGTCGACACCACCGCTGCCCAGGCGCTTGTACAGATTGACGCGGTTGTGCTCTTCTTCGCTCGGCGCAGGTCCGCGCCATCCCTTGCCGGTGCTGTACTTCGCTTCGGCGTCCTTGAGGTGGACTGAGGCGACGCGCGAGTAGTAGTCCCGCAGCACTTTCACCGGATCGATGCCGCCAAGCGTGGCGTGCCCAGTGTCCAGCACAAGGTAGACATACTTCGGATCCGTCAGCTCCATCATCATGTCGAGCTCGGGCTGCCGTTCGACCAGCGTCCACGCATGCGGATGGAAGGCGAACTTGATGCCGGAGTCCATCGTCCGCTTTCCGACCTCGTTGAGGTTCTTCGCGAGGATCTTGGCGTTCGCCGCACTCAGGTTCTCGGGACCGACACGCTGGCTCAGATTCACCTTGAGGTGCTTGCAGCCGAAATGCGAGATGAACTTCGCGCGCGCGGCGTTGCTCTCGATGGTTTCCTGCACCCGCGCAGCGTCGAGATACTGGCCGCCGCTCCCGATCGTACACAGCGCGATACCCGAGGCGTCCAGCAGCTTCTTGAAGACCTCGGGCGGCTGCTTCAAGTACTGCGGCATGTCGTCCTGGAACGGCTCGAGCCCGTGGTAGCCGTACTGCGCCGTCATCTTGATGCCCGTTTCCGGGTGCGGCTTCAGCCCGCGGAACTGGTGCCCGCTCATGGCGTAGCGCATCTTGTCGCCAGTCAGCGCAAGCGCTTGCGCGGCGGCCGCGACCCCGATTCCCGCGCCGATGAATTCGCGACGAGTCAGCATGGCAAACCTCCTGAGTGTTGGTTGCGGCATGTTACACCCGAGGACGCATGGCTGGAAATCGCGCACCGGCCGGTGTACGTTCTGTGGGACGTGACATCGCCCAGACGACTCATCCTGATGATCGGCATTGCCCTCGCGGTCGCGGGCGGTGCAGGTGTCTTCTACATCCATCACAACGCTTCGTTGCGTACCCTCTACGAGCTGGACACACGCCTGTGGTTTCTCCAGTTGAAGCTTCAGGGAGAGGTGCCACAGGTGCCGTGGACCGAAGCGCTGCGGCGCATAGGACCCGAGTGGCCGCATCGCGAGCGTTTCGACGTGGCACGCGTCGTCGGCAACGGCGCCGCGCCGTGTCCGGTTCTCTGGCAGACGCCGCTGGGCAAGTTCTGGGGCACGGAAAAGGATGGGCGCGAGCTTGACCTCCTCACGCTCGAGCAGGCCGTCGGGGATATCTACGAGCAGGGGCCTGTCGCGGTGCGCGACAGCGACGTGGTTGTGGACGTCGGGGCCCACCTGGGAACCTTCTCACGAATCGCGTTGCAGCGCGGGGCGCGCCTGGTCGTAGCCGTAGAGCCAGATCCGGTCAACGCGGCGTGCTTCGAACGAACGTTCGAGGAAGAGATCGCCAACGGGCGTGTCCGCCTCGTGCGGGCTGCGGCGTGGCATTCACCAGGGTCGCTTCAATTCGAAATCGGCAACGCAAGCCAGACTGGACACGTTGCCGGAGCACAGAGCGGCAGAGCGGTCACCGTCCGCGCCGTCACGCTGGATGACCTGATCGACGAGCTGAAGCTCGATCGCGTCGACTTCATCAAGATGGACATCGAAGGTGCCGAGCGGCACGCGCTGGCGGGTGCGCGCCAACTGCTTGCCGCCCGGAAACCCCGGCTTGCGATCTGTATCTACCACGCGCCTGACGATCCCGTTGCCGTCCCGCGGGTCGTACGAGAGGCGAACGCCACCTACAAGACATTCACCCGCGAAGGCTTCCAGGCGTATTTCTACTGAGCTGCCCTATTTCGTCACCTGCGTGGTCATCGGCTTGTCCTTCGGATACACAAAGGTCGCGATCAGTTGTGTCGGAACATCGCCTTTGTTCATGCCCTCATGCACGTTGCCCGGCTCGACCGTGAACGTCTCGCCGGCCTTGTACGTGACGGTCGGCTTCCCCTCGTGGTCGAGGGTCAACGCCCCGTCTTTGACGAACGCGACAAGCGTGCCGGAGTGCACGTGGCGGCCTTCGCGCGCACCGACAGGCAAATCCACCCTTACGAGGGTCGCGACAAATCCACCGGGCATCGGCAGATCCTTGGTCACCAGCGGTGTGCGCGTCACCGTCGGCGCCTTCGAAGCGGCGGGTTGCTGGGCGGCAACCGAGCCGGCAGCGACGATGAGAGCCAGGACGGTAAGCTTGATCGATTTCTTGAGCATGACTGCGGTTCTCCTTTACGAATGAGTGGGATGGGAAATATATACCGTCGCGAGCCTGTCGCTAAACCGGTTTCCCCGGTTTTTGCGCATTATGGGATATGGGCTGGATGATTGCGATCGTGGCCGCCGGACTTGGCGCCCTGGGTATGCTCTACCAGGCAGTCGGTTCGGCGCGCGATCGGCGCAGGAACGTCGCGCCGGGCGAGCTCGGCCTGGCCGGCGGCCACCGGCTTCACTACATGTGTGCCGGCGCCGGTACGCCCGCGGTCGTTCTCGAGGCGGGCATCGCCGCATCTTCGTTGACGTGGAGCCGCGTGCAGCCGATCGTCGCGCGGTCCACGCGTGTGTGCAGCTACGATCGCGCCGGGCTTTCGTGGAGCGAGCCGGCCTCGAGCCCGCGCACGATGCCTGCGCTCGTCGGCGAGCTGCGACAACTTCTCGACAGCGCCAAGGTGCCGCCTCCTTATGTCCTGGTTGGACACTCCTTCGGCGGCCTCGTCATCCGCGCGTTCGCGCGCGCGCATCCGAAAGACGTCGCGGGGCTCGTCTTTGTCGATCCGTTGCATCCCGAGGAATGGCGCGATCCGTCTCCGCAACAGCGGCGCATGCTGCGCGGCGGCATCTTCCTCTCGAAGGTGGGTGGTGTGCTCGCCCGTCTTGGCGTCGTGCGTGTCTGCCTCTCGCTCTTGAGCCGAGGCTCTCCAGGAGTACCACGCCGGTTCAGCCGGCTCCTGGGCCGCAGTACGACTGAACTTCTCGAAAAGATGGTCGGCGAGGTGCAGAAGCTGCCGCCCGAAGTTCTGCCGGCGATTCAGGCTCATTGGTCGCATCCAAAGGCGTTCCGCGGCATGTGGCAGCATCTCGCGTCGATGCCCGAGTGCTGTGCCGCGGTAGCGCGAGGCGCCGATACCTTCGGCGACATTCCCGTCGTCGTGCTTTCGGCCGGGGCTCGCGACGCGCGTTGGCGTGAAGCGGGTGAAACGCTCGCGCGCGCCTCATCCAACGGACGTCACATCATCTCGTCGCGGAGCGGTCACTGGGTGCACCTGGATGACCCCGAGCTTGTCGTGCAGGCCATTCACGAGGTGATTCGACGCTACCGCGAAGCGTACTCGAACGGTCCGACCGCCATGTATTTGCCTGAGTGATCGTAGGCAACCCCGTGCGACACGCGAAAACGCGTCGTCGCGCCCAAATCACCCTGTTTGAGGATGATGCCTTCCGGAAGGACGATGGAAGGGTGTGCTTCGGCGCCGCTCACCGGGTTCTTGATTGGGCCACACTCGACTTCGACGTACTCACCGCACTTCGCGCGCGTCCGAATCCCGTCGAACACGAGATCGTACTTGACTGCGTACGGGCCATGAACCTTCGGCCATGTCCACCCGAGCGTCTCCCATGGCCCGCCGACCTTTCCGCCGAGCAACGTCTCGAGCGCCGCGCGCTGGCGCGCGTCGGCGCGCTCGTCAAGCAGGATGAGCGCTTCGCCGTTTCCCTCATGGATGGCGCCTGGCCAGTTCGCATAGACCGACAAGCACAACCCGTCGAGCCGCACATCGCCATACGCGCCGCGATCGATCTGCCACGTCCATCCGCCCTCGCATTTGCCCGTCGTCGGGCGCGCGTTGAAGTTACAGGGGCATCCCCAGTCGCAATTGCACGCAACCAGCACTTTTCCGGAAAGCTGCCACTTGTCTGCCATGTGACCTCGCTCGCTTAGGGACGCCTCGCCATGTAGCCCGATCGATAGAACGCCTCGACGCCAGGACGCTTGAGGTTGATCTGCGTGCGGCGATACTTGCCGTCGATCTTGTTGTTGGAAGAGGTATAGGCGAGCAGATAGTACGTGCTGCTTTCGCGGGCGATGCGATCGAACGCATTCCGGTAGTTGTTTGTATCGGTGACGGCAAATCCGCCAGTCTGGTCGGAAAGGACAAAAAAGCCGTCGAATACGCTGGGCTTGCCGGGCTCAGTCATCTGCATGGTCCGGCGCGCGACATCGGGTCCGCCGCGGCCATCTACTGATGGACTGACCCAGCCGCGATTCAACATGCCGCGCGGATCGATCGCATACAAGCTGACCGTCGCCTGCACGGCCGCGCGTACCGCATCCCATAGCTGTTCGTTGCACAGGAGCTGTTCATCCGCGTCGGGCGCGGCTCCGGTTGCCGTCGTGCTGGGATCCACCAGGCGCCTGCCCTCTGAATCCACCTGTTGCCCACCGAGCTTTGGATAAGAATCGCCGTTTGCCTCCAGGGCAACGCGGCAACCCACACGCGAGCCGACGTAGATGATGGTTTTGTGCCGGCCACGGATACTGCCGACGGCGCCGGCGAGATCGGCGATGAGCTTGACGACGGCCCTCGCGCGCGATTCCTGCACTCGGGCGGGCTCGGTCATGTCCAGTGAGCCACTGAACCGATCGACGGCTTTCAACAGCGCCGCCTTGTCGCGCGTAAAGTCCTGGCGCGCGGCGCCACCCGCGATGACAACAGCCGCAGCATCGGCCGGCGTCATGCGATCGCGGATGAATTCCTTGATGAGCGTGCGTGCTCGCGGCGAAGACGCGACACTCGTATGCACGTCGTCCAGCAGGAACACGTACAAGCGTCCCGGCAGCTTCTCGAGGTCGGCTGGTGAGAGTACGCCGGATGACGGAACAGCCAACGGCGACGGCACCGGCGCGCTCGAGAGGTCGACCAAGCTGAAGTCGGAAATCGCCTGCGGCACGCCGTCTTCCAGCACTTCGATGTCGGCGGCGTTGAGATCTCGCACAAAACTGCCCTTCGCGTCGAGCACGCGAACTGGCAGTTGGACGACAGTTGTTTCAGTACGAAAGGTGGGGGCCTGCGCGTGCCCTGAGACTGAGAACAGAGACAACGCCGCGGCGATCATGGCGTGTTTGTTCATGACCTAACGAGCATTCTACAATGGTCCTCTCCTTATGATCCCGCTTCCGGCGCGAATGGCGACCGCCGTCGCGGTGATAGTGCCGGCCCTGGTTGTCTACGCCCAGGAACCCGCTTTTCGAAGCGGCTCCGATCTCGTCATCGTGCCGACGACGGTCACCAATCAGTCGGGCCGGTTCGTGCGCGGACTCACGGCGTCGGATTTCGAGATTCTTGAAGATGGCAACAGGCGGCCGCTGGCGCAGTTCAGCGCCAATCGGGTTCCCGTGAGCGTCGTCATTCTCCTGGACATCAGCGGCAGCATGTCGACGGAGCCCAATCGCTGGAACCTGACTCAGCGCGCGGTTGCGTCTTTCCTGTCGCGGCTCGAGGCGAATGACGAAGTGACGGTCGTCGTGTTCAACGATCGCTCGGAACGGCTGGGCGGATGGACGCGGCATACCTTCGATGTCTTCAGCGCGCTCGGCCGCGTCAAGACCGGTGGCGGCACTGCCCTCTTTCGCGCGCTCACGAGCGCACTTCCTGTTTTACGCGAAGCGTCACAGCCGCGCCGCGTCCTGCTGCTGATTTCCGACGGCAACGACCACAGCGGCGACAGGTTCGGCGCGCCGACACCGGGGGCGGTGGGGCGCGAACGGGCTCTCGACTCGCTTCGCAGGTCCGGCGCCGCGCTCTACGCCATCGGCATCGGCAGGGGGCACGAGCCCGTTGACCGGCGGACGCTGGGGGATTTGTCGGAACCGACGGGAGCCTACTTTGAAATGGCCTCGACTGCGGCGATGCTCGAGGCCGCCGTCGGGCGCGTTGCCGACGACCTGCGCGATCAGTACATCCTCGCGTTCGAGCCTGCAAAGACCGACGGCGCGTTCCACGACATCCAGATCAAAACGCGGGACAGCGAACTGCGGGTACGGTCGCGGAATGGGTACGTTGCTGCGCCGCGCCACCCCTAACGAAGCGTAAACGGCAGTCATCGCTCGTGTGCGCGGGCGACACGATCTGTGCGCCTACCGCCCAACCCGCACACGCTCCATAGTTGAACAGTTTCCTGTAAACGCGAGCACGATTCCACTTATGCGAGTCTCCGATTGCGGCACGATCCCCGCATATGGAAGTGTCCGGAGGAACGAAATGGACACGCTCTCTATAACGCACGTCGGACCGGTCATCGGAATCCTGTGGGTGCTTTCGTGGGCAGGCGCCATCGCTTTCGTGGGTCAACGCTCGACCGACGCAAAGACCAAGTAGTCGTCTGTCTGACACCGCATTGTCTGCGGCGTCTTCTGACGCCGCTCTGCCGCCCCCGGTGCATGTCCCGCCACAATCCCCGCGCCGATAAGACCTACAACTGCCTCTTGCGGTCTTAGGAGATCAATCGACTTGAACGACGTCGTGACAAGCCAGCCCGTTCCAGTGAGGGCGCTCACCCTGTCGTTGACGGCGATGGTGGGAGCCGTGGCGGCCGCGTTCTTCTGGCCGGACTCGCTGATCGAGAGCGAAGTGCTCGCGGGCGGCCTCGCATTGGTGCCGGCACTGCTGCTCGCGCAGCATCGGCAATGGCCAAACGTGTCCGTGCTCCTCGCGGCCGGATTGGTAACTTTGTGCGGTGTCCACGTCTCGACGCTCTATGTGGGGTCATTCTTTACGGGCGGCTTTCTCGTCCTGTTCGTCGTCACGCCGTACATCGCCATTGCGCTCGGCGCGGGGTGGTTTGGAGAAGTTCGCCGGTACAAGGCAGAGCTGCTCGCCACACAACTGCAGTTGATTCAGTCCGAAAAGCTCGACTCCCTCGGCCGCATGGCCGCGGGTATCGCGCACGAAGTGAAAAACCCGCTCATGGTGATCCTGACGGGCGTCAAGATCCTTTCAAAGCGGGCCAACACCGACGAACAGACGCGCGTGCTCCTTCAGGACATGGCCGACGCTGTAGGACGCGCGGACAAGATTATCGGCGGCCTGCTCAGCTATTCCCGAGACAGTGGGCTCGACCTTGTCTCGGCAGATATCAACAACGTGGTGAGCTCGTCGCTGCGGCTCGTCAAGCACGACCTCGACCGGGCCCGTATGAAGGTGGCGACAGATCTCGATCCGTCGATCCCGAAGCTCCAGCTCGACGAGTTCAAGGTGCAGCAGGTGCTGGTGAACATCTTCACGAACGCGCTTCATGCGACCGGCGAGGACGGCAACATCGGCGTCCGGACCAGGCTGATGACACTGCGGCGCGGTCCGAACGTCGGCGACAGGAAAACAGATCGGTTCCGGCCGGGCGAGCAAGTTGCCCTCATCGAGGTGGACGACTCAGGGCCAGGCATCAAGGACACGGACCTGAAGAAGATCTTCGACCCGTTCTTCACGACCAAGCCCACTGGGGTCGGCACGGGATTGGGTCTGTCGATTTCGAGGCAGATCGTCGACATGCACGGCGGAACAATCGACATCGCCAACCGCGAGGAAGGCGGCGCGCGGGTGACGATGACATTCAAGCTCGAGGGAGGCAGTGTCACATCATGAGAAAACGACGAGTCCTGCTCGTAGATGACGATGCGGGTATCACCCGTTCATTGGCGATGTACCTCGACGCTCACGGCGATTGCGACGTGCGTGTGGAAAATGCCGGACGGCGCGCGCTCGCGACCGCCCGCGAGTTCCGCCCAGACGTGATCTTCCTCGACATCGTCATGCCGGATGCCGATGGGGGCACGATCGCCGCGGATATCAAGGCGGATCCGGTGCTGACAGGCACACCGGTCGTGTTTCTCACCGCGCTCGTGTCGCAGCACAAAACGCATGGCACGCAGGCACAAATCGGCGGCCATCCGTTCCTCGCAAAGCCAGTCGATCCGGATGTCGTGCTGTCGTGTATCGACAAATACGCCCCAAACAACACTCAGGGTTGAAGGGGACGTTTCACCCCAACCGCTTGAGTTGCTTTTGCGCCTCCTGGAAATGGCGCGATGTCGCGGGAACGCGATCGTATGCGGCTCTGGCTTTGACAGTGTCGCGGAGGCGGCGCCTGTAAATCTCCCCTGCCTTGAACCACGCCTCTCCTGACGTGTGCGGGTAGCGGTTTGCCATCCGGCTCAGCGCGTCCGCTGCGAGCTCGAATTGCTTCGTGTCTTCATAGAGGTCGGCGATCCGCAGCAGCGCCTGCTCGGCTTCGGCTGAGTCCGGATAGTCGGTTGCAATGCGCCGGTACGAGATCAGCGCGGACGGCACCACTGTGCCCAACGCCCCATCGCGCTGATGGTAACGGTTGCGCGATTCGAGCTCCCCTTTCGAAAGGAGCGCCCGCGACGCCCAGTGGCTGGTCGGGTACGAATCGGCGACCCGCGCGAACGCCTGACGGGCCTCCCATACCTTTTCCTTGCGATCGGAGCGCAGCGTGACTTCCGCCACCCGGAACCACGCTTCAGCTCCGCGCGCGTGCTCTTCGTAACGCGTCGCAATCTCGAGATACCCCGCGAGCGCCTCGTCGAGGTGCGACTGCTTCTCGTTGATCGACGCAATCAGGAAGTACGCGTCGAGCGCCTCGTCCGTTCCGCTGTATTTCGCGACGAGATCCTTCAGCGTGCTCAAAGCAGGCGCGTACAATCCCGCATCTGCCTTTGCCCGCGCAACCCGGAGCTCCTCGCGCGCGAGCTCGGATGCCTTCGGAAGCAACACTTCCAACGATGGAGCAACTGTCGGTCGCACAACAGTCACCGTCTCCTCGCTGGCTGTGTTCACCACGGTTGGCTGCCGAACGTCAGGCAGGCCAGTTTCTGCACGCGGCATCGCCGCAATAACCCGCGGCATGTCGGGTGCGGCAGGTACGACGGCGCCAGCTTGAATGGCCAGTGGCGGCACCGGCGGCACGCTTGCGATGGGAAACAGCTGTTGCGTCTCTTCCATCACCACCGCCCAATAGAAGACGGCCATCGTCGCGAGCGCGCCTCCGATGGCCGCGCCGCCGGACTGATACCAGACTCTGTGCGATGTCCGGCGAGCTGGAGGCGGCGCCACCAGCATGTCGCGCCGCAATCGGTGCAAATCGGCGCGAAGCTCCCCCGCGGTTTGCAGACGCAACGCGCGGTTCTTCTCCAGGGCCTTTTTCAAAATGCGATCGAGCTCGGCAGGAAGCGCCGCGTTCAACATCGATGGCGGCGCCGGAGCGACGTTCACGACCTGGTCCAGGATGTCGACACGTGTCCGGCCGTCGAATGCCCGCCGTCCCGTGACCATCTCGTACAACACCGCGCCTATCGAGAACAGATCCGAGCGAACGTCGAGCTCGTCGCCGCGCACTTGTTCCGGCGACATGTACGGCGCGGTTCCCGCGGTCGAAGAACCGTAGGCATGCGTGGTGCGGTGGCGCGTCGTGCTCGGGACCGTCAGCAGCGCGAGTCCGAAATCCAGGATTTTGACGTGGCCTCGCCGCGTCACCACGATATTGGACGGCTTGAGATCGCGATGGACGATGCCTTCCGCGTGGGCGGCGTCTAATGCGTCGGCGAGTTGGATGCCGAGATCGATCGCTTCTTCAACCGTCAGCGGCTTGCCCGAGATCGTGTCGCTCAGGAGATCGCCGTCGAGCAGCTCCATGACGATGAACTGCTGTCCCTCGTGCTCGGCGATTTCGTAGATGGCGCAGATGTTCGGGTGGCTGAGGCTGGAGGCGATGCGCGCCTCGTGTTGAAAACCAAGAACGGCAGAACTATTCGCCGAACGCTCCGGAGGCAGCAGCTTGATCGCGACTGCGCGTCCCAGCGTCAAATCTTCAGCTTTGTAGACAACCCCGGCTGAGCCCTCGCCGAGTTTCTCGAGGATGCGGTAATGGGAAATTGTGGTGCCAATCACCTCTCCAGTTATCGGCCGCTAGAGGCTGTCCCATTCGCACCGTACGGTCCCAAACAAAGTCGATAGCCGTAAGTAGACGCCACTTCTAAGCCGGCTTGGAGAGCAAATAGAAGATGTCCGTTCGGATTCGTTCCGGATGGGCGTTCCAGTCGTTCTGCCAGTGACCGTAGATTTCCCAGCTGGGGCCGGCAAGGAGGTGGCTGTTGGCCTCGCACCATCGCCGGATGGCGTCATGCGCCGCGCCTAGGCCGCCATATGGACCAAAGTGGGTCGTCGAGGCTACCGCTCCGCCAGGCGTGGCGGAGTGCACGACCTCACCCAGTTCAGCAAAGGGTCCGAGCAACTCGACGCCCACTTCGAGCCGTATGCTGCGATCCCAGTAGATCGCGACGTGCCGACCACCCCGCGCCTGCTGGGCACGCACAGCATTCCAGACAAGGCCGCAACACTCGGGCACCACACGCGCGAGCTCTGATGCGCGCGCCTGGCACCGGATAACGGCGAGCGGAATGGGTTCGAGCGTCTGAACCTCGACGACGTACGGCGGCACCGTGGGTGCGCTCTACACGATTTCGATGCTGAAGATATACCCGCTGTGAGGGCTCTCGAGGCCCTTCCATCCCGGGTGAATGCCGGCGTCGCAGCTGATGAGCCGCCCGTCGTGCCAGTCAAGCCCATGCGGATCGCAGGATCCGGGTGCGAACTCCGCCGTCATCAGAAGCTGGCCGTTCTTCCCGTCATATTTATTGAGCCCGGCTCTACCTTCCGTGTAGCTGGTGCTGTTGTTGCCTGTGACGACCCAGATGTTCCCCTCGTTGTCGAAACAGACGTCGTGGAGGCGAGGTTTCTCTTCAGAGCTCGCGCGGATCAGGACCTCCGGAACCCACGTCTTCGGATCGACGCGCAGAATGCCCCCCAATCGCAACGCGGCAATCCACAGCTTGCCGTCGTGCCACTTGACGCCGTGGCAACCGCTGCCGCTGCCGTCGATGCTGAGAGGAATCTGACGATGGCTGATCAGCTTCGAGTTCATGTCAACCTGGAAGATGCCGTACGGCTCGGAATTGGCGCCCATCCAGACGCAGCCGCCGCCGTACGCCATCCCCGACGTGTTGCGAGACGGGGTCGTCACCGTCTTCACCAGCTTGCCGTTCCAATCAACCAGCCACGCCGCCTCGTTTGCGTCCGGCAGGACAGGAAGGTTGTACGTCTTCGAATTCGACGCGGTGATTTTCTGCTGGCCGATCCACAAGCCTCCGGGAGCATCGGTCATCACCGCGAGCGCGTTGGGATACATGCCTGGCGATTTGAACAACTTGGTGGTCTTTGCGACCCGTGCTGGAACGCGACCCCTTCCGCCTGCGCCTCCGGCGCGCGCGCCACTGTCGGGAGCCGTCCCACCCTGCTGCGCCAGTGCGATCGCCGAACCGATGTTCAATGCGAGACCGGCCGCGAGAAACTCTCTTCGTTTCATGCTCATGGCGTCACCTCTCAAGGGTGTTGGAAGCCTGCCGAAGTTCAGTTGGAGTCGAGGCGGACCTTATACCACACAACACGACGATCTGGCTGGTGGGGCCGGTAGAGGGATCTCGACACAGAGACACAGGGGCACTGAGAAACACGGAAAAGACGGGTCTAACAGGAGACTAAGAGACCAGGATATTTCACGGTTGTTTCTTCCCGGGCGACGGCCGCATTGCGGCCGTTGAAGTCGACGCCTGTCTTCCGTGATTCTCCGTGACTCCGTGTTGAAGCAGCGCCGCGACTTCAGCTACTGACCGCCAGTGTTGGTCTGTTCGATGTAGTCGGAATAACGCAGCCACTGACGGCCGCGGCAGTTGCGGCAGCGGAACGGCGTTCGGCCCCGGAACAGCCGGCAGATGAGGAAGTCGTACCAGCGCGGAAGAGACGGCCGAAGGTCCGTGTTGAAACAGTACCAGCAGAGCATGTAGTAATTCGCGACGTTAGACACGTATCTAACTCCTTGACAGCAATGGACATGCCTAAATCGCGCATTATCATTCTCTCGCGAAAAACTCTCCCTTCACTCGCCACGTCAATCAGAACTTGAATCCGAACGAGGTCGACCAGCCATAGTCGTTCGCCGAAAATCCCTCCGGCGGCAGGCTGTCGTAGTTGTCGAACAGCCCGAACCGGACATACCAGTCGCCAGGCAAATTGAAGTCGAGATCGAGCCGATAGGTCAGCCGGTACCGATCCGAGATAGTCAGGCTGGGATACCACGCGAAGCGCGTGATCAGGTCGGTGATTTTCAGCTTCTCCGTCATGAACTCCGAGCCGACGTACGCCTCTGCGGAGTCCTTGGTTTCCAATGCGGGGTCGGTGTAATTCTCATTGGTCCATGCCAGCCCACCCCCGAGCGCCAGGTATTGCGACGACGTGCGCGTGAGGTATCGCCCGCCTCCACCGCCAATCGTCGTGCGTAAATCCAGCCCCTGCTCTTCGCTGTTCAAGAGGTCCAGCGTTGTGTTCGCGTACCAGCGGCTGCCCAGGAGGCGGCGGAAGTCGTTCCCAAGGTCCCATCGCTGAGTGGTCGGAGCATTGTCTTGCGAGCTCCTGAAGACATTGGCGAGGACGACATCGACGTAGCGCGCGTCTCGATACGAGAGGTTCGTCCCAAGAGAGAGCTGTTTGGCTGAGTTCGTTTTCGTCAGGCTGTAGCCGAAGTCGAGTGCCGTGTCGATACGCGACCAGAACGTTCGCTCGAACGGCTGCACCGTCGATACCCCTGACAACAGCACGCTCGTCGCGCCGACAAGCACGACGAGCTTCTTGTCAGGGTCGGACTTCAGCGATCCCGTCAAGCGCTGTCCGTCGAATGTCTCGACGAGGAATTGCCGATCGCTTGCGATGGAGACAACGTCCTCCCACTCAATCTTGAAATCAGCATCCGAATATGCCGTTTCAAACGTCAGCACGTCCTTTTCGACGCGCTTGATCTCGCCCACCAGCTTGTCGCCGCTGGTCGTGATCACCACGTCTTGCTGGGCGTACGCCACACCGGCGCCGCCGATGAATACAGCCAGCCAGAGGATGGCTGCGACCATGCTCGCGGCTGATGAGATCGACTGGCCCCCCGTTTGCTCAGGGCTCACACGCATCGTGTTCTCCCGTTCCTGCGGATCGGACATCACACTCGATGCCAACAAGCACTGAATGCGGCAAGCGCGTCGAGTCATTCCCAAAACGCAGGCTGCATCTCTCGTCAACTCCGGGATACCGGAGGTACTCCTGTTTTCTCGTAGGCCCGCTGTAACGGTCCATTTGCCCTCTCCCTAAATCGCTGAAAATTGGGCATTAAACGAACACTTGGCCTCGGATGACAGGGCACGCGTTCTGCACAAACGAACGCAAGGCGCGAGCAGGCGGCGCCACTCGGCGGGTCCGCGCCTGGAGACGGAGTGTGTGATGAGTAATGCATTGCCGATAGCCCTTCGCCTGCGGAACGTTCTGCTCGCGACGCTCGCTCTCGCCTCGACATGGGCGTGCCAGTCGCAGGACGTTGCCGCTCCCGCAGGTCAAGCGGCTCAGCCCGCGGCGGCCGCGCAACCGGCGCCAGCCCCAAGCGGGCCGACGCGCATGGAGAGCGACCTACTCGGAGAAAAGGCGGTGCCCGCCGACGCGTACTACGGCGTTCAGACCGCACGCGCGCTCGAGAACTTCCAGATCTCAGGAATCCCGATCAATCACTATCCCGGCTTCGTCGAGGCATGGGCCATCGTCAAGCTGGCCGCGGCGCGGGGTAACACCGACGTCGGTGCGATGAACAAGGAGACCCTCGCCGCCATCGAGAAGGCGGCAGACGCCCTGTTGAAGGGGAAATACCACGATCAGTTCCAGGTGGATTGGTATCAGGGTGGCGCGGGCACGTCTACGAACATGAACGCCAACGAGGTCATGGCCAACATCGCGCTCGAGCTGACCGGCCACAAGAAGGGCGAGTACAAGATCGTCGAGCCGCACGACCACCTGAACATGTCGCAGTCGACCAACGATTCGTATCCGACTGCGATCAAGGTGGCGCTGCTGCTGCGGAATGACAAGCTCACCGCCGAGCTCGAAAACCTGGCGGCGTCATTCCGGAAGAAGGGCGACGCCTACATCAACATCGTGAAGATGGGACGCACGGAGCTGCAGGACGCGGTTCCGATGACCGTCGGACAGGAATTCCACGCGTGGGCGGCGTCGCTGGAAAGTGAAATCGCGTTTCTCAAGGAAGCGGAAAAGCATCTGTATGCGGTCAACATGGGCGCCACGGCGATTGGGACGGGCTTGAACGCACCGGAGGGTTATGCTGCGAAGACCGCCGCGCATCTGGCGAAGCTTACAGGCAAGCCCATCGTGCCGGCGAAAGACATGCTGGCGGCCACCTGGGAACAGCAGGGGTTCGTCATCTACTCCTCCGCGCTCAAAAGCACCGCGATCAAGCTGTCGAAGATTGCCAGCGATCTCATCCTGCTGACGTCGGGACCACGCGCCGGTCTGGCTGAAATCAACCTCCCCGCGCTGCAGCCCGGCTCGTCGATCATGCCCGGCAAGGTGAATCCCGTCATTCCCGAGCTCGTCAACCTCGTGGCGTTTCGCGTAATGGGCAACGACTACGCCGTCACGCTGGCGGCGCATTCCGGGCAGCTCCAGCTCAACGCCTACGAGCCCCTCGAGGGCCTCGCAATGATGGAATCGCAGCACCTGCTGTTCACCACCTCGAGAACGTTCCGCACCTCCTGCATCGACGGCATCACCCTCAACGAGAAAGTGCTGACGCGCTATATGAATGAGACCGTCGGCATCGTGACGGCGCTCAATCCTGTCCTCGGATACGAGAAGGCGACCGAGCTCGCCAACGAAGCGTACAAGACCGACAAGGGGATCCTCGAGATCATCCGCGAGAAGAAGCTGCTGACGGAGGCGCAGATTGCTGAAATGCTCGACCCGGCGAAGCTGACCAATTTAGGCAGAAGCTCGTATCCCAAGCCGAAGAACTGACATCAGTGGCCTGATTGCAAATTTCAAGAGGAGCATCGTCATGAAGACAGCAAGAAACAGATCGATCGGGATCGCAATCGTGGCCCTGACCTTACTTGTCCCTTCCGTGCACGGCCAGGGCAAGAAGCCGAACGTCGTCATTCTGGCGACCGGTGGAACGATCGCGGGCGCCGCAGCGACGGGCACCCAGTCGGGCTACAAGTCCGGCGCCGTGACCATCGACGCGATGCTCGCCGCCGTGCCGGGTATTTCAGAACTCGCCACCGTGAAAGGCGAGCAGATCTCCAACGTCGGATCGCAGGACATGAGTTTCCAGATCCTGCTCACCGTCGCCAAGCGCATCAATGAGCTGGCAAAGTCTGCCGACGTCGATGGCATCGTGATTACGCATGGCACCGACACGATGGAAGACTCGGCTTTCTTCCTGAACTTGACGGTGAAGACCGACAAGCCCGTGGTGATGGTCGGCTCGATGCGTCCGTCCACCGCCGTCAGTGCCGACGGGCCTCTGAATCTCTACAACGCTGTTGGCTTGGCCGTCGATCCGCAGGCGCGCGGCCGCGGAGTGTTGGTCGTGATGAATGACTCGATTCACGCCGCACATTCGGTCACGAAGACCAGCACGACCTCGGTCGAGACCTTCATGTCGCCTGTGCGCGGCGTGGTCGGCGTGGCATCGTACGGCAAGAACGACTTCTACTATAAGCCCGAGTGGAAGCACACTACGCAGAGCGAATTCGATATTTCGGCAGTCAAGGAGATGCCGCGCGTTGATGTCATCTACGGGTATCTCGACATGCCGGGAGACCTGATCGACGCAGCGGTGGCCAGCGGGGCAAAGGGCATCGTGATCGCCGGCCTTGGCAACGGCAATATGCCCAAGGCTGCGGTGACCGCTGCCGCGAATGCGGTGAAAAAGGGCGTCATGGTCGTCCGCGCCTCGCGCGTGATGACCGGCCTCGTCGGGCGCAACGTCGAGCTCAACGACGATGAACTCGGCTTCGTCGCGTCGGATGAGTTGAATCCGCAGAAGGCCCGGATTCTCCTGTCGCTTGCGTTGCTCAAAAAGCCCACTGCCGCGCAGCTGCAGACGATGTACCGCACGTACTGAGTCGCCCGATCATCACATGTCCGGTCCCGGTGTCCATTTCCAAGAAGGTGGGCGCCGGGGCCGGAGGGATTCCACACAATGCGAGTCATCACCGTCGGAACCCTGCTCGCGGTGTCCGTGCTGGCCCGCGCATCCCTGGCCTATGCGCAACAGCCGCCGCCGCAGTCTGATCCTTCCCAGGCACCCGCACTGAGCGACGTCATGGAAGCCGGTGAGGCCGATGTTCCCCGGCGCAGGGTAATCAGCTTCAACGAATTCGAGGGGCCGCTCGGCACCCTCCGTATCGGTGGCGGCTTTCTGTACGACTTCGTTGCGTACGACCAGGACGCCACCAGCAAGGAGCAGTTCCCGGATCTCTCGCCCGAATGGAAGATTCGGGATACACGAATTCTGTTTCACGGAAGTTTCAAGACCAAGCGGCCAATCAGCTGGAGCGCCGGGGTTATGTACGACTATGCCGCCGAGAAATGGGTCATGCGGCAGACACACGTGATGATCGCCGTTCCGGAGATCTGGGGGCATATCGCCATTGGCCGCACCAAAGAAGGTTTCTCGCTGAACAAGGTCATGATCGGATACGGCGGCTGGACCATGGAGCGCCAACCGATCAACGACGCCACGCTTCCGATCCTCGCTGACGGCGTCAAATGGCTGGGCTACGTGCCGAAGGCACGGATCCTCTGGAATCTGGGCTTTTACGGGGATGCGTTGTCAGAAGGACAAACGTTCTCGAGCTACGAAAACCAGATATCGGGACGATTTGCCTGGGTCCCAATTGTCTCGACCGACGGTCGCAATCTGCTCCACGTCGGCGTGAGCCACCGCTACGGCAAGACGAACGACGGAAAGCTCCGGCTCAAAGCGCGTCCAGGTGCCTGGGCCGCGCCGTTCTTCGTCGACACGGCGGAATTTGCCGCGAGCCATACGAAGATGACCTCGATTGAAACGTACTGGCGGCCGCATGCGGTCCTGGTTGGCGGAGAGTACTTCTTCCAGCGCACCGACGCGCCCGACTCGGGCGACCCGTTCTTCCATGGTGGCGAAGCGTTCGCCTCGTGGCTCATTACCGGCGAGACGCGCACCTACAACACGCGAGGCGGCTACTTCAATCAGGTGTCACCCCTGCGGTCGGTCTTCTCCGGCGGGCGCGGCGCCTGGGAAGTCCTGATGCACGGCTCGTACACCGACCTGGATGACAAGACGATCACCGGTGGAAAGTTCTGGCGGCTGACGCCGATGCTGAACTGGTACCTTTCAGATCAGGTGAGGCTCGAGTTCAATTACGGATACAGCTCGCTCAATCGATTTGGATCCATCGGCAAGACGCACTTTTTCCAAACGCGGATTCAGTTGCAGTTATAGGAAGCCGTCAGCCCTCAGTTCTCTCCTTTACTCCATCGGTACGATCCACTCCACGAGGTCATGACCCGACGCGCCATCGCCGCCCGATGTTGATGACGCCATCTCGTTCCGCGTCAGTCGCCCGTGCACGCCGTACGGGATGACTCGCACCTGATTGGCGGACCGTTCGACCCGCACTTCGACAAAGCTCTGAAAGAACGGCGCGACGTTGTAGTCGAAGATGCCGGACAGCCACTCAGGGCCGAAGGGCCATGCGTCGAATTGCCGAACCCAGAACCACGCCGGCCGCTTCCACCATGGCGTCATTGTCTCGATCTTCATCGCGACGGCTTCACGATTCGGGTAGTGCGCCCATGCCTGAACCGGAGGATGCGCGGGCCAGGCCAGCGCTGTTCCGAAACTGAGGTAGGCGCCGCCTCCGCCGTTAACGAAATGGTGAGTGGCCGGGCGCTCGCCGGCGCCGGGTTCTGCGTAGTACTCCAGGTCGTGCGTGTCCCCCGCCATCACAATCGCGACGCCGCGCCTGTTCAACTCTGTCTTGAGAGCGCGGAATGACTCGTCATCCAGCGTGGTGTCATGCCCCCCGGCGAAGAACGGATGGCCCAGTATCGCCATCGTGAATTTCCCCGCCGATCGATCGAGCGCGTCCTGCAGCCATCGCCGCTGCACGTCGTCAACCTTCCTCAACACGCCTGTGTCCACGGCGATGAGCGCGAATCGACCGGTCTGCACCTCGAAGAACGGCGCACGCTGAAACCCCGTGGGCACCCGATAGAAGTCGCGCAGCCGACCTGCCTGGTTGATGAGGTCTTCGACGCGCCCGTCGGTGGTGCTCGACACGCGGAGGTCTGCTTCAATTCGTCCATGGATGGCGGCTCGCGCGGCCTGAGGCTCGAAGAACGTCGCAGCGAAGCCCTCGAGCGCGTCGTACCAGTCGTGGTTCCCTGGAACCGCATAGACGGGTTTGGAGATGCCCTTGAAGGGCAGCCAGAACTTTGCCTCGTAGTCCTTCATTTCCCCGCTCGGGTAGATGACGTCTGAGGACACAACGACAAAACGCACGTCATCTCGGCCCGCCACCGAGAGCAACTGATCGCGCAGTACGTGCTGCGAGGCATCGCCTTCGCCGGTGTCGCCGATGACGATGAAAGAAAAATCGCCGCTGGCGATTCCGGAAGGCGCGACCGCGAACGTCGCCGGCGTCGCATGTCCACCGTTCTGCGACAGCACGGCGGTGACCATCGCTTCTCTCCAGCGATCCGTTCGGGACGCCGCCCACGAATTCCACATGCCCGACGCCCAGTTTTCTGTGTCGAAGTACCAGCTCATGCCCGCCAGTGGAACCGTTGCGGCGATGATGGCCGCCACGGGGAGCCCGCGCTGCAGCGATTGAGAGAGCGCCGTCGGTAGCGAGTACCGAGCAGATCGCATGCGGATCGCAAGAGCGAGGCTCCACCGCAAGTAGGCCTCCGTCAGTCGACAAATCCACCGGGGCGTAGAGTTGCGACGCTGCCCGAGATACCACTCCCACATGTGCCGCTCGATCCGGCGCACGGGGGTGCGAAAGAGCACGTAGGCAGGCGTCACCAGCAGAAGAGAGATCAACACCGCGATCAGCATGTCGCCGGCCACGGCAATCGCCGGGGACGCCATGCTGAGCAACGTGCGATCGGTCGTCATCCGTCCTTCGTGAATCGCGAAGAGCGTCACGATGAACGCGAGCGTCCAGGTGCGATCGATGGGCGCACGCGCCGTCTCTGCAGCCTGCACTTCGGCCGTCATCGACATCGCTTCGGGCTCATCCTCCAGTCCAAGCTCGGCGGCGATCGTTTCATCCGCATCGCTCGTGTCGTAGATCCGTGCTGTGGCGATGTTCCATGCAGTGCCCGCCATGCGCGCCGCGCCGGCCAGTGCGATGCCCCACGCCGACAGCCACGCGCGCGGCACCAGGACGAGTACAAGCACGGCCGCGTTGCCCAACGCCGCGGCCGCCGCGAGCTTCCGCACTTTCGGATCTTTGTGACCGATCGCCTGCATGGAGTAACGCGCGACGTCTATGGCAAAGAACAGCGCGATAAGCAATCGCAGTGCGGGCAGGGTTACTAACGGCGCGTTGATGAGCGGCAACGCGATGAGCAGGCTGATCAGCGCGCTCAGGGCGGCCTGCCGGCGCGCCTGCGCCGTCGCGCACCGCAGGCCGTGCAGCATCTCGATCGCCGCCACGCACGCGAGGAGCCACCCGACGCGCGCGCCGGGCGACTCGGCGCCGACCAGCGGCGTAATCAGCGCCAGCAGCGCGAGTCCGGCCGTGACCGCCGCCAGCATCTGCTTTGCTTACTTCGCCAGCGGGCGGTGGCCGGCGTTTTCGACGATAACGCGGATGTTCTTGGCTTTGGCTTCGAGCGTCGTCTGTGATGTGTAGCTGGTGCCGTCGGCGAGCGTGCCGAAGCGGACGTCGAGCGTCACTGCGTCTTCGGGTTTTTCAAGATAGGTGGCCACGTTGAGCGCGGAGAGCAATGCGGCCTTGGCGTCCACGCCGATGACCATTTTGTCGTTCGGCTGAACGTAATTCTGAAACTCGAGGCGGAGCGACCCGTCGGGCTGAGGGACCACCTTCAGGTTGTTCGCGTCTTTGGCCTTCTGCACTCTCGCGGGGTCGGGAGGGACGTACTGGTGGATCAGCGCAACGGCCTGTCCCATGTACTCCGCCATGTCCTCTTTCTTGTTTTCGATGACCTTCTCCTTGACTCGCCCGCCGCCCCGGCGGCCACGGCCTCCGCTCGGCTCGGCCGCCGGCTTGGGCTCGCCCATCGGAACTTTCGTCAGTTTTCCATCGGCGCCGTAGTAGACCCGCTGCTGCTTGCGGGACTTCTCTTCGCCCTTCAGGCTGATGGCCGTCGTCTCGATCCATTCATACTGACGAAGTTTTTTCTGACTCTCGGCCAGGTTCTGCTTGAGCGCCGCAACGAGTTGATCCGGCGACGGCGGGGCCTGGGCAGCTCCTCGTATCAACGCCGCCACAATTCCGATGGCGATGGCCGAGAGCATCGTGGTCTGTTTTGCGGGCATGCTGCCTCCTGGAAGAAACAACGATGCACGAGGCAAGGAGCGGGCCAGCGCATGCGTGCGGCGGGCACCGAAAACATCCGCTTTCGCGCGTGTTTCAGGTGTTTTTTCGCCTGACCCCGACGAGGGACGCCGGTCCGTTACCACGGGTCGTGAGCAGCCCACGGGCCGTTGCGGGCTGCCGCGAGATAGTCCGTTTTTGGGACCCGACTATCTGGTCGCGTTCCGAAAATAGCTCGGGAGATCCCGCTTCGTATCTCTGAGGATTTCGATGATGGACTGCCGGTCTGCGAGCGACAACGCCGACCGGTACCGCTCGCCGCGTTCCTCCCCGGACAGAACCTCCCACAGACGTCTGTAGATGGGGTCTTTCGCGCCCGGCGGGAGTGCATCAAACGCCGGCGACTGAATCAGGTAGCTGCACGGGTACTTCATCAGACGGCGGTTCAGGTCGAGCGCGTGGAGCGAGCGTCCCTTCCGGTCGTACGGCCCGATCTTCGAGAATCGCTCGGCGAAACCGGAGGCCCCTTGCACGCGGCCGGGCAGCTTCGCTTCGTCGATGAACAGGAGGTAATCGACGACTTCGCTTGCGATGCCGTACATCATGCTGGCCACACGGGCATCTTCTTCAGGACTGGATGTGAACGGGGTGTGCAGCAACGGATCCGCGGCACGCGCTTCCCAGCTTGCGCGCGTCAGCAGATTCGTCATGCCCGTCTGATGCGTAAACACCAGATGAGCGACGATGTCACTCGACATCACGCGGTAGCCGTCCGCATCGAACAGCCCTTCGGCCGACGCAAGCTCGGCGTCTCTTCGTCCCTCGAGGGCGGCGACGTCATTTCCCAGGTGCGCCGACGACACCGTCCTGCCGGTGACGAACCAGCCTCCAAATCGCTGGGAAAGAGCGTCGCTGTGATCGATGCGCCGTGGAAAGCCTGGGCCCTGAGACGGGTCGAGATGCGCCGTGCTGAACATCAGCAGACCGGGCACGCCGAGCGTATCGCCACTCGAGTGACATCCCAGGCATCGGAATGCCCGCGTGAACTGCGGTGCCCTGTTCGTCGGGCCCGAACGTTGTTCGAGCGTGTAAAACACCACGCCGGCGGATTCGTCGTGCGCCGCAACTTCGATGAACTCGCCGTCACGCACCCAGCCGAGCGCGATGCGATCGCTGAAGTAGAGCGCGCGGGGATTCCGTTCGTCGATCAGCTTGCCCTGCAGGCTGTCGCGCGAATACACCAGCAGCTGCGAGTCGGCCGGAATCTCGAGTGCGTCGAGCGCCGACTTCAGGAACCCGCCGCGGCCTTCGTAGGTGAGCTGGACGGTTCCTTCAGCCAGCTTCCTGTTCACGTCGGCGACGGGATTGTTCAGCGGCGCGGTCGCATACCTGATCGCCGGATCCTCGGACGATCCCATAAACGATCCGGCGCGCTGGGCGTCGAGGATTGCCCAGACGCCGCCAAGCGCGTGCACACAGAGAACGAGAGCGAGAAGAGTGCTGCGGCGCATCAGGACCACAGGATTCTGCGCAGGCTGCATCCTGACGTCAAGCGCGGTTTTGGGGTCGTTTCATCGAGCGAGATCGATCAGCGCGTTCAGATCGACCGGGTTGTGTAATTCGGCGCCGCGTGCGGTCTTCGGCGAAATCACCAGCGCCTTACTGTGATCTTCGAACCACACGAGAAACGACGCGGCGTCTGCCCCGGTCAATCTTGTCTGATTCAACCAGGTGTAATACGCGCCCATATCGGCGTCGACGAGCGCGCCTTGTGCATCGAGGATGGCCGACGTTTGCGCCTCCATGAGCGCTTCGTTCATCGATCGCTCGGTCAGGCGGGGAGCAAATCGGGCCACGAGCGTCACCGGCTGAGCTCGCCGCAACACTTCGCGCGCGGCCCACTGCACGAACGTCGTGCTGAAAAACTGTGTGCCCGAGCCCTCAGACAGCACGGCGACCTTGAAGTAGTTGACGACCCTCTCGTGTCCCTCGCCTTTCAGGCCCACGTCCTCCGGGGTCAGTTGCATCAGAGCACTTCGTCTCGCTTCGGTCCCCGCGCCGGCGCGGATCATGTTCCGCAGCTTCGCGACCACCGAGTCGCGGACAGCATCAAGCTGTGGGTACGCGAGCTGCTCCATTCCGCCCGGTGGAGGCGACGCTGGAGTACCGCCGTCGATGTACCAGTGCGCGAACGGAAGCGGGTGTGCTTTCGCTCGCGCCGCCGCGCGCTGCATGATGGTGCGCAGCCCGTTTGCCGGATCCACGTGCGAGAAGTACGTGCCGTGGGGACGCAGTTTGCGGAACAGCGGATCGTTGGTGTCCTTCGCGCCCCGCCCGATCACCACGATACTCAGACGCGGCGCCACCGGCTCCGGCGAAGGAATCGCCGATCGCACCGCGTTCAGGAACTCCACGGCTGCCGCGCGAAAATCCGCAATCTGACTGGTCGTCCAGAGGTGCGCAGACAGCCGCTCCGAAAACTCTCCCGGATGGCTCACCCAATCGACCTCCTCCAACTCTCGAGCGAGGCTCAATCGTTCGAACCGGGCCATGACTTCCTTGAGGCGCGGCGGAGAGAGCGCGCTCATGAACGAGAACTGCGCGTCCACTTCCAGGCGCTCGGCTGGAAACTTCGAATCGTAGGCGATGACCTCACCCAACAGCAGAGGCACGAAACTCAGCGGTAGCCGGCGCAGCACATCGAGTCCCCGAGTGGCGACCTGACGCGCCAACGGCGGATACGCGACGAAGTGTTCAGCCGTCAGCTGCGATGGCTGCATGGCCTTGGGTCAGAAGAGCTCCGCGACGGGTCTGCCTTCCGCAAACCGTGGGGAGAATCCAAAGTACGAGCCGAGCGTCGGCACGAGATCCATGGAATCGATCGGGCGATCGACGAGGACGTTGTCGCGGATATCGGGGCCCAGCGCCAGCATCCATGTCGTCCGCGAGCGCGCATCTCCCGTGCGATGGTGTTGAAACCCGTTGCCCCCGGGCGTTTCGTCCGAGTCCCGTCCAAAATCGGGAAGGACGAACAACGACGTCCTGCCGGCATACTCGGGCTCGCTCTGAATCATCTTCCAAATCTCCGCACACAGGCTGTCGGTGCGGCGGATGGCATCGACATACAGCGAAAACGTGCCAGCGTGCGCGATGTCGATGTCGTGCAGCGTGATCCACAGCAGGCTTGGCGCGAACTGCCGCATCACCCTGCGGGCGATGAACACCGACAACTCGTCGGGACTCTCGAGGTTCCGCGCGCTTGCAAGGAAGTCTGAGACGGACACTTTCAACAGGCCCGTCAACCGCTCCAGCTCGATGTTCTGGCCGGCTTCCGGCTGGTACAACGGCGATTCGTAGTTATCGCGCAGCAGCGATTCGTAATCAGCGCGCGCGCCCGCCGGAATCGCCGATGCCAGCAAGCGCTTGGGCAACACGACGTTGGCGCCCAGACCCGGTCCGTACGCGGCGTGGTGGCTCTCGCCGATGCGATCGAAGCCGATGCTCGGCGCAATCACCCAGGCGTCAGAAGACGGCCGGTTCAGGTCTTTGCGGAAGTACTCGAACACCGTCGGGTGCTGCGGTGGCGCGGCAATGAAATTGTTCAGTGTCTCGTAGGCGCCCGTCGCCAGGCTCGCGTTGGCGACGTAGTGGCCGAGAATCCCTCGATTGACGACCTGAGTGAAGAAGGTGGCCTGCGGAAGCAGCTCGCCGAGAAGATGTGGAATGTTCTCGTGACCGCCGGGCATGAAGGTCTCATCATCCCTCGCGCCTCCGCCGAAGGTGACGATCACCGCCTTGCGGTTTCGCTGCGGCTGAGCGGCGCGTGCGTGCGAAGGCAGGAACGCCGTGCCGAGGCACGCACCCGTGGCCTCGCGAATGAACTGGCGGCGGCTTCGCGACACCGCCGCTGACGTCGTCCATCGTCCATCGTCCATCGTCGATCGACCCCAGGTCACGGGAGTCCAAATACGAAGAGGGAGTTGCTCGCGCTGACCGCCACGTATTGCTTGCCGGCGACTGAGTAGGTCATCGGACCATTCTGTGTCGGCCCGCCCAACTGGATCTTCCAGAGAAGCGAGCCGTTTCTGGCGTCCAGCGCAAAAAAGTACCCTTCGCGGCCACCGGTGAACAACACGTCGGATGCCGTCGTCAGAATGCCGGCATCGGTCAGGTCGCTCATCTTGTATTCCCACTTCCACGTGCCCGTCTGTGGATCGAAGGCACGGACGGTACCGAAGTTCTCCTCCTCCATCCTGAGATTGGGCCGCTGCTGGGCGCGCATGCCGGCCGCGATGCCGCGTCCAGGGTAGTTCGTGGTGAGCCGCCCTTGCGTGTAGGCGGTACCTGCTGCGTAGGTCTGATCGGTGCGGGCAAAAATGTGGTGGGTGTTTTCCCAGACGTTGACGTAAAAGAGCCCGGTGCGCGGGCTGAAGGAAGGACTGAACCAATTGGTCGCGCCCTGATTGCCCGGGTAGATGAGCACGCCTTCGTAACTCGCTATCGAGTTCGTGGTTCGAATCGGCCGTCCGTTGTCAAAACCCGCGTTCCAGTTTTGTTTCGCGATAGGTGTCGCCCGCAGGAACTCGCCGGTCGTGCGATCGAGCACGTAGAAAAACCCGTTGCGGTTGGCCCACAGCATCGTCTTGCGCGGTTTTCCCTGCCATGTGATGTCCGCGAGCACCGGAATCTGCACGGCGTCCCAGTCGAATTCGTCGCCCGGCGTGAACTGATAATGCCATTTCAGCTTGCCGGTATCCGGATCGATCGCGACGACGGAACAACTATAGAGGTTGTCTCCCGGCCGGGTGGTCGCGTTGTAATCGGGGCCAGGGTTGCCAACGCCCCAGAACGTCAGGTTCGTGTCGGGATCGTAGGAACCGGTCACCCAGATCGATCCGCCACCGGTCTTCCACCCATCACCCCAGGTCTCGTGCCCCGGTTCACCAGGCAGCGGAACGGTATTGAACCGCCACGCTTCCTTTCCCGTCAGCACATCGTAGGCGGCGATGAATCCACGAATGCCGAATTCTCCACCGGCTGTACCGACAATCACCTTGTCTTTGATCACCAGCGGGGCCGACGTCATCGAGTACCCGGCAGTCGCGTCAGCCACGACCCTGTTCCAGAGGGGACGGCCGCTTCGCGCGTCGATGGCAATCAAGTGGGCATCGATTGAGGCAAGGAACAGCGTGTCGCCGTGAATCGCGAGGCCGCGGGTGATTCGCCCGCAGCAGAATCTGGCATCCGAGGCCGGCGTGTAGGGATAGAGCCAGAACATCTTTCCGGTCGTCGCATCGAGCGCAACGACGTCGTTGCCCTGGGTGGTGTACATCACGCCGTCCACGACGAGCGGCGTGGCCTGGTAATAGTCCAGCCAGCGCGCCTGGAACACCCACTTCAGCTGGAGATCCTTCGCGTTGGCTGGAGTGACCTGCGTAAGCTGGCTGTACCGCTGGCTGAGATAACTGCCGGAGTACGTGAGCCAGTTGTGCGGCTCCTTCTGCGCATTCAGAATCCGATCTGGAGAGACCTGCGCACCCAGCGTTTCGGCGAGCGCCACGGCTACGACGAAGACGACCAGCCGGCGTGCGGTCATTCGGCGACCACTCCCTTCAGCGTGCTCAAGTACGCGACGACGTCGGCGAGCTCCTGACGAGACAGCCGCTCTCGATAGGATGGCATCTTCGACGTCTTGATGAAACCGTGCTCTCGCAGCTCGGACTTCTGAAAGCTCCTTAGCTGCTCCTTCTCATCGAGCATCAGGATCTGAAACGAGTCGAGGTTCAGCAGCCTTCCGGAAATTGTCACACCGTCGCGCGCGACGACGCGGTAGAAGCGATTTTCGGGGAGGATTTCAGCGTCGGGGTCGATGAGCGATGTCATCAGCTGTTCGATGGTGCGGAGTGTCCCGATGTCTGTCAGATCCGGCCCCAGGCGTGAGCCCTTGCCTTGTACCCTGTGGCACGTGAGACACATGCCTTTGCCAGCAACGATGGCCGCTCCGCCGGCTTGATCGCCGGCGGGAACACCTTGAGGAGAAGCAGGCTGTGCCCAGGCCGCCGATGCGGTCAGGACAGCTGCCAGGACAAGCGCGGCCGTTCGCATCGCGTCAGATCATCAGAAGTAATACTTCAGCGCAAGCTGAATCTGCCTCTGATCGTTCGGACCGAGACGCAACGCGGTGATTTTGCCGAAGTTCGTCGTGTTGCTGAAGTCCAGGACGCCCGGGGGCGGAGGCAGACCGGCGCCGCCGCCAGAGAACCCCGGCACGCTGAAGTTATGCGTGTTCGTCAGATTGAAGATCTCCATGCGTACCTCGAAGCGCTGCTGGCCGACGCCGCGGAACCCCTTGAACACGGAGAGATCCAGTCTCTTGAAGTCGGGACCTCGAACCTGCGTGGGATCGCCGCCCATTGGCGAGAGATCGGACTGCCCTAGAGTGGTCGCCACAGGCGGATTCGTGAACGCCGCCGGGTTCAGCCAGCCCTGGAAGCTGCGGTTCTCCGGATAGAGCGGCTGACCGGTCAGCACCGCGTTGCAGCCCTGCCCTGTTGTCGTCGCGATATTGCATGGAATGGTGAACGGCGGCCCGCTCTGATACGTGAAGATGGTGTTGACGCGCCACCCGCTGATCAACTGATCGACGACGCCCGTCGCGCCGCCGCCAAGCCGGTGACCCGCACCGAACGGCAGATCGTAGCCCGCGCTGGCGCTGATGATGTGCGGCGCGTCGGAATCACACAATCCCCAATCGGGTCCGAGCAGCCACAGGGACCGGTAGCCCCCGATGTTGTTGACAAGGCCCTGGCGGCCCTGAGTACGGCACTCCGAGAAGGTGTAATTCGCGCGCGCGGCAAACCCCTGGGTGAACAGCTTGTCGTATGTCATCTGCAGCGCGTTGTACTCGGACTTGCCGACGTTTCGAATCTGGTTGATGCCGTTGAAATTGGGGTACACCCGGAAACTGTTGGCGTTCGCCCCGGGCGGCACCATCACTTTCACCGCGTTGTAGTTGAAGGCGCTGAAGCCGAGGTCCTGATTCCGGCTCTGGCTCCCGACATAGCCGACCGAGACCGACTGCGACGGGCTCAGTTGATGTTGAACGGTGATGTTGTATTGAGTCGTTACGGGAACCTTCCACGGGCTCGGCACGCCGCCGAGCGAGACGTTGAACGCGTTGAACTTTGTTGGATCCGCGATGTTTATCGGTGCAGGGCCCGATTCGAACGTGCCGCGGCTGCCGTCGCCGTAGATGATGGGTGCCCCCGGCGTGTTGCTGGTAATGGTGACGCCGTACGCGTAGGGGTAGGCCAGCTGTGTGTGGACAAGGTTGTTCCCGCCGTTTCGCCCGGACGTGCCGCTCGTCAGATAGAACAACCCACCGCCGGCACGGACGACCCAGTCATCGGTGAACGTGTACGACAGCCCGAGGCGCGGCGCGAACATGTCCTTCTGGCTCGTCACCAGCATGTTGTCCTCGTCGCATTCGATGGCGATCCCGTCGGAGGCGGCTTGTGAGATGAACGAGGGCGAGAGACCTTCCTTGCATCGGCCCGCCGCCATCACGTAGCGCGGCGTCGGCTCCACGAGAAGGTTCGCCGCGGCTCCGTCCGGTGCTTCGGCGTTGCGCTGAAAATCGTATCGCAGCCCGAGATTCGCGGTCATCTTCGGAGAGATCTTCCAGGTGTCCTCGATGAAGCCCGACCAAACCTGCCAGGTGGCGCTCGGAACCGGATCGGGAATTCTGTTGACGTTTACGGAGTTGGGTCCGCCCACGAAGTTCGCCCGGCAGGGCGCGACGGCGGCCGTCATGCTGCAATCCGGCAAACCAGTCAGCGTGCTGGCGATCGGGTTCAGCAGCATCTGGGCCATGCCCGTTCCGCCGCCGGTCGTCGTAGGCACGTCCGTGAATGCCCCGGAGTAGCCATATCCTCCGCGCGGCGCAGCAGGCTGGAAGAACTCCGTCATCGGGCGCGAGAACTGGAAGCCCCACTTCCAGCTGTGATTCCCCTGGAGCTTGCTGAACGTCGTGCTGATCTGATACGTGTTCTGGTACTGAATGCTCGGCAGGTTGTTGGGGACGCCGAACTGGCCGATGCCGTCGACGGTAAACAACGGCAGCCCACCCATGAACGGGTAATTCGGATCCGGAACGTTGAGGCCGAACCTGGGGGCAATTGTGGTGTCGGTGGCGTTCAGCGGAAGCCGCGCGTGACTGATCGACGAATACCCGAATCGCGTCTCGCTGACGAGCGTCGGTGAGAAGATGCGGGTCCAGCTCAGCGCGCCGCTATACACGTCGACGGTCTGATCGCCGCCACCAAACTGCGAGCCGTCGATGATGCCGCCGTACGGTGCCGGAACCAGCGTGGCACTCTTGGCCACGCTGAAGCGGCCGAACATAGTGTTGGCCGGGTTGATGTACTGATCGACTCGGACGTCGCCCTGATGATTGCTGTCTTCCGTGCTGGGATTGACCGCGTAGTTGCCGGCGAGCACGTCGTTCCTCGTGGCGGCGGGAAATTCCTTCAGCAGCCGGAGCGCGTTCTGATTCATGCGGCCGGCGGGTATCTGGTTGTTGCCAGTCGGATCGAGCGGATCGCGAATCCACGCGGCCGCGCCGGGCGTGACGGTTCGGCCGGTCACCGGGTCGACCGCACCCGCTGCGATCAGCCGCGTCGTCGCGGGATCGAAGATCGTCCCGAGCGGGTAGCTGCGGCCGAGGCGATCAGTGCGGGTGCCGCCCTGCAACCGGATCAAGTCCGACATGTCGGTGAAGCTGCTCTGCTGCATCCGCGGTGTCGGCGCAGTCAGGATTGACGTAACCGCCTGGCGGGCGACGGTTCCTTCGTAGTTGGTAAAGAAGAACGTGCGTTTGTTGCCGCGCCGGAGGAAGGAGAGCGGACCGCCGAGGGTGAAACCGAACTGATTGCGGCTGAAGTCGCCCTTCTCGAGGCCCTGATACTCGTCGAAGAAGTTGATCGCGTCCAGCGCCGAGTTCCGGAAGAACTCGAACACGTTGCCGCGGTACTGTTCGCCGCCCGATTTCAGGCTGGCGTTGAGCACTGCCCCGCTTGCCCTGCCGAGCTCGGCGCTGTAGCTGCTGGTCTGGACCTTGAATTCCTGCAGCGCGTCGACCGACGGCCGGTAGACGTAGCCGGCGCCGTTGACGAAATCGACGAGGTTGGAGTTGTTGTCGACGCCGTCGAGCAGGTAATTGTTGGCGAAGCTGTTCTGTCCGTTCGCCGAAAAGCTGCCGTTGCCTCCCATGCCGCGCGTGTCCTGCTGCGCCTGCACGACGCCGGCGTTCAACTGCGCGAGGAACGTGTAGTTGCGGCCGTTCAAGGGCAGTTCATTGATCGCCTTCGACTGGACGACCCCGCCGAGCGATGCTTCCTGGGTCTGCAGAGCGACCGCATCGCTCGTCACGGTGACGGTCTCGGCAATATTGCTCGGCTTCAGCGTGAAGTCGGCGACGTAGCGCTGCTGGATGTTGAGCGTGATGCCGTCGCGCGTCGATGGCGCAAAGCCCGTCGCCTCCGCCACGACGGTGTACCGGCCAATCCGGACCGAAGGAAATTGATAGATCCCGACGTCGTTCGTTTTGGTATCGAACGAGACCCCCATGTCCACGTTGAACAGGGTGACGGTGGCCGCCGGCACGACCGCGCCAGTGGCGTCGCGCACCGTTCCCTGAACGGAAGCTGTGTCGACCTGCGCGAGCGCCGGAGACGAAATGAGCAGCGTCAGCGCGGCGAGAGCGATGACCAGCATCGTCGGACCATTCCATCTAAGAGGTTTCATTGCTCTCTCCTTTAGATCAGGCGGGGCCTCTAAGCGTACCGATGATCGATTGCGGGATGGTGCAGCAACGCCGCGCAACTGTCAAGTCCCGCGATTTCGCACGACGAGACGCAGTTTCAGCTTGTGAGCAGCACGCGCAGAGCGACGCGACCTATTCGCCGCGAAGCGCGACCAGCGGATTCACGCGAACGGCACGATGCGCTGGCAGCAGAGACGCCATCACGGCCGTTGCCGCGATCACGACTGGCGCCGCAGCGAATGTGAGTGGATCAGACGGTTCGACGCCGAAGAGCAACCCTTCCAGCAGATGCACCAGCATAGCCGCCGCCAGGAGGCCGATCGCGATACCTGCACACGCCAAACGCGTCATCGTGCCGAGCACGTTGGTGAGGACATCCGGGACGGTCGCGCCGAGCGCGATTCTGACGCCGATCTCCTGCGTGCGGCATGTCACGGAGTATGCGAGCAGGCCATAGACGCCAAGCGCCGCCAACGCGAGCGCGACGAATCCGAAGGCACCGAACACGCGCGCCGCAAACCGCGGGTTGCCCAGCACCTGAGACACGATCTGATCCATCGACGCCACTTCGGTGACGGCGACGTTCGTGTCGAGCTCATGGACGATGGCGCGAATCGGTGGTGTCAGTCCGGCAGGCTCTCCGCTCGCCCGCACTACCAGGTAGCCGAGCGGCGTCTCGGCCTGCAGATGCGACATGTAGACGTCGAGCCGCGTCGCGTTGAGCTCGCGATATCTCGCATCCGCGACGACGCCGACGACCGTGAGCCAGGTCTTGTGATACGCCGAGCCGGGCATCGGCATCATCACGCGCTTGCCGATCGCATGCTGTCCCGGCCAGACGCGCGCGGCGAGCGATTCGCCTACGATCGCAACGCCCGGCTGGCCCGCGGCATCACGATCGCTGAACACGCGGCCTTCCCTCAAGGGAATGCCCATCGTCCGAAAATAGTCCGCGCTGACCGCCATGAAGTTCAGGTGCGGATTACGGCGCGCGTCCTGATCGGCCTGCCCTTCCAGAGTAAACGGCGAGTCGTATCCGACGGTGCTCCAGAGCGGCCGGATCGTAATCGCGCCTGCCGACGCCACGCCAGGCACGTTGCGCACGCGCTCCAGCAGTTGTTGATAAAACGCGCTGACGCGGGAGGTGTTCTCGTAGCGTTCTCCCTTTGGCGTCACCCTGATCGTCAGCAATCGATCCGGCGTGAATCCAAGCGGCACCTGGCTCAACTTGACGAAACTGCGGCCGACGAGTCCTGCCGCGACGACCACGATGACGGCGACGGCGATCTCGGCGATGACCAGCCCGGCGCCCGCGCGTGTGCCGCCCGCGATCACCCGTTGAGTGGAACGGCGGGAGATATCGGCGAGCGACCGGCGACCGATGAGCGAGATCGGCGCGAGCGCCGACGTAAGCGCGACAAGCACGGAGACGCCGGCGGCAAAGGCAAAGGCGCGGCCGTTCATCGCGACGAATTCCAGGCGCGGCACGTCAGCCGGAGACAAAGCGACAATCAACGGTGTGGCAGCAGCAGCGATGAAGAGACCGGCAGCGCCACCGGCGAGCGCCAGCAGCGACGTCTCGGCCAACGCCTCTCGGGCCAAACGCTTTCGGGTTGCGCCCAGTGCCTGTCGAACAGCGATGTCCGGCTGCCGTCTCGTGGCGCGCACCAGCATCAATCCAGCAACGTTCGCAGAGGCCATCAACAGGACGAGCAGCACGGCGCCGAGAAGACCGAGCATCGCGGCACGCGTCGAGCCAAAGATGGCGTCGGACAACGGCGTCAACGTCGAACGATAGCTGTCTGGTTTGAAAAACGGTCGGTGCATCTGCTGCCAGATGCTTGTCAATTCGTTCCTCGCGGTCTCGAGGCCGGAACCACCGCGCAACCGGCCGAGGCCAATCATCCAGAACACGTTGCGGTTCTCGAGGAGCGGCCCTCCTCCGGCAGGACCGACCGGCACCCAATACATTGCGCCTTTCGGATAGGCGAACCCGCGCGGCATCACGCCGACTATGGTGTGAGGCCTGCCGTCAAGCGTCACCGATTGGCCGACGACATCACGACTGCCCGATAGCCGATCGAGCCAGAATCGATGGCTGATGACGACGACGTTCGGCGCGCCGGGCCGGTCGTCATCAGGACGGAGCGCCCGGCCGAACGCTGGAGGCACGCCGAGCAAGGTAAAGAACTCGCCGGTAACCCAGCGGCCCTCGACCGGAACCGACTCGCCTCGTCCTGTGAGAATGGTTTCGTCGTTCACCGACGACATCGCCGAGACCGTTTGAAACTCGCGGCTCCGATCGCGGAATTCGCGGTAGGCGGGATACGAGAACTCGAGGAACGGCTGGTTGCGATTGCGATCGCTCATCGAGATGACGACCAGTCGATCCTGGTCGGCATACGGCAGCGGCCGCAGGACGACGGCATCAGCGACGCTGAACATCGCCGTGGCACCGCCGATGCCAAGCGCCAGGGTCAACACCGCAATCAGCGTGAAGCCCGGACTCTTCTGAAGTCCGCGGATTGCCTGCTGTATGTCCTGCATCACGGCTGCGGTGGTGCGGGGATTTGCACCTCTGCGATCCACGCCTGAAAAGTCTGGTTGCGTACGCCACCCCTCGACGCGCGCAGACCGGCGAGCGCACGCCGCGCGATGCGGCGTTCCGATGAATCGGCAGGCTGCCGCGCGATATCCAGGAGAGACGCCACGAACGACTTCAGGCTGACCAGCGCCGTATCCGCGCGTTCGGGCCAGCTCAATTGCCGGACCAGGCTGTCGACCTCGCGCTTCACGCGAAGCTCACGCGCATCGTCCGCCTGCTCGGCAGTGAGCGCGCTCGTGACGTCCGGCCTGCGCTCGAGCATCGCAGCAGACTCGCTGACCTTCGCGACGTCCTGGAGGGTCTCGAAATCTGCGGCGATCTGTTTCAACTCGCGCATTTTCGACAGATCGTCGGGCTGCGCGCTGGCGCGCGCCATGCGCTTCGAGAACAGCTCCGCGACCAGTGTCTCGTCGCGCGGGCGCAGGCCGTTCTTCATCGCCTGAATTTCCATCCACTCGACACCATTGGTCGCGATCTCGACGGGCAGCCACGTGTGCCCGCCCTTGAAGATTTCCACTCGATGGGGGCTCGTCATCAGCCTGTCGACGACTTGCATCTCGCGGTAATTGAAGTCCTCGGTGCCGGCACTGCCGAAGAACGGAAATCGCTCGGATTTGTGGAACGCCGTCGAGTACCCGGCGCTCGACGCCAGGACACCGGCGATCGCGGAGGAATTCTGCGCGAACATGATCGCCACACGTGCCCCTCCCGACATTCCGGCGGTGTACATGCGCTTCGGATCGATGGGAAATCGGCCTTTGATATCTGCGGCCATCGCGGCGGCCGCATCGAGACCCACATTCCACGGACCATTGCGCGAGTTATTCGACCCGGCCACGACGTAGCCGTATTTCTCGGCGGCGGCGCGATACCGTTCGACACCTTCGCGGCCACGGCCGCTGCCGTCAAAGGTCAGGATGACTGGCCACGGTCGGGAGGGATTGAAATACGACGGAAGGTAAAGCGCATAGCGCTGAGAGGCGTTGCGCTGACATTGCACGTCGTCGACGATTTCGCCGCGGGGCAACTCTTGTGCGGATGCGGCTCCGCTGACGATCATCGTCAGAACCGCGCACATCATGCTGAACTTCAGGGGCATCTCGAGAAAACTATGGGCCCGATCGCCCGTGAAGGCAAGAACCCCAGGCGTTCAGGCCGGCAGCACGTGGGAATGCTGCGCGCAGACTTCGGCGTATCTCGGATCGCGCGTCTCTTTGTAGAACTGTCCGACGGCGTACCCGCACATCAGCGAGAACGAATAATGACTCGCCAGTTGATTCCAGAGAATCTCAAGGCGGATAGCACCGTCGGCGTTCCCGCGCTGCCACAGCAGATCGACCATCTCGCCATAGGCACGGATGGAGCTGGGCTTCTCGCCGTCGTACAGCCGCTCGATGAGATCGCCGACGTTGCTTTTGAAGAGAACCGGATCAAGCGTCGCGCCAGGCATGAACGATGCGAGGACCTTCTCCGCGTCAAGCGTCTGAAGCTGGCCTGTTCGGCGCAACGATGGGACGTTGCATCCGCTCGCTGAGAGTGCACGAAGAATGGCTCTCGCGTGCGAAGGCGTGGCGATCATCACGGCGGGTTGGCCGGCGTTCAATCCTTCCTCGAAGAACCTGGCGACGGTTCTTGCGAGGGACGCGCCGTCCTTATAGAACTGCACGGCGTGGTAATGATTTTCAGGAACAGACACTTATGCCGAGAGTCTACAAGCAATAACATCGGGTCTCACAGCAATAATTCGGGTGAATTCTATTGATACAGGTGCGGGGTCACTCTGCGTCTTGAGTTATGCTCGCGGCGACACAATCCTGCGCGTGCTGGCAGACAATACCTGGGAGGACAAATGAAGACAACATTCGCTGTCGGCGCTTTGTCCGTCGTGCTGTGCTCGACCGCCGCAGTCGCGCAGGACGCGCCAGCTCCACCGCAACGGGGAGAGCCCCGGGCAAGCCGGAGCGATCCGCATATCGTTCCGCCCCGCGCCACACCCAATCTGCGCCCGCCCGACGCGCCGCCTCTGCCCTACCACTTCGTCACACCGCCGGTTCCCATGGCGGGACAAAAGTTCGGCAGTGTGTCGGGGGTTGCTTTGACGCCGCAGGGTCATCTGCTGGTGTTCAACCGGAACCCTGCCATGACGATGGTGGAGTATGACGCCCAGGGAAAATTCATTCGCACATTCAATCCCAACATCGCCATCAACCCGCACGCGATGCGGGTGGATCGGTACGGCAACATCTGGATTCTCGACGCCTTTCTGAACGTGCTGTGGAAGCTGAAGCCGAATGGCGAGCCGGTGATGATGCTGGGCACGCGCGGTGAGGTCGCGAAATGGGACGACGCGAAATGGAACGGCATGTTCAACCAGCCGATGGACGTCGCGTTCGACAAAGACGACAACGTCTACGTGGTGCAGGGCCATGGCGGCACGTCCTCGCCGCCCGACTGCACATACTGCGCAACGTACGAAACAGCCAAACCGCCGGTAACCCAGGGATCCGACCCGCGAGTGTTCAAGTTCGATAAGAACGGCAAATACATCACGAGCCGCGCGCTGCCCCATGCCGACGGCACCTACCCCACCGTTCACGGCGTGATCGTCACGCCGAAGGGAGAGCTATGGGTCACCGATCGCCAGGTCCGAAAGATTCTGGTGCTCGACACCAATCTCAGCCCGCTCCGGGAAATTCAGCACCCGATGTTGACGAGCGGGCTGTTCGTGGACGCGAAAGGCCATTTCTGGATGTCTTCAGGGATGGACGGGATGATCATGTCGCTGGACGACAACGGAAAAATCACGGGATGGCTCGGAAAAGCCGGACGGGATGCCGACGGCGCCACGTCAAATCTGATCGGCGAGGCCCATTACCTTGTTGTCACACCTGATCAGAAGACGATCTATATCGCGGACACCGTGAACGCCAAGGTGCTGAAGCTGGAACATGATTGACACGACTCGGTGGCGACGATTCCTCGCCGCCGCCGAGCATAGTACACAACGGAACGCGTAGTTACCGGCAGCTCGGCGCGATCGACTTCGCCGACTTCACGTCAAGCTTGCGGACGAGGTACGGCAGCTCGACTTCGTGATCCTTCACCGAGCCCGCCGTGCCGACCGCTGACGGCACATCCGCCAGTTTGACGTTGGCCTTGCGTCCGTCCGCCTTGATCTCGAGCTCGATCATGCCGTTCTCGCGTTCAATTTCGATCTCGCCCCGCTTGACGTCGCCTTCGACTTCGCCCGTGACTTCGATCAACTGTCCCATCAACTTCGCGACTTCGTGGTCGTCGTCGTCGAGCCAGTAGAGGATCCGCGCCGGTTTCATTTCATTCGTGGTCGTCTGACTGATCGCGGCGCCTGCCGGAGTTGGCGTGACCGTCGTGCGGGTCGTCTGCTCCACGCTGTTGGCCAGCAGAAAGCCATCACCGTCGCCGTTTCCCTTGACCGCGCAGCCGACGAGAGTGACCTTCTCCTCGGCGGCTCTCACGGGCACTGGCCCACTGGCGGCCACGAGCCCAGTTACAACCATCGCTCCAACCATGCTCGTCATTTTCATGTGAGGACCTCCAGTCGTTCTGTTGCGAACGACGGGCCAACACGCCGAAGCCTAACTACAACGATCGCTGTTGGTTACGAGAAGCCGCAACTTCGTCCAACGTCTCGATTCGCTGCAAGTGGGCGGGCCGGCGAAGTGGTGGAAGACACCAAAGTGGCGGTGTACTTGGTGAGCTAGCCAGCCGCCGGACGAGGACCTCGCGGCGCCGCCTCGGCTCCTGGGGGTTCGCTGAAAGCCTTCACGTCGATGCGCTGATACCGCACCTCGAGGATCTCGAGTTGCTCGGTACCCCCTGGCGCGTGCAGAACCACGCGATCGCCCTCTCCGCGTTTCATCAACGCGCGCGCCAATGGCGACAACCAGCTGATGTGGTCGCGATCCAGATCCACCTCGTCGGCGCCGACCACGCTCACCACCCGCTCCGCTCCAGCTGCGTTCGCGTATCGCACTGTCGCTCCAAAGAAGACGTGCGTCGCCGCCCGTCCATGTCTGGGGACTTCCGGATCGACGATTTCCGCGGCGTCGATCCGTTTTGTGAGAAAGCGAATGCGGCGATCGATCTCGCGCAGCCGCCGTTTGCCGTACTGGTAATCGGCGTTTTCGCTGCGATCGCCGTTGCCGGCCGCCCAGGCCACGACCTTCGTCACCGCCGGCCGTTCTCTGGTGAGCAGAAACCGGTGCTCATCTTTGAGCCGCTGCAGGCCGCTCGGCGTGATGTAGTTTCTGACCTGCGCCGCCACGCTGTTCACGTCACGCTCCCCCTTCGTTATATCTGCAAGCAGAAGGGCTTATCAACTGCAGGAGGTACCTCCGATGAAGCTCGACTCGGCGAGATACGTCCTGGTTCCGATCGTCACGGCACTCTCCGGGGCACTGGCCACTGTCGGCGCGGCATACGTCACCGACACCGGTTTCACAAAGGCACGAGATGCCCGGCTGACGCCGGCCGAATCTGCCACGATTGTTTCAACCTTAGCCGATCCCATCTACGACGGCGTCGAAATACTGAAGGACGTGCGGATCATCGACTTGCGCGGGCGGGTTCCGGTTCCACCCGAAAAAAAGACGTCCGACAAGATCAGCTCGGCCACCTGGGTCCGCTACACGCTGATGAAGAAATTGAAAGAGAAGAGCTTCGTCGAGTTCGAATCCGCGACGACCGGCGCGGGCATAGACGCCCGCTCCCTCACCCACAGGTACGAGCTCATCACGACGAAGCAGCTCCATTTCCATGGCAGCACGCCGGTGAAGCCTGTCGTGCTGAAGATCGACATCAGCAACGAGCCGGTTGGTCAGGAGTTTCTCGTCATCAACGAAATGACCTACTGGAATGCGTTTACCGGCGACGACGCCGACTGGGCCGCGATGCACCGGGTGCAAAACGAAGAGGTCGCCATGGTGGTGCTCTTCCCCGAGGACAAACCGGTCAAGTCGTACAAGTTTCTCGAGCATGAGAAAGGCGCGCAACCGGAACCATTTCGGGGCAGGCACAGATCGTACGTGAGCGAAAACGGATTAGTACTGTTCTGGGGACCAGAGGATCTGAAGCGCAACTTCGTGTATCAAGTGCAGTGGCACTGGTGAGCGCCGAGTCGCCGACCTGAAGGTCGGCACTACGTACCACGCAGCACTACGTACGACGCAGAGGCGCGCGGGCCAACACGGTGGTGCCACGCATCGAGTGCGACTCGATGGACAGCTCCCCACTGACCAGCTTCATACGTTCCTTCATGCTGGTCAGGCCGAGTCCCATGCCTCGACGCGCTGCATCGAGTTCGAAGCCAACGCCGTGATCCCGAACGGTGAGGATGACGGCGTCCCCGGTTCCACGAAGAGACACATCGAACTGACGGACCCGGCTGTGCCGCACTGCGTTGTGCAGAGCTTCCTGGAGGACCCGGAACAGACAGAGGGACGTGTCGTGCGGGACAGTTCCGGGAACGTTCTCCGAGTGAAAATCGACCTCGACGTTTTTCTGCCCCGAGAACTCACGGCAGAAACCCCGCATTGCGGCCACCACGCCCAGAAGCAGCAGCCGTGGCGGGTGCAGATCGTGCGACAACGCCTGCACATCGCTGATGAGCTCGGCGGTCTGCTGCTGAAGTGCGTCCAGCGAGCCAATCGTCTCGCCTGAAGAATCCGGCTGCAGTCCCCTCAGTTGTCCCAATTGCACCGACAGCAAGGCGAGGCGCTGACCGATGTCGTCGTGAAGGTCTCTGGCGATCCTGGTACGCTCCGACTCCTGGGCTTCAAGAAGACGGCGATTCACGCTCGACAGCGCGTCTTCGGCGCGCTTGCGCTCCGTGATGTCCTGGACGGTGCCGCGGAGCCCCGCGACGCGGCCGCTCGCATCGCGCTGGGCCTCTCCGCGTCCCCTGACCCATCGCGGCGTGCCATCAGCGCGAATCATCTCCAGATCGAGCTCGTAGGGTGTACCGGTGTGGAGGGCGGCGTCGACGGCAACACGGAGCCGATCCCAACTCTCAGGGGTAAAGAGCTGTGAGTGTTCCTTGTAGCTCACGGCCGGCAAGCGCGGATCGCGACCGGCAATACGAAAAAGCTCGTCGGACCACACGACCGTGTCGCTATCCGGTTCCCACTGCCAGCTGCCAACGCCGGCGAGGCGCTGCGCTTCCCCGAGCTCCATCTCCTTGCGCCGCAGCGATTCCTCGTTGCTCTTGCGTTCGGTGATGTCCACGGCCATGCCCAGCATCCGCTCCGGGTCGCCGCCGGCTGAGTAGCAGAACTGGCCCGTGGCTGCCACCCAGCGCACGATGCCGCTGGGCCACAAGACGCGGAACTCCGCCGCGTAGTGTGAGTGGCTCGCCATCGCATCCTTGACGGCCTTCCAGACCAGACCACGGTCTTCAGGATGCACTCTCTGACGGAAATCTTCGACGTCCCCCACGTGGATAGTAGAGGGAATACCGAAGATGGTAGACAGGTCGCCGAACCAGATATCGCGGTCCGTCTTGAGATCCCAGTCCCAGCCCACCGACTTCCCCGCCTCCATGGCCAGTTGGAGCCGATCGTTGGCGACCTTGCGCTCGGCTTCAGCCTGCCTGAACTCCGTCACGTCGAAGGCCGCGCCGATGTAGCCCGCGAACGAACCGTCGGGCTCGAACACCGGCGCCGCATTGTCCAGGACCCACCGGTATTCGCCGTCATGCCTCCGAAGCCGAAATTCCATCATGAAGGGTTCACGGCGGTCGAAGGCGCGAGAGTACATGTCCAGGTAAGGCTGCAGATCTGCGGCGTGTACACCCTCTGCCCACCCATCGCCGATCTCGGACTCGAGGGGACGCCCCGTAAAGTCGAGCCACGGCTTATTGAAGTAGATGCAGCGCTTGTCTGAGCCCGAAGTCCGGGCGAGCAGCGGCAGTCGATCCACCACCTCACGGAACAGCCTGTCGGTCTCTGGGTGCGATCGCGTGCCGAAGCTCATATCGCCATCTCAGTTGATGTCGATGGACCGCCGCGCGAAGATTCGCGCAGCGAAGGCGGGCAGCACGACGCGCGGTCTGGCTGGCAATGCGATGTTCACGAGGGAACTTCGATTCTGCCGGATCCTGACCGCCGATGGAAATAAAACTTCGCGAGGCTCGCTACCTCAGGTACATCTCAGCCTTTCCACTGAACGCTGTAGGCGCGACCGCGGTACCAGCCACCGCCACGGAATACGGCACCGGGAATGCCTCGATCCGCAGGTGTTGGGCATCGATCAGCCGCACCAGCAGCCATCCCACCTGCACGTTGCTCGGCGCTGACTGTGGTGCGCCTACTGCCATCAGGCGGTACGTCACCGTGCCTGATGCCGGCGTGACGGCGGCGAAATCCGGCGCATCGGCAGGGACACCGTGGAGCCCTGTCAATCCCAACCCTCCGATCGACACGCGTTGCTGCTGGGGAGAGAACACATCGCGCGCGAACGCCACTTTTCGGACGCCGTAGAACATCTCGCCGCCCCTCGCGCTTTCTGCGACTGGAAGATCTTCGGCAAACCAGTTTCCGGCGAGGGTGCCGTCGACGTCGTAATCGATCCGTCCATCGATCTCTCCACCCGTGCGCAGCACTTTTGCAGCAATCGCGGAGCGCAGTGGCTCGTCGAAGTACTGCACCGGGCCGTCGGCCGTCAACGTATCGCGGCCGTATCGCGCCGGATTGACGAAATTCAATCGAAGCGTCGACCGCAGCACACTGAAGTCGAAAGCAGGAAATGTCGAGTGGTGGCCGAGGAGCGTGCCGGCTTCGACGCGCGCACCGACGGCAATGCCGTCAGCCAGCGCGAGCGGACCGACCCAATACAGAAAAATGCTGTCGACGCGAACGTCAATCCGCCCGTTGAAGATGCTTTCTATTCGACCGGCCGCGGGCGCATACACCGGAACCGGCGCATACGGTTGGTTGCCGCTGTGATGATAGAAGTACACGTGATCGGTGGGCAGTGTGTGCCCCCACGGCGCCATGGCGCCGAGAGACGTGATGGAGATGAGCGACGAAATCTCGATCGGCGAGACCGTGAAGTGCAAGCCCGGTCCCGGATCGGCCTCGACTGTGGGCGGAGAGAGTGAAGAGGCAGCGGTTGGCGTGACCGAGGACGTCTCGGACTTGCCTGACGCGCCGCCGCAGGCGGCCAGTGCAATGGTGGGCAACCACAACAGCCCCAGGACCGCGCGCGCGACACGTGTGCGTGGAGCCATATAGAGGGTTCTCGGCTCCAGCGCGCGGGGTCAACATCACGTGGCGTACGCCCTGCGCCAGGCGCATCTTCGTTCACACCTCGGCGGTGATGCCGGCGATTTGCTTCGCATGGCGGCGCTCGTGATTCGCGATGAGCTCGGCAACCTGGTAGACATTCAGCGTCCCGAATACCGGATGCTGGTGCATCACGGTGCTGAGTGCGAGGCCTTCATGGCTGCGGAGCAGCTCACACAGCCCGGCGCGCGCGTCTTCGACCGCCCGCCACGCGCTGTGAGAGTCGAGCGTGCCACTGGGACGAACGGCGTCCGGCGCGTTTCGCCGGTTCGCGCGATCCCCGATCATCTTCTTCAACTCCGCCGGCAACAACGTGCGAGCGTTCTGCTCCGCACCGAGTCCCGCTTCTTTCGCTTCCTGAATGCGCACCGCGAGCAGGCCGGTAAACCTCCGCTCGACCATCGAGAGATGCTCGAGCACCTCGTTCACAGACCAGCGTCCTTCACCGGGACGCTTCGCGCGATCTGCGTCAGGCACGGCATCCACGGCATCGCGAAGGATGACCCTCGCCTGTTCGAGCTCGATCAGCACGTCTGACACGTTCGGGTGAAGGTTGCTCATGGCCGCATTTTATCGCGTGCCTGCCAGCGCCAGGGACTCCGGGTTCGGAGGTCCTCCGAAATAACGGAGGCTATCGCTCGCGGTACGCGGCCGTGCGCCGCGTGACGTGCGCCCTGTCAACGACTTGTCGCACGAGCCTCCAACGGAGGGCGTGGCACCCGACGTGCTCCTGGCCTGCGTCAATGACGGCGTCTTTCAATCAAGAAGCAACAGCGCGCACGACTACGACTCTTCTTGCCGGCCTGGCGGCGGTGCTCCTCTTCGGGATGTTCTCGGCGGCTTCAGTCGCCGCCCAGCCCCCAGCGCAGACCCCTTCCTCTCCTTCTCCTCCAGAGGCCGCACAACCGCCGTTGACGGCGATGACATGTTCATCGGCACTGGGTGAACGGACGCAGTGCGCGGCCGACACGTCGGCCGGCGTCGTGCTGGTGCGATCGACGGGCGCCGCGCCATGTCTCCTGGGAAGGACGTGGGGCTACGACCAGACCAGCATCTGGGTGTCGGACGGCTGCAGCGCCGACTTTGCCACTGGTGCCTCCGCCACACAGGCGGACACGCACCCCAAGGCCCCGTCGCACGTTCCGAACGTCGGTTTCCTGCTGTTCGACGGCGAGAAGGGCCAGATATATTTCCGCCTTTTCACCTACGGGCGGTACCTGAACCAGCGGAACCTGGACGAGTCCTACGTCGACGCGTTCGGCAACACGAAGACCGTTCAGCGGCGCCAGGACATCCAACTGCAGAAGTTCTTCGCTCCGTTCTCGGGGTGGTTCCTCACGCCGAAGATGCGGTACTACCTCTACGTGTGGTCGTCGAACGCATCGCAGGGCGATCCGGCGCAAGTGGTGGGCGCGGGCAACATCTCGTGGAACTTCAACCGGTTCGTGAACGTGGGTGTCGGCATCACGTCGCTGCCCAGCACGCGAAGCACCGAAGGCCAGTTCCCGTACTGGCTCGGCGTGGATGACCGCCTGATTGCCGACGAGTTCTTTCGCGGGTCGTACACGTCCGGCGTCTGGCTCAAAGGCGAGCTCAGTTACAAGCTCAAGTACATGGCGATGTTCGCCAACAACCTGAGCACGCTCGGCGTGAGCGCCGCCCAGCTCGACAACAGGTTCGACACGCAGTCCTACTCAATCCAGTGGCTGCCGTCGACCGGCGAGTTCGGTCTATGGGGTACGTTCGGCGACTACGACGATCACCAGATTGTCGCAACGCGGGTTGGCGTGCACTTCACCCACAGCCTCGAGGAAAAGCAAAGCCAGCCGGGCACCGAAGGCATCGAGAACAGCCAGATCAGGCTGACGGACGGAAGCAGTATCTTCACGCCCAATCTGTTCGGACCCGGCATCACCGTCAACGAGGTCGACTACAACATGATGAGCGTCGATGGCGGCGTCAAGTACAAGGGCATGTCTCTCGAGGGCGAGTACTACTGGCGCTGGCTGAGAAATTACGCCGGCGTCAACACCAGTGGCATTGCCGACATCAACGACACTGGCTATCAGCTGCAGGCGTCGGCAATGGTCGTTCCAAAGGCTCTTCAGCTGTACTTCGGCAATTCGCAGGTGTTCGGCCGCTACGGCGACCAGTGGGAAGTGCGAGCCGGGCAAAACTTCTACCCGATGAAAGAGCGCGGGATTCGCCTCAACGGCGAGTGGATGTACGTCGACCATTCACCGGTGGGTTACACGGCGTATCCCTTTCCAGTCGGCGCCAAGGGCCAGGTGTTCCACATCAACCTCGAGTTGAACTTCTGATCGACGTGCATCTGGGCAAAAAAAGGCCTCACCGCTACGACGCTACGACGCTGCGTGATTTCTTCTCAAGAAAAGGTCTCTAGCGCCGTTGCGCCGTGGCGGCGAGATACGCTGCTTGCTCTTACGCCACAACACAGGTCTCAACGCTATACTCTCGGTGTCTCTCGGCCTTGGAGGTCACCAGATGAAACGGTTCATCCTTGCCTGCGTCATCCTCGCCGACGTCTCGCTGATCCCGCTGGTTATTGGCGCACAACAGCCGCCGGCTGTTCAGCGCCCGGAGATCGCCATTCTCTACACGGTCGACGGCTTCAGCGACAAGGCGCCGGGGCGCGTCGCGATGCCAAATTTCCAGGCGCTGATGGCACAGGGCGCCTATTTCCGCCAGAACTGGACCGTGCAGACGGCCGACCCTTCCAACCGCTGGCCACCGTCGCCGTGGGCGGAAAATGGGTACACGTCCTCGGTTCCCAATGTGGTGCAGATGGCCGGCACGGCCATGATCCAGCCTGGCAAGCAGAAGTTCGTCCAGGACTCGTTCTTCCCGCTCAAGATCACGGCCCACGTGGTGAACGAGATCAGCTATCGCTCGCTCGACGGAAGTTTCCACTACACGGCACAGGCGGGCGGGACGGGGATGCGTGCGGCGGGCTACAAGGTGGGCAACGACAAGACGTTGTTCTGGGCAACGACGTTTCTTCGTGAGGTCGATCCCACGTTCATGTGGATTCACATGCAGGACACGGGAATCGCCGCCGGCGAGAGCCGCAACGCGCCTGCGGGATCGCCCTTCAAGGACAACATCTGGGGCGAGGGTTCGCCGTACATCAAGGCTCTGCAGCAGCAGGACGTGTACCTTGGCCAATTCGTCGACGCGCTGAAGAAGAGCGGCAAATGGGAGAAGACGGTGATGTTCATCACCGGCGACCATGGCGAGCAGACCGCGGGCGGGCATCCCTCGAACGTCCCGGAAGCGTGGACGATGCCGCTCGTGATGGTGGGCCCCGGGATCAAGAAGGGGGTCACGTTCGACTACACCGAGTCGATCGACACCGTGCCCACGCTCTGCCACCTCATGGGCGTGAACCCGCCGCTCAACGCGGATGGACGAATACTGGCCGAAGCCTTGGTGAATCCGCCCGCCGGCGTGCCGCCGCGCCAGCAGAAGATCAAGGAGATCAACTTTCTCCTGCTCGACATCGAAAATGCCCTCGCGAAACTGACGGCCTCACAGGGCGCCGCAGCCGCGTCCGGAGGACAAGGACGGTTTTCGGCTCTGCGACAGGCCCAGCAGGATTACTTCGACATCGAGCGGATTCTCGAGTGGCGCCAGTTCGGCACCTACGATCGGTTTATTGCGCACCACAAGGAGCTGCTCGCGCGCTTGAAGGGCATGTCGCCGAAGTAGGTGTACTGAGGCTATCCACCAACGTCGATTACAAACGTCGTCGATTGCGTCGAGTCTTGAAATCGCAGGCATCGCTGAGGGCTGCACAGGCTCGGAATCAGCGGCGAATATCGCCGGGACCAAGGGCATGGGTCTTGAGTCGACCCGGCCGTGACTCATTTTCTGTTACTCATTCTGGGGCTCCTCGGCGTCGTCTTGTACTTCATGACGGCCGCCGAGCGGACCCGGCTGTTCCGAGCCATCCTGGCAACCCTTCACGACATGAGAGACGCCGTAGCCCTCGAGGGGTTGCAATGCGCGGCGTTCTTCGAAGCTCTTCGTGCGCGAAACGCGCGCGTGATCGCAATGCCGTCGCTCGTCGTACTGAGCACAGTCATGTTCATCCGCTGGCCGGTGCTCGATCTCTTCGTCAGCGCGGTGTGTCTGTGGCAGATCGGTTTGATTCTGGAGCGCCTTGTAGGGCCGCTCGCGTTCACCACGGTTTACGTTGCGTCGGGTGTCGCCGCCACCATCGTCAATCTGTCCGTATCACCAGGTGGTATGAGCGTCGGCCCGTCGGCGTCGGTCCTTGGTATGTATGGCCTGCTGCTTGTCACGTCGCTCTCGAGCATCCTCCACGGTTCGAGTCTGACGATCCCTCTGAACGTCGCGAAACGACTGGCTCCAATTGCCGCGATCTTCGTTCTGTATAAGGCCGCGACGACGGGGCTTTGGAACGCCCCAGCGCTCGCGGCGCTCGTCTGCGGAATAGCCGGTGGTCTCGTCGTCGCGCGCGATGTCAATGAGCGCATACCGCAGATCCGCCGCCTCGCAACTGCCATGGCGACCGTACTCACGGTCATCACTCTCTACGCCGTCATCGCGGTGCGCCCGCCGCTGAATGAGAGAGTGGACGTTCGACCGGAAATCGACCGCGTCCTCGCCGTGGAGAGTCGTACGGCTACTCTTTATGACAAAGAGGTCGAGCGTTTCCGAAGCGGACGAATCACCAGGGCAGCGCTCGCCGAAGTGATCGAGAAAATGATCGTGCCCGAACTGCATCAAGTGGCTGGGCGCCTGCGGGCGCTCCAGAACGTGCCGCCCGAGAAGAAGCCCCTCGTCGCGTCGGCAGAGTCGTTTCTGAAGTTGCGCGATGAAAGCTGGCGGCTGCGAGCCGGGGCGTTGCACAAGTCCGACATGCCGGGGTTGCGGCAGGCCGACAGCAAAGAACAAGCGTCGAGGGATGCATTCCAGCGGCTGAACAACATGGTGCGTGTGCAGGATCAAGCGGAAAGCCTTGACCATCAGCCGCCGGTCCTCTGAGAATCGTGCCTCCACAGGAGGCTCTTCCATGACACTCAATCGAGGGATCGCAGTCGCGATTGGCGCGTGTATGGTATCCGTGGCCGGACTTGTCACGCCCCAGCTCTGGGCGCAGGACAGCGGAGCGCTGCTGGTGCGACTTGAAGGCCTGCCCCTGCTGCAGAGCCGAGTCGTTGCGGTAGTCGTTGACGAGGATGTCGTAGAGCCGCCTTCGGCAGCGATCGTGCTGCGCGCCGGATCCGTCGCACCGGCAGTCGGACGCGGAGTCGATATCGCGGCTATCGACGGGCAGATTCTGTTTCAAGGCGAGGTCGTTGGCGTCGAGCGACTGCCGCAGGCATCTGGCGAGCCCGTCATCATGGTGCGTGCCCGTGACCGGCTGCATCGGCTCAACCAAACGAAGCAGACTCGTGAATTCAGGGATCTGTCCGACGCCGACATAGTCCGCCAGCTTGCCTCCAGCGCCGGGCTGCAGGCGATCGCCGCGGGGCCGGAGGCATCGACTCCAAACAGCACGGTGCATCAACACGAGCAAACCGATCTCGCTTTTCTGAGAGAGCGAGCCGCGGCAATCGGCTACGACGTGTTTACAGATCGGATGACGCTGCACTTCGAGAAGCGCCGGCTCGTACCTCAGACGATCGTCGGCTGCCGCCCGGACGACGCCCGCCTGCATGCGCTGCTCGCCTGGCTGGCGTCACCAGATGGCGTGCAGCAGGTGCAAGTCCGGGGATGGGATCCTGTCAAGAAAGTGGAGATCATCGGCAAGGCCCGGCAGGACGCGATTGGGCTCTCCCGCGCCGCGTCACAGATCGAGCCGCCGGCATCGATTGTCGATCTTGGTTTCGTAGAAACGCTGCAGAGCGCCACGGCGGTGCACGGTGTCGCGAAAGCCGTCCTTGCCGAGCGCACCGAACAGGACCTGTCCGCTGAGATGGCGGTCGACGGCGATGCGACGCTTCGTGCCCGTGCGGAGATCGTCCTCCACGGCGCCGGCGACGCGTTCAATGGCGAATATTTTGTCCAGGGCGTATCGCACCGGTTCAACCGGGGCCCCGGCGGCAGCTGGAAAACTCTGCTGCGCGTTCTTCGTGAGGACCGGAGCCTGTACTTTCTGCCAGAGGTCGGTGACGAAGTGCTCGTGGTGTTCGAGCACGGCGATCTCAATCGTCCCGTCATCGTGGGATCGCTCTGGAATTCGACCGCCCCTCCCGACTCGTCACCGTGCGAGCGACGCGCTGACTGATGATGCCGCAGGCCTCGCCTAGTTGCAGGCCGCGCTGATCATGCGCACGCGCTTGACGTCGACTCTGCGAACCAGGATGTCGCCCTTGCGGCTCTTGTCTCGATTCGAGGCTGGGAAGATTGACGTGTTGGGGACGTGCGCTTTCATCGTTCGTCCGTCTGCCTTGACCGTCAGGTCTGTCCAGTTGTCTTTCCGTTCTGTCGTGATCTCGCCGTCCTTCACATCGCCTTTCAGCTCGCCCTCGACCTCGACGCGGTGGCCGATGTGCTGTTTCAGGTCGCCGTCCTCGTCGAGCCAATAGAACATCGTCGCGTAGTCGCCGCTCGTTCCCAGTGCGCTCGGCGTGACCTGTTGACCCGCCGCGTTCAGCCACGGTTCAGTTGGCGTGTTCGTCAGCAGGTATCCAGCGCCGTCGCCCTCGCCACGAATGAGACACCCCGTCAACTTGACGTCTTTGTCTGCGGCACGGCCCGCGCTCCCCGCCTCCCGGGCAGTCGCGCCAAAAGTGCCTACCAGCAGTGCAGTTACCACGAGGCCTCGCGTGAACAGCGCAGTCTTCATAAGCACCTCGTCCTGCAAAAAGCAATTGTGGTACCAGGATGGGCGGCTTCGGTCATAATCCGCTCCATACTCGCCTGGCCATCTTTCGCGGAGGGAACGATGAAATCCGCACGCTATCTCGGGTTGCTCGTGATCGTGTCGGCGGCCGCGTTTTCGGCTACGCGCGCGCCGATCGGGTCATGGACCACAGTCGCCGCACAGGCCGCGCAGGCGCCGATGTTCGAAGTGGATCCGTTCTGGCCGAAGCCACTGCCAAATCACTGGGTCACCGGCTCGACCATCGGCCTCTCCGTCGACGCGCAGGACAACGTGTGGACGATTCACCGGCCAGACACCGTCGAGGCCAACTTCAAGGCGGCCGACCTGAAGGCGAACCAGGCCGTGGACGACGAGGTTCAGCCGGGCCAGCCGGCGCGCGTGAGTACAACGGATCCGATCGGGGTCTGCTGCAAAGTGGCGCCGCCCGTCCTGGTCTACGACCAGGCAGGAACGCTGGTGAAATCGTGGGGAGGCCCCGGCAAAGGGTACGACTGGCCGGACAGCAACCACGGCATCACCGTCGATCACAAAGGGAACGTCTGGCTCGCCGGCAACGGGCAAAAGGACACGCAGGTTCTCAAGTTCACCAACGATGGGCGATTCCTGCTGCAGATCGGGAAGCACGGCGTGCACAACGGCAGCAACGACGTAGAGAACTTCTGGCAGCCAACGAAGATCTTCGCCGATCCGTCGGCGAACGAAGTGTATGTCTCGGACGGCTACGGGAATCGGCGCGTCATCGTCTTCGACGCCGACTCCGGAAAGTACAAGCGGCACTGGGGCGCCTACGGCAACAAACCGGACGACGTGAAGATGCCGCCCTACAACCCGTCGGCCCCGCCATCGAAACAATTCAGCACGATGCACTGCGTCATCGTCTCGAACGACGGCTTCGTGTACGTCTGCGATCGCGTCAACGACCGCATCCAGGTATTCCGGAAGGACGGCACGTTCGTCAAGGAAGCGTTCATCGATCGGATGACGTACCGGTCGGGGTCGGTGTGGGACATGACCTTCTCGCGCGATCCGCAGCAGGCCTACATCTACGCTGCGAACGGGGTCAACGAGAAGATCAACGTGCTGCTGCGCAACTCGCTCGAGGTGCTGACGTCGTTCGGCGACGGCGGACGGCAGCCCGGACAGTTCTTCGGTGTCCACAATCTGGCGACCGACTCCAAGGGCAATCTGTACGCGACGGAAACCTACACTGGGGCCCGCGTGCAGCGGTTCCTCTTTAAAGGGGTTAAACCGGTGACTCGGAAGGATCAGGGCGTGCCCTGGCCGCAGCCCGGGCGTTGAGCCGGAGCCAACATAGGAGACTCTTTCGATGAAACTCAGCCGATCGATCGCAATCGCCGTTGGCGCGTGTCTGGCGCTGGCGACGCCGAGTTCCCGGGTAGCGGTGCATGCGCAGGAGCAGCAGATCGAGGTGTGGACGCCGCTGCCTGTAAAACCTAATCCCTTCATCCCGCCGCACAAGCCGTGGACCAAGCTCTCGGACGTGCTCGCGAAGCACAAAGGCCAGGCAAGCTGGTCTGAGCTCATCGTCGACGACAATCTCTTTCACGGCGAGTACATCTCGATGGCGCCGGGCGCAAAAACGCCGCGGCGATTTCATCAGGACAACCGCGCGTTCTGGATCGTGCAGGATGGGCAGATTCGTTTCACGATCGAAGGACAGCAACCGTTTGTGGCGACCAAGGGTTTCCTCGTGCAGGTGCCGAAGCGGTTGGTGTACAGCATGGAGACCGTCGGCGACAGACCGTCGCTCCGGTTCGAAGTCCTGATGGCCAATTCGCAGACGATGTATCCGGCCGATGAGACGCCGCCGCCCACTCCTGGAATCAGGTTCGAGAAGACGCGCGTCGCCAACAGCAAAGGTTCGTACGACGGCGCCAACGTGCCGTACATCGACTACAGCCCGGTGATCGCGGGCAAACCCCTGACCAAGAAGAACCCCACGCAGTTCGTCGGCGACGCGCACGACGGTGGTTACGTGAACGTCGGCATTGCGAACATTCTTCGCGGCGATCCGAAGGCGCAGAAGCCCGCGGTGCCCGGCGACAAGGGGCACCTGCACGTCACCGGCCCGGAGTTCTGGTTCGTGCTCGAAGGGAAGATGGAATTTGCGATTGGCTCGGTGCCGGCGTTCGTCGCTGATCAAGGCGACATCGCTTACGCACCTGCGACGATGTGGCACCAGGTGCGATTCGCGGGCACCGAGATGGCGACGAGACTGGCCGTCGTGGGCTACGGGTTTTCGCACGTGTTCCCAGGCGACGGAAGCGCCGACAGCGCATTGCCGACAGCGATCGCTCCGGCAAAACGCTAAGGGCAGTAACAGCCCGCGCTACACTGACACGGAGGGTACATGTTCCTGCTAAATGCTGCAGCGGCGGCGATCGTGATGACGGCCGCTGCGACCGAAACGCCGGCGGTGGTTGTCGAGGCTCCGGACACGCCGGTGAAAATCACCCATGCCACCGTGTTGACCGTTGCTGGAGATCCGCCGGTTCTCCTTTATGCGGCAACCAACCAGACTGACTACGACCTGGAGCAGTTCACGGTCATCGTCTTCATGTTCGACGCAAAGGGAATCCTCAGAACAGAGCAAATCGCGCCGGGACGACGGACGCTCGAGGCCAAGAGCACAAAATACTCCTCGATGGTCATCGACGGTGGGACAGTCGATGCCGCCGGCGCCATTCTCGTCGGCGTCAACAATGCGCAGCGTGCGAACTCAGAGTCGTGGTGGCGCGTCGATCTCCGCCCGGCGGCGGAAGCCGCCGTTCCGAAAAAGAAGCCGTAAGGGTTCCGGGTTCCTATTCCAAGTTCCGGGTTCCTATTCCTGGTTCCGCGTTCCTATTCCTGGTTCCGCGTTCGCGGAACACGAAGCACGTGAAGGGTTTACGCTCGGCGTAATGCTCGCCAGGCTCGGTCTGGACCATGACAGACACAAGCACCTACTTGTGATAAATTGCACCCGCAATCTCGAGCCGACTCCCTCGGCGCTCCCAAGGAATTAGAAGGCATCAAGCCTATGAGAAACAGCCCTCCGTGGCCGTGCGCGCCGGGTGCGTCCGCGTGGCGAATAGGTTGAATGGGCTAATTCCCGTGGGGACGCAAGAGATCCAACAGCGAGCGACATAAGGGTAAAAGATGATCCCAACGATACGTTCTTCGCGCCGAGCGGCGCGTGTGGCGAGAACTGCGTCCTGGCTCGTGGCCGCGCAGGTGGCGCTCATCGGGGCCTGGACGGCTCGGCCTGCCAATGCCCAGACGGCGCAGCTCCAGTGCCCCACAGGCACCGTCAATCTCACCTCCAGCATCCATTTCATCGACAAACCATGCGCGTTTGTCGGGGACATCGTGCTGAGCGGCACGGCCACGCTGGCCGTGCTGAACAACCTCGTCGTCGATGGCGATATTCTGCTCAGCGGCAGCGCGCGGCTCATCGTCAAGGGCACCACTCTCACGATCGACAATCACTATGTCTTGGATCACAAGATCGACGCGCGCGGGAGCGCTCAGATTCACTTCGTGGATTCGACTCTGAAAACCAACGTATCGAGTCCGGGACACAGTCTTCCCACCGTGTACTCTGGCTTCGATGATTCGATCATGTACGCTCAGAACTCCCGGATCCTGCAGCCCGACAGCTGGTTACTCGGCGAACTCAGCGGCAACGCGAAGGTGCGCCTCGTCGAGTCGGACTTCCCCTCGGAGATCTACCCACATGAGAGCGCAACGATCGTTCTCGAGGGCGCGGCGTCCCAATCGCGAGTGTGGCTGGAGTTCCTGAATGGCCAGCAAACCTTGATCGAAGGTGTTCCGAATGAAACTGTCGCGTTCAACTGGAGCTTCGGGCGCAACACTCCCGGTGTCACCAACGTCGGATACCAGGTCGAGGTCATCAACGCAAAGCCTTCCATCGGCATTTCTTCGCACCCGGGCTCGCAGGTAACACTGAAAGACACGCAGACGGAACTTGCCATCGGCTATTTTCTCAGCGACATTACCGCGCCGCAGCAAATCGCGAACATCGGTCCAGGTTCGCACGACATCATTCTCAATCATCAGGCGCGCCGGCTCGAGCTCGAGAATGCCAATATTTTCGAGTTCGGATGGCAGATCTACAGCGCAAACCCGACGGTTGCCCAGGTCCAGCCCGTCGTTATTTACAATTCATTGATCAACGAAATCGGCACGCTCCACCGGGGAAAAATCAAGGTCGACGCGTGCGTGCTCCAATGGGCAATGATCGCAGCTATTGGCCCCGGCAGCGGGATCGAAATGAGTCATTCGACGATCAATTCTCAGAGCATCATCGCCGCGACTGATGCGACGATTCACATCGATTCGTCAGAGATTTTCGGATCGCTCGTGGAAGCCAGCGACGACGCCTCTATCCTGTTCACCAACGTCCAGTTCAAATCCAATGTCTGTCACGCGCGGTGCCTGCCCGGCTGTGCTTCTACAGTCATCGGGGGCGCAAACCGTTGTAACCCGTTCAATCCTGCCGGAGGAACCTCGGTGTTCAAGGCGGAGCACCGGGCCACCATCACCGCTCTCGGCCTTACCCCCATCGCCGCGGCTGTCACCATGGGGAACACCCTCAACCTGGTCGGAGATTTCTTTGTCGTCGCCGGTCCAGAGGTCGCGCACACGTATACTTACACGTTGCGTTATCGCCAGATTGGCGGCGCCAGCGCCGGTATCATCGTGGCCAACGCCCAGGGGGACAAGCACGACGAGACGCTTGGGGTCCTCAACACATCGGCGCTTCCAGCGGGCAATTACGGCGCGATTCTCGAACTCTATCGCGACGGTGTGCTCTCGTTGTCGGTTGCCCGCCCGTTCACGCTGGTGCCGTGACGCCAAGCTGTCCTATCGCAAGCCGATAGAAGATTCACCTATGGACACACGGAGGAGCAGATGCGACTCCCGTTGGCGTTCGCGGCGTTCGTCGCGCTGTTCGCCCCTCCGATAGCCTCCGCCGAGTGGCTCTCGCTGCGGTCCGATCACTTCCAAGTGATCGGTGACGTCGGCGAGAGCGATCTTCGGAACGTTGCCCTGAAATTCGAGCAGTTCCGCGACGTCATCAGCCAGTTGAATCCCGCGATACTGGGCGACGGCCATGCGCCGCCCGTCGTTATTCTCGTCTTCAAGGACAGAAACGCCTTCAAGCCGTTCATGCCGGTGATGGATGGGAAGGTCGTGACGGTCGGTGGATTTTTCCAGCCCGGAGACGACACAAATTACATCACCTTGACGCTGGAGTCGGCCCTCCAGGGATTCCCGGTGGTGTTCCACGAATTCGCCCACCTCCTTCTGCGCGGCGTCTTCGCCGATGCCCCGGTCTGGTTCAACGAAGGGCTTGCCGAGTACTACAGCACGTTCGAGGTTCCTTCCAGCCGGCGCGCCAACATCGGCAAGCCCGATCAAGCGCATCTGCGTTTGCTGCAGTCGCGCAGCATGCCGTTTGCCCGGTTCTTCGCGATCGATCGCAGGTCGCCTGAGTACACAAAGGACACGATGGAGCGGCATCTGCTCTATGCCCAGGCGTGGGCCATCGTGCACCACGCACTTCACGGCGAATCGAAGCGCCACGATCAATTGATCGCTTTCGTGACGAAGCTGGCCGACGGCGGCTCGACCGAGGAGAGCTTTCGCGCGGCCTACGGCATCGAAGTGCGCGATCTCGAGCGAGAGGTCCAGTTGTACGTCCAGCAGTTCTCTCACGGCTACACCACGTATGAGTTCCGCGAAGAGATCGTGAGGCGCATGGAATCTCGCGCGACGCCGATCTCTGATGTCGAGGCCGAGGCGTGGCTCGGGGACCTGCTGTCACATATGAACCGCGATGAGGAAGGGATTGCACGGCTCGAGAAGGCACTCGCCTCGAACAAGGACCTGGCGGTCGCGCATGCCTCGCTCGGCACGTTGTACATGCGTCAAGGCAAGATCGCCGAAGGTCTGGCGCACCTCAAAGAGGCGCAGGCGCTTGGCACCGCCAACGAGAAGGTCTACTACCTTTATGCAGCCGCACTCGTTTCTCAGGACGGGCTCAGCTCTCAGAGTGAGCCAGACGGATTGCAGCAGGCATCGCGGGCGCTGCAGCGGGCCATCGTTCTCCGGCCGGGATACACGCAAGCCAAGATGCTGCTGGGATACGTCTACCTGGCGTTGGGTGAGTTCACGTCCGCGCGCGATCTCCTGCTGCCTGTCGTTCGTGCGGAGCGCACGAATCACCTCGCCGCACTGCGGCTCGGAGAAGCCCTCGTCGCGCTGGAGGATTTCGCCGGCGTCCGATCGGTGGTGGGCCCCGTTATCGCACGCGCCACCGACCCAGCCGAGAAAGACCGCGCACGGATGTTGCTGGCGAGATCGGTCGAATTGCAGAAGTTGCGCGACGCGCCCGCCGAGCCCGTGGCCAATCGCCCGACCACTGCCGGCGGGCCCGGTACGAAGCTTCCAAGAGTGATTCCCGTGTTCCGGCGCGTCGGCGAAGGTGAACGGCGCGACACCGGCGTGTTCGAAGCCGTCCAGTGCGGGCCGAACGGCGTGGTGTTCGTGGTACGGACCGCCGAGCGCGTTCTGAGAGCGAGGGCTGCCCGCTTCGAAGACATGGAATTCATCGCCTACCGCACGCTTGCGTCGCCATCAATCAATTGCGGCGCGCAAAAGCCGGCGATGGACGTCTACGTGACCTGGCGTCCGCCACCAGGAGCGAACGCGGCGACGGAGGGCACAGCCGTGGCCATCGAAGTACTGCCTGAAGGCTTTGTCCCGGCACCTTGATGTTTGTGCGATACTGCGGGCCTTCAAAGTTCATTTCCGGAGGTTTTTATGGGAACTCGACACGCCGGACTCCTCGTACTCATCGCAGCGTCGGTTCTGACGATCGGCGTTCGGGCACAGCAGCCGTCATCATCGGCCGGGCCCGGCGCGCGTTCGCCGTATGTCGCGGGAGAGAAGCGCCCGCAGGGCTGGGCCGCAAAAGACTACCTGAACAACACGCTCGGCTGGCCCGCGAACAAGCCGCTGTGGAATACAGCGAAACAGAAACTGCTCGACGGCAAACAGATCCGGGCGTTCAGCATCGGTCAGCCAGACGCCGAGCTGTACTGCCAGAACGCGCCCCATTACGATTTCGCCTGGATCGAGATGCAGCACAGCGTCTTGAGTTGGGCCGATGTAGCGAGGCTCATTGCCGCATGCCCGCAGGCCGGCGCGACGCCGATGATTCGGCTTGCGGACGAGTTTGAAAGCACGCTGCAACATGCCACCGATGTCGGCGCGCTCGGCGTAATCGAGCCCACCGTCGACACTGTCGAGAAAGCGCAAGCGGTCGCCCGGTTCGCGCGCTTTCCGCCATTCGGCCGGCGCAGCCAGGGCGGCAATCAAGCCGGCGCGCTCTGGGGCATCAACGGCGTCAATTACCGGCAGGAGATCAACGCGAACATGCTGGTGGTGCTGATGATCGAAACGCCCACCGGCGTGGCCAACGCGCTTGAAATCGCGCGCGTCCCCGGCGTCGACGTCGTTCTTGCCGCCAACTCCGATCTTGGGAATTTTTCCGGGTACCAGCCCACCGATGTGGAATATCAGGCGTTGGTGACGCGCGTTCACGATGCGACGTTGACCGCGGGAAAATTCTTCGGCTGCACGAACGCGCCCGAAGGACCGACCGCGCGACCCGATGAAGCCGATTTCCGCATGATTCAGAACCCGCCGAAGAGCCACGATGGGTATGTGGCGCCCGCGCGCGGCCGCGCCGGCGCACCAGCAACATCCGGCGCGCCAGCGCCCGCCGGCGGCGGACGTGGACGGCGTGGCGGCGGTTCAGGCGCGCCGTAACCTGCGATCAACACGTAGTGAAGCGTGTGCGTTCTGCAGCACTCGAGGCGAGACCGTGAGTGCTGCAGAACGGGAATTTGCGACCAGCCAGGCGGCGCTGCCTACGCCGCGCGGCGGCGGCGTGCCGCCATGGCCAGACCTATACCGAGGCTGAGCAGTGCAAGCGAGGCCGGTTCCGGTACCGGTTCTGCCACTGCCTCGGCGAAGGCATTACCGAGCAGCTGATGCGCGGCGGTGGTTGGGTGCACCGAGTCCCAGAACAAGTACGAGCCCGGGTCAGCGCACACCGAGCCGCCGTCCTGCAGGTTCCCCGTGACGCACGGCGTGGAGGTGGTGGTGAAGCCGAACGCACCCGGATTCGCCAGAATCGCGTTGAACAGGCTGAAGGTGTCGAATTGCTCGATGTCGATGCCGGGAAGAGCGGAGAGGCCGTCCAATGCGCCAGCGAGCCCCGCGTTGAAGCCGAGTGTGAGCGCCTGCAATGCGGCCTGCTCGGCTGGCGACAGGGCCAGCCCGGCCGGCGTCAGCGAGAGATCGGGAAGATTCGGTACGAAAAACTGCCGCGCGCCGCTGCCGTAGAGCAAGCTGATGATGGAGACAAGATTATTGACAGCTCCGCCTACAGTCGCCGCACTCGGATCGATGGAAATGTCGTTTGCGCCTCCCCATATGAAAAACAACGCGCCGGGATCGAGTGGGCCCAGAGCGAGAATCCCGCCCGTCTGAGTCAGCAGACTGGTGCCCTCGAGTGCCGGCTGGCCGTACTGAAGCGCCGCGACGTTTTCCGTCGTGAACGGCGGGAACGCGATCGCCACAGCGCCCGTCGTTGCGCCCAGCACTGCGTAGTTGCTACCGCCGGCAGACGAGGGCGCGAGCGGGACGCCCAGGGCAGACGCGAGGTATTCGACAGCCGCGGGACCATTCGACGCCCGCTCGTCGTACGGTGGCGGAGGAAATGTACCGCCGGTCAGGAGAAACCCATTGCCCTGATCCGACAGGCTGTCCCCAACGACGTAAAACGCAGTGATGGGCGCCGCACGCGCCACAGCCGGAGCCAGCAACGCCGTCAAAATGCAAGCGAGCAGCCTCCCGCGCATTGAGCCCTCCTACTTTTCGGATGCCTGGTCTACCTGGAAGTAATGTACCTGACCTTCTTTGCTCCGCGGCGTCATCGCCATGCGGATGCTTCGGCCCGTGTTGGGACAACTGGTGGCGCGGTGCCAGCGTTCTTCGTTCGCGTTGATCACGTCACCATATTCGCCATGGACCACGCCCACACCGGAAATCAGCGCGCACACGTTGCCGTACACGTTGACCCAGAGCTCCACCATGTTGGCGTGCCAGTGGCCCCAGTTGGTGGAGGGCGGCAGTTCGGTGAGGTTCATGCCGATGTTCAAGTTGGACGAGGTATGGCCGTCGTACAGGAAGCGCTCGCCCGTCCGAGTCGTCGCGCCATATTCGTCGACATTGAAGAACGGCCTGTTGAATGAGTCGTAGCCGCCCGTCGAGGTGATTTTGGTCTTGATGTACTTGTAGCCGGGAATGGGCGTCGGCGTTTCGCTTTCCGGATACGACGGCACCTGTCCTGCGGGCGTGTTGCGGTAGTACACGACCGGCGCGGTGCCAACAGTCTCCATGCAGTAGGACAGGCGTGGCGCCACGTTGAACGCCCAGCCCTTGGACAAAACCTTGGGCTCCTGACCGTCGATGGTCATTTTTACAGAGCCGCTATACACCCAGCCGAACACGCGGTCGTCCGCGTAGAACATGCACTTGGCCTTGTCGCCGGGCGCCATCTGGACGTAGCGGCCGTCGAAATCGCGCGTCAGCACCACTTTCTCTTCCCAGCGCGCTTGTCCGTGATGCGACTTGAGAATGTCGGCGATATGCCAGATCGGTTTGTTGACGCCGGTGTAGGGCGTTTCCGGGTTCTTCTGCGCCGCCCAGACCGTGCGTTCCGGGCCGTTTTCAGCGCCAGCTTGAGACCACCAGTTCGTCTGCGGGCCACGGGCGGGTGGCGCTGCAGGAGTCGGGGCAGGCGCCGGGGTTTGTGCCAAGGCGGGCGCCGCGCCCCAAGCCATGGCCAGCACGACCAATGTGTTGAGTGATTTCACGGAAACCTCCCTGTTAATTTTTTGGCAGTATATAGCAGCAGGCGAAGTCCAGCGTTGCAAACCAGTGCCCTGGGCTTACACGGGCGGTACGCGGGGTTCCTTTCGGCGTTCGATCGTCGCGCCGCCAGTTGGCTTCGTCATGGCGGCCGGTTTGGTGGAACGGTGGCGGACGTCCCGCGCCTCGACGATGAAGATGACGTCCTCGGCGATGCTCGTGGCGTGATCGCCGACACGCTCGAGGTGGCGCGACATGAGAATGAGGTCGACGCCGGGTTCGATCGTCCGCGGGTCCCCCAGCATGTGCGTGAGCACTTCACGGAAGACCTGATCTTTCAGCGCATCCAGCCAGTCGTCCTGTCTCAGCACCGTTTTCGCGAGACTCGCGTCTCCCGAGAGAAACGCGTCGAGGGCTTCGCGCAACATCTTGAGGGCCAGGTCGCCCATGCGCGGCAAATCGATCAGCGGCTTGACGGGCGGATGCAGGAGATATCGCTGCGCAACCTCGCTGATATTCACGGCGAGGTCTCCCACGCGCTCGACGTCGGAGCTGATCCTGGGCGCCGAAACAAGCGTGCGGAGATCGAGCGCAACAGGCTGATGCAGCGCGATGATGGTGAAGCAGCGGTTGTCGATCTCGATCTGCAACTCGTCGATGTGGGAATCGCCGGCAATGACGTCAGCCAACAACTGAGGGTCGCGATCGACAAGGCCCCGCATGGCCCGGCGCAGATGATCTTCCGCCAATCCTCCCATCACCAGCAGGCGCGCCTTCAGCTCGTCGAGATCGTGGGCGACATGACGGCGATCGTGATTCATCGCTCCGCCAATCATGAACCCTCGTCGTTACATTTCTGTTACGAACGCTGCAGGGCGACTAGAGCCTCGACGATTGCGGCGTCAAAACTGAGCGTTCTCCCCTCTGCCTGCAGCTTCGCGGAATCCTCACGGGCGGAGCCCTCGCCCAACGATGTCAGATGCCGCTCTATCCATTCGACGTCCTCGAGTGGCGGCGCCTCGCCAATCTGGGCCCACATGCCCAAGGCCGCGCCGGCAAGACGCCAGGCCGCCGGCCAGTCGCCTGACCCCGCAAGAATGCGTGCCGCGATAAGAACACCGCCGGGCGCGAAGTGCCGATTACCCGACGCTTGTATCAGCTCGAATGCTTCCCGGTCCAGGGCGACGGACTCGGACCAGCGACCCCGGTCAGCGTGCACAGATGCAAGGTTGATCAAATAAAGGATGAGAAGGTACGGGCTCTGTGACATCCGCGCCGTGGACAAGGCCTCTACCAATCTCGCCTCCGCGGCATCGAGCTTCCCGTCGGACAGGTCGAGCCCGCTGAGCATGTTGAGACAAATGCCCCTCATCACATGGTCGTCGACACGTTTCGAGAGATCGACGCCACGTTCCAGGTCCTGTCGTGGGGCAGTCCGTTCCGCGGTAAACGAGATCACAGCGCCGGCTCTTTGAAAGAGCGCAAACGCGAGCCCAGAAGCGTTGTTGGGATCCGCCTGCTCGTACAGCGACACGCTGTTTTCCGCATCCTGCAGCGCGCGCGTCGAGTCGCCAGCGAACCGCGCGAGCATGGATGACACCATGAGCGCTCGCGCACGCCCTGGCGTGTTCGCTTCAGGTGCCTGATGCAGCGCCGCTGCCAGCACGCCTCTCCCGACGGCAATGCGGCCGCGCGACACCCAGAACAACCATCCCTCCGACGTGGCACGCAGGACTCGCTCCGTGCCTTTGTCGTCCGTTGAGCTGCTACGTAGAGCCGCCAGAAGATTGTCGAGCTCGAGATCGAGCGCCGCGACTGTATCTGTCTCGCGGGGACCGACGAGATCGGCGCCCGCGCGCTCGAAGCGTCCGAGATAGTACTCGGCGTGTCGAGCCCGCGCGTCCGTCGCTTCGGAGGCGGAAATGAGGTGATCGTTCGCGAACTGACGGACCATCTCGAGCAACCGGTAGTGGGCCTCAACGCCTTCGGTGTGCACGACTTCAACAAGGGACTTTTCGACGAGCCGCCAGACGAGATCCAGCAGCTCCTGTCCATCCACATACTCTCCGCACACGGCCGACGCCGCGGACAGCGTCCACAGACCGTGAAATACAGAAAGAAACCGGAGCGTGCGCTGCTCTGGCGGCGTCAGCAGGTCGTAACTCCACTGCAGTGCGGCGCCCAGGGTCTGATGGCGCGGAATCGCCCTGCCCCTGCCAGCCAGCAGGGCGAGGCGATCCTCCAGTCGCGAGCGAATCTGCTCGGCGCTGAGGAGCCGCGCGCGTGCGGCAGCCAGCTCGATTGCCAGTGGAATGCCGTCAAGGCGCCGGCAGATATCGAGGACGACGGATCCGTTGGCCGCGGTGATCGAAAAGCCAGGCTGAACAGCCGCGGCGCGCGAGACGAAAAGGCGGACGGCGTCGGATTCGGCGATCGCGGCGAGATTCGTTGCCGCGTCGCCTCTGGGAATCGACAGCGACGGCACGGCGAGCATCCGCTCACCTGTCACGCCCAACCCTTCGCGGCTGGTAGCCAGGACATGGACGCCTTCGCACGTCGTCAGGATCGCGTCTGCCAGATCCGCAATCGCAGACAACAGGTGCTCGCAGTTGTCGAGCACCAGCAGAAGACGGCGCTCCACGAGGAATTCCAGGAGCGCTTCGCGCGGCGATCGTTGCGAGTTCAGGATGCCAAATGTGGAGGCGACCGCCTCTTCCACGCGTCTGTCGCCGGCAAGCGGCGCCAGGTCCACCCACCAGACGCCGTCGCGATTATCAGACCGCGCCTGCTCCGCAACGCGAAGAGCCAGGCGCGTCTTTCCACTCCCGCCGACACCGGTGAGCGTTACCAGTCTGTTAGACTCGATCTCCCGGGCGAGTCTCGCCAGTTCCTCGACCCGGCCAACGAAGCTTGTCCGGGTGACGGGAAGATTGCCGGAGGGACGCACGGCGGTGGACGTGCGCGCGCGTGTGTCTTCGTCGCGCCATCCGGCCGCAAAGTCCAATCGAACAGCCTCAATTGCCGCAGCGGCCGCACCTGCATGTGCATAGCGCTCGCCTGCGTTTTTTGCGAGTGACCGTCTGATGATCCCCTGCAGCGACAGAGGGAGATGATCGGGAAGCGACGGCATCGGCAGGTGCAGGATCGCCGCACTCAATTCGAATCCCGTCTTTCCCTCGAATGGCAATCGGCCGGCCGCCATTTCATAGAGCACGACGCCCAACGCCCACACGTCGCTTCGCGCATCGGCGGGCTTTGCACGAAGCAGTTCGGGCGCCATGTACGGCAACGTCCCGGCGATCGGCTCCTCGAGTGAGAGCTCCCCTTTCGAGCGGGACACTTCAGTGACACGTTCGGGGGGCGCGGGACACGCGAGCCCGAAGTCGAGCACCTTGACCCGTCCCTCCGGCGTCACCATCACATTGCTGCTCTTCAAATCGCGATGAATGAGGCCCTGCGCATGCGCGTGCGCCAGCGCCTCCGCGATCTGGCTCCCGTAGCCCAGCAGATTTTCAAGCGGCAGAGGGTGCTCTGCGATCAGCGCGCTCAAGGTCTGGCCGCTCACGTGCTCCATCACGAAATAGGTCATGCCAGCCGATGCCCCCACTTCGTGGATCGTGCAGACATTGGGGTGATTGAGCCGTGATGCGCGCTGAGCCTCACCTCGCAGTTGCTCCTGCGCTTCGACGACGTCGCTGGAGACGAACTTCAGTGCCACGAGGCGGTCGAGGTCGAGATCGCGCGCGGCGTACACGACACCCATCCCGCCGGAGCCAAGAAGCTGCTCGACACGGTAATGACCCACGATGTGTCCAGTGAGGGAAGCGCGAGGCTCGCTGGCGAGGAGCCCTGATACGGGGGACTCGTCAATAAAGCTGCCGGCTTCGAGATGTGCCGCGAGCAACCGTTCGACTTCGGCTCGACTCTCGTTGTCGGCGCACGCCTGCTGGAGAAACGCGACGCGTTCCTCTTGCGGACGCTCGAGCGCGGCATGAAACAGCGCCTTGAGATGCCTCCACCGATCGTCTGAATTCTGGTCCAAGCCGTCCAAGGATACGCGGAGATTCGGTCAAGAGGGAAAAGCGACGGGGCGCAGTGACGTTACCAGCTGAATTTGTAAATGTGGGCTGTCGCGAGGCCCGGTTCGGGCCGCTGAGGATCGTAGTTCTTGTATTTCTCCGGTACCGCCGCCCAGTCGTTGTAGACGGTGCCGCCAAACAGATAGCGTTTCTGGTTGGGTTGCGGCTGCGGCTCCAGCCCCAGCCCTGAAAACAGCGTGTACGCACGCTCCGGCTCGGACGGACCGGAGCTGTCGCTCTGCGAGATGTACTCGGCCAACCCATCACCATCGACGTCGGCTCGAATCCAGGCGACATGCAGGAGGCGATGATAGGTGCGATCGGCAATCATCGCGCGAAGCTGCGCGTTGAAACGATCGACGATCGATTGCGCATCGGGATGCGTGCGCCTTACCGCCAGGTAGAGCGGTCGCGTGAGCAACGAGGCAGACCCGAACCGCAGCTTCGCGCGGGCCTCATCGGAGTGGTTGTCTACGATGTACTGAACGACGATCTCGTCCATGAGCGTGTAGTCGACAGCGCCGCTGAGTAATTGCCGCAGACTGTCCTCTTCGCTGCTCGAGCGCACGAATGCAGGTCCAGCGTTATCGATCTCTCCGTACGCATATCCCTCGACGATGGCGACTCGTTTGCCTTTGAGGTCGGCCAGTGCCGTGGCCGAGACGTCGGCGCCGGTTCGGCCGACGAGTATCAGTCGATTCTCGAGATATGGTTGAGAGAACAGCAGCGCGCGCTCGCGTTCAGGATCTTTCCACGCCGCGGCACTGCCGTCATACGGGCCCTTGACGAGCAGCCCGGTGAACTGCGCCGCATCGACAATCGTCGTCTGCGAAGTGACCCCGATTCGGCCCAGAGCGGCCTCAACCAGATCCAGCGCGAAGCGCGGCTGCCCCGCCTGGTTCGTGAACGGCGGCCATGCGGTCGAGAGCAGGCGCAGCGGGTTCGTCTGGGCCAACACTGACAGCGCCGCGATTGCGACGGTAAGAAAAATACTGGCCGTTCGGCGGATTGCTCTCATCGTTTTGTTCATGTCACGACATGTGGTGAGTCGCAGATAGCGCCACCTTGAAAACCGCCGGCATTTGCATCAGCACGGCCGGTGGATAGTCAAGATGCATATGGCGTGCCTCTTCGCAGCGCGAATGGATTACGATGCCTGAGCGTATGAGCAGAGAGATCTCACCAGCGTCCGCCAGGCGCACGACACGCTCGGCCCTCGGGGTGTACGCCGAGCGGCCTGCGCTGGTCATGGTGGCCCTCGGATTCTCGGCCGGTCTGCCGTACTTTCTCGTCTTCGACACGCTGTCGGCGTGGCTGCGCGCGTCCGGCCTCTCGCTCGAGGTGATCGGCTTCTTCAGCCTTGTCACCCTGGTTTCGAGCTTCAAATTCCTCTGGGCACCGTTCGTCGACCGCACACGAGTCCCACTACTCACGGGTTGGTTGGGACATCGCCGATCGTGGATGCTCGTGTGTCAGGGGCTGATCATCCTCGGGCTCGGGCTCATGGCGCGTTCAGATCCGTCGCGGAGCCTCGGCACGATTGCCGTGTTTGCCGTCCTCGTCGGCCTTTCGTCTGCGACCCAGGACGTCGCGATCGACGCGTGGCGCATCGAAGCGGCAGAAGTTTCCAAGCAGGGCGCAATGGCCGCAGCGTATCAATGGGGTTACAGATTGGCGATCATCACGGCGGGCGCGGTACCACTGCTGCTTGCCAACGCCTACGGCTGGAACTTCTCCTATGCAGTGATGGCGGCGTTGATGACCATTGGGATCGTGGCGGTGCTGGCGGCGCCGCGCGAGGCGCGCCACGAGATCCGTGAAATCCAGACTGGCGACATTCAACCAGCGCCGCTGCGCGAGGCGCTCGAATGGATCGTCCGGCTCGCCGTCCTCTCTGCAGGAGCGCTCATTCTTGGTTCCGGGCTCGCGGCCAATGTGGGCGTCCTCTCGCGCGTGCTCGGCGCCCTGGGCGCGAGCGGTCTGCGCGACGCCGCAGTGTCCGCGTGGGCATCGGATGCCCGCGTGTGGGTCCATCTCGCAGCGGTGTTGATCGGTTTCTGCGTGATCGCGCTCGCCACGCTCCCGCTCCCCGGTGCACGTACCCGGCCCGGTGTCTATCTGTCTTCGGCGCTCGCCGATCCGCTGCGCGATTTTGTCGTGCGCTATCGCACCAGCGCCGGGCTGATTCTCGCGCTGATCTGCCTCTATCGCATCCCGGATTTCGTGCTGAACATCATGAATCCGTTTTACCTCGACCTCGGGTACACCCTTGTCGAGATCGCCGAGGTCCGGAAGATCTTCGGCGTCGGCATGACGATGTTCGGCGTGTTTGCGGGGGGCCTGGCTGTCGCGCGATATGGGCTGCTGCGCTCCATGGTGATTGGCGCGTTCGCGGGGCCGCTGAGCAATCTGCTGTTCATCTGGCTCGCGCTGCAGGATCACAGCCTTATCGCCCTTTTCGCCGCCATAGGCCTGGACAACGTCGCGGGCGGGTTCGCGGGCACGTGCCTCATCGCGTACATGTCGAGCCTGACGTCGGCCGGGTTTACGGCCACGCAGTACGCGCTCTTCTCGTCTCTCTACGCGATCCCGGGCCGGCTGATTGCGTCGCAATCGGGACGGATCGTCGAAGGCGCGGCGCGACTCGCAGATTCGGGCGGTGTGCTGTCGGGCTTGAAGGGATGGTTTGCAGCGCAGGCGCCGGCGAATTTTGCCGCCGCGGTCGCACGATCGGGCGTCACGCCCCCGGCCCTGGGCGTGGGTTACATGGTCTTCTTCGTCTATTCGGCGCTCATCGGTGTGTTCGCGTTGGCGCTGTCACTTCTGTTGCTGCGCCGGACTCGGCACGAGACAGAACACGTGTGAAGCCATCCGTCTTTGCGAGGTTGCTCGCGTGGCATGCCCTGGCCGCGTCCACGCAGCAATCGGGGCGAAAGCGAATTCCTTCACTCGCATCAAAGAAGCGCCAGCGCCACCTGCGCGCAGATAATCTTGAGAATCGTCATCGACGGAAACGTTGTGGCATACGCCGCGTCGATGCGATCGCTCGTGACCGCGTTGTTGGCATACACAAGGATGGCGGGGTTTCCGGTCACACCGGAGACCACGCCCAGCAGATCGTCCGTTGCCATCCTGAGCACGTATTGCCCCAAAAGAAACGTGACCGCCATCGCCGCGACAACGACGGCAGTGGCGATCGCAAGGTATGTGATCCCATTACTCGCGAGAGTCTCCACAAAAGGCGCGCCAGAACTGAGACCCACCGACGCCAGGAACAACGTGAGACCGAACGTGCGTAGCGTGAGGTTGGCCGGCAGCGGAAGATGCCACGCCAGCGGCCCGGTTCGGCCCAACTTGCCCAGGACGAGCCCGACGACCAGCGGACCGCCGGCTACACCTATCGAGACGCTCCCAATGCCGGGAATCGGAAACTGGATCAGGCCCAGCAATACGCCAAGCGACATGCCCAGCCCAACGGAGATGTACGAGACCTCTGTCGTCGACTTGATGGAATCGCCGAAGTGCTTCCGCAACCCTGCCATATGGTGGCGCGCGGCAATCACCGTCACGCGGTCGCCGAATTCCAGTACCAGATCCGGATCGGCAAGCAGTGCCGTGTCCCCGCGACGCACCTCCACCACACTCGCGGCCACACCATCCGGGAAGGGCAACTCACGAATCGACACTCCAGTGAGCACGGCGCGCGAAATGAAAAACCTCGCGATGTCCAGTGCGCTGCGGTCGTTCGCCAGGCGCCCGGACTCCGCGCGCCCGAGCCGTTGACGAGCTTCATCAATCGCGCCCGTCTCCCCGAACAACAGCAGCACGTCACCAGCATCGACCCGCATCAGCGGCGCCGGCAGCGTGTTCGTCCGTCCGTGCCGCACGGCAACCAGCCGCACGCCCGACGGCAGCCCGGCGATGACCTCCCCCACCGTGACGCCCTGCTTGTCCGCGCTCAGCACAACTTCCACAGTTGTTGGTGGCGCCGGCGCCGGCGCCAAGCGGGCCTGGACCATCCGTAAAAACACGAAGATGCAGAGGATCGGGCCGATCACCCCTACTGGATACGCAACGGAGTACCCAATCGCGGGCGTCCGGTTGCCAACCGCGTCGATGGCGGCCTGCAGCGTCGGCGTGCTGGTGAGCGCACCCGCAAACATGCCCAGCGAGTGGGCAGGTGAAACGTCGAACGCAACACTTGCGCTGATAGCCACTGCGAGCGAGCACAGGACGCCTGCAGCACCCAGTGCGTTCCACTTCAGGCCATCGCCGCGGAGGCCGGCAAAGAATTGCCGGCCGTACTGGATGCCGATGCCGTAGAGAAACATGACGAAGCCGATCAACCCGACGAGGGCAGGTGGCGCCGACTCCGGCGCAATCGCGCCAAGCGCCAGTCCCGCGAACAGGACCGCGCCGATATCGAGCGAAAACCCCGCGACCGATATGCGGCCAATGGCATAACCCAGCCCGATTGCCGCAAAGATCGCCAGCATCGGCGACTGCTCGAGCAGATGACGAACGGTTTCCATCACGCGGCCGCTAATGAGCGTTGAGTCCGGCTTGCCGCAGCACCTCGCAGGCCTGTTCGGTGAGCTCTGATGACGGGGGTTCAACATTCGCGAGTTTATAGGTGAGGCCGAGCCGCTCCCACTTGAAGCGGCCCATCTGATGGAACGGCAAGACTTCGACGCGCTCGACGTTGCCGAGCTCGGCCGCAAACGCCGCCGACTTCGCAAGGTCGTCCATGTCGTCGGTGAGACCCGGCACGAGCACGAACCGGATCCAGATCGGGCGGCGCCGCGCGGCGAGCCGGCGAGCGAACGCGAGCGTCGGAGCCACGTCCATTCCCGTCAGCGCCTGATGACGCGCAGGATCCCACGTCTTGAGTCCGAGCATCACCAGATCGATCGTATCGAGCTCGGCGTCCGACAGTCGATCGCCGAGGAAGCCATTGGTCTCGATCGTCGTGTGGATGTCCATCCGTTTGGCCGCGGCCATGAGCTTCGCCGCAAAACGGTTCTGCATCAAAGGCTCGCCGCCGCTCAAGGTGAATCCGCCAGACATGATCTGGAGACCCTGCCGGTACTTGCCCAGTTCCTCCGCGGCTCTCGTCACTGACACGGGGAGCCCGTTGCTCATCGTCCACGTGTCCGGGTTATGGCAGTACTGGCAGCGCCATATGCAGCCCGTCGTCCACGCGACCACGCGCACGCCCGGTCCGTCCACTGTCGAGCCGGTCGTATACGAATGAAGGAACCCCATGTCTCCTGTCGCGAGCGCCTCCCGCACGCTCTGCTCCGGTACCGCATCGCCCAGGTGGACCCTGAGCTCGTACGGAGTCTTGGCCCCCAACGGAACCGTCTGCGTGTCAGGCATTGGGCGCTCCATGGAAGGTGCGATTGATCACATCCATCTGCTGCTCGCGCGTCAGTCGAACGAAGTTGACCGCGTAACCAGACACGCGGATCGTCAGGCTCGGATATTTCTCCGGATGATCCCTCGCATCGATGAGCATGTCGCGGTTCAGCACGTTGACGTTCATGTGAAATCCCGTCGCCGTGAAATAGGCATCCAGGATGCTCGTGAGGTTGTCGATTTGATCTTCAGGTTCCCGGCCGAGCCCGGACGGCACCATGGTCGTCGTGAGCGAGATGCCGTCGGCCGCGTCGCGATACGGGATCTTGGCGACCGACGCCGCGGACGCATGGATGCCGTGAGTGTCGCGCCCATGCATCGGATTCGCCCCGGGCGCAAACGGCTCGCCGTGACGCCGTCCATCCGGTGTATTCCCGGTCGCTTTCCCGTACACCACGTTTGAGGTGATCGTCAGAATCGACTGCGTATGCAGGGCGTTCCGGTAGGTCGGGTGCTTCCGAAGCTTGCTCATGAAGGTGCTGACCACCCACGTCGCCAGTTGATCCACGCGGTTGTCGTTATTCCCGAAGACCGGGAATTCGCCTTCCGTCTCGTAGTCGGTGACAAGTCCGGTCTTGTCCCTCACCACTTTGACCTTCGCAAACTTGATCGCCGAAAGACTGTCGGCGACCACGGACAAACCCGCGATGCCGAACGCCATCGTCCTGACCGGCGCATAGTCGTGCAGCGCCATCTCAAGGCGCTCGTAGGCATACTTGTCGTGCATGTAGTGGATGACGTTCATAGCGCTGACGTAGACGCCGGCCAGCCAATCCATCATCTTCTCGAACCGGGTAATCACGTCCTCGAGCTCGAGATACTCCCCTTGAACCGGCTCGGACACCGGTCCGACCTGCTTGCCGCTCACTTCGTCACGACCGCCGTTGATGGCGTACAAGAGGCATTTGGCAATGTTCGACCGGGCGCCGAAGAACTGCATCTGCTTGCCGACCAGCATGGGCGACACGCAGCACGCGATGGCGCCGTCATCGCCCCACGTGCGCCGCATGATCTCGTCGCTCTCGAATTGCAGCGCACTCGTGTCGATCGCGGCCTTGGCCGCGAACTTCCGGAAGCCATCCGGCATCCGCGCCGAATACCAGATCGTGAGATTGGGCTCCGGTGCCGGACCGAGGTTGTAGAGCGTCTGCAACATCCTGAAGCTGGATTTGGTCACGAGCGATCGGCCGTCGTCGCCCATCCCGCCGATCGATTCGGTCACCCAGGTCGGATCGCCGGCGAACAGCTCGTCGTATTCCGGAGTCCTCAGGAACCGCACGATGCGGAGCTTGATGACGAAGTCGTCGACGATTTCCTGCGCCTGCTCTTCGGTCAGGCGGCCCGCCTTGAGGTCCCGCTCGAAGTAGATGTCCAAAAAGGTGGAGCAGCGGCCCAGTGACATCGCGGCGCCGTTCTGCTCCTTGACCGCTGCGAGGTACGCGAAGTACAGCCACTGCACTGCCTCGCGAGCGGTCGTCGCCGGGCGGGAAATGTCGTAGCCGTAGCTCGCCGCCATCGTCTTCAGTTCCTGCAACGCTCGTGTCTGCTCGGAGAGTTCCTCGCGATCGCGGATGATCGCTTCCGAGGACGGCTCTGCATCGAGGGCCAGCTTCTCCTGTTGTTTGTGCGCGATCAGCCTATCCGCCCCGTAGAGGGGAACGCGCCGGTAATCGCCGATGATGCGGCCGCGACCATACGCATCGGGCAGGCCCGTCAGCAGGTGCGAGCTCCGGCATTTGCGGATGTCCGAGGTGTAGGCGTCGAATACGCCTTCGTTGTGGGTCTTCCGGTATTTGGTGAAAGCTTCCACGACGTGCGGATCCGCCTTGTGGCCGTACGCCTCGAACGCGTTCAATACCATGCGGAGCCCGCCGTTCGGCATGATGGCGCGCTTCAACGGCGCCTCGGTCTGAAGCCCGACGATGATTTCGAGATCGCGGTCGATGTAGCCAGGCCCATGCGCCGTGATCGAGCTCGGCACCTGTGAAATGTCGAGCACGCCTTTCTTCCGCTCTTCGACGAAGAGCTCCGTCAGCTTGCCCCAGACGTTTTTCGTCCGCTCGGTCGCCGGCGCCAGAAACGTCGAGTCGCCGTCGTAGGGCGTGTAGTTCAACTGAATGAACGCGCGAACGTTAATCTCTCGCTGCCACAACGCGCCGCGGAATCCATCCCAGGGAGACTCGGTCGCGGCGTCCTTCGGCTGCTTCGCTGCTGTAATGCTCATGTCATGCTCCAGAGATAGGGACCGTCAGGCGCGACGGCCGGAAAGGCCGAGCAGAGCGCCCATATGCCTGGCGATCATCAGTTCTTCGTTCGTCGGAACAACCCAGACCGACGGCTGGCTGCCAGGCATCGAGATCCTCGGTCCGTGGGATGCGTTTGCGTTTGCATCGAGCGTGACGCCGAGCCATGCCGACGCTTCGCAAATGCGCCGTCGGATCTCCACCGACCCTTCCCCGATTCCGGCAGTGAACACGAGTGCGTCCACTCCACCGAGTACGGCCGCGAACGCGCCGATGAATTTGGCCACCTGATAGACGAAGTAGTCCACGGCCAGGCGGGCGGACGGACTCGCATTGTTCACGAGGTCGCGCATGTCGTTGCTGATTCCTGAAATGCCTTTGAGCCCGGACTGTTTGTAAAGGATGGACTCGACCTCTTTAGCCGATCGGCCCATCGTCTGAAAAAGATGTAACACCACGCCGGGATCGATCGATCCCGGACGAGTGCCCATGCACAGCCCGTCGAGCGCGGTGAAGCCGAACGTGCTGTCCGCACTCTTCCGTGCCTTCATCGCACAGAGGCTGGCGCCGCTTCCCAGATGCGCGACGATCACGCGGCCATCGGCGATCTCGGACGCGACGGACGGCAATGCCGACGCGATGTACTCATACGAGAGTCCGTGGAAGCCGTAGCGCTGCACGCCGGCGTCCCGAATTTCCTTCGGCAACGGCACGAGTTCCGCCACCGCCGGTTGGCCGCGATGAAAGCTGGTATCGAAGCAGGCCACCTGCGGCACGCCTGGCAACTGGTCCCGCACGGCTTCGATCGCGGCCAGATTGTGGGGCTGATGGAGCGGCGCTAACGGCACAAGCGCGTGAAGGTCCTCCAGGACTTCCGGGGTGACGATGCAGGGGCCGGCGTACTTGGCGCCGCCATGCACGACGCGATGGCCGACGCCGAGCACGCGCGCGCCGGTATAGCGTTTGCGGAGCCATCCCGCGAGCACGCCAAGCGCCGACCGTCCATCGCGCACGGATGCATCCAGCGCCTCGTCCGCCAGTTTCGTCCCCGCGTCCTTGACTGTGAGACGGGGCGATGTTCCGATCCCGTCAATCTGGCCCCGCGCTTCCAGACGATAGGCATCCTCGCCGGGCCGTCGATACACACAAAACTTCAGACTCGACGAACCGGCATTGAAGACGAGTGCGTAGTCGTCCATGAGCTCTCCCGTTGGCTAGCGCGGCGGCTGTCTGCGCGCATGCGCCGCCATTACCGCCACTGCGCAGCTGGCAATGCGCGCCCGGACGCTGTCCGCCCGGCTGGTGAGAATCACCGGGACCCTGGCGCCCAGCACCAGGCCGGCGCTGTCGGAGTTGGCCAGGAAGCTGAGCATCTTGGCCATCATGTTGCCGGCCTCGAGGTCCGGTGCCAACAGAATGTCGGGGTCGCCGGCCACCTCGGACGCGATGCCCTTCGTCTTCGCGGCATCCTTGCTGATGGCGTTGTCGAACGCGAGCGGGCCGTCCAGAATGCCGCCCTTGATTTGCCCGCGATCCGCCATCTTGCAGAGCGCCGCAGCGTCGAGAGTGGCGGGCATTTTGGAGTTCACGGTTTCGACGGCGGCGAGGATCGCGACCTTGGGCCGATCGACGCCGAAGGTCTTTGCCAGGTCGATCGCGTTCTGACAGATGTCTACCTTGTCCTCGAGCGTTGGCGCGATGTTGATCGCGCCGTCGGTCACGATCAAGATCTTGTGGTATGTCGGCACGTCCATGAGAAACGCATGGCTCAGACGCCGGCCGGTGCGGAGCCCGGTCTCTTTGGCGATGACCGCGCCAAGCACTTCGTCCGAGTGCAGGCTACCCTTCATCACCAGCTCGGCCTGACCCAGACGCACCATTTCTACCGCCTTGGCCGCGGAAGCTCGGGCGCTTGACGCCTCCACAATTTGGACACCGCCAAGATCGATGCCTTTTGACTTGGCGACTTCGGTCATGGTGGCCGCGGGGCCGACGAGAATGGGAACGATCAGTCCCAGGCCGGCGGCGTCAATCGCGCCGGACAGCGACGATTCATCGCAGGGATAGGCAACCGCTGTCGGGATTGGAGCGATGCCGCGACATCGTTCCAGCAGGCGCTCGTACTTTCCGGTTCCTGATGTCATAGTCGTATCCTCGCCACCAGATTTCATGCGTGAACGCTGCGAGCCCTCAGCCAGCCGGCGTGGTGGTCGCGGATGATCCGCAGGATCCCTTCGCTGTCGTCGACGCACTGCGGAAGGGTGAGGTCCTCCCTGCTCGCGAGAAGAAGATCCGGCCGAAGCATGTGGTTCCGGCACCAGACCACGAGGTCCTGGTACATCTTCCCGGTCAGAATCAGTGGAGTGCCTTCGATGTGCCGGACCTGGAGGAGCTGCCAGATCATCATCGCCTCGAGGACGGTACCGATCCCGCCGGGCACGACGATGAATGCATCCGACATCAGCACGAACTGATGCAGGCGCGTAAAGAACGTGCGATGTTCATAGGCCTGCGTGACGAACGCATTCACGTCCTGCTCGAAGGGAAGGTTCACGCGAATGCCTACCGACCGATCGATGGCAGTCGGGTCCGCGCGCTTCGCGCCTTCGTTGGCAGCCTGCATCAGCCCCGGTCCTCCCCCAGTAACGATGTCGCACCCGAGTCGAGTCAGTTCTTCGGCCACGTTGGCCACAGCCGTGTAGATCCAATGGTCCTTGGGGATGCGGGCCGAACCGAAGATAGTTACGCGATATCGCCTGCTGGTGGTCGGCTGCAGACGCGTCAGGTTGTTGACGACATCCCAGAGGTTCATGATCGAGCTGCCGACGAGGTCGAGGACTTCGCGCTCGTCGCTCAGAGGGATGCGCGCTTGCGAGTGAGGTTGTGGCTTTTCCATGCGCGCCCTACTTCGTCACCGCGATCGACTTGCGGAACAGCGAGACGCTGTACGAGAAGAACGCCAGTCCGATCCCGCCGACCATCGCGAAGTTAGGCCAGACGGCTGCGAATCCGCCGCCCCGGTAGATGATTACCTGCGAGAAGCTGACGAAGTGCCGCGACGGCAGGAAATACGTGGCCGCCTGCAGCCATTGGGGTTGGCTCTCGACAGGCGTCGAGCCGCCCGACAGAAGCTGCAGCACGACGACCACCAGAACGATCAGAAGCGCGAACTGCGCCATCGATCGCGAGATGGTTCCAAGGTACACGCCCAGCGCGGTCGCAAAGAACAGGTACAGCACGACGCCGGCAAACCACAGCGGCATCGAGCCAACAAACGGCACGTCGAGCGTCATTCGGACGACGAGGAACAGCGACAGCGCCGTCGCGATGAGAATCACCACCCCATTCGCCCACACTTTCGCCATCGCGATCTCGAACGCGGTAAGAGGCATCACCAGGAGATGCTCGAGCGTGCCGTGCTCGCGCTCGCGAATGACCGCGGCGCCGGTGAGCACGATCGTCAGCAGCGTCAGCTGATTGATGATGCCCACGATGCTCGAGAACCATGCCGACACGCCGTTTGGGTTGAACATCTTGCGCACGACGAGGTTGATGGGTTCGCCCTCGTCGATGTCCGTGCGCGTGAGGAACGTGGTGACGCGCTGGCTGATGATGTTCTTGATGTAGCCGGCCCCGATGCCCGCCTGCTGCATGGCCGTTGCGTCGATGTTCACCTGGATGTCGGGATGGCGCCCTGCACGCAACTCTTCTTCGAACCGCGGCGGAATCGTGACGACGAACATGAAGCGACCCTCGTCCATGGACCGATCGATCTCGTCGGTTCGAATCATCACGGGTAACTGAAAGCGGGGCGGGTAGAACGCGCCGACCAGTTCCTTCGACAAGGCGGAATTGTCCTCGTCCGCGAACGCGATCGATGCGTTGTTCACCTCGTTTGAAGTTCCGGTCGCCTGCTGGTAGATCGTCCACGTGAAGGCGTAGAGCACGAACACGACCAGGACCTTGTCGCTCAGCAGGCTCCGAATCTCCTTGATTCCGAGCCAGTAGATGTTGATGAGGGAGCTCATCGCTACTTCTCCTGCTTGCTCAATCCGAACGTGCTCACGAGCAGGAGCACCGGGATGCAGCACAACAGATAGACCATGTCCGCCATCATGAGATCGACCCCGAGCCCCTTCGTGTACGCGCCCAGGCTCGAGTGCATGTAGTAGGACGTCGGCCAGATCGTGCCCATGACCCGCGCGCTGCCCTCCAGCGTCGAGACGGGCTGCAGCAATCCCGCGAACTGGATTGTCGGCTGGATGGTGAGAATGGCCGTCACGAAGACAGCCGCGACCTGCGTGCTCGTGAACGTCGAGGTCACCATCCCGATGCCCGTCGTCACGATCATGTACAGCAACGTGCACAGCGTGAGGATCAGGAAGCTGCCCTTGATCGGGACCCCGAACACAATCAGCGCGAGTGTCACCAGGATGAGGAAGTTGATCATGCCGATGGCGACGTAGGGCAGCTGCTTGCCGATCAGGTACTCCAGCCGTCCCGTCGGCGTGACGTAGAAGTTGATGATCGAGCCGAGCTCCTTCTCGCGAACGATGCTGATGGTCATCAGGATCGACGGAATCAGAATGAGAAGCAGCGCCGGAACGCTCGGCACGATCGAGTAGATGCTCTCGAACGTGGGGTTGTACATGTAGCGTTCCTGGAACGTCATGCGGTACTTGTTCGACCGGGCGGGGAGCCAGCTGCCGGGGTTGTCGAGCAGCGTGTTCTGAACGCCTTGCACGTACTGCGCGATTGTCTCGCCACGGAAAGGATGGGCCCCGTCGACTTGTGCGAGGACGTCGGGACGTGCGCCGCGCCGCAGGTCGCGGCCGAAGTTCGGGGGGATCTCGATCACGGCCGAGACCTCGTCCCCCTGCAGGCGCTTCAGTGCCTCGTCGTCGGAGTAGATCGGCGGTTGCCAGCTGAAATACCTCGACGACCCCCTGAACTGCTCGATGTACGTACGGCTCTCCTGTGACTGGTCGCGATCGAATGCGGCGAGCCGGATGTTCTCGACGTCGGTGGTGATGCCGAAGCCGCAGACGAACATCAGCAGCGCTGATCCGAGGAATGCGAACGCCAGGCGCACGGGATCGCGCATGATCTGGATCGCCTCGTTGCGCGAATAGGCAAGCATCCGCTGCAGCGGCAACGGCATCGCCGCCCTCTCCTTCTCCGGAGCGGCCGTGGGCGTCTTGGCGGCAGGCACGGCGGCGCCAGAGGTCGTCTTGCTGCCTGCCGCGGCTGCCGTCTGCCGGATCGCGTCTTCCATGTGGCCGATGAAGGCATCCTCGAGGTTCGCGGCGGCACGCTCGTCGATCAACTTCTGCGGCGCATCGCATGCGAGGACCCTGCCGCCATGCATGAGAGAGATGCGATCGCAGCGCATCCCTTCGTTCATGAAATGCGTGGTCACGAAGATCGTCACGCCCTGCTTGCGCGAGAGATCGCTCAGCAGCTCCCAGAAGCTGTCGCGCGCGACCGGATCGACGCCGGAGGTGGGCTCATCGAGGATCAACAGCTTCGGCCCGTGGAGCACCGCGACTGCGAGCGAGAGCCGCTGGCGCAAGCCCATCGGCAGTGAGTCGGCCAGCGAATCGAGATGCGGACGCAATCCGAAGCGATCGACCAGTTCGTCGATCCGGGTCTTTGCCTCGTCGGGAGGGATGTGGAACAGGCGCGCATCCAGGATCAGGTTCTCGCGGATTGTCAGCTCGCCGTACAGCGAGAATGCCTGCGTCATGTAGCCAAGGTTGCGGCGCACTTCCATGCTGCCGGCCTCGACGGAGTTGCCGAAGAGGGTCGCCGTGCCCTCGCTCGGAGGCAGCAGTCCCGTCAGCATCTTCATGGTCGTCGACTTGCCGCAGCCATTCGACCCGAGAAACCCGAATATCTCGCCCTTCTCGATCTTCAGGTTCACCGAATCGACGGCGACGAACTTGCCGAAGCGGCGTGTCAGTCCGTGTGCCTCGATGGCGATCTCCGGCTCGGCGGTCGCCGCGAGCGGCGGAATGACGAGCACTGTGTGGCCACTGCGCTTCTCCTCCGGCAGCAGCCGGATGAAGCACTCCTCCAGGTCCTTCGAGCTGGTACGCGTCATGAGCTCGGTCGGCGTGCCAGTCGCGAGGACTTTTCCCTCGTCCATGGCCACGATCCAGTCCCACCTCTGCGCCTCGTCCATGTACGCGGTGGCGACCGCGACGCTCATGCTCGGCCGGGTGCCGCGAATGTCGTCGATCAGGGTCCAGAACTGGCGCCGCGAAAGAGGATCGACTCCCGTGGTGGGCTCGTCGAGGATAAGGAGATCCGGATCATGGACAAGCGCGCCGCAGAGTCCCACTTTCTGCTTCATGCCCCCCGAGAGTTTCCCGGCGGGCCGATCGGCAAAAGGGCCCAGTCCGGTGGCCTCGAGCAATTGCTTCACGCGGAGCGGACGCTCGGCGCGCGAAAGCCCGAAGAGCTGCGCCATGAAGTCGACGTTGTCGTAAACGCTGAGCTCCAGATAGAGATTCTTGCCGAGGCCCTGCGGCATGTACGCGATCCGCGGACACACGTTGCGCCGGTGCCGGACCTGCCGCATATCGCCCCCGAGCACTTCGACGGTGCCCTGCTGCAGCTTCTTCGATCCGGCAATCAGAGCCATCAGCGTCGACTTGCCGACGCCGTCGGGACCGATGATGCCGACCATGATCCCGCTGGGAATGTCGAGCGAGAAGTGGTCGAGCGCGACGGCACTTCCGTAGCGGTGAGTGACGTCGCGAATAGAGGCGACCGGCTTGTCGGCGGGCAACGGTTGCGCGATTTGTGACATCGCGATTCCTACTTGGGCTTCGCGGCGGGGTCAGGCTGCGCCGATGGTCCGGCGGGTTTTGCGGAGATCAGGCCGCTCTCGATCCAGTCAGGCCACACGGCGGAAGGGTCCGTCTTCACGTACCCGACACCGCGCACACCGGTCTTGATGTCCTCGATGTAATTCATCACAAGCTCGTCGGGCACCTGAATCTTCACGCGGAACATCAACTTCTCGCGCTCGCTTTGCGTCTCAACCTGCTTCGGAGTGAACTGGGCCTCAGGCGACACGAAGCTGACGCGCGCAGGGGCGGCGGCGTTCGGCCGGTAGTCGAGGGTGATTCGTGCTTCCGCACCAACCTTGATTGCTGCCGCCTGTTCGGCCGGCAGGAAGATCTCCATGTAGACGTCTCCCAGGTTCACAAGCGTCAGCGCCTTGCCGCCGGGTCCGAGAACCTCGCCCGGTTCCGTGAGGCGATACAGCACTCGGCCGGTGATAGGCGAGACCAGCGTCGCATCCTGGATCCGACTCTCTGTCTTTGCCACGTTCGCCTCGGCGACCGCGATCTGTTGTTGGGCGGATTGCGCGCTCGCCTCAAGTTGCGCCAGGCTGGCGGTCGTCGTTTCGAGCGCCGTCCTGCGTGACTCGTATTCCCGCTCTGACGTCGCCTTTTCTGCGAGAAGCCTTTTCGAGCGCTCCATCTCGATCTGCGCGAGCCGGATCTCGCTCTTCTGCCGGACGATCGCCGAGTTGGCAGCCGTCAGTTGCTCTCTTGCCGCTGCAACTCCGGCCTTGTCCTTCGCCAGCTCCGCTTCAAGCGTCACCGTGTCGAGCCGCCCCACGACCTGACCCGGTTTGACGAGATCCCCCTCCTTCACCAGGACTTCCTTGACCCTGAGCGGTTCCTTGGTGGAGGCGTCTACGAGCTGGGCCTCGATGCGGCCGTTGCCCGACACGATCCCTGGGGGCAAGGCTGATTGCATCGACTTCCAGTACTGGTATCCCACGACTCCGCCGACAATCACGACCGCCGCGATGATGATCCACGTTCTCGAGATTTTCTTGGCCATGTTGTCCTACTTAGCCTCTGGCTTAGTCTCTGGCTTAGTCTCTGGCGCGACCTCGTTGGTGGTCGGCGCCGGTTCGAAGTAATCGCCCCAGTTGGTACGCTTCTCCATCCCTTCCTGCGTCTCTTCGCTGATGAACCGTTGTTCCGCACTCGTCTCCCAGCCGCCTCCAAGGGCCTTATACAAACTGATCAGGTTGGTCACCACGCTCGAGCGGATTCGGGCGAGGCTGTTCTCCTCCTGCAGCTGAGTTCGCTCCGCGTCGAGCACGCGCAAAAAGTCGGTGGCACCTTCGCGGTACTGCAAGAATGCCAGCTCCACCGACCGGCGCGCGGCGGTCACGGCATTCTCCTGGGCAGCAGCGGCTTCCTGCGACTTGATGAAGCCCACGACGCCATCCTCCACTTCCTGCGACGCCTTGAGCACACTGTTCTGATAGCCGAACAGCAACTGCTGGAAGCGCGCATCCTCGATACGCACCTGATTTTCCAGGCGGCCGTAATTGAAGAAGGGCCAGTGGATCTTCGGACCCAAGGCGAAGAAAAGGCTGGCGGGATTGAACAGACTGACCGATTCCCCCTCGCCGCCAGTGGTCCTCTGGAGGCCCAATGTGCCGTAGAAAACGAAGCGGGGGTACAGCTCCGCCTTAGCTATGCCGATGCGCTCCGATTGCGACATCGCGACGAGCTCGGCGCTGCGGATGTCCGGACGGCGTCGCAACATCTCTGCCGGAATGCTCACCGCTACTTGCGCAGGCGCCGCCGGGATCACCTGCGGCCCCTGCAACAAGGCGTCGACCGCGCCCGGGTTTTGACCGAGCAGCGTCGAGAGCGCGTTCTTTGACTGGACCAGGCTGATTTCGAGTTGCGGAATGGAAGCGCGCGTGTTCTCGAGGAGCGTCCGGGCCTGGGACACATCCAGTTCGGATGTGGCGCCATTACGGAAGCGGGCATCCGCGATTTGAAACCCTTCCTCCTGAACGACGACGTTGCGGCGGGCCTGCTCGATGAGCACCTCGAAGGTTCGAATGACGGCGTACGTCCGGGCGACTTCGGCGCTCAACGAGACGAGCGCCTGCTGGTAGTCCGCCACCGAACTCAAGTAGGCGGCCTGCTCCGCCTTTACGGTCTTGCTGAACTTGCCCCAGAAGTCTGCTTCCCAGGCGACGTCGAAACCGAGCTGGAAGTCCCAGAAATCGCGATCGAACGTCTGGTTGTTGGCAACGTTCTCGCTGAGGTTGACGCCAGAGACGCTGGCGAACGCAGCCTGAAGCTGCGGATACCGCCTTCCGGCGGCGATCCCCAGCATGGCGCGACCTTCCATGATCCGCACCCCCGCAGTCCGCAGCGGGAGATTCTGGCTGTACGCGGTCTGGATCAACCGTTCGAGCGTCGCGTCGTTGAATGCTTTCCACCACGCGCTGTCCGCAGCTGGCTGCGCCGAAAGCTGGGTACTGCCCTGGGTGTTAAAGCTGGCGTTCGGTTTGATCTCGGGCTTCGTGTATTGGGGACCGACCGCGCAGCCGGTCAGCGTCAGCGTCGCGGCAACGAGCAACGCGGCGCCGACGTTCAGCCCTCGACGGAGCGTCTCGGCGCCTGGCGTGTCTTGCGTGGGCACGTCGAGATCCGTGTTCCTGTTCCTCATGGACTCTCCTCGTTGGTAGAGCACACTTTCTCCTCGCTGATGCGATTGGCGCCAGACTCAGCCTGATCGCGCCCTCTCCCCCAGGGATCTCGGCGCCGAGAAGCCGATCCCCTCACAGCGGCCAGACCCAGTTGGCCAGTTCCGGCCGATCGGCGCCGTGCTCGTGCGCGTACCGCATGTTGTCAACGATCGCGTTCTGCATTTCGTTGCGCAGGTGCGCGGCTTTGGCGGCGAGCGCCGGCACCCGATCGATCGCGTCGATGACCAGGTTGAATCGAGACGTCTCGTTCAGCATCGCCAGCTCCAGAGGAGTGTTGATGTTGCCCTTCTCTCTGTAGCCGTGGACGTGCAGGTGATCGTGGCCCTTGAACCGGTACGCGAGCTTGTGAATCAGCCACGGATACCCGTGGAAGTTGAAGATGATCGGCTTGTTCGTCGTGAACACGCTGTCGATCTCGGGATCTGTCGAGCCGTGTGGGTGCAAGGCCACCGGTACCAGCTTGAAGAGGTCCACGATGTTGACGAACCGCACCTTCAGCTCCGGCAGGCGCTCGCGCAGAATGGCCGTGGCGGCAAGCGCTTCCTGCGTCGCGACGTCGCCGCAGGATGCCATCACGACATCGGGCTCGGCGCCTTCGTCGTTGCTGGCTCGCGGCCAGATGCCGAAGCCCTTGGCACAGTGCACGATCGCCTCGTCAATGGTGGTGAACTGCAGGTGCTTCTGCTTGTCGCAGACGATGACGTTGATCAAGTCCGTCGAGCGCAGGCAATGGTCGGCGACCGACAGCAGTGTGTTGGCGTCTGGCGGCAGATACACGCGCGCCACGCTCGGGCTTTTGTTGGTCACGAGATCGATGAAGCCGGGATCCTGATGCGAGAAGCCGTTGTGATCCTGCCGCCAGACCGTGGACGACAGCAGGATGTTCTCCGACGCCACGGCGGCGCGCCAATGCACGTGGTTCTTGGAGATGTCCAGCCACTTCGCATGCTGGTTGAACATCGAATCGATCACGTGGGCGAACGCTTCATAGGTATGGAAGAGCCCATGGCGCCCGGTCAGCAGGTAACCTTCGAGCCAGCCCAGCAGCGTGTGCTCGGACAACATCTCCATCACCCGGCCATCCGGCGCAAGCTCGCCGCCGTCGGCGTCTTCGGGCAGCATGTCCGCGAGCCAGGTCTTCTTGCTCGCTTCGTACACCGCCTGCAGCCGGTTGGACGCGGTCTCGTCCGGGCCGAACACTCGGAACGAGATCGGGTTATTGCGCAGGATGTCGCGCAGGAATTCACCGAACGGCTTGGTGTTTTCGTACAACACCTTGCCGGCGTGCGGCACCTTCACGGCGTAGTTACGGAAGTCCGGCATCGAGAGCGCCTTGCGCAGCAGCCCGCCATTGGCATGCGGATTCGCGCTCATGCGGCGACTGCCCTTCGGCGCCAGTGCTTTGAGTTCGGGTCGCAGCGCGCCGGTCGGGTCGAAAAGCTCTTCGTGCCGATAGCTGCGCATCCAGTCTTCGAGCAGTTTCAGATGCGCCGGATTGTCCTGCACGTCCGAGAATGGCACCTGGTGCGATCGCCAGGAGCCCTCGGCCTTGTGGCCCTTGATTTCCTTGGGCCCGGTCCAGCCTTTCGGCGACCGGAGCACGATCATCGGCCAGCGCGGTCTGAATGCCGTGTTCGTCGTTCGCGCCTGCTGCTGCAGCGCCCGAATTTCGCCGATCGCCACTTCCATCGTCGCCGCCATCGTCTGGTGCATCACGTCCGGATCGCTGCCTTCGACGAAGTACGGCTTGTAGCCGTACCCGACAAACAGCGATTCGAGCTCTACGTGGCTGATGCGCGCCAGGATCGTCGGGTTGGCAATCTTGTAGCCGTTCAGATTCAGGATCGGCAGAACCGCGCCGTCGCGGATCGGGTTGATGAACTTGTTCGAGTGCCACGCAGCGGCGAGCGGCCCGGTCTCTGCTTCGCCGTCGCCGACGACGCAGGCGACGATCAGATCGGGGTTGTCGAGCGCCATTCCATAAGAGTGCGAGAGGCTGTAGCCCAGTTCGCCGCCTTCGTGGATCGATCCGGGCGTCTCCGGCGTGACGTGCGATCCGATCTGTCCGGGGAAGGAGAACTGCTTGAAGAACTTCCGCAAGCCTTCCGCGTTCTCGCTCTTATCCGGGTACACCTCAGAGTACGTGCCCTCGAGGTATGCGGGGCCGAGTACACCAGGCGCGCCGTGGCCCGGGCCGGCCACGAAGATGATGTCCAGGTCGTGCTTGACGATCATCCTGTTCAGATGCGCCCACACGAACGACAACGCCGGGCTCGCGCCCCAGTGTCCCAGGAGCCGCAGCTTGATGTGATCGATCGTCAGCGGTTCCCGCAGCAGGGGGTTGTCGCGCAGATAAATCATGCCGACTGACAAGTAGTTGCACGCGCGCCACCATCCATCGATGAGACGGAGTTCTTCGGCGCTCAGCGGAGTCGCGGTCAAAGGCTGGTCATGCGTGGCTTCCGTCACTACCTCTCTCCATCCAGACGGAACCTGAAGGCTTTCAAGCTCTGTCCGAGGTCATGAAGCAGTCTTGTGGCCTTCATGTCTATTACGCTCGCTCCTTGAATCAATCGGGGACGAAGGATTCGCCGATCCCGTGGAACGCTTCGCTCTGCTCCGCGTTTGCATATCTGGTACCCCACTGAGAAGAGACCGGAGCCGCGCAACCTGATGTAATGCGACGACTTTGGTGGCGTGCCGGTGTACACGTCGCGCATTACCTCCGAACTGTCGGAGATATCCACGAGATGGCGCTCCACGTTACGGCCTGATGGAGGCGATCCCCCGGTTTCAGCTTCGGTGTGAGGCATCTTCACGGTGGAGCGGTTTTCGCAAGGGAGTCTGATTCCGCTGGCGCTCGGTGCACGAAGCACGTCGTCCACGCGCGAGAATCCCAACGTGAAGGTTGGCATCGTCGGCTGCGGCATGGTCGGCTCGACCTCGGCGTTCGCGCTTGTCATGAGCGGCGTCGGACGGGAGATTGTGCTCGTGGACGTGAACCGTGCACGCGCCGAGGCCGAGGCCAACGACATCTTTCACGCCGTTCCCTTCGCGCATCCACTGACCGTGCGCGCGGGGGAGTATGCAGACCTCGAAGGGGCGCGCGTCGTCGTCATTGCCGGTGGTGTGGCGCAGAAGCCGGGCGAGACGCGTCTGGCCCTGCTCCAACGCAACGCCGACGTGTTCCGGCAGATCATTCCGTCGGTGCTCCGCGTCGTTCCCGGCGCGGTGCTTCTCGTCGTCACCAATCCCGTCGATGTCATGACGCACCTTGCGGCGCTGTTCGCCGCCGACTTCGGCGTGCCGCATACGCGCGTGTTCGGGTCGGGCACGACGTTGGATACCGCGAGATTCCGCACGCTGCTCGGACGGCACTTCGACGTGGATCCGCAGCACGTGCATGGCTATGTGATCGGCGAGCACGGCGACTCGGAAGTGCTGGTCTGGTCTCAAGCGACGATCGCCGGGATGGGCCTCGACGAGTTCGTGAGAGTCCGCGGCACGCCGGTCACGGGAGATGAGCGGAGGAACATCGATGAGAACGTCCGCCGGGCGGCGTATCAGATCATCGCCGGCAAGGGCTCGACCTACTACGGTATCGCCAGCGCGGTGGCGCGCATCGTCGATGTGCTGTTGCACGACCAGCGCGCCATCCTGACGGTCTGTTCGCGCATCGGTGGCGTCCCGGCCTGCGACGGCGTGACGCTGGCGCTGCCGCACGTCGTCGGTGGCGAGGGTGTGCTGGCGACAATTCCCCTCGCCCTCGATGCTACGGAGAGCGATGGCCTGCGCCGGAGCGCGGCCGCCCTGCGCGAGGCTGTCGCGTCGTTGAACGTGTCATGAGGTGGCGACCACGCTGAAAGGCAAAACGATGGAACACAGCAAGACTCTCGACCACCTCAATTGTGGACATCACGTGGCTCGATTGGACGCGGCTGGAAGCGAATCGCGAGGTTTCTTCAAGCTCATGATTGCGTTCCGCAAGTCGCACGCGTGCATCGGGCGGCCCGTCTTCTGGCGCGAAGATGTCTTGTGGCATGGCCCTCACGGGCCGGTTGATCTCGGGTACGAGTCGCGTTGGGAGGATCACACCTTCAGGGTGGCGGAAGGACAGACTTCCGACTGGCGGCGCATCGTCGATACCGCGCGGCCCAGCCCTGAAGATATCGCTGAACCGGGACACGAGCCCGCACTGGAAACGGCGAACTACATCATGCGTCTGCGTTCTGTTGTAGTGCTGCGGCGCGCTCGCATTCATGGCTGAACCACCGTCCTCAGACACGATGCCAGAACGTGGGCGCATCGAGCGGCCTGTCAGTCTGACGGCTGGAGCCGGATGGATGCGCTGGCTTCCCGGGTTGAAGACGCTGCGTGAGTACGACCCCTCCTGGTTGCGTCACGACATCGTCGCCGGCGTCGTCATGACGACCATGCTCGTGCCCGTCGGCATTGCGTACGCGGAGGCATCGGGGGTGCCGGGTATCAATGGCCTCTACGCGACCATCGTGCCGCTACTCGCCTACGCCCTGTTCGGTCCCAGCCGCATCATCGTTCTAGGCCCGGACTCGGCGCTCGCGGCCGTCATTCTCGCAGTCGTGCTACCGCTTTCGGCTGGCGAGCCACAACGTGCGGTCGCGGTGGCCGGAATGATGGCCATCGTTTCTGGCATCGTGTGCGTGGCGGCGGGGCTGGCTCGACTTGGCTTCATCACCGAGTTGCTGTCGAAGCCGATACGGTACGGCTACATGAACGGCATCGCGCTGACTGTGGTGCTGAGCCAGATCCCGAAGCTCTTTGGCTTTTCTGTATCCGCGCCCGGACCGATCCGGCAGGCGCTGGGAATCGTCGAGAAGGTGATTGCGGGAAGCACGAACCTCGCGGCGCTCGCGGTCGGCGTCAGCACCCTCGTCGTGATACTGGTTCTGAAGCGCCGGCGGCGCGTCCCAGGCATCCTGATCGCCGTGACCGCGGCCACTGTTGTGGTCGCGGTATTCGATCTCGCAACACGATCCGGCATCTCCGTGCTCGGCCCTTTGCCACAAGGGTTGCCGACGCCAAGGCTTCCGATCAGCGACGTCGACAGCCTGGTGCCGGTCCTCATGGGCGGCATCGCGGTCGCCCTCGTGTCATTCGCCGATACCAGCGTGCTCTCTCGTACCTATGCGGCGCGTCTACGTACACGGGTCGACCCGAACCAGGAGATGGTAGGCCTCGGCGTCGCCAACCTCGCAGCAGCCTTCTTCCAGGGTTTTCCGATCAGCAGCAGCTCTTCGCGCACACCGGTGGCCGAAGCGGCGGGCGCCAGGACCCAGCTCACGGGGGTCGTGGGTGCGCTCGCTATCGCATTGTTGCTGATGCTCGCGCCCGACCTGCTCCAGCATCTGCCGCACACGGCCCTGGCCGCCGTCGTCATTGCGTCGGCTATCGGCCTGTTCGAAGTGTCCGACCTGCGCCGCATCTATCGTATCCAGCGCTGGGAATTTTGGCTTTCAATGGCCTGCTTCGTCGGTGTGGCCGCGCTAGGCGCCATTCCGGGCATTGCGCTCGCGATTGTGATTGCCGTGATCGAATTCCTCTGGGACGGTTGGCGACCGCATTCGGCGGTGCTCGGGCGCGTCGACCGCGTCAAGGGCTACCACGACATCACCCGGTATCCGGAGGCACGTCTGATCCCTGGCCTCGTGCTGTTCCGCTGGGATGCGCCGCTATTCTTCGCAAACGCCGAGTTGTTCCACGAACGCGTCCTCGACGCTGTTGCGAGCTCACCGACGCCCGTCCGCTGGCTCGTGGTCGCGGCAGAGCCGGTCACAAGCGTCGACGTCACCGCAGCCGACGCTATCTGCGAGCTTGACGACACGCTGCACACCGCCGGGATCGAGTTGTGTTTCGCCGAGATGAAGGATCCGGTCAAGGACAAGCTCAAACGTTTCGGGCTCTTCGAGCGATTCGGCGAGAGAAACTTTTTCGCAACCCTCGGTGAAGCCGTGAGTGCTTATCTCGCCAGCCGTCCCGTCGACTGGATCGACTGGGAGGATCGCACGCCGTAGCACGGCCGGTCCTGGATCAGAACACCTCCTTTATGAGCTTGAATCGATGTTTCGACTCCCGATAGCCACCGCGCTTCTGACGCTTGGGCAGCTTCACCTTTTCCCGAGGCAGTTTCTTGTAGGGGATCCTGCTCAGAAGATCTGCGATGATATTGAGCCGGCCGCGCCGTTTGTCATCCGTGCGGGCCACGTGCCAGGGCGCAAAATCCGTGTCCGTTGCCGCGAACATCTCGTCGCGAGCGCGCGAGTAGTCGTACCAGCGGCTATACGATTTGAGATCCATCGGCGAAAGCTTCCAGATTTTGCGCCTGTCGTCGATGCGGTCCTCGAGCCGCCGCGTCTGCTCCTCCGCACTCACCTCGAGCCAGTATTTGATCAGGATGATCCCGGATTCGATCATGACCTTCTCGACACGCGGCGCCGCCTTCAGGAACCGCTTGACCTGCTCTTTATCGCAGAAGCCCATAACCCGCTCGACGCCGGCGCGGTTGTACCAGCTGCGATCGAAAATCACCACTTCTCCCGCGGCCGGGAAGTGTCGCATGTAACGCTGCACGTACATCTGGCTCTTCTCGCGCTCGGTAGGCGTGGGCAGCGCGACCACCCGGAACACGCGCGGACTCACCCGCTCGGTGATGGCCTTGATCGTGCCACCCTTTCCTGCGCCATCGCGCCCTTCGAACACGATGCAGACCTTGAGGCCCTTGGCGACCACCCATTGCTGGAGTTTCACCAGCTCGACGTGCAGGCGCTCGAGCTCTTTCTCGTAATCTTTGCGCTTGAGCGTGTCGGACTTTTTGGAGTCGGATTCGTCGCGATCTTTCTTTTTGGGACTCATGCTCGTTGTCCTCCGGCTTGGGGTGGCCTTGGCCGAGTTCGGTCAAGTATTTCACTCCCCAAGAATTGATCCCAGATCCTTTTCTATGACAATATCCGGTCGATTTTTCAATCGTCGCTCCGACACGTCAGCCTCACAATCTGATTCACTGATGAAAGTCGCCTCGACAGTGAAACCGGCGGTCCGGGCGGATCACGCGCGAGACACGAGCGTCGCGTGGCACAGCCTCACGCCCGAACAGGCGTGTGAGCGACTCGGAGTCGAGATCCAGCTCGGGCTTGACGCCGCCGAGATTCAGCGGCGTCGCGGGCAGGCTGGCCCGAACAGGCTCATAGAGGCGAAGAAGGAGCCTGGCTGGCGAACGTTCCTGCGCCAGTACCGCGATCTGATGCAGCTCGTCCTGCTCGGCGCCGCGATCGTCAGCATCGTGGCGCTGCAGGACTCGACGGGTTTCGTGATCCTCGGCGTGACGTTGCTCAACGCTATCCTGGGGCTGTACCAGGAAGGCAAGGCGGCCGAGAGCGTCGCGGCCCTGCAGAAGATGCTCGTGATCAAGGCCCATGCCCGTCGCGGGGGCGACATGGTCGACATCCCCGCGGAAGAGCTCGTACCCGGCGACATCGTCTCGTTCGAGGCCGGCGACAAGATTCCCGCTGACGGACGCCTGGTCGTCGCTGCCACGCTCGAGATCGAGGAGGCGGCGCTGACGGGCGAGAGCACGCCCGTCGGGAAGTCAATCGACCCCGTCGCCGGAGAGGCCGTCCCACTCGGTGACCGTCTCGACATGGCCTACATGAACTCTACCGTGACGCGCGGCCGGGGTGAGATGGTCGTGACGGCGACGGGCATGACCACAGAGGTCGGCCAGATCTCGGGGATGCTCGGCAGCATCGAGCAGGAGAAGACGCCGCTCACGCGCCAGCTCGACCAGCTGACCGTCCTCGTCGCGCTCGTGGCGGCGGCGGCTCTGGTACTGGTGATCGTGATCGGTCTCATGCGCGGCGACAGCTTCCTCGAGTTGTTCCTCATCGGGATCAGCGTCGCAGTTGCGGCGATTCCAACCGAGCTCCCCGCAGTCGTCACCACCATGCTCTCACTGGGCACGCAAGCGCTCGCCGCAAAGTGCGCGATTGTCAAGCGATTGCGGTCGGTCGAGACCCTCGGCTCGACCTCGGCGATCTGCTCGGACAAGACAGGCACGCTGACGCTCAACCAGATGACCGCGCGCCAGCTCGTCGTCGTCGGCCGGCGCTACTCGATCGAAGGCGAGGGCTACTCCACCGTCGGCAGGATCCTCCGCGTCGCCGGCGCGCCCGAGACCTCGCTCGAGCCGTTCCTGCTGCCGTTGGCGCTCGCAACCGACGCCGCCGTCCGCGACGGCGAGATCGTCGGAGACCCGACCGAAGCAGCCCTCGTCGTCCTCGCTGCAAAGGGCGGAATCGATGTCGACGAGACGAGGCGGGTCTACCCGCGCATCGGCGAGGTGCCGTTCGACTCCGCCTACAAGCTGATGGCGACGTTTCATGAAATGGAGGACGGCGGGCGGAAGATCGTTCGCTGCTTCGTCAAGGGCGCGCCCGACGTCCTGCTCGACCGTTCGACGCACATCCGCGACGCGAACGGCTCGACCGTTCCCGCCGAGAGCGCTCGTGGCCGCGTCCTGGCCGAGAACGACCGGCTCGCCGCGGAGGGTCTCCGCGTACTGGCCGTGGCCACGCGCGATCTCGACGCGGGCGCCTTCGACCTGGACGGCGCGCTGCTCGAAGAGGTGCGAGGGTTGACGTTGCTCGCTCTAATCGGCATCGTCGATCCGCCGCGTAGGGAAGCGAGGGACGCCATCACCCGGTGCAAGGAGGCGGGAATCCGGGTCCGAATGATCACGGGCGATCACGTCACCACCGCGGCCGCGATCGCGAACCAGCTGGGAATCGAGGGGAAGGCCCTCTCCGGAGTCGAGTTCGCGGCGCTCAGCGACGCCCAGCTGGTGGATGAGGTGGATCGTATCGGCGTCGTCGCACGGGTCGCACCCGAGGACAAGGTGCGCCTCGTCGATGTGCTGAAGCGCAAGGGCAACATCGTTGCGATGACCGGCGACGGGGTCAACGACGCCCCGGCGCTGAAGCGCGCCGACATCGGTGTCGCGATGGGGATCACGGGTACCGAAGTGACCAAGGAAGCCGGCGACATGATCCTCACCGACGACAACTTCGCCACCATCGTCGCTGCGGTCGAGGGCGGCCGCGGCATCTATGACAACCTGATGAAGTACATCCGCGTCCAGCTCGTGATGCTCGGCGGTTTCATCATCACATTTGTCGGGGCCGGAATCTTCGACATCGCGAACGGGGCGCCGCTCATCGCGCTGCAAATCCTCTGGGTCAACTTCGCCATCGACCTCCTGCTGGCAATCGGGCTCGGCTTCGACGCGCCGGCACCAGGGCTGATGCAGCGCTCGCCGCGTGATCCGAACGTGCACATTGTGCCTCTCGGCCTCGGCGTTCGAGTCGGCGCGGCGAGTGCGGTCATGGCCGCGCTCGCCCTGGGATTGGTCGCCTGGGCAGAACATCACCACGATCTCGCCGTCGCGACGACCATGGGCCTCACGAGTCTGTCGCTGATGCACGTGGCCGCCGCGCTGGAAGCCCGGGAGGCTGACGGTACGATCTTCACCCGCTACACCATGGCGAACGGCCGCTTCGTCCAACTGATGGGCGCGGCGCTTTTGCTCACCTTCGTCGTCACATCGCTCGGCCTGCTACAACGGATTTTCGACACGGTGCCGCTATCGGCTCGACAATGGGGGCTCTGCCTGCTCGCCGCCCTCGCCTACATCGCCATCATCGAGCTGATCAAGCTCGCGAGCCGGATCCTCGACCCCAGGCCAGTCGGCGCTGTGCCGGTCGCGGCATAGCGATTGTCACGCAGCCGTCGACGGTCGGCTCGACGCCGGAGAGATCTCGATACGCCGCCACGACGGAAAATGCGAGGGCCGCGCACGCGAGCGTATCGAGGACGTAGTGGAAGCGCCCGTACACGGTGGCGACCAGAGACAATTGATCGTGCCCGTCAGCGCGTGAAGCATCAGATGAAATGCCGATCAGTCTGTCTACGTCCCGTCAGCGCGCGAGGATACCGAGTTTCGTCAGCTCGGACTCGATAGCCGACAGGGGCGTGCCGAGCGAGTACCCGTCGAGGTCCTTGCCTGTAGAGTCCGTCGCCTGGCTCGTCTGCACGGCCACGACGTGACCGGTTGATGTGAGGAACACCGGGCTGCCGCTGTTGCCCTCGATGACGTTGAATGTCGCGATCATCCGCCGCGCGCCACCTCGATTCCCAAACCCCGCAACCATGCCGAGACGACCGAGCGCGAACGCCGTCGCGCGCGAAAGGTTCGCAAACTCCACGAGCGGGTAACCATACAAGCCCACCTCGTCGCCCTCGCGCGGTTGGTCAAGCGTCACCGTCAACCAGTCTTTTGTGGTAATGGCGCTCTGCAGAATCGCGATGTCCAGACCGGCATCATCGAAGATCACCTTCATGTGGTTGAAGCCGTCGCCGCCAAGCTCGTTCTTGAACACGCGGATCTGATCGCCTGAATTACGCGCACGGCCGAGGAGCTTCGCGTTGACGACGTGCGATGCCGTCACAAAGTGCGTTCGAGATATGAAGAAACCGGTGCCCACGAAGGCCGCCTGGTCAATCTGGCCCTTGGGGGCCATGCGGAGGATGGCGATCGCCCACGTGGCGTCTCGAGCGAGAGCGAACGCGTCGGCGCGCGATGGGGCCTTGGCAGGTCCCTGCGCGTGCGCCAATGGGACTGCCAACACGAGTAGCACAAGAAGCACCCGCGCCACGCGCGTCATCGTAGCACCCACCCTTGTTGGTAGTCCCCAAAAAGACTTGGCAACGCGAGACATCGCTCAGGGGATCGAGCCGACGGACTCGCGTGTCTCGACGGTGAACTTGCGATAGCTATCGTAAGTAGCCTCACCCTCCTGCACGAACGCACCATCGAAGCAGCGTTCCATCATTCTGGCGGGCACGAACAAGTCCAGCTGAATCACCTTCTCAAAGGTCACATCGACATCACATCTGACGCCGCTGATTGCGCCGATTGTCGCCTGAACCCGGAGTAAGCGACCAGTCGAAGGATCAATCCAGGCTTGGCCATTTGACGGGACATCTCCCAGCGAAGACGTGCGCACAATGGTGGGACGCCCCGTCTCCTGGAACCGGACAATCCAGACGGGAAGGTTGTTCGACGTGACCTCTCTGATTTTTTGAACTCGCATCCGATGGGCATTGCGCCAGTCGAGCAGTTCCAGAACAAGCGCGGGGTCGTTGATACTGCGCCTGAGAGGGCCGATATTGAATCGGGCACTCTCAGCGGAAATCCGCCCGGCTTGTTCAATCGCACTCACGGTGAGGTTTTCAAAGAGGCCAACCAGACGTTCATCTCGACTTTCGACCGCTTTCCCATTCACTCTCATGACATCGCGGAAGCCGAGCCACTGCGGGTTATTCGGCACTCGGACAATCCCGAATTCAGACTCCAGCTCCACGCGCTCGCGGGAGCCAACGCGCTGGTTGTAGCGCTCGATAGCGATAGTGGCGGGGAGCATCTCGGCGTAGTCGCGCAGATACTGATGCAGTCGTTCGAGGACCACACTAAGCGTGACGTCCTGGGCAAGAAGCGCCCTGGTCGCGAGAACCAGCAGCACAACACCAGTTGCGCGGTGGCGCATAACCACGATGCTATCACCGCGTCCTACCGGTCGGTAGGTCGTCGTTCGCGCATGATCGTGCTATCCTCCGCCGATCTTTTCGAACACAGCGCGACAAGAGGAAACACCAGACCGCGAGAGTCGCAAGAGGCCCACGATGAACCCTGAGTCTGTTGCCTCAACACCTCCACTGTGGGGTCCGTTCAAGCGCGCCTTGTTCCTGATGCTCGGACTGATGTTCCTCTTTGTCCTCTGGCGGAATGAGCGTTTCATCATCGATCACTCCCATCCGGATTGGGCAAATTACTATCCGATACGTTGGTGGCTCATTCCCCACGCCCTTGGCGGACTCATCGCTCTGGTGGCAGGGCCCTTCCAATTTTCCTCGCGACTTCGCAAACGGCATCTGCAGGTTCATCGCATGACGGGACGCGCCTATCTCGTCGGGGTCGCAATTGCCGTCCCGTTCTCGGTGTATTTGTCTCTGACGCACTCCACGCCGGCGTTTCAATTTTTTCTCCTCACACTGGCGGCTGCATGGTCGCTCACCACGGCCGTCGCATTCGCGGCCGTGCTCAACCGCAACGTCCAGATTCACAGAGAGTGGATGGTGCGGAGTTATGCCATCACGACGACGTTCGTTACCACTCGCGTCCTCACGGCGATTCCCGTGATAGGTGGTGGAGGTGAGGCGATATCGGTCCCGGCACAATGGTCCTTTTTGGTGGTGATGATGGTGCTGGTTGAGCTCGGTCTCGTGTGGCGCCACCTTTTCATAGGCAACGGACGGACGCGCGTCGGAGCCGTGTAACTGGTAGCGGATGAGCTGGGTCGCGCGGCAAGTTAATGGAAAAGCCGCCGCTGGCAGGACAAAACACGTTGTCCCGGCATCCTTATCAAAACGTGAAGAGCGTCGTGAAGACGAAGCCTCTGCTGCTCTCACGAAAACGCGGGCGCAGCTCGTACGGCTTGTCGGTAATACCTGTGGCGCGGTCGAACCAGATCGGGCGGTATTCGTACCCGAGCACGATCCCGACCTGCGGGTGCGGATAGACCGTCACCCCAACTTCAGTGTTGACCGCGTAACCTTTGAAGGTACTGTCGCCGACTCCGGCATCCGGCTCGTCCAGCAGAAAGCTGCTGTCCTTGATATTGAGCCACGGAAAGCCGACGCCCGCCAGGATATACGGTTGAATTCGCCCGCGTGTCAGGAAGAACACTCGTGTGTCGACATTCACCTGCTGAAACGTCGCCTCGCTGGCTTCCTCTTCGCCGAACATCCCGTTGTGGCTGGTGCGTTCGTAGCTGAGTTCGAGCGCGGCCCTCTCGTAACGGACCCCGAGGATGCCTCGAAACATCTTCTGCTTGTCGAGCTTCGGCAGAAGCGCGATCTCGTCGCCGTTCACTTCCCGGTACAGCGTGAAACCATCGAAGGTGTCGCCATCGAGCGTGAACGCGGGCGCAAGACTGCCTCCGGCGTACCCGCCGACCTTGGCGAAACCCCGCTGCTCCTGGCTCCACGCGGCCACAGGAACGACGCAGACGATGAGGAGTGCGAGCAGGGCTGTTCCAGTCCAGTTCGAAGCGGTTGTTCGAGTCATGCGGGACATGGATCAATTTCAATGCCGGGTGATGTTGTCCTCCAAGCCAATGAAACTGCACACTTCGACCCAATCATGAAAGATCAGAATTGGTCGTTGCGTTTCAGCATTGTGATAGACGGAAATATACTGGACACGTGACCCGCACCTCCCTTTCGAGCCGTGATCGATGCGCCGTCTAGCGTTGCCGTTTCTCTTCACATTCGGCGTACTGATGGGATCCGCGCCTGCCGTCTGCGCGCAGCAAGCGGAGCCAACTCGCCAGGCCGTCATCGAGCAGGCGCAAGCGGACAAGCTCAAGACGCTGCACCCCTACGTCCCAAACAAGGGCGAGCGCGCAGCCGCCCGGGTTGAACGCGTCCTTACCGGCGAAGGCAAGCGCCTGCACCCGTTCTTCGAGTCGGCATATTCAGGCGGCAGCTTCGCATTGGGCGCGGGGTATGTGCACCACGTGGACTCGTACAACTTCATCGATGTCCGAGGCAGCTATTCGGTCTCGGACTACAAGCGGGCGGAAGTCGAGTTCGTCGCCCCTCGTCTTTTCCACCGTCGCGGCGAGATGTCGCTGCTCGCCGGCTGGCGTGACGCCACGCAAGTCGGTTTCTACGGCCTGGGGATCGACAGCTCGAAAGACAACCGCACGAGTTACCGGTTCAAGCGCCCCTACGCCTCCGCGTTGATGACTCTCCGGCCGACGAGGCGCAATCTTTTGCTTCGCGGAGGCATCGAGTGGACGAAGTGGTCGCAGGAGCCTGGCCTTGGACGCTTCCCCTCAGTGGACACGGTATACACGCCGGAAACGCTGCCCGGCCTTGGCGCCGATCCCCTCTACGTGCACACACAGGCCACAGTCGGCTTCGACTGGCGCACGTCACCCGGCTATTCGCGACGAGGCGGGTATTACGGCATCACCGGGCACGATTACCACGACAGGGACAAAGCATTCGGCTTCCAGAACGTCGAGTACGAGCTCGTACAGCACGTTCCCATCCTGCGCGAGACCTGGACGCTCTCCTTTCGCGCACGCGCCATCACAACAGTCGATAAAAGCCATCAGCAGATCCCGTTCTTCATGCTGCCCACGCTCGGGGGGAGTTCGACGTTGCGCGGTTATACGAGTCTGCGGTTCCGCGATCGCAACAGCCTGCTTCTTCAAGGGGAGTGGCGCATCATGGCCAGCCGCTTTCTCGACTCGAGTGTGTTTTACGATGCCGGCAAGGTGACGGCGCGCAAGTCCGATCTCAACCTCGACAAGCTCAAACACGACTACGGCTTCGGACTACGTTTTCACGGCCCGATCTCTACCCCGCTCCGACTCGAAGTAGCCAAAGGTAGTGAGGGGCTGGTCTTCGTCGTCGCAACCTCCGCCACTTTCTGATGTTGCCTCCCATGACTCTCCGCACAGCTGTCCGTCGGGTCGTTCTGGTTGCGGCAGCGCTTGGCTTGTGGGCCGGCGTCGTCTCCACCCAGACGCTGCGTTTCTATGACGACGATCCCATTGCACGCGAACCCGAGTCGCAGGACGCCTCGAACGCGCAGCCCTATTCCATCCAGCAGTTGTACGAGCAGGTCTACGACCTGTTCGTCGTGTCGGGTCACAAACCATCGGGCACGCGCGCACGCAACATCAACACAATCGACGAGGTGCCGGACTCCAGCTGGTTCACGAACCGGATTGGCACGACCACGGTCACGGCCGACGAGCTGGCGCGTGGACCCAACGTCGGCGCACCGCCCGACCCGTCAAAGTGGGTCGTGATCAGGGAAAAAACGTCGGGCGTTCACCCCGGCTTCACTGCGCGGGATGGCAAAGGCGAAACGTGGTTCCTCCAGTTCGATCCTCCGTATTTCCCGGAAGGGGCCACGTCGGTCGTGGAGATCGCGAGCAAATTCTTCTGGGCGCTGGGCTACAACCAGGTGGAGTCGTACCTGACGACGTTTGATCCCAGGCGCGTAGAATTCGACCCGAAAGCGACGCTGCGCCGTCCGAATGGCGCGCGGACGCCCTTCGCGATGGACGACGTCAACCAGATTCTCGAGAGGGTCGCGCGCAAGCCGGACGGCACATACAGAATCGTCGCCGGCCGACTGATCCCCGGCAAGATCCTCGGCAATTTCCTCTACTCCGGAACTCGTCCCGACGATCCGAACGACCTCGTCCCGCACGAGCATCGGCGCGAGCTGCGCGCCCTGCGGGTCTTCGGCGCGTGGTTGAACCTCACGGATTGGAAGGCGGCGAACACCCTCGACGCACTTGCCACGTCGAATGGCCGCACGGTCGTGAAGCATTATCTCCAGGACGTAGGCTCGACCTTCGGTCTCAACAACGACCTGCACGAATGGGACCTCGGCTACGAACATTTCTACCAGGCAGATACGCTGCGGAAGCGCTTCTTCTCCTTCGGTTTTGCTCTGAGCCCATGGCAGACGATCGACTACGTCGAATATCCTTCGACCGGCAAATTCGAAGGCGATCGATTCGATCCCCGGGAGTGGCGGCCCCAGATTCCCACGCAGGCCTACGTGGAGCTGCGTGATGACGACGCGTTCTGGGCAGCGCGACGGGTGACGGCCTTCACTGACGACTCGATCAGAGCCGCGGTTCACACCGGCGAGTTCAGCAATCCGGCTGCCGAGAAACATCTTGCCGACGTGGTGATCAAGCGCCGGGACACAATCGCGAGCGTCTACCTCACGGCGGTCAACCCCATCGTGTCGCCGTCGTTGGATGCGAACAACCGATTGACATTCGAGAACGCCGCCGTCGTCGCCGGCGTGGCCACGGGCGCAACGACGTATCACGCCTCGTGGTCGCTCTTCGACAACGCAACGGGGCAGAGTCAGCCGCTGTCCGCAACCCAGAGTACCGCGACGACAATCGAAGCGCCAGGCGGCCTGCCGACCGCGGCCGGCAGCTTTGTCGAAGTGTTGATTTCCGCGGACAATCCCGCGTACCCGACCTGGAAGCAGCCAATCCGCACACACTTCCGCCGGCAGACTGCGGGGTGGAAGCTCGTGGGCCTCGAACGGTTGCCCGTCAATACGAAGTAAATAAAAAAAAGAAGATCGTGTTGCCCGCGCCACCCTTCGGGGCGCAGAATGCCCACATGAAGAAGGCAATCTTCGCGACCGTGGCGTTGGCGCTGGCGCTCCTCGGCGGGCGCGGAATTCTGGCGCAGTCGACCGCAGCGCTGCCGACATTTGAGCTCGACAAAGCGTGGCCGCCGAAACTTCCCCACGGATGGGTCATGGGGCAGATGTCGTCGGTCGCGATCGACAAGCGCGATCATGTCTGGCTTCTCCACCGCCCACGCTTCATCCCCGCAGATCAAAGCGCGCATCGCGCGCCTCCCGTGCTCGAGTTCGACGCGGCGGGACAATTCGTCCAGGGTTGGGGCGGACCAGGGCCAGGCTACGAATGGCCCGAGAACGAACACGGCATCTACGTCGACGATAAGGACGTCGTCTGGATTGGGGGCCAGGCGGGGACGGGCGCGGGCGTCGTCAAGTACAGGAACGTCGGTAACCAGCGTGTGCCCGTCGATGACGACATGCTGCTCAAGTTCACGAAGGCGGGAAAATTTCTGCAGCAGATCGGCCAGCAGAATGCCAGCCGTGGAAACCAGGACACGAAGAACTTGAAAGAGCCTGCCGATCTTGTGATCTATCGGAAAACAAACGAAGCGTTCATCGCCGACGGTTATGGCAATCGCCGCGTGATCGTGCTGGATGCCGATACGGGCGCCTTCAAGCGCATGTGGGGCGCCTTCGGCAATGTCCCGGTCGATGCGACACCGGCGCCGTTGCGGCCCGGCCTTACGGGTTTCGCGGAACCAGGGCGTGAAACAGCACCGCCCGCCGGTGCCGCGCCGACACCAGCACCGGCCAGAACGCCTCCAGGTCCTCAACAATTCGGCGGTCCCGTTCACGCGATTCGCGTCTCGAACGACGGATTCGTCTACGTCGCCGACCGCAGCAACGGGAGGGTGCAGGTGTTCACGCTGGCGGGCAAATATGTGACCCAGCTGTTCACGGGCGGCTCACCCGGCGGTATCGCCCTCTCGGCGGACACAGAGCAGCAGTTTTTGTATGTCGGCGAGGGCAATCAGATTCTCATTGTGAATCGAAAGACGCTCGCCGTTCTGGCCAGCGACCGTTTCGGAGCGCGAGGAACCGTTCGGCCTCACCAGTTGGCGATCGATTCGAAAGGTAACGTCTACACGGCAGAGCTCGACTACGGCACGCAGCGATTCGCCTTCAAAGGTGTGTCGAATCAGAAGCAGTAAAGTCTGGCCGGACTCGGAGGACTCGCCATGCGATGGCTTGGGCTCGTTATTGGCGCACTTGTCATCCTCGCGAGTGCGATCGGCTTTGCCGTGCCCGATTTGCGGCTCTCGCTGGAGCGCTCCGTCATAACGCCGGCCGGACTTTACGCGATCGCCGGCTTGAGAATTGCCATTGGGCTGGTCTTGGTCTTTGCGGCGCCAGCATCGCGTGCACCGCGAGCGGTCCGCGTGCTCGGCCTCATCGTCATCATCGCAGGACTGTTGACGCCGTGGTTCGGCGTTGCCCGCGCGCAGGCGGTCGTGAACCGGATGGCGAGTGCGGGGCCGTTGCCGATGCGCCTTGCTGCCCTTATAGGGATGGCGCTTGGTGGGTTTCTCGTGTACGTCTTCCGAACGCCGACTCGAGGAGCAACGTAACGCAGCCCTCGAGATCCGCGCTCGGGATCACGGGCGTGCAGAATTCGACTGTCATTCGCGACCTCCCGCCCTCGCTTGAAGCCTCAACTCTCTAGCGTTCTGTAATTACTTGATACACCAACGATGTCGGTCACATGACATCTATGCGAAGCCAACAATTCCGGCTAGCATAAATTCGTGCTTCGGATTCGGCTGACAAAGAAACTTGCCGCCGCGCTGAATGGCATCGACATATCGGCTCTTCGTGTAGGCGATGTGATCGAACTATCGGACTCAGCTGCGCGCATGATGATTGCCGAAGGCTGGGCCGAAGCCGAGGCGGCACCTGTTCGAACCTCCCTGGTGCCGCCTGTACCTCACACCGTCACGCCGCGCCACTAAGCATCATCTCGCGTGAACTCGGATTATGAAGTAGCTCTGACGGGTTAGTGCCCACCCTTATTCGTATCCCCAAAAGGTGTCCAAACGGCTGACTTAAGATCAACGTCTGAGCGCTTCTTGATCGGCGCTTGTGTGGTTTCCCAGCTAGATACGGGTCATGACGGCGGCCCAGCTTTTGCTTCGGCGCTCAGCCAGAAGTTCAGAATCGTGACGCCAGTACACTCATGAGAGGGGTTTCTATGAAGTTGGTTCGCTCACTCTTCGCGATAGCGTTTCTTGCGGTCGCGCTTCCGGCCTCTGCCGACGTTATCGTCCTCGACTTCGAAGGAATTGGGGACTTCAACCCGGTCGGCAACTACTACAACGGAGGCGGCGGGACGAACTACGGTATCGATTTCAGCGACGACACACTTGCCCTCGTCGACGCTGACTCTGGCGGCAACGGGAATTTCGCGAACGAGCCGTCGCCAAATACCATCATGTTCTTCCTCAACGCGAGCAACGCGATTTTGAACTTCGCGGCCGGATTTGACACCGGGTTCTCCTTCTTCTACACCTCGTCCACCGCAGCGACGGTCACGGTGTATGACGGAATCGACGGAACCGGGAATATCCTGGGGACTTTGCCCCTTACAGCCCAGTACACCGACAACTGCATTGGTGATCCCTCAGGCGATTTCTGCAACTGGACCGCTGTCGGCGTTGCGTTTGCCGGCACGGCGCGCTCGATCGACTTCTCAGGCACGGCAAACCAGACGGGCTTTGACGAGATCACTTTCGGCAGTGAGAGGCCCGGAGACCCGACGCCGACGGCCGTTCCGGAACCCGCCACGCTCCTGACTTTCGGCATGGGCCTGGTGGCAGTAGCTCGCCGGCGCCTTCGCAACCGCGCCTGATTTCATACTCCCCTGGCAATACGGTGTGCGTCCACCATGGACGCACACCGGTGCTTTTGCATTACTCCGAGCAACATCCATACAACTCGTTCGAGATGGTCTGGCTTACGCTCGGCCTGACGACTCTGCTAGGCCTGCTTCTTGTGTGGATCGCCACACACGAGAACCGCAGTGCCCGCATTCTCGGTGCGGCTGCGGTACTGCTGCATACGCTCACGCTCATCGGAGGTCTCGGCTTTAAGCCGACGAGTATCTGGATACCTGTCGCCGGTGCGATCGCCGTTGCTTCACAGGCGGCCGTGCTCGGCGTCGTCACACTGTGGATTGCCACCAGACGGAGCCGCGTCGGTCGAGTCATCGGTGGTTCAATCCTGGCCGTGCTGTCCATCGCATTGACGTACGGCATGATTTTCGGACCAGTGTGGAAGATCAACGTCCTGAATGTTGCTGCGATTACGCTCACATGGATCTTGGGACGGCAGAGACGCGTCTTGGCACACGCAGGCGCCGCTGACGGCGAACGTGGGTTTCCGCGATGACAAGAAAGCGCGCGATGGCCTTGCTCGCGGGGCTGACTCTGATGTTGCCCGTTCTGGCTTTCCTGTTCAACAACGTGTCATGGCCGAGCCGAGCCTCTCGTGCGGACTTCGCGCAACGCCTGGAGCGTGCGCGCGGCGCGAGCCGCGACTGGGCGCTCGGACAAGACGCCACATCCATCGAGGAGTTCAGGGCTCGTCGGGATGAACTTCGCAATCCCGCGCTGCTGCACATGCTTGTCGATGCCGCCGAGATGTCCGGGGAGCACAACATCAAGCAGTTCGCCCTCGCAATCCAGTCGACCGCTTCGCAGGCCTGGTGGAGTCGCATGGTCGACCCCCGTTTCGCGGCGCCGCCGCCCGCGGCGCTCGTCGCGCCTCAGGAGTACCAACGGTGGATCTTGTACGCCCTCGGCTGTGATGAGCTGCCGATTCCGCCCGAAGCACAACGCCGGCTCCTGCTCCCCGACGCCTATCGCACCGGCCGACTCACCCATCAGTTCCTGGCCCTGTATTTCTATGGGCGCTACTGCGCTCACGGCCCGATCGCCCAGCAGGCTCGTGCTCTCATGCCCCGCATCGCCGAACGTATCGCGCAAGAGGCGGCCCTCGACTTCCGGCTTACCGATCTCTACGTGCAGCGCGTTGTCTGTCTACTCTTGGCGGGGAGGACCGATCTTGTGAGGCCGCGCTGGGTGGAGCGGGTGCTCGCCGCCCAACAGCCCAATGGCGGCTGGAAATACAGTTGGTACGGGTGGGATTCCAGCGTCTTCAGGTTTCGTCTCGCCCGCCAGCCCACAAGTGCCCACACCACCGTGCAGGGGCTGTGGCTCATCTCACTGATCAAGTACCGGCATCCGGAGTGGATCGCACAGCACTACCGCTGACCGACGAGCGCATCAACGGCAGCAGATCGTGAGATTGCAGAAAACCTCGACGAGCCAGCTCGCCTCGAGCGGATCGAGCCCGGCCTCGAGTTCGAACTAATCCAACGGTTCGAGCTTGACGATCGACGCCCCGTGGTTGTTGCCAACCCAGAACGTGACCGGGTTGGTGCGGTTGTCCACCCACACGCGCCGCACGTTGGTCTGGCGAGGCAGCAGGTATTCGATCATCCGGCCGGTGAGGGGGTTCAGCCGAACGATCCGGTCGTTGTATTCGTTGCCGGCCCACGCCTCGCCGGTGCGATCGGCGATCACATCGTAGGGCCAGCCGGGCGTCTTCGGCTGCCACTCCTGGAACTGCTGCGTCCTCGTATCGAACATGCCGATGCGATCGCCGCGGTTCTCGCCGAACCAGAGCCGCTCCAGGCTATCCATCATGCCGCGGCGCGGACCCGACCCCTTCGTCGGAGTCTTGAAACGGGTGATCGCGCCGGTCGTCGCGTCGATGCGGCCTACCTCTTCAGCACCAAGCGGGAGGTACCAGCCATTGTTGTCCTTGTCCGGAATCACGTCGTAGACGTTGGGACGCGGGATCTCGAACGGCGAGAACACCTCGAACTGACCGCTCTTCACGTCCAGCCGCAGAATGGTGTACGTGCCGGCGTCCTGCAGCCACACCTTGCCGTCGACCTTGTGTCGGCCCGGACTGACCTGATTGATCTGCACGTGATCGCCATTGAGGTGCGGCGGCAGACTCCACACCTGGAATTTCTCCGTCCTGGTGTCGAACCTGGCGACACCGCCCTGGAACTGCAGCGCCAGCCACAGGTTCTCGTCCTCGTCGAAGCGCATCCCGAGGATGCCCTTCGGTGCGGAGGGCTTCAGGGTCGGCACAGTGAATTCGGCAATCGCGCCAGTCGCCGGATCCATCTTGCCGATGATCTGCTCGCCGAACGCGGCGTACCACACGGTCCCCTTCGAGTCCACGATCACGTCGTGCGGCTGCCGCGTGCGCGCGGGCAGGTCGTACTCGGTATAGACGACACGCGTCGCCGCGCCGCTCGGCCGCGGAAACGTCTTGAACGGGTAATTCCACTGCGTGCCGGTGCCGAGGTTCAGCGTGCTCAGATACTCGGACTGCGTGCGCCAGGTCTGCAACTGCTGCTCTCGAGACACGGCCCCCGGCCCGATCCGCGGGGCGGGCGTGCGCTGCGGCATCAACGGAAACGCGAGCGGCGGGTAACCGGCCATCCGCTCGACGACCTTGGTAAACGATTCCGCGTTGTGCTTCGAGTTCGTGACGAGCGCCAGCGTGTGGCAGTGGGCGCAGTTGCGCACCGACGCCTTCTGCTGGTCGGTGCCGGGAAAGCTGGCAAGCCACTCTGCGTTCGTGAGCTGGGCCGCCAGAGTGTGCGCCTTGCGCAGCGCAAGGTCCGCTGTGGTGGTGCCAGACGCCGGCACGGTCACCGTCGCATCGCTCGCGAGCTCGTAGCCGATTGCACGAATCGACACGGCGTAGGTGCCTGGTTCCAGCCGGGTGCGCGGGAACTGGTAGCGCCCGTCGCTACCGGTGACGACCGTGGTCGCGCGCTTCGCTCCCATCTGCTTGACGGTCACGAGCACACCTTCCATGACGGGCTCGTCGGCCGATGACAGGACGCCGGTGAGCGCGGACGGGGCGCTACCCTGTGACTGGGCCAGTGTGGTGGAAGAAGGGTGGAGCGCCAGGACGGCGAGCAGCGAGGCGACCGGCACAAGCAACCACGTGCGGGCGTTCATGGTGACCTCCTGTGCGCGGCGGCGAGGCCGGCGCGCGCGCCTAGCTTACCGCGCCAGGGGCGTGATCTCGCGATAGAAAATCATGGCGACGACTCTGATGCTTTCGCGGGCAGAGCGTCGGCGTCATGCAGATCGGCGAGCGCATCTGGCGGGTCACCTTCATGCAAGACGGCTTGGGGTTTTTTGGTGGAGTCAGCCGCGTGCAAGTTTGGCCCGCCGCTCGAGCTCTTGCGGCGAAACGTCCTCGACGTGCGTCGCGAACCACCACTGGTTGCCACACGGATCTTTCACGCAGCCATGTCTGTCGCCGTAGAACTGGGTTTGTACCTCTGAATGGATTGTGCCACCTGCGACGAGTGCCTTCTTGAACGCCGCGTCGCAGTCTGGCACGTAGAGATACAACATCGACTGCATCGCGTCTTCCGGCTTGCGCGCCTGGCCGAGCATCAAGTGCGAGTCACCGATCCTTAGGTCTGCGTGCCAGATCTTGCCGTCGGCGCCCTTCATCTCGTGGATCGTCGTGACGCTGTCGAGACCCCGGAGAATGAAGTCGAGCAGGGCGCCTGCATCGCTCACGGTTAGGTACGGCGTTATCGTATGAACACCGTCGGGGATGTATTTGATGGCCATGCGCAGAGTCTACATCGGGCTGCTCCGGTATAGACCCACGCAAGGTGGCGTCCCCAACGGGGCGCGTAGATACGTACATAGCCGGAACCGGAGAAACGTACGAGCTGCCGGATGGGCGACCCATGGCTACTGCGTTGGGAAAATCAAAACCGCCTGGAAGCGAGACGGCCGTCCTGGAGGTGTGTGATGCGGGACAAGATCAACGAACTCATCACGGCGTACGACGAGAAGCGAATCAGCCGGCGTCAACTGATCGGCGCATTGCTCATGGCGTCGGTGACGCCACTGGGCGCCGATCAACAGAGACCTGCGATGAATCTTACCGGGACCCCGTCGCCAAATAATGCGCTGTTCCGGGGCCGCATCGTCAACCACGTTACCCTGAGGGTAAGGGACGTGGAGGCGTCGCGGCGCTTCTATCAGGAGCTCCTTGGCGCGAGCGTGCTGCTCGACGCCCGCACGTCCGAACAAGCTGGCTCGATCGACCTCCTGCTAGGCGACAGCTTCGTCACGGTCTCAGGCGGCCGCGGCGCGCCAGACATCGATCACTTTGCCATCGGGCTCGATCCCTGGCCAGGCGCCGAGCGCGCTCTCGGCATGGTACAAGAGCGTTTCCCGGGCAGCGAGGCCAGAGCCAATCAGAATCAGTTCTCGAAAGCCGCGGAAGTCAGAAGCGTGATGTTGAAGGATCCTGACGGAATCGGCGTTCAGTTGGGCAGTGTGAAATACCAGCTTTGAGCTGTGGGAGAGGAGCCAGGGATGATCGGGGTCATTTTCGAGGTCTGGCCAGCTGAAGGGCGCCGGCAGGAGTATCTGGACATTGCTGCGGCTCTTCGACCGCTGCTGGATCAGATTGACGGCTTCATCTCGATCGAGCGTTTCGAGAGTCTCTATGAACCTGGGAAAATTCTTTCACTCTCGTTCTTTCGCGACGAGGAGGCCGTTGCGAATTGGCGGGCTCTCGAACAACACCGCAGCGCGCAGGCAGAGGGCCGAGCAGGCATCTTTCGAGACTATCGTCTGCGGATAGCGGGTGTCATCCGTGACTACGGCATGTTCAACCGCGAAGAAGTACCCGCAGACAGCAAGGAATTTCACCGCTAGCTGGCGTGGTCAGCCGCCGGTGCCGCGCCCTGCGTGAAGGCCGGCGCACCAGCGGCGAGGGAAAGGAAACAGGAAAGCACGAAGAAGCGGGCCGGGTCACTCCTCCAAGGCCGCTTCAATCTGGCGGCTGGCCGAGCGGAGAACCTCGAGGCGGGCGAAGCGCTTGCTGTTGGCCGGCACCAGGTGCCAGGGGGCGTTCTCCTTGTGCGTAAGCGCCAGCATATCGCCCACGGCGATCTCGTAGGCGCCGCGTTTTCTCCGGTTCCGCCAGTCCTCGGAATTCAGCTTGTGCCGCTTGTAGGGTGTAGCTTCGCGCTCGCGGAAGCGCCGCAGTTGCTCGTCGTGTGACACCTGCAGCCAGTACTTCACGACGATGATACCGTGCTCGGTCAGCTGCCGCTCGAAACGGTTCAGTTCTTCGAACGCGCGCATCCATTCATCTTCGCGACAGAAGCCCTCCAGGCGCTCCACCAGTACCCGCCCATACCAGGACCGATCAAAGATCGCGACGCGGCCATCGCGTGGAATCTGGCGCCAGAAGCGCCACAAATAGTGGGCGTGCTTTTCTTCGTCAGTCGGCTTTGCTACCGAAATGACGCTGTAGTCCCGCGGGTCAAGCGCACTCGTGAGACGGCGAATGACCCCGCCCTTGCCCGCGGCATCCCAGCCCTCAAAGACGAAAACAATCGACCGGCTCTCCTCGAGGGCGGCCCGCACCGCGCTGTTCAACCGGCCGAGCCACTTCTCGCGCTGCGACTCATACGCCTTCTCCGACAGGTCCTGGTCCAGGGCCAGCGCCCGCAAGCGCCGCAAGCCGGAAGGACGCAGCGACCGTACGACACGCGGACGCGCTGTCCGCCGGTTCAGACGCGCTATTTTTTTCTGCTGCTGCGTGAATTGGGCGAGCAACAGCTCGCCAACCAGTAGGTCCCTCCGCCGTTCGTCCTCCGCGTCGATCACGGTCCAGCGTGCGCCCGGGCGGTTCGTCAGTTCCCTCATGCGCCTTGCGGTTTGGCCGAGCCTGTCGTAAATCCGGTGGTGGTGCCAGTCCTCGTCGGTCACGCGCCAGGCGGTTGCCGGGTCGTCACTCAACTCCTGCAAGCGGCGACCCTGGGCCTTTTTGGAAAGCTGCAACCAGACCTTCACAATCAGTGTGCCGCTGTCGGCCAGCAGTTTTTCAAATTCGCGGATCCGGACCGCTTCCCTGTCGAGTTCGTGACCCGTGCGCTTGTGGCGAGCCGCCTCCCTCAGTGTCTCGGTGTACCAGGAGCCCGCATAAAGGCCGATCCTGCCGATCGATGGCAGGCTGCGCCAGAAGCGCCACTGGTGTGGGTGCTCCCGTTCCTCGTCGGTCGGGGCCACAAACGTGAAGGTCTCCACGCCGCGCGGGTCGAGCCAGCCGGTCAAGGCATGCAGGAGATTGCCCCGTCCGGCGCCTTCGGGCCCGGCCAGCAGGAGCAGCACCTTGAACGGCACGCTTTTCATGCCGACCTGCATTTGCAAGAGGCTCTCGCGCAGCGTCTGCACGCGGGTTTGATACTCTCGCTTGGACAAACGCCGTTTTCCGCTCGCCTTCGCCATGTCTCCTCGGAATTTTCGCCAGGACGTGCTCAGAAATCCAGATCTGCGACCATGACCTCGAGGATCCAGATTCCAGATTGTAGTTTTGGATTCTAACGGCCCGGTTGAGACGTGGTGATAACATCGTCTCCTCATCAGACCGTCAAAGAATTACACCAGTCCGTGCAGCCAGGAGGCACCGAGCATGAAAACCTTGCTGTCCGTTGTCGTTCTCTCGCTTGTGATGGTTTCGGCGGCACTCGGGCAGGGCCTGAAGTGCGACACTTCGCAGTACAAAGCAAGCACTGGCCTTACGGCCGCTATCGACCAAGACGCGCTCGTCGTCACCTGGGCGGGTCAGGTAGGCAGCGAAGTGCGAGCGCGGTACGCCATTCAAAATGGTCAGCCCGTGGTTCGCGAGCTGGCCGTCCGGAAACAGGGCGGCCAGTGGGCGACGCTCGGTCAGAACCTCACGCCGGAGTACCACGTCGTGAGCGGCCTGCGCCGTATGTCGAGCGACCATGTCGGCGCGTTTCCAGCGGCCGGCATCCCGCTGACGCCCGAAGTGGTCGCGAAAAATCGTTGGTACGCATTCCACGATGCGCCGCTCGAAGTTCCGGGACGAACAGACCGTCCCCAGATGCCTCCGCTGCCACGCAGCCCCGACGAGATCCGCCGTGCGGACTCAGCGTTTCAGACGAGCGGCTGCACCGTGAAGACCGATGGCGCTCGTCTCGAGGTGACGTTCCCGGGTCTGTCGATGGGGATTTTCTCCGGCAGCCTCCAGTTCACCGTTTATCGCGGCACCAATTTGTTCCGCATGGATGCGGTGGCCAAGACCGAAGAGCCGTTTGTGGCTTACAAGTACGATGCGGGCCTGAAAGGCTTTTCGACGGACCTGATGACAAAGGTGATCTGGAGGGATCTGGGCGACGGTCAGCAGCAATACCAGTTCGGCGGGCCAAAGAACGACACCATGGTGCCGCTGAAAGCCAAGTACAGGATGCTCGTGGCCGAAGGTAAAGGTGGTTCGCTCGCGACGTTCCCGCCGCCGCACAAATTCTTCTGGGCGCGCGAAATCCATCGTAACCAGGGGTACGTCTGGTACCGAAAGGACTCGGACAAACAGTTCGGCATGGGTGTACGACAGGCTGAACACGAAGAATCCACTCTACCGGGCGAGATAGATGATTTCGCGCTCTACAATGCGCCTCCCGGTACGGTGCAACGGATGGGGATGTACTTCTACGCGAGTCCCGACGCGGGCGAGGCAACCCGGCAGTCGGCGCTGGCGTTCACGCACGCGGATACGTACCTGCCGCTGGCGGGCTACAAGACGTTCACGAACCACTGGCACCTCCGATTCACCGAACGCGTCAGGGCGACCGGGTCGTTGGACACGCCACTGCCGGATGTGGTGGCCATGAAATCCCTCGGACTGAACATCGTCGGGTTGAGCGATTTTCATGGGGATATGCATGGGAACGATTCTGGTGCGTTGCGGTTCAAAGACCAGAAGGACTACGCCGAAGCGGCCCGGCGCGCATCGGACAGGGACTTCCTCGTGTTGCCGTGGGAAGAGCCGAGCATGTACTTTGGTGGGCATTACAACATCGCGTTTCCGAAGAATGTGTACTTTTCGAGAGTCCGGAAAGAGGGTCAGCCGTTCACCGAGAACGATCCGGTGTATGGCAAGGTCTATCACATCGGCAGCTCAGAAGACGTGCAGCGCATGCTGACCGCCGAAAACGGCTACTGGTACACATCGCACCCGCGCACCAAGAACTCGGCGGGCCAGCCCGACGTCTACTGGGACAAACCGTTCGCCAAGAGCGACACCTTCCTGGGCCTCGACTTCACGCAGGCGATGGGAGTTGATTTGTCGGAGAAGCGGATGTCCGAGTGGCGCAGCTTCGACGCGACAGACACCATGAACAACCTGAACGCGACCTCGGGGCTGAAGCCGAAGTATCTGATCCCCGATATCGACACGTACGTGCAGGGACCAGAAGACAATCTCTATTCTGGCTACCAGACGGCGTATCTGAAGCTCGATCGGGTTCCGGGGCCCGACGAAGACTGGACACCGGTCCTGAAGGCACTGCGCGACGGGGACTTCTTCGTCACGACAGGAGAGATTCTGATCAAGAAGTTCGCGGTCGAAGGCGCGGGAAACAAGCGGACGATCTCGGCCGACGTGGATTGGACGTTTCCGCTCGAGTTCATCGAGGTCGTCTGGGGCGACGGCAAAACGATCGACCGTCAGATCATTTCCGCGACCGACCTGCCGGCTTTTGGCAGCAAGCACTTCTCGATTCCGTTCGATGCGACCGGGAAATCGTGGGTACGATTTGCTGTGTGGGATTCAGCTGGCAACCCAGGTTTTGTCAATGCCGTCTGGCTGAACCCGGTGAAGCGCACCACCAATTAGACGTGGGGCTGAATCGATCACATCGGACGAACCCTGATATTCCGAAACCTGATCGCTCCGCCCGCTGATCCGGGGCCGTTCGCCTGGAGAGCGATCGTCCCACTCGTAAACAGGTCGTTCCTCGCATCAACCGTGGTTTTCCCGTTCAACTTGACGACGATTCTGCTGCCCTCGAGCGTGATCTCGTAGGAGTTCCACTTGCCCGCCGTCTGAATACGCTCGGGCAAGGTGGTTTGCACCTCGTTTACGCTGCCCGTCGGCCACGATGCGTGCGGGTCATAGATGTTGACCTCGTAACAGACCTTTGACGACAGGCTCGCGTTCGGGTCCGAAGGACAGCGGACAAAAATCCCGCTGTTCATCGTGTCGTCGGCCCAGAAGTCGGCTTTCAGCTCGAAATTCTGGTAGGTGGTGATCGTTCTGAGATTCCCCGGCGCTTTTCCGCGGGAAAGGATCGTCCCGTCCTCGACGGACCATACGGCCTGTTCAGTTGTCTGCCACCCCGCCAGCGATCGTCCGTCGAACAGAAGCGTCCAGCCCGCAGCCCGTTCGGCCGGTGTCAGCGCATTGGCGGCGTTTCCACCCGCGACGACCGGCGTCTGAAACCTCGCCGCACTCCGCGGGTCTCGCGGACCGGAAAACCCCGGGATTAATGACTGGACCTGCACGGGCAGGCTGAACGAGAACGCCGCGAACAATGCGGCTGCGCATCGGAGCAGAGTGATCACGCGCTCCTCCTATGAAAGTTACTTCGGCTTCGCGGCGGCTTCTTCGACCCGCGCCCCTTTGAGCGTGCCGATCATGCTTTCGTAATTCCCCTCATGACACGCGTACTCGTATAGCGGCTCCTGGCTCCTTGTAAGGGGAAACCCCGCCGTCCAGGGTCTGGCCCACGTTTTCGGATCTGTGACGGTGAATTGATAGTCAATCGTGTCTCGATCGACGCGCGTGAAACGCTCCACCAGTTGCAGGTTCTCGCCGGCGCCACGGAAGTTCCTCTCGTCGGTGAAATTAACGGTTTCGATGACCAGCGTGTTGCCCTCCCAGTGACCGCGCGCGTCGCCCATCCATCGATGTATCTGCTGCCCCACACGCGGTTGCCCGTTCATCGGGACGATGCGAACGTCGTGAATCATCTCGTTGACGATTGCGACATGGTCAGGGGTCTGAAGGAGCTGCACGTTGTTGTTGTAAGGGCCGGGCATCATCGGCGGGCCTGCCGATCCGAACCAGATGCATCGTTCCTGGAGCGATCGGTCCTCCCAGGAATCGGCGGGACCTCGCCCACGCCGCGATTCTGCGCGCGCGGCTGCGCGTTGCCGGGCTTCCGGAGTCAACGGGGGAAGTCGTCCATCGGCCGGGTCGGTTATCAAAGACGTCCGCCTGGCTTTCATGACCTTCGATCCGGCGTCCCACCACTCCCGATCGCCCGTTGAAAGGGTGGCGGTCCGCTCCTTGAGCATCTGCTCCTCGAAGGCTGCCGCTTCCTGCTCTGTCAGAACGTCTTTTCCCGCGAGCTCCTTGGGCCGCTCCAATGGTGTCATGTTGGCGAAGTTCCAGGTTCCCTGCAGATCTGGATCGCCCCAGACGGTGTGCGGCAGTCTCCAGGTTTGCGCCCGGCCTTCGAGGGCGATGGGGGACAGCGAGGAGATCGCGATGAACGTCGTGAGAACACCGAGCGCCTGCCAGCCGCACGAAAAGCCGCGACCGTATCGATCAGGCATCCCGGCATCTTACGCCTGTTACGGCGAGAACGTCACCGGCGTCCTAGGAACCTACAAGTCACGGGCTTCATTGGTTTCCACGCTCGATTCGCTGAGCTGACAGGGCCTGGGGAGCAGGAAACGGCCTGCGACGAAGACATCTGGACGTGCGAAAGCGGGCGGGTATATAAGCGGGTCGTTCGAGGAAGCCAAAACGGAAATCCCGGTTCAGAAAGGTGGAGAAAATGCGCCAACGTCTGACGTTCCGGATGAACAGGCTCGTGCTTTCAGTCGTTTCCCTCGCGTTGGCTCTCGGACTGGCACCTGTGGCTGGGCAGGCGCCTGCGCCCTTTGGTCGAACGGGGACTCTGAACGGCTTTGTGACCGGGCGCTACAGTATGAGCCTCCACGGGACTATGCATCTGGCCCCCGAAGTAGTGCTCGGCTGTACCGGTGTTCTTGTGTTCGACGGAGTTGGAGGGGTCAGCGGGGGGTCGCTAACTTGTACCCGCGATGGGTTGGTGGAGACAAGATCGGTGGTTCCTGAGGAGTCAACCTATTTGGTTGGGCTCAATGGAGCCGGCAACATCGATCTCCGCCTCTCGGGTTCGACCGACTTGAGCATGTCCATCGCTGTCGCCCAGAAATTCGACCGCATCTTCTTGAGCGTGTTGGAATTTCACAGACCAGTTACCGTAGAAACCGCAACCGCGACCGGTGAGGCCGCGCGCCAGTAGGTCAGTAAGGCGGGCGTTCCGCCCTCGTCGACAAGGGCGAGGCCGACAACACCGCGCATCTCACGGCCGAGCGCGAGCGCTTGCAGCGCGAGGTGAAGAACCTTGTTAACGCCATCGCGCTCGGCGTCGGTCGCGAGACGGTGGCCGACGACATCGGGCAGCGCGAAGCCGAGATAGCCCGAGTGGCGTGACCGGCCGAACTGACTGAGGCGTAGACTGTTCAAAGAGGAGGTCAACCATGTTCTTCCGAAAGCCGAAGCCCGTGTCCTGTGCCGTTTGCGGCAAATCTATCGCACCCAAGGAACGCCGAACCGTCGAGAAGAACCGCGTGACGAAAGCAGAGCGTCACACTCACGTCACCTGCCAAAAATCTGACCAGTGAAACCTGGGAGGGATAGTCTTTAACGGAATTCGCGACGACGTGGAATCGCGATTTTCTGGGGTTGCAGCCCGAACCCGGGACCTCGCCAAAGTCCGCTTCCATTTCGACGGGCGGAGCCTTCCATTTGTTCGCTGGTCAACTACGCGGAACGAGGGCTAGCGCAATGATCGCCAAGACAGGAGCGACAATCAGCGGCACGCCTAACCCCATCGACATAAACCAGCCCTTCGTCCCGATCAGAAACATCAATAGAAGGACATTGGCGATGATGGCCACAAGGCGAAGGTGCTCCCGCCAATTCGTCACTTCTTTGTCGCCTTTCCTGACTTCGCGAATCTTGGCGCCAGCATGACGCAAGAAGAAGCAGGGGTCCGAGCGCTCAACGGGATTTGCGACAAGGTGGAAATCGCGTTCGCCGCGATGTACGCCGGCTTGTCGGGCGCCTCGACGGCATACCGCGGCTCATTCGGGTTCGGCCTGGCCGGCACCGTGACGGCCAGCTCGTGCTGGGCCGCCGTTTTCCGTGGCCGTCCCGCGTTCAACCGTGCGCCTCCTCGACTCATCGCCTCACATCTCCTACAATGACGGCCCACGGAGGACGTCGGCATGCGCGTTTTCGCAGCTCTGGTGACCCTGGTCGCCATCAGTGCCTCGTCTGGATGCTCCGACGCGAACGAAGGCACGCTTGCCCAGCGTCTCCCGAACGCCCCGAGTTCTACGTTTACGCCTGCGCCTCAGCCGCCTGCTCCCCTTGGGGTGCTTGCCATCTCCAAGTTCGTCACAACGTTTGATGGGACATTTGTCATCGCGGAGTACACGCTCACCGAGACGTCCGGCGGCACCGTGATGTTGGAGTCGATGACGTTTGAAGAATCGGGTGGACCGAGTTGGTTCGTCGATGCATGGTGCTGGGGCGACGATCCGATTAAGGTCGGTCCGTTCCGCTCCGTGAACCAGTCGATTCCGCCGCTTGGCGATTACTGCCAGCCTCGGCTTAGGACAACGGCATCCGGGGACTCCGCCTCGCTCACCGTGGTGTACAGGCAGCTCGACGGAACTACTCGAGGAACGATTCGCGCTACCGCCTCGATCCGTCATTGATAGCGTTCGCGCTCTCGAATCCACGGAAATTCCTTTCATAGCAGCGAAGGGCCTGGGTGGTTTCGGACCTGTCATCGAAAGTTCCCCTGACCGGCCGGTCTGATGAACTGTTACCTATGTGTCCGGAATGGACCCGCTGGCGGTGGCGTCCCCAACGCGACTTAGCCGACTGTACTTCGAGGGATCGTTCGAGGCTTAATCCATTTTTCGACTGAAGCTAGAAATGTGCCAGTTCGAAGAAACCGGGAGCTTCAGGAGGATCTGTGAGTTTTGTTTTGAAACACGCTCCATGACAGTGCCAAGTCTGCCAATGCTGTTTCCGCGTCTCCACTGTGATTCGGCACGGGTCGATTTCCGTTTCTCTGATCGGCTGACCACAGAAGCAACATGGGCCGAAGGTGACGTCCATCCTAGTCTCCTAGCTTGCGTTTGACGTGGGCAGGAACAGTTAGTGGCGTCCCCAACGGGGCGCGTAGATACGTACATAGCCGGAACCGGAGAAACGTACGAGTTGCCGCTCGTCGGCACGGTTCGCAAGGCTGCGTAACCCGCTGAACGCGTCAACAGATGCCGGCCTGAGTTGCCCCGAAGGTTGCCTGCGCAACGGTGAACTTGCCTCCGTGCTCGGAGGACAGTTGGTCGATCAAGCCTTGGCAAGAGAAGCCCTTGAAGTCCAGGTATGACTTAGCAGACTTTACAGCTTGGGCGTTCCAGTCGACGTTCAGGCTGTCGACCGCAACGGTGGAATCGTCAACGTCGAACTTACCTCCGTATGGGGAAGAGAGCTGGTCGATCAAGCCTTGCCGTGAGAATCCTTTGAATCCCAAATACGACTGTGCGGAACGGACGGCATTTCGTTGAGCTGGAGTCAACCTTGATTCTGGGGCCGAAGGCGTTGGGCAGGTCCAGGTGCTGTGGGAGGGGGCGTTGTTGCGGGCGTTGTCGTCGGATTGGATCGCTCGGTTGAATCGGCCATGAACATTCCGACAACACCAAAAATCAGCAACAATCCAACGAGAAATGCACCGAGACTAATCGGGTGTTTTGGCTCTTCGACTGTAGGCGATCTCTTACCACTGACCTTGGTGACTCCGGATACATCGTCTCCGCAGGAAGGACAGACGTTCGCATTTTTTGGAATGGGCTGATGGCAGAATGGGCAAGGAATCGCATCCTTCGGACTTACGGGGACTGTTGAGGAGGAAACTTGTTTCGGCAGTAGATCCCTACCGCAAAATCGGCAAACAATCGCGGCATCTTGAATTTGCTCGGCGCAGAAAGGACAGGCTTTCATGTTTCTGGAGACCGGTAGGCCGTCACTCCCTGATGCAACGCACCGAGACTGCCATCTGCTTTTCGTTCTCGGGCTGGCGATGGAGGGCTAACCCACCCTTGCCGAAATTGTAGAGCGGCGCACGGGCTGGGTCGCGCTCGGATGCCGTCCAGTGGAATCCGTGGGCCTCGAGTCGTGCGTACTGACCATCGGACTGGCGGCCGCCACCGAGCAAAGCATTGAAGCCCGAACTGCCTCCAATCACGAGCGCCCTATACGCCGCTCTACCCTTGTCATCGGAATCCACATTGACCCCACCGTAGCGCCTCGCCATCTGCCTCCATTCTTCGTCCGTCGGTAATCGCCATCCGTCGCCCAGGGCTCGACAGCCCTGCTGCGCCGCCTCCCACGTATCGCTTGCCGCATTTACGCTTTTTGTCACGCCGTTTACGGGCGCTGTAATAGTTCTGCGGCATCCCTGCCAAGAACAGAGGCACATTCGAACGCATCCTGGCAAGTGGTTTGCTGCGGCCCTTTCTGCGCCCCCAGCTCAACGTTCAAGGAGGAGCTATGTCGCAACGCACCGAGGCTGACGCAAACACTATTACTCGCCGTGAATTCACCCTCGAGTCGGCTCTGGCACTGCTGAGCACCGTCGCCATCACTGTCTCCGGCTGCGATGACACGCCGACGGCGCCCAGCACTCCGCCGAGCGACGTCACCGGTGGCGTCTCGGCCAACCACGGGCACGCGGCCGTGATCACCGGCGCGCAGATCTCGGCTGGCACCGCGTTTTCGCTCAATATTACAGGCACGGCCTCACACCCGCACACTGTGGACGTTTCGCAGGGCGATCTGACGACGCTGCGGAACAAGCAGGCCGTGACGAAGACGTCGACCACCGATAACGGCCATTCGCACATGATCACCTTCACGCCCTGAGTTGTTGGGAGCGGCTGGCAGAAATGCCAGATCATTGGGTCCGCAGCCGGGGCGGGTCACCGAGACGCTCAAGGGAAGCAATCGCTTGCAAACAAGCCGGGAGCGGATCGAGATCTCGCGCTGAGTGGCAGCCTAACCCCGGCTCGGGCGGGGAAAGGGGCGATCACTCCTGCGTTTCCGTGCGTGCTGACTTCTCCAAGAGACGCGCCTCGAGCGCCTCCTTGTCGCGTCTCACGTCTTCCCGAAGCAACTCGCCGCCCCACCGTTCAAGTCTGCTGCGGTCAGAGCGTCATCGAGCCTCGGCCACAACGTATCAAACAAGGTAACAATCGCATGATCCTTCGGCACCTTCCCCTCGGTGCCCAAGCAGTACGCCCGCCACTAGCCCCAAGATCGCCACGCTCTTCATCATGCGATGCCTCACTGTGCAAACCGCCCCAAGTAAACGAATCGCCCATGTAGCTGTTGAGATCCAGCCCAAACGCTCGGAGTTGTGACGACGACTGTGAGGTCCTCGACCTCGAAGGGCCGTTGGCGGCGTGAGTTACCCATGTGTCCGGAATGGACCCCCCAGGTGTGGCGTCCCCAACGGGATTCGAACCCGTGTTTTAGCCTTGAAAGGGCCATGTCCTGGGCCTCTGGACGATGGGGACACGCGGAGGGCAAATTCCAGCCAATAATCTTAACACGCTTGGTAGTATCTCTCCGCCGCAGGCGCAGATGATCTGGCTCAAGAGCACGCTCGCAGGACTCGTCGCCGCCATCCTCACGATCGTGGCGATCGTCGTCGCGACGGCGACATTCTCCATGAGCGCCGGTCAAGGAAGTGGCGTCGGCGTGGTGTATTTTGGATTGTCCGAGCTCCTGCTCTTCCCCGCCGCGCTCGCCTTCGCGCTCGCGTTTCGATGGATGGTTCGCCGGCAGCGGCGTCGAATACCCCAATGACCGTGCAGAGTTTCGTTCGCTCTGATCGCTCGAAGTGGCTGGTCAAGATCCTCGTCGAAGTCGCCTTCATAAGCATCGGCGTCTTTCTCGCGTTGATGGGCGAACAGTGGCGCGAGCGCGCGCACACCCGGGAGCTTGCGCGCGGATCGCTGCAGCGATTCCGTGTGGAGATCGTCAGAAACCGCAAAGCCGTCGATGCCGTGAAGGACTATCACAAATCGGTCCTCGCGAGTCTGCAGCAATATATGGATGCCGATGCCGCGAAGCGCGATCGCCAGCAGGTACGCGTTCGCGGCTTGCAGCCGGCGACCCTGGAACACACGGCGTGGGACCTTGCGATCGCATCCCAGTCGCTCGCCGACGTCGATCCCAACCTCGCGTTCGAGCTATCGCGGATCTACGGGCTCCAGACTCGATACGACGATGTGACGCGAAGCATCCTTCAGGCGATCTACATTCGTCCGGTAGGCGAGAACCTGGAGGGGCTTTACTACTACTACGGCGACGCCGTCATCTGGGACACGGCGCTGCTGAAGATGTACCAGGACATCCTCCCGCAAATCGATCGCGTCCTGCGCACTCGCTGACAGCCGCCATCTTTCTCACCGCGCCGGCGGAAAGTACGGCGACGCGACCGGCATGCCGCCCTGATCGACGACGATGAGATCGGATGTGCGCGCAAAGACACGCCGCACCGGCGGCTGCGACGGCCCGAGAGGATCGGATCCGACAACCACCTGCAGGTTCTGCAGAAAGATCGAAGACGGAAACGGCACGACGACCGCGCGCTCGGCCCCCGGCCCGACGAGGAAGTCGGCGCCACCCCAAAGGAGCAGATCGTAGCGGCTGTCCCCCACCTGATAGAGCCGGAACCGTTCCGGCGCAGCGCCCAGATTTCTGAACGTCATCCGCCGCTTGGTCATGACATCGTTTCGCAGATCCGGCTGCGGCGCATCGTCTGCCACCGCCCCATTCAGAGCCAGCGCCTTTGCGAGGCTGCTGAAAGCCTTTTCGAACGCCGCGCACGTGCGCGGTCCGAACAGCGTCGACGCGCCTTCGTACTCCTGCGATTCGTATTCCTCCTTCGTCGTGATGTAGCTGGCGTAGCCGTTTGCGTAGGCGCCTACCACGATGTGCGTCACCTCGAGGCGGCTCAGTGCCGCCGCGACCACGCGACGAAACCGCAACCCGGCAACGGTCGTCACTTCCGCCGGAACGCCAAGCAGCGCGAACGAGCCGATGCGCAGCAGTTGGATCGGCATGATGTTCGGCGTCAGCGGGATCGGCACGACCTCGCCGGGCACCAGCATGATCGGCTTGGGGTAGTGTGCGGAGATCGTGGCGGCGGCCGTACCTATACCGAGCGGGGTCGTGTTCATGATCGCCTGCATCCACGCCTGCACCGACGTCGGGTTCGCGAATGCGCTGATCAGGCTCACGACCGCGTTGAACATGAACACGATCGGTTGCAACAGCCCCGACAAAGCGCCCAAGCCGGTCAGCGAGGGGTTCTGCGGGTCTACGAGACGAACACCTTCGGGAATGAACATGGGGCCACCATCTTCACTGCTGCCCGCCGCCATGGAGATGCCCAGGGCACCGGACGCACCGGCCCGCGCCGGCAGATCGATGCGCTGATGCCTCGTGCCGAGCGGGCCTGTCAGCTCTTCCGTGGCGCTCGTAAACAGTGCGACGGCCTTGTCACTTTGCGCCTTGCCAGCCGCCTGCATCCGAGCCATATAGCGTCGGATATCCCTGTGATCGTCCGAGATGGGAGGCTCGAAGGTATTTGGGGCACTCCCCTGCACGAAGTTCCCCGACACGTCTCCGCACGCGCTGTTGCCGAACGCTGCCACGAACCCGCGGCGAGTGCCAGGAAGACGGGCAGCGCCGCCTTCGAAGATCGCCGACGCAGCGCCCTTGTTGTCGCCGTTGATGAGCAGGTTGTTCGACCCGCGATTGGTTGGATGGATCGCAAACCAGGTGAGCGCGCCGATGGCGATCTCATCTGTGCTCTGAGGCTTTCGGCGCACGAACTTGAGCAGCGTCATCCGCTCGTCAACCGCGTTCGGAAAAGCGGCACGGTCGCCGCTCGGATTTCGGCTGAACGCCGGCAGCGAGCGATTTCTGGTAAGACCAACGATGTCGCCTTCGTTGACGTACACCGCGCCGGGCGACAGATCCTGATGCGCGAGTTCGATCGCGCGGACGATGCCTCGCACGAAGCATTCGAACACGTGCGGGTCGAATCCGCCCGCCGCGAGATTGTAGAGGAGATGATGCAGAAACCCGGCGTGGGCGCTGTGCGTGTGAGTCCCGGCGATGAAGACGTTGTCCGTCCGGTACGGCACTTCCGCGTTGCCGCGTTGCAGCCGTTCGATGACGGCTTCCTTCAGCGCGATCGAACAGCTCCAGATGTCGGCCACGACCATCACGATGCGCTGCTGTGTGGCCGGGTCAGCCACGATGAACGCCCTCGCATAGAGCTCCGACTCGATCCCGCTGGATTTCTGATCGGAGACCGCCCATCCCTGCATTGGAACGGCACTCAACTCATCCTTCGCCGCGGGGTCTGTGACTTCGGCCTTGCCGACACCGACCACGTAACCCGTCACGTGCGGCAGCGGGTTCGTCAGCTCGGACGTCGTCAATCGCGGCGTCGGATCTGGTGCGACCGGACGATTCACCCACAACAGCTGGCCCGCCGGCGTCACCTCGAAGATGGCGGAGCTGCTGACGATGTCGAGGCTGGGCGGGCTCAAGTACTCACCGAACCGGCCCAGACCGCCGCGCTTCACGCCGACATAGCCATCGCCGGTCGCCGAATTGATCGTGGTTGTCCGGCCGGGGTTCAGCGTCGCTTCCGCTTCGGCCAGCGCGACGTTTGCAAATAAGACCGGGTCGGCCACGACGAGGGGCCAGGCGAGGTCACCGCGACCGAATAGAAACACAATGACCGGATCCGCGAAGTTATTCGTGATTTGCATGGGCGAACGCTGCGGGAACGCAGACCGTTTGGAGTGTGTTTAGTAGTCTTTGGGATCGCCGCGCTGCTGCTGAAGCCAGTACTCGCTGACTGCGCCGGCGTCGTAGTCCTTGCGCCGGCGCTGCATCGGACGAATGGCCCGATAGGCGATTAACGCTCCAACAAAGCTGATGAGGCCGACCACGAGGATACCCACGGACCGATCATGACGAGTTCAGGGTGTGAATGCAATCCCTTGTCGGGGGCCGGCCTTCCCAGTTTTGCACGGAGGCGACGGCCGACCTGAAGGTCGGCACTACGACAGTCTGGTGAATGACGCAGCAAAAGCGACATAAAGGTCCGCACGACGGAAGTCTGGTCGCTGTTTCTGTGCGGCCGCCCGGCCAGTAGAACACCAGCCGGGCGGTGCGACTCGAGAGGTAACTCTAAAGCGGTCCAGATCCCCAGGGGCCCGTGATAGCGAACGTCACTCCCGGCGTCTGAATGTTCACGAAGAGCCACTGACCGTCGGGACTGTAGCAGGCGCCCGCCCACTCGTTCTGACGATAGTCTCCTGCCCCGACTTTGCTGTTGATCGCCGAAGCCAGCACGATGTTGTTCTTCGCGAATGTAAAAATGTCGCCGCCGAGTGTGAGCCCCAGCAGACGCTCCGCGTCGTTCGTCGTTGGGCCCGCGTTGTCTTCGCACATCAGCAGACCGCCGCGCGGCGTCACCGTCAGATTGTCGGGGTTCTCGCACTCGGCTGCGTTCTGCGAGTTGTAGATCAACTTGAGGGTTTCAGCGAGAGGGTTGTACTCGAACACTTGACCTTCACCGTCGGTCGCCGGCGGAGTGATCGTACCGCCGGTTGTCGCCAGGAAGTAGCCTTTCACATCGCCCCACCACGCGCCTTCCAATCGGCGGAAGCGCGCGCCGTTGCCGTCTTCGTATCCTTGAAGGAACGTCGATTTCGCTGTGGCCTTGGGATCGTTGATCCGCACCCACTCCACGTTCCAGGTCGTGCCGACGACGGACGCGTTGCGCAAATCGGCCTGGTTCACGTTCTTGACCTTCAGCATGTACAGATCACCACCTTCTTTCAGATGGCCGCGACGGAACGGAACGAACTTGTAGAAACCGCTCGAGTTGCCCGAGTCTTCCGTCTGGTACACGTAGCCGGTGCCCGGGTCGATCATGCACGCTTCGTGAGAAAAACGTCCCATGTCGTAGAGCGGCGTCGGATCGCCGTGCTGTTGTCCGACCTCGAACTGCCAGCCATGTCCCTCCGCCCCTGTTTCTTCGCCCGTGACCCACGTACCCCACGGCGTGACACCGCCGGCGCAGTTGCGCACGGTACCGGCAAGCGTCGCCCACGCTGCTTCCCACTGGCCTTTTTTCGTATCGAAACGCAAGTTCGTCGTCCCGCCACCGCCGTCGTTCAGGTACGTGATTTCCGGCGCGTCGATGTACGGCGCAGGCGACACGTCCCCTTCATGATTCCGAACGAGAATCAGCTTGCCGGAGTTTCCCAACTGATCGACGACGGCCATGCCGTCGTGCAGGTTCGGACACAGGGTAATGCCGTCGCGCAGGAGATCGCCCGTCCAGCTGTACGACATGTAGCGAAATCCGTCGGGCAGTTGCAGCAGCGGAAGCCCCGTGGTCTCGTCGATCTTCGGACTGACGGGGCCGTACGGGCCCGCAATGGGTGCGGCGTGAACGCTCCGGGACATGAATGCTCCCAGCGAAAGCGTCCAGAATGCGCCAGCTCCCATGGCTCCGCGGCGCAGAAATGTGCGGCGATCTGTGTGGTTCGCGTCGATCATGTAGGCTCCTCCGTAGGTAACTCGTTGAATACGAGATACGTTCAGGGAGCTGAGTTTGATGATCGGGTGTGTCGAAGCCGCAACAGCGGCGTCAACACACCGATCAATCGAGGAAAATTCGATGCGAAAGGAATCGACTATTTCTTCGGCGCCAGCATTTTGGTTACACGACCCACGCTGGTGTCGCCCGCGTACAGGTTGTCCTGCTTGTCCATCACCCAGTAGCTCGCTTCGATGAACTGCCCGTGTCCGATGCCCATGCCGTTGCCGATGGCGCCGACCACCTTGCCCTCGCGCGTCAGCTTGAGGAACTGGCCGTCCTGGCCGCTGCCCATCCAGGGATTCCCTTTCGAGTCGAAGTACAGCGCGCACACCAGGTTTCTCGTCTGCATCGTCTTCAGAAATTTGCCGTCGGCCGAATACACGACGATGCGGTAGTCCTCGCGGTCGCCGATCCAGACGTCCCCATTCGTGGGATCGACAGCGAGGCCGTGTGACGAGTTGAACTTACCCTGTCCGACTTCGTTGCCGAACCACTGGTTCTTGAATTTGCCGTTCTTGTCGATGTGAATGATCCGCGACGCGCCGATGTTGTTGGCCGGATCCTCCGAGTCGGTGTCATTCGGGCTCTCGTTCCCGTGCCCTTCGCCGATGTAGACATCCCCGTTCGGCGCAAACGCGACCATCACGGGCTCCCAGAGCAGACGCTGCCCTTTCGCTTCGTCCCAATCTCCCCGGCGTCCGCTCTGCCCGAGCGTCAGCAGCAGCTTGCCCTCGGGACTGATCTTCTGGACGGTGGCGCTGCCCGCTGCCGTAATCCAGACGTTGTCCTCGGCATCGATGGCCATGCCGTGCGCCTTGTTCTGATAGCCAATCACATCAGGGGCGACCTGAAGGATCAGCTTGTGGCTCGGATCGAACTTGAAGAGCTGCGGCTTCCCCATGTCAGCGCGCTGGAAGACCCAGAGGTTGCTTTTCGAGTCGAGCGCAACCGAGGGAACGCCGCCAAAACCTGGAGGCAGGACATATGGATACGTAAACGTGTACCCCATCGTCTGCTTCCACTGGACGCGCTGCATCGACTGGCGGGGAGTGCCGCCGCGACGTCCGCATATCGGCGATCGCGAGCAACCCGGGACGGCGCCGGCCGGAGGCGCTGCTCCTCGGGCAGCCGCACCTGCCCCTCTGCCGCCGCGTCCAGCTCCACCTTCGCGCTGGGGGACCGTTACCTTGCCGTCGGGATCGACGATGGTCCGGCCCGTGGGATCGGGAAACGATCCCTGAAGAAACCACGCGGGCGTCTCTCCAACCGCCGGCCCCTCGACCAGTGGCTTCGTTTGCGAGAATGCCAACGTCGCAGCGAGCCAGACACCAAGCGCCACCACTCCCGTCACGCGTCCCTTCATCTCAGCCTCCATACGTATCGAACCGGTGCCCCATATCATAGGGAAAGCGCCTCCGAAATGCCCGAGTTAAACGGCGTTGCACACACTTTTGCACTGATCCTGTACATCACAAAAACTCATCCTTGACCGCCTGCGCGTGCAGGCGCACTATCGTTTCGGCCTCGCGGTACTCCTGATAGTCACGACTTGGCTGGCGTTCGAAACCGACGCGTCCCACGTTTAATCGTGTAGCAACTCGATCGGTACGCGTCCAATAAAACAACCAGGTGAGGAACTTGATCATGCCAACGAGAAGGGCTGCCGGCGCAGCGACGATAGCCACACTCGGTTTGCTTCTCGGTCTTCTCTCCATGCAGGCGCGCGGCGACGCCCAGGCACAGCCACAAGCCCCGGCTTATGGAACTGAAGAGGACTTCGGTTATGGATACCTGACGCCCGAGCAGCGCGAGGGACGCAACACCTGGTACTTCTGGACGGGCGGCAATCAGAAATTCTGGGTGAAGATGGCCCAGCTCACCGAAGGCAACGTTAACCTGCTCGCGTATGTCGATTCACGGCTTCACGGGAGACGGTTCGCCACGCTCGGCGCCATCACGCAGCCCGGTTGCAAGCCCGCGACGGGACCTGACAAATACGGGTTGTGGATGGACGTCTGCGACCAGCCGCCTGTTCCAGGAATCGAGGGCCTGGCCAGCGGCATCACCGGGCTCCGGCGTTTCGACAACCCGAACTTCAATCCCGCGGCGTGGAACGCCGAAGCGTATTTCAAGAACCCCGGCAAGACCGAGCCGCCCTATCTGATCGGCATGACCTGCGGCTTCTGCCACATCGGGTTCAACCCGCTCAACCCGCCAGAGAATCCCGAGCTGCCGCGGTGGGCGAACCTCGCGGGCACCATCGGCAACCAGTTCTGGGAAGAAGGCCGCCTGTTCAACCTGCGGATGCCGTCGACTGATTTTCGCTGGCACGTAGGCAACCGCCAGCCCGCCGGCACATCGGACACGTCGCGCTTCGCGACCGACCACATCAACAACCCGAACGCGATCAACTCGATCTTCAACCTCGAGTTCAGGCCGACGCAGATCGAGGAGATGGCCGACGGCTCGAAGGTAGCCGTGCACCACATCCTGAAGGACGGAGCCGACTCGATCGGCATCGCGGGTGCATCGTTGCGCGTCTACATCAACATCGGCATGTGCTCGGACTACTGGATCACCCTGCACGACCCGGTGAACGGGCGCACGACCCAGAAGCCGTTCGACATGGCGTACGCCCGCGCGAACTGCGCCGACTGGCGCGCCACCGAAGCGCGCATGGCCAATGCCGAAGCGTTTCTGAAGACCATGAAGCCGCTGCACCTGCGGGATGCGCCCGGCGGCGGCGCGGCGATTACGTCCGATGCCGCGATGCTGCAGCGCGGCAAGATCGCGTTTGCCGACAAATGCGCGCAGTGCCACTCGAGCAAGCAGCCGCCCGCCGAGATCGCGTCCGACCTGGCCCGCGCCACCGCGTGGTATCGCGAGTCCGTGCTCGCCGACGACTTCCTCGAACGGAACTTCCTGTCCGACGATCGCCGCTACCCCGTCTCGCAGCTCGGCACGAACATCGCGCGCGCCGCGGCGACCAACGCGACCGCCGGCAACGTGTGGGCGCAGTTCTCGTCGGTCACCTACAAGAACCAGCCCGCGATCGGCCGCATTCAGAATCTGTACAACCCCCGCGACCCGGACAAACCGATCGAGTTCGAGCTGAAGGGAGGCGGCCGCGGCTACTACCGCACGCCCACGCTCATCTCGATGTGGGCGACCGCGCCGTACCTGCACAACAACGCGCTCGGCATGTACCTCAAAGACCCTTCGGTGCACGGCCGTCTGCTCGCCTATCAGGACGCCGCCGAAAAACTGCTGTGGCCCGAGCGGCGTCTTGGCGTCCAGTCCATCGGCGTCACGTCGATCGACAGCGAGCTCCGGGTTCCCGACCGCGACAGGCCGCTCAAGGTGCCGGCCGGCACGCCCGTCGACCTCATCGCGCGCGTCGACCCGCGCGAGATACCAGCGATCGCGCGTAGCCGCGTCATCCTCAATGTGCTCTCGGACGAGGCGCTTTTCCGCGGCCTGATCCGCAGAAATCAGGCGCCCGATTTCGTGCTCGACCGTGGCCACCTGTTTGGCACCGAGCTGTCGGATGACGACAAGCGTGCCCTTATCGAATTCATGAAGACCTTCTGACATGTATCCACATCTCTTCTCCCCAATCGCGTTCCGCACGTTCACGGCGAAGAACCGCATCTTCCGCTCGAATGTCTCCGGGCGCTTCGACAACTACGACGGCTCTGGCACCCAGACCCGCATCAACTGGGAGCTGAAATTCGCGCGCGGCGGCGTCGGCGCGATCATCTCGTCGTTCGTGCCGGTGGCGATGCGCGGCCGCATCATGCCGAACTACGCGACGATCGACCGCGACGAGCGCATTCCATTCTGGAAAGAGCTCATCAAGCAGGTCCACAACGAAAGCGACTGCAAGTACCTCATCCAGTTGAGCCACGGCGGAAGACAGCGCGACGTGCCTGGCATCGAATACGCGAAGGGCCTCAGCTCGACCGACCGGGCCGATCCGCTGCACGGCTTCGAATGCGAGCGGATGACTCTGGAGCAGATCGGCGACGTCGCTCGCGCGTTCGGCGCGGCAGCCGGGCGGGCGCGGAAGGCCGGCGCCGACGGCGTCGAGCTGCACGGCGCCAACGGGTACTTGATCACGCAGTTCCTCAGCTCGGGGATCAACGACCGCAAGGACGACTATGGCGGCGCGCTGCCGAACCGCGCGCGCTTTTTGCTCGACATCGTCCGTGAGATTCGCAAGGAGGTCGGCAAGGACTTTCACCTTCAGATGAAGATCAGCGCCATCGAGTACAACGACGCGCTCGACGATGACGAGGCCAAGGGGAACACGCTCGAGGATTCGGTGCAGGTGTGCAAGTGGCTCGAAGAGGCCGGCGTCGACGCGATCCATGTGTCGTCAGGTTCCTATTTTCCCCACCCGAAGAATCCGGCCGGCGATCTGCCGATTGACGAGCTGAAGAAAACCTACGACACGCTGATATCAAGCGGGCTGCTGACGTTCCGCAATTACCTGTTCTTCCGCTTCCGTACGACCGGGGAGATCTTCAAACGCCGCTGGGAGAAGGCCCGCGGCGACAAAACGCTCATCGAAGGTATGAACCTGCCGAATGCGCATCGCATCAAGCAGGCCGTGAGCATTCCGGTGCTGTGCACCGGCGGATTTCAGACGGCGGCGATCATCGAGCAGGCGCTCGCCGACGGGCTGTGCGATGTGGTGACGATGGCCCGGCCGCTGATTGCGAACAACGATCTGGTGCAGATGTTCGCGCGCGGCGAAGGTCGTCCAGCGCGTCCCTGCACGTACTGCAATAAGTGCCTGGTGAACGCCGTGGAGAATCCTCTGGGCTGTTACGAGCTCGAGCGATTCAGTTCGCACGACGAGATGATCGCCCAGATTATGTCGGTGTTCACGCCACCGCCCTTCGCGTCATGATTAGTCGTTGGGGCCCCATCGCCCCGCGCCACTTGCGGCGTAGATCCGGGGTCGTGTTCGCCGCCGCTGCGCTCGCCCTTTTGCTCGTGGCGGGCGCCGGCGCCCAGCAGCCGCAGGATCAGTCCTCGTTTACCGACATCGACGAGCACTTCAAGTACGGCTCGGTCGGCACGGAGGAACGAGTGGGCCTTCCGTACTGGATCTGGCGCGTGTTGCCGCAGATTTTCGAAGACAAGCTGCCGAAGCGGCCCGGCTCGGGTTACGAGCGGCTCGGGTTCATGCCCGGGCCAGGACGTCCGGCGCAGTCGCGGCCGATCGGCACCTCGTATCTGCAAGACCAAGTCGTGCTCGTGGGCCTGAATTGCGCCACCTGCCACGTCGGCTCGTACCGCGAGACACCCACGAGCCCGCGCCAGATCGTCTCGGGCATGCCTGCCAATCAGATGGACCTGCAGGGGTACGCCAATTTTCTGACCGCGTGCGCGCAGGATCCCCGCTTCGACTCCTCCACCATCATGGCGGCGATACGCAAAGAGAATCCCGAGATGTCGTGGCTCGAAGGATTGCGCTACCGGTTCGCCATCGGCGCCACGAAGAAAGGCATTCTCGAACGCGCGCGCGACAATGCCTGGTTCAACACGCGCCCACCGCAGGGAGTCGGCCGCGTCGACACGTTCAATCCGTACAAGGTGCTGTTGAAACTGCCGATGGACGACCATGTTGGCACCGTCGACCTGCCGTCGCTCTGGAATCAGCGCATGCGGCAAGGGATGTCGTTGCACTGGGACGGCAACAACAACTCCGTGGAGGAACGGAACAAGAGCGCGGCTATCGGCGCGGGTGCGACGCCACAGTCGCTCAACCTGCTCTCTTTGCGGCGCATCGAGAACTGGATACTCGACCTGAAACCGCCGCCGTTCCCCGCCGCGCGCATCGACAGCCGGCTCGCGGCGACGGGCGCCGGCATCTACAAGCAGGAATGCGCGAGCTGTCATGCGCCCGACGGCGCGTACGTCGGGAAGGTGACTCCCCTTGCCGAGATCAAGACCGATCCTGGGCGTCTCGAATCCTTCACGGCGGAACTGACCGCGCGCATGAACACCATTGGCGAAGGGCGGTCGTGGCGCTTCAGTCACTTCGTCAAGACCAACGGCTACGCCAATATGCCGCTCGACGGCCTGTGGCTGCGCGCGCCATACCTGCACAACGGATCGGTGCCCGACCTGCGCGGCCTGCTCTTCCCGGACGAGCGTCCAGCTGTCTTCTATCGGGGATACGACGTCTACGACTGGACGCGGATGGGATTCACCAGCAGCGGTCCGGAGGCCGAATCCGAAGGCGTTCGTTTCGACACCACGTTGAGGGGCAACGCCAATGGCGGGCACTTGTACGGGACGACGTTGCCCGTGCCCGACAGGCTGGCGCTGATCGAATACATGAAGACGTTCTGAAATGAGATCCATCGTGCAGCGGCTCGCAGCCGTACTTGCCGTATTTTGCTGCGCCCTGCTTGCGGGCGCGGCGATCGATGCCTCGCAGAACGCGCCCCGCGCCACGTTCGACAACCCCGAGGAGCAGTTCAAATACGGATCGATCGGCATCGAGTCGGAAGAGGGATTTCCCTACTGGCTCTGGCAGGCTCTGCCGCGCGTATTCGCCGACAAGTTGCCGAAGCCCGGCGGCTACGACTCGTTCGGGTTCGTGTGGGAGCCCGGCCACGAGTTGCCGGTCGGGTTTTCGACAGCAGATCAGTTCGGCGGCCCGCGCGTAGCCGTCAATTGCGCGTTCTGCCACACCAGCGCTTACCGGCTCGAGCCCGCGGGACCCAGGACGCTCGTCATGGCCGGTCCGGGCAACCTCGTCAACCCGCAGGCCTACGCGCGTTTTCTTTACACCGTCGCGGACGATCCGCGCTTCAATGCCGGCGAGCTGCTGAAGGCCATCGACGGCCTGACGAACCTCTCGTGGATGCGGCGGATGCAGTATCGAATGCTGCTCATCCCTGGCACACGCCGCGCGCTCCAGCGGCAGAAAAAGCAGTTCGCGTGGATGGATCGCAACCCCGACTGGGGCCCCGGCCGCATCGATCCGTTCAATCCGATCAGGTTCCGGCTGTTGAAGCAGCCGATCGATACGAGCATCGGCAACGCCGACATGATGCCGCTGTGGAAGATGAAAGGGCGTACGGCGATCCATTGGGACGGGCTGACGACGTCGTTTCACGAGTCGATGCTGAGCAGCGGCATCGGCAACGGCGCGAGCAAAAAGTCGATCAACCTGGCGAATCTGGGGCGGCTCGAGCAATGGCTGTCAGAACTGCCCTCCCCTCGTTATCCGCTTCCCATCAACGCGCCGCTGTCGACGCAGGGCGGGAAGCTTTTTGTACAGCACTGCGCCTCGTGTCATGCGTTGGGCGGCCCGGAAGCGCGCGCGGTCATTCCCATCGGAGAGGTGGGCACCGACCGGCATCGCCTGGACATGTGGACGTCGGCGTCTGCGGCGGCCTTCAACGCGTTCGCTGACGGCTACCCATGGGATTTCACGAAGTTCCGCAAGACCGACGGGTACGTGGCTGTTCCGCTCGACGGAGTGTGGCTGCGGGCGCCCTACCTCCACAACGGCTCGGTTCCGTCGCTTGAGGACCTGCTCGAGCCCCCGGAGCGCCGGCCCAGAGTTTTTTACCGCGGCTACGACCTCTTCGATCCGGAACGCGTGGGATTCGTCTACTCCGGCGATGTCGCCGAGCGGGACGGCACGCGCTACGACACGACGCTTCCGGGAAATGGCAACGGCGGCCACCTGTATGGCACAAACCTCACAGCCGACGAGAAGCGCGCACTGATCGAATTTCTAAAGATGTTGTAAGACGACAACACCCACGTGATTGAGCGTACATGGCGAGTGGGAGGCAAAGTGCGCCTCCCGTCGTTGGGGTTGGAAGTTGCCGTCCTCCGTGAAGTGGGGACGAGCGAAGCTGTCACTCTTTATAGCAACGCGCGTGCCGTCGTTTTGAGGGCTTTTCCGTCCGCTTTCACTACAACTAAGATTGCTGCGTGAAGTTTTCGGCGCGCATCCTCGCCAGCCTCAGCTTTTGCCATCTGCTCAACGACCTCATGCAGTCGCTGCTCCCGTCGATTTACCCGCTGCTGAAAGTGTCGTTCGGTCTCAGCTTCAGGCAAATCGGGCTCATCACGCTCGTCAACCAGATCACGGCGTCGCTGCTGCAGCCGGTCATCGGCGTCTACACCGATCGCCGGCCGCAGCCATACTCGCTCGCGACGGGCATGGGATTCACGCTCGTCGGGATGCTGCTGCTGGGATTCGGTCCGAGGTTCGAGGCCGTGCTCGGAGCCGCGGCGCTTGTCGGGCTCGGCTCCGCGGTGTTCCATCCCGAGTCGTCGCGGATCGCGCGGCTTGCGTCAGGGGGACGCCACGGGCTGGCGCAGGCGTTCTTTCAGGTCGGCGGAAACGTCGGCTCCGCAGTCGGGCCGCTCCTGGCCGCATTTCTGGTGTTGCCGTACGGCCGCAGGAGCATCGCCTGGTTCGCGTTGACCGCGCTTGTCGGGATTGCCTTCCTTTGGAACGTCGGCAATTGGTACAAGCAGACGGGCGTCTTCAATCCGGCCGCGCCGTCTCAGCCGGCGGTCCGCGCACCCCTGACACGCCGGCAGACGCGCATCGCGCTGGCGCTGCTGCTGGGCTTGATATTTTCGAAATACATCTACCTCGCGAGCTTCGGCAGTTACTACACGTTCTATTTGATGAGCCGTTTCAACTTGTCGGTGCGCAGCGCCCAGATCCACCTGTTCCTGTTTCTCGGCGCTGTCGCGGCAGGGACGATCTTCGGCGGCCCGATTGGCGACCGGTTCGGACGAAGACGCGTCATTCTGTGGTCGATCCTCGGGGTCGTGCCGTTCTCGCTCGCGCTTCCCTATGTCGGGCTGTTCTGGACGCGGGCGCTTTCGATTGTCATCGGCCTGATCCTCGCCTCGGCCTTCTCGGCGATCATCGTCTACGCTCAGGAGCTCGTTCCGGGCCGGGTTGGAACCATCTCTGGCCTGTTCTTCGGCTTCGCGTTCGGCATCGCGGGAATCGGCGCCGCGGTGCTCGGCGAGCTGGCCGATCGCACCAGCATTGCCACGGTCTATCACGTGTGCTCGTACCTCCCGATCATCGGCGTGCTCGGTTTCTGGCTGCCCAGGGTAGGTGGGGAGGCGGTAGATGGTAGGCGGTAGATGCGCGTGGTGCTACTCTCGGGCCATGGTCCAGACACTAGGCGTGTTGTTGCTCCTCAGCGCATCGCTGCTCGCGCAAACGCCAGAGGCTGGCTGGCTCGATAGTCCGTTGAAGAACTGGAACGTAGCCGGGCGGCCTCTGCCTCGCGCGATGCCGAACGGCGAGACGATTGCCGAAATTTCGAAGCGATGCGCGATGCCGTCGTTGATGGGCACACCGGGCGAGCAGGCACTGTCCGGGGCGGGATGGCTTCCTCTCCATGTGTTCGATCGACAGATCGTGCAGCGTGATGTCGAGGTCGTCGGCGGCCTTGCCGGCGCAGACGGCATGTGCCGTCCCACCCAGTTCAACGTGTTCGTCTTCGTCAAGGGACAGTTGGCCGGCACCCTCTCCCCGTCCGACATGGACTCGAGAACTGACGGCAGCATCGGCGGCGGGGTTCGGCTCGCCGAAGATGACACGATCTCCGCCGAGTTCGCCCGCTACACGAACGCCGATCCCCTTTGTTGTCCTTCGGGGCGTGTCACGGTCCGATACCGGATCGATCGCACCTCGTCTCTGCCTGTGGTCGTTCCGGTCAGGATTCAGCCGACGCGGCAATAGTCGGCGATGGCGAGAATCTTGCTCAGGAACCCGCCATGGGTATGAGCCAGCAAATCAAGCAATATGCAACTCGAAGGGCGACGCGCAAGTTGACGCGCGCCATACCGTGGCTGGGCGCGGTCGTCGCGCTGCTGACGGTCGCAGGGGCAATTCGACGGAAGGGATTGTTTGGCGGTGCCCTGGACACGGCGCTCGACTTCACGCCTGTCGTCGGCACGCTGAAGAACGTGGCCGAGGTCGGACGCGGACGCGACTTCATCAGCGACAAGCCGCGTCCCGTAGCGAGCCCCTACTCTACCGGAGGCTGAGCGACAACGACAGGCGCGAGCCGTTCGACCTTACCCGCAACGATTTCCATCTGGGCAAGGGTCGTGAACTTGTGCGCGCCGAGCACGCGCTGGATACAACCTCGCTGAAGCTGCTGCGTTCTCAACGCCGCGATGACGACGAATTCAAAGGCGTTTGACAGTGGCGATCGGTTAATCATCAGACGTGCCTCTCCCTGAAACGGAGTCAGTCGGTACTTCGAGAGGCTGTGGCTGACCTGGCACTCGCGTCACGAGGGCGGCAGCAGCTCGAAAAGTAGGAACGTCAACTATAGCTCAAAAAACCGGCGCGGCTGCCGGAATCGGGTGCGTGCGCCAATCTGTGATCAGTTGTGCACCGGTCACGCGGCGCGTTCAACGCGGCCGCGAAGCGCAGCCAGATCCGACGCAATCGCTGACAGTTCCCTGGCGGCCGACGCGAGCTTCTCCTCTTCGGCACGAACGAAACGGCTATAGGGCGCCACGCCGGCGCGGATGCGCTCGGTGGCCCGCACGATCTCTTTCTTGAACTGAGCCCGAAGGGCTTCGCCGAGCCGCTGACGCACCTCGGCGATCTTCTTCCGCATCTCCTCCTTGCCCTTCTTGCGCTTCGCTGGAATCATGAAAAATCCAATAGCGGCAATGACAGACGCCATCACGAGGCCCGTGACATCGGCTGCCGCCGTAGACGCGGCAATCGTCACGATCGCTCCCAACCCCACAGCCCCTGCGCCTACTGCGGCTGCGGTCGCAACCGCATTGCGCGCGCCGTCAGCCAGCTCGCTCGCTTCCTTCTGCCGGTCGTAGCCGTCCACGACACGCTGCGCTTCGCGCCCAACCGAATCGATCATGCGCCGGCGGTCGACGTGAAAGCGCTCGGTGTCGGGATTCTCAATCAACTGTCCCGCATACTGCTGACGGCGCTTGGCGAGGTGGGCCGTGATCCCCTGCCAGTGCCGCACATCCGCGTCGATCATCCAGTCGATCAGCTCGCCCACCTTCCGCTCGATTTGCTGCGGGGCGTCGGCGACGACCTGGCGCTCGAACGCCTCCTGCACGCGGCTGCGATTCAGGAGATCCATCACGCGGCCGATCCGCATCGTGTCGTCGAAGAAATGATTGCCGCGGCGCTCCATCTCGAGCAGCACGTTCTCCACGTCGGCCATTCGCAGCTCGAAATCGCGCTCCATGTCGCGCTGGTACATCACCAGCTGACTCTCGACCTGCTCGAGCGTGGCCAGATCGTCCTTCAGCAGCGCCTGGCGATCGCACAGCGATGCGCGCTGCCGTTCGGTCACCGCGGTGGCGACGCCGATGGGATTCAGCAGCTTGAGCTGCGCGCGGCCCGACGCGTTCAGCGTGGCGGTAATGTATTGCTCGAGCGCCTCGAAGCCGCTCGCGGCCCACACCGATGGTTCTCCCCTCTTGGCGCGGAGCGCGAGCTTGGCGCTCACAAAGAAAATGTCGGGCTCGAACCCCAGCAGCATGCGGGCGTTGTCGGCGACGAACGATCGAATTTCAGCAACCTGCGTCGCGCCCTCGAGAATGTCGCTCTTGTTCACGACCACGACGATCTTCTTGCCCCACGCCCGAATCTGTTCCATGAAGCGCCGCTCTGTCTCGGTGAACGGGCGATCGGCGGACGTGACGAAAAAGACCATATCGGAGCGCGGGATGAAGTCGGCCGTCATCACTTCGTGTTCGCGGATGATGGCGTTCGTCCCAGGAGTATCGACGATGCGGATTTCCTTGAGCAGCTCCACCGGGGCCTTGACGACGAGCTGATTGGCCTGGCGGACTGCGTGCTCGGCATGGTCGCCGTGTTCGAGGATCGTGATGATGGCGGTCGTCGGCGTGACGCCTTCCTGCAGGACGGGCTGACCGACGAGCGCGTTGATGAACGCGCTTTTACCCGCGTTGAATTCGCCGACGACGACCAGCAGAAATATCTCGTCGAGCTGCGCGATCGACTGGTCGAGCGCCGACTGTTGTTCGCCGCTGGCGTCGATGCGCGCGAGCGCGGCGCGGAGGCGCATCAGCAGACCCCGTTCTTCCCGCAGGAGTGCATCCTGTCGATCGGACAGTACGCGGGTCAGCACAGAGCGGTACGATGCACGAATCAGACCACTCGCCAAACGGGAGGGTTACTGCGCCGCGAGCGTAGTCACAAGAGACATAGTGATGCGATACACACGCGCCATTACATTGCGATCGACAAGGACGGAGGTGTCAGCAGGCGAATGTATCGTCTCGAGGATGCGGGGTGTAAATCCAGGCTGCAGGCCGGACTCCTTGCCGCCGTTGACCAGCAGCCAGAGCTGGTGCGCCTGCAGCGCTGGTACGGTCGCCATCGACACCGCGGGAATACCACCCTTTTGGAAGCTGATGTCGTCGCTTGGCGGCATACGGGGAAACTCAATACACGCGAGTGCGAGTTCCCTGCAAGAGTCACGAACGCCGTCGAGCGCGAAGCCGTTTGATGCCGTCCGCGGCCCGATCATGAGGGTGTCGCCGAAGGCGTTGACGTCGAGGTTCACCATCACGCGCATGGACCGATCGCGATGGGCCCGGACGAACTCCGCTGACCCGAGCAGGCCAAGTTCCTCCATATCGAAAAACACAATCCTCGTCTGCGCTCGCAACCGCGTCTTCGACAAGGCCTCGGCCAGCCGCACCAGGATCACGGTAGACGCGGCATTATCCACAGCGCCCTTGCTGAGCGTGCCGTCAGGGAGCCGCGCCGCATCGTAATGGGCGCCAATCACGATTTCCGGGCTGCGTCCCGGGATCGTGATGACGATATTGCGACCTTGCGTTCGTGGCTCTCCCTTGCGCGGCTCAATCGAAAACGGCTCGACGGCGAAGGCGATATGCTGCTCTGCAAGCATGGCGGTGAGGGCGTCGAATCGCGCCTCGTTCGTCTCACGTTCGAGGCGCGCGACATCGTCCTGCGCCCTGGAGAAGAGCGGCGCCACGATCGCGATGGCGGGCGGCGGCATCGTTCGGACGGCGCACGCTGCGAGCGCGAGCGACGCAGCCATGGACACAAGCGAGTAAAATCGTCCCGTCGTCATTCACTGAGGAGCCTAACCTTTGTTTCAGTCTTTTCTCAAACAGCACGATGCCGCGGCCTGGCAGCGCACGATCGAGGCGCTTTTGCCCCACATTCACGAGGTCGATCGGCAGGCTACGCAGATCTGGTTTCACTTCTTCCCACTGGAGCTCGCCGACGCGATCAACGAGACTGCCGACCTCGCGCAGCTGGTGTTGACGCTGAGGCTGGAAGGCAACTTTCGCCTGTCCGATCAAGTCGACTCGAGCCATTGGTTTCTGTACGGCCATCGTTACTGGCCGAAGGTGAAGGCAGCCATCGTGGCGCATGCCGAATCGAAGGTTGCGCCCCCGAGCCTCGAGCTCGCGGCGCTGATTCGGGACATCGCGAAAGGGATCGAAGCCGATGACTCACTGCTCGTCGGCATTTGTGCTGTCGGGTTGATGACGCTGCAACAGGTCGGGCTTGACGTGTTACGCGCGTCATCAGGTGCCGTTCAGCCGCCGCAAGGGGTGCTGGCGAAAAGACCGGCCCAGATTGTCGCCGCTCGCAACAAGAACGACGGCCAGGGGATTCTGGGTGTGTTTCGCGGCATTCGCGCGCAATACACGGTAAGGTTCGACGAGCGCCGGCACAACGCGCGATTTACGGTAATCAACCAGCAGCACTTGACGACCGCGTCGGCGAACGACACGCGCGATTACTCGGGAGAGGGTCCGCACCACCGTGGTACTACGGAGGGACCCATTCCCGCACAGTGCCGCACGGCATCGTGTGGCACATGCTGGGTGGGCATTCTTGGCGGCAACGATCATCTGTCGCCGGTCGACGTCCACGAGAAGAAGCGGATGAAGGAGTTTGGCTACGTCCTGTCGGATGAGCCGAGGCCGGTGATCCGCCTGGCGTGCCAGGCGGTCGCATCAGGGAACATCACGCTCGTCATTCCGCCCTGGAACGGCTTCATTGGGAAGCGTAAGGGATCTCGCGAAACATCGGCAGTCCCGCAGCGGCAATGACCTCCTCCAGGCCGCGGCGGGTGTGGAACTCCATGCCGTCGCGGTTGATCACAACCGTGTTCGGGTAGCTCGGCGCCAGCCTGCGGAATTCGGCGTCGATGAGGCGAAACCGACGGACCATGTTGTCGGCCGCCTCGTGCGGCCGGCTTCGCAGCTTGATGTGCTTTTCTATGGTGTCGACGCCCGACGTGAGGACGATCACCCGCTCCGGGTTCCACCAGTCGCCGATGGAAAGCACCTCGCGCAGCGCGGGATGATCCTCGCGGGGATATTCGGCCATGTGCGCCTCGAGCGTGATGCGGGCGCCTTCGAAGAAGATGACGCGATCGGGCCGGTCGTGCTCGGCCGCGTCCCGGTAGTTCGCGTCGTAAATGCGCGCGAAGTACTCCGTAACGCCTGCGGCATTGCGCCCGGCGGCGATGTCTTCGAGCATGCGCGTGGCCCACACGCCCTCTTCGCCCTCACCATAGGTCCCGTTGTGATAGAGGTCGCCGAGCTGGCGAATCAGCGTGCTCTTGCCGATGCCGGGGCCGCCGACGATGGCCACACGCATCAGATGTCGACGCTCACGACGCTGGTGACTTCCTCCACGCTGGAGAGCCCTTCGGTCAGCAGCCACGCCGAATAGCGCTTCAGGTCGATCATGCCTTCTTCGACGGCCGTAGCGTGGATGTCTTCGGATCGCGCCGCCGATCCGATCATCGCGCGGAGTCGCGGCGTGACTCTCATGACTTCGTAGACGCCGACCCTGCCTCGGACTCCTTTGCCGCCGCACGCAGCGCACCCTTTGGCGCGAAAAATCGTCGCGCCTTCTGACAGGCCCCAGAACCGCGCGATGTTGCCGTCCGCGACAGCCGGCTCTCTGCATTGCTGGCACAGGCGGCGCGCAAGCCGCTGCGCGATGACGCCGATCGTCGAGGAAGACACCAGGAAGGGCTCGACCTCCATCTCGTGGAGCCGCGTGAAAGCGACCGCCGCGCTGTTGGTGTGCAGCGTGGTGAAGACGAGATGCCCGGTCAACGCCGCTTCGACGGCCGTCTTCGCGGTTTCCTTGTCGCGCGTCTCGCCGACGAGCAGCACGTCGGGATCCTGGCGGAGGAACGCCCGCAGCACGCTGGCAAACGTCAGCCCGATGGCCGAGTTGGCCTGGATCTGCGTGACCCCCGGCAGGTCGTACTCAATCGGATCCTCCGCCGTCGAAATGTTCACGCCTGGGTCGTTGATTTCCGCCAAAGCCGAATACAGCGTGGTCGTCTTGCCGGACCCTGTCGGGCCGGTGACGTAAATGATGCCGTACGGCTGCTCGATCATCTCGCGCACTAGCTTCAGGATATCCGGGTGATTGATGAGCTTGTCCAGTCCGAGCGTGGTGTTGGACCGGTCGAGAATCCGCATGCAGACTTTTTCGCCCCACTTGCCGGGCACCGTCGACACGCGAAAATCGATTGGTTTTGCGTCCATGCTCACGCTGATGCGGCCGTCCTGTGGGAGCCGCTTCTCGGCGATATCGAGGCGGCTCAGAATCTTGAACCGCGAAATCAGCCCCAGTTGCACGCGCTTGGGGAGTTTTTGCACGACCTGCAGGACCCCGTCGATGCGGAATCGGACGGTGACGTCGCCTTCCATCGGCTCGATGTGGATGTCGCTGGCGCCCTGCTTGATGGCCAGCCCCAGAATCGAGTTCGCCAGTTTGATGATCGGCGCATCTTCGGAAGCGCTCATCAAATCCTGCTTTGTCTCGGTTTTCTGGTCTTCGGTGTCCGCAGCGAGCTGCAGCTCGCGGATGAGATCGGACTCGAGCAGATCGACCGAGGGCGCGGCGGCCGGCCTGGCGGACGTGGGAGCACCCGCCGGACGCGCGGCCGGCTGGCGGTGAGGCTGGGAGGCGGCCTCGTCCTCGGCGACGAGCTGGGGGTAGGTCGACATGAACCGCTTGAAATCGTCTTCGGTGACGACGGCAGGTTCTATGAGCACACCCTTGATGACTCGCCGTACGTCGTCGAACGCCACGACATTCGACGGGTTAGTCATCGCGAGCGTCAGGCGATTATTGGCAAAGGAAACGGGGACGACCTTGTGCTCGTTGATGACCGCCAGCGGCAGCAGGCGCAGCACGCGAGGGTCGATTTTCACCCTCGACAGGTTCACGAAGTCGATGCCGACGTGACGATTCGCCGCTTCCAGCCGGTCGGCCAGGGCCGCCATCATCGTCCGAACGGCTGCCGGATGCTCGGCGAGCAGTTGATCGAAGTCGGATTGCTCAATGATTCCGCACGTCGTCGCTTCGAGGGCCACGACCGACGCGGCCCGCGGCTTTCGCGTCAGCAGCGCCATCTCGCCGAACATTTCCCCATCGCCGAGCTCCGCGAGCAGGAACTCGATGCCCGAATCGAGGTCTTTCCGCCGCACCGCGACACGCCCCGAGAGGATGAGGAACGCCGAATCCTCGCTGCTGCCCTCGCGGACGATGACCGCGCGAGGCGCGAACTCGCGGCGGCGCATCCGATGCTCGAGACGCGCGAGCGTCTCGGCAGACATGTCGGCGAACAACGGAAGGCGGCTGAGAAATGAAGCGCCAGAATTCATCAACGCGGGCATCTTACAACAGCAAAGTCGCGTATCATGTGTAGCGACATGAATCAACCGATGACCCGACGGTCGGCTCACGACGTCGGTGACGCCTGGACCACCGTCGACGCCACCGAGACCTACGAGATCGCCCGCTGGGGGCAAGGGTATTTCTCGATTGGCGAGAACGGACACGTCAAGATCCATCCGACGAAAGAGCCCGATCGGTCGATCGATCTGAAGCAGCTCATCGATCATCTGCAGCTCCGGGGCATCAGCCTGCCGACGCTGGTGCGGTTCCGCGATATCCTGCGGCACCGCCTGCAGGACATCCACGAAGCCTTCAAGGCCGCGATCACGCAGCACGAATACACGGGCAATTACGTGTGCGTGTATCCCATCAAGGTGAACCAGCAGCGGCAGGTCGTCGAAGAGGTCTTCAACTTCGGCAAGCCGTTCAAGTTCGGTCTGGAAGCGGGCTCCAAACCTGAATTGATCGCGGTGACGGCGATTGCCGACAACGACACGCCCATCATTTGCAACGGGTTCAAGGACGCGGAGTTCATCGAGCTGGCGATGCTGGCGCAGAAAATCGGGCGCAACATCATCCCGGTCGTCGAGAAGTACACCGAGCTCGATTTGATTCTCGAGCACGCCGAGCGCATCGGCGTTCGGCCGAAGATCGGCATGCGCGTCAAGCTGGCGGCTCGGGGCGGCGGCCGCTGGCAGTCATCGGGCGGATACCGTTCGAAGTTCGGTCTGACGGTTGCCGAGATTCTGCAGGGGCTCAACGAGCTGAAGACGCGCGGCATGGAAGACTGCCTGCAGCTGCTGCACTTTCACCTCGGCAGCCAGATACCCAACATCCGTATCGTCAAAGGGGCGCTCAACGAGGCGGCACGCGTCTATGTCGAGCTCGTACAGTCCGGCGCGGGCCTCAAATACATGGATGTCGGCGGCGGCCTCGGGGTCGATTACGACGGCTCGCAGACCAACTTCGAGTCGAGCGTCAACTACACGCTCCAGGAATACGCCAACGACGTCGTCTATCACCTGCAGACCGTGTGCGACGAGGCGAAGGTCGCGCACCCGACGATCATCTCAGAGAGCGGGCGCGCCATCGTGGCGCATCACAGCCTCCTGGTCTTCAACGTGCTTGGGGCGTCCGGCTTCGGCACCGACGAGGTGCCCGCGGCCGCAACACCGGAAATGGAACGGCCGCTCGTCGATCTCATCGAGACCTATACCAGCCTCAACGTGCGCAACGCCCTGGAGAGCTACCACGACGCGCAGCAGGCGCTCGACATGGCGATCAACATGTTTTCGACCGGCTATCTGCCGCTCGTCCAGCGATCGCAGGCCGAGAGTCTGTACTGGGCGATTTGCATGAAGCTGCAGAAGCTGGTCAAGACGATGGAGGAAGTGCCGGAGGATCTGCAGCACCTCGACGAGTCGCTGTCGGATACCTACTTCTGCAACTTCTCGCTGTTCCAGTCGGTGCCCGACAGCTGGGCGATCAAGCAGTTGTTTCCGATCATGCCGATTCACCGGCTGAACGAGCCGCCGACGCGCCACGCCGTGCTCGGCGACATCACCTGCGATTCGGACGGCAAAGTCGATCAGTTCATCGATCGCCGCGATGTGCGGCGGACGCTTCCCTTGCACGCGTTCAACGGATCGCCCTATTACCTGGGCGTGTTTCTGGTGGGTGCGTATCAGGAAATTCTCGGCGACCTGCACAACCTGTACGGCGACACACACGCGGTGCACGTCAGCCTCGACGCCGACAACCGGGTGGTGCTGGACGCCGTCATCAAGGGAGACACGGTTCGCGAGGTGCTGTCGTACGTGCAGTTCGACGGCGAGGCGCTGATCACGAAGCTGCGCGCAGACGTCGAAGCCGCGGTGCGCGACGGCCGGATCGACTACGAAGAGTCAGGCCGCCTCGTGCAGTTCTTCGAAGACGGGTTGCACGGGTATACCTACCTGGAAGAGCGGAAAACCTAAGAGTCGAAAAGAGTCCCCGAGTCGGAGTCGCGGAGTCGGATACGCGAAGGCGGGACTGGAATAGAGCTCAAAAGACCAGGAGGTCTTCGAAAACACCTCCTGATCTTCTGACCTTCTGTCTAAGTGGCTCTACTTATTACTGTCCGACCGGGCGTGTACTGACCGGTTTGATCGCATCAAGTTCGTCGTAGATAACCTGCACGTTCGACCGAAGGCGTGCCTCGGCGGCGGGTGCGTACCCCTGATACTTCGCCGGCATCGTCCAGGTCTTCACCACTTCCTCGACGCTCTTCCCCGCTTTCTTCGCGGCTCGCACGCTGTCGGCGAACTCGCGATTGAATGTCGCATACTCCTGAATCTCTTGCGGCGTCATGTTGGTGCTGTGGCCCGTCACGAACGTGTCGGCGAGCTTGGCGAGCGTGCTGTGCGCCTTCGCGATCGTGTCGCCGATCTCGAGCCCGCTGCCGCCGTTGTTGGCGTCGAGCAACGGAAGATTCTTGCCAGAGACAATGTCACCGGCCGACACCACGCGCAGCGTCGGAAACAGCACCCACGCGTCGCCGTTCGTATGGCCCCGGCCCACGTAGTACAACTCGATCTGATCGGGCCCCTTGAACAGCGTCATGCGGTCCTTGAACGTGCGCTTCGGCAGGCCTTTTCCGCCGTTCTGCTCGAAGATGTTCGCCGGAGGCGGCGCGCCCGGTTTGCTGAGCCCCGTCACGGCCTTCATCGCCTTCATGTTGGTCGCGGTGTTTTCCTGAACGACGATGTCGACCGTCGCCGGGAATTCGACGTTGCCGCTCACGTGATCGCCGTGCGTGTGGGTGTTGATGATGGTCGTCACCGGCTTCGGGCTCAGCTCCTTGATCTTTGCCAGAATCGGCGCGCCCCATCCGGGGTTCTTGGTGTCGACGACGGTGATGCCGTTGGACTGGACGAAAACCGTGGTGTTGCCGCCGCCGCCCGTCAGGACGAACAGGTTGTCCTTGAGTTTCTGCACCTCGACGACCATCGGCTTCTCGCCGCCCTGCGCGACGACGTACGAGACAGCCCCGGCGGCGATGAGAACCGTGAGCACTACGATGCGTTTCATACCGCTCCTCCAGAGAAAAAGACCCGTTGCACGAACCAGAATACGCCGGCGAGCATCACAATGATGGACCCGGCAAACGCGAGCCGCCGTCCGGCGGCCTCGCTGCGCGATCGAATCCACACGAACAACGAGGCGACGAGGACGACGAACACCAGTTGCCCGATTTCGACGCCGACGTTGAACGCGAAGAGCGTCCAGCCCAGCGCCCTGCTCGGCAAATCCATCTCGCGAAGGACATTCGCGAAACCAAATCCGTGTATCAGCCCGAACGCAAACGCAATCCAGGCTCGCGTGTCGCGCCCGCCGGCGCCCACCAGCAGATTGTCCGCACCGACGTACACGATGCTGAGCGCTATTGCGGGCTCAATGGCATTTGCCGGCGGTATTACCGTGCCGAGCGTCGCAAGCGACAGCGTGATGCTGTGCGCTATGGTAAACGCGGTGACCACTGTCAGCAACTGTTTCATTGTGCCGCCAAGCAGGAGCAGCCCCGCAAGGAACAGCAGGTGATCCGGGCCGATCAGAATATGGTGGACGCCCGCGGGGACAAACCTGTCGAAAACCGCCCGAATGCCCTGCCGCGTGCCCGGGAAGTATTCGAACGCCCTGCGGTCCTTGTCGAGAATCGCCTGAGCCGCCACCGTGCCGCCCTCATAGACGTTCACAAAGGTCTTGTGCTGCGGATCGTAGGGGAACATCTGCGTGCGGACCTCGATGCGCCCGGGCGGGCGCAGCAGGGTAAAGCGGGCGCGCACGCGAACCGATTGTCGATCCGGCACGGCTTCGGGCGCGGACCATACAGCGCCCTGCAGAGCGACCCCATCCGCGGCAATGTGCAACCGATCCCGGAGCAGCCTGCCGATCGCATCTCGTTGAGCCTCGAGCGTGTCTGCCTCCAACAGCTTTTCGGCCGGCTGCACGTCCAGGTCGTGGCCGACATCGAACGTATGCATGACGACGCTGACGTCTACCGCGGCGGACTCAGGATGTACATCGATGTAGGTGAACGGAACCGGATGGGCGTACGCCTCCGTGCAAGTTCCGGTGAGGCAAGCAAGACAGAGCAGAATGAGCGCCGCGCGAATCATCGTACAGCGCCGCCATGGTAGCGTACGCACCAACCGGCCCGAGCTGTACGCCTCGCCAGAGAAAGAGTTGGAACTACTCGATGCCTAGCCCGTACGGGGAGGGACCGGGCAAGGCCTCGACCTTGCCCGGCCGTTTGGTAACGTCTAGGGGCAGGTCGCCGAGACCATCTTCAGGGATTCCACGCTGAACTGCTGGCGAGGAGCCTGTGCCCCGGCCGCACCGGCCGCGGCGTCAGCTCCAGCCTTCGCAGGTGATACCGTTCCGACGACTTCGACCTTGTGATTGGCGTGCGGCGTCAGATTGACGCTCGACGCCGGCTCAAGGTTGAAAGCCATCTTCGATGTGCCGGATGTGCCGACCGTGCTTGGCGCAGATGCTCCAGGCTTCGCAGCTTCGGCATTTTCGAGAATCCACGTTCCTGCGGACGTTCCCGGCTTGAGACAGCCGGTATAAGTCGCCTTGTTAGTGGCCGACGCAGAGGACGTCGGGGGTGTTGCGGGTTTTGGCGTAGTGGGCTGTTGGGCGGCAGGTTGATCGGCCGCGGGACGTTCAGGAGCGGGTGCCTGCGCCGTTGCTATAGCAGCTGTCAGGCAGAGTATCGCCGGAACGGCGTACAACGTTCGTGTCATCAGAGAGCCTCCTTGAAAGATAGTGTTGTTCGCCAGCTGTAATGCAGAAAGGAGGCCAGATTTCTCGCGGAAAATCCCGAGGATCTTGCACGATCGCCGGGCATGGGACAGGAAGGGCGTGAAAGTTTTACAGTGTGTGTTCAGTCGGTGACAAGGTCGGGGATTTTGCGAAACATTTCAGCCCGCAACGGCAGAATGAAGGAAAACCGGTAATCGCCATCCATTCGTCCGATCGGAATGCCTACCAGATTCCCACTGACATCGAGAACTCCACCACCTGATACGCCAGGATGGCCGTCTGTGAGACAGGAGATCAGGCCGCTATCCATGCGCTGGCCGACGTAACCCGTGCTGACGATGATGCCCTTGGAATAATCGTTGCCAAGCCGGAAGATCGGCTCGGCAAAGTCGTATGGATATTTGACATCGATCTGCAGCGCCGGCAGGTCGATGTCGTGGCGTACTTTGAGGATTGCCCAGTCGCCAGGATGCACTTCGACGTCGGCGTTGCCGCTGTCGATGACGGATGCATCGAGCTCCTTGCCGTTGTACACGATCTTCACGGACTGAATCCGGCGATCGCTTCGCGCGCCGTCAAGCGCACGAACACCATGCTTCACCGTGATGAAATATCCGCCGCCGAGATAACCGGCGGTGCCGTATCGCAGGGTGTTGGACTCATCGTACGCGTGAACCGGCACGAAGCTCGCGCGCCGTTCGCGAAGCACGCGGATCGGCACGAGCCCCATCTCGCGTTGAAGCTCGCCTTTGATATCCTGGACCAGGCGGTCGCGCGACGCCGCATCTGTTGCAGCCTTCTCGCGCGCCAGTTCGCCCGCCGTGCCGACGGCTCTGGCTTCGTCCTGCGTAACCTTTCCGCGCAGCTCAGCGATCGCTTCGTTGTTGGCGGCGATCCGCCGTTCGATGCGATCGCTGGAGAACCACGTGCCCATCGAGAAGCCGAAGCACACCATGGCTACACACAGGGTGACGAGACGTGCCAGGCGCAGACGCCGGAAGATTGGCATAGAGGTACCGCACGTCGCAGCAGACGACTGTCCACCGCGCCGCGAAAACATGAGTTGTGAGGAAATCTGAACGCTGGGGGCAGCTTTCAGAGACGTAACAAATGTACGACCGCGAATTGCCCAAGTCAAGGAGTTTGGAGTCTCCCAGAGTATGCTCCTCTCGATGAAGCACCTTACAGCTCTGACACTTGCCGCGCTGCTCGCGGCGGCATCCGTCGTTGCCCAGAATGTCACGGCAGCGGGTGTTCATCCCATCTCCGGCCGGCGCTTCGCGAACGTCATGGGTTGGCAGGGCGCCGAATGGCTGGAGCGATCGGAGCGGGAACTTGAAGAGGCCCCCGACAAAGCCCTCGACGCGCTCGGCACGCTGACAGGCCTGACTGTTGCGGATGTTGGCGCCGGTTCCGGTTATTTCACGGTTCGTCTCGGCGCGCGTGTTGGACCGAACGGACGCGTCTATGCCAACGACCTGCAGCCGGAGATGCTGAAAATGCTGGCCTCCCGGCTCGCGCGCGAGAACGTCCGGAACGTCACCCTCGTTCAAGGCGCCATTGACGACGTGAAGTTGCCTCCGGCCGCCATCGACCTGGTCCTGATGGTCGACGTGTACCACGAGTGTTCCGAGCCGCAGAAAATGCTGCGCGCGATTCGGACGTCATTGAAGCCTGGGGGCCGGCTCGTGCTGCTCGAATACAGAAAAGAAGACCCAGAGGTGCCCATACGCCTCGAGCACAAAATGTCGATCGCCGAAGCCAAGCTGGAGGTCGAAGCTGAAGGGTTCACTCTGTCCAGAGTGGACGATCGGCTGCCCCGCCAGCACATTTTGATCTTCGCGAAATAACACACGCGCTGTGCTGAATTAGCCCACCAACAGGCGCCATATGCCTGTAAGTACATGAAACAACGACACCTACCACGGGCACGCGAATTGCGAATCGATGCGGCGATGACAGGTTTCAGCGTCGATCGCCTGCTCGAGCGAGCTATGGTCGCAGGCAGCGCGTTTGCGCTTCTTGGCGGCGCAGCGGTTGTCGACGACCGCGTCCGCGGCCGTGCCGGCGAAGTGTTCGCGGGCAACGCGTTGAGCGAACTGTCAACGGCGCGCGAACATGTCTCGCGAGCCCTGCAACAGGCGGCCGATACGGTGGGCTATCAAAGCAGTGAACACGGCACGCTCGTGTTTTTCGTCGTCGCGGCGTCCATCCTCTTCTTCGTGATGCTGCGGACGTAGCACCCGCGCGTCTCATCTCTCCCGATACATTTTCCGGCTCGACTTCATGCAGGAGACTTTAAGATCTCCGGATGAAGACGCCGAACCGCCGCGAATTCATCAAGACCACAGCCGCCACGGCCGCAGCCCTCGCAAGCGGCCGGCTGCATCCGCAGGCCGCCGCGCAAATACTCACCGCACCCTCGGCTGATCCCCTCGTCCTCGAGCTCGCCAACGAGGCGCTCAACACTGCGCGCAGCGGAGGCGCGTCCTATGCGGACGCGCGTGTGGGCCGCTATCGTCGCCAGGACATCCACACTCGCGAGCGGCAGGTGACGGCGGTCGCCGATGACGAGTCTTATGGCATCGGCATCCGCACACTCGTGAACGGATGCTGGGGGTTCGCCGCCACAAGCACGATGACGCGGACCGGCGTGCAGAATGCCGCGCGCGAAGCGTTGACGCTGTCGCGCGCCGCAAAGACGGTTCAGCGGCGCCCGGTTGAGCTGGCGGCGTCGACCCCGGCCGTTGGCACGTGGATGACGCCGATACAACGTGACCCGATTGACGTGCCGCTCGAAGAGAAGATCGCCCTGCTCCTTCGCGCGAACGAAGCCGCGCTCAAAGTGAAGAACGTCCGCTTCGTCAACTCCGGGCTCCAATTGCTGCGCGAAGTGAAAACACTCGTCACCTCTGAGGGAACCAACGTCACGCAGACGTTCATCCGCGTCGGCCCCTCCTTCAGCGCGACCGCCATCGCCACAGGCGACTTTCAAACCTACGAACAAGAGCTTGCGCCTCGCGGCCAGGGATGGGAGTACGTCGAGTCGCTCGATATGCCTGGTAACGCCGAGAGATGGGCGTCGATCGCCGCCGAGAAGCTGGCGGCGAAAACTGTCGAGGCCGGGCAGTACGACCTGATTCTCGAACCGACGAACCTGTGGCTGACGATCCACGAATCGATTGGCCACCCCACAGAGCTTGATCGCGCGATCGGCCAGGAAGCGAACTATGCCGGCACCAGCTTCGTGGCGCCGCCCGAAAAGACGATCGGCAAGCTGAAGTACGGTCCCGAGTTCATGAACGTGCAGGCCGATCGCACGCAGCCGAATTCGTTGTCGCGCGTGGCGTGGGATGACGAAGGCGTGGCTGCAGACCAGTGGCTGATCGTCGACAAGGGCATCTTCAAGGACTACCAGACCACACGCGAGCAGGCGAAGTGGATCCAGCACCTCACTGGCGTCGATCGATCGCACGGATGCTCGTTTGCGGAATCGTGGAATGCCGTGCAGTTTCAGCGGATGCCGAATATCTCGCTCCTGCCGGGCGAGCGCGACATCTCGGTAGACGACATCGTTGCGGCAACCGACCGCGGCATTCTCATCAGGAACCGCGGATCGTGGTCGATCGACAACCAGCGCTACAACTTCCAGTTTTCGGGGCAGTCGTACCACGAAGTGCGCAACGGCAAGATCGTCGGCATGCTGCGCGACGTGGCATATCAGAGCACCACGCCGATCTTCTGGAACTCGATGGACATGATCGGAGGCAAATCGTCCTACTGGCTGGGCGGTGCGTTCAACGACGGCAAGGGGGAGCCGTCGCAGATCAGCTGCGTAAGTCATGGATGCCCGCCGTGCCGGTTCCGCAACGTGACGATCCTCAACACGGGACGCAAGTCATGACCCGCGAGGAAGCCAAGACGCTCGCCGATCGTGTGCTGGCGCTCAGCAAAGGGGCCGATCAGACCCGCGTCAACATCACCAGCAGCTGGAGCGGCAACACGCGCTTCGCCGATGCCAGCATCACCACGTCGGGGGGCATCACCGACGTGCTGGTTGAGGTGACGGTCACGGTTGGACGCCGCCGCGCGTCAGCCTCGACAAACGTGCTGGACGATGCCAGCCTGCGCCGTACGGTCGAGCTCGCGGCGCAGCTCGCCCGCTTGTCTCCGGACGACCCGGAGCTGATGCCCGAGCTCGGCCCGCAACAGCACGTGACCGTGAACGCGTACATCGAGGACACGGCCAACCTGACGCCTGCCGCGCGCGCCGCCGTGGTGCAGCGCGCCATCGACGGGACAGGCGGCGGCAAAATATTTTCGGCCGGCTTTCTTGACGCGCATGCGATCTCAGTCGCCGTCGCGACGAGCAGCGGCCTCTTTGCGTTTCATCGGACGACCGACGCCGAGCTCTCGATGACGGCGAGAACGCCGGATGGCACCGGCAGCGGCTGGGCCAGCGCGGGTTCGCGCGATTGGGGAAAGATCGACCCTGCCGCGATCGGCCGGGCGGCGGCGCGTAAGGCCGAATCGAGCCGAAACCCGCAGGCGCTCGAGGCGCGGCCCATGACGGCTGTTCTCGAACCGCAGGCCGTGAACGATCTCGTGCCGCTGCTTTCGGGCGCGCTCAATGCCCGCTCCGCGGACGAGGGCCGCAGCGCGTTTTCGAAACCGGGCGGCGGCACACGAATCGGCGAGAGGGTGATGGACGAGCGCGTCACGCTCTATTCAGATCCGGCCGATCCTGATCTGCTGGCGATGCCGTTCGACGTCGAGGGGCTCCCGCTGAAGCGGACGGTCTGGATTGAAAAGGGCGTGCTCAGGAATCTTTCGTACACGCGGTTCTGGGCGCAGCAGCAGAAGGTGCCGCCAACCGGCACCAACATCTACAACGGCAGCTCCAACGTGACGGGCGGCGGATTGAAGATGACGGGTGGCACGAAGACGACAGAACAGCTGATCGCCGGATGCGAGCATGGCGTGCTCGTCACCCACTTCTTCTATATTCGATCGCTCGAGCCGCGGACGGTGCTCTATACAGGTCTCACGCGCGATGGCGCGTTTCTCATCGAGAAGGGCAAGGTCGTCCGTCCGCTCAAGAACCTGCGGTGGAACGAAAGTCCGCTGTTGATGCTGAACCGGCTCGAAGACATCGGCCGGCCCGAAGCGGTCGCCGCCGGCCGCCACATGCCCGCGCTCCGCATCCGCGACTTCAACTTCACGTCGTTGTCGGACGCGGTATAGAAACTCAGCTGGTTCCGGGGTTCCCGTTCCAGTTCCGGTTCACCGTTCGGTCCGGGGTTCCGCGTTCCTGTTCCGTGTTCCTGTTCGCGGTGGCGCCGGGATCGGGATGCGCGTCTTTTTCTAAAAATGAATGGCGTGCTGAATTCGTCGCCCACCACGAACGGGGAACCGGAACTGGAACGGGAACCCCGGACCGGTTGGGTTAGCGTTTAGGCGAGTTGAAGCCTCGTTCGACCGTGTCGTTGGGATCCGTCGACGCCGGGTGGTCGCGCCAGAGCCATCGCATCATTTCCGGGAGGATCGGGCCGCCCATGCGCTGTCCGTGCGTGTTCATGCCCCACGTGTAATTCAGGTCGTAGCCTTTTTCCGTGAGGGCATCCTTCAGCCGGACGTTCTGCAGGAACCAGTCGCGGCGCGGATCGTACTCGCCGCCGCGCCCCGTGCCGCGGTTGTCGTTGCGCCCGTCCTGCAGGAACACGCGCAGCGGCTTCTTCTCGCTCTTCCGGACGATGTCTGCGTACGTGTCGCCGCCGCGTTCGCCGAGATTGACGAAGCTGCCGACGATGCTGAGCACCTTGCGGAAGTCATTGGGACGCTGCCATGCGACCGTAAATGCCGCAATCGCGCCTGAGCTGGCGCCGCCGATGCCGTGGCGCTCGGGGTCTTTGGAGATGTTGTATTCCTTGTAGAGCACCGGCATCAACTCGTCGACGATGACCCGCGCGTACTTGTCGTCGAGCGAGTTGTATTCGGTCGGCCGGTTGGTATCGCGATCGCCCCAGTTTCGCGGCGTCGGTTCGGGCTGCTCTGCCGTGCGGCCCGGGTTGATGAACACCGACAGCATCACCGGGATCTCACGCCGGTAGATCAGGTTGTCGAGCACGTTCGGCGTGCGCAGCACGCCATCCATGTCCTTGAACGCCTGACCGTCCTGAAAAATCATCAGGCTCGCCGGTACGCTCCGGTTGTACTGCGCCGGCACATAGACCCAGTAGGTGTGCTGCGTACCCGGATACGCCTGGCTCGGCAGTGTGAACGGGCCACGCACCTCGCCCTTCGGCACCCCCTCGTGCGACTGAGAGTCGGGCCCGATCATGTAGTACGCGTTCATGTCGGGGCCCTGCGGCTGCTGCTGCGGCGGCGGTGGCGCCTGCTGCGCGTTCATCGCCGCCGCCATCACAACCAACGCCGCTGCCAGCACGTACTTCCTCATCGCTTTTTCGTCGACTCCTCGACTCGACTCCTCGACTCTCCGACTCTCCGACTCTCCGACTCTCCGACTCTTCGACTCTTCGACTCTTCGACTCCCCGACTCCCCGACTCCCCGACTCTTCGACTCCCGACTCTGCTCTCTTACTTCGGCGCGTCGTACAAATGATTCAGCGACGGCATCGTGCTGTTCGTGAGCCGGCAGTTCAGCCCTTCTTTTCCCCAGAACTGCGGAGAGTGAAAAGTGCCGGGCACGGCGTAAATGACGTCACCCTGCTGCGCGACGATCGCGGTCTTCTCATCACCCTCGAACACCCAGCGCAACTCGCCGAGCATCACGAGCCACGCCTCGGCGGTGTCTGTGTGGAGATGTCCACGATCGCCTTTCTCTGTGGGGAAAGACGAGGGACGGTAGCCGCAGATGAAATTGCCTCGCGCCCGGTTGGCGCGGATGGCTTCCTGCGTGAAGTTCTTCTTCGTCGCGTTGCGCTTCTCGAGCTCGTAGACGTTCACGTGGTACGGCCACGGCTTGCCGCCGTTGCCTTCGTTGTAGACGTCCAGCGGATTGAGGCCGGTACTGAGCGTGACCGGAATGTATTCGATGCCCTTCGGCGCGGTTGCGGGTTTCTTCTCGAACACCGGCGTCGAAGACGGGCCCAGCGTCACTTCGTAGCGAATCGCGGGGCCAGTCCCGACGACTTCGAGCGAGTGCAGCAGCCGTTCGGGAACGAAGACATACGAGCCCCTGGTGGCATTGATCGTCTCAAACGTGCCATCCGGCTTCTCCACTTCAAAGCGAATCTCGCCCTCGAGGACGCCAAACCACGCGGCGGAGTCAGGGTACATGCGGCGTTCGTGCTTCGTGCCCGCGGGCTCTTGCACGAAAAACGACACCGAGTTGCCGTCGTCGATAACCGGCTCGCGCCAGCTCGTGTGCCCTTTGTGCTTCGCTTTCACATCGGCAATCCGGGTGACGGCCTTCATCGGCGCTTTATATTCGCGGACGATGGGCTTCGGATAGAACAGCACGCGCGGTTTCTCCTGGGCGGAGACGGCCGTTGACACCAGAAGTATCAGCAACAACACGAATCGCATTCGCACCTCCCCACCATCCCTACTCGAACCGTTTCGTTCCCTTTGCCGTCCACAACGCCGTCGCTTCGGGACGTGTCATGTAGCGAATGAACTTCATCCCTTCGTCGAGCTTGTTCGATCGCGCCGACACCGCGGTGGACATGTCGATCCACGCGGCAAGCTCGCGCGGGAGCGGGCCGACCAGTTCGATTTCCTTGTAGGGCAGAATCTCGCAGATGGCCTGAATGGCCATGTCGCCCTCTCCGCGCGCCAGCGCCTGGCCGCCCTCGCCCTTCGTGCTGATCGGGCTGTTCACGCCGGAGAATTCCGGCCGCTTGATGACGTTGTTCTCGATCACGCGCGCCACCATGCTGCCGCCGGCCGGGTTCGATCGCATCACCGCCTTGGCGCCCTTCAGCGCTGCCGCCAGCTTCTCGACAGTCGAGATGTCAGGATGCGGCGCGCCGGCGCGCACGGCCAAACCCATCTCGGAACGGCCGAGCGGCGTGAAGCTCCCCTTCTTGATGCCGCCGTCGAGCGACAACGTGCTCATCAGCTCGTGCGGCAGCATGATGACGTCCGGCGCCGGCTCCTGCGTCTTGACGTCGTTGACGATCCTCCCCATGCCGCTCGTCTTGATCGTGATCTTTGTTCCCGTCTCTTTCTCATACGCGGCGGCCAAATCCTGCACACCGCCAAAGAAAATGACGCCCGGTGTGATGACGATGAGCTCTCGTGCGGGCGCACTTTGGGTGCGCACACCCGCGCCCGCCAACGCGAAGACCGCAACCACGGCAAACCACAACGCTTTGCGCATATGCCCCCCTACGCTCCCCCGACTCCCGCGACTCCACGACTCCCACGCTCCCCTACTTGCCCGGCAACATCACCACGCCGACGAACGACGGATTGGGACCGACCGGCGTCGGCGCGCCGACGGGCTCGAGCGTGCCTTTGTTCTGATCGATGCGAAAGATCGTCACGCTCGCCGAGTCCTGATTCGCCACGAGCATGAGCGTGCCGGTCGGGTCGATCGTGAAGTTACGCGGCCGGTTGATCCCACGCGACTCGTGGCCGATGAGCGTCATCCGGCCGTCGTCGCCGAGACGGTAGATGACGATGCTGTTGTGGCCGCGATTCGAGCCGTAGAGAAATCGGCCGCTCTGATGGACGTGGACGTCGGCACACGACGCGCCGACTTTATCGGCCGCGGCCGGCAGCGTGGGAAGGACCTGCAGCTGCGTCAGCAGCCCGGTCTTCGCGTCGTACGCAAACGCGGCCATCGTCAGATCCAGTTCGTTGATCACATAGGCGAACCTGCCGTTTGGATGAAAGTCGAGATGACGCGGTCCCGCGCCTGCCGCGGCCGCCACTTGCGGCGGGACGTTCGGCTTCAACCGCCCGGTCGCGGGATCGAACACGAGCTGCGCGACGGCCGGACCGCCCTTGAGCGGCACGTACACGAAGCGATTGCCGGGATCCGCCCTGATTTGATGGGCCATCGTTCCCAGGCCGAACTCCCGCGTGTCGACCGCCGCGCCAAGCCGGCCGTCGGCGCTGATCGGAATCGACGCAATCGTTCCCTGCTTCTGATCGCCGTAGTTCGCAACCAGCAGCCACCGGCCCGTTCTGTCCGTGGATAGATGCGCCGTGATGCTTCCCATCGAGGGGACGTCATTTATCGGCGTCAGCGCGCCGGTCGCCTGATTCACCGTAAACGATCGCACCCGCCCGGGGTCGGTCTCATTGACCGCAAACAGAAATTTCGCAGCGGGATCGAGTGCCAGGAACGAGGGGTCCTGCCCGACGTTCGTCGCGTTGCCGGCGGGCGCGAGCGTGCCACGCGCGGTGTCGAGGCGGAAGATCCTGATCTCCGGACGATACCCGGAGACGTAGACAAACGGCACGCGCGGCTCCTGGCCGGCAGCGCGATCAGCGGCAAAGCCGCATACGAGCAGCAACGCAAAAACAAAGGTGTTTCGAGTCATATTGGGTGGGGCTATGATACTCTTCCCGGCACATTTCGAAAGGATTCTCCATGCGTGCAATCCGATCAGCTCGTTTCATTCTGTGGCTCGGCTGCGTGCTGGCGTACTTCGTCGCGACCCACGCCGCCGATCGCTCGCCGGCGAACATGGCTACAGCCGCAAATACTTTTCTCTCGTCGCTGACACCCGACCAGAAGAAGGTCGCGGGGTTTGCCTTCGACAACGTCGCCGAGCGCGAGCGATTTGGCTTCGTCCCGACGGAGATGCACCCGCGCGTCGGGCTCACCATCGAGAAGATGACGCCGCCACAGCGCGAAGCCGCGCATAATCTGCTGAAATCGGGACTCAGCCAGAAGGGCTACATGACGGCGACGTCGATCATGGAGCTCGAGTCCATCCTGAACGCCATCGAAAATCCCCCGGGCTCCAATCCGCCGAAGCTCGAGCGCAATCCCTTGAAATATTTCGTCTGGGTCTTCGGCACGCCGAGCGCGAAGGGGACGTGGGGCTGGAAGGTCGAGGGGCACCATGTCTCGCTCAACTTCACCGTCGTCAACGGCAGTATGGTGGCGTCCTCGCCGCACTTCTTCGGGTCGAACCCGGCAGAAGTGATGGACGGCCCGAAGAAGGGCCTGCGCGTGCTCGGCTACGAAGAAGATCCTGGCCGCGAGCTTGTGATGTCGCTCACCGAGGCACAGCGCGCGAAAGGGGTCATCAACACCACCGCGCCCAACGACATCGTCACGCGCAATGAGTCGACCGTGAAGGCGCTCTCGCCGACCGGGGTGGCCGCCTCCGAGCTGCAGCCCAAACAACGCGAGACGTTGATGCGAATCGTCGACGCGTACGTCGGCGTGATGGCTCCCGACATCGCCGCCGATCGGATGGCCGCGCTCAAGAAAGCTGGCCTCGACAACATCACCTTCGCGTGGGCCGGCGAATTCGAGCGCGGCAAGAAGCACTACTACCGCGTGCAGGGACCGACGTTCCTGATCGAGTTCGACAACACCCAGAACAACGGCAATCACGTCCACTCGGTGTGGCGCGACTTCAACGGCGACTTCGGGCGGGACCTGCTGCGCGAACACCTGACGAGCGTGAAGCACTGACAAATGCGTGAACAGAAGATCAAAAGATCAGAAGTTATTCTTCAACAAAGAATTCTTCTGATCTTCTGATCTCCTGTAAGAACGCCTTCAGCCGTTCACCCGAATCCTGAATTTCAGCACCTGCTCCGCCCCTGCCTCAACCGGTACCATGAACTGCGCCGCAAAGGCGGCGGTCTTCGTCCACTTGTGAGTCGAGCTCAGCATGCGCCACGTGGCTGCGCCAACGGGCTCGTTCACTTCGATGGTAATCGGCGTCGACTTGCGATTGCGCAGCGCGATGGCATATTCCACCTCGTAGACATTGGGAGCGATTTTTTCGAAATCGACCTGGCTCCGCTCGCACACGACGTCGAACGCGCTGCCGATCTTCAGATTCAGTACTTCATCCTTCGGCGTGTGTTGAATCCGGTCTTCGCCGACGAACTGCACGCCGCCATTCGAGTCTGATTGATACACGCGAACGGTGCCGGCCGGCATCGGCATGCCCAGACCGCCCTTTTCCTCGTTCTTGAACTGGTAGAAGACTTCGACCGAGTCCTTGATGGGCGCTCCCGGCCGTGCGCTGTTGTGGTAGTAGAACTGGTTGCCGTTGACGACGTACCGCTTCTGAACGGGGAAGCCGGTGCCGGCGAGCATGCTCACCTGTTTCGTCTCGTTGTTCCTGATCGTCGTCTTGCGGCCGAGCGTGTAGAGGTGGTAGTCGGAGAAGGCTTCCTGCGCCATGGGCGCCGCCGCCGGCGCGGCGCGCGCTTCCAACATCTGATCGGCCAGCATCCTGTTGAAATTCTGGCGCACGCGGTTCAGCTCGCCTGCGACGAGCTGCAGCTTCGCGTTGCGAAATGCCGTGCCGCTGCCATTCGTCAGCGTAACCCAGCCGTCGATGTCGCCCGCCTTGTCGTCGCGCGCGACGGTGAGAACGTAATCGGCGTTCCACGACAGCTTGCCCGCGAGATACGCCGCTTCGACACGATGCCGTGTGGCGCCGCCGTTGTCGAGCGACCAGATGAGCGTCGGGCGGGTGAAGAGCGTGTCGGGCAACTCGGGAAATCGAATGTGGTCGGCGTGGAGGCCCGTGACGATCTCGCCGTTGATTCTCCAGACCGGCTGGTTGTTGTAGCTCAGCAGGTGCGCCGTGACCTCTACCTCGCTCGTGGTGCCGTCCACCTGTCGCATGCGTACAAGCGTCACGTCGCGGCCGACGTACTTGCGCAAGAGCTTCTCGGGCTCGAGCAGATCGTACTCGTAGTTCTGCTCCAGTACGTTCACGCGCGCGGGCTCGGTGAGCGAGCGGAAGTGCACAGTCGCCGGGTTGACGGTCGCGGCGATGTCCATGAAGCTCAGGTCGAACGTGCCCTTCGGCATGTCGAACGTGCGCACGTCGCGGACCAGCGCGATGTCCGAGTTGTAGACGGTGACGTTGAGATCGACCTGATCATCGAGTGTCGTCGAGCCATGCGCGGCGGCCGCGGTTACGGGTTCAACAACGGGGTTGCGCGTGCCGGAGAATGATGCAATCGCAACGACCAGCGCGAGAGAGAGCCCAGGAAGACCGTACGGCCGATTTGGCAGAAAAGACATGAACCGCTCCTTTGAACAGCGGGGCTCTGCCCCACTGCTCTTAGAACGGAGCCGGGGAATTTTCTTGCACGCGGGTCCAGGACAGGCCGCCGTCTGTGGTGTAAAAGGCTGTCCCGTCAGGGATTGTGGCTAGAGCGCGCAGATCGTCGACGGCGCGAACGGTGAGGATCCCCTGTCCGGCGGAACGGCTCGGCGAGACACCGGGAAGCGGAACAGTCCTCATCCACGTTTTGCCGCCGTCGATCGAGCGTTCGATTGCCGCGGAGCTGACTACTCGCCATCGATTGAGGGGATTCGTGGCAGAAATCGATTCCCTGGTCGCAACCGACTCTTCGAGCGTCAATCGTTGCGCCGGCGCTGCCTTGGCCAGCGAATCTGACGCGACGCCCGGAGACGCCATCGGCGCCGCAGGCGCTTCGGGAGGCGCGGAAGGTGCCGCAAGAGCGGCTGGCGGCGTCATCGACTCGTTCGCACGACGCTCACGGGACTCGTCGCGAAGCTGGAATTCCTGCTGCGCTTGCGGTTCGGTGTTCTTGGTGCTGGGTGCTGGGTTCTGGTTCTCGTTCCGGTTCAGAGTTCTAGACTGAGGAGGCTGAGGGGGAACGGTGGGGGCAGCGCTTGTAGCGTCCACGCTCGCACTCCTCGCCTGAGAATTCTCGGCAGGCAGCGTGACCGATGATGTGATCGGACGATTCGGGACGAGAACCCAGATGGCGATCGCCGTGGCGGCAGCCGCCAAGGGCGCGAGCCAGCGGAACAGGCGCGCAGACGTCCAGTCGTGGCGCGCTTGGACCGCCGGAGCGGTGCGTTCCATTGCCGCAAGAACAGCCATGCACCGCGGGCAGTTCGACGCGTGCGTTTCGACGGCAACCGATGCCTGCGCGCTCAGCGTGCCATCGGCCCAGGCTGCGAGCGTCTCGGCGTCCAGACAGGCGTCGGCCGCCGCTCCGGGCGAGCGCCGCAGCGTGTTGCCCAGCCAGTCGTGACGATCCGGTTCGTGGCCCATCGGGTCTCTCTTCATATTGAACGATTCCGCCGCGATTTTCTTGCGCGTCCGCCTCGTCCGGCCGGCGTCAGCCCGACCGTACGTCGAGGATCTCTTCCAGGTTCGTCGTGCCGACATCTTCTGTCGCGCACTCGAAACACCTCGCGATCTGCACGTCGTTCAATCCACGATCGCGGAGGAATTCCTCAACACCCGCGCGGATGCGCTCGCGCGTCCGCGCGAGCTGGCGCGACGTCGTGGCCTCGTGCTCTTTCAATAGACGTCCGGTTTGCGCCAACGTCAACTGCTGTGCGTAATAACACCCGAGGCGCAGGCGATCGCGCGCATCGAGCGCCGCCATTACGGTTTCGAGCCCGCTCCGGAGCAGCTCGGCAAAGCGCGAGCAGTCCGGATCGCGCGCCGTCGGCGCTGCCTTCGCTGGCAATTCCTCCGGCAAGGGGTCAATGCGCCGCTCGAGGCGCATGCGATCGACGTGACGTTGCGCAAGGACGGCACGCAGCCACGTGGTGAGACTGCTGCGGCCGTGAAAGTAACGCAACAGCGACTGGCGTGTCCCTCCGCGCTCTTCGACGCCATAGAGGTCCGCATAGAGCGAGTCGGCCAGCTCACGCGCGCCTCCCGAACGATCGAGCGCGTCTGCCGCCCGGTAGAGCGCAGGGCGCATCTCGAGCACGAAGTGGTCCCAGGCTGCGTGATCGCCCAGCGCACATGCGCACGCCAGAGCGAGATCCTCCAGGTGAAGTGAAGCCAGGTATCGCTCTACCGCAGGCGGCACGGGCTCGGCGCCCGCGAACGCTTTTGCGCAGCTGGTCTCGAGCGCTGCGGTAAACGCCGCCTGTGGCAGGCGCCATTGGTCGGCCTTCGCGGCGCGATAGAGCCGCTCCGCCATCGCGGCACCGACGCGCCTTTTCGAATCTGCAGTCACCTTCGTTTATCTGTGTGCAACGCCTTCAACACGGCGAACTTCACCGGCGTGAACTGCTCACGCCTTCGCGCAATTCATGCGAGCCGGTCGCCCGCGCCAGATCCAGTTTGGCACCCGGATTTCGCACTGATACGTTACGATCGTACCGTCATGGCCGACGATCCGCAGGACAACGAGACCACTCTCGTCAGCGACGAGCCCACAGTCGAGCTCATTATCCGCGCGAGAGGCGGCGATCAGTCCGCTGTCGAAGCGATCCTCCAGCGCTGCCTTCCCTCGCTCAAGCGCTGGGCGCATGGCCGTTTGCCGGCTGCGGCCCGCGGCCATCTCGACACGGGCGATCTCGTGCAGGATGCGGCGATGCATGCCATCGCGCGGCTCGACACGTTCGAGCCGCGGCATGTGGGTGCGATGCAGGCGTACTTGCGCCAATCGGTCATCAACAGAATCCGTGACGAAATGCGGCGCTTCACGCGACGGCCCGCCAACGTCGAGCTGCCCGACGATTTCGCGTCGGAACAGCCCTCGCCGCTCGAGCACGCCATCCACGAGGAGGCGTATGCGCGCTATCGGACGGCGTTGGAAAGCCTGAAACCGCGCGAGCGCGAGCTCGTCATCGCGCGCGTCGAGGCGCAATGGACGGCCACGGAAATAGCCGAGCACTTCGAATTCAATTCGGTCGATGGCGCGAGGATGGCGGTGAATCGCGCGATTCAGCGGCTCGGCGCCGCGATGAAGGATCAGAAGCGGAGCCCGCGCTAGCGCGACGGGACGGCTCCGCGCGACTCGAGAAATGCGACGACAGCGGTGTATTTCTGCGCGCGGGCAGAGTCCAGCGCGTTACGGCCGTCGATGCTCGCCACGTTTACATCAGCGCCAAGCTCCACGGCCAGTTGCACGGTCTCGAGTATCAGCGCGTTCCGGTCGGCGCGATCGATCGGCACCCACGCGGTGCCGCCGCCCATCCCCAGCGCGGCCATGACCGCGGTGGTCCGTTCCTTCCGGCGCTGATAGCCTTCACCCTGCACGTAATTCGATTCGTGAATCACTTTCGGATCCGCGCCGTGCTTCGCGAGCAGGCGCATGACGCCGGGCTGTGTAAAGCGCGCGGCGAGCCAATACGGGGTGGCATCGACGAGCGCCGGCATGAAGTAATAGTCGTCCGACGATCGGCGCGTCGGTGTCCACATCTTCACCGGCGCATTTGGATTGGCGCCGTGCGCGAGCAGCGCGGCGACGGTCGCTTCATCGCGCTGCATGATGGCGCAATGCAGTGCCGTAAATCCGGGCGTGTCGTTGTTGGGGTCGGCGCCCTTGTCGAGCAGCAACCGCGCGAGCTCGCCGTGTCCGGCGAACGTCGCCAGCGCCGTCGCGCTGACGCCCCACGCGTCGTGATCGCTCGGGTTCGCACCCGCTTCGACGAGCAGCTTCGCTGACGTGAGGTCGCCGGCGCGAGCCGCGAACATCAGTGCGGTGTCGGCGCCCTGCGGAATCACCCGGTTGTATTCAGGCAGGCCGTGCGGCGGCACCGCCATCATCTGGCTCCAGGTGTCCGAGCGCGCGTGGACGTCTGCTCCACCGATGAGCAGCCGCTTCACGACGTCCGTGTGCATCTGCGCAACGGCCCACATCAAGGCCGTCTGGCCGCGCGCGCCGCGGGCGTTCGGGTTGGCGCCCTTGGCCAGCAGCGCATCGACGGCGGCCAACTTGCCCGCGCGCGCCGCCGCCATCAGGGGGCTTTCGCCGCTGAGCAGCGCGGCATCAGGTTTGGCTCCTGCATCGAGCAGGCGCGTCACGATGGGCGCGCTTCCGTTTACGCTGGCCGCCCACAAAGGCGTGGCGCCGATGTCGTTTGCGGCGTTTACATTCGCGCCAGAGCGGATGAGCTGATCGACCTTCGCGAGGTCATCCTGGTAAGCGGCCCAGTGCAACGGCGTCGAGCCGTCGCCGGACGGTGGCTGCTGTGCGTAGACCGGCGCGACGAGCAGCAACGCAGCCGCACCCATCGCACCTATTGCCCTCATCGCACCCGCCATCGTCCTACAGCGAGAGCGCATCGAGCTGCACCTTGCCCGTGCTTCCGCCGATGCGCTCGACCGGCACATCCATCTTGTCCATCAACGTCATCAACAGATTGGCCATCGACGGTTTGTCCGTGTATCTCACGTGGCGTCCGCCCTTGAGCTTCCCGGCTCCGCCTCCCACGACGAGGAGCGGCAGGTTCTCGCCCGAGTGGCGAGTGCTGTTCGAGATGCCAGAGCCGTACAGGATCGTCATGTGATCGAGCAGGTTGCCGTCGCCGTCGGGTGTTGCGCGCAGCTTTCCCAGATACTTTGCGAAGAGCTCGGTGTGGTACTTGTTGATGTGGGACATCCGCTCGATGAGCTCGGGCTGGTCCTGGTGGTGCGACAGCGGATGGTGCGCCTCGGGCACGCCAATCTGCGGATACGGCCGCGCGCTCTGCTCCTTGCCGATCATGAACGAAATCACACGCGTCAGATCGCTCTGATACGCGAGCAGTTGCAGATCGAGCATCAGCGCCAGGTGATCTTCGAACACCGGCGGCGCTCCCTGCGGCTGATCCATTTCGGGCAGCTCGAGGTCGGTCTGCTGCTCCGCACGCTCGATGCGCCGCTCGACGTCGCGCACCGCTTCCGTGTACTGCTCGACCTTCGCGCGATCCTGCGGACCCAGCTCGGTCCGAAGGCTCGTCAGTTTCTCGTTGACCGAGTCGAGCAGGCTCTTGTGTTGCCGCAGCCGCGCTTCGCGCGCCGCACGGTCGGTCGTGCCGGTATCGCCGAACAGCTTCTCGAACACCGCGCGCGGATTCCACTCCATCGGCAGCGGCTGCGTCGGGCTGCGCCACGACAGCGTGTGCGTGTAGACGCAGCTCAGGTTGCCCGTGCAGGCGCCGGCGTTCGCCGGGGGATCCATCGCCATTTCCAGTGACGCGATCTGCGTCTCGCTGGCATGGTGCCGCGCAAGCAGCTGATCCATCGACGTGTCGGCGAAGATCTCGATCTCGGTCTTGCCGCCGCGTGATGTGCCCGTGAGGAATGCGCCGGAGGCGCCGGCATGAATCGCCACCCAGTTCGCGCTGATGCCCGACAAGGCGAGCATCTGGTTGCGGAACGGCTCGAGCGGCTGCATCACGGGTGAAAGCTCGAATCCCGCACCCTCGCCCTTGGGTGTCCAGTATTCCATCGCCATGCCGTTCGGCACGTAAAAAGCGAGGAAACGGTGCGCGGGCTTTCCAGTACGCTGTGATGCCGCGGCCATCGCCGGCGCCATCGCATCGAGAAACGGGAGCGCGAGCGTGGCGCCAAGGCCCCGCAGGACCGTGCGCCGCGGAAGAGCTTTAGATGTCAGGAACATGCGTTCGCCTCATCTGAAATGCCGGGCTTTTGACGATACCCAATATTAACGCAGACCAGCGGAAATCCTGCGCCTCCGCGTCGTGCACGATGCGGCGGACGGCCGGACGATCGTAGTACTCCACCCTGCGCCCCAGGGCGTAGGAGAGCAGTTTCTCGGTGACCGTCCGCGGGAACTGCTCGCGGCGCTCGAGAAGCAGCGCGCGCAGGCCGCTCAGCCCCTCGACGTGGGCCCCACTCATGGTCGTGCCCGACGCGTCCACGGGCTTGCCAGCCTCATCGGTGGTGCGCCAGCCGCCGATGACATCGAAGTTCTCGAGCGCGAATCCGAGTGGATCGATCACCGCGTGGCAGCTCGCGCACGTGGGATTGCTGCGGTGTGCGCTCAGCCGCTCGCGAATCGTCGGTGGCGCGACGCCCGGTTTCGGCGGCGTCAGATTCGTGTCGACACCGGCCGGCGGCGGCGTCGTCTGCAATCCGAACACGTTGTTCAGCAGGAATTTGCCGCGCAACACCGGAGACGTGCGATCGGGATACGACGTGGTTGACAGGAGCGCACCCTGCGCCAGCAGGCCACCGCGCTGGCTCGGGTCCGGAAGGGTGACGCGCCGGAAGCGGCTGCCGTAAACACCGGGAAGCCCGTAGTGCCTGGCGAGCTTCTCGTTGACGAACGTGTAGTCGGCGTTCAGGAGCTCGAGGACGCTGCGATCCTCGCGCAATGTGCTCCCGACAAAGAGCTCTGTCTCGCGCTTGAAGGCGTCCATCAGCGTGAGGTCGTAGTTCGGATAGCGCTCGGGGTCGACGACGACCTCGTCCACTCTGCGAAGGTTGAGCCACTGAGCCGCGAAATCGTCGACGAGCGCGTCGCTCGCCCGAGGATCGGCCAGCATGCGCTTCACCTGCTGCTCGAGCACCGCGGGAACGCTCAGCTTCCGCTGCTCGGCAAGGGACAACAACTGATCGTCAGGGATGCTCGACCACAGAAAGAACGACAGGCGCGAGGCCAGTTCGAGATCGGACAACTGATAGGGCTTCGCCGCTGAGCCTTGAGAGCTGACAGCCGAAGGCTTACTCGAGGGTTTCGGGTCACGGTAGACGCGCAGGAGGAAATCCGGGTCGACGAGCATCCGCTCGAGCGCGAACTGCACGCCTGATTCAAAGCTCCCGCCGTCCTTGCGCCCGTCCTCATAGAACGTCATCAGCGTCTGGACGTCGGCTGCGTTCACGGGGCGCCGATACGCAAGCCTCGCGATGCGCGACACGATCTTCCTTGCGCATGCCGCCTCGTCTCCAGCTCGCGCCGGCCGGCAGACGAAGAGGGGGTTCCGGGTTCCGGTTCCGTTTCCAGTTCCAACCGAACGTGGAACCTCGAACGAGGAACCAGAACTGGAACCGGAACCATCACCATACGGTCCCCCGATCTGAATCGCCGCCACGTTCGCGTAGCCCATGTAGATCTCGTCGTTGGTGATGACGCGGCCGCGCTGAAGCGGTTGTGGCAGCCCTTCGGGTTCCCACAACTGGCGGACGAACGACACGCCGACCACGTGCGATCCACTTCCCACGCGAGCGGTGACCTCGATGCCGGCGTCGCCATCGAGCTGCATGTATCTTTCCCACTCGGGAGCGCCTGCAAATCCGGGCTCTCCATCGCCGGCATAACTCGAGCCCGCGGCGCGTCCCTGCGCCTTGCCGCCAACGGCGAAGCGTTTCAGCAGGACGCCGTCGAGCCGCACGTCGAGCAGCTGTTCCCAGCCCATCCCCTTCAGGTAATCCTGATAGTTGCGCTGCAGTCGGACCTTGAATCGGTACTCGCCGTTGACCGGGAAGTGATAACGCACAGAAATGCCGCCGCGCGATCCAAGCGGCAGATCTTCGGTCTGGCGATCGTCCTGCGTCGCATGCAATGGAATCTCGAACGTGTCGACCGCGGGATGCGAAGGCGGCAACGCCGTTACGCGGCGTGTGATTTGCCGCGCGACCGACATATAGCGCTCCAGGTGCGCGGTCGAAATGGACAGGACGTCGGCGAAATTATCGAAGCTGCCGTCGGCGGTTTCGTCGCCGGGCAGCTGAGAGGCAACGTCGAGGCTCTTTGGATCCAAGCCAAACAAGTCGCGGATTGCGTTGGCGTACTCGGTCCGGTTCAAGCGATGCACGGCGCCGATGCGCCCGGGGTCAGGATTCGCTGTCCACGCCTGGTCCAGAGCGCGCTCCAGCTCCGCGGCCGCATCAGCGTATGCCGCGGGTTCTGGACGCGGCCGTCCCGGTGGGGGCATCGATCCGGCGCGCAGCTTCTCGACCACGGCTTCCCATACCTTCGCTTGCTCTCCAGGATGGCTGCTGTCGAGACGATCAAGTGCAAGCCCGCCGGTCTTCAATCTTTCGTTATGGCAACTGATGCAGTACTTCGTGATGAGGGCGTGCGAGGCCGACGCGGAAGCTGAAGACGCCGCGGCCACGGGAGCCGGTGGGGCCTGCCGCGCGGACGCACCAGCGCCAAACAGCGCAACTACGGCTGCACAGACAGATGCGCTGACTGCAACGGTTGACGCGCGACAACGCCTCATTACCACTCCCCCAGTCGTCTACGGATTAGACTTATTTTGCCAGAGGCGCTAACTACAAGTAAAGGAAGTGTTTGCTTCGACCGAAAAGATGTTCGATGACAGAGCCGGAGCGGTTCGACGCGGTGTATCGGCTCGAATCGGCCGTGAAGTGCCCCCACTGCGGAGAGACCATCACCACGCTGAAAGCGGTCCGGCTGCAGCGCGACCAGGTGAGCTTCACATCCACACTGCCCCGCCGCGGCCGCATTGTGGCGTGCCCGAACTGCCAGGCGATTCTCCCAGCCGAATTGACCAATCTGTAGGCATCGTTCTTGAACCCGTCGCATCATTGTGCTGATGGTCGACGCCCCGTCGGACGGCGATGTGCTCATTACGACAGAGGGTGGCCGCCACCTCTTGAGCGTCGTTCCGCACCCCCATCGCTTGAGTTTCAGCGAATACGCCACTGCATTGCAGATTGCACTGCGATGGGCGAAAGCGAACAATGCCGCCGTCTGGCGCACCGCTGAGGGCGTGGTGACGAAACTGGCGTAAGGCGAGCGCGGCTGAAATCGCTCCCACGGACTGACCCAACGCTCAGGAATGTAGCGCGCCAGGACACCCTTCCCGGGAGATATACACAAGCCTCGTGCTGGACCAAGGCCGTGCTTGCGCATGATGTAGCATCAGCCGCTCATGATCGGCAGGACGATTTCCCGATATCACGTCGTTGAGCTCCTGGGCGCCGGGGGCATGGGCGTCGTCTATAAAGCCCGCGACACCCGCCTGGGACGAACGGTCGCGCTCAAGTTCATCTCCGAGGCGTTCGCTGCCGACCCCATCGCCCTTCGGCAATTCGAGCGCGAGGCGCAGACTGCTTCGTCGCTCAACCACCCTCACATCTGCACCGTCTACCAGGTCGACGAGTTCAACGGGCGTCCGTTCATTGCGATGGAACTTCTGCAGGGCGGGACGTTGACGCAGCACATGGGCGGCGCGCCGCTCGGGACGCTCGAAATCATCGACTTCACAATTCAGATCGCCGATGCCCTCGACGCCGCTCACGAAAAAGGGATTGTGCACCGCGACGTGAAGCCGGCCAACATCTTCATCAGCGAACGCAGCGTAGTAAAGCTTCTGGATTTCGGGCTCGCCAAACGCACGCCCGTCGTGGACTTCGACGGGAATGCAAGCAGCGGATTCACGGCGGCAGGCCGGGTGCTCGGCACCGCCAATTACATGTCTCCGGAGCACCTCCTCGGGCACGCGCTCGATCACCGGACCGATCTATTCTCGCTCGGCGCAGTCGTGTACGAGATGGCCACGGCATCACAGGCGTTCCGCACGGCTTCGGCGATCGAAACGATCGACGCGATTCTGCACAATCAACCGCGCTGGGATCGGCCGATTCCGCCGGCACTGAATCGGCTCATCAAGAAGATGCTCGAGAAGAACCCGGACAATCGCTATCAGTCGGCGAAAGCGGTGATGAACGCGTTGCTCGAGGCACGCGCGCAGCTGACCGAGGGGAGAACGGCTTCGACATCGACGCCGCCCACATCGCTCTCCAGGGCGTCGATTGCGGTCCTCCCCTTCCGCAACCTCGCCAACGATCCAGAGATCGAATATTTCTGCGATGGGGTCGCCGAGGAGCTGATTACGGCGCTCACCAAGGTCGATGGCGTCAAGGTGGCGGCCCGCACGTCGACGTTCACGTTCAAAGGCAAGGACGTCGATATCCGTGACGTCGGCGAGCGATTGAAGGTGAACGTGGTGCTCGATGGCAGCGTGCGAAAAACCGGAAGCGGCATCCGCGTCGGCTGCCAGCTGCTGAACACCGAAGACGGCTACGAGCTCTGGTCCGAGCAGTACGATCGCGAGCTGGCCGACGTCCTGATGCTGCAGGAGGACATCACCCGCGCGATCGTCGACAAGTTGAAAGTCTCGCTCGTCGAGCACCTCCGGCCCAACCGGCGTCAGACCGAGAGCAAATCTGCGTATCAGCACTACCTGAAGGGGCGCTTCTACTGGAGCAAGCGCTACGAAGGAGGACTGCGCACCGCGAAGGAGGAGTTCGAGCGCGCGATTGCTGACGACCCGGAATATGCGCTCGCGTACTCCGGGCTCGCGGACACGCTCGTATTCCGGGGCTTGTACTCGCTGGAACGACCACGCGACGTGTTCGTTCAGGCGGAAAACCACGTCGCCAAGGCGCTCTCCATCGAATCGCGCCTGGCCGAGGCGCACACGTCGCTGGCCCTCATCCTGATGAGCGCCTATTGGGACTGGGCGGGGGCCGAGAATGAGTTCCTGCGCGCGACCGAGCTCGACCCGGCGGAAGCGCAGGCGCACATCTATTATTCATGGCTGCTCGCCATGCTCGGCCGGCACTGGGAGGCCGGGGTCTCGGCGAAGCGCGCCCAGGACATCGATTCGCTCTCGCCGCTGGTCAACAGCGGCGTCGGGTGGATGTATTTCGTCAGCCGGGATTACGACCGCGCGATCGAAGAATCGCTGAAGTGCCTCGAGGTCGATCCGAATTTTCTGGTGGGGCTGTACGTGCTGGGATTGTCGTACCTCCAGAAGCAGGCGTATGCGCAGGCGTCACTACTGATTGAGCGCGCGACTGTGCTTTCCGGGCGCGCGCCGTTCTATCTTGGCTTGCAAGGGCTGCTTTACGCGAAGACGGGCGAGCGCGACAAGGTGGTCGACATCATCTCGGATCTCGATGCGCTGCGCGCCAATGGCCGGTACGTGCCTCCCCACTGTTACGTATTCATCTACGCTGCCCTCAAGGATTTCGATCGCGCGTTCGAATGGCAGGAAAAGGCGTGTGAGGACGGCGCGCCGCCGTACTATTTTCTGTCCCCCGCGATCGACTGCCTGCAGAGCGACGAACGCCACAAAGCGCACCTGGCCCGGATGCGTCGGGTTGAGCTGAAGTAAATCGCTCTCTACGCTGTCCTGCCGCCGGCGCGTCCCGCTCCCAGGGCCGCGGATGGTAGCATGATCTTTGTATGGCCGGACGGGACGAGCGCACAGACAATGCCGTAAAAGATCGTGCCGACGTCAAAAACCAGGATCCAAAGCTCTATAACGTCGTTTTGTTGAATGACGACTACACGACCATGGAATTCGTACTACAAATTCTGGAGATGCTATTTCAAAAATCGCCGGCCGAGGCGTTCCGCATCATGATGCAGGTGCACCGCAACGGCCGGGGGCTTGCCGGCGTCTATACGTGGGAGGTCGCCGAAACCAAGGCCGATACGGTGGCCGCCATGGCCGGCCAAGCCGGCTACCCGTTACGTGCGACCATAGAGGAAGCCTGATGTTTTCTACTGCCGTCGAAGTGGTGCTCCATATCGCGTTCCGCGAGGCTGTGTCGCGCCGCCACGCCTATCTCACGCTCGAACACCTGCTGTATGCCGTCGCCCACGATCCGGATGGCGAGCGTATTCTTGCGGCGTGTGGCGCCGACATGTCCCTGCTCCGCCGCACGGTCAGCGACAGCCTGGACGAATCGGTTGAGGCCCTGCCGCGTGGACAGGAGCGCGAACCCGAGCAGACGACGGCATTTCGCCGCGCCCTGCAGGCCGCTGTGATGCATGTCCAGAGCGCGCAGCGTCAGGAGGCGCAGGTCGGAGACCTGATCGCGGCCATTCTGCAGCAGCCGCAGACCCGCGCCGCGGCGCTGCTCGCCGAGCAGGGCATCACGCGCCTCGACGTGCTCGAGTACCTGGCGCACGGCATCACGAAGACGCCGATCCACCACGACGATGGCAGCGCATCCGATACGGGCGACAGCCGGGACGGAATGGCTGGCAGCGGCGACCCGGGGTCCGGTACGGCGAAGGATCCGCTCTCGGCGTACTGCACGAACCTGACGGCGCGCGCGAGGCATGGCCTGCTCGATCCGCTCATCGGCCGCGCCGAGGAGCTTCAGCGCACGATCGAAGTACTCAGTCGCCGCCGCAAGAACAACCCCGTCTTTGTCGGTGACGCGGGCGTCGGAAAAACGGCAATGGCCGAAGGGCTCGCGGTCCGGCTGCTCGGTGAGGACGTGCAGGACAACCTGCGGGAGGCTGAAATCTTCGCGCTCGACACCGGCGCGCTGCTCGCGGGCTCGCGATTCCGCGGCGATTTCGAAGAGCGGTTCAAGGCGGTCGTCAAAGCGCTAAGCGCCCGCCCGAAGGCCATTCTCTTCATCGACGAAATCCACGCCACGGTCGGAGCCGGCGCGGTCACCGGCGGTACGATGGATCTGGCGACGATGCTGAAACCGCTGCTCACCACAGGGGATCTGCGCGTCATCGGGTCGACGACATTCGAAGAGTTCAAGCACATCGAAAAAGATCGGGCGCTCGCGCGTCGCCTTCAGAAGATTGCCATCGACGAGCCGTCCATCGACGAGACCGTGCGCATTCTCGCGGGGCTCGCCAGCCGCTATGAAGAGCATCACGGCGTGAAGTACACGGAGGCGGCACTCGAGGCGGCTGCCAAGCTGGCCGCCCGGCACCTGCGCGACTACCGCCTCCCTGATAGCGCGATCGATCTCATCGACGAGGCGGGAGCGGTCACCCGGTTGAAGGCGGGGCCGATGTCCGCGAACGGCGGGATCGTGTCGGTTGACGTCGTCGATATCGAGCCGATCGTGGCGCGGATGGCGCGCATTCCGGCGCGCCAGGCGTCGTCTTCGGATCGCGAGCGGCTTCGGACGCTCCAGGAGTCGCTCGAGCGTGTCGTCTTCGGGCAGCAGGAGGCCGTGCATCTCGTCGCGCAAGCCATCAAGCGGTCGCGCGCCGGACTGGCGCTCCCCGAGCGCCCGTCGGGGTGCTTCCTGTTCACGGGGCCGACGGGCGTCGGCAAGACCGAGCTTGCCAAGCAGCTCGCGCTGCTCCTCGGCAACGAGTTCATCCGCTTCGATATGAGCGAGTACATGGAGAAGCACGCGGTTGCGCGCCTCATCGGCGCACCGCCGGGATACGTCGGTTTCGAGCAGGGTGGGCAGCTTGTCGATGCCGTGCGCACCCACCCCTACTGCGTCGTCCTGCTGGACGAGATCGAGAAGGCGCACGAAGACATCTACAACATCCTGCTGCAGGTGATGGATCACGCGACGCTGACCGACAACAGCGGCCGGAAGGCGGATTTCCGCAACACCGTGCTGATTCTCACGTCGAATGCCGGCTCGCGCGAGATGAGCGCCGGATCAATCGGGTTCGGCGACATCGGGCCCGACGGGAAGGCCAAGACGGCGGTCGATCGGGTGTTCAGCCCGGAATTCCGCAATCGTCTCGATGCGATCGTCACGTTCAAACCGCTGACGCCCGAGGCGATGGAAACGATCGTCGAGAAGTTCGTGATGCAGCTCGAAAGCCAGCTGAAGGACCGCAAGGTCGCCATCGATCTGTCGCCCGACGCGCGTGCGTGGCTCGCGAAGAAAGGCTACGACCCGAAGATGGGCGCCAGGCCGCTCGGCCGCATCATCCAACGCGAGGTGCGCGATCCGCTCACGGATGAGATCTTGTTTGGGAAATTGGAGAATGGCGGAACCGTCACGATTGGCGTTGCCGACGACAGGCTGAGCTTTCAATACCAGGGATTAGAGACGCCGCCAAACCCATCCGACAATTCGAACAGGAGATCTGGAGGTTAGGAGAAATTCGCACGACTCCTAATCCCCAATCCCAAATCCCCGATCGCTGATTTATCGATGAACTCCCGGTGCCTCATGCCCGGTCCGCTCGACGTATTCGACGTAAGAGCCGGGGTACAAGTGAGGCGCCGTTTCTGTCCCCGACTCGCCGCCCAATTCCAGCACGCGGTTGCTCAACGCGCGCAGGAACGCGCGATCGTGCGAGACGAAGAGCATCGTCCCGTCGAAGCCGCTGAGCGACTCGAGCAGCATCTCTTTCGTCGCGAGATCGAGGTGATTGGTCGGTTCGTCGAGCACGAGGAAGTTCGGAGGATTCAGCAGCATCCGCGCCATGACGAGCCGCGTTTTCTCGCCGCCGGACAGCATCCGGATTCTCTTGTCGATGTCGTCGCCTGAGAACTGAAACGCCCCCGCAAGGCTTCGTAGAACGCCGATGGACTCGTGGGGGAAATCCCGCTGCAGCTGCTCTTCGATTGTCAGATCCGGGTTCAACACGTCGAGCGCCTGCTGCGAGAAGTAGCCCATCTTGAGGCTCGCGCCCAGCGTGACGTGGCCCTCGTCGGGTTGTACGGCGCCAGCCACCATCTTCAACAGCGTGGACTTCCCTGCGCCGTTCTTGCCCATCACGCACCAGCGCTCGCCGCGCCGGATGTTGAGGCTGAGATCTTGATGTACCGTTCGCTTTCCATACCGCTTCGTCAGATGTTCGAGCGTCACCACCTGCTCGCCCGACCGTGGCGGCGGACGAAAATCGAACTTCACGATCCGGCGCTTTTTCGGCAGCTCGATCTTCTCGATCTTGTCCAGCGCCTTCACGCGGCTCTGCACCTGCGCCGCCTTCGCGGCGTGGGTCTGGAAGCGCTCGATAAACCGCTGCTCTTTGGCGAACATGGCCTGCTGCCGCGCGTATGCCGCCTCGCGATTGGCCTCGCGTATCGCGCGCTCGCGCTCGTAGAAGTCGTAGTTTCCTGAGTACGTCGTAATTTCCCCCGCATCGATTTCGGCGATCTTCGAGACGATGCGGTTCATGAATTCGCGGTCGTGCGACGTCATCAGCAGGCTGCCGGTCCGCGATTTCAGAAAGTCCTCGAGCCAGATAATCGACTCGATGTCGAGGTGGTTCGTCGGCTCGTCCATCAGCAGGATATCGGGCTCGCCGAGCAGCACGCGGGCCATCGCCACCCGCATCTTCCACCCGCCCGACAGCGCTCCGACATCGCCATCAATCCTCTCGTCGTCAAAGCCGAGCCCGTGCAGGATCTCGCGGGTGCGGCTCTCGAGGGCGTAGCCACCGAGATGCTCGTACTCTTCCTGCACCACGCCGAAGCGCTCGAGCGTCGCGTCCATGTCGCCGGCCTTCGACGGATCCGACATCGTTTGCTGCAGGTCTTCGAGCTCGTGGTGGAGCGCGCCCAACCGTCCGCTACCGGCAATCGCTTCGTCGAGCACCGATCGGCCCGACATCTCCTCCACGTCCTGCCGGAAGTACCCGATGGTCACTTTTCGCGGTACAGACACTTCTCCGTCGTCCGCGCTCTCCTCGCCGGTGATCATCCGGAAGAGCGTCGTCTTTCCGGAGCCGTTCGGACCAACGAGGCCGACCTTCTCCGCCTCGTTCAACTGGAACGAGGCATCGACAAACAGGACCTGTTTGCCGTACTGCTTGCTGATTTTCGAAAACGAGATCATGCCTGCGGAGACTCGGCGAGCAGTTCGACCGCGGGGTGCTGGCGAATGAAGTAGTCGAGCTCCCACTGCGAGCTGAAGAGGATGATTTTCCGCTCGAGGCGATCGGCGGCAACGGTGCCCTGTCCGCCGAGAGTGAATTTCGCCAGCGGATCGGCGAGCCATCGCGCCGCCGTGTAGGTAGCGGGTTCGATGGCGACATCGACGTTGTATTCGCTGCCAAGCCGGCTGGTGATGACGTCGAGCTGCAGCTGTCCAACCACGCCGACGATCGGCTCGCGGCGGCCGGAGGCCGTGTAGAACACCTGCATCAGCCCTTCTTCTTCGAGCTGCTTAAGGCCTTCGTCGAATTGTTTGTACCGCGTGTCCTTGAGCCGCACGCGCCCGAAATGTTCCGCCGGAAACCGAGGCACGCCCTGGAATTTCAGCGGCTGCCCGGTATGCACCGTATCGCCGATGGCAAACTGCCCGGGATTGACGAGCCCGAGGATGTCGCCGGCGTACGCGACCTCGATGGTCTCGCGGTCGCGGCCGAAGAACCGATACGCGCGCGAAGCCCGCAGCTGCTTGCCTACGCGGCTGTTGGACAGCACCATGTCCTTTTCGAATCTGCCCGAGCACACGCGCACGAACGCGACGCGATCGCGATGGCGCGGATCCATGTTCGCCTGAATCTTGAAGACGAAGCCCGTAAACCGCTCGTCGGTGGGACCGACGATGCCGGAGTCGGATGGACGCGCCGATGGCGAAGGGGCCAGCTCGACGAGCGCCTGCAGAAACGGCTCGAGACCGAAGTTGGTCAGCGCGCTCCCGAAAAATACGGGCGTCTGAATGCCCGCGAGATATTCGTCGATGTCGAAGTGCGTTCCAGCAGAACGGATCACGTCGAGCGACTCTCTGAAATGCGCATACACCCGCTCGCCGATCACCTCGCGAGCTTCGGGAGCGTCGATCGCGGAGATATCCACGGGCGCACGGTATTGCCCTTGCGCTTCGCGCTCGTAGAGGTGCAGTGTCTGGCCCTGGATGTCGTACACGCCACGGAACTGCTCTGCATCGCCCACAGGCCAATTCACCGGCGCCGCTGCGATGCCGAGCGTCGTCTCGATGTCGTCCATGAGCGCGAGCGGGTCTTTCGCGGGACGGTCGAACTTGTTGACGAACGTCAGAATGGGCAGGCGATGGCGGCGGCAGACCTCGTACAGCTTCCGCGTCTGCGACTCGACGCCGTTCGCCGCGTCAATCACCATGACGACGCTGTCGGCCGCGATCAACGCCCGGTAGGTGTCTTCGCTGAAATCCTTGTGACCTGGCGTGTCGAGCAGCGACACGCGACGGCCCTGCAGCTCGAACTCGAGCGCCGCCGACGTGATCGAGATGCCACGCTGTTGCTCGAGCTCCATCCAGTCGGACGTCGCCGCTTTTCGATCCTTACGGCCACGAACGGCACCGGCCAGCTCGATGGCGCCGGCGTACAGCAGCAGCTTCTCCGTAAGGGTCGTCTTGCCGGCGTCGGGGTGCGAGATGATGGCGAACGTGCGGCGCCGGGCGACCTCGCGCTCGAGCTCGCTCTGGACTGAGGCGTCGGTGGATGACACTACTGGCTATTGTACCGTGGCGGTTCTGGGTTCTTGGTTCTGGGGTTCTGGGTGCCGGTTCTGGGGTTCTCGGTTCTGGTTCATCGGTTCTCGGTTCTGGTTCATGGGTCGGGCTCATCGTTCGTGTCTTCGTCTCTTCAAGTCTTCGTGTTCCCGTGCTCCAGGTCCATTCATGTTGAATTGTTGAATTATTGTTATTCGATAAATATATATTGATTATCAATATATTATTGCCGTATAACGATGCCGAGGTTCAATCATGGCCAAACCATCGCTGCCCGGGTTCGTGACGATTGTGCTGAACGTGGCGTGGTATTTCGTCGCAATCGCCTTGGTCTTGACGACGTGCATTGTGATGGTCTCACCGTGGATGGACCGCTCGCGCGGCTCAAGGATTGATATCCCGGTGTCCTTCGACGTCGATACGCGAGCCGTCCAGGTGAGCGCTCCGGCACTCGGTGTCGGGGCCGCAGAAATTCAGCACGTCCGGGGATCAATGAGCTTCCCGCCGCCCAACAGAGCCTCCGTCACCGTACCTATGGCGCTCGTCGCGGTGATGCTCGCGTTCATCCTCTGGGCTCTCAGCCAGCTGAGGGCGGTCTTCCGAAGTCTGCGCGACCGTCAGCCCTTCGTTGCCGATAACGTCATTCGGATCCGTCGAATCGGCTTTGCCGTCATCGCCGGAGAGCTCGCGCGGGCGGTGATGGTCTTCTCCGCAAACTCCTATGCGATGACGCACTTTTCTGCCGATGGATTGCGCTTCGACGCCCGGCCGGATCTGAACGTTCTTGCCGTCCTTCACGGCCTCATCATTCTTGCGATCGCCGAGGTCTTCAGGGTGGGCACGCGCCTGAACGAAGACCAATCGCTGACGATTTGAGGACGCCGATGGCCATCCGAGTGAAGCTCGACCATCTGCTGCTCGACCGCCGGCTCACGCTGACCGAGCTTGCAGACCGCATCGGCATCACCATCGCAAACCTCTCGGTCTTGAAGACGAACAAGGCAAAGGCCATTCGTTTTTCTACGCTCGACGCCGTCTGTCGCGAGCTGAACTGCCAGCCGGGGGATCTGCTCGAGTGGACCTCGGAAACTGATGCTTGAATCAGCGGTTCTAGGGTTCTGGGTGCTGGGTTCTGAGGTGCCGGTTCTAGGTTCTTGGGTTCTGGGTTCGCTGAGTTCGCTGAGTCCCCCCTACTTCGCGATTCGGAACTCCGAACCAGATCAGCGAACTTAGAACTGAGAATCCAGAACCGGCACCCCAGAACCCAGCACCCAGAACCCCGAACCGCTGTCGTACAATGTCCACGTCCATGACCACCTCGCGCGTCAAAGTCGTCGCCGTTGTCTGCATCGCGGTATTCGCCTTCACGGCGATCGTCGCAGTGCCGATGTTTGCGGTGATCGACGCGCAGACGCCGATAGACGCGCTCTTCTGGTCTCCAACAACATCGCCGGCGCCCTCCAACGAAGACGTCGCGATCCCCGCAGCACCCGTCGTCGACCATCGGTCTCCTCGCGCTCCTCCCCTTTCATAACAGCGTCGCTGCGACCCTGCCGACCTTCAGGTCGGCTCTAACTCTCCCACTTACTGCGAGGAGAACCATGCGCGTATCTTCGCGACTGCGCACGATTCTTGTGTGCGCGATGCTCGAGTATGCCGCTTTGATGGGTGCGCCCATGCGTCCGGAAGAGATCAAGGAGCTGATGCACACGATGAATCAGCCGAAGTTCGCTCACGTTGTTACTGACGAAAATGGGGATGAGAAATGATTGTGATCGTGCGGTTCTAGGGTTCTGGGTGCTGGGTTCTGGGGTGCCGGTTCTGGGTTCTGGGTTCGGGTTCTAAGTTCCGGTGCCAGGTTCGCGACACATGTGCGAGTTTCGCGAATCGACACTTCGAGATCAGTGAACGAGAACGTTGAACCTGGAACCGGCACGCCGGCACCCCAGCACCCAGAACCGCAGAACCCCGAACCGCTGTGTATAGAATGTATGAATGCCCAAACTGACAGTTGAGAGCTATGGAACGTTCGACGTCGCCAACAACAAGCGCCTCGTCCTGGCGATCGAACAGGACGCCAAGGTCGACATCCTGCACGCGTGCGGCGGCAATGCTCGTTGCACCACGTGCCGTGTTGAATTTATCGATGGAGAGCCGTCGGCGATGACGACGGCAGAAAAGGAACGTCTCGAGCAGCGCGGACTTTCAGGCGTCCGCCTGTCGTGCCAGATCGTGTGCGATCACGACATGAGCGTGCGCGCCATCAGCCGTCTCGAAGGATCGGGCCGGCCCGATCCAGGGAGGACGCCCGAGGAGACGATCCAGCCGCCACCGGTGTGGACGTAAATAAAGAATAGGCGGTTCTTGGGTTCTGTGTGCTGGGGTTCTGGGGTGCCGGTTCCGGGTTCCGGGTTCCGGTTCCAAGTTCCGGTTCCAGTTCCAAGTTCGAGTTCAGCGGTTCCGGGTTCCTTGGTTCTGGTCCCGGTTCTCCGCACCGGATCAGCGAACGATAGAACCAGAACTTAGAACCGGCACCCAGAACCCCAGCACCCAGAACCTCGAACCGCCGGCGAACGTCTCTATTTGCCGAAGTGCTCCGCGAGCGCCGAGACCAGAGGGCCCATTTTCGGGTTGTCAGGTACCACGTGTGGATGCACACCCCCGGCGTCAAGCGCCGCGGAGCAGATGGGCCCGACAGCAGCCACGATGACGCCGCTGTTCAGTGCATGGACAAGGGCGTCTCCCAGGCCAAGCGCCGTCGCCACATGAAGCAGGTGCTTCCACTGCACTTGACTGGTGAAGACAACGGCGTCGACCTCGAGCTTCACGAGGCCACGCGCCAGGTCCTGCAGCGGGCCCAGGTCTTCGGGCAGTCGCCATTCGTACAGGCATAGCTCGTTCAGGACGGCGCCTCTTTGCCGAAATTCGTCGCTGAGCGACTCGTTCCGCTCGCCGTAGTGCACCAGCGTGACTTCCGCGCCCGCGAGATCGGTTCCCGCCATCGCCTGGAGCAACTCGTGGCTCGTGTAGGGAGACGCGGCGGACGCATTAGGACTCAATCCATAGCGTTTGAGCGCTGCGGTGGGCTTCGGGCCTCGACAGATGCTTGTGCCAGCCCTTATTGATTCGATGACAAACGGCAGTTGACCTTGCCGTTCCGCTTCCTGAAACAACGCGGTCGCGCCGGCACCCGTGAGAAAGACATGCACGCGGCGGGCAGGTGTGCGAACACGATCCAGAAAATCAGAGACGACCGCGGCACAATCCAGAGGAGCCTCGCGGACGGCCGCTGCAGACCGCACGAGACCGCCATGACGTCTGACGAGCTCCGCGAGCTCCGTGCCCATTCGCGCCTCGAGAAGCGCCACGCGAACGCCGCGAAGGCCGTCACGCCTTGGCAGGGACACCGACGATCACGTCCTTCTTGAGGTTTCTGGCGCCTCGCTTGTTACTGACGTACGGAATCACCTGCTCGAGCACGCGTGCCAAGTCGCTGCACGGCACGTCCTCGAGGATCCTGGTGCCCGCCTTCGCATTCGGCCCCGACTGGCCGCCCACGAACACGTCGACCGCATCCACAATCTCATCGCCAATCTTGACGTTCTTGCCGAGCAGCCCGATGTCGGCGCCGGTGTGGTTGCCGCATCCCGCAGGACATCCCGACCAGTGCATGGTCAGCAATTTCTTGCCTGGGCCCAGCCGCTCGTCGAGCTCGCGCGCCGTTTTCATGGCCAGCTCTTTCGTTTCGATGAGCGCCAGGTGGCAATAGTCGATCCCTGTGCAGCTGACGAGTCCGCGCATCATGTCCGTCGGGTCATGACGCAGCTCGCGCAGCAGGGGCTCGCTGATCATCTGGGGCAGAACGTGTTCCGGAACGTTGGGAACGATGACGTTCTGGCTGGTGGTAACCCGCACGTCGCCGTTGCCGTAGCGCCGCGCGATCCGCGCGAGACCGGATAGCTGGTCCGCGGTGATACGGCCCACCGGCACATTGAGGCCGACCGAGCACATCCCTGATTGCTTCTGCCGCGAGATGCCGAGGTGATCGTGATGCCGGCTCGTTCTCGCATCTCGCCCCTGCGGCAACAGCCGCTCGCCGACTCTTCGCTCGAGCTCTCGCCGGAATTTGTCGATCCCCCACTCTTCGACGAGAAATGCCAGCCGTGCGCGATTCCGCGCCCGGCGCGGGCCGTAGTCCCGAAAGATGAGCGTGATGTGGCTGCACAATCCCGCGGCGTCTTCGGGGCGGCAGAACACGCCGAGCGGCGTGGCGGGCCGCAGCCCGCCAGATCCGATTTTTCCGCCGATGGCGATGTTGAAACCCTTGACCTCTTCTCCCGCGATGATCTTGATCGCCGGGGTCAGCGACAGATCCTGCGTTTCCCCGTGCGTGCAGTTCTCGGTGCAGCCCGTAATCGCGACGTTGAACTTTCGCGGCAGATTCGTGAACGCTTTGTTCCGCAGGAACGCCTGGTTGAACTCGCTGACGACGCGGGACGCATCGAAGAGCTCATCCTCTGTCAGCCCGGCGACGGGACAACCGATGACGTTGCGGATGTTGTCCATGCCGGTTTGCAGCGATACGAGACCGACCGCAGTCAGCCGCTCCCAGATGTGCGGCAGGTCGCCCACCGCAAATCCCCGCAGCTGCACCTGTTGCCGCGTAGTGAGATCCACGAAGCCCGTACCGCACTCGCGGCTCAGGTCGGCGATCGCGCTGAGCTGCTCGGCATTCGTGAAGCCATTCGGCATCCGGATACGCATCATGAAGCGGCCGGGCGTCTGCCGGCGGAAGAACACGCCGAGCCACTTCAGCCGCTCGCGATCGGATTCGTCGATCGCTTCCCACCCGTCGCGCACGAATCGCTGGATGTCGGCTTCGACGTCAAGGCCGTCCTTGTCGCGCTTGAAACGCTCGACCTTGTTGAGCGTGATATCTGGAGCGGCAAGGGCTGGGCCGGCATCCTCGGCCGCAGCCAATGTCGTGACGACAGGGCCGAAGTCCTCCGGTGCGATCGCCTTCTCGAGACCCTGGCATGCCAGCGTCACGATCGCGTCCACTTCGGGCCGGCAGGAGCCGCATCCCGTTGACGCTCTGGTGACGTCGCACACTGCCTGGACGCTCCGAGCGCCGCCCAGCACCGCTTCGATAATCTGCGCCTTCGACACGTCGTTGCAATCGCAGATCCGCGCGCTGTCCGGCGTCGTCGCGGCACCATCGCGACTACGAGCCTGGGCAACTGCCGGCGTAAAAAGGATCTCGGCGCGGTTGTCGTGCAGAGGTGACCCAGACGCAAACGTCTGCAGCAGCGACGGCACCACGGCGCCGTCACCAAGGATGATCGCCCCCGCCAGGCGATCGTTGCGCACGATTAGCTTCTTGTAGATACCGCGGGCAGGCTCGCTGTAACTCACCACTTCGTCGTCTTCGCCGACGGGCTCCTTGTCGCCCATTACTGCGAGATCGACTCCCATGACTTTCAGCTTGGTCGACACGGACGAGCCGACGTACACGGCGTCGGGATTTCGCCCGCTGAGGCGATCGGCGAGCCGCGCCGTCTGCTCCCACAACGGGGCCACTAATCCGTACACTCTGCCCCTGTGCTCGGCGCACTCGCCCACTGCAAACACGTCGGACACAGGCGTATCGCCGGCACAACACGCGAGATCGTCTCCCACGACGATGCCCCGGTTGACTTTCAAGCCTGCGTCAGTCGCGAGCGTCGCGTTGGGACGAATGCCCGCGGCGATCACGACCAGGTCGCAAGCCAGACGGCCGCCATCGGCGAACTCGAGACCCTCGACGTGCCCGTTTCCCAGGATGGCGGTCGTCCGCGTGGCGAGATGTGTGCACAGGCCCATCTGCTCGAACTGGCGGCGCAGCACATCGGCCGCGCCCGGATCGAGCTGCGCCTCCATCAAGTGCGGCATCAAGTGGATCACGTGCGTCTCGAGACCCCAGTTCAGCAGCCCACGAGCCGCTTCCAGTCCCAGCAGCCCTCCGCCGATCACGGCAGCCGTGCGCGCGGTCGCCGCGGAGCGCATGATGCGCTCGCAATCGTCCAGCGTGCGAAATACGAATACGCCCTGCTTGAACGTGCCGTGCTCGTCGCGAACGTTGGCGAGAGGCGGGATGACGGGGCTGCTGCCTGTGGCGATGACCAGCTTGTCGTATTGCTCCGTGAGCCCGTCGGCGGCGACGACCCGCTTCGCGCGCACATCGATCCCCTCGACCCTCTTGCCTGCATGGAGAGTGATCTGCCTGGCCGCGTACCAGGACATCGGGTTGATGAAGATGTCGCCGGGCTTGTGGCTGCGCGAGAGCACGCTCGAGAGAAGGATGCGGTTGTAGTTGCCGCACGGCTCGTCCCCGAACATCACGACGTCGAAGCGGTCTCCGCCCCCGCGCCCGAGGAGATCGTCCACAAACCGCGCGCCCGCCATGCCGTTGCCGATGACGACCAGGCGCTCTTTACTCATCGGTGTCGATTCGCGCGGCGCACACCTTGAACTCCGGCATGCGGCTGATCGGATCGAGCGCGTCGTTCGTGACGCGATTGGCGGACGACTCGCCTGGCCAGTGAAAGGGCACAAATACCGTGTCGGGACGAATGTCGGCAGAGATACGACTGGTGAAGACGGCCGAACCGCGGCGCGTTCGAAGAACCAGTCGGGCGCCATCGGCAAGGCCGTGGCGCTTCGCGAGGTGCGGATGAATTTCGGCGATTGGCTTCGGCGCAGCGTCGACGAGCTGAGCGATCCGTCGCGTCTGTGTCCCCGACTGATAGTGAGCGAGCAGACGCCCGGTCGTCAGATACAGAGGAAATTGTTCGTCGGGCACTTCCGCGGGGCCGAGGTATTCGATCGCATGAAAGCGAGCGCGTCCGCTCGGCGTAGGAAACGTCGTCTCGAACAGGCGCGGCGTACCTGGATGGGACTCGGACGGGCAGGGCCAGAACACGCCGCCCTCGCGCTCGATGCGCCCGTACGAAATGCCGGAGTAATCAGCAGTGGCGCCGCGAGTCGCCGCGCGTAGTTCCTCGAAGACCGACTCGGGATCGCCAAAAGCGAAGTATGCCGACTTTCCGAGCGCCTGCGCGATCGCGCACAGAATGTCGATGTCCGTCCGCACCTGACCCGGGGGATCGAGCGCACGCCGTCTGCGGATGACACGCCCCTCGAGATTGGTGACCGTGCCGTCCTCTTCCGCCCACTGCGCGGCAGGCAGCACCACGTCTGACACGCTCGCCGTCTCCGAAAGAAAGAAGTCGGCGACCGCAAGAAAGTCGAGACGGCCGAGGCAATCGGCGACTTTCGACGCGTTCGGCGCCGAGACGATCGGATTCGATCCGATGACGAGCAGCGCCCGGATGCCGTCGGGCTCTCCCGCGGATTCGAGTAACTCATACGCCGACTTGCCCGGACCCGGCAGTTCACTTTCCGGGATGCCCCACACCGCAGCGACATCGCGACGCGCATCGGGATCGTCGATGCGGCGATAGCCCGGCAGCTGGTCGGCTTTCTGTCCGTGCTCGCGTCCGCCCTGTCCGTTTCCCTGGCCGGTGATTGTCCCGTAACCGCTGAATGGCGCCCCCACTTTCCCGAGGGCCAGCGCGATGTTGACGAACGCAAGGACGTTGTCGACTCCGTGGGACTGCTGCTCGGCGCCGCGCGCCGTCAGCACCATCGCGGTGCGAGCCTGGCCGAGCATGCGAGCGGCTTCGACGAGCTGACGCTGCGGAACGCCGGTGAGTGCCTCGACTCGCTCCGGCCAGTACGCAGCCGCGAGCTGTCGCACCTCGTCGAATCCCTCGGTGCGGCTGTCGATATAGGACTGATCGATCAGCGATTCCCGAATCAGCACGTGGACGAGGCCGTTGGCAAGCGCCGCGTCAGAGCCTGGACGCAGCGCCAGATGCAGCTTCGCCCATTGAGCCGTCGGCGAGCGGCGCGGATCGGCCACAATCAGCGCGCCGCCGTTGCGCTGCTGAGCCTCGAAGTACCGCATGACGGGAGGCATCGTCTCGGCCAGATTCCCGCCGACGAGCAGAATGGCTTCTGCGTTCGGAATGTCCTCGAGGGGAAACGGAAGGCCGCGATCGAGACCGAATGCCTTCGACGCTCCAGCGGCAGCCGACGACATGCAGAATCGGCCGTTGTAGTCGATGTTCGACGTGCCGAGCGCGACACGCGCGAACTTCCCCAGCAGATACGCCTTCTCGTTGGTCAGCGACCCTCCCCCGAACACGCCAACGGCGTCGCGGCCGTAGGCCTCCTGCGTCGATCGAATCGCCGACGCGATTCGATCGATCGCGCTCTGCCACAACGCGGGATCGAGCGTGCCTGCGGCGCTTCGCACGAGCGGCACGAGGAGGCGCTCGGGATGCCGAATCGTCTCGGCTGCGGTCCATCCCTTGAGACACAACCCACCTTCATTGACGGGAAACCTCTTGTTGCCGGCGATCTCGATGCGGTCGCCGTCGCACGTGACGTCCATGCCGCACTGAAGCGCGCAGTACGGACAGTGAGTCGACACAGCTGTCGTGACGGAATCCATCCTCGCCGCCACCAGAGCAAGGAGCGTGCCCCGCACATCGGGTCGCATGGCCCCGCGAGTCTGCCTGCGCCGATTTCGAAACGTTCACGAATGTCGCTCGAGAATGAGGTCGTCGACAATTACGAACAGAAAGATGCGCGATCCGATCGATGAGGCGCCACTGGCCGCGCGCAGGATGCACTTCTCGAAAAACAAATCGACACAATAGTTGGCTGACAAATCACCGATGAACATTTCCGTCTGATTCAACTTGCTTCCCGCGCGCCGCCCTTTGCGCTTTGCCCTCGCGTTTTCGCAGTGTTTCAGCAAAAACCCCTTGTGGCACCCGTGTTGCTCAACAACTGGTGCATGAGAATTCACGCCGCGGCCGTCTTCATGCTCGCCAGTCTCGTGTCATCTTCACTTCCCGCGGCGGCACAGGCGCCACCGCCGGCACCTTCCACGCAGAAGCCGCCAACGGCATTTGCAAACGTCGATCTGCCGACGTGGGTGCGCCTGGGAGTCGAATATCGCGGACGCCTCGAGGGCTTTACGGGAGGCGGCTTCGCTGACGATCGCGAGGATCTGTACTGGTTGAATCGTTTTCGTGTGACGGCCCGGTTCTCGATGAAGCCGTGGCTCAGCGCCGCCGTTCAGGCGCAGGACGCGCGCGTCGAAGGACGCAACGCCGTCACACTCGGCGCCCCATTCCGCGATCAGCTCGACCTTCGCTTCGCGCATGTCGACGTCGGCAATGTCGACAAGAGCCGCGTTGCGATCCGCGCGGGACGGCAGGAACTGGTGTTCGGTGACCAGCGGCTCGTCGGACACGGCAACTGGCTCAACACCGCGCGCTCGTTCGACGCCGTGCGAGGCGTGTTCCGTCACAAGAAATGGCGCGTCGACGGATTCGCTGCTTCTGTCGTCAACATCGACATGGATGATGTCAATCGGAGCGGCTTCGGCAATTTCTTTTACGGCGCGGATGCGCCGCTCGCGGTTCTGCCGAAGGGCGGCGTGCTCGAGCCGTATGAGTTCGTTCGCACGTCCAGCGATCTCAGAACGGAGGCCGGCACACCAGGTAACCTGACGTCTTCGACCACGGGGGTACGTTCCGCAGGAAAGTTGACCGCCCGAACCGACTACAACGTGGAGACCGCGATTCAGCGCGGGTCGCTGGGGTCCGACACGATTTCCGCCTGGGCCGGCCATGCCATGGTCGGACGCACGATTCCAGCGGGCTCACTCACCTACCGGGCGTTCGGCGAGTACAACTACGCATCGGGCGACGACGTGCCTGGCGACGGCGTACGCGGCACTTTCGATCAGCTGTATCCAACGGCGCACGACAAGTATGGCCTCGCCGATCAGGTGGGGTGGAAGAACATCCATCATCTGCGAACCGGCCTCGAGGTGCGGCCGCACACCAAGCTGGCGCTTGCCGGGGCGTATCACTCGTTCTGGCTGGCCAGCGCCACCGACGCGCTATATAGCGCGGGCGGCGCTGTCATCGCCCGCATCCCGACGGGAGCGCCGGATCGGCACGTCGGGCAGGAGTTCGATATTCAGGCGACGTTCACGCCATCGTCGCGCATCCAGCTTCACGGCGGTTACGCGTACATCCTTCCCGGCGCGTTCCTCAAGGCAGCCACTCCAGGCAAGTCCTACAGCGCTCCGTATGTGATGGTGACGACCATGCTCCTCGGACTGGAGAAATAGATGACACACGCGAAAACGTCGCGACGCGCGTTCCTGAAAAAGACCGCAGAGGTGTCGACGATGGCCGGCCTCATGTCAGGACTGCCATCCGGCTGGGTCGGCAGCGTCTACGCAGACGACTCGCCCGAGACCAAAACGATGCGGTTCGGCATCATCGCGCTGACCGATTGCGCACCAATCGTCATGGCGCATGAGCTCGGATACTTCAAGAAGTTCGGCATCGACTCGGTCGTGTCGAAGGAAGCGTCCTGGGCGGTCATCCGCGACAAGATCAACGTCGGCGAGAACCAGGGCACGCACATGTTGATCGGGATGCCGCTGGCCTCGACGATGGGACTGGCGGGATCGCCGGTCAAGCCGATGGTGATTCCCTGGCTGCTCAATCGCAACGGACAGGCGATCACGCTCAACAACAAGCTGAAACAAGCCGGCGTCAAAGGGCCGAAAGATGTGAAGCCGCTCGCCGACCGCGCGAAAACCGCCGGCGATCCACTGGCATTCGCCATGACGTTTCCGCCGGGGACCCACGCCATGTGGATGCGCTACTGGCTGGCGAGCGGGGGCATCCACCCCGACAAGGACGTCTCGCTCATCACCATTCCGCCGCCTCAGATGGTGGCGAACATGAAGGTCGACAAGATGGACGGCTTCTGCGTCGGAGAGCCGTGGAACGCGAGGGCGATCGCCGACGGGATTGGGTTCACCTCGATCACGACCCAGCAGATGTGGCGCGATCATCCGGAAAAGGTGTGCGCCTTCACCGAGGAGTTCGCGACGAAGAATCCGAAGACCGTCAAAGCTGCCCTGAAGGCGCTGCACCTGGCGAGCGTGTACCTCGACAAGCTCGACAACCGGCCGAAGGCCGCCGAAATCATCTCCCGGCCCACCTACATCAACTGCCCGCCCGAGATCATTCTCGGCCGGCTGCTCGGCAAGTACGACTACGGCGACGGCCGCAAGGAGCAGGACCCGTACTACATGATCTACTCCGATCGGAACTGCAACTACCCGCAGCCCGCGTTTGCGACATGGTGGCTCAGCCAGTTCCGCCGCTGGGGCATGGTGAAGGCCGCACCCGATTATGCGGGCATCTCGAAGCGCGTCATGCGTCCTGACATCTACATGGAGGCGATGAAGGAAATGGGCGTCTCGCCAAAGGTGGAGCCGCTCACGAAGTGGACATTCTGGGACGGCGGCGTATTTGATGCCGCGCATGCCGAAAAATACGCGCTCTCGTTCCCCATCAACAGCGTCGTGGGGTAATCATTCGATGAACCTGAATCGTATCGGACACATGTTTCTCCCGCTCGTCGGCATCGTGCTCGCCGGGCTCGGGTGGTGGTATGCGAGCACCCTCGTGACCGACCTGCCGTCGCCGATGAAAACGTGGGAAGAGAGCAAGCTGTACATCCTCGAGCCGTTGGCCAAACGCGGAGAAATGGACCAGGGTATCGGCCTGCTCGCGTACTACAGCCTGATTCGCGTGGCGCGGGGTTTCGCCCTCGGCATCCTGATCGCCACTCCGCTGGGGTTCCTGCTCGGCGTGTCCGACACGATGCACAGGATGCTGGACCCCGTGATTCAGGTGTTGCGCCCCATCTCGCCGCTGGCGTGGCTGCCGCTCGGCCTCGTCATCTTCCAGAAGTCCGAACCCGCCGCCTTGTTCGCGATCGCCGTGTGCTCCATGTGGCCGACCGTGTTGAACACCATGGCCGGCGTTCGCGCGATTCCGCAGGACTACTGGAACATCGCCAAGGTCCTCCGCCTCTCGCGTTTCACGACGTTTACGAAGATCGTTCTACCGGCTGCGCTGCCGCAGATGTTCACGGGCTTCAGGCTGAGCCTGGGCATCGCATGGCTGGTGATCGTCGCAAGCGAGATGCTGACCGGCACGCCTGGCGTGGGCGGATTTCTCTGGCAGGAGTACAACAGCCTGATCTACTCGCACATTCTCCTCGCCATCCTGACGATCGGCATCGTCGGCTTCCTGCTCGACCGCATGATGGGCGTGGCCGAAGCACGGCTGCGCGCTCTGTGACCATGGCCTATATCGAGGCACACGGTCTTTCCAAATCGTTTGGTTCTCCGTCACGCCACGTGCTCGATCGGGTATCGCTGACGGTCGACAAGGGAGAGTTCGTTTCGATCGTGGGCTTCATGGGCTGCGGGAAGTCGACGCTGCTGAATCTGCTGGCCGGCGTCACCAAGCCAGACGCGGGAACGATCGTGATCGACAGCCAGCCGCTCGACGGAATCGCCAGGCAAGCGTCTATCGTCTTTCAGAACTATTCGCTGCTGCCATGGTTCTCGGCGCTGGAGAACGTGCGGCTCGCCGTGGATGCCGCGCGTCCGGAGTGGTCTCGCGCCGAGCAGAAGGATCAGTCAGAGCGCTATCTTCGGCTCGTCGGGCTCGGCAATGCCATACACCGCCGTCCGAGTCAGCTGTCGGGTGGCATGCGCCAGCGAGTCGCCATCGCGCGGGCGTTCGCAACCGATCCGGAAATCCTGTTCCTGGACGAGCCGTTTGGCGCCCTTGACGCGCTGACGCGTGGAAGCCTGCAACAGGAGCTCGCGCGGCTCTGCTCCGAGGCCGGACGGCCGGTCACCACCGTGATGATCACGAACAACATCGACGAGGCGCTCCTGCTCTCGGACAGAATCGTGCCGATGACAAAGGGACCCCGTGCCACGCTCGGATCCTCCGTCGACGTCGATCTGGCGAAGCCCCGGAGCCTCGATGGGCTCGCGCACCACGAGCAGGCCATTCTTGCGAAGGCCCACGTGGTCGAATGCCTCTCGGATCACCTGCACGCGTCACGGTCGCGTCCTGCCCGCAAGTCGCAGGAGCCGCCGCCGGCATTCTCGCCTGTCGCGGTCGAAGAGACACAGACATGAGCCTCATCGTTCCGCTCGAGCTGACGGGGCTGACGAAGATCTTTCCCACAGAGGCCGGTCCGTTCGTCGCGGTCAAGAATGTCAACGTCCGCATCCATGCGTCGGAATTCATCTGTATCGTCGGACACTCAGGCTGCGGAAAATCGACCGTCCTCTCCATCATCGCGGGGCTTCAGCGGGCCACTGAAGGCGGCGTGGTCATCAAGGGCAAGCAGACGCTCGAACCGGGCGCCGATCGCGGCGTGGTCTTTCAGACGCCGTCTCTGCTGCCGTGGCTGACCGCAACGCAGAATGTGGAGCTGGCTGTGCGGCAGAAGTTCAGTGCGCTCACGGCATCGGAGCGCCGCGCGCACGCGCTGAAATACCTTGCGCTGGCCGGGGTCGCCGACGCGGCCGAGCAGCTGCCCGCGGAGATGTCGCTCGGCATGCAGCAGTGCGTGTCACTTGCGCGTGCGCTGTCGCTCGAGCCGGAGCTGCTGCTGCTCGACGAGCCGTTCTCCATGCTGGATTCGCTGACGAGGCTGGACCTGCAGGATACGCTGCTGCGCGCGTGGGAGCAGGATCGGAAGATCGTCGTGATGGTCACCCATGACGTCGATGAGGCGCTCTATCTCGCCGACCGTATCGTGCTGATGACCGACGGCCCGGCCGCTCACGTGGGCGACATCATGACTGTACCCTTCGCACGGCCGCGCGATCGACACGACGTCCTCGAACACCGCGACTACCGGCGGCTACGGCAATCGATCATCGACTTCCTGGAGAATCACGCTAAGCAATCGGTAAGAACCTAGCGATGTCAGCGTTCAAGGTTCCAGTTCCGCGGTTCTAGTGCCCGGTTCCCGCCCAGGTTCAGCGAACCATCGAACCCAGAACCTAGAACCGGCACTCCAGAACCGCAGAACCCAGCACCCAGAACCGCTAGAAGGGAAACTTCACCGTCGCGTCCCCGGCGTAGCGCTTCATCTTCAGCGTCAGCTTGCTGCCGGCTCCAGGGGTCAGCGTCACGCTGAAGTTCGGCTTACCGACCGCGATGGTCTTGCCGTTCGCGTCGACCGATTCGATGATGTGCTCGCCGTAGGCCCCGCCCTGCACGACCAACGTTCGCGGCGTTGTCGTGTTCAGGTTGACCAGCGTGACCACAGTCCCGGTGTCCGACATCTCAGAGACAAGCGCCCCCACGTCCTCCGGCAATCCGGCCCTCTTCCGCACGGGATCGAAATAGCGGAGCCGCGAGTTGACGAGATTCCCTCGACGGTCGGGCTCCATGCCGCCTTGCGTCAGTTGAATCAGCGCGGTCGTCGTCACCGGATTCAGATCGAGCATGTTGTCGGCGAGCCGCTTCTCGGGCTTCGTCTGATCCTTGCGAATCCCCTCGACGCGCTGCTTGATCGTCGCAAGATCTTCGGCCATGGCCTTCTCGGGGTAGCTCGCGTTGCGCCCCTGCAGATATTCGAGCCATGGATTCGGAGACACGCGCGTGAGATCCTCGGGTTTTTGGGAGAAGTACCAGACTTCGAGCGCGCCGACATTCCACGGCCGATCGCGCCAGCCATACCACCCCGCCTTTGAGCTGCGCGGGTTGGCGGCCAGGTCGAGACCATACATGGTCGGGTACTGTGTCTTCCCATCAACCGTCCTCGCATTCGCGTTGATGGCGTTCGTCATGTCTCGCCAGGCGTCGACGTACTTCTGATCGCCCGTCAGCAGCAAGGCGTTGTTGAGGCCGATGATCGGACGCTCCATGCGGTTGCGATTCTCGCGCTTGTTCGTCACCGGATTGACGGGACTGAAGCCCCACCCGTAAGCGCTTCCCCACCACTTGCCGGTCGGGCCACCCACTTTTCCGTCGAGATCGACAAACGTCGGGATGATCCCGTTGTTCTGCTTCATCCGGTCGAGCCACCCATCGACATACGTGACCACCCACGTCTTGTACTTCTGATCGCCGGTCGCGAAGTACGCATTGGCGGGCAGCGTCGTCGCCACGAGATTGAGCGCGTGGTCACCGACGACGTCGTGGTATTCCTGGTAGTGCGCGAGGAACTGGTCGAAGTTGCTTTCGCCGTGCAGCGCGTCGAAGCCGGCCATCTCGAACGGCTCGCCCACCCACTCTGCCGACGTCGCTTTCCGCAGCAGGGGCCCCTTGCTCCCGTTCATCATGCTGCGGATGATGTTGTGTTTGGCGTCGTAGTTCGGCGCATCCGGATCTTCGCCCATGTAGAAGCCGGAGAACCGGCGCACGCGGTCGAGATACTTCGGATCCGTCGGCACCGACAGCGCCATGCGGTTGAACAACTGCAGCCCTTCGCCATGATGCTGCCAGTCCGAGAGCGCGCTGAACTCCTTGAAGTACATCCCGTCGACGCCGGCCGGCACGAGCTTGGTCGTCTTTGCTTCGGTGTACTGCTTGATCATCCCCTCGTTGCCCTTCAGATACATCTGCACGATCTCGTCGCTCGCGCCAAGCGCATGGAGCTCGGGCCAATGATTGAAGTTCTCGAACGCGTCATCCGGACCGTCGTTCGCGCCCCAGCGGACGAAACACAGGAGATATCCGCGATCGTCGAAGTATTTCTGAAAGAACTCGCGGGCCGCCGGCACGTTCTCGGCCAGCAACTGACGCTCCATCTGGGCCCACTTCGGGGCCGCCATCGGTGAATCGATCGTCACGGTAGAAGCCGGACCAGCCGGCGCTCCCGGCTCTGCGGTGGCGCACGCGGACATGGCCGCAGCGATGACGGTGATCGCGAGAAACTGTTTCATAGGGCCTCCGAAGGTCCGGCCGACGCCGGGCACGACGTATGTTGCGGAAGGCGGGATGTTAGCATGTTGCCAGCTGATGATGGACGAGAAGGACATCGAAGAACGATTCGTGCGGGCCTCCGGACCCGGCGGGCAGAACGTCAACAAGGTGTCGACGGCCGTCCAGCTGCGTTTCAACGTGGGCGGCTCGTCGCTGCCCGACGAGGTGAAAGAGCGTCTGCGGAGCCTGGCCGGCAGCCGCTTGATCGCAGACGATGTCCTGCTCATCGACAGCAGGGAGCATCGCACGCAGGCGCAGAATCGCGAGGCGGCGCGAGCCCGGCTCGCCGCGCTTCTCGAGCACGCCGCGCGCCGCCCCAAGAAGAGGCGGGCCACGAAGCCGAAGCCCGCCGCCCGCGAGAAGCGGATCGCGTCGAAAAAACGGCGCGCCGCGGTCAAGCAGCTGCGAGGCCGGTCTCAGTCACACGACGACTAACGGCTCATTAACCTGCGCGGCCAGCGCCGCGGGCATTCGCAAGACGCCAGGCGGTCACGCGCTTCGCCACCATCCACACGATTAACACAACCGCGGCCAGCGCCAGCAGCGGGGCAAGCACTGCGAGCACCGCAATCACGATCGCTCCTCCAAGCTCGAGCGTCGCAAGAATCGGGTTGCCAAGGCCCGCTGTTGTGGCGGAGCTCTTCAGCCGGAGCAGCGATGTCGCGGCGTGAACCGTGCCGGCGGTGCCCCCGGCGCCGATGATCGCGATGCTGTATTGAAGCCACGGTGGCAGGTCGGTGAGCACGGACGCGCTGGCGACAATCCCCGCCAGGACCGCCACAGGTGCGGCGAGTGTGTCGAGCATGTTGTCGAAGAACGGGACGTAGTAGGCAGCGATTTCCAGCACCATCGCCGTCGTCAGCGCCACTGACGCGGAGGTGGTGGAGAGCCACGCAAAAGAGGGTGACAGCTCGACCCACCCCGCTTTTGACGCCAGGCTCAGTACGACCAGCGGCACGAACACGCGAAATCCGGCTGCGGCGGCGAGCGCCAGCCCGACGCCGATTCCGAGCAACGATTCGGGTGTCACCTTCCCTCCCGAATCAGGATAGCTGATTGGAGGGTCAAAACTTCCAGGTGATGCGGGCGCCGGCCGTTGCTTCGTCGTAATTGTTCCCGATGCGCGCCGGTCCGCCCCATACCCATCGCATCTCGGGCGCCACGTGAAGACTACCGGCGATGCGAATCGGAACGCTGGCGCCGATCAGGAGGCCACTGCGCGCACGTCGACCGCTCCCGTCCGGCAAGGCGCGTTCTGCCTGTTCGACCGTCACGCCTTCGGGCACGCGAAGGATGGTCATGTCGTCGACGTAATCGTACCGGCGCACGCTGACGCCAGCGCGGAGTGCAAGGTTCAGTCGGCTCGGTTGCCGCGTCTCGACTTCGGCTACCGCAGCGAATCCGAGTCCTGCCTTGTTGATTGAGGTACGCCGGGCGATGACCGCATGCTGCAGGAACTCTTCACGCGTCGCACCCGGACCGGCGAACGAAATGAAATCTCCCTCGTAGCTTCGCCTCGATTCACCAGAAGCCGTCGTGATTTCTCCTTCGAGGCGGAGTGCACGCCACACCCGGTACGAGACAGCCGCTCCTGTGACCGGAAGGCGCGCGTTCTGGCCACCTTCGAACGACACGCGATCGACGCGCGCGATGGCGCCGATCTGCAAACGGTCGCTCACCTGCGCCGACGCAGACACGGCACCTGCAAGCCATACGGCGATGACAGCCGCAACATGTCTCATATCCATCCTCCTGGTGGTGCATGCGCAGGAGTGCCGGTAAACGGCTCATAATGGGATGCATGTCCGGGTTTCCGCTGCCGAAGCTGTTCGAGGCCCTCGCCGGTACGACCCGTGCCGTCGAGTCAATCGTGCCGAGGCGCACGTTTCAGGACGTCATCCTTCCGGCGTCCACCCGGCGCTCTCTCGACCAGGCGCTCGCACAAGTGACCAGCCACGACCTCATCTTCAACCGGTGGGGCCTGGGCCAGCGTCACCCGACCGGGCTGTCGCTTGCCTTCAACTTTGCTGGCCCCTCGGGCACGGGCAAGACGATTTGCGCAGAGGCGATTGCCCACACGCTCGGGCGCCGGCTGATGGTCGTCAGGTATGCCGAGCTCGAATCGATGTGGATGGGCGAGACGCCGAAGAATGTCGCGGCTGTCTTCAGGCTCGCGCGCCAGGAACAGGCCGTTCTTTTCTTCGATGAGGCCGACGCGATCGCGTCCCGCCGGTCGACGTCAGTCGATCACGGCTTCCAACGCGAGTCGAATACCGTCGTCAACGTGCTGCTGCAGGAACTCGAGCGCTTCAACGGGGTCGTCATCTTCGCGACCAACCTCGCCGCGAACTTCGACCCTGCGTTCGAGCGCCGCATTCGCACGCACGTGCTCTTCGAGATGCCGGGCATCGACGAACGCGAGCAGATCTGGCGTGTGCAGATGCACCCGACTCTGACGCCCCTGGCCGATGACGTGAGCTTCCGCGCGCTGGCAGAGACCTACGAGGTGAGCGGCGGCGATATTCGCAACGCGGTGCTCAAGGCCGCGCTGGCCGCAGCCGCGACGCCGCAGGCTGACACCCTGAAGCTGATTCATCATCATCACTTCGACGAAGGGATTCGGGATGTCATCGCCGGCCGCAAGGTGATGAAGCAGTCGCTGTTCGAGAAGAGGCCGGCCGACATCGAACCGCTGCGCGACGGGATTCGCGGCGGACCTTATGTGGTGTTCGTATCGGCAGCGGCCCTGCTGATTGCGATCATGGCCTTGCTGCTCGCCTTGTTCCGCTGAGTATCTGGTGGCGCCTGGCCGGGAAGCCAGGCGCCACGTCTTGCTGACAATTCCGGTCTTCAGTCGAATTTAGAAAGTCAGCCGGAACCCAACCTGTCCTGTTCTTGTGGCCCCCACGCTGGTGATCCTGCCGAAATTTGCGGCCGTAATGTTCGTGACAGGGTCGTTGTATTGCCGCCAGTTGAACGCGTTGAACGACTCCGCCCGCACCTGGAGCTGCGTGCGTCCGTGCAACGTGAATGACTTCGCAATAGTCAGGTCCACGCGCCGCCGCCCCGGCGCTTCCAGCTGACCCGCGTTTTGTGTCCCAGGCCGCACTGTTGCAGTGGTGCGCGCGTATGTCGGCACTAGCGTGTACGCGCTGCGGTCGAGGTACTGCAGCGTATCGCGCCAGTCATCGAATACCTGGTTCCCGCCGTTGTAATCGGGCCGGCTGTTGCCGATGCCGGAGGCCTGCGAGAGCCGCAGCGGTTCGCCCGATCGGATACTGATCACGCCAGATACCTGCCAGCCTCCCAGCACCGCTCCCAGAACACCTTTCTGATCCGCAAGCCACGGGATGTCATAGATAGCCGAGCCGATGAAGCGGTGACGAGCCCCATCAGTGAGTGGAGAGATGTCGACGTCAGGATCGAAGAAGTCTTGTGTCTGGAAATAGGCGTCACCGAGCGAGCTGTTGAAGTTGCCGACCAGGCTGCCGCCTTGCTGCCCGGAGCCGGTTGACAACGTGTAGTGCAGGTTCGTGGTGAGACCGTGATAGGTGTTCACCCTGAAGGTCGTCTCGAACGCGTTGTACTCCATCATCCCATCGCTGGTGAGATACCAGCCGCCTGGCGTCACCGCGGGATTGGGCCGCGCGCCGGTCTCGCGATCGAATGCGTTCGCGAAGTTCCGTATGATCGGAAAATTTCTCCCCGTGGTATGAACGTAGCCACCCGACAGCATCATCCTGGACCCGATCTGCCTCTGCAGGTCGAAGGTGGCTTGCACGGTCTCGGGCGACTTGATGTCGTTCTGAAACATGTAGTACTGCGTCTTGCGGCCTCCCTGGTCTCTGATCGCAATCGCGTTCGTGTCCTCCGGATACATCGGCCACACAACACCACGAGACGCAATCTCCGTGGCATTCCAGCCCTGGCGGACCGGCGAGAAAGGCGGGGCCACGCCATTCTGGAACTGCGCCATTAAATGGCTCGTGGAGAAGACGCCGACACCACCCCGAAGTACCGTGGCTCCCGACGAATCGATGGTCCAGGCAAATCCAAAACGCGGGGCGAAATTCAGAAGATCCGGCTCAACCACGTCGTGCGGATCGCGCGGTGCGCCGAAATCCATTTTGCTGAGGTCTGTCGGATCTGTCAGGTTGTTGATCTCCGCTCCCTTGTCGGTAGTGGCTTTGTAGCCGAACGCCGGGTAGATGTCGTACCTCATGCCAACGTTGAGCACCAGCCTCCGGTTAACGCGCCAGTCATCCTGGATGAAGAAACCATACTGGTCCAACCATGCTGAATGCGGCGGGTTGCCCATGGCGAGCAGGAAGGCGCTCGCGCGGTTCGCCAGTAGATCGTCGAGGGTGTTGTACGTGAATCCGTTCGCTTGAGGGTTCGTCTTGGATCCCAGTTCCCGGGACCAGCGGAACCCGAGCTTGACCGCGTGGGCACCCATGACCCGGGTTACTTTCTGGTCGAAGTTGAACGAGTTGTAGTCCATCGTCACGAGTTCGGTGTTAGGTGTGCTGAACACGCCAGATACGGCAAAGCTGCCGATGCGCTTCTCGGCGCTCGCCAGGTCTTCCTGCGGCCCGCGCGTTGGCGATTCCTTGACCCAGAACTCAGGATAGCGATCGAACGTGCTGTTGTTCCAGCCGAACCGGCTCTCTGAGACCCAGTCGCCGGCGGTCACAACGTACTGCGTCGAGACGCGCTTTGATGCGTTGTAGAACTCGTTGTCGTTGCCGTTGAGGGCCGATGGGTCCCGGGCGTACGGCTTGATCCGGGACGCGGTCACCGACAGTCTGCCTCGGCCGGTCTCAAAATCCACTTTGGCCAGGTACGTATTGTCGCGTCGGATCAGACGCTTGGCGTCGACGTACTGGCCGCTGACCGCGTTGATGGGGACATTGGGCAGCGGCAGAAGATCCAGGACCAGTTTCGTTTCTGGGTACGGGAGCGCCGCCATGACGCGGTCCCGCGTCGCCTGCGTGGGCACGTTCGCCTGCCGTGTCACACCGGAATTCTCGCGATATCCCTCATAGGTCGCGAAGAACAGAAGTCGGTTCTGCATAATCGGCCCGCCGATCGATCCGCCAAACTGATTGAACCGGACTTCGGGTTTCTCGGTCGTCGGGGGCAAAAACGGATCGCGCGACGCAAACGCGTCGGTCTGGAAGTTCTCAGAGAAGGATCCGTGGAACTGGTTCGTCCCCGATCGGGTGATCATGTTGACCTGGCCCCCGATCGAGCCGCCGTACTCGGCGTTCAGCACGCCTCTCACGACCTGCACCTCCGCGACCGCCTCCATGCTCATGATCTCGATCTGATTCTGCGCGCCGTGGTTGCCCATGCCGCGGTTTTCCATCCCGGCCTGTGCGTTGCTGCCGTCGACCGTGACGGAACTGCCGCCGTCGCCGACGCCGTTCACGCGGAAGGCCCGGCCGCCACCCTGGGCGCTGTCATTCGAGGCTACGCCCGGGGCCAGCATCACGACGTTCTGCAGGTTTCGCCGCGAGACCGGGATTTCCGTCACGTCCGAGATGGACTGGACTTGTGCGGTCGAGCTCGTCTGCACGAGGGGCGCGGCCTCGGCTACGGTCACGGTTTCCGCGAGGGTGCCAACCTCGAGCGAGTACGTCTGGCGAATGGTCTGTCCCGCGCTGAGCGTCAGTCCACGGCTCTCGTAGGTTTTGAACCCTGTGAGCTCGATCTTGATCGCATACGGTCCGGCCGGAAGCGCCGGCAGAGCGAACTCACCGCGTGCATCCGACACGGTTTCTCTCGTGAGATTTGTGCCCTGGTGGGTCACGACGACGTTCACACCGGGGAGAATCGCGCCGGAACTATCCTGGACGACGCCGTATAGCGTCGCGGTTGTGACTTGCGCGCGAGTGACTTCAGATGACAGGACGAGCGTTGCTGCGACAACGAAAGCTGTGGCGAGAACGCGCGGCGACGTTGTCATGGTGACCTCCGGGTCTCTGCATCGTAATCAAGAGCGGTGAATTGTTTGCTTGTTTGTCTTGTAGCACCAGCATCGCCGCACAGTCCAGAACAAACGTCTCGCGCCTGCACGCTCTGCGCCGAGCGCATGGCAGCCTGATCGTCAGCTTTTGCGATCGATCCACCAGCGCGCGACGTAAACGCACGCAGCGACCATCGAGATGAAGGCGAGAAGCGGAAGCAGAATCGAGAGGAAACCGAACAGGAGCGACGCGGCGAAATGCGCGGCGCTCACGCGTGCTTCAGCTCTCCGCGGCGCAACTGCTGATAGAGCATCAGCGCCTCGCGAATGAGGCGAAGGGCGTCGGGCGGGCCGAGCAGATCTTCGACGACGACCTGCTTGTGCTCGAGTACCTTGTAGTCCTCGAAGAAGCGGCGGATCTCTCGGAGCACGTGGTTCGGCAACTGCGTGTGGTCAATGTAGTCCTTGAACGCCGGATCGCCGATACTCACCGCGACGATCTTGTCGTCGAGCCCCTTCTCGTCGCGCATCCGCATGACGCCAATCGCGCGCGCTTCCACGAGTGTCAGCGGGTGCACCGATTCCTGCCCCAGCACCAGCACATCCAGCGGATCTCCGTCGTCGCAATACGTTCGCGGAATGAACCCGTAATTGGCGGGATAATGGACCGCGCTGAAGAGGACGCGATCGAGCTTCAGCAGGCCGGTCTCTTTGTCGAGCTCGTACTTGTTCTTGGATCCCTTCGGGACTTCGATAATGACCGGAAAGGACTTCTCGACGGAGTAATCGTCGACGTAACAATCGTGCCACGGATGCATCGGGACAATAATAGTCGAAAGCTCTCATGCCTATTTCCCGTCGAGCCTTGTTCCAGGCCTTGTTGGCGCAGACGATCAGCGCACGCGCGTACGCACAGGCGCGCGTCCATGCCAAGCCCAAGCCTCTGCCAAAGGACGCGGTCACGCACGACTGGACCTCGTTTCTCGGCCCGGCCCACAACGCCACGTCGACTGAAACACGACTGAGCCGGGGGCTGCCCCCTCCGCTCGTGTGGGAGCTCGCCAAAGGGACGAGCTACACGTCTCCGGCCGTCGCGGGCGATCGCCTCGTGTTCGTGCATCGCGTCGGCGATGAAGAGGTCGTCGAATGTCTGCACGCCGAAACCGGCGCGCGGCAGTGGAACTTTCGATACGCGACCGACTTCGAGGACCGCTACGGATACAACAACGGCCCGCGCTCGAGCCCGGTCATCGATGGCGAGCGTGTGTTCACCGTCGGGGCCCAGGGGCAACTTCATTGCCTGGATCTGCGCGCGGGAAAAGTCCTGTGGACCCGCAGAATCGGCAGCGAATACAAGGTGCCGCAGGATTTTTTCGGCACGGCATCGACGCCGCTCGTCGAGGGCAACCTTCTCATCGTCAACGTGGGAGCTCCGGGTGGGCCGTGCGTCGTCGGTCTCGACAAGACCACCGGACGTGAAGTCTGGCGTGCGGGAAAAGATTGGGGACCGAGTTACGCGTCCCCGGTGCCTGCTGTCGTACATGGAAAGCGGAGGATTTTCGTCTTCGCCGGCGGCGAGTCCACACCACCGACCGGCGGCCTGCTCTCGATCGATCCCGCGAATGGCCGGGTGGACTTCTCGTTCCCGTGGCGGAGCCGCTCGTACGAGTCGGTCAACGCGTCATGTCCGGTCGTCTTCGACAACAAGGTGTTCGTGTCGGCCAGCTATCGCACCGGCGGCGCGCTGCTCGAGATCGCGCCCGACTTCACGCATCGTGTGGCGTGGACGACGCAGGAATTCGGGCTGCACTGGAACACGCCGATTTACAAGAACGGGTTTCTCTACGGATTCGACGGCCGCAACGAACCGGACGCATCGCTGGCCTGCGTGGATGCGGCAAGCGGGAAGGTCGTGTGGCGAACGACGCCGGAGTGGAACGAAACGTTCACGGCCGGCGGCGCGAAGAGAGAGCAACTGCTCGGCACCTATCGTGGATCGCTCCTCGCGGTCGACGGACAGTTCCTGTGCCTGGGAGAGATGGGACACCTCGTGTGGATGGATCTGACGCCCAAGGGCTACAAGGAAATCTCACACGCCTGGCTTTTCGCCGCGCGCGAGTCGTGGGCGCTTCCGGTGCTGAGCCGCGGTTTGCTGTACGTGGTGCAGAACACGCGCGATGTCGTGAGTGGCGTGGGGCCGCGGCTGCTGTGCTACGACCTCAGGGTGTAAAGCGTGAGTGCACCGTCGCCACCATGTGCATGTAGCCGCCGACGGAGGCAAATCGTTCCGATGCGGCCTCTTTGATGTGCTTCAACGCGAGGTCTTTTCGGCCCAGCGCCTCTGAATACAGCCCGACATACAGGTGCGCGTAGAACTGGCCGGACGGATCGTTTCCAGCGGCCTTCACCACATCCCCGGCGGTCAGGGTTCCCCGGAACATCTGATAGACCTCACGCATCGGCGAACGGAAATCCGGTCCCACCGGCAGCAGCGCCGCGCGCGCTTTCTCAGGCGACTGCTCGCGCGCGACACACAGAAAGTGCCACGCGGCATTCTCCACGTCGTCCGGGTTGACCGTTCTATGCGATTCGAACTGCCGCCGGCAATCGGCGTAGCGCCCGGCGTAATAGAGCGCGATACCGCGCTGCCATAGCTGAGGCGCCTGGCCCGGAACGGCCTTCGCGAGCTCATCGAACGTCGCCGCCGACTGCGCGAAGCGTCCCTGCTCGAACTCGTCGACGGCGCGATCGAGCAGCGCTTGCGGATTCTGCGCCGCAAGCACAGCACACGCGAACCCCAGAACCAGGAACCAGGAACCGGAACCTGGAACGCGAAACCGCTTCATCGGAGATCCACCGCAATAAGCGTGTCGTCGTTGCGGAGATACAGAATGCCGTCCGACAGCGCGGGATACGCGCGAACGGTCGCGGGCAGCAGTTGCGCCGAGGCAATCTGTTGAAAGGACTTTGGCGATGCCGCGGCGATCAGCAGCTCGCCGGACTCGCGTAGAATGACCAGCCGGCTGCCCGCAAGCGTGACGCTGCCTGCGCCGAAGCGCGGCGTGCTCCACAAAACTTTGCCGCTCTGCAAATCGACCGCGCGGAAAATCTGACCGAATTCCTGGCGGCCGTGGAATCCATAAAGAGTGCCTTCGTGAAAGACGCTGGTCGCGTAGTGATTCGACAGCACGTCATCGGACGCCCATAAATCGACGAGCTTCGTGCCGTCGAACTGCAGCGCGCCTGCCCCTGGGCCGTACTCGGCCGACACGAAGATCGTATTGCCCACGATGATCGGGGTGGCCGCGTTCACGGACGCCGCCTGCCGTGCGCGCCACGGCCGTTGAAATCGCACCTGTCCGTTCGCGGGATCGAGACCCACGAGCCCCGCTCGCGTCAGAAACACGGCGTAGCGCCGGCCGAGCATCGTCGCGGCAATTCCCGACGAGTAGCTGGCAGCGTCGGTGGTCGCCGTCCAGATAACCTTTCCCGTCTTCGCGTCGAACGCCACGATGCCGGCTTTCTTTCCGCCGACGTTCGCGATGACTTTGCCGTCCTCGACCAGCGGCGATCCCGCCGCGCCAAAAAATCCCTTGTCGACGTCAAATTCCCGCATGGCGTCGACGTTCCACAGCGGCTTCCCGGTCGACAGATCGATGGCGGAGAGCTTGCCCTCGGCGCCGTAGGTATACACGATTCCACCGGCGACCACGGGCACCGCGCGCGGGCCTTCGTCGAATCCAAAATCGTCGCGGTAAGTCGTCTGGTAGGCGTGGCGCCATTTGGGAGCGCCGGTGAGCGCGTCGAAGGACTCGACGACCTCGCTACTGTCAACGCGGTGAAACAGAACGAGCTGCGTTCCCGCGACGACAGGGCCGCTGAGGCCCTGGCCCACCTGCTTGCGCCAGATGACTCGTGGGCCGGCCGACGGCCACTTTTCATTCAGCGGCGCGCCGACGTAGATGCCCGTGCGTGACGGGCCAAGAAATTGCGGCCAATCACTGGCTGCGAGCGCAGCCGCGAGCGAGGTGAAGAGTAAAATGACGAGGATAATCGCTCGCAGCATTGGAAGATTGGTAGATTGGTGGATTGTTGGAGTGTTGTCAGATTGAAGACTGTAGATGGGACGATTCAATACCGAAATTAATCCTGCAATCGTCATTCTCAAATCTGTCAACATTCTGCCAATCTTCCAATCTGTCAATCTATCAATGCTGCGTCAGAAAACAATGCGTCAGAAAAACGCGCGCGCATGCCAGGCATCGGCCGCTTTCACTTCCCACTTCCCCGCAAGCAGATCGCCGACGCGCGTCAGCGTGTTGTCGAACACGCGCGTGTTCGGGCTGACCGTGCCCGACGCGGCCAACTCGGCGAAGCGGTCGCGCGACACGCGCTCGATGGCGTCACCTTCGCGATACAGCACAGGGCCGTTGTTGACGAGCTCGAGTCCGAGGGCGCTCTCGAGCTGCTGCATGCGGCGGACGAGCGCGTCAATCGAACAGCCGGATACCCCTGCTGCGCGCTCGTCCACGCCGACCAGCACGAACTGGCTGTGGCGGAAATCGCGTCCGGCGGTCAGGGGCACCCCGTGGGCCATCCATTGGTCGATGAACGAGTCGGTCTCTGCGAGGACCCGGGTACTCTCGGCGGCCGACATCGGGCGTTCGGCGGCGAAAATCCAGAGTCGCGCGTCGGAGGGGAGCTGATCGAAAGGAATACGAGGCATATCTGGGTTATTGTACCGCGGCGTCGCGTTGTCGCAACTTGTCGCAGAGAGATCAGAAAGCCCCAAGCTGTGTATAGTCTCCTCACACGCGAATCGTCCCAGGAGGTCTTGCTATGCGGTGGCCTTTCAGGGTTTTTTGTGCACTGGCCTTGATCGCCGGTGTGCGGGCGCAGTCTCCTCAGGTGCCCGAGACGAATCCTTTTACGTCGGACGCTGACGTCCAGCAAGGGGCTGCCCTCTTCCAGACCCATTGCTCCTATTGCCATGGGTCGTTCGGCGAAGGGGGCCGTGGCGCCGATCTGACGGCCGGCATCTACCGCCGGGGCGGGCGCGACCCGGATCTGTACACGTCGATTCGTTACGGAATTCCGGGAAGCGAAATGGGACCCGTGCGCGTCACCGACGATGAAGTCTGGAAGCTCGTGGCGTACGTGAAGGGTCTCGGGTCGCAGGGGCTGCTGGAGAAAGCCCCCGGCGATCCTGCAGCCGGACGCCAGGTTTATGAGAAGAGCGGATGCGCCTCGTGCCACCAGATCGACAACAACGGCGGCAACCTCGGCCCGGACCTTACCGATATCGGGCGCCGCCGCGGTTTGAAGTTCCTGTCGGAGTCGCTGGTGAAGCCCGAAGCCGACATCCCGATCAGCTTTCGCGCCGTGCAGATTGTCTTGAAGTCCGGTCAGACCGTTTCTGGCATCCGGTTGAATTTCGACGATCTCTCTATTCAAGTTCGCGACACGCGCGATAACCTGCGATCGTTTCTACGGGAAAACATCCAGGAGATCCGCTACGACAAACCTTCACTCATGCCTGCGTACGCGTCGATGAATCAGAAGACACTGGACGACGTGATCGCGTACCTGCATTCGCTCAAGGGGGCGCCATGAAGAGAACGCGACTCGGCGCGGTGGCTGCCGCGGTGTTGATGTTGGCCGCAACGTGGACGTTGAGCGGCCAGAGCCCGGCTGGAGCTCCGGTGACCTATCAGCGGCTCCTCAACACCGACCAGGAGCCAGGCAACTGGCTGATGTACTCAGGAAACTATCAGGGCTGGCGCTTCAGCCGGCTGAATCAGATCACCGCGCAGAACGCCAGAAATCTGCGTGTGAAATGGCTGTTCCAGGGGCGGCACAACGAGAAGTTCGAGACCACGCCGCTCGTCGTGGACGGCATCATGTACCTGACGAGACCCGAGAACGCGATCTACGCATTGGACGCGCTCACCGGCAGGCAGCTATGGATGTACGAGCATCGTAATCCCGACCGGACCTTCAACTGTTGCGGCAGGGTCAACCGCGGTCTCGCTATTCTCGGCACCACGCTGTTCATGAACACGCTCGACATGCACATCATCGCCGTCGACGCGAAATCCGGCCGCGAGCTGTGGAAGACGAAGATGTTCGATCACATGGCGGCCGGCGGCTACGCCGCACCCGGTGCGCCGCTCATCGTGAAGGACAAGCTGATCGTCGGCATGGCCGGCGGCGAGCGCGGCGTCAGCGGATTTCTCGACGCCTATGACCCGAAGACCGGAACGCTCCTCTGGCGCTTTCACACCATTCCACAGCCAGGCGATCCGAATTTCGGCACATGGGCCGGCGACTCGTGGAAAACCGGAGGCGCTTCGACGTGGAACACCGGCGCGTACGACGCCGACACGAACACGCTCTTCTGGGGCACGAGCAATCCGTGGCCGGACTATTTCGACGACAACCGGGCAGGCGACAACCTCTATTCCGCGTCGGTCCTGGCGCTCGATCCGGATACCGGAAAACTCAAGTGGTTTTACCAGTTCACGCCGCACGACACGCACGATTGGGACTCGACGCAGAACCCCGTGCTGGTCGACACCGAGTTTCTCGGGCAGACGCGCAAGGTCCTCGCCTGGCCCAACCGCAACGGGTTCTTCTATCTGATCGACCGCACGAACGGAAAATTCCTGTCCGCGACGGCGTTCGTGAAGCAGACATGGAACGACGGGTTCGACTACGAGAACAACGGGCGGCCGAAAATCGTGCCCGGCATGGAACCGACCCCCGACGGCAACGATCGCGTCTGGCCAGGGATCGACGGCGGGGCTAATTGGATGGCCCACAGCTACAGCCCGCTGACGAGGCTGTTATATGTCTTCGCGCGCGAAGAACATCGCGCGTTCACCAAGAACGAAGTGCCGCATCCCACGACGGAAGAACGGACGGGCCCTCCGGGAGGCGGCGGCCGGGGTGGTGGTGGACGACCTCCGCGGTTCGCGCCCGAGGAGAGTTGGGGCAAGGCCATCGCGATCGACCCGAAGACCGGGAAAATCGCGTGGGAACACAAAGTCGTGTCGCCTCCATGGGGCGGACTGATGAGCACGGCAGGAAACGTCGTCTTCGGCGGAACACTTCAAGGGGTCATCTTCGCGCTGAATGCGACGACTGGCGAACGGCTGTTTACCTTCGCGAGCAATGGTCCGGTCTACGGCACCGCCATCAGTTATCTCGCCGATGGCAAGCAGCTCGTGTCGATCCCGGCCGGCGACATCATCGTCACGCTGGGACTGGACTGATCGCGCGTTAAACTACGTCTTCTCATTAACACGTTTTTGAGGGAGAGCTCCGATGAACGACACACGAGTCATGTGTACGGCACTGGCAGCGGCGGTTTGCCTGAGCGTGTCAGCCTGGGCGCAGAACGGCGCCGCAACGGGCGGTCACGCGAACGCGCTAACGGCACAGGAACAGAAGGAAGGCTGGATCCTCCTGTTCGACGGCAGGTCGCTGGATAAGTGGGACGTCACGCCAGCGCTCGCAAAGGTATTCAAGGTCGGCGAAGGCTCCATCAAGGTCGATCTGTCCGATGCAGGCGGAACGCTGCTGACCAAAGACGACTTCGCCAATTTCGTCCTCAAAGCGGAGTTTCGCGCACACCCTGACATCAACTCGGGCATTATCCTGCGCAGCCCGGCGCCGCGACCGGCACCGGCGGCCGGCGAAAAACCAACACCGGATCCCGGCGGACCCGGGTACGAGCTGCAGATTCGCGACAGGAACCCCGGCAATTACAGCAGCGGAGATTTCCTCACGGGCAGCGTCGTCAACGTGAGCAAGGCGCCGCACGACGTGAAGATCATTCCGAACGCGTGGAACACGATCGAAACCACCGTCGACGGTGACCACTTCGTGGTGGTATTCAACGGCAAGAAGGTTGCCGACGGTCACGATGCGCGGCGCAAGTCCGGGCGTATCGGCCTGCAGCTGGCGCATCCGGAAGATGTGCGTCACGCAAACCTGGAATTCCGGAATCTCAAGGTCCGGCGTCTCCCGTAACGTGTCGCATGGCAACGGCGCTGCGCCGTTGCCATGCAATGTTCTTTCATCATCAGGAGGTTTCATGCGAGTCTTCGTCGTCGCCACTGTTTGTGTCCTGCTCTCGGCTCCCGCTTTCGCACAACGTGGGACGCCCCCACCGGACATCGATCGCACCAAGCTCAGCTACATGTCTGCGGCCGAAGTCGCTGCCGCGATCGCCAAGCTTCCCAAGGAGCGCGCGAACTCCAGCGTGAGAGTCTTCACGCTTTCTCCGTACAACGTGAACATCGAGCATCGCCAGGCGATGGCGCAGAGCGCATCGGTCCACCCGGACACGTCAGAGCTGTTCTACGTGCTGGAGGGATCGGCCACGATGGTGACGGGAGGAAAACTCGTCGGCGATCCTGCCAAGACCATCGAAGGCGGGGTCTCGCAGAAATTCGCCAAGGGCGACTGGCTGATTGTGCCGTCGGGCGTCAACCATCAATTCATCGACATCAAGAGCCCGATCACGATTCTGTCGCTGCATCTGCCGAACGCGAAGTAAGCGGCCGCCACCTCAAAGCGCTGATGGCTCGCGGACGCATGTGTCCGCGGGTCATACAGCGTCCTCCCCATCAAATAGACACTTGACATTCCAACGAACGTCCACTTAAATCTCGCTACACAGCCATCGCGCGTTTTCTAGTCAGTCCGATCCCACGGGTGACTACGACGAAGACGTCCACTTCGCGGCTATCCCATTACGGGCCACGAAATCTTCCGGCCCGCCGCTCTCCTACTGCGCATTTCGTTCCCGTATCGCTTGTCCGGTTTTTAGTCACCATGCTTTGCTGAAGGCAACCTGAGTCGTTTGCGACCGAAGGGTCGGAAGGGGGCTAACGATGGATCGCAGTCAGATTACCGGCGTACGCGTCTTCCCCTGTCTTCTCGTGCTCATGGCACTCACCTGTGCGACGAATGCGTTCGCGCAGGGACAGAACGGAATTCTCACAGGCATTGTCGCGGACGGTGACGGCGTCGTGCCGGGCGCCACGGTGACCGCCACCGACCCGACCACCGGCTTGGTTCGCACCGCCGTGTCGAACGACCGAGGCGTCTTCCGCGTGCTGTCGCTGCCGGCCGGACGCTACGCGCTGAAAGTCGAAATGGAAGGGTTCAGGCAGATCACGCTGAACGAAGTGATGGTCATCAGCGGCGAGACGCGCGATCTTGGACGGCTGGTGCTCGAGGTGGGCACGCTGGCCGAAGCGGTCACGGTGACGGCTGAAGTCACACCCGTGAACACGACGACTGGCTCGCTGCAGCGCAACATGACGGGCGATCAGCTCACGATGATTCAGGTGAAAGGGCGCGACATCTTCGGCATGATGAAAATCCTGCCGGGCGTGAGCGATACCACCTTCAGCCGCGATTACGCCGCGTGGCAGTCGGGCCGCGGCCTGAGCATCAACGGCGGCACGTCGCTCAACAAGAACACCACGATCGATGGCGTATCGGTTGGCGAGGAAGGAGGCGATGGCACGACGCACGTCACGCCAAACCTCGATTCGATCGGCGAGGTCACCGTCATCACCAACGGCTACACCGCCGAGAACGGCCGCCAGTCGAGCGGCCTGATCCGCATCGTCACCAAATCGGGCACGAACCAGCTGAAGGGATCGGCCTGGTACAACGCCCGTCGCGACGAATGGAATGCGAACGACTACTTCCGCAAGAAGCAGGGAGCTGAGAAACCATTCTTCGAAGTCGATATCTCGGGCTACAGCCTTGGCGGGCCGGTGGTCATTCCAGGACTCCTCGACAGCCGCTCCGGCAACAAGAAAATGTTCTTCTTCTTCTCTCAGGAGTTCGTCGACGACGTCCGGCCAACCGCAGTGCTGCGGACGAACCTGCCGACAGATGCCGAGCGGCGGGGTGACTTCTCGCAGACTCGCGTGACGAACGGCACAATTCAGCCAATCATCGATCCGCTGACTGGACAGCAATTCCCGGGGAACATCATCCCGCAGAACCGCATCCACCCCATGGGCCAGCAGATGCTGAATCTGCTGCCGCTGCCCAACGGCGTCATCAACCAGGCGGCCGGTCAGCAGTTCACGTCGAACGACGCACAGGACACGACGCCCATACACAAGCGCCGCAACTTCATCATGCGGATCGACACGGTGCTGAGTCCGAGTCAGCGGTTCAGCGTCCGATCGATTCTCGATCGCGACGACAGCATCACGTTCAACCGTGTGGCGCCGGGCGTCGGCTCGCACAATAACGTGTTCCCGGGCGACTTCCTCAGCGGCTCGCACAGCAAGGTGCTGAGCAGCTCGATGGTCAACGAGATGAGCGCCGGCTTCTCGCACAACCACTATGGCTTCAGGGTTGGCACCGGCGATCTCAACATGGACGACTACACGTCGTACTACCGTTCGAACTTCCCCTTCGATCCGCCGCGGCTCGAGCCATTCGGCGCGTATGGGGACCCCAAGCTGAGCCGCATCAACCTCGACGAATACCCCTACATGCCCGACATCCTCTTCCTTGGCGGGAATCGCTCGAATATGGCGCGGTGGCGTCCATGGGCCGGAAATACGCGGCCGGGTCCGACCTGGAACGAGAACTACCGCTACACGTTCCAGAACGACCTGTCTTGGACCAAGGGCCGCCACAATATGAAGTTCGGCATCGTGACGGAACGCGACGCCAAGACAGAACCCGGTTCGGCCACCTATACCGGCGTGTACGACTTTGGGCACAGCGGCGACAATCCGCTGAGCACGGGCAACGGCTACGCGAACGCGCTGCTCGGCTACTTCACGCGTTATGAGGAGCGGACCAATCGCGTCGATCGCGAGCGGCGGCACTGGCAGACCGATTTCTATGCGCAGGACAGCTGGCGTATGACGCCGCGCATGACATTGGATTACGGCCTTCGCGTCGCCCATCACGGCGCGATCTACGAAGTGAGGGAGATGAACTCGGCGTTCGATCCGGGGTTGTTCGATCCGAAGCAGAAGCCGGTGTTCTACGAGCCGTATTGCACGACCGGTGTCAGCGGAACAGCGGCGTGCGCGGCGGCAAACCGGCGGGCCAGGAATCCGTTGACCGGAGAGGTCGTGGCGTACGCCTACCAGGGCACGACGGTCCCTGGCTCTGGCAGCACCAGCAACGGCATCTTCAGAGGAGGGCTCCCCGGAGAGAAGGCAGGGTGGTACTACGACATGCCTTACTTCTCCTACGGTCCGCGGGTCGGATTTGCGTGGGACTTGACCGGCGACGGCAAGACCGCCATCCGTGCCGCCGGCGGCATTTTCTACAACTTCCTCAATCAGGGCCAGTACGCATGGGACGGCGGCCCGCTGATTACCCAGGACAAGATCATCCGCGCCGCGTCGATCGACGACGTGGCCGCGCTTGGCAAGGCCGGAACGCAGTTCGCGGAAACACCTCAGCAAACCGGTCTCCCCGAGGGCTTCCCGCTGGTCACGCACGGACAACAGGCGCCAGCCGGCGAGCTGCGGCCAGAAACGTACTATCAGGCGAACGTCGCCTTCCAGCGCGACATCGGCTTCAGCACCACCGCAGAAGTCGCCTGGGTCGGCAACTTCGGCCGCAACTTCTGGCGTCTGAAGGACTCGAACAACATCGCGCCCAATGCCTACGCCGATCCGAAGAACCTGTTCAACAATGAACCGATCACCATCAACCCGCTACGGCGCGATTACACCGGGATCGGAAACGTCCGTTATCTGCAGACCGGCGAGGACACGCTCAACTACAACGCTCTGCAACTGAGCGTCCAGCGCAGGTACAGCCGCGGGATGCAGATGGGCCTGGCCTATACCCTGTCCAAGTCGGAAGGCATCCAGGGCTACGACTGGCTCACCGAAGAGTTGGGCGGGGAACAGGGCCTGCGCGAGCACTACTACGGACCGCCAACGGTGACGACCGCGCAGCTCACCAATATCACGGGTATCACTCGAGCAGACCGGCGCCACGTGCTCGTCCTGCACTACAGCTACGAGATTCCCACGCTGAATCTTCCAATCGCGAAGTACGTGCTCAGCGACTGGGAGGCGTCTGGCGTGACCTCGTTCCAGTCAGGATACGCGCTCGATCCGATCTGCGGCACGACGCTCGGTGGCGTAGAGAACATTGACCCGTCGTTGAGCGGCATCTTCCGCGCGGGCACGACCATCGCGGACTTGAACAACACCAACTCGCGGTGCGAGCTGACTGGCGAGCCTCTCTACAACGTCACACGCGATCCCAGCCTCGGCGAAGAGGATCAGATGCACTTCAATCCAGCCGCCTTCCGCCGGCCGCTGCCGAACGGAAAGGTCGGCAACCTCGGGAACGCGCCGGTCGGCGTGCTGCGCCATCCGGGGTATTCGAACTGGGACTTCACGTTATCTCGACGTTTCAGAATCGGCGGCCGTACGAACCTGCGTCTGCAGGTTCAGGTCTACAACCTGTTCAACCAGGTGGAATTCATCGCCCTCAACGCCGATTACCTGTTCGGCGCGAATGGCGTGAATACGTCGCCGGACACGGGCAAGTTCACGACGACCACCAATCCGAGGAACGTCGGATTGACGCTGCGGTTCGACTTCTAAGGCGATACACCCGAAAGGGGTAAGGGGTCCCACCCCTTACCCCTTATCGCCCGGCGGGCGTAAGCTATGGCGATGCAGGCCCATCGTGCGTCCGAGGACGCCATCTTTCCCTGGATCGAGCACCTTCTCCAGAATCACGATACGGGCGCAGCGTTCGACGAGCTCGCCGCCCGTTTTACGCGCGACAAGCACTATCGAGGGCTCTTCGATGCACGGCTGATGCAGATGCGGTTTCAGTTGGGCCTGCCTCTGGTGTCCAGCGCCCGCATCGGTGATGTGCCGCGAGAAATGCAGCAGGCCTATCAGGACGGGTACGTTCGAGCGGCACGCGAGGTCGGCGAGCTGATACTGGCCGATCGGGACATTCCACGCGCATGGCCCTACTTCCGCGCCATCGGCGATACGAGCCCGATCCTCCGGGCGCTGGACGCGTTCGACGTTCCCGACCCTGACACGCCGGCCGCTCAGGAAGCTCTGGGCTCGACGATTCAGATTGCGTTTCAGGAAGGGCTCCACCCCCGGAAGGGCTTCGAGCTGATTCTGAAGCACTACGGATTGTGCCGCGCCATCACGATGTTCGGCGCCTATCCCCCGGGCGAGGGACGGGCCGATTCGGCGCGCCTGCTCGTCCACTCGCTCCACGGACAGCTCGTCGAGAACCTGAGCCGCGCGATCCTGGACGTCGAACGCACGCGGCCGGAGAGCCGTTCGATTGCTGCGCTCATCGAGGGGCGCGACTGGCTCTTCGAGAACAACGCGCAGTACACCGACAGCTCACACATTGCGCCCGTGCTCGAATTGAGCGCGGAGCTGGACGACAAGGAGACGCTCGGACTGGCCGTGGAGATCGCCGACTATGCGAGCCGTCTGGGCGAGATGCTCCAGTACTCGGACAATCCTCCATTCGAGCGCGCGTACGAGGATCGCCGCATCTACCTCGAGGCCCTGCTTGGCAAAGACGTCGATCGCGCGGTAAAGCATTTCGATGAGAAGGCAGCAGCTTCAGATGCCAATCGCGACGGATATCGTCCGGCGGAGGTACTCGTTGAGCTGCTGACACGGGTCGAGAGATACGACGACGCCGTCAGCGCCTTTCGGCGGTACCTGATGGATGCCGCCCCAGAGGATCTGTCCTGTCCATCGTTGCTGCAGTTATGTCAGATGGCGGGTGATTTCGGGCTATTGAAGGAGCTGGCGAAGGAACAGTCCGACCCGCTCGGCTACCTGGCCGCACTCATTCAACGGAAAGGGTGAGGAACAGCAATTCCTCACCCCTCGCGCCTTTTCAAGGCTTCCCGGTCTTGAACGTTCTCGTAGGCTCTGGCTGTTTCTCGTAGATATCGACGATTGGCGGCCGCTCGCCGGCAGTCGAAAGACCCGCCGCCACCATCAGCTTCGTCACGGCGTCTATCGTCGGCACGTCGGGCCGAGGGAGCCGTCCCTGGTAGCCTTCCGCGATGAACAGCGGAGTCCTCCCGAACTTGTTCTTCTCTTTCCAGATCTGAGGATCGGCGCCGCGTTCCGCCAGCAGCTTCACCACAGTCGGGTACGCGCCATATGCCGCGCCGTGCATCGGCGTATCGCCGTTGTTGTCGATCCCGTTCACGTCGGCGCCCAGGTCGAGCAGCATCTTCACGGCTTCCAGCGACTCAACTTCCTCACCCGCTTCTTCGAGCGGTTCTGTCGTGCCGAGGCCGGCGGCGGCCATCAGCGGCGTCGTGTTGTTGAGGTTCGGCATCAACGGATCGGCCCCCAGCTCCAGCAGGACGCGCATCAGCGGGATATCGGCGCGGTCAGCGGCCAGAAGGAAGGGCGTCGCCCCAGGCGTGTCGATCCTCGACGATGTCGCAGGGAACCGCGGCGCGCTTTTGTCGAGGCGCAGATTGACATTTGCGCCCCGCTTGACGATCTCACGCGCGAACTGCAGGCTGGTCAAACGGCCAGACCCCGTGGGCGTTGACGGGTCGCTGCCATCGCTGGAATCCGGCTTCCTGACCCCGCTGAGGATGTGGAGCGGCGAGAACCCCATCTGCACGTCATTCGGATTGGCACCGGCCTCGACCAGCGAGATCGCCAGTTCGAAGTGGCCGTTCTGCACCGCAAGCAGCAACGGAGTCGTGCCTCTGGGGATCGGCCGGTAGAGGATGTAGTTGGGATTGGCCGTGCCTTCGGCGGTCCTCTCCTTCCGCTGAATCGGCGCGTTGACGTCGATGCCCTTCTCGAGGAGCGCACGCGCGGCGTCGACGCGGCCTTCACGCACGGCGAAGAAAAACGCCGTGAATCCGGAATCGAGCGACGCATTGACGTCGGCGCCGGCTTCGATGAGCGCGCGCACGACTGTGGCGTGCCCTTCGGCTGCGGCCCACATCAACGCGGTCTGTCCGTGCCCTTCGCGCGCGTCGTGCCGGGCGCCGCGCACAAGGAGCGATTTCACTGCGTCGACGCTTCCCGCGCGGGAAGCCATCATCAGAACCGTCTCGCCGCCCTTCATCGTCGCATTGGCATCGGCCCCGGCATCCAACAGCAGCTTCACCACCGCCGCATTCCCGTTCGTGGACGCCAGAGCGAGCGCCGGCACGCCATAACGGTTGACGGCGTTGACATTGGCCCCCGCCTTCACCAGCAAGGCGACGGTTTCCGCGTCATCGTATTGCGCGGCCCAGTGCAGCGCGGTCGTGCCGTCGACCTGCGTGGAATTCACATCGACGCCCCGTGTGAGCATCGTTCGGACTGCCGCTCGATCGCGCTGTTCCGCGGCGTCGGCCAATGTCGCGCGTTCCGCTGCCGCAGCTGTACCCGCGACAACCATCGTCAGCAGAGCAAATCCAGTCGCTTTTCGCCAGAGCATATTCGCCTCCACGCAACTTTGTTTCAACAGAAGATCGTCTCCTGACCTTCTGGCTTTCTGTTCGTAACTACAGGCTGACGGGTCCGAAGAGATCGGCAATCTTGCCGTCGCTGTCGCCGAACGAATCCAGACGAATCCCCACGCGATCGAGCAGCGTGAGATGAAGATTCGCCAGCGGCGCACCCTTCTCGTACCTGATGTGGCGGCCGCCCTTGAGACCGGTTGCGGCTCCGCCCGCGACCAGAATCGGCAGGTTCTCGTGATCGTGCAGGCTGGGATTGCCCATGCCGCTCCCGTACAGATACAGCGTGTGGTCGAGCAGCGAGCCGTCGCCGTCAGGAGTGGCCTTCATCTTCTCGAGGAACTCCGCGAACAGCGACACGTGAAATGCGTTGATTTTCGAGATCTTCTCGATCTTTTCGGGATCGTTGCCGTGGTGGCTGGTCGGATGATGCGCGTCCGGCACGCCGATCTCGGGATAGGTGCGGTTGCTCAGCTCGCGCGTGAGCTGGAAGCTGATGACCCGCGTGATGTCCGCCTGGAACGCAAGAATCTGCAGGTCGAACATGAGCTTGGCATGATCCGCAAACGCCGCCGGCACGCCGACCGGGCGATCGAGGTCGGGCATCCTGTCGTCCATCGCACCGGCCTCGGCGCGCTGGATTTGCCGCTCGATCTCGCGAACGCTGTCGAGATATTGATCCACGCGAACGCGGTCGGGGACGCCCACGCGCTGCTTGAGCCGCGCGATGTCGGTGCTGAACGAATCGAGCAGGCTCGCCCGGCCCTGCAGCGCGGCGCGGCGCGCCGCCGCGTTCCCTCCTTCACCGAACAGCCGCTCGAAGACGATGCGCGGATGTGCTTCGGAAGGCAGCGGGGTCGTCGGCGAAGACCACGACAGGCAATTCTGGTAGACGCACGCGTATCCGTTGTTGCAGACACCCGCCAGCGGGTTCAGGTCCATCGACAGCTCGAGCGACGGCAGCTGCGTGTCGCGGCCCATCTGCTTGGCCGCAATCTGATCGATCGTCGTGCCGAGATAGTAGTCCGAGCTCTCGGTGTGCTTCGAGAAGGCGGCGCTCAGGAACCCCGAGTTCGACGTGTCGTGCGTGCCGGGGTACGAGTTCTGAAGCCGCGTGTTGGTGATGACCGTGAGCTGGTCTTTCACCGGCTCCAGCGAATGCAATATCGGGGACAGTTGCGTCAGCTTCCCCTCGCCGGGCGGAATCCACCTCGAGTGGTCGCATCCCATCGGCATGTATACAAAGCCGAGCCGGGGCACCGGCTTCGCCGGCGTCTGCGCCCAGGCAGTGGCTGCAGGGATCATCGCATCGAGCAGCGGCAGCGCCAGAACGGCCCTAGCGCCTTTGAGAAACGTTCGCCGCGGCAGTGCCTTCTTTGTGATGATCATGACGCTGATCTCCTCATTTGAAACGGTGTGCTCTTCACGAGACCCAGGATGATCGACGAGAAGCGATACCTGTCCTTCGCCGCGTCTCGCACGATCTTGCGCACGGCCGGCGCGTCGTAATACTCGACGCCGCGGCCGAGACCGAACGTCAGCAGTTTCTCCGTAAGCGCACCCGCAAACATCTCAGGCCGGCTGAGCAGTGCGTCTTCGAGCCCTGACACACCCTTGAATTCGCCGGCGCCTGGCAGCGCACCTGACGCGTCAATGGGATCGCCTTCACCTTCGTAATTGCGCCACTGGCCAATCGCGCTGAAATTTTCCAGCGCGAAGCCGACCGGATCGATCGTGCGATGACAGTTCGCGCACACCGCGTTCTTTCGATGCGCAGCGAGCCGCTCGCGCATGGGAAGACTCGCGGAAACGGTGCCCTCATCGAGGGCAGGCACGTTCGGGAGGGGCGGCGGCGGCGGTGCGCCGAAGAAATTGTCGAGGACATACACGCCGCGGATAATCGGCGACGTCCGTGTGGCGTACGACGTGACGGCGAGCACACTGCCCTGCCGCAACAGGCCGCCACGCCTGCTCTCGGGCGCCAGTGTCACCCGGCGGAAGTAACTGCCATGCACGTTGGGAATGCCGTAGTGCCTGGCCAGACGCTCATTCAGGAAGGTGTAGTCCGCCCTGATCAAATCGAGCACGCTGCGATCATCGCGCACGACGCTATCGATGAAGAGCTCGGTCTCCTGCCGGAACGCCTCGCGCACGTTGTCGTCGAAGTCCGGAAACAGCTTCGTGCTTGGCACGACCGCGTCGAGATTCCGCAGCCGCAGCCACTGCCCCGCAAAGTTGGTCGCGAGGTTCACCGACCGCGGATCTGCGAGCATTCGGCGCGTCTGCTTCTCGAGCTCCTCGGGCCGGCTCAGCCGGCCGCGAATCGCGACATCGAGCAGCTCATCGTCGGGAATGCTGCTCCACAGGAAGAAAGACAGCCGTGAGGCGAGCTCGAGATCGCTGATGCGATAGGCATCACCCGCTGCGGAGTTCTTCGGATCGGCTTCGACGCGGAACAGAAACTCCGGATTGATGAGAACGGCGCTCAGCGCGCGCGTGATTCCCGCGTCGAAATCTCCGCCGGCGCGCCCTTCGCGATACTGCGCCATCGGTCCGTCGACGTCCGTTTTCGAGATCGGCCGGCGATAGGCGCGCCGCATCAGCGTCGACAGGATCGTCTTCGCGCAGGCGATTTCCTTCTCGCTGTCCGCGCCTTCAGGACGGCACACAAAAATACGGCGGCGGCTCGGCGTATCGGCGGCGCCTTTGGCCACGTACGGTCCGCTCACCGAGACCTGATCGACGGCCGGCGCCGTGCGGGGATGACGGCGCTCATTGAAGCGCGCCAGCTGCGGCTGCCGCTGCGCTTCGAGCAGCGACGAGCTGTCGTTGATGAACGTGACGCCGATGTCGTGCGGGCCCGCGCTGACGGTCACACGCACCTTCAGATCTTTGTCCAGCGTGGTGTCGTCGTCGACGAGCTTCTGAATCGTGAAGCTCTTGGTCACTTCGCGGTCGACCAGCACGATCATCTCGTGGGAGCGGTTTCTTTCCCGCAATCCGCCGATGTTCCCGCTCAAATCGCGCGCGAGCCACACTTGAATCTCGTACTCGCCGTCCCTGGCGAACGTATACGGGATCGACACGCCGCCGCGTGTGCCAAGCGGGAGGCCGGCGACGTGGGTTTCCTGCGTGCGATCGGCGGGCAGCCGGATGTTGTCGGCCTGCATCGAGGTCTGCGTGCTGCCAATCGCGAGGCGGCTGACTTTCTGTGCGGCGGATATGTAGCGATCCAACAGCGTCGGCGAAAGATCGCCGACCGTCACGTTGTCGAACCCGTGCCCGCTCTCGTCTGCCGGCAGGAGCGAATTGGCGTCGATCTCGAGATCGAGCAGATCCCTGACCGCGTTGCGATACTCGGTGCGATTCAAACGGCGAAGCGTTTCGGTGCGCCCCGGATTCGGCTTCGCGGCCGCGGCCGCATCCAGCGATGTTTCCAGGAACGTCAGCAGCGCGCGGCGGTCGTCGGGCGCAAGCTGCGGCATGTTCTGTGGCGGCATGGTGCCGATGTGCACCTTGCGCATCACTTTTTCCCAGACTTCCGGGTTCGCGCCGGGATCGGCGACGTCGACGCGATCCAGCATCAGGTTCGCGGTCTTGACCTTTTCGTTGTGGCAGGTCACGCAGTAACGGTCGAGGACGGCTCGTTGGTTCGACGCCGGAGTGGCGGCGCTGGCGGTTGAGGGCGACGCCGGGCGTACCGCCTGCTGCCGAGTGGCCTGTTGCGCGGACGTCTCCACCTGGAGACAGAGACCGATCGCAACTGCCAGACCAACCAACCCGAGACTGACTGCTCGTGTAAATGGGTTCGACATCCTCACCTCTAACCGAGAATCCCTTTGATGACCTGTGCCCGCTCGACCCCGGTCAGCTTGACGTCCAGCCCCTGATAACGGTACGAGAAGCGCTCGTGATCGATCCCGAACTGATGAAGGATCGTCGCCTGGAAGTCCCTGACGTGCACCGGATCTTTCACAATATTGTACGAGAAATCGTCTGTTTCTCCGTACACAATTCCGCCCTTGACACCGGCCCCCGCCATCCACATGGTGAAGCATCGCGGGTGGTGATCGCGGCCGTAATTCGTTGGCGTCAGGTTGCCCTGCGAGTAGATCGTGCGGCCGAATTCTCCGCCCCACACAAGCAGCGTGTCGTCGAGCATGCCACGCTGTTTCAGGTCCTGCACGAGCCCGTAACACGCCTGGTCGACGTCCTGACACTGACTCGGCAGATGGCCGGTCGCGTTGGAGTGCACATCCCAGCCGTTCAGCCAGATTTGCACAAATCTTGTGCCGCGCTCGAGGAGACGCCGCGTCGTCAGGCAACATTGCGCAAAGCTGCCCGCCCTGCGCGCGTCCTCTCCGTAAAGGTCGTAGACAGCGGCAGGCTCGGACGAAAGGTCGGTGAGTTCGGGCACCGACGCCTGCATCCGATACGCCATTTCATATTGCGCGATGCGCGCGAGCGTTTCGGGATCGCCGACGGCCTTATGCTGGACCTGATTGAGCTCGCTGACCGCGTCGAGCATTCGCCGCCGGACCGCCGTCGACACACCGTCGGGATTGTTGATGAAGAGCACCGGCTCGGATCCCGCGCGCAGCGACACACCCGAATACTTCGCGGGCAGGAATCCCGCGCTCCACATGCGCGCCGACATCGCCTGAATCGGCGTCCGCACGTTGGAACGAACCGCGTTCATGACGACGAACGTGGGAAGGTCCTCGGACATGTTCCCCAGACCGTAGGCGAGCCACGATCCGATGCACGGCCGCCCGCCGGTCATCGATCCGGTCTGGATGAACGTGATCGCAGGCTCGTGATTGATCTGCTCGGTGTAGAGCGACTTCACGATCGCGATGTCGTCGACCATCCTTGCGGTGTGCGGCAGCAGTTCCGACACCCACGCTCCGCCCTTCCCGTGCTGCGAGAACTTGTAGATCGACGGCGCGATCGGAAACCGCGCCTGCCCCGACGACATCGTCGTCAGGCGCTGTCCCTGTCGGACCGAATCGGGCAGGTCCTTGTCGTACCAATCCTTGAGGCCGGGCTTGTAATCAAAGAGATCCTGCTGAGGCGGCCCGCCGAGCATGTGCATGTACACGGCGCGCTTCGCCTTGGGCGCGAAGTGAGGCAGGTCCGGCAATCCACCCAGGTACTTCTCCGGCGCAGGACCCGAGGCGGCTGCCGCCGCTTCACGGCCGAACATCGTCGCCAGCGCGGCGACACCGAGCCCGCGCGCCGTCCGCGAAAAGAACTGCCGCCGGGTCTCGAGGATGACCGCTTCTTCGTACGGGCTCATTTGTTCAGCGCCTCGTCCAAACTGAAGAGTTGATTGGCCACCATCGTGAGCGCCGCGAGCACTGCCGGTGGAAGGGTGCGGTCGGCCGGCGACTCACCCACAGCCAGCAACTTGTCCGCCGCCGGGGCGTTCGCGCGGTAGTGTGAGACGAAATCCTGATACGCCGCCAGGACGATCTTGCGCTCAACGGGCGTAAAGGAACGCGCCAGCACGCGGAGCGTCATGAAATCGAGCGCGGCGCCCACGTCGGCGCCCGACGCGTGCAGTGCCTTCTGCGCGAGCACGCGGGCTGCCTCGACGAACTGCGGATCGTTCATGGTGACCAGCGCCTGCATCGGCGTGTTCGTGCGATCGCGCCGGACGACGCATACCTCGCGCGTAGGGCCGTCGAAGATGTCCATTGACGCCGGCGGAGCCTGCCGTTTCCACAACGTGTACAGACTGCGGCGATACAGCGACTCGCCCGAATCCTGCGTGTAGTTCCGCGTATTGCTCGATACCATAGACGTGCCTTCCCATATTCCGGAAGGCTGGTAAGGCTTGACGGGCGGGCCACCGAGCTTCGTCACGAGCAGGCCGCTGGCCGCGAGCGCCGAATCGCGAACAACTTCTCCATCGAGCCTGAAGCGCGGGCCGCGCGCAAGCAGGATGTTCTTGGGATCGCTGCGGAGCTTTTCCGGCGAGATGGCCGCGGCTTGCCGGTAGGTCGCCGAGGTGACGATGAGCGTCATCAGTTTTTTGACGTCCCAGCCCGACTCGCGAAATTCGACCGCGAGCCAGTCGAGCAATTCAGGATGCGACGGCGGCTGCGCCTGTGCGCCGAAGTCGTCAGCCGATTCGAGAAGTCCGGCGCCGAAGATTTCCTGCCAAAGCCGATTGACGGTAACGCGCGCGAACAGTGGGTTGTTGCGATCGACAATCCATCGCGCGAGGCCGAGCCGGTTTCGCGGCAGTTCCGGCGCCATGGGCGGCAGAAACGACGGGGTTCGCGCGTCGAGAAGCTCTCTGGGCTGGTCGTACATCCCGCGAAACAAGAGTGGCGCCGCTGCCTTCGAGTCTGTGCGCTCTTCCATCACCATCGCGGTGTGCGAGCGCAGCTCGATCGCGCGATGCTCCGCGCTCACGCGGGCAAACTCCGCAGACAGCGACTTGTATCCCGCATCGCCGTCCATCAGGTAGTAGAGTTTCAGCGCGTCCTTCTCGGCCGCGGTCAGCTGCGCGACCTCTTTCGACGTAACCGCGGCGATCGCGGGCCATGCGGCAGCCAGGCGCGCCTCTTCTTCGCTGATGACGCGGTCGAAGACGCGGAACTCGCCAATCGACCCACTGAGCCCTTTCTCGCCATTCCCCGCCGCGCCCAGGGTGATCGGCGCGGAATTCGCGATGCTGCCTTTCAATTCCACCGCAACGGTCGAATCCTGCGCGCCGTAGGACCCGCGCTCGATCGGCATCCGGTTGCCGTTCATATAGAACGTGTAGCCGTTCTCCGTCCGGCTGCCATCGTAGGTGAACGTGAGGTGATTCCACGTGCCGGCTTTCACCGGTTTGTTGTACGGCGCCAGAGCCCGGATCACTCTTCCCGCGCTGTCGAGCAGCCTGAGTCTCGCGACGCCTTCGTCGATTTCGACAACCCATCCGACAGACGGCGCGGCGGGCTTCGCTTCCGGGTCCCCCGCAGCCATCTGCGATGCAATCACCAGTGCCTGGGAGCCGCCCGTCTGCCCTGGATGCAGGGCAATCTTCGGCAGGTACACCCAGGCCGTCATCGAGAAGGGCTCACCGCCCGTCAGGCCGATTCCGGGGACGGTCATCGGCGACTTGTCGCTGAATTTCAACGCGCGCAGGCCGCTCCATGGAGCGACATCGTCTGACGTGACACCCGCCTCCAGCGGTGCGGCGGTGACCGCTCCGGCCCGACGGACGCGCGCGGCATCCCGATCGGCGGCAATCGACAGCAGCTCCGCGGATGCCAGCGGATCCTGCAGTTGCGCGCGCGCACCGGTCCGCAGCCAGTTATCAAACCGCGGATTCGGCGCCTGATGCGCAGCCACCATCCGCGCTCGCAGCGACTTTCGCTGCGCGTCGAGCTCGAGCCAGCGGCCGCGATCGGCATCGGCCGGCACGATGACGATGGGCGGCGGGTCTGGCCGGTTGTTGTCCATGATGCGCTCGGTCGTGTTGTTGAAGAACGCCTCGAGCGCGTAGTGGTCCTTCTGCGAAATCGGATCGAACTTGTGGTCGTGGCAGGTCGCGCAGCCGACGGTCAACCCGAGGAACACCGTGCTGGTGGTGTCCGCGCGATCTTTCACGTACTGAAAGCGGACCTCCTCTTCGATGACGCCGTTTTCATTGGTGGTGGTGTTGTTGCGCACGAACCCGGTGGCGATCAGCTGATCGAGCGTCGGGTTGGGCAGCAAATCGCCGGCGAGCTGCTCGACGGCGAATCGATCGAACGGCAGGTTGCCGTTGAACGCCTTCACGACCCAGTCGCGATACGTCCAGATGCCGCCGCGGTAATTGTCGTAGTGAAGGCCGTTCGTGTCTCCATATCGAGCCGCGTCCAGCCAGTAGCGCGCGCGGTGCTCGCCGTAGTGTTGAGACGACAGCAACCGGCTCACGACCTTGGCGTACGCATCCGGTGCTGTATCGGCGACGAATGCTGACACATCCTCGGGGCGCGGCGGCAACCCCGTCAGATCGAGCGACACGCGCCGAATGAGCGCGCGCCGCTCCGCCTCGGGATTCGGCGTCAGGCCGGCGGCCTCGATCTTCGCCAGCACGAACCGATCGATCGCGTTGCGGCTCCACTTGCGATCGCCGACGTCGGGCAGAGCGGGGCGCGTCGGCGAGATGAATGCCCAATGCTCCTTCCAGGCTGCCCCCTGCTCTATCCAGCGCGTGAGCGTCGCGATTTGTGCCTCGCTCAGCGATTTGTGGCTCGAGAGCGGCGGCATCCGCCTGGCGGGGTCGGCTTCGGTAATCTTCTTGTAAAGCAGGCTTTGCTCCGGCTTGCCGGGAACGATCGGCGGGCCGTTGCGCCGGGGCGCCAGCGCGTCTTCATGCAGATCGAGCCGGAGGTTGGCCTTGCGCGTGGCGGCGTCGGGACCGTGGCACGAGAAGCAATTGTCCGAGAGAACCGGGCGAACGTCGCGTTGAAAATCAACGCGCGTCTGTGCAGAAAGGATCGTGGCCGGCGCGTGCACGAGCACAAGGACGCCGGCCACGACAGATGCGGTCTTCCAATCTATCAATCTTCCAATCCACCAATCTACCCCGCCTTCGCGCGAAGACCTTCGGCGGGTCCGCCGGAGCCTTCGGCGAAGGCGGACTATAGGTTAGAACAAGAAGCGTCCTCCAAACCGAATCGTGCGCTCAGTTAGTGGGAGGGTGGCGGTGATACGCCCGAAGTTCGCGTTGCCGAGCGTTCCGTTGGGATTCGCGTAATGCGCGATATTGAGCGCATTGAAGAAGTCCGCGCGAATCTCCGCGCGCTTCGTTCCCACACGAAGCACTTTCACGATGGACGCGTCGAGGTTGTAGTACGCGGGCCCGCTCAGAAGTCCGCGCCGCTCGACGTTGCCCCACTCGTTGTTGCCGGGTGCTGAAAACACTGACGTGTCGAACCAGAGCGCGCCCGACCCGATACCGCCGAGGACGTCCGGTGTTCCTGTGGCGTTCGGTGTATTCGTGTTACCAGGTGCGCGCAGACCAGCGGCGTTGGCCGTGAAGTCGATCGGCGTGCCCGAAATGGCCGACACGACTCCGGTGACCTGCCAATCGCCGAGCGCCTTCCCCATGACGCCCTCTTTCATCCACTTGCCGTCTGGTCCCCACGGGAGCATGTAGACGAAACTGCTGACGAAACTATGCCTGGAATCGAACGTCGTGGGCTGGTAGCCACGCTCCCAATCGGCCGGTGTGGAGATCGTCCCGCCACCGTCTCCGTTGGAGAAGCTGAGGGCACGCCCCAGCGTGTACGAGTTGGTGAGGAGCAGACCGTTCCGCATGCGGCGGTCGACCTTCACTTGCATCGAGTTGTACTCTGATCTGACCGGCTGCGGGTCCGACGTGTCCGCAGTTCTGCTGTATTTTCCGAAGAGCGGACGGCCGGCGTTGTCGGCGCCAACGACGAGACCCGCGTTCATGTTGTAGGCCGCGAGGATGTCGTGGCCCCGATTGCCGACATACGCAATTTCCGCTGTGAACCCGCCGGGCAGGACGTGCTGATACGCGACGTTGAACGAGTGCAGCGTTCCCTCGGTCCTGTCATTGCGAACGATATCGAGGGCTTCTCCGCGCAGCGGCGTGGCGTCGAGGATACCTGACGCCGGAATCGGCGGCAACGCCGGGAGAGGCATGCCAGTCGTCAGATTGACCGTCGTCGGCGCAAAGCTGTTGGCCGGAGTGATCTGCTGAACCTGCCGGATCGGGTACGCCTGGCCCCAGGAGCTCGGCAGCCCCAGAGCGCTGACGCCGTATCCTGCGCGTATAACCGTCGTGTCGGTTGGACGCCAGGAGATCCCGGTCCGCGGATTGAAGTTTTTCCACATGGTCTTCACACCAAGGTCCTCGGGAATATCGCCGTATCCCGCGACACTGATGCTGTTGGTGTCAGGGTCGTACGTTGCTTGCCCGCCGACCGGTGTGTAGCCAACGAGCGGCACATACAGCTCATGGCGCAATCCCAGATCGAGAGTGACATCAGGCCGGATCTGCCATTTGTCCTGCACGTACGTGTAAACAGCTTTGTGCGTGCCACCGCGATGAATGCTGATGGTATCGGTGATGGAGAGCACTCCTCTTTCAATCCCGTTCGGCACGTCCAGCATGAATGCCGCGAGCGAATTCGCGTAGCCGTTCGCTGCGGCTGTGTCGGTGTTGAGGGCCGTCTGGTTGCCGCGGTATTGGAAGCGCGCGCGAGGATGATTCACCTGGTCGAGGAGATGCCGGTTCGAGCGCAGGTCGCCACCGACTTTCAGCGTGTGATTGCCCCACATCTTCGTGGCGGTCGTTGACACCGTCCAGGTGCTCTCTTCGCGATTCCACGGCAGCGACGTCTCGAAGCCGATCAGGTAATCGTTGTAGCCGCCGACGTCGATCGTCGTAATGCCGCTGGTGAAGGCGTTCAGGTTGATGCCCTTGATGCCCAGGTCTTGCGAAGTCGTCAGCCCATAGTCCTCGCCGATCGCCTCATTGTGATGGTGCGTGCGGCCGAAGCGGACCTCCTGCACCAGTGTCGACGACCATACTTTGTTGTACGTGCCGCCGACACTCTGCGTCGGATTGGTGCCCGTCCCCGCAAACGGCTTGAGACCACCCCAGATGCCGAAGATCGCAGGGTCCTTCGTCTGGGCATTCTGTTGGCTCCACCGCACGGAAACCAGGTCGTTCTGTGCCACCTGATACGTGATCTTGACGTCGCCTTGATTCGTGCGGCGCTCCCTGACGTAGTTCTTCTCGAAGTTCATGGCCCCAACCGCCGCGCCCGGAATGTTCGGCATCGGAATGTTGCTGATCAGGGTGCGGGCGATAGGGTTGATGCGGTTCTGCGGAATCTGCTTGTTCGCGAATGCCAGACGGCCGCTGCCGTCTGCATTGCCGGTCGACGGATCGTAAATGTTGGTCGGCGCCGCACTGAAGTCGCCGTTGCGGAACGCAGCCTCCGGCACGTGGCCTTGAATGAGGCGGCCGCTGTCGTCGCTCGTCCGCACGAAGTCGCCGAAGAAGAACAGCTTGTTGCGCTTGATCGGCCCGCCGAAGGTGAAGCCGGCCTGCACGTATTTGGAGTCCGCCGGAGCCAGCGTCGTAAACGGGTTGCGCGACATCGTCGCCTCGGTGTTGCCGAAGGCGAAGCCAGAACCGCCGAACGTGTTCGTTCCGGACTTGATCGTCACGTTGGTCACCGCGCCGCCCGCCCGGCCGAACTCCGCGTCGTAGTTGCTCGTCGCGACCGATACGCTCTCAATCGCCTCGGCCGACGGGATGTAGAACGCAAGACTTCCGCCGTTGTCGCTGTTGTCCGCGCCCTCGAGCTGGACGTTGTTGACCTGCCGTGACTGGCCGTTCACGTTGCTCGACAGGCTTTCCTGCGAGTTGTAGAACTCCGAATGCGGTTTGAACGGCCGCGACGCGCCGGGCACCGTGATCAGCAGCGCCTGGAAGTTTCGATTGAAACCAAGCGGCATCTGCGTGATCTGCGTGCTCTCGATGATGCGCCCGGTGTCGGTGCGATCGGTCTGCAGCATCGGCGCTTCGCCGGTGACGATCACCGACTCTTCGAGCTGGCCGACGGCGAGGACGATTTCCACGCGGACCGTGGTATTGACGCTGACCTCCACGCCCTCGCGTGAAAATTTCTTGAAACCGACGAGCTCCCCGTCAACGCGGTACACCCCTGGAGCGAGGTTGTTGAAGGAATAATTGCCTGACTCGTTGGAAAGGGCGGTTCGAGTGATGTTCGTGCGCGTTTCTGTTGCCGTCACCGTCGCACCAGGTACGCCGCCGCCTGTGTCGTCCCGTACACTACCGACCAATGTGCCAACCGCGACTTGCGCGATTGCGTGAACTGGCGCGAACAAGATCCCGAACACAGCGAGTGTCGAGACAACGCGCACCCCATAGCGTGTACCTGTCATCGCTCTTCTCCTTGTGGGATTGATACGGGCAACGCCTCGCGCACGGAGCGGATCCTGTACCACGCTCTGCGCCGATTCGTCGCAGCGGCCAAACGGCATTCGTGTTTCTGTAATGGCAATATAGGGGAGAGCGGCGCTGTAATCCAGTGTAATTTCAATGGGATAGCGCCAAGGCGATCCAACCTTTTGAAGTAGGTCCGTTGGGTCCCAGACCACGGCGTCGTGTCCAGGAAGAGAGCACGGAAGGATGGGGTTTGTGTGATAATCGAGCATTCCGCAAGCGAGGTGAAACCATGAAGCGCCATGTGTCCGTTGCGATCTGGCTGGGCAGCATCACCATCGCGGTGTCTGCGCAGGCCCCGCAGCCGAAGCCGCAGGCTGGCCCTCTCGTCGATTCCTCTCGTCTCCTGTTACAGATTGAGCAAACCGCACCCACGGGAACCACGAGGGTCTACGGCGACCCCGCTCAACCGGGCATGTTTGTCAGTCGCGTGCACCTCCCACCGAACAGGAAAAACCGGCCGCACTATTACGACCAGGATCAAATTGTCACCGTGCTCAAAGGCACGTGGTGGGTCGGCAAGGGCGAAGTGTTCAGACAAGACAAGCTGGTGGCTGTTCGCGAAGGCGGACTGATGTACCTGCCCGCCAAGCTCGCCCACTACGATGTCGCCGGCAGCGGCGATGTGATTTTGCAAATCACAGGTGTCGGGCCCGTGCATTCAACGCACGCAGAGTTGGATGCCGCCGGCAAAGTGGTACCGGTCGGTGGTCCATACCCAGAGGACGCGCAAGAAGGCGGAGGCCGGCGCCGCCGCTACGCGTTAGCAGTCCAGGATGTGAACAATGTGGACCCCGACAATCCAGACCCTCCGCGCGGGACACAGACACAACCGCCGGACGATCCGGACAATCCGGGCCCACCGCGCGGAACGCAGACGCAACAACAGCCGAAATAGCAATCTGCATTGGTAGATTGAAGATTGGCGGATTGTGGGATTGTTGGCAGATTGAAGACTTCAGATTGGCGGATTCAATTGGCAGATTGGAGTCTGACAATTAATCTGTCAATCTCCAATCCGCCAATCTGACAACAATCTCCCAATCTATCAATCCGCCAATCTACCAATGTTGCGTCAGAAGAGAAACCTACCTCCGAAGCGAATCACCCGTTCAGTCTGAAACAGGATTGCCGTCACACGGCCGAAGTTCGCGTTGCCGAACGTCCGTTCGGGTTGTCGTAATGCGGGATATTCAGCGGGAAAAAACAAAAGGGCTGCCGCACATGGCGGCAGCCCTTTCAGGGGTTCGAATGACGAACTACGCGTTGACGATTTGCGGAATCAGCGTGCCGTAGACGTCGGTCAGCCGCATGTTGCGGCCGTTGTAGAGATACGTCAGCTTCGTGTGGTCGAGACCGAGCAGGTGCAGCATCGTTGCGTGCAAGTCGTGGTAGGAGATCGGCTGCTCGCCGGTCTTGTACCCGAACTCGTCGCTCGACCCGATTGACTGCCCGCCCTTGATGCCCGCACCCGCCATCCAGACCGTCATGACGCCCGGGTTGTGATCGCGGCCGACACCGCGCTGCGAAATCGGCATGCGCCCGAACTCGCCGTGCCAGATGACCAGCGTGTCGTCGAGCAGGCCCCGCGCCTTGAGGTCGGTGAGCAGCGCGGCAATCGGCACATCCGATTCCTTGGCGTGCTGGCCGTGATTCGAGCGGATGTTCGAATGCGCGTCCCAGGTATCGGTGTTCTGATTGCCCATGCCGCCCTGGAACAACTGAACGAAACGGACGCCGTGTTCGACAAGACGGCGCGCGAGCAGGCACTGCCTGCCGAACGGCTCGGTGATCGGCTCGTTGAGGCCGTACAGCTTCTTGGTCTCCTCTGACTCGTTGTCGATATTGATCGCGTTCGGTGCGCAACCCTGCATGCGGTACGCGAGTTCGTACGAAGAGATCCGGGCCGACAGATCCGTGGCGCCCGGGAACTTCTCCATATCGAGCTCATTGAGCTTCCCAAGCAGGTCCAGCCGCGAGCGCTGGGTCTCCGGTGTCATCCCAGCAACCGGCTTCAAGTCGACGATGGGATCTCCGCTCGCACGGAAGAGCGTTCCCTGGTACGCAGCCGGCATGTAGCCTGCGCTCCAGTTCGTCGGACCGCCAATCGGTCCTCCCCTCGGGTCGGCTATCACGACGAACGCCGGCAGGCTGGTGCTTTCGGTGCCAAGACCATACGAAATCCACGAACCGGCACTCGGGAATCCCACCCGGATTTGCCCCGACTGCATCTCGTAGTGCGCCTGGACGTGGTCGTTCGAGCGACCGAACACCGAGTGGATGAACGCGATGTCGTCGACGTGCTGGCCGAGGTTCGGAAAGACCTCCGACACCAGCTTTCCGCTCTGTCCGTAACGCTTGAACTCGAACGGGCTCGGCATCAGCGGGCCGGGATACCCCTGCCGGACGACGACATCGCCGTGAATCTTGTCGTCGATCGGCTGCCCCGCGTACTTGACGAGGCCTTCCTTGTAGTCGAAGAGGTCCACCGCGCTCGGACCGCCGCTCATGAAGAGCGAGATCACCGCCTTCGCACGCGGCTTGAAGTGCGGGGGCTTCAGGGCATATGGATTGTTCCCCAGCGGCTTGGCCGAGCAGGCGTCGGCGACTTCCGCCGCGAGCAGACCCTGCGAGTTGAGCATGTGTGCCAACGCGACGCCGCTGACGCCACCGCCGGCTCGCCACAGAAATTCCCGACGCGACCAGAAATATTTCAAGTTGTGCACGGCGTCACCTCATGTAAAGGAATTCGCTGAGGTTCAACAAAACGTGAGTGAAATCAACCAGGGAACCGGCCTTCACCTTCTCGAGCGCGAGTGACTTCTCGAGATCGGTTGCGGATCTGCCAAGCGCGTACTGATAACCAAGATCGATCTGCTTCGCCGGATCGGCCCCCACCTGGCTGATGATTCGTTCTGCCAGTAGCTCGGCCTCGCGCAGCACGAACGGATTGTTGAGCAGCGTCAACGCCTGTGTCGGCACGGTCGATACGTTGCGCGCCCCTGCCGTGAGGTTCATATCCGGATGATCGAATGTCTCGAACATCGGGAACGGCAAAGACCGCCTCTGGTAGATGTAGATGCTGCGACGCCAGGTGGCCGGACCCTCGGGCTGCGTGTCCCATCTGCCCTTGGTCTGTTCGGTCACCAGGATTTCCTTCGGCACGAACGGGAAGAACGCCTGCCCGCCCATCGTCAGGTTGATGTTGCCGGCGACCGAGAGCATCGTGTCACGAATCGTCTCGGCGTCGAGCCGCTGCGGGCGATACCGCCACAGAAACTGGTTCTCGGGATCGGCCTTCACGTCGCCACCGTGATCGAAGACCGACGCCATCTGGTAGGCCTCGGACGTCATTATGAAACGATGGAGCTGCTTCATGCTCCAGCCTCGCTTCATGAACTCGACAGCCAGATAGTCGAGCAGCTCCGGATGCGTCGGCTGCTCGCCCATCTTGCCGAAATTGTCGAGCGTCGCCACGATGCCGCGGCCGAAGTGATGGTGCCACACACGATTGACGATGACGCGCGCGGTGAGCGGATTGTCGGTTGAACCGATCCACTCGGCGAGCGCCAGCCGCCGTCCCGACGTGCGGCCATCCGGACGCGGAATTTCTGTCGGGTGCTCGCCGTGCATCGCCACGCTGAGGAAGCCCGGCTTCATCAGCGAGCCTTTGCTGTCCGGGTCGCCGCGAATCAGGAAATTCGTGGGCGGCGGTTCATACTTGCCGGGGCCTTCCTGCAGGAATGTGCCGTTGGGCCTGTCGGGCGGTGGGAGCCGGCACTTCGGACAGCCGATCGTCTCGTCCCCGCGTCCCATCGGCGCGAAGCGCCAGTCGCCGTCCGTAATGATCTCCGCCATCGGCGGCGTCTTGGGCCGCTGCTTCTCGATGGCCGCAATCTGCGACGTGAGCGCCTTTTTCTGCGCGAGCTCGGCGGCCGTCATCTTCTTCTCGACTTCCGCCTCGGAGCCGCCGCCGCCACCGCTCAGCACCTGCGCGGCCAGCAGCTGTTCTCCCGGCGTGCGTTCCGCCTCGGGCTTGAACACGGCGCGCTGCACGTTCTCGGGATATTCCTTCTTGATGTAGACAGCACGCAGCTCGTCGCGGTACGGCTTCTCGATGACGCCAATCTTGTCGCGGACCGCCTGGATCTTCGCGTCGACGTCCTTGTTCTTCTTCAGGTAGTCTTCAGCTTCGGTGCGCGACGCCACCAGCGGCCAATCCGTCTCGACCCACCCGTTCAGCGCCGCTGCGAGCGAGTAATAGTCCTTCTGAGCGATCGGGTCGAACTTGTGGTTGTGGCAGCGGGCGCAGTTGGCGGTGACGCCGAGCACGCCGCGGCCGAGCGTGGCAATCAAGTCGTCGACGTAATCCCAGCGCCGCTCCGGGTTGTCTTTTTCGCGGAACAGCACGCGTGGTCCGGCTCGCAGGAATCCGGTCGCGATGAGCGTTTCGTGCGTGACATAGTCGAGCTCGTCGCCGGCGATCTGTTCCTTGAGGAACTGGTTGTACGGCTTGTCCTCATTGAACGCCTTGATGACGTAATCGCGATACCGCCACGCGTTTGGCCGATCGTAGTCCTGCTCGAATCCGTTCGAGTCCGCATAGCGAGCGACGTCGAGCCAGTGACGGCCCCAACGCTCGCCATACTGGGGCGACGCCAGCAGCTTCGTGATCAGGTCATCCCACGCCGTATCGGACTGATTGGCGACGAACGCTTCGACGTCGGCCGGAGACGGCGGCAAACCGGTCAGGTCTATGTAGGCGCGGCGGATGAGCGTGCGCTTGTCGGCGCGCGGCGCCGCCACGAGCTTCTTCTCAGCGCGTTTCGCCTCGAGGAACCGATCGATCGGATGTGAAAACTCGGCTTTCGACGCGAGCGGCGGTGTCTTCTGTACCGGCAGCTTGAACGCCCAGTAGTTGCGCTGCTCCGGCGTCAGCTCCATGTTCTCGAGCGCGGCCATCGCGCTCGTCGCCGGTTTCGCCGTTGTTGACGTCGTTGACACGTCCCATGGCGCCCCAGCGTCGATCCAGGTTTTGAAGGCGGCGATCTCTTCGGGCTTGAGCTTGTCGCCCTGCATCGGCATCTTGATCGCGTCGAGGTGGGCGACGGCGCGATACAACCTGCTCTGTTCGCTGTTGCCCGGCGTAAGCGCGGAGCCGTGAGAGCCGCCGCGAATCGCGCCTTCGCGCGTGCGGAGATCCAACTTCGACATCTGCATCGCGGCGCCGTGGCAGTTCCAGCACGATCGCTCCATGATCGGCTGGATGTCCTTGGCGAAGCTGACGGCCGCCGCGTCCCAGTTTGCCCCCTGGTCGATCCACGCCTTGATGGCCTCCACTTCGGTTGGCTTCAGCGGATCGCCCTGCATCGGCATGACCGGCTGGTCCAAACCGGCGACCATGCGATACAGCTTGCTCTTCTCGGAGTTGCCGGCCACGATGACCGCCCCGTGCTCGCCGCCTCGCATCGCCGCCTCGCGATTGCTGAGATCGAGGTCAGCAAGCTTGAGGTCGCCGCTGTGGCAGGATGCACAGTTCTTTTCGAGAAGGGGTTGGATGTCGCGGGCGAACGTCACCGCGGAGGGTGTGGCCGTCGTCGGTCCGGGCGCCTGCGCGTTGGGCAGCGCCGTAAGGAAAACGATGGCGAAGATGCCAACCATGATGGAGGAGACGCGTCGCATTTCCCTCTCTCCTTCGTGTTTACGCCGTTATCCGCGGGATCGCCGTTCCGTAGAGTCGGTCGTTTGCATGCACGAATGCATTACGGCAGGTCATCGCCGCAGCCGGCGTGACTGCCAATAAGCTGTTGATTACAAGAACTATACGGTAATTCGCCCGGGTGTGTTTGTCGCAAATTGTCTCACACCCGGGCGTCCTCAGTCACGTGCTTCCCGCGCCCTGCCCGCCCCGACCCTAAAAGTCAACCATTAGAAGTCGTAGTTGAAGCCGAATTTGATGAGCGTTCCCCGCTGAATCGCGCTTGGCCGGTGATAGGTATTCCCCATCTGGGTGACCCACGTCCGGATGGTCGCGTTGTTCGTCGTGTTGTAGATGTCCAGCCGCGGCTGGAGCACCCTGCTTCCGCCCAGGCGGAAGGCCCTGCGCAGGCTGAAGTCGACCTGGTTCAACGACGGATACCGCACGTCGCCGCGTTCATTGACGATGACCGCCTGGGTGGTCTGCGTGAGCGCCACGGTGTTGCTGCCGACCGACACGGTCGTCGCCTCCGGGAATCCGCTCTGATACTGATACGACCCGCTGAGCGAGAGCGCCCAGGGCAGCTCATACAACCCCGACATGCGGAACGACACCGGCACGTCGTCGCCCTGAATGCCACGGCTGTACTGTTTCGAGTTCGGGTTGTTGAGATCCGCCACACCCACATACCCGACGTTCTTGCCCACGCTGAGACCGCCGGTCATCATCCAGTTGTTGCTCAGCCGTTTGTTCAGGGTGATGTCGCCGCCGTTGTACGTGCTGTCCATCTCGGAATCGTTGTTCCACAGATTGTCCACTCGGCCGCGCAGCGCGGGATTCTGGTTGTAGACCGTCACCGCCTGCCCGCTGGTCACCTCGACGACGTTCAGCGGGATGTAGGTGTCCATGGGAACGGCCACGTTACGCACGCCGAGCTGATGGCGTTTCTCACGGCGCGTGTAGCCGCCGGAAATCACGAGGTTGCCGGGCAGCTGCCGCTGAACCTCGACCGTGTACTCGTTGGCATTCGGCCAGTCATATCCCGGTTCGTACCGATTGCTGGTGCCGATAGGGTAGCCATTCGAAGGACCCAGCTCGTTGATCTGCGGCGTGAGGTCGTTGTTGCGATCGCATCCCAGCGTGGCCGCTTCACCGCAGCGGCTGAACGCGAGCCACTGCCGAGTGTCGCTGACGGCGCTCACGGGATTCACCCGGCCGACAACCTGAACGCCGACGGGCACCACGTAACGGTTCGCGGCAAACTTCAACGCCGTCGATCCGTCGCCGAGGAGGTCATAGATCATCGAGAAGCGCGGGTTGACGGCCTTCCAGTCGGGCGCCCCGTTGATAGGGTCGAAACACCGGGCGGCGATGAACGCCGTCTGCGGCTGACAAGTCTCCGGCATCCAGCCGTAGTTCGTCTCGTATCGCAGGCCGAGATTCAGCGTCAGCTTGCGGGTCGGGCGCCACTTGTCCTGAATGTAGAGCCCCTGCTCGCGATCCTGCGTCACCGAGCTCACCGGTGTGTTGTACGTATTGACGCTCTCCGGAACCCCGTTGCGATAGACGGCCCGCATGTCACCCGTCGAATAGACGTTACCGGTCCGCTTCGCGTAGTTCATCGAGTAGCCGGCCTTGATGTCGTGCGTCGTCGTGAAATAGCTGACGCTGCCAATCAAGACGGCGCGATACATCGGGTTGTTGCTATAGGTCGGGAGCGCGAGCAGGGCGTAGTTCGTGGCCAAGTCAAAACGCGCGATGTCGCCCATCTGCACGTCAGGTTGCCGCGAAAAGCGATCGTCGACGAAGAAGTGGCTGGTTGAGGCATCCAGCAGAAGGCGCGACGACCGCGAGTTCGTCCACTTCACCTGGTGTACCGTCGGGTACTTGTTGTTGTTGTTCGAGGCCTTTGAGTCGGCGAAATTGCCGCCGATCCGATGGCCGTTCACCTTGCGCTGAAGGGTGAAGTAATACGAGAGCTGGCTGGTCTGATCGATCTGCCACGCCACCTTGTTGTTGGTCGTATAGAGATAGTGATCGTCGGGCGTCTGCGTGCCGTCGGGGTTGTAACTGCCCAGGAAGTACTGCAGCAGCTTCTGATAGTGATAGGTCGTGGAGAACCACAACTTGTCCTGCTTGATCGGGCCGGCGAGCCAGAAGCCCGTATCCCAGATGTAGTTGATGTCGGCACCCGGCTTGAGTTCCGGATTGGCCGCCAGCACCGCAGGGGGCACCGTCGCAAGCAGGTCGGCTTCCAACTGGTCGCTGAAGTTGTCGAAGCCCATACCTTTGCTGGCGCCGCTGAACATCCCGCCGCCGTGTAACTGATTCGTGCCGGTCTTGGTGACCATGTTGAACACGAGACCGCCGCGCGGAGATTCCGCGGGGTTGTTGCCCGCCAGGAAGTTGCTCTCCGCGAAGGCATACGGATCGAGATACATCGTGGCGCCATCGCCTTCGCCGTCGAGGCTCGAGACGTCCATGCCGTCGATGTAGTAGCCGCCCTCGTTGTCGGTGCCACGCACGGTGACGCCGGACTGCAGGAACGATTCCGATCCGCCGACGTCAACCTTGCTCACGGTGATGCTCGGAATGACGCGCGTGATCGCCCACACGTCCATGCGGTTGGGCAGCGCTTCCAGCACCTCTTGCGGGATGACGGTTTGCTTCAGCGCAGACGTCGTGTCGAGTAACGGTGCTTCGCCGCTGACGACGATGCCCTCTTCCATCGTGCCGATCTCGAGACGCGCATCCGCACGGGATGTCTGATCGGAGTTCACCGTGATACCGGCCTGCGTGAACGGCCTGAAGCCCTGGAGGACCGCCTTGACACTGTAGGAGCCAGGGACGAGCCGCAGAAATTGGTAGGCGCCGCGTTCGTCTGTGGTGACCTCGCGATTGCCGCCGACGGTGCCCTGCGCGCTCGTCAACGTCACGGTCGCTCCCGGTAGCACAGCGCCAGACGCGTCGGTGACGGTTCCGGCGATGGCGCCGACACCCTGCGCAGACGCACTAATAACAGTCGCGACAAAAACCAACAGCGTAAAAACGGCCTGGCGCAGCGCGCAGCTTGCCCTCATTCCGACCTCCCTCTCGTGAATCGACTCGCGAAAACCCGGGACGAATAGGTTGTGATGTGAGGGAAATATACGGCAGGAGACCCTGAAGATTGTAAGAAATTGTCGCAGTTAGAGAGGCGTCGTGGGGATCACAGGAACTTCAATTTTCCGTATGATCCCCACGATCCTCAGCATCCCCTACTGCGGTCTCTTGAACATCCCGACCATCACCGCCTTGCCGATGACGTGGCCTTCCATCGCCTTGAATAAATTGCGCCGGGTCTCCCAGGCGTCGGCCGCAGGTGGAACGTCGAGCTTGGCATCGAGCGCGTAAATCTCGAAGGTGTAGTGATGCAAGGGACCGGCATTGGGAGCGCCAGGGCCGCGATACACGTTGCCGCTCGCGCTGATTTGCCGGATGCCGTTCGGAAGCTGTGCCCCTTCTGGCATCCCTTCCGGCAGGCCTTTTTCGGTGCCCGGTATGTTCCAGACGAGCCAATGCACCTGATCGTCGGTAGTCTTGTTACGCGCCACTTCCGGGTCGTGCATGTGCAACACGAAGCTCTGCGTCCCCGCGGGGGTGTTCGTCCATACGAGCTGCGGCGAAATACCGCGCTCGGCTTGTTGCACCTGCGTGTGGCGGTTTGGAATCACGGCCCCATCCGAGAACGCGGGCGTTGAGAGCACCATCGGAGGAGTCGCCGGTCCGCGCGCGGCCTGCGCAGGCGCGCCCTGCCCCGCCGGGGCCGCCGGTGCCTGTGCGTGCATGGCGAGCGTCGTGGCAACAATCGCGATCGAAATCTGAAGCATCGTCCGTCGAAGCATCTTCTCCTCCAATGTGTCGTCAGCCTTGCTAGGCCCCGAACTGGGTCAGGTGATGGTTGAGGTGTTTCGCGTGCAGCCGGCTGACGTCCTTGCCACTCATGCGTCCCAACATCGGGCTGTCGGCCCACGCATCGTTGAGCGGCTTCCCCGCGATCTCGTCAATCAGCCGGCAACACCGCTCGCGTTCTGCCGAGAAATCGTAACCGTCGTGTTGCGGTACCCACCGTTTCAGGGTCGGCGCACTTTTTCCCCACGGCGCGTTCAGCACGAGAAGCTTCAACAGAGAACGCGGCAGCGGGATTTTTATCGGATCGGCCTGGATGCGGCCCAGCGCGCCTTCCATCGCCTCGTTGACGTGCCACAACATCTGCCCCACCGACATCTTCCCCCATCGCCGCCCGGCCTCGGGTCGAAGCGTCTTCAAGCGCCGCAGAATCTCCGCCTTGTCACGCGGGTCGTGGAGCTGCATTTTCTAGTTCTCCGCCTACCGTATCGTCGGATATTTGATGCCGAGCTGATCGAGATAGGTCGGATACTTCGTCGGGTCGAAATAGTACTTCTTCATCTGCTCCCGGTACTTCGCCATCGTGTCCACGTTCAACCAGATCGCGGGCTTATCTTCGGGACGGATGAGCGGCGTGTACTTCTTGTCCTTCGTTTGCACGTTCCGGAAGTAGTCCCATGACTGTTCGATGAGCTCGGGCTTCATGAGCAGATCCAGTACGGTCATCACCTGGACCTGAGCGGCAGCTGTCACGCCTTTGTGCGCAATCGGCGTGGCCATCGCGATGGCGTTCGCCCAGTTGTGGCCGGGGCCCGCCTCGATGTTCGCGGGATACCGCAGCGTAATGGTCGGCACGACCCACGACACGTCGCCGATGTCATCCGATCCCCCGCCGCGCTTCTCATCGTCGGGAATGACGACGCGTCCGTTCAGCTTCGGCACTTCGGTGGGAAGGCCCTTCTGTTCGACGCCGAGCTCTTTCTGGACGGCTTTCGCGAGCGCCTGATCGGCATCGGACCACTTCGGCATGCCGACCTTCACGATGTTCGCGTAGGCGGTCTCCGCAACCACCTTATTCATGTGCTGCGGCCATGCCGAGCCCAGCACACGCGACGTGACGGTCGTATCCGTCATCAGCGTCGCGGCCTTGGCCATGTTGTCGCCGATTTCCCACATGCGTTTGATGTTCGGATAGTCGGTCTCGCGGAAGTAGTACCAGATCGACGCCGATGGCGGGACGACGTTGGGCTGATTACCGCCGAAGGTGATGACCGAGTGCGACCGCTGCTGAATGCGCAGGTGCTCGCGGCGATAGTTCCAGCCGATGTCCATCAGCATCGCGGCATCGAGGGCGCTTCGGCCGCGCCAGGGCGCTCCGGCGGAATGCGCGCTTTCTCCCTTGAACGTGTACTCGACCGACACGAGGCCGTTGTTGGTCCCGTCACCCCAGTTGACGCCCCAGTCGCTCCCGATATGCGTGAAGATGACGACGTCGGTGTCTTTGAAGTAGCCGTCGCGCACGTAGTAGGCCTTGGTGCCGAGCAGTTCTTCGGCGACGCCCGGCCACAGCTTGATCGTGCCCGGGATCTTCTCGCGCTGCATGATCTTCTTGAGCACGATGGCCGCGGTGATGTTGAGCGGCATGCCCGAGTTGTGCCCCTCGCCGTGTCCCGGACCGCCCTCGAAGAACGGATCGTGGTACGCGACACCGGGTTTCTGCGACCCCGTCGGAATGCCGTCGATGTCGGATCCGAGCGAGATGACCGGCTTGCCCGATCCCCACGTGGCCATCCACGCCGTCGGAATGCCGGAAATCCCCTGCTCGATGGTGAACCCCTGCTGGCGCAGGATGTTGGTCAGGTACTTGGACGTCTCGATCTCCTGGAACCCGAGCTCGCCGAAGCTGAACACCGAATCCACCATCTTCTGCGTGAAGTCGCGAAGGTCCTCGACGCCGGCCGCGCCTTCGGTCTTCAGCGCGCCGAGTCTGGCCTCAGCCTTGGCATCCACAGGCTTTGTGGCGGCCGCCGCGGGCGCCTGCGTAGTGGGTTGCTGCGCGTGAACGTGAATGACGGTGATAGCTGCAAGCGCAGCCGCGGCAAAATATGAAACCTTCATGTAGCGTTTTATACACCGGTGCCAGGCGATCTACAACGTTGTATGGGGCCACTCGCGTCACGTTAGACTGGGCAGCTCATACCGGAGGATGAATGGACGCACTCGATAAGTTCAAGCAGACCCAGCGCGAGGGATGGGCGCATTTCGGGCCGCTCGAACTGCTGACGACGGCACCCGCGGCTCAGCTCGTGCGGTATGCGGGCATCAAAGCTGGAGATGGCGTACTCGACGTGGCCTGCGGCACCGGCGTCGTCGCGGTCACGGCGTCACGGCTGGGCGCGCGCGTGACGGGACTCGACCTCACACCCGAGCTCCTGGAGCGCGCGCACGAGAACGCGGCGACAGCCAGGGTCGAGATCGACTTTCACGAAGGAGACGTCGAGCAGCTGCCGTTCGACGACAACGAGTTCGATGTCGTGCTCAGCCAGTACGGCCACATGTTCGCGCCGCGTCCCGAGATCGCGATTGCCGAAATGCTCCGCGTATTGCGGCCCGGCGGCACGCTCGCGTTCTCGACATGGCCGCCGGAGATGATCATCGGCCGCATATTCGCGCTCGCCGCCAAGTACGCGCCTCCCTCCCCGCCCGGCGTCGCCCCGCCGCCGCAATGGGGCGACCCGAACATCGTCCGCGCGAGGCTCGGCGATCGTGTGACCGATGTACGATTCGATCGCGCGACGATGATCGTCCCGGTCCTCAGCCCTCAGCATCAACGCACCACGGCGGAACGCATTGGCCCGATGCGCAAGCTGGTCGAGATGTTGTCGTCCACCGATCCGGCGAAACTCGAATCTTTCAGACGAGAGTACGAAGCCATCGTGAGCGACTACCTTCGCGACAACATGATCCAACAGCATTATTTGATGACGAGAGCGACGAAGGCATGAACGTGAAGAGAACATGAAGGCGAAGATCTGAAGGTATAGTGAAGTGTCGGCCAATTCTTTCAGGAGGCTTTTAGTGCAGCGACTTCTCTCTGTCTTGACTGTCGGACTATTCGCGGCAAGCTCGGCATTCGTTTACGCGCAGAAGACCGTCGATCTCAAGACGGGCAGCGGCGGAAGCCCACACGTGCGGACCGAATGGACGATCGATGGCGCGAGCATCTCGATCGAGTACGGCCGTCCTTTTTTGAAGGGGCGCACGATCGGCAAGGAAGTCGCGCCGTATGGCGCTGAGTGGCGTACCGGTGCCGACGTCGCGACTATCATCACGACCGACAAGCCCCTCAAGTTCGGCGCGGTCAGCCTCGCGCCCGGGAGCTACACGATCAACACGCTGCCCACCGAAAAGCAGTGGACGCTGATTCTCGGCCGCCTCTCCAAGCCCGGCCAGTGGGGCATTCCGTATCAGAAGGATCTCGAGCTCGGCCGGACGCCGATGACGCTCGGCAAGACGAAGGCGGCGGTTGAAAACGTGACGATTGCGATCGATGACACACCCGCCGGCGCCACGCTGCGCGTCGAGTGGGGGAATACCAGCGTCACCGCGCCGTTCACGGTGGGGTAAGCTGGAGCAAGGAAGAACGAAAAACGAAGATCGAAGAACGAATAGAGATCCTCTCGCGCTCCTCTATTGGCTTTTCGTTCTTCGTTCTTCGTTTGCACCGTCTCGTCAGACCCATCCCCTTCGCGTCATGGAACTCGCACCCGGCGCGCATCACTTCCACGGTTTCCTGGACATCGATCGCCAGCGCGCGATCGCCGACCGCTGCCGTGCCTTGATCGATGGGCCGGTGCCCGCCTATGTGCCGATTGTCCGCGGCGGAGGCAAGATGCACGTCAGAATGTTGTGCCTGGGACGCCACTGGAACGCGCAGACGTACCGATACGAGCCCACGCGGGCCGACTTCGACGGGCTCGAGGCGCCGCCTCTGCCCACGGAGTTCCGCGAGCTCGCCCGTGAGATCGCCCGGCACGCCGGGATGACGCTCGAGCCAGACTTGTGCATCCTTAATTACTATGGCGCCGACGGCAAAATGGGGCTGCATCAGGACAAGGACGAGGGTCCCCTATCGCTGGCGGCCGGCATCCCGGTCGTGTCCGTGTCGATCGGCGACAGCGCGCGATTTCTGTTCGGCGGCCCCAAGCGGCGCGATCCGGTCGAGTCGATCACGCTCGAATCCGGCGACGCGTTCGTCTTCGGCGGTCCGTCACGTCTGCGGTATCACGGAGTCTCACGCATTACGCCCGGCACCGCGCCCCACGCGCTCGACCTCTCGGGCCGATTCAATCTGACGCTCCGCCAATCCGACGAAGCATGCCGCGCGTCGTCGTAATCGGCGCCGGCGCTGCCGGCACGATGGCGGCGATCTTCGCGGCATCGGCCGGCGCCGACACAGTGCTCGTCGAGCGCACGAACGACGGCGGGCGGAAAATTCTCATCAGCGGCGGTGGCCGCTGCAACATCCTGCCCGCGCAGCTCGACGAATCGCGCTTCATCACGGATTCGCCGGCGCACCTGGTTCGTCGAATCGTGCGCTCGTGGCCGCTGCGCGAGCAACGGGCGTTCTTCGAGAACGACCTCGCGCTTCCCCTCGTGGAAGAGTCTGCGTCGGGCAAGCTGTTTCCGAAATCACAAAGCGCGCGCGAGGTGCGCGACCGGTTGCTCGCCCACGCGCGCCGCAAGGGCGTGAGCGTCATTACCGGCGCCGTCGTTACGGGAGTCGAGCCTGCCGCCGGCCGATGGATGGTTTCGCGACACGAGGGGCAACCGCTTGACGGCGATGCGGTCGTTCTCGCCACGGGCGGGCTGTCGGTGCCGAAGACCGGCAGCGACGGTCTCGGGTTGGTGATAGCCGGTCAGCTCGGACACGCAGTGAATCCGACGTACCCCGCGCTGACGCCACTTCTTTTCAAAAAAGGTGCGACCCCGTTTGCGGAGCTGTCGGGGTTGTCACTGCCTGTCGCGCTCACGGCACGAAGCGCGACGCGTGAGGCTCGCGCCGCCGGAGGATTCCTCTTCACGCACCAGGGCTACAGCGGGCCATCCGTGCTCGACGTGTCGCACGTCGCGGTGCGCTCGCTCGCCGAACGTGGCGAGCCCGCGCGGCTGACGGTGCAGTGGACGCCCCTTCGCGACGGCGAGTGGGACGCAGCGCTGCGTCCTCGCGGAACACGGACCGTGCTCGCGGCTGTGGGCGCGGCGCTTCCGCATCGACTTGCCGAAGCGCTTCTCGCGCACAACGACATCGACCCAGGACTGCCGCTGGCGCAGCTTGGCCGCAGCGAACGGCGCCGGCTGATCGACACGCTTGTGCGCGGTCCTCTGCCGTGGACTGGCGATGAGGGCTACAAGAAGGCGGAAGTCACCGGTGGCGGCGTCAGTCTCTCGGACATCGATCCCGCCACGATGGAGAGCCGTCGGCATCGCGGCCTCTTCCTCTGCGGCGAGATGCTCGATGCGTTCGGCCCGATTGGCGGCTACAACTTTCTGTGGGCGTGGGCAACGGGCCGTGCCGCCGGGATCGGCGCCGCAAAACGTGGTGCGCCGTGAGGGCAATTTTTCTGGTGCTATGCTTGACGGGTCTATGTCGATGACGACCCGAGTCCTGATAGTCGAAGATCATGCCGACAGCGCCGAATTTCTGCGGCTGCTGCTGGAGCCCGAAGGCTACATCGTCAAGACCGCGGGCACCGCAGAGCACACGCGCAAGGAAGTGGAGGCGTCGAAGCCCGACATCATCCTCATGGACTTGATGCTGCCCGACGTGGAAGGACTCGATCTGCTGCGCGAGCTGCGGTCGATGAGGCCGGAGTCTCAGGTCATCGTCGTGAGCGGCCACGGCAGCATCAGCGTCGCTGTCGAAGCGATGGAGAATGGCGCGCTGAGCTTCATCGAGAAGCCGCTGAACCCGAGTGTGCTGATGGCGCAGCTCCACAAGGCGGCCGAAAAACTGGCGCTCACGGCCGAGAACCGCCGGCTCCGCGCCGAGCTGGATGAGGGCTCGACGTACGGCAGCCTCATCGGCCGAAGCAAGCCGATGCGGCAGCTGTATCAATTGATCAAATCGGTCGCGCCGACCGACGCGAACGTGCTGATCACGGGCGAGAACGGGAGCGGCAAAGAGGTCGTCGCGACCGCCATCCATGAATCGAGCAAGCGCGCGAAAGGCCCGTTCATCAAGGTGAACTGCGCCGCCATTCCAACGGAGCTCATCGAGTCGGAGCTGTTCGGCCACAAACGCGGAGCGTTCACTGGCGCAGTGCAAGACAAGCAGGGCCTGATGGAGCTGGCCAACAACGGCACGCTGCTGCTCGACGAAATCGGCGACCTGACGCCGAACCTGCAGGTGAAGCTGCTGCGTGTCCTTCAGGATCGAGAGTTCCGGCCGGTCGGCAGCACGAAGGTGCTGAAGACGAACTTCCGGCTCATTTCAGCGACAAACGTCCACGTCGAACAGGCAATGAAGGACGGGCGGTTGCGCGAGGACCTCTACTTCCGCATCAACACGCTCACGCTGCCGGTGCCGGCGCTGCGCGAGAGGCCCACCGACATCCCGTTGATGGCGGAATATTTCCTGCGCAAATACTCCGCGCAGCACCAGAAGCCCATTACGGCGTTCCACCCTGACGCGCTGCGAGCGCTCGTCAGCTTCGCGTGGCCCGGCAACGTGCGCGAACTGCAGCACGTCATCGAGCGCGCCGTCATCCTGACCCAGGCGACCTTGATCGGCGTCGACGACCTGCCGGACAACGTGACACCCGCGGCGACTGCACACAAATAAAAACGTACATCGGAAGATTGTCAGAGTGCAGGATTGTTGGCATGTTGACTGATTGAAGAGTGTCGATTGACGAATACCGGAGAGTAACCGCAATCCCCAATCTTCAATCTCTCAGCATTCCAACAATGCACCAATCTGCCAATCTTCCAATTCTGATGTGCCCATTCCGCGCACTAGAATAGGGATATGGCTCTGTCGCTGCGCCATCCGCGCACGCTGAAAGACTACGCGGTCATCGCCTTCGCGATCGTGAGCGTGACGCTGGCAGCCATCGCCGGGGGCATCGTCATTCGATACGGCTTCGCCGTCAACAAGCTCGGGCGGGGCATCGGCCAGACGATGTTTTACGGCGCCGATGGGAAGCCGTGGTTCCCGCTCGAAGAGCACCGGCGTGACGTGCCCCTGACCCGCATTTCCGCCTATCTGCGCGACGCCGTCGTCGCGATCGAAGATCATCGGTTCCACTCGCACGTCGGCATCGATCCCATCGCGGTCGGCCGCGCGGTCGTCCGCGACGTGCGGGCCGGTGGACTTGAAGAAGGCGGCAGCACGCTGACGCAACAGCTCGCGCGGACGCTGTTTCTGAGCGCCTCGCGCGGCGACTGGCTGCGCAAGGGCAAAGAAGCGATCCTCGCGCTGATGATCGAACAGCGCCTGACGAAGCCACAAATTCTCGAGCTGTACCTCAATCGCATTTATCTTGGTGGCAACGTCTACGGCGTAGAGGCGATGTCGCAGAACGTCTTCGGGAAGAGCGCTTTCGATCTGACGTTGCCGGAGTCCGCGTTTATCGCCGGGCTGATTCAAATGCCCTCGGCGCTGTGGCCGTGGTCGCACTACGACCGCGCCCTCGAGCGCAGCCGTGTCGTGCTCGCGCGCATGCGCGCCGAAGGCTTCATCACAGCGCAGGCCGAACAGCAGGCGCGTGCGACGCCGCCGCGCATCCTCGCCGATCCCGGCCTGAACCGCGGCGCCTCGGGCTATGCCGAGGATTATCTTCGTCAGCAGTTCAAGGCGGAGTTCGAGGACGACAATCCTCCGGACTGGAAAGTGCGCACGACGTTCGTACCGGCCCTCCAGCGCGAAGCCGAGCGGGCCGTGACGCAGGGCCTCGCGAAGTTTCGTCAGGCCGGTCTGCAGGCTGCCCTTGTCGCGATCGATCCGGAGACCGGCGATGTGCTGGCGCTCGTCGGTGGCCGCGATTTCCGCCGCACGCCGTTCAACCGGGCGACCGACGCACGACGTCAACCTGGCTCGGCATTCAAGCCGTTCCTCTACGCCGCCGCGCTCGCCGGCGGCATGTCGCCGATTTCGTCCATCTCGAACCTGAACGATTTGCGCGTTCCGGGCCACGACGAATGGGAAATACGCAATGCGAGCATCGACACACGCGACACGCTCACGCTCCGTGAAGCGCTGTACGAGTCGAACAATCAGGCGGCGGTGAAGCTGCAAACGCAAGTGGGCTCGCGGCCAGTACTGCGTCTGGCGGACGCCGCAGGCTTGCCGCGAATGCCCGATGTGCCTTCCCTAGCTTTGGGTGTTGGCGAAGCCACGCCGATGCAGCTGACGGCAGCCTATGCGGTGTTTCCGAACGGCGGTTTCGGGGTGACGCCCAGGCCGATCATTCAAGTGCTCGACAACGACGGGTACGCGGTCTTCAACCGTGAGATCCAGCGCAGGCCGATCGTCTCGGAGGGTGTCGCGTACCAAATGGTCTCGATGCTTGCCGACGTCGTCGATCTCGGGACCGGTGCCGCCGCCCGATCCCTTGGAGTGCGCTTCCCCGTCGCAGGCAAGACCGGCACAACGGATGATTTCAAAGACGCGTGGTTCGTCGGATTCTCGTCGACGCTGGTCGCGGGCGTGTGGGTGGGCTTCGACACGCCGGCGACGATAGGGCCTGACGGATACGGGGCACGATACGCACTCCCTATCTGGGCCGACTTCATGTCCAAGGCTGCGCGCGTGCGTAAGCCCGGCGAATTCCGCGTTCCGACGACGGTTGATAACGTCCGCCTGTGCCGCGTCAGTCACATGATCCCGCGAGATACGTGTCCGACATATACGGAGTACTTCAAGCACGGCGACGACGTGCCGGAAGACAAATGCGACGTGCATCGGGGGCCGAACACCGCAGAAGTGATCGGCGGAATTTTCTCGAAGATCGGGAAAGGGATCGGGAAGATCTTCGGGAAGTGATGAGCGCCGGCCTTCAGCGCACTCCTGAATCCGCAACCTCCACGTACGCGCGCTCCCGCCGCCGGGCTTTTCGATAACGATCGAAGACGATCCGCTGACGTTCCAGACCCAACATCGATCGAAGGCTCGAGCCCGTAAACGTGTACGCCATCATGGCCGGCGAGTTCCGCAGCACGAACGACGGGCTGTGAAGGAACGCGGCAGGCAGGTGCCGCACCTTCATCCAGCGCTCCGCCCGCCAGCGCAGGAATTCGACGTCGGCCGCCGGCACATGCTTCGTTCGAACCACGGCGGTCGTGCCGTCATAGTGAGACATGTCGTCGTCGATCACGAGTTGCTGATCGCGAAACTGCTGCGTCATCGGGGTGCGCGGGTACGGTGTCGGGTGCTGGATATACGGCCAGTCGACATACCGCCGGGCGAACTCGAGGTTCGTCTCGATCGATTCGCGCGTGTCGTCTGGATTTCCGACGATGAGGCCGCCGACGACGAACAGGCCGTGGCGGTGGAGATGCTCGATGGCTTCGATCGTCGCGTTTCCCCCGCTTCGCCCCTGCCCCCGACGGGCATTCTTCGCACGTGCCTTGAGGAAGTCGAGGTCGCTGTCGAGAATGTTCTCGATGCCCAGGAACACATAGCGAAATCCGGCGCGCTTCATCAACGGCGCGAGCGTTGCGCCATGCTCGGCAAGCGGCGACGTCATGGCCTGCACCATATACTCGATATCGTCGAGCCCGGCGTCGATGATCGCCTCGCACAGTTGCCCGAAACGGCGGATGTCGAGCGTGATGTTGTCGTCGACCAGGAAAATGGCTCTGGCGCCGCGGCTGCGCGCATCGGCGATGTCGGCGATCACTCGCTCGATGGAGTAGACATGAAAATTGCGGCCGCGCATCTCGATGATCGAGCAGAAGCTGCAGTCGTACGTGCACCCTCTCGACGTTTCGACGACATCGACCTGGCGTCCAAGCAGCGTGTAGCCCTCGAGGACGCGGGCGGCGCGGTTGGGCGGGCGAAGCGGATTCGATTTCAGGTGCGCGATCGCGCGTTCCGGGCCATGAAGCCAGCCGCCGTCAGGGCCTCGGGACGAGAGGCCTGCGATTGACGGAACGGGGCTCCCGGTATCCAGCTCTCGAAGCAATTCGCAGAACGTCTGCTCGCCCTCGCCGCGGATCACGAAGTCTACGTCGCCACACGGCTCGTACTCCGCCGGCGCCAGGCTCGGATCGTACCCCCCAACGACGACCCGCGTTTCTGGCCGGAGACGTTTCACGAGCCGGGCAATCTTGAAAGCAGTTGCCCGCTGAAATGTCATGACCGACATACCGACGACATCGGGCCGGCACTCATGCATCAAGCGTTCGACGGTCGGCACCACTCGAGACTGCACCAGAATGAGGTCTGCAATCGCGACACGATGATGCGGATCGATGTTGCCCGCGATCGACGACAGCGCCCCATTGGGCATCCTCACCACGATTGGCGGCATGTGCTCGAACGAATCCGGCATGGAGAGAAGGAGGATGTTCATGGGACCTCAATTCGCCAGATCGGCCCACCGAGATAAAGCGGTCCTTCAGACTTTGCAAACGCCGGAGCGGCGCCCTCGAGAATCCAGACGTGCGTGTCCGGCGGTTGCTTGCCGACGAGCGGGGCCAGCAATCCGCTCAGGCCTCCAATCTCCGCCTTGACGACGTAGTGGATAACGCGGCCGGTGGAGGCTGAGCTCGTTGACGCCGCCGCGCCCGCGTTCGAGATGGCCAGCTTCACGAGACGAGGTTTCGGTGTGACAGCGACCCACGAAGCTGTTGCCGACACAGTCTTCGGGCCGAGGTTCTTCAACATCGGAACCATCATCCCGTTGGCGACGTCGGACGAAAGAGCCAACGTCTCCTCTTCCACTTCCTCGGCGCCGCTTCCTTCGCTGTGACGCACGATCGCCCGCCCGGTCTGTGCATCCAGCGTCGTCACGAGCGCCGAGCGGAATGCAGGGCCCTTCTGCACCAGGCGATAGCTCAGCAGGCGGAAGACGTCGTTCTGAGAAAACTCGGTCGTTTCATCGTGCACCGACCCATCGGTGAAATGAAAGACCACTTGGCTGGTGGCACGTCCGTCACGGACGGTTACCGTCACAGCGCCTTTCGCGAGAGTCTTGCCGTCGAGGCTTCGCAGGACCAGCGTGCGGTTTTCAGGAGTCTCGCGAAAGCGCACGGCGACAGGCTCGGCCGTCGCGAAGGTCGCCGAGGCCAGCGACAAACCGACGACCCATCGTGCGAGCGCGGGCACCTTCACCCCATGGTCGACGCACCTCGTGCCACCGAAAGGTGGCATGGTTCTCAGTGACTACTGGCTTGTGCCTTCTGCAGACGCGACGTAACTGCGGCGGCTCCTCGACTTCAATCCCGCCCGCTTGACACGCACCTCCAGCTTGTGCAGTTTGCCGTCGAGCGCCGCCGGGCTGAAGCCGATCAAGTACTGACTGCGCAGTTCCTGCGCGATACGCGTGAACGACGAGTTGAGGTCGGCGTCCTTCTTCAAGTCGAAGTAGCCGCCGCCGGTTTCGGCCGCGAACTTATTGAGGATGGAGTCGGGTTTGCTCCTGACGACGGACTGACCGTTGAAGAACTCGGTTTCAAGGCCGATGCCGTAGATCATCACTTCTTCGTCGCGTGCACGCTCGAGCGCTTTTCCGGATCCCTGTCGGCTGCCGAAATCGGCGCCGTCGGTGAACAGCAGAATCACCTTGCGCCCGTCCACCTTCTTGAGCTCGTCGAGGCTGGCGTACACGGAGTCGTAGAGGCGCGTCTGATTGCCGAAGTCGAGGTGCTTCAAGGCGCTGACGAGACTGTTCTTGTTGTTGCTGAAGCCGGACGCAAACTCGATCTTGTCGTTGAAGGCCCCCAGTGCCGCCTTGTCGTGGGGCATCAGCCGGAGGAGGAACTGCTCGGCGCCGGCATAAAGATCCTTCAGGCGGTCGGTCATGCTGACGCTCGTATCGAGCATCACAACGGCGCTGAAGGGGCGCACCTCGTTGTCGAAGATGGTGATGTCCTGTGGCTTGGCGTTGTCGAGGATTTCGAAGTCTTCCTTGGTGAGATCGGTGACGAGGCGGTTGTTGGCGTCAACCACCGTCACGTACGACGGCACGACGCGAGACCCCGACCGAAACGTGGGCTCCTGGGCCGCCACAGACAGCCCGACGGCCAGCACCGCAATGCCCGCGAGTCCCGTGAGACGCGAGTGATAATACACACGAGGAGCTTACCAGCGGCACACGCGAATGTCGACGGCTGCATGTGGTATGAGTGAAAGGGCACGCTCACGTGAAGTGAAGATGAAGGAGCATGACGCATGAATCGGGTTCTCGCCGGTGGAATCGTTTCCATATGTCTCGTAAGCCTTGCGGTGGCCGCCGCGCAGCAAACGCCGGTGTTTCGTGGTGTTGGGGACGCCGTGCGGGTCTTCGTCACCGTGACGGACGGCGACGGTCGACTCGTCACGACATTGCAGCGGGAGGCCTTCGAGGTGCGCGACGACGGCAAGCCTCAGCCCATTACGTTGTTCGACAACACGCCACAGCCGATACGGCTCGTCGTCATGCTGGATGTCTCGGGCAGCATGCAGGGCAACCTGCCGCTGCTGCGTGCCTCTGCCGACCAGTTGTTCGCGCGGCTGCGCCCGGATGACGTCGTACGGGTCGGTGCGTTTGGTCGCGAGATCACCATCAGTCCGTCATTCACACGCAACGTCAATGAACTGCGGAGCGCGTTGCCGACAATGATTGCGCCCGATGCCCCGACGCCACTATGGCGCGCGCTCGAGAAGGCGCTCCAGGCGTTCGACAAGGAGAGCGATCAGCGCCCCGTCATCATCGTCTTGAGCGACGGCAAGGACAGCGGCATCTTCGATTTCAAAGAGACTCCGATCAGCCAGGCGGAGATTATCGACAGGGCACGCCTTGATTCGGTGATGATCTATGCCATCGGTATGCGCAGCAGAGGCTCGCAGCGGATGCCTCCAGGCGCGGGTCCCGGCGGTCTGCAGGCCATGATGATGGCCGACATGCCCGACCCTGGCCTCGCACGCGTTGCGCAGGAAACAGGCGGCGGCTACCTGGAAATTCGCGCCGGGCAGGACCTCGCGGCCGCCTTCGCGCAGGTCGCGGATGAATTGCACAGCCAATACCTGCTCGGGTTCGCGCCGCCCAAGCGCGATGGCAAGAAGCACGACATCGACGTACGGCTGACGCAGCGCGGACTGACCGCCCGCGCGCGCAAGAGCTACGTCGCGCCGAAGAGCTAGTCGCCTTTGCGTGTCTCACCGCAGAGACGCTGAGACGCAGAGTCTGGGCACGAAGAAACTCCGCGCGATAACACATAGACACGATGACTCGATGATCGCGATGACACGATGTTTACGGGCCGTACACGTATTTCATCGCGTCTTGGACACGGCTTCGTGCCTTCGTGTTTACGTTTTCTCCGTGTCTCCGTGTCTCCGTGTTGAGACAGCAACTCATCGGTACACGAAAAAATCTCTCTCCTCCTAGTCTCCTGCTCTCCTGTTAGAAAGCACCAGCTCCCGCTGCTGGTCGAGCTCCAGCTCTGCCGCAATTTCTTTCGCGCGTCGCATCGCATCGTGGACGTTCACGAGAATATTCGCCTCGCCGACGTGCGCATGGAACTCTGCGCGCGCCATCAAGTGTGCCGGCTGCTGCCGCGCGCCACACAGCAACAGGGTGCGGCCCGACAGCCGTACTTGATCGGCAAGATCCGCAAGTGCCTGCAATCCCGACGCGTCGATCGCCGGCACGTGCCGAAGCCGCATGATGATGATGGGCGGCAGTGCGGGCAGATGATCGAGAATCGCCGTCAGTTTGTCGGTGGCGCCGAAGAGAAAGGGTCCGTGAATGCGATACACGGCGGCATAGTCGGGAATGGTCACACCCTGCAGCGAATGCAGGCGCCCTTCCTCGACGAGCGAACCTGTCACGCGCGCAACGGACGTGGTTTCGGCAACCCGCCGAATAAAAAGGAGCGCCGCCAGCACCATTCCCACTTCGACGGCGACAGTGAGATCCGCCAGAACAGTGAGCGCAAACGTCGCGAACCAGACCGCGATGTCGGCCTTCGTCATCTTGAGCAGCGTCGGGATTTCGTGCCACTCGCCCATGTTGTAGGCCACGATGAACAGCAGGCCCGCCAGTACGGCCAGGGGTACTCGCGCGGCGAGCGGAGCCGCGAACAGGAGAATGAGCAAGAGCGTGAGCGCGTGAATCATCCCCGCCACGGGTGTCCTGGCGCCCGAGCGGATGTTGGTCGCCGTTCGCGCGATCGCACCGGTCGCCGGCAGACCTCCCACCAGCGGCGAGAAAATGTTCGCGACCCCCTGCCCTATCAGCTCGACGTTGGGATTGTGCCGCGTGCCCGTCATGCGATCGGCGACGGTCGCCGACAACAGCGACTCGATCGCGCCGAGCATGGCGACGGTCATCGCGGGCATGAGCAGATCCGGCAGCACTGACCAATCGATGGACGGGAATTGCACCTGCGGCAAGCCCGACGGCACGCCGCCGAACCGTGTGCCGATCGTTTCGACCGGAAGCGCCATCGCAATCGCGGCAATCGACACACCGAACATCGCGACGATGGTGCCCGGCACCCGTCTCAAGACACGAGGTGTGGCGACGACGGTAAGAACGGTCGCGATGCCGAGCGCGGTTGCCGGCACGGAGATCGTGTTGAAATGCGCGGCGATGACGCCCATGCGATCGACGAAGTGATCGGGCACTCGCTCGATGCGCAGGCCGAAAAAATCTCTGAGCTGTGTGCTTGCGATCAGCACGGCAATGCCGTTGGTAAACCCAACGACCACGGGACGCGGGATGTACTTGACGGCCGACCCGACGCCCGAGGCGCCGAGGCCGACCAGGATGATGCCGGCCATCATCGTGCAGACGAACAGACCGTTGACGCCGTACTGGCTGATGATGCCGGCGACGACGACCACAAATGCGCCGGTCGGTCCGCCAATGGCCGTCGTCGATCCGCCCAGGGCTGCGGTCAGAAATCCAGCAACGACGGCACAGTAGATGCCGGCCTGCGGAGACAACCCGGATGCGATGGCGAAGGCCATGGCCAGCGGCAATGCGACAAGCCCCACAGTGACGCCCGCAATAGCGTCGGATATGAAGGTGTGCCGGTTGTACTGCCGCAGCGCGATGACGGATTGGGGTACCCAGTGCTGCACGGGCGATTTCCAGTATAGAGCCGCCCCACTAAACCACTGATTCTGTTACAATAAGCAGTTCATGATTTCAGTAAGCGGCGTGTCTATGCGTTACGGCTCGAAGACGCTCTTCGAGGAGGTCACAACCACCTTTTCGGCCGGGCGGCGTTATGGCTTGACGGGCCCGAACGGAGCGGGCAAGTCGACGTTCATGAAGCTGTTGACCGGCGAGCTCGATCCTCAGCAAGGCACCGTCGTCCGGCCGGCCAAGCTGGGCGTCCTTCGGCAGGATCAGTACGCGTTCGACAGCCATCGCGTCATCGACACGGTCATCATGGGCAATCGCCGGCTCTGGGACGCGCTCATCGAGCGCGACAAGCTGTACGAAGTGCCCGAGATGACGCATGAAGCGGGCATGCGCCTGGGCGAGCTCGAGGGCATCGTCGGCGAAGAGGACGGGTATGCCGCCGAAAGCGACGCTGCGATCCTCCTGCAGGGCCTCGACATTCCCGACGAACTGCATCACCGGAAGATGGCAGAGCTCCAGGGCGGACAGAAGGTGCGCGTTCTGCTCGCGCAGGCGCTGTTCGGACATCCTCAGGCATTGCTGCTCGATGAGCCGACCAACCACCTCGACCTGGACTCGATTCACTGGCTCGAGGATTTCCTGAACCGGTACGAGGGCACGCTCATCGTGATCTCGCACGACAGGCACTTTCTGAACGCCGTGTGCACCCACATCGCCGATATCGACTATCAGACGATCATCACCTACACCGGCGGCTACGACGACATGGTGATGGCCAAAACGCAGATCCGTTCACGGGTGGAAGCGGACAACGCGCAGCGTGAGAAGAAGATCGCGCAGCTGACCGACTTCATCCAGCGCTTCGGCGCCGGCACTCGCGCAAGCCAGGCCACGGCGCGCCGCAAGGAGGTCGAGCGGCTGCAGACGACCGAACTGGCGCGCTCGAACATCCAGCGCCCATACATCAAGTTTTCGATGAAGCGGCCGTCCGGTAAGGTGGCCCTCGAGTTCAAGGGGCTGAAAAAATCGTTCGACCGCCTCCACGTCATTCCCGGCATGGACGCCGTCGTCAATCGCGGCGAGCGAATCGTCCTCGTCGGGCGCAACGGCGCAGGCAAAACGACGATGCTGAAGGCGCTGCTGAGCGACGCACCCGGGATGCCTCCTGCTCCTTCGGACGTGGACGCGGGCAAGATGACGTGGGGCCATGAAGTCTCGATCGGGTACTTCCCGCAGGATTCGACGGGACTGATTCAAAAGGGCATGACGGCGGTCGAATGGCTGCACCAATTCGATCCCGATGCCTCACGTCAGGACATTCACGGCCTGCTTGGCCAAATGCTGTTCAGCGGCGAGGAAGGTCTCAAGCCCACCGAAGCACTCTCAGGCGGCGAGACCGCCCGACTGCTCTTCTGCCGCATCATGCTGCAGAAACCGAACGTCCTGATTCTCGACGAGCCGACCAACCATCTCGATCTCGAGTCGATCAACGCGCTGAATATCGCGCTTCAGAAGTTCGAAGGCACGATTCTGCTTGTCACCCACGACCAGGATCTACTGGAGGAAGTCGGCACTCGCGTCTGGCAGTTCGACAACGGCAGGATCGTCGACTTCAAGGGAACCTACGAAGAGCTGACGGGGACGGAGCAGAGGGCGAGAGCGTAGGGCGGAAAGCGGGCAGCCTTTACTGACGCCGTCTGCGCTCCTGGCCAACAGGCACAGACGTTTTGTCGCGATCCCTCATTTCAAAAATCGCGAATTGCTCCATCACCAGATACTCGGCCAGCGACGGCGGCAGCTCGTACACCTCGCCTGGCCGGTAGTGCTTCAACGACAGCCCCTGCACGAACCCCAGCGGTTGCCGCGTGATCCTCACCCTCATGATCGGCGCGATCGCTCTCCTTTGTATTCATGCTAGCAGGAATTAGCCGGCGCATTAAGTGGAAAAATGGCGCTGTATCGTTGGAATACAACCTGACGTCCGTTACATCATCATCCTGCAGACAACGCCGACATCATCGCAATACCACAGCGTGCCGTTCCATATCGTCAACCCGTGTGCGACGGGATCCGAATCGGCCAGCTGAATCTTCTCGACGATCGATCCGCTCTCGATGTCGTACTTGAAGAAGGCGGCGAGATTCGAATCGCCGTGCCACAGGTACCGACCATCGAAAGCGAGCCCGTGAGGACGATTGCCCGGTGTGCGGAAGATCTTCTGCACGACCCATGACTTCGCTTCGATCTGGTAAATCGATCGCGCCGATGTCGACGTGGTCCACAGGTGGCCGTCCCGCCACTCCTGACCGTGCGCGCCCTGCAGGCGATTGCTCGGCACCTGCGTCAGCCGCGCGAGCGGCGTACCGGCATCGGGTGCGGCGCGCCCTTGAGCCAACGGGCCACCCGCAAGAGGGCTTCGCCGCTGCGGCGGATCCCCCGCCATGACATACATCACTGAGCCCGGAGTCGGGCGACGCTCGATCGTCGCGCCCGTCCTCGCGTCGCATCGCACGTTTTCATAGCTGAACGTCGAGCCGATCCACAGCGCCTCGCCGTCGTGCGTGATGCCGCTCGGGCGCACGGTGTCGGTCTCGAACGATCGCAGCACGCGTCCGTCGGCGTAGTCGACGAGGTATGCCCTGCTGCCGGCGCTCTGGTCGATTATCCACAAGCCCTCTTTCGTCGCCTGCAACCCGTTTGGCTGCGGTCCCGGAGATTTGAAGGCAATCTCCACCTTGCCGGTTTTTCGGATCGGAACCTTGTCGAGCGCCGGCGGATTGCACATCGAGGCGTCTGCTGCGCGGGGCAAGGCCACCGTAGACGCACTCGCCGCAAGACCGAAAAATGCTCGACGGCTAATCATCGGAGCCTCCAAGTCCGCCTGAAGGCGGACAGCACGAAAGGGGGTCTTTGTGTCGGCGATTCTAGCAGCTTCGCGAACAGGCCATCGTGCCTTCGCGCTCTTCGTGGCTTCGTGGTTTTATGGCGCCGGTATCTTGAGCGGTACTTCTTCCGCGAAGTGACAGGCCGACCAATGTCCCGGGACGACTTCGCGCAGCGGCGGGTCGTCGGTCGAACAGATCGGCTGCGCCATGAAGCACCGGGGATGGAACCGGCAGCCGGAGGGAGGGTTCGCCGGATTCGGCACGTCGCCTTTCAACACGATGCGGGCCTTTTGTGCGTCGGGATCGTGCTGAGGGATGGCAGACAAGAGCGACACCGTATACGGGTGGCGCGGGTCGCGATAAAGATCGAGGCTCGGCGCCAGTTCGACGATCTTTCCCAGATACATCACCGCGACGCGGTTGCTGATGTGCTCGACGACCGACAGGTCGTGCGCGATGAACAGATACGTCAGCGACATCTCTTTCTGCAGGTCGCGCAGCAGATTGACGATCTGCGCCTGGATGGAGACGTCGAGCGCCGACACCGGCTCGTCGGCAATGATCAGCCGCGGCGTCAGCGCGAGCGCGCGCGCGATCCCGATCCGCTGGCGCTGGCCGCCGGAGAATTCGTGCGGGTACCGCGCCGCCTGACTCGGAGAGAGTCCGACCATGCGCATCAGCTCCCCGACGCGCTCTCGCGTCTCCCGCCCTCCCTTGACGATGCCGTGCACGGTCAGCACTTCGGTCAGCATCGTGCGCACGCTCAACCGCGGGTTGAGGCTCGAATAGGGATCCTGAAAGATGATCTGCATGTGGCGCCGAAGCTGGCGCAACTCTCGAAACGGCAGGCCGATGATTTCGCGTCCCTCGAACTTCACACTGCCCGAGGTTGGCTCGATGAGGCGAAGGATGCAGCGGCCAGTCGTCGTCTTGCCGCAGCCGCTCTCCCCGACCAGCCCCAGCACTTCACCCTGCTTCACGGCGAACGAGATACCGTCCACCGCGCGGACGTGCCCTACCGTTCGCGAGAGCAGTCCCTTCTTGATCGGGAAATGTTTCTTGAGGTCGGTCACCTCGAGAATGGTCGGCGTGTCGAGCGTCATTTGGCCACTTCGACCGGCGGCGGCACCGGATCCAGAGTACCGGCGGCAATCTCACGCGCGCGCCAGCAGCGCGACAGGTGATCGCCTACGATCGCTTCGAGCGGGGGATCCAGCAGGCATTTCTCGATCATGACCGGGCATCGCGGATGAAAACGGCAGCCGGCCGGAAAGCGGGCGGGGTTCGGGACCGTGCCGGGAATCACGCGCAGCCGATCGACGACTTCGCCAAGCTTCGGCAGCGACGACTGCAATCCGGCGTTGTAGGGATGAAGAGGGCGCCGGAACGCCGACCGCACGTCGGCATACTCGACGATCTGCCCGCCGTACATCACCGCGACGCGGTGCGCGGTCTCTGCGACCACGCCGAGATCGTGCGTGATGAGGATGACGGCCATGCCCATCTCGCGCTGCAGTTCTTTGAGCAGCTCGAGGATCTGCGCCTGAATCGTGACGTCCAGCGCCGTCGTCGGCTCGTCTGCGATCAGCACGGCGGGCCTGCACGCCAGCGCCATGGCAATCATCACGCGCTGCCGCATGCCTCCAGACAACTGGTGCGGATACTCGTCAACCCGCTGAGCGGCCGCCGGAATCCCGACGCGCTCGAGCATCTCGATCGCACGCGTCCGGGCCTGCGCGCGCGTCATCTTTTCGTGGAGCACCAGCGCTTCGATGATCTGCTCGCCGCACGTGTACACCGGGTTCAGCGCGGTCATCGGCTCCTGGAAAATCATCGAGATTTCCTTGCCGCGGATCGCGCGCATCTGCTCGTTGTTCAGCGGAACCAGGTCGCGCCCTTTGAACAGAATCCGTCCCTCGACGATTCGGCCCGGCGGCTGCGGAATCAGCTTCAGTATGGAAAGAGCCGTCACGCTCTTGCCGCTGCCCGACTCGCCGACCACCGCCAGCGTTTCGCCGGGATTCACTTCGTACGACACGCCGTCGACGGCCTTGATGACGGCGGTATCGGTGAAGAAATATGCTTTCAGGTTCTCGAGGCACAGCAAAGGCTCGCTCATGCCTTCCCCCCGCTGACGCGACGCGGATCGAGCGCGTCGCGCAGGCCGTCGCCGAGGAAATTGAAGGCCATCACCGTGACGAAGATGGCAATGCCCGGCACGAACAGCAGCCAGGGAAACGACGTGAGCGCTCGTATGCTGCGTGCCTGGTTCAGCATGTTGCCCCACGATGCGCTCGGCTCCTGCACACCGACGCCGAGAAACGAGAGGATGACTTCGCCCAGGATATATCCGGGAATCGACAAGGTCGCCGCCACGATCACGTACGACATCGTGTTCGGCAGGATGTGCCGCGCAATCACGCGAAGGCGCCCGAAGCCCAGCGCTTCCGCCGCCGTCACGTAGTCGCTCTTGCGCATCGAGAGCACCAGCCCGCGGATCACGCGCGCGAGGCCCGCCCAGCCGATGAACGCCAGGATCGCGACGATGCCGAGGTACACCTGATGGCTCGGCAGGTCCATGGGAAACACGGCGCGCAGCGCGATGATGAGATACAGCGAGGGAATACTCAGCAGCAGCTCGGTCAACCGCATGATCGCCGTGTCGATGAACCCGCCGAAGTACCCGGCGATGCCGCCGAGCAGCAACCCCAGCGTGAACGAAATCGCGATGCCCACCAGCCCCACGGTCAATGAGATCTGGGCCCCGAACAGCAGTCGCGACAGCACGTCGCGACCGAACGAGTCGCTGCCGAACAGAAAAATTCGCCCAGGCGCGTCGACGCCGTAGAGATGGAGACTCGACGGGAGAAACCCCATGAGCTCGTAGGAATACCCGCGGACGAAGAACTTCACGGGCAGCTCGTGCGCGGCGTCCTCTTCGTAGGTAAAGCTGCTCATGTCGGTGACCCGCATGTCACGCACGTACGGCCGCAGGCTGAAGCGGCCATCGGCGCGCACCCAATGCAGCGTCTGTGGCGGATGAAAGTATTTCGTGCGGTCCATTTCCTCCTGTGGATACGGCGCGACAAACGGCGCGAACAGCGCCAGGAGGTAGAAGATCGCCAGCACGACGCCGCCCGCAATCGCCAGCGGGCTCTTCCGCATCTGCGTCCAGAACACGACGGCCGGCGACTGCGGAGCCACCACGTCTTCATGTGGTCGCGGGGGCATCCCCGCACCGTGCGCGGTGGCTGGATCCACAGGCAGCGCGATCTCAGTCATAGCTGATCCGCGGATCTGCAATGGCCAGCAGAAGATCGGCAATGAGATTGCCGACAATCAACACGAGCGATGCCATCAGCACAGCCCCCATCACGAGGTACTGATCCTGCGTGAGGATTGCATCCAGCGTGATTCGCCCCAGCCCCGGCCACGAAAAGATGATCTCGACGATGAACGATCCCGAGACCAGCGCGCCAAGCGTGTAGCCGAAGAGCGTGATCATCGGGTTCAACGCGTTCCGGAGCGCATGCTTGACGATGACCGTCCGCTCGCTCAGGCCCTTGGCGCGAGCCGTCGTCACGTAATCGAGGCGCAGGACGTCGAGCAGACTGCCGCGCATCTGGCGCATCCGGCTGGCCAGCGGAATCAGGCCGACGACCAACGCCGGCAGCGCGAGGTGGTGAAGGATGTCGAAGAACTGGCTGATGCCGTCGAGCTCGTCGTAGTCAAGCGATCGCATGCCGCCGACGGGAAACCACCCCGTGCGCGCGGCCATCATCAGCAACAGCAGGGCCGCCAGAATCTCCGGTATCGACAGCCAGATGAACGCGATGAACGAGAGGGAGCGATCGATCCACGAGTGCTGCTTCACCGCGGCGAGCACGCCGAGGGGAATCGCCAGCGCCCACGTGACGAGCGCGGCCGCGCCCGCGAGCATCAGCGTATTCGTGAACCCGTCGCTGAGCACCTCGAACACCGGCTGATGTCGCGCGAACGACTGGCCGAAGTCGAAGTACAAGATGACGTTCCTGAGGTAGATCCCGTACTGGATATACCACGGCTGGTCGAGGCCGAACCGCACGCGCATGGCCTCGATCGTCTCGGCCGAAATGCCCGGGTTCTCCGCCATCTGATTCAGGAAGTCCCCAGGCGCCAGTTGCAGCAGGAGGAACGTCATCAGCGAGATGCCGAACAGCAGCGGAATGGTCTGCAGCAGGCGCCGCAGCACGTAAGTGCGCATGATGCGGTGTCAGCTCTCGCGTGGTTTGACGTAGACGCGATCGATGTTCCAGAGGATGCGGTGTGCCATGATGCTCGGCTGCACGTTGCCGAAGCGGTTGCTGATCGGCAGCTTTATCTTCAGAATCGGAAGCCACACAAACCAGGCTTGCTCGCTCATGATTGTCTGGACTTCCTTGTTCGCCGCTTTCTGCGCGGCGACATCCAGATTGCTGAGGATCTCGTCGAGAAGCCGATCGACTTGCGCCTCTTCCTTCGTGTCGGGCTTTTGCTGGCGTGGGTACCAGAAGTGGGTCTCGCCGGCCGAGCGCAGAACGTTCTGACTGTTCGCTGGAGTCGGCGGCACACCACTCTGGAGCCCGAGCAGAATCGCGTCGTATTGAAAATCGGATCGCGAATTCGTTATCAGTGTGTTGAATTCTGTCGGAACGAGCGTGACACGAATGCCGATCTTCGCCAGGTCATCCCTGATGAAGTTCATCATGCCGACGCGAATGACATTGCTCGAGTTTGTTTTGAGCGTGAAGCTGACAGGATTCCCGCGCGTGTCTTCGATGACGCCGTCCCTGTTGGAGTCCTTCCAACCGAGGCCTGCAAGCAGCTTCCGGGCTTCATCAGGGTTGTAGTCGTAGTGAATCAGATCGGGCACGTACCATTCCTTGTTGCCCCTGACTGACAGGGACCAGCTCTTCTCGCCGTATCCGAAGAAGATGCTCGGTATCATCGCATCACGGTCGATGGCCATCGACACTGCCCGGCGAAACGCCGGACTGCTGAACCACGAAAACTTTGCAGGCTCCGCGTAGGAATCGCCCACGCGTTTACCAGGGGGCAATTTTTCGCCGGGCAACGGTGGCTGCACCTTCGTCAAGTTGAACCACAGAAAGTTGCTGCTTTGCGAAGGCCCGAGGTCGTGCAGCGTGAAATCTCCTTCTTTCTGGTGGTCTTCGTACCAGCGATAGTTTTCCGGCTTCACGTCGTTCAGTCCATCGAGGCCGCCCGAACGGAACTTCAGATCGGCGGCATCCTGGTCGGGCATCAGAAGAAAAACCAGCTCGTGCAGATACGGCAGCCGCTGGTTCGCCTGGTCAAACCCGAAGTAATACGGGTTGCGGCCAAGGACCACTTTCTCGCCCGGAACATACTGGACGACCCGCCACGCGCCGCCGGAGACGAGCCGATCTGGCGGCGTCGCGACATTGTAGGCAGCGGCGAACGTTCCTTCTTGAAACGGCTTTTCGAGAATGTGCTTCGGAATAATCGACAGGCCGCCCTGGCACAACGCATCGAGCAATGCGGCGTTCGGCTTCAGCGTATCGATGACGATCGTGTACGGATCGGGCGCAGACACCTTGAACGGCTCCCCGCCGATCTTCAGCAGGTCCTGTACGGCCGGGTGGACATTCTTGTCATAGGCGACCTGAAAACTGAACAGCACGTCCTCGGCCGTCATCGGATGCCCGTCCGAAAATGCCGCGCCTCTTCGCAGGTGAAATGTCCACGTCACCCCGTCTGGCGCGACTTCCCAGGACTTGGCGAGCTCAGGTTCAAACCGCTGCGCGCCGTTTTCATATCGCACCAGTGAAGCATCGGTCAAAATGGTGATGTCGCTCGATGACGTCTCCGTCGCCATCATTCCGTTGAACGTCTTCGGGTTGTTTGTCTGTCCAAGGACGAAGCGCCCGCCGTACTGTCCCACGCTCTGAACCTGCTTGATGAGCGGCTCTGCAGGCGGAGGAATCTCATCTTTGTACGCAACTGCATCGGTGACCGTGCGCCGGCAACCAGGCGCCCCAATCACGGCGAGGGCGACCGCGATCATCACGAGGCGATTGCGGCTCATTTGACGTACACCTGCTCGATGTTCCAGAGGATGCGATGCGCCATCACGCTCGGCTGGACGTTCCCGAACCGATTGCTCACAGGCACTTTGATCGTCTGGATCGGCAGCCAGATGAACCAGGCCTGATCGTTGACGATGTTCTGGATTTCCTTCCAGCGGTGTTTCTGCTCGCCGGAATCCTGCGTCGTGAGCATCTCGTCGAGCGCCTGATCGATGCGCGCTTCCTGCGCCGTCGCCGGCTTCTGCTGCCGGACGAACCAGTTGTGCGACTCGCCGGACGACCGCCACACGTTCTGCCCTCCGAATGGCGTCGGCGGCACGCTGCTCTGGAACCCGAGCAGCATGGCTTCGTACTGAAAGTCCGCGTGCAGGTTCGAGATCAGCATGTTGAAGTCGATGGGCGTGAGCGCCATCTTGACGCCGACCTTCGCAAGATCGTCGCGCATGAAGTTCGCCATGCTGACGCGCAACGCGTTGCTGCTGTTGGTCTTGAGCATGAACCCCACGTCACGCCCCTGCGCATCCTCGAGAAACCCGTCGCCGTTGGTGTCTTTGAAGCCCATTCCAGCGAGCAGCTTCTTTGCCTCGGCCGGGTTGTAATCGTGTTTGACGAGATCCGGCGAGTACCACGCCTTGTTGCTGCTGGTCGACTGCGACCAGTTCTTCTCGCCATAGGCGTAGAACACGCCCCGGATGATCGCCTCGCGATCGATCGCCATCGAGACAGCGCGCCGGAAGTTCACGCTGTTGAACCACTCGTATCTCACGGGATCTATGAACGGCTCCCCGACGCGTTTGCCGGGTACCGGCTTCGCACCGCGAATCGGCGGCTGCACCGTGTTCAAGTTGAACCACACGATGTGGGTGTTCTGGGCGGCACCGAGGTCGTACAAAGTGAATTTGCCGCTTTTCTGGTTCTGCTCGTACCACTGGTAGTTTTCGGGCTTGACGTCGTCGACCGCGTCGAGGCCACCTGATCGGAACTTCAGATCGGCGGCATCCTGGTCGGGGACGATGAGGATGATCAGCTCGTCGAGATATGGCAATCGCTGGTTGTTCTGGTCGAAGCCAAAGTAGTACGGGTTGCGTACGAGCACGGTTTTCTCGTTCGGCACGTACGCACTCAGACGCCACGCGCCGCTCGTGACCAGCTTTTCTGGCGGGGTGCTGATGTTATAGGCCGACGCGAACGTTCCGTTCTTGTACGACTCCCGCAATACGTGCTTGGGGATGATCGGCAGATTGCCTGTGCACAGCGCGTCGAGCAGACCCGCATGCGGCCTGCCCGTGTTGATGATGACGGTGTGGGGGTCGGGGGCGGTCACCACGAAATTCTTCCCGCCGACCTGCAGCATTTCCTGCATGACTGGATGCAGGCTCTCGTCGTAGACGACCTCGAACGAGAAGAGGACGTCCTCTGCGGTGATGGGATGACCGTCCGAAAACGCCGCGCCGTCGCGAAGATGGAACGTCCATGTCACGCCGTCGGGCGCAACCTCCCACGATTTTGCGATGCCTGGCCGGTATTGCTGCGCCGCATTGTCGAAGTCGACGAGAAAACCGAAGAGCCGATCCGTAATGTCGCTCGAGGACGTCTCGGTCGTCATCATGCCGTTGAACGTCTTCGGGTTGTTCGTCTCGCCGAGCACGAAACGTCCGCCGTAGCGGCCCACGGACGGCAGCTGCTCGACCAAGGGTTCTGCCGGCGGCGGAACCTGATCCTTGTACGCCACCGCATCGCTCGCGGTCCGCCGGCAGCCCGGCGACGCTGCGATGGCCAGTAGAAGGATGACGAGCAGTCTCATTTCGCGTAGATGTTGTAGGAGTTCCACAGAATCCGGTGCCGCAGAACGCTGGGCTGAAGGTTGCCGAAGCGGTTGCTCACGGGAATCTTCTGCACCCGAACCGGCAGCCAGGTGATCCACGCCATCTCGTTGGCAATCGTTTCGACTTCCTTGTACGCCTTCTTGCGTTCGCCGAGATCATGCGACCCGAGAATCACATCCATCAATTGGTCGATGCGCGCTTCCTGCGGTGTATCGGGCTTGACCTGCGTCAGAAACCACGAATGCGTGAGACCGGTTGACCGCCATACGTTCTGCATCATGGACGGGTCGGGCGGCACGCCGCTCTGCAGACCCAGCAGCATCGCTTCGTACTGGAAATCTGAGCGCAGGTTGGTGATGAGCGTGTTGAAATCGACCGGCGCAGTAATCACGTTGATGCCGACTTTCGCCAGGTCCGCCTTGATGAAGTTCATCATGGCGATGCGGGTCGTGTTGCTGCTGTTGGTCTTCAGCGAGAATGTCACGGGGTTGCCGCGGGCGTCTTCGATTGTGCCGTCGCCGTTGCTGTCTTTCCAGCCCATCCCAGCCAGCAGCTTTTTTGCCTCTCCTGGGTTGTAGTCGAACTTCAACAGGTCGGGCGAGTACCACACCTTGTTGCCTGGCGTTGCGATGGCCCAATTCTTGACCGCCTCGCCGTAGAACACCGACGGAATCATCGCGTCGCGATCGATCGCCAGCGACACCGCGCGGCGGAACGTCGCGTCGCTGAACCACGAGTACTTCACGGCGTCGACGAACGGCTCGCCCATCTTCTTCCCGGCCGTGGGTTTCTGGACTTTGTTGAGGTTGAACCAGAAGTGGTTCGTGTTCAGATCGGGACCCAGGTCGTGGAACGTGAAATTACCCTTCTGCTGGTTGTCCTTGTACCAGTTGTAGTTCTCCGGCTTGACGTCGTCCAGACCGTGAAGCTCGCCTGCGCGAAACTTCAGGTCCGCCGCGTCGAGGTCGGGGACGATGAGGAAAACAACTTCGTCGAGATAGGGCAAACGCCGGTTTTTCTGGTCAACGCCGAAGAAATAGGGGTTTCGCGCCAGGACAGTTTTTTCGCCGGGCACGTATTGCGAGATGCGCCAGGGACCGCTTGTAACAACCTTGTCGAGGGGAGTGCCCACGTTGTACGCGGCGGCGAAGTTCCCCTTCTTGTAGGACTCCTCCAGCACGTGCTTGGGCATGATACGAACGTTCGCCGCACATTCCGCCAGTGCGGCGTTCGGCGAAGGGGTCTTGATGACGACTGTATAGGGATCCGGCGAGGTCACCTCGAAAGGTTTGCCCCCCATGATCAGCAGATCTTGCGCTGCCGGATGCAGGGTCTTGTCGTACACGACCTGAAAGCTGAAGAGGACGTCTTCCGCGGTAATCGGATGCCCGTCGGAGAACTTTGCGCCTTTTCGCAGGTGGTATGTCCACGTCAGACCGTCGGCCGACATCTCCCAGGATTTCGCCAGCCACGGAATCGCCTTCTGCGCAACGTTGTCGTACTCCGTGAGCGTTGCAAACGTGCGCTCGGTGATGTCGCTGGAGGACTGCTCGTTCGCCATGATCGCGTTGAACGTCCGGGGATTCTGGATGCTTCCGAGGACGAAACGTCCACCGTGACGCCCGAGGGATGGTGCGTCGACGACGAAGGGTTCCTCGGGTAAAGGATACGGATCGTTGTATTCGCTGACCTCGGCGACGCGGCGCCGGCAGCCGACGGCGAGGGAGCAGACCAGGAGAACCAGGGCAAAAAGGGCGGCCGATCGCCTGGAAAACACCGTGCGAGTCATCGTTGCGATTCTACCTGTTTTGACGGTTGGACGGCGTTCCTGGCCTTTATCCTGCAATGCCTTACACGGTTTCTCGATTCTGCAGGAATTTCAGGCAAAAAAAATTCGGGTACATACGCGAACTGTATGTGCCCATACAAAACTGTAAGGGCACATGAAGATCCTTTCCCTTTCGACCCTCGTGGTGGCAACGGCGCTTGCGACGGGCTGCGCGTTTGAACAGTCGTCAGAACGTTTCAGCCCAACCGCGCCGTCGGGCACAGAGAGTACAGCCGGCGGCACGGGGAGCGGCGGATCGTCCAGCGGTGGCGGATCAGCGTCGGGCGGCGGGTCGACGACTACCGGCGGCTCGGGGTTCATCGGCGCATGGGGATCGTCGACGATCGCGGGTCTGCCGCTCGGAAACTGCTCCGACGTCAACTGGCAAATCAACTCACAGACGGATACGGCCATCACGGGAAGCGTCACCGCAAACTGCTCGAGCGGCGTCGCCGTGTCCGCCAACCTCACCGGCACGCTGCAAAACGCAGACGCCATCAACCTGATTGCTGAAGGCACGCTGACGGCGCTCGGCCTTCCCTGCCAGTTCAAGTTGACAGGTGTCGGCACGCGCGAGGGTGGCGACGCGATAAAAGTCGACTACAACGGCACGTACTGCTTTGGCACCGTCAGCGGATCCGAGATCCTGCGCAAGCCAGAAACCAAACCGCCCGTCGTGCTCGAGCCTCCGACCCTCGTGTCGCCATCGAACGGCGTCACGCTCAGCGGCGTAGTTCCGCAGTTCACGCTGAAGGCGGGGAACCGCAGCGGCGTCACGGGGCCGATCGAATACATCGTCGAGGTGTCGAACGATGCGGCGTTCACATCCATCGCGGCCAGGCTTTTCGAGGGTGAAACGCTGCCCGACACCACCGTCGCACAGAACTACTCGTTCTTGAACTCCAGGACGTATTACTGGCGGGCCATGACGACACACGACAGCGGGGCAAATCTCAGCGACTGGTCCTCGACACGGACCTTCAAGACACCAGCTCCGACACAGCCCAGTGGAGGGGGTGGCAGCTCGAGCGGCGGTGGCGGCACGAACCCGGCGTCCTGCAACAGCAGCAAAGGATCGGATATCGCCAATTGCATCGAAGCGCGGTATCCGCAGTACCGCCGCGCAGGTGTCAGCCTCGATCAGCGCAAACGCGACATGCAGTTCCTCCGCGATCGACTCATCGAACATGCCACGTGCAAGGGGTTGACTGTCGGGCTGAACCTGAAGCGCGGCGGTCCGGAGATCAGCAACGACTTCATCACGTTCTTCACGCTCGGCCGCTGGGTCGGCGTCGACATCGCGTCAGGTTACGACGACACGGGCTCTACGCTGAGCATGATGTGGTATCAGCATGGCGCGTCGACCAATTGGGGGTACCCGTATCACAAGCCCTACGGGCCGGTGAACTGTAACTGAGCCGGCGAAACAGGAGCCGGACCGTTGAGCCTCTAGATCCGCGAATCTCGCATTGTCCAGTATGACAATGCGCATATTCACTCTCACTCTCGTGCTCGCTGTTCCAGCCCTTGCGTCCGCGCAGTCTGTCGAAGTCTTCGCCACGACCGGAGTCGTTCAGCTCTGGGACGACGAAGGCAACATCGGCGCCGGCGTGCCGATCGGCGGAGGCGTGGGCTTCAAGTGGCCCAGCGGTTGGGGGATCGAGGCACTCGCCGAAACGCAGAAGGCGACGCGCAACTTCGACAGCGGCGTGCGATTCGACTCGACCGTCACCGCCGCGCGGGCGCGCCTCATCAGGTATTTCGCGAGCGGAGGCACCCAGCCATACGCCGGAGCCGGCTTTGGCGTGACGCACATCGAGTCGACGCGCGAGTCACCGTCCGGCTGCGCGCTGGTCAACAACGTGTTCACGTGCACGGGCCGCGACAGCTTTCAGAGCGAGTCGACAGCGGCCACATGGAGCGGCTTCGCCGGTCTGCGAATCCGCGCGGGCCGCGTGCTGTTCGTGAGGCCCGAGTTCGAATTTTCGATGGCCGGCGAGCACATCCGGATGGGCGGCGTCGTGGCTATTGGCGCATCCTGGTGAGCCGGCGCGTGGTAGAGTTTTCACGTGAATCTAGAAGGCGTTTTTCCACCGATCCCCACCCCCTTCGCTGACGACACGATCGACCACAAGAGCCTCGTCAGAAATATCTCGCGCTGGATGGCGACGCGGCTGGCGGGGATCGTCGTGCTTGGCTCCAACGGCGAAGCGCCCCTCCTCGACGACGCCGAATCGGATGCCGTCATCGAGACGGCACGCGCGCACATCCCACGCGATCGTACGATGATTGCCGGCGTCGGCCGCGAGTCGACAGCCGCGACCATTGCGGCGGCACAGCGCGCCGCCCGTATGGGCGCGGATGTGGTCCTCGTGCGGACACCCTCGTTCTACAAGAACGTGATGACGACCGACGCGTTCGTGCGGTACTACACAGCGGTGGCTGATGCGTCTTCCGTGCCGGTGCTCCTCTACAACGTGAGCATGTTCACCGGGGTCAACCTGCTGCCGGAGGCCGCCGAACGGCTCGCCTCACACCCGAACATCATCGGGATGAAAGAGTCGAACGCGGATCTCGTCCAGCTTGCCGAGACGATCGCGCGGACGCCCGAAGACTTCGTCGTGCTGGGGGGATCCGCACCCACGTTCTATCACGCGCTCTGCGCGGGCGTGGATGGCGGCGTGTTGGCCATCTCGGCCGTCGTCCCTGATCTCTGCGTCGAGATGGTCGAACTGGTGCGGAAGCAGCGCCATGCCGAGGCGCTCGCGCTGCAGCGCCGCATCACGCCGCTGGGACGGCTGCTTGGCGCGATGCATGGCGTCGCCGGGTTGAAGTACGCGCTCGATCAAAGCGGGTACGTCGGTGGACCGACGCGTCCGCCACTCGGGACGGTGTCCCCAGAAGCGCAAAAGCAGATCCGCGACCAACTGGCCGCACTGGGGACGCTCGCGGCGAAGTAGCTTGTCGAGCTCTGCCGGGTGTCAAGAAGGCTCGCCTTTTTGGGTAGGAACAGAAGATCGGAAGGCGGTTTCTAAACACGAAGAGACGAAGAACTCGAAGACACGACGAAGAAAAGCAGAGTGCGGATCCAGCCCGCTCGCGGCTTGCGAGGTTCAACACAAATCGTAACCAGACCGGCGACGCGACTACAAAACATTCTGTTTTCGTCGCGTCTTCGTGCTCGTCGCGTCTTCGTGTTTCAGTGTTTGTTTGGAGGTCGTCTCTGCGACTTTGCGCCTCTGCGTCAACGGAGCCGAATTTCTGTGGCTACGGCGCAAGCCGGTACAACACGCTCTCGGTCGCGATGTACAGCCCGCCATCCGGTCCCGGAGCGACCACGCGCACAGCGCCAATCTGATCGTGCAGCAGGTGCTCGACCGAGACGATCTTCGTCGCGTTGTCGGGATCGAATCGCAGGCGCACAAGCTCGCGGCCCATTTCTGCCGCGATGAACAGGTTCCCCTCGAAGATCGGCATCAGCGCGCCGCGATAGAACGCGGCGGACGAGGCGCCGGTGCCCGCTGGCAGCGCGTACGATGTGCGAACCGTGGGGCGGCTCTGCCCGGCGTCCTTGATCACAGCGCTCAACCGGCCCGCATCGCTACCTACGCGATCGATCACCCACAACGCGCCGCTCGCGGACTGCCAGTCGACGGCCAGAGGCTGCGGATGTTCGAGTGAATAGATCGGATTGGCTGCCGGCTGGTCGTCGGGCGTGGTCGCGTCGGTGTTGAATCGCAGGACCTTCCCGTTATACGTAGCGAAGCTGCTGGCGATGCGCACATCGGACGCGCTGTCGAGTGCCACGTACAGCTTTCCGTCTGGCCCGATCCGCAGCGCGCCGCTTGGGCCGGTGACCGACGCCCTGGTGCGATCCAGCAGCACCGCCCGCTCGGCGAACGTGCCGTCGATGAAGCGGAAGCGCGCCACGGTGAACTCGAGGCCATTGCGCGGCGCATCGACGGCATAAAGGGCGTACATGAAACCGTTTGCGTCGAAGGCCGCATCGAGCGTAATTGCGAGCAGCCCTCCTTCGTCACGCCCGATCTCCTGGGAAAGATCGAGCGCCGGAGTCTCGACCATGATGCCGTCGCGAATGAGCCGCACCACTCCGCTGCGCTCCGCGACGAAAATCTCCCCCGCCGGCCCGAACGCCATGTCGGACGGAAGCACGAGGTTCTCCGCGACAGGAGACAGATTCAGCCTGACCTGCTCAGCGGTGACGAGAAGCTGAGATGAAACAGAGAACCCGGACGTGCTGCCGGACACGACACGAAGCGGTGCAGACCGCGCGCTTTCGATCGTGACGGATCCGTCGACCACGAACGACGCAAGCTCGAGCGTGTGCGTGCCATTGCTCATGTTCGGCAGCGTGGCGGAGCAGTCGAAATCGGCCCCGCTGGCAGCCTTCGTACAGCTCACGCCTGACAGCGTCATCCGGGTGCCGTCCACGTAGAGCGCAAATTGGAATGACGCGACTTCGGCCGCATCAGCCGCCTGCTGCGACCAGCCGAGGCGATCGCCGGGCGACACGCGGGTGTCGCCTGAGGGATTGCCGGGTCCTGGATCCGGCGTCTCCGGACTCTTCTTATCGCACGCGGCGACAGCGATGCAGGCAAGAGTGACAAGGACAAGGCGCCGCACCATCTCCCGCATGATAGCGCAGTGTGCGCTACGATAAGCCGATGCGATTTGCCGCAGCGGCTTGCGCATTTTTGCTCGTCTCCGTCCGTCCCGCACACGCGCAGCTCCAGGCACACGTGCTCGTGGGCGGCTTGCAGAACCCTGTGGCGTTCGTCCAGGACCCGACCGATCGCAACGTACAACTTGTCGTGCAACAGGCCGGACGGATACGGGTGGTGCGCGATGGGGCGATCGTCGGAAACGATTTTTTGAATTTGACGAGCTCGGTGTCGAGCGGCGGCGAACGGGGGCTGCTCGGGCTCGCGTTCGCGCCAGACTACGCGTCGAGCGGCCGCGTTTACGTCAACTTTACAAACACCGCCGGCAACACCGTCGTCGCGCGGTTTCTGCGTTCCTCCATTCCTACACAAGCCGATCCCTCGTCACGATTCGATTTGCAGCTGGAAGGCACGCGGCGCTTCATCACACAGCCCTTCTCAAACCACAACGGCGGACATCTGGCATTCGGCCCTGACGGATACCTCTACATCGGTCTCGGCGATGGCGGGTCCGGCAACGATCCTGACCATCGCGCGCAGAACCCGAACGAGCTGCTCGGCAAGATGCTGCGCATCGACGTGAACGTACCCGACGGAGATCCTTTCGGCTACCGGATCCCGCCTGACAATCCATTTCTTGGAGGCAACTCGGCGCGCGACGAAATCTGGGCATTCGGTCTTCGCAACCCGTGGCGTTACAGCTTTGACGATGTCACACGCGGTGGCACGGGGGCGCTGGTCATCGCCGACGTCGGCCAAAACAAGTTCGAGGAAATCAACTACGAGCCGCGCGGAACGGGTGGCCGCAACTATGGCTGGCGCAACCGCGAGGGGGCGCACGATAACGTCACGACCCGTCCGCTCGCGTATCCGCCCGCGACGGATCCGATTTTTGAGTACGGCCGTAGCGATGGCATCTCCATCACCGGCGGGTTCGTGTACCGCGGCACGCGGCTGGGCGCGGCCTATCGCGGCCGATACTTTTTTGCCGACTACTCGGGCCGCGTGTGGTCGCTCGCGCTCGCTGTCGACGCAACGGGACAGGCGCAGGCGTCGGATCGCCGCGAGCATACGGCCGAGCTCGGCGGCAGCGCGGTTCTCGGAAGCATCAGCTCCTTCGGCGTCGACGCAGACGCCGAGCTCTACGTCGTCAGTCATTCCGGAGGCCGGATCGTGCGCATCGCGGCGCCGCTCACCGCGCCGCCGGTCCCGTCGGGGCTCAAGGTCGTGAAACCATAACGGCAACGATGGGACAACGGGTGCGATGGGTGCAAGGGGTGCAACAGGTGCGAGGAGTACGTGGGGTGCGACGGGTCCGAGGTGGAAGCGGTGCGGGAACAGTTGCGCTCGTTCGCGCGCTGTCGAAGCTCGGCCATGCGTCGCGATCTCAGGCGTATGAGCTGATCCGTACCGGTCGTGTTGCGGTGAACGGACAGCCTGCCACCGACCCGGCTTTGCGCGTTGTGCCAGGACTGACCCGGATCGAGATCGCCGGCGCCCAGGTGTCGCGAACGTCATGGGTCTGCATCGCGCTCAACAAGCCGCGCAAGGTCGTCACGACGCGCAGCGATCCGGAAGGGCGCGCCACGGTCTACGACCTGATCGCGGACGTTCACGCGCGCGTCGTGCCCGTCGGCCGGCTCGATCTCGCTTCGACGGGTTTACTCCTGATGACCAGCGACACGACGCTCGCCGACTGGCTCACAGATCCCGCAACCGGAGTCGTGCGCCGGTACGTGGTCACCGTCCGCGGCGAACTGTCGGACGATTCGGCGCGCGCCCTCACGGCCGGCGTTCGCGATCGCGGCGAAACGCTCGCCGCCGCGTCAATCGAGATCCTGAAGCGCTCGAAGCGAGAGACGCACCTCATCGTCGAGCTGACCGAAGGCAGGAACCGCGAAATCCGAAGGATGCTGAAGGCCGCAGGGCACGAGGTGACGAGACTGAAGCGGATCGCGTTCGGCGGAATCGAGCTGGGGAATCTCGGGCCTGGAAAGTGGCGCAACGTCTCGGCCGACGAAGTCCGCGCGGCCTTTCCAAAAGCACCTCTACACCAGTCAGACTAACTGCGCAGCCTGCGCGACCTATTGCTGCTGCTGTTGTTGCTGGGCCTGATCGAACGCGTCCGGCGGCTCGACCACTTCCGGCGCGACCCACGTCGACATCGGCATCACTCGTTCGGGCCGGAGAGGCGCATCCGCTAACGACACCGTCACCAGCACCGCCAACACGCTGCCCGCCTCGCCGCGAAACACCCCGCGCGTCGGAGGCACATCCGCATAATCACGTCCCAGAGCGACGCGAATATGGCGCTCGGCGGCAAGCACGTCATTCGTCGGATCGAATCCGACCCAGCCGAGCGTCGGCAGATAGGCTTCGGCCCACGCGTGCGTGGCGCCCTCAGCCGACCTGTCGCGGTTGTCATTGCCGGGCGAGAGATATCCGCTCACGTAGCGGCACGGGATGCCGATTCGCCGCGCGAGCGCGATCATGATGTGCGCGAGGTCCTGGCAGACGCCCGCGCGCGCCTTCAGCGCGTCGTCTATCGGCGAGTCGACATTGGTTTCAGTCTGCGCGTATGTGAACGTGTGAAACAGCGCGTAGTTCAACCGCCGCATCAACGTCAGGGGATCGGCATCCCGCTTCCAGCCCAACTCAGCGGCCAGGTCGGCGAGCAAAGGGGTCTCGCGCGCGAACTGGCTCGACTGCAGGCTGTGCCAGCGCTCGCCGGCGCGGGCGATCTCATCGAGGTCATCCCACGCCGTGTCTTGAAGGCGCTCGGGCAGCGCCGGCGTCGGCGCCATCTCCACGACGGCGTCGGCCGTCAGCCATAGACGCGAGTGCCGGCTCGGAATGTCGAAGTGATGCACGACATTGCCGAGCGGATCCTGATACGCAAATACCCGGGCACGCGGCTGCGTTGCGAGCTCGAACCGCAGACACCGCTGGCGTGCATCCCCGCGCGGCTGCATGCGCACTTCCATCGTGCTTTCGCTGATTGGCGCGGTATAGGTGAAGCGGCTCGAGTGGCGAACCGCATATTGCAGCTCGCCGCTCATGACGTGAACGCGCTCTCGGTCGCGTAGCTGATGTAGGTTTGATACAGCGCCGTGTGCACGTGCTCGCACTGCCGGTGGATGCCATGCACGTAGCTTTGCAGGCTGTCAGCCATGATTTCGTCGATCTGGCTGTAGTCGAGCGAAGCACGCAGGCGGCCGGCGAGGCGATCGACGCGCCCGGGCGTGTTCCGGCCAAGCGCGCGTGCGACAGCGCGGAGTGATGCCTCGATGTTGTCCGTCGCAAAACGCACGGACCGCGGAAAATCGGCGCTCAACAGAAGGAACTCCGCCACGCGCTCGGGCCTCACGTCGGCGGTATAGCGCTGGCAATACGCCTCGAACCCCGAACACGACCGAAGCAGCGCGGTCCACGACACATACGCGCCAATCCCGCCGTCGCGGACCGATCCCTCGCTGTCGTCGAAATGCATCGCCAGCATCGTGGCAGTCGCCGCGGCGCGCTCGATCGACCGGCCAATCTGGATGTAGTACCACCCTTCGGTGTGAATCATCGTCGAGTCGGTGACGCCCTGAAAGAGGTGCGACGCTTCCTTGATGTGCATGTAGAACGCCGACCCGCGCGCGGCCCGGCTCCGGCTGACGTTCAGATACAACCGGTTCAACTGCTCCCACATCTCGGTGCTGACCTGCTCGCGCACTTGCCGCGCGTTTTCGCGGGCGGCGGAGACGCATGCCTCGATCGTTTTGTTGAGCCGGACCTCCGGCGTGGCGTTCTCGATGCCCTCGATATCGACGCCGTACCCCTTCGGCGGGGTTCCTACCGCGCCCATCAACCTTCGCACGGTGTCGGAGGATCGATCGAGCGTCAGCCCCAGGCACACGTCGCCGAGCCGGGCCGTATGCTCGGCGCGCTCGAGATAACGGCTCATCCAATACGCGCAGTCGGCTACACGTGACAGCATCGGTTCAGTCCGCGAGGACCCAGGTGTCCTTGCTCCCTCCACCCTGGGACGAGTTGACGACCAGCGAGCCGCGGCGCAGAGCGACCCGCGTCAAGCCGCCGGGCACGACTGTGCAGTTTTCGCCGCACAGCACGTACGGCCGAAGGTCGACGTGCCGGGACGCGATCTGGTCGTTGATGAAATTCGGCGCGCGCGACAGCGCCAGCGTGGGCTGCGCGATGTAGTTGCGCGGCTCGGCCTGGATGCGCCGCCGGAACTCGTCGCGCTGCTCGGCGGTGCTGTGCGGCCCGATGAGGATCCCGTAGCCGCCAGACTCCCCTACCGCTTTCACCACCAGCTCGTCGAGGTGGTCGAGCACGTACGCACGTTCCGCCGGATCGGACAGCATGTAGGTCTGGACGTTCGGCAGGATCGGGTCTTCGCCGAGGTAAAACTTGATGATCGCCGGCACGTAGGCGTAGACCGCCTTGTCGTCCGCGACGCCGGTGCCGACGGCGTTGATGATCGAGACGGTGCCCGCGCGATAGGCGTTGAAGAGCCCGGGCACGCCGAGCCGCGAGTCCGGCCTGAATGCGAGCGGGTCGAGGAAGTCGTCGTCCACGCGACGGTAAATCACGTCGACCCGTCGAAGCCCGGCTGTGGTGCGCATGTACACGACGTTGTCGTGAACGATCAGATCGCGGCCTTCGACGAGCTCGATGCCCATCTGCCTGGCAAGAAACGTGTGCTCGAAGTACGCCGAATTGAACACGCCCGGCGTCAGCAGCACGATCGTGGGATTTGCCCGATCGTCCGGCGCGAGCGAGCGCAGCGTGGCGAGCAGAGACAGGCCGTAATGATCGATCGGACGGACCGCGTAGTTCGTGAAGAGCTCAGGAAATACGCGCTTGATGATCTGCCGGTTGGTCAGCATGTACGACACGCCGCTCGGCACACGCAGGTTGTCTTCGAGCACGGCGAACTCGCCGTCGGGCAGCCGCACGAGATCCGTACCCGCGACCGACACGTAGATGTCCCGCTTCGGCCGAATGCCGATCATCTCGCGGCGGTAGTGCTGCGCGCTGAACACCAGCGCGCGCGGGACGACGCCTTCCTTCAGAATCCGGCCGTCCTGATAGATGTCCTTGAGAAACATGTTCAGCGCGGTCACGCGCTGAATCAGCCCGCGCTCGATCGTCTCCCACTCGCGCGCCGTGATGATTCTCGGAAGCAGATCGTAGGGAAAGATGCGCTCGGTGCCCTGGTTGTCACCGTACACGGTGAAGGTCACGCCCTGGTGCAGGAACGCGCTGTCCGCATCCTGCTGGCGATGCCTGAGCTCGGCCGGCGACAGCTCGAGCAGACGGCGATGCAGCGCCGCGTACGGCTCGCGCGGCACGCCTGCGCGATCGAACATCTCGTCGTAGCAATGATCGAGAGCGTATTCGGAGAAGAGATCGTCGCGAACGCCCAATGACCCCTCGGGACCCACCAGCGCATCCTACGGCAAGAGCGGGCCGTTTGAACTTTATGGACATAAATGTCGCCACGACTGCCGAAACGCGACATTGTTGTTGACATGAAATCTGTGACGATCGCAGCCGCGATCTTGCTATGCTCGGCAGCGTGACAACTCAGCGCGACACTCTCCTGTGGACTCTTGAAGAGATCAGTCACCTCGTCTCGAACAGCGGACACCCTGAAGAAACACTCGCCAACATCGTTCAGCTGATACAACGCACCTTCGACACCGATGTCTGTTCGGTGTATCTGCTCGAGCCCGATCGCGCGACGCTCGTGCTCGCTGCGACGATCGGCCTGCGCCCGGACAGCGTGGGACGCGTGCGCATGCGGCTGTCGGAAGGTCTGGCCGGCCTCGTCGGCGAGCAGTTGAAGCCCCAGGTGGTCGAAGACGCCACCAAGCATCCGCGATTCAAATATTTCAGCGAGGCGGGCGAAGACCCGTACCACTCGTTCCTCGGCGTGCCGCTCGTCGACAAGGGATTGCTGCAAGGCGTGCTCGTCGTGCAGACCATCGAGCCGCGGGCGTTCAGCTCCGACGCCGTCAGCATGCTGACGATGGCCGGCGCGCAGCTCGCGTCCATCGTCAGCCAGGCGCGCACGCAGGGACAATTCGTCGCGCCCGCACACCACAGGCTGGAGGCGCTTGCCCGGAACATGTGGTGGAGCTGGGACCACGACACCGCGAGCATCTTCCGCGCGCTCGATCCCGTGCTGTGGCGCGAACTCGATCACAACCCGATTGCGCTGCTGCAGCAGATTTCGGTCGCGCGTCTCGAAGAGCGCGCGTCGGCGCTCGTGCTGCACAGCCGCATCAACTACGCGTACCGCCGGATGCGCGAGCACCTCACGTCGACGCACACGTGGGGCGCGCGGAACGCCGGCGTGCTCTGGGCGCGCCCCGTGGCGTACTTTTCCGCCGAGTTCGGACTCCACGAATCGGTGCCGATCTACTCCGGCGGCCTCGGGATCCTCGCCGGCGATCACATCAAGGCGGCGTCGGATCTCGGGATTCCCCTCGTCGGCATCGGGCTCTACTACGACCAGGGATATTTCACGCAGCGTCTGGATGTGAGCGGCTACCAGCAGGAGGACTACCGCGACGTCGACAGCTCGCTGCTGCCGCTGGAGCAGGCGAGAGACGCGAGCGGCGAGCCAGTGACCATCAGCATCGACACGCGGACCGGGACGCTCTTCGCGCGCGTGTGGAAGCTGGCTGTTGGCCGAAATACGCTGCTGCTCCTCGACTCAGACGTCGCAGGCAACCAGCCGGAGGATCGCGACCTGACGTCGCGGTTATACGGCGGGGATGACCGCGTGCGCATCAGACAGGAGCTGCTGCTCGGCGTAGGCGGCGTCAAGGCGCTCACGGCACTCGGCATCTCGCCGGGCGTTGTGCACCTCAACGAAGGACATAGCGCGTTCGCGGCGCTGGAGCTCGCGTGTCAGCGGATGGTGACAGAAGGTATCGGCGCCGCCGAAGCGCTGCGCCGAATTTCTTCTCAAGTCGTGTTCACGACCCATACGCCGGTGCCGGCCGGTCACGATCGCTTCCCGCCCGACCTCGTCGACGAGCACCTCGGCCCTCTCCGTTCGGCGATGGACATGACCGCGTACGATCTCCTCGCGTTGGGGCGCACCAATCCGTCCGATGCGAACGAAGGCTTCTGCATGACGGTGCTCGCGCTGAAGCTCTCGCGCCGCGCGAACGCCGTCTCGTCGCTCCACGGCCAGGTCTCTCGCGCCATGTGGACGCCGCTCTTTCCAGGACGATCGGAGGAACAGGTGCCGATCGGCCATATCACGAACGGCATTCACGTCCGCACGTGGCTCGCACAGCAGATGCACCAGCTCTATGACCGCCACCTCGGCCCGGGCTGGACGGAGCGATGCGCGGAGCCCTCCACGTGGGACGCCATCGACAGCATCGACGACGGGGAGTTGTGGGAGACACGCCAGACGCTCAAGACCGGGCTCATCGAAGCCGCGCGGCTGCGCGCCGTGCGCTGCGCCCACGAGCGAGGCGAGTCGCTCGAGTTCATCGACCAGATACGGCAGTCGCTCAGCCGCGACGCGCTGACGATCGGCTTCGCGCGCCGCTTCGCCACGTACAAGCGCGTGAACCTCATCCTGCGCGATCTCGAAAGCCTGGTCGCCTTCGTCAACGACGCCAAGGTACCTATCCAGTTCATCTTCGCCGGCAAGGCGCATCCGAGGGACACGCCCGGCAAAGAGGTGCTGCAGGAGGTGTTCCGGCTCCTTCGCGACCCGCGCTTCGCCGGAAAACTGCTCTTCATCGAGGACTACGACATCAACGTCGGGCGCTATCTCGTGCAGGGCGTCGACGTGTGGCTCAACACGCCACGACGCCCGCTCGAAGCGTCAGGCACAAGCGGCCAGAAAGTGGTCTTGAACGGCGGGCTCAACCTGTCGATTCTCGATGGATGGTGGGCCGAGGCGTACGACGGGCACAACGGCTTCGCCATCGGACGCGGCGAGACCCACACGTCGCTGGACCGGCATGACGCGCGCGATGCCGAGGCGCTGGTCAAAGTGCTGCGGGAAGAAGTCATACCGTTGTATTACGACCGTGACACTGACGGACTGCCGCGCAGATGGATCGCGCGTATGAAGCGCGCCATCCGCACGCTCGGCTGGCGATTCAGTGCGGATCGAATGGTCACAGACTATGTGTTGAAGGCGTACATTCCGGCCGCCGGAGGCACAAGCAGCGAAATGCGATCTTGATCGTGAGGCTGCCGGTGGAGTTATATTGAAATTGACGGAGGCAATGATGCCACGAACGAGCAAGCCAGCCGACGGAGTACCCGATTCACCAAAACCGGCTCGAACGTCGAAGAAAGCCAACGGACACGCCGGCAATCTCAACGGCCAGGACGCGGTTGCGAGACGCGCGTACGAAATTTACCTGGACCGCGGCGGCGACCACGGCGCCGATCTCGACGATTGGCTCGAGGCCGAGCGCCAGCTCAAGCCGGGCCCAAGCGCTGTCACCGGCCCTGCGCCGGCGAAACCTCGTCGGCGGAAGAGCTCCGCAGAAACCGCTTGAGCACGTAATAGGCGATCGCCACGCCGAGCACGTACGCTTCGATTCTCCACTCCTCGTGCGTGGCTTGAGACAGCAGCCACACGATGCCCGTCGCGGCGAGCAGCTGAATCAGCATGCCGCCGGGAAGATTGAATGGCGTCCCGGCCATCCGCACGTCGCGCTGCTGAAGCCGGTACGACGCCGCGACACACATCAAATACAGCAGCAGCGCCGACACGTTGGCCATCACGACGAGGCGCTCGAACGAGCTCGAGATCGCGAGCGCGGCCACGACCGCTGCGTACAACACGATCGCCAGCGCCGGCGTGCGGTATCGCGGGTGCACCCGAACCAGCGGGCCCGGCAGCACCCCATCGCGCGCCAGCGCGAACAACGCGCGAGGCGTGCCCAGCATGTCGCCCGCGATGTAACCGAAAATCGACACCGCCATGCCGATGAGAAACAGCAGCCGCGCGCCGCTGCCGAACAGCCGGGTTGCCGTTTCGACCAGCGGCGCATCCTTGTAGAGCGGCAACTCGGGACCGAGCGTGCCTTGCGCGACGGTCTGCACCGCCAGGTATATCGATGTCGCGACGGCGAGCGCGCTGAGAATCGAACGCGGTACCGTGCGCGCTGGATCGCGAATTTCTCCTGACGGCGTGAGCGCCACTTCCACGCCGACAAACGCGAATAACAGGACGATCGACGCCTGTCCCACCTGCGACACCGTCGGCAGCGTCATGCGCAGGAAGTCGGCGTTCAGCGACCAGACGCCCGCGACGACGAGGAGCAGCAGCGGTATCAGCTTCGCAGCCGTAATCACTTCGACCAGACGGATCCCGGGTTTGATGCCTCTGACGTTCACGGCCGCGAGGACGGCAAAGAGCACAGCCAGCAGCACGGCACGTCCCAGGCCGCCGAAAAAGACGGGCGACAGGACCCCCGCCGTTCCCGCGAACGCCGTGGCGACAGACGCAACCGATAAACACGCCGTCACCGAATACAAGTAGCCGCCCAGAAATCCGGCGAAGCCGCCGAACGCGGTGTCGATGTACGCGTAGAGTCCGCCTGTCAGCGACACTCGGCTGCCGGCGGCGGCAAAACACAACGCAATCAGCGTCATCAGCGTAGCGCACACGAGGTACGCGATCGGCGCCGCCGCGCCGAGCCGCTCGGCGACCGTCGCCGGCATCAGGAAGATCGACGAGGCAATGGTGACGTTGATGATGCTGAGCGTCAGTTGACGGCTGCCGATCGCGCGCACGAGCTGCGCATCGGCCGACGCGTTAGCGGTCATGCGCCCGACCGATTTCATTCTCCGGAAGCTCGTGTTTCAGCTCTCGTCTCGACAGCATGCGACCTCCCAATAAAAAAGGCCGGGATGATTCCCCGGCCTGCGTGCCATCTGGCCTATGCCCTCTGCTCTTCGCTCTCTGCCCAATCAGCGAAGAGGGTCTACGGCCAGTTCTGCTTGATGATGCTCGAGTCGATCGACGCGAGCGTCGTTTTTCCGGTGGCGGCCACCGAATCGACCAGCTCTTTGAAAATGATTTCGGTCAGCAGCCGCTCGACGCCTACAGGGCCGAATGCGCCAAGCGCCCAGCGCGCCGAGCGTCCAAGCCAGACAGCATCGGCGCCGAGCGCCAGCGCCTTCAGCACATCGCTGCCGCGCCGGAAGCCGCTGTCGACCATCACCGGAATCTTGCCGTTCACCGCCGCGACGATCTCGGGAAGCGCTTTGAGCGTCGACGGACCGTAGTCCATCGATCGGCCGCCGTGATTCGACACCACGATGCCGTTGAACCCACGTTCGACGCACAGTCGCGCGTCCTCGGCGGTGACGATACCTTTAATGACGACAGGGACCTTGATGAACTTGCGAACCTGGTCGAGATATTCCCAGCTGTACCAGAGTCGCCCTGCGCCCACGCGATAGGCCGTCGCGCCCCTGCGGGCCGCCGCCGGCGCCGCTCCGGCTGCCCCAACCGAGCCCGGCACCGCTGCACCTCGGCCGATCGTCGCCGTTCCCAGGGCTTCAGGATCGTTCGCACGGCCAGCCCCCCCGCGCCCAGCCGCAGCACCGCGCCCGGCTCCTGCGCCACGCCCGGCGCCGCCTGCGCGGCCTCCGAGGTTCCGATCGTGCTGGCTCCGCTCGTAGTACGAGGCCTGCTGATCGACGGTAATGACCATGGCCGTGTACCCGGCGCCTTGCGCACGCTCGAGCAGCTCCTGGCTCGCGCCCAGGTCCTGCCGCGGATAAAACTGCCACCACAGTTGTCCCTGCGCGCCCTTGGCGACCTGCTCGATCGACTGGCTCGAGTTGTTGCTGAGGCACATCGGCGTGTTCGACGACTGCGCCGCAGCCCGATACATGCCGGCTTCGCCGTCGGGGTGCAGCGCCACCTGCGTGGCCGTCGGGGCGATGACAATCGGATACTTCAATTTCAGGTCGAGCAGTTGCGAAGAGAGATCGACAGTCGAGGGATCGACGGCTTTGCCGGGAATCAAATCGACCCAGTCGAACGCCTGCCGATTACGACGGAGATTCCACTCTCCGCCGTCGCCGTGCGCCGTGTAGTCGTATACCGACTGCGGCACGTTGGCGAACATGACGGGCTCGAAATCGAATGCGCTCAGCATCTCGCTGAGGCCAGGAGTGCGCCGGTGCGTGGGAAAAGGCCGCGGGTCGAGCTGCGCGTGCAGCAGTGGCGAGCCGGCGATGAGCCCCGCCAGACCTGCGAGCGCCTTCCTGCGCGATACCGACTGTTCCCACTGACGCTGGATTTTTCCCATCGCGTATCCTCGCCCTTGTCAGTTGTTCGTCGTGGCCTTGGTCGGAATCGGCCCGTGAATTTTCACCGCGGTGCGATCGAGCGCCTTCAGGTTCGGCTTGCCGCACATGCCCATGTAGCGGCCGAGCTCTGTCTGCGCCATCTCGATCACGCTCTGGACACCCGCGTCGCCGTACGCCGCAAGCCCCCACATCACGGGACGGCCGAGCAGCACGCCCTTTGCACCAAGCGCAAGCGCCTTCAAGATGTCCGTGCCACGTCGGAACGATCCGTCCGTGAGCACCGGCACCTTGCCGCCGACCGCGTCGACGATATTCGGCAGCGCCAGAATCATCGCGTCCTTGCTGGTGAGCAGCCCGCCGAAATTCGACGCGATGATCCCCTGGACGTTGTGCTGCAGCGCGGCCGTCGCCTCAGCCGGCGTCGTGATGCCCTTGACGATGACAGGCACCGTGACACCCTGCTTGATCGCGTCTACGGCCGACCAGTTAATCGAAGTAGCGGTGGCCGCTCGTGGGCCGCTGGCGGCATGCGAGGCGCCCACGGTGATCACGATGGCCTTGGCGCCGGCTTTGATCGCGTCCTGCACTTGCGTCTTTGCCGCGCTGTCAGAGGCGTACACCTGATACCAGAATGACGGCTTCGCCACTGCCGCGATATCCGCGAGTGCCACGCTCGAGCGGCTGCTCACGATCATGAGCGCCTTGCCCGCGGCTGCGCCCTTCGCGGTTGCGAGCTCCGCATCCGGGTGAAATCGCTTCTGGTCCGCGATCGGCGCGACGATGATGGGCGTGAAATGGTCCTCACCGAACAGATTCACGGTGAGGTCCATGTCGGTCGTCGGAACGTTCATGCGAGGCCGCAGCGTCATGCGATCGAACAGCGCGCGATCGCCGCCGGCGACGAGCGCAAACGTCGCGGGCTGCAGTTTCTTCTTGGCCTCTTCCTCGAACTCGAGCAGGTTCACGAGCTCGTCGCGCGGTGCCACGCGTGCCTGTACCGGCGGGTCCCACGGAGCGCGTTCGCGCTGCGCAGCCGGCGTCTGGCCGCTGGCAATTTTCGCACCCGCAACAGATCCCGCCACGATAGCGCCAACGCTTCCGAGTGCGCGGCGTCTGCTGACTTTATGGTCGCTCATAGTGTCCTCATTACTTGGCTGTCGTGGGGCCCCACCCCCACGACCTGTATCTCGCGGCCCTCGGCCGCTTGACGATGGTTGAGGCGACGATCTGCTTTAGTGCAACGATCTGCTTAAACGAAATTCACCTTTAGTGCCGTCTTATCGATCGATTTCCGTGTCTGGCGGCCGGCGTACGCCGCCGCGTGCACGAGCTCGGCCTGAATCACTTCGAGCAGCCGCTGTACACCCGGCGCGCCATACGCGCCAAGTCCCCATCGCGCGGCGCGCCCGAGCGCAACGGCATCGGCTCCGAGCGCCAGCGCCTTGAACACGTCGCTGCCGCGCCGGAAGCCGCTGTCGACCATCACGGGGAATTTCTTGTTCACGACGGCGACGATCTCCGGCAGCACTTCGAGCGTCGACGGACCGTAGTCCATCGATCGACCGCCGTGGTTGGAGACGATGATCCCATCGACCCCTTCCTTGACGCAGATTTCCGCATCCTCCGTCGTCACGATGCCCTTCAGAATGACCGGCACCTTGATGAACTTGCGCACTTCGTCGATGTAGTCCCAGCTGTACCACAGCCGGCGATTCGACACGCGATACTTCGTCACCGACTGGAACTTTCCGATGCCGGGCTCGCCAGTGCCGGTCATTGGAATCGGTCCTCCCGACTCGAGCGCGGCCGCAGCTGCCGCAGCCGCCGCATTTCCTCCGCCGCCACGGCCGCCACCGCCTCTACCGGTCTGCACGATGCCGCCAAGGTGACGATCGTGCAGGTCGCGCTCGTAGACCGATGCCTGCTGATCGACCGTAATGATGATCGCTTTCGCGCCAAGATCCTGGAACAGCTGCAGCTGCTTGGCCGAGGCGCCGAGGTCGGGAATGGGATAGAACTGGTTCCACCGTGGGCCCGTCGCTGCAGGGGCGATCTTCTGGTGAGGAACAGTCGTGCCGCTCGCGAACGCCGCGAGCGCGTTGGCGGCGGTGGCGCCTCGATACATCCCGATCTCGCCGTCTGGATGCAGCGCGCCCTGGCCAGAGCTCGGCGCGGTAAAGATGGGGAACTTCATGGGCACGCCCAGAATCGTCGACGACATATCGACCGTCGCGGGATCGACGGCCTTGCCCGCCACGATGTCGACCCAATCGAAGGCCTGGCGGTTCCGGCGAAGATTGAATTCGCTGCCGTCGCCGTGCGCCATATAGTCGTACGGCTCGAGCGTCATGTTGCGATAGCACAGCGCTTCGAAGTCGAATGCATCAACAAGCTCGTCGATCCGCGGGACGCGCTTATGACCGATGAGGCTGTGGGGATCGATTTGGGCCTTCAGCAGGGGTGACGCCGCAAACAGCCCGGCAAAGCTCGCCAACGCCCGACGCCGGTTCAGACTGAACCGCCATCGGTTCTCAACCACTCCCATGAAGGGCCTCCGGAAATTGTGTCGCTGAGTGGGCGAACGTACAATTCGCCCCGCAGAACTGTCACTTGATGATTCACGCCATTGTAGCTGTAATCGCCATCTTTGGAACACTCTGGGCGCTGGCAGTCTGGATCGTCGGCGGGTTCACCATCGCGGTGGCCGGCATCACGATTCAGTCGCACGATCCGCTACGGCCGCTGGCACTCGCGGTTGTTGCCGCCATGGTGTACCTCGCGACCCGCGGCCCATTGAATACACGGCGACTGACGATACCGCTCGCCGTGCTGCTGGCCTTGTGCCCTGCTCTTACTGGCATCGCGCGCAACTCGTGGACAGCCGGAGGCGCCGACCAATACGCGTACGTGTCGCAGGCCGACCTCTGGCTGGATGGCAATCTCACGGTGCCGATCCCTCTCGCGGCGACGGCCCCGTGGCCGGAAGCCTCGCTCACGTTCATGCCGCACGGATTTCGTCCCGCTGTGTCCGGCCCTGCTCTGGTCCCCGTCACCGCGCCTGGGCTTCCTCTGCTGATGGCCGCGGCGAAGACGATCGCCGGTCACTGCGCGATGTTTCTCGTCACGCCGCTCAGCGGCGCGATGCTCGTCTGGATCACCTTTGCCATCGGCCGCCGGCTCGTGTCCGACGCTGTGGGCCTCGCAGCGGCATGGCTCGTCGCCACGAGCCCCTCAGTGCTTGCCATGCTCGTGTCGCCGATGAGCGACGTGCCGGCGGCAGCGTTCTGGGCCGGGGCGATTTACTTCACGCTCGGATCGTCGTCACGTTCGGCGCTGATGGCTGGGCTTGCGGCATCGGCGGCCATTCTGATTCGCCCTAATCTGGCGCCGCTGGCGGCAATCCTGGTGATGTGGAGATTTTGGGCGACCACGGCTGGGGCTGGCCTGAAGGCCAGCACTACGACAGACGCGACATCAATCGCAACATCAAGCGCGCCATTAAACGTCGTGCCGGCCTTCAGGTCGGCACTAACGACTGCGACATCCGCCGTCGTGCCGATGATCGCCGGCACTCTCCCCGGCTGTCTGTTCATCGCGTGGATCAACAACAGGCTCTACGGATCTCCGCTCGTCTCCGGGTACGGATCGTTGTCGGCGCTGTTCTCGCTCTCTTTCGTCCCGATCAACATCGAACGGTATGGCGTGTGGCTGGTTCAAAGCCAGACGCCGCTCGCCGTCGTCGGCATTGCGGCGCTGTTGGTGCCGCTGAAAACGATTTGGCCGGCGCGCGAACAGCGTCAGGCGGCGCTGCTTCTGGGCGCATGCGTTGTGGTCGTCTGGGCGCTGTACCTCATCTACATGCCATTCGAAGCCTGGTGGTTCCTCAGGTTTCTCCTTCCCGCATGGCCGGCGATGTGTCTCGGCGCTGCTGCGTGCGTCTGTCGCATCGCGCAGACGCGCGGGATCACGGGACGCGCGACGGCGTGCGCGATACTTGCGGTTGTCGGCGCGCACAACCTCTATTACGCGTCGACGCACGGCGCATTTCCGTCGGGCGAGGGCGAGCACAGGTACGTCAGCATCGCGAAGATGGTCGAGCAGGCCACCGATCCCGCCGCGGTTATCTTTACCGGACAGCACAGCGGCCCCATCCGGTACTACGCCGGCCGCACGATCGTGCGCTTCGATATTCTCGACGCCGCGTGGCTCGATCGCGCCGTGCAATGGCTGACCAGCCAGGGCCGGCGGCCATATTTTCTTCTCGAGGAATGGGAGATGACGGCATTCCAGGAACGGTTCGCCCGGTCCAACGCGCTCGGCACGATCGCACTGGCGCCGATTGTCGACTACCGGGCGCCTGGCGTACCGGGACGGGTCTATCTCTTCGACCCCGCGCGTCCCGAGGGCGATACGCCTATCACGACGCCGCCCGCGAGCGCCCACGCCAAGTGCGTGCCGCCGTCGCCTTTGCTACACTTGCGCTGATCCGATGAACACGCGGATTTTCGCGATGCTCGTGGCCACATTCGTCCTTGCCACAGCTCCTGCCGCACAGTTGCCAGCGATCTCCTGGACGTGTCCAATGCATCCGGATGTGCTGGAGCCTCGCGAGGGCGCCTGCAACATCTGCGGGATGGATCTCGAGCCCGTGCGGCTGGTCCTCGTCTACACGTGCCCGGTGCACGCCGTCATCGAGCAGTCCAAGCCCGGGAAGTGCAGGATCTGCTCGCGCGATCTCGTACAAAAGACCGCCGCGCTGACATTCACCTGCGCCGGCAACCGCGAGCTCTCACAAATGGAGCCCGGAAAGTGCCCCGATGGGTCGGCGATGGTGCCGCGCTACACACAGCGCCCGCACGGCGATCACAATCCGAAGCACGGCGGCGTCTTCTTCATGGCCCCGGACAACTGGCATCACCTCGAAGGCACCTATCCAGCCGCCGGCCGTTTCCGCGTGTACGTGTACGACGATTTCTCGAAGCCGCTCGGCCAGGCGCTAGCCCGCAAAGTCCGCGGCCGCGTGGTCACCAAGGAAGCCTTCGATCCGAAGACCGGCACGACACGCGAGCTCGCGTCGACGCCGCTGGTGCTGGCTCGAAACGGCGCCTTTCTCGAGGCGCGCATCGAGCCGCTTCCGCTGCCGGTCAAGCTGACAGCGAAGGTCACGTTCAGCCCTGACGACAAGGAAAGCCGCTTCGATTTCGCGTTCCCGGCGTACTCCCGCGACATCCCGACTGCAGCGCTGACGACGAGCGCGGTCTCCACCGCACCCGTCGCACCCACTGCACCCATCGCACCCACTGCACCCGTTGCACGCACCGCACCTGGTTCATCACCGGCCTCGCTGTTGACCGACCTGAAAGCGCAGCGTGCCGAAATTGAATCGCTGCTTCAGACCGGTTCGGTCGGAGGCATCTACGTGCCGGCGCTGCGAGCGAAGGATCTGGCGCTCGAAATTCAAGCCACGCAGCCTCCTGCCAATCAGGATGCGATCGAGCCGAGCGTCAAGCAGATCGTGCTGTCCGCCTACCAGCTGGACAACTACGGCGACCTCGGTGACGCCGAGAAAGCACGCGAGGCGTTTCGCGGAATGGGCGTCGCGATCGCACAGCTCGAATCCCTGGTCTCGGAGCCGAGCCGATGAGGCACGCGGCGGCAGTCGCGGCCGCCGTCGCCCTCGTGCTGGCCATGGGGCTCGACGGCGACGCACACAAAGGCGTCACGTCCAAATTCACGTACAACGCCGATGTCTATCCCGTATTCCTGAATCGATGCGGGCGATGCCACATCGACGGCGGCGTTGGCGGGATGTCACTCCTCAAGTACGAGGACGCATTTCCTTGGGCCGAGTCGCTGCGAGCTGAGTTGATGACGGCGCACCCGAACACTTCGCCCGAAGGCGGCAGCGAGAAAGTCGACCCGCATGATTTCGTCAAGGCGGCGCATCGCCAGATCTCCGCGCGCGAGCTGAACGTCGTGCTCGATTGGGCGACTGGCGGCATGCCCGAAGGTGACAAATCGATCGCGCCCGCACCCTCGGCGCTGATGGTCGACTGGGCTTCGGGACATCCCGACGTGATCGCGCCGCTGCCCGCGCGATATCAGATGGACCCGGCCGCTCTCGAGGCGACTCAGGAGTTCGTGCTGCCGCTCTCGCTGCAGTCGCCCGCCACAGTCGCCCGCGCCGATCTCCTCCCAGGCAACCCCGCCATCGTCCGAAGCGCGGTCCTGTCGCTTCGGTGGCCCGATGGCACGGCTCGCGTGCTGGGCACGTGGGTGCCGCGCCAGGTGCCGTCTGCCATCGCGATCAAGCCCGCTGTCCGTGTCGAGCCTGGCTCGCAGATCGTCGCGCGCGTGCATTACAAGAAAACCTGGAAGTACGAGGGTCAGCCGATGAGCGATCTCTCCTCGGTGGGCCTGTACTTCGCGGACTGATCGCGACCCGCATGCGCGGCATTTCCGTTCTCGTGGCCGGTGCCGGGCTTGCCGGACTGACGGCTGCACGCGAGCTCAGGACGAAAGGGGCGCGCGTCGCTGTCATCGAGGCACGCGATCGCGTCGGAGGCCGTGTCCTCACGGTACGTGATCCCTTCCTCCGCGGCGAGCATGCCGAAGCCGGCGCCGATCTGATTGACGAAAGCCAGACCGAAATCTGCAAGCTGATTGCCGCCGTTGGACTGCGAACCGCGAAGATCCTGCCTGGAGGTTTCACGCCGGTCCGCGAGGTCCGCGGCAGGCGCCGCATTGGCGGCAGGCACGCGTGGCAGGACCTCGAGAAGCGATTGCGCCCGAAGGTCAGGGCGTTCCGCCTCAGCGAGCAGCGATGGGATGGCGGAGTCGCAGCCTCGCTTGCACGCGAATCCGTCGCCCACTGGCTCGATCGCATCGACGCACCGCGCAGCGTGAGGGACGTCGCTATCGGCCTTCGCGGCTTCTTTCTCGCAGACCCGGACGAGTTGTCGCTGCTGGCGCTTGCCGACCAGTTCGCCGACGAAGGCAGCCCCGGCGACGAGAAGATGTTCCGCATCATCGGCGGCAACGATCGCCTTCCTGCCCTTCTTGCGAAGGCGCTGGGATCCCGCCTTGAACTGCGGACGATTCTTCGCCGCGTGACGCAGACGCGAAACGGCGTCACGGCCGCGCTCGAATCGAATGGGCGCGTGCACGAGGCGAAGTTCGACTATCTCGTCTGCGCGCTGCCGGCAACGACGTTGCGCGATATTCAGTTCGAGCCGAATCTTCCCGAGATTCAGCGGCAGGCGGTGACGGCGGTCAAGTACGGGGCCGCGACGAAAACCGCGCTGCAATTCGATCGCGCACCGTGGCGCAGGCGCGGCACGCCTCGAGCGTTCGGGACCCCGTTCCCAATAGGCGCGGTCTGGGATGGAAACGAGGAGCAGCGCGGCTCGATCCTGACGCTGCTCGCCGGCGGCGGCGCAAGCGCCGCCACGCGCGCGATGCTCGACGCCGAAGGCCCCTCGCGCATTGTCCGCGAGCTGTCCTGGCTCGACCTGAAGAACAATGCGCTCATCGCGTGGTCGTCCCTGAGTTGGGAGCACGAACCGTGGTCGCGCGGCGGTTACGCGTTCTTCGATCTTCTATTTCCACCCTCGTCGCGGTACTGCCTCGCCCGGCCGTTCGACCGTGTGTTCTTCGCCGGCGAGCACACGAGCCTGCGATGGCAGGGTTACATGAACGGCGCCGTCGAGACGGGATTCCGCGCCGCAGAGGAAGTAGCGGCGCGTGCGCGAGAACCTCAGAACTGAGAGAGACCAGAAGATGGCACACATTGGTGTGATTGGACTCGGCGCGATGGGCGCGCCGATGGCGCGACACTTACTGAAAGGCGGACATGGCGTCACGGTGTTCGCGCGACGCCATGAAGCGATGGCGCCGCTCGTTCGCGCAGGTGCGGACGGCGCCGAGTCTCCCGCTGCCGTCGCGGCAACGGCCGACGTCATCATCACGATGGTGACTGACACGAGCGCTGTCGAAGAGGTCGCCCTTGGACCTCGCGGCATCATCGAAGGATCGAAGCCGGGAACAATCGTGGTCGATCACAGCACCATCGACCCCGATGGCGCGCGCCGTCTGGCATCGATTCTCAAGGCTCGCGGCATCGAGATGATCGACGCGCCGGTATCCGGGGGAGCCGCGGTCGCCGAAGCCGGCGGGCTGACGATCATGGCCGGCGGCGACGAGTCAGTGTTCGCCCGCGTCCGGCCCATTCTCGAATGCTACGGCAAGGTGATCGTCCACATCGGGCCGAACGGCGCCGGACAAGTGACCAAGGCGTGCAATCAGATCTGCACGATCGTCAACATGCTGGGTGCGGCGGAAGCCATGTTGATGGCCGAGCGCGCAGGCATCGATCCCGCGAAAGCCATGGATGTCCTGATGACCGGTTTCGGGGCGAGCCGCATGCTCGAGATGCAAGCGCCGAAGATGATCGCGCGTAACTTCGACGGCAAGGTCGAATCACGCCTGCACTACAAAGACATTCATATCGTGCTGGCGATGGCGCACAAGCTCGGCATAGAGCTTCCCGCCAGCGCCGCAGCCGCGAAAGTATTGACGGAGTTGCAGGACCGCGGCGGCGCCAAAAGCGATACAGCAGCGATCTTCAGCGTGCTCTCGAATCCTAATCCCTAATCCCTAGTTATGGTCATTCCCCCACAAGGGTTTCGGCACGCAGCCACACTGCTCCTGACCAACAGAGCGCGTGCACTCCCGATTGATGCCTCAGCGGAGACCTTGCGAACAGCTCTGGAGCATCTCGCGTCCGAGCTCGTTGCGCTGGCGAAGGACATGCGGGTCCGGTCGGACGCGTCAGCCTGGTTGATCGCCGAATTCGACACGACGGTCGATCGTCTCCACCATTCGTTCGATCGGGCTGCCACGAAGGCCGCCACAGCCGCGATTCTTGCGCGCGTGGCCGATCCAGAGGCAGACGAACATACGCGCGATCTGTTCCTGATTTATGTCCCTGAAGATCGGCTGCCGATCGCGGCGCCGCTGGCGATCGAGTTGACGAAGCGGCGCATGTCCGTCGCGTTCGCCGGCTATGAGGTGGCGACGGCTTCGGAGTTCGCGCAGGCAGTTGAGCGCGGCCTGGCCGTTCATCGCCGCGGTGCGGTGCTGTGGACGACCGCCTTCGACCGTCGTGGATGGCCTCTCCCTGGCGTCACCGGCCGCCTTCGAGTGCTCCGGGACGATGACCTCCGCGCAGCCGTCGCGGTCCTGGCCGGATGGATTGGGGCTCAATCGTCCGAATTCTAGCCAAGCCGCTCGCGCTTCTCTCGATCCAGTGTCAAAAAGCTGAACAACCTGCGTCGTCGAGACTCACAGAAATTAGGCATTCCGCTTGCACTATGGCGGACACGTATCGGGAATGTTTCGATACGAGTCAGTGAACTTATCGTTGTGCGCGGAGGCGGGATGCGACAGGCACAAGCGAGGAGAGACAGAGAACACAACAACCCAAAGTTGATCGCGCAGGATCGCGTGTCGACCGGCCTCGGCGGTCTCGATCATCTCTTGCGAGGCGGGCTGCCGGCCCATCGGATCCTTCTTGTCGAGGGGCATCCAGGTTCCGGAAAAACGACGCTCGGTCTTCAGTTCCTCCTCGAAGGCGTGAGGCTGGGCGAATCGTGCATGTACATCACGCTGTCGGAGACGGCAGAAGAGCTTCGCGCCAACGCGGCTTCGCACGGATGGGATCTCTCCGGTATCCACATGCAGGAGGTCCAGCCAGCGGAAAATCTGCGTCCTGAGGAGCAGTACACGCTGTTTCATCCTTCGGAGATCGAGCTCGGCGATCTATCGCGGAACGTGTTCGAGGCGGTTGAAACATTCAAGCCGGCGCGCGCGGTGCTCGACTCGGTGTCGGACATGCGCCTGCTGGCGAGGGACTCGCTGCGTTACCGCCGCCAGATACTCGGGCTCAAGCAATTCTTCGTCGGGCGTGGTTGCACGCTGCTGCTGCTGAACGAGACCGGCGCGAGCGACACCGACGCGCATATTCAAAGCCTCGCGCACGGCGTCATCCGCCTCGAGCAGTCCGTGCACGATTTCGGCATCGCGCGCCGGCGCCTGGAGATCGTCAAGCTGCGCGGTGTGGCGTACGTTGGCGGATTCCACGACTTCCGGATTCAGACCGGCGGCATGAGGGTCTTTCCGCGGCTTGAAAACCGGCGCCAGAGCCGGCCGCTGCCGACGGCGACGCTCAAAAGCGGCCTGCCACAGATCGACAAGCTGCTCGACAACGGCGTGCCGATGGGCACATGCACGCTCATTCTCGGGCCCTCCGGCGTGGGGAAATCCACACTCTGCGCGCAGTATCTGTCATTCGCCGCGTCCAAGCGGATCAATTGCGCGGCGTTTCTCTTCGACGAGCAAAGGCAGACGTTTCTCGACCGCGGCGACGTGCTCGGCATGCACCTGTCGAAATACGCGAAAAGCGGCCTGCTGAAGATCGCCAAAATCGAACCAGGGTCGATGTCGCCTGGCGAGTTCAGCCACTCGGTCCGCAAAGCGGTTGAAGACGACAAGGTCCGCGTGGTGCTCATCGACAGCCTGACGGGTTATCTGACCGCCATCCCTGAAGCCGCGGCGGCGGTGGTGCGCTTGCACGAGCTGACTTCGTACCTCGCGAGCTGCGGCGTCGCGACGTTCCTCACTGTTGCGCAGCAGGGCATGCTCGGACAGAACATGGCGTCCCCAATCGATGTCAGCTATATCGCCGACACGATGTTCATGATGCGATTCTTCGAGGCGGGCGGCCACGTGCGGAAGGCGGTCTCGATTCTGAAGAAACGCACTGGCCTGCACGAAACCGCTATCCGGGAGATTGGCATCAAAGGCAACAAGCTGACCGTAGGCGAGCCGCTCGTGGCGTTCCGGGGCGTGCTTACCGGGGTTCCCGAATATCAAGGCTCGTCGCTCGATGAGACATTGCGGGTGGGAAAGAAGGCATGAGTGACGCGCCGCCCGACCGCACGTTCGACCAGCGTGTGCTCGTGTTTGCCCCCGTCGGCAAAGACGCGCCGCTGACAATGGACGTGCTGCGCCGAACCGATCTGGATGGCTGCGTCTGCGAGACCGCGCATAGCCTGTGCCTCGAATTTCAGCGCGGCGCCTCGGTCATCATGCTCACGGAAGAAGCGCTCGAAGATCCAGGCATCGGAGAGCTGATGGAGTGCCTTCGGACGCAGCCCGCATGGTCGGACATCCCCGTTCTGCTGTTTGCCGACGCCGAACGCTCGGAAATTTATCTGCGCACGCTGAGGCTTCTGGAGGGTCTGCGCAACGTCGTTCTGCTCGAGCGCCCGATCCGTCTCGGCGCGGCCCTCAGCCTAATTCGCAGCGCCATGCGAGGGCGCGAGCGCCAGTACGAGCTGCGCGATCTGCTTAGAGCGTTCGCCGACGCACGGGAAGACGCGGAAACGGCCAACCGGCTGAAAGACGAGTTCCTGGCGACGCTCTCGCACGAACTGCGCACACCCCTCAACGCGATTCTCGGTTGGACGACGATGCTGCGCGACGGAAACGTGCAGCCGAGACACACGATGCGCGCGCTCGACACGATTCATCGGAATGCCACGGCGCAGGTGCAGATTGTCAACGACCTGCTCGATGTCTCGCGCATCGTCCGGGGCAACGTTCAGCTCTCACCGCGGCTGATGTCGCTCGGTCCGCTGCTGACGCTGGCTGTCGAGTCGATCACCCCGACCGCCGAAGCCAAGGGCGTGAGCATCTCCACATCGCTCGGACCGGCGCCGGCGCAGGTATGGGCCGACCACGATCGCCTGCAACAGGTCTTCTGGAATCTGTTGTCGAACGCCGTGAAGTTCACGTCCAGCGGCGGCCGCGTGGACGTCACGATGACCACGGAAGGAAGCGAAGTTCGTGTCGATGTCGCCGACACCGGCAACGGCATCGCGCCCGCTTTTCTTCCACACGTATTCGAGCGGTTCCGGCAGGGCGATGGCAGCTCGACGCGCACGCACGGCGGGCTGGGGCTGGGCCTGTCGATCGGCCGTCATCTCGTCGAGCTTCACGGAGGCCGCATGACGGCCCACAGCGGCGGCGAAGGTCAGGGGTCGACGTTCTCGGTGTTTCTGCCGATCCGCCACGCCGAGCATCGCGCGTCGGCGCCGGTGTCCCTGGAGCGGCGCCCGCGCGGCCGCTCCCTCGAGCTCGACGGCACACACGTGCTCGTTGTCGATGACGAGGCGGATGCGCGCGAGCTGATGCGCGTGATGCTCGCCAGGACTGGTGCTCGAGTCAGCGAGGCCGAAACGGCGGACGAAGCGCTGCGGATTTATTCGGAGGACAGGCCCGACATCATCCTGGCCGATGTGGCCATGCCCGGCCGGGACGGCTACGCGCTGCTGCGCGCGATTCGCGACCTCGCCGCGGGCGAAGGCGGCCATGCGCGCGCGATTGCGGTGTCGGCGTACGCGCGGCGCGAAGATCGTCGGCGCGCCCTCAAAGCGGGCTTCAACGATCACGTGTGCAAACCGGTCCAGCTCGACGACCTGTACGACGCGCTCGAGCGCGTATGGGTGCACGGAGTGTCGTCGATGTTCGACGAATCCACACCGGAGGTGAAAGTACACTAACCTTTCAGCGGTTCAGCACATGGCTCGCTTCAAGGTGTTCGTCGAATACGCCGGCACGAAATACAGCGGCTGGCAAATCCAGAAAAACGCGCGCACGATCCAGGGCGAGTTGACGCGGGTCATCGCGGATGTCACCGGACAGAAGCAATTCGAGTTGTACGGCTCCGGGCGGACCGACGCGGGCGTCCACGCGCTCGAGCAGGTGGCGCATCTCGACATCATCACGGCGATTCCCGCCGAGACGCTGCGCCGCCGGGTCAACGACGCGCTGCCGAGCGATATTCATCTCCTGAAAGTCGAACTGGCCCAGCGAAAGTTTCACGCGCGGCACGACGCGGTGTCGCGCAGCTATCTGTATCAAATCACGAGGCGCCGCACGGCCTTCGCGAAGCATTTCGTCTGGTGGGTCCGGGACGAGCTCGACATCGCGAAGATGCGGGCGACGGCGGATGCGTTTTCGGGAATGAAGGATTTTCGCTCGTTCACAGACGACGACGCCGACGAGAAATCGACCGTCGTCGCCATCGAGCGCATCGAAGTCGCCGAAGACGGGGATCTCGTGATCGTCCGCGTAGAGGGATCCCACTTTTTGTGGAAGATGGTGCGGCGGATGGTCGGCGTGATGGTCGATGTCGGGATCGGTGGAACGACCCTCGAGAAAGCGGCGACGTTTCTGCGCGAGGATTCGAACATTCCCGCGCAACTCACGGCACCGGCATCGGGGCTCTTCCTGGAGCGTGTGTATTATCGGGGAGAGGCCCGGCGGCCCGCGCTGCGCGGGTGCGTCGACGTCAGATTCCCAAGGTGAACGCGATGACCGAACGACTCATCACCTGTCCGGCGTGCGGGACACGCAATCGGCTTCCTCCGACAGAACCCGGACGCAAAGCCGTGTGCGGCAAGTGCAAGTCTCCGCTGCCGGCGACAAGCGGCCCTGTCGACATCACTGATGACACCTTCTCCAGCGAGATCGAGAACAGCGCGACGCCGGTGCTGCTCGATTTGTGGGCCGACTGGTGCGGTCCGTGCCACATGCTGGCGCCAACCGTTGAACAGCTCGCGACAGAGATGGCCGGGCGGGTGAAGGTGGGAAAACTCAACATCGACGAGAACCCCGGCACCGCAAACAGGTTCGGGGTCCGCAGCATCCCCACGCTGCTCGTGTTGAAGAACGGCAAAGAAGTCGATCGCCTGGTCGGCGTGCAGCCGAAGCAGGAAATCATTCGCAGACTCGAGAACGTGCTCAAAACCTGACTCTTCCGACTCTTCCGCGACTCTCCCCGACTCTTCCGCGACTCTCCGCGACTCTCCCCGACTCTTCCTCGACTCTTCCTCGAGTCTATCGCCCCAGGTACTCAGCCCACTTTTCGACGAGCGCCTGCTGCGATCCTTTCGCCGCGGCGTACAGACGCGCGTATTCGGCAGCTTTGGCCTTGTCGTCGGCAGCCGACCCGATGGTCTTGCCTTCGATGTGAATCTGATACAGCGCATGCAGCGCAATCATCAAAGCGTCCGCGTCTTTTGGATTTCGCTCGAGATACGGAACGATCGTCGGATACGACAGCTCGTGAAGGCCGAGATGAGACTGCGCGATGGCCAGGTTCCGCCTGATGGCGTCGTCCTGCGGCTGGCGCTCCAAAGCGAGGCGCAGCGGTTCGAGGGCGTCGGCGGGCTGCCCGAGCCGAAGCCACGCATCGGCGATGACAAGCTGCAGCACGGGCAACTGCAGCTGCGCCGCCCGGGCGCGCTCCCACGACGACACAGCTTCCTTGTCCCGCCCCGCCGCGGCATAGCACGCACCGAGATAGAACGACGCAATCGGGGCATCGGGCGCGTTGCGCAGCGCCACGCCAAACTGGTTCGCGGCCGGATTCAGATCGCCTTTCATGAGCAGCTCGATGCCGCGCAGCAGAGAGCCGGCCGCCTGATCGCCGGCCTCGAGCGCCATCAACGCCGTGCCCTGGATCTTGCCGGCCCGTGCGCGCGCCGTGGCGGCTTTTGCGGCAGGATGATTCTTGTCGAGCGCCTCGTACACCACTTTCAGCATCTCGGGCGTCAACACATCTTCCTTCTTGAACACTGCGGGCCTGACCGCCACAACGACGCCGGTCATCGCCGCACGCGTCGCACCCACGTTGGTCGCGGCGGCCGCATCCGCCCCACCCGCCGCACCCATCGCACCTGTAGCACCCGTAGCACCCGGCGCACCCGGCGCACCCGTTGCACCCCCCGCACCCGTAGCACCCTTTGCACCCGCAACAAGTCCCTTGGCGCTGATGTTGAACGGCCGCGTCAGTTTTCCGACGTTCTTGTCTCCCTTTGCAAACACGGCGCGCGCGATATAGCGGCCAGGCGGCAAGGCGCCAACCGGCACCACCGAGAGCGCCTGTCTCATCGTCTGGTCGGCGCGTTCGCGGATTTCCGCATTGCTCGACTGGAGCGCCGGACCCTCGTCGCTGTCGGCAATTTCGAAGGTCACCTTCGTGTCGTCGAGCCCGCCCGGCTTGTTCGTGTACAACTCCGTGTAGGTGGCGAGCTGGCCATCCGCGATCTGGAGGACAACCGGGGCGCGCAGGTCATTGCCTCTGCCCTCCTTCACCGAGCTGAGGATGAGGTCTCCGATCGCAAACTCCTGGTTTGACATCGCGTACGCAGGGACTTCCCGCTCGACACTGCCGCTCTTCCCTGCGATATCGACGGCGGCCAGCCGCAACCGGTATTGGCCGGGATCGACCGCCACCGCGAGCTCGTAACGAATGGGGAGATCCGTGTTTGCCGAGTAGATCTTCCGCTCCTGCCCGCTCAGGACGGCTTTGCCCGTAGCGTCGAAGATCGCGAAGCCAAGCGCGAGGTCGAGCTCCTTCTCCATCGACTCGGGATCGATCTCCGCTGCGAGAATCAGCTTGACCTTATTCGGCGCGGCATCCCGGAATGTGTATGTCGACAGGCGCATCGGCAGCTCGGTGTTTGCCGACGGCGATCGCAGCACCCGTCCCATGACCACGTCGCGCGACCACGAATTCGGCGTCAATCGCGTGTACTGCACCTGGCGGCGGGCGCGCACCTGCACATTCTGGCGGCCCACCTTCACCTGGATCTGATGCGCCTTGCCGTCGCGGTCGCGCTCGGCCGGCTCGACGCCCAGCATGTAGTGAGCGGATATTTCGTGCCGCAGCCGCTCGAAGACGAACTCCGGGTTCGTGATGACGCGGAAAAGCGAGCCGCGCGAGCGTCCCGCCAGCGTCTCGAGGCCGGCTTCGCGCAGATCGCGATCCTGGGACTGCGTCTCCGAGAGACGGGCCTGAGACGCATTTGCCGTCGGCGTGTCGAACATCATCACGTTGATGCTGACCCGCGCCTCGGCCGCGAGCGTCGCAAGCGCTGACGAATCCGCCTGCGTGCCGTCGAGCATCAACCCCTGCGAGAGGATGATCATCGACTTCGGGCCCTCGACGTCGCGCAGGTTCCTCAGCAGCGCGGCAAATCCAGATACGGACTGCGACGTGAGCTGGCGGATGTGCGTCGCCCTGGTCAATGCCTCCTGCTCGACATCGCGATCGCAGGGAGACATCGTGTTGGGGTCGGTGTCGCCGCACGCACGAAACAGCAGCCGCTGCGTGACGATCGGGTTCGATCGGTTTTCAAAGGTGATCGCCTCGTAGTCGCTGATGTTGTACTGCGAGAACAACGGCTCCTCTGAGCCCATGACGCCGCCGATCGCATTGAGGATCTGCGCGTGGTTGGTCGTGAAATCGACAGACGGCCCGGGCGGCGGCACGGTCACGAGCGCCAGCCGATCGTCTGGCGACACACCCGCCACGAACCGCTTGAGGGCCGCAACCGCGCCGCGAATCGTGTGCGTGTCGATGTTGTTGCGATCGACGACAAGCATGATGAGGCGGCCCGGGCGCCGGTCCGTGTTGTTCGACACGTAGGGATCGCGCGGCTTGGCGGCATCTGCTGCCGATGATCCGCTTTCCGCAACGAACTCTGCGCTGATGACCCGCCGCGGCTGCCCGTCGACGGTCACGGCAAAATCCGGCGCGCGCAGATCGCGCACGGGCATCCCCTTCGCATCGACGACGGTGACGTCGACTTCCATCACTTCGACGCCCGATCGAAACACCGGTGCCCGATCCGTTTGCGCCAGGAGCTCGCTCGCTCCGGGCCCGGCCGCTACCACTGCGATTAGCACCGACAGAATGGCGCGCATCGGCGATCTCCTTGAGGAATATGGCATTGTAATGCAGTACCCTCTGACCTATGACGGACGCTTTTACTTCCACGGCCACGAGCCGGTTTCTGCGATATGTCACCTTCGATACACAGTCGAACGACCAGTCCGACACCTATCCCAGCACGGCGAAGCAGCTGGTGCTTCTCAACCGGCTGGTCGACGAGCTGCAAGAGATGGGGGTGGCCGATGCGGCCATCGATCAGCATGGCTATGTGATGGCGACCATTCCGCCCACGCCCGGCAAGGAACACGTGCCGGTCATCGGGTTCATCGCCCACGTCGATACCTCGCCAGACGTGAGCGGCGCCGGCGTCAAGCCCATCGTCCACACAGCGTACGACGGGCGCGATATCGTCCTGCCCGACGACCCCTCCATGGTGCTCCGCGAAGCGGACAACCCCGAGCTGGCCGAACAGCGGGGCCATGACATCATCACGGCGTCCGGCCTGACGCTGCTCGGTTCAGACGACAAATCGGGTGTGGCCGAGATCATGGCTGCAGCCGAGTATCTCTTGACGCACCCCGAGATTCCGCACGGCGGCGTCAAAATCGGTTTTACCCCCGATGAAGAGGTCGGCCGCGGCACCGAACACTTCGACGTGAGCCGGTTCGGCGCGAGGTTCGCGTACACCCTCGATGGAGCGAAGCGCGGCGACTTCGAGATTGAGAATTTCTCGGCCGATGCCTTCACCGTGACGTTCAACGGCTTCAACGCGCACCCCGGCTACGCAAAAGGGCGCATGGTCAGCGCGATCAAGCTCGCATCCGAATTCGTCCATCGGCTGCCCAGACACGGGCTGTCGCCTGAGACGACGGACGGGTACGAAGGGTTCGTACATCCGCACGCGTTCCAGGGCGGCGTCGAACGCGGCAGCGTCAAGCTCTTGTTGCGCGATTTCACGACCAAGGGTCTCGACGACAAAGCGCGGATGCTCTCCGACCTTGCCGATGAAGTGGTCCGGCCCTACCCTGCTGCGTCAGTCGAGATCGATCGCCGCGAATCGTACCGCAACATGAAGGAAGTGCTCGATCGGTATCCGGAGGTCACCGAGCACGCGAAGACGGCCATGGTGCGCGCGGGACTTACGCCGCGCGTCCGGCAGATTCGCGGGGGCACGGACGGCGCGCGCCTGTCGTTCATGGGGCTCCCGACCCCCAATCTGTTCGCGGGAGAGCACAACATCCATTCACGGCTTGAATGGACGTCTGTCCAGGATATGGACAAGGCAGTAGAAGTTATCGTCGAGATCTGCCGAAGTTGGGCGAATAGCGAACGAACGCTATGAGAAATGCAGCTCCCTTCGGGACCAGCTTTTGCACGTGAGAGCGGGCTGTGTCAACACGGGACTGGCTTGCCCGCTCATTCCGACACGCGATCGAACGATGGCTGCCCTCCGAAGCAACGAACCCGGAAACGGAGTGGTCGCGCGATCGCCTCGTCTCGCTCCTCAGAGAGCGCCTCAGCGGTATTCGTGTGGTCGTCGTTGCGAATCGCGAGCCGTACATTCATAACCGCATCGGGCCTGTTGGTGGTGAGCTGACATGGATCCGTCCGGCGAGCGGTCTGGTCACCGCGCTCGATCCGATCATGCGCGCCACCGGCGGCGTGTGGGTCGCCCACGGCAGCGGCACCGGCGATCATGAGACGGCAGACGACGCGGGGCGCCTGGCCGTTCCGCCGAACAAGCCGTCATATACGCTGCGGCGCGTCTGGCTCACTCCTGAAGAAGAAGAAGGCTACTACTACGGTTTCTCCAACCGCGCCCTGTGGCCGCTCTGTCACATCGCGTATACACGCCCCGTGTTCAACGCCAGCGACTGGGAGCAGTATGCGCGCGTCAACGCAAAGTTCGCCGAGGCTGTCCTCGAGGAAATCGACGGCTCTCCCGCGATCGTGCTCGTGCAGGATTATCATTTCGCGCTCCTTCCGCGGCTCGTCAAGCAGCGCCGTCCAGACGCGGTCATCAGCCATTTCTGGCATATTCCATGGCCGCATCGGGAGGCCTTCCGCATTTGCCCGTGGCAGGAAGAGATCCTCGACGGCCTCCTCGGCAGCGATCTGCTGGGCTTCCACGTGCAGCTGCATTGCAACAATTTTCTCGAGACGGTCGATCGCCTCGTCGAGTCGCGCGTAGACTACGAGCGCTTTTCGGTCACGCGCGCGGCGCACGAAACCAAGATCCGTCCGTTTCCGATCAGCATCGACATGGAGGGCATCTCGCAGAACGGCATCGGCCGCAGCGACGTACAGGCGTTCCGCAAGTCGTTCGGGTTGAAAGACGAGTGGGCGCTGGCCATCGGCGTCGATCGCATGGACTACACGAAGGGCATTCCCGAGCGCCTGCGCGCCGTCGATCGGTTTCTCGAGCGCTACCCGCAGTGGCGCCAGCGGTTCGTGTTCCTGCAGATGGGGGCGCCGAGCCGGACGGAGATCACCGAGTACAAGGATCTCAACGACGAAGTCGATTCCCTCATGACGGCGATCAACCAGAAGCACGGCGTCAACGATTGGAAGCCGATCATCCTGTCCCGCGCGCACCACGGCATCGAGGATATTTTCGCCGGCTACCGCGCGGCGAACGTGTGCGTCGTGTCGTCGCTGCACGACGGCATGAATCTCGTCGCGAAGGAGTTCGTCGCCGCGCGCGACGATCGTCACGGCGTTCTGATCCTCTCGCCGTTTACCGGCGCCGCCCGCGAGATGCCCGAAGCGCTGCTCGTCAATCCGTACGCCACTGATGCCTTCGCCGACGCGCTGCACACCGCGCTGACGATGCCCTCGGCCGAGCAGAAACGCCGCATGCAGCGCCTCCGCGCGCAGGTTGCCGAGCACAATATCTATCGATGGGCCGGCCTGCTCCTGATCGAGACGTTCCGCGTGGTGGAGTCGACGAAGTGACACGCTCGTGTCCCATCACGCTGAATCACGGGGTCATCGGAAACGGGCGCGTTCTCGCTCTCGTGTCGCCAACCACCCATATCGACTGGCTCTGCATGCCGCGATTCGACAGCGCATCGGTGTTCGGGCGGCTGCTCGACGTCGAGAAAGGCGGCACGTTTGCCTTTCACGCCGACTGCGCCGACGTCGACTCGCGCATGGAATATGTCATCAACACGAACGTGCTCAGGACGGCCGTGACCTGTGGCGACGGACGCTTCGACGTGTACGACTACGCGCCGAGAATTCCGTCCGGGCTCGGCGTAGACGCGCCAATCGAGATCCAGCGTCTGATTGTGCCGCGCGAGGGAGCCGCACGCGTCCGGGTGCTGTTCGATCCCAAACCGGACTATGCCGTCCAACAGCATCCCAAACTGGTGGCGATCCCGGGGGGCGTGCAAGTCGGTGATGGCGCCGCAGCACTGTATCTCCGGACAAATGCGCCGCTCTCCTATCTTGAAAGCGGCCAGCCCCTCCGCATCGATGAGCCGTTCTACTTCGTGGTCAGCTACGGCAGGCCGTCCGATACCGACTCTGTCGAGTCCGCTAAACGGGTGCGCGATCTGACGATTGCCGGATGGCGCGCGTGGGCCAAATCGTGCGCGCTCCCCACATTCGCAAGCCTTCCGGTGCTGCGGTCGGCGCTCTGTCTGAAGCTGCACGCCTACACCGACACGGGCGCCATCATCGCCGCCGCGACGACGAGCATCCCGGAAGCAGTCGGGTCCGAACGTACGTGGGATTACCGCTACTGCTGGCTGCGCGATGCGGCATTCGTCGTAGAGGCCCTCCGCCGCGTCGGTCACCTTGCCGAAGGCGAAGCGTTCGTCTCCTTTCTGCGAGACGTCGCGGAAGCGGGGCCGCTGCAGCCGCTCTACGGGATTGGCGGCGAGCGCGAGCTCGTCGAGCACCATCTCGACCATCTCGAGGGATTCTGCGGCAGCAAGCCCGTCCGCATCGGCAATGCCGCGTACCTCCAGCGTCAGCACGATCTGATGGGCGAGATGATTCTGTGCCTCGACACCATTACGTCGGACCCGCGCGTGGTCATTGACGAAACGGAACCGATTCTGCGGATGGTCGAGCGGTTCGTTGCGGAGGCGATGCTCGCGGTCGAGTCCGATGACACCGGGCTGTGGGAGTACCGCTCATTTCCGAACAAGTACACGTTCTCGCACGCGTTGTGCTGGGTCGCCGCCAGCCGCGGCGCAAAGCTGGCCCGCAGGCTGGGACGCACCGATCTGGCCGCGAACTGGGAGGCGTGGGCCGTAAAGTACCGCGAGGTGATCCTCGAACGTGCCTATAACGCCGAGCTCGGCTACTTCGCGCAGGTGCTCGGCGGGAGGCTCCCCGACGCGTCAAACCTGCTGCTGCCGACGCTCGGGCTCATCGATCCGCGCGACCAGCGATTTATTTCGACCGTCGAGGCCTACGAGCGGCTGCTCGTTGAAGACGGCCTCATGCTGCGATATCGTCACAAGGACGATTTCGGGGAGACGACGAGCGCCTTTTCGATCTGCTCGTTCTGGTGGGCCGAAGCGCTCGCCATGGTCGGCCGGCTCGACGATGCCTGCCGGCTCTTCGAACGTCTGATGACGCACGCGAACTGCGTCGGCCTGTTTTCAGAAGATATCGAGCCGCGGACCGGATTGCTGCTTGGTAACTTTCCTCAAGCGTACACGCACGTGGGATTGATCAACACTGCCGTCACAATCAGCGAGCTGCTGGAAGCCAGGGATGCGAGGTTCCGTGCGTGGAGTTGAGCGCGTATTTGCGGCCTGGCAGGCACGGCCCCACGACGCACGACCGATCATTCTGATGGACTTCGACGGCACGCTGGCCGAGTTCACGCTCGACCCCGACACGGTCGCTCTCCCGCCGTCGCGCCAGATCCTGTTGCAGACGCTGGACAAGCGGGCCGACCTCTCGGCCGGCATCATCAGCGGGCGGCGCATCGCGGACCTGCGCGACCGCGTGCCGTCCACATCGTCCATGTTCCTGGCGGGGCTCCACGGCCTCGAGATCGAGGGCCCGGGGCTCCGCTTCGCGCACAACGCCGTCGCGCTCGCGGCGCCAGGCATCAGCGTGCTCTCCAAGGATCTCCGCCGCGCTGTCAGACCGCTCGCGGGCGTGTTCGTCGAGGACAAGACCTACTCTGTCGTGCTGCATTTGCGCGGGGCGTCAACGGCCGACCGCCTGCACGCCACGACGCGCTTCAACGCGCTCGCCGAGCCGTTGCTCAGCGAAGGGACGGTCCGTCTCCAACCAGGCGATCAGGTGCTCGAGCTCTTGCCCAATGTCGACTGGGCCAAGGGCGACGCCGTGCGCGCCATCATGCGCCACGTCGAAGCTGACACGAGGGAAACGATCTGGCCGGTCTACATCGGCGACGACGAAACGGACGAGGATGCGTTTGAAGAGATCGGCACGAACGGTCTGACGATTGCCGTCGGCAAGCGCCCGGCCGCCGCGGCATTCACGGTCGACGACCCTGCCGCCGTGGAATGTTTCCTCAGAGCTATCCTGGCGACGGAATGACCATTCACTCGAACGGCAACAGCAGACTTTCGGCTTCTTCCCTTCGGAGAAAGCGGCTGAACAACTCGGCGCCGTTGATCGGAATACCGTTGTCGATCGCCTGGACGCGCTCGGTCTTGACGAACCGCCAGCGAAGTCTGTGCTGCACAGGCTCGCTGACGAGGTACTCGTGTTCCCGGCTCCGGCCGACTTCATCGGCGCGCTGGTAGGCCTGCGCCTCGTCATCCGCCTCGACCAGCACGATGACTTCCTCCCACGTCGATGGCACTCGTGGAGTCAGTTGGTGAGCGCCTTCGAAGAACAGGCTTGCGGAATACCACATAGGCTTCTCTGACGCGGTACTTTCTATTTTCCCGCTGTTTTCAGTTCGTCGTACACCGCAGCGACGTTCTGGCGGATGCGCACCGCCCCACCGGGCAGGTTCGCGTAGGCCGGCACCGTAATCTCGTCCATCGCCTGCTCGCGCGTCTTGCCCGCGGCGATCGCCTTGCGCACGTTCGCGTGCATGTTCGTGAAGTACATCCTGAACCGGCGGACGTCTGCGGCCTTCGCAATCGCCCCATGACCGGGCACCATCGTGGCGTTTTCACCAACCAACTGCAGCCCGCGATCGAGGAACTGCAGCCACTCGAGGCTGCTCGAACCGCCCGCCACATCCATGACCATCGCCGGCCCAACGCAGGCGAGCGTTGGAGTGACCCGCCGCAGCCCTGGCCCGGGCGGGAACGCGCCCACTATAGCAGCCTGCACATCGGTCCGGAGCTCACACGACGGCACACGCGCTAGCGCCCCCGGACGAAGGGAATGACGAGTACGAACGAGAACGACCAGCGCCCTGCGTCTTTCGGAAGGCCGGTTGCGACGTAGTCGAGCGACCCTTCCAATTCGATGTCGCGCAGCCAGTGGCTGTCGGGCAGGCGCCTGAACACCGCGACGCTCGTATCGAGCTCGAAGTTCAGCTTGTGTGTGTACGCACGGATATCCGTCGTCCGCTCGGCGGGGCTGAATTTGTCGACGATGTCGAAATGCGACGAGAGCCATCCCCCCGTCTGTCTCGACTCGAGCCAATACAGCTTGAGCTCGGATTCAAGCTCCACGTCGTTGTCGTCATGAAAGGGCTTCGTGATGGCCTCGAGCGTGACGCCGACACGTGGAATCGGCGTCGAAAGATCCAGCGCAAAGATCGTCTCGAAGATGGTCGCGTCCTCTTCCCATGTGACGGTCGGCTCGACGAGCAGCGTCGGCTCGCAGACGATCCTGCACGTCGTCTGTGAGAACGCGGGTGCGGCCGCAAGCACCAACAACGCGCCCAGGAGCGCGCGCTTCATCACCTATTGCACTCTCCACGGAGACACGCCCGACCAGCTCTTCAAGTGACCTTGTGCCCATTCAACCGTCTGCGACGTGTGACACGTCGTGCATGGATTGGGAATCTTGTACTGCTCGGACATCGACGGCGTGATGAACTTGAAGTTGTGGCTGCGGACGTTGATATCCGCAATAGTCTGCTCGATTTTCGGCATGTGGCATTCGACGCATTGGCTCCCCGCGCTGCCGGACGCGTGGTGTGTGTGTTCTTCAACGGTCGCCGCGTGCGGGCCGTTCGGCGAATTCGGGCCGTGGCACGTCAGGCACAGTTGCTGTGGCGGCTTGACGAGATCCGCGTTGTGATTCGTCCCATGCACGTCATGACAACTGAAGCAGGTCACCCCGCGGCGATACATGAGGCTGTCGACAAAGTCGTTCGCCTGCATGCGGTTCTTCTTCGCCGTGCCCTCCGCGTAGTGAGTAAACGTCGTCTCGCCCAGATGCCGCTCTTCGAGCGTCCAGAAATTCTTCAGCTCCAGCCCGACGTGAAAGCCGACCGGCCAGTCGTAGTACTGGCCGTTGTGGGGATTCTTCGTGGGTCTGCCCTGCGTATGGCATTGCAGGCACACGTCGTTTGCCGCCACGTAGTTGAGCCGAGACGGATCGATGATGGTCGCCTTGCCCGGGCGGGCGACGTGCTCGCTGCCGGGGCCGTGGCATTTCTCGCAGCCGACGTTCCACTCGGTCACACGTTTGGTCTGGACGTCGTAGTTCGTCGAATGACAACCGTCGCAGAGCGGTCCGGTCGGTCTCGTCGAGTTGTCTCCGGGCTTCGCAGGGTAATGCGGCAGCCACCATTCGGTGTTCGGCTGAACGTGATACGCGCGCCACGTCCCGTTGATGACGTCCCACTGCGCGTTGGCGGGATAGTAGTCGTTGCCGCTCCGCAGGAAGTAGCGTTGCTTCCACTTTGTGCCATACGTGAACGCCACGTCCGCGAGCGTGAAGTTCACGAGCGGATTCGGCTTGCTGAAGTCGCCGAGCACGATGCTCGGATTGGTTTTTGGATCGGTGATGACGTTCGCCATTCGCGTATGCGACCAGCGCTCGTACGTCGCCGCATGACACCGCTGGCACGCGACAGATCCGACATAGCGGGCTGTGACCTCGGACGTGTTCGCCGCGGGTTCGGGCGAGGCAATCTTCGGCGGACTTGCGGTCAGGCGAACCGGCCCTCGAGGTGTCACGCCGCGCCCCGGGGCCGGTTGAACGGGCCCAGGCTGAGCGGTAGCCGGCTGACCAGCCTGCGCACGCAACCTGACCCCGAGCGCAAGGGCAAGCGCGACGACCCCGACGGCCAACAATGACGCGAACGCGCGATTCCAACCAATCATGAGTGTCTCCAACGCCCTGCAGACAACGCTAGCAGATGCGTCCCTTGCCGCCACGCGGGCGCTTCGTCGTCTGCAGCGACTGATACAACGCCTCGAACATCACGATTCCCTGGTCCAGTAGTTTCGCGTCTTCAGGAATCGACGCGCGCAGCCCCTCGACGAGGTGCGCCACCGTCCCCGCATGGGGCGATTTGTACCGATCTTCCTTGAGATCGATGTCGTGCACAATCTCGGCGATTCGCCGGACGTTCACATCCCGAATGGCGAACCGATCTTCGAGCACCTCGAACGTGCAGAGATCGCCTTCATGCCTGAAACCGCCGCCCTGATACATGTCGAACGGCACCGCGTCTGGATGTCTGTCTGGCGACGTTGCGAACACGAACGCCGCCTCCCGATCGACGAACCGCCGGATAAGCCATGCCGAGGCGAACCGGTCCACGCCCGGCCGTGGTCTGGTGACCCACACACGACTGCGGTAGGCAGCCGAGTCGAGGCGCCCCGGCGCCGGGGCGCCTCGCCGTTTCGATCGCGCAGGCTGATGTTCGATGCTCTGCATGGCCTTCTTCTCCTTCCATTCACCCACGATGTACCGCTCGTCTGCTTCGCTCATCGACGACACCGTGAAGATCGACGCCTCTCCGCCAAGCGCGACGACCTCCTCGTGAAGCCATTCGAAGTCTTCAACGGCCTGATCGGATTCCGGCAGCACGTGCACGGCGTTCTTGAGCGCAATCGCTCCCATCTGCTGCAGGCGCCGCCAGATCTTGACGCGCCCGTTCGACGGATGCGCCGGCATCTGGTGCACGAACACAAGCCATCGCCGGGCCATCGGCCAAGTGTAACATGTGTTACATCATTCGGCCTCGCCGATCGCACCCATCGCACCCGTCCCAGCCTGTTATGCTTCTCTCGTGAAATTTCGTGGCTTGCTGATTCTGGTTGGCGTCGTCGCGTTCATCATCCTGCCCAATCTCGTCGATTTCTTCATCGAGTGGCTTTGGTTCGGGGCGTCCGGGTACCTGGGGGTGTACATGACGAGCCTGCGCGCGCAGGCCTCTCTCTTCATCATGATCCTCGGGTTCGCCTTCGTGGTGCTGTACGGAAACCTGTGGATCGCGGTCTCCTCCATAGCCAGCCCGTACATCGTCATCGGGACGGGTGGCGCGGGCACCGTCCAGCCGTCCATGATCCGGCGCGAGCAAATCCGCAAGATGGTCGGCATCGGATCGCTCGCCGTCTCGCTGATGATCGGACTGGCGGGCAGCGGCGAGTGGATGCGGTGGCTCCAATTCCGCAACGGCGTGCCCTTCGGTGTCGCCGATCCGATTCTCGGTTATGACATCGGCTTCTACATCTTCCGCCTGCCGCTGTTCGATCTTCTGCAGCAGATCGGGGTCGCGGTGGTCGTCGTCGCCTTGATGGGCTCTGCTGCCGCCTACGTGCTCGCCGGAGCCCTGAATTTCACGAAGCGCGGCGGCGTATCGGTCGTTCGCAAGGCGCGGCTGCACCTGTCGCTTCTTGCGGCAGCGTTTTTCCTTCTGCTCGCGGCGAGCGCGTATTTGGAAGTGCCCCATCTGCTGAGTGACGTCACAGGTCCGGGGATCGTGCCAGGCGCCTCGTACACGGACGTCATGGCGCGCATGCCGGCCGCGCGCGTGCTGACGGTCGTCGCGTTGTTGAGCGCCGGCCTGGCCGCGTATCACGCGTTTTCGACCGCCGTGTGGCCCGTGCCGCTGGCCATCGGTCTGTACTTCCTGACGTCGATTGCCGGCTCGATGTACGCCGCCGGCATCCAGCGCTTCGTCGTCACGCCGAATGAACAGGCGGCCGAAACGCCGTACATCACCCACAACATCGCCGCGACACGGCAGGCGTTCAATCTCGCCGCCGTTCGGACGCGCAATTTCTCCGGCGATGCCGCGCTCACCCGGGCCGACATCGACGGCAGCGCCGATACGCTCAAGAACGTCCGCCTCTGGGATCACCAGCCGCTGCTCGAGACGTTCGGCCAGATCCAGGAACTGCGCACGTATTACGACTTCGTGTCGGTCGACAACGATCGCTACACGATCAACGGCGAGCTTCGGCAGGTGATGCTGTCGGTCCGCGAGCTGAACACCGAGAGCCTTCCGAACCGGACGTGGATCAACGAGCACCTCACGTTCACGCACGGTTACGGCCTGACGCTGGGTCCCGTGAACGAGGTGACGCCCGAAGGCCTGCCCATCCTGTTCGTGAAGGACATTCCGCCGCAATCCACGGTGCCGGCCAGCATCGATATCAAGGAACCGAGCATCTACTTCGGCGAGGTGACCAACAACTACGTGCTCGTCAACACGAACGCGAAGGAGTTCCATTATTCGAAGGCCGAAGGCGAGGAAAACGTCGAAACGGTCTACAAGGGCGCCGACGGCGTCCGGATCGGCGGCCTCGCACGGCGGCTGCTCTTCAGCATCGGCTTCCAGTCGCTGCAGATTCTGTTCAGCAACGACATCACGGCCGATAGTCGCGTGCTCTATCACCGGAACATCACCGATCGCGTGACGACGATCGCGCCCTTCCTCAGATACGACGACGATCCCTATCTCGTCGTAGCCGACGACGGACGGCTGTTCTGGATTCGAGACGCCTATACGACCACGTCGCGATACCCCTATTCCGCGCCGTCTGCGGGCGGAGTCAACTACATCCGAAACTCGGTCAAAGTCATTACCGATGCGTACAACGGCACCACTGAGTTCTTTGTATCGGACCCGCGCGACCCCCTGGCGCAGACACTCGGGCGCGCATATCCCGGCCTGTTGAAGCCGCTCGACAGCATGCGCCCCGACCTTCGGCGGCATCTCCGCTATCCCGAGACGATCTTCGCGATTCAAGCCGCGATGTTCTCGACCTATCACATGACCAACCCGGTGGTCTTCTACAACAAGGAAGATCAATGGGAGATTCCCGCGGTCGACATCGAGGGCAACCCGCAGCTGATGCAGCCCTACTACACGATCATGCGATTGCCTGGAGAGGCGCACTCCGAGTTCATTCAGATGCTGCCGTTCACTCCCGCGCGGAAAGACAACCTGGCGGCGTGGATGGCGGCGCGCTCCGATCCGGAGCGCTACGGGCAGCTCGAGGTCTTCGAATTTCCGCGGCAGACGATCGTGTATGGCCCGCGCCAGATCATCGCGCGCATCAACCAGGACCAGGTGATTTCGCCGCAGATTACGCTGTGGAACCAGCAAGGCTCGCAGGTCATCCAGGGCACGCTCCTCGTCATTCCGGTCCGCGAAGCGCTGTTGTACGTGCGGCCGCTGTACCTGCGCGCATCCGGCGGCAGAATTCCGGCGTTGAACCGGGTGATCGTCGCCTATAAAGATCAAATCGTGATGGAACCGACCCTCGATGCCGCCCTGGCGCGCATTTTCGGTGGAGAGGGCACCGGCGCGCGCCGTCCTGCGATCGCATCAACTTCGACGTCGACATCGACGGCTGGTCCGGAGAACGTGGGCCCGCAGGCCTCGCCTGCACCGGCGCCGAACCGCGCGGCGGCTGCGTCGATTGAACGCGCGCGCCAACACTACGACCGCGCGATGCAGGCACAGCGGGACGGCAACTGGGCGTTATACGGGGAGGAGATCAAGCTGTTGGGGGAGACGCTTCGAGGGATGTCGAAATGACGGAGCATGCGAGCGCCGGCACGATTCTGTGGCAGAACTGGGAACGACGCACCCGCATCGATCAATTGCCGCCTGACTGCCGCCCTGCGGATCGCGAAGCCGGCTACTCGGCGCAGAAAGACATCGTCAGATGCTCAGGTGAGAACGTCGTCGGATGGAAGATTGCGGCGACGAGCACCGCCGGTCAGAAGCACATCGGCGTCGATGGACCGCTCGCCGGTCCTCTGCTCGCCAACCGCGTACTTCCAGACGGCGCCGCTGTGCCGCTCGATGGGAACATCATGATGGTCGCCGAGGCCGAGTTCGCGTTCACGTTCGGCGCCGCGCTGCCGAAACGCCCGAATCCCTACACGCAGGACGAAGTGCTGGGCGCCGTTCGGTCGTTGCATCCCGCGATCGAGGTGCCCGACTCGCGCTACAACGACTTCGCGAAAGTCGGGGCGCCGCAACTGATCGCGGATGCCGCGTGCGCCGACTGGTTCGTGCTCGGCGCGCCGACAGCCGCCGACTGGCGCTCACGCGATCTCGTCGCCCACACCGTGGCGGTATACCGGAACGGGGAACGGGTCGCGACAGGCAGCGGCGTCAACGTGCTCGGCGATCCTCGCGTCGCCCTCACATGGCTCGTGAACGAGCTTCGCACGTTCGCTGATGGCATCGCGGAGGGGCAGTTCGTGACGACGGGCACATGTGTGATACCTGTGCCGATTCAGCGTGGCGACACGGTGCGCGTTGATTTCGGGGACTTCGGGACCGCGAACGTGGCGCTCATTTAGACACGAAGAACGCGGCCTCCCTGCTCAGAATGGCACACTCGTGACAAAGAGTGGCTGATGCGGAAGCCGATTCAACAAGCGCACGAGCGCAGTGAGTTCAGGCGGTAGGCGAACACACTAACACGAAGACGCGAAGAGCACGAAGACACGAAGTTGCTGATCGGTATGGCGCGAGTCCGCTTGAGGATCCCGGACCTCGACGTTCAGGTTGTTCGGCAGTCAAGCACGCTGAGCAGAAAGCCCAACGACGCGATCGTCGACCCCTCATGTTCCCCTGGGGCAGCGCCGGAGCGATCGAGCCATATGCCTCGAAGCCCGGCATTTCTCGCTCCGCACGCATCCGTCTCGTAATTATCACCAACATAGGCCGCCTGACAGAGCGGCACGCGAGCCATGCTGCAGGCGCGGCGGAAAATCTCGGCCCTCGGTTTGGCGTACCCACAATCCTCTGAGACGAGCACATGCTCGAATCGATTGGCGATATCTGTCGCTGCCAGCTTTCGACGCTGCTCGACTGATCGGCCGTTTGAGATGATGCCTAACCGGAAGGACTTCAAGTTATCAAGACACGGCAGAACATCTGGAAACAGCGACCAGGCAGCCGCGTAGTCACTTAGGTATCCATCCATAATCCCGTGCGCCTCCTCATCCGAGAGAGTCTCGCCAAAAACGGCACGCACGCGCGCACGAGCCGTTTCTTCGTAAGACAACTCGCCACTCAAGAAGCGTGGATAGTGCTCCCGATGAGCGTGATACCAGCGCGCAAGGAACACCTCGGGAGCCATGGATACCGTCTGACGCTCGCACAATCGGTCTGTAGCTTTACGCATGGCCACGCTGTGATTGATGAGCGTGTCATCAATGTCGAAGAAGATGACCATGGATGCTCGCCACGCACTAGAAAGACCGCGAAAGCATCAAGACGGCGCTGTCGTCCTCATACGGACGCCCTCGCGTAACGTTGGGTATCTTCGCTCGGTCGAACCGATCCTCAGTGAACTCTGCTCGCGCGATCCCGATAAAACCTGATCAGATCCTGTGGCTTCGGGGCCGGCGCGCCAAGCTGGCGGAGCATCGTCGTCACCTGGCCGCGGTGATACGTCGCATGGTTGACGACGTGCTGCAGCATCTGCGAAAACGCAGACTCCATCTCCTCGCCGTTGAACGTGCGGTAGCGCAGCACGCGATCCAACTCGTTCGCCGATGCAAGCGAGCTGACCAGCAGTCTGAGCTTGTGCTCCTGCTCCCTCCATGCACCGCGAATCGTCGCCACGTCCGGGAACAGCGTCGCGTCGGGAAAGCCCGTCGGCGAGGTCCCGACCCACCGCAAATACCAGTTCCATTCGGCGCCGTACACGTGCACGAGCGTCGCGCGCACGGACGTGAAGCTGCTCGCGAGATCCTTCGAGTACTGCTCCGGCGTGAGCACCTCTACGGCGTCCAGGATCCGATCGCGAGCCCAGTAGTGATAGTCCACGAGATTGAACGCATCTTCGCGGGTCATCGCGCGCCTGCCTTCGATCTCGCGGCCGCCCTGCGAACAGCGCGTGGCTGGAACATATTGCCTCCTACCTGTCGGCTACGTACCTGTTGGCGACTCTCGCCGCGGGCGCGTTGGCGAAAAACTCGTCGTGTACTGCCTTCACTCCGCGCTCGATATCCTCGAGCGCAATGACGCAGGACATCGTCATCTCCGACGAGCTGATGCAGTCGACGTTGATTCTCTCTCTCGCCAGCGCGGCGAACATCCGGCCCGACAGACCAGGCGTCGCCGCAAGGCGCGAGCCGATGATCGCGATCGTCGCGACACCCTTCTCGACCGTGCCTTCTTTCGCCAGCCCTTTCTGCGTCCAATCGGCAACGAGCTTGCGCGCGGCATCGGCGAACTCGTCCTCGATGATGAAGGTAATGCCGGCGCGGTGGTCGGCAGCGGCGCTCTGGATGATCAGCCGGATGTTGATGTCCTTGTCGGAGACGTCCTTGAAGATCTGCGCGGCTATGCCCGGCTCATCGGGGACGTTCAGGAGCGTGACCTTCGCAATCTTCTTGTCGCTCGTCACGCCGACGATCTCTGCTTCTTCCATTTCACTCGCTCCTTCGCGAATCCAGGTCCCCTCTTTGAGATGAAAGCTCGAGCGGATGTGGATGGGGATGTTGTAGGACATGCAAATCTCGGCCGCGCGCGGGTGCAGCACTTTGGCGCCGCTCGAGGCCATTTCGATCGCGGCCTCGTAGCTGAGCTCGGGCCAGAACCGCGCATCGGGCACGACGTTCGGGTCGGCGGACAGCACGCCGTCGACGTCGGTGCAGATCTCGCAGACCGATGCGTTGAGTGCCGCGGCCACGGCCGCGCCGGTGATGTCGCCGCCGCCTCGGCCCAAGGTCGTGACCTCGTCGTTGGCCGTCACGCCCTGAAAGCCCGCGACGATGACGACCTTGCCCTTGCCGAGCTCCTCGACGATACGCGCGGTGTCGATCGATTGGATGCGGGCCCGGTTGAAAGACCCATCGGTGCGGATGTTGCACTGCGCGCCGGTGAGCGCGATCGCCGGCACGCCCTTATCCTGGAGCGCGAGGGCAAGGGTAGCAACGGCCACCTGCTCCCCCGATGCGAGAAGGAGATCGTAATCACGGCCGTGCGGGTTCTTCGAGACCTGCCTGGCAAGCGCGACGAGCTGGTCCGTGGTCTTGCCCATCGCCGAGACCGCCACGACGATATGCGGATGCGTCTCGAGATAGGCCTGCACCCGTGCCGCAATGGCAAGAATCTTTTCGGCGGTAGCGACAGAGCTTCCACCGTACTTCTGCACGACGATCGGACCCAGGGGCATGAAATGATCCTGAAAGTGGAAAGTTAAAAGTGAAAAGTTAAAAGTGAAAAGTGAAAAGTGGAAAGTGAAACGTGGAAAGTGAGGTGGGAAGTTTACTTTCTACCTTCTACTTTCCACGTTTCACTTTTCACTCTTCACTTTTCACTTACTGCGTAAGATATTCCGCCTTCCATGAAGGCGTCGAATTCGCTCAGCGCGCGGCCGAGCTGCACCGGCACTTTCACCCGCGGCGTCATCACCTCGGCGGTCTTGTACCCGTTGCCGGTGATGCACACGACGATCGATTCATCGCGCGGAATCGACCCGTTCTCGATCAGCTTGATGGCGCACGCCAGCGTGGTGCCGCCTGCCGGCTCCGTAAAGATGCCTTCCGTCTGGGCGATCAGCTGCACTGCGTCGAGGATTTCGCTGTCGGTCGCCATCGCGCCCGATCCGCCACTCGAACGAACGGCGGTGAGGACCTGGAACCCATCGGCCGGGTTGCCGATCGCAATCGATCGCGCGATCGTGTTCGGCTTGACCGGATCCGGAAACTCGAGGCCGTCCTCGAGCGCTTTGATGACCGGCGCACAACCCGCCGCCTGCGCGGCATGAATCGCCGGCACGTCGCCCTCGACCAGGCCCACTTCCCTCAACTCGCGAAACGCGCGCGCGATGCGCGGCAGCAGCGTACCCCCGGCCACAGGCGAGACGACGTGCTTTGGAAACTTCCAACCGAGCTGCTCGGCGATTTCGAAGCCGTAGGTCTTGGCGCCCTCGGCGTAATAGCTGCGCAGGTTGATATTCGCGAACCCCCAGCCGTACTTTTCCGCTATCTGCGTGCAGAGCCGGTTTACGTCGTCGTAGTTGCCCTTGATGGCCACGACCTGCGGGTTGTAGACGCTGGAACCGAGAATCTTGCTCGCCTCGAGATCGTTCGGGATGAAGACGAAGCACCGCAGCCCCAGGCGTGCGGCGTGCGCCGACACGCTGTTCGCAAGATTGCCCGTCGACGCGCAACCGAACGTCTTGAAACCCAGCTCGACGGCGCGCGTGGCGGCCACCGACACCACGCGGTCCTTGTATGAAAACGTCGGATGATTAACGGAGTCGTCCTTGAGGTAGAGCTCGCGGACGCCGAGTGCCTTCGCCAGGCGGTCGGCCTTGACCAGGGGCGTGAATCCTGAATAGAGACCCGTGCGCGGCTCGCCATCGATGGGAAGCAGCTCCCGATATCGCCACAGACTCTTTGCGCGCGACTCGATCTTCGCGCGGCTGATGTCACGTCTCACCTGGTCGTAGTCGTAAATGACTTCGAGCGGACCGAGACACTTGTCACACACCCACAGCGCCTGTGCCGGAAACATCGCCTTGCACAGGTGACACTGCAGTCCAATAACGTAGGCCATCATGTCCTCTAAGTACCCAACACCGGCACGGCCATCGGCCGGCGCACGTGAAACGGCAGCGCGTTGATTTCCGCGAGCGCCGCATCCAGCACCGACACTGGACACCCCTCGAGCGTCATCACGAACGGCAACTCGGCCTTGTCGTGCCCGGGAAGCTGCACGACCGCGTCGATGTTGATGCCATGAGCCGACAGCACTGTCGCCAAAGAAGCAATGATACCCGGACGGTCGGCAACCGTGAAGCGCACGTAATGAGGGGCCGTAAAATCGACGCTCACCTCGACCTGGCCTTCGAGCTGCTGCGGCGAGTGCACCTCGGCGCCCAGTCCCGCGCGTGCAATCGACATCAGGTCCGAGACCACAGCCACCGCCGTCGGATCCCCGCCCGCGCCGAACCCTGAATAGGTCGTTTCTCCACCGAACTCACCGTTGACGCTGACGAGATTCTGGCTGCCCTGCGCCCGCGCAAGCGGCGAAGAGAGCGGGACGAGCGCGGGACGCACAGACGCGAACAGCTGCCTGTCGGGCCCGGGCGCCCGCTCGGCCCACGAAATCTGCCGGATCGTGCAGTCGAGCTTTCGCGCGTAGGTAAAATCGATGCGGTCGATTGCAGAGATCGAACGACACGGTATGTGCGTGGGGTCGACCTGGCATCCCAACCCAGCCGCGATCAGGATCGCGATCTTCGCGCGGGCATCGTATCCATCGACGTCTGCCGACGGATCCGCCTCGGCATATCCAAGCGCCTGCGCCTCGCTCAACGCTTCCGCGAACGACAAACCCGCGCTGTCCATCCGCGTCAGTATGTAATTGCAGGTGCCGTTCAGGATGCCCGCGACGCGCAGCAACCGGTCGCCCGCAAGGCCTTCTCTCACAGCACGCACGATCGGAATGCCGCCGGCTACGGACGCCTCGAACAGCAGCTCGCGGCGCTGCGCCCGCGCCAACGCGAGCAGCTCGACGCCATGCGTCGAGATCAGCTGCTTGTTGGCCGTGACGACCGACTTACCCGCCTTGAGCGCCCGCGTGATGAGATCTTCCGCCGGGTCGATACCGCCCATCAACTCGACGACGATGTCGGCGTCGGACGAGATGACGGCCTCGAAGCTGTCGGTCCAATCAACGCCGGCAGCCACCCAGTCGACTTTTTTCCGCTCCACTCCGCGATTGCAGATGGCCGTCAACTGCAGCGACGGATGAATCCCGCTCGACAGCACCTTGGCCACCGAACGGCCAACCGTACCAAAGCCAACGATGGCGACCTTCAGCGGAGCTCTGCCTGATGCGGCCGACGCCGCACTCTGCAAACCCGTCTCAACCTGTTGCGGTCCCATGCTCTCTTCGTTTTTCGTTTTTCGTTCTTCGTTTTTCGTTCTTCGTTTTTCGTTCTTCGTTTTTCGTTCTTCGTTTGTCGTTTTCCAGCTACCTCTACTGTCCGGGCTTTATGGTCACCGGGTCGAGGAACGGCATCATGCCTCTCAACTGCGCGCCCACCTGCTCGATCTGGTGATCCTGCTCCGCCGAGCGCGTCTTGTTGAACTGCGGCCGGCCGGTCTGGTTCTCCTTGATCCAGTTCGTCGCGAACGTGCCGTCCTTGATCTCGTCGAGCAGCTTCTGCATCGCCTTTCTGGTCTCGTCGGTCACGATGCGCGGCCCGGCGACGTAGTCGCCATGTTCCGCCGTGTCGCTCACCGAGTAGCGCATGTAGTTGATGCCGCCGCGATACATCAGATCGACGATGAGCTTGAGCTCGTGCAGGCACTCGAAGTACGCGACCTCGGGCTGATAGCCGGCTTTCACGAGGGTCTCGAATCCCGCCTTGACGAGCGCGCTCGTGCCGCCGCAGAGGATCGCCTGCTCGCCGAACAGATCCGTTTCCGTCTCCTCGGTGAAGGTGGTTTCGATGACGCCTGCACGCGTCACGCCGATGCCCTTTGCGTACGACAGCGCGAGCGCCTTGGCCTTCCCGGAGGCATCCTGCTCTACCGCGATCAGCGCGGGCGTGCCGCCGCCCTCGACGAACAACTCGCGGACGCGATGCCCCGGCGCCTTCGGCGCAATCATGGTCACATCGATGTCCTTCGACGGCTTCACGGTCCCGAACCGGATATTGAACCCGTGCGCGAACATCAGCATCTTGCCCTTCGTCATATGCGGCTCCATCTCCGCATACACCGCCGGCGCGGTCGTGTCGGGGACGAGAATCATGACGACGTCGGCCCACTTCGCCGCTTCGGCGGGCGTGGTCACCGACAGGCCGTGTGCCTCGGCCTTGGCCTTCGACTTGCTGTTGGGCGCCAGCCCGACCTTCACTTGCACGCCGCTGTCCTTCAGGTTGAGCGCGTGCGCGTGCCCTTGCGACCCGTATCCGATGATGGCGACCTTCTTCGCCCGAATCAGGCCGAGTTCCGCGTCGTCGTCGTAGTACATCTTCGCTGCCATTGAGTGTCCTTTTCCATGCTTCACCGCAAAGACGCAGGGGCGCTGAGAGACTTCTTTAAGAACAAGAATTCCGCGTCTCCGCGTCTCTGCGGTGAGACATAGCTAAACAGAATGAAATACGTTGTGATCGTCGTCGGCGGTGCGCGACGCCTCGGTTTGCGTGGTCGCGCTGCGGAGGCCGCGCGACATGGCCACGCGGCCGGTGCGCACCATTTCGAGCACGCCGTACGGCCGCAGCACTTCGACCAGGCCGTCGATCTTGTCCTCGGTGCCCGTAATCTCGATGATCAGCGAGTCTGGCGCCACGTCGACGACCCGCGCGCGAAACACGTCGACCAGCTGCATGATGTGCGTCCGCGATTCGGCGGTCGCCGCCACCTTGATCATCGCCAGATCGCGAAACACCGCCGCGTTCAGCGTGATGTTTTCGACGCGTAGCACGTTGACGAGCTTATAGAGGTGCGCCTCGATGCGCCGCGAGCCGAGCTCGTCGGTGTCGACGGCGACCGTCATGCGCGAGACGCCTGGCCGATCGGTATGCCCGACCGTGAGCGACTCGATGTTGAACGCACGCCGCCGGAAGAGCGACGACACCCGCGTCAGCACACCCGGCTTGTTTTCCACGTGAATGGCAAAAGTTGTAATCATTGCGTGTCCTTCATGATTTCACCGCAACGACGCAACGACGCAACGGACGCCTCTTGGAAAAGGATTTCGTTGCGACGTGGCGCCGTGGCGGTGAGACAGCTCACAGCACGTCTGCTCCGGTTTCGATGATCGGACTGGGGCTCGGCCGCCGGATCATCGCGTCCAAATCGGCCCCCGCCGGCACCATCGGGTACACCGTGTCTTCCTGCTCGACCTGGAAATCAATCACCATCGTCTTGCGATTCTTCCGCGCTTCTTCGACCGCCGGAATGACGTCAGCGCGACTGGTGACCGTCGCCGCCGGCAGGCCGAACGCCTCGGCAAGCTTCTGGAAGTTCGGGTTCACCAGCGGCGTCGCGGCATACCGCCGCTCGTAGAAGAACTCCTGCCACTGGCGCACCATTCCCAGGTAGCCGTTGTTGATAATTGCCACGTTGATGTCGATCTGCTCCTGCACGATTGTCGCAAGCTCGCACATCGTCATCTGGAAACCACCGTCGCCGACGACCACCCACACTTCCTTGTCGGGGCACGCGAGCTTCGCCCCGATCGCCGCGGGCAGCGCAAAGCCCATCGTACCGAGGCCGCCCGATGTGATCAGCGTGCGCGGCTTGTCGTGGTGGTAATACTGCGCCTCCCACATCTGGTGCTGGCCGACGTCGGTCACGATCACGGCGTCGCCGTTCGTCGTGCGCCAGAGATCGTTGATGACGTGCGCGGCGTAGAGATGCCCGCTGTCGGGCAGGTTCTGGATGTCGCGCACCGCCGAGTCCCCTTTGAGCTCCTTGATGTGGGTCAGCCACTGGCCGCGATCGCCGGCCTTCACCCCCGGCATCAGCACTTCGATCGCTTCCCTCAAGTCGCCGACGATGCCGACGTCGACACGGACGTTCTTGTTGATTTCCGCGGCGTCGATGTCGATGTGGATTTTCTTCGCGCTCTGCGCGTACGTTTTGAGGTTGCCCGTCACGCGATCGTCGAATCGCATGCCGAACGCGAGCAGCAGGTCGGCCTGTTGAATCGCCGAGTTCACCCACGCCTCGCCATGCATGCCCATCATGCCGAGGCTCAGCGGATGCGACGCCGGGAAACCGCCGATTCCGAGCAGCGTCTGCGACACCGGGATGTTGGCTTTCTCCGCGAACGCCCGGACGATGTCCATGGCGCCGGACAACATGATGCCGTGCCCCGCGAGGATCAGCGGCCGTTCGGCACTGTTGATCAGCTCCAGTGCTCGCTGAAACTCCTCGGGACGTGCGCTCCAGTCGGGGCGGAACTCCGGCTTCTTCGGCGCAGCGGCGTCCCAGTCGAACTCGCACGACGACTGCTGCGCGTCTTTCGTGATGTCGATGTGGACGGGGCCGGGCCGTCCCGAGGCGGCAATCTCGAAGGCCTCGCGGAAGGTCGGCGCGATGTCGTCCGCGCGCGTCACCAGGTAGTTGTGCTTGGTGATCGGCAAGGTCACGCCGGTGACGTCGGATTCCTGAAACGCATCCGAGCCGACGAGCTTGCTGCCTACCTGGCCGGTGATGCAGACGATCGGAGAGCTGTCCATCATCGCCGTCGCGATGCCGGTGACCATGTTCGTGGCGCCGGGCCCGGATGTCGCAATCGCAACGCCGACCTTCCCGCTCGCACGGGCATAGCCGTCGGCCATATGCGTCGCGCCCTGCTCGTGCCGGACCAGCACATGGCGGATCGGATAGTCGAGCATCGCGTCATAGGTCGGAAGGATGGCGCCGCCGGGATAACCGAAGATGTCGGTCACTCCCTGGCGAACGAGACATTCCCAAACAATCTGCGCTCCTGTGCGTTTCATCATGTGCCTCTTTACTTGGTTCGCATGGGGCCCCACCCCCATGCGCGTGCCGTCGCTTACGCTCCGGATCGTGAAGTGATCACCTTGCTGCTTAGTGAGCGTTCCGTCAGCTCGTTACTGCGCCCAACGAAGCCGACGACACCAACTTCGCGTATTTCGCCATCACACCGGTTGCGAACGCCGGCGCCGGCGCTTTCCAGTCCGCCATCCGCTTCTTTATTTCGTCGTCGCTTAACTCGACCCTGAGTTGCCGATTCGGAATGTCGAACACGATCGTGTCGCCGTCGCGCACGGCGGCGATGGGCCCGCCGACTGCCGCTTCAGGCGCCACGTGGCCGGCCATCAGGCCGTGCGTCGCGCCGGAGAACCGGCCATCGGTCAGCAATGCGACCTGTTCTCCCAGCCCCTGCCCCTGCAGCGCGCCCGTCACCGCCAGCATTTCGCGCATGCCCGGCCCGCCTTTCGGGCCTTCGTAGCGGATAACGAGAATGTCGCCGGCCTTGATCCGGTTCGTGTCGACGGCCTCGAACGCGGCCTCTTCGGTGTCGAACACACGCGCCGTGCCGCGGAACGTCAGCACCTTCTTGCCGGCAATCTTGACGACCGCGCCCTCGGGCGCGAGGTTGCCGCGAAGAATGGCGAGCCCGCCGTTCGGGCTCATCGGGTTCGAAAGCGGGCGAACCACTTCCTGATCTTTCGGCTCGACCATGGCGTCGGCCTCTTCGCCGATCGTTTTTCCCGTGACGGTAGGCGCCGAGCCCTTGAGAATGCCGGCGTCCTTCAGACGCTTGGCGATGAGGCGGGCGCCCCCGGCTTTGTACATATCGGTCGCAACGAAACGGCCGCTCGGCTTCAGGTCGGCCAGCAGCGGCACTTTCGCGCTGATGCGATCGAAGTCATCGATGCTGAGCTCGATGCCCGCCTCGCGGGCAATGGCCAGCAGGTGCAGCACCGCATTGGTCGAGCCGCCGGTTGCGGCGACCGACGCGATCGCGTTGTCGATTGCATCGCGCGTGATGAGCTGCCGCGGACGGACATTGCGCTTCAGCAGATCCATGACCAGCGCGCCCGCGGCGCGTCCGATACGCGGTTTTTCCGCATCGAGCGCGGGCACATCGTTGAAGCCCATTGCCGAGATGCCCAGAAACTCGCCGACGGTCGACATCGTATTCGCCGTGAACTGGCCACCGCAGGCGCCGGCACCGGGGCAGGCCTGGTTCTCGACGGTGAGAAGATCGGCATCCGACATGCGGCCAGCGGCATGCGCGCCCACGGCCTCGAACACGTCTTGAATCGTGATGTTTTTGCCGTGAAACTCACCGGGCGCGATCGACCCGCCGTAGAGCATCACGCCCGGGATGTCGAGGCGCGCGAGCGCCATGATGGTGCCCGGAATCGTCTTGTCGCAGCCGGACAGCGCGACGAGCCCGTCGAACATGTTGCCGCGCGCGACCAGTTCGATCGAGTCGGCGATGAGATCGCGGCTGATGAGCGACGTCTTCATGCCCTGGCTGCCCATCGTGATGCCGTCGGAGATCGACACCGTGTTGAACTCCATCGGCGTGCCCCCGGCCTGGCGGATGCCTTCCTTCACATGCTCGGCGAGCGTGCGCAGGTGGTAGTTGCACGGGCCGATCTCGATCCATGTGTTCGCGACGCCGATGATCGGCTTGCGCAAATCGGCATCGGTAAAGCCGACCGCCTTCAACATTGCGCGGGCGGGCGCGCGGCTGGGGCCGTCGGTGATCGCGCCGCTTCTCGGTTTCAGAGGATTGCTCACTGTTTTTCCTTCCACGACGAATAGGAGCCGAGCGTGCGCATCGACTTCGCGAACTCGGCGAGATGTACCAGCGCGCGCGTGCACTGCAGATCCTGGCGCGGCACCGCGATGTCTGCATAGAAGAGGTACTCGAAAGCCCTGCCGCGCACAGGACGCGACTCGAGCTTGGTCAGGTCGATGTCGCGCAGGGCAAACACGCTGAGCGCCTTGAACAGCGCGCCAGGCGTATTCGGCAGCGTAAACACGATCATCGTCTTGTCGGCGGTCTCGGGATCGGCCGCGCCCTTGCTGATCACGATGAAGCGCGTGATGTTCTCCTTGAAGTCCTGGATGCCCTCCGCGAGCGCCTCGAGGTTGAAGACTTCAGCCGCACGGGCCGAGGCTATCGCCGCGGCGTCCTTCAGCTCTTTATCCCGAATCATCTTGGCGCTGCCGGCGGTGTCGTAGGTCGCGACGATCTCCACGCCCTTCAGGCTCGACAGAAATCCTTCGCACTGCGCGAGCCCCTGGGGATGCGAGTACACCTTCTTGATGTCCGCCAGCCTCGTTCCGGGGAACGCGAGCAGATTGTGCGACACCTGCAGCAGAACCTCGGACACCACCGGCAGCTCGTGCTCGAGCAGAAGGTCGTAGTTCCGGTGGATGCTGCCGCCGATCGAGTTCTCGATCGGCAGAATGCCGTGCGACGTCTTGCCGCCCTGGACCGAGGCAAATACGTCTTCGAAGCTTTCGCAGGGCACAGTGCTGGCGTTCGGGCTGAATCGAAGAGCGGCAGCCTCGCTATACGCGCCGGGTTCGCCTTGATATGCGATTTTCATAGTTAAAAAAAAAGCCATCACCCGCTGGTTGCGGATGATGGCCTTTGGTAAATGCGCTCTTACACTCGGGCTATGACATCCGCAGCTGTTCGACCGGCATCGTGGTGATGCCGGTCACCGTAACGACGACGGTGACGAAGGAGCTGAGGATGGGCCGAAGCGTCATGTTCGAGAGGTATTCTGTGTCCCGACGGTCATAATGTCAAATGAATTTTCATTACGGATTCATTAGATCTATTAATGATAATCATCTGTTTTATTGAGCTTTTCCGCTGATACGCCGTCTCCGGCCGACGACGCGCGTCGAGAGCCGGCAACGGCTCCGATCAGGAGAATGGCGGGGGCCGGCGGTTTCGGCAATCCAGGGAGCTCGCCAATCGTGGTCTCGACGACCTGCTCGTCCGGCCTGGATGCCCTGGCGACCACGAAGCAGGGGGTATCGGCCGCCAGGCCGGCTGCCACGAGCTGCCTTGCGAGGTCGTCTTCGTGACCGCCAGGCATATAGATAGCGAGAGTGCCTCCGAGTTCCGCGACAGCCTTCCAATTCGGCGGAGGATTGCCTTTGCAGCGCTGCGCGGTGAGGAACACGAGCGCCGATCCCAACCGCCGATCGGTCAGCGACACGCCGGCGGCTGCGGCGGCTCCGCTCGCGGCGGTGACCCCCGGGACGATCGAGAACGAAATGCCCGCGGCGCGCAGAGCGTCCATCTCTTCGCTGGCTCGTCCGAACACGGCGCCGTCGCCCCCTTTCAGGCGCACCACTGTCTGCCCGGCCGCTCCGTACGCGCACAGACGCCGATTGATTTCCTGCTGCGTCACCTGACGCTCGTTGTGGCGCTTGCCGACGCATTCGACGCGCGCGGAAGAGGGGATCAGCTCGAGGATCTCGGGGGTGAGCAGATCGTCGTGTAGAACGACGTCGGCCCGGCCGAGGATGCGCAGGGCTTTCAGGGTCAACAACTCAGGATCCCCGGGCCCGGCGCCGACGAGATACACCATACCGGCTGCTACGCCGGGTGCCGCCTGACCGCCGGCGCCCTCAGGGCGAAGGCGGGCCATGCCGTGAAGCTGTTGCTTCCTGACCTCGGGATCCATGTCGGCCGCAAACAGATCGCGGCGCGCTGCGCCCAACTCCTCGACCCACCGCGTGTACTCGGGTCCAAACTGCTCTTCCAGCTGGATGCGGATACGCTGCGCGAGCGAGGGGCTATGTCCCGCCGTCGAAATCGCAATCTGCAGATCGCCGCGATTGACGACAGCCGGATAGTAGAAATCGCAATTCTCCGGATCGTCGACGGAGTTGACGAGCACTCCGCGCGTGCGGGCTTCGGAATAGATCGCTCGCGCGATGTCCTTCGGAACGGCCGCCACGGCCAGCGCCATACCATTGAGATCGTCGGGCGCGAACTCGCGGCGATGCCAGAGGATCTTCTCCCCTGCGGCAAGTTCTTGAATCGCCGGCGTGGCTTCCGGCGCGACGACCGTCACCACGGCTCCGGCTGACAGCAATCCCCCAATCTTGGACTCGCCTACCGGGCCAGCGCCAATAAGAAGGACGGGCCGTCCTTCGAGCTTTACAAAAATGGGAAATAAGGACATCCGACTCTTCCGACTCCCCGACTCTTCCGACTCCCCGACTCTTCAGACTCCCTGACTCTTCAGACTCCCTGACTCTTCACATGCAGCCCACATTCCTTGGTCTCCGGATGCTCCCACCACCAGCGGCCGGCGCGCTCGTGCTCGCCCGGTTGAATCGCCCGGGTGCAAGGTGCGCATCCGATGCTGGGATATCCGCGGTCGTGCAGCGCGTTGTACGGCACGTTGTGTTCACGGATGTACGTCCACACATCGTCGTGCGACCAATCAACCAGTGGGTTGATTTTCACGAGCGAGTTCCCTTCGTCCCATTCCACTTTGTGGACCGCGGTGCGCGTCACCGACTGCTCGCGTCTGAGGCCCGTGATCCACGCGTCGAGACCGGACAACGCGCGGCGCAACGGCTCCATTTTGCGAACCCCGCAGCACAGCTTCCGGTTCTCGACCGAATGGTAAAAAAGGTTCATACCGTGCTCCCCCACCATGCGTTGCACGGCGTCGGGCTGCGGGAACATCACTTCGATGTTGGCGCCATATTTCTGGCGGGTGGCATCGATGACGTTGTAGGTCTCCTGCGGGAGCCGGCCGGTATCGAGCGTGAAGATGCGCGCCTTCGGGTCGATCTTCACGAGCATGTCGATGAGCACCATGTCCTCGGCGCCAAAGCTCGAGGACAGCGCGGCCCGCTGTCCGAAGGTGTCGAGCGCCAGCCGGAGCACATCCTCCGCCCGCAGGGGGTCGGCCCGAAGCGCGAGGGTCGTGACAGATTCGCGGTTCACAACGTTCATGCTAATCCCTAATCGGTATTTAGACTCGCATTCCGGCCCGCAGGACTCAAATTCAACTTGGGCAGGATCCGCTGGTACGCCTTGAACAGCTCTTCGAGCATCCGGGGAACTTTGTTCGAGCGCTGATACACCCAGCCCGTATACCTGACGAGCGGAGCGCCGGAGATCCGGGCGCAGAAGAGCTGCCGGCTCCGTACTTCGCGCGCCACCGCCTGATACGGGATGATCGTGATGCCCATCTCCGATCGCACCAGCGCCTTGAGTATTTCGACGTTTTCGGTCTCCATCACGATGCGCGGCTCGATGCGCTCTTTGATGAAGAAGGCGTCGACGACCCGACGCGAATTCGACGCCGCTTCGAACAGCACGAAGGGCTGCTGCGCCAGATCCTGCGGGACGATGCGCCGCTTTTTCGCGAGGGGATGCGAGGGATGCGCAACGAGCAACATCTCCTCTTCCATGGCCGGCACCGTGACGAGCTCTGTCTCGTTCACCGGCAGCGTGATGAAGCCAAGGTCGGCGGCGCCGCTGCGAATCTCCTGCAACAACCGCTGGGATGTACCGGTGATGAGCTTGACCTCGACGAGCGAATGCTGGCGCCGGTATTCCTGGAGAAGCGCCGGAAACACGTACATGCACACCGTCATGCCGCCCGCGAGCCGAAGCGTGCCGTTCAGCACCTGCTGGCTGTCGCCGATGACGGTGACGGTTTCCTTGATGTCCCCGAAGACCCGGTGGCTCAGCTGAACCAGGGATTCGCCGGCCGGTGTAATCCGGACCTTACGGCCGACGCGCAGGAAGATGCTCTCGTTCAGCTCGTCCTCGAGCAGCAGAATCTGGCGGCTGATGGCCGACTGCGAGACGCGCAGCTTTCGGCCCGCGCCGGTGAAGGAGCCGGTCTCGGCGACGGCCTGGACGATCTCGAGCTGGCGAAGATCCATCGGAAATATGATATCTGATTTCAGTATGGATCGACTCGTGCTCATGCCGCATGCAGATACTGGCCTGGACAGGACATCAGCCTGAACAGAAGATCAGAAGGTCAGAAGGTCAGAAGGTCGGGATGGTTTTGGAAGACGAAACACGAAGACGCGAAGAGCTCGAAGACACGAAGCGAGTCTCGGTAAAATACGCAGCCCGAACATTAGCAGTCCGGCTGAAGCCGGACACTACCGATGGCGCCTGGCGCGAGCGCGTTCAGCGATCACGAACGAGGCGAATCTGGCCGACGCCGCCCTTGACATCCAACCGCACAATAACGGGCGCGCCGATGCGATCCGGATTCACCCACACGCCGTCGCGGTTTTCGAGCCCTTCGGTTGAGATGTCGCCGATCCCTTTGGTGGCAGTCGCAGAGATGCCGACGTCTTTCGGGAGATGCACCGTGGTCTGCCCGACTCCCCCGCGAATCTGCACGCTGTAGGCCTGCTTCGGCTCGCCGCGCAGGTCCACGTTCATCTCGCCGGCGCCGATGTTCAGTTCGACACGGCTGAGGATCAACTGTCCCAGCTCCAGGTTCGCGTCACCAGCGCCAAGATTTGCGGTGATGTCCAAGGGCACCGTCCGGTTGAGGTTCACGTCCCAGTTATTGACGGTATTCCCGAAGCTGCCGGATTGCGTCGGCTGCGACAGCGTGAGCTCGCCGGCGCGATAGTTCACGACGGGCTTCCAGTCCGCCACGTTGTACGCGAAGGTGGCTTCCGCGAACTTCACCGTCCCACTCTTGACCCGAAGCTCGCCGCTGCCCATCCGGATTTCCACGCGCCCCTTCTCCGAACTGTCGAGGTCGAAGGACACTGTTTCACTGCGGGTCTCGCCCGTCACGACCGAACCGAACCCACAGCCGCCCAGGAGCGTGGTGGTACCAACTGCGACCAGTAAATGACTGGCGGACTTTCGATCGATCATGCGCCCTCCTCTGCTCCGAGTCGGGTAGTTATACGCGAAGTCCTGTATCCGGGTTTCAGAAGTCACAAAAGACCAGAAGATCAGAAGAAAAGGATTTCTCCTGGTCTCCTAATCTCCTGTTCTAACAAACAGGCGCAGGCGCGTTCCGCGAGATTAGCTCGCCAGCAGATGCTTGGCGAGCTTTGCGTAGTCATCAACAGCGCGGTGCAAATCCGCGATCTTGACGTGCTCGCTGTCGGTATGGGCGACGTGGATGGAACCGGGGCCATAGAGCAGGGGGGTTCCCCAGTTCGAGAGAAATGGAATATCGGTCGTGTACGGGAACGTCGCCGTGTCGAACCCGGGTACGGTCGGCATGATCACCGGCGGCACGTCGAGAATCTCCTCGACCGCGACGAGCGGCGTCAGTTGCGCCATCATCGCGCGGAGCCCTTCGACGTCTGCGACCGTGCGGAACATGACTTCGGCTTCCGCTTCGAACGGAATCACGTTCGGCGCCACGCCACCCTTGATGAGCCCCACCGTGTAGTGCGTGCGGCCAAGCACGGGATGATCGGGCATATCCATTTTGCGCATCAGCAGCAGCGCATCGATGAGCTTGTCGATCGCCGACACGCCAAGCTCGGGAAACGACGAATGCGCCGCGCGGCCCGTCGCGCGCAGGTTGAAGCGCAGCGCCCCGCGATGGCCGATGCCGAGCCGGTTGTCGGTGGGCTCGCCGTTGATGAGAAATCTCGAGCCCGACGCCAGCGCTTGTGCGGTCTTCGCCCCATCACTTCCGCGCTCTTCGCCGACGACGAACAGCAGGCCGACGTTCGAAACGCCCTCGCGGCGCAGCTTTTCGACGGCGGCGACCTGGCACGCGGCGATGCCCTTCGCATCACAGGACCCGCGGCCGTAGACCTTGTCCCCGTCCAGGTGACTGGGGAAGAACGGGGGCACGCAGTCAAGATGCGTCGACAAGACGACATCCGCCTTGCCAAACGCCGCGTAGATATTTCGCCGCGGCCCCTCGACGACCTGCTCGACGACGCCGTATCCGGCTTCGCTCAGCAGCGTCGCCATCCACAACACACAATCGCCTTCGCGGCCGGTTGTCGAATCGATATCGACAAGGCCGCGCGTCACGGCAACGACATCGGTCAGATCTATCTGACCCATTGCTCGAGGTTCGTGCGCGCGTCTGTTTTTTCGTCGCGGTATTTGACGATCACGGGCGTGTACAGGCTGAGTCCCCACTGGGGTCCCATGCCCTGCGTGACCGCGCGCGACCCAGGCACCACAACGGCGCCTTCGGGGACGACGAGCGGCGCATCGCCTTCGGGTTTGATGATTCGCCCTTGCGGGAGGTCGTAGATCGGCGTCGACCCCGTCAGAATTGTTCCCGCGCCGATCACGGCGCGGCGTTTGATGACGGCGCCCTCGTAGATACCCGTGTTGCCGCCGACGAGCACGTCATCCTCGATGACGACCGGAATCGCGCCGACGGGCTCGATGACCCCGCCGATCTGCGCTCCGGCGCTGATGTGGACCCGCTTGCCGACCTGCGCGCACGATCCGACGAGCGCATGCGAATCGACGAGGCTTGATTCGTCGACGTACGCGCCGATGTTGATGTACATCGGCGGCACGCAGATGACCCCTTTCGCCACGTACGCGCCATCGCGGATGGACGATCCGCCGGGGACGACGCGCACGCCCATCGCGGTTGTCATCTTCTTGAGCGGCAGCGTGTCCTTGTCGGCGAAGAACCAGCGCCCCTCGATCGACACCTCGACGAGATCGCCGCAGCGGAACCCGACGAGGATTCCCTGCTTCACCCATGTATTGACGCGCCAGCCGGTCGGGGTCGATGTGTCCGGCTCGGCCGCGCGCACGCGTCCGGCCGACAGCTCCTCGCGAAGCGTCGCAAACGCCGTCCGGCTCTCGTTCTTGTCCGCCGAGGCCCCCTGCTGATACAGCCGCTCGATGTCCTGGGATAACCGGGTCACCGTCGAATCGCTCACGCGCTCACCCTGGCCGACACGTCTTTCACAAGGCCCATCTCGTTGAGCACGGCTACGATTTTCGCGCGTGATTCGGCCCGGGGCGGCACCATCGGCAGCCGGTACACTTCGTCGAGCAGCCCCATCGCGGCCATCGCCGCCTTCACAGGAATCGGATTCGATTCCACGAAATTGATCAGCATCAGCGGCAGCAGCGCCGCGTGGATCTTGCGCGCCGCGGCAAAATCTCCGCGCTCGGCCGCTTCGACCATCTGCGACATTTCCCGCGGCGCTTCGTTCGATGCGACGGAGATGACGCCCCGTCCGCCCACCGACATCAACGGCAGCGTAATCGCATCATCACCGGAGAGCACGATGAAGTCAGACGGCACCGCGCGGCAAATCTCGCACATCTGCTGGATGTTGCCGGAGGCCTCTTTCACGCCGACGATGTTCGGAATCGCGGCCAGTTTCACGAGCGTCGCGGGATCGACGTTGCAGCCTGTTCGCCCCGGCACGTTGTACACGATGATGGGGAGCGGCGTGCTGTCGGCGATCGCTTTGTAGTGTTGGATCAGCCCGTCAGGGGTGGGTTTGTTGTAGTAAGGAGTGACGGAAAGCAGGCCATCCGCGCCGGCGCGCTCCATCTGGTGCGCCGCGTGAATGACCTCCCTAGTGTCGTATCCCCCAGCGCCTGCCAGCACCGGCACTTTGCCGCGCGCCTCTTCGACGCAGATCTGAACGATACGCGTTCGTTCGTCCTCCGAAAGCGTCGGGCTTTCGCCGGTCGTGCCGCACGGTACCAGAAAATGGACGCCCCCGTCTATCTGACGCCGCGCGAGCCGGCGGACGCCATCTTCGTCAAGTGCAAGCGTCTTCGTGAACGGCGTCACGATCGCAGTGCCGATGCCCGTAAATGGTGTTCTCATGACAGTGCCTCAATAGCTCGGCTAAAGCCGAGCACTACGAAAATTGGCCGAGCACTCCGAAAGTGAGCCAGCACTACGAAAGGTTGAGTACGTCCTTAATCGTAAACCAGCCGCGTCGACCCTGGACCCACTTCGCCGCCTGCAACGCGCCCTGCGCGAACGCCGCGCGATCTCTGTTCGTGTGCGTCATCGTGATGGTCTCGAACGGACCATCGAAGCCAACGGTGTGCGTGCCTGGTACCGATCCGGCACGGCTCGACGCCATATCGATACCGTGTACATATCCCGCGCCTTTCATGCCCTGTTGCAGCGCAATTGCGGTCCCTGACGGCGCGTCCTTCTTTGCCGAGTGATGGATCTCGTGAATCCAGGCGCCGTACTGCGGATACTGCGCGAACATCGTCGCCGCCTGCTCCGCCAGCGACTGAAACAAGGCGACGCCCAACGAGAAGTTCGGGGCCGCGACGACCCCGATGCCGGCATCGGCAGCGATCTTCTTCATCGTTGCCTCGTGCTCGTGCCACCCGGTGGTGCCGATGACGACGTTCATCTTCCGCGCGGCGAGCTTCGGAAGATTGTCCGCGACCGCAGATGGAATGGAGAACTCGACCGCGACGTCGGCATCGGGCGCCGACGGAATCCCGACGCCGCCGATGTTGTTGGTGTCGTCGAGGCGGCCGACGACGTCAAAGCCGTACTCGGGCGCGAGTTTCTCGACGAGCTTCCCCATGCGTCCGTAGCCAACTAAGAGCAGTCGCATCAGTCGATCAGCTTCTCTGCGAGCATCAGTTCAGCGTTCAGCACCGCGCCACCCGCCGCGCCGCGAACCGTATTGTGCCCCAACGCCACGAACTTGTAGTCGAAAACCGGGCACGGGCGCACACGTCCGAGAAACACGGCCATGCCCCCCTCGCGCTCGACGTCGAGCCGCGGCTGTGGTCGATTCAGCTCGTCCATGACCTGCAGCGGCTGCCTGGGCGCAGACGGGCAGTTGTGCTGCTGCGGCCTGCCGGTAAACGAGCGGAACGCGGCCTTCAGATCCTCGAGCGACGGCTTTTTGTTGAACTGCACGCTGATGGTCTCGGTGTGCCCGTTGATCACCGGCACGCGCGTGGTTTGGGCGCTGACGACCATCGGATGCGGCACCACCCGGTCGGTCTGCAGCGTCCCCATGATCTTCAACGACTCGGTCTGAACCTTTTCCTCCTCGCCGTCGATGAACGGAATCAGATTGCCAAGGATGTCGAGCGATGGCACACCCGGATATCCCGCGCCCGAGACCGCCTGCATCGTCGAAATGGTCACCCGTGCCGGCTCGAAGTGACGGGCGGCCGCGAGGGCCATCACGAGCGGAACTGTCGCGCAGTTCGGGTTCGTGACGATGGCGCCTTTCCATCCTTTTGCCTGCTGCTGCAGGGGGATCAGCGCGAGGTGGTCGGGATTGATCTCCGGCACCAGAAGCGGCACGAACTGCTCCATGCGGTAGTTGCGGGCGTTGCTGACCACGAAGTGGCCCGCGGAGGCGAATTCGCGCTCGATGTCGCCCGCGACCTTCGAGTCGAGACCCGAGAACATCAACCGCGGGGCGCGCCCGGGCGCCGCGGCCTCGACCACCATGTCGTCGACCTCAGCCGGCCGAGGTGCCGAGAGGCGCCAGGCGAGATCGCGATACTTCTTGCCTTCGGAGCGCTCGCTCGCTCCGAGCCACGCGATGCGGAACCAGGGGTGGTTGGCGAGCTGCATGATGAACTGCTGCCCAACCATGCCGGTTGCGCCAAGGATGCCGACGTCTACTCTGCGGGAAGCCACAAATCACTCCTTTTTTGTCGCGAGGGCCCCTCGCCTCGCTCCCGGACGCTCCTCTTGCGGGGCCCCTTCGCCCCGCGCCAATTCGCGTCCGATGCCGACCCAACCTCCGGGCAAAAAAAAACCCGCCGGCTGTTAAGCGTCGGCGGGTTGCTGAATCTCTTGATCGCTGCTTAGGCGTCGAGCGCGCACACACCACCGACTCGGCTGGTCCCGGTAGTCGGAACCCGCTTTCGACCCTTCGACAGGCTCAGGGCCGCCCCGAGCAACGTCGAGGGGCGAGTGTCAGTGGTTTTCGTGGCGCCCGCGAACATTGCCCGAAGTATACCAGAATCGGCCCAAATGACGTTCAGGGTTTGACCTTGGCGCCAGCCGATGTTAATCTAGGACTAAATCGGTCGGAGTTAGACAGCCACAGCAATGATAGCTATCAGCCAAAACGCCGCGAACCAAATCCGCAAAATGCTCGAGAAAAACGGGCTCGAAGGCGGGGGCCTGCGCGTGGGCATCAAGGCCGGGGGCTGTTCGGGTTATGAGTATGTCTTCGCCTGGGAAAAAGAGCCACGGCCGACCGACGGAGTCTTTGTCGGACCGGATGGCGCACGGATTTTCGTCGATCCCAAGAGCTATGGCCTGCTCCACGGGACCGAGCTCGACTACGACACGAGCCTGATGAGCCGCGGTTTTCAATTCAATAACCCGAACGCGAAGAGCACGTGCGGGTGTGGTCTTTCATTCAACGCGTGACGGTGGCTGACTCCCGGTTGTAGCGCGCCGGGGGCAGACCCCAAAGACACTTTATGTCCACAAGCACCGAAACCATCGAAGAACTAGCCACACGCGAATACAAGTACGGGTTCGTCACCGATGTCGAAGCGGAAGAGATTCCGAAAGGACTGAGCGAGGACGTCGTTCGCTTGATCTCCGCCAAGAAGAACGAACCCGAATGGCTGCTCGAATGGCGGCTCAAGGCGTTTCGCATCTGGCAGAAGATGAAGGAGCCGACGTGGCATAACGTGAAGTACGCCCCGATCGACTACCAGGACATCATCTATTACTCCGCGCCCAAGCAGAAGCCGAGCTTGAAGAGCCTCGACGAGGTTGACCCCGAGATTCGGAAGACCTTCGACAAGCTGGGGATTCCCATCGAGGAGCAGAAGCTGTTCTCTGGTGTCGCGGTCGACGCCGTCTTCGACAGCGTCTCGGTCGCCACGACCTTCAAGAAGCAGCTGGCGGAAGTGGGCATCATCTTCTGTTCGTTTTCGGAAGCCGTGCAGAATCACCCGGACCTCGTGAAGAAGTATCTCGGGTCTGTCGTGCCCCACACCGACAACTTCTTCGCGGCGCTCAACTCGGCCGTGTTTTCCGACGGCTCGTTCGCCTACATCCCGAAGGGCGTCCGGTGCCCGATGGAGCTGTCCACTTACTTCCGCATCAACGCGAAGGGCTCCGGACAGTTCGAGCGCACGCTCATCGTGGCCGAAGAGGGCGCGTATGTCAGCTACCTCGAAGGGTGCACCGCCCCCATGCGCGACGAGCACCAGCTGCACGCGGCGGTTGTCGAGCTCGTGGCGTTGGACAACGCCACGATCAAGTACTCCACGATTCAGAACTGGTATCCCGGCGACAAGGACGGCAAGGGCGGCATCTACAACTTCGTCACCAAGCGCGGCCATTGCATCGGCGTGAACTCGAAAATCACGTGGACGCAGGTCGAGACCGGCTCGGCGATTACGTGGAAGTACCCGAGCTGCATTCTGCAGGGTGACAACTCGGTCGGCGAGTTTTACTCCGTCGCCACGACGAACAACATGCAGCAGGCGGACACCGGCACGAAGATGATCCACCTGGGAAAAAACACCCGCAGCACCATCGTGTCGAAGGGCATCTCGGCCGGCAGAGGACAGAACACCTATCGCGGCCAGGTCAGGATCGCCAAGAAGGCGGAAGGCGCTCGCAACTACTCGCAATGCGACTCGCTGCTCATTGGCGACAAATGCGGGGCGCATACCTTCCCGTATCTCGAAATCGGCAACACCAGCGCGAAGGTGGAGCACGAAGCGTCCACGTCGAAGATCGGCGAGGACCAGATTTTCTATTTGCGGCAGCGCGGCCTCTCCGCCGAGGACGCCGTCAACATGATCGTCAACGGGTTCTGCAAGGACGTCTTCCGCGAGCTGCCGATGGAGTTCGCGGTCGAAGCGCAGAAGCTGCTGAGCGTCAGCCTCGAAGGGTCGGTAGGATAACGAACATGCTAGAGATCAAGAATCTGCAGGTCCGCGGCGGCACCAAAGACATCCTCCGCGGCATCAATTTGAAAGTGAACAAGGGCGAAGTCCACGCCATCATGGGCCCTAACGGATCCGGCAAGAGCACACTCGCGCGCGCGCTGGCCGGCCATCCCGAGATCGAAGTCACCGGCGGCACGATCACCTATAACGGCAAGGATCTGCTCGAGCTGTCTCCGGAAGATCGCGCCCGTGAAGGCGTCTTTATGGCGTTCCAGTACCCGGTAGAAATCCCCGGTGTGAACAACGCCTACTTCCTGAAGGCGGCCATCAACGCGCAGCGCAAGCATCGCGGCCTTCCCGAGCTCGACGCCATGGAATTCATGGCGCTGGTGAAGGAAAAAGCCAAGATCCTGCACCTCGATCCCACGCTGCTGAGCCGGCCGGTGAACGAGGGTTTCTCCGGCGGCGAGAAGAAGCGCAACGAGATATTCCAGATGGCCGTGCTCGAGCCCAAGCTCGCGGTGCTCGACGAAACAGACTCGGGCCTCGATATCGACGCGCTGAAGGCGGTCGCCGAAGGGGTGAACGAGATGCGCTCGCCCGATCGCGCGATTGTCGTCATCACCCACTATCAGCGGCTGCTGAACTACATCGAGCCCGATGTCGTACACGTACTCCAGGACGGCAAGATCGTCCGGTCCGGCGGAAAGGAACTGGCGCTGCACCTCGAAGAAAAAGGCTATGGCTGGATCGAAGCCGAGCCGCAGTTAATGTAGCGCGGGGCGACATCAGCCCCGCCTGAGCATATCGAGCACATGGCACAACTCGTCGAACAGGAAAAACACACCAGCCCGCGTCTCTCGCACTACCTCGGCGAGTACCGGCGCTCCCTCGAACAAGGGCCGCAGCCCCGCTGGCTCGCGCAGGCCCGCGAGAGCGCGATCGCGCAGTTCGAGCGGCTCGGCTTTCCGACCACGAAGATCGAACAGTGGCGGTTCACCAGCGTTGAGCCGATCGCCGAGCGCACCTTTGCCCTCGCCACTGACGGCGCCGAGCAGGCGGCCCCGCTGGCACGGCCGCTCAGCGCTCCGATCGCCCACGCCGTGTGCGTCAACGGCCGGTTTGCGCCGCTGTTTTCGTCGAATCTCGACCGTCTACCGAAGGGCGTGCAGATTCTCGGGATCGAGGCGGCGCTCGCCTCGCAGCCGTCGCTGATCGAACCGTACCTCGCCAAGCTGTCTCTGACACAGACAGGCGCGTTCACGTCGCTCAATACAGCATTCCTCCGCGACGGCATCGTCATCGTGATTCCGGCGCGCGTCGTCATCGAGGAGCCAATCGAAGTTACCTTTGCCTCGGTGTCCGAGAACGGCGGGTCGATGTCGCATCCACGCCTGCTGATTGTTGCTGGCGAAGCGTCACAGGCGACGGTGCTCGAACGCTACGTCGGGCAAGGCGCCGCGTTCACGAACGCCGTCGGAGAGGTCTGGCTCGGCGTGAACGCCGTGGTCGATCACTACAAGCTGCAGGAAGACCCCGCTGACGCATTCCACATCGGCGGCATGTTCCTGCACGCCGCTCGCGGCGGCACGTTCTCATCGCACTCGCTGACGTTCGGCGGCCGCCTCGTCCGGAACGACGTCATCGCCACGCTCGCCGGTGAAGGCGTCGACTGCACGCTGAACGGCCTCTACGTCGGAAGCGGCACTCAGCTCATCGACAACCACACGACCATCGACCACGCGATGCCGCATTGCGGCAGCCACGAGGTGTACAAGGGGATCCTCGCGGATCAGGCGCGCGCGGTCTTCAACGGTAAGATCATCGTGCGCCCGGATGCGCAGAAGACCGACGCCAAGCAGACCAATAAAGCGCTGCTGTTGTCCGACGACGCGAACGTCAACTCGAAGCCCGAGCTCGAAATTTTCGCCAACGACGTCAAGTGCACGCACGGCGCGGCGATCGGCCAGCTCGATGACGCGGCGATGTTCTACCTGAGGTCGCGCGGGCTCGGCGTTGCCGAAGCGCGCGCCATGCTCGTCCGCGCGTTCGCCGGCGACATCCTGAACCGCGTCAAGATCGAGCCGGTTCGCACGTATCTCGAAGGCATCCTGACCGCCCGTCTGCCCCATGTCGAGTAACACAGCCATTCGCCCCGCGCAGGGAGGCGGCATCGCGTCGGCCTTCGACGTCCAGAGAATCCGGCAGGACTTCCCTATCCTGAACCAGAAGATCCACGGCAAGCCGCTCGTCTACCTGGACAACGCCGCCACGACGCAGAAGCCGCAGGCCGTCATCGATGCGATGGTGCGCAGCTATGCCGAAGACAACGCGAACATCCATCGCGGCGTGCACCTGCTCAGCGAGCGCGCGACACGCGCCTATGAAGAGGCCCGCGTCAAGGTTCAGACGTTCCTGAACGCGCCGGACGTGCGCGAAGTCATCTTCGTACGCGGCACGACCGAGGCCATCAACCTGGTCGCTCAGACCTTCGGCCGCGCCAGCATCGGCAAGGGCGACGAGGTGCTCGTCACCGAGATGGAGCACCACTCGAACATCGTCCCGTGGCAGCTCATCTGCGAAGAGAAGGGCGCGCAGCTCAAGGTGATTCCGATCACCGACTCTGGCGAGCTGCGGATGGATCTTGTCGACAGCCTCCTGACCGATCGGACCCGGATGGTCGCTGTCGTCCACGTCTCGAATTCACTCGGCACCATCAATCCGATCGCGGCGATCGTCGAAAAGGCGCACGCGCGCGGCATCCCTGTGCTGGTTGACGGGGCGCAGGCCGTCGCGCACATGCCGGTCGACGTGCAGGCGCTCGGCTGCGATTTTTATGCGATGTCGGGTCATAAGCTGTTCGGACCAACCGGCATCGGCGTGCTCTGGGGCCGGCTTCCGCTCCTGGAGAAGATGCCGCCGTATCAGGGCGGCGGCGACATGATCAGCTCGGTGTCGTTCGCGCGAACCACGTACAACGTCGTGCCGAACAAGTTCGAGGCCGGCACGCCGAACATCGCCGGGTCGGTCGGTCTCGGCGCGGCGATCGACTATCTGAAGGGCATCGACATCGCGGCGATGCAGGCCTACGAAGACGAGTTGCTGACCTACGGCACGAAGGCACTGAGCGCCGTCCCCGGGATCCGATTGATCGGCACTGCGTCTAAAAAAGCGAGCATCCTGTCGTTCGTGATGGAGGATGTCCATCCACACGACATCGGCACGATCCTCGACCAGCAGGGCGTCGCCATCAGGACGGGCCATCACTGCACGCAGCCGCTGATGGAACGCCTCTGCGTGCCGGCGACCGCGCGTGCGTCGCTGGCGCTATACAATACGAAAGAGGAAATCGACGCGCTCGTCGGGGCACTGGCCCGCGTCCGCGAGATTTTCGCCTGAGAAAAGGAGCGGGGCGAGGGGCCCCGCGACAAGAATGGACCTACGAGACCTGTACCAGGAAGTGATCCTCGATCACAACAAGCGGCCGCGGAACTTCCGCGTGCCGGATCCGGTCAACCGCAAGGCGGAGGGCTACAACCCGCTCTGCGGCGACAAGATCACCGTGTTCCTGTACGTCGAGGGGGACACGATCAAGGATTTGGCCTTTCAGGGCACGGGGTGCGCCATCTCCAAAGCCTCGGCCTCGATGATGACAGACGAGCTGAAAGGCAAGTCGCTGCGCGAGGCTGACGCCTTCTTCGAGAAGTTTCACACGATGCTGACCGCGCCGGCCACCTCTGACGTCGAGATCGAAGCGCTCGGCAAGCTTGCCGTATTGTCTGGTGTTCGTGAATATCCGATGCGCGTGAAGTGCGCGAGCCTCGCATGGCACACGATGAAGGCTGCCATGAAGGCCGAGCACGAAGTCGTGTCCACTGAGTAGCGCGCTATGAGCGACCGAATTGTCCCGCTCGCCGATGTTCCCGTCCCCTCTCAGGCTCCCGAGGCCGCGCCGGCTCCGGCCGTTGTTGCGTTTAATCCTGACCCGCTGAACACCCTGAAGCTCCAGCCCGCTCTCGTCGAGGCGGTCTCGAAGGTATTCGACCCGGAAATTCCGGTGAATATCTACGAGCTGGGTTTGGTGTACGCCCTCGAGGCCGACACCGACTCGAACGTGCAGGTGCGGATGACGCTGACGGCGCCGGCGTGCCCAGCCGCACAAACGATCCCGATCGACGTCGAGCGCCGCGTCCGCGAAGTGGCCGGTGTGAACGAGGTGAAGGTGAAGATCGTGTGGGACCCGCCATGGACGCGCGAGAAAATGTCCGACGCCGCCAAACTCTCGCTCGGGCTGGATTAGAGCGCCTTTCACAACGCTGTAGCACCAGAGCGTTGTGAACACGCTCGTGGGTTCCACAGTTCCTGTTCCACGTTCCCCGTTCGCGGTGGCGCCTGGAGGGAGACGCGCGTCTTTTCTAAGAAAGGATGGCGTACTGAATCCGCCGCCCACCTCGAACCTTGGCACGCGGAACAGGAACGCGGAACCGACGGCCTACACCGTTCTGAAAGACGCTTCTAGCCGCTATTCCGTCCAGAACCGCGTCAGTATCGCCATCACCGGATAGCGGTTCCTGATCTCGACGACTTTGTTGTAGTACGCCTCCTTCGAGAACTCTCCCACCAGGTACCGGTCGCGCAACAGCCGCAGCTCGTAGCGGTAGATGTCATTGACCACCGCGCGCGCTGTCGTCGGAGGCGTCGTCGGCTTGGGCACGACGCCGTGTCTCGCCAGCAATTGGAGGACCTCCGGCTTGTAACGGTAGACCACTGATGCTCCGATAAGATGGATCGCGTGAACCCCTCGAAACCCGTATCGCCGCCGCTTCCTCAACACCGCAAACGCGGGCCATCAACGCCGGTGGGACGTCCGTCAGACGGGACCGACATCCTTCAGGTGCTGGTCTTCTGCAAGTTGCTGACACCCGACCAGATCGAAGCGATCCGGCGCACCGCAAAGCTCAAGTCCACGCCTGTCGAGCATGCCATCGTCAGCCTGGGCCTTGCTACCGAAGTGCAGATTGCCGAAGCGCTCGCGCGCTATTCGGGGCTGCGGTTCGTCAAGATCAATCCCCTCGACCTCGATCTCGATGTCGTCACCACCGCGTTGTCCGGGCCCTTCGCGCGGCGCCACGGCCTCATCGCCATCTCGAAGAACGCGACCACCCTGACCGTCGCCGTCCACGACCCGCTCGCGCCGTTCCCGCTCGACGACATTCGGAGCGTCACCGGTCTGGATGTCGAGCGCGTTGTCGCGACCCGGAGCGACGTCGACGCGTTGAACCGCGCCTTCTACGGATTGAAGACGAGCCTCAAGTCGGCGGAAAAACAGCTGACGTCGAGCTGGCTGTCCGTCGATCTCGGCAACCAGGAGTTTCTGTCGACCGAGACCGAAGAGCTCGATCCCGCCGCGGCGCCCGTCATCTCGGCGCTGGATCATATCCTGAGCTATGCGTTCGAGCAGCGCGCGTCGGATATTCATTTCGAGCCGAAGCGGGCTGCGACGCTCGTCCGGCTGCGGATCGACGGCGTCCTTCACGAGGTGCATCTGATCCCCCGCATGGTCTACCAGGCCATCGTCTCGCGCATCAAGCTGCTGTCGGGGTGCAATCTCGCCGAGAAACGCCGCCCGCAGGACGGTCGCATCAAGCGCGAGCAGGGCGGCCGCGAGATCGAGCTCCGCGTCTCGACGATGCCGACCGCGTTCGGAGAAAAAGCCGTCCTCAGGATTTTCGATCCAGACATCCTGCTGAAGCAGGTGAACCAGCTCGGATTCTCCGAGGCCGAGCTCCCACTGTTTTTCAATTTCCTGTCGAGAACGACCGGCATTATTCTCGTGACAGGGCCGACCGGCAGCGGCAAGACGACGACGCTCTATTCCGCGCTGAAGTTTCTCGCAAAGCCCGAAGTCAACATCGTGACGATCGAGGACCCGATCGAAATGGTGCACGACGAGTTCAATCAGGTGGCGGTCCGCCCTCAGATCGATGTCACGTTCGCCAACGCGCTGCGCACGGTGCTTCGGCAGGATCCCGACATCATCATGGTCGGCGAAATCCGCGACACGGAGACCGCCGAGTATGCCGTGCAGGCCGCGTTGACCGGCCACCTCGTGCTGTCGACGCTGCATACGAACGACGCACCGTCTTCCATCACGCGCCTGCTCGATCTCAAGGTGCCGGGGTTCCTGATCAGCTCGACAGTCCTCGGCATCCTGGCGCAGCGGCTGGTGCGCGTCATCTGCACGCACTGCGCCGAGGAATACGAGCCGACCTACGAAGAATCTCTCGCGTTGAACATCCCGTTCGAACAACTGGCGTCCCGCACGCTCAAGAAAGGGCGCGGGTGCCTGCATTGCCGGCAGACGGGGTACAGCGGCCGCGATGGTATCTTCGAGATTCTGCCTATCACCGACACCATCAGACGCCTGATTTCCGAGCAGGCCGACAGCGTCAAGCTGTTCGATGCCGGGCGCGAAGCCGGGATGCGAACGCTGCGAGAAGCGGCCATCGAGAAAGTGCTTAGCGGCACCACCACCGTCAGCGAGATGGTCCGAGTCACCGGAAAATAACGGACCGCATGAGTCCTCGCCCCCTCAAGAAGGCGTCGCAGCTCGCGATGGCCCTCATAGAGCACAGCTCGGATGCCATTGCCCTGCTCGACGAGGCGGGCACCGTCCTCTACGCCAATCCGGCGACCGCCCGCATGCTCGGTTTGCCCATCGCCGACGTCATCGGCGCGAATGTCTTCCGCTGGGTACACGACGAAGACGCGATGCGCTTCAAGGCGAACTTCGGGACACGCCTCGAGAACCCTGGCGTGCCGGTGCAGAACGCGTTCAGGCTCCGGCATACAGACGGCTCCTGGCGGCACATCGAAAGCGTCGGGGTGAACCGCCTCGACGACCCCAGCATCCGCGGCATCATCGTCAACTATCACGATGTCACCGAGAGCCGGCGCGCCGCCGAAGCGCTTCGCGAAGGCGAGTCGCGCTACAGGCAGCTCACCGAGCAGGCCACCGACATCATCTACAACTGCGATCTCGAGGGGCGATTCACGTTCGTCAATCCGACGGCGACACGACTGATGAAGTACGACGAGCAGGAACTGCTCGGCCGGCATTTCGTTGCCCTCATTCGAAAGGACTATCGCAACCGCGCCCTGGAGTTCTATGCGCGCCAGCGCAGCCAGTCGATCCGGTCCACCTATTTCGAGTTCCCTGCCGTGGCGAAGGATGGCACCGAGCTCTGGCTCGGACAGAGCGTTCAGATTATCGAGGAGGGCGGCACGCCGATTGGCGTGCAGGCCATCGCGCGCGACATCACCGCACGGCTTGCACTCGAGCACCAGCTGCGGCAGGCGCAGAAGATGGACGCCATCGGCCGGCTGGCCGGCGGCGTCGCTCACGATTTCAACAACGTGCTGACGGCGATTCTCGGCTCGGCCGACCTGCTGTCGATCATGCTCGAGCCCGGCGATCCGAAGTGGGTCGAAGCCGATGCGATCAAGCGCGCCGCCGATCGCGGCGCCGCACTGACCAAGCGCCTTCTTGCATTCAGCCGTCCACACGGAGTCTCGGCCACCGTGGTCGACCTGGTGCCGATCGTCACGGGCATGGAGCCCCTGCTCCGCCGGCTCGTGCTCGACAAGATTCAGATTAGCGTGACGTCAGCGCAGCCGAAAATTCTCGTGCGGGCAGACGAAGCCGGCTTGAATCAAATCGTTCTCAATCTGGTGGTGAACGCCCGCGACGCGATGCCAGACGGAGGGACGGCCGCGATCCATATAAAGGTGGTGGCAATCGACGAGCCCCTCGCGCCCACACTGGGTATCATGCCGGGCGAGTACGCCGGCCTCAGCGTGTCGGACACAGGCTGCGGCATTCCACCAGAAGTGCAACGGCATCTATTCGAGCCGTTCTTCACGACGAAGCCCGCCGATCAGGGAACCGGGCTCGGGCTCTCCATCGTCTACGGCATCGTGACGGGTCTCGGAGGCGGCATCGACGTGCGAAGCGACCTTGGACGCGGCGCGACATTTACCATCTATCTGCCGCTCTTCAGCGAGAGCGTCCTTAGCGCTGAACCTTCACGATAAGCACGAAGAACGACTTGCCTGGCTCGACGATAGTCTGATGGGCGATGCCGGGAGGCATCACCAGCACGTCTCCGGCCGACACTTTCTGCGACGTGCCGCCCATGTGTCGAGGACCTCTGATCTCGCCGTTGCCAGTGTCCTTCGCGTTCTCGATGCTCCCGCCATAGAGAATGGTGGCTTCGCCGCCCTGAACGACGAAGACATCGGTCCAGTGCTGATGCAGCTCGCCCGCCCCGCTCCCATCGCGCCGCAGAATCTCGAACTTGTGGTTTCCAAGATCCGAAAGGATCTCGGAGGCGCTCGTCGTCTTCTTCTCCGTCTGCCGGCCCTTCAACGTCGCGGAATACCCTCCGAGTTTGGCCGCGGGCCAATAGATGACCTCGGGTTTCGACTGAGCCAGTACGGGACTCGCGCAGAGCCCAAACAGCAGAAGCAGCGTCTTTTTCATGCAGCCAAACATAGTGCCCTTGTCCCGAACTGTCCACCGTGAACATAGGCGAAATAAAAGCGAACCATGTGATAACTTCTTGGGAATGCCGCTGAAACAGTGCGCCGTGTCCTTTACCGATGTGCGCGGCATCAGGCACACGGCCGACGTCGAGGCGGAATCACTCTACGAAGCGGCGGTGCAGGGAATCCGGCGATTGAATCAGGACCCGTGGATCGAGCGGATTGGGCCGGGGACCAGGCTCGAGGTCGAGGTTCGCGAGCCGTCGGCGAGACATGTTGTGTCGGTGGAACAAGTCGAGCGGTGGCTGGCCGGTGCGACGGCGAACCCGACCGAGGCGACGAAGAAAAAGAAACTGAAGCTGCTGCTCGTGCAGCGATGAACGCCTACTTGCCCGCCTTCACCGCGGCCACGATCTCCGCGGCGAGCTTGGGGCTGACCGCGCAGGTCGAGTCGTTGATGCGGCATTGCGCGATGGTCATGCCGCAGCCGCAACCGCACTGCTCGTCGTTCAACCGGTTCAGCGCTGTCGTCCTCTGCTCGGGCGTCAGCGCCGCGAGGTCGATGCCGGGAATCTCTGTCGCGCGTGCATTGCTGGCCAGAACCGCTTCCTTGTTGTCCGGCTCGTACTCGACTTCCGCATCGACGGGAAGCTTGGCGAGAACCCGCGCTTCGAGCTCGATCTGGGACGGCCGAATCTGCCCGATGTGCTTCTGCATCACCTTCAGATCGGGTCCGACCATGAACGTCGTGGGCAGCGCGTAGATGCCCGTAAATATCGCCTCAAGCTCTTTCGTCTCGGCCACGATTGGGTAATTGATCTTGTAGTCGGCGGCAAACCGCGACACGTGCGGACCGGGATCGTCCTCGGAGAGCACGCCGATGATCACCAGGTGATCCTTGTATTGATCCTGCAGCTTGACGAGATCGGGAATCTCGGCACGGCACGGCGCGCACCAGGTCGCCCAGAAGTTGAAAATCACGACTTTTCCCGCGAGATCCTTGGTGGAAATCGTCTTGCCGTCGAGCGTCGTCATCGTGAGATCGGGAACCTGCCGCGGGTTCTTTACGAAGCGGACGCGAGGCTTGCCTGTCGCGGCGTTGCCGTCGGTCGACGACGTGAGCTGATCGCTCACCCGGCGCGTGTAGCGAACGGCCAGAAAGCCGCCGATCGCCAGTGCCAGGATCAGAAGCGCGCCCAGAAGGGTCTTGATGTTCATAGACATCTCACAGTGCCGACCGCCGGCCGCCGGCAGGGGCGGCCACGGCCTTGGGAAGATCCGGCGTGAAGTCCTCGCCAGGATTCACGAATCGGTCTTTCTCGATCTTATATTGCTTGTCGTACAACTGCCTATATCGGCCGTTGGCCGTCAGCAGCGCTTCATGCGTGCCACGCTCGACGATCTCGCCACCCTCCAGCACGAGAATCTGGTCGGCGCTTCGGATGGTCGAGAGGCGATGGGCGATGACGAACGTCGTCCGTCCTCTCCTGAGCGCATGCAGGCCGTCCTGGATGAGTGCCTCGCTTTCGCTGTCGAGGCTGGACGTGGCTTCGTCGAGTATCAGCACACGTGGATCCGCCAGAATCGCCCTGGCGATCGCGACCCGCTGCCGCTGCCCGCCCGAGAGCTTGACGCCGCGCTCGCCGATGACGGTGTCGTACCCGTTCGGAAACCGCTCAACGAACTCGTCGCAATGGGCGATGCGGCTCACGGCCTTCACCTGCTCCATCGTCGCATTGGGGCGGGAGAAGCGGATATTCTCGGCCACCGTACCGTCGAACATGAAGTTGTCCTGCAGCACCACGCCGAGCTGCGCACGGTAGTCGCGCAGCCGCACGCCGGCGAGATCGCGGCCGTCCACGAGCACTCGTCCAGCGAGGGGATGGTTGAAGGCCATGATGAGACTGATCAGCGTGCTCTTTCCAGAGCCGCTCGACCCGACCAGCGCGGTTGTGGTGCCGGCGGGCGCGAGAAGCGAGACGTTCTTCAGGACGGGCACGCCGGCGTCGTACTCGAACGACACGCGGTCGAACTCGACCTGACCATCGAGCGCACCGAGCGGCTCGCGCGACGCGTCCTCATCGTCCTCGGTGGCCATCGCCTTAATCTCGCGGATCCGATCGAGGCCGGCCATTGCCTCGGACAACTGCGTGCCGATGGACGACATCTGGATGAGCGGTGCCGCCAGCATGCCGACGAAGAAGATGTACATGATGAAATCGCCAAGCGTCATCGTGCCGGCGAGAATCGCGCGGCCGCCGACGACCATCATCACGACGCCGATGGCGCCGATGACGACACCGCCGAAAGACGTCACGGCGGAAATGCCCGTCAGCGTTTTCCGGACGTTCTCGAACAGGCTCATGACGCCTGTTTCGAACACGCGGTCTTCGCGATCTTCCGCGATGTACGCCTTGACGATGCGGATGCCTCCAAATGACTCGGCGAGGCGGCCGGAAATATCTGCAGTGATTTTTCCCCGAGCGCGAAAGAGCGGACGGAGCTTGCCGAAGGCGACGATCATCCCGGTCGCAAACACGGCGAGCACGACGATGCTGATCAGCGTGAGCTGCCAGTTGAGGTAGAACAGCACGCCCAGTGCGATGACGGCCGTCACCAGACCACCGACCAGTTGCACCAGCCCGGAGCCCACGAGGTTCCTGATGCCGTCGGCGTCGTTCATGACGCGCGAAATCAAGACACCGGTCTGCGTCGAATCGAAGTAACTCGTCGGCAGGCGGGTGATGTGGCGCTGCAGGCTCATCCGCATGTTGGCGATGGCGCGCTGCGCGGCAACCCCGAGCACCTGCGACAGCGCAAACGCCGTAGCGGCATCGACGATGGTCGCGGCGCCGGCAGCCAGCGCCAGCGGCACGAGCAATTCCGCACGGCCGCGGCCGATGACATCGTCGACGAGGAATTTGGAGGTGGCGGGCAGAACGAGGCCGGACAAACGATTCACGAGCATCAGGACGAGGCCGAGGGCGAGCCGCCCGCGATGGGCCCACACCAGCTCACGGGCTTCCGCCCAGGCGTTCACGATGTTCGTCTTGCGCTTGGGTTCGGCCACTTCGTCTCTTAGACGTTCAAAGCGTGCGTCAGGGTCCAGCCGACCTGAAGGCACCAAAAGCCGACCTGAAGGTCGGCACTACGTACTGCCACGCCGAAACTTTCGTAGCGCGGGCCTTCAGGCCAGCGCTACCGCGGCCTTCAAGCCCAGCCCTACCGCGTCAGTTTCCGATATTTGATCCGATGGGGCTGGTCGGCGGCAGTCCCCAGGCGGCGGTGCCGGTCGGCCTCGTAATCCTGGTAATTCCCTTCGAACCAGACCACCTGGCTTTCGCCCTCGAAGGCCAGCATGTGTGTCGCGATGCGGTCGAGGAACCAGCGGTCGTGGCTGATGACGACGACACAGCCTGCAAACTGCAGCAAGGCCTCCTCGAGCGCCCGCAGCGTGTCGACATCGAGATCGTTCGTCGGCTCGTCGAGCAGCAGCACGTTGCTGCCGTTGCGCAGCAGCTTGGCCAGGTGAACCCGGTTGCGCTCGCCTCCCGACAGCTCGCCAACGAGGCGCTGCTGATCGCGCCCCTTGAAGTTGAACCAGGACACGTACGCGCGCGAGGGCACCGTGCGTTTTCCAAGCGTGATCTCTTCCTCGCCGCCGCTGATTTCGTCGTGGACCGTCTTGTTCGGGCTCAACGAGTCGCGGCTCTGATCCACGTAGCCCAGCTTGACGGTCTCGCCCAGTCGAAGCGTCCCGTCATCCGGTTTTTCCTGGCCGGTCATCATGCGGAAGAGCGTCGTCTTGCCGGCGCCGTTCGGTCCGATCACGCCGACGATGCCGCCTCGCGGCAGCGTGAAGTTCAGATCGTCGATCAGCAGCTTGTCGCCGTAGGCCTTGCGAAGGTTGCGCGCCTCGACCACGACGTCGCCGAGCCGCGGGCCGGGCTGGATGTAAATCTCGACGTTCTCAATCTGCTTCGCTGTGTCCTGACCGAGCAGCTCTTCGTACGCCTTCAGCCGCGCCTTGCCCTTGGCCTGCCGAGCCCTCGGCGCCATACGGACCCACTCGAGCTCGCGGGCAAGCGTCCGCTGACGCTTGGATTCGGTTTTCTCTTCGAGCTGGAGGCGCTTCTGCTTCTGATCCAGCCACGACGAGTAGTTGCCCTCCCATGGAATCCCGGAGCCGCGATCGAGCTCGAGAATCCATCCGGCGACGTTATCGAGAAAATAGCGATCGTGGGTGACGGCGACGACCGTGCCCTGATAGTCCTTCAGGAACCGCTCGAGCCACGCGACCGACTCGGCGTCGAGGTGGTTCGTCGGCTCGTCGAGAAGCAGCAAATCCGGCGACTGCAAGAGGAGGCGGCAGAGCGCGACACGGCGGCGCTCGCCGCCCGAGAGCGTCTTCACATCGACATCCGGAGGCGGAAGGCGCAGCGCCTCCATCGCCAGGTCCAGTTTCGAATCCAGCTCCCATGCACCGGCCGCATCGATCCTGTCCTGGACACGCGCCTGCTCGGCGAGGACTTTGTCCATTTCCTCTGGCGAGAGATCCTGCGCAAACTTTTCGTTGATCTCGTCGAAGCGCTGCAAGAGGGCGCGCGTCTCTGCAACGCCCTCCTCGACGACGTCCTTCACGGTTTTCGACGGATCGAGTTGCGGCTCCTGCTGGAGATATCCGGTGGTGATGCCGTCCGCCGGAAACGCCTCGCCGCCGAAGTTGCGCTCGACGCCGGCCATGATCTTCAGCAGCGTGCTCTTACCGGATCCGTTCAAGCCGAGAACGCCGATCTTCGCGCCGGGCAGAAACGACAGCCAGATATCTTTCAGCACCTGGGAATCGGGCGGATAGACCTTTCCCAGGCCTTTCATCGTGTAAATGAATTGGGGCATTTTTCAGTTGTTTGTTATCTCGACACAGAGGCGCAGAGCCGCAGAGAAATCACTAAACCAGCTGCCTATTCTAACAGGAGGTCAGGAGATTAGGAGACACCTGCATTTCTCGGCTGGCTGCGTCAGTTCCTTTGCGAATCGGCGCCGGTTTCGCGCCTACGGCGCGTCGCGAGAAAACAGGGCCCTGGAATACTCTTACCGCTTTTCCACACGCACGCTCTTGATCTCGATGCGCGTCACCGGCGCCTCGCCGTTCACGGGCACCTGCTCCATGGCCTCGACGACCGGCAGGCCGTCGACAACGCGCCCGAACGCCGTATATTTCCCGTCAAGAACAGGGCTCGGACCGAGCACGATGAAGAATGACGTGTCGGCACTCGCGGGATCGTCGCCGCGCGCCATCGAGACCGTTCCCTTCACGTGCGGCGTGTCGTTGAGTTCGGGCTGCAGGTTGCGGACGAGCCGCTGTTGCGGCTCCGACAACGGCTGGCTTCGCGAGGGCAGATACCCGGTCTGGATGACGAATCCCTTCGCCACGCGATGAACGCCCATGCCGGTATAGACGCCGGCTTGCGCCAGCCGCAGAAAATTGCGGACGTGTTCCGGTGCCTTGTCCGCGGAGAACTCGAGCGTGATCGCGCCCATGCTCGTCTCGAGCACCGCGCGGTAGGCCCCGAGCTCTGCGGCGCTCTCCGTTGAAAACGCCTCCGGCCTGGCAGCTGGCTTGTCACGAATCGTCACCGAACGGATGGCGATGCGCTCGGCGGGCCGCCCTTTTTCGTCTGCCGTCACCTCGGAGATCTTCTGCGCGACCAGAATGCCCTCGCTGACGCGGCCGAATACGTCGTACGTGCCGTCGAGGCCGGGCTGGTCGGCGACGCAGATGAAAAACTGGGTACCGCCACTGTCGGGGTTACCGCCGCCTACAACGGCCGACACGGCCCCGCGCGTGTTCTTCTCTGCACTCCGCTCGGCCCGAAGCACTCCGAAGCCACCGGTCCCGTAGGCGTCGATCTTCGAAGGGTCCTTCGACAGCGGATCGCCGCCCTGCACGATGCCCTGCCTCACGACCCGATGGAACGTCGTCCCGGCGTACGTTCCATCCTGCGCGTTCTTGATGAAGTAGCCGACGTGATTCGGCGCAGCTTCAGGGAAGAGATCGATCACAATTTCGCCAAGATCGGTCTCCACCACAGCCTGCTTGTTGCGCATCTGGTCGAGCGTCAGCGGCGACGTGAAAAACTGCGGCGTGGCTGGCCTGGGCGGCGCCGGTTTCCCCCGTTGGTCGGCGAGGGTTGATGTCGTCAGCAAAGCGACAGCGGCAGCAAGTTGAAAAGCGCGCATACGAACGAATTATTATAGGACGCGATGGCGTGTCGCTTGGCGGCGATTGCGGTTGTGGCGATGGCGGCGTGCGGCTGCGGCGGCGGTGAGAGCGCAGCAAAGGCTGACCCCGGGGCTGACCTAAAGGTCAGCACTACGGGCGCTGGCGCGGGCGATCGCGCCAGCGAGGGCACGAGAGGCGGCTCAGCCGTCGTCACAGGAATACTGGCGCCGGCGCTGGCACCGGCAGGAACGTTGATTGTGCTCGAGCCGCAGGCCGGGGTCGAATTGCCGGTCACAAGCGCACCCGCCATCATGGACCAGGCCGGCTACGAGTTTCTGCCGGCGTCTCTCATCGCCCAGGCGGGCCAGCCCGTGCAATTCCGCAACAGCGAAGATATCCTCCACAACGTCCATGTAACAAATGCGACGTCGCAGGAACCCGTGTTCAACGTCGCGACGCTCGCCTTCGGCAAGTACGAGCACAAATTTCAGCCGGGGTATTACGACGTGACCTGCGACATTCATTCGATGATGCGCGCGGGCATCCTCGTGACGGCGTCGCCGTATACCGCAACGACGGGCGCCAACGGCAGCTTCAATTTCAGGAACGTGCTGCCGGGTCAGTACAACTTGACGATGTACGCCGGAGCGGCACCGGTGGTGCGGCCTGTCGAGGTCAAGAGCGGGCGGACGGATCTCGGAGTGCTTCAATAAAAGCGTCTCCATGTCCCACCGCGGAGACACTGAGACGCAGGGCATTCTTTAGAAAAGAAACAGCCCCCCGCGTCTTTGCGGTGAGATATGGAGGTCTTTACTCGGTTGGCGCGATCGCCGAAGTGGACTCGACGGCGTCCGGCCGCACGATTTCATCAATCAGGAACAAATCGGTGAGCAGTGCGCGCAGGTGAATCGACGCGTTGAGGTTGTCGATCATCTGCGAGCTGATTGACGGCTGCGCCAGCGCCAGCTGAACGCTAGCCTGCGCGTCCCTGGCGTCGCGCTCGAGGACGGCAATGAAGGCGTCGTACGCCGATGCCGGCTCGAGCTTCTCCGCGCGGACGATCCTGGTGAAGAGATCGGCAAGGCCGGTCAGCGAGTTGTTGCACACAGTCAGCATGGCGCGGATCTGCGATCCCGCTCCGCTGCCGGGCTCGGTCCGGAGACCCTGCGCGGCGTACGCGAGCATGAACTCGTACGCCTCTTCGATGCGCGAGCATCGATCCTTCAATTCATTTTTCATGTAAGTAATTTCTGTGCTTCACCGCAAAGACGCGGGGGCGCAGAGTCTTCTTCTTTAAAGAATGCCCTGCGTCCCCGCGTCTCGGCGGTGGGACATGGAAAAGCTAGGCCTTTGGCGGCGTGGCACCTTCCACGACCCAGCGCTGCGGGTCGTGATGCTTGAGGAAATCTTCTCTGGTGATGTCGCCGAAGACCATTCCCTTCGTAATCCAGATCTTCTCAGGACGAATCGCGAAGTAGATGTGCGCGATCGTCAGGCCGACGAGCCCGATGCCAGACAGGCCATGGAGCACGTACATCAGACCCCAGGTCGCATCGCTGAACAGATATGGGTTGCGCGAGAACAACGGGTTGCGGACGCGGACCATCATGAAGAGCCCGGTCGGCACCACCGCCAGCGCGGACAGGACGATGGCCGTGTGATACATCTTGTTGTCCCACGGATACTTTGCGGCCTTGCGCGGCGCCGGGGCGTTGCCGCCGATGGCACGCTTGAACCGCGTCATCGCTTCGCTCACATCTTCCTTGTTCAACCAGATCGACCAGAAGTCGAGCCAGAAGCTCGCGTGAATGATGTGATAGATGATCGAGATCGTCAGCGCGATCCCGGCCATCCAGTGAATCTGCACCCAGTCGAACTTCCATCCGAGGATGGGGCCGAACGAGGTGACGAGCAGCGTCAGCATCGACGCCGCCATGATCCAGTGGAACATGCGTGCGGCGAGCGAATGGCGCTTCACCTTGGCCGGAACTCGCGCGGCGAGCGCCGGATCAACCGCCGCTGTGTGGCCTCCCGCCGGTTTCGGCCAGAACGCCACGTACAGCGTATGCGCCAACATGAACACGACACCGAATGCAATCGCCGCGAAGATGAGGTTGAACTGCGCGTGCGTCAGAATGTCTTCACCCCAGGGGTTGACGCCCGTCTGGACCAGCCAGTTCATGATGTCGCCTCCGCCCGGAGGGCTCGCCTCACCAGGTTACGCATCAAGGGAATCTTGTAGGCGTTGTGCGCCAGCGGCTGGTTGCCCTGTATCGCCAGTTCTCCCGCCATGGTCGCCGTCGCCTCGTTCTGGGCCTTGCCGGCAACCGCTGCTTCGACCGCGTGCAGCCGCATCGGGTGTGCCGCAACGGCGTTCACCACGATTCGCGCCTGCTGGATGTTGCCGCCCGAAATCTTGAGCGCCGACGCCACATTCACCAGCGGGAAGTCCCACACCTGGCGATCGCGCACTTTCTCGAAGTAGAACTTCGCGCCCGCCCAGGTGGCCGGGATGCGAATCGAGGTGAGCAGGTCGCCTGGCTGCATGACGGTCATGCGGGTGATGTCGATAGACGGCCCGATGAAGAACTCTTCGGCGGGCACGACTCGCTCGCCGCCCGAGTTGCGAATCACCATCTGCGCGTCCAGCGCGATGAGCGCCGGCGCGGTGTCGGACGGATTGACGGCCACGCAGCGATTCGCGTCAAACAGCGCGTGCTCGCGGTTGATGGACGTCGGCGTATCGGCGTAGCAGATGTTGCCGCCCGCGCGATAGCACGTCCACCCGCTGCGGTAATACCAGCAGCGCGTGTCCTGCGACACGTTGCCGCCCAGCGTCCCCTGGTTGCGTATCTGGGGAGACGCCACGAGCCCGGCCGACTCGGCCAGCAGCCCGAACTTCTCTTTGACCACCGCGTGGTTCGCGATCTCGGTCAGCGTCGTCGTCGCGCCAATCTCGAGGCCGCCATCCGGCAGCGCCTTGATGCCGCGCAACGCTTCGACACCGCTCAGGTCGATGACGACCGAGGGCCGCTTGTTGCGGTCCTTCAACCAGTCGAACGTATCGAGACCGCCCGCCAGCACCCAGACACTGCGGCGATGCCGCTCGAGCAGCGACAATGTGTCGTCGATGCTCGTAGGCTGGAACAGCTCGAAGGCGGGCATTACATCGTGAATTGTTGCCATCTTTCAGCCTCCTCTACACGTGGGTCACGAGGCCTTCATCGACACGCTTACCGGCGTCGAGCGAAGCCACAATCATGCTTGGTACTGCCGGCGTGCGTGCAAGCTACGACCTCCGCAGATTCTCGGCGCCGCGCATCATCGCGTTCAGGATCTTGTTGTAGTCGGCGCAGCGGCAGAGGTTGCCGGAGATGCCATGCGCGAGCTCTTCGCGCGTCGGATTTGGATGCGCTTTGAGGAATCCAACCGTCGCCATCATGAACCCGGACATGCAGAACGCGCACTGGAAGCCCTGTTCGTCGACGACCGCCTGCTGCACCGGATGCAGCTTGCCGTCCGCTGACTCGAGGCCTTCGATCGTGACGACCTTCTTGTTTCGCACCGTGTGCGTCAGGACCGAGCAGGAGTAGTGCGGCACGTCGTCGATGAGCACCGTGCACGCGCCGCATTCGGAACGATCGCATCCGAGCTTCGTTCCGGTGAGGCCGAGCTTGTAGCGCAGCGTCATCGCGAGTGTTTCCTGCTTCATCACATCGACGCGGCGCTGTTGGCCGTTGACCGTCAGCGTCATGAGCCGCTCGACGGCACCAGGCAAGGAGCCTTGGCCGAAAAGCTGTTCGGGTCCGCGGAACAAATAACTTGACGCGGACACCGCCGCCCCTGCGGCAATGACACCCTTGATGAACTTCCGTCGGGTTACGCCGTTGGGCTGTTCTTGAATTTGAATTTGAGCAGTCATGGAGCGATCACCTCGTCATGAAACCCGCAAGGGGTCGCAGCGCACCGAAACCGGACCATTGGGTGGCTTAAGCGGACCTATCCTATCAAAACGCCGCGTGCGAATTGCAAGAATATTTGGTCCTAAATGTCGCTGGAAAGCCGATTGAATTGGTCGGAGATAGAACCCGGTTACACGCCGTCCGAACGCTTCGGCCGCTGGTTCGCTGCCAGGATTCTCTTCCGCAACCGGATGCTCTTTGGCGTGATCTCCACGAGCTCGTCGTCGTTGATGAACTCGATGGCCTGCTCGAGACCCAGAATACGGGGCGGAATCAGACGGATCGCCTCGTCGGCGCTCGACGCCCGCATGTTGGTCTGCTTCTTTTCCTTGGTGACGTTCACGTCCATGTCGCTCGGCCGGGCGTTTTCGCCGATGACCATCCCCTCGTAAACCGTCGTGGCCGCCTCGATGAATATCTCCCCCCTCTCCTGGAGGTTCGACAATGCGTACGCCGTGGCGACGCCGGTCCGGTCGGCCACCAGCGCTCCCGCGGCGCGCGCCGGGATGGCTCCGTGCCATGGCTCCCAGCCGGCAAACAGGTGGTTCATGATGCCGGTGCCCCGGGTGTCGGTCAGAAACTGAGAGCGGAAGCCGATCAGCCCGCGCGCTGGTATCCGGAACTCCATGCGGACCCGGCCGCTCCCGTGGTTCACCATTTTCGTCATCGTGCCCTTCCGGCCGCCCGCCATGGCGATGACGACTCCCTGATAGTCCTCCTGCACATCGATCACGAGATCCTCGACAGGCTCCACGCGCTGCCCGTTCACCTCTTTGGTGACGATCTCCGGTCGCGATACCTGCAGCTCGAACCCTTCGCGCCTCATCATCTCTATCAGGATGGACAGCTGCAGCTCGCCGCGGCCGACCACCTTCACGGTTTCGGGGCTGTCGGTGTCCTCGAGACGAATCGACACGTTCCCGATCAGCTCGCGCTCGAGGCGATCGCGGACCTGCCGCGAAGTGACGTACTGCCCTTCCCTGCCTGCCATCGGCGACGTGTTGACGCCAAAAATCATCGACACGGTCGGCTCGTCCACCGCGATCATCTGCACCGGCATCTGCCGCTCGAATTCCGTGACGGTCTCGCCGATCGTGATATCGGAAATACCCGCCAGGCAGACGATATCGCCGGCGGCGGCGTTGTCGATGTCGACGCGCTTGAGACCGTCGAACGAGTACAGCTTCGTGACCTTCGCCTTGCGCGCCTCGGACGCCGGCGTGCAGATGGCGATCTCGTCGCCGATTTTCACCCGGCCGTTGAAGATGCGGCCGATGGCGATGCGTCCCAGGTAGTCGCTGGAATCGAGGTTCGCCACCAGGAGCTGCAGCGGCGCGTCGAGCGAGCCCATCGGCGGCGGCACATGCCGCACGATGGCGTCGAACAGCGGCCGCAGATCTTCTCCCGGTTTGTCGAGGTCGAGTGTCGCGGTGCCGACCCGGCCATTTGTGTACACGACCGGGAAATCGAGCTGCGCTTCCGAGGCGTCGAGGTCGATGAAGAGGTCGAAGATCTCGTTGAGCACTTCGGACGACCGCGCGTCGGGACGGTCGATCTTGTTGATGACGACGATCGGGGGAAGCCCGCGGGCGAAGGCCTTGCCGAGCACGAAGCGCGTCTGGGGCAGCGGGCCTTCGGATGCGTCGACCAGCAGGACGACCCCGTCGACCATCGACAGCGTGCGCTCGACTTCGCCGCCGAAGTCGGCGTGTCCCGGCGTATCGACGATATTGATCAGGAGGTCGTGGTAATGGACCGCGGTGTTCTTCGCGAGAATCGTGATGCCGCGCTCGCGCTCGAGCTCGTTGCTGTCCATGGCGCGCTCGGCCACGCGCTCGTTCGCGCGGAATGCGCCGCTCTGATGCAGCATCGCGTCGACGAGGGTGGTCTTGCCATGATCGACGTGGGCGATGATCGCGACGTTGCGGAGATTCGGGTTGGCGACTGTGGGCGAATTTCTCGACGAAGGCATCCCAACAGTATAGTAGCTCTCAGCTCTCAGCTTTCAGCTATCAGTGGCTTCCCGCTGCTGCACCTCGCCGCTACTGAGAGCTGACAACTGATAGCTGACGCTCATGTTCAAACGTCAAACCACCGGCTCCGTTGTGTGCTCGTCATGCGGCTCGCTCGTCGGCGTGCGTGATGAGAAGTGTTACAACTGCGGCCGCCGCAACCCCGGACTGTGGGGATTCGCGCCGCTGCTGCGAACGCTCGGCAACGACCTCGGGTTCGTCCAGCTCGTCATCTGGGGCTGCAGCGCGATGTATGTCATCTCTCTGCTGCTCTCACGCAACGCGTTGAGCATGGACGGCGGCCTCTTCGGCTTTCTCGCGCCAGACCTCGTCGTGCTGTATCTGCTGGGCGCCTCGGGCGGAAGACCGGTATTCGAGTTCGGGTGGTGGTGGACCGTCTTCAGCGCAAGCTGGCTTCACGGCAGCCTGCTTCACATTGTCTTCAACATGATGTGGGTGCGCGATCTCGGGCCGGTCGTGGCGAACATGTTCGGGGCGGGCCGGATGGTCATCATCTATACGGTTGCCGGCGCATCGGGCTTTCTGCTGAGCTCGTTTGCCTACGCCTTTCTCCCGCATCTCCCATTTCTCAGCGGCGCGGGCGTCACCGTCGGAGCCTCGGCATCGGTGTTCGGATTTCTCGGCGCGCTGGTGTACTACGGGCGGCGGACCGGAAGCTCGCTGACGCGCTCCGAAGCGATCCGGTATGCGCTCATCCTGGGTTTTTTCGGATTCGTCATGCGCGGCGTCGACAACTTCGCGCATGCAGGCGGATTTTTCGGCGGCTACCTCGCGGCGCGCGTGCTCGACCCGCTCAAGCCGGAGCGGATCGATCACATCGTCATCGCGCTGATCTGTATCGCCGTGGCGTTTGTCGCCATCGCGGCATCCGTGGTGACCCTGCTGCCGATACTGACTTCGCGATAACGAAAACCGAACAAGGTAAAACGAATAGACCTAAACAAAGGGCGGAGCCAGAAAAACCGGCTCCGCCCTTTGTCTCTATTCCTTCTTCGTTTTTCGTTCTTCGTTTACTTCGGCGGCACCACAGGCACGTACCCCGGGAACACGTACGCGTACATCATCGAAATGATGCCCATCACCAGCATGAGCAGAATGCTGTGCTTGATGGTGAACCGGAACAGCTTGCTCTCGTCGGCAGACGTCATGCCTGTCGCGGCGACGGCGACGGCGATGCTCGTCAGCGAGATCATCTTGCCCATGACACCCGCAGCGGAATTCACCGACGCGGTCAGCACGGGATTCAGCCCGAGCGTGTTGGCCGTGACGACCTGGAGGTTGCCGAACAGCGCGTTCGCCGATGTGTCGCTGCCCGTCAGGAACACGCCGAGCCATCCCAGCACCGCGCTGAAGAACGGGAACGTCGGACCGGTAGCCGAGAGCGCCAGGCCGAGCGTGGACGTCATGCCCGAGTAGTTCATCAGATAGGCAAGCCCGAGCATCGTCGCGATCGTCACCATCGACATCTTCAACTGCTTGAAGGTGGCGACATAGGTGGCGCCAAACTGCGACGGCTTGACGCGCAGCAGAATCGCGGTGGCGATGCCGGCAAGGAAGCACGACGTGCCGGACGCGCTCAGCCAGTTCAGGATATAGACGGCGCCGTAGGGGGCCGGCGCCGGCGTCACCGGCGGAATGCGCGTGATCATGTTGTGCAGACCGGGCACGTTGATGCCGTTCAGCACGTTCGGATTCAACGGCAGGAAGCCGGGCAGCAGCCCATTGCTGAACTTGTCGAGGACCGCTTTGATGGAGACCTCGCCCCACGTGAGGACGAACACCACGAGGAGCAGATAGGGCAACCACGCCACGAAGACTTCCTTGCCGGGATGCCGCTTGGGCGCCAGCGTGGCTTCCTTGTCGCCGTCGAGCCGCATGATCGTCGGCGGCTTCCAGAATTTCAGTACCAGCACCATCGCCGAAATGCAGGCGAGCGAGCTGAGGATGTCGGTGAGCTCGTGTCCGATGTAGTTCGAGACGTAGAACTGCGTGGCCGCAAAGGAGACACCGCAAATCAGGATGGCCGGCCACACCTCGAACGCGCGCTTCGGGCCCGCCATCACGACAACGAGATACGCGGGAATCAGGACCGAGATCATCGCGCAGAGCCGGCCGGTCATCGCGCTCAGCGGCATCGACGGGATGCCGGTGACGTTGGCCAGGGTCGTGATGGGAATGCCGATCGACCCAAATGCCACCGGCGCCGTATTGGCCAGCAGACAGATGCCCGCGGCATAGAACGGCGAGAAACCCAGGCCCGCGAGCATCGCGCCCGACACGGCAACCGGCGCGCCGAAGCCGGCTGCGCCCTCGATGAACGCACCGAACGAGAAGGCGATGAACATCGCCTGCAGGCGCCTATCGTTGGTCAGCCCGCCTACAGAGTCTTTGATGATCTCGAACTTGCCGGTATCGACCGCGAGTCGATAGAGCATGATCGAACTGAAGACAATCCAGGCAATGGGAAAGATCCCGAATGCCGCGCCGTACAGCGTCGAGATGATCGCCATCGAGAACGGCATGCGGTAGCCGAGGAGCGCCACGATGAGCGCAGAGGCCAGTGCGGTCAGAGCCGCCATCCATGCGGGCTTCCGCATGACGCCCAGCATGACGAACAGCACGAGGATGGGGATGGCTGCGGCGGCCGTCGACAGGCCGAGACTTCCCCCTATGGGTTCATAGTTGTGTTGCCACATATCTCCCTCAGTAGACGCAGTCAGTACGCAATGGAATGCGCGAGACTGTATCACACCAAACTGGAGATTCGGTGGCTAACCGGCTTTACGTTGGTTGGGCCGTTCTTCCACCTTCTTTACACCGGCGCGCTCGCTCACGGCTTCTTTCAAGCCAATCTCGAGCCGCTCGCTTCGAATACCCAGTCGCAGCCGGCCATAAATACTGATGAGGTGGTTCGCGACCCAGACCAGGGCAAGCCAGGCGACGACGTAACCGCGCCAATCGTCGAAAAGAAGCCTGAACCGGGTTGCGACCAGGACACCGGCGGCCACGTAGTGGCTGAAGCAGTATTCACAGGTAAAGAGGTAGAAGAACTTGCGAAGTGGAGCCGTGCTGGCATTCTCGCTCCGGTCAAGACAGTAGTCGTGGACCTCGCGGAACAGCTCCTCGTGCGTCACCGTCCACGCGATCGCGGCAACGGGCAGGGCCAGGATCAGCAGCGCCAGGAGATCGGCGCCCGTCACGGCATTCATACGGTTCTCCGCCGAGCGGCGCGCCTGCGAAGTCTCCCCTCGACCCGCCGCATGCGGTCGCCGGCAATCGCAAAGTATTGAGAGATCGTGACGCCCATCGCCAGCACCAGAAGGAGCACGACCATCAATTTCGTGCCGAAGGCCGCGAATATATCGAGAGCTGTTCGGTTTTCGGTCATCACTCCAAATCCGAATGAATATCGCGCCGACACTTTGTCAGGGCGTTCTGGTGTGACATCGCAAGAAGCGGGCCATGGGGGCCGTCTCACCGCCACGACGCGAAGACGCGAAGACGCGAAGACGCGAAGACGCGAAGAATGTTTTCGAAAAAACACATTGCGCCGTCGCGCCGTTGCGGTGGAACAAGGGAAGGTGTGGTTTCAGTTGGTGTGCAGATCGATGATGCGACTGATCGCGCGCTGGCAGACCCGGCAGAATCTGTCGGTCTTCCGGGATCCCATGATGCAGGACGTCTCCGGGCGGTACAGACCGAGCAACTCATATCCAGCGCCTTCGAACGCGCCGACCTTGCCCGCATACGTCATCGGCGTCGGCACCGGCGTGCCCGGCTCGACGAGATCGCGCCACTTCAAGGCTGACGGATCGTGGAGCGCCGTGATGTTCGGCTCCCACGGCTCGACTTTCTGCGGCGCGCCGGTTTCGTAGGTGACGGTCCCGACATATTCGTCGCCGAGCCCCGCCAGGTTGTGCGCGAACTCGTGGATGAACACGTATTCCGCCGACGCATTCCCGGCGGCAACGGTCGATTGCTGATTGAAGATCCCTCCCCCGCCGTATTTCGTCTCGTTCATCAGCACCTGAACGACGTCGTAGGGCGCGGCGGCGGCGGCGTTGCGAAGGAGGCGATTGTCGTACGTCAGCGCGTACCGCTCCAGACCGAAGATGTTGAATTCGACCAATGCGGTAGAGCCTGCAGAACCCGTAAGCAGCGTCCTGACATTGAAGTCCGTGCGGCGTGATTTGAACGGCTCGTAGCCGAACAGCGCGTTGACGAGCCGCGTCGCGTCGGCGCGAAATTTCCGCTCCTGTTCCAGCGAATACCCGTCGCTGACGAGCAGCACGTCGATCTTGCGGTTTGCCGGACCGCTCACGAACAACGCTGACGGCGTTCGGCCCGTGCCGTCGAACGAGGTCCGTCCAGAAGCCGAATGCGGATCGATGTCGGCCTGCCAGAGAGGCACGAACAGGTTCTGACGGTCGCGTTTCTTGATGACGAGACGCACCGGCGCGCCCGGCCATGGAGCGCGTACCGACTCGTGAAACGTCCGGTCCCTCGCTCGGAATTCCGGGGTCGTCTCCCACTCGCCGTAGATCGTCGCGAACCCGCGCGAGAAGAGGACACGTTGCGACACGGGATCGACGATCTCGAAGAAGTACTTGCCCAGATTCGTCGCGTCGATGAGATGCGTCTGGCTGCCCGGCCACGCGCCCTCGACGATCACCGCATCGAGCTTCAGCGCTTCCCCGCCCGGCCCGCCGCTGTGGAAATAATCAACGCGAAGTGTGCGGCTGAAATCGAGACTGGGTGCAACGGGTGCGATGGGTGCAACGGGCGCATTCTGGGTGAATGCGGCGATAACGACGATGGCCCCGACAAGCTTTTGCATACGCTATCTCGATCAGCAGATCTTAGATCCATAGATCTGTAGTTGTAGTAGATTGCTTCCCGGAGGCAGGAATGGGTGCGACGTCGGACGATCTGATGGATATCGCGCGGGCGGGAGCGGAACGCATCGACATGCCGGACAACCGCGTGCGATTCCCGAGCTTCAGCGATATCGAAGAACAATGCGCCACGGAATATGACGAGCTGCTCGATGCCCTGCACGAAGACGAGCTGTTCGCCCCTGCCGACGTGCAGCGCCAGGAGGAAATCGTCCAGCGCCTGAAGGAGATCGTCGACGAAACCGATCATGAGCTCATCGAGGAGCTCGTCGACAACCTCGCGCGCCAGATCTGGCTGAACCAGGAAGCCGCGTTCCATCTGGGCATGGCCGTGGGGCTGAGGCTCGCTGAGGGGCGAAGGCACTGAAGGGCACGTCGCTGACACAGCAGAAAGCCGAGGGCAGAGCGCAAAAAGAAGACGCCCGCCCACTGCTGAAATGGGCCGGCGGCAAGCGCCAGCTTCTGCCTGCACTTCGAAAGTTTTATCCCGCGGCCTTCAACACCTACTGGGAGCCGTTCTTCGGCAGCGGCGCGGTGTTCTTCGATCTGCACGCCCGTGGAGCGCTCGACGGCCGCCGCGTGGTGCTCTCTGACAACAATGCCGATCTCATCGCCTGTTATCGGGCCGTACGCGACTGCCCCGAGCAGGTCATCGGGGAGCTCACGCGGCTTGCGAGCGGGCACGCCCGCGACGGGGCGAGGCACTACTACGAAGTCCGCAACGAGCGATTCAATCCGCAACGCGCCGCCCTCGCCGCCGCGCCGGAGCGCGATTTCGAGTACACCGCCCCACTCGCGGCGATGTTCATCTACCTCAATCGCACTGGCTACAACGGATTGTTCCGCCTGAACGGTGACGGCGAGTTCAACGTGCCGGCGGGCAGCTATACGAAGCCGAAGGTCTGCGATGAGCCGAATCTCCGGCGTGTCGCCAAGGCGCTCGCGCGTCCCGGACTCACGCTCGAGCGTGCCCGCTTCGAGCGTATGGTCGAGGGGGCTGGCGCAGGGGACTTTCTGTATTTCGACCCGCCGTACGCTCCGTTGAGCAAGACCGCGCGCTTTACGAGCTACACCGCTGAAGGGTTCGACGCGGACGACCAGAAGCGCCTGCGGGATCTCGTCATGTCGCTCGCCCGCCGCGGCTGCCATGTCCTGATGAGCAACTCCACGGCGCCTGAAATTGCGGCGATCTACGAGGACAGTGACGAGGTGAAGGCGGCGGGGCTGCGTTGTTTCAAGATTCCAGCGCGGCGGGCGATCAACTCGAACGCAGCAAGGCGCGGAGTGATCGACGAATATGTCATCACGAACGTTCGCACCCGGTAGAACCCGCCAGCTTCCGCTTCGCCCATTGCACGTGCTCGAGTACGAGCGGGTCGCTGAACGTCCCGTCCGTCCCGGAGCGATCGAGGACGTCGAGCGCGCTGCGATCGCCTGAGTTGCCGAGTGCCACCGCCAGATTTCTTCGCAGGCCCTTCACGCCGGCCCGCGTCATCGCAGTATCGCCAATGAACGCGGCCAACTCCTCGTCGGACCGACGCCACAAATCGATCAGCGACCCAAGATTCAGCTGTGACCGCGACGACCATGATGGATCTGCGAAGCTCACCGGCGCCGCGTTCCACGGGCAGACCTCCTGGCAGACGTCACAGCCAAACAGATGATTGCCAATCGCCTCGCGCTGGCCTTCTGGAATCGATCCGCGGTATTCGATCGTGAGGTACGACACGCACTTCGTGGCGTCGAGCTCGTGCGGCGCCGCGAACGCGCCGGTGGGACAGGCTTCGAGGCAGAGCGTGCAGGTGCCGCACCGATCGAGCGACGGCGAGTCCGGCTCGAGCGGCAGGCTGCAGATGATCGCGCCCAGCAGCAGCCACGAGCCAAGCTCGGGGTTGATGACGCACGTGTTCTTGCCGATCCACCCGAGGCTGGCGTACTGCGCGTACACGCGCTCCTGCACCGGTTCCTTGTCGACACACGCGCGCGCGTCGAATGGCTCGCCGGCCTGCTCCTGCATCCATCCGAGCAGGCCGCTCATCCGCTCGCCAATCACATCGTGATAGTCGCGGCTCCACGCGTACCGCGCGATTTCAGCGCGGGTGACGTCGTTGCGCTCGGTGGAGTACGCGTGGCCGCCGTTGTAAAGGGTCCCGGTGACGATGACCGACCGGGCAGACGGGATCACATTCCGGACATCCGCACGCCGGCGGGCACTTCGCGGCAGATAGCCCATCGTGCCGGCATATCCGCGGTCGATCCATTGCGTGAAGAATGCGAGCTCGGGGAAGGCCAGCGCGGGCGCGACGCCGCAGAGATCGAACCCCAATTCACAGGCCCGATCCTTGATCGCTTGACTTGTCAGGGATGGCACAGTTTCACCGCAAAGACGCCGCAACGCGACGACACGCAGAATTTCATCTTAGATCCAAACTCTGCGAGTTCTAGCGCCTTAGCGCCGTCGCGGTGAGACCCGGCTACGGCAGCGCGAACGCCGTGAGCGTGCTGCCTGACGGAACGAGGAAGTACTGCCGGCCGTCCACCATATACGTCGTGCCGCCGGTCGACCGCATCATGACGCCGAGCTGGTAATGCCACAGATTCCGCCCGGTCTTCGAATCGAACGCCATGATGTTGCCATCGCCGTCGCCGGCAAACGCCAGGCCCGACGCGGTCGTCAGCACACCGGATGACGACACATTCGGGTAACGGAATTCCCACTTGCGATCGCCCGTGGTCGGATCGATCGCGCGCAACGCGCCGTAGTGCACCTGATCGCGCGTCCGTACGCCGCCGCCGCCAGCGTAGCGCTCGCCATCCTTGAACGGCTCGTTGTAAGAGTAGTACGTCGCGCACGTTTCACGCGCCGTGACGATGAACAGCTTCGTCGACGGATCGTAGGAAGGCGAATAGAAATTCGTACCGCCGCCGGCATCGGGACAGGTTTTCGATCCTTCTTCGGTCGGCAGCCCTCCGGGCACGAGGATGGGCCGTCCCTCGGGGCTGATGCTCTTCGCCCACGTCTGCTGGACGAACGGCTTCGCAAGTATCATGCGGCCGTTCGTGCGGTCGATGACGTAGAAGAAACCGTTGCGGTTGGCGAACAACAGCGTCTTGCGCGGCTGGGCGTTGATGGTGAGGTCCGCGAGGACAGGCACCTGCGTCGAATCCCAGTCGTGCACGTCGTGCGGCGTGAACTGAAAATGCCACTTGATTCTGCCGGTGTCCGCGTCGAGCGCGACCGCCGCCGCTGTGTACAAGTTGTCGCCTTCGCGCACAGAGCTGTAGTAGTCAGGGCCCGGGTTGCCCGTTCCGTAGAAGACGAGATTCTGCTCAGGATCGTAGGTGCCGGTGACCCAGATCGATCCGCCGCCACGGAGATAGGCATCGCTTCCCCTCGGCCACGTGTTTCCTCCGGGATCATCCGGGCCGGGCACCGTGTAAAAGCGCCACGCGCGCTTGCCGGTCTGGGCGTCATACGCATCGATGAATCCGCGAATGCCGTACTCTGCGCCCGCGACGCCCACGATGACCTTGTCTTTCACGACAAGCGGCGCGACGGTGACCGAATATCCCGACTTGTAGTTGGTGAGCTCGGCGTCCCACAGGACCTCACCGGTCCTCATGTCGAGCGACAGAAGATGCGCGTCCGCCGTACCCAGGAACAGCCGGTCACCGAGCGCGCCGAAGCCGCGATTGTTCGGGCCGCAGCAGGCTCGAATATCGTCGGGAAGCTGCCGCCGATGGCGCCAGATCTGGCGTCCCGTCCGCGCGTCGATCGCCCACGCGTCTCCGCCCCAACCCGTGACATACAGCACGCCATCGATCACGAGCGGCGTCGATTGAAAGTTGCCGTTGCCGACCCCTCCTGTCTGAAACGTCCACTGCGACTTGAGCTGGCTGACGTTCTCTGGCGTGATTTGCGTCAGGGGGCTATGCCGGTGGCCGAAGTAGTTGCCCGAATAGGTCAGCCACTTCGTCCCATCCTGGAGTCCATTAAGAATGTCCTGGTTAGTGACGGTAGGAGGGCCAGTCTGCGCCGAGAGCGCGACCACGCACGTGAAGGCCATTACGAAGGTGCGCATATTCATTATCCCTTCACACGAAAACGGAAAATCCAGCAGGGTTTTGATCTTTGATCCAAAACCCCGCGAGGCTTTGCGTCTTAGCGCCGTTGCGGTGAGACATCTTAGGGCAGCGCGAACGCGGTCAACGCGGAGCCCGACGGAAACAGCAGATACTGCTTGCCATCCACCATGTATGTCGTCCCGCCAGTCGACCGCAGGCCCACGCCCATCTGGTAGTGCCACAAGTACTTTCCGCTCCTCGAGTCGAGCGCGATGAGATTTCCGTCGCCGTCACCCGAAAACACCAGGCCCGACGCCGTCGTCAGGACACCCGACGATGAGGTGCCCTGATAGCGAAACTCCCACTTGCGGTCGCCGGTGATGGGATCGATCGCGCGTAGCGCCCCGTAGGCTACGTGGTCAGGTGTCCGTGTCGTTCCGCCGGATTGGTACTGCTCCCCCCTCCTGAACGGCTCGTTGAAGGTGAAGTAGGTGGCGCACGTCTCTTGTGCGTTCACAAAAAACAGCCGCTGCGTCGGGTCGTACGACGGGGAATAAAAGTTGGTGCCCCCGCCCAGATTGGGGCACACCTTGGTACTGCCTTCCTCGCTGGGATTGGTGCCAGGGTTGAGAATTGGCCGTCCCTCCGGGCTGATCTCCTTTGCCCAGTTCTGCGAGATAAACGGCTTGGCCAGAATCATCCGGCCATTCGTCCGATCGAGCACGTAGAAGAAGCCATTACGATTGGCAAACAGCATCGTCTTGCGCGGTGCGCCGTTTATCGTGAGATCGGCGAGCACCGGTACCTGCGTCGAATCCCAGTCATGCAGGTCGTGCGGCGTGAACTGAAAGTGCCACTTCAACTGGCCGGTATCCGCGTCCAGGGCGACTGCCGAACACGTATAGAGGTTGTCTCCCTCGCGCGCCGGGCTGTAGTAGTCGGGTCCCGGATTACCCGTGCCGAAGAACACCAGATTCTGTTCGGGATCGTATGTGCCTGATACCCAGATCGACCCGCCACCCCGCAAATACGCGTCCGAGCCCTTCGGCCACGTCTGCCCGCCCGGCTGATCGGGACCGGCCACGGTGTAGAACCGCCAGACCCTCTTCCCTGTGCTCACGTCGTACGCGTCGATGAACCCGCGTATGCCGAACTCCGCGCCGGCCACGCCGACGATCACTTTGTCCTTCACCACGATCGGGGCCACCGTGACCGAATATCCGTGTGAATACTCAGCCATCTCGGCATCCCAAATCACGTCGCCCGTCTTGATGTCGAGTGCGACGATGTGCGCGTCGCCGGTGCCGAGAAACAGTTTGTCGCCAAGAACCGCCATGCCCCGGTTGTTCGGACCGCAGCACCCCCGGAAGTCGTCGGGCATGTTGCGGCGATACCGCCAGATCTGGCGGCCGGTTCGCGCGTCGATGGCCCAGGCGTTCCCGTTGAAGCCCGTGAAATAAAGGACGTTGTCCACCAACAACGGGGTAGTCTGGAAATTCGGTGTGAGGCCCGTCTGGAACGTCCACTGCGCTTTGAGTTGGCTGACGTTGGCGGGCGTAACCTGCGTCAACGGGCTGAACCGATGACCCGAGTAGTTGCCGTGATAGATGAGCCACTTCGATCCGTCGCTCGGAAGGCCGCCAAGGATGTCCTGGCTTGTCACGGTGCCCGGAGCGGGCTGTTGCGCCGCGAGCGTCACCGAGCAGATGAGAACCAGCACCACAGCACGCATAGGCCTCCTCATAAAACTTAGGCGGGTCCAAACAACAGGACCCGCCCTGCGTACCCTTGCGTTGAAACGACGGACCTTCTACGGCAGCGCGAACGCGGTCAGCGCGGCGCCAGACGGGAACAGCAGGTACTGTTTGCCGTCGACCATGTACGTAGTGCCGCCGGTGGAGCGAAGACCGTTGCCCAGTTGATAGTGCCAGAGGTACTTCCCGCTCTTCGAATCGAGAGCGATGACGTTGCCATCGCCGTCACCCGAAAACACCAGGCCCGCTGCGGTCGTCAGGATGCCCGACGAAGAAGTCGTCTGATATCGGAACTCCCATTTGCGGTCGCCGGTCACCGGATCGATCGCGCGAAGCGCGCCGTAGTTCTTCTGGTCGGGTGGCCGCGCCGTGCCGCCGGATTCGTACTGCTCCCCCTGTCGGAACGGCTCGTGCCAGGAGTAATAGATGGCGCACGTCTCGCGCGAGTTCACAAAAAACAGGCGTTGTGTCGGGTCGTAGGACGGCGAGAAGAAGTTGGTGCCGCCACCCAAATCCGGGCACACCTTGGTGCTGCCTTCCTCTGTTGGCAAGGTGCCTGGCACGAGAATCGGCCGTCCGTCTGGGCTGATCTCCTTCGCCCAGTTCTGCGTGACGAACGGCTTCGCGAGAATCATCTTTCCGTTCGTGCGGTCGAGCACGTAGAAGAACCCGTTGCGGTTGGCGAACAGCATGGTCTTGCGCGGCGCGCCGTTGATCGTCAGGTCCGCGAGCACGGGGACTTGGGTCGAATCCCAGTCGTGGAGATCATGCGGCGTGAACTGGAAGTGCCACTTCATCTGGCCGGTATCGGCGTCCAACGCCACGGCCGAGCACGTATAGAGGTTGTCACCTTCGCGCGCCGGGCTGAAATAGTCGGGCCCGGGATTTCCAGTTCCGAAGAAGACAAGGTTCTGCTCAGCATCGTAGGTGCCCGTCACCCAGATCGACCCGCCGCCGCGGAGGTACGAGTCCGATCCCTTCGGCCACGTTTGACCGCCCGGCTGATCGGGACCGGCCACCGTGAAGAACTTCCAGACCTCCTTGCCTGTATTCACATCTGACGCCGCGATAAAGCCACGGATGCCAAACTCGGCGCCGGCCATCCCGACGATGACCTTGTCTTTCACGACGAGTGGAGCGACCGTGATCGAGTAGCCCTTCGTGTAATCAGCGAGCTCTCTGTCCCACAGCACGTCGCCAGTCTTGATATCGAGCGCCACGAGGTGCGCGTCTCCCGTTCCGAGGAACAACCTGTCTCCGCTCACCGCCATGCCTCGGTTGTTCGGGCCGCAGCATCCGCGGAAGTCGTCGGGCATGTTGCGCCGGTACCGCCAGATCTGCCGACCTGTCCGCGCGTCGATGGCCCAGGCGTTGCCGTTGAAGCCGCTGACGAACAGCACGTTGTCCACGAGAAGCGGCGTGGTCTGGAAGTTCGGGGTCAGACCCGTCTGGAACGTCCACTGCGCCTTCAGCTGATTGACGTTCGCCGGCGTGATTTGCGTCAGCGGGCTGAACCGGTGCCCGAGGTAGTTTCCGTGATACATCAGCCACTTCGAGCCGTCGTTCGGAAGCCCTCCGAGAAGATCCTGGTTCGTCACGGTGCCCGGAGCGGGCTGCTGCGCGGCGAGCGTGACCGAACAAACGAGTACCATCAATAAAGCGCGCATAAGGGCCTCCTTAACGGACCGCGACGTCGTACCCACGCAGCGTGGTGAGATAGCCGACCAGATCGGTCAGGTCGCTCTCACTCAATCGCTTCGGGTCGAATGCCGGCATCAGCGAGTTCTTGTCGTAGGTCACTTCCACGTCCGACTTTTTATAACCTTGAATGCGTTCGCGCATGTCCATCAGCTGGATCGAGAACGCATCTTCGTTCTTCTTGACGCCGCGAATCTTCTGCCCGTCCTTCGTGACAACGGTGACCGTCTCGTACGCGGGCGGAATAACCTCGTGCGGATTGCGAATTTCCCGCACGAGCGCGGCTTGCGTCCGGGCCGAGCCGACGCGGCTCAGATCGGGGCCGAGGCGGCCGCCTTTCCCTGCAACCCGATGACAGTTCTGACACTGCTTCGTAAACAACTGCTCGCCGTTCGCGATGTTGCCAGAGGGCATCGTCGGTGCCGGCGCAACGGCACCCATGTTGCGGAGATACGCCATGATCTGCAGCACCTCATGATCGGGCCGGTTGCTGGCCGGCATTTCCGATCCTGGTACGCCTTTGCGAATCGTCTGGAACAGTGCCTCGTCGGACGCTCCGGTCATGTAGGCGATGAGGTTTGGACCGCGATAGCCCAGTGCGTCGAGGCCGTGGCACTCGCCGCACATCCTGCGGTACAAAGACATGCCACCGCGAATCGACTCTTTGTTGTTGAGGTGAGGGTTGCTGCCTGGATACTGCTGCGAGCGTTCCTCGACGCGAGGTTTCTCCTGCGCCGCCAGATAGCCGCCTGATACCAGGGTTATTAATCCGAATATGAGTAGAGACCGGAACCGGGTCATCTGCCCTCCTAGCGTGCGTTGGTGGTGACCCGGATTATTGCGCCGTCAGTTCGTCTTGTCCACTAGTTGTCTCAGGACGTAGGGAAGAATGCCGCCGTGGCGGAAAGCCGTGAGCTCTTCCGGCGTGTCGATGCGGACCAGGGCCTGAATCTCACGCGCCTGTCCGGTCGCCGGTTGAACCCGTACGGTGATGGTGGCCCGCGGCGTCAAGCCGGCGATGGCGATGTTGTACTCTTCGGTCCCGGTCAGCCCCAGCGACGCGGCTGACGCCCCGGGAAGATACTGGAGCGGCAGCACGCCCATGTTGACCAGGTTGCTGCGATGAATCCGCTCGAAGCTTTCGGCGATGACCGCGCGCACGCCGAGGAGCAGCGTGCCTTTCGCCGCCCAGTCGCGAGACGACCCGGACCCGTATTCCTTGCCGGCCAGCACCAGCAAGGGCACGGCCCCCGCTTGATACGCCACCGACGCGTCATAGATGGTCATCACCTCGCCGGCGGGCTGATACGTCGTCCATCCCCCCTCGGTCCCTGGCGCAAGCTGATTGCGCAGCCGGATGTTGGCGAAGGTGCCCCGCATCATGACCTCGTGATTGCCGCGCCGCGCGCCGTACGAGTTGAAGTCGGAAGGCTTGACGCCCAGCGCGATCAGATACCGGCCCGCGGGGCTGTCAGCGGGAATCGACCCCGCCGGAGAGATGTGATCAGTCGTCACGCTGTCCCCAAGCATGGCCAGCACACGTGCGCCGGCGATGTCGGTGAGCGGCGCCGGCTCTCGGCTGATGTTTTCCACAAACGGTGGCTTCCGGACGTACGTCGAGTGCTGATCCCATTCGAACAGATTCCCGGTCGGCACCGGCAATGAGCGCCAGCGCTCGTCTCCGTCGAACACGTTCGCATACTGCCGCTGAAACATTTCGGATTTCACGGCGCTCAACATCGCCGCCTGAATCTCGCTCTCAGTCGGCCAGATCTCGCGCAGATACACGTCCTTCCCGTTCTGATCTTTCCCGAGCGGCTCCGTCGTCAAATCGAGGGTCATCCGTCCGGCGAGCGCGTAGGCGACGACGAGTGGAGGCGACGCGAGATAGTTGGCGCGCACCTGCTGCTGAATGCGCCCTTCGAAGTTCCGGTTCCCGCTCAGCACCGAGCACACCACGAGGTTTTTTTCAGCAACGGTCGCCGAGACATCCTCGGGCAGGGGCCCGCTGTTTCCGATACAGGTCGTGCAACCGTAGCCGACAAGGTTGAACCCGAGCTGATCGAGATAGAAGGTCAGCCCCGCTTTCTCCAGATAGTCGGTCACGACCTTTGAGCCCGGTGCGAGGCTCGTCTTCACCCATGGCTTCGTCGTCAGGCCGCGTTCGACGGCTTTCTTCGCCACCAGGCCCGCGCCGATCATCACACTTGGATTGGACGTATTGGTGCAGCTGGTAATCGCCGCCACGACGACCGAGCCGTGGTCGAGATCCGCGTTGGCGACGGTCACCTGTGCGGGCGACTCCATGACCGCGACCGCCGATGCGGACGAAGACGACGCCTTGGCCTTTTTCTCCGTCATCATCGCCGGCAGCGACGTCTGGAAGCCGGACTTCGCTTTTGTCAGGGACACGCGATCCTGAGGCCGCTTCGGCCCGGCGAGACTCGGTTCGACGCTGCTGAGGTCGAGCTCGATCGTCTCGTCGTAGACCGCCTGCGTTCCGGCTTCGCGGAACAACCCCTGTGCCTTTGCGTAGGCTTCGACAAGTTTTACGTGCGACGCGGTGCGGCCGGTCAGGCTGAGATAGTCCAGCGTCATCTCGTCGATCGGGAACATCGCCGCGGTGGCGCCGTATTCCGGACACATGTTACCGAGGGTCGCGCGATCGGCGATCGTCAGGTTCCCCAGACCCGCGCCGAAGAACTCGACGAACTTTCCGACGACGCCGTGTTTACGCAGGCGTTCCGTGACCATCAGCACGAGATCTGTCGCGGTTGCCCCTTCAGGCATCGCGCCGACGAGCTTGAATCCCAGCACCGGCGGAATCAGCATCGACATCGGCTGTCCCAGCATCGCCGCCTCCGCCTCGATACCGCCGACGCCCCATCCGAGCACGCCCAGCCCGTTCACCATCGTGGTGTGCGAATCGGTGCCCACGAGCGTGTCGGGATACGCGCGCACCTTGCCGTCGGAGACCTCGCGGAACACCACGCGCGCGAGGTACTCGACGTTCACCTGATGCACGATCCCGGTGTCAGGCGGCACGACCCGGAAATTCCTGAACGCGTCCTGCCCCCAGCGCAAGAACGAATACCGTTCCCTGTTCCGCCCGAACTCGAGCTCGGCGTTCAACTGAAACGCGTCGCTGCGGCCGAAGTAATCGACCTGCACGGAGTGATCGATGACGAGCTCGACGGGTTGCAGCGGGTTGACGCGATCGGGGTTGCCGCCGAGGCGAATCATGCCGTCGCGCATCGCGGCAAGATCGACGACGCAGGGGACGCCGGTGAAGTCCTGCAGGAGGACACGCGCCGGCGCAAACGAGATCTCTTTCTGGAGCTGCGCGCCGGGCTTCCAGCCCGCGAGCGCCTCGATGTCCTTTGTGTGCACGAAGCGCGCGTCTTCGTGGCGCAACAGATTCTCGAGAAGAATTTTCAGCGAGTATGGAAGCGTCGCGACGTTCGGAAATACCTGCTCGAGCTTCATCAAACTGAAGATTTCGACTGACTCGCCGGCAAGGATGGATTGCGTGCTGGTGCCGAAAGAATTCGTGCTGCTCATCTCTTTAATCGTATCAAATCAATGACTCTGGGGAGTCGTGGGAGTCAGGGAGTCGTGGGAGTCAGGGAGTCGTGAGAGTCGGGGGAGTCAGGGAGTCAGGGAGTCAGGAGAGTCGTGGAGTCTTGGAGTCGTGGAGTCTTGGAGTCGAGAGTCGTAGGGACCTATGGCATGGCTGATGCCTAGCCGAGGGTATGAAAGCAAAAAAATTGGAGGATTTGCTGATTTATCGGAAGGCCCTCGAAGGCGTCGACGCAGTTTCTCCACTACTGAAGCGCCCGCAATTTAGCAGAGACTTCGATCTTCACGGACAACTTTCCGAATCCACCGGGAAAATTCCTGGTCATATTGGAGAGGGTTTCGGACAGGGCACCGATCGCCACTTCGCCCACTATCTGTTCATCGCCCGCGGCTCGGCCTTGGAAACCCGCGGGCATCTGGCAACCGCTCGGGAAAGACAACACATCTCGCGCGACGAGGAAATAGCCGTTTCCGGCTTGTACCAAGACCTCGCCGACATGCTCAGTGGGTTCATCGCGCACCTCCGCCGATCGGATCGGAAAAATCGCTGGTGACTGGACTCTCTGACTGTTTGACTCGCCGACTCCCCGACTCGCCGACTCGCCGACTCCCCGACTCCCCGACTCGCCGACTCGCCGACTCTCCGACTCCCCGACTCGCCGACTCGCCGACTCTCCGACTCTCCGACTCCCCGACTCTCCGACTCCCCGACTCCACAACTCCTCGACTCTTACCGCCTTCCCGCGTCTCTGGCTGCGGCCACTTCAAGCACAGCCTCCGCCGCTCTGCCGCTCGCGCCGGGCCCTCCCAGCTTCGCGCGAACGTCGGCAAGCCCGCGCCGCGCCTGCTCTGCTCGATCTGGATCGGTCAGCAGCGAGAGCGTCTCGGCCGCGACGTTCTCGGCTGTGCAGTCGTCCTGAATCAGCTCGGGCACGATCCGCCGTCCGGCGATCAGGTTGACCATGGCGACGTTTTCCACCAGCAGAAATCGGCGGCCGAGCCGGTAGGTCATCGGGGACAGCCGATACACCACCACCATCGGGCGCCCGTGCAGAGCGGCCTGAACGGTCGCCGTGCCGGACGCGGTGATCGCCACGTCAGAAATCGCAAGCACGTCGTCCGTTCTGGCGAGCACTTCAACCGGGCGGGCGCCGGTCCATGCCACTCGCGCGAACAGCCGATCGTCGAGCGAAGGCGCGCGCGCGACGACGAATTGCGCCTCCGGCATTCGCGCGGTCAACAGTGCGACGGCGTCGCGGAAGATCGGCAGCAGTCGCTCGACTTCGTTGGGGCGGCTGCCGGGCAATAACGCCACGATCGGGCGGCCGCGTTCGAGGCCGATCTCGCGGAGAAAACCGTCTTCAGGCTCCTGCGCTCGGGCCAAATCGACGAGCGGATGGCCGACAAACTGTACGGGCACGCCCGCTCGACGGTAGATTTCTTCCTCGAATGGAAAAATCACCAGCACGCGATCAACGAGCCGCTTCATGACCTTCATGCGGCTCTGCCGCCAGGCCCATAGCTGGGGGCTGATGTAATAGATGATGGGCACGCCGAGCTTCTTGACCGCGGCAGCGAGACGGAAATTGAAATCCGGAAAGTCGATGAGGACCAGCGCCTGGGGTTTTTCCGTGTGCGCGGCGTCCACCAGGCGGTTGAGGGTCGTGAGAGATTTCGGCAGCACCCGGATCGCTTCGACCAGGCCTGTCACGCTGAGGCCGCGGTAGTCCGCGAGCAGCTCTCCGCCTCCGGCCATGAGCCGCTGTCCGCCAAGTCCAAAAATGGCGGCGTCGGGCTGCCGGCGGCGAATTTCAACCGCGAGGGCGCCGGCGTATAAATCGCCGGACGGCTCCCCGCAGGAAATCATGATTTTGTTCAATGCTTCTTGAGATCGGCCGCAGACAGGTCGAGAGCGCTCAACGGAATCAGCTCGTAATTCCCGAACCCGGCCTTGCCGAGCTGGTCCTTGAACTTCGCGGCGTCGCCGACCATCACCATCGACAGTCGATCGGGCTGCACGTACAAGCGCGCCACGCGGAGCACATCGTCAGGTGTGACGGCATTCGCGCGCTGCCGATACGTGCGCAACTCGTCGAGCGAGAGATCGTAGAAGACGACGTTGACCACCTGGCGCGCAATTGCGCCAGGCGTCTCGATGGTCAGCGGAAAGCTGCCCGTCATGTAGGCCTGCGCTCCGGAAAGTTCTCCATCACCGATGCGTTCGCGCTGCAGGCGCGTGAACTCGTCGACGATCACGCGGACGGCTTCGCCGGTGGCTTCGGTGCGCGTGTCGGTTTCGGCGGTGATGTCACCCGCCAGGAGCATCGGATTCAGGTCGGCGGATGCGGAGTATGTAAGCCCGCGCTCGGAGCGAAGGACTCGGAACAAGCGGTTGCTGCCCTCGCCGCCGAGGATGCGAATGGCCTGGTCCATGCTCATGTAGTCCGGCGACTTCCGTGGAATACCGAGCTGTCCGACGCGGACCGCGGTCTGCACCGAGTCCGGTTTGTCGATGACGACGATGCGGCGCGTGGGGCGCGGCGGATCCGGAAGCGGCGGCGGCTGCACGGCCTGGCGCTGCCAGTCGCCGAACACGCGCGCGGCGGCGGCCATCGCTTCGTCCACCGTGACGTCGCCGACAATCGCGAGGATGCTGTTGTTGGGCGCGAAATAGCGGCGATGGAACTCACGGAGGTCTTCGCGAGTGATTTTCGCGATCGTCTCGGGCATGCCGCTGTCCGGAAACCCATACGGATGAAAGCCGTAGATGAGCCGGCTGAGCACCGCGCGGGCGATGAAGTCGGGATCTTCGAGGCTGACGCCGAGGTTCTGAATCGTCTGTGTCCGCTGACGCTCGATCTCTTCCGGCGAGAACGCCGGGCGTCGGATGACGTCGCCGAGCAGGTTCATGCCGACGTCGAAGCTGTCTTTCATGACGAGCACGGTCGCCGACGTGACATCGCTGCCCGCGCTGGTGTCGAGCGCGCCGCCGATCGAGTCGATGGCATCCGCAATCTCGTTCGCGCTGCGCGTGGCGGTACCCTGATTCAACAGCGATGCGACGAGGGAAGCCGTGCCTCCCTTACCCGGTGGATCGTATGCACCTCCCGCGCGAACGATCAGGCGCATCGTCACTTCCGGCTGCTCGTGGTGCATCACCACGATCACCTGCATCCCGTTCGGCAGCGTGCGAAGCTCGTAAGGCGGAAAGCTGACCGGGCGCGACGGCAGCGGCCGCGGCGGATTTTCCGAAGGCCAGTTCGTCACTACCTGGGCACGGCCCACGGAGGAAGCGCCGGCCGCGAGCACGACGACCGAAACAAGGAACGAGCGTCGCAGCATCAGCGCATCCCCTTCGGGAGAATCCTCAGCACGAGACGGCTTTCCGGCGTGAAGTACGTCTTGGCGACGCGATTGAGATCGGAGACCGTCATATTGGTGAAGATCTCGACCTCGCCGTCGGCCGTCGTGACGTCGTCGTGAATGACCACCGCATGCGCCAGCTGGCTCGCCTTTCCGCGAATCGACTCGCGATCGACGATGTAGTCGCGAAAGAACTGGTTCTTGGCGCGCTGCAGCTCGTGCTCGGTGATCGGCTGCGTGCGCAGCTTGTCGAACTCGGCGATCAGCGCCTTTTCGACCTCGTCGGGCGTGTGTCCCGGCGCCACGAGCGCGACCGCGAAAAACAGGTTGGGCTCCTCGATGATGTTGCCGCCACCGAATGCAGACAGGGCGATGCCCTTCTCGTAGACCAGCGACTGATAGATGCGCGAGCTGTCGCCGTCCGACAAGATCTTCGACGTCAGGTGCAGCGGGTACGAATCAGGGTTGCCGTCCCACGTAATCGGATACGCGACGATGACGGCTGGCAGCGGCCAGGCCTCATTCACCGTGACGCGGCGCTCGGCGGTCGTCGGCTTCTCGCGCGGGTACTCGCGGCTGATGACGCGGTCGGATTTCGGGATGCGGCCGAAATACTTCGTCACCATCTCCTTGGTCTGCGCCATGTCGAAGTCGCCGACGATTGCCATCGTCGCGTTGTGGGGAACGTAGAACGTATTGTGGAAATCGCGGACGTCCTCGACAGACGCGGCGTCGAGGTCCTTCATGCTCCCGATCGTGGTGTGCTTGTACGGGCTCACCGTATAAAAGGTGTCGTAGAGAATCTCGGAGAGCCGGCCGAACGGCTGATTGTCGACGCGGAGACGCCGCTCTTCCTTGACGACCTCGCGTTCGTTCTCGAACGTGGCCTTGTCGATGCGCAGCGTCGCCATGCGATCGGCTTCCATCCAGAGGACGAGCGGAAGGTACTGCGACGGCACGGTCTGCCAGAACACGGTCGCATCGTCGTTCGTGTAGGCATTGCTCTGCCCGCCGATGCTCGCGAGCATTGACGCGTGTTCTTCGGGCTCGACGTTCTTTGACCCCTTGAACATCATGTGCTCGAACAAATGCGCAAAGCCGGTCCGCCCCGTCTTCTCGTCCTTCGACCCGACGTGGTACCAGAGCTCGACGTGCACGATTGGCGTGGAGTCATCGGGCGACAGCACGATCGTGAGGCCGTTCGGCAACGTGATCAGCTCATACTTGAGGTGCGGCGGCCGCACCGCCGCGTCGACGGGCGTCAAGGTGAGCGCGACGCAAAACGTGATCGCGCCCAGCAGCTTCTTGGGGACGTGTGCTGTCATCATGTCTATTTCGATCTTAGCTTGATTCCAGCGGGGCGCGACCTGGGCCTGGGACGGGCCTTCGCCAGCGCTGCCTCGAGATCGAGGATGCGCTGCTCGAGATCGGCGACCCTCCTCCGCAAATCAGGCAGCTTGCGAAATATCACCGACGATTTCAGCCACTCCTTGTTTTCGATGGCCGGATAACCCGAGACGAACGTCCCGTCGGGAACGGAATTCGTGATGCCGCTCTGGCCGACGGCTGTCACGCCCTTGCCGACGGTGACGTGACCCGCCACTCCAACCTGCCCGGCGAGCGTGACGTTGTCGCCGATCGTCGTGCTGCCGGCGATGCCGACTTGCGCGACAAGCAGTGTGTTTCGGCCAACGCTGACCCCGTGGCCGATTTGAACGAGGTTGTCGATCTTGGCGCCCGCCTGGATGCGCGTTTCGCCGACAGCCGGCCGATCGACCGCCGTGTTCGCGCCGATTTCGACGTCGTCTTCGACGATGACCCCTGCTGTCTGCGGGATCTTCTGGTAGGTACCGTCCGATCGCTTCACAAAGCCGTAGCCGTCCGAGCCGATCACGGCGCCGTTCTGAATGATCACGCGGTTGCCGATGGCAACGCGCTCGCGGATCGCGACGTGCGAGTGGATGACGCAGTCGTCTCCGACGACAGCACCCTCGCCGATGCACACATTCGGGTGGATGATGGTGCGATCGCCAATGCGCGCGCCCCGGCCCACCGACGAAAAAGGCCCTACGGAAACGTCTGTGCCGAGCACGGCGTCGGGCGCGATCGCACTGAGCGTCGCGATACCTGACGGCGGCTGCGCCGGTGCCCCGAAGATCGACAACGCGTTGGCAAATGCCAGATACGGATGGGCGGCGCGCAGCATCGCGCACGGCGCAGCCGGCGCGCTCTTGCCGATGATGACTGCTGATGCACGGGTCCGCCGCAGCGCCGGGGCGTAGCGGGGATTGACGAAAAAAGTGACGTCGCCTTCGCCGGCGTGCTCGAGACTGGCCACGCGGCTGATCTCCAGCGTGCCGTCGCCTTCGAGCTGGCATTCCAAGCGCTCTGCGAGCTCTCTCAGCTGCATGTGTGTGTCTACTCGCGGGGGCCCGTGGCCAGGCGCCGCTCGCCGCGAACCGAGAATATCACGCAGTCTTGACGGAGGTTCGCTCGAAGAACTTCGCCAGGTGCGGCAACTGGAGGGCGGACGCTATCTCGTCGACCTCGCGCTCGCGCTCGCTGGGCGCGAGCGTCAGGACTCTGCGCAGCCGCGACAATTGCGGGCTGGGGCACGACTGCCAGCGCACGTCCGTGAGACCGTGCTTCGCGCCCTTGCGCGAGAGGTAATGGCCGACGAGCCGGAAGCCGAAGTAATACGCAACCAGGTTCGGGCCGGGCACGAAAAAGAGAACGCCTGACGCGACGAAGAGGATGCCGTCGATCACGATCCACTTCATGTGGCGATCGGCATCGCGCTGCAGCTCCGCACGCGCGCCCGCTACCGCCGCATCCGCGGGGATATCGTCTGGATAGTGCAGCATGAGCTCGCTCTCGTTCCTCAGTCGCCAGAGTAGCCGCTGCTCGGCGATCTTCTCGGCGATCCAGCAGAGCCCTCGATCCTTCATCCGTTCGGTCCAGGTGCGGGGCACGGCGTCTCGCGTTTCCCCGCTGAGGCGCTCCTGTTCGACACGCGCGAGCGCTTCGCGGAAGTTGGCGTACAGCTTCGCCAGTCGCCCTTGCGGCGCCTCCTCCGCCATCGGGTCGGTATCGCCGCCGTCGTGCTCGCAGTAAAGCTCGTGCCGATCGCGAGAGACCGGGATCACATATACGTCCATCAAGGAATGTCCGGCGCCGCGCCCTGGGTGGTACGGCGCCGCTGCGGGGGCCGCGGTGGAGGATTCGCCGTCAATGTGGGCTTCCCTGCCTGTTCCCATGCGCTTGTGATGATCGAGGCCACGCCGCAGATCGCGTCGTTGAGGCGCTTCTCCAGAATAGGACGAGTCTCGCGGAAAAGAGTTTCAAAGTACTGATCGTCGTAGGTATCCCGGTTGCCGATCGCTTTCTTGTCGGCGGCGAGCACGTCGTCGGCGAGCTGAGCGCTTTCGAGCAACGTATCGAAAATGAAATCGCGCTCACTCGTAATCGACCTGAGTGCCGGTGGCTTGATGACGAGCTGCTGCCGGTAGCGAATGAAGAGATCGTCCTCCCAGCGGTTGTGAATGCCGCTCTGCCCTGTCAGTTGCCCGTTGTAGTTCAGGACCGCGTGCAACGGCACGTGTGCGTCTGCCACGTAGTGGCCGATGATCGCCGAGAAAAAGCGGATGTCGCTCTGCGCGTACGGGCCGTTCTTGCGCAGCGCCTCGAAGCCGCGAATCAAGCGCCCCGCAATCTCCTGCGTGCGCCACGGCACGAGACCGTTCTGCCTGAGCTTGTCGATGCCGTGCTTCTTGAGCGCGGCGTCGTACTCGCGCGGCAGGTCCTTGAACGGATACGGACCGTACGCGTCGAAGTCGAGAAAGTGGTTCGGCGGCTCTTCACTGAACCCGGCGTTGCGCCACAAATCCGGGTCGATCGAGCGTTCGACGATGAATGCTCGGTTGGCCTCGAAAAACGGCCGAAGGGCCTCGGGCAGCATGTCGATGGCGCGCGCCACGATGAACTTGTGCGCCTCGAATCCCCACGCGTTCGCGGGCGCCGGCACGAACAGGATGGCGGTGAGAAGGCCAAGGACGGCGCTGCGCATACCTTATTATCGCTGAATGCCTCGTCTCGGTGCCCATATGTCGGTCGCTGGCGGATTGCCCCTCGCGATTGCCCGCGCGCAGATTCATGGATGCGAGACGCTGCAGATTTTCAGCAAGAACGCGAGCCAGTGGCGCGCGCGGCCGCTGCCGCCCGAAGAGATTGCGACGTTCAGGGACGCCGCGAAGAAGACCGGTATCTCCCCGATCGTGGCGCACGCCAGTTATCTGATCAATCTTGCAACCACGAGCGAAGCGCTGCGCGCGCAATCCATCGCCGCGCTTGGTGAGGAGATCGATCGTGCGGAAGCGCTGGGACTGCTGGGGGTCGTCCTTCACCCAGGCGCTCGGATGGCCGCTCCCGTAGACCAGGCGCTCTCGCTGATCTCGAGCGCGTTGACGGAAGTGCTGAAGGCACGCCCTCGCGGCAAGACCATGATTCTGATCGAGCATACCGCCGGCCAGGGCAGCACCATGGGCGCGTCGTTCGAGGAAGTCGCGGCGATCCTGGACGGCGTGAAGCACCGCACGCGCCTCGGCGTGTGCCTCGACACCTGTCACCTGCTTGCGTCGGGTTACGACCTGTGCACCGAGGATGGGTACAACGCGACCTTCGCGAAATTCGAGGCGCTCGTCGGATTCGATCGGTTGAAGGTGCTTCACCTGAACGACTCGAAAAAACCGTGCATGAGCCGCGTCGACCGCCACGAGCACATCGGCAAGGGATGCATCGGACTCGAGCCCTTCCGCCGACTCCTGAACGATCCGCGGTTCGATCACCTGCCGATGATTCTGGAAACGGAAAAGAGCGAGTGGCGGGACAAGGGCAAAGTGGCCGTCGATCCACTCGACGAGATGAATCTGAATACGCTGAGGCACTTACGAAATACAAAAACAGGAGACCTAGTCTCCTAATCTCCTGTTACGTCTTCCGCGAATACCTCGGCCGCGAATTTGAACAGCGTGGCGCCGTTTTGATAGGCATCTCGCGGCAGGCCGGCTTTGATGCAGGTCTGCGCGGCGAACTCGGCAGCATCCCATTTCCATTCAACCGCCACTTGGGGAAGCAGGAGCCCGCGACGCGACCCTGAGTCGACGATGAGACCATGCCGGCCGACGACGACCTCTGCCAGATCGACAACCGGTTCGATGGGGCCAAGCACAGAGACCTCGAGATCGACCTCATCCCACTCTGCCGGGGACAACGGGGGAAATCGCGGATCGGAAAGCGCGGCTGACACGGCGCAACGCTCGACGACATCGACGAGCGGCAGATCCGGTTCGGGATATCCGATGCAGCCTCGCAGATGTCCGTTGATCCGAATGGTCACGAAGGCGCCGGCATGCAGATCACGAGGGATCGAGTCAGGGATGAGGGGTCTGTCGCCGCCGGCGTCGGCGCCGATCGCGCCGGCAATCGCGGCACGGGCGCGCCGCAGAAGCGGACGTTTCCAATCCGGTTCAAGAAGAGCCATGATCGGATGCTTGCGGGAACATCCCGAACGCGGCCGCCAGGTATCCAACGACCGCGTCCTTATCGCCTGAGACGTCGCTCGAATCGCCGTACTTCAGCACGCGCGCGTCCTGGGCGCCGAGCGCCCGCGCAGCGCGCATGACCGACACCGTCGGTCCGCCGCCGCACGCGTGCTCCGGATAGGTCTCGAGCAGCGACATCAGGCCGTCCGCGTCGAACCGCTCCACATGCTGAATGACCTTGCGATCGAGCCGCCCTGCAGTGGGCGCGTTGTGGTAATGAGAAAGATCGGTGCTCGCCACGAGCACGGCTTTTCGCCCGCTTACCGCAGCGGCGATCGCGTCGCCGAGAGCGTAGGCGGTGTCACGCCGCTGATAGCCCATCACGATGGGGACGATTTGCGCGTCGGGGAGCACGCGTTTCAGAAACGGCAGCTGCATTTCGAGCGAGTGCTCGCGTCCGTGCGCCGTTGGATGCGGCCCTATCAACGGCGACGCTTTGACGAGCGCCGCAGCGCAGTCCTCCGCGATGATCGCGTGACCGAACGGGGTGTCGAACGCACCGCGCTCGTAGATTGCCGCGCCTTCGAATCCCACGTAATGTGACGGCCCGACGAGCACGGCGACGTCGATGTCGTGACCGTGCAGCAGCCTGTATGCGTGGGCGGCAATCGGACCTGAATACATGAGGCCCGCATGCGGTGCGATGATCGCGAGCGGCCGGCCAGCAGGGAGATCGCCAGCCGCGCTCAAATAGCGATCGACCTCGCGCGCGAGCGCCTCCGGTTGCGCGGGATACCACGATCCGGCAACCGCCGCGCGGCGAACGGGAAGCATACGGCATGGTAGCATTTGGCATGCCGGAACGGCTGACACGCGCCGACGTCGATCGCATCGCTGCGCTGGCGCGCCTCGAGTTGACTGACGCGGAAAAAGATCTCTTCGTGCACCAGTTGTCGCACGTGCTCGAGTACGCGGAACAGATTCAGCAAATCGACACGACCGGCGTCCCGCCGACATCGCAGGTCCTGTCGCACATGCCCGCCGATCGCGCCGACGAGCGCCGGCCCGGATTGACGAACGCCGAGGCGCTGGCCAACGCGCCGGACCCCTCAGTGCAGACCGGGCTCTTCCGCGTGCCGCGGGTGCTATGAGCCGCTGGGCTCCCGCGACGAACCCATGACACTTCCCTTTCAGACAGCCCGTGAAATTCGGGACGCCGTCTCGGCACGGCGGATCTCGGCCGTTGAGGTGTGCGAGGCCGCGCTCGCGCGGATTGCCGCGCACAACACCGCTCTGAATGCGTTTCTGTCCGTCGCGGCCGAACGCGCGCTCGAACGGGCCCGCGCGATCGATCGGGACAAGCACGCGGGGCCGCTGGCCGGCGTGCCGATCGCCGTCAAAGACAACATCATGACCCGCGGCATCGTCACGACCGCCGCGTCGAAGATGCTTCGGACGTTCGTCCCCCCATACGACGCGACCGTCGTCGCGCGGCTCGAAGCGGCCGGCGCGGTGGTGATGGGCAAGACGAACTGCGACGAGTTCGCGATGGGATCGTCGACGGAAAATTCCGCGTTCGGGCCGTCGCGCAATCCGTGGAATCGCGATCACATCTCGGGCGGATCGAGCGGTGGCTCGGCGGTCGCCGTCGCCGCCGGCCTGTCGCCGATTGCGCTCGGGTCCGATACCGGCGGGTCAATCAGGCAGCCGGCGTCGCTCTGCGGAATCGTAGGGCTGAAGCCCACCTACGGCCGCGTCTCACGATACGGGCTGATCGCGTTTGCGTCCTCGCTCGATCAGATTGGGCCGATGGCGCGGACGGCGTACGACGCGGCGACGGCGCTGGCTGTGCTCGCCGGACCCGATCCGCTCGACGCGACGGCGTCGCAGCAGCCCTCCGCCGACTACGTCAGCGCGCTCTCTGGAGATATCCGCGGCGTGCGTCTTGGCGTTCCGCGCAGAATGCTCGAACAGGGCGTCGAGCCCGCGGTTCGCGGCTGCTTTGACGGCGCGCTCGAGATCCTGCGCACCCGCGGCGCCGAGCTCGTGGACATCGAGCTGCCCCATGCGCCGTTCGCTATTTCCACCTACTACGTCATCGCGACCGCCGAGGCGAGCTCGAACCTCGCGCGCTACGACGGCGTGCGCTACGGCTTCCGAGCCGAGGGCGCCCGCAACGTGCGCGAGATGTACGAGAAAACCCGGAGTCAGGGTTTCGGCCCGGAAGTCAAACGGCGGATCATGCTCGGCACGTATGTGTTGAGCGCGGGGTACTACGACGCGTACTACCTCAAGGCTCAGCAGGTGCGCACGCTGGTGCGCCGCGATTACGAGAAGGCGTTCGAGACAGTGGACGCGGTCGTCATGCCGACAAGCCCGACGGCCGCCTTCAGAATCGGCGAGAAGGTCGAAGACCCGCTCGCACTCTATTTGACCGACGTCTTCACTGTCAGCGCCAATCTGGCAGGGCTGCCAGCGCTCAGCGTTCCATGCGGTTTGACGCCCGACAACCTGCCGATCGGCCTGCAGCTCACCGGCAGGCCGTTCGACGAAGCAACGCTGTTGAGGATTGGAGATAGCTACGAGCGGGACACGAACTGGTGGAAAGCGTGTCCGGCTATATGAGTCAGCTTGCCTTGCGGGCTCGCTCGAGTAGTTCTGGCGTCTTGAGCACGTCAATCGGACCGCGCGGCGCGTCGGGAGGCATGTAACGCACGAAGCGCTCCTGCCCCACCCGCTCCTCGAGGCTCTTGATGACCATGGACCCATGGCCCATGGTCGAACGCAGCTTCGGGAAGCCTAAGACAATACAAAACCCGAGGAACAGCGCGAGGATAAATATCGAGCTCGCGCCGAAGGCCTGCAGGAAGCCAATCCCGAGACTGACGAGGTCCGCTGACGTCACACGCCGGTCACGGGGTTGTGGACGGGTGGTTTCGCGGCCGGCAGGTCGAACTGCACCAGCTGCTGACGCACTTCCTCCATCGCAACCCGTTCTGCTTTATGGGGTTGTGGATGATGTTCGTGGACCGTCTGATCGAGCCGCGGGCGCGCGCCACGACGAAGCTGCTTCGCGCGGAGAGCCGCGATATCGACGAAAAGAAAGCGATTCGAGACCGGAGGAGCCGGCTCGATGGGTTCGTTGGCCTGAACGGATTCTTCTACCTGTGGTGTTTCGAGTTCCATAACGGCCTAGGATACAGGAACTTACGCCGAATATGCAAGATCGCGTTTGACGGTGTGGGTTTGCCGTTCGCCGTTCACCGTCATGCGGTTGACGGTGAACGGCTGGGGGCAAGCGGCTTAGGCTGCGACGTTGACCTTGATCTGCTTCGGCTTCGCCTCTTCGCGAAGCGGCAGCGTGACGCTGAGCACGCCGTCCTTGTACTCGGCCTGGACCCGGTTAGGGTCGACCGTGTGCGGCAGCGCGAACGACCGGGTGAACGTGCCGTAGCTCCGCTCGACGCGGTGGAACTGCTCGTCCTTGATCGTCTGCTCCGCTTTTTTCTCGCCGCGAATCGTCAGGGTGAAGTTCTCGACCGTGATATCCAGGTCGTCCTTGTTCATCCCTGGAATCTCCGCCTTGATGACGAGCTCGTGCTCGCCCGTGCTGTAAATGTCCACCGGCGGCATCCAGGCGCCACCGAACTCCCGAAACGGATCCCAACGAACGAGTGCCATGCTGTTTCTCCTTCTTTAACTGTCGCGGGGCCCCACCCCCGCGACGTGTGCCTTCGCCCCCTTTGGGGGCTCGAATCCCTAATCCCTAGTCGCAATCCGATTACGCGTCCACGACCTCGGCATCAATCACATCGCCGTCTTTCGAATTCGGCGTCTCGGACTGTGCCGATCCAGGAGCGCTCCCGTTCTGCTTGTACATCTGCTCCGCCATTGCGTGTGACGCCTGCTGCAGCGCCTCGGTCATACGCTTGATCGCGCCGATGTCTTCGCCCTTCAGCGCCTCGCGCATGTCGCTGATGGCATTGTCCACACGCCGCGCGTCCTCAGGGGACAGCTTGCCGCGATGCTCGCTGAGCGTCCGCTCCACCGAGTACGTCAGCGCGTCCGCCTGGTTCCGCGCGTCGATCAGCTCGCGGCGCGCTTTGTCCTCGGACGCATGGTTCTCGGCGTCGGCCACCATTCGGCTCACCTCGTCCTTGCTGAGACCCGAAGTGTTCGAGATGGTGATCTTCTGTTCTTTCGCCGTCGCGTTGTCCTTCGCCGACACGTTGACGATGCCGTTGGCGTCGATATCGAACGTGACTTCGATTTGCGGCACGCCGCGCGGGGCCGCCGGCAGACCGATCAGCTGGAACCGTCCGAGCGTGCGGTTGTCGCGCGCCAGCGGCCGCTCTCCCTGCAGCACGTGCACTTCCACGTTCGGCTGGTTGTCGGTCGCGGTCGAGAACGTCTCGCTCTTGCGCGTCGGAATCGTGGTGTTCCGCGGAATCAGCGTCGTCATGACGCCGCCCAGCGTTTCGATGCCGAGCGACAGCGGCGTGACGTCGAGCAGGACCACGTCCTTGACATCCCCCGCCAGCACGCCGCCCTGAATCGCGGCGCCGACCGCCACGACTTCATCTGGGTTCACCCCTTTGTGCGGCTCTTTGCCGAAGTACTCCTTCACGAGCTGCTGCACCTTCGGCATGCGCGTCGATCCGCCGACGAGGACGACCTCGTCGATCGCTTTCGGATCGAGGCCCGCATCGGCGATCGCCTTCTTCACGGGTTCCATCGTCCGCTGCAGGAGGTCGTCGACGAGCTGCTCGAGCTTCGCGCGCGTCAGCTTCATCGCCAGGTGCTTCGGCCCCGACTGGTCTGCGGTGACGAACGGCAGATTGATGTCGGTCTCGAGCGCCGACGAAAGCTCGATCTTCGCTTTCTCCGCCGCTTCCTTCAGGCGCTGCACCGCGACGCGATCCTTGGTGAGATCGATGCCGTCGGTTTTCTTGAACTCGGCCGCGATCCACTCGATGACCCGCTGATCGATGTCGTCGCCGCCGAGATGCGTGTCGCCGTTGGTCGACTTGACCTCGACCACGCCCTCACCGACTTCGAGGACCGAGATGTCGAACGTGCCGCCGCCGAAGTCGTACACGGCGATGGTTTCGTCCTTCTTCTTGTCGAGCCCGTACGCCAGCGCAGCCGCGGTCGGCTCGTTGATGATGCGAAGGACGTTGAGCCCTGCGATCTTGCCGGCGTCTTTCGTCGCCTGGCGCTGTGCGTCGTTGAAGTACGCGGGCACCGTGACGACCGCGTCGGTAACCGTCTCGCCGAGGTAGTCCTCGGCCGCCTGCTTCAGCTTCTGCAGCACCATCGCGGAAATCTCCGGCGGCGAGAACTTCTTGCCGCGGGTCTCGACCCATGTGTCGCCGTTGTCGGAGGCGACGATGCGATAGGGAACGCGCTGCTGCTCGCCGGCAACCTCGGAGAACTTCCGGCCCATGAAACGTTTGATGGAAAACACGGTGTTTTCCGGGTTGGTGACGGCCTGCCGCTTCGCGACCTGCCCGACCAGTCGCTCACCTTCCTTGGTGAATGCGACGACCGAGGGGGTGATCCGCGAGCCTTCCTGGTTCACAAGGACAGCCGGCTGGCCGGCTTCCATAACTGCGACCACGGAGTTGGTTGTTCCGAGGTCGATTCCAATGACTTTGCTCTTGTTGGGTTTTGCCATGTCCGTAGTCTACGAATTATATTAGTGTTTGTCAAGCATGTTATATGCGTAATATGCACTCATATGTTATTTAACTCACTTGGGGTCTGACCCCCGTACAGTACCGGGGTCAGACCCCGGTACGGGACCCCGCGGCCGATATCGCTTATATTTGGGCCGTGAGTGAAATTCGCCTGCTGTTTCTGGGGGATATCGTGGGAAAGCCGGGCCGGGAGCTGGTCCGGCGGGGGCTGCCTTCCTTAATAGAGCACCACAACGTGGATCTGGTGATCGCCAACGCCGAAAACTCTGCGGCTGGACGGGGCATCACCAGAGAGATCGGCGACCAGCTGCTGAATTGGGGAGTCGACGTGATGACGTCGGGCAACCATATCTGGGCGCAGCGGGAGGCCGTCGATTACATCGGCGCCGAAGCGCGCCTGCTTCGGCCGGCCAACTTCCCCGCCGGCGTCCCCGGCAATGGCAGCTATCTCGCCCGAACCGCGCAAGGTCGCCCGGTTGGCGTCATCAACGTCATGGGACGCGTCTTCATGCAGGAGCTCGACAATCCCTTTCAGCGCGTGCTCGAAGAGATCGAAGCCCTGCGATCGCGGACGCGCATCATCTTTGTGGATTTTCACGCCGAGGCGACCTCCGAGAAGATTGCCATGGGATGGCATCTCGACGGCAAGGTGACGGCCGTTATCGGCACGCACACGCACGTGCAAACCGCGGATGAGCAGATTCTGCCAGGCGGAACGGCGTATCTGACCGATGTCGGGATGACGGGGCCGCACGACGGCGTCATCGGCGTCGACAAGCGCCCGGTCATCGATAAGTTCCTGCGAGGCATGCCGGTACGAATGGAGACGGCGACCGGCAATCCACGCTTGAACGGCATCCTCATTGCTGCAGACGAAGCGACCGGCAAAGCCACGTCGATTCAACGGTTGAGCCTTTCCGCCAAAGAGCTGGAGCATGAGCTCGCAATTTGATCTCTTCGGCACGCCAGAACCCGAACGGGAACCGGAACAGGAACCGGAACCCGTACCCGTCCGATCTGTCTCCCCCGTCGCTCGCGAGAAGCAGCGCGTTGTCCTGACTGTCAGCGACCTCACCGCGAACATCCGCGGCATTCTCGAAAATGCCTTCTCCGAGGTCTGGATCGAGGCCGAAATTTCCAACTGCCGGCTGTGGAACACCGGCCATCTGTATTTCACCCTGAAGGATCCCGGCGCCCAGATCAAAGCGGTCATGTTCAAGTCGGACGTCCGGTCGCTGAAGTTCAGGCCCGAAGACGGCCTCCACGTCGTCGTGCGCGGACGCATCAGCGTGTACGAGCCCAAGGGCGAGTATCAGATCGTGTGCGAGCGCATGGAACCTCATGGGCTCGGCGCGCTGCAGCTCGCGTTCGATCAGTTGAAGCGCCGGCTGCAAGCCGAGGGACTTTTCGATGCAGCGCGCAAGCGCCCACTGCCGTCGCTGCCTCGCAAGATCGGCATCGTCACCTCACTGGACGGCGCCGCGATTCGCGACATCATCAAAGTACTGGGCCGCCGCTACCCGAACGCACATCTCGTGATTCGGCCCGCGCGCGTCCAGGGCGACGGCGCCGCGGCAGAAGTCGCGCGCGCGATCCGAGACATCGTGAAGGTGACCGGGATTGATGTCGTGATCGTCGGTCGCGGCGGCGGTTCGGTCGAGGACTTATGGGCCTTCAACGATGAAGGCGTTGCGAGAGCCATCGTTGCCTCTCCCGTTCCCATCATTTCGGCCGTCGGCCATGAGGTCGATTTCACGATCGCCGACTTCGCCGCCGATGTGCGCGCCCCGACGCCCTCTGCCGCCGCAGAGATCGTTGTCGCTCGTAAGGAGGATTTCTGCAATCACATCGAACGGCTCAGCCAGCGCCTCACGGGCGCGGTGCGTGGATCGGTCGCGCGCCTCGAGTCGCGCATGCACCTCCTGAATCGAAGGCCAGGATTCGCCGGGTGGTCGGCGCGCCTCGCGATGCGCGGGCGCCACTGCGCCGAGACAACCCACGCCCTTCGGCACGCCGCGCGCGCCTCGGTCCATCGACGGCTCCGGGCATTCCAGGCGCTGCGCTTGCAGCTCGAGCAGTACGACTTGCGCCGCCGTCTCGGCGGCGTGCGCGCGCGCCTCGTCGGCGTCGACGGGGAGATCCGGGCGGCGGCGATACGGCGGCATCATGTCGCGCAAGCACGGCTGCAGAATTGCGCGGCGCGGCTCGACAGCCTGAGCCCCCTTGCGGTGCTTGGCCGCGGGTATGCCGTCGTATGGGACGAGTCGAGGACCCGCGTGATACGCAGGTCCTCGGAAGTGAAAGCCGGTGACGGGGTACGCGTAACGTTGTCCGAAGGTGAGCTGACATGCGAGGTGGTGAAGACTGATGGATCCGACAATTAAGGACTTCGAGGCGGCCATCGCCGAGCTCGAAACGATCGTGAAGAAGCTCGAAGACGGCGACCTCGCACTCGAGAAATCGCTCGAGCTGTACGAGCGCGGCGTCCAGCTCTCGCGCTTCTGCCACACGCGGCTCGAGGAAGCGGAGAAGCGCATCGAAATTCTCAACGAGCGCGGCGACCTCCGCCCGGCTGGGCAGATCTTCTCCAAAGACGACACGTAATGCGGCTTGCGGATTACATCGGTGCGCGCCGCGCGCAGATCGACGAGGCGCTCACACGTTTTCTTCCGTCCCCGCCGGTGTTCCCCCGCGTGGTGTTCGACGCGATGCGGTACAGCCTCGATGCCGGCGGCAAACGGCTGCGCCCGATCCTGACGCTCGCGGCGGCGGAGGCCGTTGCGCAACCGTTGACCGCCGCGCGCGCGATCGAGCTCGCCCTGCCGGCGGCGTGCGCCGTCGAGCTCATCCACACCTACTCGCTCATCCACGACGATCTCCCGGCGATGGACGACGACTCGCTGCGGCGGGGCCGTCCCACGAATCACGTCGTGTACGGAGAAGGGATGGCGATTCTCGCCGGAGACGGCCTGCTCACCGAAGCGTTTGCCCTGCTCTCGACCGAGCCGCGCGATCCGGATCTCGCGTCGAGAAAGATTCGCGCGATTCACGCGATCGCAAGCGCCGCGGGCGCGGCCGGCATGGTCGGCGGACAGGCGATTGATCTGCTCGCCGTGGGCTCGTCGACGTTCGACGAGTACTCCCTTCAGGACATGCACGCGCGCAAGACCGGGGCATTGATTCGCGCCGCCGCGGTTGCCGGCGCCATCATGGGCGGCGGCGACGACGCCGCGATTGCGGCGGTAGACGAATACGGCCGCCACCTCGGTCTGGCCTTTCAGATCGTCGACGACATCCTCGACGTCGAGGGCGACGCGAAAGATCTCGGCAAAACCGCCGGCAAGGACGCCAAGGCGGGCAAGCCGACCTACCCTTCCACATACGGCCTGGACGAGTCGCGCCGGCTCGCCGCCGAGCGCCACGACGATGCGATGTCGGCACTGCGATCGGTTGGACTTGCGCAGTCGCGGCTGGCCGACATCGCCGACTGGGTGATCAAGAGAACAAATTGAAACACCGCCTTGACGTCCTCCTCGTCCAACGTGGACTGGCGGCTTCACGCGAGCGTGCGGGTGCGCTCATCCTGTCCGGCGTGGTGGTCGTCAACGGGCAGCCGGCGGTGAAGGCCGGAATGCCCGTGGCCGACGACGCGGAGATCGCGCTGAAAGAGCCGGACCACCCGTATGTCGGCAGGGGCGGCATCAAACTGGCTCACGCGCTCGACACATTCGGCGTCAGTGCCGATGGACGTGAGGCACTCGACATCGGCGCATCGACCGGTGGATTTACCGACGTCCTCTTGAAGCGCGGCGCGCGGCGTGTGGTGGCACTCGACGTCGGCCACGGACAGCTCGACTGGGGCTTGCGCAACGATCCACGCGTGATCGTCATCGAGCGCGCAAATGCACGCGGGCTGGAACCAACTCACCTTCCCGCACCCGTCGACATCGTCACCATCGACGTGTCGTTCATCTCGCTGCGACACATCTTCCCGAGAGTTCCGCCGCTCTTGGCCAGTGGCGCCGACGTCGTGGCGCTCGTGAAGCCTCAGTTCGAAGCAGGCCGCTCCGAAGTCGGCAAGAAAGGCGTGATCCGCGACCCTGTCGTGCAGGCGCGGGTCGTAGAGGAAGCGTCGCGCGCGGCCGCTGAGGTAGGATTGGTCCGCGCAGCGATGACCGAATCTCCGATCACGGGCGACACCGGCAACCGCGAGTTTTTCCTCCATCTGAAGGGTTCTCAGTAATGCGCTCTGTCGGCGTCGTGGCGAAAGCACGTCTTGACCGCGCCGCGAGCCATCTCGCGCAGATTGCGTCGTGGCTGGAAGAACGGCGGTTGACGCCGGTCTTCGATCCGGAAACCGCGGCCCTGGCCACATCTGCAGGGACGACCGCCCAATTCAACGTCGTCGACAAGGACGACCTTCCGCGTCATGTCGACATGATCGTCGTCCTGGGCGGCGACGGCACGCTGCTTGGCACGGCGGGGCGCATTGCGAAGGCCGGATCGGACATCCCGATCCTCGGCGTCAATTTCGGCAGCCTGGGCTTTCTGACGGAGGTGACGCTGCCGGAAATCTTCACGTCGCTCGAAGGCGCCGTCAACGGCACCGCGCAAATCGAGGAGCGCATGATGCTGCACGTCGCGGTCGTCGCGGGCGCACGGCGTCTCGCGGAGCGCGTCGTGCTCAACGACGTCGTCGTCACCCAGGGCGCGCTCTCGCGCATCATCGAGCTGTCAGTGTCGGTGGATGGCGAGTCGATGATGCGGGTCAAGGCCGATGGCCTGATCATCGCGAGCCCGACCGGCACGACCGCGTACAACCTCTCGGCCGGCGGCCCGATCGTCCACCCGCAAGTCGACGGGCTGACGATCACGCCGATTGCGCCGCATACCCTCACCAACCGGCCGGTCGTCGTTCCCGGGTCGAGCGAGATCCGTATCCAGCCGTTGATCCACGAAGAACAGGGCGAAGTATTTGCGACCTTCGACGGCCAATCGCTGCTGCCGCTCAAGAGCGATCACATCGTGTCGGTGCGCCGTGCGGAGAAGCGGCTGCGGCTGATTCGTGCGACGTCGCGTGGATACTTCCAGGTGCTGCGCGAGAAGCTGAAGTGGGGGGAAATCTGACGCTTACGAATCCTTTTCCGCGCTTCTGATGTTGTAGCCTTCCTCGATATTCAAGACCCAGATCCGGCCATCGCCGACATCTCCCGTGCGCGCGGACTTGATGATGACGGCAATCGCCTCATCCACGAGCGCGTCCGGCACGGCCATCTCGATCATCGTTTTCGGCAAGAGACTCACGTCGTACTCGCGTCCACGATAGACAGCCTTGTGGCCCTTCTGACGTCCGTGACCCCGCACTTCGGTAATCGTCATACCGGACACCGACGCCTTTTCGAGCGCGTCGCGAACGTCGTCGACCTTGTTGGGCCGGATGATGCATTTGACGAGTTTCATTTTTGTCGCAAATTCTACAGTAAACTTGATCGTTTATGTCCACATCACCCTGCACCGTGGTGATCGGTGCGATCGAACTGCTCGAGACAATTCGTCAGAACGTGCCGGAGGATAGCGAAGTCCTGGCCTTCAGCGACATGGAGCCGCTGAAGGCGCTCGAAGCCATCACCGCGCGTCGGCCGAACGTAATCGCACTCGAGCGCCTGTTCGCGGCGACGTCGCGCGGCGCCGCGCTGATCAACCGCATCAAAGCCGACCCGTCGCTCTCGAACGCCGAAATTCGCGTCGTCTCGCTCGACGGCACGTACCGGGTCTCGCCACGGCGAGCGGCGCCTCCGGGCGACACGCAATCCGCGTCACCCCTGCCACCGCCCGTGCCCGACGTCCCGGACGTCCAGGTAGAGGTTGTCGCGACCGCGCCAGCTGAAGGTGCCGCGACGCAGAACCTCGACTATCGCGGTACACGCCGTGCGCCCCGATTCCGTATGGCTGAAGGGACCGAGGCACAGGTGGATGGTGTGATGGCGACGGTCATCGATCTCTCGCGGTACGGCGCGCAGATTCTGTCCCCCATCCCGCTGAAGCCGCAACAGCGCGTGCGGATGATTCTCGGGGACGATCTGGGTCTGGCGAAATTCAGCGCCTCGGTAGCGTGGGCGTCGTTCGAGATTCCGAAAGGTGTGTCCCGCTACCGCGCGGGCGTCGAGTTCAACGACGCCGAAGTGTCGGCGATCGACGCCTTCTGCAAGCGGCACAAGTCATAGGGCCGTTCCTACACCGAACCACTCGGCGGCCGCTGACTTCTCGCGGATGATGGTGTCGTTGCGTCCGGAGCCTGTCGAGACGATCGATACGGGAACACCAGAGACCTCTTCGAGGAACGCGACGTAGCGCTGCGCTTCGCGCGGCAGATCGTCGTAGCGCGTGACGCCCGAGGTCGGATGGGTCCAGCCGGGCAAGGTCTGGTAGATCGGCTGGCACTTGGCCAGGACATTCAGGTCGGCAGGCCACTCGTTGATCACGTCGCCGCCATAGCGATAGCCCGTGCACACGTTGATCTCGTCGAGCCCATCGAGCACGTCGAGCTTCGTCAACGCAACGCTGTCAAGACCGTTGATGCGCGCGGCATAGCGGGCCACGACCGCGTCGTACCAGCCGCAGCGTCGCGGCCGTCCGGTAACGGAACCGAATTCCTTGCCACCGTCCCTGAGTCGATCGCCGCTCGCGCCGAGCAGCTCCGTGGGCATCGGCCCTTCTCCGACACGCGTGGCGTACGCCTTCACGACGCCGAGCACGCCGTTGATCATCCTGGGGCTCACCCCAAGACCGGTGCATACGCCGCCGATCGTCGAATTCGACGACGTGACGAACGGGTAGGTGCCGTGATCGATGTCGAGCAGCGTCCCCTGAGCCCCTTCGAAGAGGATCGGCCGGCCTGCCGCGTTGGTTTTTGCGAGGTAGAGCGACACATCGGTGACCCACGGCTTCATCCGCTCGCCGAAGGTCAGCATCTGATCGAACAAGGGCCGCCAATCGAGCGTCGATTCCTTGATCAACCGGTTGCGGGCCTGCACATTTTCACGGATCTCCTGCTCCAGCCCCGCGCGATCGAACAGGTCGCACACCCGAATGCCCCGGCGGCCGATCTTGTCCTCGTAGGCGGGTCCGATCCCGCGAGATGTCGTCCCGATCTTGCGCTCGCCCCGTCTCGCCTCTGACAGCAGATCGAGCTCGCGGTGATACGGCAGAATGACATGCGCGCGCTCGCTGATGATCAGGCGGTTCGCCACGTCGTACCCGAACTTGGCGAGCTCGTCGATCTCGGTGAAGAGCGCCTGCGGATCGATGACGACCCCGTTGCCGATGGCGCACGACACGTGCGGATGGAGAATGCCCGACGGCAGGAGCCGCAGAATGATCTTCGTGGCGCCGGCATATACGGTGTGGCCGGCGTTGTGCCCGCCTTGATAGCGGGCGACAACGGCAAAGTGCGGCGTCAGCAGGTCGACGACCTTGCCTTTGCCCTCATCTCCCCACTGCGCACCAAGGACAGCGATGTTCATGGCCGACACATTCTACATTGTCTCGTGGATCGCGACGGCATGGCAAAAATGAGCAGCGGCAAAACTCCACGTGCGATGACGCAGAGCTTGTCAAATAAAATCTTTTTTATTTTCCGCATTGACAACTCAGCCGCGCGGTCTTAACTTCTCTCTTTCGTTTCGCAAACGCTCGGCTGCTCACCTGTGCCCTCACACGAATCTCCAACGGCGTCCCGACCCGCACTCGAACGGCGCATTCACGCCGCACTCGATGCCACCCCTTCGCGTATCCCGGTCGTGCTCGGTGATTTCCGTACCGGCCGCACGCAGTTGCTCTATCGCGTGCGCGAACGGCTCGGCCGTACGCAGTGCCAGCACATCGATCTCGAGCGGGCTGCCACGACACCGGAGCGTTTTTATCAGGCGGTGACAAAAGCGTCGCCGTTTCGAGTGCCGCCGCGCGCGGAACCGGCGTCGGCGCGCGATGCGTTCGACGCGACGCTCGCATTTCTCGATCAATCGCGAACCGGCGGGGGCAACGAGCCTGCGACGTTTCTGCTCGACGAAGTGCTCGAGCTGCGAACGTTCGAAAGTTTCCCTGGCCTGCGAACCGCGCTGCGCGAGCTGCTCAAGACGCTCGCGACCAGCCCCAATCGCTTCGTTCTCACGACGCGCTATATCTCACGGGCTCATAGACTTCTGAAGGATGCGACCTCGCGTTTCGAGGTCATTCACGTGCCGCCGCTCTCCTCGGTCGAAGTACGCGACCTGATGCTGTCGATCGACGGCGGCCAGGCCTTGCTGCGCGACGATCGCGGGGCCGATTCACTGGCGCGCGCCGTGTACACGCTTTCTGACGGCCGCGTCGGCTACGCGCAGGCAATCGGCGAGGCGCTGAGCCGCATGGTCGACGCGCAAGGTGTCGGCGATCCGGTGAGCGCGCTTACGCAGTTGCTGTCGGCCGATGGGCGCCTCGCGGCGTCGTGCGCGTCGTGCTACGAGCTGCGCTTGCATCGCGCGCGCGGCTACGGCGCCTTGAAGGCGATTCTGGAGATTCTGGCGCAGGAGGAACCGCTGACGCTCACCGAAGTGGCGCAGCGCCTGAGGCGCACGCCGGGCTCGACGAAAGACTATCTGTCGTGGCTCGAAGACGTCGATCTGATTGTCTCGCAGCGCAAGCGCTACAGCTTCTCCGATCCGCTGCTCCGTGTGTGGGTCCGTCTCTACTGCCGGCCGTCATGCCCCTCTGAAGAAGAGGTCGCGCGCGAAGTGCAGTCGTATGCGCTCGCGCGGCTGCCGCAACCGGAACCCGCGATGGTGGTGGCCGGCGGCGGCGCGCTCGCCGACGACGATCGAAAGTCGTGGGGGATTATCGAGATCGACTAGTTCATTCAAAAAGCTCTTTACAGAAGATCAGAAGATCAGGAGTATTTACTTTTTGACTCTGGTCGTAATCTCCTAATCTCCTGGTCTCCTGTTCAGAACCTCCAGCGCCAGCTTCGCCGCTTCCTGCTCCGCTTCCTTCTTGCTTCGGCCCACGGCTTCCGCAACCGGTTTGCCGGCCACGCGAACCTGCACCTGGAACAGCTTGTAATGATCCGGGCCCGTCTCGCCGATGACGACATATTCGGGCAATGGGTCGCCGCCTGACTGCACGCGCTCCTGCAGCGCCGACTTGTAATCGTGGAAGGAGGCGGCGGGCGTCCGCGCCTCGTGGATCAGCGTCTCGAACTGCCGCGCGATGAATGCCGTCACCTGTTCGACGCCGCCGTCAAGATAGATCGCCGCAATCAACGCCTCATAACCGTCGGCCAGCAGCGCCTGCTTGCGGCGTCCACCCGTTTTCTCCTCGCCGCGCCCGAGGAGCAGGTGCTGCCCAAGGTCGAGCCCTTCGGCGAGCCGGGCCAGCGACGCAGTGGAGACCAGCGCCGCTTTCATCTTCGATTTCCACCCTTCGTCGTGCGCGGGAAAACGCCGGAACAGCAGATCGGCGATCGCAAATCCCAGGACGGCGTCGCCGAGAAACTCGAGCGACTCGTTGTCGATGACGCCGCCGCTGACGTCTTCGTGGGCGCGCGACGTGTGCGTCAGCGCGTGCTCGAGCAGGCCGAGGTCCCGGAAGTTGTAACCGACCCGGCGCTCGAGGGACGCGAACTCGTTGCGCAGCGGAATGACGCGGCCGTCGGTCGGGTCGATGCGATGGCTGTCGATCAGTCTCCGCGCCTCGTCGGCGTCATCGGTCCGGACCGAGATCCGGATTTCGGCGATGCTGTCGACCTGCACCGGGAAAATCGACCGGGGCGAGCCCTGGGACACGAGCGACTCGATGCCGTGGCTTTCCAGCAACCCGCGAACCACGCGCGCCTCGATGTCGGAAGCGCTCCTGAAGACGACGGTCAACTCATTCATTGATTCTCAAAATTAGCATCGTAATGTCATCGTGCTGAGGCTGGTCCTTCACAAACGACGCAACCTCCTCCACGAGGCGATCGCGCATCGCTTCGGGGGCGAGATCGGCATTCTGTGCCAGGAACGCGCAGAGGCGCGACTCGCCGAAGCACGCGCCACCGGCGTCCATCGCCTCGCTGACGCCGTCCGTAAAAAAAAAGAACGTGTCTCCTGCCGCTGTCGGCAAGGTGACCTCCTCGAGGTAGCGAGCGAAACGCTCGCCGCGATCGAGATTCAATCCAAGGACCATTCCATCTGGCGCCAGCACGTCGACCACGGGCGCCCCCGCGCCATCGCGGGTGATGCGCATGAACGGCGTATGGCCGGCGCGTGCGCAGGTCAGCGTGCCAGACGCACGGTCCACGACCGCGTACGACATCGTGATGAAGCTGCGGCTATCGAGATGGTGTTTGATGATCTCGTTGGCCTCGATTAACAGCTCGCGAGGTGACGTGTGGATGCGCGTGAGCGAGAGCATCAACCCCTTCAGCTCGGCCATATAGAGGGCTGCGGAGGTCCCCTTCCCCGCCACATCGGCAATCAACAGGCCGACGCGGCCATCGGACAGCGGCAGAAAATCATAATAATCCCCGCCAACCTCCCTCGCAGGCGCGCAGAACGCCGCAAGCGACATCCCTGGCGCCCGCAGGGCGCCCTGGGGCAAGAGGGACATCTGGATGTCCCGGGCGATCTGCAGCTCGTGCTCGAGCCGCCGTTTCTCGTCTTGTTCGACCAGCAGATCCTTGATCCGGCCCGTCATGTCGTTGAACGACGTCGTGAGGGTTCCGAGCTGATCGTCCGATCGCACGGCGATCCGCTGTTCGAAATTGCCGCTCTTTACCCGCTCAGTGCCGGTGAACAGCTCGTCCACCGACATCGTGATGGTCCGGGCCAGGGCCAGCCCGTTGCCGAGCGCCACCATTTCGATGACGAGCAACAGCACACCGATGCCGATCAGCAGGTAAAGCAGGCTGCGATTGAAGTTCAGGTGCGAGTTGTCGTTGCGGTTCCGCCCAAGCCAGTTGTACAACGTCGAGATGTCGACGCTCATGGGAAGCGTCGCGTTTTCCGACACGCCGCTCTTCCAGTCGACGTACGTCAGGAAGGTCGCGGTGTTGAACACCGATCGCTGCCGGTTGCCGCCGAGGGTGATGCCCGCCTCCGCCAGAGCAGCCTCGTCCATCGTGCTGTCGACCGGCAGGTCTACGACAACCGCGTAGCGTGGTCCACCGCCGCGTGAGAACTGCGCCGCCCGGGCCACCGTTCCCCGTTCAACCAGCCCGGCGAATCCCGCGCGCGACACCCACTTCGGCATCTGGTCGTCCGGCACGACTGCGATCGAGACTCCCGGGTAACGACTGGCGACCGCCGCCTGGCGCCGCAGGATGATCTCGTCGCGCGTCGAGGGCAGTGCCCGCTCGACCTCGAACAGCGTCGTACGGCCGAAAACACTGGCTTGTTCGGTCAGGTGCGCCACGCGATCGTGCACGAGGTACGAGCTGATGTCGAAAAACACGAGCAGAAAGGCCAACAGCGAGAAGGTCAACAGCAGCAGGATGGGAACGGCGCCGACCAGGATGTAGGAGAGGATCAGCTTGCGGCTCACTCGCCAGAGCAAGCCGGACGGCGCAAGGACCGTGACCCGATAAACCGTGACGACGGCGAGGACGATGATCGCGAGGTTGACCGCCCGATCGATCGCGACGTCGGCCGGAGCGGCAAGCCACACCAGAACCTTGAGTGCGATCGCGGCGATCCAGAGGGCAGGAATGGCGCGAATGATATCACCCGGCCGTCGACTGTCGGATCCAGTCGAGGTACGCCTCGCTGCCTCCGACGATGGACGTGACGATGAATTCCGGGACTTCATAATCGTGCAGCTCGAGCACGCGGTCCCGCAGCGCGGGCACCCGATCGGCGGTCGTCTTCATGACGAGCTGCCGTTCGTAGTCGCTTTCGACCTGGCCCTTCCAGCGGTAGACCGATTCCATCTCGGCCAGCACGTTCACGCACGCCGCGAGGCGCTCGTTGACGAGGATCGACGCCATCTCCCGGCAGTTGGCCGTCCGCCCGACCGTGGTCCAGACGACCACGCAGTCGTTTTTCATCGCATACCCCCTATTAATTGCTTGTACTTTCGTTGAAAATGCGGTACTACACTAGACGCAATTAGATCACGCATGGCCACACGTCAGACCGTCAATCCCGAAACCGCACAGCGCGCGCAACGCCGAGGCCGCCGCATCCTCGCAGGCCTCTTCTTCTTCGTGGTCTGCGTGCTCGCGGTCGACGCGCTGGTCGGCGATCAGGGCGTGATGGCCACGATGCGCGCGCGGAAGCAGTATGATGAGCTCGCGCTCGACCTCGCGCGCCTCCGGGCCGAGAACGCGTCGCTCCGCGAAGACGCGCGCCGCCTCACGGAAGACCCCGCGGCCATTGAGGAGATCGCCCGCCGCGAGCTCGGGCTCATGAGCCCAGGAGAAAAATTGTTCATCATCCGCGACGTCGTGCCGCCCGCCGGTAAGTAACCCCCGCTCGAATGCCCCAGCTCATCGATTTTGTTATTCATTTCGACAAGTATCTGCTCCAGTTCGTCCAGCAGTACGGGACGTGGGTCTACGGGATCCTCTTTGTCATCATCTTTGCGGAAACGGGCCTCGTGGTCACGCCGTTTCTGCCGGGCGATTCGCTGCTGTTCGCGGTGGGCGCCCTCAGCGCGACAGGCGTGCTCAACCCATGGCTGTGCTACGTCCTGCTGATAGGCGCGGCGATTCTCGGCGACGGCGTCAATTATTCCGTGGGCCGCCGCATCGGTCCGCGGCTCCTCGGTATCGGCGATGGTCCGGCATTTTCGCACCGGCTGATCAACGCCGACCACATCAAACGGGCCCACGAGTTCTTCGAGCTGCACGGCGGAAAGGCGGTGGTCCTGGCGCGCTTCGTGCCCATCGTCCGCACGTTTCTTCCGTTCGTCGCGGGCGCGGCCGAAATGAAGGCGAGCTCGTTCCTTTTCTACAACATCACGGGCGGTGTCGGCTGGGTGACGATCTGCATGGGGGCAGGCTACATCTTCGGCAACGTGCCCATCATCAAAGACAATTTCACCCTCGTCACGCTCGGCATCGTCGCCGTGTCTGTGCTGCCGATGGTGTTTGAAGTGGTGAAGCACCGAAAACGGTCCGGCTGAAGCCGGACCATGTCCTACTCCCCCAGGTACGCCTCCCGCACACGCGGGTTGCTGGCAATCTCGGCGGCACTCCCCTCGAAAATAACCGCCCCGGTCTCAAGCACATAGCCGCGATCCGAGTGCTTCAGCGCCGCACTGGCGTTCTGCTCGACAAGGAGGACCGTCGTGCCTTCGGCCTTGATTTCATCGATCGTGCTGAAAATGGTCTGACAGACGATGGGTGCGAGGCCAAGGGAAGGCTCGTCGAGCAGCAGCAGCTTCGGATGAGACATGAGGGCGCGGGCCATCGCGAGCATCTGCTGCTCGCCGCCGGACAGGGTGCCGGCACGCTGCTTCGCCCGTTCCTTGAGTCGCGGAAACAACGTAAACCCGCGTTCGAGATCCCGGCTGATGGCGGCCCTGTGCTTTGTCAGGTACGCGCCCATTTCCAGGTTCTCGAGGACAGTAAGGTTCGCGAATACGCCGCGTCCCTCCGGCGACATCGAGATGCCGCGTGCCACGAGCTTGTGTGCGGCGAAGCCGCCGATGTCGCTGCCGTCGAAGGTGATCCGGCCGCTCTTCGGCGTCAGCAGGCCGGTAATCGCCCGAAGGGTCGTCGATTTCCCCGCGCCGTTCGCCCCGAGCAGGGTCACCACCTCGCCGGCACGCACCGTGAGGGACACGTCCCGCAGCGCGTGTATCGCGCCGTAGAACACGTTCACGTTCTCGAGCGAGAGCAACGTGTCGTCAGCCGCCGCCAAGGTAGGCCTCGATGACCTTCGGGTTCTTCTGAATCTCGGCGGGCGAGCCGATGGCGATTTCCTCGCCGTAATCGATCACTTGAATCGTCTCGCAGATGCCCATCACGACCTTCATGTTGTGCTCGACGAGCAGAATCGTCAGCTTCATCTCGTCGCGCAGCCACCGGATGAGCCGCATCAGGTCGCGCGCCTCCTGCGGGTTCATCCCTGCCGCGGGCTCGTCGAGCAGCAGCAGCTTCGGCTCGGTCGCCAGGGCGCGCGCAATCTCGAGCCGGCGCTGGCTGCCGTACGGCAAGCTGGTCGCCGCTTCCTGAGCAAACTTGTCGAGGTTGAAGATCGTGAGCAGCTGCATGGCGCGCTCGCGGGTCTCTTTTTCTTCGGCGTGATGGCGCCTGGTGCCGAGCACCGCATCGGGAAGCCGCTGTCGCGAACGCAGATGGTGCGCCGTCATGACGTTCTGCAGCACCGTCATGTCGGCGAACAAACGGATATTCTGAAATGTCCTTGCCGCGCCAAGCCGGGTAATCTCGTACGGTTTTTTCTTCTCGATGTGCGTGCCATCGAACTCGATCTCGCCTTCTGTCGGGCAATAGACACCCGTCAGCACGTTGAATACGGTCGTCTTCCCGGCGCCGTTCGGCCCGATCAGCCCATACAGCGATTGACGCGGCACCGTCATGGTCAGCGACTTCACCGCGGTGAGCCCTCCGAACCGCATCGTCACGTCGCGCGTCCGCAAAATGGGGTCAGCCAACTGCCGGCCTCCGTTTGGATGGCCGCAGCCAGGACCACGTGAATTCCCGGCGACCGAGCAGGCCCTGAGGCCGGAAGATCATCAGAAGAATCAGCAGCAGTGCGTAGATGACCATCCGCAACCCAGGGAACTGCTGGTCGAACGTCCTGAGCGCTTCGGGCAGAATCGTCAGAATCGTCGCGCCGAGGACCGCCCCGGTAATCGACCCGATCCCTCCGAGCACGATCATGACGATCACTTCGATCGACTTCACGAAGTTCAGGTTCTGCGGGTTCAGCGGATTCGCGAACAGCTGGCCGGATAACCCGCCCGCGACTCCCGCGAGCGCCGCGCTGACGACGAACGCCATCACCTTGTTTCTCGTCGTGTTGATGCCCATCGCCTCTGCCGCAATCTCGTCGCTGCGTATCGCGAACAGCGCGCGGCCGAACGTCGACAATGCGATGTTCCGCGTAATCACGATGGTGAGGGCCGCCATCGAGAAGATCCAGAAGAAATTCGTGATCGGAATCGCGTCGGTAAACCCGGTTGCGCCGCCCACCGCAGGAATATTGAGGATGATGACCCGGATGATCTCGCTGAACCCGAGAGTGACGATGGCCAGGTAGTCCCCTTTGAGCCGCAGCGACGGGATGCCGACGAGCAGGCCGGCGAGCGCCGCCGCAGCCGCGCCGGCGAGCAGACTCGGCACCATGACAAGCGAGCCGCCCAGCGGGTCCGTTGGCGTGCTGCCCGCGAGCGCGGCGATCTGCCGGCCGTGATAGACGGTCAGATAGGTCGCGGTGTAGCCGCCAACGGCCATGAAACCGGCATGACCAATCGAAAACTGCCCCGTCAGGCCGTTGATGAGATTCAGGCTCACGGCGAGCGTGATGTTGATGCCGATCAGGTTGATGATGCGCGCGTAGTACGGGTTGATCTGAAAATCGCCGACGCCGTACTCGAAGACGTAGTTCAACGCCAGCAGGCCCGCCACGGTGACGGCGATGACCGCGAGTTTTCGGCCCAGGCTCATGCGGCGCTAGACCTTTTCGGTGACGGACGTCCCGAGAATGCCGGCGGGACGGAACAGGAGGATCAGAATGAGCACCGCGAAGGCCATCGCGTCGCGATAGGTCGAGTAGGCGGTCGCCGAAATCCAGGTCTCCATCAGCCCGATCAGCATGCCGCCGAGCATCGCGCCTGGAATGCTGCCGATGCCGCCGAGCACGGCCGCGACGAACGCCTTCAGGCCCGTCATCAGGCCCATCAGCGGATCGATCCGGGGTATCGACAGAGCGACGAGCACCCCCGCGACGGCCGCGAGCGCCGATCCCAACGCGAACGTAAACGCGATGACGAAATCGGTGTTGATCCCCATCAACCGGGCGACCGGCAGGTTGAACGACACGGCGCGCATGGCCTTGCCGATCTTCGTGCGATGCACGATGAACTCGAGGCCGAACATCATGATCACCGCCACGACGATGATCATCAGGCTCTGGTTGGTGATCTGAACCCCGCCGAGCGCATACGTCTTCGAGCTGATCATCTGTGGAAAGAACCGCGGCGTCGCCCCGAAGACGACCTGTCCGCCGTACTCCAGCAGCAGCGACACGCCGATGGCCGTAATCAGCGAGGTCAGGCGCGAATGGTGCCGGACCGGCCGATACGCGAACCGCTCGATGACGATGCCAATCCCGGCGGCGATGGCCATCGCGCCGATCGTGACGACGACAGCGCCGAGGACCGACGGGTTCGCGTCGAGGTTGAGTGAGTTCGCCAGGTAATATCCGGCGAATGCGCCCAGCATGTACACGTCGCCGTGGGCGAAGTTGATGAGCCTGAGCACCCCGTACACCATCGTGTACCCGAGCGCGATGAGTGCGTAGATGGCGCCGAGCGAGAGACCGTTAATGAACTGTTGAAGGAAGGTATCCACTAATTCGGGTTGATGGTGGTCTTGTAGGCATACTTCACGTCCCCGTTGACGAACTGGATTTCCTCGATGACGGCCGGCTTTATCACGTTGCGGTCCGCATTCATCTTCAGCTGGCCGGTCACCCCTTTGACGTTTGCCGCAGCGATGGCGTCGCGCACCTTCGGGCCTTCAGTACTGCCCGCGCGATTGATGGAATCGGCGAGAACTTTTGCCGCGTCGTAGCCAAGCGCCGCGATTGAATCGGGCTCGCGGTTGAACTTGGCGCGGTAGGCCTTGCGGAAGTTCTGCACGACGGGATCGGGGTTCTCCCCCGAGTAGTGATTCGAAATGAACGTATTTTTCAGCGCCTCGCGCCCGTTCTTCAGGGCATCGCCGACCCAACCGTCACCACCGAGTATCGGCATCGTCATGCCGAGCTCGCGCGCCTGCCGGACGATGATGGCCGCCTCCGGATAGTAGCCGGTGGCGAATATCGCGTCGGGCTTCTGCGCGCGGACCTGCGTCAGAATGGCGCGGAAATCGGCGTCGCCAGAGCTGTAGCTGACGGGATCGAGCACCTTCCCGCCGAGACCGGTGAACGTTTTCTGGATCGAATCGGTGAGGCCGACGGAGTAGTCCTGCTGAATGTCCTTCAGTACGGCGACCTTGCGCGCCTTCAGGTCGGTGTAGGCAAACTTCGCGAGCACTTCACCCTGAAACGGGTCGATGAAACACACGCGGAAGATGTAGTCGCCGACCTGAGTGACGCGCTCGTTGGTAGATGCCGGCGTGATGAGCGGTATCTGGTACTTCTGCGCCACAGGCGCGGCCGCCAGCGTGCGGCGGCTCGCGACTTCGCCGAGCACCGCGACGACCTTGTCCTGCGTGATCAGCTTGGTGACGGCGCTCGACGCTTCTTCGGGGCGGCTCTGGTCGTCTTCGACGAGCAGCCTGATTTTCCGCCCGCCGAGCACGCCGCCGGCGGTGTTGATCTCCTCGACCGCAAGCTGAGCGCCTTCAACCGATGACTGCCCGAACGAGGCGCCATCCCCGGTCAGGGAACCGTACATACCAACGACGATCTCACCCGTGGTGTTCTGCGGAGCGGCCGAGCGGCGCTCGCACCCGGTCGAAACCGCCGCAGCCATGGCAAAAACGCCCAAAATCAGCCCGCGAATCTTCATGGGCGGATTATAAAGGAACTCGTTTGTGCTTGTCCGATTCCCGTAAGGGTGGTTGGATAGCTATATGAACCAGCTTCCATCGACCCCACATCGTGGATTGGCCGCTCCGTTTCCCGCAGACCGCCTCAATTCGCAGGTGGCCGCCTTCCTGCGGTTGGTTTACGGCTGGATGGCAGCGGGACTGGTCATCACGGCGACTACGTCGTGGCTGGTCGCCAGCTCCCCCACGCTCGTCGTCGCCATCGCCTCGAACCGGCTGCTCTTCTGGGCCATCATCATCGCGCAGCTGGGACTGGTATTCGCGCTGTCTGCGCGCGTCGAGAAGCTGGCGCCGGCAACCGCGTCTGTGCTCTTCATCGCCTATTCGGCGCTCACCGGCGTCACGCTCTCCTTCATCTTGCTTGTCTATACCGGCGAATCGATTGCGACGACGTTCCTCGTCACCGCGGGAATGTTCGGAGCGCTCGCGATGTACGGAACGCTCACGCAGCGGAATCTTCAGGGGGCCGGGCAATTCCTCTTCATGGGGCTTGTCGGCGTCGTGCTCGCATCGCTCGTCAACGTCTTCTGGCAGAACGATGGCCTGCAATTCGTCATCTCGTTCATCGGGGTGATCGTCTTCACCGGCCTCACCGCGTACGACGCGCAGCGGCTGAGGGCCATGGCGCTTGCCATGCCCTCGGGGCAAACCGGCTCGTATGCGATCGTGGGCGCCCTGGCCCTCTACCTCGACTTCATCAACCTCTTCCTCTTCATGCTCCGGTTCATGGGACAGCGGCGAAACTAGGAGCGTGCAGATTCCAACCGTTGCATTGCCCGGCGGGGAGCCCGTTCCAGTCCTCGGCATCGGCACCTGGAACATGGGTGAAAAGCGGAAGAAGCGCCAGGATGAGATCGCCGCCTTGCAGATGGCGGTCGACCTGGGCATGACCGTGGTCGATACGGCAGAGATGTACGGCGACGGCGCCGCTGAGGAGCTCGTCGCCGAAGCGCTCGGCGCTCGCCGCAGCGACATCTTCCTGGTGAGCAAAGTGATGCCGCAGCACGCCACCAGGCGAGGCACCATCTCCTCGTGCGACGCAAGCCTTCGACGTCTGAAGACCGACCGGCTCGACCTGTATCTGCTCCATTGGCGAGGCAGCGTGCCGCTGGACGAAACGCTCGAGGCCTTTCAGCAGCTCCAGCGAGACGGCAAGATTCGCCATTGGGGAGTCAGCAACTTCGACGTCGACGACATGGAAGAGCTCGCCGGCGTGACGACCCGCGGCGGCTCCCTGGCCGCGACAGACCAGGTGCTCTACAACCTGATGCGGCGCGGGATCGAGCACGACCTGCTGCCGTGGTGCCACACCCGCACGATTCCGGTGATGGCGTACTCGCCGCTCGAACAAGGCCTGCTCGCGGGTCACAAGACGCTCGACGCGATCGCCAAGCGGCTGGGTGCCACGCCCGCCCAGGTGGCGCTGGCGTGGGTGCTGCGGCAGCCGGGTGTGATGGCGATTCCGAAAGCTGGCCGCATCGATCACGTCCGCGAAAACCGCGCCGCGCTCGAGATCGAGCTTGCCCCCGAGGACCTCACGATGCTGGACGATGCGTTTCCGCCGCCGACGCGCAAACGGCCGCTCGAAATGATCTGAACGCGCCGATCCTGATATCATTCCGACCCTCATGGTGACCACATCTTCCGTCTCACGTTCGATCGCGCTGGTCGTTGTCCTGTTCTCCCTGGGCGCCTCGACCGCAGCTGCACAGACCGCCACATATGAGCCGACGCCTGGCCAGGCTGGAAAGGACGTCGTCTGGGTGCCGACGCCGCCCGAGCTCGTCGAGAGGATGCTCGACATGGCGAAGGTAACGCCGCAGGACATCGTGATGGATCTGGGCTCTGGCGACGGACGCAACGTGATCGCCGCCGCCAAGCGCGGCGCGCGGGCCTACGGCTTCGAGTTCAACCCGGAGATGGTGGCGCTGTCACGACGGAAGGCGCAGGAAGCGGGCGTCGCCGATCGCGCGACGTTCGTCGAGGGCGACATGTTCGAGGCCGACATCTCCAAGGCGACGGTGCTTGCGCTGTTCCTGCTGCCGAGCAACCTCGACAAGCTCGCGCCGAAGTTTCTCGCGCTGCGGCCGGGCACCCGCATCGTCAACAACACGTTCCAGGTTACCGGTTGGGATGCCGACGCCTCCGAGACCGTCGAAGGGTCGTGCACGAGCTGGTGCACGTCGCATCTGAACATCGTTCCTGCGAGGGCTGCAGGAACATGGCGCCTCGGCACGAACGACCTGACGTTGACGCAGGCGTTTCAAACGGTGGCGGGCACGCTCGGGTCGACGCCAATCGCCGGCGGCAGGCTGAACGGCGAGCAAATCTCGTTCAAGGTCGGCGAGACCGAGTACACCGGCAAGGTGGCCGGCGATCGGATGGACGGCACCGCGACCACCGCCGGGAAAACGCAGAGCTGGAGCGCTACCAAAAACAAGTAGGAACTGGGAACTACGCGGCGGCGTTCTTGGGGCAGCTGTCGTGATTCGCTGCACCCGACGCGAGTGTCACCGTTACGATCGTCCCGCCATATTGACACGCGCGCTCAACCAGCGTAATTTTCCCGGCATAGTTTGAGTCCAAATCAAACCCCAAGGAGGGATCATGACCTCGATGCACCGATGGGTGTGCGCGATTGTTGTGGCTCTGCTCGGAGTCACGCCTGCTCTCGCACAGGAATATCGCGGCCGCGTACAGGGAAGCCTCACCGACGAAACCCAGCTTGCAGTACCCGGCGCGCAAGTCACACTGCGTAACGACGCCACCGGCGTCGCCGTGACCCGCACGACAGGCCCCGAAGGACGATACCTGTTCGACTACGTCGATCCCGGCACGTACACCCTCACCGCCGAGCTCAGCGGGTTCGCCACGGTTGTTCAGCGCAACGTTCTCGTGCAGGCGCGAGGCGACGTGACGGCTGACGTGACGATGAAGGTCGCCGCGCTGTCCGAAACAGTGACCGTCGAGACGCAGCCCGTGGCGATCCAGTTCAACACGAGCACGAAAGATCTCACGCTCGACCAGAGCTTCCTCGAGTCGATTCCCAATATCACGCGGAACCCGACGCAGCTCGCATATCTGAGTCCTGTCGTCCGGAACGCGGGCAACAAGAACGAGACGTCTCCTTACCATCACTGGGCGGGCAACGACATGGACATCGGCGGAGGCACGCGTCGGCGCAACGACGTACTGCTCGACGGCACGCCGCTCGAGGCAGGGCCAAAAGTGGCGTACACGCCACCCATGGACGCCATCGCGGAGTTCAACGTCTCGACCAACGCGGTCGACGCCGAGTTCGGCCACAGCGCCGGCGGCATCATCAGCATGTCGCTGAAGTCGGGCACGAACGCGTATCACGGCACCGGCTACTACGTCGGCCGCAACGCCGACTGGAACGCCGTCACCAACCGCGTGACGCGGCAGCACAGCGACAACAGGTACGGCCAGACCGGCGGCACGCTTGGGATGCCGCTTCGCCGCAACAGCATCTTCCTCTTCTCGAGCGTCGAATCGTCCCGCGTGACTGAAGTGCTGCCGCGCTCGCTGACGATGCCGACGGCGCTCGAGCGCCAGGGAGACTTCTCGCAGTCGTTCAACCGCGACGGCTCGCTGCGGGTCATCTACGATCCGTGGACGTCGCGGATCGGCCCGAACAACGTCATCGTTCGCGATCCGTTTCCCGGCAACAGGGTTCCAGCGAACCGCTGGGATCCGCTCGCCTCGAAGCTCATGTCGAGCCTCTGGGCGCCGAACGGCCCAGGCGACGACCGCACGGGGCTGAACAACTTCCAGTACAACCAGGAGTACGAGTTCGAGTACCTGAACTTCTCCTCGCGCCTCGACTGGAACCTCAGCGACAAGTGGAAGACGTTTGCGCGCGTGAGCCGCTTCCAGACCGACCAGATACAGCCGGACTTCACCGGCGGCGTCGACCAGTTCAAGATGCGGCCTGCGCAGGGCAGCAAGCGCAATGGCTGGAACATCGCGGCCGACACGGTCTACACGATGAGCTCGACGACCGCGCTGAACGTACGGGCCGCGTACTATCAGGTCGAGGACAAGCGCGACTATCCGGATATGGCGCTCGCGCCGTCCGATCTGACGAGCCTGTGGTCGAACCCGTGGTACCAGCCATACATGGACGGGCGCCCGATTCTGTATTTCCCTGAAATCGCCATGGGGAACTACGGCACCTACGGCGTGGGCAGCGCGTGGTGGCAGATTCCCGAGGGCTACAGCCTGCATGCGCGCTTCAACAAGTATCTGCAGAAGCACTCGATCAAGATGGGCACCGAAACGCGCATCAAGCGCGGCGAGGCGGCGCGCTTTCGCTACTTCAATTTCGTGGTCAACGCGAACGCCACCGCGAACACCACGACGAATCCAAACCTGAATCTGGTTGGCCACCCATGGGCCAGCTTCCTGCTCGGCGCGCTCGACAACAGCTCCAGCGCCCAATACGTGCCGATGCAAACGTCCGACACCGAGATGTACGGGCTGTACGTGCAGGACGATTTCCGTATTCACGAGAAACTGACGCTGAACCTCGGTCTGCGCTGGGAATACGAGGGAGGGTTGTTCGATCCGGATTATCGCCTGCCGCGCGAAGTCGATCTCACACAGCCGATTCCCGGGCTGCAGGCGGCGATCGATCCGCGCATTCCCGCCGACATCAAAGCGATGATGGCGGAGTCTGCCGGGCAGAAGAGCTACATCTACAACGGCGCTTACTACTTCACCGACGAAGAGAACCCACGCAACGCTCAGGTGTCGGGCCTGCAGCTGATGCCCAGAATCGGGCTCGCATGGAGCGTCGACAGGCACACCGCTGTTCGCGCCGGCTACGGCCGGTTCTACACGCCACAGATGCTCGTCAACGAGAACTCGACGATGGGTCAGCTCGATCTGGGGGCCTTCAGTCCCTTGACGCCGATCATCCCGACCGCGCAGGGGGTGCCGCAGGTCACACTGTCGAACCCGTTCCCACAGGGACTTACGCCGGCGTACGGAAAACGGTATGGGACCTACACGGGTCTCGGCGACAACGTGCGGTGGGACGAGTATCAGTCGCGGCCGTCGATCAGCGACCGCTTCAGCCTCTCGGTTCAACGGGAAGTCTGGGCGCGCACCGTTTTCGATGCGTCGTACCTGTTCAACTTCATCAGCCGCGACGGGTACACGAAGAACATCAACATGATGGATCCGCGCCTGGGCTTCAAGTATCGCGACGGCTTACAGGCAACGGTGCCGAACCCGTTCTTCAACTACGGAACGGTCGATACCTTCCCGGGCACGCTACGCACCCGCCCGACGGTTGCGGTCGGCGAACTGCTCAAGCCGTACCCGCAGTACATCAACATGACGCAGGAATGGACGAACGGTCGCAAGTCGAAATATCACACCCTCGAGCTGCGCGCGCAGCGGCCGTTCTATCACGGCCTTTCGGCGCTCGCGGGCTACGCCTACGTGCGGGGGTCGCGCCAGGAGTTCTACGACAACGTCGACGAATACGACGGTGTGTGGACATGGACCGACGTGCAGGATCCCCGCCATCGCCTGAATGTGTCGGTGGTGTGGGATGTGCCGGTCGGCCGCGATCGCACGTTCGGCAGCGGCATGAACAGCGCGCTCGACGCCGTGATCGGCGGCTGGGAGCTCGCCGGCAACTATCGGTATGAGTCGGGACCGTATCTGCGGTTCACCGGCATGACCGCGCCGATGGAGGCGCCGAAGACGCTCGGTCAGGTCGGCGCAGGCAATTACTGGTTCGATACGGCAGGGTTTGCCACTCTGCCCGCGTTCACCCGCCGTACGAATCCATGGCAGTACAACGATCTCAAGGGGCCGAACTATACGAACGTCGACCTTGCGCTGTCCAAGCGCGTGCCCCTCAAGGGCACCGCGAGGCTGAATTTCCGCATGGAGGCGTATAACCTGCTCAACGGCATGAACTGGGGCTTGCCGAACACGAACATCTCGCAGTCGAGCTTCGGCCAGGTGGCGACACAGGCCGACGCGTACTTCGGCAGGCAGCTTCAATACACCCTGCGCGTCGAGTTCTAGGACGCGCGCGGAATTGGTAGATTGGCAGATGGGCAGATCGTCAGATTAGGAATCTGACGATTTTCCCTCTGCCAATCTGCCAACAATCTACCAATCTTCCAATCTTCCAATTCACCGAAGCCTCGGATCCCCCGCGGCGAAGGTCCCCGTTAGCGGTACGCCCATCGGGCCCGTCGGGATGTACACGACCGTGTGATTCGGCGAGTTCACCATCTGCTTCTGCGCTTCGATCGCTTCGTGCTGGATGTACATCGGGCTCAGCTGCCCGCGAATGATTTGCATCGCATTGGCGATGCCTTCCGCCTGTACCTCGCGCTTCGTGCGCTCCTTCCGCTCGATCTCGATTTCGGTGTCTTTCCGCTGCAGCTCCTGTGTAGCCGCGAGCTTGCGCGAGACCGCATTCGCCACTTCTTCCGGATACTGGACGTTGCCGACGACCACACTGCTGATGACAAACGGGCTGCCGGCGGAGTACGCGCGGATGCGTGCAAGCACGGCATCGCCAATCGGGATCAGCGCGTCCTTGACCTCCATGCCATTCCGCCGCTGCACTTCGTCGCGCGCGTACGTTCGGAGCGGCTCGCGCACGAAGTGCCCGTACGCGACCTTGACGATCGCATCGGGATCCTTTTCTACGTCCTGCTCCGAAGACGTCGTGCTGAACCGCTCCATGAACAGAGGAACGCGTGCATCGTCGACGTGCCACACGGTGTGGACCCGAAACGCGATCTTCAGGTTGTCGCGGCTCAACACCGCATCGTCGCGGGTGAAGTCCTCGTTATACGTGTACGGCGTGATGCTGACGTTGGTGACGTCGAGAAGCCACGATCGCCCCGCAGACGTGGGACCGCGCTGAATTCCGATAAAGCGCGCCTTGCCGAAGACAGCGCCCTTCGTCAGGTAACCGACATATCCCGCGGGTGTGTAGGGGTTGCGCGCGCCGATGAGCCACACCGCCGTCGCCGCGAAAGACACGACCAACGCGAGTGCAACCAGAGCGCCGCGAAGCACAGAGACACGATCGCCGAACCCAACCGGACGCTGGACGACAGACATGGCAGGCCTCCAATCGCGCCGACGGAGTTAGCTGACGGGCTAGAGGTTGGAAGTCCTCTATCCGCCGTCGCCCGTTCCGGGCTATGGCGGATTTCGCCCCAATTCCGTGGTTCCCCCGCGACACCTTTGGTGGTGTCTTAGGCGCAATTAAACACGCTACACCCGCCGGGACTGCGCGTCAAATGCGCTCCGTGGCCTTGCCTCACCTCCACGTGTTAAGCTCTGCGGCCTTCCACCTTCCTATTTGGGTCGACGACGCTCCGGCGGTTGACACGCGACTGATCAGGAGGAAGCAATGAGAGCCACCCAAAAGCGATTCTCGATTCTCGTCCTGGGTTTTCTACTGTTGTTCTCCTCTGCTTTCGCCCATGCCCAGGTGACGACGGCCGATCTGGTAGGGACGATTCGAGACAGTTCCGGAGGCATAGTGCCTGGCGTTACGGTTGCATTGACAAATGAGGCAACCGGCGTCACCCGCACAGCTACAACCGGCGCAGGGGGCACGTACATCTTCACGTCCCTGCAACCCGGTCTCTACAAGCTCACCGCCGAGATTCAAGGTTTTCGTAAAGTCGAGCGCACGGGCGTCCAACTGCAAGTCAATCAACGGGCGGAGATTGACTTGGCGCTCGAAGTCGGACTGATCAGCGAAACCGTCACGATCGCGGGAACCGCGCCGCTGCTCGAAACGCAGTCGTCGGTTCTCGGCACCGTGATTGAGGAAAAACAGGTGCAGGATTTGCCCCTCAGCGGGCGCAACTTCGTGCAACTGGCGACGCTGAGTCCGGGTGTGTCCGGCGCAGGCTCTGGTATGCGCGGCACCATCATGAGCGGCACCAGGCCCGACGACCTGCGTCCCGGCACCGAGTTGTTCGTCAACGGCAACAGGGAGAACTCGAACAACTACCTCTACGACGGGATTGACAACAACACGCGGCTGACGCTCGTGACGGTCTTGCGTCCGAACGTCGAGGCCATCAAAGAATTCAAGGTTCAGACCAACCTTTACTCCGCCGATCAGGGGCGGAATCCCGGTGGACAGATCAACGTCGTCACGAAGTCCGGCGGCAACACGATGCACGGCGTCGTGTATGAGTTCCTGCGCAACGCAAAGTTCGATGCCAACAACTTCTTCGCCAACCGCGCCGGGCAGGACAAACCGCCGTTCGAGCAGAATCAGTTCGGAGGCGCTGTCGGCGGTCCCATTATCGCGAACAAGACGTTCTTCTTCGCCGACTACGACGGTTTCCGCCAGGAGCTGGGGCGCGTGTTCGTCAACACCGTGCCGACTGCGAAGATGCGGCAAGGCGACTTCAGCGAAGTGGCGACGATCTACGATCCGCTGACCACTGTTGTGGCTCCCGGCGGCGCGGTCACTCGCCAGCCGTTCGCCGGTAATCTCATACCCCAGAATCGCTGGGATCCCGTGACGGCCAAGTTGATGAACGCCTATCCGATGCCGACCACGTCAGCCTTGTCGAGCAACCTCGTCACGACACCTTCGCGCACGCAGAACTGGAATCAATTGGATGTGCGCGTGGATCACACCCAGAGCGATCGAAACAACTTCCTTGGCCGTTACTCCTGGTCGAAGACGTCGACCATCAACCCGTACACATTTGCCCCTGTCCAACTCCCCGGATTGTCGAAGGCCGTGGGTCTGGGCAACGAGGACACGTTTGCGGGGCCTTCGGACTTGTGGGCCGAGCACGCGGTCTTCGGCTGGGTCCACGTCTTTTCGAATCGCCTCCTTCTGGATTCCCGCGCCGGCTACAACCACTTTAATCTCGAGTTCACGCAAGCCGACGTCGTCAACGGCGACCAGCTGGGCGAACAACTCGGCGTACCCAACGCCAACCAGCAGCTCGGACAGGATGGGATTCCGATTTTCAGCCCGGCGAACTATACGGGCATCGGTCACAGCCGCTCGCTGCCGATCTTCCGGCACGAAAAGATGTTTCAATACGTCACGAACCTGACCTTCCAGGGTGACAAACACACAATCAAAACCGGCTTCGACCTGCGCCGCCGTCATATGGGCGAGTTTCAGACCAATCGCGGCAACGGGCGGTTCAACTTCGCGCCGAACATCACTAACAACCCGGCGAACAACACGGGCGGCCACGTGATGGCGTCGTTTCTGCTCGGAGCGCCAAGTCTGATCGAGCAGGACTACCTGCTGGCATCTGACGTCGGAATGCGCAGCATGGAGTACGGCGTCTACATCGCCGACGACTGGCGCGCGACGCAGCGGTTGACGTTGAATCTCGGGCTCAGGTACGAACTCGACACGCCGTTCACCGAGGTGGACAATCTCTGGGCCAATTTCGATCCAAACACTGCAACAGTCATGGTTGCAGGCCGCAACGGCGTGAGCAGATCGGCAGGCGTGAACACTTTCAAGAAGGCCTTTGCACCACGTCTCGGCTTTGCCTATCAGATCGCACAACGCACGGTAGTGAGGGGTGGAGCGGGCGTGTTCTGGAACACGCCAGGCAACGGTGGCGCCGCGCTGCGGTTGCACCGGCACGTCCCCTTCGGGCCGATCTATAGCTTCAACCCCGGCACGCAGTTCGTTACGCGGCGTGTGGCGGATGGTTTCCCCACCATTCCGCCGATGGATCTGACTCTCGCCGACAATCCGAGCGGCAGCGTGATCGGTGTTATTCCAGACTATCAGCCCGGCTACGCCGAACAGTTCAATTTGACCGTCGAGCAGGAGCTTCCTTCAGCCCTGTTGCTCAAGATGTCGTACGTGGGAAACATCGGCAAGCATCTCGACACCACGTACAACCTCAACCAGGCGGTGCCGGGAACGGGTGCCGTCAACAATCGCCGGCCGTTTTTCGACGTGCGCCCCGCGCTCGCCGACGTGAACTGGGCCGTGTCCGACGGCACCGCTGCGTACCACGCGCTTCAATTCAGCGCCCAGAAGCGGCTGACGCATGGGCTGAATGGCCTTCTTTCGTACACCTGGTCTCATGGAATCGACACGGTAGGCCAGAGCTTCGGGGGCGGCGCCGACGGTCCGTTGCCGCAAGATCCGCTCAATCGACTCGCGAGTCAAGGCAGCTCACCGTTTGATATCCGTCATCGATTGACCATCGCCTGGAACTACGCGCTGCCCGGCGGCTGGCAGGTCAACGGCATCAACACATTCCAGACAGGTCTTCCCTTTACGCCGACGCTCAACACGACGACGATCAATACCGGGACGGGCCAGCGCCCGGACCGCGTCGCCGACGGCAAGTTGTCCGACCCGACGGTCGACCGCTGGTTCGATACGTCCGCGTTCACGACGCCGGCACCGTTCGTCTATGGCAACGCGGGACGGAATATCCTGTACGGACCGGGACGCGTGAATTTTGATTTCTCGCTGTTCAAGGAGTTCCGCGTCAAGGAAGGCATGCAGGTCCAATTTCGCGCTGAGGTCTTCAACGTCCTGAACACTCCACAATTCGATTTGCCGAATGCTTCAATCGGCGCAGCTCAAGCGGGCATGATCACCGGCATCGTCGGCACGCCCCGCCAAATTCAGTTCGGTGGGAAGTTCGTGTTCTGATTTAGCGGACCTTGACGTATTTCCTCAGCTGCCGGGGTCTCGGCTCGCCGCCGAAGACGCTGCCGTGCTTGTCGACGGTGACAAACTCCGGACCGCTGCCGGTCAGCGTCCTCGGGTCGCCGCCGTAATCGAGAATGAACGCGGTCACCCAGCCGGTCTTCGCATCGCCAATGCGAATGCCCTGCTCAAAACCGGGATTCGTGACGTTGTCCGACTCCGAGTCCGCGACGTAGATCTGATCCTTGTCGTCGAAGGCGATGCCGCTCGGCGTCCCGAATTGCGCCCACGTGGCCAGATGCTTCCCTTCCGGGTCGAAGATCTGGATGCGGTTGTTCCCGCGATCGGCGACGAACACCCGTCCGCGCGCGTCGATCGCAATGCCATGGAGCGTCCTGAACTCGCCGGGCGCGTATCCTGTCTTGCCCCACGCTTTGATGAAGTTGCCGTCCTTCGAGAACTTGACGACGCGATTGTTATCGCTCACGCCGTGGCCATCGGCGACAAAAATATCCCCGTTCGCAGCGACGGCGACGGAGCTCGGCGAGATGAAGTGAGTCTGATCGCTTCCTGGAACTCCAGCCTCTCCAAGCGTCATCAGCACCTTGCCGTCGGGACTGAACTTGATCACCCGATGGCCGAGCCGTTGGCCCGCCTTCGCGGCGATGGCGACGGCCTCCGGGCTGGCGCCGTCTGTGCCCCACACGTTTCCTTCCTTATCGACATGCAGCCCGTGAGGCCAGATGAACATTCCCGCGCCGAAGCTTTTGACGACATCGCCGTTCGCGTTGAACTTGTAGATGGTGTCGAGGTTCTTGACGCGGCCATTTTTGTCGAGGCAGTCGATGCCGAACCTGCCGCCGTTCGCGAGGGTCACCGGGTTGGTCTCGTCGCACCTGATGAACGCCCAGATGCTCTCACCGTCGACGTCGACATGCATCGATGCCGGCGGCCCCATTTCGCGCCCGCCCGGAAGGCGCGCCCAGTCGCCACCAGGCACCATCGATCCTCCACCGTCCGCGAGGCCTTTGACCGGACGATAGGGATTGGGGAGACCGCTCTGTGCTGCCGGATAGCGTGTCGCGGCCACCACGCACACGACAGCCAACGCGTAAGGGGCGAGCCGGGAAACCTTAGACATGTCAATCTCCCTGTCGGGGAAAACAGAAGATCAGAAGACCAAAAGATCTTCTGATCTTCTGTGAGATCGACAGATTCTAGTGCACCCTTCTGCGCGCGGCTACTTCGCCCCGATCAAGTACACAGCCGCGATAGAAAAGGTATGCATGCCCGGAAACGCCATTCCACCGCTCGCCCGCACCTTCAGGCCAGGCGCGACGATGCCCGCAATCGCCAGCTCGAGCCTGCCCAACGCGACGAGGCCGTCGCTGACGCCCCAGCTCGACTCTTGGGCGGATGCGGGGATGGCAGCGAAAAACAACCCTAACGCAATCAGCGCGACGATTCGACGGACGGACATGGGCACTCTCCTTGCCCCTCAATAACGTCCGTCAGATCGAAACCGCACGCGTGGGACGGCCGGCCTGACGCCATTGTTCTCTGGCTGCGAGAGGCATAAAATGTGGCGCTTACCGCACGTTCACCCATCGAGGAGAGTGCTCCATGACCCGCAAGCTCTTGAGCCTCGTCTTTGTCTCTCTTTTGCTGATGCCGGCAATCGCCTCGGCTCAGCAGTCCGCATCGTCCGGCCTGGTCGGACAAGTGACGGATGCATCACAGGCCGCTATCCCCGGCGCCACAGTCACTGTCACGAATGTGGGCACGAACGCGCAACGCACGACAGTCACCGACGGCGAAGGACGGTTCTCCGTTCCAGCGCTGCCGCCAGCGACATATCACATCAAAGTCGAGCTGCAAGGTTTTCGCACCTCTGAGCTTCAGAATTTCGTACTGCGCCAGGGTGAAACAGCGCGGCCGACGATCACGCTCGGCATCGCCACGGTGAGCGAATCAGTGACGGTGACCGGCGAAGCGCCGCTGCTGCAGACGCAGAGCGCCTCCGTCGGACAGGTGATCAACGAGAAGCAGATCGAAGACCTGCCGTTGAACGGCCGCACCGTGCTCTCACTGGCGTCGCTCTCGGCGGGGGTCACGCCGCGAAATTTCGCGCGCAACACGCAGTTCGGACGCCGAAATCAGTTCATCACCGTCGAAGGTGGACGCGACAGCTCGACCAATTACACGATCGACGGGGTGTACGTGCGGTCGCTGCGTTTCAACAATCTTTCCCTCAACCCGCCGATCGACGCGGTGCAGGAGGTCAGTCTCCTTCGAAACTCATTTTCGACCGAATACGGTCAGGGCCAGGCGGTCGTCTCTATCGTCACCAAGTCGGGTACCAACCAGCTGCACGGCTCGGCATATGAGTTCTACCGGGGCGATCGTTTCGATGCGAAGAATTTCTTCGCGCCGACCAAGCCGGAATACAAGCGAAACCAGTACGGCGCCACCGGCGGCGGGCCGATCATGCACAACAAGTTTTTCGTGTTTGGTGCCTACGAGGGATTGCGAACCATCCAGGGACAGCCGTTCCTGGGCAGCGTGCCGAGCCAGGCGTTTCTCTCGGGTAACTTCTCGGCACTGGCCACGCCGATCCGGGATCCGTTGACCGGCCAGCCTTTCCCGGGCAACATCATCCCGGCGGCGCGATTCTCGAAGTTTGCTAATGTACTGACACCGACGATTCCTGCCCCGAACACCGCCGGTGCGAACAACTACACCGTCATCAGGAACTTCATCGACGACGCGGATACGGCTACGGTGCGCGCCGACCAGACGCTCAATAACAGCCACAGCCTGTTCCAGCGATTCATGTACTACAAAGGATCGCAGCTGCAGCCCGGGACGTTCAACGAAACCGACCTGCCGCAGCGTGGGCGGAATCTCGCCGTCGGGCACACGTGGGTGTTGTCGTCCAACTGGGTCAACGAGTTCCGTTTCGGGTACAACTACGCCTATCACCTGAACGCGCCAATCAGTCCAGAGGGTCGCAACTGGACGGCAGATCTGGGTCTACGGAACCTCTCGGCTGCAACCTTTCCGCTCGCGTACGGACGCCCGAACGTGGCGATGGCCGGTGTCTCGGCACAAGGAGAAGGCGGCAATACGCAGGGCGCCACAGAGAACATCTACAGCGTGTCGAACGCGACCAGCAGGACGTTCGGCGGCCATACGCTCCGGTTCGGCGTACAGGCGCAGTTCCGCAAGTTCGAACACCTGACCGACAACTCGACTCGCGGGAACTTTACGTTCAGCGGTCTCTTCACGGGAAATTCCGTCGCAGATTATCTGCTTGGGTACTGCTCGACCTGCGCGGGGGCGTTCGGCGCGTCCGGAGCGACATACCACTCGCCCACCGTCGCGCCGTTCATCGATGACAACTGGCAGGTGAACGAAAAGCTGAGCCTTCAGCTCGGACTGCGGTGGGAATACCTGGCACCGTGGGCTGAACAGAACGGCGTGGAAGCTGCGTTCGATGCCGCGACAGGCAAGATCGGGTACAACGCCCTGCCCACCACGATGCCCGCCGCGCTGGTGCCGCTGGTGCACCAGCAGGAGGGCTACTTCCCGGACGGAATTCTGCAGAAGGACTTCAACAACTTTGGTCCTCGCTTCGGGCTCGCGTACAACCTCACCGAGCGGATGGTCGTGCGCTCCGGGTTTGGTGTCTACTACGACAACCTCAACTTGAACGAGTTGCAGTTCACGCGCCTGATTCCGCCTTACTACGGTCAGTTTTCGCTGAATCCGCCCGTCACGGCTCCGCTGCAGGTGGACACGCTCTTTCCCGATCTCAACAACATCCCGCAGTTCCCGGCGCCGTTCTCGCTCGATCCGGCCAACCGTACGCCGTACACGATGCAGTGGAACGTGAACTTCCAGCGTAGCCTCGGCGCCGACTACCTCGTCGAGGCTGCCTACACCGGCAGCCGGAGCCGCAACCTGAGCAAGCGGTACAACATCAATCAGGCAAGCTTCGGGACGACTGATATCAACACGCGGCTGCCGTTTCCACAGTTCCAGCCGGCGATGCTGTACTCAGCCGCCATAGGAACGGCGGATTTCAAAGGCCTCTCGCTGCGTTTCGAGAAGCGCTACTCCGCCGGGCTGTTCTTCCTTGCCAACTACCAGTTGTCGGAGAATCGCGACAACGGTTCCGGCGAAGTCGAAGCGAATGACACGGCGTTCCGGACAAACTTTGACGCGGACGAGAGCCTGTCGCGTTATCACCAGCGCCATCGAGGAGCGTTCAGCTTTGGTTACGAGCTCCCGTTCGGCAACGGCCGCCGATGGCTGAACAGCAGCGGTCCAGTTGCGTATGTTCTGGGCGAGTGGCAGGTGCAGGGCGTCATCCGAGCCGGCAGCGGATTCCCGTTCACGTTGTCCGGCACGAACGTCTGCCAGTGCGGCTCGTTCGTCCCCCAGCGGGTGAACACTGCACCGGGCCGTGAAGCTGGCGGAGCGCTCGAGAACCCGACGGTGGCGCAGTGGTACGACAAGACGGCTTACGTGCTGCCGGCGGCGGGATCCCAAGGTACGGCCGGACGCAATACCTTGATCGGACCGGGCTCGAAACAGGTGGACTTTTCACTGAGCAAGCGATTCCCGCTCGGCGCGTCGCGTCTCGAGTTCCGGTGGGAGATCTTCAATCTGTTCAATACGACGAACTTCGGGCAGCCGGACGGCAACATCAACAACGTCACCGCCGGCATCATCTCGACGGCGGACGACGCGCGGAACATGCAGTTCGGGATTCGGCTCGCGTGGTAAGAAGCAAGGATGTCACCGCGTACATCGCGGGCTTTCCAGCGCCGGCGCGCGCGGCGCTGACGCGGGTGCGCGGCGTCATTCGCAGGGCCGTCCCGGCAGCCGAGGAGATGATCTCGTATCAGATCCCCGCGTACAAACTGCATGGGCGGCCCGTTCTGTTTTTCGCCGCATGGAAAGAGCACTATTCGCTCTATCCATCGAACGCGCGCCTCGTCGCGGCGTTCAAGGATCAGCTCTCGCGTTACGAGATCTCGAAAGGGACGATTCGATTTCCGCTGTCCGATGGCGTTCCGGTGACGTTGATCGAACGCATCGCGAGGTTTCGCGCCAGGCAGGTGATGGAGAGCGTCAAGGCGAAGGGCGCCGCACGCAAGAAACGCTGACGGCGCCCTCTTCCTCGTTACTTTATCGCGACGATGATCATGTCCGCCGCTTTGCCGCCGGAGGCTTTTGCCTCGTGCGGCACGCCACGCCCGATGAACTGCGCGTCGCCTCGCGCCCAGGTCGTCTTCGCGGGTTTCCCATCAATCGCCAGGGACATCTGCGAAGGTCCGAGCGCGATGACCACCTGATCGTAGTCGTGCTTCGAGCCGGCCGGTTCGTGGAACGTCGGGTCGGCCGTGGTACGGTAGGCGATCGCGCGCGGGCCTTCCGCCAGAACCTTCAGCGCCAGGCCAGGACGCGACGCGGGCAGCGCCGCCTTGCCGGGCGCCGGAGCCTTGAATTCAACCAGCAGCGCGTCGACTCTTCCCGCTCCGACGTTCGAAGGCAGGTGGGTGCCGGCCGGGGTATACATCGCAGATTCGGTCGCGAGCTCCTGGTCGATCGACTTGCCGTCCGGCGTCGCGAACTTTACTTTGCTCGTGGAGAACGGAATCACGATGGAATCAGGATGCTGATGCATCGTGCTCTTCGACCCTGGCGCGTAATCGATCCTCAACACGCGGACGCTCGGATTCTCGAAGACAACTTTGTAGTGCGCGGCGTCCACTTTTACGGGGTCCTGGGCGAGTGCACTTCCCGACGAGACCACGACAATGGACACGATCGCGAGAGCGTGACGCAAATTCATTAAAAGCTCCTTGAAATTAGGATGAACCGAGGATGCGGGAGACGGAGTATGGGCGACTCAGCAGTGCGTGTCAAACGGCAGCGACTCTAGCTTTATCCTCCGCCGACCTTGCGGGGGGTGCGGGAGCGTGGCACGAAGCCTCGCGTGGAGCTGCCGGTTTTCCACGGCTGCGCGGTTTGCGGCTTCGTCCCGCGCGCGCTCTTTGACGCTGTCGCTTCGGCAGGCGGCGCCGGAGCTTCGGCCACCGCCTTTGCGCGAGCCTTCGCGGCCTTCTTGTCGTCCTTCTCGAGGCAGCACTGCTTGTACTTGCGTCCCGAGCCGCAATGACACGGCTCGTTGCGGCCAGGCCGTGCGGTAGTGGCGGTTGTCATCGCTACTGAGTCTACTGGAACCAACGCTGGCCTGCGAATCGCCACCGTGGGATGCTTGAGTGCGTATGCAGCAAGACCCTTCAGCTCCAGGGAGGCCGCTCCGGCTGTGGCCCGGCGTGGCCGCCGTGGCCTTGCAGTGGCTTGTCATGTTCGGCCTTCCGATCGTTGTTCCCGAGCAAGGCGGCACCGCGATCGTTGCGGGAGTCGCCGGCGCATTGGTCGTGCTCCTGTGGTGGATCTTCTTCAGCCGCGCGACGTGGCTCGAGCGGGTCGGTGCGATCGCCGTGATGGCGACCGCCGTGGCGGTCACGTCTCGTCTCGTTCACGAGTCAATCGCAAACGGGATGATGGGATTCATGCCGTACATCTACGCCGCGCCGGTCCTGAGCCTTGCGCTGGTCGCGTGGGCGGTGACCAGCCGCGGGGTTTCGGGCGCCCGCCGGCTTGGTTCGATGGCCGCGGCGCTGATGCTCGCATGCGCGACATTGACGCTCGTGCGCACCGACGGTCTCACGGGCGACGCAGATTCCGATTTCGAATGGCGGTGGACGCCGACAGCGGAACAACGGCTGCTCGCGCGCACGTCTGAGAACCCGTCGCCAAGTCAGCCTGCTCCTGCGCGCGACGTACCCAAGACAATTCCGCCATCGGTCGAAGGCAGGGTGATGCCGCCACAACCGGCGGCAGCGACCGCTGATGCGGCATCCACACTCGGCGAGCACGGCGCCGCGCGCATCGAGTGGCCCGGCTTCCGCGGCCCCGCGCGAGACAGCGTCGTTCGCGGCACGCGGATCGAAACCGACTGGGCCAAAAACCCGCCGAAAGAGTTGTGGCGCCGTCCGATTGGGCCAGGCTGGTCGTCGTTCGCCGTCGCAGGAGATCGGCTGTTCACGCAGGAACAGCGAGGCGAAGACGAAATCGTATCCGCCTACAACGTGAGGAACGGCGAACCTGTGTGGACACATCGAGACACAGCGCGGTTCTGGGAGTCGAATGCCGGTCCGGGTCCGCGCGCGACACCGACAATCGACAACGGCCGAGTCTACACACTCGGTGCGACAGGCATTCTCAACGCGCTCGACATCCGTGACGGCCGCGTGTTGTGGTCGCGTAACGCCGTCACCGACACGGGCGCAACGATTCCCGACTGGGGCATCGCGAGCTCGCCGCTCGCGATGGGCGACATCGTGGTGGCAGCCACCGCCGGGTCGTTGGCCGCCTACGACGCTGCGACGGGAAACCTGCGGTGGCTCGGACCTAAAAATGGGTGGGGCTACAGTTCCCCGCACGCCGCAACCATCGACGGCGTCGATCAGGTCGTGCTCGTGAATGGGCCAGGCGCGATCGGCGTCTCCCCCGCTGACGGCGGGGTGCTCTGGACATACGAGTGGGCCGGCGACAGTATTGTGCAGCCCGCGGTCCTCGCCGGCGGCGATCTCCTTATTAGTAGCGGCTCGGGAATCGCAGACAAGACAGGAACGCTTCGTATCAGCGTGGCGCACGAAGGGGCGCGGTGGAGTGCGAAAGAGCGTTGGACCTCGTCTGCGCTGAAGGCCTATTTCAACGACTTCGTCGTCCATGAAGGGCACGCGTTCGGGTTCGACGGGAGCATCCTCGCCTGCATCGATCTGGAGGACGGCGCCCGCAAGTGGAAGGGCGGACGCTACGGTCATGGCCAACTGATCTTGTTGACCGATCAGGACTTACTGGTCGTGCTATCGGAGAGCGGCGAGCTGGCGCTCGTGTCGGCGGCGCCCGACAAATTCACCGAGCTCTCGCGGGTCTCCGTCCTCGAGGGCAAGACCTGGAATCATCCGGTGCTGGTTGGCGATGTGTTGCTGGTGCGCAACGGCGAACAGATGGCCGCCTTCCGGCTATCCGTGCGATCACCGTGACGGTGCGGTTACCTCCGAGTTTGTCCTACTGACAGTTCATTTTTCGTGCAATCTCCGAAAAACCGTACGGAATTAACACAAAAGTCGTTGAAAGCTGGGGTCGGTCACTTTACACTTGCTGCCTCTGGTTGGCGCCGCGTGGCGTCACCTCCCCCTCGAACGCCAGTTGGAAACGACCAAGGTGAGCTCGGTTTCGCGCTTGGAACCGAGTGAAAGTGAGCGTGTCCCATGCGTGGAGATCTTCGATCTACCTCGCGCATCGGCGTTTTTACGTTGTTTGCCCTCGTTAGCCTCGGCCTCGCGTCTCCGTCGATCAGCGCCGCTCAGTCAAGCAGCCAGAAAACGATTCTCGTACTCCACACGTACGGCAGCCAGTCGGCGTTTCGGCCCCTGTTTGACCGGGCACTCCAGCAGACGTTGAACCACAACGGCTTCGAAGATGCAGAAGTCAATGTGGAAACGCTGGAGTCGGGCCGCTCCCCGAAAAGCTCGCACCCGGCGCTATTCCAATACTATCTGGGCCAGAAATACGCAGGCCGGAAATTAGACCTCGTCATCACCGTGTGGGATCGAGCGTTGGGCTATGCGCTGGAACATCGCGAGGAGCTGTTTCCCAACGTGCCCATTGTGGCCGTAGTAACACGACCGCGAACATTTGCACCGGACGCGAACGTTGCGCAGGTTACAGCGGGCGATCATTTCCTCGACACCGCCACGCTCGCACTGAAAACTCACCCCGGCACGCGGAAGATTGCCGTCGTCGACGGATCGCTCCAGGACGACGACGACGTGCAGACCGAGATTGCACGCCAGCTTGGTCAACTCTCATCGCCGGTTGGCGTTGAATACTGGCGAAATCTCTCACTGGCCAACCTCATCGAGCGGGTAAAGGATCTGCCCGACGACTCTCTCATTCTCTATGTCAGACAGTCGATCAGAACCGGCACGCAGCCCATCACGCAGAGCGAATCGCTCGAGCAGGTCATCGAAGCGGCCAAGGTTCCCGTTTATGTCGGCGCTGAGTCGCTGATCGGCCGGGGAGTGGTGGGCGGCGTCGTCTTCAAGAACGACGCGATGGCCGACGTGGCCGCGGACACCGCTATCCGCATCATGCGCGGCACTTCGGCGTCAGAGATGTCCCTGCGCAAAGGCGCGACGTCGCCCATGTTCGACTGGCGGCAATTGCGGCGGTGGAATATCCCGCTTGCTCAGCTGCCCCCGAACAGCGACGTCCGCTTCCGCGAATACACGTTCTGGGAGCAGAACCGGCGCTACGTCGCCGGAGCATTGGCGGTATTTCTCGTGCAGAGCTGTCTAATTGCGGGTCTACTGATGCAGCGATCGCGGCGGCGCCGCGCGGAGGGCGCTCTGCGCGCGAACGAGGAGGCGCTTCACGTCAGCCAGGAAGACACGCGCAAGCTGGCGGGCCGCATCATTGCCGCGCAGGAGGTCGAGCGTGCCCGCATCGCGCGCGAGCTGCACGACGACATCAGTCAGAAAGTCGCGCTGCTGGCCATGGACATCCATCAGATCGGCCTCAGCGACGCGCCCGGCGTACGCGCGCGAGCGAACATCATGTCCGAACGGACAGCCGAGATCGCGACGGACCTTCACAATCTCTCTCACGAGCTTCATCCCGCGAAGCTCCAGATTCTCGGGCTCGTGCAAGCCACACAGTATCTGTGCCGGGATCTCGCGGGGCGCCATCAGCTCGGCATTGATTTCGTTCACGAGCGCATGCCGTCGAGCGTGCCAACCGAAACCGCGCTCTGCCTCTACCGGATCGTTCAAGAAGCGCTGCAGAACGTCGTCAGGCACAGCGGGGCCTCGCACGCCAGTGTGAAGTTGACTGGTTCGTCCGAATCGCTTCAGCTCGAGATTTCTGATTCGGGCAAAGGCTTCGAGATCGCCAAGCTCGGCGATGGGATGGGCCTGTTGAGCATGCGGGAGCGGGTGAATCTTCTCCACGGCCATTTGACGATGTGGTCGAAGCCGGGAGTAGGGACGCGGCTTGCCGTGAGAGTGCCCATTACGCCAGCCGACGTGTCGGCGGGGCGGGTCACCGCGCAAATCGCGTGACGTGACAACCAGGTGAGCGTCTAAGAGGTGGGCAGGACAAAGCGCTGCCCCTTCAGGGCCTGCTCGAGCGCAGGCTTCAGCTCCGTCTCCATCGTTGATTTCACCACGTAACCCGCCGCGCCGACCTCTTGCGCCGCCGCCATGAATTCAGGGTCTTCGTGAACGGTCACGAAGACGACCGGCGGCGCGGGAGGATTCTCCTGCATCAAACGGGCGAGCTCGAGCCCGCTGATTTCGGGCATCGAGATATCCATCACCACGATGTCAGGCTTGAGAATCGCGACCGCGTCGAGCATCCGCCGCCCGTCTGTCATCGCCCCGAGGATCGTGTAGTCCCGCCCCAGCATCCTGACGAGACAATCGAGGATCGCCTGGTTGTCATCGACGAGGAGGACGCGCGGCTTAGACAATGTGTTGCCGCACGGCAAACTGAATGAGCTCTGCGCTCGACTTGATGCCGAGCTGCCGCATCATGCTGTACTTATGAAACTGAACAGTGCGCGGCGTGACGTTCAGCATGTCCGCCACCTGCTTCATCGAAAACCCTTCGGCCAGCAGCTGCAGGACCTCCCGCTGCCGAGGTGTGAGGTGCAGCGGGTTCTTGTCCTGCGGCTGCATGAAGGAGCCGACCAGCCCCGCGGTGACGAGCGGCGTGACATACGACCGCCCGTTGATCACCTCGCGGATCGCGGTCATCAACTCGGCAGTGGCTGAACGCTTGAGAAGATACGCGGATGCGCCCGCGCGGAACGCCTCAGCCGCAAGATCGGAATCCTCGTTCATCGTCAGAAACACGAGCTTGGTTGCGGGGAGCAACTGCTTGATCTGGCGGCCTGCATCGAGCCCGTTCAACAACGGCATCCCGATATCCAGCACGATCACGTCAGGTTTCAGACGCTGCGCCGCCGCTACCAGCTCCCGTCCGTCCGAGACGGTCCCAACGACCTCGCACATGGGCGCCAACAGCTTCTCGAACGCTCCGAGAAGGAGTGTGTGGTCATCCGCCAGCAAGACCCGTGTTCCAGCCATTCTCTAACCGCCAATGTTATTCCCCACGGAGGAATAGCGCTATTTTTTCGACTGCGTCGTAAAGCCCACCATCAACGCTTCCGTCCAGGTGATGTCGATCTTGTCTCCGACCTTCACCTGTTTCAGCGCGTTGATGTCCTCGACCCGCGAGCTGTACTTCCAGTTATTCGGACCGCTGAACGTGATCGAGGGAATCTTCATGTCGATCGCGGTAATCGTCGCAGTGATCGTTCGCTGTGTCGCCGCAGTGGCGCCAGGCGACACGCCGGGAGTCTTGGTGATGGCGTCCTTGGCGGTGTCGACATCCTTCTCGCCCGGTTTCTTCAGGCGAAGCACGATGTTGTCGTAATACCGCGCCGTCAACGTATCACCAACCTTGATCGCGTCAAACCGCTCGACGCTCGCCGGAGCCACGATGGTTTCGTACGTGCCATCAGCCAGCTTGAGCGTCACGGTGCGAGTCCCCTGATCGATCGCTTCGACCGTGGCCGTCACGGTCTGCGATTCGCCAGGGATGACTTTCGTCTGAGCTGCCGCCGTACCAACCGCGGTCAGCAGGCCGGCGAACACAACAAGAAATGCACGGGTCATCGGGGTCATCACAATCCTCCTGAATCTAGAGCCAGCCGTCACAATACAATCCCGTTCCCGGCCCGACTATGCGGAATCGGCACAGGATGTTTGCCGCTATCGCACGCGGTTTCGCTGCGCCACCGACTTTTCGTTGATGCCGAGATGCGCGTGCGCGTCGCCATCGCCCAGAGCAAAATCGAGGCGGATCATGTTGACAAACGGCAGAAACAGCCGCAGGCCAATGCCTCCTCCTGCGATGACACCCTGCGAAAAATCGCCGGACAGGCTCCAGGCGGTGCCCGCGTCGCCGTACGCCGCGAGCGCCAGCCCCGCATAGAGACCGACGCCGAACACGCGAAAGGCTCTGGTATCGACGACCGTGTAGCGATACTCCAGGGAGTTGATGAACTGGTTTTTGCCGCGTCTGGCGTTGAATCCCCAGCCTCTGACCGTGTTGCTGCCACCCAGCGCGAAATCGTTGTATGAAGGGACGACATCGGGCCCGCCCGACTGCAGCGTCAGCAACGACGTGGCGACCAGCACCTGCTGACGTGCGAGCTGTTGGTACCGTCGTGTATCGATATTGATCGACGCAAAGCCGCCGGTGCCCATCTTCCACGCCGCATCGGCCGAGTTCCACCATCCGTTCGACGGGTCCTGCCGCGAGTTGCGGCTGTCGTAGTCGGCAACGGCGCCGGCACTCCAGAGCGTATCGACGTCATCCGGTGACAAGGTCACGCCGCTCTGATCGGCCCGCACCTGGTACAGCTGAACCATCGCGCCGGCTTTGAATCGCTCGGACGCTCGCAGGCCGACTCGCGTGTCGAGATCGATCGACGTTTCGTTGAATTCGTCGAGCTTGTTGTAGCGCTCCCTGAGCGCCAGCTTGGAGCTGTGCCAGTACGGCGAATGGGTGAGCTCTGCGGAGGTTTCGCTGAATTCGAACAGCGTCGACCCGCCGAACCGTGCGGTGAGTGACACCTCGTGCGGGTGCCCGCGCACGCTCAGGAACTTGACGGCGGGACCAGCCGACGTGCCGTTCTCGTCGGTGACGGCGATCGACACTGCGGGCAACACGCGAAGCGTCTCGACGACCACGACGTTCACGTGGAGTGCGTCGCCTGCCATGGCTGGCGTGACATTGACATCGCTGAATACGCCAAGTCGATCGAGCCGCACACGATCGAGATCGGCGACGGCCTGGCTGTATGGCCGGCCCGGCCTCGAGTCGATCTGCTCGAGCACGACGGACTCTCTGATGTGACGAAGGCCGGTGACCGTAATGGCGGCGATCGTCGTGCCTTCGTGCTGCTGAGCCGCTGACGTGGCCGGGAAGGCACCGGCAGTGAACGCCACCAGGACGAGGCTCAGAGCGGGGGCGATCACGGCACGTTAAAGTACGTGCCGCGGGAGACGCTCAGCTATGCAGTTTCGGCATCGATCGTCGACGGCTGGGGACAGGACCCACCGCGAGCTGTATCGCGCCGATCAACTCGCGGCCCGCCAGTGATTTGACCACGTAGTCGCAGCCGCCGGCGTCGAGCGCCGCGCGCCTGACCTCTGGATCGGTGTTGCCGCTCACGAACACGATCTTTGCTGCCGGAGCGACGTTCCGGATCACCGATGCCGCCTGGATGCCGTTCAGGCGCGGGAGAGAGATGTCCATGAGAATCACATCAGGTTGCAGCGACTCGGCCTTCGCAACTGCCTGCACGCCATCGTACGCAACATGCACGGTTGTCAGGCCGGCATCAAACAGATGCCCCATGAGAAACGCTCGCCAGATCGCGCTGTCATCGACAACAAGTATTCGAACGCAGGGAGACTTCACCATCGGACGACGATGACACGCCGCTTCCAGCGTGTCGTTGCGCGTCCGCAACTACGCGGTGAGGCGAAGCAGATCCTTCGGGGAGTGCAGGATGATGCGGCCGCGGCGCTTCGTAAGCGCGCGCTCGGCCTGCCATTCGCTCAATATCCGGCTGGCGGTAAACAGCGTGATGCTGGCGGCGCTGGCCAGCTCCTCATTGGTGACCTCGAGCTCGACGCCGCCTGACACTTCGTGGCCAATCGAGTCCGTGAGGCGAACCAGCACCGACGCAAGGCGCTGCCTCGCGCTGTCAGAGACGAGGGCGAGGTGGGCCGCGATGTAGAGATCGAGATAGCCCATGCTGACCGTCAACGCGTTGTGCAAAAGCCGCGGATACTCCTCGATGAGCGACTGCATTCTTTCGCGGCTCCACACGAGGACCGAGCTCTCCCGCACTGTCTCTGCGCTGACGCGATAATGGGTAGGCCGTTGCAGCATGGCCGCGAGGCCAAGGGTGTCTCCAGGCACGAGCCAGTGGAGAAGTACTTTCCGGCCGTCGGGCGTGATGGTGAAATAGCGCGCGCGTCCTGTAGAAAGCGAAAACACGCTGGACGTGAGCTGGCTCTGCTCGTAGATATTCACGTGCGGTGGCAGCCGGCGCGTCGTCGCGGCGGCAAGAATTGTCCGCGAGTCGGCAGGATCCAGGCCTTCGAGAAGCTGCCATCGGTTCACACGCTACCGCCTTCTGCCGCCAGTGTAGGAACGACAGTTTTAGCAGGCTATGCGATTTCGGCATCACACAGCCGATAGCCGACCTGAAGGTCGGCACTACGTACGGCGCGTCCAATACTCTTTTGTTGGCCGACCTGAAGGTCGGCACTACGAACGGCTTCGTTCGACACTCATTCGTTGGCCGACCTGAAGGTCGGCACTACGTACGGCTTCGTTCGACACTCTTCGTTGGCCGACCTGAAGGTCGGCACTACGTACGGCGCGTCCGAACACTCTTTCGTCACGCTCTTTCGTAGTGCCGACCTTCAGGTCGGCCACTCGAACGCACGCCGCGCAGGATCGACGCCGCTCACGACATGCTGTCGTCCGCTACCTGCCTTTCGTGATCATCAACGGCTAACTGTCACTCGGTGTGAACGCACGAGAGGAGGACACGCGGCACAGCGGTTGCTCATGGATTCCATGCAGATGCCCCACTACCGCCTCGAATGGCTCCGTCTTCCATGATCGCTCGCCTTCTCGCCCTCATTGTTACGCTTGGAATCACAGGCACCGCATACGCGCAGAGCGCACCTGAGCCGCCGGCTGAGGAGCCCGTCTCGAATTCCGTGTCGGATTCGCTGGTGACGAAGCTGAAGCAAGCGCCCTGGATCGCCGAGGGTCGCGCCTGCGAGGGCTGTCCACGGCGAAGCGTCGGCAAAGCATTTTCTCAGACGACGATCGTCAACGTGTTTTACGAGCTGGCGAATCTCGCGCGTGGACAGGACACCGCGAAGATCACTCCCAAGACGTGGTGGGCCAACATGCAGCAGGGCTGGGTCTGGGACCTGGACGATTTCATGGTCAATCAGCTCGGCCACCCCTACCAGGGAAACAACTACTTCAACGCCGGGCGCGCCAACGGCCTCAGCTTCTGGGAATCGGCCGGCGTCACCGCGTTCGGCAGCGGCACGTGGGAATACTTCGGCGAGACCAACCACGCGTCGCTGAACGATCTCGTCAACACAACCCTCGGCGGGATCGCGCTTGGCGAGATGTTCCACCGCACGGCATGGCTGGTGCGCAATACCCGCGCAACCGGCGGCGGACGGCTCGCCAGCGAAATCGCCGCCACGGCGCTCGACCCGATCACCGGCGTCAATCGTTTCATCACGGGAGACAGCTCACGCGTATCCGACAAACCTCCCGAGTTCGTGCCGACGCAACTGCGCGGACATGCGGCGCTGGGTGCGCTCTGGCGAGGCACGAATACGCGCGCTGTCGCGTCTAATGGTGAGCCTTTCCTCGAAGTCGACTTGCTCTACGGAGACCCCACCGTTGGACGCACTCGCACACCGTACGACGCATTCGACGTCAGCCTGCGTTTCGGCGGCGGCGCGAAATTCAGCGAGGCGCGCGTGCGCGGCCGCCTGATTGGTCAGCCCTTCAAACAAGGGCGCTTCCAGGTCAACGTAGAACAGGCTTACGACTTCGAGCAGAACGATGCATATCAGTTCGGCGCGCAGTCTTTCGAGGTTCACGGATCGTTCACCACCAAGCTGTCGGAACGCACGTCCATGTATGTTCTGGGATGGGGCGGCCTGACTGCTTTGGGAGCGGTCGATTCACTTCCTCCCGGATTTGTGCCAGAACCGGAAGAGCCTGAAGAACCGCCCGAAGGGGGGCAAGGCGTGTCAGAGGGACCGCGATTCTACGACTATGGTCCTGGCTCCACATTCGGGGCGGGCACCAGCTTGACCAGAAACGGCCGCGAGTTTGCGAATTTCTACTACAGAAGCCATCATCTTTACAGCCTGGACGGGGTTCGCGCGAACCATCTGCTCCAGCACCTGAGGCTCGACCTGCTGTTGCCGCTCCACAGCCAGGTGGGCCTCGGTGTGTCCAGCGAGTTCTTCCATCGCAAGACGTATTACCAGGACGGTGTAAGCGCACCAACGAAACTGCATTACCCGCAGTTCCGGGCATATCTCACGTGGAGAGTGGGATCGTGAGCCCGCTCCGCGGCAGAACGTTACTGTTGACTATTGTGCTGGCGTGCCTGCCCGCCGCCCGTGCGAGCGCACAGACGGAACCGCCCCGCGGATTATGGGTCGCCGTCGGCGGTACATCGACGACCATGCAGGGGGCGTGCGGAGAAGGCTGCGATCTCGAGAGCCCGTACTTCCACACTGGCACCTTGCTCGTCGATGTCGGCCACCGGGTAAACCCCCGCACTGATGCCGGCTTCGAAATCGCATGGACCCCCTCGACGTCCGCTGCCGGCGAAGACATCCGAACAACCTTCATCGTCGGCGTGGCCCAGTTCAGGCCCTGGGCCTCCAAGGGTTTCTCGATAAAGGGCGGTATGGGGATGGCGTTCGTGCGGAACTGGGTGTACGACTTCAGCGGCGGTGTGTCAGCCCCGCCCTTCACGTCAAAAGCACTCGGTCTCACGTACTCCGCAGGGTGGACCTTCCGGCACAGACAACGTGTGGGCGTTCAGGTCTTCGGCGCGCAGCACGTCGCCACGCTCGGCGACCTCCAGACCAGCGCGCAGACATATGAGAACGTCATCGCCAACTTCTGGTCGGTGGGCGCCGTACTGGTGTTTCGCTAGAACGCCTCTAGAAACCTCGACCCCACCCGTACGTCCACGCAACGGACAACGTCGTGAAGTCAGATCCGAGCCGTACGCGGGCTCCCTTCGACACCGCCACCCGAAGCGACTGGCGATTCGTCAAGGGCAGAGAGATCGTCCCGCCGATGCGTACGTTCTTCTGCCGCTCCGCCTGATCGATCCCTTTTACCGTTGTGCGTCCGCCGGAGTAGAACGTGCCGTTCAGAGCCGCCCAGGCGCGCCGGGACAAGTTGTAACTCAGGTGCACCTGCGTTGTTATCAGCGGAGCCTGTGCGCGTGTGCTCCCGAGGTAGTCGTCATTGTCGCGAAACAGCCAGACTCCGACGTAGGTGTCGAACAGCCACCGATCGCCGAGCGGCAATGTCAGGCCAAGCTCGGGCTTGTAGGACCAGCGATTCGTTCCCAGGTTGATAGCCTTGCCGGACAGGTACTGCCCTGCGGGCACGTTCACGACGACGCTCGCTCCGAGCCCGGGGCGCCGCCCGCGCTTCACGAACGTCGCGGTGTCCATCGCAGGAAATCCCAGCAGGTTGACCGTGAATCGCATGGCGACATCCCCTTGACCAAATCTGTTGACTCTGCCCTCCACGCCGTCGAACTCACCCTTCGCGCTGGCTCGCAGCAGCGGCGCTGTGCCTCCAAGGCTGGCCGTCCGCCCGAACAAGCCGAAGGTTCTGTAGTAGCCGAACACGATCGCACCTACACGCGCGTGCACGTTTTCTATCGGAATAGTCGGATCCAGGATCACGTCGCCTGTGGATCGCGCGGCGGCGACGACGATGGCGTTCGTTCCGACGGGCGAAGCGAGATACACCCGCGGCTCGAGCTCCTGACCGCGAATTGCTGACGTCGCAACGAGCACGAACAGCGCACAAACCAGGCAGGTCCTCACCTGGCGTTCAGCATTTCCATCGCCTCGTCGGCGAACCGACCCTGACGAAGGAGATTGGCCATCGTCCGCATGGGAACGTCGATGTGGGTAAAGAAGGCTTTATAGCCGGCGCACAGGTAATTCAAGCCGGCTTCGCCGTCCGGCGTGTCGATAAAGCGGTTCTTGGGACATTCGCCGTGACACGCAAAGCGTACCGAACACTCACGGCAATAGCGCGGGAGTGTGTCACGTTTGGCAAGCCCGAACTGCCGCTGCTGGTCCGAGGCCACCAGCGTCAGCATATGAACCTGCTGGATGTTGCCCAGCAGGTACTTCGGTTCGACGAAGTGATCGCATGAGTAGAGGTCGCCATTGTGCTCGAGCGCGAGCGCAGACCCGCACGTCTCCGAGAAGATGCACATCGACGGCGGCGCACCCACCCAGGATGCAAGCGCCGCATCGAACATCTGGACGAACACCGTGCCGACGTCCCGGCGGACCCACTCGTCAAAGATCGCGTTGAGAAAGCGTCCCCATTGTTCCGCGCCCACCGATCGATCCGTCACGTGATGGCCGTCGATGGTATAGAGAGGGCGCGGGTCGCTTCCGCGCTCGCCCCATCCCATATTTGCGATCGGCAGGATGTCTTCGGTCACCCGTTCGACGATCGGAATGAACTGGATGAAGCATGACTTCAGCTCGTCACGAAAGAACCGATAGACCTCGAGCGGATGCTCTGCGTTCGCCGCATGGACGCTGCAGAGGATGTTGACGTCGACGCCGTGCCTGCTCAGCATCTCCCAGCCGTGCATCACATCCGCGAAGGTTCCTGCGCCTCCCTTGTCGACGCGAAACGCATCGTGCAGTTCCGCAGGGCCGTCAAGGCTCAGTCCGACCAGCACACCATGGCGCTTGAAAAACGCGCACCACGCGTCATTCAGCCTCGTCCCATTCGTTTGAATCGTGTATGCCACCTGCTGCCCGGGCCGGCGGTATCGCTTGACGTACTCGATGGAGCGCTCGAAGAAGTCCAACCCCATCAGCGTGGGCTCGCCGCCCTGCCAACCGACGATCACTTCGGGACCTAGCTGCGACTCGAGCAGCTGTCGTATGTAGGTCTCGAGCAGGTTGTCGGCCATCTGGAAACGGCTGCCGGGGTAGAGCATTTCTTTCGACAGGAAGAAACAGTACTTGCAGTCGAGATTGCAGACAGCGCCTGTCGGCTTCGCGAGAAGGTGGAAGGATGCTCTCTTCACGTCAGCCTCGCAGCACTACAACGGCCAACGCCAACAGCCCCATTCCCGCGATGAGCGCCGCGACGACAGTCGCCGTCGAGTAGGACACGTCGCCAAACTCCTCTCTCAGCGCCTTCATATGACCGCGATGCTCGACGGTCGAGAGGCCGAGCGATACGAGACCGATGGTAATCATGACGAGCGCGAATTCGCGGGGACCCAGGATTGGACTGTTGGGAGCGGACCGACCGGTGACCTCGAACTGGAAAAACTTGTAAATGGTGAAGCCGAATGAGATCAGCGAGATGGCCGTTCTCACCCACGCCATCAACGTCCGATCGTACGCAAGACGCGTGCGCTGGACCGCGAGTCGTGTGCCGGTATCGATCATCGGTGCGACCACCATCCTGCGAGCCGCCTGAAAGGCCCTCTGAGCAGGAGATAGGGAAGAAACGCCAGCATGAAGGCGATGAAGAGCGCCTGCAGCGGGTAAAGCCAGTGGAGCTGTATCAGCTGATAAATCGCATCGAGTGCAAGCGCAATGACAAATACCTTCGCGACGTCCTTCCATCCGTCGCGAAGCAGGACGCGACGGTGCACCGGATCGTTCACCACGGCCCAGAAGTACGCCGGCCGACCCGTGCGCGCGTCCTCCAGCCCCGCTCGCAAGGCGAAGAATGCCGCCATTGTCGGCTGCAGGATGAAGCGGAACCACATGGGACCGCTGACCCGCGCCGTCAGGTCGCCCATATATCTCGCGATCAGTTCATCCACTGCCGGATCATCAGGGCCCGCAGCGTGGTCAGCTATGCAGTTTCGGCATGGGAGAGAGACGTTGAGGTAAGCACCGTATCTGGCGCAAATCGTGAATACGGCGGCGGCATGATAGCTTTGGCGTTTTTGTTTGCCGGAGGATTGTTCGCCGGAATGGTCGCCATGCAGAGTGTCGGTCGTGGCATTGCGATGAAGCGCATCGCCTTGGATCCCGAGGGTGCCAAGAAGGGCGCCGGCGTCATCGAAGGGGCCGTCTTCGGGCTTCTGAGCCTGCTCCTGGCTTTCACGTTTTCCGGCGCCGTCACCCGCTTCGATGCCCGACGGCACCTGGTCAGCGAGGAAGCCATCAGCATCAGCACGGCATTCGATCGGATCAAGCTGTTACCCGCCGATGCGCAGCCCGGCCTCCGTGATCTCTTTAAGCGTTACCTGGATGCCCGGCTCGAGATATATCGCAACCCCGACGACACCGGGGCGACTGCCGCCGCATGGGATCACTCATTGGAACTGCAGGAGGAGATCTGGGCTAAGGGTGTGGAGGCTGGTGAGGCGTCGCCAACGACCGTCGCGGGAATGCTGTTCTTGCCCGCCGTCAATCAGATGATCGACATCACCCGCACGAGGCTCGCGGCGACACGAATGCACCCGCCACCGGTCGTGTACGGGATGCTCGCGATTACGGCACTGATCGGCGCGCTGTTCGCTGGATATCACATGGCCGGCGGCAAGGCACGCAGCTGGCTGCACACGATCGGGTTTGCGGCGGTGATCTCCGTAACGGTGTATGTCATTCTCGACATCGAGTACCCCCGCCTCGGCCTGATTCGCGTGGATGCCATCGATGAATTGCTCCGGGACGTACGTCGCCAGATGGACTGAACGACCGCGACCCGCCGGTGACGATGTGTTGGAGATCGCAGCCCGCTGTGACTACGTCGCGACTTCCAGTAGCTCCGGGCCGTTAATCACCGCACGTACACGGATCACAATTTGCTCCGCGTCGCCATGGATGCCAGCGCGCGGAGGCTTCACCCTCCCTACAGCACTCGTTCTCGCATCGCTCGTTGGATGGCCGGGCTCGGCGGCGTGGGCCCAGCCCAAGACCGATGTCGTCAGGCTCAGCAACGGCGACCACGTGACAGGTGAAATCATGAGCCTGAAACGTGGCCGCCTCGAGCTGAAAACCGACGACGCGGGCACTATCGCATTCGAATGGGACAACATCGCCAGCGTGGAGTCCACGCGCGAGTTCGACATCGGCACCACCGACGATCGCCGTGTCCTGGGCTCGCTGCAGCAGGGCGTCGGCCGGGTGGTGCGGGTCGTCACCAGTAGCGGCGACCTCCCCTTGCCAATGTCGGACATTACGACCATGTATCCGATTGGGGCGAGCTTCTGGAAGAAACTCGATGGCGGGGTCAACATGGGCTACAGCTATACGCGCTCGAGTGCGATCGGACAGCTCAGCCTCAACTGGGATACGACGTTCCGGCGGCCGGCGTTTGTCGTCATGCTCACGGTTTCCGGAACGCTCACCGAACAGCCGGAGACGGACAAAGACGATCGCGGCTCCCTGAGCCTGCAATACGCTCGGTTTCGGGGAAGCTGGTTTGTGGCCGGCATCGGATCGTTCGAGAACAATGAAAGTCTCGGCATCGTCCTTCGATCGCAGGCCGGAGGAGTGATCGGCCGGCGACTGGTCAACACAAATCGCGCGCAGTTGTCCATCGGTGGCGGCCTTGTGGTCAACAACGAGCAGGCGGTCGACGCGGAGCCGACAAAGAATGTCGAAGGCTCCATGACGTTTCGATCGTCGTACTACACCTACGACGGCTCGAAGACCAATTTCTCGATGGGCTTCGACTACTTTCCGAGCCTGAGCAACTGGGGCCGTCAGCGGTTCCAGCTCGACGCCGGTCTTTCGCGCGACTTGTGGAAGGACTTTTCGTTTTCGATCGATCTCTTCGACACCTTCGACAGCGAGCCGCCCGATCCCAACGCCATCCGCAACGACGTCGGCATCGTCACCTCGGTCGGCTGGACGTACTGAATGCGGGCTATTTAGGGGGAATTACCACGCCTTCCCGCTGGAGCCGCTTGCCGATTTCATCGGCGAGGCCGGCGATATAGGTCTGCACGTTTTTGGGATTGGCCGATTCAGTGACGCTGCCCCAGATGAGTTTTCCGGTCGCGACGTCGAAGAGAAGCGTCTCGACGGCAATTGTCGTGACTTCGCGCGTACGGAGCGGAATGGCATTGCCCCAGCCGGTTGCGTAGTAGTTGTTGAAGTCCTGATAGTACATCGTCGACCACACGACCGCAGATGCCACGGTCTCCTTGTCGACGCTCAACACGCGCATGACGATCACGCTGGAGACACCAGTGCGCTCGAACCATGCGCGCGCCTTGTCCGGATCTTCCAGGAGCTCTGCCGGAATCGAACGGTAGGCCGCAACTCCTATCCTTCCCCGCGCAGTCAATTCGCGGACGATGGCTTCTTCGACGGACATACGCAAACTGTCGTCGCGGCTGATCAGCACGGCGGTGACTTTTTTGCCAGCCAGATCGAGCTTCTCCGCCCCCTGGAGCTTCCAGGTCGATTTGAACTCGTACGACTGCGCTGACAGCCCGACACAGCAGACGAGAGTGACAGCGACGGCCAGGCGCAGGTTCATTTGGAACTCGCGATCTCTTTTTTCGCAATCGTCCGCCTCTCCTGCTGGTCGGAAAGCAAACGGTACGCGATGTAGTACTTATAGATGTTGCTGACGTAGGTGACCGTCTCGCGGCCGATTCGCTCCGACGCGATCCGCTCGACGTTGCCAAACCACACGTTCGGGTTGAGGCCCTTCTTCTCCGCCTCACGGCGAAGCTGTCTCAGTCGTCCCGGCCCTGCGTTGTAGGCGGCGAAGGCCATGAGTCCCTTGTTGAGGTCATCCATGGGCTCGTCCTTGAAGTACTGGTCGATCATGAATCGCATGTACTTCACGCCGGCGTGAATATTGGGCTCGAGCTGGTTGATGTCCCCGACTTTCAGGTCCTTCCCGGTTGCGGGCATGACCTGCATCACGCCGATCGCGCCGACAGGGCTCTTGACGTCCTGGTCCAGCGTGGACTCCTGATACCCTTGCGCCGCCATCAACAGGTAATCCAGGTCGTACTGAGTCCCGTATTTCTTGAACAGCTCGACGATCGCCAACAGCTTCTGGCGCTCGGCGGTCGCCGCCGCGTTCTTTGTGTATTTGGCGCTCTCAAGATAGCGCCGCTCGATGACGTTTCGAAAGGCATCGCCCTGACCGTGCTTGCGAATCCAGGTGTTCACCACTCCCCGCAGCTTCGGACTCTGGGTGCGAAAAGCGACGGCGAGGGTGCCGCCGGTCCGCAGCGTGACATCCTTGTGCACCGTGAGGTCTTTGAATACCTGTTTCCAGTAGTCCGCCAGAAAATCGTCTACGACGGTAATCGGCGCGAGGCCGGCATTCACCATCTCGAGCACGTCATCGTCTTCGAGGACCGCGGGAGCGGCCGTGATCACGACGGGCGGCTTACCCTGCTTCTTGAATTCAGCGTTCAGGCGCCCGAGGCTCTCGTCGTAAACGCTCCCTTTGCGGACGAACACTTCCTGGCCGGCGAGGTCGTTCACGGATGTGATTTGCGGCGCGCCCGGCCCGGTGACGACGACCTCGCTCACGTTGGTACGCGTCGGCTCGGAAAAGGCTACGAGTTTTTCCCGTTCCGGGGTGACGGTCACCATCGCGGCGACCATATCCACCAGGCCGCCCGTTAGGGCGGTGTACAACTGGTCCCGCGACAGTGGCACGATGACGACATGGACCTTGAGGTTGCCCGTTTTCAAGCTCGTGTTCAGGTCGGTCTCGAAGAGCTTCAGCGATTCATAGGTAATGCCCCGCTCCTGGCCGCGATCGACAAAATAGTGGGTGCGGTTGAATGTCACCGCGACGCGGATCGCGCGCCTCTTGACCATCTCATCAAAATCGCCGGTAAACGGCTTGTCGAGGATGGCCTGCACGGCTTCTGGAAGCGCTGCCAGCGGCGACGGGGTTTCCGGGAGCGGCGAATCGGCGTCGGACGGCGACTGAATCGCTGACGGCGGAACAGCATCTGGCTGCTTCGAGCAGCCTGCAGAGGCGCAGGCGATGAGCTGAACGACGAGAAATGGCCTGACTAAGTTGATATGCATGGTAAAGGCCGCATGGGCGCACCAGCGCACACGCAAAAACGGCTCCTGTCTATTCCCTGAAATGTGGCGCCGCCGGCGTGATGCCGTCACGACGCATGGGTTTGTGGTCACTGCATTTTGTGACGCACGGCCGGAACAGCCGTTCTCCGCGGGCTTGCCGATGGCCCGCCGGTTGCACTGCTCTGAAGCGACCAATGGAGTGCCGGATCGACGTCGCCTATGATGCCGGGAACTACGTCGTCAGGGTGGCCGGACGTCTCACCGAGGTGCAGGTCCCTGACTTGCTTCGCGTCTGCGATGCGCACGAGCCACTTCATCTCGATTTGACACAGCTCGATTCGGCGAACGGCGCGGGCATTGAGGCGCTCCAGCGGCTGCAGAAAGCCGGAGCGCAGATTGTAGGGGCGACGCACTTCATCCGGTCGCTGCTCGACAACAACCACGCAGTCCGCAAGTGAGGCATCAGCAGGACCTCGGGACCGGTGCCGGACGCTCTATCGCGAGCTTCTTCATCCGGAAGCGGAGCGTATTGGGATGCAATCCCAGCTTTGCCGCCGCGTTGCCTACGCCGTTGATCCGCCAATTGCACGTGCGAAGCACCTCCTGGATATGGCGGCGTTCGACCACGTCCAACGTCGAACCCGTTTCGATGGCGCCTTGCGGGCTGCGATTGTTCAGCGCCTCGTAGAGCATCAGCGTGTCCCCGGAAGTTCGAATCATGGCGCGTTCGATCACGTTCTCGAGCTCGCGGACATTGCCAGGCCATTCGTAGGCCTGCAGCATCTCCATTACTGATGCCGGCACCTTGGTAATTTCCCGCCGCAGCGCGCGCTGCCGCCGGTGGATGATGTACCAGACCAGGCGCGGAATGTCGTCGCGCCGCTCGCGCAACGTCGGCACGCGGATCGGGAACACATTGAGCCGGTACAGCAGATCGGTGCGGAACCTTCCGGCGGCCGCCATCTCCTCGAGGTCTCGGTTGGTTGCGGCGATCAGTCGAAGATCAATCTTGCGGGTCTGCGACGATCCCAGACGTTCAAATTCCCCTTCCTGAAGCACGCGCAGGAGCTTCGCTTGCAGCTCGAGCGGCAGGTCGCCGATTTCATCGAGAAAGAGCGTCCCCTTGTCTGCCACCTCGAAACGCCCGTGACGTGGATTCACGGCGCCGGTGAATGCGCCTCGCTCGTGGCCGAACAGCTCGCTCTCGATCAATGTGGGCGGCAGCGCCGCGCAGTTGACGCTGACGAGCGTGCGCTGGCGTCTGGCGCTCCGATCGTGCAGCGCCCGCGCGAACAGCTCCTTGCCGGTGCCTGTGTCGCCGGTCAGCAGCACCGTCGCATCGGTGGGCGCAACCTCCATCACGCGGGCGAGGCTCTCGCGCAGGGCGGGACTTTCTCCGATGATTTCGTGAAATCCCTGCAGGTGCTCGATCTTCTCGCGCAAGTACATGTTTTCAGAACCCATCCGGCCCGTCAGCCGATCGACCTCGCTTCGCAGCTGGTGCAGCGACGATTCCTGTTCCGCGCGAAGCATGGCCGACGCCATGCTTTCCGCGATAAGGCGCAAGGGTTGAACAATGTCCGCGGTGAGCGTGGCAGACAGCTTCGACGAAGATCCAGCCAACGCGCACGTCATGTGGCCCCCAACCGCCACCGGCACGGCCACGTGGGATCTGACGGTCACGCCGTCCTGCGTGTGCAGAAAGCCGCGGGCATCAGCCGGCAGATCAGCATGAACACTGGCCAGCGCGAGTGGCTGCCCCTGAAGAAGCTGCTGTGCGCACCAGGGCACGGCGTGGAGGTCGTCGACGTTCGACCGTGACAGCCCCGCGCGAGCCGAGACGTGGACGACGTCGAACGTCGTGGCTCCAGGGGCGCAGACGCTCAGGCTGGCGCACTCGATGTCGAGCACGCTGACGATCTGGCTCAGCATGTCGTCGATAACGGACCCAACCTGATCCGCCGGAACGCGAATGAAGGTTGATGAGACCACTCCGGCGAGGTGATCGAGTGCTGGCGCCATGGTACGTTCTCCTAGTTGAGTCAGGGAGTTTTGCCCTTTTTGGGGTACTTCTCGAAGATCGCCGCAACCGCGGCGTTGATCGTCGCTTCGAATGTCGCCGGATCGAGGTCGAGCGGCTTGTCGATGCGCCCAGTGAAGAACTTCTTCTGTCGATCGGCAGGATCGGAGACCGACACGACAAGCGTGCCTACGGCGTACTCACGCAATGTTCCGTCCTTCGCGCTGGGCTTCGACTTCAAGTCGACGTCGGTTCGCCGCACCGAGAGGTACGTCACCACGATGTCCGAACGCCCGGAAGCGACCTTCGTGACGCCGCGGGCGGTCATTTCCCGATCGATCGCGCTGATGACGGCCTTGTCCACGGCCTTGTCGTAGGACGGCTGCCCCGGGGCGAAGACATAGGTAGCGGCCTTAAGAAGCGCAGGGGCGTTCTCGACCTCCGCGGTGACCCCGTAGGTCGTACGCTGCGCTGAAGCCGGTGATGCGAATGCACAGGTGATGGAGGCAGCGGCGACGACCGCGATGAGGGGCGATGGCGACATTCCTGGCTACTCCTTCTGTCCTTCCAGACACCACGACTCTACGGGGCGTCCGTGGGTGCAGCTATGCAGTTTCGGCAGTGAGGGACGCATCGCGTGACCCGAATGGACTGTAGTGCAGCGCGATCGGCCGGGAAACTGTGAAAAAGTACAGGTCCGCACGAATAAAGTCGCAGCACTACTACCTGACTTCCTGCGAGTCCTACGCACCCTGTTACTTTTAACCTGCAGATCTGGGAGTTCCTGCAGTTACCGCGCGTCTGTGGGAAGCGTAGGGTGTCAGCATGAATATGCCCCCCACTTCACGCCCAAACCAAACCCGCAGGGATGTTGTTGCACGGGCAGAACAGATCCTTCGTGCTCGCGGCGAGCCCCTTCCGATCGCTCGTCTCAGCCTGCTTGTCGGTGTGAGCGAGCGTGGTCTGCGCAACGCGTTCAACGCGGTCCGCGGGATGAGCCCGAAGCAGTGCGTCATCCACGATCGGCTTCACGGCGTGCGCCGTAAGCTCAGCGATCCCAGGGCGATGCCGGCGACGGTGACGGACGTCGCGACCGAGTACGGGTTCTTCGAGCTGGGACGTTTTGCGGGGCGGTACAAAGCGGTGTTCGGCGAAACACCGTCCGCTACCCTGCGCGGCCACTGCCAGGCCGAATGAGCGCCGCCGTGAGCTTAAGGGGTTTCAGCCTGTCAGCATTGGTCGCCGCTGTGCGGGGCGGCGATGCGCCCCACAACGAGCGCGAGGGGAAAATTGCGCCGGTCGCGGCGCCTAGCGAAGAACTGGCGCGAGTGCGGCAAAGCGAGGCCCGCTTCCGGCAGGCCATCGACCTCGCTCCGGTCCTGATGTGGATGAGCGGTGCCGACACAGGCTTTACGTACTTCAACAAATACTGGCTGAACTTCACCGGCCGCCCTGTCGACGCCGAACGGGGACACGGCTGGACCGAGGGCATTCATCAGGACGACCGCCAGAGCTATCAGAGCGCGTACCACGACGCGTTCAGCCATCGGCGGCCGTTCCGGACGGAGTTCCGGCTGAAATCGGCGGGCGCCGAATACCGCTGGGTGCTCAATGTCGGCAGTCCGATGCACGACGAACTGGGCTCGTTTACCGGCTACATCGGCTCCTGCATCGACATCACCGAGCGGAAGATCGCCGAACAGGCCGTGGCGAACGTCAGCGGCCGCCTGATCGAGGCCCAGGAACAGGAGCGAAGCCGGCTCGCGAGAGAGCTCCATGACGACATCAATCAGCGCCTGGCGCTGCTCGCGATCGAGCTCGAGCAACTTCGACTGAACCCACCCGTGGCGCGAAGCGTGCTCGCCAAGCGGATCGAAGATCTCCAGCAGACGACGCTGGACATCTCGAAAGACGTGCAGGCGATCTCTCACGAGCTCCATTCCTCGAAGCTCGATTTCCTCGGGCTGGTTCCCGCATTCTCGAGTTTCTGCCGTGAGTTCTCGCAGCAGAAAAAAGTCGCGGTGCACTTCACGCACGCCGACATCCCAATCTGGATGCCGCGCGATCTCTCTCTCTGCCTCTTTCGCGTGCTGCAGGAAGCGTCACACAACGTGGTCAAGCACAGCGGCGTCCAGCGTTTTGACGTCGAGCTGAGAGGTGCGGGCGACCATGCCTACCTGACGATTCGCGATACGGGGAAGGGTTTTGATCCTGTTGCAGCGATCGGCGCCCACGGCCTGGGGCTTGTCAGCATGCGTGAACGCCTGCACCTGGTCGGCGGCACCCTCTCGATCAAATCGGGCGGCACCCGCGGCACCGAGATTCTTGCCGAAGTGCCGCTGCCGAAGGGGGCTGCGGTATCGGTAGTCTGATAGCGCGTGTGCATCGCTCACAATATATTGACATCCACGTATCCGGATCGCTAACCTTCGGGCATTACTCCATACCGGAAGCCACTATGGGCCGTGATCCTGCGGCCGAGCACGCTCATCATCCTGAGCCTGGTCGTGGCCCCGACGTCGGTGTCCGCCCAGACGTCAACCCACGAGACTCGAACGGTGGAGCTGCAGAAATGGATGCGCGCCTACACCGAATGGAAGGCGTGGGCCGAGAAATGGTGGGGCAAACGCGAACCAGGATGGTTCGGCGCTCGAGAGCGCCGGGCAAAACCAAGTCCGCCGGAATGGCTCGCTGAATATTGCAGGGATACTGCCCCCCCCGACGAAACCTTCGCTGCGGGCTGCCGACTCCTTGCCGACTGGCGCGAACATTACGCGGCCGCACTGGTCAAGGAACAGATCCGCGATGAGCGCACAGTCCGCGAAGCACCCACGAAGACCATGTGGTGGAGCCGCGTGCACTTCGACGCATTATGGGTGACGACGCAAATTCCCGCGACGTACGGCGTCATCGGCATCCACGCGACGCACAAAATTTCGGGCCGCCTGCAAATCTTTCTCGCGCCAGGCGCGATGCTCCTGAATGTCCCCACCCCCAGGGGCAATCGCGAATGGAAGCCTGCAACGGATCTCGGTGTCAGTTATCAGTTGTTCGACTTCCGGATCCCTGGAAACCGGCGCAGCGCCACGCTGCATGTCAACGTCGCCAAGGCATGGGTCGTGGGGAACCAGGGATCCTTCATCGACTCGAGCGTCGAGCTCGCCGGCTTGTCCGTGTCCTTCAAGTAACAACCGCTCATCGCTCTCAATCCCTCGTGATCGATCGCAAGCAACCGCGAGATTCTGATCAGAAGCTCGTCACTGCGTAGGCGAGTGTTCAGGCACGGCGGTTGCTTCAACCCGCGTCGATGAGCAGGTCACTCCGTCTCACCAGTGCGATGCTCGCGATCGCAATCAACCTCGCCTGTGAAGCGCAACCCCGCCAACGACCGCTGGACGTCGGGCCCGTCGCGAGCGGGCCCGGGACTGTTGAGTTCGAACGACGACGGCTGCAAGGCACCTGGGGCCTCGAGCGCTTCGAGGTCCTCGACAGCACCGGAAAGCCGACGCCCGTGAAAGCGGAGGCAACGCTCACCTACGACGAGTATGGAAACCTCACGGTTCGAGGGAAGCTGCTGGAGCCAATGCCTGGGGAGAAAAGAGTCGAGGTGGCGTTGCTCGAGTACGCCGGCCCCATCGTGCTCGATCCCACGCGGAAACAGTTTCGCCTGGGTACCGTCGCGACGACCGGGCTACTCGATCCGGCGCTTGAAACCAAAATCGATCCGGCGTTCGTTCGCAAGTACGAACTGACCGATACGACCCTGAGAATTTCCTTCTTGAATCCGAGCGGAACTCCGACAGCCGTCGCAAGCTTTGCGCGACGCTGACGTCTGGCGCCCCTGTTCGTCAGAATCGCGCGCGCACCCCAAACAAGAACGGGATCGTCCATCGCCCGCTCTTGTCGTTGATCGTCTCCAGACCGGTTCCTGCGAGTCCGTCGACCTCGGACATCCCTGTCACGTAGCGCACACCGACTTGACCGAAGACGCCGGCTTTCCGGGTCGCCTGCCACAGCAGCCCGACATTGCCGCTGAGCGAAAACGCGGCTGTCCGATCGTAGAAGTCGGTCGCGTTCTCCGAGAGGTTCGCCTGAGGCGCCACCAGCACAACGTCGGTCTCATCCACGAAGGCGAGGCCCACCGCCGCCTCGGCGTAGCCCTGGAGCAGCGGTTTGATGTTGGAGTATCGCCGGTAACCGAAGTCCATGCCCACGCTCTGGTAATCCGCATACTGCGCGTAGAGTCGCGAGACTCCGATATCGCCAAGCGGGACGAGATCGGCATCGAGCGATTGAATGGTGATCGTGACGCGCGCTTCCGATCGGTCGTCCAGCATGTACCCCCCGCCGAAGAGAAGGTGCAGACCAGTACCGTAGACGTCTTCGTACTTGTTCTTGAGCACGACGACGGCCTGGTTGTTGATGCGGCCAACCCCACTCGAGTTGATGTTGCCGCTCAATCCCTTGTCCCAGCCCATGCCGAACTCGAAGCTGAATCGATACTCCGGTGGTGGCGGTTGCTGCGCGTACGACGCAGTCGCGGGAAAGGCGGCAGCGGCCGTCATCAGCAGCGTTCGAAGCAACATGCGTTTCATGTGTGTGTACCTCTGCTCGTGGAGTTCCAAGGGCACGCGCGGTGGCGTCACCGCGGTGAGAACATGCAGCGATCGGTCTTCTATGTCTGCCTCGGCGCATAGCCGGCGCTCTGGGCGAACAGCAGGTGAGATTGGCTCGTCGCCTGCCCCGCTGTCGCCCGCGCCGCACACGCGTCTCGCATGACCGTTCAGAATCTGAAGCCGAACGTCAGCGGCCAGTATTGCCCGTTCGCTTTTGTTGTTGACGTCGTTGTCGGCGTCGGGATCCCTGCTGGCGGAGTAACTTCGGGTCCCCACACCTGGTGGTAGCGCGATTCGATATAGAACTCCAGTCCCTCACCGATCGGCAGCCCAACGCCGGCGCCCACGTTGAAGCCGAAGTCCCACCCGCCACGCGACCCAACGATCGATTCAATCGGGTACGTTCCGCACACGTAGTACCAGGGGTCGCAGATAACACCGTTGCCTTCGTACTCGGTGATTTCCACCTTCCGGTTGTACATGCCCGGACCGGCGGTGACATACACACGGACGGGGCTGTCCGGATTCGTCAGCTTCGCGATCATGTTGAACGCGAGCTGGTGTGTTTGATGGTTGGCCGAAAATTTTCCGGCCTGGATGTCGATTTCATCCTTCACCTGGAACCATCGATACGCATACTCGAACTGCACGCCGACACGCGGATGCAGATCCACCGTTACGCCGACGGCCGGTCCCCAGCCTGTCGAGAAACGCTCACCAAGTTCTCCGAAGTTGAAGGTGGGTCCACCTCCGAAATTGACGTGCACGCGGCGATCGCCCTGCGCACTGGCGCTTCCCGCCATCGCCAACACCAACAACACACCGATTGAACATGAGACTCCGATTCGCATTGGGCCCTGCTCCTTCTTCTCTGAAACGGTTATCGCGACCAGACACGTGCTGCCAGCGAGGAGGCAAAACACGCGCCAGCCTATGAAATCATCGCCCGCGAATGCCGCGAACGTTTTCGGTCACCGGTTGGTCCCAGCCTGTCGTGACCTGTTGTGATCTCGATGGCAGAGAATGGTGAGATGCCTGGTGCACTACCGCGTTTCCGCGGCAGTGTCGTCGACGAATGGTTCAACAGATCGCGGCGGCGCTGGTGCGGCGAACCACTCTTCTCGCCGTACGACCTTTGGAGCGGCCGGATCCCCTTCGTAGCTGGGCACCATGATCTGCACGCCGAATTCGTTGAAGACGTCGAGGATGTTGGCGCGAAGCGCTCCGAGAGTCGGAGAGCGGAGCAAGGGTTGTTCGAGACAGACGAGAAGCGCGTACTCGACAGACACATTACCCAGACCCGTTTGCCGCACCACTGGCGCCGGCTGCCGCTTGATGTTGGACGTGCGCTCCGCGGCGAGTTGAAGCATGGCGTGCACCTGGCGCCAGGGCACGTCGTAGCCGATCGTCACGGTTGTCGGGTTGAGCACACCTTCCGCATCTGCAAAGCGCGAGTAGTTCGTGATGGGTGTGGAGACCACCACCGAGTTGGGAATGGTCACATCCTCGCGCCGTTCCGTCTTGATTTTGGTCGACAGGCTACCGAGGTGGGCCACGGTGCCCTCGACGTCGCCGATCTTCACGAAGTCTCCAATCCGGACGGCGCGGGAGTACGTCAGTGTGAGGCCGCTCATGGCCTGGCCGACGATGCCGCTCGAGCCGAGTGAGACGATCAATCCGACGAACACGCTGACGCCTTTGAACGCATCAGACTGGCTGCCGGGCAGATAGGGATAGGACGCGACGAATGCGGAGATCCACAGCAGCGCGATGACCAGGCGTCGCGTCGGTGGCGCGGTTTCCGGGTGGATCGCGGGAATTTTCAGACGGTCCTGCTCCGCCGCGGCGAATAGGACGTATATGAATCTGGAGGCCGCGCGGGTGACCAGAACGATGACGATGATGGTAAATAAATCTGGAAGCCACTGAACGATCAGGAGCCCCACGCCCGCCAGCCTCGAAAGCAGAAATTCACGGAGCGACTCACCCCACGGCCGGGTGTAGGGGAATCGCCTCAACACGAACGTCACCCAGGAGTAAGTGAGGAAGACCGCGATGGATCCCGCGACGAGTGAAATAAAACCGCGAAGAATATCGGCGGCCTTGGACGCGCGAACGAGCTGGAGATCCCCGGCCGAGAATCGTTGGAGTTTAGCCTCAGCTCCTTCCGGCATCCTCACGGACAACACCCGATAGCCGCGCCGGATCGCCAGAAGAAGGAGGACGAACACGATCGTCGCAGCGACGGACTGAACAGCGCTGACAGCAAGACGCGCAGGCGTACGCAGCTCGAGCTGCTCGGCGACCGCGATCTGGAGCCGTGAAGCCGCGGCCGCCCCCTTCTGCTCGAGTGTCTCGCCCGTCAGCTCATCGACGTCGTCCGGCACGAGGACAAGTGCCGTTCGGTCGCCGACAGCCACGACCATCACGCCTTCGACGAGTTGCGACGTCACCGCGCCGACGTTGCTCGACGAGACGATCGAGCCCAGCACCGACTGCGCTGCCGCAACCCGCTCGGCTGGTGTGCGGGTCAGCAGGGTCGCACGCAGCTCGGTGATCTGCCGATTGCCGTAGACGAGCATGACGGCAGGCGCACGCGACGGGATTTGTGGGGCAGCCGTGCCAGTCTGCGCCGAGGCGGATGCGCTGAGCAGCAGAGCGATCGCTGCGAGGCCGACGGTCAATGGCCCGCGCGCGAAGCGTGAGGAAAGGGTGTGCGTTGGAGTCTCCGTCCGATTGTCTGGCAACTGCCGTACCGGCTGGAACGCCGCGCGCGCCATGCCAGGCATGCTGTACATGACGGGATTTCGCTGCCGCACTGACGGCCTATTGTGAGCATTTGGGTCTTATCGGGGCACGCATACGCGTTTCAACGGAATGGAGGTTGCACGTCCGCCAGCCGAGTTTCGAAACATCTAGAACTTCCATATATAGGAGGACGTAATGAAAGTGTTACGAGCTGTGCTCACTGGTCTGCTCCTGTCGCTGCCGGCGATCGCCGCGGCGCAAGACGTGAAGGTCGATTTCGATAAGGCATTCGACTTCTCGACCGTCAAGACCTACTCGATCAAGATCGGCACAGGCTGGGGCAACGACCTCTCGCAGCGTCGCGTCCTCGCCGAGTTCGATGAAGAGATCGCCGGAAAGGGCTGGAAGAAAGCTGATGAAGCCCAGGCCAACGTGCAGGTGGTCCTGCACGGCGCAACCCAGACCAAACGGACCGCAAGCACGTTCTACAGCGGTATGGGCGGCGGGTATGGCGGCTACCACTACGGCGGCATGGGCATGGGGACGTCTTCGACCGTGGTGAACGAGTACACCGTCGGCACGCTCGTCGTGGACATGTTCGAGGCGGGATCGAAGAACCTGGTGTTTCGCGGCGTTGCCGAGGACGAGATCTCGGACAACCCGTCAAAAAATGCCAAGCGGCTGGAGAAAGCCTCTACGAAGATGTTCAAGAACTTCCCGCCGTCGGCAAAAAAGAAGTGATCTGTGACTGCGCGTAGAAAGACCCTCTCACTCGCCGCCGCCGTCATCGCGGTTGCGCAGATCGCGGTGGCGGCAGTGAAGGTGCACGTCGATGTCGACAAGGCGTTCGACTTTCGTCAGGCGCGGACCTGGTCATGGGCGGCGGCGCCGGCGGGACACGTGATCGTGGCCCGCACACCGACCGACGACCCAGAAGCGATTCAGCGCCTGGCTGAGCCCGTCATCCTGGAGGCGGTCACCGCGGAGATACCGACCCGCGGCTTGACGCAATCGGCGGACAACCCGGATCTCACGGTGAAGTACTACCTCCTACTGACGATCGGGACGTCGGCGCAGACCGTCGGTCAATTCCTGCCCCCTGTTGCCCAGTGGGGCGTACCGTATTTCACCGCGTCCACACAGTCGCTGAAGGTGATCCAACAGGGCTCTCTGGCGCTCGACTTTATCTCCAAGGGCGAGATTGTCTGGAGAGGCGTCGGCGCGGCAGAAATCAAACCCGGCCTCCCACAGGAGCGGAAAGAGACGCTCATCCGCGAGGCCGTGCGCGAGATCCTGAAACGCTATCCTCGACTCAAGTGACGATCCGTCGGAGCAATGTCATGCAAAAGAAAATCTACCCGTCTTCATGGATCGCCCTTGCGCTATCTCTTGCGCTCGCTTTTCCCCCGAATCTAATCGTCGCTGCGCAGGCGAAACCCGCGGCGCAGACATCGCCGGCCACGAAAGCCGCTGGCGGGCCTCCGCTCGGCACCAACGCCGATACGGGGTGGCCGCGCACCGTCCAGCTGAAAACCGGCACGCTCGTCTGGTATCAGCCGCAAATCGAAAGCTGGATCGGACAGAAAGACATCATCGGATGGTCGGCCGTGTCATATCAGCCGACCGGGGCAAAGGCGCCGGCGCTCGGCACGATCAAAATCGAGGGACCTACGCGCGTCGCTCTGGACGATCGAGTAGTGGCGATGGACCTGCGGATCTCTGAATACAACTTCAAGACGCTTTCAACGGATCAGGTGAAGGCCCTCGTCGCTGAAGTGCAGGAGCGCCCCCAGAACGAGCGCGTGATCGACCTTGATCGCGTAATCGCGTACGTCAGCGCCAGTCCACTCAACATCAAGAACGCAGAGGGCATCAAGGCGGATCCGCCAAAAATATTCTGGGCGCCTGCGCCCGCGCTTCTCGTCAACATCGATGGCGAGCCCGCGTGGAGCCCGATCGAAGGACTCGATCTGCGCTACGTGGTGAACACCAACTGGGATCTGTTCGAGCATACGGCCAGCAAGCTCTTCTACCTGCGCGACGAGGCATCGTGGCTGCAAGCGCCTGCCGTGATGGGACCGTGGACGCCCGTCACCGGTGCGCTGCCCGCAAGCTTTTCCAAACTGCCAATCAATGACAACTGGAAAGAGGTCAAGGCCGCCTTGCCGGGCAAGAAGCTCACGGGCGCCGCGATACCAAAGGTGTTTGTATCACTGGAGCCGGCCGAGTTGATCGAGCTCGAAGGAACGGCTCGCTACCAGAAGGTCGCCGGTTCCACGACGCTCTTGTGGGTCGACAATACGGAAACCGATCTCTTCAGGATGGGCCAGACCGGCGACTTCTATTTCCTGGTCGCGGGCCGCTGGTTCAAGGCAGCAACGCTGGACGGTCCGTGGACGTTCGCGTCACCGTCCCTGCCAGCCGATTTCAAGCAGATTTCAGTGGAGCATCCGCGCTCCAGAGTCCTGGCGTCCGTGCCAGGGACGCCGCAGGCGACAGAAGCCGTATTGCTGGCGACGATTCCCAGAACCGCCCGCGTCAACAAGAAGGAATTGAAAGCTCCAGACGTGGTGTACCAGGGCGCGCCTCAGTTCAAGCCGATTGAAGGCACGAAGGACGTGCAGCAGGCGGTCAACACCGACAAGGACATCGTCAAGTACGGCGACCTTTACTATTTGTGTTTCCAGGGCGTCTGGTTCATGTCGCGAGCCGCCACGGGTCCGTGGGAGGTCGCATCGACGATCCCTCAGGCGATCTACACCATTCCCGCGAGCTCATCGTCGCACCACGTGACCTACGTGACGGTTGTGGAAGACGATGACGACGACGAGTGGGTGACGTTCGCCTACGTTGCCGCATACACAGGGCTCATGATCGGATGGGGCTGTGCGGTCTGGGGCAGTGGCTGGTATTACCCGCCCTACATGTACGGCGGGATCTACTACCCATATCCGCGTACATACGGTATGGGCGCCTGGTATAACCCGCACACCGGCGCCTACGGACGCGGCTACCGCGCCTACGGACCATATGGAGGCGTCGGGATGGGCGCATCCTACAACCCGCGAACCGGCACGTATGCGCGCGGCGCCGCGGCGTACGGTCCGTATGGATCTCGCTCGGCCGCACAAGCGTACAACCCACGCACGGGTACCTACGCGCAAACTAGGCAGGGCTCGAACGTGTACGGGAACTGGGGTTCGAGCTCCGTTCAGCGCGGCGACAACTGGGCGCAGACAGCGCATCGCACGAACTACCAGACTGGTACGAAGACATCGGGGATTCGGACGAGCGAGGGCGGAGGAGCTATAAATCGATCAGGCGGCGCTGGAGGCTCGACGACGATTGGCCGGACCGCCGGTGGCGATGTCTACGCTGGACACGATGGAAACGTGTACCGTCGGACCGAAGGCGGTGGATGGGAACAAAGCAACGGGTCCGGCGGCTGGAGTCCAGCCGAATCGAACCGTCCTCAGGCCGGCCAAACCGGCACACGCGAGGCCGGCCAAACCGGCACACGCGAAGCCGGCCAAACCAGCACACGCGATCGTTCCACGAGCGCGACCCCTCAGACGAATCAGCTCGAACGTGACCGCGGCGCGCGTTCTGAAGGCAATACCAGAACCACGACCCGCAGCAGTTGGGAATCGAGCGGTTCCTCGAGATCAGGAGCCGGCAGCTATCGAGGTGGCGGGCGCACCGGCGGCGGTGGCGGGCGAAGACGTTGACGTTACGCGCCTGCGACGCTCAGGCGCTTGATCGCCGAAAGCAGCTCGTTGACAGGCCCTAATTTCGATACGAAGGCCGACGCGCCGACCGCGAGCGATCGCTGTCTGATCTCCGGATCGGTCACAGCGGTAAAAACAATGACTTTCGTCTGCGGGTATGCGTCCGTGATCTGACGGCACGCCTCCAGTCCACTGAGGTCGGGGAGGTTCAGGTCGAGCACGACGATGTCGGGCTGCAACCGCTGCACCGCCTGCAGAAGTGCGCTGCCGTCTTCGACGGTGCCCACGACCTCGCAATCCAGTGAGAGCAACCGCGAGACGGCTGTGACCATCGCGGGGTAGTCATCCGCAAGCAGCACACGTGGTCGCGTCAAACGAATACGTTCCTTGGTGATTGTGGATCAGCGATCCGCGAGGCTTGCGATTGTGGCGATCAAGGCAAAGCCGTCTACCGGCTTCCAGAAAAAGCCGACGCAGCCGTTCCGCTGCGCACGCTCCTGGACGACCACCTCGTGGTTGGCAGTCGTGACGATGATCGGTGGCGCTGTACCCGCGTCGCGAAGCCGCTCCTGCAGCTCGATGCCCGACATCCCAGGTAGCCCGACGTCGACGACGAGGCATATCGGGCTCGGCGATGCGTCGATATACGCTTCGGCCGATTCGAAAAGTGCCGGCTCGAAGCCTCCGGCAAGGAGAAGACGGCCGAGCGCCTGGCGCGCTGGAGCATCGTCCTCGACGACGGCGACGATAGAGGGCGGCTTCGACGAACGCATGTAACCTTGTTAGGGTAACTCATGCGCCATAATGAACGCTACAGTCATCTCACTTTTACCAAAGAGGACTCATCCGCCGACTAGTGACGCTGACAGGGGCCCGGACGCTTCGCTGCGACGCAGCGTGAATGTGAATGTCGCGCCTCCGTCACGATTGTTGTTGGCCTGGATGGTGCCGTCGTGAGCGTTGACGATCGTGCGCACGATCGTCAGGCCGATGCCGAGGCCATGCGACTTCGTCGTGACGAATGGTTTGAACAACGTGCTCATGACATCCGCCGGCAGACCCTTCCCCGTGTCGCGAACGGAGATTTCGACATCGGTGGCTCTGACGTCGCATCTGATCCTGACGCGCCGGCGTGGCGGCGGCGTGTCGGCCATCGCGTCGATCGCGTTCATCAGCAGGTTTACCAGCACCTGTTGCAGCAGCACCTGATCGCCGCTGATGACGCACGGACTCGAAGGCAGATGGACGGCCAACTCAACCTGACGCGTTTGCATGTCCTGCGCAACGAGCGCAAGGCTTTCCCGGACGACCGTGCAAACATCGATAGGCTTCTTCTGCAGCTGATGGCTCCTGAGCATCGTCCGGTGACGATCAACTATCTGCGTGGCACGGACGCCCTGGGCCTGAATGTCGGAAAGGATCTCTCCGATCGTGTCGGACGTCGCGCGGTTCGCGGTGACCATCATCTGCAGCGCCTGCGCGTTGTGCATCACGGCGCTGAGAGGCTGACCGAGCTCATGTGCAATCGAGCTGGTGAGCGCCGACATGGTTTCCCGGCGGCTGGCGTCGGCAGCGAGCGAAAGGTTCTTCCGGCTGTCGATCTCGGCCCGCTGCCGTGCTCGGCGCTGGTACAAGAGCCCGACGATCAGGAACGATTGAACAACCAGCAGGCCGGCCGCGGTCAGCACCGTGAGCTTGTACTCCTCCCACAAGCTCGGACGCCGATACAGGACGACGCTGCGAGGCGGCAGACGACTTTCCGGGATATGCCACCGCTGTAACTCGCGCCAATCGAATATTGGTGGACCCGGCAGTTGTGGCGGTACTGCGATGCTTTTCGGCGGTGCGCCGTTCAATAGTCGAGTGGCGATGTCAGCCGTCCTGCGAGCGAGGACGTCAATGGACATCATCGTTCCGCCGACAATCCCAGAGCCGACGTAAACGCTCTGCACGCCGAACAAGGGAACGCTGGCCCTCGCAGCAAGTTCGGTGAGCACCCGCTGGTCCGCATAGGCCCCGCCCTGCGCGTCGGTGCCAAAGGTGAGATAGAAAATCGCAGCGTCGGGTGGAAGAGTCGCACATTGGCGCAAGATCTCAGAAAGAGACAGCTCTTCGGACCAGACAAATCTCAACCGATCCTGAAATCGCTTGAACTCTTCGTCGAGCTCTTGACGCCAGAATTTGCTCAGCGGCCCGGAGCCCATCACCATCAACACCTGTTTGGTCTGGGGCCTCAGCAGCAGAATTTCGTCGATCATCCGCGGGTAATCATTGACAACGGCAACAGCGGTCTCGTTCTGGCCAAGCGGCGCGTCGCGTAGAAAGCGCTCATCAACCGCCGCGAACACGAGCGGCGTGTCGGGAAACAGTTGGTGTCGGTGACGCCGCGCGAATACCGCCGCGGGACCGGCGACAGTTACGATCAGATCAGGTTTCGGACGATCGGCGAAAGTGGATTCGATGTAGTCGACGACCGCTTGTTCGGGCGCACCGACGAACCCCGTAGGACCGACAACGACTTGAACGACATTCACGGGCGTCTCGGCGCGCTGGTCGAGCTCTACGCGGAGCTCGCCCGTGAAGGAGTCGACGATCATATTTCCGCGGTCGAACGATTGCAGCAATAAGACCTGCCGGACCACGGGCTGAGCGTCGCTGGACGCGGCACAGAGCACGAGCCCGGCCGCCAACACGGCGCAGAGGAATCTGCTGCAGACGCTCCGCATCTGACTGTGTCCTGCCTTTGCGGTCTGAAATCGTTGAGTTGCCAACCTGCCGTCACTACCGCACAATGGCGAAGCTGCTGAATGATACCTCTTCATCTTCGAAGCATGACTGCCACAATCGCGGCGTTCCTGGCCCTGTCATGCGCGCCTGCGGAAGCGGCCGCTCAGTCAACCGGAGAGGTTGCCGGAACGATCTCCGACCAGACGGGCGCCCCGCTGGCGGGCGTGCGCATGACGATTCGCGGTGTCGCAGACCGTGGAGCGGAAACCAGCACCGCCGGCGAGTTCGTGTTCGAAGACCTTCCAGAAGGTGCGTACGAGATTTCAGCTGAACTGAGCGGGTTCGAGCGAGCGCGCCGTGAGGTGCGCCTAAAAGCGGGTGAGCGGGTCAGAGTCGCATTCACCTTGAACGTCGCCATCGTTGAGGAAACGATCGTGACAGCCGCAAAGGTCGGCGAGCGCGACGCGCAGACGATTCCCATGGCCATCAGCGCCATCTCGGACTCTGAGCTCGGTCGCCTGGGAACGCAGACATTGGGCGAAGGGGCGGCGCTCGCACCCTCGGTCACGTTTTCTCAGAACAGCGGTTTTGGTCAACTGACGATCCGCGGCATCGGCGCCAGCGTTCTCTACGCGGGCTCGGATCCAAGCTCGGCGATGTACCTCGACGGCGTATACCTCGCTCGACCGGCTATGGCCTTCGTGCAATTTCTCGATCTCGATCGCATCGAAGTCCTTCGAGGGCCGCAGGGCACCCTATATGGACGCAACGCCGTGGGTGGGGCGATGAACCTGATAACCAGGCCGCCGACGAACGAATTCGAGGCCTCCGCAGTGGTCACAGCGGGGAACTTCGGCGCGCTTCGCGCCACCGCGCAGACCAGCGGCGCGCTCAAGCGCGACCGGGTGATGGGGAGTCTTGCGTTCGCGCGAGGCGTCCGCGACGGCTACGTTCGCGACCTCGAGCATCCCGATCACCGGCTTGGCGGCGACGATGTGACCGCCGCACGCGGGCAGCTTCGTGTGGTCTTCGATCGCCGCACGAATCTGCTGCTGTCGAGCGACGTCGATTACCAGACCGGGATTCCACTGACCTTCAACAAGGTGCTGGCCGTAAAGCCGGGATTTACGCTCGACAACCCGCCCGACCTCCACGACGTTCGGGCATCGGCGCTCGCCTCGAATCGCACTCTGCAGTCCGGCGCAAGCGCGCGTCTGACGACGCAACTCACGCCGTCCACTACCCTCGTCAGCCTGACGGCGTTTCGAAAGCTGGACTTCGAATTCTTCGTCGATGCCGACGTCTCCGAGCTCAACCTGATAACCACCCACCAGCACGAACGGCAGCATCAGCTCTCTGAAGAGATCACGATATCGCACCAGTCTCGCGGGCTCACGTGGGTTGGTGGCCTATTCCTCTTCGACGAGACCGATCGCCAGAACTTCTGGGTCGACCAACCGGCAGCAGGATTCCAGGTGCGACTCGCTCCGCATGTTCAGGCAGCAAGCCGTGCGCTCTTCGGACAGGCGACCATAGAATTGACGCCAATCCTGTCGGCAACGGCCGGAGTTCGCTATACGCACGAGGACAAGGACATCGACAACAGCGGCGGACGCTACAGACTGGACGCTCCGGATGAGGCCGCGCCGGGTTCGGTATACGGCTATACCGATTCGATTACCCACAGTGCCTGGACACCCAAAATCGGTCTCGAGATGACGCTGCCGAACGGTTCGCTGACCTACGTGTCTGCGACGCGAGGGTTCAAAAGCGGCGGCTTCAACCCATCGTCAACCGCCGTCGGCCGCGGTTACGCTCCCGAGTGGGCGTGGAGCTACGAAGGCGGCTGGAAAAGTGAACTGATGGGCGGCCGTTCCAGGCTCGACGTCTCTGCGTTTGTGATGGACTACACGAATCTGCAGGTGCAAACGCCTATCGGGATCGGGGTCTTCGACATCCGGAATGCCGCAGCCGCTACGATCCGCGGCGTCGAAGTTGAAAACACGTCACGCCTGGGACGCGGCGTCGAAGCCGGCGGCCACGTGACCTGGCTGGATGCCACCTACGATCAATACATTGCGGTTTCCAACAGCGGCGTCACCGGAGACGTCGCCGGCAACCGGTTGAACAACGCGCCTGAATGGTCGGGGCGCGTCTGGGTCGAGTGGAGCCGCGACATCGGGCGATCCAGACGAGTGTCGATCGCGGCCGACGCGACGGCGCAGTCGACAGTGTTCTACACTCCGTTCAATGACAGCATCCAGCGTCAGAGTCCGTATGGCCTGCTGGGCGCCCGCGTCGAATACGGCCCCAGCCATCGCCGGTGGACTCTCGCTGCGTATTCTCGAAACCTCTCGAACACCGACTACATCATGGCCACCTTCGGGACGCCTCCAACGGCGTTTGGCGGACGTCCCGGGCCCCCGCGTCAGCTCGCAGTTGAATTCACCGTACGACGGTAAAACCCCCCGGACGCGGCACGTCGATCACTTCTTCTTTGGCGGAGCGAACGCGTCCTTTACCTGCCTGCTGATGTCCTTGTAGTTCTTGGACAGCGTCTTTTCTTCTGCCTCGGTCAGGACTCGGAATGGCACGCGAACGAGGCTCTTCGGGAACTTCACGTTGAGCCAGTACTGGCCATACGTGATGCCGCCCGGCACGCGGAAATAGAGCCGGCCAAGGCACGCGCGGGTGTTGCTGATTTCGACTTCGTCGTACGCCATGACAGGAGAGGTCAGCTCGGCGAAAAACCCGATGCGGCACGCCCTGGTGGCGCTAGGTGGAAAATAGTTGATCGAGTCACGCTGCACCCTGGTCCGATTCTGCAGTGCACTGAGGTTCGCCGCACGAACGTCGCTGTCGCTTGGCAGCGGTATCGTCTTGCCGTCGGGGATTTCAAGTGACAAGTCGCCGCGCATCAGTTTGAACGCCTCGACCCCGTCGCGGGCCGTCGCACCGATCTCGAGGAGCACCCATTCCTCACCAATCGACCTGTTGACGACCTGGTATCCGAGGATGACGTAGCCCTCGTTGTTATACGCGGCGCGAACGAACTTTCCTTCCATGGTCATGATTTGCGGGACCCCGGATTGGGGAATCGCGATTTTTGGCGCCTCCTGTGCCTGAGCACCAAATGGCACCAGTGCCGCCCCTACGGCCAGCAGGCCAGCGAATACAAGTGAAAGTCCGATCGCCTTCTTCATGACGCCTCCTCAAAAGATCTGCAGGGGTGCACCGGTGAGCCCGGGCACAAAACGATGACCTAAGCATAAGAAGCACGGCCAGGACGCACTATGCAGTTCCGGCACGGGGGGCCAGGGGAGAAAGGGATTAGGGATTAGGACTAGGGACTAGTGCCAAGGGGGGAGGGCAACGGCTGCGGTGAGGTGCGAGCTGACAGCTACCGAGAATCGCCCTGAAGAACGCGCCGAATCGCCGGTATCAGGTCGCGTCCGGCCCGCGGTTTCGTTACATAGTCGAGTCCGCCCGCGTCCAACGCCGCCTGAATGACCGGCGGATCGGCGGTGGCGCTGACAAAGATGACCTTCGACAGTGGCGCGGCGTCGCGCATTTTCTTAGCCGCGTCGATGCCGTTCATGTGCGGCAGGCTGACGTCCAAGAGAATGATATCGGGTTGCAGCGTACGTGCTTTGAATACGCCCTGAACGCCGTCATATGCCACATCAATCGCGGTCAGGCCCGCTTCGTTGAGGTGCTTGATGGCGAAGGTCCGCCAGGTCAGATTGTCGTCGATGAGAAGGAGCCGAACGTTTGAAAAATCACCCACGCCGTTACGTTGACATCGATTCGTCCGGACGTCGTTGCGCCAGGGCAACCAGCCCTTCGGCCGCCAAGGCGCTCAGGGTAGACTGAGCCCACTCCAGAAAGGGCGCCACTGTCTTCATCACCTTCGCCTCACACCGATGCAGGCGCGAGCACGATCGCGCGGCTGAACCTGAAGCTGATTCCGTTTCTGATGCTGCTCTACCTGGTCGCCTACATCGACCGGGCGAACATCTCGGTCGCGGCGCTGAGGATGAACGCGGATCTCGGCCTGACGACGAGGATGTACGGCATGGCCGTGGGGTTGTTTTATGTCACGTACGTCCTGCTCGAAGTTCCCAGCAACCTGATTCTGGCTCGCGTCGGAGCGAGACGCTGGATCGCTCGAATCATGGTCAGTTGGGGCCTTGTCGCCGCGGGCATGGGCCTGGTGCATACGCCCACGCAGCTGTACATCATGCGGCTGCTGCTCGGCGCCGCGGAGGCGGGCTTCACGCCCGGCATCATCTATTACCTTTCCTGCTGGTACCCGCGCAGCGACCGCGCGCGGGCGATGTCGTTCTTCTACATCGGCGCGACGCTCGCCTCGGTCATCGGCCTGCCGTTGTCCGGCTCCTTACTCAAACTCCACGGCGTCCTCGGCCTCGCGGGCTGGCGCTGGCTGTTTCTGCTCGAAGGTCTTCCCGCGATCCTTCTTGGCGTCGTCGTCCTCAGGTATCTGCCCGATGTCCCGGCGAAGGCGCCGTGGCTGAGCGACGCGCAGAAGGCCTGGCTGATCGGACTGCTGCAAAAGGAAGCCGACAACTCCCCCGTTTCGCACTCGATCGCCTGGCAGGTCGCGCTGCGCAATCACCGGGTATGGCTGCTGGCGTTGTTCTGGTTCCTTCAGGCGTTCGCGACCATCGGCATCACCGTCTTCCTGCCGTTGATCGTGCGCTCGGTGTCGACTGAAAGCGATCTGGTGGTGACGCTGCTCTCGGCGCTGCCGTTTCTCTTCGCGTGCCTGTTCATGTATCTCAACGGCCGCCATTCCGACCGATCGGGGGAGCGCGCGTTCCACCTGGGCGCCCCGCTGATCGCCGCAGGCAGCCTGCTCGTCGCGTCTATCTACTCCGGAAACCAGGGGCTCTCGTATGCCCTGCTCGTCGTTACGATCGCATTCAGCTGGGCGGCGACGCCGGTGTTCTGGGCCGTCACGACGGAATATCTCTCCGGCACCGCCGCCGCGGTCTCTATCGCCTTGATCAACGGCATCGCGAACATCTGCGGCGTGGCGTTGCCGCCGCTGATGGGATACATCAAGGACACCACCAGCACGTACGACTATGCGCTGCTGCTGGTGGCGGCCGCGCTCGTCAGTGGCGGCGCGCTCGGTCTGTATCTGGGTCCGCTTACCGCCCGCGCGAAACAGATTCCGACATAGTCCAATTGACGCGCGTCATTGCAACTGACGCATGCCGCGAAAGACCGACGGCAGCGAGTCGAACGCTCGCCTGCCCGTCGCACTCCGGGACGTAAGGCTGCTGGTCCGAATGACATCGATCAGGTCAAGCTCGTTGTAGCCTTGTCCGGAAAGGCCAGACACGGTTACGGTCCAGATAAAATTGCCCGCCAGTTGCGAGCTCGATGCCAATAAATCGAGCGTGCCTATGTTCACGCTGAAAATGAAGCCGCTCTCCGCCGCCGACGCCGAACCGGCACCGATGAAGTGGCGAGAGTCGTACACCGTTCCAGCAACCGTCCCCACGATATCCCCGAGCTCGATGCTGCCGTTGACGGACGACCCATTCTGCTGAGTTAACGTGAGGCGGATTGGAAGCGACTGTCCCGCGGCAAATCCGTCAGCGGTACACCAACCTCCTGCGCCGGCAAGGGTCCCTGTCGCAGTGCACACGCGAATACGATACGTGCCGGTCCAGGTACCCTGATAGTCCTGCCAGACCGATACCGGAACTGTGGCGGTCTGACCCTGTGCTGTCACAGAAATGGTCGCGCTGCCCTGGTTGTTCGCCGTGACGACCCCGCCGTCGCTGACCGATGCAACCGTGCCGTTGCTCGATGACCAGCTCGGGCTCGAAGCAGCCTGGGTCGTGCCGTTCGATAAGGTGACCATTGCCGTTAAGGATTGTGTCTGGCGGGTGCGCAGTCTGTCCGCACTGCCACCGATCGAGAGGCCGGTAACAGTCGCGGCCGAGGTCGGCGTGTTCGTAGGTGCCGATGGAGACTTATTACCACAGCCGGAGAACGCGACGGTCAACACGACGACACCGGCGAACGAATATGCTCCTACCGTTTGCAGCATCTGTGACTCCTTGGTCGCTAATGTGCGATCGGTGCCGCGAACGGCTCACGCTCTGGAAACCGATATTCAAAGCCTACTCTATCGACGACTGTGCAATTCGCCGATATCTGGTGCAGATCCTGCAACGCGGCTGGCTACTATTTGTCTCCTTACCTACGCCCACGACCATTCCTGGAGTCCTCATGAGATCAACGACAACTCCCCCATCGTTCAAACTCGTCGCGTTTGTTGTCCTCCTTCTGCTGCCGTCGATCGCGGCGGCGCAAGTACCGCAATTCGATTCGCTCTACGTATTCGGCGACAGCCTCGCGGATAACGGCAACATTCTCATCCAGACGAAAGCGATGAGAATGAACCCGCCCGTGCCGCCGTCGGTGACTCCACATCGGACATATTTCGATGGGAGGTTCTCGAATGGCTACATCGCGTTCGAATTTCTGTGGGAGCGTATGTCGGGGAATCGGCCGGGATCTTCCCGTGGCCTGAAGCCATTTCTCGACGCGCCCCTGCTTCAGAAGACTGGCGCGATCGACTTCGCATTCGGGGGAACCGGGACGCCCTTGCTGGATAAAACGCCGGGCGGATTCTATGCGCCGGGTTTGAAGGGGCAAATCGATTTGTTCCGGCTGGCGCTCCGAGGAAGGCAGCCGTCGACTCGAGCGTTGTACGTCGTTTCTACCGGCGCCAACGACTACCGCGACGATCCGTTCAACGTGCCCATGGATCCGATCGAGGTCGTCAACAACATCGAGCAGTCGATCGCCACGCTGTACGGCATCGGCGCCCGCCACGTCATGGTCGTCGACCTGCCGGACCTTGGGCAGGTTCCAGCAAACGGCGGCAGCCCAGAGGCAACGGCCCTCAGCATGTATCACAACCTGCTCCTCGACGGGGCTGTGGCGCGATTACGAGCGCGGTTTCCGAGCCTCCGGCTCACCCTCCTCGAGCTCGATCCTTTGTTCAGTCGTTTGCGCACGACAATGGTGGCGGAGGTTTCATTGCTCGACGTGTTCGCGCCGTCGACGCCCGGGCTGTCGAGCTGCCTCTTCGTCAACCCCGCCTCGTGCAGCGACGCACCGCCGATCCTCTTCAATTCGTCGTTCGGGTTTATCTTCTGGGATGTTGCGCACCCGACGACCGAAGCGCATCACTTTCTGGGTGACTACGCGTACGAGCAGCTCGTAAACACATACCAATAAAGGATGGGGGCCGCAGCCGACACACCGGTGCGGCCCCTAGTTCCACCGCAGGAGAACGGCGCTCGCGGCCGCTGCGATAACGAGGCCGCTCGACACGACAAGCGTCAGCGCGCGCGTCATATCCGCGGACGTCGCGAGAGGCGGATCGGACGGGTGGCCGATCCAGAGATCGGTCACCTGGGCGCCGTTGAGCCAGATCGGTCCGACGATTTGGCGCTCCAGCGCTCCTGCCGCTGCCGCTTCGCTCCACCCTGAATTTGGCCCGAGCAAAAGCGCGTGTTGGCGGAGCCCGACCGTCCACGCCTTCCGTGCTGAGTAACCCGGCAACACCACAGCCAGCGCGGCAATGACGAGCCACGTCAACCTCGCGGGGACGTAGTTCATCGCGTCGTCCAGGCGCGCGCCGCACCACCCGAACTGCAGATAGCGCGGCGTCTTGTAGCCCACCATCGAGTCCATCGTGCTGATGACCTTGAAGAGCACAATCCCAGGAAGACCGCCAAGGACGTACCAGAACACAGGGCTCACAAAGCCGTCGGTGAGGTTCTCGCTCAGACTCTCGACCGCCGCACGCCGGCACGCGGGACCGTCCATACGCTCGGTGTCGCGTCCGACGAGAGCGCTGACACCGAGGCGGGCGCGCGGCAGGTCGCCCGCGCGAACGGCCTGCTCAATCCGCCAGACATGATGCAGAAGATCGCCGAGCGCCAGCAGGCTGTAGAGGAGGAATGCGTGCATCAGCCACGCCAAAGCCAGCGAGGCTGCGCTGGCGAGCCAGAGCACGACCGACACGAGCCCGAGAGACGACACGGCCAGACCAACGAACAGCAGAATACCGCCGCCATAGCCGTTCAAGCCGGCGGCGCGCAGCCGTTGTTCCATCCACGTCAGCGTCCGGCCGATGAGCCGCACCGGATGCCACGCATAGATCGGGTCGCCGGCGATCGCGTCAGCCACAACCGCCACGGCGAGCGCCGCGGCACTCGGCCATAGCACCGGGAGAAGCGGAATTACAGCCTCCGCCACTTTTCCGACCAACCGAGCGCGAGTGCCCTCAGCACCAATGCCTTTACGTCGCCATCCGCGTGCGGTCTCAATGTCGAGCGGAATTCGGCCCAGCGATGGACCTGCGCGGCGAGATTGGCCGCGAGCGACGCGGCGTGCTGGACCGTCGCATCGGCGGCGACGGCCTGTGGAATCGTGCCGTACCGCACGCGATCGCAAACGGTCGCCAGCGCATGCGCCGCGGCGCCGACGAGCGGCTCGTAGAAGACGGCCTTCGCGTTCTTCTTCAGCAGCGCCAAATCCGCTTCGCTGAGAAAGGGCGCGATGTCGTCGAACACCGTCGCCTCCTTGACGCCGTACCGCCCGAGCGCGTGAAACACGCCTCGCGTGTAGCTTGGTTCGAGCCCGTTTTGCCAGCGCAGCGCTTCGAGCGTGGCGCTGCGTGCCGCAAGTCCAACCAGCTCGCCGAGTTTCATATGGGGGCTGGCCGACGTGAGCGGCCGCGCACCCGACGACGGCGCCGCGATGCAGTACTGGTCGGTGCCGGTCCCCGTCGCCAGATCGACGTGCAGTTTGCTGGCGACCGCCAACCGGTGCAACGCGGCACTCTTCCCTTCGGTCATCGTCACGACCATCCGCGCCAGGGTCGCGGGCGTGACTGGCCGGTTGACGAACAGCATCGTGTTGATGGTGCCGGCGTACTCAGGCACTTTCTGCACACCGGCATCGGTCTCGCGCCAGGTCGCCGGCTCGCCCGCCGACGTCGCGTTCCCTTCGACACCCGCCGTGACGACGGCCGTCACGGCAAGCTCCTCATCGACTTCTGTCACAACGGCGATGTAGTTCATGTTCGCCGCAGTCCCCATCACCGCCGTGTCATCGGCCGGCAGGTCCACCTCAGCGCAGACACGGCCGTGATACGCGTCCAGGCCGTCCTCGGTGATCGCGCGATGCCGCTCGAGATGCGCGGCGCCTTCGCAGCTTTGATGATTCAGCAGGTGCCGGACATGGTCGACCTGGCCGCCGTGCCGCACCGACGTGCTCAGCGTGCGATGCGGCCCATTGAGATCGGCCACCACGAAGCGGCCCGACCGCCGAAGATCGAATGAAGGTTGACGAAGCAGAAACTCCCAATGCATATGTGCCTTCCGGCTCAGTCGATGAGCCGCTCGTGATGCCGGACGTGTTGTTCGAACCATGCTGCCAGACGCGCGTAGTGAGTGGCCTTGGAAATCGCCGAGGGCGCTTCGATCCCGAACACTTCAGCGCACACGCCTGGGTGCTCAAATGCGCCGTGCAGATACGTGCCGATGACACCCGCGCCACGAACACCCTCTGCGCTGCCATCGTCGAGCCGCGCAAAGGGCGTGAAGTCTTCGTTGCGATCGAGCGTCGTGATGCCCAGATGGATTTCGTATCCATCGAACTCGACCCCACCTGGCGTCGCCGCTCTCACCGCCTGCGTTCGTTTTTCGCGGCTCAGCGACGTGATCGCGGGAAGAAGCCCGAGTCCCTCGACGGAGCCCGATCGTGACTCCATCCCGTCTGGATCGTGGATCGTGCGTCCAAGCATCTGGTACCCGCCGCAAATACCGACGACCGTCGCACCGCCGCGATGCTGTTCCACGATCCAGTTTGCGAGACCAGTCTCCCGCAACCACGCCAGATCGGCGATGGTGTTCTTGCTGCCCGGAAGGACGACGAAATCATACCGCTGCGCTGCAGGCGAGGTGATCCAGTCAGCCCAGTCGAGCAGGCTGAAGTCGGTCGCGTTCGATATCCGCGGAAAGTGGACAATGGCGAGGCGGGCACCTGGCGGCGGCGGTGTTCTCGGCTGCGTTTCGAGAGCCAGGCTGTCTTCGGCGTCAAGATGCAAATCGGCCGCGTAGGGAAACACTCCGAAGCAGGTCGATGCTGTTCGCTGTTCGAGAATACGAACGCCCTCGTCGAAGAGCGACATGTCACCGCGGAATTTGTTGATCACGAACCCTCGAAACAACGCGCGCTCCTCGGCGCTCAACAGGTGCGCGGTGCCGATGACCGAGCCGAAGACGCCCCCACGCTCGATGTCGGCCACCAGAAGCCAGGGCGCGCCAATCCTCGTGACCAGCCCCAGATTGACGAGGTCGTGTTCCCGCAGGTTCAACTCGGTGACGCTGCCGGCGCCCTCGATGACGATCGCATCGAATCGGCTCGACAGATCGTCGTATGCGGCCAGCACTTTTGCGCGCAGCTCGTTTGCGTGCGCGTAATACTCGCGCGCCGTCAGCGTCTTCCACACCCGCCCATTGACGACCACCTGGCTCGCGCCGTTCCCGCTTGGCTTGAGCAGAATCGGATTCATCGCCGTCTCCGGCTCGAGCCCGCAGGCTTCGGCCTGCGCCACCTGGGCGCGCCCGATCTCGCCGCCCGTCTTGCAGGGATATGAGTTGTTCGACATGTTCTGCGCCTTGAACGGCGCGACAGACACGCCTCTCGCCCGGAGCCACGCGCAGATCGCCGTCGCCATCCAGCTCTTCCCCGCATTGGAAGATGTGCCGCCGACGAAGAGCGGTCGCGCCTTCATGTATGCCGGCGTCCGGGCCGGTCGTATGCGAGCTGCGTTTTCATCCAGTCCAGGTTTCGAGCACTCCGCTCTTCGTGGGAGACGAGCGGACAGCTGGCGCAGAGCTCCATTTGCGGCAAGAGATAGATTCGGCAGCAGCTCGCGCGGCGCTGATAAAGATGTGTCACGCCCTCGCACGTCAATGCGTACACCGTCGGCTGCATCTGCGCGACGACATCGTCACCAGAAAAGAACGCCTGAAGAACAGGCGCCGCCGGACGCTGATCGCGCCCATCGCCGATGAGGTTTGTGACGTGCGCGGCCCACGACGAGGTCAGCATCCCCCACGTGCCCTTACGCGCAAACCCGGACCACTCGTAGAGTGCTTCGACAACGGGGGTCGCTTGCGTCACCAGCGCAGCTCTCAGCGTCCGCAAGAGCTGGTAGCCGTCCGGTACGCAGGTGATCGTCGGGTGATTCGCGCGACGATCGCCCGCAACCATCACACCGCGCGCTTCGTGAATGGCGGTCCGTTCGAAAAACCCGGTCTCGTGGAACCTGAGCGAGATGTTCTCGAGCGACACATCCGGCACGCAGCTGCCCTTCAGCAGTGGCGCGATCGCCATCGCCGACGACCACCCATACCGCAACCCGAACGAGGCGGCAATCGTGCGGCGATCGGCCGTGCCCGCGCTTTTGCCGATGCGCTGCAGGAGATCGTTGAACGGCCCACTCGAGGCGACTCGCAGCTCGTCTCCTGCAATCCAGCCTCTGCCGGACGGTCTGCCGACTTCGACGCTCCAACTCGGATTCAACGCGCGCAGCGCGGCGTAGATCTCGGCGACAGGTGATCTGGAACCTTCGCTCATAGTGCTGACCGTTGGCGCAATAGGGCGGCTGACGTTGGCGACAGAATAAGCGCGTGGAAGGACGGCAGGAGGCCGAAGGGTTCCAGTACGCACTTTCCGTCGTCGCAGAAAGTCGACCGCAGAATCCTTGGGTAGGTCTCCTGGCTCGGAAAGAGCGAATCGAGCATCCCCGATTCGCTGGCCGCTTTACCTTCCCCGGCTCCTGGGCCGAGTGGCAATTCGAAGCGACGCGCTTTCTCTCACAGTGGCGGGACCGCGCCGGTTTTTCGACCGGACTTCCCTTTTATGCCCGTCATGGGCACCCAAGGCAGTGAAGATCCTAGCACAGCGGATCGCCGTTCTGCTGCGCGAATCATCAGAGTAGAATCACGGCCCCCATGCACCGAGCCACCATTCCGTTCCTCGTCGCGTCGATCGCACTGGCGTCGACTGTCTGGGCCCAGAATCCGCCCGGCCAGACGATGTTCGAAGACCGCTGCGGTAGCTGCCACGGCGGCGATGGCAACGGCGGCGAACACGCGCCCGCCATCACACGCGTGGTGCCGAACCTGCAGGATGCGCAGCTTACGACGATCGTACGCGAAGGACTGCCCGCGCGCGGAATGCCGGCGGTCAGCGTGAGTGACTCAGAGATGCCGCAGTTGCTCGCGTTCGTGCGAACGCTCAGGCCGCGTGGCGGATTCCAGCCCTACCGGAAAAGCGTCGCGCTCACCAGCGGCAGGTCGCTCGACGGCCTCGTGATCAATGAAGGATCGGACGACGCGCAGCTGCGATCGGACGACAACCGGATCCATCTGCTGCGGCGCACCGACTCGGGCAAGTTCCGCGAAGTGACGTCAGAGACGGATTGGCCTTCGTATAACGGCGACGCCGGCGGAAATCGCTACACGTCGCTGCGGCAGATCGACAAGTCGAACGTCAAGCGAGTCGCGCCGAAGTGGATCTTCCGAGTCCCCGACGCCGGCCGGCTGCAAGGCACGCCTGTTGTGGCCGACGGCGTGATGTACGTCACGCAGGCCAATGAGTGCTTCGCGCTCGATGCCGGCAACGGCCGTCAGATCTGGCGCTATCAACGTCCCAGATCGACCGGCCTCGCCGGCGACGCCGCGAGCGGGATCAACCGCGGCGTGGCCCTCGGCGGCGACAAGCTGTTCATGGTTACGGACAACGCTCACTTGATCGCTCTCAACCGCGCAACAGGCCTGCTGCTGTGGGACATCGAGATGGCTGACTGGCGGCAGAATCACGGCGCCACATCCGCCCCGCTCGCCGTGGGCGGCGTCGTCATTTCTGGGACCGGCGGCGGCGACAACGGCGCTCAGGGATTTGTGGCCGCCTACGATCAGACGGCCGGAAAACAGGTCTGGCGTTTCTCGACGATTCCGAAGCCGGGAGAGCCGGCGTGGGATACATGGAAAGGCACGAGCGTCGAGCACGGCGGCGCGAACACCTGGTTCACCGGCACGTACGACAAGGAGACCGACACGCTCTTCTGGCCGACAGGCAATCCCGGTCCCGACTACAACGGCGAGGAACGCATCGGCGACAACCTGTACTCCAATTGCATCCTCGCGCTCGATCCGGCAACCGGCAGGTTGAAGTGGTATTACCAGTTCACGCCGCATGATCTGTGGGACTGGGATGCCACCGAGACGCCGATGATCATCAATGCAAGCTGGCAAGGCCGGCACCGCATGCTGCTCGTTCAGGCCAACCGCAACGGATTTTTTTACGTCTTCGATCGGACAAACGGCACACTGCTGCTCGCCAAACAGTTCATCAAGAACCTGACGTGGGCCAGCGGCATTGGTCCGGACGGCAAGCCCATCAGAAATCCGAATCAGACGCCAACGGCTGAGGGCACGCACGTCTGTCCCTCACAGGATGGCGCGACCAACTGGTTCTCACCCTCCTACAATCCCGCAACCGGGCTGTACTACGTGCAGGTCTTCGAGAAGTGCTCGATCTATACGAAGCGGCCGGTTGAATGGGAGCAAGGCAAGGCCTACGGCGGCGGAACCCAGCGCGTCGACACGACTCCAAAACCGCAGCGCCTGTTATACGCGCTCGATCTGCAGACGGGCGCCCGGAAATGGGAGTTGCCGCAAGCCGGCACCGGCTCCTCATGGGGTGGGACGCTGGCAACGTCCACCGGCCTCGTGTTCTTCGGAGACGACAGCGGAGCGTTCGCGGCGGCCGACGCAATAAGCGGCAAGCCGTTGTGGTCGTTCCAGGCGAACGCGAACTGGCACGCCTCGCCGATGGCGTACCAGTTCGACGGCCAGCAGTACATCGCCATTGCGTCTGGCGGCGACATTCTCGCGTTTGGGCTCATCGAGTAACGTGGAGGATGACGTCACGCTTGCAGTCAATTGGCTGAAGAAGCGCGGCAGCAAGTCCGGCCGCACTGCTATGTCGCGGTATGCCATTCCGTCGGACAGGGCGTTCGGCGTGCCTGTTCGCGACATCCAGAAGCTGGCAAAGCAGTTAGGACGCCACCACGACCTTGCAGATGCTTTGTGGAACACCGGCTGGTACGAAGCGCGAATGCTCGCGGCCTACGTGGACGAACCGACGAAGGTCACGCGCGCTCAAATGGACCGCTGGTGCCGCGACTTCGACAACTGGGCGATCTGCGACACCGTGTGCTTTGTCCTCTTCGACAAGTCGCCTCATGCATGGGCGATGGTGACCCGATGGGCCGGACGCCGCGACGAGTTCACGAAGCGCGCGGCCTTCGCGCTGCTTTGGGGTCTCAGCGTGCACGACAAGGCCGCTGACGATCGCGCATTCGTCGAAGGCCTCGCCCTTATCGAGCGAGCCGCCGGCGACGACCGGCACTTCGTCAAGAAAGCTGTCAACATGGCCTTGCGGGCGATCGGCAAACGCCGACCCACGCTCCGATCGGCTGCGGTGGAGTCGGCGACGCGCCTGGCAGCTTCGCCGAAGGCGTCGGCCCGGTGGATTGGAAAAGACGCGCTGCGGGAGCTCTCCAGACGAGCATGAGAATTCATGGCACCAATCACTCCCGACCCCAAGAAGATCAAAAGCTTTCGCACCGAAGCAGCATTCGAGGCGTGGATGAAGGCCAACCACGCCCGCGAGACCGAGATCTGGCTCAAGATTCACAAAAAGGATTCCGGCCTGCCGACGGTGACCAACGCGCAGGCGCTCGACGTCGCCCTATGCTGGGGATGGATCGACGGCATCCGTAAGGGGTTCGACGACAAATCATTTCTGCAGCGCTACACTCCGCGGCGTGCGCGCAGCATCTGGAGCCAGATCAATCGCGATCATGTGGCACGGCTGACCGCAGCCGGACGCATGACACCGCATGGCCAGCGACAGATCGATGCGGCGAAGGCCGATGGACGCTGGGATGCGGCCTACGCACCGATGCGCAGCGCGAACCAGGCGACGATTCCCGCAGATCTTCGCGCAGCCATCGACGCAAACCCGCGGGCACGCAGGACGTTCAGCACGCTCGGCCGTCTGAACCTGTTCGCCCTGGCGTTTCGCACGAACAACATGAAGACAGCAGCCGGGCGCGCGAAGAAAATCGCCGCGCTCGTCGCCATGCTCGCGCGCGGTGAGACCATCGCGCGGGAACGGCCACGTTGACCCTCGGAGCCCATATGACCATGCGCCTGACGCTGCTCATCTTCGCGGCCACGTGTGCGATGCCACTGCCCTCGCTGGCGCAAGGCGTCGACCAGGTCGCTGTCGCGCCGTCCAATCTCGTGCTGGCCAATTACGACACCGTGCCTGTCGGCCCATTTGGCGGACTCGAAGGCAGCGCCTTCGCCGCGCGCGTGGGCGATCCGTCTGCGGCGTGGTTCAATCCTGCGGGTCTGTCGCGCCAGACGACGGCTCAGATCAGCGGCAGCGCCGGCGTGTACGAGCTCACAGCGGTGTCACCGCAGTCGCTGCCGAACAGCGGCGGATCGGTCCAGCAGTTGCCGAATTTCGCGGGTTTTACCTTCAACGTGCGCAGCGGTCTGACCGCGGGCGTCGTCGTCCTGACCACGAATTCGTGGACGCAGCAAATCGACTCGGAGCTGATTACGCAGGTCCCGAACGGTCAGGAGCGATTCGGGTATTCGGCGGACTCGGAATATGGGCGTCGAATCGGCGCCGTCGGCGTGGGCTACCATCGCGGCGGCGCCTGGCGCGTCGGCGCTGGATTCGCGTTCTCGACGCTGGACCTCCGGATGGTGACCAGCGTGAGCGACCGCATCGCCGATACGACGGGACTGCGCACGCTGCTCGTCGCCGGTCGTGCCTCGGGATCGGCGTTGCAGCTGCGCACGCAGGCAGGAGCTCAGTACGACACGGCGCACTTCCGCTTCGGCGCCGCGATGCGGACGCCGGGTTTGACCGTTCGTCGAAGCGGAACCGTGACGCTCGACGGTATCCTTGATACGAAGGCAGGTTCGATGGGCGCGTCGCTCTTCGACGCGGACGCGCACCTCGAGTTTCGGCTGCCGTGGGAACTGCAAGGGGGCGCGGCGTACGTCCGCGATCGTTTGGAGGTCGAGCTCGACGTCCAGGGTTACACCCCAATTGCGGCCTATTCGCTTCTTGCAACCGACAATCCCACCTTGATCTACGGCGACGCGGGGACCGGCGGACCACCCAGCGTCATCTCGCGGCCGTTTGACGGGCTGACGTCCGTCTCGCACGGCGTCGTCAACGTCTCGCTCGGCGGACACGTCAGGGTGATGCGCGATCGAGATTTTCGCATCCATGCCGGATTTGCCACGAACCAGTCACCTGTCGGCGACGCAGACGAAGTGTTCAACAAGGTCGACCTGTCGACGTGGAGCATTGGCGTCAGCGGAACTCTGGCGAAGTTCCAGTTTGCCGCCGGGTTCAATCACCGCAGCGGCACGGCCAGCGATGTTCTCGTGCACAGCCTGTTGAACGGTGAGGCGCTGCGGACCAACATCGACGTACGCAGCGTAGGATTTGTGTACTCGATCGGGTATCAGTTCTGACGCGAACACCGTGTCGGCACTCTGAAGCATCGCACGGAGGATGCTAGAATGACCGCCCACGCTGCCTTGATCAGGAGCACTTGCAAAATGTGTCGAACATCCCGCTTTACGCGCGTTGACATCCTTGTGCTGGCCGCGTGTTTGTCGGCTCTGACGCTCGTCGTACGCGCGCAACAGACGCCGATTGCGGCGATGTTCGGCGACGATCAGAAGCGTGACCAGAACCTCGCGCCGAGCTTTCTCGTCGTCGACCTTCCGGGGTCGAAGACGGGTGGCGCTCCTCCCAAGGTGTACCTCAGCGCCGGCGACCTCGTACGGGCGTTCGAGAGGCCGGAGTTCCGGCCTGACGCCGCGATCGTGCCCACGAACGCCGAACTGCAGGTCGACGCGCCGTCTCCGGCCACGCAGCGGATGCTCTTCGACCGCGTTCGCAAAGTTCCAGACGTCGCGCGCGATCTCCAGGACCAGGTCGAGGCGTACCGGAAGAAACACCCGGCGGCGTCGGGACAGTCGGGCGTGATGACGATTGGCGTCGACACGTTCCTGGCCGAGCTGCCCCGGAATGCGAAACAGAGTGCGGGGGCGTTTCCAAGAGTCGTCTGCCTCGTTGCGACGGACTTCGCCAAGGGCGGCGCGATCGATCGCCGCGAGCTCTTTACGCAGGATCGCGTCCGCAAGGGTATCGCCGCGTGCCTGACGGCCCTCGATGGCGCCGGTGTGCAATCAGTCGTCATGCCACTGATGGGTGCGGCCAGTTCCGGTACGCAGGCGAAAGACACCCAGTACGAAGGCCAGCGTCTGCTCAAGGAATGCCGCCTCTTGAACTCGGTCGCTGGAATCGCGCTGGGGTTTCACGACTACGCTGCGAATCGCCGCAACATTCGGGAAATAGGCATCGTGCAGTGGGAGCAGGAAATCACGGACATGTTCAGCGTGCCGGCCGGCAGCCGGGCGGCTGAAAGCGCCCAGCGGGCCTATCAAATCTACGCGGACCAGATCAGAATGGCATTGAACAAAGGGCTGGCCGGGCAGCACACGATGCCGAGTGACATGAACGGAGCCTGCAACACCACCTTCAACGCGCGGTAAACGCGCGCGATCCGTGTTACGGACGGAAGAACACCTTACAGGAGTCTAGGAGATTGGGAGTCGTTTCTGCTGGCGGGAACTCTTGCCAGAATCGTGCGAACGCTTTGTTCGACGTTCAGTCGGGACGTATCGATCACAATGCGTTGGCTATCCCACGCACGGTAGTCCCGCTCGATCACCTCTTGCCAGGTCGGCAACCTGTGGCCAGTGATGTCTGCAACGCGCGTCTCTACCCGACGTCTGTGCTCCTCCGCATCAGAACATACGATCTCGACATCGAGAACCGGTACACCAGTCCGTTCTGCTACGGCTCGCCATTCGTCACGGGTCAGTGGCCAAGGGTTGACACAGTCAGCAACAACGATGCTCCCGAGACGAAGGTTGTCCTCAGCGACGGCATAAGCGACATCGTATCCGTCGCCTTCGATCGGCCGTTCAGAACCGCGTATGGCTTCCTCAATCGAGTCGATACGCAAATAGACCGCGGCCAATTCCCGGGCTAACCCGCGGGCGATGGTCGTCTTGCCTGCCCCGGGAAGGCCACTGAGAACAATCAGCATGGCGCCAGTTTAGTAGAAGGGCGCCACAAGGATTTGTCCCGAGTAACGCCACAGGATAGACAGAACCCTCGAATTGCGTTGCTCGCCACTTGGCGACTAGGCCGGAGTAATCCCGCAGGGGTTCCCCTCCGTTTGTCCATGGCTGGTCGGCTCCTTGTCCGACACATTCCCTCCCAATGGAACGCACCACGAGATTCGCGGGGTAGCACACCGTCTCCAGATTCCTGTGAGGAGCGCGCGTCTGGTCCCGGAGATCTCGGTAGAATGACCTGCGCGGATTGCCGTGCCATGGAATCAGAACGAAACGGCGACTGAGCCAGACAAGGTCCGTCGATACGACGTTAGCGGAACGATTACTGCTCTCCGCATGTTTATAGACGCAGCCACACTCCAGGACCTCGAGATTGTGCCCATGCCGACAGCGCGTGGCACTACCCTGTGGAGTTTGGTCAATCGCACCCGGACACACGTCGGTAGCAAAGCCCTGCGCGAACGGCTCCTCAATCCTCCACATACCACGGACGAGATCCTGGTGCTTCAGCGCGCTCACCAAGTTCTGGCTGCCGACGCAAGTGCCTATCGCCACACGCTAGACCAAGCCGCCGCCGACGAGGTCGAACGCTACCTGAATGTGAACTGGCAACTCCCACGCGACATGCCTCCGCTGATTCGTCTCAGAAGATGGTATCGCCAGTATCTCCAAGAAGTGGAAAGCGGCCGGATGGTTGTGACGTCGCTCCTCGAATCCGCAGCCAACTTGCGCAGTCGACTGACTCAGACCGACGCGGCCATGCTTCAAGAGCTCGGCAACGAGATCAGCACGTTAATGGAAACGGCCGCTATCCAAGAATTGCGAAGCCTTTTCTCGCAACGGACGTCAGCGCCCATCCTCCGTTTCGATCAACTGGCGCGTGAGAGCGCCAAGCCAGGCCTCACCGATTTGCTGCAGTGTGTCGGCAGATTGGAGGCGCTGTGGAGTGTAGGCGTGGCAACAGCGGAACACGGGTGGACCTATCCGCGACCTTCCTCACGGTTGCGCGCGGTCGGTCTTTTTCATCCTTTCCTGGGCAGCAACGCTGTATCCAATGACCTTTATCTTGATGACCAGGTCCGCGTCTGCTTTGTGACGGGGCCAAACATGGCCGGCAAATCGACCTTCTTGAAGGCAACCGCGGTCGCCGTGTTGCTCGCGCACACCGGGTCTGGCGTTCCCGCCACCTCCATGGAGTTCGTGCCAGTCGGCACCGTGTTCTCGAGCGTTCAGATCGTTGACAATCTGAGCGGCGGAGAGAGCTTCTACCTCGCTGAGGTGCGTCGGATTGGCGCGCTCGCCGCGGCTCTTGCCGATCACGGGTCGGCCGTAGCCGTTGTCGATGAACCCTTTCGCGGCACCAACGTCCATGACGCGGCCGAGGCAACCCTGGCGGTGATCACGCGGTTAGCGGCGCATCCTGCGGCGCTGGTCTTCGTGGCCTCGCATGTGGGAGAAGTGGTGCCATCCATCCTCGCCGATCCAAGGATCGCACTGTTTTATTTCGCCGCTGATGTCACGGGCGACCAGCCACGTTTTGACTATCGTCTTCGCGAAGGCGTTTCCGAACAGCGCTTGGGAATGACACTCTTGCGTCAAGAGGGCGTTCTGGATCGCCTCGAGCGTTCGGCTAAGTACCACAACGTGCCCCGTACTGGACCCGAGACAGATTACCCACGATAAACGCCGCAGTGTAGGCCCATTGCGAGTGTCTCCCCGTGGCAGTTTGGAAAGAATCCCTCCTGAACTCCTGATCTCCTGTTAGAAGGAATTTCAATGAGCCAGGCCCGGGCGTGGCGGCGCCACGCGAGGCCTAACAACCTGCCGAGTGCTGTTTCAGGACACGTGACGCCACCTTGTGAATCCTCACGTACGTGCGCATGAACTCTTCGTCTGTGGCGGATGAGCCGATATATGAATACGGGGCACATGGAAGGCAGGTCAACTGATGTCTCAATATCGGTTCATAAGAATTGCGATCGTTGTCATGACCTTGGGAGCCGTGCTTCACGCACAGCCAGCCCCTGAGCACCTGCGGCATGCGGATGAGGCGTACAGCGCTCGCAAGTCGGATGAAGCGCTCGTCCACCTGCTGCGGGCGATCGCGATGGACCCCGTCAACTACGAGGCGCAGTGGAAGGCGTCGAGATCGGCAGTGGATCTCGCTGAAGGATCCGGTAGTTCCGCGAACAAAAGGCTGCTCGACTCAGCGGAAAACTACGCGCTAGCCGCCGTCCGTCTACATCCAGGCGGTGCGGACGGGCACTTCGCCCTCGCACGTGCGCTGAGGCATCGCACGCTCGGAGCCGGTGTCAGAGACCGTGCTCGATTTGCGGAGGCGATTCGCAGCGAAGCGCTCGCCGCACTGCAGGCCGATCCTCAGCATCCTGGCGCTTTGCACTCCTTGGGCATGTGGCATGCCGATCTGATGCGTATCAACGGTATGTCGCGGAAGTTCGCGATGTGGTTTCTTGGTTCGGATCTGCTCGAATTGGCGAGTTGGGACGAGGCTCAGCAACTGCTCGAGGAAGCGGTACGCGTCGAGCCTGGTCGCATCATCCACCGGCTCGAGCTTGCTGGCATTTACGCCGATCGTGGCGACAAGCCACGCGCACGTGAGATCTACATGTGGATTGCGTCGGCGCCGCTCGTCTATCCGAACGACGATCTCTACAAACGCCAGGCCGCGGATCGGCTGGAACGGCTCGGAACCAAGAGTTGATCTTGCCCCGTGGCAGTTTTGAAAGAAGCTCTCCTGAAGTCCTGAACTCTAATCTTCTGATCTTCTGATCTCCTGTGGAAAGAACCCAGTGAGCTTCCGCGTGCCCTGCGCGTTCAGAATCTCGAGACACGATCGATCACCCAGAAGCCCGCAATAGCGCCGATCGCATACGGAGCGACTCGCCACAGCCACGTGGGCTGCGGCAGTCGAAGCCGCCGCACGACACGCCAGCCCAGCGGGATCAACGTCAACACAGCGCCGATGAACAGTAACTGGCCTATTTCCACGCCGACATTGAAGAATAGCAGCGCGATCGGGATGGACGATTGCGGCAACCCGACCTCCGCCAGCGCTCCCGCGAATCCAAATCCGTGCATCAAGCCGAATGTGAACGACACGACCCATGGCCAACGCGCGGTGATGCCGGGCCGGCCACGGTGGGCCTGAACAATCTCGCGCGCGACAAACAGAATACTCAGCGCGATACACGCTTCGACCGGCGGTTGCGGGACATACACCCAGCCGAGGGCCGCCGCCGTCAGCGTCAGGCTGTGGGTCGCGGTGAACGCCGACATCGTGGCGACGATGCGGCGCCAGCCACTCACGAGCATCAGCATGGCCAGGACGTACAGCAGATGGTCGAACCCGGTCAGGATGTGCTCGATGCCGAGCACGGTGTAGGTCCTGACGACTTCGAGCGGACCAGGGCTTGGCTTCACGACGAAACGTGCGCCGACGGGCAGAATGCGCTCGAGCTGCACGGTGCCGTCGGCCCGCACGAGCCGCGCCAGCACGTCGACGCGCGTTTCAGACAGCTGGGAAAAGAGCACCGCTTTCCCGTCGAGCCCACCGGGCACCCGCACGCGCCAACGCTGCACGGTGATGCCCCGCGCGTAGGTGCCGCGCACCTCGGTCAGCGCTTCCGTTCCTTCAGGGAACAGCGGCCTTACCTTCAGCGTCGTGGATTCATCAATCGCCGGGATCTTCCAGAGCACGTCGTAGGTTTGCTCGTCCAGTTGCGTGAGCTGAAGGTAAGCCGGCTTGAACTCGTCGGCGCGCGGCCGGACCTCTGCGCCAAGGAATAGCGCCAGCACGGTGAGAAGCAGCACAGTTTTGTTCACGGCTGCTCCGCTGGCTCATTTGCCTCGACGACGACCTCATACACCCGGCGCATCTTCGCGTAGCTGTCATCGCGCGCGCGCTGACGCCGGTCGTTTTCCCACTCGCGCACGACATGGGCGTGCACGTCGGCCAGCTGCGGCATCGCGGCCGGCGTTCGCTCGGAGACGCGCACGTAGTGCGCGCCGTACTCCGATTCGATAGGGCCGGCCCACTCCCCGATCGGCGCCTCCTCGAGTGCCGTTGCGAACTTCGGGCCGAAGCTGCGCGCGACCAGCGTGGACTCGGTTTGCGTCATCCCCTGCGGCAGCAGCGTGGGACGTCCGAGTTTCACCGGGTCGGATCCGCGTGACGCCACACGTGCCACCGCCTGTCCGGTGGTCAACGGCCCAAGAAAAACCTGCTCGAATGTCACGATCGCAGGGGCTTTGAACCGGGCTGGATTCGCAACCAGATAGGCCGACAGCTCGGCCTCAGTCGGTGCAGTCGTGGAGGCTTCCTCTTCACCCATCACTTCGAGTTTCTGCCGCACCCGGCGCTTCACCACGATGTCGTCCCGATCGAGGCCGAGCGCCGAGCCCTCTCTGTACAGAATTTCGTCGCGCACGTACGCGTCGATCAGGCTGCGCAGTTCGACCTCAGAGGGCTGTCGCCCCCGTGCCGCCACGTGCTGTGTGACGAGATCGTCCACGACACCTTGCGTGATGAAGATGCGGTGTCCGCCGGCGTCGTCAGGCGACCTCCAGCGGTACGCGGCGAAGAGCACGAGGCCCATCACCATGAAGTGCAGCATCGGTTCAGCGAGCAGTTTCCTGATGCCCATATGCGACTCCGTATGGTTACTTCGCCGGTGTGTACCAGATCGGCGACGTGAACGCGCGCTCCACTGTCGTCAGGGGCACCTTGGGATCCGGGATCTTCATCTTGAAATACACCGCGTCGTAGTCGGTCCAGCGCGGCGTCGGGATTTCGAGCACGCGGGCGTAGTAGAACGCGCGGACTGACGGATCGAAGTCCGGGTCTTTCCACACGGTCACGAGCTCGGGATCGCCGATCGTGTTGGTCCAGGTCGCTCTCGTCACGTCCACGGTGTTGCCGACGAGCGCCAGCTTGCCGTTGACGATCTTCCGTCGCTCGGCGTCCCCCCAGACCACGTCATAGATCTTTTCCTGCGGCTTACCGTCCTTGCCCAGGAAGCCCTTGATGATCTGGATGCGATCGAGGTTGCCGCCGAATTTGTCCTTCAGCGCCGCGACGAGGAACGTCGGCGCCTTGCCCTCGGGGGCGGCTTTCAGGTCGCCGCCCATCGGCACACCCTTGGCGTAGCCCGTCACGGCTGGCGAACGTGTCGCATCATCCTTGGTGAAATCGTAGCCGCCGAAGAAGCGGACGATCATGCGGGGACCGCTGGTCGCGTACGTCTCACGGCGCATCATCGCGTCCCACAGCTCCGCGCGTGTGTTGCCAGTGGCCCAGACACCGGTGTATCCGGCTGCCGTCATCTCCCAACCTTTCACGATACGGTCGGCGCCAAACTTCATCGCGTCTTCGTTCCACCGATCGGCAGATGGCTCGGCGCTCGGGAACTTCGCGAAGAAGTTGTCCTCTTCAGCTGCCACCAGGCCGTTGTGGGTATCGGTACCGCCGGCCATCCCGAACTTGAACGGGTTCGTGCCGAGATCGGTCTCGACCTTCAGGCCGTTCTTGAGCGCTTCGCGGGCGTATTCATACTGAATCTGGCCAGGTTTCTTCGGCGTCAGCGTCAGGTTGCCGCGATCCCACAACTCCCACGCCCCAAAATCGTCCGTCGTCGACAGCGACGGATGCGATTCGCTTTGCCCCTTCATCTGGACGGCTTCGAACAGCGGCTCCCATCGCTGCCGTTCGTCGGCCCAGGCCTTTGTGAGCGGGTCGCCGCCGAACGTCGTGAGCGCGAACATGCGCCCGTTGGAAAGGTTGCCGTTATGCGGAATCGCGAGGATCTTGCCGCCGGTCTTCTTCTCCCACTCGGTCATCCACTTCCAGAGGTCTTCGGGGTTCTCGCTCTGGAACGTGGTGTAGGGCAGCACCTGGATGGCTTTGTCCTTACCATCACGGTAGATGATGTTGCGGTGCAGGTTATCGCCGCCGCCCGCGTTCGACGTCCATTCGTATCCGATGAAGGCGGTGAAGCGCCCCGGGTCGTTGTACTTGTCCGCGACCTCGATGTTCTTCGCCCACACGCTGCCCGCGAATTTCGGGTCCGTGATGGGTGGTGGCAGCTTCCTGTTGGCTTGCGCGGCGACCAGTTCCATCACCGCCTTCTTCGATTCCACGGGCCCGGCCGCCATCATGTCGTGCCATTTCTTGAGCGTCGGGTCCTTCATCATCTCGGGATTGCCGGCCTTGAGATCCGTGATGACGCCCATGCCGTCGGAGTGGTCCGTGATGGCGACCCAATCGAGCGGCTGTCCGAGTCTCACCGGCTGGCCGCTGGTGGACACAACCTGCTCGCCACGCGCAAACCGTGTCGCTTCCTCAGGTCCCAGCGTCGTGCCAAGGCCGCCGGCGTCTACCGACCAGGATGTGTGCACGTGCTCGTCACCGAAGTAGGGCTGCTGCGGGTATTTTCGTCCCGCGTAGGGCGAGTAACCTGGCTCCTTGCGGAAGGTGGCGGGGTCGACCGGCGTGATTTCCCCGACGTCAGCTCCAAGGTTGGTGCCCGCTCCAGCCGGCGCGCCGCCTAGTTGGACAGGCGCAGGTTCCGTGCTCGACGGAGCTGGCGTGCCTTCGCCTCCGCAGGCCGCACCCAACAGCATCGTTCCGATTACGAGTAACAGCTTCCTCTGCATGGTCGTGATCCCTCCATCGTTCGTTGCTAGTAGCGCCACTGGATCCTGGTGCACTGGATCGACGCCCACCAGTTGACGCCGTAGTGCCATTTGTTCGGCACGCCGCCATCGATCGGATCGTCGGAAATGTTGAGGTGGGAGTACCTCAGGACGAGTTCAACCGCACCGACACGACGCTTTGGCGCAACGCCGCCGGCGCAGCCTACGGTCGGATAACAAGCACGGCTCTCGCCGGTAACGAGCCACGGGCCAACAGATAAGACCTGGAGAAAGAATCGAAAACTGCCCTGCGCGCCACGAGCCACCCGCCAGAGCCATGCCAAGGGCGTTGCCCGGGAAGAACTGCAATATTGCGAACGGAAACGCCTGCGCCTCCGGCTATTCGGAGGACCTCCGAAAGGTCGGTGTTCCGAGCGGCCCGGGTGAGGTGTTGTGCTACCTGCGCGCGCGGCGCTTCGGCCGTGGCTCGTGGTGGCCTGCGCGGGCGATCATCACTTCAGTCGACTTGACGATCGCCAGTGCATCGTCGCCGCGACGAAGCTTCAGCGCCCGCACGGCATCCGCGGTGATGACCGCAGTGAGCGACTGGTCGCCAACCCGCAGGCGAACCTGTGCCAGGAGTCCATCGATGCGCACTTCCTCGATGAACCCGTGCAGCCTGTTTCGCGCGCTCAAGCCTTCGATCGAATCGTCGGCGTCGGGGGACACCTGGCGATGGCGGCCCTCGGGCTGTTGGCGCGCGAGCAGACGTTCAATCTCGTTGTCAGAGATGCGATGGTGCCCGCCTTCGGTGCGGGTCGTCCGGACCGTACCGGTGTGCACCCATCTCTTCAAGGTCGAATACGCGACGCCGAGCTGCTCGGCCGCCGCTCTCACGGTCAAGAGCGCCATCCGACTCCCTTCTTGTCGAAGTTGCTCCAAATCGTATCACCGTGAAAGGACCGGCTTCGACCGGTACACATCAGGAAACAGCCGCTTCAGGTCCTGAATCTTGGGCAGATCGTTGACCACGATATACGGATGTGTCGGATTGCGCGTCAGGAAGTCCTGATGGTAACCCTCCGCCTCGTAGAACGGCCGATCCAGTTCGATCCTGGTTACGATCGCAGCATGGAACACGCGCGCCTGATTGAGCTGCGCGATGTACGCCTTGGCGATCCTCTCCTGTTCGGCGCTCCTTGGAAAGATCGCTGACCGATACTGCGTTCCCGTGTCAGGGCCCTGACGATTGAGCTGCGTCGGATCGTGCGCCACCGAGAAGAACAGCTGCAGGAGGCGGCCGTAGGTGATCTGGCGTGGATCGAAGGTCACCTGCACGGCTTCGGCATGGCCGGTTCCCCCTCCGCCAACGGATTCATAGTGCGCGGTGTTCTTTTGCCCCCCGGCATAGCCGGACACGGCGCTGGTGACGCCTTTCGTGTGCTGATACACGCCCTGCACGCCCCAGAAGCAGCCGCCGGCCAGCACCGCGACCTCCGATGTCGCCTGGCTTGTGGCCTCGTCGATCGATGGTGAAGGAATCACCTGAGCCTTCTCTTGGGGAGCCGAGCGTAGCGTTCCGCTCGCGAGCGCGACCACGCCAAGAATCACGGCAACTGTCAGGAGGAATGAGGCCTCTGCCTGGAGCCGATGTGCGTTCGAAATCATCATCTTCTCCTTCGCTAATGCGCAGCGGCCGCCGCTGTGGGCGTCACATGGATCAAGGCGCCGGGATTGGCGTCTTCCAGCATCCACAGCGAACCATCGGGGCCTTGTGCCACATCGCGGATGCGCTTGCCCACGTTCCAGCGCTCGGCCATTTTTGCGCCGCCATGGCCATCAAAAATGATGCGGTTCAGCGTCATGGTCTGCAGCCCGCTGACGAAGCCGCTGCCATTCCACTCCGGAAAGGTCTGAGTGCCGGTGTAGAACATCAGATTGCCCGGCGCGATCACTGGTACCCAATAGAGCGCCGGCTGCGCGAGATCGGGCCGAGTATCGGGTTTCGGAATGGGCACGCCGTTATAGTTATTGCCATACGACACGAGCGGCCAGCCGTAGTTCTTGCCCTTCTCGATCAGGTTCAACTCGTCGCCGCCGCCAGGACCATGTTCGATCTCCCATAACTCGCCATTGGGCGAAAACGCCATGCCGTAGGGCGTGCGCACGCCGGTGGCCCAGGTTTCAGATGGCGTCATGTTCGGACTGGGGAACGTATAGGTGCTCACCACCGGTGCGGTCTTCCCGACTTCGGTGTCCCGCGGCGGATCGATCAGGGAAATGGTGGCGGAGCCGGTCTTGCCGAAGTTGGGATTGCCCGGGGCAGGTTTGCCGTCGAGCGTGAGGCGCAGAATCTTGCCGACGGGCTGGTCTGGATCCTGCGCGGGGAAGAAGCGCTGACGATCGCCCACCGAGAGGAACAGATACTGGCCGTCGGGCGAGAAGGCCACCGCCGCGCCTTCCTGGCCGCCCTTCCCCCTGGGCATCTGTCGCCACAGTACCTCGAAGTCTCCGAGTCTCGCCGAGGTTTCGGTGAGGTTCAGCTTCGCGCGTGCCAGCGCCAAGCCGCCGCCGTAGTCACCCGGTTCAGCATAGGTCAGATAGATACTCTGGTCGGTGGCATAGCGGGGCGAGACATACACGCCGTGCATCCCGTTCTGACCCTGCCAGTAGACGGCCGGGGTACCGCCCACCGGGCGGATCTTCTCCCCTTCTTGAGACACGAGCCACACGGGGCCGATTTTTTCGGTGACCAGCATGCGGCCGTCGGGGAGGAAGGCGATCCGCCACGGCAATTCAAATGTGCTCGTCGTGGTCATGGTAAAGGGCAGGTCGGATTCAGGCTTTTGTTGGCCCACATTGACCTGAGCCAAAGCGGCCGACGACGCCAGAATCAAGAGCAGCGCTACGTTCGTAAGCTTCACGTCATCTCTCCTTGTTTCTCCATTGCGCGATCAGCTCGGCCGATTGTTTTGGGCGGATCCGCGAGACGCCGACGTTCACGACGCTGCTGACGGGCTTCGTGCCGTCCTTCATGATAACCAAACCGTCGGTGCGCCGCAGTCTGCGCCTCCATGAGCTTGCGGTCGCCGGCCGACGACTCGAGATTCACGAGTCCCTGGGCCGACTCGCCCCAAGTAACTTTATTGAGACGGATTGAGCCGATTTGAGTAACATCTAAATCCGATCTAGAGTTACTCCTGACATTCACGATCCATCAGGAGGGAACCGGGTGGCGGGAACGAGGCGGAGGACCCGAACCGTAGCGCTCTCAATCTGTCTGACGATGGCCTGTGTACTCGGCGCCGGTGTGATGCCCGCCCGTGCGCAGACGGGTGCGGGTGAAATCACTGGCCTTGTGAGAGATCAGGCTGGGTCCGCCATTCCCGGCGCGACGATCACCGTGACCGAAACACGGAGAAATCTGCAGCGTGTGGTCGTTTCCACCGGCGATGGCGTGTATACGGTGGCCAGCCTGGCACCGGGCGAGTACCGCCTCGATGTCGGGCTCGCCGGCTTCAAGCCCTTTCGCCGCGAGGGTGTCCGTCTCGCGACGGGTGAGAAGGCGCGCATCGATTTCGACCTCAGTGTCGGAGACATTCGAGAACAGGTGACGGTCATCGCAGACGCGCCGATGATGCGAGCCGAGACCGCGAGTCTCGGGACGGTTGTCGAAAACGAGCAGGTCCTGCAGCTGCCGCTGAACGGCCGCCTGTTCATCATGCTCGCCTCCATCATCCCGGGCGTGGCGCTTCCACCGAATTCCGTCCTGCCCCGCGTCAACGGCGGGCGCCCTCGAACGAACGAATACTTGTTCGACGGCATCTCCGTCCTGCAGCCGGAGCCCGGGCAGGTGGCGTACTACCCGGTGATCGACGCCATTCAGGAGTTCAAAATCGAGAGCAACAGCCCTCCGGCCGAATTCGGGCGGTTCAACGGCGGCGTGGTCAATCTCACGACCAAGTCGGGCGGCAATGCCTTTCGCGGCAACGTGTTCGAATTTTTTCGCAACGAGCATTTGAACGCCAGGAACTTCTTCCAGTCCAGCCATCCGGTGAAACCGGACTACCACCGGAATCAGTACGGCGGCATGCTTGGCGGCCCGGTCGTCAAGGACCGGACGTTCTTCTTCGTCGACTATCAGGGACAGCGACAGAGCATCGGCCGCACGGTGACGTCGAACGTGCCCACGCTTGCTGAACGTTCGGGTGTGTTCCGCCAGAACGTCTACGATCCGGCGACAACGGTCGGGAATACGCGCCAGCAGTTTCCGAACAACACGATTCCGAGAAGCGCCATGGATCCCGTCGCGCTCTCGCTTCTCGAGCGCTACCCGCTCCCGACCAACACCGCCACCGCGAACAACTACAGCCGGACCGCCAACGAAATCGACGATCAGGACCAGGGCGATGTGCGGATCGATCACAAGTTCGGGACCGGCCGGGATCAGGCGTTCGGCCGTTTGACGCACTTCCGTGGTCACGCCGAGCCGGTGACAGCCTTTCCGGACGGGAGTGGAACCATTCTGGCCGGCAGCGTGGCTGTTGGTCCGCAGGATACAAGGGCGTGGGCGTTTGCCTCGAACTATCAACACACGTTCTCGGCCAACGTGCTGAATGAAATACGCATCGGAGATACACGGCGAGCTGTTCAGCGGAGCGCGGTGTCGTTGTCTTCGGCCGCTGGAGCCGCGCTCAACATTCCCGGCATCCCATCGAATGCACAGTTCCCCAACACGTTGCCGACCTTCGCGCCAAACGGCTACCAGCAGATCGGATCTCCGACGAGCACGGCGTCGGACTTCAGCACCGGCGTGACGGAGATCGCCGATTCGCTGACCTGGCTGAAGGGTCGACACACCATGAAGATGGGACTCGACTGGCGCTGGGCGCGGCTCAACGTCCTCCAACCTCCCTGGCCAACCGGATCGTTTGTCTTTTCCACCGTTGGCAGCGATCTACCCGGGGTCCCGAATACCGGCAACCCGCTTGCGAGCTTCCTGCTCGGACAGGTGCAGTCGTTCGCCATCGACCTCCAGCAGACGGACATTCAGGAGCGCGCGCACTTTCAGGAGTACTTCATCCAGGACGACTGGAAGGTATCCGAGCGCCTGACGCTCAATCCCGGGCTTCGATACACGCTGAATTTCCCATCCACGGAGATCAACGGCCAGACCGCCATCTTCAATCTGCAGACACAGCAGCTCGAGTATCCGGGTACGGATCCGGTACGGCCGCTCAAGAAGAACAACTTCGGTCCACGCTTTGGCGCCGTCTATCGCCTGACCGACAGGACCATTATCAGTTCGGGCTACGGGAAGATCTGGATCGAGATGGCGGGGATCACTACGCCCTTCACGACGCCAAACTTTCCATTTCTACAGGATGTCACGCAGAGAACGCTCGACAACATCGCTCCGGCGTTCCTGCTGAGGAACGGGCCGTCGGTGACACCGGTCGGGGCGACGCCAAACGCCGGCCTCGGACAAGGCGTGTTCACTGTTGACGCGGAATTAGGGTCTGGCTACGCCCAGCAGTGGAACGTGTCGGTGCAGCGCGAATTGACGACGAACACGACGATCGAAGTCTCGTACCTCGGATCGAAGATCACGAACATCGGGATCCCGGACAGCAACATCAATCAGTTGACGGAGGAGCAACTGAAGATGGGCCCCACGCTCACTGAGAGGGTCCCCAACCCGTATTTCGGGACCATTCCGCGCTCGTCTACCCTCGGCGACCAGACGATCACGAGGGCGCAGCTCCTGAAGCCGTATCCGGAGTACACGGCGGTCGCTTTCTATCGGAACAATGTCGGCACGACGAACTACCAGGGCCTCTCGTTGAGCATTCGTCAGCGGATGTCGCACGGCCTGACGTACTCGGCCGCGTATACCCGTTCGAAGCTGACCGACATCGCCTCCTCGGTGTTCGACGCGTCGATTCTGACGGGACCGCTGACGAACGCCGCCGTCGCGGACAGCCACAATCTCGAGCGCGACCGCGACTACTCGACCGGTGATATTCCTCACTACTTCGGGGCGTCCGTGGTGTGGGACCTTCCGGTCGGCGGCGGCCGCGCGAAGAACCCGGGTGGCGTGCTGGGTGCGCTGGTGAAGGATTGGACCCTCGCGACGGTGATAACCATGCAGTCGGGGGTACCAGTCGCGATCACGCAGGCGAACTCGCTCGGGTATGCCGGCTTCACGACGCAGCGCCCGAACCTCGTGGCCGATCCAACACTCCCCGCCGACGAGCGGACGACCGATCGCTGGTTCAACACAGCCGCGTTCGCAACCGCCAATCAGTTCACGATCGGATCCGCGTCGCGGAATCCCGTCCGGGGGCCGACGTATCGCGATGTCGACCTCGCCGTGATGCGCAGCCTGGGGATCGGAGGCGAACGCGCGATCGAGCTTCGCCTGGAGGTGTTCAACATCCTGAACACGGCGAATTTCGGCGCACCGGCGGCGCAGCTCGGACCGGCCAGCTTCGGGACGATCACGACGGCGCTCGATCCGCGTGTCGTGCAACTCGCGGCGAAGTTCTGGTTCTGAGAAAATCGGCTCAGGGACGACCGGCCAGAAGGCGCTCCAGCTCCGCGACATCCCCGGTCTTGATCACGAACGCATCGAATCCAGCAGCAAGACACGCGGCACGAGTCTCGGGTTCTCTGTACGCGGTGAGTGCAATCAGATACGGGCGCCGCGGAAAGCTCGCGTCCCGCAAGCGGCGCGCGAGCTCGATCCCGGTCATGCCCTCCAGCGAGATATCGAGAATCGCAGCGTCCGGGTGGAAGGTCTCTGCGACGGCAAGCGCGCTCGGGCCATCATCGGCCATCGCAACTTTGTGTCCCCAGGCGCGCACGAGCCGCGCCGTCGACTTCCGCATCTCTTCGTGGTCATCGACGATCAGCACACGCTTTGCCTGTGGCGCGACCTTTTGCTCGCTCGTGCCGAGGTCGGACAGCGACAGCCTGAAGCGGAACGTCGCGCCGTGATCGACGTTGGCGACGGCCCATAGCGATCCGCCGTGGCTCGCGATGATGGACCGGCTAATCGTCAGGCCCATTCCCACGCCGCCTGGCTTGGTGGTGTAGTACGGCTCGAATACTCTCCGCGCGCCGTGCGACTCGAATCCCCGGCCCGTATCCCGGACGCTCACGACGGCGCCTCCTCTGCACCACCGCGAACTGATGCGCAGCACACGGGCCCTGCCCGCAATGCCGACCATGGCTTCCAGCGCATTGCCGATCAGGTTCAAGAGCACCTGCTGAATCTGGACCATATCGCCGGACACAGCCGACAGCTCCTCTTCAAGCCTCAGCTCGAGCTGCACGTCGCGCTCGCGCAGCCGGCCGCTCGTCATCTCCAGCACGTTGCGAATGATCCTGTTGAGATCCAATACGCTCGTCCGCACGGGCTTGTTCGTGAACATCTCGTGCGTGCGCTCGACGATGTAGTTCGCCCGCTGCGCGTCTTTTGCGACATCGGCCAATGCCTCTCGCACGTCTGCGACGGAGCCTTGCGAGTCGAGCCACCGAAGACACGCGTTCGCGTTCGCGGCAATGGCGGTAAGGGGTTGCTGCAATTCGTGCGAGATCGAGCCGCTCAACTCGGCGAGTGCGGCGATGCGGCCCATGCGAATCAGCGCGTCATTCGCTTCGTGCAGTGCGTGCTCCGACGCCTTGCGTTCGGTGATGTCGGCAAGCGTGCCGATGAGTCGGGACGGAACGCCGTCGACACGCTCGGCCACGGCGCCAGTACTGACGAACCACCGCAAAGAGCCATCCTTGTGGATCATGCGGAACTCGACATCGCCGCTTGGTACGGAGTCTCTGATGGATGCCGTGAACCGCGCTCGTACATCTTCGCGATCAGCCGCGAAGATCAGGCGCTCCCAGTCGGTAAAATGCCCGCCAATCTCCTCATTGCGATACCCCAGCGACGCATGCACAGCGCCCTCGACACGCACGGTGCGCGTCTTTACATGGAAATCAAATACGCCAATGCCGCCAACCGCCGTCGCCAGCGCGTATCGCTGCTGAGCCTCGCGCAGGGCGCTCTCCCATTGCCAGCGCTCCGTGATGTCACGCACCACGCTCAGCACGCGGTCGCCATCGACGCCGATGATTCGCGCCTCGTAGCGCCGGAGTGCGCCGTTCATCGGAAGCGTATACTCGATGACCACGGGCTCCTCGAGCGTGGCCGTCTCAAAGGCGTGCGCAAATTCCGCGGCTAGTCCAGGCGGCAGCACATCTCGCATTTGCTTCCCCAGGAACGCCTCGGGATTCACCAGCAGGTCAGCCGCATTCTTCGCGTAATAGTGCAGGTACACGCCATCGCGCGTCTGAAGGAACATCAAATCCGGATGAGCGCCGAGGATGGCGCTCTTCTGCCGCTCGACCTCGACGAGCGCAAGGTGTCTGGCGCGGTTCTGTTCCAGCAGCCCGGCTATCAGCATCATCGGCACCGCTGTCATGACGAGAAAAATCTGGATCGCGACCACGGTATCGGCGCTCGCCCCAACGGCAAGCGGGCCGAAGCCCGACATCGCCGTCGAAATCGTGAGGAACGTGGTCCACAGCAGCGCAAGCGACAGGCCGCCGCCGCCGAAACGAATCGTCGCCCACACGAGGAATGGCAGCGGCGCATACAGCACCACAACCAAACCCAGCACGTCCGTTCGCTGGACATAACCGGCGGCGGTATGCGCAACAAAGACGCCGATCAGCAATATGCCGTACTCGCTGAAACGCCGTGGGATGCCCCGAGGTGTTGGCCACAGATAGCGCCACCCCATCACGATGGACGGGACGAGCGTCAGCGAAGCCGCGGCGTTCGACACGGTCCTGGCGACCCAGGCGTGCGGGAAATCCGGTGCCCATCCCAGGTGCACGTACGCATACGCCGGAATCAGCGACGCGACCGCCGGTGCCACGACACACGCGCCGACGATGAACGTGAGCACGTGACGGAGATCGCTGAAGAGCGTGGTGCCGGTCGAATAGCGGCGCACGATGAAGGCGGCGAGAGCCGCCTGACCGGCATTGCCGAGAAACTGAATGGGCCATGCGGCCAGCGGCACGCCATTCTGCGCGTGCGCGATCGCATGTGCCACGAACGCCGCGGCCAAAAGCCCCGGCCAGGTACGCTGCGCGGTCAACAACAGCGCCGCGGTGAGCAGCGCGGTCGGCGGCCAGAAGAAGGAGATCCCGCTCGATGGAAATCGCGCGGCAAATCCGGCCAGGCAGCCCAGGTAGTAGGCCACGCCGACGACGAGCGGCGGCAGGAGTATCTGGCTCGCTCTCCACCGAATCGCACGAGTTGAGAAGGCCGGTGGGGCGAGCGTGGCGCTCATAATCCACGAGATTCGTGGGCGTGGGTATTCTACCGGGTAGCCCATGAATTTCTTCTGGACAAACTCGGGTCCATCCAGAGCACCTCCCAATGCCCAGGCGCCCTCCTGGCAGCAGCGCTTGACCTCCGTTCTAGGACAGAGTACAAGCCACCCAGGAGGATCCGCCGATGAAGAAGTTCGTGTCCCTTGTCGTCATCGCGCTCGCGCTAATCAGCGTTTCGATCTCCGCCCAGAATGCGGCCAACACACTCACAGCCAAAGAAAAGTCCGAGGGGTGGACGCTCCTCTTCGACGGCGCAACCCTGAACAACTTCGTGCCACAGGGGAAGGCAGTCTGGAAGGTTGTGGACGGCGCTCTGCGTCCCGAAGGCGCAGGCGGCTGGCTGGCCAGCAAAGCCGATTACACCAATTTCCAACTTCAGGTGGACTTCAGGACCAGCGCCCCCAACATCAACAGCGGCGTCTTCCTTCGCCGCGCGCGCCAGGACGGCGACTCGCACCAGATCGGCTACGAGCTGCAGATTCGGAATCCTTCACCGGGGGACAAGCCGTTCGATGGCAAGGAAGGCAACCACAACGCGTATTACACCGGCAGCTTCTCCGGTCATCTGAAGAGCAAGAACGAGCCGACGGTGGTCATGGGCCAGTGGCATCATTACGACGTCACCGCCCAGGGCGATCACTTCATCGTGATGTTCGACGGAAAGAAAGTGCTCGACGGGCATCACGCCGAGTTCAAGTCGGGCGCGATTGGACTTCAGCGCACCGGCCAGGACATCGAGTTCCGCAACGTCAAGATCAAGCCGCTCTAAAAGAGCATTTTTCTGCCATCGCGGCCGGGATGCGCGATGCATTCCGGCCGCGGGCACTCTCAAGCTACCTGTCGTCACAGATTCGGCATGGTGACAACGGGCCGTGAGTTCCCCCTTCCATCGCACCGTACCTAGTACATCATTCCGTGCACCCTGTCAGTTTTGCCGGTCCACTCTGCCAGTTCTGCCAGTTACCAAACGCTCCGACTGGACGTAGCTTTATCCACACGTTAGCCCCTGCGTCTGACAAACGGGGCGCTCCTCCAACGTCAACCAAAGAGGGTCATAGCATGTTTACCGGACCTCGCGATGCAATGGTCAAGAGTACGGCTGATAGGACCTGGGGGGCGATCTCGCCCGTCAACGCATCCGAAAGCCGAGGCGGTTACGCCTTGCAGGGCTTCCGTCTCCCGATTGAGAACCTGCCCAACGCAGTGCTCATCGCCGGAGGCACAGGGAGCGTTCAGGCCGCAAACGCCGCGGCTGAACGGATCTTCGGATACGGCCCAGGACAGTTGGTGGGACAGCCACTCGAGCGACTGGTGCCCGGTTGGTCGCCTCGTCTCGCCGGCGAACCGTGGAGGGCCCGTCCTGTCGCGGGGGTGCGCAGCGACGGAGTGGTGGTGCCGCTCGACGTCGATATCGGCCCTGTCGCCGATGGGCCCGTGCGCTATGTTGTCACCTACGTCCGTGCGGCAATCGATGGCATCAGGCCCGCTCCGGAAGGCGTCGAAGCCGCCGATGGCGTGGCGACCGTTCCGCGCATCACGGCGGACCTGGCGGTGCGACTTGTCACGATCGATCCTCGCCTGGTTGATGAGAGCATCGGTCACGGCCTCTGCGAAATCGCAAAAGTGCTGCGGCTCGATCGGGCGTTTCTGTGGCGCACGGTTTCGGCTGACGCGAGCGCCGGCCGTTCGGATTACGCAATTGGCTATCCGGAATCCTCTCATCAGGGGTTGGCGGAGCTCGCGTCGGTGCAATTCATTAGCTCGAAGCTGGAGGCCGGCGAAGTCGCCTCATTCACGCGGCTTAACGAACTGCCGGATCAGGCCGATCGCGATGTGTTGTTGAAGCTCGGTCTTCGTGCGGCGAGGGTGGTTCCTATCGCGTCGACAACCGGCGGGGGCCGGAGCGCCCTCTTCTTCGGCTCGGCGGCTGAACGCGAATACCCGCCGGCACTTGTTGAACAGTTGCGTCTCACGTCGGCTGTCGTTGGTCAGGCTCTGGGGCGCATGGCCAATTTGAAGGCATTGCAACGCGCGATCGACGACCTCCAGAGCCTGCAGGAAGGCGGAGTCGAGGAAAACGAGACGGGCGCCGACGTCAGAGTGTTGCGCGAGTCGCGCATGCGCGCGGGGCTGGGCTCGGAGAATCTGTGCCGGCGTCGCGAGTTTCCGGACTCTCCTGATCCCCGCATCATCGGACGAAGCGCCGCAATTCGTCAGGTACTCGCGCAGTTGCAGCAGGTCGCGACCACCGATTCGACCGTATTGCTGCTGGGCGAAACGGGAACCGGGAAAGAGCTGCTCGCGACACACCTTCACGCACTCAGCGCGCGTCGGGTGCGGCCAATGGTGCGCGTCAACTGCGCGGCGATTCCCGCGACTCTCATGGAGAGTGAGCTGTTCGGCCGCGAACGAGGCGCGTTCACAGGCGCGCTGGCACGCGAGATCGGCCGCTTCGAGCTGGCCCACCGCTCCACGATATTTCTCGACGAGATCGGCGATCTGTCCCTGGACCTCCAGGTGAAGCTCCTTCGCGTGCTGGAGGAGCGGCAGATCGAGCGGCTCGGCAGTCCGAAAGTGATCGACGTGGACGTGCGGATTATCGCGGCGACACACCGGAATCTCGAGCAGCGGATCGGCGAAGGCGGATTCCGAGAGGACCTTTTCTATCGGCTCAACGTGTTCCCGATCCAGGTTCCGGCGCTGCGGGATCGCGCCGAAGACATCCCGCTCCTCGTCTGGCACTTCGTCGACGAGTTCTCGAAGGCGTTCGGCAAGCAGATCGAGGCCATTCCGCGCGAGAACATGCTGGCGCTGCAGCGGTACTCCTGGCCGGGCAACACACGCGAGCTGCGCAATGTCGTCGAGCGAGCGATGATCGTGGCGACGGGCACGCAGCTCACCATTGCTCTACCGACGGCATCAACTCCCTCGACACGATGCAGCGCCCGGCTCATGGACATCGAGAAGGAGCATATCCGCAGCGTGCTCCAATCGACCATGTGGCGGATACGTGGGGTGAGCGGAGCTGCAGAGCGGCTGGGGCTTCGGCCGACTACGCTCGAGAGTCGCATGGCGAAACTCGGGCTCAATCGACCGAAGCTGTAGTGCCCTGGGCGTCACTCAGAATCGAAAGGTGACGCCTCCATTGAGCTGGAACTGATTGGAATACTGGGCGTTGCCCACCAGATAGCAGCCATACCAGGGATCGCACCACCAGCCGCCCGCATCGCTCTTGATGTAGGTGGGCGTCCAGTGCGCGCCAATTCTCACTCCCACGTGCGGTGACGGAAAGATTTTGACCCCCGCCCCCCACGTCGTCGAGAACTGTGTCTCGCTGCCGAGCGTGCGCGTCTCGTTCAGGATCGTGCCAGTGACTTTGCCGAAGTTCGTCGCGCCAAGGCCCCCAAAGAAAAACGGACGCACAACCGCGTCGGCCTCACCCCAGTTGTAACCGAAGTATCCGTGATAGGTGGTGACGGCCAGGTCACCGATCTCACGTTCGCTCGTTCCGCCAACCACCAGCGCCGAATTCTGGCGTCCATAAATAAACCCGACCTCTGCGTTGTCGCCCGCGAGCACACCGACGCTGAACCCGAAATTGGGTGAGTCTTTCGGATCGATGCGGTCGTAGATTTGCCCATCAGCGGGGCTGAGGGTCGGGTCTCCACTGACGCCGTCCGAAAAGACCCAGCCTGCAAACCCGCTGATTTCCACCCGGGCTTGTGCAAAGGCCGGAGCCCCCGCTGCTATTACCAGTAATCCCGTCCACACCAGAATTCGTTTCACCATGGCAGTCTCCTGAATGAAGTTCGTACGTGTCCAGTTACTTCGCAGCCAGCGGATTGCCGCCGAGCGAATTCGAGATTGCGGTAATGGCCCGCTGGGCCTTGACGCTATTCCCCGCATCGTCGAGCGGCGGCGACACGACGGCGACACCGAATTTTCCAGGTGACACGGCGATGATTCCGCCGCCGACGCCACTCTTGGCCGGGAGGCCGGTGTGATACAGCCACTTTCCGGAGTCGTCATACAGGCCGGCCGTCGCCATCACGGCCAGGACACCTGGCACCTTGGCCGCGTCCATGACCTGTTTGCCGGTTGCCGGGTTTTTACCGCCTGCAGCGAGCGTCGCCGCCATCATTGCGAGGTCTCTGGCGTTCACGCCGATCGAACATTGACGGGTATAGAGATCGACCGCCTGCCGCCAGTCGGTCTTGATATATCCATACGCATACATCAGCGCGCCGATCGCCTGATTCCGCTGGTTCGAGTCGGATTCCGATTTGTACACGTCCTGCAGCACGCTCAACGAGCGCCCGGCGGCGTCGTTGTGAAAGCCGATGATTTTGGCCCACACAGCGTCTGCGTTGGCGCCCGTCACCATACTGGTCGACGAAATGGCGCCGGGGTTCACGAGCGCGTTCATCTCCGGCGCTCCCGTGCCGACGACATTCCGCACCCCTTCGATGGCGATGATCGAATTGAATCTCGCGCCGGTCGCATCCACACCGATCCGTTTCTCGATCGACTCGAGACCCTGCTCCTGGATGACCTGCGCCATCGTGAAGACTTTGGAGATCGACTGGATCGACACTTCCGTCTTCACATCGCCGGCGGTAAAGACCTTGCCGTCGACCGTCACCAGCGCAATGCCGAACAGATTCGGATCGACCTTGGCAAGCGCTGGAATGTAATCGGCGTTCTTGCCTTCCTTCAGGTTCTGGAACTGCTTGTACGCGGCGTTCACCGCGGCTTGCGGATCAGCTTGCTGGGCCGTGGTTGCAAGACCCGCCACGACCACGCCCGCCAGAATCCCAGCCGCCCAGGCGCGTCGTTGCGCAGAGAGGCGTTCCGATATCATGGCTATCCTCCAAACTTTGCTGAGAAGTTGTATTTGAACGAGAACTGAATTTTCACGGCCTCACCCTGGTAAGGATCCTTGAACATCTCGCGCCTGCCCCACTGCAGCTCGCCGCCCATCATCACGCCGGGCACTGGCGTATAGAGCAGATTGCCAAGCGCGTAGTGGCCTGTCTTGTAAGCGTTTGCAGCCTGACCTTCAACGTTGTCGATGTAAGTCCCCGAGTAGCCTGCAGACGTCGACCATTTGCTGTTCCAGTTGTGATCGACGAACAGCACCGTTCCCGTAATAGGAATGGCCTTGCCTTCGATTGGCGTGAGAGCATTCCCGGGATTGGAGACGATGCCGACATCGACGGGCGCATCGTTCATGTAGTTCTGGATGCCCTCGCCGTACGCATACTGCAACCGAAGAGTCGTGCGCGATCCGAGCTTGACGTTCGAGCTCAGGTTGATGCCCCACCGCGTGGCGCTGCCTGACAGGTCGAACTGATCGGCGAGGATGTCGTCCCAGTTCATCTTGCCCAGGATGCCGGCCACCTCGAAGTAGCCGCGCGTACCGGCACGGCGGTACTCACCGGTGAAGTCGGGCAACGGGCTGCGTCCCTTCACGTTCTGCAGCTCGATGCGATCTGCCAACACGCCGGCATCTCCCGATGCGCCAGGGCGCTCGACCGCGAGTGTGAGCCGCGTGTCGCCCTGAATCGGCATGTAGCGCACCTGGACGTTGCGGAAGAAAACCATGCCCGCGGGACCCCAGTACTCGATCGAGTTCGGAAAGACGTCGATATCCATGAAGGGGCTCCAGTACTGCCCCGCGCCGAACTTGCCGAGCTCGCCATAGGCATGGCGCAGGCGGAAGGTCGTCTGACCTTCATCCACGCCGGTCCCGAATAGTTCGAATTCGAATGTGGTGCGTAGCTCGCCCATGGCCGTGGGCGTGAACCCTCTGACACCCAGCCGAGTCTGGCGTACGCCGGCGAATGCCACGCCGTCCTCGCCAAACTGCTTGTCGAACGACGGCAGCTTGTTGAGGCGCATGGTGTCGTACCAGTTCGGATCGATGGTGTTGAAGTTGATGCCCATGTCGAGCATGGCGAAGCCATAAACTTCGATGCTCGGCTTCGCATCTGCCGGCGCTTGCGCGCGCGCATACGCGGCCGTTCCAAGCATCACCGCCGCCGCCATCACCAGCGATCGCGCCCATCGCCGTCGGTCGGACCCGGCTTGTCTAGTCGTCGATTTCATCGTGATCTCCTTATGTTCATTTCAGGGTCGTCTGTTCCCAGGCCCGAACCCGTTGGCGCGCCGCATCGAAGAGCCGCTCGTAGTTGCCTTTCCGAACCTTCAGGCTCGCTTCGGGTGTGAGCTGCCTGAAGACCGGGCCCCACATCTCGAACACGGCGAAATAGGGCTCCGGACCTGGCGGCGCCACCGTGTCGGTTCCAAACAGAAAGCGATCCGGGTACTTGTTGAGCATCGCGGCTACCCGCGCGCTCGCTTCCGGACTCGCGACGGCATACTTCGCAACTTCGTCCCACGAGATGTCGAAATTCACGTGGTTCAGCGCCGGGTCCTGCAGCATCGTCTCCACGGTGCCGACGTGGCCCGGGCTTCGTTCGGCCGCTTCCGCCGACACGCGTATCGGGTGAACGATCCGGCCAAGACCGGTGTGCGCCCAAATGATTGACGTCTTCGGATGCCGCTTGAGCAGCGCCTTCATCTGTGTCAGATACACAGGCTCGGCGTCCGTCTTGGCAAACGGCATGTCGATGTCGTTGTGGATGATGCACACCAGCCCGGCCTCGGCCGCAAAATCCAGAATCCGATCGAGCGCGGGGTTCGTGAGGCTGGCGGTTTCGCCCGAGATCTTGGACGAGACGAATTCCTTGTGGATGGTGAACTCGCCAAGACCTGTAAACACTCCCGGGAAGGTTCTGAGCACGCGGCGGATGTGATCGACCGCGTACATGTCGGCTGGGTTGAAGCCGGTGATCATCGGATCGAAGCGCGCCTGGTCTTCTTTCGGCAGCGCGCGATACACGCTGGCGATGTATGCGTCGGTGAACGAGTAGTAATAGAGCGGGGCATCACTGTGCAGGTAGTAGGTCGGCGCGAAGTCCCCCGAGTTTCCGTATGACCACTGTTGCTGGAGCGGAATGCCGAACAATGTCGAGCGGCTGACCCGCTTCCCCATGATTTTCAAGAACGCAGGCCCGCTGATGCCCTCCTGGATGTAGTTGGTCAGATGGAAATGGGAATCGTCGAATTGCATGGCGTCCGGCGGCGCCTGCGTCGAGACGAACGCCACCGATGCCGCGATCGCACAGCCGGCGAGGGCCACCGTCACTCGTGCGAGACGTTCGCGGCCTGTCATGGCTTGGCGCTTGCCCCTGAGAGAAGATCGAGCCACATGGAGGAAGACAGAGAGACGATCGCCATCACTGGCATCTCAGCACAGGAGGTGCCGCAGGAAATTTCGCGCGGTGGGCACGCTAAGTTGTTCAAACGGAAGGGATGAATCCTCTGCAGACCCCGCACACGTGCAGAATCGCCTCCGAAATCTCGGATGACCTCCGATGGGACAGCGCTAACCGGCACGACCCACACGTGCCGACACGAGATCCAACCACACGTATTTGTAGAGGTTCGCGTCGAAAGGCTTCAGCGGCTCAACTGGAACGGGTTCTGCTATACGGCGTGCATGGTGCGAATGACCCTTGTACTTGTGGCTTCGCAACCTCGCGCTGATCATCTTGTTCAGGCACTGCGATCACTGATGATGCGGACACGTATAGACCCGGCGTGTCTCACGTGCAGTGTGTGGCTCGATCTGGATTCAACGGTCAGGTATGTCGAGGAATGGGCGACCGAGGCGGACATGGAGAGGCGTGTCCGGTCGGACATCTTTACCTGGCTGCTTGCCGTCATGGAGGGCGCCGAAGAACCGCCGGAGATTCGCTTCGACTTTCACGCGTTGTCGCGCGGGCTCGACTACGTCAGAGAAATCAGGCAGCTGCCACATTCTCAGTAAGCATCCGCGGATGTGACCCTCGTCTCCACGATGTCCGGGTTCGTGGACCAGCCTTCGCCCACCGACCTTCAGGCCCCGCCTGAAGGCCGGCCCGCCGGGCTAAATCCTCATCGCACGCGCCGGGTCGATCAGCGCGGCACGCCGCGCCGGCAACCAGCTCGCCGCTACGACTACCACAAAGAGCACGGCCACGGCAGCCACGAGCGTGACTGGATCCTGCGGCGCCACGCCAAAGAGCAGCGTCCGCGCAAAGCGGCTGCCTGCGACGGCGCCGGCGATGCCAATCGTGCCGCCTGCCGCTGCGAGAACCAGCGATTCCATCACGATCGATCGCGCGACGCGCCGCGGCGACGCACCGAGCGCCATCCGCACGGCAATTTCACGGCGCCGTTGCACCACGGCGTAAGCGAGCAGGGCGTAAACCCCACCGGCGGCTGTGATGAGCCCTGAGACTGCGAACAGCGTAACCAACAGCATGGCGAACCGATCGAGCTGCACGGCATCACCGAGGAGCCGATCCATCGTGGTCACGGAATGGACAGGTTGATCGCGGTCGACACGAAGCGCGTACGCACGAGCCGTCTGAGCCAGGGCCACGGGATCCAGCGTCGTCCGCGCGATCACGTTCATGACGAGGTACGGGTTCTGCGCATGCGGGATGAAAATCTCAGGCACCGGCTCGCTTCGCGGCCCATCGTTACGGGCGTCACGCACCACGCCAACCACCTCATAGGGATACGGCCCGCGCTGGTAGTCGAGCACCAGGTGGCGGCCAACCGGGTTCTCAGTGCCCCACGCCTGTCGCGCGAGCTTCTGATTGATGATCACGACGCGGGGCGCGTCGGCATCGTCACGGTCCGTGAACTCGCGCCCGGCCATCAACGGAAGTCGCAGCGTCCCGAAGTAGCCAGGTGTCGCCATCCGAATGCTGGCTTGCGACACCACCCGGCCTTCGGGCCCGGCCTGCTCGCGCCAATACGGCCGGGTGAAATCCGAGCCGATTGTGCTCATCGGCAGGGCGGTCACCGCCGCCACCGAGTCGATGCCGGGAACCTCTCGGAGTGAATCAAGCACGCGGCCGTAGTAATCGATCGTCTGCGGGTTGGTGCGATACCGGGCTGCATCAGGCGTGATGCGCAGGACGAGCAGCCTGCCCGTCTCGAAGCCCACATCCACTCGCCGCAGTTCGGAAAATGTCCGCGCGAGCAACCCGGCTCCGACCAGCAACATCACAGCAGCGCCAATCTCGGCAACCACCAGTCCCGCGCGCAACCGGCTGGACGCGCTTGGCGAAACGGCGACTCCGTCTTTAAGCGCCCCGGCAATCGGCGTGCGGCTGGCGCGAAACGTCGGCACGGCGTTTCCGACAGCAGTGACCACGAGCGCAAGCAGCGCCGCGAACGACGCCACTCGTGCATTCATGGCCACTTCATGCAGGCGCGGAATATCGGCGGGCGCTATCGACAGGGCCGCGTCCACCCACCATGCGGCAAGGAACAAGGCGATGGCGGTCGTGACGACGGCGCTCAACAGGCCTTCGGCGATCAACTGTCGAGTCACGCGGCCGCCGCTCGCGCCGATCGCCATGCGAATGGCGATTTCTCGCGCGCGGGCGACACCACGCGCGATGGCGAGACTGGCGACGTTGGCGCAGACCAGCAACAACAGGCAGAACATCGCGGCAAAGATGAGGAGTAGCTCTAGACGACTTGTGCGCGCGATGTCTTCCGCCAGTGGAAACAACCGGACAGTCCAACCTGCGTTCGTGTCCGGATGCTCGGACGCCAATGTGTTGGCCAGTACCTGCATCCGCGCCGATGCGCCTTCGATCGGCATCCCCGCTTTTATCCGGCCAACGACTCGCAAGAACCGGGCGTCGCGCGGAGGACCCTGCGGAAAACGCGCGCGGTACGACGCACGCATGTCCCACGGGGCCCAGAAGGCAGCCGCTGCGTCGGGCACGGCAAAATCTTCGGGCATGACGCCAATCACTCGCCAGTCGCGGCCCTCGATGTGAACGGTCCGGCCAACGACCTGGGAATCGGCGCCCAAGGTTTGCCAGAGGCGATGACTCAAGACGACGACCGGTTCGCCGCTGGATGCCTGCCGCGAGGTGATGGACACGGCGCCTTCGAATTCGTCCGCAAGGAAGGTCCGTCCAAGCTTTGGCTGGCGGCGATACACATCGAAGAAGCCGCGCGTGACATGCACGCCAGCGATTGGGGTGCCGCCATCCCGCCCCCGGAAAGTGGCCGAGACCGTCATCATGGCAGTGATCGCGTCGAACGCATCGTTGCGAGCGACCCAGTCGACGACGTTCCCCGGTGAGCCGCCTTCGCGGAGGCGATCCTGGCTGACATTCGATTCCGATATCGCGACCAGCCGATCTGGTTGCTCGTACGGCAGCGGCCGCAGCAGCACCGCGTCCACGAATGCGAAGAGTGTGGTCGTCGCGGCGACACCGAGCGCGAGCAGGAGTGAAATACCGACGGTGACGGCCGGAGATCGAACGAGGGCCCGCAGTGCGTATGCGAGATCGTGCGCGGCCCCGACGAAGACGAGATCCCACAGAAGCGCGAACCACGTCGTCACGAACGTGACGCGCCCACGCGCGCGAGCCGCCTTCAGCAATCGTTTGCCATCTTCCCGGATGGCACGCCGATCGGGGGTCATGCGCGCGCCGCCTTTCGCAACGCACGGCTCGAGCGGGCCTGAATCACAATTGCTTCGAGGCGCCGCACTTCGGCATCGAGCACACGCTTGCCGTGCGGCGTAAGCGCGAAGTACCGGCGCCGCTCGTCGTCTTCATCTGCGGCCGGCCGATCATCCGACTCGATGATGAGATCCGCCTTCTCGAGCTCCCGCAGCAAGCCGTACAGGCCCGCCGGCCACAGACGCACCTGACCGTCCGTGCGCTCGGCGACCTCCTGCATGATGCTGTAGCCATGCCGGGGTCCATCTGCCAGCGAGAGAAGAAGGTGGAGCACTTTCGGCTTGAGCGGCAACAGCCGGTCGACGTTCCTCAGCTTGTCAGGCATGTCCGTGAGTCTATACTTTTCAGTATATAACCTACAACATCTAGATTTGGCGGGATCGGCGTCGGATGTGCGGGAAAGGGGCTGGGACCCTTCCCCGCCTCGCCTCAATGAATCAGCGGGATGCTTGCGGAAAATACGACCTGATGCGCGAGCGACAACCGGCGATCGATCTGCATCACGCGGGCGGCGAGCTTCCCGCCCAATGCTTTTTGAAACTCGGCAAGCCATTTGCCGCGCAGTTGACTCATCCGTGCGTCGCGGGCGATGTGAGCGTTGATCAACGCGAGCGCGCCGGCATCGTCGAGTTGGTCGGCGCTCGCCGCGTACCGTTGGATGCCTTTCAGCTGTTCGTCCATGATGGCATCCTGTTCCTTCTGATACGCATTGAAGATCGGCCAGAACTTCGCGGCCTGCTCGCTCGTCAGCGTCACGTTCTTCGCGATGATATCGCTCCGCTCGCTCTGAAGATCGGAACGGACTGCGGTCAGGACCTCCTCGATCGTCGCCGTCGACGCGGTGGCAGGGCGTACCTCAGGCTGCTGGGCAGCCGTCCTCGTCACTGCAAACACGCCGACAAGGCCCACTAAAACGGTGAACGCGAGAGTGTTGCGCACGATGTCTCCTTCTCGTAGTGCCGACCTTCAGGCCGGCGCGAGTAACTCAACAGGGAAGATCAGTTCGATCGGCAGCGCGCGCGATACGCGTGGAAGCTGTCACAAAGACCAGAGCAGATACCGTGCCTGCGCGCCAGTGGATCAATTTGTCCGGAAGTCGAAGATATGGTGCAGGTTGAGCAAGGCAGCGACTGGATCTGAAGCGGTCGCCCTCCGGTAGGTCGGGTTCTATCCGTAACTTCGGAGGCGCGGCGACTCTACCTGACGATGATCACCAGTTCCCGACTGACCCAATGGCCATCCCGGCCCTGCGCAGCGAGCTCGTACGTCGTCGTTCGTGCTGGCGCCACACGAAGGCAGGTCAGCGTTCGCGACGGGGTGATGTCACCAATCTCCGGTTCAAGGCGCACTTGCAGCGCGTCGCTGACCGCGTAGCAGAGTCGCGTGGGACCACGGGTGGCGATCGAGCCTGGACGCGGCGTAAAGATCAGAATGCTCGCCCGGTCCGGAGTCGGTGCCTGCGGTTCCGGATCACCAAGGGCCACATCGGTTGCCAGCACCACCGATTCGGAGCCGGGGGGAACGGGACTGCGGCTGTCCTGATGTGACGCCTCTTGTTCGGGCGCTGCTTGCCGGACCGTCCTCATCTTCTCGATGCGGGCCGTTGCTTTGTCGATACCGGCCTGGACGAACCCACGCACGCCCGCGCGATGGGTCTGGTACGCGAGACCCGCGAGGATTGCGAGCATTAACAGCGCAAGCAGAGCAGCAATTGGACGGTGCGTTGTCGGAATGGACCCGGGCGGCGGTGGCGCATCCCGCAGCGGCAACGAACCGAGATCCATCACACGCCTGGGCGGCGTTGTCTCGCGCAAGTCCGCGTACTCGAAGACAGGCGGGAGAACGAAACCGAGATTCCGCTGACTCGCAGCCGCAGCCGCCGCATCATTCGCACTCTCACGAAGTGTGACTGCCTGGTTCAGCAATGCCCGCGCCGTGCCCGCGTCGCCGAGACACAGGGCACGACTGCCCAGTTCATGCAGAGCCCAGGCTTCGGCGGATCGATCGCCGATCGATCTCGCAGCCGCGAGGCAGCGCTCGAGGGCGACGGCCCAGGCGCCCCAGCGCGAACCGGCGACAAGCGATTCCTCGAGAAACCGGCCCAGTTGCAGGACCTCTCCCGAGCGCCTGGCATCGGCAGCATGTTCCTGCACGCGCAGGAGTGCTTCGGATTCCTGCCGCAAGGTGTCCTGACTGCGCTGATGCCGTTCGGCCCATGCCGTGAAGTACGTGATGGCGCGATTCGTCCAGGGCTTCAGGTCCTCTGCCCGTCGAAGGCGATCGCCAACGCCTTCCGCAAGCTCATACCTGGACTCGCTGGTGATGACCAGACCTCGACGAACGAGCGCCGTCAGCGCCGGCTCGATCTCTCCAACTTCCGCGATGGCGCAGACGTGCCGGGCCTGGAGCAGCACGCCCGGCAGCGCGGCTAGTGCCAGCAGCGCGCGCCGCTGCTTCTCGTCGGCCAACGCGATCAGACTCACGACGGGAGTCTGCGCGATGATACGGGCAGACTGGTCGAGCGAAAGGCCCTGCTCGCGGATGACACCAGCCGCCTGCAGGACTCGAAGCGGATTCCCTCCAACGCCCGCGCAGAGAGTCGCAGCAGCCGCTCGCTCATTCTCGTCGAGCGGGCGCTCGATCTCCCGCTCGAGCAGCGCCACGGCATCCTCGGCGGGCAGGCCTTTCAAAGTGAGGGTGTGCGTCTCACGCCAGAGGCGCCGCTCTCGCGTGGCCACAATGAACGAAGCTCGCGGAACAACATTGAGTACCTCTTCCAACTCGTTCTGCGCCAGGTGCGCATCGTCGAGGAGAATCAACGCCTGCTTGTCCTGAAGGCCGCGCCGAATCTCGGCATCGGTCGGTTTGCAGAACGCGTCGCTCTCGTAGAAGGCTTCGAAGAGGAGCTGCTGAAGATCGAGAGGCGCGTGATGCCGCGCGGACACGTAGACGATGCCGTCCACGAACGCCGCAGCGCGGGGATGATGGGCGAGGTGGCGAAGAACAGCCGTCTTCCCAACTCCCGGCTCGCCGCTGATCTCGACGGCAAGGCCTGCGTCGAGTGCCGACAGCGCTGCCGCCACATCGATCTGGCGATCGACAAGGCCCCGAATCAATCTCGGGCGCAGGAGAACCGGCGTTGTGCGAGGCCGAAAAGGTGAGCGTTCGGCGCGCAGGGCTTCACGGATGACGGCGCCGCACGGGTCGCCGAGCTGTAAAAGATAACGCCCTACCGCTACTTGAGCGATGGTCCCGCCAGACATGGAAGCTATCCCGTACTGATCAAGGCAGCGCGTTCCATGATACGACGAAGGGAGAAACTCTGACGTTAGTGCTGGAACAGGCGTGCGAGGGATGGCACACGACGGAGAGGAGCCAATGAGCGTCGCGCCGGCTCGCCATATGCGGTCACCAGCGGCAACCGGACCTTGACGATCGTGTCCCCGGCAGGTTCGACCGTCATCCACAGATGGCCGCCGCAGTGGCCGACGAGTTCCTGCAGGGCGCCGAGATCGACGCGCGTCTGGATCGCCGCGCCGCGCGGGCTCGACCCGGCTTCGTGCTCGTGAAGATGCAGAAGGCCGCCCGTTCGGGTCGCACGCCGGCTTTCGGTCACCGTCACAAGAGCGTGGAGACCAAGGCGGACGTTGGGATGCCTGGCCACGAAGTGCCGGTCCACGACGGTCGTGCCGAGCTCGATCTTCAGCTGCCCGCCAAGCGGCATGCGTTCGCGGGCAGAGGCCGCCAGGTTCACGAGGAGTCTTTTCACGCGTTCGGCCCCAGCGTCTATCTTCAGCGGAGCGGACGCGCTGGGAAGCTGCACGTCGACACCATCGCCGACGATGCGTTTCAGGACAGGCGCAACGTCGCGGACGATGGTCCTGAGCTCCACCGCCGCCTGGCTGCGGCTCTCTTCGTCGCCGTATGACGCGAACTGGCGCAGAAGCTCCGCGGCCCGCGAAATGTCCTCGAGCAGCATCTCACCGTGGTGTCGCGAAACGAGATTGCTGCCGTCCGTCATCAACCACTGCTGCGCGTTGGCGTGAACACCGCCGAGCAAACTGCCGCACGTGACAGCCACTTCGGTGGCAAGCCGGCCGACGGCCTCCAGCCGATGGGCTTCGCTCAGCCTGTCGTTGAGCACGCGAATGGGGGTGAGGTCTTCGACGCCGCACTCGATGAGATCGGAGGACGCGGCGCGTGCAGACACACGTACCAGCAGACGGCTGCCGTCTTTTCCCCGCCACGTAGTCTCGGTCGATTCTTTCCCGCCTGATCTCAGGCAACGCTCGATCAGCCAGGACAGGTCGTTCGGGGATTCGAAGATCAGAGGACCCAGATCCGCACCCTGGAGCTCTTCCGCCGAGCGACGGCCGAGAAGCATCCTCAACATGCGATTCGCTTCCGTCAGCACGCCATGTTTCGTGCATCGGAACATCGGCAACGGCGCCTGCTGGAAGAACCGATGATTCTCCGCTCGACTCTGATTGAGGTCGCCGACGCGCGTTTCGAGCGAGATGCGCAGCTGCTCGATCTCGCTGTCGCGCGCGGCCAGGACCGCTTCGTGCTCGCGAGTCAGGCGGTCGAGCGAGCGCTGCGAGGCACTCCGCGTCTCTTCGAGCGCAGCGCCGGCGTCGGCAAGTTTTTGTTCGAGCGCGGCGCGCGCGGCGCGCTCCTGCCGAATTGTCTCCTCCAGCCCCGCCTCGCGCTCGGCCGCTTGCTCACCGGCCGTCTGAAGCTCCTGCGTCGCCCGCGCATTCGCTTCCAGGAGCTCCGTCTTGCGGGTCTCGAGGGCGTCGAGATGGGCCGCCGTCGAGTCCAGCCGCCGCCGGGCAGCGCTCAAGGTCGCCTGCAGCGCGCGGGCCTGAACGGCCGCGGCCAGGGTCGCCAGGGCATCGCTCTCGCGAAGATGCACGTTAACCCCTATCGGCTGGAAGTGCATCACGCTGCACAGGCCGGTCGCTGAAGTGCTACAAAAGGGCCACCGCTTGTCAGTCAGTCACGGGATTTCGTGATCGACACGCACGCCGTTGCGGCAACCTTCGAGAACAGAAGCCAGAAATACGGCACCTCCATTGCTTCCGGCGTCGAGGTGGCTTCCATGCCTGCGCCGAACAACGTGCCGCGCCGGTGGTTCCCTGCGATATCGATCAGCGCAGTGCTTGTCCTCGCGGCAGCGTTAACCCTTACGCCCGAGCCGCCATCGGCCGCCGCCCAATCCATGGAGACGGGCCGTTTCGTGTGGCGCGACCTGTTGAGCAAGGACGTGGGCGCCGCAAAGCGCTTTTACGAGCAACTGTTTGGCTGGCGGTTCGAGGACGCCACACGCGGTGACCGCCCGTATGTCCTCGCCCGAGCCGGCGGAATGCTGGTCGCGGGCATTGTCGACGTCAGCGCGAACGCCGATGCGGCCCCACAGTGGCTGAGCTACATGGCCGTTGCCGACGTCGACAAGACTCTGGATCTGGTCCGCGCGGATGGCGGAAAGGTTCTCGTCGAGCCTCGGAACTTGCCGATAGCGCGAGTGGCCGCCGTGGCCGATCCGCAAGGCGCTCCACTGGGACTCGCGCAGCTTCGGAAGGACATCCACGAGCCCGCGCAGGCGGCAGCAGGCCAGTTCTTCTGGCAGGAGTACCTCGCTCGAGACGCCACGCAGGCGCTCGGCTTCTACAAGCGTCTCGCGGGGTACGAGTCGTCGATCAGCGATTCGCGTCTGGGCGTCGAGTACCACGTTCTCCGGAAAGCACGCAGTTGCGGCGGTCTCTTCCAGCTACCGGCGACGGCCGACGTTCGCCCCAACTGGTTGCCGTATGTGCTCGTCGACGACCCCGCAGCACTTTCTGCACGGGTCGCGAGTCTGGGCGGCAGCATCCTCGTGCCGGCGGCACCAGAGCGAAGGAATGGATCGCTGGTCGTCATCGCGGATCCGGGCGGCGCTCCGCTCGCACTCCAGAAGTACCCGTTTTGAGTTGGAACATTTCATGAGCCGCCAGAACCCGTTCGCGCGCGTTTTTCTCTGTTCTCTGATACTCGCGGCGGTGCTCGTGATGTCGAGCTGCGAGAATGCGGGGGGCATCGGCATCGGGTTCAGTTCCCCTACAGTGTGGGGCGCTGGCGGCACCTCAGGCCCGCCGATATTTGTCGGCGGCCCCTCTTCCTGAAGAGATCATCAGCCGCGCCTCACTCCGCACGCCATTCTCGCTGACGCCGGCGCGGGACGGCCAACGCCCGCTTAGCCACGACGCGCAGAGCCGACCGTCCTGCCGCCACGAGACCCATGCCCAGCAGCGCGAACGTGGCAGGTTCCGGAACCGCAACGTCGGGAGCGACCGTCCAGTCTCCATCGACGAACAGGTCTCCAATGATGACGCTGCCGTCTGGAAATGTGAGAGCGCTCGCCAGCGCTGTGGCATCCCCGCCAGCAGCCACGCCGAAATTGAAGACCAATGTTCGATCGATTGTGGGATCGGCAGGATCGAGGGGAAAGATGGTTGAAAAAATGATCCCCATTCCTCCGCTGTCCAGCTTCGACCCGTCGAGCGACGAGATCGAATCGGACACACCAACGACTCCGCCAGCCAACAGCAAATCGCCATGCCCGAGGCCAAACACATCGTCGTCCAGGAACAGGCTGATCAGATCTGAAACATCCGTAGTACTCCAACCGCCAGCGCTGCTCGCGGGGGGTGTCATGATTTCGAGTGTCCCGATGACCGCCGTCGACCCCAGTTCGCGATATTCATAAATCACGCTGGCCGAGCTCGTGGAGGCGGCGAGCGCCAGAATCACCATCCCGAGCGCGCACCGAAACAGAGGCGAGGCGACATTTCGGCTGTTCATGACCCACCTCCTCAAAGCACGAGCGCGGATGATAGCACTCACCTTTAAAACGTATTCGGGGAAACGAATTTACGGTTCAGACACCTGTGCACTGAGCGACAATGGCAGCCACGGAGGTCAGCATGAACAGGTATCCACCGGGACGCCGGGAGTTTCTCAAGGGGATCACCGCTCTGGGAACCGCCTGTCTGCCCTACGCTGCTCGCGTCGGAGCGGCCGGACCGAGCACGAAGCCGACATACGATCCTGCGGCGGCGTTCGAGCTCGCGGTCAGCGAAGTCGAGTTGCGGCGCAACAGCGCGGGACGGATGCTGATGGCGCGTATCTATCAGCCGAAAGGCGCCGGCCCCTTCCCCACCGTGCTCGATCTGCACGGCGGCGCGTGGAACGCCAAGGACCGTCGCGCCGAGGAACCCATGGACCGCGCCATCGCCGCGAGCGGAGTCCTCGTCGTCGCGATCGACCTGACGTTGGCCCCGGAAGCGCCGTATCCAGCCTGCGTGCAGGATGCGAACTACGGCGTCCGGTGGCTGAAAACGCACGCGGCGACATGGCACGGCGATTCGTCGATGATCGGCATCTACGGCAGCTCGAGCGGTGGACACGTCGGAGAGCTTCTCGCGATGCGGCCGCGCGATCGACGCTATAACGCCATTCCACTGCCAGGCTCGCCGCAGGTAGACGCGACGATTGGGTACGTCGCGATGCGCTCGCCGATCAGCGATCCGTTCGCGCGCTTCCAGAACGCCGAACGGCTCAAACGCGATCCGATGATGCAGAACCACGTCACCTTCTTCAAGCCCTGGGACACGATCCACGAAAGCAATCCATTGGAAATTCTCGAGCGCCGCGAACCGATCGTCAAAGTCCCGCTGCTCATCATGCAGGGGGAGCTCGACGACAACATGCTGCCGGCTATTCAGCAGAAGTTCGTGGCCGCGTACAAAGCGGCTGGCGGCGATTGCCAGTATGAGGTCTTCGAGGGCAGCCCGCACGAATGGGTTGCCACGCCTGGAGCGCAGACCGAGAAGGCTCGAGCTACCGTGAAAGCGTTCATCGCACGGCAACTGAAGGCATAGGACTGAATCACCGAACACACGCCGGGGAGCACCGTCCCCGGCGTGTGACCGGCCTGGCGGGCCGACCTAGAATTCCACGCTCATCCCAAACTTGATCAACCGTCCGCGCTGGACGTTGCTGGGCCGCGTATAGGCCGGGCCCAGCACGGTGACGCGGTTCTGCACCGAGGATTCGTTGGTCAGGTTGTAGAAATCAATTCGCGGCTCCACGCGGATGCTCGAGTTCTGCTGTGTGATCGGCCGGCGAAGGCTGACGTCGAGCTGAAACACGTTTGGAAAACGCGTGGACCCGCGCTCGGCAACTATCACCGACTGACTTGATTGCGTCAGCGCGACCGTCCTCGAATTCACGACCACCGTCGTGAGCTCGGGGAACCCCGCGTAGTAGGACGACGTAAAGCTGCCCGCAATGCGATACGGCAGGTCAAAGACACCAGAGAGCCGGTACGACCACGGCACGTCGTTTCCGAAGGCCCCAACCCTGTAGTCTGGGGAATTTGGATTGTTCAGGTCGCCCGAGATCACGGTGCCCCTCGCCTTGCCGTAACTTGCACCGCCCATCAGAGACCAGCCGTTGCTCATTCGTTTGTTCAGCGACACGTCGACGCCGTGATAATCGACGTCCAATTCGTCCTGGTTCGCCCAGACGTTATTGAACTGGCCTCTAGTCGCCGGCGACTGGTTGTACACGGTCACCGTCTGCCCGCTCGAGACTTCCGTGACGGTAATCGGTGTGTAGGCGCTCGGCGGCACCAGAGTGTTCCGGACGCCATATTGATCTCGTTGAATTTTATAGGTGTACCCAGCCGAGACGACCATGTTGCCAGGAAGCTGATGCTGCACGTCTCCTGAGTACTCGATCGAATACGCAGGCTTCAAATCGGGCGCCCACGTATTCGTCACCCCGAAGTTATAGCCGTTCGATGGCCCCAGCTCGTTCATCGTCGGTCTCATATCTCCGTTGAGATCGCAACCGGATGTCTGGCCCGCCGCACACACCGTCCACGCTCGCGTGTCGTTGGCAACGACGGCTGGATTGACTCGCAGCCCATTGTCGAGGGACACCGGCCGGGTATAGCGGTTGGCGGCGAATTTGAGCGCCGTCCTGCCGTCGCCCTTCAAATCGTAGACGGCAGAAAACCGCGGCGCCACGGTTTTGAAATCCGGAACGCCATTGATTTCCGAAAAACACCGCGCCTCGACGAACGCGTTGGTCGCCGAGCACGATGGCGGCAGCCATGCGAAATCGGTCTCGAAGCGGAGACCCACATCGATGACGAGCTTCTTGGTGGGTTTCCATTTGTCCTGCACGTACAACGCGTTGGTTCTGTCCCAGACTTCGTACTGTATCGGCCCGGAGAAGTCGTCCATGATCGGGACGGTGTAGGTGTTCACCGACACCGGAATCGCATTCGTGAAATTCGCGCGCATGCCCGACGTCGAGATGTTCTTGCCCTTCTGTCCCACGTATCTGAACTGATATCCGGCCGTGATGTCATGCCGGCCGGTGAACACGCTGACGCTGGCGAACACCTGATCTCTGTAGTCGTCCCAATCGGGATAGGTCGGCTGCGCATTCGTGTAGGCGTCGGTTGACGTCTCGTAGAGGGATATCGTGCCCAGTTTGACGTCGGGTTGTGGCGACCAGAGATCGTCGTACCGAAGCCGGCTGTACGACGCGTCGAACACCATATTGCTGCGCCATGGAGTCGTGAATTTCACCTGGTGCCAGTCGGGATACTTGTAGTTGAGCGCGCGCGAATTGCTGTCGGAGTAGGTCCCGGTGATGACGCGATGTCCGACTCGCCGGTACTGCAGGTTGTTGAAGTAGCTCAGTTGGGCGCTCTTCGTCATCTGCCACGCGATCTTCTCCGAGATCGTCCATTTGATGTTGTCTTCCATCACCTGCTTGCCGCTGGGGTCGTAGCTGCCGATGACGTACTGGTTCAGAACGTCGTATTTCGACGTGACTGCAAACCAGAGCTTGTCTCGAACGATCGGGCCCGACAGCCACGCGCCGGTGTCTGAAATGTCCTCGATCGTCGACGCCGGTACGAAGCCCGGATTCGCCGCGAGCACGACCGGCGGCACCGAGGCCAGAAGCTGTGTTTGCAGTTCCTCCGACAGATTGTCGGCATTGAGGCTGGCGCCCGAAACGGCGAACTGCGCACCGCCGTGGAACAGGTTGGTGCCGGACCGTGTGATCATGTTGAAGACCAGACCGCCGCGGTCCCTCGCCGCGTTGCCGGCGGCGCCCATCTGCAGGTTCATCTCCTGAAACGCAAACGGATCCAGGAAGAAGGCCGTGCCTCCACCGTTGCCTTCGATGTTGCTGATGTCCATGCCGTCGACGAAATAGCCGTTTTCGCCATTGCTGCCGCGGACCGTCGGTCCCGACTGAATGAACGCCGACGAGCCGCCGACGTCGACCTGGCTCATCACGATGGTCGGACTGACCCGCGCGGCAGACCACATGTCGTATCTGTTCGGCAGCGTCCGGAGGACCTCAACCGGAATGACGGTCTGCTTGAGCGCGCTCGTCGTGTCGAGCAACGGCGCCTCGCCGGTCACCGTCACCCCCTCGGCTAACGTGCCGATCTCCAGTTTCAGATCGGCGCGCGCGGTCCCGTCGGCATTGACGATGATGTTGCGCTGCTCGGCCGGACGGAACCCCTGAAGCTCGGCCTTCACGATATAGCTGCCGGGCACGAGCCGAATGAACTGATAGGCGCCCCTGGCGTCTGTGGTGGTCTGCTGATTCGCCCCGATCGTCCCCTGGCTGCTCGATAACGCGACCGAGACCCCTGGCATGACGGCGTCGGAGTTATCGGTGATCGTGCCATTGATGGCGCCGACACCCTGGGCGCCCGCAGGGAGTACGAATGATGCCCACAGCAACACACCAAGTACGGCTCTTCGACCGAACGTTCGTGCGCACATGATCGACTCCTCCACCTTGTGACGTGTTTCGCCGAAGCGTTCGGCGGTCTGAGTGAGGACCCGGAGGCTACAGAGGGCTTTTCGCTGCTTTCGGCCAGACCACACCCTGGTCCGGCTTCGCAACTGGGCCCACGCCTTTGTACGTGAACTTCTGCAACCGCTGTCCGTGTTGGGTCTCGACGGTATAAATGTTTCCGTTCGAATCGGCAGCGATATTGTGAACGGCGAAAAATTGCCCAGGCTGCCGACCGCCATCACCAAAGCTCGTCAGGATTTCCAGGGTCTCGCGGAGAACGACGTTGATCCGATTGTTCGATCCGTCGGCGTTATAGAGGTAGGTTTGCTTGGGGTCTTTTGAAAACGTGACATCGAAAACCGTGCCGAATCCTTTCGTTCTCCTGGCGAAGAAACCCTCCTTTACGAAAGTGCCGTCCTTACGGAAGACCTGAAGCCGATCGTTTGCGCGATCGCAGACATAGACGAGTCCGTCGGTCGACATCTCCACACAATGCACCACCGGACGGAACTGTTGCGGCACCGGCGCATCCGGATCGTAAGGACCGAGATTGGTGTCGTCTGGCTTGTGACCGTAGGCGCCCCAGTGCCGCTTGTACTTGCCCGAATCGGCGTCGTAGACGATCACGCGCCTGTTGCCGTACCCGTCCGACACATACGCTTCGTTCGCGGCGGGATCCACCACGACATCGGTGGCCATGTTGAGGTTCTGGGTGTCGTTGCTGTCCTGCTTCTGATTCGGGCGGCCGATCTGCAGCAGGAATTTGCCCGCTCGCGTGAATTTCAGGATCTGGGACGCGCCCTTTCCATTGCCCGCAATCCAGACGTTGTCCTTGTAGTCGAGGTTGATGCCATGCGGCGAGTCCAGCCAGTCGTAACCCGGACCAGGACCGCCCCAATGCCCAACGAGGTTGCCGGCCTGGTCGAATTCGAGCACCGGCGGCGCCGCAAAGCAGCACGATCCGGGAACGTTCTTGTCACCGAACTGTTCACCGGCCGAGAGCTTGTTCGACTGATGGACGATCCACACATGATCCCTGGCGTCGACCGTCACACCGGTCACCCACCCGAGCAGCCAATGATTGGGCAATGGCTTCGGCCACATCGGGTCCACTTCGAACCGGGGCGCCGATGTTGTTTGCGCGGCAGCCGTCGCGTTCTTCTGCAGGATCGCGGAGGAGCCTGCGAGCGCGACGACAAGCACGAGGAACGCGGCCACAGCCGTATGTCGCTTCATCGCTGGCTGGCTCATTCCTGTGCGCCAAGTTTCCGCAGCTGGTCGATGGTTGCCTGAAACGACTTCGCCGAATCCGGTTCGCCGGGAACCGCGCGCGCCTGCGCGGCCGCGATGGCGGACGTCAACGGCGTCTGTCCGCGCTTGTTTCTGACGTTCAAATCCGCGCCCTTCTCGACGAGAAACTGAACGACCTGGCTGAATCCCTGAGCGGCGGCACTGTGGAGCGCGGTCTCGCCCTGGGCGTTGACGGCATTGATGTCGCTGCCCAGTTCGATGGCCGCGGCCACTGCCGGCAACACGTCGCTTTCCGTTTCGACTTTCGCGCCATCAAGCACTCGATGGCTTCGCCGGTCGACCGAGGTCGACGCCATGATCCCCACTGCAAGCATCAACGGGGTCGTCCCGTCCGCTTTCGGCCGGCGCGTGTCGGCGCCGGCTGCGGCGAGCGTGCGCATCATCTCAATCTCGAGGTACTGCGCCGCCAGCACGTATGGCGTCGCGCTGACGAACGGTCCAAGCAGCTCAAACTGGTGGCCATTCGCGCGCCGGGATGGCGTGCCCCTGGTGATGAAGCGATTGGGATTCGCGCCGTGCTTCAGCAGCGCTTTCACGAGAGCGAGGTCGCCTCTCAGCGCCGCCGCATGCAGCGGAGTGTAGCCGACGGCAGCGGCGTTCGGGTCGGCACCGCGCTCCAACAGCAGAGCCCCGACCGCGCCATTGCCGCTATGTGCGGCGACGATCAGCGCGCTCGCGCCATCGGGCAGTGCCTCGTTCGGGTCGGCTCCCGCGTTCAGCAGAAGCGACGCCGATTCGACGTCACCCGATCTCGCGGCAAACAGCAGCGGCGTGCTCCCACCCCTGAATACGGTGTAGTTGAGCTCTTCGCGGCCGGCGCGCTGCGTCTCTTCGCCGGTGACGACCTGGGGAAAGGCACGCGACCGCGCGCGGAAGTTCGCTCCGGCTTCGAGCAGGACTTTGACCACCTCGGGACGCCGCTGGGCGACCGCCCACATCAACGCGTTCTGGCTGTGCTGCGCCTCTGTTGCGTTCACATCGGCGCCATGGATCAGGAGCGACTTCACCGCCGAGGCGTTTCCCGTGCGGGCGCACATCATGAGCACCGTCTCGCCCTTCAGGAGCGCCGCGTTCGGGTTTGCGCCGGCAGCCAGGAGCTTTTCGACCAGCACGGCGTTGCGGTTCATACAGGCCAGATAGAGTGGCGTCACGCCGGTGTCGTTGGCCGCATCCGCCCGAGCGCCGGCTCGCAACAGGAACTCGGCCGTGTTCACATCGTCCAGCTGTACCGCCCAATGCAGCGCGGTTGCGCCATCGCCCTGCGGACCGTTGACATCGACGCGCTGCTTCAGCAAGGCGCGCGCGGCTTCGATGTTTCCCTCACGAACGGCGTTGATCAGGTCGTCAGTCGTCGCCGCGATGATGATCGCTGAAGCGAGACAAGCGGCGACGAGCGCCGCGAACGCAGTGGTTCTTGGACGGACAGACACTTCACCCTCCCGCCGATGGGGGCTAAAAAAAACTGATGCGATTCGTGTGGACGGATCCCGACCTTCGATCGAAACCGAAAAATGCAAACAGGAGAATATGAGATCAGGAGGCTCGCCAAATTCGCGTCGAGTTCGACGGCCGCCTGCCGACGCCGATACTCCTCCTAACCTCCTACTCTCCTGTTAAAAACCGCTAGATGCCGCTGAGATGCAAATCGTCGAGCTTCCCGGTGCTGTCACCCAGTTGATCCCATTGCACGCCGAACCGATCGAGCAGTGTCAGGTGCAGGTTGGCCAGCGGCGTGTCGCTGGGATACCTGATGTGACGGCCGGGTCTCAGCTGGCCCGCGCCCCCGCCCGCCAGCACGATGGGCAGGTCGACAGGCGCGTGACGATTGCTGTCGGCCATGCCGGCGCCGTACATCATCGTGACGTGATCGAGCATCGAGCCATCGCCATCTGGCGTCGCGCGGAGCTTCTCCAGCATGTAAGCGAACAGCGTCACGTGGTACTGATTGATCTTCGCGACCTTCTCGACTTTCTCGACCTGGTTCTGGTGATGCGAAATCGGGTGATGCGCATCGGGCACGCCGATCTGCGGGTACGTCATGCCGCTGAACTCGCGGCCCATCATCAGCGTCACGATGCGCGTCAGGTCGCACTGATACGCCAGCACCTCCAGATCGATCAGCAGCTTCGCGTGCTCGTCGTAGGTGGCCGGGATGCCGGACGGATGCGCGACCAGCGGCAGTTCCTGGTCGCTCTGCTCCTCGGCTTTCTGGATGCGGCGTTCCACGTCCCTGATCGCGTCGAGATACTCGTTGAGCTTTCCGCGATCGCCCTGCCCGAGGGATTGCTGCAGGTGAGCGACTTCAGAGATCACCGAGTCGAGAATGCTGCGATCCTGCTGGATGCGCGAGAGCCGCGCCTTCTGGTCCGTGCTTCCGGTATCGCCGAACAGCCGCTCGAACACCGCGCGCGGGTTGTTCTCCATCGGCATAGGCGTGGTCTCGCCCCGCCAGCAGATCGTGCTGGTGTAGTCGCACGCGTAACCCTGGTCGCAGGCGCCCGCCGACTGCGTCGACTCGATGGCCATTTCCAGAGACGCGAGCTGGGTATGTTTCCCCATCTCCTTCGCAAGAATCTGGTCCATCGAAATGCCGGCGCGTATTTCGCCGCCGCTCGGCGTGATCTTGGGATACACGTCGGTGAGGAAGCGCGTGCTGGCTCGTGCGTGGACACCGTCACCAGCCCGTGTGCCGGCCGGAGGTATGCAGTTCAGCCCGCTGACGACCGTCATCTGATTGCGAAACGGGGCCAACGGAAGCATCGTCGTATTGAACTGATATCCGACGCCCTCCCCGACCGGCGCCCAGTTCTGCATGATCATCCCGTTTGGCACATACATCACGCCAAACCGGTTGATGGGGGCGGCCGCGCTTCGCGCGACAGCCGTAAATGCCGGCAGCATGCTGTCGAGCAGCGGCAAGGCGACGGCTGTTCCGAGACCGCGCAGGACGGTGCGGCGAGACAGAGCCTTCTTCGAAATCATCATTGCGATGCCTCCGTGATAGTTCCCATGGTGAACGGCGTGCTCTTCACGATGCCGAGAACCAACGCCGACCAGCGGTGGCCGGTCGGCGCAGCATCTCGCGTGATCTGGCGCACCGTCGGTAAGTCGAAATGTTCAATCCCACGGCCCAGCGCGTACGACAGCAGCTTCTCGGTGAGCGTCCGGACGAACTCGTCCCGATGGTCGATCAAAAGCTTCCGCAGGCCGACGGCGCCGACGAACCGCGTGCCATCGGGAAGCGAAGCTGCGGCGTCCACGGGCACTCCATCGCTCGTTGTGCGCCATTTTCCCAGCGCGTCGAAGTTCTCGAGAGCAAACCCGAGCGGATCCATGCGTACATGGCACGCGGCGCATGTCGGGTTCTTCCGATGTACTTCCAACCGCTCGCGAACCGATCGCGGCTGATTGTCTTCGCCGGGTTCGACGAGCGTGGGCACGTCGGGCGGCGGCGGCGGCGGTGGTGCGCCCAGCATATTCTCGAGGAGCCATTTGCCGCGGACGACCGGTGACGTGCGGTTGGGATACGACGTGACCGTCAGGATGCTGGCCTGGCCCAGAAGCCCTCCGCGCACACCGTCCTTGAACGTGACCCGGCGGAACTGGTTCCCGAAGACATCCGGGATGCCGTAGTGACGGGCCAGCCGCTCGTTGATGAAGGTGTAGTCGGCGCTGAGCAGATCGACCACGCTTCGATCCTCGCGGATTTGGCCGGTGAGAAACCGTTTCGTCTCCTCGAGCATCGCATCGCGAAGATTTTCGTCGAACTCGGGATGGACGTATTCGTCAGGTTTGACTCCAGAGATTTTTCCGAGATTCAGCCACTGCGAGGCGAAATTCTCGACGAGGGCATCCGCGCGCGGATCGGCGAGCATGCGTCGAACCTGCTGCTCGACCACTGCAGGATCCTTCAACTTCCCGTTGGCGGCCAGGCCGACGAGCTCGGCGTCAGGAATACTGCTCCACAGGAAAAACGAAATTCGCGATGCGAGCTCCAGATCGGTGAGGCGATACGGCGTTCCCGGAATGCCGGATGGCTGCCGTTCGACTCGGAACAGAAAACTCGGCGCAGCGAGAATGCGCTCCAGCCCGCGCTGAATGCCGACTTCGAACCCTCCAGCCGCACGGCCGGTCCGGTAGAAGCTCAGCAATGTCTGGACATCCTCTTTCGTCACAGGACGCCGATACGCCTGCGAGGCTAGACCGGACAGAATCTGCGTGGCGCAGGGCTCTTCGCTCGCGCGATCTTTCGGGCGGCACGAGAATATCTTGCGGCGACTGGGTGTGTCGGCCGTGCTTTCATGGCCCGCCAGGTTGTAGGGACCGCCGATCAGCACGCTTTCGACCGACGGGCTGTCGAAATAATTCTCGTTCGTGACGACGGCGTAACCGGTTTGGCGGGGGCTGTTGATGCCTTCGCGCTCCCAATACTGACGCACGAACGCCACGCCGACTTTTCGCACGCCGGCCTTGACGGGCACCCGCACCTCGAGATGCGCGTCTGCGGTGTGCATGTACTCCTCCCAGGCTGGATCTCCCTGGGTGTTGCCGGCATAACTTTCGGGCGCGGTCATGCCCTTGCCTTCACCGCCCACCGAGAATCGCTTGACGCGGACGCCATCGACCCGCACATCGAGGTCGTGGGTCTCGCCCATGCCCATGATGTAGAGATACACCTGACGCTTCAGGAGAATCTTGATGGAGTACTCAGCGTCGACTGGAAAGGAATGTTCGATCGAAATCCCACCCTGCGTCCCGAACGGAAGATCCTCGCTGACGCGATCGTCCTGCACGAGACCCGCTGGAATGGTGTAGGTCTCCACAGTGGGATTGATGGTCGGATCGCCCACGGCGAGGCGGCTGACCTTCCTCGCGGCTGCCATGTAGCGCTCGAGCCGCGACGGCGAAACGGACAGCAGACCGGCGATATTTTCGAAGCCGTGCTTGTCGGGCTCGTCCGCGATCAACAGCGACTCGCCGTCGATCTTCAACGCGAGCAGGTCTCGGATGGCGTTGGTGTATTCCGTGCGGTTCAGCCGATGGACCGGCACGTGTCCCGGATTGGGTTTTGCCGCGATGGCCGCATCCAGTTCTCTCTCCAGGTGAGCGGTGACGGCATCGTACGTGGCTTTATCGGGCCGAGGCGCACCCGGCGGCGGCATCTCGTGCGTGCGGAATTTGCCAACGACTTTTTCCCAGATCTCGGCATCGCCCGCGACGTGCTGGAGATCCAGCTTGTCGATCATCAAACCGGCCGTCTTGCGCGTCTCGTTGTGGCAGGTGACGCAGTACTTCGAAAGCACGGCCGCCGGAGTCTGATTGGCAATGGCAGGGCTGCCGGTCTGCGCGAACGCGACGGTGGGAACGAAGTCCTGCACGGCCGGCACTGAGGATGACAGTGCAAGCGCCAGCGCACTGAGCGCCAGGCGAACGGGTATCCCGGGAGGTTTCGTGAAGTCGCGCACACCACCCCCGACTGGTTCTGTAGAACGTGTTAACGATACAGGTTGGGCGGAGTCCCTGCCACTCCAAAATCAGGGCGGAATCTCGAATTTACAGGGATTTACGGCCTTTCGGGCCCCATGGTGACGTGTATTTCGTACCGCGCCGACCTCAGGCTCCTGGCCAGATAGCGTGTCACGCTGCCTTCCGGCCAGAAGCCCAAAGCCCAGAGGGTCGAAACCCTGACTAGAACGAGTACTTGACCCCCAACCGTACGATCCGCGGCGGCACCACGGAGGTCACATATCCGAATGACGGGCCCGATTGGTAGTTCACTGTGATTGGAGCGCTCGAGTTCAGCAGGTTGAACAGGTCGAAGTCGAATTCGACGCGATGGCGACCACCCAACAACACGGCCTTGCTGGTGCGCAGGTTCACCACGTTGATGGCAGCGCCCTGCTGGGTCCCGAACGGCTCCGTTCTCAGCGCCACCGTGGCCAGCTGAGCCAGCGCTTTTCCTCCATCAGGATCGGCCGCCTGGAAGACGTTGGTCCGCTGCCCTTGCACGCCGATCTTGCTCTGAACGAACGCGCCGAACTGCACACCCCACGGCATCAGATAACTCCCGCTGAAGTTTGCCGCCCATTTCCAAGTCTCGTCGCGCCCGTTCTGCGCGGCGTTGGGGTCGTCGAAAATGAGGGTGCCTTTTATCGTGGGGTTGGACTGATCGGGGAGCCATGCATCGTACTTGACCGCCCAGAACGACCCAATGGCCGACCACCGTCCCGACATTCGCTTCGTGACGGTGAACTCGATCGTCTGATACTGATCGTTGCGATCTGAGTTCATCAGCTGGTTCTTCACGAACGCCGCACCTCGATACGCCGGGTCGTAATCGAAGATCGTGACGCTTCCGGCGTCGTCCGACGTATTGAGGATGCGATCCGGTCCCGGGTCGCGGCGCGTCAGGGGAATGTTATAGGCGCTCGCAGGACGCGCGAGGTTTGTTGTCGCGTAGCCATTGACCACCTGCTTGTAGACGTAGAGGGCGCGGACGCCAAGGTTCGACGCCACCTCTCGTTCGATGCTGGCCGTGGACTCTCTCGTCCTCGGCTGCTTCAGGTCCGGGTTCAGAATCGCGCTGCTCGCACCGGAGATACCGATGAAATCTGTACCATTGGCGCTCGTGTCGAGGTTCACCTCGCCCGGATCGTAGTCGCCGTTACCGTTGGGATCCCTCCAGCGGAAACTCGTTGTGGTGTTGGTCAGAGGGTTGTAGGAATTCGCAAAGTTGTCGGAGAGCCCATTCGCATAAATGCCGAACGTGCCCTTGATGACCGTCCGTTCGGCCACGTCCCACGCGAGCCCGAGGCGGGGAACGAGGCTGTTCCAGGTCAGCACATCAAGCGGTGCGAACGTGGCCGCCGGGAACAACGTCGGGAAGTTCGGACTCGCTTCTTTTGACTGTTCCGTCAAGAACGCGCGCTGCTGATCGAACCGCACACCGATGTTCACCGTCAGATGCTCGGTCGCGTGCCACGTATCCTTGAAGTACCCGGCGTAGTAATTGGTCCTGGGCTTCGGCTCCGTCGGAGAGTTCAGCATCGCGATCTCGACGGGCGTATTCGACACCCCGTTCACCCTGTCGTAGATCAGGGTGTAGTTACCAGCCGGCGAATTGCGCAAACCGACGCTGAGCCCTCTCCAGTAGAGCGACGTGCCAACCTTGAATTCATGCTGGCCGCCCAGAAATCTCTCTGGAAAAAAGCTGAGGCCGCTCTCCACCTGGAATCGGTCGCGGACCTCGTAATTGGTCTTGACGTTCGCGCCCGTATTGAGGCCGGTTTCGCGATCGAGCCGGCTCGGGTTCCCCTTGACCACGGGATTGGCGAAATTGGACCGCCAGGGCGCATAGTCTGCGATATAGCCCCCGCCACCCACGACCAGGTTGAACACCATCCGCGAGGAGAGCGTGCTCAGAAACTCCCCTTTGTACATCTGGCTCGGGTTCTTGTAATCGAGCGTTGACTCCAGCGGTCGCAATCGGTTCGGCTCCGGGGGAAGGCCCTGCGGCTGGTATTTCATGGTCGGCTGCCAGGCCGCAATCAATCTGTTCTTCGGCGTGGGCTGGTACGAGAGCTTGACCGCGCCGTGGGTCAGACGGGTCTGAACGTCGCCTTCCGGTTCATCGCCGGTCAGGTATTTCCCGTCGGGCCCCGGGCCGGCTGCAAACCCGACCACCCCTTGGACTTTGTCCTGGCGATTGAAGGCCGCGTAGAACCACAGTTTGTCTCGAATCAGCCGCCCACCCAGGTCGGCAGAAAGATCGTACAGATGGCGGAGCGGCTCCGTGTTGGTGAGCCCCTGCGCCCTCAACTCGTCAGTCAGGTTGCTGCTCTGAAGACCAGGTGTCTGCCCCTCGGCGAGATACGCACCGTGAAATTGATTGGATCCTGATTTGATCACCGCGATCATCGACACGCCCGGCACCGACACTTCGGCGTCGTTACCCGATGTTCTGATCTGCGCCTCTTCGAGCGTCATGCTCGTCATGTAGATGCCCGAGCTGTTGCCATCGGCGATGTCGATGCCATCGACCTGGATCTTGGCGGTGCCCGACAGCCCATAGTTCGAAGCGGCGGCTCTCACGCCCATCCAGCTGTCGCCCACGTCCACGCGGTTGGTCGTCACACCGGGTGTCATGGCGAAGAGCTGCTGGAGGCCTCGACCGATAGGCGTCGACTCGAGCGTCTCCTTGGTGAGGTTGACGCTGGTCGTGGTGGACGTCATGTCGACCACTGGGCTCGCACCGGTGACGGTGACCGACTCTTCGAGTCCGCCGACCGCCATCCGCCCATCGGCGCGCGCGACGAATCCAACCGCGAGCCGAAACTCGTCGATGATGAACGTCTTGAAGCCCGCCAGCTCATAGGTGATCTTGTAGAGTCCCGCGGGCAGTTCCACGAATCGATAGGTGCCGTCGACATCGCTCACGGCAACCATCTGTGGAACCTGGAGCGCAGGGCTGGTGAGGGTGACCGTCGCGCCCGGAACAGCCGCGCCGGATTCATCGTTCACAGTTCCATGTATGGTTGAACCGGCACTCTGCGCGAAAACCGGGGCAGCAGTGATCCCGAACAGCGCAACGAAAAACGCGGCCGAGAGAACCGTGACCCGCCACCACGCGCCGTCTCTTATCTGCCTCGCCATAAATGCCTCCTGTCGGATCAACGTGCTCGCCGGCGAACACCTGGCCTGTGAGCCGGTTTCGCTTCTCGGGACATCAAACTAATCTAGGGTGCGAGTGAGGTAGTTTACGCGCTTTTGGTGAGTCGGGCTCTTCTTTCAGCTTCGCAACCTGAGCTGCGGCCAGGGTTCGGCCGGTCGGCACTAACCGCGGATTATCTCGGGTGCGTAATGCCGCCCAGTGGAGGTTGGGGGGTGGGTGCCTGGATGTCTCGAACCGGCGTCACGGCTTGACGGCCGTCAATTGGATGCGGCGCAACTCATCGCTCTCGCTCGGCAGGGCCTGCTTCCCCGCGGGCATCTTGTTCTGCTTGAGGATGTACGCGACGACCGCGGCCGCGTCTTCTTTGCTCAACGTGCCTGCCGCATCCGGAGGCATCGCCTGACGGATCCAGTCGAACAACTCGCTGACAGGCTGCGTGCTCCAGTTCGCCAGGAACATGTCGCCCACGAGCTTTGGTCCGGAATCTCCCCCGTCGAGGCCGGGTCCGTGACAGCCAATGCAGGTGGTGTCGGCGACCTTCTCACCGCGAAATGCCTGCGCCTCGGAATACACGCCGCTCCAGACGCTGGTCTGTGCCTGCGCGGCGATGACGCAGGTCAAACACACGGCCCAGACAACAACGATCACTTGCCGCACGACGGGCCGACCATCTGGAGCGACTGGACGTTGACGCGGATTTCCGCGCCCAGGCGCACCATGTATCCCGCGACGCGCATCTTGTGGCCGTTGTGCGGGTCGGGGTTGTAGCTGATCGCGTCGAGCAGGCGGAAGGTGAACTCGCCAGAACCGTCGGATATCGCCGGCGGCGCGACGCCTGCGGCCGGCGGATCCGTCTTCTTCAACTCTTGTGCGCTCGTCAGCAGCCACGACCGCGTGGGATCCTGATGAAGACACCCGACGGTCGTGACGAACGTGTAGTTCTGCAGTCCTTCCGCGCCGCCAGCGCCCGGGATCCAGAATTCGCCGGCCGTGTCTTCGGTCAACTCAGTCGCCCCGGCGGGAAACCGATTTCGCTGCAGCACAAAAGCCGCCGCGTCGAGGTACTCCTGGTCCGTCAACGTGCCGGGTCTTCCCGACGGCATGTCGCGTTTCATCTTGTTGAAGAGCGTGCTGACCTTCGACTCGCCGAAATCCTGGACGAAGTGCGTCCCGACAAGCGGCGCGCCTCGCGCGCCAGCGTCCGGGTTTGCAGACCCATCGAGATCCGGCAGGTGGCACGTGACGCAGTTGGCGTCGTACACCTTTTTCCCGCGCTCGGCTTGCGCGTCGGTGTATACGGCCTCGCGCACGGTCTTGCGCACGACCGTCTCCTGCGCAGCCGGCCTCGCTGCCACCGACACACAGAAGGCCAGCCCCGAAAGAAAGAGGAGGTTACGCAAGGATGTCCTTCACCACTTCTCCGAACACGTCCGTCAAGCGGAAGTCCCGGCCGGCATAGCGATATGTCAGCTTCGTGTGATCCATGCCGAGCTGGTGCAGCAGCGTGGCGTGCAAATCGTGGATGGACACGCGATTCTCCGCCGCCTTGAACCCGAACTCATCGGTCGCGCCATACGCAATGCCGCCCTTGAACCCGCCGCCGGCCACCCACATCGTGTATCCGTACGGATTGTGATCGCGTCCCGATCCGCTCTCAGACACCGGAGTCCGGCCGAATTCTCCGCCCCACACCACCAGCGTTTCGTCGAGCAGGCCGCGCCGCTTCAGATCGCGGATCAACGCCGCAGCCGCCTGGTCCATGTCCGGACAGCGCTTGCGCAGGTTGTCGTTGACGTCGCGGTGATCGTCCCAGATCTGACCGCCCGGATAATCGACGTTGACGAACCGCACGCCGGCCTCCACGAGCCGCCGCGCCAGCAGACACCCGGTGCCGAACGGCGTCGGGCCGTACTCGTCGCGGATGTTCTGCGGCTCTTTCCGGATGTCGAAGAGATCCATCGCTTCGAACTGCATCCGATAGGCCGTCTCCATCGACTTGATGCGTCCCTCGAGGAACTGATCCGCGCCAAACGACTTCGAGTGGCTCTGGTTGAGCGCGAGCAGCGCGTCCATGTCGGCCCGCTGCGCGTTCGCGTCGAGATTCTTGTTGCGCAAATTCGGAATGATTTTTTCCGGGTCCGGGTCGTTCACCGGAAAGACCACGCCCTGATACTCCGATGGCAGGAACCCGGAGCGTGTCATTGGCCCGCCCGGGCTCGCAAGCGCGACGAACGCGGGAAGATTCTGATTCTCGGTGCCCAGACCGTAGGTGACCCACGATCCCGTAGACGGCCGCGTCGCCAGCACGCTGCCTGTATGGAGCAGCGCGCGCGCCGGCGTATGCGTCGGGTTGAATGTGTACATCGATCGAATGATGCACATCTCGTCGACGACGCTGGCAAGTTGCGGGAGCAGCTCGCTGATTTCGACGCCGTTGCGTCCGTATCGCTTGAACTCGAACGGCGAAGGCATCAGCCCGGCGGTCACGCGCTCGGTCCGCAGGTCCACGGCGCTGGGACGCTGGCCGGCGTACTTGAACAGCGCGGGCTTGGGGTCGAACATGTCTATCTGCGAAGGCCCGCCGTTCAGATAAATCATGATGACGTGCTTGGCTTTCGCCGGCAGCGCGGGGCCCGCATAGTTGCCAAGGCCGGCGGCGTGAACGTCACCACGCGACAGCCCGGCAAATGCGCCAGCGAGTCCGAACATGCCGAGGCCGCCGCCCAGCGTCTCGAGCATTTCCCGGCGCGACAGTTTGATCTTCATGGAAGAAAAATCTCCTCGTTGGTCGACAGCAGGATCTGCGCGTAGCGAGGCAGGGTCCCCTTCTGCAGATACTCCAGCCCGCTCTTCAGCTCGGCGGCGTTGGGATCGCGCGCGAGGATCCGGCGATACAACACGCCGATCTGCTCTGCCTCTCCCGTGGCCGTCGCCGCCGTTTTCGCCGCCGCCTCGGCCAGGTTCTGGATGAACGCGCCGTTCATCAGGTAGATCTGCTGCAGCGTCGACGTGGTGATGTCGCGGCCAGGAGCCGATTGCGTGGCTTCCGGGAAGTCGAACAAGCCCAGCATCTGCGCGCGGCGCGCGCGGCTGACGCGACCGTAGATGGCGCGCCTGTAGTAATCATCATCGTCGACGTCGCCCGAGAGACCGCCCATCGTGACGTCGAGCAGACCAGCCGAGCGCGTCAACGTATCGCGATACGCCTCGGCGTCCAGCCGGCGCGCGTTCTGCCGCCACAGCAGAGCGTTGGCCTCGTCGGCCTGCACTCCTTCGGCGCGAGGCTGGCTCGACTGCCGATACGCCGCGGACATCATGATTTCCTTGTTCAGCCACTTGAGCGACCATCCGTGCTCGATGAAACGGGCCGCGAGATCGTCGAGCAGTTCCGGATGCGTGGGCTTGTCGCCCTGCGTGCCGAAATCGCTGGCGGTCGCGACCAACCCCTTCCCGAAGTGCCAGCCCCATACGCGGTTCACCATCACGCGAGCAGCAAGGGCCCCTGTATCGGTGAAGAGGCGATCCGCCAGTTCGAGCCGGCCCGAGCCGTTCTTGAACGTGGTGTCGTTGCCACGCGCGAGCACCGCCGGGAACCCGCGGGCCACGATCTCTCCCGGCGCGGCGACGTTGCCGGCCTTGAGGACCGGCATGTTCCTGACTTCGCCGGGCTTGTAAGTAATAAAGGTGTACGTGGGATCGGAGGCGTCGACGTACTGCGCCGCCTCGAACACCGCGTTCATGTAAGGGTCGGTCGACGGAAACCCTGGTCTCGGCGGTTGCGCAGCTGCCGCGGCGGCAGCGGGAATTTTGTCGCCGGCGGCTGCAGCAGCCGGTGGCGGAGGTGGTGTCGCCGCGCGGCGCGGCGGATTCCAGTATTTATCGAGGCTTTGAACGAGCTGCGGGTACTTCGCCAGTTTGGTGGTGGCGCGGGTTTTCAGGCCTTCCATTTCCGCTTTCCACTTCACCGCCTTCTCCGCGCCCTCGATGAACGTGGTGCCTTCATTGCCGAGCAGGTTGATGGAGTAGGCCAGATCGAACAGCTTGCGCTGCAGCCACATGTATTCCTGCTCGATGTCCGGTTCCACCGGGAACGCCGGACGTTCGACGCGGACCGTGGACGCAAACACGCCCATCAGCGCGTAGTAGTCCTTCTGCGTGACCGGATCGAACTTGTGATCGTGGCAGCGCGCGCACGCCACGGACAGGCCGAGCACGCCGCGCGACACCGCGTCGATCCGCTCGTCCCAATCGTCGGTCAGGAACGTGCCGATCACGTCCCCCGAGAGCCGGAGGTCGTGGTGATAAATCGGCGCGGCCCCGATGTAACCGAGCGCGCGCATCTCGTCGCGCTTCACATCCGGCATCAGGTCTGCGGCCAACTGCAGCTTGACGAAGCGGTCGTACGGCATGTCGGCGTTGATCGCTTCGATCATCCAATCGCGGTACCGCCACGCGAATGGATACGGCGGATTGGTCGCCTCTGATGAAGGGTTGTCTTCGGCGTATCGCGCCACGTCCATCCACTGTCGAGCCCAGCGCTCGCCGTAGTGCGGCGACGCCAGCAGTCGATTGATGAGGTTCTCGTAGGCGTTCGGCGAGCGGTCGTTCACAAACGCCTGAACCTCCTCGAACGTCGGCTTGAAGCCCAGGAGACCGACATACGCCCGCGTCACGATCGTGCGCTTGTCCGCCGCCGGAGAGAGTTGCAGGTTCTTCTCCGCGAGCTTCGCCAGGATGAAGTTATCGATCTTGTTGACAGGACGGCCCTGCGCCGGCGGAATTTTCGGAGCCGCATGCGCCGCGACCGGCTGGAACGCCCACCACTTGCGTCCTTCCTCCAGCGACATGCCCTTGTATTGAGGCGATGCGGACGCGAGCGCCGGTGCGCTCACGCGTGGATCGACGGCGCCTTTGGTAATCCATTGCGCGAAGTCTTCGAGAACAGCGTCGGCGAGCTTGCCGCTGGGCGGCATCTGGACGAGTGGATCGGTGTAGCTCAGCACCTTCAACAGCCGGCTGTCGGCGGGCCTGCCAGGCGTCAACAACGGACCGGATGCGCCGCCCTTGAGCACGCCCTCCTTGGTGTCAAGAATCAGGTCGCCCTTCGGCGCCGCCATCTTCGAGTTGTGACAGGAGTAACACCGCTGGACCAGCACCGGCCGGATCTTGGCTTCGAAGAACTCGACGTCGGTCGACTGCGCCGCCAGCCGTGTGCTGACAGAAAGCGCGAGAATCGCCCCGACAATACAATGACGGACAAACATGGACTCTCCTGTACCTGAATTCCTGTGCTCTAAATAATGACGCCAAAACGGCGCTGCGGCAACTGAGCGAATGGAATTCCCCTTCTCCGATCACGTCGCGCTGCTGGAGCAGCTCCTTTCCGGCCGCCAGGAGATTGTCCAGGCCCTCGAGCGCCAGCTTTTCGGCGTGAAGGGAAAGGCGGTGGCGCAGCGCGGCGACCGCGAATCGATCGCCGACGTTTTCAGCGCCTGCTTCTTCGAATCTGCCACGATTTCGCCGCGTCTTTCTCGCTTGAACGGGCAACTCGATGCGGCTCATCTCGCCGATGGGTTCGAGCCCGTTCGTCAGGACGGCTACTCGCGCGGGCTGGATCCGGTGGAGCTTGTGCTTCGTGCGTGCCACTACTGGGACAGCACTCGCTGGCCGGGAACAAACGGCCGTGTTGTCTTCGCGCAGGGCCTGTACGCGGTCTTCATGTTGCGTCAGCTCGAACACATGAGCGTGAGAGTCTGGGACGGGGGCCCGGATCGGCCATCGTCGATCGTCCAGCGTCCAGCGTCAAACCCTGACCAGGCGGCAGAACGGCTGAGACACGTTCAGCGCCTTCTCGACCTACTGAACGAGAGCGGCGGGTCGGCGCACGCGCTCCCTCTGGTGCGCGACGCCCGATGGCTGATTCAGACCGCACAAGGTCCGCTGACCAGGCACGTGCGGCCGTACTTCATCAAGGCCGGCCACGTGTCGGCATTGCCTGACGAGGTCCGTCTCGAGATTCACAAGGCGGGCGCGGTGCTGGCCGGTGGTCACTTGCGATCGCAGCTTCGGCGCCTGTCGCGCCGCACGGGCTGGGCCTTCGACGATCCTCAACTGCTCGCTCTCACACGCAGCTCGAATTCGATGGACATGGCATTGCTCGTCCGCGACCTGGTCCCATTGCTCGGCGCGTACATCGCGGCGTCCGAGCGGCAGGACGGCGGCGCACGGCTGGGCCTCGCCGATGCGATCCTCCAGGGACTGTCCGCCGATCCCGAGCTGCTTCTGACACGTTGGGATCTGCTTGGGCCATCGACGATGATCGAAGATCTGTTCGTCGAACGCGGCGATGCCGGCGCTGTATCCGACACTGCAATAGGTGTGTCGCATCGCGAGTGCCTGGCGCGCTACTGCGAGCTTGTCGCGCGTACAGCGGACTCGCTGCTGCAGGACAGCCGTGCCTTCGAGCCTGCGCACGCTCCCTACTCGCCACTCGGCATCGTCTATGGGTTCTGCGCGGACCTCGTCTCAAACATGGTCCTGAACACTCTGCGCTCCCCGTCTTCGCCCGACCTCGGCCTTGAAGACGTGTTTCTCAGCCATGGACGGCTCGACGACAAGCAGACCCAGGCGCACGAATGGGAACGGCTGCCGAAAGGCGACCGCGAGGGTGCGCCGTTTGAACACTCGACTGAATGGGCGGCGCAGATGGGCGCAAGGCTGGCCGCAGGGTTGGAGGCACGTGCGGCACGTCCTGTTGAACCGAACGCGTCGTGCGTCAGCACATCTTCTCTGTATGTTGTGCCGAGGGGCGTGCCCCTCGACGCGATCTCCGATGGCGTGTTGCCAGCGGGAATTGTCCTGGCGCAGGAACACTGCCTGACGTCAGACGTCACGCGGGCTCGCGTGACCGGTGCCACGCCGCTGCCGGCCGACCGGCTGGCCTCCGACCGGTCGGAGGGACGATTGCTCGCCTGCGTCTATGCCGACGGCGCCTGGTTCGGCATTTCCAAGGCGCCGCTGACGTTATACATAAGCCAGGGGAAAGACGCGATGATGACCGACGTTCCTTCCGGCGTCATCGACCTGCTCCACCTGGTGTGTGCAAAGCTTCTCATCGTTGTCCGTAATGCATAGGCGAGACAGTCTCCTTCTCTGCTACGATCGCAAGTCGAGCGTACGATCTCCATATGCCAACTGAACATGGGCGACCCACCACCGCAGGACATCCAACGCAGACACCGAGCGGCACGACTCCGTCCCCTGCGTCGTCTGTGCTCGTCGACGTGAGCGGGTTGTCACACCCGGGCAAGGTCCGCCCTCGCAACGAAGATCATTTCCTCGTCATGCGTATCGGGCGCTACCTGGAGAAAGTGATCACGAGCCTGCCTCCCGAAGCGATGGAAGCACGCACAGACGAAGTCGGCTACGTCATGGTCGTCGCCGACGGCATGGGTGGGCACGCTGGTGGCGAGCAAGCGAGCCGCATGGCGATTACCGGACTCGTGAAGCTGGCGCTCGACAGACCCGATTGGATTTTCCGGATGGACAAGGCCGTCGCCGCCGATGTCAGGCAGCGATCGAAGAAGAGGGTTCAGGATCTTCATACTCTGCTGCTCAACCAGGGAGAACAGGATCGCGACCTGCAGGGCATGGGAACGACGCTGACCATCGTCCGCAACCTGGGCCGCCAACTCCACATCGTCCACGTCGGAGACTCGCGCGCCTACCTGTTTCGGGACGGCCGTCTGCATCACCTGACTCGGGATCACACCTACGTGCAACTGCTCATCGACAGCGGTCAGCTTTCGAAGGAGGACGCGGCCGGCTTCAGCGGGCGCCACATACTCGTGAATGCCCTCGGCGGCTTCAATGAGGAGGTGGAAGTCGATCTCGATCAGATCGCGCTCAGCAGCGGCGATCGTATTCTCATGTGCAGCGATGGTCTGACGGATATGGTCGATGACGACACGATTCGTCAGGTGCTTGTCGAACGGCAGGAATCACAGAAGGCGTGCCAGCGCCTGATCGATCTCGCACTGGAGCGCGGCGGCAAAGACAACATTACCGTCGTCGTGGCCAGCTACACCTTCTAACTTCTAACCAAAAGTGAGGCGCTTGCGCATGGGCCTTTGTCTCCTGGACGAAGTTACGACTTCTTGTCCGGCTCGGTCTCGGTCGAGCCAGGCGTCTGGACCACTTTGAGCGTTAGTTGTACCGAGCCGACGCCGATGACGTCGCCATTGCCAAGCGAGCTCGATCCGTCCACGCGCGTGCCGCCGACGAACGTCCCGTTCTTGCTCCCGAGGTCTTCGATGGTCGCCTGGCCCGCCGAGATCCTGATCTTCGCGTGATGCCGCGACACGCCCGGATGGTTGAGAAAGATCTCGACGTCGGGGTCGCGGCCGAGCACATGTTCCCCTTCGTCGAGCGTCGCGCGGCCGTCCATCCACATCAAGCGGAAGGAAATGTCGCCGCCCCGACGCGCGGGCCGGACGGTCCCGGTACGCGACGGCGTCTCACGGAATGCGTAACCAAACCGATGGACGGTCCGAATGAATCGCGGGTTCGACGGATCGTCGCCAATGGCGTCGCGAATCTCGCCAACCAGGTTGGCAAGGTTCTTCTCGACGACGAATGTTTCGGGCCAGAGGCGTTCTTGAAGATCACTCTTGGAGAGGGCCTTTGGTCTGTCGGAAACCAGGATGCTCAACAGCTCAAAGGCTTTTGGAGACAGGTGCACGACGTCATCTCCGCGAAGGAGCTGCCGGCTCGCCAAATCGAGGACGTAAGGGCCGAATCGCACGCGCATCGCTGTCATTCGGAATCCCTGAACGAACGGTGAAGCAACCCTGCCGAACCCCTGCGACTCGGGAAGTCCACGGGACCTAACGTATGTCTGTCTACCGCCCCGTCCACGCAACGCGAAGGAGGAAACATCATGTTCTGCTCAACCCACAGCCGCCGCCCGTCCACCGCGACCCTCGCGGCGATCGCGCTGACCGCTTCACTTGCGATCGCCGGAGTCGGCCGCGTCGCGGCGGAAGGCGGATCCACAGACCACCAGGCCCTGGTCGGGAGTTGGCTGGAAACCGTCACGTTCCCGCCTGAGAGCGGCCGTCCGCCACTCAAATCTCTCAGCAGCTTTCACGATGGCGGAACGATGACCTGCAGCGATCAGGGCGCCGTCACCACGACTGAACCACCGACTGTATTCACCTCGTGCCATGGCGCCTGGACGCACATGGCAAAGCGCACATTTGCGTACACGGCGTTCGAGCTGATGTCGGACCGGAGTGGAAACCTCGTGGGCTACCTCAAGGTACGGGGCGTCTACACGGTGTCGACGTCCGGGAACCAGTACACAGGAACCTCATTCGCGCAGCTACTCGATACCGACGGCCACGTCCTGTTCTCGGCCGAGGTGACCAACACCGGGCAGCGGATCGTCGTCGAACTGCCCTGAGTCACTTGAGCCCGTCGAGGACGAACAGGTCGCCAAGCCGTCGCATGTAGGAGTAGCAGTACGACTGTGCGTCCGGGGTGATCGCCACGGTCCGTCGCATCTCTTCGACCCCCACGGGGTCGGACGGCGAGAGCGTCTTCCACAGAACCCGGTCGCCGGTCGTCAGCTCCACGCGAAACACATCGACGGTTGGCGACCGCAGCCCTTCGACGCTGTCGGCCGTATATACGTATCTGCCATCCTGGCTCCACTGCAGCGGGATATCGCCAGCTCTGAGCGCCGGAACAGGCTGGCTCTCTCCGCCTTGAACAGGAAAGAGCCTCCACGAGGCGCCGGCGCGGCCAAGGAGGGAGTTGTCGTCGCGCACGGGCGCCTTGCCTGCGAGCGTCACTCCATCTGGCGTTATCGCACGAGGATTGCCGGCGGCGATCTCCTGAAGGTAGCCTCGCGGCGTGTCATCTCCAGTGTCCCCCGTGAAGACGATGCGCCTCGAGTCGCGAAGCCAGTTTCCCTCACCGAACCGCTTCACGCTTCCCTTCGGGAGCGTGACGATTGCACCGGCCCCCGTCGGCAGGAGGATCAGATTTTCTCCGGAGGACGCGAGCACCCACTTCCCATCGGGAGACAACGTCCCTCCGCCGGCCTCTCCGATCGGCACCGCTGGCGAGCCGTCCATGCTTCGTCGAAAGATCGTCGGGTATCTAGCCTCGGAAGCACTGACGGCGTACAACGGATCCGTAAAGATCAGCGTCTCGCCGTCCGGCGAGAGTCCCCTGACCGAAGAGGCCAGCAGCCAACTCAGATCGCGCTCACGCGCCTCCCCTGCCGGCTTGCACGCGATGTTGATGTGAATGGTGTTTCGAGATACCAGCGCTCTGCCGTCCGCGGCGATGTCGTGCAACACGAGCCAATCGGGAGCTTGATGAAGAGTACGCTCGACTCCCGAAAGCGAGACTGCACGCAAATGAGGCGCGTACATCCCTGGACGCCTGGCCGTGAACCAGATCTCGGTTCCCGCGGGCGCCCAGGCCAATCCGAGTCCAGTCAAATCCCGCGACACGGTCGATTTGTGGCCCGACTTGTCGATCACCGTAACCATCGCCTCCGGAGCACCGCCAAACAGCGCGGGGCCTTCGAAGAACGCGACGCGGTTCCCGTCGGGCGAGACGCGCAGCGACCACGCGGCGCCGGTTTCGTGCACCGTGTTCCCCGCTGGAAACTCGACGGTCCAGGGACGGCGACCACCGGGATCCCGGATGACAGCAAGTGAATTGGTTCCGGGAATCCAATCGGCGTCAACCACCCCAGTGAACATGTCGCGTCGTGCGCCACCGGCCATGGGAATGGTCGCGAGCGTGCGGAGTCCGAATGCCTGGGCGACGTTTTGAGGTCCGAAGAGGACGGCCATGTCGCCGGCTTGCGAAATCGACAGAATCCGCGCGTCTTTCAGCTGCAGATCGCGCGCATCGGCGCTTTCCTGACGACCGAGGAATGCGGCGTAAGGTTGCCCCTCCCAGCTCGCGCTATAGACGAAGCTCTTGCCATCGGGAGTGAACCGCGCGGACGATACGACACCCCTGCGGTATGTCACCGGGTGATATCCGGGAACGATGGTTCCTGCCCGCATCAACAGCATCGTGGCTGCCAACACCGCGGCACTCAGGGCAACGCCTGCAGCTACGCTCCATCGCGCGGCGCGATGAGATCGGCGCGCGCCAGACGCGGACCTCGTTGCGCCCGAACCTGCCTCCGCGATCCACCGCAACTCGGCCGCGAGGTCACGCGCCGTCTGCCATCGATCGTCTGGATGTTTCGCCAGGCAGCGAAGAATCAACCGGTCGAGCGACTCCGGTACTTGTGGCCGTGCCGATGATGGCGGCTGTGGCTCGGTCGCGACGATGGCCGCCATCAACGAGGCGCGGCTATCTCCCGCGAACGGCCGGCGCCCGCACACCATCTCATAGAGGACGACTCCGAACGAGAAGATGTCGGTGCGCGCATCGACCTCGTGTCCTTCTATCTGCTCCGGCGCCATGTAAGGAACAGTCCCCACAATGGTGCCGGCGTCGGTGAGTCCCGCGATCTCGGTGGCGTCCTTGGGTCTCTGCTCCTCGCGTTCCCTCAATTTGGCCAGGCCAAAGTCGAGAAGCTTCACGCTGTCCCGCGTCAGCATGATGTTGGCGGGCTTCAGATCTCTGTGTACGACGCCGTTCCGGTGGGCATGATCCAGCGCATCAGCGATGCCGATCGCGGTGCGCAGTGCGAGAGGCACCGGCAACGGGCCGTCCTCCAGTCGTCGCGCGAGAGTCTCGCCGTCGAGATACTCCATGACCAGGAAAGTGGTCGAACCATCTTCGCCCACGTCATGCAGCGTGCAGATGTTGGGATGCGTGATGCGGGCGATCGCGCGCGCTTCGTGGCGAAAACGCTCGGCCCCACGGCCTGAGGCATTCATGATCTCAGCCGAGAGGACTTTGATCGCGACGGTGCGATCGAGGCGCGAATCTCGCGCGCGGTACACTTCGCCCATGCCCCCGGCGCCGAGCGGCGCGAGGATCTCGAATGGTCCGACGCGGGCGCCAGACGTGAATCTCATGCGGGGCGGCTAGAAGTATAGCGATTCGCTCAATTCGTGCCGGCCGCCGCCAGGACGTCCGCCTTCGTAATGGGCCGGTCCGGATTCGGGGGATGTGCCGGAATCCACATGTCGTAATCGAGCTTCGACCGGTTGAGCGCCGCGACGGCCGCTCGCAGCGTCGCGAGCTGGATCGGGTTGGGATTCACGACCGTGATGTCAGCCGTCCACAACACTTTCTCCGCCGGCAGCAACACGGCGAGCATGCCGTCGCTGTGTTCATTGGGAATGTGATGGAGTTCGACGATCTTGCCGTTGGTTCCCTTCCGCACGTCACGGTCGCCAACACCCACTACGACGTCGGTCCGGCGATTCGTCACTTTTGACAGGCTGTCGCCGACGAGGGACCGGCTGCCGGAAAGGAGCCGCTCGAGCACCTGCTCGTTGTTCCGATGCGTCAGGATGGTGGCGCCCTCGGCGACGGCGGCGGCAAGCCCGCTCGCGTGATCGAAGTGCGCGTGCGAATTCACGACGAACGTGATCGGCTTGTTCGGAATCGCCTGCCTGGCCGCAGCCATCACCGCCATCCCGCGCGCGTCGCTCTGTCCGCTTTCGACGACCAGGATGTGATCGCCCATGTCGACGGCCAGCGACACGTAGTTTCCTCCGATCTTGAACACGCCGTCGCCGATGCGCTCAACGGGCGGCGCCGACGCTGAAGGCTGAAGAGCGGCGGGCGCTGGCGCGCCTCCCGAGGGCGGAGCCAGCAGCTCGGCAAGCGTAGGCGGATTGGCTGTCGCCGACTCGATGCTCGCATCGAACGTAACGAGACCCGCCTGCCGCTGTACGACGCGAGTCGGAACCTGCAGGCCGTTCATGTTCTGGTAGCCCGAGTACTCGAACTCGACCAGCAGGTCGCCGGCAACCGCATGATCGACGCGGGTCTCGACTTTCGTGATCAGATTCTGATTGCTGATGTATCCGGTCAGTGTGTAGCTCGAGCCGGAGGGCGACGTGAAGCCCGCAGGAGAAAACGAGACGACCTGCTGGCTACCCTGCCGGCTTACCGTCGCTGTGTTGGCGGCGGCGGCTTTCAGAAAACCCCACGGGGTCGCCCAGATGTTCAAGGCCTGCCCCCAGCTGGCCGCGGCCTGCGCGGCTGTGATCGTCTGGTTGAACAGGCCCGGTGGCGGCGGAGGAGTACCAGGCAACCTCGGCGGAAAGCCCGTGCCTGTCGCGCGCAAGACTGCTGCGGCCGTGGTGTCCGGCCTGGAAAAATTGATGACTCGTCTGTAATCGGTCACGCTCGTCACGTTGACGGCGCCCATGGGGTCGCCAATGCTCTTGCTCTGCCCGAACGCGCCTATACGCGCGCGTCCAATGAACGCGATGGCGTTCAGGTTGTCCGTGCCCATCGCCTTCGAAGCGGCGGCTAAGACCGCAGAGGCATCCTGGGCCACGACTGCCGGCGTCGCACAGATGACGAGGAACGAGGCAAGGAGCACGACTCTCACCAGCATGATGATCCTCCGAACAGAATAGAATGGACGGCAATGGTTCGAACGATTCTCGCAGCAGCAATCTTCGCGGGTGCGCCTGCGCTGGCGCAAACCCAATCTGTTTCAGCGCCCCTGACCGTCACGGCGACGGTCGTCTCCACCTGCAAAGTGGACGTTCCCCGATCGGCGGAGTCCTCGACTTTCGCGTCGATGCCAGTGACGGTGACCTGTGCCAAGGGCGGTGCCACGCCGCGCGTGCAGCATCCGAACGCGCCGATCGCGCCTCGCCGCAGCGAAGTCCGCGACGCAGTCCTGATCATCAATTTCTAGGCGAATCAGAAGAGGACCCGGACGGTCAGGACGTCGACGTATTCTCCCGGCGGCGGGTCCTGCCTTGGGGGTATTCGTCCATATGCCATTACGATCACGGGCGTACCGTTCGGTGGATTGCTCTGATAATACACATCCGTGCCATACAGACCTTGCCCCCATATCGTTTGGCGAGTCGCGTCGAGGTAGATGTTGTAATCAAGGTGATCCACGGCGCTTGCCGTCATATGGCGGGGGGAGAACTGGTTCGACGCGCCAGTCGTCATTTCAATCCGAATCTTGTTCGCGTGTTGATTGCACGTGTAGATGACCTGGGCCACGGCGTCGACGTTTGCGTTGGCCTCCGGATCGTAGTTGCCAAAGCTCAACGGCCGCGTTTCGATCGTGCAGACCCCGTCGGGTTGTTCTCTCGGCGCGGCCAACAGCCCGCGCGGAAACTGCGCCTCGGCCCCCGGCCGAGCGCCGACCAGCACCATCGTTGCGACCATCACGACCAACAGCGACCGAAACGGTGTCATTGCGGCTTCTCCACGCACGTCACCACGCCGGAATCCGTCATCGGCGGTGCCTTGTCCGGCATGCGAATCGTCGCCTGGCACGTGCGACCGCTCCAGCTGGCAACGCCCGGATGATCGCCTGGCGGCAGATCCTCGAAATAAAACTCGCCGCTCGCGTTCAGCGGCGAACTGAACTCGGTGGCGCCCACTGTCACCAGCAGCGTGCCATATTCCGGCGCCTTGCCGGCGACGTCGAGACGGCCCGTCAACGCGCGGATGACGTTGGCTTCGAAAACCACGACGGCGCCTCCCCGATACGGCACCGCGATGTCCTGCGAGATCGCACCCAGCCTCACTTCTACCGGAAGGTCATCCTGAACGATCCCGATCGGGCTGGACAGGTACGAACGCAGGTCGGGGACGAAGAGTGATCCGCGCCTTCCCGTGCGTCCGGACAACTGATTATTCGCGAGCACGCGCACGCCCCGTGACTTCGGCACTTTCACGAGCGCAAACCCGTCGTCTACCGGCCGCGACAACGACACTTCGCCGCCGATGGCGACGATGCTGCCGGCGAGGTTGATGGTGCCGACCGTCTTGTCGTCTTGGGAGCCGTCGGCGCGCACGCCGATGATGCCGCGACGGCCCTGGACTTCAAATACTCCCGACGTCCGGTACGGATTCTGGGCGTCGGCGTCGATGCGGAACCCGAAGCCGGGTCCCAGCGGCAACGATCGCTGGAGGTTGACGGACGTCAAAGCCTCACCCTCGGCATCGACCGTTGTCACCGCGCTGGCGACCGTGCGCCAACCGAGCGCGACGCTCAGGGAGGCAAAACCCGACCAGGCGACTGGCGAACCCGCCCTGTCATCACGGGTCACGTTTGCCGACAGCTGTGCGCGTCGCGTGACGTTCACGCTGTAGCCCAGTCGCAACAATTTATCGTGCTGCTCCGAGAGCGCAGCCTGCAGGTTTGTTTGCAGCGAGTCGGGGAGTCGTCCGATGAAATCTGGCTCGATCTGCGAGATGCGGGCGGTGAGCGCGTACGGACCGCCCAGCGTCCAGCCGGTGGTGATCGAACCCAACCGGCCGAGCGCAAACGAGACCGACGCGTCGGCGTTCCACTGCGCCCGGGTGGCCTGTTCGAGAAAGAGGGTCTGGAACCTCGGCCCGATCCACGTCGCGCGCGCCTGGGTGCTGACCCAGGTCGAGAGAAACGAGTAGACACCGGTCGCGGCATACCCGTGCACCCAGGATGGCGCTGGCGACGTCAGCTGTTGAGGAGTCAGGGGCTCTCCATAGCTCGCCAGTCCCTCGGCGCCAAACGTTCCCAGGCGCCGGAGCTTCGCGTTGAACCCGACGCCGCCCATCGCGAGGTCCTTTGCGCCTTCGCCCTGGAAGCCGATCGTCAACCAGTCGGCAAGGCCGATGTTGTGGACCGCCGTGCCCATCCCGCCCCCGTACTCGACCGTGGTGCCATTCGACGTTCGTTCCAGCCCGGCGACGTACGAATAGTCCTGCTCACCCTTCTTCAGCAATTGTGTCGAGAGGTAGAAGCCGAGGTCGATCGACTGCTGTCGGCCGAAGGCATCGCGAATGATCACGCGAGCGTTTCCGAGGCCGGTTTCGATCGGCAGGTCGTTCAGCGTAAATCGTCCGGGCGGCAGCCGCACCGACGAGACGAGGCGGCCGTCGACGTAAACGTCCGCTGTGGACGGCGTCCGCACGGCGCCCCTGATCTGTGGCGCAGGATAGAGGGCGTAATACGGATCGAGGTCCTGTTGCGTCGAGAGACTGAACCCGCCGACCACCGGCGCACTGCCGAGCGACGTCGATCGCCCGATCGTGTCGCCGAGCACCCAGCGTCGCCGGCCGCGGACCTGATCGAATGTCAGGCTGGTCAATCCGGGCGTGACCTCGCCGTTTGCGTCGACGCTTGCAGCGCTCTGCAACAGCGCGCCGAATAGGTGCACACCGAGTTCGCCGTAACCGGTGGTCGTGTCGTCGGTCGACCAGTTCGCGGAATAGTTCAGGAACACTGCGTTGTTCGAGCTGACCTTCCATCCAGGCGGGCGCGGGTTGGAGATAGCGAGTTCGGTCGTGCTCAACAGCGCCGGGTCCGCGGAAATGATCACGCGAATCTCCGCTTCGTCGAGGGTGAACGTGATTTGCGGCGCGAGCGAGGCGAGCGCCACGCGCAAGGTAGTGTCCGGAGCGAATGCCTGGCGGCGGCCGTCAGGCACTCTCTCCACGCCGGCAGCAACCAGCACTGATGGATCGACCCACGGTCCATCGGCGGTTAACACGATCTCGACGTCGCCCTTCGGTTCGTCGTTGATCACGAGGGCCCAGATCGAGCGCTCCTGCGCGAAAGCCCGCGTGGCCGGCGTGACAACGACCAGCGCCGCGGCGACAATCGTGCCTAGGGAGCGGCGCACGCAGCCGGCGACACCTGGCTTGCGCCCTTGAGCGATCTGTTGTGCCCGAACACTTCCACGGCGACGGAGGTTGTCGACCTGCATTCCGTGGCCGTCATCGGGACTTCAAAGATTCGCGTCGCGCCAGGCAGCACGTACCAACCGGGTCCTTCCTTCGTAAACGTGGGGGCGGCCGACGCACCAGCACCTTTCACTGAAATGGTATCGACGCTGACGTGCAGGTTGCCGGTGTTGCGAACACGCGCGAGCACTTTGCCGTTCTCGACCGAGACGCCATCGATCACGGCGGTCCGCACCGGCTTCGCCGGCCGGACGAACACCGGAATGCCAACCTTGGTGCGCAGAGCCACCGCGTTGGTCACCGGCGCAGACTGATCCGGGAGTTCCTCGACGAACAGCCGAAACGACTGTTCGATGTCGCGGGCGGCACCCGCGTTGATACCGATGCGGATGTTGCGCGACGCGCCGCCAGGGAGCTCGACCAGCTTGGGGAAAAACGTCACGTCGGATGACGGGTTCAGCGTCATCTTGCCATGCTCGTCCTCGGACCAGCTGAGGAGCGTGATCTCGAATCGCAGCGGTAACTTGCTGCCATTCCGTATGGTGACGAGCGCACTGGTCGCCGACGGCGAGAGGTTGACCTCGGTTGGCGTGACGGTGAAGTTGGCGGCGATGGCGGCGTCGGGCGCAAGCAGCAGCGCCACGGCGATGACGGGGATGAGTTGAAGTCGCACGGTGTCCCTTAGAAATTCACCGTCGCGACGACGGTGTCAATGTAGGTGCCGACGACAGCGTCTTGTGCCTGTGCTACGCGTCCGTAGACGGTGAAGCTGCGGGGATTTCTGTTCGGCGCCGCAGGGATGTCGAGGGCGGTGTCGGCCGTATCGCCCCAGACGGTGGCACGTGCGGTGTCCTTGTAGAGCTCGTAGGTCAGATACGCGGCCGCGCCCTGGCTCATCCGCCGCGTGGTGCCCTGGGCGTTGCTGCCCACGCCCAGACCCACCTTGGCCGGCGCCCCTTTTGTGCACGTGACTGTGACGGTCCCGATGCCGTCGAGCGGCGTCGTGGCGTTGACGGCCACCGAGTCGTAGGTGCCGAAGGCCACCGGCGCGGTTGTAATGCTGCAGTTCTTCGAGACGCTGGCGCTGACCGTAAGGGACGACGATGCCGACTGGCCGATGAGCCTGCTCTCCGCCGCGATCGAGACGACGGCGAAACCGGTGAGAAGGATCGCAATCCGACGCATGGGGGCCTCCAAGTGTGGCCCCCTGGCGCAAAAAGCGCGCCGCTGAGACGTTCAGGAAATCGCGAATATCAGGGTATTAACAACGTGTCGCCCTCAGCCCGCCAAAAAGCTTCTTCCGGTAGTTCGCGACACGGTCACAACATACGGTGAGCGCGTACGCTGTGCCTCAACTGGATCACCATTTCAACAGCCGAGACGATCGGGCAGAGAAGCCATGAATGCCCGGACGTTTGCGATGTCGGCGCTGCTCGAAATAAAGGTAAAGGCGTGCGGGTCGATAGCCGTCGCGCGACCCGTAAGTGAAGCGGTCAGGGCGTCATGAATCACGGGGCACTCGGCAATGAGTCCGGCCAGCGCCGCCCACGCCGGCTGATCGAGCATCGCGATCACGTCGAGCGACGGCTCGGCGCACCATGGTGTGCCCGCCTTCACCTGCCTCCTCATCGCAATGCGAAGCGTCTTCAGCCCGCTCTGAACGTCCTTGTCGGCGCATCGCAGGCTGCCTGCCACATCGATGAGCGCCCTCGCGGCGTACATGCCGACTTCTTCATGGAGCGCAGTCCATCCAATCTGGAAAATGCCGATCAGATCGTGGTGGATCAGATAGTCGTCCGGCAGCGGCGACCTGGACAGCCCGAGGTTGCACACTGCGGCGACTGCGTCGGACGCCTCTTTCGCCGTGAATGGCCGCGACTGGATCGAACATCCCGCGATCAGCGCGTTCGCGAGGTAGGCCAGCTCGGAGTGTCGCTCGTCATATGCGGCCGGATTGCGCTCGAACACGAATCGCATATGGCGATACATATCCGCCAACCGGCCCGATGATGGATCGTGTTCACCGGTCAGGAGACCTGCGGGCGCACGCGGCGGCACCACGCCGGCCTCGGTCAGCAACTCCATGATCTCGGCGTCGGCGTCAGCTGTCGGGGCATGACCTTCAACGAGCGCCGGAGACATGTCAATCGAGCGAAAGTACGCACGTGCGAGCGGATTCGACGGAGGAACGGCGCCGGGGCGGACACTCCGCGACATGTGCAGAAATGCACGAGCGTCTGCCGGTGAGGCGAATCCCTCCTTGCTGCGCCTCCCCTCACGCCCGGTTCCGGCATCGAACATCATCTGTTCGCCGGGGTCGAGCAGCGCGTTCAAGCCATCGACTTCGTGCCCCGAATCCGAGAGCGATCGCAGGACGCTCATCAGCTCGTCAAATCGGCATCGATGGTGGACGTCGAGCGAGAGAAGCACCGCCACGATCGCCTCCCATGCGTCCTCGCGCCGTGCGGCGAGGTGATATCCGCCAATCTTGAAGGCGATCGCCGCGTCCGGCGCGCGTGACTCGATCCGCTCGCCGTCGATCGTGTCGTACGCCTCGATCGCCGCAATATCGAAGACGCGCACGTGATGCGCAAAGCCGGCGATGAGCTGCTCGACCGGAATCTGCGACAGCTTCTCCGCGGCAAGATCGGCGCCGGCCTCCACGAGGACTTCGATCCACACGCCGAAGCGCTCCGCGTCGAACTGGTCGTCGAGTCCGGGCCGTGCGGGCCGCCACAGGTCGAGATCGAAGACGCGCGAGAGCTGGGCCGGCGTCGCGTGGGCGACAAGCTCGACGCAGTCCTCGAGCCCGTACACACTGATGACGCGGTGCATCTGTTCGGGCTGCAGCCGCGGCGCCAACTGGGCGATCCGGTGAATCAATTGATATGGCAGACAGCGACTGTAGCGCATCGGCGTGGGCGCCTTCGAGTCTGTTTCTTTTTTGACGAGCGTCGTACAATAGAAGTGGGAACGAAGAGCACGCCAATCGCCCGCCCCGAAGAAATCCCCTTTTTCAATCGTCACCGCAACGATAAGCTTCGTGCCTGGCTGCCCCGGGAGGACGCTGATGAACACCTTGCCGCGCCGGATTTCGGCGGTCGATGCGGCCGGCCTCGTCAATTCAGGTGACTGGGTCGAGTACGGGACGACCTTGTGCCAGCCCGACGTGTTCGACCAGGCGCTGGCCCAGCGCAAGGCCGAATTGCGGGACGTGAAGATTCGCGGGTGCTTGAGCATGCGGCCCCGGGCGGTGCTCGAAGCCGACCCGCAGCGCGAGCATTTCCACTGGTTCAGCTGGCACCACAGCGTCTACGACCGCAGGCAAGGCGATGCCGGGCTGGCGAACTACATCCCGTGCAACCTGGGTGAGATTTCCGATTACTACCGCCGCTTCATCGAACCGCCCGCCATCGCGGTGCTGAAAACCTGTCCCATGGATGAGAACGGGTTCTTCAACTTCGGCATCACCAACATGTGGCACCGCGCCATCGTGTCGCGCGCCAAAGTGATGATCGTTGAAGTCACCACGGGCCTGCCCTGTGTGCATGGCATCGAGAACGGCGTGCACGTGAGCGAGGTGGACTACATCATCGACGGCGACAACCGCCCTGCACCCGAGTTGCCGCGCACAGCACCGACCGACACCGACCGCGCCGTGGCGACGTCGATCGCGGCCGAAATCGAGGACGACGCCTGCCTGCAGGTGGGGATCGGCGCGATGCCCAACGCGGTTTGTTCGCTGTTGCTGCACAGCGGCGTGCGCAACCTGGGCGTGCACACCGAGATGATGATCGACGGCATCGTCGATCTCTACAAGGCGGGCATCGTCACTGGCGCGGCCAAACAGGCACAGCCTGGCAAGATGGTCTGCAGCTTCGGCCTGGGCTCGCAGGCCATGTACGCGGCCGTCGACCGCAATCCCGACGTCCTGTGCTGCCCGGCCGATCAGACCAACATGCCGCACCTGATCATGCGCAACGACAAGGTTGTGTCCATCAACAACACGACGCAGATGGATCTGCAGGGACAGGCGGCGAGCGAGTCCGACGGGCATCGGCATATCAGCGGCACGGGCGGCCAGTTGCAGTTCGTACGCGGGGCGTATGCATCCAAAGGCGGCAAGTCGTTCGTCTGCCTGTCGTCTACGCACGAGCGCCGCGGCGAGCGCAAGAGCCGCATCGTGCTGAACCTGACGCCGGGCAACGTGGTCACCACGGCACGCAGTGACATGATGTATGTCGTCACCGAATTCGGTATGGTCAACCTGAAGGGCAAGTCGGTGCCCGAGCGAGCCAAAGCCATGATATCGATCGCCCACCCTGACTACCGGGAGGAATTGGCGCGCGACGCGCGTGCGCACGGATTGATCCCGAAAGGCTTTGCATGACCGTCGTCGACTGGCTGCTCGATTCGGACCCGTCGATCCGATGGCAGTGATGCGAGACCTGACCGATGCGCCCAAGGAGAGGTCGCGGCGGAACGCGCGCGGATCGCCACCGAGGGCATTGGGCACGCCGGCAGGATGCCGGTCGAGACGGAAGAGAGTGAGGGCCGGCCGAGCCGGTGGAATACTCTCCGCGCCCTGCGCGTGCTCCGATGGCACGAACGGGCCGGTTCATAAAGGAATCGAGGGGCTCAGTGCGAAGACCGGAACTTCTCCTGGCTGGGATCGGCGTCGTTGTTGTTGCTGCCTTCATGCTGACGCGCAACGGGCGCACGAGCCCGGAGGATGAGCCGTTCTGGACGCCGACGTCGCACGCGGTTCAACAGGCCCTCCTCGATGAGCTCAAGACCGTCAGCCTGAAAAACTGCACTTTGAAGCGGTACGGCAGCCCGCACGACGGCGGCTATCTGATGTGCGAAAACCTCCTGAAAGATGTCACCGCGGCGTACTCGTATGGCATCGATCTCGAGGACAACTGGGGCTGTGACGTCTCGCGGGAGCTCGGCGTGATCGTGCATCAATACGACTGCTTCACGAATGAACGCCCTGCCTGCGGCGGCGGCTTCATGTTCCACGACGAATGCGTGGGACCGCAGCGGGAGACGCTGCACGGTCAGCCCTTCGACACATTGGCGGGCCAGATCGCGCGCAATCGCGACACTGGAAAGGCCCTGCTCGTCAAGATCGACGTCGAGGGGGCTGAATGGGAATCGCTGCTCGCAACTCCTGACGCCGTGCTGGACACCTTCGTGCAGATGCCGATGGAGCTCCACCTCCGGGGCTCACCGGACGAGTCACGGTTCCTGACGCTCGTCAGGCGCCTCAAGGAAAAGTTCTATCTGGTGAATCTGCATTTCAACAACTACCCGATTGCCTGCACGAGCGAAGATGACCCGCTGCCGTCCAGGGCATTCCAGACCTTGTGGGTCAACAAACGCATCGCGATCCTCGATCCGGAGGCTCCCTCACCCACGCCGCCGAGTCCGTTGAACGCGGCTGACGATCCCAAGTCTCCAGAGTGTCGATCGCGAATCCGCTGAGCCTCGACGGCAGGAAGTGATTCAGCGTCCGCTCGGTTTCACCATCTCCTGCTGTCCGTCCCAACCTTTGTGGCAGACAGCACAGAAAAGGATCGGGTTCACCCACGCCGGGTCGTAGCTCGTATCCATGACCTGGCCGTCCTTGATCACCATGCGTACGTTCTTCGTCGCGCCAATGTCGCTCAGTGGATTGCCTTCGACGATCGTGAAGTCGGCGAGCTTGCCGGGTTCGATGCTCCCCAGATCCTTCTGCTGACCGAGCGCCTCCGCCGCCCAGAGCGTCGCGCCCTGGAGGGCCTTCATCGGCGGAATGCCGAGATCGGTGAGCATCTGCATTTCGTAGTGCACGCTGAGTCCGGGGATGACGACCAGACCCGCGTCGGTTCCGATGATGACTTTCCCGCCGGCCTCTGAGTACTTCTTGAGGAACTCGGCGATGTTGGCGTAGCCGCCGATCGTGGGCCGATTCAGCTTCGGTTCGCGGATCCACGTCGCCTTGATGTCGGCAGGCACGAACGCGAGATTCGGATCCTTGGCCAGTTGTTGCGCCAGCACCATCTGATCGCGCCAGCGTTCGGTGTTGCCTAACCATCCCTGCACCAGCGTGGGGTTGATGTACACGCCCTGCTTCACCATGTAGTCGATGAGCGGCGGAAAGAGTTTGGGATTGACCGCCGCTTCAGGGTTCGGCTGCCGCACGTTCTTCCCTTCTTCGTCAAGGAGCGCGCGGGCCATCGTGTTCATGTGCTCCTCGTGCTTCATGCCCATGGCGACGGCCTTCTTGATGTTCTGCGTGTGGCCCATCACCTTCAGTCCCACGGCGTTGCTTTCTTCGACCACCGCCTTCAACTGATCGTCGGTGATGTCTTCGGCGACTTTGATGACGTCGATGCCAACGGCCTTCAGGCGACGCACATATGCACGCGCTTCGGCGGCATCCTTCACGAGGAAGCCGTCCACCCCCGCCCCGTTCGGTCCGATGATGCGCGCGCCCGATATGAACAGGCGTGGACCTTTGATCAGTCCGCTCTTCAGCGCCTCGCGCTGCGCGAGGTCCCACGCGGTGTCGTTGTGAAGATCGGTGATCGTCGTCACGCCGTAGGGCAGGAACATCGGCAGGTGCCAGTCGATCAGGTGCACGTGGGTGTCGATGAGGCCAGGGAGAATCGTCCGGCCGTTGAGGCGAATGACGTTCGCGTTGGGGGGGACCGACACTTGCCCTCGCCGCCCGACCGCGGTGATGCGATTGCCTTCGACCACCACCACGGCGTCAGCAACCGGGGCCGCCCCGGTGCCGTCGATTAACGTCCCGCCTTCGAGGACAAGAACGCGGTTCTGCGCGGTGGCCGGACTGGCAGCGAGCGAGAGAGCGACGATCGTCGCCCCGATCCATGACTTCATACTTGCCTCCATAACTTCACACTTGCGTCAGCCCCACGCCGACCGCCGCGCGTCGGCCGGCCGCCCCACCGCAAACAGTTTCACGAGGATCACGCCGGCGAGGAAGCCGCCGATGTGAGCCATGAATGCCACGCCGCCGCCGGCCTGCGGACCGCGACCAATCACGCCAAAGGCGCTGATCAGCTGGAACACGAACCAGAGACCTACCGCGACATACCCGGGCACATCGGTAAGCATTCTGAGCATGATGACAGTGACCCGGCGATGAGGATGCAGCATGAGATAGCCGCCCATCACGCCCGAGATCGCTCCAGACGCGCCCAGACTGGGTACGAACGGGTTTTCTCCGAACACGAACGTCGAGGTCACGTGCGCCAGCGAAGCGACGACGCCCGTCGCCAGATAAAAGGCCAGATACCGCGTGTGCGAGAGATCGTCCTCGACGTTATCACCGAAAATCCAGAGAAACAGCATGTTGCCGAGCAGATGCATCAGGCTGCCGTGCATGAACATCGACGTCAGCAGTGTGAGGTACACGCTGACCGGCGTCGGTTCGAGCGGGATGACGGCTCTCCGATCGCCAAGTTCGACGGTCACGTTCTCGGCAACGTCCTTGCCGGTGCGAATTTCCTGAGGAATGGTCGAAAAGGCGTAGGTGAACTTCTCGTTCGTGCCAATCCCCTGGAGGAACACGAACACGAGGACGTTCAGCGCGATGAGCGCCCAGGTCACATATGGGGTTCGGACGCGGCCGGTGTTGTCATCGCGTATCGGGAACATACGTCATCCTTATACACGATAGATGCCTTGCGTCGTGACTGTGGTCGCGATCGGCGTGACCGACCCCCGCCGGAGGAGATGTGTCGGACCGCCGTCGAGGCAGAAGGTTTCACGCGCTTTCTCACGACTGAAGGCGCATTCTGCTGGCTGCGCGAGGCCGGCGAAGAGCTGTAGCCCTGAGGCCGACCTAAAGGTCGGCACTACGTACCGTACGTAGTGCTGGCCTTCAGGCCAGCGGCGCTCCTGTTAATCCCGATGACAAATGTGAATGTTTGTGCGCGGTTATTCGACACGGGCGACTCCCAGATCGGCTGAAGGATACACACGTCTGCACACGTCACTCGCGGAGTTGCCGGGCACGTGACCTGCAAGTTGTCTCCCCTGCCGTGGACATCTTCGGCTTCAGTCAAACCACTCGCGCCCTGGTCGCGGCGGCAATAGCGTTCGTTCCAGCAATCGTTGCGTACCTGCGCGGGCGGCACATCGCACGATTCGCGGACGATCCCGCGCTGCCCGAGCGGCTCTTCGCCGGCCGGCACAAGATGAGCGGTGTCTTGGCGGTCGCGATCTCGGCGCTTCTCATGATGACGGGACTCGCGGCGATCTGGGCGATTCCGCTGACGGTGATCGCCTACTGCTCCGCGGGCCTGCCCCTCCGCAGGATCCTCTACAACGAAACGTGGAGCCTTCGAATCTATCTCTCATTCGTCATCCGGTTCTTCGTCGCCGGCTGGAGCTTCTGGATCCTCGTATCGGCCCTGCCTGCGGTGGCGCTCCTAGGCGACGAGCGTGCCTGGATCGTCGCGCTCATATTGGGAGCGGGGCTGATGCTTCTGGCGGGGCGTCAGACAGAAGTGATTCGATGGGTGATCGGCGCCAGGCCGATTCTCGACGAGGCGATTCGCGCGCGCTTCGATCGACTCGTCACCGCCGCCGGCATCGCACCGCCGCACCTTGAGTTCGTCGATCTGAAGGGCGGAAGCGTCGCGAACGCGTTCGCGGCTTCATCACTCCGTCGATCGGCGGTTATCTTTACCGGACCACTGCTTCAGCGACTCGACGCGGATGAATCCGACTCCATCTGCGCGCATGAGCTCGCGCACATCGAGTACCACAATCCCAAACGTCTCCGCCGGCAACGCCTGGTTTCGCGATCGCTGGTCGCCGGCGGCGCGTTACTCGGGCCGCTGCTGCAGCAACTTGTCCCGTCGTTTGCGTCGCTGGCCTGCCTGATGTGGCCCTGTGTCGTGCTGATCGCGCTTCTGATCCTCGTGCACGATCGCCAGAAGCACGAGACCGCCAGCGATCTCCGCGCCATCGCGCTGACAGGCAATCCCGAGGCGCTCGTCCGCGCGCTCGTCAAGCTGCACGCCATCGCCCGCGTGCCGCGGAGATGGGACGCCGATCTCGAGCGCCACATGTCTCATCCGAGCCTGAAGCGGCGGATCCAGGACATTCGCGCGGCCGCGGGCACCACGCCCGCCGCGCTCGGCGATACCTCGGTGTTCGAGAGCGCCGACGGCGCGGCGCGCGTCGTGTTCCACGACGAAACCCTCGAATGGAATGAAGGTGCGTCGGCGTCCTATCGCCTGCGCTACGACCGCCTCAGCGAACTACGCATCGAGGCGACGCCCTCACGCGACACCAGGCTCGTTGCCGCAGATCGCGCCGGGCACAGGTGGCAGATGCCCATCCGCCTGGACGACGTGCCGCGTATCCAGGCGGTGCTCGACATCGTCGATGCGCGCGTGGAGACGAGCGCGGCGGTAACGAGCATCAAGCCGCAGCTGACGCATGCAGTCACGTTGATCGTGTTGATCGTCTCGCTGAACGCCGGGCTGATCGCAGTCTCACTGGTCGCCGCAATGAACTTCGCTCGGCCGGCGGCCCCGTTGCTGTCTGCCGCAGGCCTCGCAGCGATGGCCGGCGCTGTGATCTCCTGGCGCAATCCCACATCGATGTACGGCTATCTCTCCGACGAGTACGGAATGACCTTCGCCGCCGTTCTGCTCGTTGGAGGAGCGCTGCTCCTCTGGCTTGCGTATGCTGGCCGGCGCGACGAGGTTACAGTGCGGACGTGGAAGCTCGTCGCCGTCATGGCTGTCGCCGCACTCGCGTCCTGGCTCGTCCCGATTACGGGCAGTGGCATCGACGCCCTTGGTCTTCACCTGGCCGCGCGAGAATGGCCGTCAACGGTCCTGCTCCCCGTGGCGCTGGCCGGCGCGACGATGTGGTCGGCGCGTACGGCCCTCCGTGTGGCGTCGGCTGTTGCCATCGTCGCCAGCGCTTCCGCCGCCGGGATAGGCTCGCAGACCTTTCTCGATCGGTTCGGAAGCGATTTGTTCCTTGTGCCTGCCACGAATCTCGAAGTGAGGACGCTCAACGACCCGGTGAGCGAGTTCACCGTCCCGTTCAGCATCAGTGAGCTTCAACTTTCGCCAGGCGGCCGCTCGATTGCGGCCGTTGCGCGGAGCCGCGACAATCGCACGAAAATCCACATTGGCCGCGCCGGTGAGTCGCTGACGCCGATCGATGCCGACGGTGCGTTGTTCATCGACGACGACCGCGCTCTCGCCTGGTCTGTCGACGGCAGCCGCACTGATCTTCGCGAGGTGCTGGTGGATGCACCGGAGTCAGCCGGCTGGCAGTTGCGCGTCACAGGTGTGTCCACGCCGGCTGTGTCGCTCGACCCGGAGTCCAGGAGATGGCGCCTCGCGAGCCCCGCGGGAGTCAACGTCATGGAAGCGCGCGAGGGTGTGGTCGGCACCCAGCAGATCACTAGCTACCGGTGGAGCGTACCAACAGGTCGTATGACGCCGTTCATCCCCATCGCGCTCTCGCGTGATCGTGCGCTTGCTGTCGAACCGCGGCCCGATCTCGCATCACCTATCTCCGATCCGCTGAGCGCTTTCGTGTTCGTGCTTGCCAGTGCTCCGCGGTGGCGATCGACGATCTGGGCACTCGGTCCAGACGGCGCGATCGACCTCGGAACGTCACGCCTCGAGGTCCAGTGTCACGTGTTGCCGCTTGCCAATCGAGGCGCGTGTCACGTCTTCGACGCGAGCCGCACGCGGTTCTTCGCGATTGATGCAGAGACGCGTGGCATCACGGCGGTGGCGTCGCTGCCGGGCCGGTTTTTCGCGGGCCAAGAGGCGCAGGGTGCATGGGTCACGGGGTGGTACCAGTCGAGTCCTGTCGCCGTGCGCGTCGCACCGGCCGACGCGATTCGCGTCACCGACCAACGCGGCACCGCTGCACACATCATGACCGCGTCCGATCGCTCGGCGGCCGGCGTCTGGTATCAGATGCCTGCGACCTCCGGTATGCGTGTCGATCCGCTGTATCCCGAGACTGGCACATCCCTCGTCCGCATTTACGCGAATAACTGACCGTTCAAGCCTCAGTACCTTTGAGCGCGCGTATCACTCGACCTCGAGGATGGCCTCTACTTCAACCGGCGCATTACCCGGCAGCGCCGCCAGGCCCACCGCGGACCGTGCGTGCTTTCCCATCGTCTCGCCGAACACCTCTACCATCAGGTCGGAGAACCCGTTGATGACCGCAGGCTGTTCTGCAAATCCATCCGCGGAGTTCACCATCCCGAGCACTTTGACGACGCGCTTGACACGATCGAGCGTGCCGAGCTCTGCCCGCACGTTCGCGAGAAAGAGCAAACCGGCGTGGCGGGCTGCCTGATAGCCCTGATCCACCGTGAGCTCTCGTCCAACCTTTCCGAACGGCTTCAAGTCCAGCGAGGTCGTGCCGGACACAAAGAGAAGATTACCGACGCGAACGGCTCTCACGTAGTTGGCCACCGGGGTGGGCGCTGGCGGCAGCATGATCTTCCGTTCTTTCAACCGTTCTTCCGGTCGCGTCGAGCCTTGCGCTGACGCCTCGCGGGTGATCATCGCTGATATCAAGAGCGTCCCCAGCATGACAACGCGCTGTCTCATCGTCGCACCTCAAAAGATCAATTTCAGACCCAACTGCATCTGGCGCATGTTTGGATACGTGGTGCTGGTCGCGCTGATGCGCCCGAACGTTGCCGAACCGAATATCGCGTTGGCCTGGCCGTAGTTGACGTTGTTGAACGCGTTGAAGATCTCCACGCGGACCTGCAAGCGCATGCTTTGACTGACGGCGATGTTTTTCGCCATCGACAGATCGGTGATGACCGATTTGGGCCCTCTCAGCACATTACGCGGAGCGTTGCCAAACGTGAACTGGGCCGGCATGGCAAACGCCGACGGATCGAAGCAGTCAATGAGGTCCCGGTTGGTCGGGCTCTTCTGACAATTGAGTTTGGGGACGGCTCCGACGAGATTCGGACGTTGAAGCCCCGAGATGCCGATATTGGCCCGATCGGCCGCGATCGTGACGTTGATTGGCAAGCCGCTCTGCAAAGTCGTCACGCCGCCGACCTGCCATCCAGCGACGACGTGCTTCAAGATCGGCTGGGAGGAGTCCTTGAGGAACGGCACCTCGTAGAGATAGCTGGCGACGAACCGGTGCGGCACATCCCAGCTCGCGGGACCGTAGTCGGCCCAGATGTCGTAGTTGTTCATGGTCTGGCCGCCGCCATTAGAGTCCGTGGCCATATCGCGAGTGCGCGACCAGGTGTAGTGGACGTCCGCCTGCAAGCCCTGGCTCATCCGGCGGCGAAAAATCACGCTGACCGCGTCGTAGTCGGCAATCAGATCGTTCTGAATGATGCGGCGCGACCGGAATCGCGGGTTCGGCCTGCGGGGATCGACCGCGCCTTCACCAGGCTGCGGCGTGTTGTTGAAGAAGCTGCGATCGAGATGGCTCGTGTTCGACCCCACATACTGCACATCCAGCGCGGTGCCCGACCACAGCTCGCGCTGCACGTCGAAGCTCCATTGGTTCTTTTGAGCATTCGGAAGATGGCGCGTCGGCGAGATCATGTCGGGAGGCCCACCGGGCCCGACAACACCAAAGGGCTGCTCCAGTGACAACGTTGGATTCAGTGGATCCGAGCTGAACGTGGCCACCGCCGCGATCGGCGGATTGTTGGTCAGAAATGTGAACGAGTTCATCTGGTTCGGGTTGTAGTAGATGCCATATCCGGCGCGCAGGACGGTTTTGGCATTCAGGCGATACGTCGCGCCGAGCCTTGGCGCAATGTCCTTGTAGTTCGGCTCGTGAAATTCGAAACCCACTGCGGGAAAGCTGCTGGGAATGATGGTGTTGAAGTCTTCGTCCAGCATCGACGCCAATCCCGCGTAGGTTTGGACGGGGGTGTTCAACTCGTAGCGTAGACCGAGACTCAGTGTGAGATCCCGAGTCGCCTGCCAGACGTCGTTGACGAACAACCCATTGCGCCATCCGCCGACGTGGCCCTGGATCTGGTCGCTCGGTGGAATCACGGTTCGCGCCAGGCCCAGCATGAAATCGGCCACCGAGTGTCCCGTCATGTCGCCCGTGAAATCGAACCGCCCGCGCGGGTCGTTTGCCGCCCTGCGACCCGTGGCCAATCGCCGCAGGTCGAACCCGGTTCGAATGCTGTGCGATCCTCGTGTGTATGCCAGGACGTTCGCCGCTTGAAATGTCGTGTCGAACTGATACCAGTTCGTGCCTCCTCCTCCGAGTCCGGCGAACGCGCTGATGTTGATGCTGGGGATGCCGGGATTGTTGTATTTGACGTCGCCGTCGAACCCCGGAATGCCGAGACTGGCTCCCGTGGACGTCAGGTTATTGACCAAAAACTCATTCACGGTGTCGAAGTTGACGCGGTGATAGCCAATCCGGAAATCGTTGAACAAGTTGGGCCCCAACGAATGCGTGTACGACACCAGTGTGTTGTGGTTGACGCGTGGCTGAGTGACAACCTGGGTTGGCAGTTGCGCATTCAAGACGTTGCTGCCGACGCTGTCGTGCCAGTTGTAGCGAACTGAGAGCCGGACCTTGTTGCCGAGATTCTGATCTCCACGCACAAGAAGTTGATCGACGTTCTCCTCGCTTGGCAGGGTGGTTTGCAGGTTCGACGCAATACCCGGCCGGTTCGGGGCTGGATAGAACTGCAGAATATTTTTCGCAATGGAGGACAACTGGGCTGCTGGAATGATATTTCCGGGGTACGGCTGGCGCGTGAATGGATTCCGGATCGGCGTACTGATCTCCGAGAAGTTGCCTTCGCGCATCAAAGCCGTCGGAACGGTGCTTATCGGACTCAGTAGTGTTTCCGCCCGTATGCCTTCATACGCTGCCATGAAAAATGTTTTGTTGTGACCGTCGTAGAGCCCGGGTACGACCACCGGTCCGCCCATTTGAAAGCCAAACTGGTTGCGCTTACGCGGGTTCTTTGGACTCGAGGGGTTCTCGAAGTATCCGCGCTGATCCAACGCATCGTCCTGGAAAAATTCAAAGAGAGAGCCATGGGGACTGTTGGTGCCGCTCTTGGTGACAACGTTGATATGGACGCCAAGATAAGAGCCGTACTCGGCTGATGTACTGCCGGTCTGGATCTGCATCTCCTCCACAGCCTCGGCGATCGGGCGCATGCTCGTCATGGCCAACAGGTTGGACGCGGTGTTGATGCCGTCGAGCGACAGGCTGTTCTGTATCTCCCGCTGCCCTGCCCCTCTGAAACTGAGGCCGATGTCGCTGGCCCGGCCGACGATGACACCGGGGGTTGCGGTCGCCAGGCTCCAGACGTTGCGTCCGCTCAGCGGTAGCTCGGCTATTGCCCGCTCGCCGATCGTCTGCGATACGGTTGCTGAGTCGGTGGCGAGCATTGGGGCCGAAGCCGTGACGATCAATGACTCGGCCAGGGCGCCTATCTGCATCACGGCATTCGTGCGAACAACCTGATTGTTGGCCACCTCGACGCCCGTCACCTTGAACGTCTGAAATCCGGAAAGCGTCACGGTCATGTCATAGCTGCCGGTGCGGACGAATTGGATCTGATAGTAGCCTTCGGCATTCGTCGTCGTTTCGTACGTGTCCTGGGTGCCGACGTTGACGGCAACGACTTGAGCGCCCGGCACGACACCTCCATCGCGATCGGTCACCGTGCCGACCAGCGCCGTCTGTGTTGCAAGCTGTGCCCACCCAGAGGTCGCCAGAACAAGAACGAGACCGAGCGCCAGCGCGATTCGCTGCATCATCGTGACTCCTCCCCTTCCGTCCACCACGGACGTGAGATTCCATTGAGATCCCAGACCACCCTGCGTGATGTTCGACGAGCTGCATGATCCGATTGGCGACCGCATCGCACAGAAACCGGCGCGACAGGTTGTTTTTTTGGGACCGAGAATAGCCCTCCGGCGGCTGGAGGGCAAGGGAAAGAGGATTTGCTATGGATGCAGCGTTCGCGCGAACCACGACAGCGCGAGCACGAGCACGACGAACGTCGCAACAGTCGGCACGTGACCAGGTCCCGAGTTGCCGCGGATCGTCTGATACACCGCGACCCCGCCGACGATCCACAGGACCGGAACCCCGGTCAGCCAGAGCGCGGCCGCAATCGTCGCCACGACAATGCCGCGCTGCTCGCGCGACAACACGTGGAATCCGCGCGCGCCATCGAGCTGCCAGATCGGCATCAGATTGAACAGGTTGATGAAACCCGAGATTTCGGCGATGGCGAGCCAGATTGGCGTGCCCAGCGACACGTAGGCCAGCCACGCGGCGACCGTCGCGCCGAGTCCCCACATCGGCCCCGCCAGACCGATACGCGCGTTCATGATCGGATCCGAGATGTGTTGCTTCAGCATCACCACGGCGCCGATGCCGGGGATGAAGAGCGGCGCGTTCGCGTCTATTCCGAATTTCCGCAACATCGCGACGTGGCCCATCTCGTGAACATAGATCGCCACGGCGATCCCGACGGCCAGAGGCCATCCGTGAATCGCCCAGTACACCGCGATGAACCCGAACATCGACGCGACCGTCGAAAGCTTGCTCAAACCAAGCAGCAGAAATTTCAACTTCCCCGCGAAGAGCAGCGCAACCGTGCCCCCTATGCCGACGGCTGACGAACCCCACCATCGCCCGCCACCCGCTCTGGAGCTCGCGCCAGGCTCGTCCCCGAGCGCTGCGATCCGCTCCGTGATTTGTTGATACTGCTTCGACTGTACGGGAACGAGGCTCAGTGCCTCTTGCCAGTGGGCGCGCGCCAGCGCCTGATCAGTCGCTGACGCTGCAGCCGCCAGTTCAGACAACTGCCGCAATCGGTCGCGATGGACGAGGGTCAGGCAGGCCGGGCACGCAAGGGCATGCGGGACACACTCCGTCCCGCAGCGGTCACAAATCAGGGGAGCGGTGTTCTGCGACAGGTCGAGCACGTTTCGTTATGTTGCTGTTGCTGGCTGCTGGGCGGCGCCCACGCGTAGCGGTCCAGTGATGGTGAGCTGCGCCGATGCCGTCATGCGCCACGCCTGTTGCATGCCGAATACGATGATGGCCGCGCTGATCAGCCCACCCGGAAAAGAACTAATGACGAAGATCAGCGGCAGCTGGAATGAGTACGCGGCCAAGAGGGCCACGGCGATCGGAAGGGAGAGTTCAGGCGCAGCCGGCGAAGGCGCGGCAGGTTGCGTCGCCTCAGCGGCGACTGGTGCCGCCGCGCCACTCGCCGTGGATTGCGTCGACGAGGGCTGCGCTCTGTCACGAGCGGCGATGATAACAAGAGGGAGGTACGCGAGTCCGACGGACCAATACGTCAGCACGAGCGCCATTATCTGAAACGCGCGCCCCCCGCGCCCACCTGTTCCCTTCCTGACGGCATAACCGACCATATAGCCGATCGCAATCGCCACCAGGCCGATCTCGAAGTCCGTGATCGCGATGACACCGTAGTAGAGGATGGCACCGGCGACCGCCGCTCCCAACCCAAACAAGGCTGCACGCGCCAGGGGAATGATGCCACGTGGCGGCTGGCTGAACTGTTCAAGAAGGTCGCGGCAGGACGCGCACACCGGCGCGCCGTTCACGTCGAAATATTCGTCGAGGAGCGCCTGCCCGCAGTTTCGGCAGGTGAGCCCGGCAAGCGAGTCCAGGGCGCCGGCGTTCTGAGGGACCGCGGTGTCGAATTGCAGTGGCTGCAGGTCGTCGGCTGGCGTCATAACCTGGTGCTCCTTGCGCAACCTTGCGCCGATCGGTACCTAGCGCCGTGATCGAAGGGCGTCAGTCCTCTTTCCACGGGTTATTGGCGAAGACGGCCAGCTCCGGCCACAGCGCCCGCCGCGGCATGTTCAGCGCTGCCATGATCGTCTCGGCGATGTCGATCGCGTAGAGCTTGTTCGGGTTGTTGCGTCCTGTTCGCCCGCCGAAGTTGGTTTGCACCTCGGACGGGCAGATCGACACGACCCGAATGCCGTGCGGCCGGAGCTCCGCTTGCCAGCATTGAGTGATGCCGCGCACCGCCCACTTGCTCGCGCCATACGGCGTAGACGAGGCCGCGCCCTTCATCCCCGACGTCGACGCGATGTTGACGATGTCGCCGACCTTGCGGGACTTCATCTGGGGAACGACGCGGTTGGTGATATCGACGAGTCCGAAGACGTTGGTCTCGAACATGTCTTTCATCCTGGCGAGATCGAGCGCGCCGATCTCGGCGCGATAGTCGTAGGCGGCGTTGTTGATGAGCACGTCGACGCCGCCCATGTACTTGTCGCAGGCCTCAACCGTGCGAGCGTTGTCCTCGGGCACCGAGACGTCGGCCTTGACCCCATGAGCGCCGGTTTTCCTGGCGACCGCGTCGATGTGCTGATCGTTCCGGCCGGTGAACACGACCTGATGACCGGCCTTCGCCGCCAATTCGACGAGTGCCGCGCCAATGCCTTGACTGCCTCCGGTGACGAGAAAGCGAGATGCTGACATGAATGTTCCTCCGGCTGGCGCCGCGTCGCCTAGAGCTTGTCATGCTATCAGGCTTCTCCGGCGGACTGCACCAGTGGATGATCGAGCGAGTATGATGGCGCGTTCTCTGCACCACGCCGGCACTGGCTGACACATATGGCTCGAGCTCCCGAACTGTTACCGGACTTGCTGCTTCGCAAACTGGAGGAGCAAGCCGAACGAATTCAACACCTGCTCTCACTGACCGCTACGCTGTCGGCCGGCTGGACGCCTCCGATCACCGGCGCGCGGCCCATCGAATGGCTATACGGTCACCTGCTTGAGTGCCTCGCGGGCTTCTGCGCGGTGTGCTATGCGGCGTATCCGGACGATCTTTCCCATCTGCTCGAGCTGCGAGATGAACAGCTCGGCAGAGCCTACTCCCGCGAAATCGCGTTAGAGCGGTTACCAGTGTTCATGAGCCTGGTTCGAGATGGATTTGCGGCGATCAGGCAGGACGATCTGGCGCGGCCGATTCCCACAGTGTTCGTCCCTGAAGGCGAAGCGTTGTTCACGCTGCTGCTCGGCAACCTCGAGCACCTGATCAGCCACAAGTACCAGTTGCTGACCTATCTGAAGCTCGCGGGCGTGACCGTGGGAACGCCCGACATCTACAGGTTTCGCGAGTAGCCATGCCGCGTCAATCCACCGCAACCTCGGATTCGAGACGCGAGATGATTTGAGCGCTAACGCAGGGTCGTCCCCTCTCCTGTCGTGAATGGCGTCCCGCCCGCCGCGTAATCGTTCATCTGAAGCACATAGGCGACGAGGCTCGCGTACGTTTCATCCGAGAGCGAACCCGGATTTGCCGGCGGCATCGTCCTGGCGCTGTCGAATAACGCACGCACCGGCCGCCCCGTCCACAGAGTCTGGAACGCCTCGCCGGCGAGCGGCGGCCCCATCGTGCCGTTCCTCAACGTATTTCCGTGGCACACCGCGCAATCGGCGTCGAATGCCGTCTTGCCCGCTGCGGCCTGCGAAGCCGTGTATTGCGGAGCGGCGCCCGGTGCAGCCGGCGCGGTTCTCGTCGCTGCCGGAGCCACGGTGGTCGTGCGCTGCGGTTCAACCGCCGCACCTGTGCCTTCACCGACGTAGGTGAACGCGAGTATCGATCCCTTGTTCGTCATCGCGCGAGTGGTGCCGCCCGCCGTCGCCTCGGCAAGACCCGCGGGATCGGTCGCAACGTAAATCGTCTTGCCGTCGGGGCTGACGGCGGTGTCGCGGTAGCGGTTGTCGGATTGGAAGTAACGTGAAAACCGGCCGCGCACGCTCTGCCCATCGGCGCCGAGCGCGACCACATACAACGACCCGCGCTTCAGCGTCGTCACCAGCAGCACTTTCTCCCAACCGGGGATGCCGCGATTACTTGTCGACCCGTAGTACTCGATGCTCGACGCGCCCACCGTCGGCCAGCAGATATAGTCGATGCCTTTGCACACCGGATCGCTGAAGTTGTACCCCGTCGGCACCGTGAACATCGTCGCGATCGGTTCTGTGAACGGTTTCGTGAACGCGGACTCCGGCTCGCGCGGCACCGTCGGTGGAATCGCCAGGTCGCTGAACTTGATCTGCGCGCACGGCGTCGTCGATTCGGCCCACCGGGCGTACTCGTACGCGTTGCCGTCCTTTTTGCCCGCCACATGCGGCCACCCGTAGTTCGCGCCCGCCTTCAGAATGTTGATCTCATCGTCGGTCTTCGGACCGTGCTCCGATTCGTACAATGTGCCGTCCGGACCGAAATCGATCCCCTGCGGATTACGATGGCCGTACGTGAAGACGTGGCTCCGCACGCCGTCGATCTGTGGATTGTCGTTGGGAATCGAGCCGTCGAGATTCAGCCGCAGCGACTTCCCGACGTACGCGGCATAGCGCTTCGCCTGAATCTCGACCTGCGTCGGCAGGCGTTGGGCTTCGATTGGAACGCAGTAGTTGCCGAGCTGATCGTTTCCCTGGTCGCCGATCGTGTAGTACAGCTTGCGGTCGGGACCGATCTTCATCCGCCCGGCCTGATGGTCGTTGCCCGCGGGCAGTCCCGCGACGAGCGTGACCGGATTACTCAGAGTCTCTTTTGCCCGGTCGTATGTCAGGCGCACGATTTTTGTGTAGAGAAAACGATACGGACTCGTAGCGGCCCGCGTCTCGTGCGGCGGCAAACTCTGGTCGGTGTAGGTGTAGGCCGTGTAGACGACGTTGTTGTCCAGGTCGAGCGCCAGGCCCATCAGGCCGTCCTGCCCTCCCGGCGCAAGCACCTCGTCGATCGTCACCGCGATCTTCTTCTCGCCCGTCGCCGGATTCACGCGCGTGATGCGCTTGCCCGTGCGCTCCGTCACCCACAGCATGTTGTCCGGGCCCCACGTCACTTCGTACGGTCCGGCGAGCCCCGTCACCACTTCGCGCTGACTGAATTGCTTCGTCCCGCGAAGCACGGTTTCCGGCCCATCCTGCGCGATCAAACTCACAAATGCGATCAGGCCGCACACGACGGCGGCAACAAGGGGTTTTCTCACGGCGCCTCCAGTAGTAGGCGTTACTATCGCATACTGATAGGCGATAGAGTGTTCTCATGCGGCCAGCATCCGTAGTTTTCGCGCTTCTCGCCGTCGTCGCCGTCTCGGCGCAGCCGGAACGTGGGACGCTGCGAATCAAGGTGACGCTTGCCGACGCCGCACAGGCGCCGACGCCCGTCCGGCGTCACGCGCTGCTCCTCAGCGACGAACCGCCCAGCGCGGAGCCTCGACAGATTTTCACGTCTGCCGATGGGACCGTCGTTCTCGCGCTGCGACCGGGCTCATACGTCGTCGAATCCGATCGCCCAGTGGTGTTCGGTGGCCGCGCGTACCAGTGGAGGCAAGAGGTCGAGATCGTCGCCGGCCGTGACCTCAACCTCGATCTCACCGCAGACAACGCCGAGATCGTCCCATTGTCGACCTTGACGTCGCCGACGGCTGTCAGCGGTACTACGGAAGAACCTGTGTTGAGCAAGTATCAGGAGAGTGTCGTCGCCGTGTGGTCCCCCACCGCGCGGGCGTCGGGGTTTGTCGTGGACTCGCGTGGGCTCATCGCGACGGACGGCCGGGCGGTCGGTACGGCGACAATCGTCGAGGTCCAGCTCTCGCCAACGGTAAAGGTGCCCGCGAACGTGCTGGTCTCGGAGCGCTCGCGAGATGTCGCGATTCTCCGGGTCGATCCAAGCCTCGTGGCCACGCGTCCAGCCCTGGCACTTGCCTGTCCGCCATCACGCGCGCTGTCCCTCGACGATGGTCAGGCGATTATGAGCATCGTGGTGCCGCATGAAGGTGAGAAAGACCTCGTGCGTGGCCAGGTGACGGCTCTTCAACCACGCCGCGTCGAAACAGACGTGCGACTTCCCTTCGGAGGATCGGGCGGACCGGTGTTCAACGACGCCGGCGCGATTGTCGGCTTGACATCGATGGTGGCGGAGCCCGATTCCCGTTCGAATGAGGCGGGCGTCGTACAAACCGTCTTCATCTGCGAAGCTCTGGCGGCATCTCTGCCCATGTTGGCGGCTGCGGGACCACCCGCAGCGACCCAACTCCCGGTAGACCCCGCACGGCCGTATCCCGCCGGCACGCTCGAAGATGCCAAGAAAGGCACGACACCGAGCGCGGCTGTTCCTGTCATGTCGTCGTCGGATTTCGATGTGGCGTTCATCACGCCGCCGATGATCCATCGCGCGCGGCAGCGCACTGGCTGGACGGGCGGCGCGCAGAGCCGCTCGCCAGAAGCTGAGGCGCGCCTTGGCCGGCTCACCGAGTTCGGCGCCTGGGCCGATTACTTCAGCAGCCTGCCGGCAGTGTTGATCGTTCGCGTGACCCCGAAGATGGTGGAAGCACTCTGGAAGCGCCTGGGCCGCGAGGCGGCGCGCACGCAAGGCGCAGACCTGCCGGCGTTCAAGGACTTCAAGACGAGTTTCCGGAGCATGCGCGCGACCTGCGCCGGAGTCGAGGTGGCACCCATTCACCCGTTCGTGCTCGAGCACCTCTTGACGGAGAAGAAGATCATCCGTGAGGGGTTGTACGTGTTCGATGCCGACGCTCTCGGACCGCAGTGCGGGACGGTGACGCTGTCGCTCTATTCAGAGGCGCAGCCCGAACGAGCCGACACGCTCACGCCCACTCGTACGATCATCGACCAGATCTGGAATGATTTTGCGCCGTATCGCGCGGCCAGCCGCTAGCCGGGCAAACAATTCCTTTTTTTACGACACGTCGACGTCGGGTCGGTCAGGGCTGAAGGAGACCGTACACGGTCACGCTGTTCCCCTGCGTGGGCACGTAGACTTTTCCATTCGCAACAACCGGCGGCGCCATCCTGGTGAACGTGCCGAGTTCGTCGCGCGCGGCATTCATGTCGGAGTTGTAGAGTTCCCGGCTCACATCTGACGCTCGGAACGCGCGCAATGTGCCGGGGCTCAGCCCGCCCGTTCGCGTGACTTCTGTCGTCACAGCCCACACGATCCCACTGCTCTCGTCGCTTCCATTCGCCGACACGCTGGGCCCGCCGGTCTGGCCGACCGTGACCGAACTGATGGCAGCCGGCACCATCAGAAACCGATCGTTGACGAAACGGTACGCTCTCAGCACATCGCGTCGGTCCCAGACGTAGAGCATTCCGTCATTCTGACGGCGCCAGAATGCCGTGCCGAGCGTGTTTGCACAGTCCCGTTGACCGCAACCGTATCCCGCTTGAAATCGCTGCAGAGGGCCAGCGTCCGTGCCTTCGAGTTTTCCCATCGCGTTTCGATTGAGGAGAAAGATGACTCCCTCCTTGCCGCCGGAAAACATGAACGGCGAATCGGGAATCAACGTCACGCCGCCTGCGCTCATGTCGATGTTGTTCAGGAAGAGATACTCGTGATTGTTCGGCGTGAACCAGTCAGTCACCTTGAGCGCAGCCGCGCCGAACTTCAGCGTGCTGCTGCCGAAGTTGCGGACGCCGTCGTAATAGCCGCCCGCCGTGGACAGATAGATGTTGCCCGCAGCGTCCGCCGCGATTCCGCGGCCTCCCTGCCAGATTCCACCCTTCCGTCCGCTTGGCGTCGTCTGGAACACCGCCAGGCGCTCGCTGAGATCACGCGCGTTGAAGGCTTGCAGGAAGCCTTCCTGTGACCAGTGCTGGTCTTTCGGATCGGGAACGACGTTCGCCACCGCAACATACAAGACTTCGTTCACCATGAGCAGGCCCGCACGTTGGAGAGCGCCGTTCACGCTGGTCAGCGTGCCTTCAGGTCCGTCGAAAGGAAACGACATGAGCTGTGGAGAATGGTATTTCGGCAGGCCGGTGACGATATCGAGCGCATTCACCCACAAATTCGATTCGTCACCCTTCTGAACCAAGGCGACGACGTACAGCGTGCCGGATGGCACATCGATAAAAGGCGTTCCGAGGATGCCGTGATGCACCGGGCCGATGAAGTTGTCGCCCGGCGCCGGCGTTCCGAGATTTCGCGACCATAGCGGCACTGCCTGCGCGGGATCGTCCGCGTCAAATGCATACACCGTATTCCCCATCGTCGCGATGAACATGACGTTGCGCTGACGTCCGGCAATGTCCAGATTGGAAACGATGAGAGGAAGGGCGTAGACGCTGTCGTCGACGCTGCGCGAGAAGAGCTTCCCGAAGCGGTTCGGCTCGACGTTCGACGGGTTGAGAACCCGTTCCTGAAGGTTGGCGCCCGTGCGCTCGTAGCCGTACTGGGACATCGGCACGGTAACCTGCGCGCTGAGCCACACAGGGACCGCGAGGACTAACAGGAGCCAGTGTGAAAGGTCTCGCATGTGGATACGACCTCGCGCGCATGTAAATGGTATTCGATTATGCTGGCCCCATGCTGCGGATGGGGCATGAGCAACGCGCGTGCTTCTTCGCCACCTTGGCCTATTCCTGGCTTGTGCTGGCGCTTACTGCGCCCGGGATCCCGATTGTCTGGGACGAGGGCGAGTATCTCGCGCGAGCGCAGAACATCATAGAGTGGTTCCGCTATATGCCGGGCTCGATGTCAGAAGAAGGCATCTTCCGGCATTGGCTCTTTATCCGCTACGGTGAGGGGCACCCTGCGGGATCCGCCCTGCCGATTGCCATGAGCAGATGGCTCGGCTCGCCGATGCTCGATCCGCTCATTGCCGCGCGGCTCGGGCCCATCACCCTTTTCAGCATCGCGTGCGCCGCGATAGCGGTACGGCTGAAAACGACATACGGTCCGATCGCCGCGATCGCCGCGCCAGTCGCCCTCCTGACGTTTCCCCGAATCTTTTCAGAAGCGCACTTCGCCACTCAGGACGGCCAACTCACCGCATGGTGGCTGCTGCTCTGGGTCGTTCAGTCGTCCACTTCGATTGGAACGGCTTCGACGATTTCGCTCGGTATCGTTCTCGGGCTCACAACGGCGACGAAGTTCACCGGATGGTGTGCGTGGGGACCAACGGTCGTGGGTCAAGTTATTCAACGGAACGGCGGCGCACTCCGACGGCTCGCCATAGCGGTGCCGGTTGCGTTGCTCGTGTTCTATGTCGTGAATCCGCCACTCTGGTACAGCCCGCTGGACGGGATGCGCGAACACTTCGGACGCAATTTGGGTCGAGCCAACACAATCAACATCACGACGTGGTTCATGGGCAATGTGCACAGCATGACGCGGCCGCTTCCCTGGTACAACACACTCGTCTGGTTGGTCTTCGTGACGCCCGTACCAACGCTCGCGTTCGGAATCGTCGGATTGACGAGCTGCCTCCGCAGCCCGACGCCGTTCTCAATCACTCTCGTTCTTCACTGGATCACACTCATGGTCGTACGCGCCATGCCCCAGGCGCCACCGCACGACGGCATCCGGCTGTTTCTCCCCGCGTTTGGCTTCTGGTGCGTGTTTGCGGGAATCGGCACGCAGCGCGTGCTCGACTTCATCACCAGGTTCTCGTCGGCTCGCTGGAGACTGGCGCTGCGCGTCGCCATCGTTGCCGCGCTCGTTGGCAATGCGATCAACGTCGCGCGCTACTACCCTCAAACGTTGTCACATTACAACCTGATTGCGGGCGGCCTGCGAGGAGCAGCGACCAAAGGGGATGGAACCGGCGTATTGGTGGGATGGCCTGGATAGCGATGTCATTACGTGGTTGAACGAGCACACGTCAACCGACGACGCCGTCGCGTTTTCGCCCGTGGCGAACATCGGGTTCGTGCGCGGGTATCGTGGCCTTCTTGCCAAGCCGGTTCTCGAGCCTCGCAAGTTCTCATTCAGGTGGTATGTTCTTCAAAACAGGCCCGGTGTGTTCAATCGAATCGATCGCACGTTGATGCGCGAACATACCCCCGCATTCGCAAAATATCCGGGCCGGCGCGGACGTGACGAGCGCCCACCATGGGATCTTGATGTTCCTGTCATCGCAATTTTTTCGTACGAACAGTACCAGGAGGTGCGGTCACTTCCGTGAAGCATTTCCCGCCGATTTAGTTTCTACCGTCGTCTGTTTCGGCGAGGATCACTTGGCCGCGAAGCAGTAAATCAGCCCGGCTCCGCCGGTCGCGGCCAGATTCTCCTGCGAGCAGCTACTCTCCTGTTTGTATTTGGGTTATATAAGGGAGTAATGAAACTTACTCAATTCTTCTCCGAGCAACTCGACCGCGAAGTCGCGCGGACACGCGGCGCTTTGAAGAACGTTCCCGAGGGGAAAGATGACTGGGTACCGCACCCGAAGTCGATGCCGCTTCTGCGATTGGCAGGGCTGGTCGCCTCGATGCCCTCGTGGTTCGCGCTCATCATCAATCAGGACGAGCTGGAGCTGAGTCCACCCGCGGGCCAGGGGCAGTACAAGCAGCCGACCGTCGCAGAGCTCGTGAGCTCGCTCGACAAGGCCTTGAAAGACGGCCGAGCCGCCTTCGACAGCACGACCGACGACTACCTCCTGACGACGACGTGGAAGCTGATGTTTAAGGGGAAGTGCGTCATGGAGCAGTCACGGCACATCGTGATTTTCGAGACCTTCAACCATCTGGCCCATCATCGCGGCCAGTTGACGGTGTATTTACGGTTGCTCAACCGCCCGGTGCCGGCGATCTACGGGCCGTCGGCCGACGATCAGAACTTCGCGTGATGGAAATCTGATCTCCAGCAACGTGGTTTTCAAAGCAGCAGCAGGACAATTACAGCGGCAACCGGCCCGACAATCACCATCGACAGTCCCCATCGCATCAACAGCGACTTCAACCGCGGCCGTTCGTTCTCGGCGGCCGATGCGACGATCAGCGCACCCGTTGTGGAGAATGGCGACGCATCCACGATCGACGCGCACACGCCCATCGCGCTCATCAGTGCCCAACCGGCCACGCCGCCCGACTTGGCCAGCGGCACGGCAAGCGGCACGAGCGCCGCAAGAATCCCCGCGGTCGACGCAAAGGCCGAAACCAGGCCGGCGATCATGCAGATGACAAATGCCGCCACAATCGGCGTGCCGACATTCATCGCCGCGTGACCCATCAGATTGACCGCATCCAGCCGCTGCAGAACACCGACGAACGTCACGATCCCTCCAACCATGAAGATCGTCGACCAATCGATCCTGCGAATGCCTTCAACCCCCGCTTCCGGGTACATCAGTGCGAGGACGGCGCCCAACCCGAATGCGATCACGCCGAGATCCGGTTGGTATCCCAGCGAGAAACCGGTGATGACGGAGAAAATCAAGACGACGATACATATGAGCGTCACGATTTGGTGTGAAGCGAATCGTGTACGTGTAGCCGTTGCCGCCGGCTCGACTGCAGAGTTTCGAGGGGCGGCGGCAATGCCCGGGCCTGGGAACATCCATGCCGCGATCACAAGCAGTGCCAGGTTCGAAATTAACGCTGCGGCCAGAAGCGTAAGAGGATTGAGATCGATGCCGGCCTGACGGGCCGTCGTGACCGTGACGATACCGAACAGGCTGGTCGGCGCAAATCCGCCAGTACTCATGCCAGAGTTGAGCGCAATGCCCATCAACATCGGATCCATGGCGGAGCGCCTCGCGGCTGCCATCGCGAGCGGGATCATGACGTATCCCGCCTGCGACGAGCCCATGGACGCAACACCGGCCGTAATCAGGAAGAACACATATGGCACCACCGCGCGCCGGTCTCCGACCGCTCCGATCAGCGTCTGAATGACGCGATCGATGGTGCCGTTGGCTTGAGCGATGCCGAAGAAGTAGGTGACGCCCCCGACAAGGACCAGAATGTTGATGGGAAATCCGGCCAGGATGTCTCGCATCGGCATGCCCGCCAGCCATACGCCGACGGCAACAGCGGCAGGAAGCATCAGGACGCCGAGATGAATGTTGCGGAACGTCGCGATGGCGAAGACGGCGATGAAAATGGCGATGGCAATAGTCGGCATTGGGCGCAGCAATCCTATAGCGCGACGAGATGACGCATGAGCCAGGGAAGTTTGCCAAGTGTAACCGTTAAGGTAGCATCGTGCCCGTGGCATTTCTCGAATGGCTGGAGCATCTTCCTTTCTTTGTGATGATCGCGGAATCGGGGTCAATCTGGGGCTATCCCACCATTCTCGTCCTGCACACCGCCGGCTTCGCGCTCGTCGTCGGTTCCGCCCTGGTCGTTGACGCGCGATTGCTGGGCATGTGCCGCCTGGCTCCTCTGCCCGCGTTTGGTCTGTTGTTCCCGATCATGTGGACGGGATTCACGGTAAATGCCATCAGCGGGTTCATCCTGTTCGCTATCGCAGCAACGGCGAAAGCGGTGCAGGCGATCTTCTGGATCAAGATGTCGCTGGTCGCCATGGCGCTTGTCGTCACAGTGCCGATCGTGCGGATCGTCAAGACGGGCGAGCAGGGCGCTGTGCCGCCACGCGGCCGCGTCCTCGCGGTCGTGTCACTGGTGACCTGGACCGGCGCTATCGTCGCCGGCCGGCTGATGGCCTACATCAAGTAGCGTGACGATGCCGGTTGAAGCATTCGCACAGTACCTGCAGAACACGCCGGTTTCGCTGTTTCTGCAGTCGCAGGCCGCGTGGCTCTGGCCGCTCTCCGAGACGTTGCACTTCATCGGCCTGGCGCTCCTCATCGGCGCGACGGGGTTCTTCGATCTCCGCCTGCTCGGTTTTATGAAGCGGGTGCCGTTGACCGTCGCGCGACAGTTCCTGCCGCTGGCCTTGTGCGGCTTCGGCCTCAATCTGACGACGGGGACTCTGTTCTTCGTGGCTCTGCCCTCTCAGTACGTCGTGAGCTGGGCCTGGTGGGGGAAGGTCGCGTTCCTGATCGTGGCCGGTCTCAACGCCATCTTCTTCGAAACCACGCAGGGCGCCCGCGTCCTGGCGATTGGGGCGGGAGAGGACACGCCGCTGACCTTCAAGGTCGTGGGCGCGGTCTCGCTGCTTGCATGGTTCGCCGTGCTCTACTTCGGCCGCATGCTGCCGTTTTTTGCCGAGATACGTTGACGAACCGAAACCCTTCTCGTACAGTCCTTGAAACGTCTTCTGAGAGGCACTGCATGCCACGCTACAGACTGCTCCTGCTCGTGATCGGCCTGGGTCTCCTTGTCTCGAGCCTGGTGTTGCGCGCGCACCATGCAGAAGCCGCCGAGTACGACACGACGAAGCCGGTCAAGGTCAGCGGCATGCTGACGAAGGTCGAATGGCAAAACCCGCATGTCTGGTTCTACGTCGAGGCCAAGGAACAGGACGGGAAGCTGACGACCTGGGGCTTTTCCACCGCACCGCCCGGAGCGCTGATGCGCCGCGGCGTAAGCAAATCGGCGCTCAAAATCGGATCGGTGATCAACGTCGAAGGCGTGCGTGCCCGTGACGGTTCCAACAACGCTTCAGCCCGGCGCATCACGTTCGCCGACGGCACGAATGTGCTGACGCCAACGGAGGGTGGGAAATGAGCCGCCGAATGATCGGTTTGGCAGTCGTAACGGCGCTGGCGTTCGTCGGCGGAAATTCGAGCCAGGCACAGGACATTCCGCGCACCGCGAACGGCAAGCCCGACTTCTCCGGAATCTACACGCCGCCGTCCACGGTCAACCCGACCGGGCCGCGCGGCAACCTGATCTTCAACGCCGACAAGATGGCGCCGGTGAAACCCGGCGCCGAGAGCCTGCTGTACCGGAAGCGCACGGGCGATGTTCGTCTCGACGAGCCGCGCGCAGCCTGCCTGCCGTCGGGCTTCCCGTCGGGCATGCTCTACATCCTGCCGATCCAGATCGTGCAGAACCCGAACTACATCGTGATCATCCCCGAGCTCCAGCGTGCCGCCCGGATCATCCCGACCGATGGGCGCCCCCATCGGGAGGACATCGAGCCGACCTATTACGGCGACTCGGTAGGCCGGTGGGACGGCGACGCGCTGATCATCGAAACGGTCAACTTCAAGCCGTGGATCCTCGACGACTACCACTACACCGATCCGACGAAGAGCCGGTGGCACACTGACGCGCTCAAGACGACCGAGCGGTTGCAGCGTGTCGGCGACAAGCTGCAGTACCGCATCACGATTGACGATTCAAAGATCTTCGAGCGCCCGTTTTCGCAGGACTTCGAGCTGACGCTGCGTCCTGATTGGGAGAAGCTCGGCCTGCTCGAATACGTGTGCGAGGAAAACAATCGGTGCCCGGGCGGAAAATGCCGCGAGTCGAGCGCGCAAAAGTAGTCCCCTCGGTGCTCGTTGGGGTTGTGATTGTGGCTGGCGCCATGGCGCGTGTGGAAACGCAGGCGCCGACCCCCGCGCCACGTCCTGCCTCGACGGCTCAGCAGTTGATGCAGGCGATCCTGTTCCCGAACGCCAACGTGATCTTCGCGACAGAGAGTGACGATCCCGCCGCCGTTCCACGCGATGCCAAGCCGTCGACATCGACCAACCCGCTCGCCGGTCTCTACGGCGGGTGGCAGGCGGTCGAGAACAGCAGCCTTGCACTGCTGGAGTCAGCGGACCTGCTCAACCTCACCGGCCGTGTCTGTGCTAACGGCAGGCCGGTACCAGTCGACGAATCACAGTGGAAAGCCGCGGTAGAAGCGATGCGCGAGGCGGCACGCGCGACCGCCGCAGCGGCACGCGCGCGCAGCCAGGACCAAATCAGCGAGGCCAACGGACGGCTGGCCGAGTCCTGCAGCGGCTGCCACAGGATCTACCGCCGGACACAGAGTCACTGTTCGCGTTGAGCGGCGAGTGACTCGCGCCGATCATTTGGTCGCGAGGCAGTAGATCAGCTTCCCCCGCGCCTGCGCGATCGGCGATACACTCGCACTATGTGCAAGACTCGCCTCACCTGCCTGATGGCCCTGTCCGTAGTGATGGTTCAGCTTGCAGCAGTGCCGCACGATGCTGCTGGAGCCCCGCCTCCGCAAGCGCAGGAAGGATGGGATGTTGCTGTGTATCCGGTCCTTCTCTGGGTGCCGATCGGAATCGGCATCAACGTGGACATCCCGCCTTTCGATGGCGATGGCGGTGGGTCAGGCGACATCGTCGAGACTCGCTTTGATGGCGCGTTTCTCGCGGGCGTGGCCGCATCCAATGGCACATGGCGGATCGAAGGCGACGCTATCTGGGCCGGCGTCGGAGGAGACCGCATCGAGCGACCTTCCCTCACTGTAGACCTGGACATCGTCTACGGACATGTCAACCTCGGGCGCAGGGTCGCTCCCAATTTGTATCTGACCGCAGGCGTGCGGCGTCTGGCTCTCAAATACGACATCACGCTGGGCGAGTTGCCGCGCTTCTCACGGAAGCCCGGAGTCTGGAATCCACTTGTGGGCATCGGCTGGCACCGTACGAGTCCGAAACTCGAGTGGCACGCGCTCTTCGAAGGCGGCGGATTTGGCGTCGGCGCCGACGTTGATCTCGGCGGGACCGTCCGCATCGACTGGAAGCCAGTGCGGCACTTCGGCTTGACCGGCGGTTACAGCGCTATGTACATGAAGGTCACCGATACGGTCCTGGGCCGAACCCTCATAGTGAAGCCGACGATGCACGGTCCCGTCGTGGGGCTTGGGTTGTACTTCTGAGCTCGCCCGCCGATCACTTGGCCGCGAAGCAGTAAATCAGCCCGGCTCCGCCGGTCGCGACCAGGTTCTCCTGCGAGCAGCCCTTGGACGGGTGCGCCGAGTTCCACGGCGACCCGGGTTTGCCGAACGTGAGTCGATCTTCATGTCCCAGCATCGCGCTCTGGTCGCTGGCGCTGCTCGTCCAGTTCTGACAGGTCATCGCGGTGGCCTGGCCGTCGACCGTTGATCCCGTCAGGATGTCGTGCCGGTTTGGCGCGCCCTCCGAGTTGATCGGACGGCCCTGCTCGTCGAGCGCAGTGTCGTTGTTGACGTTGGCCTTGTCAGAGTGCAGTTCCGCAACGTTCGACGCGATCAGCGTCCCCTTCGCGTTGTACCAGGGTCCGCTTCCGATCCGGTCGCGAGCGTTGACGTCGGGCATCGACGTGCTCAGGTAGGCACGCCACGTGCGACTGCTCGCGCCGGCTTTCGCGGCGAGCGTCTGGCAGAGCTTGTCTGCCCCGGCCAACCCGCCGAGATTGCCGCCCATTCCCGATCCGGTGCTGCTCACGAAGAAGCTGATGGACTGGCCCTGCGCTGTTGCCGGCGCGGATCCCGTCGCCGTCAGTGCCACGGCCAGCGCGATCATGAAAAGCGTCAGACTCTTCCACATTGTTCTGCCTCCAAAGATCAGCGGCCGGTTTACGGAAGACGCAGGACCTGCCCTGGTTTGATCTTGTCCGGATCCGTCAACTGGTCTTTGTTCAGCTCAAAGATTTTCATATAGGCTCCGGCGCTGCCTAGATGCTCCTTGGCAATCTTGCTGAGCGTATCGCCGGCCTTGACGGTGTACGTCTTGGCTGAGGCTGGGGCCGGTACGCTCTTACTCGCGGCCGGTCCGCCTGTGACCTGGATGTCAGCGACGACGTCCTTCTGCCATGTTGGGATGGTCTTGATCGCCGTCCAGATCTCATTCTTCTCGGCCTCTGTGGCCACGGTGCCCTTGAAATACAACTTGCCATCGCGCTCTTCGGCATTGCCGTGGAACTTGCCCTTTGCTGTTTGAATCGCGTGTGCGTACGTGTCTCTGAGACCCATAAGTCACCTCCACGTTATTACCTACGACTTGATGAAGCGGCCGATCATCGACGTCACATCGTCCACGATTGAGCCGTCACGGTTCTGATCGAGCAGCGGCGTCAACATCGCCGCGATTCCGCCCCCGGAACCGCCGATGCCTGCTTGGAAGGAGGGCGCGCCGGCCGATTGCTTCGCGAACGCGCCCATCATCAGCGTTGCGGCCAACGGCAAGAGTTGTTTCAGCACATCGGCGCTCAGCCCCGTCTGCGCCGCCGCGCGACTGGCGACCTCGCGACTCACGTCTTTACTACCTAACAGATGGCCAAGGATGCCGTTGCCATCGGCGACTGCGGAGGGATCGCCGAGACTCGCAGGATTGTCCATGTACTGCCCGTGATTTCCGGACGCCAGCGCGGACATGAGACTCTCCAGGCCACCTTGGCTCTGAATGTTTTTCTGGAATCCAGCGGCCAGCGCCGGCACTAACGCAGAGAGCGCGGCTGTCGTCTGGTCGGGGGGAAGACCGACCTGCGACCCGAGCCGGCTAACGGCTGCGCCGTTCTGGGCATTGAGGATGGTGTCAAGGATGTCCATGCGATCTCTCCCTGGTGTCTGGCATTGCGGACGTCGAGAGGCTGCGCGCAAAACGCGCGCGGCCGTTACGGCCGGACGATGCAGCGAAATCCAATATGTGACGCCGACGAGTCAATGGGCTGCGGATGACGTGCCGCCGGCCGATAACGGCGGCAGTAGTTCGGCGCGCACAGGTGCGAGCCGCCTTTGACTACCTTTCGCGGGACCTTGATGGCATCGCGCGGATCGCAGCTGTCCTCGGCGCGTCCCCCTCTCGGATTCTGAGGGACGCAACATGTCTTCGCCACGTCGGCCGCATGCTTGGGTTGGTACCAATCGACGGTCCATTCCCACACGTTGCCGATCATGTCGAACAGGCCGTATCCATTTGGAGGAAAGGCGCCGACCGGAGACGTGCCCTGATATCCGTCCGCCGCTTTGTTCTCCCAGGGAAACTCGCCTTGCCACGTATTCGCGAGATGTCGATCGTGTGGCAGGAACTCGTCGCCCCACGCGTAGGCCGCGCCGTCGAGTCCGCCGCGAGCCGCACGCTCCCATTCGGCCTCGGTTGGCAGCGTCTTGCCTTCAAACTTTGCGAAGGCCTCGGCGTCCGTCAACGTCACATGGACAACCGGATGATGCTCGAGCCCGTCGAGTCCGCTGGCGGGTCCGTGCGGGTGTCGCCAATCAGCACCCTGCGTCCAGTGCCACCAGTGCGTGATGTCTCTCGTGTCGACGCGCCCCTTCGGCTTGACGAAGACCAATGACCCCGCAAACAGTTTGTCCGGCAACGCACCCGGATAGTCCTCGGCCTTCGGCAGGATCTCGGCGAACGTCACGTGCCCGGTGTGGCCGACGAATGTGCCGAAGCGCTCGTTGGTCACAGGGACTCGGTCGATCCAGAATCCGTCAACGGTCACGCGGTGTGCGGGGCGCTCTTCCGGATAGTGTTTGTCGGACCCCATGAGAAACGTTCCGCCGGGAATCCACACCATGTCGGGAAATGGGGGCGGGCCGGGCGCAACGGCGGCACCATCGTCGGGCCGGTCTACCTGAACAGCGCCTCGTAAATTGTCATTCGCCATCGGAGAGTCCCTTCCTGGCTTGCAACGGGAGAGACCGCGATCCGTCGAACACGACCTGATCATGCCACCAAAGCCGCTCAAACAGGGCGCGGCAGATATCGCGGTGCTCGTCGCCAGCGATCTCGGCAATGCTGCGCTCCCCGTCGATGGCGTCGACCATGCGTTTCTCCCGCGCGCCGATCGGCAGGTAGATGTCTGTGTGTGTATGAGCCCGGTTGATCAGTACCGCCGCAGCCCCCGGTGGCAGCTTTTGTTCAACGCAGAGCGTGTCTGGCACTCGAACGGGCACGTAGTCAATCCATGCACCATCAGCAAAGCCGATGGTGTGGGAGCGGCCAGGGCAATCATCGCGCCGAACGATGACACTGTGGGCCATCATCGAACCGCGAAACAACTCGGCAGCGGCATATTGCTGCGCCGGTTCGAGTGCTGCGATTCTCGATGTCTGCGGGAGCCGCGACATCACGCCGCAGTGAGGGCTGTACGGCGCCTGCCTGACCCAGCGGCTGAACACGAGTCCTGCGCTGCTGATGTAATCCATGAGCTGCGGCACTGAGTACGCACGATCGTGCGGGTGCAGCAGGGCGTCGGCCAGCGCCGCCTCTTGCCGGAAGTCCGGAGCCTCGAGCAGCAGGCGCGCCAACGGATGTCCGGCGGGCAACGCGCCGAGCGCGACGATGAGATCCTGGATCTCTGAGTCGGAGGATTGGACGCCGATGCGTCGGCAGAAGTCCTGCAGCATGTAAATGCCTGCCCGTCCGTACGGCGCATACACCATGAGCTGCATGGCTCCGTCCGGGTCGAGGACGTCGCGCAGTGCGCGAAGTGCCGCATCAGGATTCGCGAGATGGTGCAGAACGCCCGTGCACACGACCTCGTCGAACGTCATCTTTAGATCGCCGACCCGGTCAATCGGCAATTGATGAACCTCGAGGTTGGTCAGGTCGTACTTGCGCCGGAGATCTTCGGTGTGGCGAACGCTTGTCGCACTGACATCGATCGCGACGACCCGGGCCGCGGGGCTGCGCGCGGCGTGCTTCGCCGCCTGTGATGTTCCGCAGCCGGCGACGAGGATCGTGCGCGCGTCCGTGAACGGCTTGTCCGGCCAGAGGAGGTGGAAATCAGCCCGGCGACGGTTCGGGTCTTGCCAGCGCCGTCGATAGTTGTCCAGGTCGTCGATCGGCCGCGGATACGGATACCGTTCGTAGAAGTCCTTGACTGCCGCCGCGACGTCAAGGCCGGCAGCCGATTCCGGCTGCCGGCCGTCGAGTGTGTGCGTGGCCACGCGGCATGCCTCCTCTTACCTTCCGCTGGTGCTCGCCGCCGTCAGCTTCTCCAGAACCTGATCGAGCGAAAAGCTCCCGACCTTCTGGCTCGGCGGAAAATCCCTGAACGAGGCGATGTACTTCGCGACGTACTCCTGCGCCGGCACGAGCAGGTACGTGCGGTCTATTCTCCATCGGGCATAGCCGATGCTCTCATGCCCCGCACGCTCGAACGGATCGGAACGCAGGTTGATGATCTTGGGCAGACGCAGCGGGGTGAACGGATCCTGCCAGACATCGAAGCCATGGCTGCGCTGCTCCTGAAACACGACCTTCCAGTCGTTGAAGCGCAACCCCACGAGCGAGCCGTCATCGTTCCAGTAGAAGAACTCGTTGCGCGGGTTTGGTCCCTTCCCCGCAAGCCGGTCGGTGATGTTGTAGCCGTCCAGGTGGACTTTGAAGGTCTTCTTGCCGACCTTCATGCCTTTGAGCAGCTGCTCCTTGACGTCCGGAACACCGACGGCCGCCAGCAGCGTGGGGAACATGTCTTCGTGTGAGAAGAGGTCGTTGTTGGTAGTACCTGGCTTGATCACACCTGGCCACCGCATGAGGCAAGGGACGCGATAGCCGCCCTCCCAGTTCTCGTTCTTCTCTCCCCGGAAGGGCGTGGTGCCGCCATCGGGCCAGCTGAAGCACTCGGCGCCGTTGTCGGTGGAGTACATCACGATGGTGTTGTCTTCGAGGCCCAGCTCCTTGAGCTTGTCGAGAATCTGCCCGACGTGGCCGTCATGTTCGACCATGCCGTCAGGATAGGTTCCAAGCCCCGTCTTGCCCTGGCTCTCCTTCTTCAGGTGCGTGAAGATGTGCATGCGGGTGGAATTCCACCAGAGAAAGAACGGCTTGTCCGCTTTCTTCGCCTTCTCCAGATAGTCGAGGGCCTTCGCAGTGACCTCCTCGTCGATCGTCTCCATGCGCTTCTTGCCCAGAGGCCCGGTGCTTTCGATCTTCTGCGTGCCGTCCGGATTCGCCCAGCAATGGATCACGCCGCGCGTCTTGTACTTCTCGATCAGCGCCGGATCCTTGAAGTAGTCCTCGTTCTCGAACTCTTCCTCGGCGTTGAGGTGATAGAGCGAACCGAAGAACTCGTCGAACCCATGAGCGGTCGGCAGCGTCTCGTCCGCATCGCCTAAATGATTCTTGCCGAACTGAGCGGTCATGTAGCCCTGCTCCTTGAGCAGTTCGGCGATGGTCACGTCGCGCGCCTGCAGCCCTTCCTTTGCGCCAGGCAAACCGACCTTCAACATGCCCGTCCGGAAGCCCGATTGGCCGGTGATGAAACAGGCGCGGCCGGCTGTGCAGCTCTGCTGGCCGTACCAATCGGTGAACAGGGCCCCTTCCCTGCCGATGCGGTCGATGTTGGGGGTCCTGTAGCCCATCTGGCCGAGGTTGTACGCGCTGATGTTCCAGTAGCCGATGTCGTCGCCCCAGAGAATCAGGATGTTCGGTCTCTTCGCAGCCATGCCTCTTCCTTTCGCGAGTGTGTGCGGGACGGGTCGACGACGGCAAAATTGACGCCAGCGAGGCGGTGTGAATGGACTTCGAGGTACGGTCTTTTCTTGGCTCGATTCGCACCATCACCGCCGAGCGATCGGGCGGCGGTGACGAAACGCCGTGATCGAGTCACGATAGTTCGCAGCTACGATTGGAGCTCTGCGGCAGACTTCGGAGCGCGCCTACAGCGTCAACGCGCCTCAGGTTCGGAATACTTTCAGAGTCGAGAGGGGTTTACTGTCGGAATCTGACGATCGTCAAAAAGCGAGTACCACTTGCATCATCGGCACCCAACCGTTGAGACCCGAGGTATACGGAGTGAAGGCGCCGCTATAGGGAGCTTTATTGACCTTTATCAGTTCTGAGTTGAGCCATAAGCGCTCCGTCGGAAGGAAATACCATCGTGCCCCACCGCCATACTCGGACGAATCGCCAAAGTGTCCGAAAACCTGAGACGCGCGGCCATAAAGCTGGAGCTCCTTCGGAATGACAAAGTGCCCCGCCGTCAACTCATAGCCGTGGTCATATGTAGATGCGACCGGAAGCGGTCCGTCGGAGATGAAATCACCCAGCCAGCGCATGAAGTATTGCCCGTTGACCGCAAGCCCGTTCCACTTGATGCCGCCGTCGATCGCCCACATCCTGTACAAGGCCCGGTCGACCGTTACACCCGGCGCAAACGCTCCAGTCGAGAAAGTCAGCACGCCGTCGGAGTTGTACAGTGAAGTATTTTCGGGACTTGATTGATCGAGATTCGAGAACCGGTCCTCGCGCGATCTCGTAAACGCGGTGCCAATGCGAATGCGAACCTTCTTGGAGGAGAAATAATCGTCGTACATGTTGCGTGATTTGCCCGGTTCTCCATAAGGCCCCAGCGGTTCCCACCAGACACTGCCGGAAGAAAGCAGATTCGTGTCGATCTTGGTTGCCGAGATATTCAGAGTATTGAGACCGTTACCGACGAACGCCAAATAGTGCAGGTTCTTCAGAGGTTCTCCGTTCGCCCAGGCGCCCTGCGTGAAGCCGGGACGGAAGAAGTTGTCGGCCATGGTTCTGTCGATCGCCTGGAAAAATGGAAAGGTGTTGACCAGCGATCGAGTGCCTGGAACGCCGGTGTACCCCCACGTGAGCGTAAAGCCCCTGTTGAATTGCCAGCCAATATTCGAGGCCACGACGATCGAGGCGGCACCGGCGGACGTCCAGACCGTGAAGCTGTATCGGAGCCTCTTGTCGAAGACGTACCCGCCCAGGATGAACATCGCGCGATTGACCGTGATGTCGTTGCGCTTATGAACCTCGCGGACAACGCCGAGGTGGTCGGTGAAGGTTTCGTCCGACGACAGTGTGTTGAGATATCGGAGCTGGGTGTTGATGTTGAACTTCAGCAGAAAAGGCACCTGGGCGCCGTCAGGAGTTTCCCAGATTACCATTCCATCTTGATAACGCTCGTTGCTGGTCGGTGGTGCGGCAACGGATGCCGTCTGTTCGGAAGCACTTGCTGAATCTGTCACCGATGGCGGGATATTCAACGCAGCATGCGCTGGCGGCTCAGAGGCATCTGCCGTTGTCGTTGTCGACGGTACGACTGCCTCACCGAGAGACTGTCCTAAGGCAGAAGTCGTGAAGAACGGAACCAACGCCAACGCCACTGCGACTGAAGCTTTGATGAATGCGCGTGGTATCGACACGTTGGATCTCCCTCCCCAGAGTGATCCCGAACTGATTGAAGCACTGGGATTGCGACGCTCACCAGGTCACGAAGTGGTCCGTGACCTGGCGAGGCGTCGAACGGGAAGCAATGGAGGCTACTGGGAGCCCCGGTTTCGATCAGCAGAGCACGACGGAGAGGGCGAGACCAGCCTCGCTTGTTTCCTTGTACTTGCTGTTCATCTCTTTCGCGGTTTGGGCCAGCGCTAACACGGTTTCGTCGAAGCTGATACGGTGTCTCGACGCGATCTCGTTGCTGGCGATCGCGTAGGCGGTCCAGGCCTTGACCGCACCGAATGCGCACCGCTCGATGCACGGAACCTGCACGTAACCCGCGACCGGGTCGCACGTCATGCCCAGGTGATGCTCCAGAGCCGATTCCGCCGCATTCTCGACGACCAGCGATGGTGCGTCGTAGGCGGTCGCGATCAATGCCGCCGCCATCGATGACGCCACGCCGATCTCTGCCTGGCAGCCGCCCTCGGCCGCAGACAGCGTTGCGTGGTGCTTGCAGAGGTAGCCGATCGCCGCAGCGGCGAGCATGCCATCACGGACCTTCTGCCGATCGACCTTCCGAACCTCCATCAACGCGTAGACCAGCGACGGCATGACACCGGCGGAACCGCCCGTCGGAGCGGTGATGACGAGGTGTCCGCGCCCGTTCTCTTCGGATGCCGCCAACGCGAATGCCGACAGAACGCCGATACCGCGATCTGCCTGAAACTTGTCGTCCATCGCGCGCTTGTAAACGGACGCTGCCTTGCTGTGCAGTTTGATCGGGCCTGGCAGCACGTCATCCTCAGACATCGAAAGCCCCGACTTTACAGTTGCGACCATCGCGTTGATGATCTTGTCGGTGAAGGCATTGATCTCCGCTTCCGACTTGCCCGAGATCGACATCTCGTTGGCCAGCATGATCTTGGCGATGGTGGTCTTGTTGTCGTCGGCGTGGGCCCGCAGCTCTTTCATCGTCGCGAACGGGTACTTCGGCGCGTTCTTCTTCGGGGGCGTGTAGCCTTTCCACTCGATGAATCCGCCGCCCACTGAGTAGTACTCCTGCTCGAGCAGAACGTCGTTGCCGGCGAGGAGCTTGCACGTCATCGTGTTCGGGTGTTTGAAGTCCCCCTTGGGGGCATCGTAGATGACGTCTTTGAGGCTCACATCGATGGACTTGCTGCCAAGCTTTACCGGGAACGTCTGATCAGGCTTGTCTCGCAAACTGTCCAGAAACAACGGGTCGACTGTTGCCGGTTCTTTTCCAACCAGCCCTGCGAGCGCGGCTCGTTCGGTGCCGTGTCCCTTGCCCGTCGCGCTCAGGCTTCCGAACAAGTTCACCTGAAGCTTCGTCGCCTTAGCCAGTTGGTCGGCCGGCAGCTTGGCGGCTCGCTGGTAGAAATCGTAGGTAATGCGCATCGGCCCAATCGTGTGCGAGCTGGAAGGGCCAGGGCCGACCTTGTAGAACTCGTCGGAGGTCGTCAACACCGGCCCCTTCTGCTTCATCACGACGTTCAGGTCGGGAGATAACGGGACATCGGGCGCAGCGGCCTTCGCTGCAGCTTCTGGTGCGGGCGGAGGGGCCTTTTGTTCCGTCTCCGATCGCGCGCAGCCATTCATCACCGCAGCTGCCGAGATCACGGCGCTGCGCATGATGAATTTCCGGCGGTCGAAACCGGTCGGAATCTCCGGCACCTGCGCCGACGGACCGAGTTGATCGCGGTCATCATCCTTGACGTCTTCTCTGTTGGCCATGGTATTTTCCAGCTCCCTTCGGTGAGAATGTGACCGCTCGCGCGTTGCGCTAACCGCGATCGAGCGCCAGTACGCGGACCGGTTGTTTCAGTCTCTCGGTTCTCTATCCGTGAATTCCCGGGACATATCGATGACGACGGGCGGGGCCTGAAAATCATAAAACTGGCCTCACCGCCGATAGACGTGAGAGCAAAGCGTGGGCCAGACAACGCTGACGGCGAATGCAGGAAATGGCCCGGAATTGGCCAGAATGGATAAGAGACGGCCCTTGCTCACCGAAGGCGATAAACGCTGCCTCCGAAAAGGCGGCGATACCTCCGACGGGGCGTAGGCGTCGAACTCTCGACGCGTCGGCGCGGATCGAGGCAACCCGGCAGAAACTGCGACGGCCCCTACAGAGCTTCCACCAGCGTGCTGCTGATCGGGTCCCCGAACAGCGTATTGATACGGCTGACCTTCAGCACGTTGCCCGTGATGAATGTGGACGGGACGACGCGCATGCCGTGCTGTTCCTTGAGAGCGAACGTGCTTCTGATCTCTGCGCCTTGACGGACGTACTCGAAGGCGACGTTCGTCTCGATCTTCTGACCGGCCGAGAGCACCTCGACGCCGCCGATGCCCGGCTTGACGTTGATCGTGAGTTCGCCGCCGGCGGCGAGCGGGATGCGGTCGATTGTCATCCGGAGGTAGTCGCGGCCGGCGCCGAGCTTGTGATGCACCACGAGATTGAAGTGCCGATCCCTGGCGCCCTTGATCGTGATCGCGTTCGTATGGCTGCCGAGATCCTTGACCTGAATCGTGTTGGCTTCGCCAGCGAGCGTGTCTGCGGTGAGCAGCATCTGGCTGAGGCCCTGCTTGAGGCCGTAGTGGAACCGGCCGCCTCGAACGCCGCGGATCGTGTGGACGAAGTTTTTGGAAATGGCCGGGAACTGATCGGCGGCGGCGCCACCGGCAGCGGCCGCAGCGGTGACCGCCGACGTGGACATCGCGGCACCAATGATCTCCTTGCCGATCGGTGTGCTGAGCAGGCGATAGATCAGCCGGCCCTGGTTAATCGCGACGAAGTCGGCGTAACGCTTGAACTTCTCGCGAATGTCCGCGGGAGCGCCCTGGCAGAGATACTCCTTGAGCGTGACGCGCGTCCAGTCGTCACCGCCGCGCTTGTTGGGCGGCGCCGTGCGTGAGAAGCGACGTGGATCCGATCGCATGTGCAGCTCGGACGCAAGCACGCCGTGCCCGCGCGGGCGGCGCGGCACGTACTTGTCGTCAGGCCGCGGTGTCTTGCCGCGATCCTTCGCGCACTCGCGCTCCTGATCGAAGCCCTTGACGGAGACGAATTTGTTGGTCAGCGGCCGGCCGTTCTGCAGCCGGTTGATTGCGTCGCCGCCGAACGCATCCAGATCGATGCCGTGCTCGTCGGTGAGGCTGATCGTCTCGCTGTCGGCGCCGAGAATGAGAATGACGCCGCTGAGAATCAACATGATCGCTTCGAAGATCGGCGTGCGCGGCTGCTCGTTGAGGAGCGAGTACGGCATGAAGTGCAGACGCCCGCCGCTCCATTCCCCGCCGCTGTATTTATTGCCGCCGCCATCGTAGCTGTACGTGTTGTTGTCCGGGTCGACGTTCAACACCCGCGGCGGATCGGCCGGCGTCATCGTCTGGAAGTTCGGATCGCGAATGAGGATTTGCCAGGGCTTGACTGTGTCGTTCCATCCAACCGGGAGTATGCAGTGCGGCGCGCCACTGAAGTCGTAGTTCTGCGCGATGCACATCACTGGATCGGCGCCGGTGAAGAATGCCGCGCGGCTCGCGTGGAAGACAGCCACGGGATCGTGCGTCTTGCCCGAGAGGAACTCGCCGACGAACCACCAGAGAGCGGGCGCGCCCACCTGATACTGATGCTTGATGTTGAACTCGTTCCTGACGTCTTCCCACACCGTGAAGCGATCGATCGGCAGGCGCAGGATGCTGCGGTGCTTCTTGCTGTAGATCGCCTCGAGCGACATGCCGAAGCAGTTGCCATTCTTGGCCAGGCCCTCGACAACCAGCTCATAGAAAATCGCCGCGAGCCAGTCGGTTGGATCCCACCACTCGGTGTCGCTGTCCACGTCACGAAACGCACTCGCGTACTGCTGCCACGAGATCGAGTCGGTGCCCTTGTTCCGGACGCCCCACCACTTCTGCGCGTCGCTGAGAAGCGCCTCGTTCACACGCGGCGAGACCGACCAGGTGATGGAGTTGATGTTGTCGAAGCTGCCGCTGTTGAAGAGACCCGAGGGGTTGTCGCGGACGCCCCACGCATTCGCCATGCTGAGGGTGTGCGAAAACTCGCCCAGATGATCGTCGTCGTCCGGCCAGTCGCTGTCCCAGATGTCGAGGCTGAACCTGATGACGCGACTCGGGCTGTTCGGGACGATGCCGGATGGACCGAGGTTGAAGGTCTTGTTGACGGTGTAGATGTTGTGGCCGTCCGAGTCGCCGCTCGACGGAATGCGCTCGGAGTGAATGACGTGGCCGTCGTCCTCAAAGGTCGCGTGCATGTAGACGTCGTTCTGGCCGCGCAGCCAGCCTTCAGATTCCTTGGTGTTGACTCGACCGAGCGTGATGTCGAACGCGAGGCAGACGTACGTCTGCGCCACGCTCCCGAACCACACGATGCTGCCGTGCTGAAATGTGTTGTAACGGCCGGCCGCGCCGGGAACGTCGGCTTCGTCGGATGTGGGGAAACCGAGCGCGCCTGAAGGGCCGCTGACGCCGCGGTACCGATCGCGGATGCCGCCGTGGACTTCGTACGCACCGGTCGCGGCGCTCCAGTAGATCGTGCAGCGCTCGAACTCGCTGACGCGACCGATGCTGGCGCTGTTGTTCAGAATGTTGGTTTCGTTGCTCACCGGAAAGCCGAACGCGGCCGGCCCGCCGAGCGCGATGTATTTCGCGAGGATCGCGCCGTGCACCTCGAACGCCTTCGTCTCCGTGCTCTTGTAGAACATCTGCGCCCGCTGGAAGCTCTGCCGCCATCCGCCGGGAATCGTCACGGCGAGTGAAATCGGCAGGCCGATCGCGGCCGCCTCGCCCATGCCCTCGTAGTCGACCCAGATCTGGCCTGTCACCGGCAATGCGCCGGTCGCTGGCGACCAGTAGATGCCACCGCGGCTGAAGAGGCTCTTGCGGCTGCCGCCCTGCGCGCCGGTCAGCTCGTCCGAGATCGGGAAACCGATCTCCGCGCGATTCGGCATCGCCCAGTACGTCTGCGCGATCGCGCCGTGCAGCTCGAACGCGTGCCCCTGGCTGTCATGGTAGGTGATGTAGCCGTTGGCGAACTTCTGGATCCACGCGGTGCTCGCCACGTCGTAGAAGAACTCGCCCGCGGCCGCGCCGAATCCGTGCGTGCTCTTGATCTCCTCCTGCTTGTAGGTGAGATGCCACTGCGGGTGCGATCGCCGCTCGTCGAGTTGCGCCTCGAGGTCGATCGGGATGTCGGCATGCAGCTGCAGCGCCGCCATCTGCCCTTTGAACTGATCGCCCGTGCCGCTCGTCGAGATGCCCGCGAACAGCTGATCGGCCGACCCGGCTGCGAGCGTTCCGTTCGGAAACGCGTGGACCGAATATGCGACGTCGTTCACGAGGATCGCCACAGTGTCCGTGTCGTAGACGAAATCGGCGACATACCACTGCCCCAGGTGCAGATTGAGCAGAAACTCCGTCGACGCTCTCCCCGATCCATGCGCCGTGGTCGTGACCGACGCCACGAGGTGGAAGTCGCTTCCGGCGGATCCCGGTACAAGGTAAAACGCGATCGGCAGCGCCGTGGAGGCGACAAGGTTCTGTCTCGCCGTGACTGCAGCGTTCACTTTGAAAACCGTGCGGATGCAGAACTTCACTCGGTTGAGTGCCGCAACCGGAAGCGCCACGTGCAGTTGGCCGTTGGCACTGAAATCGAGCGCCTTCGGGAACGTTCCGAGCGACGTCACGCCAGGGCCGGCCACGACCGTGCATCCCGTCACCGTGGCGGGCAGCGACGAGTCCGGATTAGCCGGCGTAAGACTGTCGAGCGTGTAGTCGAGGATCTTCTGACTCATGGCGAGACTCCCAACCGTGCTGTCTTTGCGGACCTTCGGCACCTTCCGAGGCGAGTTGTCTTCCCGACAAGGGCCACCCTCACTGTAGGAAACGTGCGGATGAGGCCAGGCGAACAGCTACTGCCGAATGCGATCGACGTCCAGCGCGGACCGATGCTCCGCAACCGCCCGGGTCAGCGCACGTCGGTAAATCGGATCGACTGGCCGATGCGCCTGAAGGTCTCCTGAAACGACCCAGCGTCCTTCTCCGGCACGATCGTCAGGTAATAGAAGAGCGTCCCGTCAGTCAGGAACGTCGTGTAGAGGGCGATCCGCTCCTGGCCTCCGAGCGGCGACGCATTGACGAGCGGCGTTCCTATCGCGGAGCGCTGGGACATTTTGATCGCCTGCTGTTCCCCGGCAAGCCGCAGGTCTGGATTGTTCTGCGCCACTGCCTTCAGCCACGTGTTGGTGGCTTCCTGAAGATCGCGCGTTCCCGCCTGTGCGATGCCGAACTCGATCCCGTGACTGAAAACGGTTTGGCCGTTCAGCTGGCCGAAACCGTTCTCCGGGACGACCCTGATGGCGTTGCTGGTCGACATGTGCGTCCAGTTCGACGGGACCGCAGCCTGGAAGACCTTGCCTCCGCTGATGTTCTTGTATTCCGCAGATGGAACCGGAACCGGCTGACCAGGAGTTCCAACCGATTGAACCGACGTAGCTCCTGGCTCGGTCTTGCGCTTGGCCAGCTCCGCCATCGTGAGTGGCGACGGAAGCGATGCGAACGCGGTCTTGACCGGCGCGAAGCCGCTGTCGTCGGCTGCGCTGGCAACGGACAGCGCCTCTGCTTCCTTATTGATATAGAGCGTGCGATTGCCGGGATTCGGGTGGCTGCTCATCCACTGGGGGCCCGAGCCGCCGCTCGTCTCCTTCTCGATGGTTTCGAACATGTGACCAAGCGCGCGCGGATCGTAGCCCGCACGCGCCATGATCTGCACGCCGAGCAGGTCGGCCTGCTTCTCGTAGTCACGGCTGTACTTCATCAGCAGCGTGCCGAGACCGAACTGCGACCCCTGGGCGATTGCCGCACCGGCGCCCCCTCCAATCACTGCCCCGCCAAGCTGGCCGGCGATCTGCCCAAGCTGCAACCAGGGGTTCTGTGCTTTTGAGGCGTTGGCCGTGCCGTGCCGCAACAGGACATGCGACAGCTCGTGGGCCATCACTCCAACGACTTCACCTTCGACGGCCGCGGCCGTGAACATGCCCCGGTGGACGAACATCGGTCCGCCGGGCAGCGCGAACGCGTTGATTTCTTTGAGATTCACAGGCGTGAAGGAGTACTTGTAAACGGGCTTCTTCAGTTCCGCGGGCGCTGCCGCGACCAGCCGATCGCCGAGCGCCGTGAGATACCGGGTTATGCGTTCGTCTTTGATGATGGGGTACTGCTCCTGGATTTCACCGGCCGCCTCGAGGCCGATCTCAACATCCTGCTCCGGCGTGTAGCGGTTTTTCGGGAGCTTCAGCACGGTCTGGCCAATGACACCGCTGACCGCCAGGCACCAGATCATGAACAGCACGGCTGCGCGTCGTGACAGTGCTTTCGTTGCCATGAGTCCTACTCCTCAATCAGGTACATGGGGCGGGACCGACGAAATACCGGAGCCCCGTCCCGAAGAACGTGCTGCTGTGCGCACAAATCCTCAGAAAAAATGGCGCTGATACAGAGTCGTGCCGGGTCGAGAGCACGATCCATGCCCGGTCTGACGGGAGCGGGACGTGCAGCTGCGGTCGCGCTGACCGTAGCACTCGGTGTCGACAATCAGTGTCCCGCCGGTGCCGACATCGACGGCAATGGTCGGGAGCAATGTCATCCGGCGCTCGCTCTAAGAACAGCTCGTGTGCATCGCGTGCGTGCGGAGTCGGCTGGTGAACGGATCCCGTATGATATTCAGCGATTGATACAGCTAGTGACCAGAAAGCTACTGGTTGTGACGGCGTTAGCCGAGACGGGGGTCGGATTGACCTTGCTGTTGTCACCGCCGCTGGTTGCCGGTCTGTTGCTCGGGGTTTCGCTCGATGCGCCGGCCGCGTTGGTCGTGGGCCGCATCGCCGGCGCCGCGCTGCTCTCGTTGGGCGGCGCCTGCTGGCTGGCGCGCGATGATGGACCCAGCCTCGCCCGGCGGGGGTTGGTCGCGGCGCTGCTGCTGTATAACTGCGCGGCGTGCGCGGTTCTCGCACACGCCGGCGCGGGCGTGCGACTCGTCGGCGTTCTGATGTGGCCGGCGGTTGCGCTTCACGCAGTCCTCGCCGTCTGGTGCATCGCGTGCTTGCGCAGCGGATCGGCGCTCGCGTCGGAACGGGTGAGAACGAACTCGTGAAGAGGAATCCTGACCCAAAGCGCGCGCTGGTTGGTGTAGGATGCGACCGATCAAAGCTGATTAGATCGGGTCGGATCAACGGTGCGCACTCCGCCGCCGTCCCGTCGCGTGGAGTCTCGAGCGAGAGGACAACATGCTGAGACACCCAAGGAAGAGGCAGCCCGTCGTCGCGCGTGTCGCCGCAATTGTGCTGCTTGTCGCGGTGCTGGCGGCTGAAGGCGTCGTTGCCACTACGTTCATGTCCGTCGAGCCGATTCCCGGTGGACAAGTGGTCGGCGGACCGACGCTCGCCCTGATTGAGAGCGCAGGATACGAGAACCTCGAGTTATGGAGCAACCTGCTGCTGACTCAGTGCGGGATCGTCCAGAGCACGATCGACGCGCTCAGCGCCGATGGCGCCATCAGCACCGTCAACGCCGCCAATGCGAGTGTCCTCGTCGCCGCGGGAGGGTTCGAGGGGATAACGCATCCCTCATTTGTGTTCACCATTCGGGACTCCGGGCCCCATCCGGTGAGCGCTGCGGATGTCGATGTGCTCGACAACGCCCTGGGCTACGTGCTGAATCAGGAAGGGACCGCGCATTTTAGCCCGGACAACTTCAAGGCGTATGCGTTTGCGCTCGACTACGCGGTCGTGACGTTCGACGAATTGGCGGGCGTGGGCGCCCAGGCGTTCTTCGAATACCTTGGCACCATTGACGCCGCACTCTTCAGCGGTCAATTCGCGGGCTTCACGCAGATCGCCTTTCAGGGCTCGCCCCTGAACAACTCGATGCTGTTCCTGAAGCCCGCGGCGTCGAAGAACCGGTTCATTGCGGGGCTGTTCGCGGCATCCGACACGACGCCAGGTACCAGCTACTTCCCGCTCAAGAACAATGGGCAGCCGACGACCCTCCGGGCGGGCATTTCCTTTCCCGGGAACGATTGGATCACGTTCCCCAGGGGTGAAGAGTATCTGTCACAGTTGGGAAACCCTTCGTCGGAGCTGCTGGCCGACTTGGCTGCGTTGCAGCAGGCGCATCTCGATGCGGTAGACGATCTGGTGCAAGCCATCCGGAACGGCAGGTTGTCGGACTACCTGGGCTCCCAATTCGCGTGCCCGACCGTCGAATGAAGCTCGAGCCTTTCTTCTTCACCTGGCCCACGCTCTAAGAACGGCTCGGATGCGATTACCGGAGCGGCTCATCGCGTCGGCCATTGCCATGACATGGCGTGTTCGTCCTGGCCGCACAATGTCGTCTCCCCGAACTTCTTCTCGAGTGTGATCGAATGGCACTCGGGAACTTGTTGGAGGGCATCGATGAGTGCCGGTGCATGAGAGACAACCAGAACCTGGGATCGCTCGGCCGTTTGGGCGATGAGTCGGCCCAGGGCCGGAAGCAGATCCGGGTGGAGACTCGTTTCTGGCTCGTTAAGGACGAGCAAGCCCGGCGGACGCGGCGTCAGAAGCGCAGCGACCCACAACAAGTATCGCAATGTCCCATCGGAGAGTTCGGCCGCTTTCAACGGACGAAGTAGCCCATGCTGCTGCATCTCGACTTCGAACCACCCATTGCCGTGGCTCACGGCAACGCAACCACCGGGAAACGCATCATCGATCGCCTGGTCCAGCGCCTCGCCATCGCCAATCTGCCGGATTGTCTGAAGAGCCGCCGCTAAATCCGCTCCGTCGTCGCTCAAAATTGGAGTGTGCGTGCCGATCTGTGGAAGGCGCGCGGGAGCCGTCGCGTCTGTTCGAAAATGATCGTAGAAACGCCACGCGCGCATCTCCTCGCGCAACATGAGCATCTCCGGCGTCGTTCGCGGATCCGAGCAGTGCGTCATCATGCTGTCGAACGTGGCCAGGCCATGCGTGAGGATCGTCCAGTTGTTCTTATCTTCGCGAGTCTTTACGAGCGAACCGCGGCGATCGACAAGTACCGCCGACGGTCGAAGCGTTGGTCCATTCCAGATGCATTCCCTCTTGATCTCAGGATCGTGTCCGAATGCTCCGCTCGGAGGTGGCGGAAGGCCGAGATCGATCGCGTAGCTGAAGTCGTCACCGGCGAAGCCGAGACGCAAGCTAATCGGGTTCTTGCGGACGACACCCTGAACGGGGCGTTCACCTCGGAGGACCGCGCGTGAAAACGTCTCAGGGCCAGCCCACAACGTCGATTGCAATCCGCCTTCCCGGGCGAGCGATGGAATCACACGACCCTGTGCTGTTTCGGCCAGCAGGCGGAGGGCGCGATACAGATTCGACTTGCCGCTTCCGTTCGGACCTGTCACGAGATTCAGTCGTTCAAGTGGCATGACGAGATCACGCAGCGACCGATAGCCCGAGACCGCAAGTGTGTTGAGCATCAGCTACTCTCGTGTGCACGCAGCGGCTGCTTCGCAACCTTCATTCGCGCGAGGGGAACAGGAGCTTCTGCACGCGCCAGTTCGAGGTCTCGGCCACGTACACCTCAGTCTCGGAGCGGCACGCGAGTTGGTGAGCGCCGGAAAACTGTCCGAGGTTCCGCCCCGAACGGCCGATCACGCCCAGCACCTTGCCCTCGAGTGTCACCTTGAATAACCGGCCCGGAAACGTGCTCTCTCCGACGAACAGCACCTGGTTCGGTCCCGGAGTGATGCAGATCGAGTTGGGCGCGCCGATGGTCTGCGCCAGGCGTGCGCCGGTCGGCGTGTTGCCGTTGACCGCCTTGGTTCCCGGAGCAGGAGGCACGTCGATGGTGAACTGCCGGAGAAATTTGCCATCCGTGTCGAATACCTGGATGCGTCGATTCCCCCGATCGCCCACGTAGATCTGGTTGTTGCGGTCGACCACGATCGCATGCGGGGTGTTGAATTCTCCCGGCCCGGTGCCGTGGGCGCCCCACGACTTCACCCAGTCGCCATTCTTGTCGTACTTGGCCACCCTCGCGTTGATGTAGCCGTCGCTGATGTAGATGTTGCCGTCCGAATCGAATGCCACATCGGTCGGCTGGCGGAACAGGCCGTCCACGTGCGGCAGCGGAGGATCGACGTGTGCCCACGGTTCGGCCTCTTCCGCGGATTCTTTCCTGCGCCCGAACACCCAGACGACGCGGCCCGCCTGATTGAACTTGATGATCATGTCGGAGCCCTTGTCGACAGCCCAGATGTTGTCGTCTCCGTCGATCCGCACCGTGTGCGCGAACGACCAGCCGTACAGGCCGGCGCCGATCTCGCGGATGAATTGGCCCTTGGGACCAAACTCGAGCAGTTGCGATGCGGCAGGTCCAAACGCCGGACCGTGCGCGCTATTCGATCGGGTGAACACGAAGACGTGGCCATTCGAGTCGACGGCCACACCGGACACCTCGCCAAAGTTCATACCGGCCGGGAGTTTCAGAAACTCGGGCACCGATTGGAACGGCAGAGTCGGCACGGTTTCCTGGCCGAACGCCATCGCGCCCATGAGCGCACACAACACGAGGATTCGCGCTGCCATTGAAGCCTCCCATCAGACAATTTGCTGGAGTCGTAATCGTAAACGACTTCTTGATGGGAATTGCCAAAAGGAAAAGTCGAAGGCTTCCTGAAGTGTTACCGGACTCCCCGCTCCTGGGCGAGCGCGACATCCGAAGTATGCGCGCCGTAGTGAGCCACAAAGAAGCGGCTCAGGGACCGGGTCATGTGGCTACCCGATCGCCTGAGCCACTGTCGTACGAGCGCGAGTCGAACGATGGAAGAGCTCTTCGCTTCGTTTGCGCGCGGGGTTCGCCGATCTCGTCTAAAAGTCGTAGCTCACACCAAACTTGATGAGTCGCCCCCGCTGAATCGCGTTGACCGCGCCATAGCCGGCTCCCAGCACCGTGGTGCGACTGCCCACGGTCGCCGAGTTGGCCAGATTGTACAGATCGATACGGGGTGTCAGAACATTCGCGCCCGAGCGGAACGACTTTCTGAAGCTGACGTCGAACTGATTGAGGTGCGGCAGTCGAGCCGTGCCCCTGGGCTCGACAGCGACGCTCGTGCTGCCTTGTGTCAGCGCAATGGTGTTGTTTCCCACCGACACCGTCGTGATTTCAGGAAACCCGGTCTGGCGCTGGAACGTTCCGCTCGCCGAAATCCCGTACGGCAACTCGTACACACTCGACAACCGCAGCGAGAACGGTACGTCGTTGCCGCTGACGCCACGACGGTAGGTGAAGTTCGGGTTGTTCAGATCGTTGGCGACCGACGAGTCCGTCGGGCTTGGATAGATATCTCCGATGTTCTTCCCAATGCTGACGCCGCCGGTGAACATCCAGCCATTGCTGAGCCGCTTGTCGATGGTAATGTCGCCGCCATTGTACGTGCTGTCCAACGCTTCTTCGTTGTCCCACACGATGTCGATCCTGCCTCTGGTGGCGGGGTCCTGATTGTAGACGGTGACGACACGGCCGCTATTGACCTCCGTAACCGTGATGGGTGTATACGCTGATTCCGGGACCGCCACGTTCCGGTATCCGATGTTCCCCCGCTTCTCACGATGCGTGTAACCAACCGTAGCAACGAGGTTGCCGGGCAGCTGTCGCTGCACTTCGACCGAGTATTCCATTGCTCTTGGCCAATCGTATCCCTGGGTATAGCGGTTGGCGGCTCCCGCCGGATATCCCGTCGAAGGACCCAGCTCGTTGACCTGCGGTTTCAAATCCCGGTTGAGATCGCATCCGCTGATCTGTCCGGCCGCGCAGACGGTCCACGGTCGGGTGTCGCTGACCACAGAGATCGGATTTACGCGCGTGGAGATGCTGATGCCCACCGGAGTGACGTAGCGATTGACCGCAAACTTCAGCGCGGTTCGGCCATCTCCGGCCAAATCGTAAACGGCAGAGAACCGCGGGTTCGCGGCCTTCCAATCCGGCAACCCTTTCGCGTCTTCGTAGCATCTTGCCGCCACGAACTGGGTGGCGGCCTGGCACGACGCGGTTTGCCAACCGTAATCCATATCGAAGCGCACGCCCAGGTTCAGCGTGAGCTTCCGCGACGGTTTCCACTTGTCCTGGATGTAAATCGCTTCCTCCCGATTCTTCATGTTGGCGTACGTGGGCGTGTTGAAGGTGTTGACCGAATCGGGTACGCCGCTACGATAGACGGCCCGCATGTCCGAAGTCGACCGGTTGGTCGGGGCCCACGACATGTAATTGATCTGATAGCCCACCTTGATATCGTGGGACGAGGTGAAGTAACTCAGGCTGGCCTGACCGACCAGGCGCCGATTCTGCTGGTCTCGGTACGTGGGCAGGACGGTCAGCAGCGTGTTGGTGACCGCATCGAAACCCGCGATATCGCCGTCCTTGGCTTCTGACGGCCACGTGAACCAGTCGCGGTTGCGATTGAGGCTGCCGGACACGTCCATCACCATGTTGGACCTCATTGACGACGTCCACTTCACCTGGTTCAACTGAGGCGTCTTGTCATTGCGCGTCGTCGCGCCGGATTGGACGAACATCGTCGTGCTGGCTCGATGTCCGTTGACCTTCCGCTGGATTGTGTAGAAGTAGCTGAGCTGACTGGTCGAGTTCACCTGCCATGCCAGTTTGCTGCTGTTGTTCCACAGGAAATTGTCATCGGGCACTGGCGTGCCGTCCTCGTTGTAGCTGCCGAGGAGATACTGCAGGATCTGCTGATGATGGAACGAGGTCGAAAACCAGAGTTTATCCCTGAAGACGGGGCCGGCCAGCCAGACGCCTGAATCGTACAAGTACCGAATGTCGGAACCCGGCTTGAGATCGGGCCTTAGCGTTTTGATTCGCGCAGGAATATTGCGCAAAATCTGCGTTCTCACTTCCTCCGAGACGTTGTCGGACCCCAGGCTGCTATTCGTCCCGTTGAACTGCACGCCGCCGCGAAGTTGATTGGTGCCCGTCCTGGTGATCACGTTGACGACGAGGCCACCCCGGGCCGACTCGGCCAGGGCGTTGCCCGTCTGAAAGTTCGATTCCTGGTAGGCGAACGGATCGAGATAGAACGTCACGCCGGTGCCGGCGCTATCGGTCTGGGAAATGTCCATTCCATCGACAAGGTAGCCGCCTTCGTTGCCGGTGCCACGCACCGTGACTCCTGATTGCTGAAACGATTCCGAGCCACCCACATCAACTTTGCTCACCACGATGCTCGGAATCGCGCGGGTGATCGACCACATGTCGACACGATTCGGCAGGGCCTGCAGTGTTTCCTGGGTCATCACGGTCTGTTTCAACGCCGACGTCGTGTCGAGCAGGGGCGCTTCGCCCGAGACGACGATGCCCTCTTCCAAGCCGCCAATCGACAGCGTGAGATCGGCACGCGCAGTGGTGTCGGCATTCACGACGATGTTTCGCTGTTCGACGGACCGGAAACCCTGCAACTGTGCGCGGACGCTGTAGGTGCCCGGGACCAATCGCAGAAATTGATACGCGCCGCGGGCGTCGCTGACGGTCTCCTGACTGCCACCTACTGTCCCTTGCGGGCTGATGAGCGTCACAGCCGCGCCAGGCAGCACTGCTCCCGACGCATCCAGAACGGTGCCCCCGATTGACCCGACACCCTGCGCCGAGGCGGGCAGCGTCTGACAAAGTAAAATCGCCACGAGCAGCACGCCGCCAAACAGTCTTCGTGTGCCAGTCATTTGAACGTCCTCCTCATACTGCCTGCTAAAACAATTGGCGGACGACCCGAACCTGGTTTTCTCGCGGGGGACAGACCCAGACTAACTACCTTGGTGGTGTGTTGGACATGTTAAGAGAACTGCAGCGAAAAACAAGGACAGAACGCTGTCTGGGCGCAAGGAGTGCAGAAAGCCAGTGTTCACCGCCGGCGCCACCAGACACGGACACCAGACAACACAATGAGGGCGGGTACCGCCACAACGGAGAACCATTGGAGGCCGCGAAACTGAACCGCTGTGAGTGTAATGCGTTGATCGCCATCACCGCGAGGACGGACGGAGATCAAGTCTCCCTGCTCCGTCAGCCAGTTGGTCATGTTCACGAACATGTCGACATTCCCTTGGATGCCCGCCAGTGCGTTGGCCGCGAAATCTGAATCGCCGACGACTATCAGCCGAGTCTCACGGCCTCCCTCCGAAACCTTCTGGGCAACGCTGACGGCAAGGGCCAGCGGTCCCCTGCGATCGACTCGCTCCTCGAAGACAGGCTCTTTTCCTCTGACCACTCGATCCACGCTCGATGTGGACCAGCTCCGATCGCTCGTCCGCACCACATCGCTCGAACGGCGCCCTGTCGTCTTGGAACCCTCCATGGTTCGGACGGACTGGGCCAAAGGATATGCTGTCAAAAGGGAAAAATCCCGGGTGGCGTCATGAGACGGATACGTCACAATCACCGGCATGGATGCGTCGGCACCTGGCAGGCGCGCAGAGTCGATAGTGTCGATGACCACATCGTGCCCGAGACTGATGCCCCATTCGGCGAGGGCAGACTCGAGGACGGGAAGGTGGCGCATGTTGCTCCCAACAACAGGATCCAGTAGAAACAGCGCCCTGCCTCCCCGCCAGAGATATTCCTGCAGCAGCTCAGCCTCGAACGGCAGAAAATCCGCCGATGGACCTGCGACGATGACGAGCGATGCATCGGCTGGTACCGTCGTCGCTTGCACCAGCAACAGCGATTCGATCTTGTAGTTGTCACGCTCGAGAGCGGCGAGGGCGCTCGTGAGACTGACACGTGTCTCACGAATCAGGCCTCGTTCGCCATGTCCCTGAGTGAAGTACGCCTTCACGTCGCGCCTCTTTGTCAGCCTGATCAGCGCGTTGGTCAGCTCCTGTTCGCGATTGAGCATGACGCGGAGCCGGCGGCCATTCTGCTCGAAGACGACCGTCCCGTAATTGATGACTCCCCACTCTTTGACTCGCGCGGGATGACGATCCGCATCGATGTATTCGACCCGGATATTGGGGCTGGCTTGCTCGTAGGCGGTCAGGATCTCGCGGAACCGTGCGAATCCGTCCGGCTTGGCAACGACATATGCCGTGATCGGCGACGTCAGGCTGTCAAGTACCTTCCGAGTCTGGTCCGAGAGCCTGAATGCCTGTTGTGTGGTCAGGTCCCAGGTCATATCCCGTCTGATGGCGAAGAAGTTGACCGCCAAAAGAATGAAGAGGGCGGCCACAACGCTGAGGCTTGCCGTTGCACTGAACGTCGTTGCACGCCGGCGCAGCGCGCGCACGATCGTCGGGCGTTCGATTGCGACGTAGAGCAGGGCCCAAGCCATCGCCGCCGCCGCCGCCCAGTAAGCGAGGGAGCTCCACATGGGAAAGAACAGCCGAATGACGACGGCAGCGCACACCAGAACGGTTGCGAGGTTGCCGCCGATGGTGGTGAGGGCGTTTGTCAACTCGTTATCCGCGCCAGCGCTCAGTATCGAGTGATTTCCAGGTGAGAAAGAGGCCAAACGCCGCCAGGCTGAGGTAATAGATCACATGCCGGAGGCGGATGATGCCAAGGGTAAAGTCATCGAAGTGTTCCGTGAGCGATATGGCCAGCACAATCCCCTGAATGAGTGGGCTCGCCGCGCGCGCGAACCAGCTGACCGTCCAAAACAACAGCAGCACCGCGAGCGTCGCCATCGCAGCGACAATCTGGTTGCGCGTCAGGCTTGAAATGAGCAGGCCGATTGGAATGAAGGACACGCCCAGGAGCAGGAGGCCTAGATACCCGGCCACGATCGGCCTCCATTCGGGGTTCCCGACGATGAAGAGGATCGCGATGTGCGGCAGAGTGACGCTGAGCATGAGGCCGTAAAGTGCCGCCGCCCCGAGAAACTTGCCTACGATGATCTGGAAGTCGGTGAGAGGCGATGTGAGCAGCAACTCTATTGTGCCGAATCGTTTCTCCTCAGCGTAGGCGCGCATCGTCAGAAGCGGGAGCACGAACAGCAGGACCACGCTGACGTTTCCCAGCACCGGACGAATGACCATGGTCTGGATATTGATTTGACCGCGGCCGGGAAGGCCAATCTGGAGACTCTGCTGGATGAACGAGTCGATGAAGCGAACGAAGAACCATCCGAAGACCAGCGCAAACAGACCGATGACGGCGTATGCGATCGGGCTGGAAAAGTACGACCACAACTCTCTGCGAGCGATGGCGAGCGTTGCGCCCATGCGGGATGGAATCACGATGACGTGGATCTCCGCCGCGCATCCCAGGTGCACGGCGGAGACCTTCAGATCATTTGTCGGTCGCGATACCAGTCGGACCCATCAGGCCAGTCTTGACTGGGGCCCGGCCGGGTATGGCGAACTCCAGCTGCCCTGCCGGCCACTCCTGGTTCTGGTTGAAAAAGGAATCGGGAGCCAGTCGATTCCCGACACCGACCGGACCCGAGGCGTTGCCCCAGAATTTTCCTGCCAGATACGCTGCGTCGCGCACTTTCGTCAAGAGATCCTGAAACTCGTTGCTGAAGGCGTTGTGTCCTGAAAATCTCTGTAGGTCCCCGTTACCCAATATGACGACATCGATGCCCGGCACAGACGCGATTTCCATTGCGTTGCTGACACCGATGACCGTTTCGATCATCGGTATGACGAGCACTTCGTCAACCATCATGATCGGAACCGTTTCGCCTTGCGGCACGAACTTGCCCCAGAACCTGTTCATCGTGCTGCCACAGCAGCTTCGATAGCCGTAAGGCGGAACGCGGGCATATCGGGCCGCGGCCCTGGCCATGATGGCGTCCTCGACGGTCGGAATCACTACTCCGAGAGCGCCCATGTCAAAGGTCTTCTGGAAATTACCCTCGATCGCGTCTGGTATTCGAATCAGCGGAGCCGCACCAGCCTGGGGACAGGCGGCCATGAGGGCCTGCACCTGATCGAACCGCTGCGTCGAGTGCTGCATTTCAAACCAGACGTGGTCAACCTTCGGCTGCGCCGCGAGATAGCAATAGACCTCGGGATCCAGGTGACCCGCTTCAGGTCCACTCATGGTGAGGCCGAATTCCCGCTGACCGGCCAGCATCTTTGCTTTGGACTTGTTGTGGAGCTTGCGGTCGGGCTTGATCATGAGCTCCCTGACCATCCACCCCCAAGGCCGAGCCGGGTTGACGGGTCTGGGAGTCAGGGTCCCGGTCGGCGCGGGTCTTTTAGCCTCCGGAATCTGAGCCGTCCCCTGGGCGTTAACTGGCTGGTCCCAGCCTGGCATCTCTGGAATCAGCCAAGTGGACAAACGGCCCGCCATCACGCACGCCGCGAGCACGAATATCACTCCTGCTTTCCTCATGTGTTCCTCCTGCTGAGCGCGATTTCAGCCACGGTTGCAAGGACGGTTCGTTCCGGCGGGGTGTGATTCAGAATCTTAGAGGAACGGCTGAGGAAAACAAAGCACAACAGTGGACCAAAAGAAGCGGCTCAGGAACCGGGTCACGTGACTACCCGATCGCTGAGCCGCTACCGTAAGTGGGTGAACCGAACGATCCCTTACAACGTCGTCAGATCGATCGCCGCAGTGCTGTCGCCGAACTTCTCCATTTGGACGCCGTACCGATCCGTCAGACCCAGCATCAGGTTCGACAGCGGCGTGCGATCGGGATACCGCGTGTGACGGTTGCCGCGGATGCCCAGCGTCTTTCCGCCGACGACCATGACCGGCACCTTCAGATTATTGTGCACGTTGCCGTCGCTCATGCCGCTGCCGTAGAGCACCACAGTGCGATCGAGGAGAGTGGCATCGCCGTCCTGAATCGAATCGAGCTTCTTCAGGAAGTAGTTCAGCATCTGGACGTGATACGTGTTGATCTTCGCGTAACTCGCGAGCTTCTCCGGGTTGTTGCCGTGATGGGAGATCGAGTGATGCGCATCGGGCACGTCAAGCTCTGGATATGCACGACTGGTGTTCTCGCGCGCCATCATGGTTGTGCCGACGCGCGTGATGTCGGCCTGGAAGGCCAGCACCTTCAGGTCGAACAGCAGTTCCATGTACTCCTTGAACGTGCCGGGGACGCCCACCGGCTGGTCCGGCACGGAGAAGTCGCTGTTGGTCGACTCGGCCTTGACGATACGCTGCTCGACGTCGCGGACGGCATCGAAGTACTCGCCCACCTTGAGGCGATCGTCCGGTCCCAGCTTTCGGCGGAAGGCGGCGATCTCCTGCGTCAGCCCGTCGAGAATGCTGCGATCTTCCCTGGCGCGGGCCGACCGCTCTTCGGCCGTGCTTCCCACGCCGAACATCCGCTCGAACACGAACCGCGGGTTCGTCTCAGAGGGCAGCGGCGTGGTCGGAGTTCTCCACGACATGCAGTTCATGTATGCGCACGCGTAGCCGTGGTCGCAGGCGCCGACGACGTCGATGCGGTCGACCGTCAGTTCCAGCGACGGAAGCTTGGTGTCGGTGCAAATCTTGGCGGCGATGATCTGGTCGATCGTCGTGCCTGCCTGGAGGTCGGCGCCCTCGGTCGCTTTCGCGTGGGTCCCGCTCATGAAGGCCGGCGCGGCGCGCGGGTGCTGACCGCCAACGTCCCCCTGGTCGGTCCCCGGGAAGTTGTCGAGGTTGGTGAACACCGCCATCCGGTCGCGGTACTCCTCGATGCCCTTCAGGATCGGCGACATCTCGAAGTTGACGCCGTCGGTCTTCGGGGTCCACTCGGGCATGTTGGCGCCATTGCCAATGTAGACCGCCGCGAAGCGAGGGGCACCGCTCGAGCCCGACTGAGCTTTCATCGCGGGTACCATCGCATCCAGAAACGGCAGGGCGACGGTGGCCCCCACACCCCGGAGGAATGTCCGCCGTGGCAATACTAGCTTCGTGATGACCATCTCACAGCCTCCATACGGCTTTTTCAACGCAACAGTTGAGCCTAATTGGTAATCGAAACCGACATCCTCTGGGTAAACGGCGTGCTCACCACGATCTGCTGGATCAGCGAAGCGAATCGATAACTATCGGTCGCGGCGCCTCGTTTGATGGCGCGCACGGCCGGCAAATCGCTCGCTTCGAGCCCCCTGCCTAATGCATAGGTCAGGAGCTTTTCGATCGCGGTGGTCAAGAACTGATCCGAGTTTGCCCGCAGCAGCTTGTTGAGCTCTGCCGGCCCGTTGAACTTGGCCCCATCGGGCAGCTGGCCAGAGGCGTCCACCTTGACGCCCGACGAGTACTGGTCGCGCCACTCACCAATCGCATCGAAGTTCTCGAGCGCAAACCCCAGCTGATCCATCTGGGCGTGACAGCTCGCGCAGGCGGGATTCTTCCGGTGCGCCGCCATCAACTCGCGCATCGGCAGCACCTTCTTGGGGTCTCTCTCCTCCTTCAACTCGGGCACGTTGGGCGGCGGCGGCGGCGGTGCCGAGCCGAACACGTTCTCGAGAATCCACTTGCCGCGGATCACCGGTGAGGTCCGGTTGGGATAGGAAGTGGACATCAGGAGAGCACCCTTTCCAAGCAGCCCGGCTCGAGGGCTGTCGGCCGGCAGCGTCACGCGCTGGAAGCGCTCGCCCTGCACACCGCGTATGCCATAGTGCTTCGCGAGGCGCTCGTTCAGAAACGTATAGTTGGCGTCGAGCAGATCGGTGAGCGGGCGGTTCTCCTGCATGATGCTTGCGACGAACAGGTTCATTTCCTGATCGAGCGCCTTACGCAGGTTGTCGTCGAAGTGGAACAACGTCTCGGGACTCGGCTGGTGCGTGCGGACGTTGCGGATGTGGAGCCACTGACCAGCGAAGTTCTCGACGAGCGCCTGCGATTTCGGGTCGGCGAGCATCCGCCTCACCTGCTGCTGCATCACGTCGGGACGGTGCAGCGCTCCCTTCGCCGCGAGATCGATGAGCGTGTCGTCTGGAATGCTGCTCCAGATGAAGAAGGACAGCCGCGACGCCAGATCGATGTCGCTGAGCCGGTACGCCGTGTTCGGCGCCACCGTTGCCGGCTGACCTTCGGCACGAAACAGGAAGTTCGGGCTCAGCAGGATGCTCCGGAGCGCCATCTCGACGCCCGATTCGAAGCCGCCATCCTTGGAGCCGGTGCGATACCGCTCCAACGGCACCTCGATTTCGGTCTCGGTGACGGGACGCCGATACGCGCGCCGCGCGAGCGTCGAGATGATGCGCTTCGCGCACGCCTCGTCGGCGGCCGATGACGGAGTGCAGAGAAGCACGCGGTGGCGGCTCTCCGTATCACCCGTGGTTGCCGTCCCGCTCAACGGGCCGGTGATCCGCACGAAATTCAGCTTGGGCAGGCCGCCGGTCTGGCGAAACGGCTCTCGTCGCAGAGAAGGTTCGAAGAGATCCTCGTTTGTGGTCGTCGTCTTCTGGGCGAAGTACGCCTGAACGAGATGCTCACCGGCTTTCACGTGCACGGTGACCTTCATCTTGTCGAGCGTGTTCTTTTCCATCTCGACTCGCTTCGGTCCAAGCCGGTTGCCGGTGGCCCACTCCGGCCCGCCGATGCCGTTCGACGAGACCGTGACCCCGTCGACAGCGATATCGAATTGATGAATTTCGGCCGAGAAGTTCTCGAACCCGTCGTTGGCGCCGTTTTCTTTCGGCTTCGCCTCAATCAGATACTCACCGTCGGCCGGAAAGATATATTTGATTTCCATCCCGCCGCGGGTGCCGAACGGCATGTTGTCGCTCCACCGCAACGCGCCGCTCCGATCGGTCGGCTCGAAGAACGTCTCCGGCGTCGGCATGCCGCGCGGACGCGTCAGCGCGATCTGGCTGATCTTGGCAGCGGCGCTCAAATAGCGCTCCGTCAGCGCCGAGGAAAGGGTCAGCGCGTCGGCGTTGTTGTCGAACCCGAAGCCGACCGAGTCGGCGGGCAACATCGACGCGACATCGACGTCGAGCGCCAGCAGATCGCGGATCGCATTCTTGTATTCCACGCGATTCAGGCGTTGCAGCCGGGTACGTCCCGGATCGGGATGGGCCAGCGCGGCTCTGTCGAGCTCTGTTTCCAGGTACTGCACCAGACTGTCAGCGGTTGCCTTGTCCGGCCGGGCGCGCCCGACGGGCGGCATGGCGCCGGTACCCACCTTGCGGATGACCTTCTCCCAGGATTCAATGTTCTTTCCCGGAGCCGAGATATCGAGCGTGGCGAGCACGAGGTTGCCCGACTTGACCTTCTCGTTGTGGCAGCTGACGCAATACTTGCTGAGCACTGCCTGCTGGTTCTCGGCAGCCGAGGCGGGGTTCGCCGCGGCGGACGCCGGCGCCTGCTGCGCGCTGCCGCGCAGACCGTATCCAAAAACGGAGATCGCGCACGTAGCGCCGATCAGAAACAGCAACCGGCGTTTCATCGGACAGCCTCCTCGGGCGGCAGGGCTTCTTCAGGAATCATGTTCTCGCACAGACCGGGACAAGGAATTTCCTTGGCGCCGAGCTTCCTCAACAACGCCTCCGTATGCGGATGCGTGGCGAACGAGTTGCCGTACTCGACGCCCATGGCAATTTTGAGCGGCGTGCGGCCGCTCAAGTCGGGGACATCGAGCTTCGCGCCGCGATCGAAGAGGTACTGGACGATGCTGTTGGCGCCGCGGTAGGCCGCAGCGTGCATCGCTGTTTCGCCCGTGTTGGCGACGAAGTTCACGTCGAGCCCGTGCTCTTCAACGAGCAGCTTCACCGCTTCGAGCGCATCCGCTTCGCTCGCCTTGTCCTGATTCGCCGCCCAGGCGATGCCGGCCGCCGCCATCAGCGGCGTGATGTTGAGGCCCGTATTGATTTTGGGGTCGGCCCCATTGGCCAGCAACAGCTTCATCGCCTCGACGTCAGCCGACTTGGCCGCTTGAAGCAACGCGGTGGCGCCAACCAGACGGCGACGATGGCGCGCGCCGCTCCAACGCGGTTCCATGTCGGTGTTGCGGCCGTTCACATCTGCGCCATGCGCCAGCAGCGACTTGATGACGCGGAGCCGGTCGATGTTGACGATGATGAGCTCGTCACTCACATACCAGTTGGCGACGTGCACGGCGGCGAAGAGCGGTCTTCCCCAGTTGTTGTTCCGCCCGTTGTCCCCTTCGGTGCCGACATCCCGCAACTGTTCGCGGAACGAAGGGGTCTTCAGCGTGATCTTGACCTCGCTCGCCTTCGAGCCCGTGTTGGTCAGCGTGGTCGTGCCCCCTTCGGCATTCGGATCGGCGCCCTTGTCGAGGAGCAGGTCCACCAGATCTTCGTGACCGTTGATGATGGCGACGAGCAGCGGTGTCGCAAAATCTCCGGGACGCTTGTCGTTGACGTCGGCCCCCGCGGCGATCATCGCCTGGACGGTTCTCATGTCACCGTTGCGCACCGCGAACTGGAACGCCGTCGTTCCGCCGTTGGAGCGCGCGCGGAGGTCGGCACCCAGTTCGAGCAGCGCCGACGCCATCGCGCTGTCGCCTTCCGCCGCGGCCCACATCAGCGCCGTCTGCCCGCTCCAGGTCTCTTTCGCGTTCACGTCGGCGCCCGCGCGCGCCAGCGCCTTGACCGCGTCGACGTTGGCCGAACGTGCCGCCGACATCAGGGGTGTCTCTCCGGCATTCACGAAGTTCACAGGGTCATTCGGTTTCGCGCCGGCTTTGAGCAGCAGGTCGAGCACAGCCGGGTTGCCCTGCTGCCCGGCGAGGGCGAGCGGCGTGACGCCGTAGTTATTCTTGAGATTGACGTTGGCGCCCGCGCGGATGAGCGCGGCCGTTGACTCGGCATCGCGCCGGTAGGCAGCCCAGTGCAGCGCGGTGGCTCCGTTGGCCTGCGGCGCGTTCACGTCGACTTTCTTCTTGAGCAACGCCTGCATCGCCGACGCGTCTCCGCGCTGGACGGCGTCGGCCAGCGGCGACGGTTTGGGGGCCGTGGCCACCACGTCGGCGCCCTGCGCCGCGCCCAGCCGCGCCACCAGAAGCACAATTGCTACAACTGCTCCCGGCCACCATCGTCTCAAGATCATAAGAAGAAAGGAGCCTCTCTTTTTTCCTGTCCCTAACACAATTATTATCCAGCAAAAAGCACCAAAAATGTGTCGCAAGTTGTCACGGGTGTATCACCGGCTGGCCGAACAAATCGCGGCGCACCACTGAAAATCTCGGGTGTTTCCTGCCGACAGTAGTTTGTTCGGGGTTTTGGTTGCGGGGGCATGTAACCGGCGGTACTTGCAGCTGAATTGCGTAGCCGCCTGACTCGTCCTCAGCGCGAACTTGAGCAGCCCACTCCGACGTTCAGCGAGCGCGAGCCTATTTCGTGTTCCGGTCGAAACAGACTTGAAGCGCGGTTGGCGACCGGTTCTGAGAGCGGCACAGAGGCCGACCCGGCCTGTCGGTCTCTGTGCCGCCTCTCATTACTTGACCTTGAATCTGGCCGTGAGCGCCAATGCATCCTGCTCGGTCGTCATGCGAACCATATAGCAGCCCGGTGTCTTCGGGACCTTCCAGTTCTGGATGAAGTGCCCGGCGGTTGCGTCGTACCGAAGGCTTGTTTCGCCCGCGACCGTGAAGTCCACCTGGTCCAGGGGTGCAGCCGAATCGCAGGAAATCGTCTGCACTGTGAACTGCAACCCATTTGTCGTCTTCTTTTCGATACTGTCGATGCTCACGTTGAACTTCAGCGGTACCGTCGCACCGCCTTTTACGGTGTTGAGGAATCCGGCGATCGGGTTCACCGGGGCGTAGAAGCCGTTGCGGACCACGTGAGAGACGAGGACCGCGAAGGGTGACAGCGACGTAGTGGCGCCGCAGATCGTCTGTGTGTTCGTATCCACACTCGTCGTGATATCGACCCATTGGTTGTTCTCGTAGTGGAACAGCCGTGGCGTAGCGGTGCCGAAGTCGATGCCGGCGTAGCTGAAACAGAGTGTGATCAGTCCCTGGTAAGTGGCCGTCGTAGTGACCTCGTAGATCACTCCGCCAACATCGACATTGCCGGGAGCCGGCACCTCGCTCTGGTCAACGACCGTGACGGTCGTCGTGCCCGCGGAAGTGATCTCGCCAAACGTCATGGTCACAGGCCCCTGACCCTCCGGCACTTCCGGTTCAACGATCACGTTCTGGCCGACGGGCGTAGGTATCGCGACCGTCAGTGTGAGCGTTTCGATGTCCGACACACCAATCGCGCTGGTCGCCGTTATCGTGACGGCGAACTGCCCGCCGACACCTGGCGTGCCGCTGATAACACCTGTGTTCGAGTTGATGGACAGCCCGCCGGGCAGGCCGGTCGCCGTGAATGTCGCGGTGCTCGTCGCGTCGACGTCATAGCTGAACGCCTGCCCGACGACGCCGCTCGCCGACAGCGGCGTATTCGAAATCACGGGAATCGTGGCTGGGTCGATGACGCGGGCGAGGTCGAATTCGTCTCCATCGTCGCCGAGCACGTGGATGCTGAGCCCGTCGGGGGCGGGCGTGGCGTGGTTCCCCACATCGGTCGGACCGCCGAACGGCGTGACGTCCAACTGGTGGGTGGCGGGGTCCCACGTGTAGGTGCCCACCTCTATTTCGTCAGCACCGAACTCGGGATTGTCGTTCGCAGTAAAGAACCTGGAGCCGTTAGCGCTGCCGAGGAAGACCCCCAGGTATGAGCTGTCTGCCAGAGTGGGGTTGCCGTTGACCCAGGCGCCCGCGATGGTACCGGCGGCTCCTGGGAAGCGGTGGGCAAAGGCGACGCCGTCCCCGTCCCGCAGCTCGTCCCCGATGGGGGCGCCGACTTGAAAGGTCAAACCGTTCGCGTCAGAAAACCCAGCCGAGCCGTTGGTATCGAGCAGCGTGGTGAAGCTCACATTGCTGCCGTCGAAGGTGTAGAGGCCGCGTTCGAAGCCCTGACCTTCTTCGATCTCATAGTAGACGCCGTCGGCAGTGAAGACGACGACCGCGCTTGGATCAGAGAAGTTGGGGTCGAAGGTCCAGGCACCGACAAGCGAGGTGTTCAGGGGCGGTGCGGCCTGCGGATTGAAACTAGCGAGCACGCCGACTCCAAACCTGGCCACGAATCCTTCGACCACGCCGTTGCGATCGCCGGCACCGAAGACGAGCGTGCCATCGGAAGACATGCTGGTGATCACGAGGTTACGCCACCCGTCGGCCGCGATGTCCACGCCGTTGGCTCCCAGCACGCTCGCGAGGTGAAACCACCCGTGCGCGTTGCGAACGTAGGCGAACCCGTCAGGCGACCCGAAGGCGTAACTGAAATTCATGGCGACGACCGAGCCGTCGGCCGTCATCCCGCCTTGGATTTGGATGGCAGGGTTGCAGATGCCGTTGGCGCACACCCTCCCGCCGGTTCGAAACGCCGCGTTCGGCGACCCGAGTGGCTGGATCGCGTTCGTGCTGGCCCTCCAGAGGTACGCCTCGGGGTTGGTGGGGTTGGCTGCGCTGTTGCCGCTCATGAGCACCAGGTCGCCGTCCGGCGACACCGCCAGTGGGATGTTGCTCGTGCCGCCGGAGAGCGTGGGGATCGCTGACACGCCCACGCCATGTTTATAGCGATAGGCGTGGCCCCCGGGAACGGGACCCCCGGAACTGATGCCGACGACGACGGTGCCGTCCGTCGAGGTACCCCTTGTAGTGACGTTGTTCTGGGTATCCGTTCCCAGCAATGGAACGATGAGGCTCGTGGCTCCCGTGGTGTCGAATCGAATCGCGCGCGTCACTGGGCCGGGGAAGAAGTTGCCGTGCCCATAAAGAATCGTGCCGTCGCTAGAAATAGCTAAGGCCGTCGAGCCAGCGCCAAGCCCTGGCAAGAACGTGCCGAGGTCGAGGTTCGCCAAGGGAGACGGGAGAAGCGACGTATCCACGCGAGCGGGCCATGGAGCCAAGCCCGGGATGGCCTTTCGTGTCTGGTTGGCGACGTATCTGCCGTTAGGCGTGATGTCGGATGCGTTTCCCAGGGGGAATACCGAGGCGCTGGGATTGATATCCGGCAGCGCCTCGAGCGTCGCAGGGTTGATCCCGTCGAATCGCCAGAGGATAGGGGTGTCCGTGCCGGCGCAAGGCCCCGCCCCAGGAGGAGGCACGCCCCCACAGGTTGTTTGACGCGTCACCGCGCCGCCGACTGCGTAGATGACACCACCCGATTGGGTCGCGTCTCTGATTATGGTCGTGGCGCCTCCGCCAGGCAGATCACCAACCGCATGAAGAGCCGCGGCCGGTGCCTGCGCATTCGAGCGACCTCCGAACGCACTGATTCCGGTCAGAACACAGACGAGTGGAAGCCATTTCCTCATGTGAGGTCATCAACCTTTCAGCTTTCAGGATGGGAGGGCGAAGTGGCGAGAGTGCGAGGACTCTATCCGAGCATTACGGGTGCCGCAATCGAATTCATCTGACGCGCGTGACAAATTCGCGTTCTGCTTAGAGAAATCGGCTGATTCGCGGCCGAGTCGACGCGCGGGAGACGCTGACGCAACCGTGGTTTTTCATTCACGGACACGTACTTTTCCCGTGCCTGCGCCGTAGGTTGCCGCTCCTCCAAGCCGAATGCCGCCGCTAGAGTCTGACGAAGAGGCCCGCGGTTGTAGTGCCTCGCGGTACGGCTTGCGATGCTTTCGAGGTCACGACATGTCGTAAGTCGAGCGACATGTTGTGAGTTCCACGACAGCGACACGACTTCGATTGCGTCGCCGGATGCTGAGATCTCCTCCAAGTCGCAAAGCCGCAGGGTTGCGCACGGGCGAGTGTGTAGCCAAAAAGTCGTCCTGTGTCGGGCCTGTGCTGCGAGCTGGAGAGCTGCGACCTCCGCACCGTGAGGCGCCACAAGCTTTTGGCGACGTTCTCTAGCCTGCCCGGGAAGGCCGGCGGGTACGGGTACACGTCGTGCTCTTCCGAGACCTTAGTCTGTAGGCAGGTCGAAGACGGGAGACGAACAATGACCACACCAGCGTTCAAGGGCACGATCAATCTCGACATCCGCGATTCGAAGCCTGATTGGGATGCGTTCCTGAGTCCGAAGGCGCCAAAGGATGCCCCGAACGTGCTCGTCATTCTGTATGACGACACTGGTCAGGCGACGTGGTCGCCGTACGGCGGCCGCGTCGAGATGCCGATTCTTGATCGGCTGGCGAAGAACGGCCTCATCTACACGCAGTGGCATACCACCGCCATCTGCTCGCCGACGCGATCGTGCTTCCTGACAGGCCGTAACCATCATGCCAACGGCTTCGGCACGATTGCGGAGTCGGCGGTTGGCTTTGGCGGCTACTCAGGCCATATCCCGCTCGAGAACGCAACGTTGGCCACTGTTCTCCGCGATGCTGGGTGGAGCACGTTCTGGATCGGCAAGAACCACAACGTCCCGGTTGATGCCTTCGATATGGGATCGTCGAAAAAGAAGTGGCCCCTCGGTCTGGGTTACGACCGCTTCTATGGGTTCATGGGCGGCGAGACCAACCAGTGGTATCCGGAGTTGATCGAGGACAACCACTTCGTCGAGCAGCCCTATGCGCCCGAACAGGGCTATCACTTCTCGAAGGACATCGCCGACAAGGCCATCGCGTTCATCCGCGACTCGAAGCAGTCACAGCCGGACAAGCCGTGGTACCTGTGGTACTGCCCGGGGGCCAATCATGCGCCGCATCACGCGCCGAAGGAGTACATCGACAAGTACAAGGGCAAGTTCGATGATGGCTACGAGGCGTATCGGGAGTGGGTGCTAAAGCGGATGATCGAGCGCGGCATCCTGCCGAAGGACACACCGCTGACCCCGATCAACCCGATGAGCGAAGGTAAGTGTCCAGAGGGTGACATGGTGCGTCCCTGGGGGACACTGTCGGCGGAGGAGAAGAAACTATTCAGCCGGATGGCGGAGGTATTCGCCGGCTACTCGGAGTACACCGACGCCCAAATCGGCCGGCTGGTCGCCTATCTCGAGGACTCCGGGCAACTCGAGAACACGCTCATCCTGTACTGCGCCGACAATGGCGCGTCGGGTGAGGGGAGCCCCAGCGGTTCGGTCAACGAGAACCGGTTCTTCAACAGTTATCCCGACGACATCACGCAGAACCTGGCCATGCTCGACAAGCTTGGCTCGCCAGATACCTACAACCACTATCCGACAGGCTGGGCGGTGGCGTTCTCGACGCCGTACCGTATGTTCAAGCGGTACTCGAGTTACGCCGGCGGCACGTGTGATCCGCTCATCATCCACTGGCCGAAAGGCATCAAGGCGAAGGGTGAGGTGCGTCACCAGTACCACCACTGTGTCGACATCGTGCCGACGATTCTCGATTGCTGCGGCGTGCCGATGCCACAGGTGGTCGACGGTGTCAGGCAGAACCCCCTGGCGGGCGTGTCCATGCGCTACTCCTTCGACCAGGCTGACGCCCCGACCACGAAGCAGACGCAGTACTACGAGATGCTGGGAACGCGCGGCATCTGGCACAAGGGCTGGAAGGCGTCGACCGAACACGCGCCGTTCTTCGACAAGGGCGGATTCGACACCGAGCCGTGGCAGCTGTTCCACGTGGACGAGGACCGCTCGGAATCGCGCGATCTCGCTGCGCAGCATCCGGACAAGGTGAAGGAACTGGCCGCACTCTGGCTGGACGAAGCGAAGAAGAACAACGTACTGCCGCTCAATGACCTCGGCTTCGTGGCCTTCCGCGAGCTCGAATTCAAAGTCAAGCCGCCGGCCACCGGGCGTTACGTCTACTACCCGGGCACGACCGAGGTTCCTGAAGCATCGGCGGCGCGCACGCTCGGTGTCTCGTTCAAGATCCTGGCGGAGGTGGAGTTCGCGAAGGACACCGGAGGCGTAATCTTCGCCCAGGGGTCGCGCTTCGGCGGTTACGCCATGTTCGTCAGGGGTGGAAAGATCCACTTCGTCTACAACTTCCTCGGCATCGAGGAACAGCAACTCGTCGCCCATGCGCCTGTTTCCGGCACGCACATCGTCGGCGTCGATTTCAAACGCGAGAAGTTCGGTCAGTACCACGAGGGCCTGGGGCCGATGAAGCTTTATGTCGACGACAAGTTAGCCTGCGAGGCTCAGTTCAAGACACAGAGCGGGCACTACGCGCTGTGCGGCGAAGGTCTCTGCATCGGCCGTGACAGCAGCGACCCCGTGTCGAGCGGCTATGGTCCGAACTTCCCGTTCACGGGGGGACGAATCGTGAAGGTTGTCTACGACGTGGCCGACGACGTGTACATCGACGTCGAGCAGACGTTCGCCGCAGCGATGGCTCGCGATTGAGCGCGCTGTAATGTCGAACGAGGAATTCAGGATCGAGGCCGGCGACTACGTCGTTCGCGCCTTCTGAGAGAATGCTCGTGTGGTGCAACAAGACGCCGATCTCATCGTGACACTCTCGGGACTGATCTACATCCTTTTCACGATCTCCCTCTGGCTGTGCCGCCTTCCGTTTGGTTTTTGGAGGCTGGACCCACGAAACAGAACCTCGAACGAGTGTTGCTGCGATTCCAGGCAGAGCGCAGGTCGTCGTGAGGAACAGATAGCAATCATCCTCCTGCTCACGATTTCGACACCCCTGTCCGCCCAGGACTTCTCGCAGCTGCAGGTGGAGGAGGTGGCCACCGGCTTCAAAGGCGGCGAAGGGTCGGTGTGGTCGCGCGAAGGGTTTCTCCTCTTCAGCGACTACAGTCAGGACCGGATCTACAAATACATTCCGGGAAAGGCGCCCGAAGTCTATCGGGAAAACTCCAACGGGGCCAACGGCAACACGATGGATCGGCAGGGACGCCTGTACTCGTGCGAGTACAAGGCCCGGCGGGTCACGCGGACCGACCGCAAAGGGCGCATCGAGGTCTTTGTCGACCAGTTCGAAGGCAAACGGTTCAACGCGCCCAACGACATCGTGGTGCGGCGCGATGGGCACGTCTATTTCACCGACCCCCTGTACACCCCGCTCGATGTGCGGGACCTGGATTTCTACGGGATCTACCATGTCACGCCGAAGGGCCGGATCGAGGCGATCGCGCGGATGCAGACGCGACCCAACGGCGTCACGCTGTCGCCGGATGGAAAGATCCTCTATGTCGGGAACGAACGAAAGATCCTCGCCTACGACCTGAACCGCAACGGCCAGGCGTCCAACGAGCGCGTGATCATCGCCGACCTCCCGGGCGGACCGGATGGCATCCGCACCGACGCCAGGGGCAACCTCTATCTCACGTCGGGTGGCATCGCCGTGTACTCGCCCGCCGGCCAGCTGCTGGGCCGGATCGCGCTGCCAGGCGTGGCCCGCAACCTCGCGTTTGGCGACAAGGACCTGCGAACGCTCTACATGATCGGGAACTCGCTCTACCGTGTGCGAGTGCCAATCCCTGGGTCGATACAGTACTGACCGCGTAATGTCCCATCACTCCGTCGAGCTACTAACGTCGACGGACCGAGTTGGATGCGAACGCGTTCAGGCTGAAAGCGTTCCTGCACGTCGCGGCTCGTGGCTCGTCCGCCGTGCGGGCCCTACATGCCGCGCGGCTTGCGCGCGGGCTTCCGCTTGGACGCAATGATCCGCCGCGCCTCGCGCAGGTGGCTCTCGAGCGCGTCATCCGCGATCTGATCGAGCAGGATGCCGACCCACCCGCCGGCGCCGACATACCGCGGATAGAAATAGATGTCGGGCGATTCTTCGATCATCAGCGGCTGCAGGCCGTCCGCCACCGGCACCCAAAGCGACAGCCGGCCATCGTCGCGGTGGTGTTCGGAAAACATCGCGAAGCAGCCCTTGCCCTGCTCGACGAAGAAGCAGGGCGTTCCGTGCGACATCTTCTCGAACGCGCTGGGAAGCGCGGCGCAGATGCGGCGGATCCGATCGACCTGTCCTTCCCGTCCGCCTTTGCGCCGGCCCGTCGCCGCGTCGCGCGTCGTGAGTTGCCGGGCCCGGAATTTCGCGATCCGCTCAATCAGGCGGACGGGGACAGGCCCGGACAATGGGAACTTGAGCGTCCCCTTGCTGCGTTCGTAGGGCGCCAGCTCCTTGGCGAACGCCTCGACCAACGCATCGCTTGCGGGATAGAGCGAGTAGTGTGACTTCCACCCGGCGAAATACAGCACGCCGACGCCGTTCAGCGTGTAGGCCGGCATCTGG